>SCPO01000063.1_pt1:0-1177500 | contig 1300991 bp, 1548 predicted proteins | sample 6106821 | NCBI WGS metagenome assembly SCPO01 (sample SAMN10720448, study PRJNA508395) | human gut metagenome | isolation source: Participant 2 stool, 0 month | host: Homo sapiens | collected 2017
GCTCTTGATACAATTATCAATCAAAAGGTAAAGATGTAATTTGTATCTATGTAGCAATCGGTCAAAAAGAATCTACCGTAGCTCGTGTAGTACAAAAATTGGAAGAAACAGGTGCGTTGGAGTATACAATCGTCGTTTCTGCTAGTGCTTCTACAGGGGTGCTCCATTACAATACATTGCTCCGTATGCAGGGGTTGCAATGGGTGAATACTTCATGTACAAAGGCAAACATGTACTTTGTGTATATGATGATTTAACTAAGCAAGCAGCTGCTTACCGTGCTATGTCTTTATTATTACGCCGTCCACCAGGGCGTGAAGCGTATCCAGGCGACGTATTCTACTTACACAGCCGTCTATTAGAACGTGCTGCGAAACTTTCACCAGAACTTGGTGGTGGTTCCATTACTGCGTTGCCAATCATTGAAACACAAGCAGGTGACGTATCTGCATACATCCCAACAAACGTAATTTCCATTACTGATGGTCAAATTTTCTTGGGCACAGATATGTTCTACTCTGGCATCCGCCCAGCGGTTGATGTAGGTTTGTCCGTATCCCGTAGGTGGTAGTGCGCAAACTAAAGCGATGAAACAAGTAGCAGGCCAATTGCGTTTGGACCTTGCTCAATATCGTGAATTAGCAGCCTTCGCACAGTTCGGTTCCGATCTTGATGCGGCTACTAAAGCACAATTAGACCGCGGTGAACGTTTGACTGAAATGTTAAAACAAGGTCAATATGAACCTATGAGCGTAGCAGAAATGGTTATCAACCTTTACGCTGGTACAAAAGGTTATTTAGCTAATATTCAAGTAGATGATGTATTATCATTTGAAGCTGAACTTTTACGTTTTATAAAAGCTAACTATCCTGAAATTATCACGAATATTGAAACGTCTAAGAAAATTGATGAAGATACTGAAAATCTATTGAAGCAAGCAATCCCAGAATGTGTAGAAGCATTTGGTTCTACGCATACATTAGTGTCTCATAAGGAGGCGTAATGTATGGCTAGTGCACAAGATTTGCGAAAACGCATAAAAAGTGTTACCAATACGCAACAAATTACAAAAGCGATGAAGATGGTTGCTTCAGCTCGTCTTCGTAGGGCACAAACAAAAGCGGAATCTACACGTCCTTACGCAGAAAAAATTGGGCAAATCTTGCGTCATATGTCTAATAGTGATTTAGAAGGCTTTAGCAGTCCTTTACTAGAGGTACGTCCTATAAAGCGTACGTGCTATATAGTAATAGGTGCTGATAAGGGCCTTGCAGGGGCATTCTCGTCTAATGTATTGAAATTTGCTATGGAGCAATTGCATGGCAAATCTTCCGATACATATCGTGTTATCACGGCTGGTAAAAAGCCAAGAGACAGCATGAAATCCAGAGGAATTCATATCGATAAGTCCTATGCGGGCTTCTCTGATAAACCTTCCTATGAACATGCGCGTGCCATTATGCATGAAGCACTTTCACTATACGAACGTCATGAAGTTGACGAAGTCATCATGATCTATACACGTTTTGTAAATTCTATGACGCAAATTGCACAGGCTGAGCGCTTGTTGCCAATAGAGCAACCACAAGATGAGGTAAAAGGGGAAGAATATGACTTTATGCCTTCCGCTGTATCTGTCTTGGAGGCGTTGCTACCAAAATATTTAGAAATTACTGTTTATAATGGATTGTTGCAATCTGCAGCAAGTGAACTTGGTGCTCGCATGACAGCCATGACATCTGCTACAGACAATGCAGGGGAACTCATTGATTCCTTGGGGCTTGAATATAACAAGTTACGTCAATCTAGCATTACAAACGAAATTTCTGAAATCGTTGGTGGCGCTAATGCCTTGCAATAAATAAGGAGACATCTGTCGATGAGTAATAATATTGGTAAAGTTGTGCAGGTCATCGGCCCAGTTGTAGACGTGCGCTTCGATGCTGGTCATTTGCCAAGCATCTACAACGCCATCAACATCTACCATGATCATAAGGCACATGATAGACAAAAAATTGTAGTAGAGGTTATGCAACACTTAGGTGATGATACTGTACGTTGCGTTGCGATGAGCTCTACTGACGGTATGACCCGTAATATGGATGCTGAAGATACTGGTGCTGCAATTTCCGTTCCTGTAGGTGAAGGTGTATTGGGTCGTATCTTTAACGTACTGGGTGAAACTGTGGACCATGATCCAGCTCCAGTTGTAGCTGACGAAAAATGGCCTATTCATCGTCCAGCACCTAAATTTGATGACCTTTCTCCAGATACACAAATCTTGGAAACAGGTATTAAGGTTGTTGACCTTATCGCTCCATATGTAAAAGGTGGTAAAATCGGTCTTTTCGGTGGTGCTGGTGTAGGTAAAACCGTATTGATCATGGAATTGATTCACAATGTTGCTACAGAGCACGGTGGTTACTCCGTATTCTCCGGCGTAGGCGAACGTACTCGTGAAGGTAACGACTTGTGGAACGAAATGAAAGAATCCGGCGTTATCAATAAAACGGCCCTCGTATATGGCCAAATGAATGAGCCACCTGGGGCTCGTATGCGCGTAGGTCTTACAGGCCTTACAATGGCTGAATACTTCCGTGACGTGAAGAAACAAGACGTGCTCTTGTTTATCGATAACATCTTCCGCTTTATCCAAGCGGGTTCTGAAGTATCTGCCCTCTTAGGTCGTATGCCATCTGCCGTAGGTTACCAACCTACATTGGCTAATGACGTAGGTGCTTTACAAGAACGTATTACATCTACAAAAGAAGGTTCCATTACTTCCGTACAAGCTGTATATGTACCAGCCGATGACTTGACTGACCCTGCTCCAGCAGCGACATTCGCTCACTTGGATGCAACAACAGTATTGTCTCGTTCCATTGCGGAACTTGGTATTTATCCAGCGGTGGATCCACTCGATTCTACAAGCCGTATTTTGGACCCACATGTACTTGGTGAAGAACACTATGCAGTAGCTCGTGGCGTACAAGAAGTATTGCAAAAATATCGCGATCTTCAAGATATTATCGCAATCCTTGGTATGGAAGAATTGTCTGACGAAGATAAATTGACTGTATCTCGCGCTCGTAAGATTCAACGTTTCTTGAGTCAACCATTCTTCGTAGCCGAAGTATTTACAGGTTCTCCTGGTAAATACGTACCATTGTCCGAAACATTGAGAGGCTTTAGAGAAATCCTTGATGGTAAACATGACGATTTACCGGAAGGTGCATTCTACATGGTTGGTACCATTGATGAAGCCGTTCAAAAAGCAAAGGAAATGCAAGAGAAGGGGGAATAATCCATGGCGGAACCTATGTCCCTACAGATCATCACACCTGATGCGATTGTCTTTGAAGGCAAGTCTACATTCTTTGTAGGCAAAGCCATCGATGGTCAATTTGGTGTTTTGCCAAATCATGCACCTATGATTATCGCATTAGATTTAGCGCCATTACGCATAGATCAACCAGATGGAACATCTCGTGAACTTGCCGTATTTGGTGGCTTCTGTGAAATCGAACATAATAAGGTGAGTATTGTAACCCCAGATTGCCAAGATCCATCATCCATTGATGTGGACCGTGCTCGTCGAGCTAAAGAACGTGCAGAAGGTCGGTTATCCAATCCTACACCAGATATCGATGTAGAACGCGCAGAAGCAGCATTGCAACGTGCATTATTGCGCCTGCATGTAACTAAACAACTATAAAGAAAAAGGCTAGCCATAGGGCTAGCCTTTTTCTTTAGAATTTCATTTTGTTTATAGGAAACACTCATCTAACATTAAGGTCATCTACTTATACTAAAATTTGTCATTTAAATTTAATGACTTATTGTGTTAATTTGGAGGTTTTCTAATGAACGTATCAAAAAAATCTTTCATTGCTTTTGCTGTATTAGCATGCTGTTTTGGTGCATCTACACTAGGAACACATGTAGACGCATCTTATGGTTATAAATATACTGACTCGGTTCGCCCACCAGTAGAAACTCCTACAAATGATGCTTTTAGAGCTAACATGGTTAAACAAAATGAAGCTAATAATGCTAAATATGCTGCGACTACTAATACAAGTACAGCAAGTGCAAAAGATAATGATTCAATTTATTACGTAAGCGATTTATCTGATTCCTTCCGTAGTTCATTTACTGCACTTTTAAGAAATGCTGGTTTTACAGAGCATCAACTTAGATTAATCGGCTTGATTCACTAAGTTATGTATCGTTAATAGGTGAATACAAAAAGACCGTTAAGCAATTGCTTAACGGTCTTTTTAGTGTCTCTTATAATACGCTAACACCTTTTAAGGAATACGCTGTATTCTTAGGTTGTTCTACTTGGAAATCAAGTACTACTGGAGATTCAGAGTTAATACCAGGTGCTTGATAGCGGTCGCGGTCTGTTGGAATACGTTTGTATGGTAATTTATCAAGTAATACAGTCATAACTTTGTTCCATACAGCCTTATGTGTTGGCATTGTTAAGGAATCATCAGTTTGATTGAATCCGCTACGTACAGTGTGAATTACTTGATCATTTACATCGTAATAATATAAAAGTGCATTTACCTTTGCGGCGATGTACATTTCACGATCATCATTATTATATGCATATGGGCTATTAACACCGTTGATTTGTACATATACGTCTTGTAATGGTACAGGCATAATAACGATTTCAGAATTTTGTGCAGCTGCAATTTGTGCAAGGTCAACAGCTCTAATTTCAGCTGTTGGCGTATTAGTACTTACGATTGCTGTATCATAGTATGGATACTTAAGCGTATTAGATAGACGGTCTGTCATGTAACGACCTAATTGGGCTGTGTTTTCGTTGCGCAATTTTGCAGGTACAACAATTGAAACTTTGCGACTAGGGAAATTCTCTAAGTGACCATCATAATTAGAATTAGACGTATTGATAGTCGCTTTTTCAGGTGTTCCAACAATTGGAGTTGAAACAGGTGTGTTTGCAACCTTCAAAATAGGTTGACCATTATTATCGGCTTGTAATGTAGGGGTAGTCGTATCTACATTGGATGGCATAGAGTTAATGACTACTGGTTGAGCGGTATTTGATGTTAACTGGCTCATATTAATAGTGGCAGCACTTGCTGTAGCGAGTGTAGATGCCAATAGTACACCTAGTACTGTAAGTAGCGAACGTTTATAGCGTCCAAATGTATGAAACATAGTTCCTCCTCTAAATAAGACTCTTTAAAATTCACAAACAAAACAACTGGTATTATTATATCACATATACAAAAAAAAGAAGCAAGCTTTATGCTTGCTTCTAGGTCTGGTGGACGATGACAGGATCGAACTGCCGACATCCTGCTTGTAAGGCAGGCGCTCTCCCAGCTGAGCTAATCGTCCATATGGTGACCCGTCCGGGAATCGAACCCGGATACCGCCGTGAAAGGGCGGTGTCTTAACCGCTTGACCAACGGGCCAAAATGGCTCCTCGAGTAGGACTCGAACCTACGACCGATCGGTTAACAGCCGATTGCTCTACCAACTGAGCTATCGAGGAATGGTACGATTGTTATTATATGTTAGATTAATTATAAAAGCAAGCGTTTTTTTTAAAATTACTATAAATCAAAAGACGTTAACTATGACTAAAACACATAACGTTATACAAAAAATCAATTATTAAAAATTTTGATAAGTAAGTCATTAAAATTAATATAATCTATATAAATGAATAAACACAGATAAATACTGTGTTTATAGAGATATCTTGAGGGATATTTTACTAAGAGTTAGCAATATAAGTATATTGAATATAATCGGTATACATATGCATTACAAAAAAGTTTAAACCTTTTATTTGAAAAATAATATCAAGTAGTCTGAAAGTGTATTTATCATCTTAGATATACTCTGCATTTATACGGTGATTTCAACCTAATTTTGGCCTCTAAAAGTGGATTAAGATATAGGGTATAAAAATTCTTTCAACCTATGATTAACTATGACTTTTATCACATTGAAAATATAGTTTTTATAGTCAAAAATATGATGAAAAAGAACTATTGAAATACCGAAATATATACAACGATATTCATGAAAATAATTCTCAAAACATGAAAAAGCATTGAGAAAACTGTATAGTTAAGCCGTTGAAAGCATGTATGTTGTGTGTTACGATTGATGCATAGAGTTAATCTCGATGTGTATGAGAAACATATGTCTTATACACTTGAGAGTTAAAAGTTATCTCACGGTAATTTAGAATTAATATTCAACTATGTTCCTGAGGAGGGATTATCTTGCGCGAGATTCAAGTATCTGAAATCACAAAAACAGTCCGTCAAATGTGTATGGACGCAGCTTACCACTTGCCAAAAGACATCTATGAAGGCTTGAAAAAAGGCCGTGAAACAGAAGAGTCTCCAGTTGGTTGCATCGTTCTCGATCAAATCATCAAAAATGCAGAAATTGCTGATGCTGAAGATCGTCCATACTGCCAAGATACTGGTATGACTATGGTATTCTTAAAAGTTGGTCAAGATGTTCATTTCGTTGGTGGTGATCTTACAGAAGCTATCAATGAAGGTGTTGCTCAAGGTTATGTAGAAGGTTACCTTCGTAAATCCGTTGTAGCAGAACCATTGTTCAACCGTAAAAACACTCAAAACAACACACCTGCAATCATCTACATCGATATCGTTCCTGGCGATAAAGTAGAAATCAACGTAGAACTTAAAGGTTTCGGTTCTGAAAATAAATCTGACGTAGCTATGTTGGTACCTGCAGATGGCGTTGAAGGCGTTAAAAATGCAGTTCTTGAAATCGTAAAACATGCTGGCCCTAACCCATGCCCTCCAATCGTACTTGGCGTTGGTATTGGTGGTACTATGGACCAAGCAGCTGTTATGTCCAAAAAAGCTTTGCTTCGCGATATTAGCACTCCTCACAAAGATCCTGAGTATGCAAAATTGGAAGAAGAAATTTTGGAAATGGTTAACAAAACTGGTATCGGTCCACAATTGGGCGGCACAACAACTTGTATCGGTGTAAACATCGAATGGGGTGCAACTCATATCGCCGGCCTTCCTGTTGCTGTTACTATTATGTGTCATGCTGCTCGTCATAAACACGTAGTACTTTAATCGGTAGGAGGTAATTACAATGGCTGAAACAATTCGCATTAATACTGAAGAATATAATGAAGAGTTTTCCCGTAAATTAAAAGTTGGTGATAGCGTTCTTATTACTGGCAAAATTTACTCCGCTCGTGACGCTGCTCATAAAGTTATGACTGAAGCTTTAGCACGTGGCGAAAAATTACCAATCGATTGGACTAACAAATTCGTTTACTACCTTGGCCCAACACCTGCAAAACCTGGTGACCCAATTGGTTCCGCTGGTCCTACAACTTCTGGTCGTATGGATGCTTATACACCAACAATGCTTGATCAAGGTATCAAAGGCATGATCGGTAAAGGTTCCCGTAAACCAGAAGTAGTTGAATCCATGAAGAAAAATGGTTGCACATACTTCGCAGCAGTTGGTGGCGCTGCAGCATTGATTGCAAAATCCATCAAAAAATACGAAGTACTTGCTTATGGTGAACTTGGTCCAGAAGCTTTGGCTGAATTGACAGTTGAAGATTTCCCTTGCATCGTAGTTGGCGATACTGAAGGTAATAACTTCTACGAACAAGGCCAAAAACCTTATAGAAAAATCTAATATCACCGTTGAGTGATTGAAAGAGGCTTGCTAATGCAAGCCTCTTTTTTTATCTATGGATATTCAATAATTATCACTGTACATGTATATATTTAATGATTATTACATTGTTTATTAGTATGATAGTAATATATGAAATTACTTTTATAGTTTATATATTATTATGTTAGATTCACCTTTGCTTAGTAGAGTAAAGTCTACCGATTCTATCCATTTTGTGATAATATACATATAGATTTATACATTCAGAGTGAGTGAGGCGATATCATGACTTCTGTAGAAACTATTCGTCAGTCAGTGCGTACAGCGATGGCTGAATTACTAGATTTGGCAAAGGTTCGAGAAGGTCAATTATTCGTGGTGGGGTGTTCCACTAGCGAAGTTATGGGTAAGAAAATTGGCACTGATTCCCACATTCAGGTGGCTCAGATCCTATTTGATGAAATATATAAAGCTGTTAAAGCTAAAGGTCTTAATTTGGCCGTTCAATGCTGTGAGCATATTAATCGAGCTCTTGTTATGGAACGTAGTGCAGTAACATGGGAGGAAGAGGTTAATGTAGTACCTCAACGTCATGCAGGTGGAGCCATGGCTGTTACTGCCTATGAACGTTTTGACGATCCAGTGATGGTTGAATTTATTAAAGCTGATGCAGGTATCGACATCGGGGATACTTTTATAGGCATGCACATGAAACATGTTACCGTACCAGTGCGACTCAGTATTAAAGAAATTGGTGGGGCCCATGTAACTGCTTGTCGTGTTCGACCTAAGAGCATTGGTGGTGAACGTGCTGCATATAATGAAGCGTTGATGTAGGGGGATAGTATGTCAAACGTAATACCATATTTTGTATTAGCTGTTGTGGCGCTTGGATTTTTTGCCATTTGTTACGCCGTTTTTAATCGTAATGATAGTGAAAGCCAAGCTAAAGATGAGCACCATGATAGATCTGTTACTAAGTTTGATGGTGAACATCATAGAGAAAAGTCCGTTAATGAATCTAGGGTAGGCGATGTAACTGTTACACATGAAGGTGGAACCAATGTGTATACGGCCTCTGTGTTAGAGAATAATGAAGAGTATAATGCTTCTGAATCTATGGTAACTGATGAAGATACATCTTATAACCGACGAGATGGCAATCAATTACATGTGGAAGACTCCGAAACAGGATATTCCTTGGCCTTAGGTCATCATGTAGGCGAGACTGAGACTAAATCAAGTCAAGTTGATTTAAAGAACAAGAACCTATTCAAGATACATCTGTTTCTGCTGAATCTATCCTGCATGAAACTGCTCCAGAGAATTCTGGTTCTCTAGAAAATACAGAATATAATTCGATAGAACCTGGTATGGATGAAACTATTGTAATGCCTGCAGTTTCTGATGTGGGACTCTCCAATGGTGAGCATCATGCCACTCCATTGATGGATAAGACGATTGTTCTTGATGCTGTTACAGATGAACTTCGCAATCGAGCTAATTCTGTAGAGGATACGATTGCTATGGGCGAATCTGTAGAGGCTCTTGAAGCTGATGAAGCAGAAAATATTGAGGCTACACAAATGATTGGTGGGGTCGATGAGATTAAAACAGCAGAAGGCCCATCTGTATTGGATGAAACGCGCTTGTTTGATGCTTCAGAAATAGAGGCTCAATTGGCAGCCGCTAGTATGGTTGAAGAAGAGGTACCAACAGGGCAATGGGCTAAAGCGGCACATGAAGATAAATGTATTGAATTGGCAATCGCGCCATTTGTTCATGCCTTCGGCGTGTTGCATGGAGATACACAACATTATGTGGAATCTATTACAAGAGATGCATTAACAGCTCTTAATATTACAAAGTTAGCTGAAGTCAACGCACTTCTTGATAATATTGTTATTCAAGAAGCCTTGATGAGTATGCAAAAGGCTTATGCTGCGACGAATACAGAGTGGATGAAATCCGCCGCCTTAGGTGCGTTCTTAGATGTAGTACAATCACCTAAGTCTAGTACTCCATACCTTGTAGCCTTTGATGCGTTACGTGTATTGCCACACTTGACATTAGGTCATTTTCAAGTCATGGCATTGACACTATTGCTACAATACTCTAGAAACTCTAATAATTATGGATTAATTCATTTCCAACATTATGTAGAGAAATATATTGAGCCATTTATTTCTGATTTACCTCAAAATAATTCTTTCTACCGTCAATTAGATTACTTACGCTGTACACAAGAGGAACGTGAACCGATTACATTAGCCCAAGTATTATCCAATTCTTATCCATTCGTGTTCAATTATCGTGGTTTCTCCAAGGAGGAACTCTTCCGTGCTACCGATGGTCATGGTGTGGATCCGCGCTATGTAGTACGTAGCTTGAACTCCAATCTATATAAATTGGCATTGGTTGATGAGTCTTTAGCACCACGATTCTTTAGACAAACTCGCATTTCCGATTCTATGGTACAACGAGATCTCATCGCTCTTATGAAGAGTAAACCGACTGCTTTCAGAGGTCAAGAAGCACGTGATATTATGGATGATATTTCTCCAGTTCTCTTAGATTTAGCAGATGTATTTGATCATACGCCTATGTCTAAAATCAGTTTAACATTACTTGGCCTATATTTAGGTCGTGCTCATGTGAAAGCTACGATTGGTGAAGAATTCGATTTATCTCATTGGTTCTAATGTGTAAAATTAATTGTAAAGAATTAATACTAAAGAACTAATACTAAAAGAAATACAAAGAAATAACTGTATACTAAAAGGTCTCCCTAGATTATATAGGGAGACCTTTTTTACGTTTATTGTATATTTATTAGTTTTATTATAGGTTAAAAGATATGCTAGAAGCTGTTAAAACCGAATTCTTCGATTCCTTCTACGTCTTTTAGTGTTACTGTACGGCCTGTAATATCGATAATGTCTTCATCTCTTAGGCGACCGAGTTCGCGGCTAAGTGCTGTGCGAGATACATTGAGTACCTCTGCCATTTGCTCGCGGTTATGTGGCAAATGGATTGTTGTAGACTGTTGACGTTTATAAATGTCTGTTAAGTACGCGAAAATCTTCTCGCGCATACCTTTCAAGGTAAGATAATGAACCTTTCTTGTGAGGAGAATAGCTTTTTCAGACAAATCCTCCAATAGGTTGGACAAGATTTTTGGTTTGGCATTGTTGGCAATCAGGCAATGTATCAATAAATGTTTCAAGAGGAATGAACATAATTTTACTAACCTTTGTAGCTTTAATCGTAGCAGGCCATAATGGTTGTTTACTAAATAGTAATGCTTCACCAAAAATATCAGACTGTTCAAGGTTAGCCATAATAACGCGTTGGCCCATAACATTTTCACGTGTCAGTAACGCACTGCCTTCGAGAATAACGCCAATGCCTTCCATAGGATCCCCAGAGAGGGCAATAAAATCATTTTTTTCTTATAGCTATGCACAATAACTTTCGCATTATTTAAATAACTGCGTAGTTCAGGTTCGCCCAACTTATTAAATAAAGGGCATTTAATTAGAGTAGGTAGATATTGGTTGATAATGTCATTTGAAAGTATTTGCTTCATGGTCGCCTCCGATGTGACGAAGTCTATAGTAAATTAAATTGATTATTGTATAATAATAGTATAAGGTCAAATGACCTACCTGTTCCGAAAGGGGAGCCAGGTAAAAATTTTGAAAAAGTTTTTTATTTGTTGCTCAAGCTACAGAAATTGTATCATCTTTACGTTATAGTTTCAAATGTAATCAATCAGACACCTGATAATTCATCAGTGTAATGTATAGGTTTTATATTATCTAGCTTGAATGCGAGGAAGTCTCGCAAAGGAGGATTTTTAAATGAGTATGTTCTGTTATCAATGCGAACAATCTGCAGCACCAGGCGGCTGTACTGTACAAGGTGTATGTGGTAAAACTGCACCAGTTGCTAATTTACAAGACGAATTAACTGCTGCTTTAGTTGGTTTAGCACGCGCTTTAGACGTAAAAGGCCAAACTAAAGAAGGCGTTGACTATTTAATGCGTGGTTTGTTCATGTGTGTAACAAACGTAAACTTCTCTGAAGACCGCGTTCAAGAATTCATCGACGAAGTAAACGCTTATCATGCAAAAATCGATAGCGCAGCTCAAAACTTCGATTGGGAACAATTGTGGAAAGGTGAAGAAGATATCGTATCCCTTCGTTCCACATTATTGTTAGGTATGCGTGGTATGGCTGCTTATGCATGGCATGCTGCACGCCTTGGTTTCCATGATCCTGAAGTTGATGCTTGGTTCATCAAAGGCATGGTAGAATTCGCTAAAGACCACAGTGCTGAAGAATGGTTGAACTTGTTGATGGAATTCGGTCAAATCAACTTGAAATGCATGGCTATTCTTGATAAAGCTAACACTGAAACATATGGTACTCCAGTACCAACTACAGTACCTTTGACTGTAGAACCAGGTCCTTTCATCGTTGTAACTGGTCATGATCTTCACGACTTGAATCAATTGTTGGAACAAACTGATGGTAAAGGTGTAAACATCTATACTCATGGTGAAATGTTACCTTGCCACGCTTACCCTGAATTGAAAAAACATCCTCAATTGAAAGGTAATTTCGGTACAGCATGGCAAAACCAACAAAAAGAATTTGTTGATGTTCCTGGCGCATTCTTGTTCACTACAAACTGCATTATGCCACCAAAAGAAAACTACAGAGCTAATATCTTCACTACAGATATGGTAGGTTTCGACGGCTGTGCACACGTAGAAGAAAAAGCTGATGGCACTAAAGACTTCTCCGCTGTTATTGAACGTGCAATCGAATTGGGCGGCTACAAAGAAGCTCAAGAATTCACTGGCATCAACGGTGGTCACGAAGTAACTACTGGTTTCGGTCACGGTACAGTATTGGGTATTGCTGATAAAGTAATCGACGCTGTAAAAGCTGGCGCAATCAAACACTTCTTCTTAGTTGGTGGTTGTGACGGTGCTAAAGTAGGCCGTAACTACTACACAGAATTCGTAAAACAAACTCCAGATGATACTGTAGTATTGACATTGGCTTGTGGTAAATTCCGCTTCAACGACCTTAACATCGGTGAAATCGGTGGTATCCCTCGTATCCTTGATATGGGTCAATGTAACGATGCTTACTCCGCTATTCAAGTAGCAGTAGCTTTGGCTGGTGCATTTGAATGTGACGTAAACGACTTGCCATTAACATTGGTATTGTCCTGGTACGAACAAAAAGCAGTATGTATCTTGTTAACATTGTTGGCATTGGGTATCCGCAACATCTACATCGGACCTTCCTTGCCTAAATTCTTCTCCAGCAATGTATTGAACATTTTGGTAGAAAAATTCCAATTACATCCAATTACAACTCCAGAAGCTGACTTGAAAGCTATCTTGGGTTAATAGGATCCATTAACTTATTAACTACAGTCCTACTTCCCCTCTCTTTTATGATTTAGGACTGTTGTTATAAATAACGCACCTTAGGTTCGCCTAAGGTGCGTTTTTTATTACTATTTTTGTGAAAGCTATCTGTTAGTGGCTGTATATTGATGGGGCCCAGTTTCGTATCTACAACCTAGTTAAAAAGGAAGGACTATACTTCTTTGCTCCTCGTGACCTGATGTCGCTGCATAAGTATAGTCCTTCCTTTTTATAACTGTAGATATGGAGGTGTCCCATCAATATACTACTTCTCTGATAGATTTTCCCAAAATAGTATGTGCTGGGAGATAGACGCGTTTCGGCCCTCAATAGGTGGTGCCCATTAGTAAAACGTTTGTGGAACATAAGTCCCATCAATATACAAACTCTTAGAACAACGTTTACGAGAATAGTAATGGGGTGGCAGGGAATTGAGTTGCTACTAGATGAGTTCTACTTATATAATTATTCGTAACGGTATTTATTTCTTTTTACGTAATGATTTGTAGTTTTATAGGGGGGCGCTGTGTTTGGTATTTCACTGTTTTTAATGTTTTTATACTGCCTCTATTTTATAAAGCATCCTTATTTTGAGCTAAAGAAAGTTAATATTAAACGATTTAAACGATCTAAAGTAATGCTTTATACGGAAGTTGGGTTTGGTATTTTTTGGTTCATTCTTTTAAATACACCATATTATCAATGGGTTGTAGCTAAAATATTAAGCATAACAGGAGCCCTGTTTTGGCTTGTAGAATTGTGGCTAAGAAGAGGGGCTATTATTCAAGATTCAGCATTGGATGAGGAAAGAAAGGATGTACTTATAAAAAAGGCAAAATGGGATTTTTATACTGTTCTCCCTATAATAATTTGCCTTATCCTAATGTTTATTTTAATATTATTGCTGATATTAATTCTTTAGGGATGGGACCTATTAGTTGAAAGAGAAAATATAGAAATGTATTTTATATTTTCTTAAAAAATAGAGATGTTAAAGAAGTTTAATGCATCTTGAATAAGTTGTTTGTCCATTTAGGACAAACAAAAATACCTCTAATGTGCATATAGACATTAATTAATATCGATTGTTATACTATAGGTAAAGTAAGAATTTTCTCACATTGTTTATGTGTATATAGAGGCGTATATGAATAGTATTTTTGATATTATAGGGCCTGTTATGATTGGCCCGTCTAGTTCGCATACAGCTGGTGCTGCGCGGCTAGGTAAGATGGCGCGGTGCATTTTCCGTTCCACACCTAAAAAGGTAGATTTAACCTTATATGGCTCTTTTGCTAAGACTTATAAAGGCCATGGTACAGACCGTGCCTTGATTGGGGGCTTATTAGGCTTTAAAGAGGATGATACAAATATTCGTGTTGCTCATAAATTAGCTGAAAAAGAGTGCATGGAATATAACTTTATCGAGTCTCCTCTTGATGTAGGTCATCCTAATGTAGTTCGTTTTGATATGTACGATGAACATAATCGTCATATGACTGTGATAGGTCGATCTCTTGGTGGCGGTCAAATTATGATTACCGAAGTAGATGGCAATGATATGTCTATTACTGGCGATGAGTTTACTCTTGTTGTATTCCATGAAGATAGACCTGGCGCCATCTCTTTGGTGAGCCAAGCATTGAGTGAGTCCGATATTAATATCGCTACCATGCGCGTGTTTCGGAAGGGTAAGCACAAGGATGCAGTGATGGTCATTACTACCGATACAGTAGTAAATCCTATTACCGTTCAGTTTATGCGCGAGTGTCCAGGTATTCAAGATGTCATGACCTTTGAAGCGTTATAGGAGGGCGAATGATGAGTTATGCATACGATACAATTGCAGATATTATTCGCTTAGCTGAGGAAAATAACATTTCCTTTGGTGAAGTAGTACTGCGTTATGAATTAGAAAATTATGACCGTAATGAAGAAGCGGTTATTCGAGAAATTGAGCATCGTTTAGACATCTTTGAAGATTCTATTCAAGATGGTATAGACTATGCAGAAAATAACAGCGTCTGGTATGTCCGGCGGTCAGGCGGCACAGCTTAATGGCCAAGCACCAAGATTTATGAGTGATATTGCGTACAAGGCTATGACCTATGCTATTGCTGTTAATGAAGCAAATGCGAAGATGTTCCGCATTGTTGCGTGCCCTACGGCTGGATCTTGTGGTGTTATGCCTGGCGCGGTGAAAGCAGTAGCGGACCATTATAAGCTGGATAGAGCAACTATGGTAAAGGGCTTCTTGGCTGCCTCTGGCATTGGTAATGTCGTAGCGAATCGCGCTTGTGTGGCCGGTGCCGTTGGCGGTTGCCAAGCAGAAATTGGTACAGCCGCTTGTATGGCTGCCGGTGCCATTGTAGAAATGATGGGTGGTACGCCTCGTCAAGTAGGACATGCTATCGCATTGTGCATGAAAAACTTATTGGGCCTTGCCTGTGATCCAGTAGCAGGGCTTGTAGAGGTACCGTGTGTTAAGCGTAATGGTTTCTATGCAGTTCATGCCATTACTGCATCTGAATTAGCTTTGATGAATATTGAAAGTCAAATTCCACCAGATGAAGTTATTGAAGCAATGAATAATATCGGTCGCGCTATGCCAGCAGCATTGCGTGAAACAAGTGATGGCGGCCTTGCGGTAACACCGACGGGTACAGCTATTGCAGAACGAGTGCAATCCTTATAGGATTGCACTTTTTTCATGCTTTCATTTGTAGTAAAATAAAGGTTAGACTAGTTCAGAAAGGAGTGTGCATGATGGAACAGGCCAATCGAATATTGACTGTATTGGAAGAAGCAGGTTATGAAGCCTATATCATTGGCGGAGCAGTGCGTGATATTTTGATGCATCAAAAGCCTCATGACTTTGATATTGTGACGTCTGCACGCCCTGATACAGTAATTGAAGTCCTACGCGGTCAAGATATTCAAACGACAGACTTAGTAGGAAAATCTTTTGGTGTAGTAGTAGCTACATTAGAAGGCAAGCAATATGAAATTGCAACGTATCGCACTGAACGATATGGAGCAGATAGTCATCGACCAGAAGAAATCGCTTATGCCGATACCTTGGAGGAAGACGTGTTGCGTCGCGACTTTACGGTCAATGGCATGGCGATGAATCGTTTTGGTGAGGTCATAGACCTAGTAGGGGGACGTCGAGATATCAAGCATAAGACTTTGCGAACCATTGGCAATGCACAGCAACGCTTTGAAGAAGACGCATTGCGATTATTTAGAGCATGCCGCTTAGTGGCAAAGCTAGATTTCTTACCTACCGAAGACTTATTAGAAGCTATGCCAAAGGCATTTTATCGTGTGCCTGGGTTATCTCTTGAGAGAGTCCGTAGTGAACTGGACCGACTCATGTTAGAGCCTGCTGTGGCTAAGGGCCTTGATGTATTAGTACAATCTCGCTTGGCCGAGTGCTCTTGTCGCGTTGTAGAAAATGGTGTCGCTCGTGAAGTACCTATTTTACCAGAGCTATACCATCTTGTGAATTTACCACAAGAAAAAGACTTTCATGAATTTGATGGTTGGTATCATACATTAGCTGTTGTATCTCATACAGAACCAGATTTAATATTACGTTGGGGTGCACTGTTACACGATGTAGCAAAGGGGATGCCGGCGGTACGAGCTGTTATTAACGGACGTTTAACGGATCGTGGCCATGATACATTAGGTGCTGAAATGACAGAAAACTTGCTTACTCGTTTAGGTTACCCTAAGGCTTTTGTGCGCCGTGTAGCTTGGATTGTAAAAAATCATATGCGCTTTCACTATTTTGTACAAAATGGGGAAGCTAATGAGAAGAAGTGGATCCGTAAAGAGGCTCGCAGCGGTGAGTTTCGCGATAGTCAAATTATGCGAATTGCATGGGAACAATTATCTAAGGTTTGTGCTGCCGATGTGTTAGGCTGTGGGAAGCCTTATGCAGCGACTGATGGTACCTTAGCCTTTGGTGAATGTATGGCAGATCTTAGTTTAGAGATGCCTATCCATACAAAGGATTTAAATTATGACGAACGAGTTATTAAGCTTGCAGGGAAAAAAGTGGGGGAAGGATTGCAGTATTTATTAGGTCAAGTACAAAATGGAGTGATTCCCAATGAACCAGATGCATTATATGATGCATTAGACCATAAGTTACGCCGTCCAGTGGAGAAATGATGAAGTTATTAAATAAAGCGTTATTACGCATGAGTGATTGGAGTCGCACTACGTGGTGCCTTGCCATACTCATGACCGTTGCCTTCGTCCTTATTGGGCGTTTAGCACAGTTACAGGTCTTTGATACCTTTGACCTAGAGAAGAAAAACTTATTACAAGTTCAAGTAGATAGAAAATTACAATCGCCGCGCGGTACAATCTATGACCGTAATGGCAAGCCTTTGGCGATGAGTGTAGTTACAAAATCTTTATATGCGGATCCGAAGATGATTAAACAGTCTCCTCAAGAGATTGCGGATCTCATCTCACCGTATGTAACGATGTCAAAAGAGAATATTGTGAAAGCTTTGCAAGAGGATACCGCCTTTGTCTGGTTGAATCGTATGATGGATGCAGACAAATCAAAAGGGGTACAACAAGTTATTAAGGATAATAATATTGCAGGCCTCAATTTCGTTGAAGAATCTAAGCGCTATTATCCAAATGGTGTCTTAGCGGCACAAGTATTAGGCTTTGTCGGTACTGATGATAAAGGTCTTGATGGTCTAGAAATGGTTCTTGATGACGAATTAAAGGGGGGCGTACAACAAGAAATTGTAGCTACTGATAATAAAGGGAATGCCATCTTTGGTTCCGTACTATCTAAATTTTTACCAGATAAGGGTAAAAGTGTAACCTTAACCATCGATGCAACAATTCAATTTATTGCAGAACGCGCTCTTGATAAGGCGATGGTTGATACAGGAGCTAAGCATGCCAGCGTTATCGTTATGGATCCAAAGAACGGTGAAATATTAGCGATGGCCAATCGTCCAAGTTATGATCCTAATAACTACAACCAAAGTGGTGAAGAGGCTTTCAAAAATATTGCGGTTACCAATTTATATGAACCAGGCTCTACATTCAAACCTATCATTGCATCTGCAGCTCTTGCAGCAGGCAAATGGAAGTTAGACACTGTGTATAACGATAAAGGGGCCTTCGCTGCCAATGGACATATCATTAGAAACTGGAATGGCGAGGGATATGGTCCTGTTCGTTTGCTAGATATTTTGAAGTACTCTATTAATACTGGTATGGCTGAAATTGGTACATTAACAGGCGCAGATATTCTCTCGAAATATATACGTAACTATGGATTTGGTTCTAAAACAGGTATTGAATTGCCTGGTGAAGGTGATGGTATCTTATATAATCCTGATGATATGAGTAAGCTAGATGTGGCAACCATGTCCATCGGTCAAGGTATTGCAGTTACACCATTACAAATGGTTCGCGCCTTTGGTGCACTTTCTAATGGTGGGGCTATGATGAAACCACATATCATCAAGTCTTATAGTAACTCTCAAGGCGATGTTACAAGTACGACTGAAACATCTGTTGTGGGACAACCAGTTCCGGCGGAAACCGCTAAAACCATTGTAGATATTCTAGAAAAAGAAGTATCCGAAGGTGGCGGTACAAAAGCGATGGTAGAAGGTTATCACTTCGGCGGTAAAACTGGTACGGCGCAAAAACTAGATACCAAACATGGCGGTTATCTCGATGGACAATACATTGCGTCCTTTATTGGCTTTGGCCCTGTAGAGGATCCAAAATTTGTAGTTCTTGTCGTTATTGATGACCCACAAAAGGGTTCTTATTATGGTAGTCAAATTGTAGCCCCTGTATTTAAAGACATCGTGTCTCAACTTGTACGGTACTACCAATTGAGCCCGTATGTTAAAGAAAGTACACCAGTAGCTGTTAAAGCTGCTAATACACTACCTGAACCAAAACCGGGAAGTGATGGTTCTGTTACATTGCCTAACTTTACTGGTTTTACCTATGGTGAAGTGCGTGATTGGTTACATAAGGCGGGACTTGCCTTTAAACCGGATGGAACTGGTACGGCTACATCTCAAGATGAAAGTAGCGGTACAACTGTTCAGGCTGGTACAGCAATTACTGTTCATTTCCGTAGATAAAACGAATTCGGTCATAATTAGAAATTATAGACAGTTCGTTATATAATAGAATAAGAGACTTAGGTGCCTCTCCGGAGGCACCTTATTTTATAGATAGTTTGAATGAATGGAGATACACATGATCGAATTACGCGGTAAAGCAGTAGCAGATGCTCACAAGGCGATTTTACAAGAAAAAGTTGCAGCAGTAGGCGACTCTGTAATTACTATGGCAGTATTACTCGTTGGTGAAGACCATGGGGCTCATATGTATGCTACATTTATGGAAAAGACAGCTAAGAACTTTGGCTATGGCTTTGTATTAAAGGAATTACCTGAAACGGCTACACAGGATGAAGTAGTTACAGCATTGCAAGAATTAAATAATGATGCGGCTGTTCATGGAATTTTACCGTTAATGCCGATGCCTAAACACATTGATACAGAGGCTCTTATTGATATGCTAGATCCTAAGAAAAGATATCGATGGTTTAACTACGTACAATATTGGCCTTGTAACTGCAGGTAAAGGTGGTTTTGCCCCTTGTACAGCTAAGGCGTGCATGGCAATTTTGAATCACTACGATATTCCTGTAGAGGGGAAACATGTGGTAGTAATCGGTCGTAGCCAAGTTATTGGCAAGCCGGTAGCTCTTATGACCCTTGGTGCACATGGTACTGTTACAATGTGCCATTCTAGAACCCCTGATTTGGCAGAACAAGTAAAACGAGGCGATATCGTTATTGCTGCAGCGGGTCGTGCTCATATGATTACAGCAGATATGATTAAGCCAGGTGCTGTTGTTATCGATGTAGGCATTAATGAACTAGAAGGTAAGACGGTAGGCGATGTTGATTATGAAGCGGTAAAAGATATTGCGTCTGCAATTACTCCAGTGCCTGGTGGTGTAGGCTCTGTAACGACTACTATGATGCTTGAAGCTGTATATGAGGAATACCATGCATGAGATGTCTATAGCAGAAGGTATACTTGATGTAGCCCTCGATACATTGCGCCAACACGATGCATCTGTGATTCATTCCGTTCAACTCGATTTGGGCCTTATGAGTGGAGTAGAGCCAGATTCTCTCCTATTTTGCTGGGAAGCCGTTACAAAGGGGACTGCAGCAGAAGGTTCGCGTATAGAAATTAATACGATTCCTATTGAAGGAAAGTGCTTGGATTGTGATAAAACATTTCCTGTAGAAAATTATAAGTTTATCTGTCCCTATTGTGACAGTCATTTCGTACAAACCATTGGTGGCCGCGAACTACAAGTGACCTCCATGGATATCGATTGATAGAAATGTTAGGCATGCAAGTTCAAGTTAAAACTAATGTATTGGCAAAAAATGATGCCATTGCAGAGTCCTTACAACAGTTGTTTAAGGAAAAAAATATTTTTGTATTTAATCTATTAGGTTCTCCAGGGGCTGGTAAAACATCTCTATTGGAGGCAACTTTACATGATTTGAAAAAATGATTACCGCCTTGCTGTTATTGAAGGTGATTTATTTACTGCTAAGGATGCGGAACGGATTCATGAATTAGGCGTTCCTGTTATTCAAATCAATACAGTGGGAGGTTGCCATCTTGATGCACAAATGATTCAAGATGCACTAGATGATTTAAATCTTGATGAACTCGATATGATCATTATCGAGAATGTAGGTAACCTTGTATGCCCTGCAGAATTTGAGATTGGTGAAAGCATGAAAGTAACTGTATTATCTGTTACTGAAGGTGAGGATAAGCCTCTTAAATACCCATTAATCTTTAAAGAGTCAAAGGCTATCCTCATTAATAAGATAGATTTATTGCCCTATGTACCTTTCAAAAAAGATAAGGCCATACAAGATATACGTAATTTGAATCCAACAGGAGAGATTTTTGAAGTAAGTTGCACGGCCCATAATGGACTAGAGCCATGGTTGACATGGTTGCGTGCACAATTGGAGAGTAATCGATGAATCATTCTATTAAGAGCCGTATCGTAGCGGCACTTCTAGTAGGCTTATCTGCTACATCGGTAGGGTATGCAGTAGAGCCGGCTATTTCGACTGTGAAACAAACTGCGGTGGAATCTACAGAGAGTGCAAATGATGTTGCACATACGGATAATAAGACAACTGTAGAAGCAGCGGGAACTGATGCGGCTGAGTCTGTTGCATATATAGATAATGCACCGATTAAAGCTGTTAAAATCGATACAAAGACAAAAAAGGAAAGCACTAAAACAGGATGGCTAGCTGAACAAATGGCGGTTACCGAGTTTGGTGATTCCATACAGTTTTGGCAAGCAGCTAGCGAAAATGAAGGTCCGTTGCCTAGCGTAACGCAAAATAACCTGGCTGATATTGGTAAGTCTTATACGGCTAATAATTTGCCAGCGTTAGGGTCTGAAGATGATTATGCTATTGATGGGTATCGCCTAGGAGATCAGTTTGTAGCGCCTAAAGATGTAGAAAAAACAGTGGTTCGTGATAACTTTACGACGTACTATATGAAAGACTTGGAGGTGACCGTTTATACGGGACCTGCTCAAGAGCGTTTAGTAAATAATCAATTACGCGGTCAAGGTGCTACTTATTTCTTTGAACCGAATACTATTACTAATATTCATAGTACGAAAAAAGGCAGCCACACTGTACGCGATATTGGTGTTGGTAGTACGCGCATGGAATTGGTATTTGCCTATGGTAGCCCTATTGCGATGTGGCGTGACTTGAAAAATGAAAGTTATATCTTCCTATATGAAGGTCATTCCGAAAATTCATGGTCTCGAAAAAAGGAATTTAATAGTTCGATAGAGAATACAAATAATAATAGCCAACAACAATCTATGCTAGGACAACAGAAAGAATATATTGCTTTCACCATCAAACAAAGCAATGTAGAGGCTGTTGATATGATTAGTGGGCAAGTATGGCCGCGATTTGGATTGCCTAAAGCTCCAGTATATGATTTTGAAGCAGGTAAATTGACTGCTGATGATTTTGTGTTGCGTGGCTATAAATTGAATGATTATTTTGTTAATGATCCCAATAATGATTGGAAACATCAAGGTATGTTGTTTGGGTCCACATTTATTGGTTATAACGAATATGGCGTGAGTGTTGATAAAAAAAATCTCATCAATCGTGTTCTATTAAATATTTACACACCTACTCGTCGCGGCATTGCGATGGGGGATACTAAATACTTATTGCTCTTTGTATATGGTATGCCTACACGTATTGCTGAATCTACAACAAATGCGGGCACGTCTACTGTATATGAATATAAAAATCCAGCGGCAAGCGACTCATATTTGCAGTTTGCCCTAGATGATAAAAACCAATATATCAAATCCGTTATGTTATCTGACCGTCCAGTTAAGTAGGAATGGTTACAGCGAGGAGGCAAGGGATATGGTTACAGTTCAAGATGTAAGAGAACGTTGGGAACAAATTCAAGATGATGATGAACGCATATTGTTTATCGTTGGTGGTCCTGGTTCTGGTAAAAGTTTGTTAATTCGTGAATTATCTGAACAAAAAGGGTGGAAGTACTTAGAGGCAAAACAACTTATTGAAGAAGAGTTTTTATTAGTACCTCGTGATGAAAGACCACAACTTGCAGAAGAAGTAATCCGCCGTGCATTAAGTCGCAGTGATACAGAAGTTGTTCTTATCGATGGTATTAATGTATTGTTTGCACCGATATTAAATTTAAATCCTCTTGAACTATTAAAGACTATTAGTAAAACATATCCGATTGTTGTAGGTTGGCGTGGTCATCTCGAAGGTGATCAATTGTACTTAGAACACAATAATGATCCAAAACATGCGGTAGTGACAATCACTAAGCCTGATCGTGTTATGGTTATTGATTAATAGAGTTATATTGATTGCTGAGGGCATTATATATTGCCATGAGTATGACCACATATAAAAGGTAGGTGATATCATGGACCAATATGTAATTGCCCTCATTTTAGGTGTTATAGAAGGTATAACAGAATGTATTCCTGTATCTAGTACAGGGCATATGATTATTATTGGGCATATGCTTAATTTTGAAGGTGCCCATGCCGATGTGTTTGAAGTGTTCATTCAAATTGGTGCTTCCAGATTGGGCTCTATCAAATGCTCTGTTTGTGGCCTGGATTTTCTCGGTCTGGCGCTACCATTGCAGGGGGCATGTTAATCGGTTGTACTCGAAGAGCTGCCGCTGATTTTTCGTTTATCATGGCTGTACCAGTCTTTATCCTCCTTTGGGTACTATCGGATAATAGTGGCTATATTAGCAATTATCTATCTTTATCTATGATTGCCAATGAGGAAAAAATGAAGTTTAAAAAGTTTAGAAAAAATACTTGCATAGGGTATCGTTTCATGTTATTATGATTAAGCACTAAGGGTTACCGCAGTGAACAAAAAAACTTTAAAAAAGTTTTTAAGAAGTTCTTGACACTTAGTGAGACGGATGATAAAATACATCTTGTCGTAATGATGCTGGCGTAGCTCAATTGGTAGAGCAACTGACTTGTAATCAGCAGGTTGTGGGTTCAATTCCTATCGCCAGCTCCATTTTATTTTTGGAGGGATTCCCGAGCGGCCAAAGGGAGCAGACTGTAAATCTGCCGTCTTCGACTTCGAAGGTTCGAATCCTTCTCCCTCCACCATTTATAGCGGGGTGGAGCAGTTGGTAGCTCGTCGGGCTCATAACCCGAAGGTCGCAGGTTCAAGTCCTGTCCCCGCAACCACAAAAATTCACAGTGAAATGATCGTTCATTGTGCTGGTGTAGCTCAGTCGGCAGAGCGTATCCTTGGTAAGGATAAGGTCACCGGTTCAATCCCGGTCACTAGCTCCATACATGGCGGCATAGCTCAGTTGGCTAGAGCAATCGGTTCATACCCGGTGTGTCCGCGGTTCAAATCCGTGTGCCGCCACCATTAAACCTCACATTGGTGAGGATTTTTTTATTTCTCCATAAAATACAAATTGAAGCTGATGAGTGTAAGGATTACATTTGTCAGTTTTTTTATTTTAGAAGAATATTTGTATTTTTAGAAGTTTTTCTATATATGGTATAATAATGTATAAGGGAATCTCATATTCCATTGATAAATTAGGGTTAATATATTATATTAATACTAGAATGTAATTTGTTTTTGTGAAGGAGGATATAATCCTTATGGCTAAAGAAAAATTTGAACGTACGAAACCGCATGTTAACATCGGTACAATCGGTCACGTTGACCATGGTAAAACTACTTTGACTGCTGCAATCACTAAAGTATTGGCTGAAAAAGGCCAAGCTGATTTCCAAGATTACAGCATGATCGATAAAGCTCCAGAAGAACGTGAACGCGGTATCACAATCAACACTGCACACGTTGAGTACGAAACTGCTAACCGTCACTATGCACACGTTGACTGCCCAGGCCATGCTGACTATGTTAAAAACATGATCACTGGTGCGGCTCAAATGGACGGCGCTATCTTGGTTGTATCCGCAGCTGACGGCCCTATGCCTCAAACTCGCGAACACATCTTGTTGGCTCGTCAAGTTGGTGTTCCTGCAATCGTAGTATTCTTGAACAAAGCTGACATGGTTGACGATGAAGAATTAATCGAATTGGTAGAAATGGAAGTTCGTGAACTTCTTCTTCCTACGAATTCCCTGGCGACGAAGTACCTATCATTGTAGGTTCCGCTTTGAAAGCTTTGGAAGGCGATGCTCAATATGTAGCTAAAATTGACGAATTGATGGACGCTGTAGACTCCTACATCCCAACTCCAGTTCGTGATACTGACAAACCTTTCTTGATGCCTGTGGAAGACGTTTTCACAATCACTGGTCGTGGTACAGTAGCAACTGGCCGTGTTGAACGTGGTCAAGTAAACGTAGGCGACACAGTAGAAGTTGTAGGCTTGAAAGAAAAAGCTGAACAATACGTAGTAACTGGTCTTGAAATGTTCCGTAAAACTTTGGATTCTGCAGTAGCAGGTGATAACGTTGGTGCATTGCTTCGTGGTGTAGACCGCAAAGACATCGAACGTGGTCAAGTATTGGCTAAACCAGGTTCCATCAAACCACACACAAAATTCAAAGCAGAAGTATACGTATTGACTAAAGAAGAAGGTGGCCGTCATACTCCATTCTTCTCCAACTACCGTCCACAATTCTACTTCCGTACAACAGACGTAACAGGTGTTGTAAACCTTCCTGAAGGTGTAGAAATGTGTATGCCTGGCGATAACGTAACAATGGATATCGAATTGATCACTCCAATCGCTATCGAAGAAGGTCTTCGTTTCGCGATCCGCGAAGGTGGCCATACAGTAGGCGCTGGCGTTGTAACTGAAATCGAAGGTTAATTCATAATCTTTGTAGTAAATAGGACCCCAATTGGGGTCCTATTTTTGTATTAATTTATATATTGTTTGTTGTATTTGTTACCAAAGATACAGAATTATTCTACTAATAGTGCTACTATAATCTCAAGGAGAGCAAAGGCTCTCCTTTTGTGTTTTTATAGAAAAGGAGGTAATGTGATGGGTGAATACAAAAAGTATTGGATAGCCGTAGTAGCCGTTCTTATTATTGGTTTTTCTATTCTTGGTTATCTAGGTACTGATGTGTATCATCAAGCACCGCCAGTGCCGACTGCGTATGTATCTCAAGATGGACAGGTCTTGTTCACTAAGGAAGATATTTTACATGGTCAATCGGCATGGCAATCTACAGGTGGTCAATCGGTAGGGACCGTTTTAGGTCATGGCGCATATCAAGCGCCTGACTGGACAGCAGATTGGTTACATAAAGAAGTATCCGTGATGTTGGATATTAAATCTCAAGAGGCCTTTGGAGTTCTTTATGACCAATTGGGACCTGTACAACAAGCAGCTGTTAAAGAAGTTGTGAAAAAAGAGTATTTAGGTAGTGCAGTCCGTGAAGATGGAACTGTTGTTTTATCTCCAGAACGAATTACGGCAATGAATTTAACTGGTCGTTATTTTGTTGAGTTGTACGGTGATAATCCTGATTTAACATTGACTCGTGATCATTTTGCGATGAAGGATAACACACTACCTGAGTTACAAGATCGCATTGATATGGCACGCTTCTTCTTCTGGACTACTTGGATGGCATCTACGCAACGTCCTGGTACAGATGCAACGTATACAAACAACTGGCCACATGAACCTTTGTTGGATCATAATCCTACACCTGAAAGTATCGCATGGTCTGTTGTGAGTGTTATTATCTTATTATGTGGCATTGGTGTAGTTGTATGGTTATGGGCCTTTGGTAAAAAGGATGATGACCATGCATTGGTTCCGCCAACAGAAGATCCAATTAGCAAGATTACGTTAACGCCATCTCAACGTGCATTAGGTAAATATTTGTTTACAATCCTAGCATTGTTCTTATTCCAATTGGGAATGGGTGGGATTATTGCCCACTATACTGTAGAAGGTCAAGCGTTCTATGGTATTCCATTAGCGCAATATTTCCCTTATTCTATTGCGCGTACATGGCATATTCAGGCATCTTTGTTCTGGATTGCTATGGCATTCTTGAGTGCTGGTCTATTCTTGGCACCAATCATTAATGGTGGTAAAGATCCTAAATATCAAAAGCTTGGGGTGGACATCTTATTCTGGGCTCTTGTAGTTCTTGTAGTAGGTTCCTTCGCTGGTACATATTTAGGCGTAGCACATCAAATTCCAGCAGCATGGAATTTCCTTCTAGGACACCAAGGTTACGAATATATCGAGTTGGGTCGTATTTGGCAGTGGATTGAATACATTGGTATTTTATTCTGGCTTGTACTCATGATACGTAGCATTATTGGTGCCTTCAAGCAAAAAGGGGATAAAAACCTCATTGCAGCCTTCATATTCTCCGTTATCATGGTAGGTATCTTCTATGGTCCAGGGTTATTCTATGGTGAACATAGTCATTTGGCGATTATGGAGTATTGGCGTTGGTGGGTAATCCATCTTTGGGTTGAAGGTTTCTTCGAAGTATTCTCCACTACATTGATGGCATTTATCTTTGTTACATTAGGGCTTGTATCGTATCGTGCTGGTACAGTTGCGGCCATCTCTTCTGGGGCTATTTATCTCATCGGTGGTATCCCTGGTACATTCCATCATCTATATTTCACAGGTGTTACATCCACTATCGTGGCAACAGGCGCATCCTTCTCTGCGTTAGAAGTAGTACCACTTGTACTCTTAGGTTATGAAGCTTTTGAAAACTATACACGTCTTCATAGTGCTCCTTGGATGCATCGTCTAAAATGGCCTGTGTATTGTTTCATTGCTGTGTCCTTCTGGAATCTAGTGGGGGCAGGGGTATTCGGGTTCTTGATCAACATGCCTGTATCCTTGTTCTACATCCAAGGTCTTAATACAACTGCAGTACATGCCCACACAGCATTGTTTGGTGTGTATGGTTTCTTAAGTCTAGGATTTGTGTTCCTTATTGCTCGCTATATTCGACCTGAAGTAGAATTTAACGATAAGCTAATGAAGTTCGGTTTCTGGGCTCTCAATATAGGGCTTGCATTGATGGTGCTTATTAGCTTATTGCCAATCGGTCTTATCCAATCCTGGGCTAGTATCACACATGGCTTATGGTTTGCGCGTAGTGAAGAATTTATTCAACAACCATTGTTACAAAATTTGCGGTGGGCTCGTCTCATTGGCGATACGATACTAATTGTTGGTGCTGTAGCATTCTTCTGGCAAATTGTGAAAGTTCTATTTACGAAGAAATCTTAATTTAGTACCATATTAATGGCGTTCCTTTATAGACAAGGAACGCCATTTTTTGTTATACTATCCCTGTCAGGTACATGTGCCTGGCTTTTTTGAGTTGCTTAAATTCTTGACATCACTTGCTACGTATGATATAGTTTTTTAGTATGTAGTCGAGCGTTTTCGAGTACAAGAGACAGATTTAGTAAATATAAAGCGAGGTGTATCCGGATGCGTAATGCCATTACTTTAGCTTGCACAGATTGCAAACAACGTAACTATCAAACGAACAAGAATAAAAAGAACAATCCTGATCGTATTGAAATGATGAAATATTGCAAATTCTGCGGTAAACATACATTACACCGTGAAACAAAATAATTCTTATCATTCATTACCTGTTGATTTGAGGATGTGAAAAAAATGGCAAAGTCTAACTCAGCAGTGCAGCAGCGTGGTGGATTTGGAAAATTCTTCCGCGGTGTGAAAGCTGAACTAAAAAAAGTAGTCTGGCCAACAAAAAAAGAGCTTATCAATTATACAATAGTAGTATTCTTAGTGACTATTTTTATCGCCTTTATTATCTATGTACTTGATGCAGTCTTTGCCCAACTTTTTAATACGTTGTTGCACTTTGTTGGATAAGGGGGCCATTTCATGGAAGCAGATAAGAAGTGGTATGTAATTCATACCTATTCAGGCTACGAAAATAAAGTTAAAACCACTCTTGAACTTAAAGTTCAATCTATGGGCCTACAAGATGTGATTAGCCGTATTTTGGTACCTCTTGAGGACGAAATAGATGAAAAAGATGGGGTTAAAAAAGTAGTAAAACGTAAGATATTTCCTGGGTACGTATTGGTTGAAATGGAAGTTAACGACCGCTCTTGGTATGTTGTGCGCAACACGCCAGGTGTAACAGGTTTCGTTGGATCTGCCACTAAACCAGTTCCACTTTCTGATTCCGAAGTAGAACATATACTTAAGTCTCAGGGCTTGGATAAGAAACCAACCATCAACGTCGATGTCGAAGTTGGTGAAACGGTACGCATTACGTCCGGGGCCTTTGAAGATAAACTAGGTGTTATTACCGAACTTAACCCTGAAAAAGGAACATTGAAACTTAATGTGGAAATGTTCAACCGAGATACCGAGGTAGAGGTAGAGTTCTCTCAAATTGAGAAAGCTCTTTAATATATAAATATAACTCTAAAAAAGAGCAATCGATTTTGGTTGCCAGTGGGAGGATGTATATCCGTTACCACCACAGTATAAGCATAGGAGGTTTAATTACCCATGGCTAAGAAATTAGTTAAACAAGTAAAACTACAAATGGAAGCCGCTAAAGCTACTCCAGCACCACCAGTTGGTCCTGCACTAGGTCAAGCAGGTGTTAACATCGTTGCTTTCACAAAAGAATTCAACGAACGTACTGCTAAACAAGCTGGCTTAATTATCCCAGTAGTTATTAACGTATATGAAGATCGTAGCTTCGACTTCATCACTAAGACACCACCAGCTGCAGTATTATTGAAAAGCTGCAGGTATTCCAAAAGGTTCTGGTGTACCTAACCGTGATAAAGTAGCAAAGTAGGTCGCGATAAAGTTCGTGAAATTGCTGAATTGAAAATGCCTGACTTGAATGCTAATACCGTAGAACAAGGTATGCGCATGGTAGAAGGTACTGCTCGCAGCATGGGCATTGAAATCGTTGACTAATAAGCGTACGACTTGCGCATAAGGCGCAAATCGGTGGGAGGGAATTCCCGTTTGACCACATAAGGAGGATATTATAATGGCAAAAGTAGGTAAGAAATACGCTGAAGCAGTAAAACTTATTGAAGCTGGTAAATTCTACGAACCAGTAGAAGCAATTGAGTTGGTTAAGAAAACTGCAACTGCAAATTTCGATGAAACAGTTGAAATCGCTTTCAACTTGAATGTCGACCCTAAATACGCTGATCAACAAGTTCGTGGTGCAGTAGTATTGCCTCATGGTACTGGCAAAACTAAACGCGTTCTTGTATTCGCAAAAGGCGACAATATTAAAGCAGCTGAAGAAGCTGGTGCAGATTTCGTAGGTTCTGAAGAGTTAGTAGCTAAAATCCAAGGTGGTTGGAGCGACTTCGACGTAGTAGTTGCTACACCAGACATGATGGGTCAAGTTGGCCGTCTTGGTAAAATCTTGGGTCCTAAAGGCTTGATGCCAAACCCTAAAGTTGGTACAGTAACTCCAGACGTTGCTCGTGCAGTAAACGAAATCAAAGCTGGTAAAATCGAATACCGTACTGATAAAGCAGGTATCATCTCTTGCTCCATCGGTAAAGCTTCTTTCGATGATGAAAAATTACTTGACAACTACCGTACAATCGTTGATACTATTATCAAGGCTAAACCTGTAGCAGCTAAAGGTCAATACATTAAATCTGTAACCTTGTCCGCTACAATGGGCCCTGGTGTGCCTTTGAACGTGTTCAAATTGAGCAACGTTACAAAAGAGCAATAATCACATATGTCTCTTAGCTGTAGACGGCTGGTATGTATAATGGATGAAAATCCGCCCGCTGAGGCTGACACTAGAACAACCTAGGACTAGTTCGACCTCATCGCGTGCGATGGGGTCGTTTTTTACGCTAAGATAGTACATAGAGCACCAAAAAATCTATAAGGAGGTAATCTAATGGCTGTCACTGAATCAAAAAAAAGCAATTGTTGCTCAAATGAAAGAAACTCTTTCTGAAGCAAAAGGTGCTGTATTGATTGGTTACACTGGTTTGACTGTTGCGCAAGCAACTGATCTTCGCCGCAAAATGTTGGCTGAAGGTGTTGAATACAAAGTAATCAAAAATACTTTGACTCGCATTGCTGCAAATGAATTGAATCTTGAAGGTTTCGCTGAGCATTTAGAAGGTCCAACTGCATTGGCTACTTCTAAAGAAGATGCTGTTGCACCTGCTCGTGTAATCGAACAATTCATTAAAACAACTGATAAAGAAGTTGTTACAGTTAAAGCTGGTATCGTTGAAGGCGAAGTTATGGACGCTGCAGGCGTTAAAGCAATTGCATCTCTTCCAAACCGCGAAGGTATGCTTTCCATGTTGCTTTCCGTATTGCAAGCACCTGTTCGCAACGTTGCATACGCTGTCAAAGCTGTTGCAGAAGCTCAACCTGCAGAAGCTGCAGAATAATAATTTCTGCACATTATCAATTGGTCGCTTAAGACTGATACAATAAACTATTTTATGGAGGAAAACTAAAATGGCATTGAACATTGAAAACATCGTTGCTGAATTGAAAGAAGCAACTATTCTTGAACTTAATGATCTTGTAAAAGCAATTGAAGAAGAATTTGGCGTAACTGCAGCAGCTCCTGTAGCTGTAGCAGCTGCTGGTGGTGCTGAAGGCGGCGCTGCTAAAGACTCCTTCGACGTAATCTTGAAAGATGCTGGCGCATCCAAAATCAACGTAATCAAAGTTGTTCGTGAAGCAACTGGTCTTGGCTTGAAAGAAGCTAAAGCTATCGTTGACGGCGCTCCTGCACCTGTAAAAGAAGGCGTAGCTACTGAAGCTGCTGAAGCTTTGAAAGCTCAATTGGAAGAAGCTGGCGCAACTGTAGAATTGAAATAATTCTAACTATAATAAAAGGCGTACCCTCGGGTACGCCTTTTTTGTTTAGTTACTGAATTTGATAAATTCTAGATGATCCATTTTTACCAATTTCTGTTGCTATTATATTTGTTGGAGAATTAGTAAATTCTTTACTATATTTGTTCGGTACAATAATGATAGCACCTTTTTCTGCAGATACTCTTCTGTCAAATTCCTCCAGTGTTATGGTTGGCATTAATGTTTTTGCCTGCTGTCCATAGGGGGTTATCTGTAGTATGTACAAATACTTGTGTTGGTGTATTTTCGGTATAATACAAAATCGATGTATAGTATGTACCATATATATAAGTATGCTGTGTATTAGATTTAATATATGGTTTGAATTGAAGGCCTGATTGGTCATATAAAATAGGGGTTACCGTTATAGTAATAGCCGTATACAAAATGATTAACGGTGTAGCTAAACATATAGATAATGGTAACTTCTTGTTTCTATACTGTTTTGCTAATAGTGTAAATAATACTATTGTGATTAATGCAATGATTAGTGGTATTGGATTTAATTCAGGTGTTGCAATGCTAGCAGTTACAAATAAGATTGTATATATGCCAAATGGAATCGTTACAATATATTTAAAACTATTAGCCTTATTCTTGAATGCTACTAGTAATAGCTTCAGCACCCCAGATGATACAAGGAATTATGGCTGGTAAAGTATAGGTTATATATTTCGTCGCTACCAATGAATAAAATAATACAATAATTATGAACCAGATGGCACCAATTAGATAAAAATCATTTTTCCATTTTATACTTTTGAGTCTGTAAATTACTGCTGGTGTCCAAGGTAACAGTGCAAGAGGAACAATAATTAAGTAATAATACCAAACGTTAAATTTCGGATGTTCTGATACTAGTGCTCGTTCCATATTATGCAGACCTAAGAAACCAGATATGAACTCTTGACCGTGAATTGAATACATAGCAATGTACCATGGACTAGCAAGAATTATAAATAGGAAAATTCCCAAAAGGATTAAATAGTAATTTAATATCCTTATCTAGTGAGTAGTCATCATTATCTTTTTTTTGGTAAACCGTCGTATAGCAATAAATAGTAGTAGTATTAATCCAGGCAGAACAATACCGACCGGTCCTTTAGTTACCACTGCTAAGGCTGCTGCTCCGTAAGCTTTTACCATAGAATATTTGTCGTTCTTGGCAAAGGCTAGATAAGAATAGCCAAAGATAGCTAGTGAAAAGAAGAAGAGAAAGCCGTCTGTTATGACTGCGTGTGAAATGTACCAAAACTGTAAGGCACTAAATAAAAGCAGTGCACTCATAACAGCTATATGCTTAGATTCTCTAATACGATATACAAGATGATACATAAGTGCTACACTGCCACCAGCAATAAGTGTATTCGGTATACGTGATGTAAAGTCAGATATACCAAATAGTTTATAACTGATCATGAGTGCCCAATAGGTGAGGGGCGGTTTATCATACCAAACTTGGTCATATATCATGGGGGATATCCATGAGTTATGTTTTAACATTGTAATAGCAGATAATACATAGTTGGATTCAACCGGATCGGTTATGGGGTAGATAGGCGTTATAGAAACCGTAACTTAGTACGGTCAATAAAAAAAATAGCGCACCTATGCGCAGCATGTGATTGTTAATCATAGTTACTCCTTACTTACATAGTTTATATTATTGTACTATAGGGCGTGTAATAATTAAACCGATGAAAGTTAAAGATAGATCTTTTACAATACAGAAATAGTTATAAAAAATTATTTATGAAAAGAATTGTTTTTGTAATAATATATTGTATAGAATATTGTTTGTACAGAATACATGAAATGACTTTTATGTATACAAGATACATGCTATAATGAGCGCGTAAGATAAAACCGTTTCAATGAAATACTATTTTGTATAAAAATAGTAGAAAGAGGATTTATTATGAGAAAAGAACATGATTTTCTAGGTGAATTAGAAGTAGCTGATGAATTATATTACGGTGTACAAACAATTCGTGCATTAGAAAACTTCAATATTACAGGCAAACATTTGGACCAAGACTTTATCAAAGCATTAGCGATGGTTAAAAAAGCATCTGCGTTAGCGAATATGAAAACTGGTCGCTTAAATGTATCTATTGGTAAAGCTATCGTACAAGCTGCAGACGAAGTAATTGAAGGTAAACTTGCTGATCAATTCCCAGTTGACCCAATTCAAGGTGGTGCAGGTACTTCAGTAAACATGAATATGAACGAAGTGTTGGCTAACCGTGCATGTGAAATTTTAGGTCATCCAAAAGGTAGCTACGATATCGTAAGCCCTAACAACCACTGTAACATGGCACAATCCACAAATGATGCGTTCCCAACAGCTATTAAAGTATGTGCTATTTTGAAATCTAAACCTTTACTTGAAGCATTACAACGCCTTGTTGATGAACTTGAGAAAAAGGCTGAAGAATATAGCGGAATCTTGAAAATGGGTCGTACTCACTTACAAGATGCAGTGCCAATTACATTAGGTCAAGAAATGGGTGCTTATGCATCTGGTATCCGCCGTGGTATTAAACGTATTAAATCTGCTGTTGAAGGTGCACATGTGATCAACATGGGGGCTACTGCTGTTGGTACAGGCCTCAATGCTGAACCTAATTACATTCACGACGTAGCGTATGAACTTAGTGAAGTAGTAGGCGAACCATTCTATACAGCTGAAAACTTAATTGATGCTACAAATAATACAGATATCTTTGCAGATATCTCCAGTGGTTTAAAAGTAACAGCTCTTGTTTTGATTAAAATGGCTAACGATTTCCGCTTGATGGCATCTGGTCCTCGTTGTGGTATTGGGGAATTGAAATTACCAGCTCGTCAACCTGGTTCTTCTATCATGCCAGGTAAGGTTAACCCTGTTATCGCCGAAGTATTGAACCAAGTTTGTTACCAAGTTATCGGTAATGACCTTACAATTACATTGGCTGTAGAAAATGGTCAATTTGAATTGAACGTAATGGAACCTGTATTGGCATACAACTTGTTCAATAATCTTTGCTACCTCAAAAACGGTGTAAATACATTCGTTGATAAATTGCTTATCGATCTCGAAGTAGACCGTGAACAATGTGAATACTGGTTAAACCGTTCCGTTGGTATCGTAACAGCATTGTTGCCACACCTTGGTTACGAAACAGCATCTGCACTTGCGAAAGAAGCATATGAAACAGGTCGTGCTATCCGCGATATTATTTTAGATCAAGGCTTATTGACTGAAGACGAAATCAATCATATTCTTTCTCCTAAGGAAATGACTCGCCCTGGTATTGCTGGTGCCAATCTTTTAAAACAAAAAGGCAACTAATATAGTAAGTTGTCTTGATACATGAATAAAGCATGAAAATAAAAGACTGTCAACCCTTTTGGTTGACAGTCTTTTTTATTACTGATAGAATTATATATTGCAAAAGTAGCGTTTCCTGCTTTTGGATATAAAACTATAACTTGAATAGTGATGAGGTTTTCTTCCAAGGTTGTGCTTGGTTAATGGAAAGCAAGGTTATTTTAAAAATAAAATGGGCCTTGCTTTATTTGGCGTTATCTGAGCAGGAAAACTGAGACCTGTAAGATGTCTTTTCCGTGCCGTTATAGAAAATGGTAGACCAGTGTGTTTTGATAGGGGTGAAAGCAAATATGTTCAAACCTGAACAGGTAGGCAAACGAACTCGTTATACGTACGCTAAAATTAACGAAGTTATCAAGATGCCGCATTTATTGGACATTCAGCGTAAATCGTATGAGTGGTTCTTGGAGAGTGGTTTACAAAATATTTTCAACGATATTTCTCCGATTAAAGACAATTCAGGTAATCTAGTACTTTCTTTCGAAGGTTTCAGCTTAGGTGAACCTAAGTATGATATTAATGAATGTAAAAACCGTGATGCTACTTATGCAGCACCACTTCGTGTAAATGTTCGCTTGGTAAATAATGATCCAGAAAACATGGACATTAAAGAACAAGAAGTATTCATGGGCGATTTCCATTGATGACTGATACAGGCACTTTCATCATCAATGGTGCAGAACGTGTTATCGTATCCCAATTAGTACGTTCTCCAGGCGTTTACTATAATAAAGAAATCGATACAATGGGTAACCGTTTGTACGATTCCACAGTGATTCCTAACCGTGGCGCATGGATCGAGCTTGAAACCGATGCGAGCGAAATCGTAGCGGTTCGTATTGACCGTAACCGTAAGTTACCAGCTACAGTATTGGTACGTGCATTAGGTTGGGATACTAATGAAAGCATCCTTGACCTCTTCTGGAACGGTAAAACTGATGAAGATGGCTTGCCAATTTATGATGAGCGCATCGTTCGCACATTAGAAAAAGATACAACTCAATCCGCTGATGAAGCATTAGTTGAAATCTATAAAAAATTGCGTCCAGGCGAGCCTCCAACTGTAGAGTCCGCTCGTAACTTGTTCGATAACTTGTTCTTCGATGCACGCCGTTATGACTTGGCGCGCGTTGGTCGTTATAAATTGAACAAAAAACTTGGCTGGCGTCAACGTATGTTGGGTCACACATTGGCTCAACCTATCGTAGATCCTGAAACTGGCGAAGTAATCCTTGATGCAGGTGTACAAGTTGGAGAAGAACAACTTGATATCGTAGCAAATAGCCATGTATTCGATGGTGAAGGCTTTTCTGAATTCTACATCGTAAATAACGATGGTGTAGAGTCCAAAGTTATCTGCAACAACTGCAACTTGCCATTCGATCACCGCACAGTAACTCGCGAAGATATGATTGCTAACATCTCTTACTTGCTCAACCTTATGGATGGTGCAGGTCATACAGATGATATTGACCACTTGGGTAACCGTCGTCTTCGTTGCGTAGGTGAATTGTTGCAAAACCAATTCCGTATTGGTTTAACTCGTATGGAACGTGTTGTTCGTGAACGTATGACAATTCAAGAAATCGAATCTATCACGCCTCAAGCGTTGATTAATATTCGTCCTGTAGTGGCTGCAATCAAAGAATTCTTTGGTTCCTCCCAGTTGTCCCAGTTCATGGACCAAACAAACCCATTAGCAGAATTAACTCACAAACGTCGTTTATCTGCCCTTGGTCCTGGCGGTTTATCTCGTGAGCGTGCAGGCTTCGAAGTTCGTGACGTACATCATTCTCACTATGGCCGTTTATGTCCAATTGAGACCCCTGAGGGTCCAAACATCGGTTTGATCAACTCCTTGTCTAACTACGCGAAAGTAAACGAGTTCGGCTTCATCGAAGCTCCTTACCGTAAGGTTGAAAAAATCTATGGTACAGGTGAAGATGCAGACAAAGTTATCAAGGTTCGTGTATCTGATTCCGTTGTATACATGACAGCAGATGAAGAAGAAGGCATGACAATTGCCCAAGCGAACTCTCCACTTGATGAGGAAGGTTACTTCACAACTGAACATGTAGCTTGTCGTCGTGGTCATGATGTATTAGAAGTTACACCTGATAAGGTTGACTATATGGACGTTAGTCCAAAAGAAGTTGTATCCATCGGTACAGCTATGATTCCATTCCTTGAAAATGACGATGCGAACCGTGCCTTAATGGGTGCGAACATGCAACGTCAGGCGGTACCACTCTTGCGTGCACAAGCTCCACTTGTTGGTACAGGTATGGAATATACAGCAGCGACTGACTCCGGCGTTTGCGTACTTGCACGTGAAGCTGGTAAAGTTGTACGTTGCTGGGGTAATGAAATCCACGTACTTCGCGATAGCGATGGTCGTGTTGATACATACCGTTTGAACAAATTCCTTCGTTCTAACCAATCCACATGCTTTAACCAAAAACCAATCGTTAATCGTGGCGACCATGTTGTAAAAGGCCAAGTATTGGCTGATGGTCCTGCTACTGATGGCGGTGAATTGGCATTAGGTTATAACGTTCTTGTAGCGTTCATGCCTTGGGAAGGTTATAACTACGAAGATGCTATCTTGCTTAGTGAAGAACTTTGCAAAGAAGATATCTATACATCCATTCATATTGAAGAATACGAATGTGATGCGCGCGACACTAAATTAGGTGCTGAAGAAATTACTCGTGAATTGCCTAATACTGGTGACGACACACTTAAAAAACTTAGATGAAGAAGGTATTATCTGCATTGGTGCAGAAGTACACCCTGGCGATATCCTCGTAGGTAAAGCTACACCAAAAGGCGAAACTGAACTTACTCCAGAGGAACGTTTATTGCGCGCTATCTTTGGCGACAAAGAACGTGAAGTTCGCGACACATCCTTGCGCGTACCTCATGGCGAATCTGGTAAAGTCGTAGACGTTAAAGTCTTCACTCGTGAAAACGGCGACGAATTACAACCAGGTGTAAATAAACTTGTTCGCGTATACATCGCTCAAAAACGTAAGATTCATGAAGGCGATAAAATGGCGGGCCGTCATGGTAACAAAGGTGTCGTTTCTCGCGTTATGAGAAAAGAAGATATGCCATTCCTTCCAGATGGTACTCCAGTACAAATCGTATTGAACCCATTGGGCGTACCTTCTCGTATGAATATCGGTCAGGTTCTTGAAACTCACTTGGGTTGGGCTGTTCAAGGCTTAGGTATGAAAATCAAAGCTACAGACCTTCACATTCAAAATGTGTTGAAAGAAGCCCGTACTGATGCATCTTATTGGGAACAAATTGACGCTATTCGCGGCTTATATGCTGAAATTGAAGAATTAGAAGCAAAAGCTAAAGAAGATGTGACAGTTCCTCATTTCGACATCGATGAAAAAATCATCGACTTGAAATCTCAAATTCTTGGCCATGTAGAATCTGCAGCGCAAAAGAAACTTGAAGCTCTTGGCGGCGAAGCTCGTTACCAAGAACTTAAAGCTATTGAAGCTAAATACAATGCACTTCATGTAGAATTCTTTGACTCTGAAGAAGATGCTCCAGAAATGGATCCAGCTCTTGTAGAGGAATTAGAAGCAATCAATAAAGTTAAAACTACATTGAACCATATTGAATCTGCTCGTGCTAAACGCGTTGAAATTCGTCATGAACTCGAAGGCCTTGGTTACGATTATGAAACATATGGCATGCCAAAACCAGATGTAGCAGGTATTCATATTGCTACACCTGTATTTGATGGTGCGCATGAAAAAGATGTATTTGAAACATTAGGCATTGCTGGTCGTTCCGATGATGGTAAAACAGTATTGTACGATGGTCGTACTGGTGAACCTATGGATAACCGTGTAACTGTTGGTTACGTATACATGCTTAAACTCCATCACTTGGTTGACGATAAAATCCATGCTCGTTCCACAGGTCCGTACTCCCTTGTTACACAACAACCATTGGGCGGTAAAGCTCAGTTCGGTGGTCAACGTTTCGGGGAAATGGAAGTTTGGGCTCTCGAAGCATATGGCGCAGCTTATACACTTCAAGAGCTATTAACTGTTAAGTCTGACGACGTTGTTGGTCGTGTGAAAGCATACGAAAAAATCGTTAAAGGCGAAAACATCCCTGAACCAGGTGTACCTGAGTCCTTCAAGGTATTGCTCAAAGAACTTCAAAGTATTGGTCTTGATGTAAAAATCTTGAATGAAGATCAAGAAGAAGTTGTTATGAAAGAACTTGATGACGAAGATGAAGTGGTAGAAACTGGTATTGAAGAAGTTATGGAAGGCAGTGCAGTAGAAACTGATGAAGTAACTGTAGTAGAACCAGAAGTAGAGGAAGAAGCACCAGCTGACAACGGCGGTGAAGACGATATCCTTAGCCAATTGGCATTCCCAATGGGCGATTCCTCTAACGATGAAGACTAAAACTATCTATAAGGAAGGGAGCGATAGTAGTGCTAGACGTAAATGAATTCGATTCCATGCGAATCGGTTTAGCCTCTCCAGAGCAGATCTTAGCTTGGTCTCATGGGGAAGTTAAGAAACCTGAAACTATTAACTACCGTACGTTGAAGCCAGAACGTGATGGTCTATTCTGCGAACGCATTTTTGGACCAACAAAGGACTGGGAATGTCACTGCGGCAAATATAAACGCATTCGCCATAAAGGCGTAGTCTGTGATAAATGTGGTGTAGAGGTTACACGTGCAAAAGTACGTCGTGAACGTATGGGCCATATCCAATTGGCTACTCCTGTATCTCACATCTGGTACTTTAAAGGTATCCCATCCCGCATGGGCCTTATCCTTGATGTATCCCCACGTTCCTTGGAACGCGTATTATACTTTGCTTCCTACATCGTAGTAGATCCGGCTGGTACTCCATTGGCAAAACGCCAATTGTTGTCCGAGCAAGAGTACCGCGAATATGAAGCTCAGTTTAACGAAGACGGTTATACTATCGGTGGTAAATCCGTTGTAATCGAAACAGTAGCTCAACGTAACGAACGTTTAGCTATCGTTCGTGAAGCACAACGCAAAGAGCGCTATAATGCGGCTCTTCGTGAGGATGCAACAATCCCAGAAGCAGATAAAGAATACGAAGAACTAACTCGTGAAGAGCGTTATGAATTAGGCGCTGCTGAAGAGGTTCTCTTCGCATGTATCGACATGGGTGCTGAGGCTGTAAAAGCTCTTTTAGCAGAACTTGATCTCGAAGCATTGAATGCTGAATTGCGCGAAGAATTGAACACTGCAAGTGGTCAACGTAAAATCCGTGCGGTTCGTCGTTTAGAAGTGGTAGAAGCATTCCGTCAATCTGGCAATCGCCCAGAATGGATGATTATGGATGTTGTTCCTGTTATCCCACCTGAATTGCGTCCTATGGTTCAATTAGATGGTGGTCGTTTCGCTACATCTGACCTCAATGATTTGTACCGTCGTGTTATTAACCGTAACAACCGTTTGAAACGTTTGTTAGATTTAGGTGCTCCTGATATTATTGTGCGCAATGAAAAACGTATGCTTCAAGAAGCTGTTGACGCATTGATCGATAATGGTCGCCGTGGTCGTCCTGTAACAGGCCCTGGTAATCGTCCATTAAAATCCTTGTCCGATATGCTTAAAGGTAAACAAGGTCGTTTCCGTCAAAACTTGCTTGGTAAACGTGTTGACTACTCCGGTCGTTCCGTTATCGTAGTAGGTCCTGAACTTAAAATGCACCAATGTGGTTTGCCTAAAGAAATGGCATTGGAATTGTTCAAACCTTTCGTTATGAAACGTTTGGTAGAGCGTGGTCAAGCATCCAATATTAAGGCTGCTAAACGCCAAGTAGAAAGAATCGGTCCTGGTGTATGGGAAGCCTTGGAAGAGGTAATCAAAGAACATCCAGTTCTCTTGAATCGTGCCCCTACATTGCATAGACTTGGTATCCAAGCCTTCGAACCAATCCTTTGGGAAGGCCGTGCTATCAAATTGCATCCATTAGTATGTACAGCCTTCAACGCCGACTTTGACGGTGACCAAATGGCATGTCACTTACCATTGTCCGTAGAAGCACAAGCGGAAGCTCGTACATTGATGCTTTCCAGCCATAATATCTTGTCCACTAAGGACGGTAAGCCAGTAGCAGTACCTTCCCAAGATATGATCTTGGGTACATATTACTTAACAGTTGTACGTGAAGATACTCGTGATAAAGCAAAAACATTTGCTACTTATGATGAAGTAATGCTTGCATACGAATCTCATATTATTGGCTTGCAAGATATTCTTTATATCCGTTTACCTGACCATGGCCGTGTAGAAACAACGGCAGGTCGCTTGATCTTCAACAATGCTTTGTTCCCTGAATTATGGCAATATGCACAAAACGAAGATGGCACTTACACATTAGGTAAGGTTATGGATAAGAAAACAGTTGGTAAATTGGTTGACCAATGCTTCCAATTGTTTGGCAATGAAAAGACTGCAGAACTCTTGGACCGTATTAAATCCTTGGGTTACTCCTTTGCACGTCGCGCAGGTATGACTGTAGCTATTGCAGATATTAAAGTGCCAGAAGTAAAAACTGGCTTGTTAGACACAGCGGAACAAGAAGTAGAAAAAGTATCTCGCTTGTATCGTCGTGGTCTTATTACAGAAGAAGAACGTTACCGTAAAACTATCCAATTGTGGACTCAAGCAACAGAAGATGTTACTGATGCCATGATGGATAATATGGCGCGCGATAAAGATGGCTTCAACCCTGTTTACATGATGGCTATCTCTGGTGCCCGTGGTAACAAACAACAGATCCGTCAGCTTGCTGGTATGCGTGGTTTGATGGCCGATCCATCTGGTCGTATCATCGACTTGCCAATCAAAGCAAACTTTAAAGAAGGCTTGACTGTATTGGATTACTTTACATCCTCTCATGGTGCTCGTAAAGGTTTGGCCGATACAGCGCTTCGTACAGCTGACTCCGGTTACTTGACTCGTCGTCTTGTTGACGTATCTCAAGACGTTATCGTTCGCGAGGACGATTGTGACGTTGTAGGTATCGATCTTGTTCGTGAACGCGCTCGTTTGGCTACATCTCCACGTCAAGCATTGGAATTGTTAAAAGATAAACTTATTGGTCGTGTATTAGATAAAGATGTTGTGAATGTAGAAACAGGGGAACTTGTTGTACCTTCCGAAACTATCTTAGACGAACAATGTTTAGCTGATATTGCTGAATCTGGCGTAACATCTATCGCATTGCGCGGTGTACATTTAGGTTCTGATAGCGATATCAACCATACTAACTTGGTTCAAAAAATTATTCTTGGTGAAAGCGATGACAGCATCCGTGCAACATTAAAAGAAACTATGGTTCAAAATATGTTGAACAAGGATACTGTACATGCTATCGTTGACAGCGAAGGTGTAGAAATCTTCCCTGCTGATACACGTCTCACTGAAGAAGGCATCGAAGCTATCCTTAACTCCGATGTAAAAGAAGTACAAGTACGCAATAACGAAATCCACGGTATCGAAGTGGAAGCAATCGTTGAGGGTACTGGCGTTATTGAACCATTAAAAGATCGCATCGTAGGTCGTATTGCAGCTGAAGAATTGGTTAATAAAGAAACTGGCGAAGTTATCGTTCCTCTTAACGGTGAAATCACAGAACCATTGGCGGATGAAGTTGTAAAACACTATGAAACAGTTAAAATCCGTTCCGTATTAACTTGTCGCAGCCCTTATGGCGTATGTCGCAAGTGCTATGGTCGCGACCTTGGTACAGGCGGTCAAGTTCAAGTTGGTGAAGCTGTAGGTATTATTGCAGCGCAATCCATCGGTGAACCTGGCACTCAGTTGACAATGCGTACATTCCATACTGGTGGTGTCGCTGGTGACGATATTACACAAGGTTTGCCACGTGTCGAAGAATTGTTCGAAGCTCGTAAACCAAAACGTAATGCTATCATCGCAGAAAATGAAGGTACAGTTCGCGTTGTACCTAACGAAGGTAAAAAAGGTACTAATACAATCTTCATTACTGGTGAAGACGGTATTGAACTTGATTACCTCATCCCTTATGGTTCTCGCATTATCGTTAAAGACGGTGATGTTGTATCCTTGGGCGCTCGTTTGACAGAAGGTTCTATCAACCCTCATGACATTATGCGTGTAATGGGTACAGAAGCAACTCAACGTTACCTCGTTTACGAAGTACAAAAAGTATATAAATCTCAAGGTGTAGAAATTAACGATAAACATATCGAAGTTATCGTTCGTCAAATGCTTCATAAAGTAAAAGTTGAAACAGCTGGCGATGCAGATATGCTTCCAGGGGATATGGTCGACGTTAATACCTTTGACGAAGAAAACCGTCGTCTTACTCTTAATGGCCGTGAAAATGCTACAGGCAAACGTACATTGTTGGGTATTACTAAAGCTGCATTGGCTACGGATTCCTTCTTGTCTGCTGCGTCCTTCCAAGAAACAACACGTGTTCTTACCGACGCTGCTATCAAAGGTAAAATCGATCCATTATTGGGCTTAAAAGAAAATGTAATCATCGGTAAATTGATTCCTGCTGGTACTGGCATGAGCCGTTACCGTAAGATTGAGGTTGTGTAAAAACACACCTGAAATCATCGATATTACAGAAGAAGCTGCTGTAGAAGAATAATCTATTGCCATAGAAGAGAGCGTGCCTTAGGGCACGCTCTTTTTTATAGATACTAAATTTCTTTGTTAAGATGTAATTGTCAGAAAGAATAAATAAACCTATACGTTTAATAATATAGATATATTGAATATGGTTAATAAAATTGAACTAAAAGAATGACTATTTATTTTTCAGTTATATCAATTATGCATACATGAAATGTGATTAATTAAAATAATATGAAAATAATGTATAAAAATGAGAATAAAATAACCGTTTTTGCATAAAAATTACATATATTGTTATATGATTCACTATTATGAAACGCACGGAAACGTGTACACATAAAATGCAGTTGTATAGCGGTGTAGAGCATCGAAAAACGTTTGACATGTGATTGTGTAATTGGTATACTTACATAGTGCTCAGGGGCAAGTATGCCTAAGTAGCATAATTTCGTAAGGAGAATTTTACTATGGACATTGCCCATCTGAAGTCGATGAACAAAACAATCGGTGCCAAGCAAACGTTGAAAAACATTGCACGAGGGACTGTGAAGTATGTGTTCGTAGGACATGATAGTGATGAAAGTGTAGTTGGACCTATACGAAATGCTTGTGCTGAACAGGGAATCCCTGTGAATGACAAGCACACTATGGATGACCTTGGTCGTGCGTGTCGCATTAAGGTGCGAGCCACAGCGGTAGGTATCCTACGTTAATCTTGGTAATATCCGATGTAACACTTTGTTATGACGGATCAATTATAAATCTCAAATTTGGAAAGGAGGTGCCCAAATGCCAACAATTAATCAGCTAGTACGCAAAGGTCGCATGAGCTTGACTAAAAAATCTACAGCTCCAGCACTTCAAGAATCTCCACAAAAACGTGGTGTATGTACTCGTGTGTACACAGCTACTCCAAAGAAACCAAACTCCGCGCTTCGTAAAGTTGCCCGTGTACGTTTGACAAACGCTATTGAAGTAACTGCTTACATCCCAGGCATTGGTCACAATTTACAAGAACACAGTGTTGTACTTATCAGAGGCGGTCGTGTAAAAGACCTTCCAGGTGTGCGTTATCACATCGTTCGTGGTGCATTGGATACAGCTGGCGTACAAAATCGTATGCAAAGTCGTTCCAAATACGGCGCGAAAAAAGCTAAAAAATAATTTTAGCCATTAAACGAAACTAACACACATCAGTATAAAGGAGGAATTGAACATGCCAAGAAAAGGCCCTGTTCCGAAACGTGATGTACTTCCAGATCCGGTGTACAACAGCAAATTAGTAACACGTTTCATTAACAAAGTTATGTACGATGGCAAAAAAGGCATTGCTGAAACTATCGTATATGATGCATTCGAAATTATTCGTTCCAAAATGGGTCAAGACCCAATGGAAGTTTTTGATCAAGCATTGAAAAATGTTATGCCTGTACTTGAAGTACGTGCTCGCCGTATCGGTGGTGCGAACTACCAAGTACCAGTTGAAGTTCGTGCTGATCGCCGTCAAACCCTCGGTATTCGTTGGGTTGTAAACTACGCTCGTCTTCGTGGTGAACGCACTATGAAAGAACGCTTAGCAGGCGAATTGATGGACGCTTTCAACAATGCAGGCGCTGCAATCAAGAAAAAAGAAGATACTCATAAAATGGCTGAAGCTAATAAAGCATTCGCTCATTTCCGTTGGTAATAAGAGGTGACAACTGTGGCAAGAGAGTTTTCCCTAGCAAAAACTCGTAATATCGGTATCATGGCTCACGTCGATGCTGGTAAACAACAACTACAGAACGTATCCTCTACTATACAGGTATTGTTCACAAAATCGGCGAAGTACATGAAGGCGCTGCTACGATGGACTGGATGGAACAAGAACAAGAACGTGGAATCACAATCACTTCTGCTGCGACAACTTGTCAATGGAAAGAACATCGTATCAATATCATCGATACTCCTGGTCACGTTGACTTTACTGTCGAAGTAGAACGTTCTTTACGTGTACTTGATGGCTCCGTTGCGGTGTTCAGTGCTAAAGGTGGCGTTGAACCTCAATCCGAAACAGTATGGCGTCAAGCTTCTAACTACGGCGTACCTCGTATCGCTTATGTAAATAAGATGGATACTGTAGGTGCTGACTTCTTCAACGTAGTTGATATGATGAAATCCCGTTTAGGTGCAAATTCCGTAGCTATTCAAGTGCCAATCGGCGCTGAAGATACTTTCGAAGGCATCATCGATTTGATGACTATGAAAGCGGAAATTTACAAATCCGATGACGGTAAAGAATATGAAATCACTGATATCCCAGCAGAATATCAAGAAGTAGCTGAAGCTCGTCGCGAAATGATGATCGATGCTATCGCTGAAACTGATGATGATATCATGATGAAATATTTGGAAGGTGAAGAAATTACTCCAGAAGAATTGAAAGCAGCATTGCGTAAAGCAGTTATTGCTAACCAATTGTTCCCAGTTCTTTGTGGTTCTTCCTACAAAAACAAAGGTGTACAAATGTTGTTGGACGCTGTTGTAGATTACATGCCAGCTCCTATCGACATTCCAGCTATTAAAGGTGTCGTTCCTGGTACTGAAGAAGAAACTACTCGTCCTTCTTCCGATGATGAACCATTCTCCGCATTGGCATTCAAAATCATGGCTGACCCTTATGTTGGTAAATTAGCGTTCTTCCGTGTACTCCGGTACATTGGAATCCGGTTCCTACGTTTTCAACTCTACAAAAGGTAAAAAAGAACGTATCGGTCGTATTCTTCAAATGCACGCTAACACTCGTAAAGAAATCGACATGGTTTACGCTGGCGACATCGCTGCAGCTGTAGGCTTGAAAGATACTACTACTGGTGATACTCTTTGTGATGAAAAGAATCCTGTAATTCTTGAATCCATGGAATTCCCTGAACCAGTTATCTCCGTTGCTGTTGAACCTAAAACAAAAGCTGACCAAGAAAAAATGGGTACAGCTCTTGCTCGTTTGGCAGAAGAAGATCCTACTTTCAAAGTTCGTACTGATGAAGAAACAGGTCAAACTATTATCTCCGGTATGGGCGAACTTCACTTGGATATCATCGTTGACCGTATGAACCGTGAATTCAAAGTAGAATGTAACGTAGGTAAACCTCAAGTAGCTTATCGCGAAACTATTCGTAAAGCGGTTAAATCTGAAGGTAAATTCGTTCGTCAATCTGGTGGTCGTGGTCAATATGGTCACTGCTGGTTGGAATTAATTCCTCAAGAACCAGGCGCTGGCTTCGAATTTGAAAATAAGGTCGTAGGTGGTGCAATTCCTCGTGAATACATCGGACCTGTTGAAAACGGTGTTAAAGAAGCTATGGAATCCGGTGTTATCGCTGGTTATCCAATGGTTGACATCAAAGTTATCGTATTTGACGGCTCCTACCATGACGTTGACTCCAACGAAATGGCCTTCAAAATCGCTGGTTCCATGGGCTTTAAGGAAGGTGCTCGCAAAGCAGACCCTGCATTGCTTGAACCATACATGTCCGTAGAAGTAGACGTTCCTGAAGAATACATGGGCGACGTTATCGGTGACTTGAACTCGTCGTGGTCGCATGGACGGCATGGAAGCTCGTAATGGCAACCAACATATCAAAGCATATGTTCCATTGAGCGAAATGTTCGGTTACGCAACAGACCTTCGTTCTAAAACTCAAGGTCGCGGTAACTACTCCATGACATTCGATCATTACGAAGAAGTTCCTAAGAAAATTGCTGAAGAAATTCAAGCAAAGAAAAACGGTTAATCTTACATTAGATTAATAGAATTACTATTTTCCTCGGAGGATAATTTAAAATGGCTAAAGAAAAATTTGAACGTACGAAACCGCATGTTAACATCGGTACAATCGGTCACGTTGACCATGGTAAAACTACTTTGACTGCTGCAATCACTAAAGTATTGGCTGAAAAAGGTCAAGCTGATTTCCAAGATTACAGCATGATCGATAAAGCTCCAGAAGAACGTGAACGCGGTATCACAATCAACACTGCACACGTTGAGTATGAAACTGCTAACCGTCACTATGCACACGTTGACTGTCCAGGTCATGCTGACTACATCAAAAACATGATCACTGGTGCGGCTCAAATGGACGGCGCTATCTTGGTATGTTCCGCAGCTGACGGCCCTATGCCTCAAACTCGCGAACACATCTTGTTGGCTCGTCAAGTTGGTGTTCCTGCAATCGTAGTATTCTTGAACAAAGCTGACATGGTTGACGATGAAGAATTAATCGAATTGGTAGAAATGGAAGTTCGTGAACTTCTTTCTTCCTACGAATTCCCTGGCGACGAAGTACCTATCATTGTAGGTTCCGCTTTGAAAGCTTTGGAAGGCGATGCTCAATATGTAGCTAAAATTGACGAATTGATGGACGCTGTAGACTCCTACATCCCAACTCCAGTTCGTGATACTGACAAACCTTTCTTGATGCCTGTGGAAGACGTATTCACAATCACTGGTCGTGGTACAGTGGCAACTGGCCGTGTTGAACGTGGTCAAGTAAACGTAGGCGACACAGTAGAAGTTGTAGGCTTGAAAGAAAAGCTGAACAATACGTAGTAACTGGTCTTGAAATGTTCCGTAAAACTTTGGATTCTGCAGTAGCAGGTGATAACGTTGGTGCATTGCTTCGTGGTGTAGACCGCAAAGACATCGAACGTGGTCAAGTATTGGCTAAACCAGGTTCCATCAAACCACACACAAAATTCAAAGCAGAAGTATACGTATTGACTAAAGAAGAAGGTGGCCGTCATACTCCATTCTTCTCCAACTACCGTCCACAATTCTACTTCCGTACAACAGACGTAACAGGTGTTGTAAACCTTCCTGAAGGTGTAGAAATGTGTATGCCTGGCGATAACGTAACAATGGATATCGAATTGATCACTCCAATCGCTATCGAAGAAGGTCTTCGTTTCGCGATCCGCGAAGGTGGCCATACAGTAGGCGCTGGCGTTGTAACTGAAATCGAAGGTTAATTTAACCTTTTATGCTCATCGTAGTGATGCGTTGGGCACAATACATGTAGCATTCAGAGCGGCAGTAATGCCGCTCTGGTGTTGTGTTTTTAAACTATGAAGTAGAAGGTTGCCTCTGCGGAGGAGAATTTCTATGGAGCAGCCCATTCATGAAATGGACGACAGGAGGAATTATTAATAATGGCTAAACAGCAAAAAATCCGTATTCGCCTTAAGGCATACGACCACAAAGCTCTCGATCAAAGCGCTGCTAAGATCGTAGACACTGCAAAAAGAAATGGCGCTATGGTATCTGGTCCGATTCCATTGCCAACAGAAAAGAATATCTTCACAATTCTTCGTTCTGTACACGTAAACAAAGATTCTCGTGAACAATTCGAAATGCGTACACATAAACGCTTAATCGATATTCTTGAACCAAATTCGAAAACAGTAGATGCTATCACTCGTTTAGATTTACCAGCTGGTGTATCTATTGAAATAAAACTATAAGGAGGTGCGATAATGTCTAAAGCTATTTTGGGTAAAAAATTAGGAATGACACAAGTCTTCACAGCTGAAGGCCAATTAGTTCCTGTAACAGTAGTGGAAACTACCCCAAGCGTTGTAGTGCGCGTTAAGACTGTTGAAACAGACGGCTACGAAGCAGTACAAATTGGTTACGGTTCCATTAAAGAAAAACATTTAACAAAACCTGTAAAAGGTCAGTTCGACAAAGCTGGCGTAGCTCCAGTGAAATATCTTCGCGAAGTTCGCGTTGCAAATGCAGCTGACTACACAGTAGGCCAAACTCTGGCAGCTGATATCTTCGCAGAAGGTGAATTGGTGGACGTAGTGGGTACAGGTAAAGGTAAGGGTTTTGCTGGCACAATTAAACGCCATAACTTCTCCCGTGGTCCTGAAACTCATGGTTCTAAATCTCACCGTGAACCTGGTTCCATCGGTCCTATGATCTCCGGTGGCGGCGGTAAGGTATACAAAGGTAAAAAACTCCCTGGACAAATGGGTGGTTACAGAGTTACCGTACAACGCTTATCTGTTGTGAAAGTTGATGCTGAACGTAACCTTTTATTGGTTAAAGGCGGTATCCCAGGCGCTAAAGGCAGCTTGGTTATGGTTCGCAACACGGTTAAACCTGTTAAATAATCATTTGTCGAAAGGAGGATTATGTAATGCCTACAGTAGCAACATATAATCAATCCGGCGTTAAAGTCGGTGAAATACAGTTAAACGATGCAGTATTCGGCGTTGAAGTTAACGAAGCCGTAATGCATCAAGCCGTAGTTCGTCAATTGTCTAACGAACGTCTCGGCACACATGCAACAAAAACTAGAGGTATGGTTCGTGGCGGTGGCCGCAAACCTTGGAAACAAAAAGGTACTGGCCGTGCACGTGCAGGCTCCAGCCGTTCTCCAATCTGGATCGGTGGCGGTACTACATTTGGTCCACAACCTCGCAGCTATTACAAAGCTATGCCTCGTAAGGCTAGACGTTTAGCAGTTAAATCTGCTCTTAGCGATAAAGTGAATAATAGCGAATTATACGTTTTGGAAGAAATCACATTAGCAGCTCCTAAAACTAAAGAAGTGTTGAACATTATCAATAGCTTCAACGTTGGTGATGCAAAAGTATTGTTCATCACTGAAGGTGATGTAAATGTTGAACGTTCCGCTCGCAACATTCAAGGTGTTAAAGCTTTGGCTTGCGAAGGTATGAACATTTTCGATCTTCTTCATTACGATAAGCTCTTCATTACTAAAGGCGCTGTCGCAAAAATCGAGGAGGTACTTGGATAATGCAATTACATGATGTACTAATCCGCCCGGTTATTACCGAAAAATCCACTATGCTTATGGAAGAAGGCAAATACACTTTCCGTGTGCCTTTGACTGCAAATAAAGTGCAAATCCGTCAAGCAGTTGAAAAAATCTTCAATGTAAAAGTAGAAAAAGTAGCTACTATTCGCGTTTTAGGCAAAACTAAACGCATGGGTCGTACACAAGGTAAACGCAGCGATTACAAAAAAGCTATCGTAACTTTAAAAGCTGGCGAATCCATTACATTCTTTGAAGGTGTCTAAGAGTCTAGTTGTAAGGAGGCCCACTAATGGCAATTAAATCATTTAAACCGTACTCCGCTGGTCGCCGGTTTATGACAGTATCCGCCTTCGACGAAATCACAGCAAGCAAACCAGAAAAATCTTTGCTAGCTAAGATTTCTCAAAAAGGTGGTCGTAACAATACTGGTAAAATGACAGTTCGTCACCAAGGTGGCGGTCATAAACGTCAATATCGTATTATTGACTTCAAACGTACTAAAGATAATATTCCAGCTAAAGTAGCAACAATCGAGTATGATCCTAACCGTTCTTCTCGTATCGCTTTGCTTAACTACGCTGATGGTGAAAAACGCTACATTTTAGCTCCTAACGGTCTAAAAGTTGGTGACGTTGTATTCTCCGGTCCTGAGTCCGATATTAAACCTGGTAACTGCTTACCATTGGCTAATATTCCAGACGGTACACAAATCCACAATATCGAATTGAAAATCGGTAAAGGTGGCCAAATCGTTCGTTCCGCTGGTACATCTGCTCAATTGATGGGTAAAGATAATGGCTATGCTATTCTTCGTTTACCATCTGGTGAAATGCGTCGTGTTCGTCAAGAGTGCCGTGCAACAGTAGGTGTTGTTGGTAACGCTGACCACAGCAACCTTGTAATTGGTAAAGCTGGTCGTCATCGTTGGATGGGCGTTCGTCCTGGTAACCGTGGTGTTGTAATGAACCCTTGTGACCATCCACATGGTGGTGGTGAAGGTAAATCTCCTGTTGGTCGTAAACATCCTGTTACACCTTGGGGCAAACCAGCACATGGTGTTAAAACTCGCGACAAGAAAAAAGCTTCTAATAGCTTAATCATTAAACGTCGTACAAAATAGGATAAAGGAAAGGAGATAAAATAGTGTCCAGATCTATTAAAAAAGGCCCTTTCGTAGCAGATCATTTGCTTAAGAAAGTTGAAGCTTTAAACGAAACTAACGAAAAGAAAGTTGTAAAAACCTGGTCCCGTGCCTCTACTATTATCCCAAGTTTTGTAGGCCACACAATTGCTGTGCATGATGGTCGCAAACATGTACCTGTATTCATTACAGAAGATATGGTAGGTCATAAATTAGGTGAGTTCGCTCCTACACGTACTTTTAAAGGTCATGGTAAGGACGAAAAATCTACAGGTAAGAAAATAGGAGGAAATAATACATGGAAGCAAAAGCAATCGCTAGACATATCCGAATCGCGCCTCGTAAAATCCGTATCGTTGCTGATTTAGTGCGCGGTAAAAACATCGGCGAAGCATTTGCCATCTTGAAGTTCACTCCGAAAGTTGGCGCTGATGTAGTAGAAAAAGTTATGCGTTCTGCAATCGCAAACGCTGAACATAATTTCGATATGAATGTTGACAATCTTTACGTATCCGAGATCTTCGTTGATCAAGGCCCTACATTAAAACGCATTCATCCTCGTTCCCGTGGTCAAGCTTTCAAAATTTTGAAACGCACTAGCCACGTAACAGTAGTAGTTAAAGAAAGAGCTTAAGAAGGAGGGAAACAGAGTGGGTCAAAAAGTTAATCCACACGGTTTGCGTGTCGGTATCGTAAAAGATTGGGACGCAAAATGGTATGCAGATAAAGATTTCGCTGCTAATCTTCATGAAGACGTAAAAATTCGTAACTTCTTGAAAGAAACCCTTTTCATTGCTGGTATTTCCCGCATTGAAATCGAGCGTACAAATAAACGTATTAAATTGACTATCCACACTGCAAAACCAGGTATGGTTATCGGTCGTGGTGGTGCTGGTATCGAAGATATCAAAAAAGCAATGACTCGTTTCACTGACAAACAAGTGGACGTTAACATCGCAGAAATTAAACAAGCAGACATGGATGCAACTTTAGTTGCTGAAAACATTGCTAGCCAATTGGAACGCCGTATCGGCTTCCGTCGTGCAATGAAACAAGCTGTAGGTCGTACAATGCGCTTAGGTGCAAAAGGTATTAAAATCATGGTAAGCGGTCGTCTTGGCGGTGCTGAAATCGCTCGTAGCGAATCCTACCGTGAAGGTTCTATTCCTTTGCATACACTTCGTGCAGACATCGACTACGGTACTGCTGAAGCTCATACAACTTATGGTTGTATCGGCATTAAAGTATGGATTTACAAAGGTGAAGTTTTGCCAGAAGCAAAACAACCTGCTAAGAAGGAAGAAGGTGGCAAGTAATGCTTATTCCAAAGCGCGTAAAACATCGTAAGCAATTCCGCGGCCGTATGAAAGGTCGTGCTATGCGCGGTAATACAGTGTCTCATGGTGAGTTCGGCTTGGTAGCATGCGAACCATCTTGGATCACTAACCGTCAAATCGAAGCTGCCCGTATTGCTATGACTCGTTATATGAACCGTGGTGGTAAAGTATGGATTAAAATTTTCCCTGACAAACCAATTACAGCTAAACCAGCTGGTACTCGTATGGGTTCCGGTAAAGGTTCTCCAGAAGAATGGGTAGCAGTAGTTAAACCAGGTCGTGTAATGTTTGAAATGGACGGTGTGCCAGAAGCTATAGCTCGTGAAGCTATGCGTCTTGCAAGCCATAAACTTCCAATCAAATGCAAATTTGTTGTTAAGGGTAAAGAATTGGGTGGTGACGTAAATGAAGGTTAATGACATTCGCAATATGAGCGCTGCCGAAATGGAACAAAAGTTTCCGGTCTTAAGGAAGAGTTATTTAACCTCCGTTTTCAGCTTGCAACAGGTCAATTAGAAAATCCTATGCGCATTCGTGAAGTTAAGAAGACAATCGCTCGTATTAAAACTGTACAACGTGAAGTTGAACTTAAATCTGAAAACGCATAATAACAGATTTGTTAAAGGTTGAAAAGGAGGCTTAAAATCGTGGCAGAAGAAAGAAACGTACGTAAAGTCCGCGTAGGTAAAGTTGTAAGCGACAAAATGAATAAAACTGTTGTTGTTGCTGTTGAACGTAAAGTACCTCACGCATTATATAACAAGCCAATGGTTAGCACAAAACGCTTCAAAGCTCATGATGAAAACAATGAGTGCCAAATTGGCGATACAGTTAAAATTGTAGAAACTCGTCCACTTTCTAAAGATAAATGTTGGAGAGTTGTTGAAATTCTTGAAAGACTAAAATAAGAGTGATGTAAGGAGGAATAGACGATGATCCAGCAACAAACAATTTTGAATGTTGCCGACAACACTGGTGCAAAACGTATTATGTGTATCCAAGTCATGGGCGGTTCTTATCGCAAATTCGGCAATATCGGTGACGTAATCGTTGCTTCTGTAAAAGATGCATCACCCGGTGGCGTTGTCAAGAAAGGCGACGTAGTCAAAGCTGTTATTGTTCGTTCTAAAAAAGGTATCCGCCGTCAAGACGGTTCCTATATTCGTTTCGATGAAAACGCAGCAGTAGTTATTAAAGATGACAAGACCCCTCGTGGTACTCGTATCTTCGGACCTGTAGCTAGAGAACTTCGTGAAAAAGACTTCATGAAAATTGTTTCTTGGCTCCAGAAGTATTATAAGAAGGAGGAACGCAGCATATGGCTAAACTACAAATCAAAAAAGGCGATACAGTTGTTGTTATCTCCGGTAAAGATAAAGGTAAGCAAGGTACAGTAATTGCAACTGAACCTAAAAAAGAACGCGTGTTTGTTGAAGGCGTAAACACTGTAAAACGTCATACAAAACCTTCTCAAGCTAACCCACAAGGCGGCATCGTTACTAAAGAAGCTGGTATCCATGTTTCTAACGTAATGGTTGTTGACCCAGAAACTAAAACAGCTACTCGTATCAAAAAAGTTGAAGGCAAAGACGGTAAATTCGTTCGCGCTACAGTTAAATCTGGTACAGTACTTAAATAATCAGGAAAGGAGGAGCTAAATAAATGTCTCGTTTATTTGAACAATACAACTCTGAAATTAAAAAGAGTTTGCAAGAAAAATTCCAATACGGCAACGTTATGGAAATCCCTAAATTGGAAAAAATCGTTATCAACATCGGCGTTGGTGATGCAGTAGGCAATGCAAAAGCATTAGAAGCAGCAGTTAATGATTTGACTATCATCGCTGGTCAAAAACCTGTAATCACAAAAGCAAAAAAATCCATTGCGAACTTTAAAGTTCGTGAAGGCATGGCGTTGGGTACAAAAGTTACTCTTCGTGGCGAACGCATGTATGAATTCCTTGATAGATTGATCAATGCGGCATTACCTCGTGTACGTGACTTCCGCGGTATCAGCGCTACTGCATTCGATGGCCGTGGTAACTACGCTTTGGGTCTTAAAGAACAGCTCATCTTCCTGAGATCGAATATGATCAAGTAGAACGTGTTACTGGTATGGATATCATCGTAGTAACAACTGCTAAAACAGATGAAGAAGCTCGTGATTTGTTGACTCAATTCGGTATGCCTTTGAAAAATAATAGGAGGAACATATAGATGGCTAAAAAATCTATGATTGAACGCGAAAAGAAACGCGCTAAAATCGTTGAAAAATATGCAGCTAAACGTGAAGCGTTAAAAGCAGCAGGTGATTATGAAGGCTTATCCAAATTACCAGCAAACGCATCCCCAACACGCTTGCACAACCGTTGCAACTTAACTGGTCGTCCTCACGGCTATATGCGTAAATTCGGTATCAGCCGTATTGCGTTCCGTGAATTGGCGTACAAAGGACAAATTCCTGGTGTTAAAAAAGCCAGCTGGTAATATTAGACGAGAGGAGGTTTTTAGATTATGGTAATGACCGATCCTATCGCGGATATGCTTACGCGCATCCGTAATGCAAATGCTGCACTTCATGAAACGGTAAACATTCCTGCATCTAGAATGAAAGCAGCAGTTCTTGACATCCTTTTACAAGAAGGTTTCGTTAAGAGCGTTGAAAAAGAAGAAAATACTTTAAAAGTAACATTAAAATATGGTTCCAATAACGAAAAAGTTATTACAGGAATTAAACGTATTTCCAAACCTGGTTTACGTGTTTACGCGAAAAAGGAAGAACTTCCTCGTGTACTTGGTGGTTTGGGTATCGCAGTTATTTCTACATCCAAAGGCGTTATGAGCGACAAACAAGCTCGTAAAGAAGGTCTTGGTGGCGAAGTAATCGCATACGTTTGGTAATAGTAGCAATAGGAGGTAGAAATAATGTCACGTATCGGTAGAATGCCTATCGAGATCCCTGCAGGCGTTACTGTTACATATGATAACCATCATATGAACGTAAAAGGTCCTAAAGGCGAATTATCTCGCGATTTGCATCCAGATATGATTATCACTGTAGAAGGTAACACAATTACAGTAGCTCGTCCTTCCGAGGATAAAGCTCATCGTTCCCTTCACGGTTTGACTCGCGCTCTTGTTGCTAATATGGTAACAGGCGTATCTGAAGGATTCACAAAAACTCTTGAAATCAACGGTGTTGGTTACAGAGCGGCTAAACAAGGCAATAAATTAGCTCTTACACTTGGCTTCTCTCATCCAGTAGAAATGGAAGCTCCAGCTGGTATTACAATTGACGTTCCAGCTCCTAACAAAATCATTGTGTCTGGTGCAGACAAAGAAGTTGTAGGCGCAGTAGCAGCTGATATCCGTAAATGGAGAAAACCAGAACCTTACAAAGGTAAAGGTATCCGCTATGAAGGCGAAGTTGTTCGTCGTAAAGCTGGTAAAGCTGGTGCAAAAGGTAAATAGTAATATCATCTATATGAATGAAAGGAGTGAATATCTTGCCTCGTAAATCTAGTAGAAATATCGCTCGAGCAAAACGTCATCTTCGTATTCGCCGTCACATCTCTGGTACGGCAACTTGCCCACGTTTGAACGTATTCCGTTCTTTAGGCAACATCTATGCTCAAGTTATCGATGACGTAGCAGGTACAACTTTGGTTGCTGCTAGCTCTTTAGATAAAGATTTAAACTTATCCTATGGTGGTAACGTAGCTGCTGCAAAAGCTGTTGGTGAAGCAGTTGCTAAAAAAGCTATCGCTAAAGGTATTGACACAGTAGTGTTTGACCGTGGTGGTTACATTTACCACGGCCGCGTAGCAGCCCTTGCAGAAGGTGCTCGTGAAGCAGGCTTAAAATTCTAAGAAGGAGGAACTATAGACATGGCGAGAATTGACTACACCAGTCTTGATCTTAAAGAAAGAGTAGTATTCATCAACCGCGTAGCCAAAGTAGTTAAAGGCGGTCGTCGTTTTTCCTTCAGCGCTCTTGTAGTTGTTGGTGATGGCAACGGTTATGTAGGCGTTGGCTTAGGTAAAGCAGCGGAAGTACCAGAAGCAATTCGCAAAGGTATTGATGATGCTAAGAAAAATATTGTAAACGTAGCAGTTAAAAATGGTACAATCCCTCACAGCGTAACAGGTGTATTCGGCGCAGGCCGCGTATTCTTGAAACCAGCTGCTGAAGGTACTGGCGTTATCGCTGGTGGCCCTGTTCGTGCCGTATTGGAATTAGTAGGTGTTCGTAACATCTTGACTAAATCTTTGGGCTCTTCTAACCCTAACAATATGGTTCGCGCTACTATCGAAGGTTTGAAAGATTTGAAACGCGCAAGCGAAGTTGCAGAACTTCGTGGTAAAACCGTTGAAGAAATTTATAACGCGTAATAAGGAGACAAGAAATGGCACAAGTTAAAGTAACATTAACAAGAAGCTTAATCGGTCGTCCTGAAGATCAACGCGCGACAGTTAAAGCTTTGGGCTTGAAAAAAACTAATTCTCAAGTTGTAAAAGAAGTAACACCTCAAATCGAAGGTATGCTTCACAAAGTTAGACATTTAGTAAAAGTTGAAGAAGTTTAATACTGATAAGGAGGTGCACTGAATGAAACTTCATGAATTACAACCAGCTGCTGGTTCCAAAAAAGCTCGTACTCGTGTAGGCCGTGGTTTAGGTTCTGGCTTGGGTAAAACATCTGGTCGTGGTCAAAAAGGTCAAAACTCCCGTTCTGGCGGTGGCGTTCGCTCCGGTTTTGAAGGCGGCCAAATGCCTCTTTATCGTCGTTTACCAAAACGTGGTTTCAACAACGTTTTTGCTAAACAATATGCTGAAGTTAACGTAGAACAATTGAACCGTTTTGAAGACGGTGCAACAGTTGATCCAGTAGCTCTTATTGAAGCTGGCATTTTGAAAAATGTACGCGATGGCATTCGTATTTTAGGTAACGGTACATTGGAAACTAAAAACTTAACTGTTATCGCTAATGGCTTCACTAAATCTGCTGAAGAAAAAATTACAGCAGCAGGCGGAAAAGTAGAGGTGATCTAGGGTGCTAGATAGCCTCTCGAACATCTTTAAGATTACCGAACTACGTAATAAGATTCTTTACACATTAATGATGTTTGCCATCTTTAGAGCTGGTATTCATATTCCTGTTCCAGGTGTTGATGCATCTGTTATCGAATCCTTGTTTACATCTGGTAACCTATTCGGTCTATTAGACTTGTTTGCTGGTGGTGCGCTTAGTAAGTTCTCTATCTTTGCGATGAGTATTACACCTTACATCAATGCTTCCATCATCATGCAACTGCTTCAGTCTGTAGTTCCTCAGTTTGAAGCATGGAGTAAAGATGGTGAAGACGGGCGTAAGAAAATAGCGAAGGTAACTCGTTATGGCACCGTAATCCTCGGCTTTGTACAAGCCGCAGGCATGGCATTTGCTCTTAGAGCAAACAACGCTTTGGTAAATAATGATTTCCTTAGTGTATTCGTTGTGGCCATCATCCTAACAGCAGGCACATGCTTGTTGATGTGGATTGGTGAACAAATCACAGCATATGGTATAGGTAATGGTATTTCCTTGATCATCTTTGCTGGTATCGTAGCTCGATTACCTGATGGTTTAGAAACTATTTATCAATATATCCAAAACGGAACAATCAATATGTTCCAAGCATTCTTATTTGCTGTAATTGCTCTTGCGATGATCGCTGTCGTAGTTGCAGTTACACAAGGCCAACGTCGTATTCCGATTCAATATGCTAAACGCGTAGTAGGTCGTAAAATGTACGGTGGTCACTCTACATTCTTGCCGTTGAAAGTTAATCAGGCAGGTGTAATCCCAATTATCTTTGCGTCATCTGTGTTGATGTTCCCTGTGACGATTGCGCAATTTATTGACAATGAATATGTTCATAAAGCTGCGGATCTCTTTACATGGGGTACGCCGTTACAAACGGCATTGTATGCATTATTGATTTTTATCTTTACGTATTTCTATACTGCAATCTCTATCAACATTACAGATATGGCAGATAATATGAAAAAATACGGTGGTTTTATCCCAGGTATTCGTGCGGGTAAACCAACTGCTGATTATGTGGATAACGTGATGACCAAGATCACTTTGGCTGGCGCTGTATTCTTAGCTGTCGTTGCTATTATACCGAATTTCCTCGGTAGTATTACCGGCGTCCAAGGCGTATACTTTGGTGGTACGGCTCTCCTAATCGTTGTAGGTGTAGCGCTTGATACAATGCAACAAATTGAGTCGCTCATGGTAACACGCCACTATAAAGGCTTTGTGAAATAGGAGGGAAACAATATGTATATTCTATTAATGGGACCTCCTGGTGCTGGTAAAGGCACTCAGGCAGCTCGACTTATTGAAAAATACGGTATTCCCCAAATTTCAACAGGTGATATGTTCCGCGCTGCGATTAAGAACGAAACACCTCTTGGAGTTGAGGCTAAGAAATATATCGATGCTGGTCAATTGGTACCAGACAGTGTAACTGTTGGTATCGTACGTGATCGCTTGGTGAAAGATGACTGCAAATCTGGATTTATTCTTGATGGATTCCCAAGAACTACAGCGCAAGCTGTATCTTTAGATGCAATCCTTAAAGAATTAGGAATTTCTTTGGACGCTGTACTTAACTTAAACGTTCCTTCCGAGGAATTAGTTAAACGTATTAGCGAACGAGCTGTTCTAGAAAATCGTGCTGATGATAACCCTGAAACAGTACAGAAACGTCTAGCTGTTTACGAAGAATCAACTAAACCTTTAATCGACTACTATCGCAATAGCTGTTTATATGAAGAAATTAATGGTTTACAAGATGTAGACGCAGTATTTGCTGACATCATTAAGGCTTTGGAGAAATAATCCATGATTATTTTGAAATCGCCCCATGAAATTGAATGTATCCGCAAGGCAAGTAAGCAGCAGACACGTTGTCCTTGTTAGTAGAAAAGGCTAAACCTGGCATCACGACGCTTGAGTTAGATACAATTGCCGAAGAATATATTCGCAGCCACGGTGGTATACCAAGTTGTAAAGGGTACTATGGATTCCTGCTACAATCTGTGCTTCTGTCAATGAAGAAGTCGTTCATGGTATTCCGAGCGCTAAGCGCAAGCTTAAAAACGGCGATATCCTCAGTATTGATCTTGTATCAGCTATTGATGGATATCACGGCGATTCGGCTGTGACGGTTCCTATCGGTCACGTCAAACCTGATGTGATGAAATTGTTAAAAGTGACAGAGGAAAGTCTGTTCAAGGAATTGAACAAGTGAAAGTTGGCAACCGAATTGGTGCCATCGGCCACGCTGTTCAAACGTATTGTGAGAAACATGGTTACGGTGTCGTTCGCGACTTCGTAGGTCATGGTTTAGGCCGCGAAATGCATGAAGATCCGCAAATACCAAACTATGGTAGTCCTGATCAAGGACCTCTTATGAAACCTGGTATGGTATTGTGTATCGAACCGATGATTACTCTAGGTACGTATCGTGTTCGTGTATTAGGGGATGACTGGACAGCAGTTACCACAGATGGTAAACCTGCTGCTCATTTCGAACATACAGTGGTTGTTACAGAAAACGGCCCTGAAATATTAACTATGCGGGAAGAACCGCGGTTAATTAAATAAAACAGGTAACCGGAGGAAAAAATATGTCAAAAGAAGACGTTATTGAGGTGGAAGGTACGGTAGTTGAGGCATTACCGAATGCCATGTTCCAAGTAGAATTGGAAAATGGTCATATCGTATTGGCTCATGTGTCAGGTAAAATGCGTATGAATTTTATCCGTATTCTTCCTGGTGATAAAGTTACTATGGAACTGACACCGTATGACTTAAATCGTGGTCGCATCACCTATCGCTTTAAATAAGCATAGGGTCCACAAAGGAGGTACTAATGAAGGTTCAACCATCAGTTAAAAAGATATGCGAAAAATGTAAAATCATTAAACGCAAAGGCCGTGTAATGGTTATTTGCGAAAATCCAAAACATAAACAAAAACAAGGATAATCTGATAGGAGGTGGATGATTAGATGGCACGTATCGCCGGTGTAGATTTACCTCGTGATAAACGAGTGGAAATTGGTTTAACTTATATTTATGGTATTGGTCCAACTTTAGCAGCTGAAATCATTGCTAAAACTGGCATCAATCCTGACACACGTGTTCGTGATCTTTCTGAAGATGAAGTAGTGAAAATCCGTGAATTGTTAGATGCTGATTACAAAGTAGAAGGTGACCTTCGTCGTGAAGAAGCTCTTAACATTAAACGCTTAATTGAAATCAACTCCTATCGAGGCAAACGTCATCGTATGGGTTTACCACTTCGTGGTCAACGTACTAAAACGAATGCACGTACTCGCAAAGGTCCTAGAAAAGCAATTGCTGGTAAAAAGAAATAAGATAAAGGAGGGATAAAGCGTGGCTAAAAAAGTTGTTAGAACAAAAAGAAAAGAAAAGAAACATATTGAATCCGGTGCGGCTCATATTCGTTCTACATTCAATAACACTATCGTAACTTTGACAGATACAAACGGTAATGCGTTGTCTTGGGCTTCCGCTGGTGGCTTGGGCTTCCGTGGTTCCCGTAAATCCACCCATTCGCTGCTCAAATGGCTGCTGAACAAGCTGCTAAAGCTGCAATGGAACATGGTCTTCGCACTGTTGAAGTATTCGTAAAAGGTCCTGGATCCGGCCGTGAAGCTGCAATCCGTGCTTTACAAGCTGCAGGTCTTGAAGTTACTTCCATTAAAGACGTAACTCCAATTCCTCACAATGGTTGTCGCCCTCCAAAACGCCGTCGTGTATAATTCATAGCGGCCGATTTGATACGGTGCTATAATTAAACTATGAACGTGTGTTGTATAGGAGGATGTTCCTGATGAGCGAAGAAAAGAAACTTAAAATCGAGAAAGTGGACATCGCCGACGGCGGTCGCTATGGTAAGTTCGTATGTGAACCATTAGATCGTGGTTATGGTATCACTCTCGGTAATAGCTTACGCAGAATTTTGCTTTCATCCTTGGATGGGGCAGCTATCACCTCTATCAAAATTGATGGAGTTCTTCATGAGTTCTCTACTATTCCTGGTATTCGCGAAGACGTTACGGATATCATCCTTAACTTAAAGCAATTGTGCATCAAAGTTGAAGAAGATGTTCAATTACCTTTGGAAGTTCATTTTGACTTCCAAAAGGACGGCGTATTGACAGCTACTGACTTAGCTGAGCAATTCCCACCAGAAGTAGAAGTATTGAATCCTGAACTAGTGATTGCGACAATGGATGAGACAGCTCATCTCGTAATGGACGTAGTAATCGAACGTGGCAAAGGTTACGTTCCTTCCACGAAGAATAAAAAAGATACAGATGTTATCGGTTGTATTCCAATCGATTCCATCTTCTCATTCTTCGTGCCAAATACGAAGTGAGTGATGTTCGTGTAGGCAATGAAATGGACTTTGACAAACTTACATTAGAAGTTTGGACTGATGGTTCCATTACCGCTGCTGATGCAGTGGCAAAATCTGCTGCCATTATGATTGGTTATTTAGGGAACTTCACTAAATTAGCGCACTCTGCAGATGTTGTAGATGTAAACACAGGTGAAGGCGGTATTGTTGTTGATCCAGTAGGTTCCGATAATGAAGAACCAGCTGTAGATGACGGCCCAGCAAAGATTTCCATCGATGAGTTGGAACTCTCTGTTCGTGCGTATAACTGCTTGAAACGTGCTGGTATTAATACAATTGCAGACTTGCTAGACAAAACCATTGATGACTTAGGAAAAGTTCGCAATTTAGGTAAAAAATCCATCGATGAAATTGAGGAAAAACTCAACAATCATCCAGGTGGTTTTCAACTTAAACAAAAAGGCGAATAAGGAGGAAGACGAATGTACAGAAAATTAGGCCGCGACAGCTCCGCTCGTAAAGCGTTGTTCCGTAGCATGTTAACATCTTTCTTCCAATATGAGCGTATTGAAACTACTGAAGCTAAAGCGAAAGAACTTCGCTCTTTAGCTGATCAAATGGTAACTTTGGCTAAACGTGGTGATCTTCATGCACGTCGCCAAGTTCTTGCATACCTCATGGATGAAAGTGTAGTAAAAAAATTGTTTGATACAATTGCTCCAAAATATGCAGACCGTCAAGGTGGTTACACTCGTGTAATCAAAACTGGTCTTCGCAAAGGTGACGCTGCACCTTTGGCTATTATCGAGTTAGTTTAATCAAACTCATACGGTGTTGTAACTTACGTTGCAGCACCGTTTTTTTATTGTCAATTTTATGGTACAATCGATTAGTACAATATCGTAATATATTAGCAGTTATCGTAAATATTGAATATGTATTGTTAACCGTAAAGGGGTTTACTTTCATAGAAACGAAATTGACTAGAAAGATATGAGGTTATCCATGAATGAAAAAGACATTATGATTGAGGTCAATCATATGGGTCATATTTATACTGATGAAAATGGCAATGATGTACATGCACTAAATGATGTGAGTTTATCCATCAAGCGTGGTGAGTTTGTTTGTATTATCGGTACTAATGGTAGTGGTAAAAGTACACTAGCCAAGCATTTCAACGTGTTATTACAACCTAGTGAAGGGTATATCAATGTATGTGGCTATGATACGCGTGATGAAGAACATATTTGGGATATACGCCAACATGTAGGTATGGTATTCCAAAATCCGGATAACCAAATAGTGGCAGCTGTCGTAGAAGAAGATGTTGCCTTTGGTCCAGAAAATCTTGGAATTCCTAGTGCTGAAATTAGAAAACGTGTCGATGCAGCATTAGAGGCTGTTAATATGACTGAATATAGAGAGCATGGGCCTCATTTGTTGTCTGGTGGTCAAAAGCAACGTATTGCTATTGCTGGCGTACTGGCCATGAAACCTGATTGTATCGTTCTTGACGAACCAACGGCTATGCTCGATCCAAAAGGTCGTCGTGAGGTATTAGAGACAGTTCATAAACTCAATAAAGAAGAAGGTATCACTATCGTGTACATTACACACTTTATGGAGGAAGCTGTCACAGCTGATCGAGTAGTAGTTATGAAAAATGGTGTGAAATTACATGATGGCACTCCTCGTGAAATCTTCAGTCATGTAGATACCTTAAAAGGCCTTGGTCTTGATGTTCCAGTTGCGTCTGAAATTGCTTTTAAATTAAATGAAAAAGGTTATGAGGTCGGTAAGAGGAGTATCATCAATAATGAAGAATTAGCAGTAGGTCTAAAACATTCTAAATTAGCGGATCAATTACTAAGTGAACATAACGTAGGTGCTAATACGATAAGTTCTCCTATCAATGAAAATTCAAATGTAGTAAGAGGGGAGGACACACACTAATGGCGATTGTATTAGATAATATTACTTATACCTATGGTGTAGGTACTCCATTTGAAAAGACAGCCCTTCACGGTGTATCTCTTACTGTTGAAAACGGTGAGTTTTTAGGCATCATTGGTCATACCGGCTCTGGTAAATCTACCTTTGTACAACATTTAAATGGCTTATTACATCCTACAACAGGAACGGTTACCGTTAATGGCGTAGATATTAGTGCTTCTACAGAGGAAGCTAAAAAGATGCGCCATAAGGTAGGCATGGTTTTTCAATATCCAGAACATCAGTTGTTTGAAGAAACTATTGCCGAAGATATTGCCTTTGGTCCTAAAAATTTAGGCCTCAGTGCTGATGAAGTAGATGAACGGGTACGGGAGGCAATGAAATTTGTAGGTCTTGATTACGACACCTACGCGGAGCGCTCTCCATTTCATCTATCTGGTGGGCAAATGCGCCGTGTTGCCATTGCTGGTGTAGTGGCTATGGATCCAGATTTCTTAGTTCTTGATGAGCCATCCGCAGGTCTCGACCCATTTGGTCGTGAAGAAATCTTTGAAGAGATCATTCGACTTCATAAAGAAAAGGGCATTACTGTAATCCTTGTATCACATAACATGGAGGATATTTCTCGCATGGCATCTCGCCTCGTGGTACTCGATAAAGGTCGTATCGTTCTCGATGGAGAACCGATGGATATCTTTAATAACCATCGCGATGAATTACAAGTGGTAGGTGTAGACGTACCACCAGTGTCTGTAACTATGGAATATTTGCGTGAACAAGGACTAGATGTATCTAATCGTGTATTATCCGTAGATGATGCAGTACAAGCCATTCTAGAAGGAGGTAGCCATGTTAAATAACATTACTATTGGGCAGTACTTCCCAGGAAACTCCTTCTTGCATCGCATGGATCCTCGTGCCAAGATTATTGCTACAACTATCTTTGTGGTAGCTATTTTCCTAGCAAATTCTCCTCTTGCGTATGGCTTGGTAGGGAGCATTTACCATCTTTGCTATGCTGCTATCAAGATTGCCATTACGCTTGATGTGGTCAGCTATTAAACCACTTTGGATTATCATTGTATTTACTATGGGTATTCATATCTTTACGACCCCAGGTAATTCACTTTTCCAATGGGGCATTATTAATATTACAGATCAAGGCTTGGCTATGGGGTCTACAAATGGCGGCACGATTAATCTTTTTAATCTTGTTCTCCTCCCTATTGACCTATACGACATCACCAATTCGTTTGACCGATGGTATTGAACATTTACTCAATCCATTCCGTTGTATTGGCGTACCTGCCCATGAATTGGCTATGATGATGACCATTGCATTGCGTTTCATTCCTACTTTATTGGATGAAACAGATCGTATTATGAAAGCTCAATCTGCTCGTGGTGCAGACTTTGTAACAGGGTCTATCATTCAACGGGCAAAAAATATGGTACCTTTATTGGTTCCTTTATTCATCAGTGCATTTAGACGTGCTGATGAACTGGCTATTGCTATGGAAGCGCGTTGCTATCGAGGTGGTATAAACCGTACGCGTATGAAGGAACTACAAGTTACTTATGTAGATTATATCGGCGTAGGAGCTGTCATTTTGGTTACCATCGTACTCATCGTTTTATGGTGGCTTGATCTATGAGAAATATAAGAATCATAGTTGCTTATGATGGCACCGATTTGGCAGGCTATCAGAAGCAACCTGATGATAAGGGCTTAACCGTACAAGGTTGCTTAGAATATGGATTATCTAAAATTTGTAACGAACCCATACAAATCTATGGAGCTTCTAGAACAGATGCAGGGGTACATGCGAAGTTTCAAGTATGTACGTTCCAAACATCTGGATCTATACCAGCAGAAAACATTCCTCGTGCTATGATTGCGCATATCCCAAAGGATATCGTTGTTCTTGAAGCCCTGGAAATTCCACTCGATTGGAAGCCTCGATGGAATATATATGGTAAGGAATATGTATATACCATTCATAATCAGCTCATTGCCAATCCTTTGACAAAACGATACCATTGGCATGTTAAGAAGCCTCTTAATATCGATCTCATGCAAGCTGCAGGCAATGAATTATTAGGCACCCATGACTTTACAACCTTAAAAGGGGACGAATTCAACGCCCGCTGATCCAGTAAAAACAATTATAGGAATTCATGTAGAGGCAGAAGGCTCTCATGTTACCATTTCTGTAGTGGGTGATGGGTTCTTATACCACATGGTTCGTAATATTGCAGGGCTCCTCGTCGATGTAGGCCTTGGAAGACGCAAGGTGGAGGATATCAAGGGCTATTTGGCCGCTAAAGATCGTCGTGTTATAGGCAAAACGGCGCCAGCCCAAGGGTTGTGTTTAGAGGAGATATTCTTTACGAAAGAGCGTCAGCAAGAGGTGTTACAGAATAAATATTCTATATAATTTTGTATAGACTACATTCTCCTAGAATTTATTTAAAACGATAACTATTAATACTAAAAGGATACTACTTAGCATGTAGTATCCTTTTTTCTTATAAGTTTTAGTTATAATGCCTTAATTTATACCTATTATTATGTGAAATGATACATTGTAAACCCAATATATACATGATACAATGACGATATGGACAGGTTCGTACTATAAAACATTAACATAGTAAGGTAGACTCTTGTCAGCAGTGTAATTTTTATCCTAAGGAGGGTGAATCTCTTGCAAAAACGTAAAGATTTTATCTGGAAAATGGGCGGCCAACAAGGTGAAGGTATCGAGAGTTGTGGCGAAATCATGGCGACAATCCTCGCTAAAGAAGGTTATTCCTTGTATAGCCAACGTTTATTTGCATCTCGTATCAAAGGTGGTCATACAACATTCGCATTGCGCGTTGCATTAGAACAAGTTATGTCCATTGGTGAAGGCGTAGACTTCTTGCTTTCTCTTGATCAAGAAACAGTTGATATGCATGGTTCTGAAGTTCGTGAGGGCGGTTACATCATCTGTGACAGCAAAGTAAATCCTGACTTCTCTAAATTTGAAGGTACAAAGGTTAATTGCTTGTCCTTGCCAATTTCTGAAACCGCAATGAAACAAGGTTCCTTGTTGATGCGTAATATCGTAGCACTTGGTATGTCCGTTGCGCTTCTTGGTTTCGATACTAAGATGTTTAAAGATGCGATTGCTGCTAAATTTGCAAAAAAATCCCAAGAAATCGTGGATAAAAACTTAGCTGCTTTTGACGATGGTCATAGCCTTGTAATGGAAAAATTGGGCGATGTGGAAATCGATACATTGCCAGCTCCTGGTAAGAAAGATCAAATGTTCTTATTGGGTAATGAAGCATGTGCTTTAGGTGCTATTGCTGCGGGCTCCGTTTCATGGCGTCTTATCCTATTACTCCAGCATCTGAAGTTATGGAATACATGATTAAAAATATGGATAAATTGGGTGCTACTATCGTTCAAACAGAGGATGAAATCGCAGCATGCATGACAGCTATGGGTGGCGTATACGCAGGTGTTCGTGGCTTCACATGTACTTCTGGCCCTGGTCTTTCCTTGATGGCTGAGTCCTTATCCATGGCTTCCATGGCTGAATTACCAATGGTTGTTATCGACGTTCAACGTTCTGGCCCATCCACTGGTATGGCTACAAAGGTTGAACAATCCGATATTGATGCGGCTTGCTATAATGCACATGGTGATTACTCTGGTATCGTTATTTCTCCAACATCTATTGAAGAATGCTTCTATGAAATTCAAAAAGCTTTCAACTTGGCAGAAATGTACCAATGCCCAGTTATCTTCATGCCTGATTTGCAACAAGGTTTGAATAAACAATCCGTTCCTTCCTTCGACTTGAACCATGTACCTATTAACCGCTGTAAAATGATGAAAGAAGCTGAACTTCCTGAATTGGTACAACCTAAGTACTTCAAACGCTTTGAATTGACTGAAGATGGTATTTCTCCTCGTACAATTCCTGGTATGAAAAATGGTCTATTCCTTTCCACAGGTCTAGAACATAATGAAGAAGGTAAACCAGCAGAAGCGCCTACAATGCACGTAGCGCAAACGGATAAACGTTTCCGCAAATTGGAAACTGTAGCTGATAACTACGAACCATTCTTGAATAACGCTAAATACGACGAAGCAGATGTTCTCGTTGTTGGTATGGCTTCTAGCCGTGGCGCTATCGAAGAAGCTGTTGCTGAATTTGATCAAGAAGGTGTTAAAGTTAACCACTTACAATTGCGCTTGATTAAACCATTCCCAGCAAAACAATTACAACCATTCATGGATGCTGCGAAAAAAGTGGTTATCGTTGAGCATAATGCAACAGGTCAATTGACTAACTTATTTAAAATCAACATGCATAAGAAATCTAAAATTTCCAGCTGCTTGAAATACGATGGTAATCCATTCACAAAAGTTATGTGAAAAATGCGATTAAGGAGGTCCTATAATATGACAACAGCTAAAGATTACAGAAACGATATTCGTCCTAACTGGTGTCCAGGCTGTGGCCATTATGGGGTTCAAGCAGCGATTACTGACGCTGTAGTAGCGAAAAATATTCCACCAGAAAAATTAGCAGTAATTTCCGGTATCGGTTGCTCTAGCCGTATCGGTGGTTATTTCTACGCATATGGCGCTCATACAACTCATGGTCGTGCGCTTCCTTACGCACAAGGCGTTAAACTTGCCAACCAAGACTTAGAAGTTATCGCTTGCTCTGGTGATGGTGATGCGTTCGCTATCGGTATGGGTCACACTATCCATGCTTTCAAACGTAATGTAAATATGACATACGTCGTAATGGATAACCATGTATATGGTTTGACTAAAGGTCAAGCATCCCCTCGTTCCGATATCGGTTTTGTTACAAAAACAACTCCTCGTGGGGCGTTCGAGTCTCCATTGTCCATCTGTGAAACTGCGATTGCAGCAGGTGCTACATTCGTAGCTCAAAGCTACATGATCAACCGTGAAGAACTTGTTGATTTGATTCAACAAGCTATGGACCATGATGGCTTCTCCTTCATCAACGTATTTAGTCCATGTGTTACATACAACAAACGCAACAGCTATGACTGGTTCAAAGAACACTTAGTAGCATTGCCTGAAGGCTATGATCCAACAGATCGTGCAGCAGCACTTAAAACTTTGGGCGATACAGATGGTTTGGTTACTGGTCTTATTTACCAAAATACATCTAAACCTTCCTTCGAAAAATCCTTGGCAGCAGCAAATGGTGGTCCACATCCTCGTCCATTAACTGAAGATGTTGTAAAACCTGATCAAGCACTATTTGATAGCCTTTGCAATCAATTTAAATAATCTTATCTAAATTGAATTATGTATAATCTGACCCTTCTTTACTGAATGTCCAGTAAAGAGGGGTTTTTACATTATGACATTATGAATAGTATGATTACTTTAGAGTGTTGTGAATGATATGGTTATTTTATAGTGGTATGAATCGTATTATTACTTTACGGAGGTTTTCTTAATTGATATACTAATTTATAATTTAGGATATTTATAATTAAGTAAAAATTGAACGCTTATAAGTATAAGAGGCTATTATTTCAGAATATGAGGCATAATGGAAACGTATAGAAGTATCATTTACTATGCGATTCATTAAGGAGAGGGAATGAGTAACGTGTCGAATGAATATAATGAAGCATTACTAGAGCCACTTAAGTATTATCGGGAAGAGTTAAAGGACGCGTTTCAACAAGTAACCGAAGAATACTTTCAACAACTAGTAGATCAATCAAAGATTGATATAGACAACAACAAATTATTAATAGATAAGTATACTGATGTATCAGAAAATCGCGATCAATCAAACACATCCTATAAACGATTTGGCCTTATTAAAAAGGTTGATATTGTTATTGGTATAGGTGCCATTATTTATGGTATTTATCAGTTTTCACAAGATCATATTGATATTGTAGCGATTATTGTTTCTATACTTATATTAGTTCTATGTGTAGGGCTTTACCTATATTGGATTAAGCCTAATAGTAAAAGCCTTGAAGAAAAACTTAATGATTTAGATGCTACATTAGCTAAAATGCGTCAAGAAGGCTATGAGATGATGGCCCCTTTAAACAATCTATTTCATAGTGAAATGACTGTAGAACTCTTTAAAAAAGGCGATTCCCTTTATTCATATGGATTCTAACTTTAATATTGAACGATATGAACAGCTCGTTAAAGATTATGGATTTTTAGAAAAAGGTGATGTAAATCATTCCACCTTAGATATTGCTTCTGGTGATATTTTAGGAAACCCCTTTGTTTTTCTGAAGCGCATAATTCACTGGATGGATGATTATACGTATGAAGGCACCTTAAATGTTACGTATACAGAAGAGTATGTTGATTCTAATGGGAATCTAAAAACTCGTGATGTTAACGAAACACTACGTGCTGTTATAAGACAACCAGGTCCTTATTATGCCAATAGAGTATCTTTAGTGTATGGTAATCATGCAGCACCTAACCTAACATTTCATAGGAAGCCACCGGAAAAAGGATTCTTTAATTTCGGTAGCGCTAAGAGTAAGATAGCAAAAGGTATTGCTAGTCTTAGACAGAAGAGTCAGGATTCATTGGAGAATGGTGGAGGCTTCCAAGCTTTAGCCAATGAAGAGTTTGATGCACAATTTAATGCATTAGATCGCAACAATGAGGTTGAGTTCCGCGTACTATTTACGCCATTAGCACAAAACAACTATAAGGATATTTTTGAAAACTCTCCATATGGAGATGATTTTATATTTAATAAAGAGTGTAAAATTAATGAGATTAAAGCTGACAATTCTCAAAATTGGGACTTTGAAACATCACCATCTCAGAATTATGATTTTTCATTCCAAAAGATTAAAGAGAAGTTCATTAATTACAACTGCAGTTACTTTGATCACATGTATTTCTCATTCCTACCAATTTTAGCGATTCCTGTGTATCAACAAATGGCTTCTAATGATTACATTTATGGCAAGTCTTATAATTTCAAATACAATGATTACATTACAGAAATGCTAGCAAATAAAATGGGACTTAACTTATTTGTTCCTACTGATGCGGCTCAGCGAAATAATGTAAAAACAATTCTTAAGACTAGCCACTATAAAAATGAAGGTGACTCTGAGGTAATTAAGGTAGATGCCTATTCTTATAGGGCCATCGAACACGTAGATCAAGTACCCGTACGAGCTGGTAATGGTAGAACCTATTATGTGCCAGTCCGCTGGGACGAGTATGTTCCTGTTACAAAATACGAATTGATAGAGGTTTCAGAAATTAAATCTGCTGGAGAGGATTTTAAGCATATTAAAGGTCTAGATCAGTATCAAAAATCTGAAAATAATAGAGATAGGTCTTTTGCATACGATCACTTTATGGCAGGTAAACTATATCGACAAAATCAGTCTCTCGACGATTTATTAAATACTATTTATAAAGAATTTGGAGGTACCCAAAATGGCTAACCAACTCGACGAAATGAATCCGGAAATTATGTCTGAAGGCAGAGATGTGCATGTTATCGCTAAGGTAATCCCTGTTGAAACTAGTGGCTTTGAAAAACTTCTTCCAACGATCCTTATGGCAGTTGGTGTTATCGGTATCGTTTTAGGCATAGTTATAGACAAGTATCTAGTATCTATTATTGGCGCCATTGTATTGATTTATCCATGGTGGCGATTAAAACAAATTAGCTCAGAGTTTAATATGATGGAACAAAGAATTCAAAATGCTGCATCCGAAATTGATAACTATATGGAGCAACGTGTTGTGATTCTTTCTAATGCGGCTAAACTTGTGGAAAAATCTATTGAAGTTGATAAGGATATTCTTGTAGACATTGCTAAGTATAGAAGTGGTAATTTTTCTGAAGAATCTAGAAGTGATGTGAATGCACAACTTAACAAGGCTACAAGAGCCCTCAACGTAGCTATAGAAAATTATCCTGAATTACAAAGTCAAGATACGATTCGTGATGCAATGCAACAAAATTCTTACTTACAAAAAGAAATTACTGCAGCTAGAACGTTGTATAATGATGCTGTAAATACTTGGAATAGAGAAATCTTTGAATTCCCATTTAAAAAGATTGTAGCTGCAAAAGAAGGTAGAACTACTAGAATTCCATTTATTGCAGATCAAGAAACTAAAGAAAAGCTAAGGGCGTTTTCTTTAAGGATAGGCAATTGGACGTTAGTATATAAAGGGCATACTATAAAATCTGATATTAGTATATAAGGGATACTATGAAGTCTTATGAAAAAGGGATTAGCTTGTCCATCTGGACTTTGAGTTGGCCTATATTTATCGAAGTGTTCCTACAGCTGTTAGTAGGTAATATAGACCAAGTGATGATGAGTCACTACTCTCCTCAAGCGGTAGCAGCTGTGGCTAATGCCAATCAAATTTTAAATATATTTATTATGCTCATTATTGTTATGAGTACCGCTACGACGATTTTGATTGCCCAGTATTTAGGGGCTCGAAATCAGTCTAAGCTATCAGAGGTATGTACGGTCAGTTTGGTGTTGAACTTCTTATTTTCATCTGTTGCGGCCGTATTCTTTATCACCTGTCATGAATGGATTTTTACATGGCTAGGTGTACCGCCAGAAACGATGAGTGATACGTCGATATATACGACCATTGTGGCCACAGGATTACCGATTCAGGCTATGTATTATGCGTTGGTTGCCGTATTTAGAGGCCATTCATTAACGCGTGTTACTATATATCGCGTTAGTTATGAATGTTATCCATATCACAACTAACTATGTATTAATATTTGGTCATGGTCCCATACCAAGCCTTGGTGTACTAGGGGTATCAATCTCTACCTGGTTATCTAAGGTGGTAGGCCTCGTAATTATAGGCTATACCTTTAAGAAGCTGCTTACTTTAGAGGTGCGCTTCAAATTTTTAAAACCATTCCCGTGGCATACGGTTAAGTCTTTACTGAATATCAGTGTTCCTTCTGGTGGTGAAACCTTAAGTTATCAGTTATCTCAGACAACGATTATGAAAATGGTTAACATCTTAGGGCTAGCTGTTATTAATACAAAGGTGTATGTATCGGTTATTGCCATGCTTTGCTATGTATATACCATAGCATTAGCAAATGCATCTCAAGTTATTGTGGGTTTCCTGATGGGGGCAAAACGACAAGCTGAGGTGACAAATCGCGTATGGCATTCTATGTTGTTAGCCATTGCCATTAGTGTAGGACTGGCTACGTTCTTTTATATTACCAGTGATATTGTACTATCCATATTTACTACGGATCCAGAAATCCTATCATTAGCACATAATGTATTACTGATTGAGATTTTCCTTGAGTTAGGTCGTGCCGTTAATATTGTTATGGTTAGCTGTTTACAAGCAGCAGGGGATATTCGAACGCCGATGCTGGTAGGTGTCTTTGGCATGTGGTTATGTGCTGTACCATTGTCCTATCTATTTGGAATTTACTGGGAATGGGGCCTTGTAGGTATATGGATTGCCATGGCGGTAGATGAAATTTTACGAGGTTTATTATTTGTATATCGCTGGTATAGTGGGAAGTGGAAAAATAGACGCCTCATAGAGGCATAGTCTTATATTTACACGATTTCAATATACTTTTAGTCGTTTGTAGATATAGTTAGCCTTACATTGCAGAGTGTAAGGCTAATTATTTGTGAAAGTAGGTTTATATGAGTAAGACAGTAGGTATTATTGGCTTAGGTTTACTAGGTGGTTCGTTGGCGAAGGCTTTAAAGGCCTATACCGATTATGAGGTAGTAGGCTATGCTCGTCGCCAAGAGGTTTGTGATGCGGCCATTCAGGATGGGGTAGTAAAAGCTGCTTGGACTGAGGTAGAATCATTGATTGAAAATTCAGATATTGTTGTATTTTCATTGCCTCCAGATACAAATGCAAGACTATTTACAGAAATGGCACATCTTTTTAGACCAGGACAAGTGGTGACTGATGTATCTAGTGCAAAGGAAAACTTTGTACGAGCTGTATATGATTCTATTCAGAGAGGGACAATTTTTGTGTCTGTTCATCCTATGGCTGGCTCTGAAAAGGGTGGCTACGAAGTATCTCATAAAAACTTATTTAAAGGTATGGGCTGGATTGTACTAGAGGATAAGGCCTCTGATGTATATAGTGAAGAGGTTGCTCAAGAACTAGCTGAAATGGGACGCGCTGTAGGATCACGTATTGAATTCGTCGATATCTATGCTCACGATGCGTATTTAGCTATGGTGAGTCATATGCCACATTTATTGGCAGCCATTTTAACTCAAGTTTCCGGTGGTGATGAACTAGGCGAGTTGCGCATGAAATTATCTGCAGGGGGCTTTAGAGACTGTACACGTGTTGCCGGTGGTTTGCCATCTATGTGGCGTGAAATCATTTATGGTAATAGACACAATGTAATTGAAGGCCTTTCACAAATCGAATCTGAAATTCAACGGGTAAAAGAAATACTTTCACAAAAAGATGAAGGTCAAAGTCTAGAAACCTATTTAGAACGAAGCAGAGAAATTCGCGGTAAATTACCATATTTAACAGGACAAATAAAGAATAGCTAATGATAAATAATTATTAGCTAAGGCTATACATTGATTAGCACTCATAGAGTACTAATAATGAATAATTAACATTCATTTGAGCTTGACGTATATTTATGTAGCTGAAGCGACTCGGTTTATGCAGTATAATGTGTATACTAGGGTTCGTAAAGAATATACATTTAACATATTATTTAGTTTAAGGAGATACCATGAGTTTGTTACAAGAAACTTGTGACGCTATTAGAGGTCGCAGTTATGAAATTGAACAACATATAATCGATAATTGGAATGCAGGTTCACCTGTAGAACAATATGGGCGACTTGTAAACGTGGTGGCTCAATATGGTGCGGCTACAAATCAGGAGCACTTAACGGTTCCAAAGCCTTGTATGATTATTGCCTCTGCTGATCATGGCGTGGCCGATATGGGCGTAAGTGCGTACCCAAAGGAAACAACTGTAGGGATGACACAAAACTACCTAATTCCTAAAGGGGCGGGCGCCAATTCCTTAGCTAATTACTGTGGGGCTCAAATGGAAGTCATCGATATGGGCATTGATGCAGATATGAGCTGGGTACCAGGACTCCGTAGTCATAAACTTGGTATGGGCACAAAAAACTTTGTAGAAGAACCGGCCATGACACGTGAACAAGCCATTGAAGGCATTGAAACAGGTATCCGTCTTGTAAAAGAGAAAATCGACGAAGGCTTTAATGTTTTCTTAGTAGGGGAAATGGGCATTTCCAATACTACTGCTAGTGCTCTTATGACTGCCAAGTTTGCAGGACTCACTGCAGAGGATGCTACAGGACGAGGTACTAATATTTCTGATGAGCGTCTAAAATTAAAGCAACGCATTGTGCATGATGTATTAGAAAAATATAAAAATATTCCGAAAGATGATGCAATCGGAATTTTATCCTCTGTGGGCGGCTTTGAATTTACATGTATCGTAGGTGTTATTCTAGGTGCTGCAGCGAATAATGCACTTGTTATTATTGATGGTTTTAATACATCTGCTTGTGCATTGGTTACTAAAACATTAGTTCCACAGGCAATGGATTATGTAATGGCATCTCATTTATCTGCTGAAAAAGCGGCTAAATCCTCTTTAGAAAATTTAGGCCTTGAAGCTTATGTTGATTTAGGTCTATGTCTCGGTGAGGCCTCTGGTGGCTCCATTCAAATGGGAATGCTAGATCTTGCCGTTCATATGTATTTGGCTGTTACAGGAGGTAAGGCATGAGAACTTTTACAATTGAACCATTACATGCGCCATCCATGGAAGCATGCCGATTACGTATCGATAATTTAACAAAACCTATTTATAGCCTTGCAACATTAGAGTTAATAGCTGAGCGTTTTGCGGGCATTCTGGCAGAACCTCAACCAAATCATTTGCGATATGGCGTACTTTGGTGGCGTCGGACCACTTGGTAGATGGTCCTCAAAATTGTCAGCATGGTAGTGAAAGTTATGAGGCTATCAAGCGTTTCAATGAAGGTAGAACGGCTACGCAGGGGGCCGCATCTAAGTTGAATGCAGCTGTGCACGTTGTAAATATAGGTCTTGAGCAAGATACTAGTAATCTAGAATATATTGATCAACAAGTCATTCGTAAAGGATCTCATTTCTTTGGGGTAGAACCTGTTATTTCTCGAGATGAGCTTGAGCGAGCTCTAGAGCTTGGCTTTACCTATGCTGATAAATTACATGCTGATGGATTACAAGTGGTGGCGATTGGTAACGTAGGGGAAAGGGCATTCCTTGACTCCCTCGTAACGACGGCTACAATTACGGGCTGTGCCTATGACGATATTCTCGTTCATACCGAATGTGGACCTACGGTAGAACAACGGGCTGCTCATATTCATTCCTTTGTAGATCGTTTTAATATCACTGTTGATGATTGGTCTGCTATAAGTGAAAGCGAGCGCCGTGATGCGATATTGCATTTACTTCATATTGCAGGAGGCTTAGATATTGTATTCTTAACAGGTTTTATCTTAGGTGCCGCAAGTCACCGTATGGCAGTAGTATTTGATAATGCCGTAACAGGCGCAGCTGTATTGGCTGCAGTTACTATTGAGCCATTAGTTAAGGACTATGTATTCCCATCCGCCGCCTATGAGGAACCAATTCACAAGGAACAATGTCGATTCCTTGGAATAAAGCCATGTTTACACTACAATTTACAAATTGATGAAGCATTGGGTTCCACAATGGGTCTATCTATTATCGATGCATCTATGCATATGTTAAATGATATGAAAACCTTCGTTGAAGCTGAGGTTAAAGCGGCTGAAGATGGTGCCGGTAAAGGTAGACAAAAGAATAAAGAGTAATCTATATAAAAGAGGGAGTTTAAATCCCTCTTTTTGTATGTTTTATGCTCAATTATCCAAAATTAACTGAGAATTTCATGGAAAAACCATTGACACTATATGTGTAAATTGATATTATTATAGGGCAGTCAGGACAGACTTAAATTCTTCTTGACGACAGATTGATGATTATGTTATATTAATTATCGGTTCTGTATGCGGGAATAGCTCAGCGGTAGAGCACCGCCTTGCCAAGGCGGGGGTCGCGAGTTCGAATCTCGTTTCCCGCTCCATACATTCCTCGATAGCTCAGTTGGTAGAGCAATCGGCTGTTAACCGATCGGTCGTAGGTTCGAGTCCTACTCGAGGAGCCATTTATGACTCACTAGCTCAGTTGGCAGAGCACCTGACTTTTAATCAGGGTGTCCCGCGTTCGAGTCGCGGGTGAGTCACCATTCTGGCCCGTTGGTCAAGCGGTTAAGACACCGCCCTTTCACGGCGGTATCCCGGGTTCGATTCCCGGACGGGTCACCACATATGGACGATTAGCTCAGCTGGGAGAGCGCCTGCCTTACAAGCAGGATGTCGGCAGTTCGATCCTGTCATCGTCCACCACATGCGGGAATAGCTCAGCGGTAGAGCACCGCCTTGCCAAGGCGGGGGTCGCGAGTTCGAATCTCGTTTCCCGCCCATTAATATTCCTCGATAGCTCAGTTGGTAGAGCAATCGGCTGATAACCGATCGGTCGTAGGTTCGAGTCCTACTCGAGGAGCCAATTTTATATGGCCCGTTGGTCAAGCGGTTAAGACACCGCCCTTTCACGGCGGTATCCCGGGTTCGATTCCCGGACGGGTCACCACATGGACGATTAGCTCAGCTGGGAGAGCGCCTGCCTTACAAGCAGGATGTCGGCAGTTCGATCCTGTCATCGTCCACCAACGTAAGCGGTTATCTTCGGATAACCGCTTTTTGTTATATAACACAATAGCTATTCATATATATCAATAGTTATTTCTATTTATATAAAAATAGTTATTTATTTAGAAAATATTAGTTATAGACATAAAAAATAGGCATAGAAATAGGCATAGAAAAAAGAGTACAACTGTAGCAGTTGTACTCTTTGTATTTAACGCGGCGCGTACATGATGATATAAACGCCCACAAGGCAGACGAGACCGCCGATGATATCATATGTGTCTGGTCGCAATCCATCGACGAGCCAGCCCCATAGGATGGAAAGGGCAATAAATACGCCACCGTAGGCTGCATAAACCTTACCGAAGCTTGCTTCTGGTTGGAAGGTAGGGATAAGGCCATATAAAAATAAGATGATGGCACCAGCCAGTAAATATACAGGGCCTTTATCGTCGCGCATATAGAGCCATACTAAATAGCCGCCACCGATTTCGGCTAAACCGGCTAATATAAAGAAGAAAATAGATAAGAGCATAATAACCTCACAGTATTAATTGAAATCTATTCTCTATTGTACAACTTGTTAGCGTAGAGAGCAATTATTTAATGACCAAGGTGAATCGTTACTAGTGGTAAAGAAAAGAATGTTAAAAGACAAAGATATTAAAAGGTAAAAATATTAAATATAGACATTAAAAGAGGATATAATAAAATTAAAAACCCGTACACGTATATGTGTACGGGTTTTGTTTCGTTCTTATAAACGAGCTGGTGATTCGCTGTGTACATAATCCATGAAGGTATGCATTGTTTCCGATTTAGAATTGTTTTTCTTAAAGGCGAAGCACACTTGTAGTTTAAATGGTTTTTCTAAAGGTATGTAGCCATCATTGATATTTAAAGAATTTAGAATTTGGCGTGCTACGATGCAGCCTGATTTATTTTTTTGACAGTAGTCGATCATTGTATATGGATTAGATAAGCGGCTACCTCTAATGTGTAGATTTTGTTGACCATTTCCTACGTAGTTTTTCAATGTGCGATACATGAAATATTTAGGTGGATACATGAGCAAAGGTTGTTGCTGAATCGCTTTCAAGCTAGCAACTTCCATACCATCGATGATGTTTGGTGCATAGTATACGAATTCGTCCTCGCGAAGGGCTGTAGATTCATATGCTGACATATCCTTGTTATTTGGTAAGTAGAGGAGGGCAATGTCGATACGATTTTCGCGTAAGTCGAGCATCAACTCTTCTTCTTCCATGTCATAAATGCTGACAGAGAACTCAGGATGATTTTGGAAGAAGTGCGATACGTAACCATTTAGACGGATATCACCTAAACTACGCAATACACCGATATTTAAGATCGGACGTTCTACCTTGCTTGCTAGGCGGATGGATTGAATAGCACGTTCTAATGTATCGAGAACTTGTTCTGCTTCTGGTAAGAATAATTCGCCTTCTGGCGTTAAACGGCTACCTCTTGTAGAACGGGAGATTAATTTCACACCAACTAAACGCTCTAATTTTTTCATTTGAGCGCTGAAAGCTGATTGTGTAATATTCATAGATTGTGCTGCTAATGTAAAGCTTCCTGTTTTATTATAGGTAATAAAACTTTGTAGCTCTTGCATTGTAGGTAACTCTTTCATAGTATTCCCCCAATATTGACATAAAACTCCAATGATACCTATTACCTTACTTATTCATATTGTAGCATACTATAATTGTTTTTTCATCTAAATCTATAAAATATGATGAAGCATGCACAATCGATATAGTGAGCAATATTATCGCAAAAAAGTGTAATATCAGTTCGCTATTATGCACTTATTTCAATAACTTTCACAATTATCATTAATTGACATAAGTAAATGAAAATGATATTATACATGGGTACCATTATGTGTCGGTACAAGTTTTTTATTCAACTATGAGGTGATAATCACATGGCAACGAGAAGAGAGGCTCGATTCAAACTTTGTCGTCGCTTTGGTGTGAACGTATTCGGTCACGCAAAAGCCTTGAATCGCGTCAAAAAAGACCAACGTCAGAAAAAAATGTCTGAGTATGGCACACAATTATTAGAAAAACAAAAAGTTAAAGCTTACTACAACTTGCTAGAACGCCAGTTCGTACGCTATTATGATAAAGCGAAAAAAATGCAAGGTGTTACAGGTGAAAACATGTTGATCCTTTTGGAACAACGTCTTGATAACCTTGTATATCGCATCGGCTTCGGTAACTCCATTCGTCAAGCTCGTCAAATGGTAAACCATGGCCACATCTTGGTAAATGGTCGTCGTGTAGACATTCCATCCTACTCCTGCAAACCAGGTGACGTTATTGAACTTCGTGAAGTTTCCCGCGACAACGAAATGTTCAAAACTAACTTCCAAGAACTTCGTTCTTTCGAACTTCCTTACATTGAAAAAGACTTAGAAGGCTTCAAAGCTACATTCACTCGTCTTCCTCAACGTGAAGAACTTCCTATCGAAGTTAACGAAACACTTATCGTCGAATTGTACTCCAAATAATTTGGCGCTTATGGGAAAACCACTCAGAATTGGGTGGTTTTTTCTTTATGACATGTCACTGTTAAAGGGCTATAGCAGTGTAAAAAACAATTGACATAGGACACCAAAATCTGTATACTATTTTGAGTAAGCTTTAGTCGTGTTTCCATTAGCCCCGGAAGCAAAGGACAAGCTGATTTTGGTAGAATTATGACGTTATTAGGAGGATATGCAGCATGAAAACTACATTTATGGCCAATCCGAACACAATCGAACGGAAATGGTATGTTGTTGACGCTGAAGGTAAAACTTTAGGACGCCTTGCTGCCGAAGTTGCAAAAGTTCTTCGGGGCAAAAATAAACCAACTTTCACACCACACGTAGACACTGGTGACCATGTGATCGTTGTAAACGCAGAAAAAATTCGCGTAACTGGTAAAAAATTGGAACAAAAGGAATACTTCCGTCACTCTGGTTACCCAGGTGGTTCCCGTTTCACTAAATTGTACTTGATGCTTGAAAAACAACCTGAACGTGTTGTTGAAATGGCAGTTCGTGGTATGCTTCCAAAAAATAAATTGGGTGCACAACAATACCGTAAATTAAACGTATACGCTGGTCCTGAGCATCCACATGCAGCTCAAAAACCAGAAGTATTAGAAATTTCCGTACGATAATCTAGAGGGAGGAACATATAATGGCAGTAGCACAATATTACGGCACTGGTCGTAGAAAATCTTCCGTTGCTAGAGTTCGTCTGGTACCGGGCACAGGTAAAATCACTGTTAACAAACGTGAACTTAATGAATATTTCGGTCGCCAAACTTTGGAATTGATCGTAAAACAACCTTTGAACTTGACTAACACAGTTGAACAATACGATGTAATCGCAACTGTAGCTGGTGGCGGTCCTTCCGGTCAAGCTGGTGCAATTCGTCACGGTATCTCCCGTGCGTTATTGGACGTAGATGGCGAACTTCGTCAATCTTTGAAAAAAGCTGGCTTCTTGACTCGTGACCCACGTATGAAAGAACGTAAAAATACGGTCTTAAAAGCCCGCAAAGCAAGCCAATTCTCCAAACGTTAATATTTGGAATACAGGTTATTACACCTGCAGACAATGTCTGCAGGTGTTTTTGCATTATAGACTGTTTATAGCTTTGGTCTTTTTTTAGTTTATGGCGTATACGATTACCGTATTGTTTTGAATTTATTGGGTTATATAATTCTATCATTTACAGGGACATTTAATTCTCCTATAATAGATATATAATAATCGAATTTTTTCGAAAATAGATTTTCATATAGGAGAAATCATATGATTTATAATACAATTCAATACGTAGTGGACAACGGCATTGGTACGTTGACATTTAATCGTCCTGCAGTGGCAAATGGTTTTAACATCGAAATGTGCAAGGAGATCCTTGAGGTTTTAGATAAAGCACATAATGATGAAAGTGTTCGTGCATTGCTTATCAATGCTGAAGGCAAGGTATTCTCTGCTGGTGGCGATTTAACAGAAATGGAACGGGCTGTAAATGATGGTGATACAGAGTCTTTATTTGAAATTGTTGAGCTTGTAGCTCAAATTTCTATGGCTATGAAACGCTTGCCTAAACCTGTTATCATGAGCCTTCAAGGCGCTGCAGCAGGTGCAGCATTTAATATGGCATTGGCTGCCGATTTTGTTGTAGCTGCTAATAACGTACGCTTCATTCAAGCTTTCGTGAACGTAGGTCTTGCTCCGGATGCAGGTGGTTTGTTCTTGTTAACTCGATCCATTGGCATGAACCGTGCTATGCATATTGTTATGACTGGCGAAGCTGTTTCTGCTGAAAAAGGTAAAGAATGGGGCTTTGTGTATAAGGTGTGCGAACCGGAGGATCTAGAAACGGCTACAAGACGTCTTGTTGAGAAATTAGCTAAAGGTCCTGCACAATCTTACCGCGTTATGAAAGAAATGATGTGGAATAGCTTCTTATCTGGCTGGGAAGAGTACAAGAAGTTTGAAGTAGAAAATCAATGCTCCTTAGGTCTTTCTGAAGACTTTAAGGAAGGTGTACGAGCTTTCACAGAACGCCGTCGCCCTAAATTTGGTCAAAAATAATAACTATTCTCTTGTAATTCTTTGAAATATCATGTATTTTATAAGCAGTTACTAATATAATTCGAACCGATGTGGCTCTATATATTGAGTTACATCGGTTTTTGCTTTCATAAAAAAGCAAAAGTGTATATAATAGTGCTATTATAATAGTTTTAGGAGGTCATTATTACATGGCTCAAGATACAATTAAATGTTATGACGGTCCTAGTGATGTAGTCCAAGCATTGGCGGAGGATTTTATTGATTTTACTAATGATGAAATTAGCCGTACTGAAACGTGCATCGTTGGTATTACTGGGGGTACTGTTGTAAATGGTTTGTTAGAATTACTTAACTCTCCTGAATATATTGAGCGCCTTAATTGGGAACGTATATTCTTCTTGTGGACTGATGAGCGTTTCTTGCCGCAAGCGCATGAGGATAATTACTTCAATCGCGTAAAACCTCATTTGCTATGCAAGGCAAAGGGGAGCTGCTCATTTCTTGCCCAATTAATACGGATTCTAAAACCGTACATGAAGCGGCTGAAGAATATGAAAAAGAGGTTCGCAATGTCCTCAAGGCGTGTAAAAAATCTGGTCTTGATTTAGCGTTGCTTGATCTAGGCGAGGATGGTCATACGGCAGGATTATTTGCAGGCTCTCATGCACTGCGTGTAGCTGATCAAGATGTAGTGGCCGTTGAAGATGGCAAGGTATGGGAACGCATTTCTATGACTTTTTCTTTCCTAGCAAAATCTGATGCTGTCTGGTTTACTGTGACTGGTGAAAGCAAGCGAACTGCATTGACAAAGGTATTATACCAACGTGAAGATTACGAGGATTTAACGTGGGAAAAACGCATTGGCCGTACCTTGCCTGGTGCTGTACTTTCACAAGAAGCTGTGACCTGGTATGTGGACAAGGCAGCCTATAATGATGTACACTAAAAGATGTAAGTTTTAGTAAATATAAAGGAGATACATATGGGATCTATAGGAACACCTGAATTAATAGTTATATTAGTGATCGCTTTAGTTATCTTCGGACCTGGTAAATTACCTGAAGTAGGTAAAGCTATTGGTAAGGGCATCAATGAATTTAAAGATGCTATTTCTGGCCCTAAAAAAGCTGTTGATGAAACGAAAGAAGCCGTTAAAAAGGCGACTACTATCGACGTAACAGCAGGGGCTAAAAACGACGATAAACATAAAGAATCTAATGATTAATAGGAGGTATCACTATGTGTAAAGATTGTGGTTGCGGTGAAGATAATGGCGTTGTAACAAAGGTATTTACTGTGCCTGGTATGATGTGCAATAACTGTAAAGAAACTGTTGAAGGTGCATCCCTTGGTTTACCTGGTGTTTTGAGCGCAGAGGTAAATTTGCCAGAGAAAACAGCGACTGTTTCTTTTGATCCAGCAAAAGCATCTGTTGATGTTATTACAAAAGCTATTGAACGTACAGGCTTTGAAGTAGAAAGCGTTGCAGATGGTGTACAAGAACATAGTCATGGTTTACTAGGAACATTGAAACGTTTCTTTAAATAATCGAACCCATAGGGCTGTATTGAAACACTGTTTCGATGCAGCCTTTTTCTCATAAAGAGGTAATAAAATGATACGCAAGTTTGATGCTAAAAATTTCAAGTGGGATGGCGTCAATACCTTGGTATATAAACAAGATGGTAGCCCTTTTAAAGATGTAACACGTCAAGTTTTATACGATGGGGCCTTTGATATTCCATGCCAATTCCGCTATTTTGAATGCTTGCCAGGTGGTATTCTACGCTTGAATATCATGAACATACACATATGGTTATGATATTCCGTGGGAAGGGTCAAGTCTTATTAGGCGATGAAATCCATGATGTAGAAGCTGGTGATTTTATTGAAATTCCAGGTAAAACGATACATCAATTCCGGGCTAATAAAGGAGATTATATCGGATTCCTTTGCTTGGTTAACCAAGATCGGGACAAGGTAAAATTATTAACCCCTGAAGAGATGGATACATTGCGCTCTAATCCAAAGATTAAAGAATTTTTGGAAAGTTGCTAATTTATATGGCGGTTATGTGTAATGACCGCCATATAGTTTTTTATAATCAACAGTAACTGTTGATATGTGTAGTTTGATAGGGAGGTTCTATGAATACCTTTACACGCGCCGCACTGACGGTACTGGTAGGACTTGTGATTTGGTTCTTGCCTCATACAGAGGCGATTAAGACTGAAGGATGGCATTTATTAGCTATCTTCACGGCTACAATTGTAGGTTTTATTTTACGACCTTGGCCAACAGGTATTATGGCACTCTTTGGTATTGTTGTGGCAGTAGCAACAAATTCTATTACCATGGTGCAAGCATTAGGTGGTTACGCTGAAGCCAATGTATGGCTTATCGTAGCAGCAGTATTCTTTTCTAGAGGCATTATTAATTCTGGCCTTGGTAAGCGTATCGCGTATACTTTGATTCGGTCCTTTGGTACTAGTTCCTTAAAGTTAGCTTATGCATTGGCTTGTACGGATCTTATTATTTCTCCTGCCACGCCATCTAATACGGCTCGTGGAGGCGGTATTATTTTTCCAATTGTACAAAACATTTCGTTAGCCTTTGATTCTGAGCCAAATGGTAGTACGGCACGTCGTATTGGGGCGTACTTGATGACCACGGCTCATACGATAAACACCATTACTGTAACAATCTTCTTAACTGCTTGTAGTGGTAACTTATTGATTACATCCTTAGGTGCAAAATTATTTGGCTATGATATTTCATGGTGGGAATGGTTCCAAGCAGGTGTAATTCCTGGTGTAATTTGCATGATTTTGATGCCTTGGTTTATTTATAAAATCTATCCGCCTGAAATCAAGGAAACACCTCAAGCAGCGGCAATGGCCCAAAAAGAGCTAGATATTCTAGGTCCTATTACAAAGGCTGAAATTTCAGTGGCTATTATTTTTGTACTTTGTATTTTGTTGTGGTCCACAGCGATTTGGACAAAGTTACATCCTACTGTAGTTGCTATGATGGGCGTACTTGCTTGTGTAGTTACAGGAGCCCTTACATGGGAAGATATTCTAGGTGAACGCACAGGTTGGGATATTCTAATCTGGATGGGTACCCTCGTTGGTATGGCTGGTTTACTTGGCAAGCTCGGTGTTGTTGCAGTATTTGCTGATTTTGTAAGTCAACATCTTGTAGGTATTGATTGGTTCTGGGCATCCTTCATTATCTCTGCAACCTTTGTTTACTCTCAATACTTCTTTGCCAGTGGTACAGCTCGTATTACAGCGTTATTCTCCGCCTTTGCAGCTATCTTGGTAGCAATGGGCGCACCAATTCCATTTACCATCTTGCTCTTTGGTTTGATGAACAGCCCTGGCTGTACATTAACACATTATAGCTCTGGTGTAACACCAATCTTCTTCGGTGCAGGCTATGTACCGCAAGGAACATGGTGGCGTGTAGGCCTTGCTATTTCTGTGGTTAGCTTTTTAATTCATTTCTGGGGCGGTACCCTTGGCATGTGGCTATTCGGTATTCTATAATACAAAAATCCCTCACTGCGGTGAGGGATTTTTTTATTTAATCTGAGGACTATATAGATTTGTTATCTATTTATTTTGTATGACTTCTATATAGGTGTTGTATCCATTAGTGTTTGCTATAGTTTTTATATATGGTAAACTTTAAAAATTTATATGATAAATCTATAGAATATTTATTGCACGACATTATATAAAGTGTTATTATTATTTTATGATTACAGATTACTTTAGGAGGAAACATGTTCGGTTTAGTCATTAGCTTGTTGATTATCGCGCTCGTCGTGATTATTAAAGACATTCGAATTATGAACAACAACTTAACACGTTTTTGTCTTAAAAGTTCCACGAATGGTTTAATATACAATCAATAAGATTTGACTATATTGTTTCTTATGTGTATTTATTCCAAGGGATACATAGGTCGTTTATGTACATAGGAATTCTGTAAACAAAAGGAATATCATTTGTAAACTTTTAAGACGATTCATAAGAATCGTCTTTTTTTATTAAGTTGAAAAGTGTCCAAGTGGATGCTTTCAAGAAAAGTGAGGAGATTAACATGAGTTGTAGAAGTGACAATTTAAAAACAGGCGTAGCACGTGCACCACACAGATCTTTATTAAAAGCTCTTGGTTTTGTTGATGAAGAATTAGGTAGACCGGTCATTGGTATTGCCAATTCCTTCAACGAAATTATCCCTGGTCACGTGGGCTTGAAAATATTGTACAAGCCGTAAAGACGGCATTCGCAACGCAGGTGGTGTGCCAATCGAGTTCAATACAATTGGTATTTGTGACGGTTTGGCGATGAACCACATCGGTATGAAATACTCCTTGGTAACTCGTAATATCATTGCTGATTCCATCGAAGCAACAGCTATGGCAACACCATTTGATGCTATGGTATTCATTCCAAACTGCGATAAAGTAGTACCTGGTATGTTGATAGCTGCAGCTCGTCTAAACATCCCATCCGTATTCGTGTCTGGTGGCGCTATGCTTGCAGGCGTACATAATGGCAAAAAAATCGGTTTGTCTGATGTATTCGAAGCAGTAGGTAAACATCAAACTGGTGAAATGGATGATGCTGAGTTATCTGAAATCGAAAATACCGCATGTCCTACATGTGGTTCTTGCTCTGGTATGTACACAGCTAATACAATGAACTGCTTAACAGAAGCTCTTAGTATGGGGCTTCCTGGTAATGGTACAATTCCAGCAGTATACTCTGAACGTTTACGTCTTGCTAAATTAGCAGGTATGCAAGCAGTAGAGGTATTGAAAGCAAACCTTCGTCCTAAAGACATTATGACACGCGAAGCCTTTGAAAATGCAGTAGCTCTAGATATGGCGTTGGGCGGCTCCTCTAATACAGCACTTCATTTACCAGCTATCGCTCACGAAGCAGGCGTACCATTGTCCTTGGACGACTTCGATCGCATTGCACAAAACACACCTCAATTGTCCAAACTTTCTCCATCTGGTAAATACTTCATCGAAGACTTGTATGCTGCCGGTGGCGTATCTGCTGTGTTGAAACGTTTAGCCGAAAATGGTCGTTTGCATACAGATTGCAAAACTGTAGCTCTTAAAACACAAGGTGAAATTGCAGCGGTAGCTCATGTAACTGATGAAGACGTTATTCATCCTTGGAATAATCCTGTTCATGAAACAGGTGGTATTGCCGTTCTTAAAGGTAACCTTGCTGTAGACGGTTCCGTTGTAAAAGCAGGTGCCGTAGATGAAGATATGCTTGTTCACTCTGGTCCAGCAAAGGTATTCAACAGCGAAGAAGAAGCTGTTGAAGCTATTACAGGCGGTAAAATCGTAAAAGGCGACGTGGTAGTTATCCGCTACGAAGGCCCTAAAGGCGGTCCTGGCATGCGTGAAATGTTAACACCAACATCCATGATCGCAGGTATGGGTCTTGATAAAGACGTAGCATTGTTGACTGATGGTCGTTTCTCTGGTGCTACACGTGGTGCATCCATTGGTCACGTATCTCCAGAAGCTGCGGCTGGTGGCACAATCGCTGTTGTTGAAGATGGTGATATTATCAACATCGATATTCCAAACGGTAAATTGGAATTGGCTGTATCTGATGAAGAAATCGCTCGTCGTAAAGCCGCATTGAAACCATTCAAATCCAATGTAACTGGATACCTATAAAAAATACGCTCTTCACGTATCCTCTGCAGCACAAGGTGCTATCGAAGTATTTGAAGACTAATAGTAGATTTTCATTAATACTAACTAGAGGAGATAGAGTACATGCATAAGTTATATGATTTTATGGAAGCCCGTGAACGGTTGAGCACGATCACGGTGAAAACAAAATTGCTTCATAGTGATGTGTTCTCTGACGAGTGTGGCAATGATGTATATATCAAGCCAGAAAACTTGCAAATAACAGGTTCCTTTAAGGTACGTGGTGCCTATAATAAAATTGCAAAATTAACAGAAGAAGAAAAGGCGCGTGGCGTTATTGCCGCGTCTGCCGGTAACCATGCGCAAGGCGTGGCCCTTGCTGCAAAACGTCTAGGCATTAAAGCGACAATCGTTATGCCAAAACATACACCTCTCATCAAGGTGAATGCTACAAAACAATATGGTGCAGAAGTCGTTCTACATGGTGAGATTTATGATGAAGCTTACCAAAAAGCGATGGAATTACAACAAGAGCACGGATATGTGTTTGTTCATCCTTTTGATGACGAAGATGTCATTGAAGGACAAGGTACAATTGCATTAGAAGTTCTTGAGGAATTGCCTGATGCGGATGTATTGCTAGTTCCTGTTGGTGGTGGCGGTATTGTTTCTGGTATCGCAGCTGCGGCAAAATTAAAAAATCCTAGCATTAAAATTATTGGTGTAGAACCAGAAGGCGCGGCTAGTGCAATAGCTGCGTTAAAAGCAGATCATCCTGTACCACTTAGTGAGGTGGCAACTATCGCAGATGGTACAGCTGTACGTCAAATTGGCGAAACTACATTAAAATATATTAAAAAATATGTAGATGAAATTGTTACTGTCTCTGATTATGAATTGATGGAAGCATTTTGTTGCTTGTAGAAAACATAAGTTAGTCGCAGAAAACTCCGGTATTTTACCATTAGCAGGTCTAAAAAAATTAGACTGTAAAGGCAAAAAAGCAGTAGCCATTGTTAGTGGTGGTAATATCGACGTACTTACGATTTCTTCTATGATCAATAAAGGTCTCGTATTGCGTGGTCGTATCTTCACTTTCTCTGTCAACCTTCCAGATAAACCAGGTCAATTGGTTGCTGTATCTCAAATGCTTGCAGATGCGGATGCAAACGTTATTAAACTTGATCACAATCAGTTTAAAAACCTTGACCGCTTCCATGAAGTGGAATTGCAAGTGACTGTAGAAACAAATGGTGAAGAACACATCAAACACATTATTGATACTTTCAAAAATAATGGTTACATTATTAAACGATTAAATTCCAGCGAGATTTTATCTGAATAGCTGGTCGAAAGGGTTCCTATGAGCGCAGAAACAATCAATGGGGCACGCATTGTCCTTGAAACATTGCATCGCCTTGGTGTAACCGACATGTTCGGTTATCCAGGCGGCGCGGTAATTCCAATTTATGATGAAATTTATAGCTTCCCTGAAATTAAACATTATTTTGTTCGCCATGAACAAGGTGCAGCTCATGCAGCAGATGGTTATGCCCGCGTATCTGGAAAAGTAGGCGTATGCCTTGCTACATCCGGTCCTGGTGCAACTAATCTTGTTACAGGTATTATGACTGCTTACATGGATTCTGTACCTATGGTGGCCATTACTGGTCAGGTTGGTCGTCCGTTTATTGGTAAGGATTCCTTCCAAGAAGCAGATATCCAAGGTATTACCATGCCGATTACAAAACATAACTACCTTGTTCAAGATATTCGCGATTTACCTCGCATCATTAAAGAAGCGTATTTTATTGCTAGTACAGGTCGTCCAGGACCTGTTCTTATTGATATTCCAAAGGATATTCAAACAGAAAAAATATCCATGACAGAATACAATAAATTATATGAAGTACCTATCCATCTTGAAGGTTATGATCCAACCTATAAAGGTCATCAAGGGCAAATTAAAGAAAGCGGCTACACTCATTAAAAATGCGAAACGTCCGCTCATCATTGCCGGTGCCGGTGTATTGAAATCTGGCGCTATGGATGAGTTAAAGGAATTGGCAGAAAAGGCTCAAATTCCTGTAACAAATACATTAGTTGGTCTTGGTGGTTTCCCAGGTAACCATGAGCTTGCTCTTGGTATGGTGGGTATGCATGGCTCTGTAGCGGCTAATAATAGTACAGAAGAAGCAGACCTTGTTATTGCAGCCGGTATTCGTTTCCACGACCGCATTACAGGTCATCCAGATTTCTTCTGTAAAAAAGCTAAAATCATACATATCGATATCGACCCAGCAGAAATTGATAAAAACGTTACTATTAACGTACCAATTGTAGGTGACTTGAAGCGAGTTTTATCTGAAATTAATACGCTTGTAGAACCTACAACTCATGAAGCGTGGATCGGACAAATTCGTGAATGGCAAGCGGAATATCCTATGGTAATTCCTGAATCTAAAGATGGTGTATTACATCCACAATACGTATTATCTGAACTTAACAAGATTGCCAAAGAGGATGCAGTTATTGTAACAGATGTAGGCCAACATCAAATGTGGGCGGCTCAATTCTTAACTCATAAAAAACCTCATACCATTGTTACATCTGGTGGTGCAGGTACCATGGGCTATGGTTTACCAGCTGCAATTGGGGCTCAAGTGGGGGCACCTCATAAGCAAGTTATCCTTGTTGTTGGTGATGGTGGATTCCAAATGACCTTCGAAGAGCTCATGATGGTTCGCCAATATAATTTACCAATTAAGATTGTTATCATTAATAATGGTTACCTTGGCATGGTTCGTCAATGGCAACAAATCTTTAATGACCGCCGTTATTCCTATGTAGATTTGGAAGTGAGTCCAGACTTCTTAAAATTGGCAGATGCCTTTGATTTGAAAGCCGCGCGCATCGATAATGTAGAGGATTTCAATAAAGAATTTAAATCTTTCATTACATCTGATGAAAGTATCATCTTGGATTGTCGTGTAGCAAGAGAAGATAATGTATTGCCGATGATTCCAGCTGGCGGTACCGTAAGTGGTATGATGGGCAAGAAAGGGGTGCTATAATGGCGAAAGAACATCAAGTCTTAGTAATTGCAAAAAATACAGCAGGCATTGGTGCACGTATATTGGCACTCTTTAACCGTCGTGGTTTTAATGTTACAAAGATGACATCTGGTATTACAAATACACCAGGCTACGCTCGTATTACCCTCACCGTTGAGGCAGATGATCGCATCCTAGACCAAATTCAAAAACAAATTTACAAGCTCATTGATGTTGTAAAGGTTAAAGTTTTTGAAGATCATGATGTGGTGTGCCGTGAGTTAATGCTTATCAAGGTAAAAGCAACTGCTGCAACACGCTCTCAAATTGTACAAATTGCCGATGTATATCGTGGCAATGTGCTCGATATTTCTCCTACTTCTATGATTATTGAAGTAATTGGTAGCGTAGAAAAATTACGCGGTTTCATTCAAATTATGGAAACTTATGGTGTCCTTGAAATTGCCAAAACTGGCATTACCGCAATGAGCCGTGGAGAAAAGATTTAGGAGATGGTTGTGTGAGTAGTGAATTACTCCATTATGAAGACGTCAAGTTTCGTCGTGAAGGTCGCGAAATTTTAAAAGGCATTAATTGGCATGTTGAAGAAGGAGAGAATTGGGCCTTATTAGGTCTCAATGGGGCTGGTAAATCGACGATGCTCAGCATGATTCCAGCTTACCAAATTCCTACAACAGGATTATTACGCGTATTTGGTCATGAATTTGGTAAATATGCATGGCCTAAGATCAAGGCCCGATTAGGCTTTGTTAGTTCGGCACTTGGACAATTCCAGTCCACCTTGGATAAACAAGTGGTAGAAGATGTTGTTATTTCTGGTGCTTTTAATAGTATCGGTATCTATCAGAAGGTAGATCCTGAGGTGCGCGAACGAGGAATTCAATTATTGTCTGAGTTTGGCTTGTCCTATTTGGAAGGCCATAGATTTCATACACTATCTGCTGGTGAACAGCGCCGCGTATTATTAGCACGGGCTATTATGGCTAATCCAGATTTGCTCATTCTAGATGAGCCTTGTTCTGGCCTTGATTTGCCTGCTCGCGAGCAATTCTTAAGAACTGTTGAGAATATGGCACGAGAGGAGCATAAGCCTTTTATTTATGTATCTCATCAAATTGAAGAGATTATGCCCAGTATTACACATGTAGCTATTATTAAAGATGGCCTCATTATGTATAAAGGCAAGAAGCGAGACATCTTAACAGATGAAATTCTAAGCGACGTATTTGGTATTGATGTATCTGTTGTATGGGAGAAAATCGCCCATTGATTATAGTTAAGTAAGAACTAAAACTGGGATAATTCATTTTTTCTTAATACAAAAAGGGTACAAATTTAAGTTGTAGATTAGTCTATTTGACTATTCGATAAATTACGATATACACTACAAATCTTGCATTTATTTGTGAGATTGTGTACAGTATATATATTAAATATTCTATTGAATATATTTTGGAGGTTGTCTAGTATGGCAGGTAAAATTTTAGGTACTACAGTTTATTATGATGCAGATTGTAATTTGAGCAAATTGGAAGGCAAAAAAATTACAGTTTTAGGTTACGGCTCCCAAGGTCATGCGCATGCATTGAACTTGAAAGAAAATGGTATGGATGTAACAATTGGTCTTCGTGGTGGTTCTTCTAGCTGGAAAGCTGCTGAAGAAGCAGGCCTTACAGTTAAAGAAACTGCAGAAGCAGTTAAAGGTGCTGACATCGTTATGGTATTGATTCCAGACGAATTACAAGCAGACGTATATGCACAAGATATCGCTCCTAACTTAAAACAAGGTGCATACTTGGCATTTGCTCACGGCTTCAACATTCACTTCGGTAAAATCGTACCTCGTGAAGACATCAACGTATTCATGGTAGCTCCTAAAGGCCCTGGTCATTTAGTACGTCGTACATACCAAGAAGGCTCCGGTGTTCCTTGCTTGTACGCAGTAGAAAAAGATCCATCTGGTGATACTGAAGAAGTTGCATTGGCTTGGGCTTCTGGTATCGGTGGTGGCCGTTCCGGTATCTTGGAAACTAACTTCAAATCTGAAACTGAAACTGACCTCTTCGGTGAACAAGCTGTATTGTGCGGCGGTGTTACTGAATTGATTAAAACTGGTTTTGAAGTATTAACAGAAGCTGGTTATGAACCTGTAAACGCTTATTTCGAATGCTTGCATGAAATGAAATTGATCGTAGACCTTATCTACGAAGGTGGCTTCCAAAAAATGCGCCACTCCATTTCCAACACTGCTGAATATGGTGACTACCATGCAGGTCCTCGCGTAATTACTGCAGATACTAAAAAAGCTATGGAACAAATCTTGGCTGATATCCAATCTGGTAAATTCGCTGACGAATTTTTGGCTGATTCCAAAAATGGTCAAAAATTCCTTAAAGAACATCGTGAAGCAGCTGCTAACCATCCAATCGAACCAGTTGGTGCAGAACTTCGCAACTTGATGAGCTGGTTGAAATAAGAGATTACTGTAGTAATTTCTTGATAAGCATAAGCTTACTGAAAGCGACCCCATTTGGGGTCGTTTTTTATTGAGTAATAACAAGTACGTATGATATAGTTAACGTAGAGTTAGTGTAGTATGTTTTGGTATAAGGAGAGATACTATGAGTTCTACAACTATTATTATCATCGTGGCTGTCGCAGTCATTTGGGCCATTTTGTTTGCCGTATTTATGAAGTTCAATAAAAAACGACAAGCCGGTGAACAACAATTTGTACAAGAGAATGCTAATAAAGCGATTCTTCATATTTATGGTAAATCTGTAAAGGTTGATGGTAAGGACCTTTCTACTATTGATCATAAAACTGGTCAATATGGTCAAGTCATTGTGGCATTAACACCAGGAGAACATACTATTGAATCCGTATATTACACGACGGATAATGTAGGCACTAAAACAAAGAATGTTGAAACACAGCCTGTTACTATCACAATTCCAGTACAAGCAGGTAATGAATATAATGCGGCTATGTATTTCTATTCCGCGGAACAATGTAATGCGTATTATAAAGGTGACGTTGACGATGCCGTTTTAGAAGTTGAACTAGAATTAGAATCTGGTTTTACAGCGAATACCCATGCTTATATCATCGTGTACCGTGAATGTAAATAAATTAGTATAGAAACTGTTTAATAGAGCTATCGTTGTGATAGCTCTATTTTTTATAAGTCGTTGTTGGTTATTAGCATATTTATTTGTGATATAATAAAGAATAATCTATGAAAGGAGAACGATATGGATTTCTACACATTATCCTATGTTGAAAGTTTGGCTGTAGGGGGCCAAACATGGGGCTTTATTATCTTTGTTGCTGTTTTATTAGCACTACTCGTTTTGGGCATACAAGTTCTGCGAAATGGCTTTACTAGTCGCTATCGTGACTTGATGGTTATCTTGTCTTTAATTGTAGTGTTCTTCTTAGGGCTTGAATACCAAGAGTATAATCGGATGAAAACTTATTCTGAAGATTCTTCTCGTATGGCTCAATTTTTACATTCTTTTAGTGCTGATCGTTCTGTACCAAGTGAGCAATTAGCAGTCAACTCCTTAAAAATTCGCAATGGTATGATTTTAAAGGTAAGCGATGATTATTATGAGGTTCAGTTTAATCCAGAATTTTCAACCTATACAATTACTCGTGTGTATAAGGTGAGCCCAACAGAGCGTATTCATGATAAAGCGGACGTATTACCATAAGGAGGAGCGTAAATGACAGAAGCTATGGCCGTCTATGGAATGGTCTTTGCCAAACTCGCCATCGGTCTCTTGGCAATTATCTTACAAATCAACTTAATGGGGAAGGGCAACTTAGCGCCAACCTCTGCTTTGGACCAATTACAAAACTATGTACTTGGTGGTATTATCGGTGCCATTATTTACAATGACCAAATCGGTATTTTACAGTTTATGTTAGTCCTCATTTTATGGACTATACTTGTAATGACGCTTAAGTTCTTAAAAGGAAATTTCCGATTCTTTAAAACTATTTTGGATGGACATCCTGTAATTGTTATTGAAAAAGGTCATATCTTAACAGAAGAATGTATGCGTTATGGCATTCAAGCGGCGGAGCTTAAGTTAAAGCTTCGTACAGCAGGTGTTCAATATGTTACGGATGTTAAGCGCTGTATTGGAGCAAAATGGTCAGCTCAGCGTAGTTCAATTTAGTGATGAGAATATTAAATTTGACCTTATTGATGATGGTCAGATTAATCACTTTACATTAGCTGTAATTGAAAAAGAACAAGAGTGGCTTGAAGAAGAGGTTGAAAAGCAAGGGTATAAAATAAAAGATGTATATATTGCTGAATACAAAGATGGTGAGGTAGTCATCTATCCGTATGAAAGAAAACATCGTCCTCAAATTGTAAGTGCTTTAAAGACTAAAACTATTTCTACTAAAAATACATTGAAATCTAAATTTTAAAATCTAATATGTAGTATTTTAAGCCCACTATTCGCAGTGGGCTTATATAGAAAGGAATTAGTGAATCGTAAAGATTTAATTGATCGATTACAAGAATTATATAAAGACGAAGATAGTCGGGTTACTGTAAACCCTCATGCAGGGCAAAAGGTAGCAATCGTCTATCCCAATACATATTTTGTAGGCATGAGTAATCTTGGTCTGCACATTATTTATGAGGAAATCAACTTACGCAATGATAGCGTATGTGAACGTATCTTTTTGCCTGAGAAAAAGGAATTAGAAGCATACGATAAGACTAAGACACCGTTGATGAGTGTTGAAACACAGAGGCCTATGCATCAATTTGATGTGGTGGCCTTTGACGTAACCTTTGAAATGGACTATTTCCATATTCCGTTGATGTTACGTCATGGACGCGTACCTATTATGGGGAAAGACCGCACAGAATTTGATCCTATCGTCATTGCCGGTGGCCCATGTGCTACCTTTAATCCAGAGCCTTTTGCGGACTTTATCGATGCTTTCATCATCGGTGAAGGGGAAGGTATCGTTAGTCGCGTTCTAGATATCATTCGCGATGGCAAAATGGAGGGTCTAGATCGCCACGCTATTTTGCGCGAATTAGCGAATATATCAGGCGTATACGTACCATCCTTGTACGTGCCAATTTACAGCGACGACGGAGAATTTAAAGGTTATGATATTGCTGAAGGTGCACCAAAAACGATTAAACGCCACTTTGAAATGCTTACTAGTGGCGGCGAAACCGTAGTAGCAACAAACTATACAGAATTTGGCGCTATGTACATCATCGAGGTTGCACGTGGTTGTGGACGGCATTGTCGCTTCTGCATGGCAGGCTATTGCTTCCGTGTACCGCGCGTACGACCTTTAGAAATATTAAAAGAAGGCGTAGATAGAGCAGAGAAATTAGGTAAAAGGTAGGCCTTATGGGGCCGCTATTTCTGATTATCCAGAGGTAGATGAGTTAGTTACGTATATTCGTTCTAAAGATATGCGTTATTCTTGCGCATCCTTGCGTGCAGACTCCTTAACACAAGCCGTTGTAGATGGCTTGGCAGATAGTGGGCAAAAGACGATTACCATTGCGCCAGAAACGGGCAGTGAACGATTGCGGCGTGTCATCAATAAGGGCATTAGCGAAGAGCATTTACAAAATGCTGCCACCTTATCAGCTAAGTCTGGTATCCAACATATGCGGCTCTACATTATGATTGGGTTGCCAACGGAAACTGACGAAGATATTGAAGCAATTGTAGGTCTGGCAGAACGGACGCAAGCCCATATGGCAGGAAGTAGGCTGTAAAGGTCGTTTAACGCTCAGTATCAATCCATTTATTCCGAAGCCTTTTACACCATTCCAATGGATGGCTATGGATAATCAAAAAACGGTAGAGAAAAAACTTCAATATATTAAAAAAGCATTGCAAAAGAATCGTCGTATAGAGGTGCTCGTTGAATCACCTAAAGAGGCGTATATCCAAGGCGTACTAGCTCGTGGTGATCGCCGTCTTGGCACTGTTCTTGCGGCATGTGCAGCAGATCGTGGCAGTAAGTCCTTCAAGGCTGAAATGAAGGCTGCCGGCCTCGACATGGACGAGATGAACTATCGTGAACGCAGCTTTGATGAATTTTTACCATGGAGTCACCTCGACATGGGGATGGACGATGGATATCTTGAAATGGAATGGAAACGTTCTGTGGATGAAGCGTATACACCGCCATGTGTACAAGGCTGTAAGCGATGTGGTGTATGTAAATAGGAGACACTTATGAATCAATCTGTAAAACGTATAGATGTTAAAGGACCTCATGGTACTTGGTCTTATGAAACTCTAATTGGGCAGACCATTTTCCTATTACAATAGGTGATACGTACCGTCATGGTGGTGTATCTCAAGAGCCCTATGAATCACTAAATTTAGCCTTTCACGTAGGGGATAAGCCGCAGCATGTTCGTGAAAACCGTGCTATTGTTGCTGAATATTTAGGTGTTGAACCAGAGCGAATCTCTTGTGGTAATCAAGTACGTGGTTTAAAGGCTGTGGAAATCACAGAAGACCCTCATAGGGCAGGTGCCTTTGGAGAGGATACAGCTATAGCCGATTGTGATGCTGTATTTACAAAATTACCGAATGTACCACTATTTTTATTTACTGCTGATTGTGTAGCTGTAGGTATTTATGATGCTAAGCATCACGCTATCGCTACGGTACATGCAGGCTGGCGCGGGAGCGATAGGCCATTTGCCTGTACTTACCATTGAGGCTATGAAAGAGGCGTATGGTACGGAGTTCAAAGATTGTTATATCTATCTTGGGCCTAGCATTGGGCCAGAATCCTTTGAAGTCGATGTAGAGTTAGGGAAACGTTTTGAAATAGCTTGGCGTGGTATGACCGACCGTAGTGTGGCTGATATTGTAAACTATCCAGGTGATAAACTAGATAAAGCCTATATCAACTTATGGAACTTTATCGCCGAAGGACTTATGGTGAATGGTGTGCCTAAAGAAAATATCGCTATTGGCGGTACCGATACAGTAACAGATAAAGATTGTTATTCCTATCGTCGGGAATCTGGTAAAACAGGTCGTATGGCTTTATTTGGTATGCTACAAGAACGGTAGTATATACATACATAGATTTATAGGCTTTATAAGACCTAAATGATGTACAATCAATAATAAATACTATATAATAGAATAGTCTATACAAATATATTTTATGGTTTTTAAATATAGATTGAAGGGGAATCACATGATTGAAGAATCCCTACACGCTATACAGCAGCGCATGGCAGATGCTATGGCGCGTTGGTCGCGTAGATACAGCATTATTAGTAGCTGTTACTAAGAACCACCCTGTATCAGCGGTGGAAGAGGTCGCACGTCTCGGTGTTACTCATGTGGGGGAAAATCGAGTACAAGAGGCTAAAGAAAAACAGCTTACCTATAAAGGTCCACAATTGACATGGCATTTGATTGGTCATTTACAGGTCAATAAGGTGCGTCAAGCGGTGCCTATGTTTGATTTAATTCATTCTGTAGACAGCCGTAAATTATTAGATGAAATCGAAAAGGTTGCAGCCAAGCACGATAAGGTGCAAGATGTGTTATTGCAAGTTAATGTAGCTCGTGAAGCATCTAAAACAGGCATGACCGTTGAAGAGTTTCAGAAATACGAGACTATGCAAAGACATTACCTCATGTCCGTGTTCGGGGCTTAATGTGTATGGCACCATTTTTCGATGATCCAGAGGAAGCACGTCCAATCTTCCGCGTAGCAAACGCCTTGTATGAGGATATGAAGGGCTACTTTGAAGAAGGGCAGATTCAATATTTATCTATGGGGATGACTCACGACTTTGAAGTCGCTTTAGAAGAAGGGCTAACATCGTTCGTGTAGGCACAGCAATTTTGGGGAACGTGTGTATTATTAAGGCTCGGGTTGCCTAGTAATCGGTAGCGTTATGTATTAGGAGGAAATCCAAATGGCATTGGGAGATTATTTAGACAAAGCAAAAAACTTATTCTTAGGCAAAAATGATGATGACTATGAATATGATGATTATGACTATGAAGATGAAGAGGAATACGAAGCGGAACCTACACCAGTAGCTCCAGTAGCTCCAGTATCCGGCGCATCTGAATTTCATCCACGCAAGGTAGGAGGCCAATCTACGATGACACAACGTCCAACAGCTATGAAAGTAGTTGTAATTGAACCAAAAGTATTTGAAGACTCTGAAAATATTACACATCAATTGCGCGACATGCGTCCTGTATTAATCAACTTTGAAAATACAGATCCTCATGAAGCAGCTCGTATTGTGGACTTCGTATCTGGTGCGACATTTGCATTGGATGGCAAATTGGAAAAGGTTGGTAAGGACATTTTTATGTGCGTACCTGTAAACATTTCCATTGATTATTCTGATAATGACAATAGCAAAACTGAGCAAAACGAATACGCTTGGGACAATAAATAATTTCTCTATAAATGGTGGTGACAACGATGTTAGGTAAAACCTTATTTATCGGCGTTGGCTCAATGGGTGGCGCTCTATTGCGCGGTGCATTACAGCATGGCGTGTTGAAAGCAAGTGATACACACATTCTCGTGCGTCGCGAAGAACAATGTAAGGCTCTAACTGAGGAGCTCGGTGTAGTAGGTTTTACTACATTGCCTGATGTAAATGAGTACAATACGATTTTGTTGGCCGTAAAACCACAAGTGTTACCATCTGTATTAGAGACGTTAAAAGAAGTACCTTATGGGACTGTTATGATTTCCGTTGCTGCAGGTATTACCTTAGATACTCTAGATGCAGCGATTCCACAAGCTAACTGGTTTAGAGCTATGCCAAATACACCGGCTTCTATCGGTGCAGGTATGACGGCTCTTGCAGGGGATGATGTAAATACAGACCTGGGTCGTGATGTCCAAGCATTATTTGAGGCTGTTGGCGAGGTAGCGGTGGTAAGTGAAGCTGATTTAGATCGCTTAGGTGCACTATCTGGTGCGGGCCCTGGTTATATGTTCGTCATTCTTGATGCGTTAGCTGATGCGGGCGTTCGCATAGGCTTGCCTCGTCAGTTGGCTATTAAAGCTGCAGCTCAAACGATGTATGGTGCTGGTAAGATGGCTCTTGAAATTGGCAATCATCCAGCAGTACTACGAGATCAAGTAACAAGTCCAGGTGGCACTACCATTGCCGGTATTGGTGCCATGGAAAAAGGTGGACTTCGCAGTGCTCTCCAAGACGGCGTAGTAGCATGTCTTGCTCGGTCGAATGAATTGGGGAAATAATTTTGGCAGATACTAGTAAATTAATACGATATTTTGAAGCCAGTGGTAGTGGTGAGGAAGCTCGCCGCATGCTAGACTTGGCTGAGCAGGTTGTAAAAGGTCGCCCTTATCGCGTGGCGGACTTTACGAGCCCTGCAGGCCTTGTCATTGCAGACGCAATCAAGGCTAACTACCCACAGCTTATCGTTAAGACAGACGGTGGCTATGAAGGGGCGGAACGCATTCGCATCGCCTTTGTAGATAGCGACTTCAATGGTACTGTGGACATGGGCATTCGCGCCCTTAAGGTGAATTGGGACCCACGGTTCCGATTGCTTACCCATCGCGATGTGCTTGGCTCTTTGATGGGGCCTCGGCATTGATCGCTCCAAATTTGGGGACGTTATCGTTCAACAAGGGGGCGCTCAAATTTTGGTGGATGAAAGCATAGCAGACTTCGTGATTCAAAACTTCACAAAAATCGCTATGGTTTCCGTATCTGTAGAGGCTATTGACCTATCAGATATTGCACCAAAGAAGAAAAATTAAAGAAGTCCGCACTACAGTTGCTTCTTTGCGCTTAGATGCGGTAGCAAGCTCTGGCTTTAGCGTATCCCGTACCAAATTGGTGAGCGCTGTAAATGCCGGATTATTGCAAGTAAACTGGCAACCAGCTAAGGGTGCATCCCAAGAAGTTAAAGAAGGGGATGTGATCTCTATGCGTGGTCGTGGCCGAATGAAGGTAGAAGCCATTACAGGTTCATCTCGTTAGGGGCGTATCGGCGTTTACCTTAAACGATTTATGTAAGCAAATAAGCAATCGGCTTGATCCATCAAGCCGATTTTTTTACATATAGTAGGACAACCATGGTATCCATAACATTTCAACCTACAACAGAAGATACAATCCTATTCGTAGGCGGCGGAGAGGTGGCAGAGCGACGAATACAGCTCTTTATTGATGAGCCGTGCAACATTGTCGTAATTGCTCCCACTGTAACAGATAGGATTTGCCAATGGGCAAAGGATAATCGTATCACGTGGTACGACCGTGCTTTCACAATGGATGATGAACACCACATTATAACGAGCAGTTTGTTCTTTATCTGCACAGATAATGGCGAATTAAACGATACGTTATATGATATGGGGAAAAAACACCGCGTATGGACTAATCGAAGTGATGACCCTAGGGCGTGCAGATTTACTATTCCTTCATCCCTTGAACTAGGCGATCTTCATATTGCTATTAGCGCTAATAATGTAGGGCCTCGTATCAATCGCCTCGTAAAACAAGATATGATGAATCGTTATGGTCAGTTGCAAAAGGCTATGCCTAGACTTAAAATATTTAGAGAAGAAGTAAAGTTACTACTTCCTACTCCAGAGGCTCGACAGAAATTTTGGCGAAACCATCTGACTGTAGAAACATTTGAAGCCATTCTCAAGGGAGAGTGGAGGACTATAGAGGAGAAACTTGCCCATGAAATTAGTGGTATTAGGTCTAAATCATAGAAGTGCCGCTGTTGAGGTGCGTGAACGTTTCTCGTTTGATAAGGACGAGGTTGCTTCAGCACTGAACCGCCTCTATGAATTTGACTGTGTAGCAGAATGCGTTATTTTGTCTACTTGCAATAGAACCGAAATTTACGCGGCTTTAGAAGGTGTAGAGTTCCCTAAAGAATATATGTTGGCGGTGTTAAAGGATTTAAAAGGTGCCGACCACATCGATGAAGGTGCCTTTTTCTTCTATGAAGAGCGCGATTGCATTGAACATCTATTCCGCGTATCTGCAAGTCTTGATTCCCTTGTGTTGGGGAGAAGGTCAAATCTTAAGCCAATTAAAAGGGGCTTATATCCAAGCTTACAGCGCAGGTTGCACAGGCACAATTTTCAATATTTTATTTCAACGTGCTATCAGCGTTGGTAAAAAGGTACGGACGAACACAGGCATTGCTAATACGCCTGTATCCGTTAGTTACACCGCTGTTAACCTAGCTGAGGACAGCTTAGATAAGCCATTGCCTGAAGCGACTGTACTCATCTTAGGGGCCGGTACTATGAGTGAGTTGACCGCAACGCACTTACAAGCAAAGGGCGTAAAAACGATTTTTGTATCTAATAGAACCTTTACCAAGGCAGAGGCTTTAGCTGAGCGTTTTAATGGTAAAGCTGTTAAGCTAGATAACTTTGTAGATTACGCTAAAGATGCGGATATCCTCATCACATCTACAGGGGCGCCACACTATATTATTACTGAACGTGAAGCAAAGAAAATTATCTCCCTTCGCAAGGGTGAGCCTATTGTTATGATTGATATTGCGGTACCACGCGATATCGATCCTGCTGTAGCAGATATGGAAGGTATTTACCTGTTTAATATCGACTCTCTTGAAAGTGTAGTCGAAGAGAATAAGGCACAGCGCGAAGAGGAAGCTCGTCGTGCAGAGCCTATCATTCACGATGCTATTGAAGAATTATTAGACAAATTGAGCTATTTAACGGTGCGCCCTATGATGGCATTGCTCACGGAAAAAGCAGAACGCATTCGCCGTCGTGAGTTACATCGCGCATTAGCGAAATTGCCTGATATTTCCAATAAGGAGCGTCGTATTATGGACTCTATGAGTCGCATGATCATCCGCAAAATGTTGCGTGAACCGATGATTCACTTTAACGAAATCGCTGGTACAGAGGAAGAAGGTTTGTACTGGGATTTATTCAAAGATATGTTTAATCTTGAGAAAGAAGGGTAAGGCTATGAGAGACCATATTCGAATCGGCACGCGAAAAAGTGCCCTTGCCCTATGGCAGGCTGAACATATTAGTGCAGAGTTACAACGTCTGTACCCAAACATTACGGTCGAGCTAGTTCACTTTAATACAAAAGGGGACCGTATCTTGGAAAAACCACTGGCTCAAGTTGGTGGTAAAGGTTTGTTTACAGCTGAATTAGAAGAGGCCATGCATAAAGGCGACATTGATATCGCCGTACATAGCTTGAAAGATATGCCTACAGAGTTGCCAGAAGGACTAACTCTTGGTGCTATCTCTGCTCGTGAAGTGCCTTACGATGCGCTTGTGAGCCCCGTGTATAAAACATTAGATAAATTGCCTCAAGGTGCTCGCGTCGGTACAAGTAGCTTGCGTCGCCAAGCGCAATTATTACATGTCCGTCCTGACCTTAAGGTCGAGGTTATCCGCGGTAATGTACAAACTCGTTTGAGCAAGATTGAAACAGAAAAACTAGATGGCGTAATCTTGGCACAAGCCGGTCTTAAACGGTTGGGCTTAGATGATCAAATTACCCAAGTATTTAAAGCCGATGAAATGATTCCTGCTGTTGGTCAAGGGGCACTTGCTATCGAGTGTCGTGCTGACGATACGGAAATGCTTGAAATGCTAGCTCCTATTAACGACGAAGCTACACGCTATGCTGTTGAAGGGGAACGCGGCTTCTTGCGTCAGTTAAATGGTGGTTGCCAAGTGCCGATGGGGGTACATGGTACTATTAATAAAGGTCAATTGACCTTAAAGGCCATGATTGCCTCCCTCGACGGTAAAACGGTATACGAAGGAGAAATTTCTGGCCCAGCAAAAAGAAAGCTGAAATTCTTGGTAAAAATCTTGCGAAAGCCTTATATGAAGAAGGGGGCAAACATATTGTGGATGCTCTCATAGAGGAAGGAATCATAAAATGACAGGTATGGTATATTTAATCGGTGCAGGTCCTGGCGATGTTAAACTCATTACTGTAAAAGGTCGCGAATGCATTGAAAAAGCAGATGTAATTGTATATGACTATTTAGCAGATGCTCATTTGTTAGAATGGGCTCGCCCAGATGCAGAGTTGATTTACGCTGGCAAACAATGTAAAGATCACACAATGCACCAATGGGAAATTAATGAGTTATTAGTTCAAAAAGGTAAAGAAGGAAAAATCGTAGCGTTAAAAGGGCGGCGACCCACTCGTATTCGGTCGCGGTGGTGAAGAGGCGATGGCTCTTGGCGAAGCTGGTGTACCATTTGAATTCGTACCAGGCGTAACATCTCCAATTGCAGCCCCTGCTTATGCAGGTATTCCTGTAACACAACGCGCTATGGCTACATCCTTTGCTGTTGTAACCGGTCATGAGGATCCAACTAAAGCCGTATCTGGCATTCATTGGGAAGGCCTTGCTACAGCGGTAGATACACTTTGCTTTGTAATGGGTGTTGGCAACTTGCCTACCATTGCAGAAAAATTGATGGCTCATGGACGCCCAGCTTCTACACCAGTAGCGCTTGTTCGTTGGGGTACAAAAACAGTTCAAGAAGTTCTCGTATCTACCCTTGAACATGTAGTAGAAGACGTAGAAAAGGCACAACTAAAAGCGCCAGCTATCATCGTAGTAGGTGATGTAGTTAACCTTCGTGAAAAATTACAATGGTTCGATAATAAACCGTTATTCGGTAAAACTATTGTAGTTACACGCGCTCGCTCCCAAGCTAGTGCATTCCGCGAAAAATTAGAAGCTCAAGGTGCTAATGTAATAGAAGCGGCAGCGATTAAAACATCTCCATTGGAGTTGTTTGATGAAGATAAACGTATTATCAATAATACAAAACAATACCAATGCATCGTATTCACTTCTGGTGAAGGAGTTCGTTACTTCTTTGATGCTCTTTACAAAGAAGGCAAGGATACACGTGCATTAGGTAATTCTAAAGTGGCCGCTATCGGCTGTGCTACAGCTCGGGAACTTCAAAAATACGGTATCGTTCCAGATATTATTCCTGTAGACTACAAAGCTGAATCTGCTGTAAAGGCTCTTGAAGAAGAACTCAAAGCAGGGGACTCCGTACTCTTGATTCAACCAAAAGTAGCGCGCGACGTAATTCCACGCTCTTTGCGTCATCATGATATAGATGTAGATATCTTGCGCTTATATGAAACGACACAAGACACATCTCAACAAGAAGCATTAGTAAATGCATTAACTGCAGGTACTGTAGACTATATTACGTTTACAAGTTCCTCTACAGTAACCAATACAATTCAATTGTTGGGCGATGATGCATTGAAACTATTAGGCAATACTAAGATTGCTTGCATTGGACCTATCACAGCTGCTACAGCTATGAGTGCAGGTCTTAAACCTGCTGTCATCAGCGATGTATATACAACTGATGGCTTGGTAAATGCTATTGTAAAGGACATTTAGGAGGATTACATGTACGATTTAACATACCGTCCTCGCCGCTTGCGTATCAGTCCAGAAATGCGTGATTTGGTACGCGAAACGACACTCGACGTAACTGATTTAATTTATCCACTATTTATCGTTCCTGGTGAAGGTATCAAAAAAGAAATCGATACATTGCCAGGCCAATACCACTTATCCGTTGATGAAGCTGTAAAAATGGCTCAAGAGGTATATGATCTTGGTATTCTTGGGGTAGAAATCTTCGGTATTCCTACATATAAGGACGAACAAGGTTCCTCTGCATGGGATATGTCCCAACCAGTACAACTAGCTATTAAAGCTATCCCTGCAGCTGTACCAAACTTATTGGTGGTCGCTGATGTTTGCTTGTGCCAATATACAACTACAGGTCACTGCGGCATGATTGATGACCATGAAATCTTAAATGATGAAACATTGCCATTGCTTTGTAAAGTAGCGGTAAGCCAAGCAGAAGCAGGCGCCCATATGGTGGCGCCATCCGATATGATGGATGGCCGTGTAGGTGCTATCCGTGAAGCCCTTGATGCGGCAGGCTATACTAATGTATCTATTATGAGCTATGCTGCAAAATACGCATCCGCTTACTATGGTCCGTTCCGTGGTGCCGTTAACTCTGCACCTAAATTTGGGGACCGCAAGTCCTATCAAATGGACCCAGCTAATCGCTTGGAAGCTTTCAGAGAAATCGAACTCGACATCGCTGAAGGTGCAGATATTATCATGATTAAACCAGCCTTGTCCTATTTGGATATCGTTCGTGAAACACGTGATCGCTATGAATTACCTGTAGCGGTATACAATGTATCTGGCGAATATGCGATGGTTAAATCTGCTGCTGCAGCTGGTCTTATCGACGAAGAACGCCTCGTTATGGAAACAATGCTTTCTATGAAGCGCGCCGGTGCTAAAATCATCATTACGTACCATGCTATAGATATTGCTAAATGGTTACAAAAGTAAGGAGAAACCATGTTCCAACTCGGTAAATCTGAAAAGGCCTTTGAAGAGGCTAAACGTTATATGCCAGGCGGCGTAAACAGTCCGGTTCGTTCCTACCGCAGCGTAGGTTCTAACCCTCCGTTTATTAGCAGCGCTAGCGGTAGCCGTATTTATGATATCGACAACAACGAATACATCGACTATGTGTTAAGTTGGGGCCCTATGATTTTGGGCCATGCGAATCCTGAGGTTATCGCGAGCTTACAAGAGGCGATTCCTCGCGGCACGAGTTATGGTGCGCCTACACTACTAGAAACAGAATTGGCTAAAAAGGTACAAGCCTTCATGCCATCTATGGAGGTTATCCGCCTCGTTAACTCTGGTACAGAGGCTACTATGAGTGCGTTGCGCGTAGCTCGTGGCTATACTGGTCGCGATCGTATCGTTAAATTTGTTGGCTGTTACCATGGTCATAGTGATGCTCTATTGGTAAAAGCTGGCTCTGGCCTTGCTACCTTTGGCGTACCAGATAGCCCTGGTGTTCCTCAAGGCGTAGCAGAAAACACTATTACCTTGCCGTACAATGACTGTGATGCAGTTCGCAAATTATTCGACGAGATCGGTGACACTATTGCGGCTATCATTGTAGAACCTGTAGCAGGCAATATGGGCTGTGTGCCTCCTGAACCAGGATTCCTTGAAACCTTGCGTGAAGTGACTAAAGCTCACGGTGCATTATTGATCTTTGACGAAGTTATGTGTGGCTTCCGCGCTAGCAGCGGCGGTGCTCAAAAACGTTACAATATTAAACCTGACCTTACATGTTTAGGTAAAATCGTTGGCGGTGGTATGCCTCTTGCTGTATTTGGTGGTGCTCGTGAGATTATGAACCAAATTGCACCAGCTGGTCCTATTTATCAAGCGGGTACATTGAGCGGTAACCCAATTGCCGTTACCTCTGGTCTTGCAACGCTTTCCATTTTGCAACGAGATCCCACAATTTTTAAACAAGTAGAAGATGCAACTATTGCTCTTTGTGAAGGCTTCGAACGCTTGGCAGCACAATACAATGTGCCTGTTGTAGTACAACGGGTAGGCTCCATGTTCACCATATTCTTCACTGATAAACCAGTTAAGAACTTCGATGATGCAGCATCTTGTAACGAAGAACACTTTAAAATGTTCTTCCACCATAACTTGAGCCATGGTATCTACTATGCGCCAAGCCCTTATGAAAGTAACTTTGTATCTATCTGCCACAAGAGCAGTGAAATCGAACGGACATTAGCTGTAGCTGATGAAGCTTTCAAAAAAATCAGTGATACACTACTATAAAGATTAGTGATACACTACTATAAAAATCAGTGATACATTATTATAAAAGTATATAGTTTGTAGTTGTTTATGTATCGATGTAGGTGATGAACATGCAGTTTTACAAGAACTTAAAGCGTGCTCGCGCGCATGGGCAAAAGCCAAATCGAAGTAGCAAAGGCCGTAGGTATCAGTAATGCGGCGCTTTCAAATTACGAAACAGGGTATCGCGAACCAGATTTAGATACACTCTGTGCCTTGTCTCGCTATTATGGATTGACCTTGGATGAGCTGCTAGATGTAAATGGAGAACAACATGAGCCCATCTATGATCTCAGTCCTGTACTCAAAATAAATACATCGCCTATAAAGGTGACGTATTTGAGTTGAAAGACTCACAAAAACGTGCGCTCTTGCGCGAGCTAGATAATCTATTTACTAAATTTGAGAAATCAAAGGTAGAAGATAAAAGTAGTAAGCCAAAAACGTACAAACATGGGAACCCACATATCAATCGAGCGGGCCTAGCTAGCAGCGCTGGTAGCTTAGCGGCACGACGAAATATAAAGTAGTGCTATACTACATTGTATGTGAGTTGAACATGTTTATTTGAACAACTTAATTAGAGCAATTTAAAAGCACCATCTATCTTAATGGGAAACGACACATAAGTCGGACCTAGGTAGATGGTGCTTTTTTTATTACTATACTGTAAATGCCTGCGCTAACGCTTTGGCATTTTTTTGGTTAAGGCTAACTATAAAAATAAATAAAAAATAACAATGTTAAAATATCCGTTGGTGATATAAGTTGGTTTAATATATAATTGAAATATAGAAGTGAATTGAATATTAACCTATAGAAATAAAAGTGCGGTATAGATTAGAGGTTTCGTTATGAAAAAGGTTTGTGCTTTAATACTGCTCGGACTAGTAATTATTAGTACTGTGATTTATCAGTATTATTATCACGATGGTGCACAAAATAATATAGTTATTATGGATGAGTCTCATGAGTTAGTGGATACTTCGATTGATGAATCGATTTCTAATCGTATTTTAGCAGTGTATCTTGATGAGCCTTACTATTATTATTTAGGCTATAATGGAATAGGTCGGTATGATATTAAAAATCATAAACTAGATGTTTGGGAATTTACAGTTTATGGTGATGAAACCGAACAGCACAAATTATATCATCCAAGTTCAAAGATGATCGTTAATAGGAAAAATAAGTTAGAAGATTTTTCCAAAATGGATTTAGATAACTTTGAAAAAATGTTAATGAATTCTGATCGTGGTGCAAAGTACTTTAATAAACGCTGGTATCACTCAGGCTATGAAGCAACGTTTCTAGATTTAGATAATCATCTTATTATTACGAATGATGTGCGAGGTGTAAAAGATACGGCTACAAAAGATTCTGGTATTTAATGTGAGTGGTTTTCTTGTCATTGATAAAGAAACAAATGATATTCAAGTATACTTTGATGAAAGTATTGCAGGTAAAAAGGTTAGAGACTCTTTAATTGCTATGTTGAGATATACTTATGGAGATCATCTAGTTTTGTTAAATAGCTTAGATGAAATTGGCGAAGAAGAACGATCTATTTTATTACAATTACGAGATAACTATGTTAGTAAAAATTAGAAATACGCTATATTTATTTTGATAATGTTATGTAGTATTTCTGTGTACTTTAACAAGTTGATTTGATGGAGTTATTAGTTTTGAAAAAGATATCCTATTACTATAACATGATTCCTTTATCTTTTAAGATGATTTTGGGATTTGCACTTATATGTATGATTATTATCTCTTTGATGACCGTAGCTGCTATTATTAATAGACCAAAACAAATTCAACAACTAGAAGCATATGAGCAAAAGTTAACAAATATATCTACACATAAAGTTAGCGAAGAGCATTTTGCTACAGGTAGAAACGGACAAATTTATATTTTTAAAAATACATATGAAAATGTTACCTTAGAATCAGTGAAGGATATTCTTTCAGAAGAAAAGATAAGCTGGCGTGAAGTAAATAAGAGACACCTTATAGGATATGATGTAAATGATAATATTGGGGTTGAAATTATTCGTGATATAAACACAAAATCTATAATCATTAAATTAGAAAAAGACAGGTAAAATATACTTTGTTAATGTTGTTGATGGATAATGGGCTATTATAATCTGGATCTAATGAGGAAAAATTAAATTTAATATAGGGAGAATATAATGTATTTTATAGATGAAATTATTGATTTTATTAATAAAAATGTTGATTCTTGGGTGCTTGCAACTTTAATCTTGTTATGGATAATAATATTTCCTCAATATACAGGGATTCATTTTAATGGTGACTTTAAGCGTCCAGGTTCTATTGAATCTACTCTAACACGAATTATTGCAATCCTCATGCTTATTGGACTGTTTATAGTGGAGTTTGTTTTTGACAATAAATAAGATGATTTATTTTATTTGTTTAGGACGGAATTATGAATGTAGTAGAAAGATTGCTTTTAGAAGAAGGTTATTCTTTTCTCTTGGTGTGTGTAATATTAATTTTTTTTTATTTCTTGTTTCCACAGTTTTCTGGGTTGAAAGAGAATAAATTACTAATTAAATGTAATATATCACCAAGGCTATTTATCTTATTTATATTGATAGTTACCATATTAATGCATTATACTCTAGGCTTTTAAAGTTATCATATCAATGATAACTATATAGACCTAACATTCTAAAAATGATAAGTATCATTAACATATGCAGATTTTTGGGGATGCATTTAATATAGAGGGTTTTTAGGGATGAAATTTAAAATAATTTATTCTGTTGCTTGGTACATATTTATAGGCTGCTTTAGCTTATGGCTAATTTGTGGATTAGGCTATAAGTTTTTGTTTAATGATACTGTTGAGCAGTCTAGAATAGAACTGACGCAAGCTTTAAATGCAGCTTTTCCACGAGATCAATATATAATCGATGGAGATGTACATGATTCGAATAGAAGAAATCTCTTATCTATAGCTGTATCCATAAATATAAAGAAGGATTCACTACATAGAGATATAAAATTAATAAAACCATTAAGTGGGAATTGGACTTTAGTTGACCAAACTGAGTCTCGTTATGTATATGAAAATCAATCATATAGAGTCTATGTAACAAAGGGTTCAGAGAATGATGGATATATTGTAGTGCTAGCACGTAATAATTGGTTAGAAATATTCCACTTGTAAAAGTAGACCTTAATCTGGTCTTTCTAGAGAAGAACAATATTGCCAATTAATGAATGCAGGGATTAGTGTAATAAAATCTCAATCCAATGTATTAGGATGAGATTTAACAGATTTAGAGCAAAGACGACGTGAGCTTATGGATAAGTACTACTATTATACAAAGAGGTAAAAATAGATGGATTTTATCATGTCTTTTCTGAATTTATATAATACAAATTATGAGGTTAGAGGTGCAATTAAGTTTATAGGATTTATAATTGCATTTATTTGTATTCCTGAGTTGATTGGCAATCATGATAGTATAGAATCTTTTACTCCGGCTAAGCCTATAGTGAGACGTATAGTAAGGATTATTTTAAGTATCCTCTTAGTTTTTGCAATATTTACTTTGTTGGGGTTGCTGATGGATAATGGACTATTATAATTCACTAAGTAAAAACGGGTTACTGATGAACGTATAGATTTTAAGTTAGAATAAATTAGTGGATAGAGGAATAAATATGATCTATTTTAAAAATAAAAAAAGTTTAGATACATTTTTAGTGGTCTTTATATTAGGCGCTGTTAAGGCATATAGACGAAATTATATTGATTTGACCATTCTAGAATATTACATATTTAGTATGTTAATTCGATTAATGTGCAGAAAAGCACATCTGTCCAATAAATTGTTAAATATTATTGGAGATGGGATGAGTTTAGAGGATGTTGATGAGTGGATGGCTCGTAGGATTCCTATACCACCATTAAATGATACGTTAGATGATATTGAATGCAGTAGTTGGATTGCTTTAATAGAACGGGAGTTAGAGGGTAATACTTTATCTGAAGCGTTAAAGATTTCTACACATGATGAAGAGAAGCTCGGTATCTATTTCTTTACCGATTATGTAGAGGATATATTTTGGGCGTTGTTTTTGTTAGGATTATATGAAGTCTTACAAAAACCTGAATTTATTTCTGAATCAATCTTAAGTTGTATTAAACAGACCTATTTGTCTGAAATATATACGTGTGAACGTATTCAGAATGAAGATCTTCAAGCATGTATTTCCAATTTACAGGAGATAGTTGATACTAATATATCAGGGCAATTAAGTAAAGATTTAATTACTATGAAGGCAAAATTAGCATCATTACAGGTATTATTACCATTTTATGATGTGAGTTCTGACAAGTTAAGAAACAGGCATTGATTTAAAAGCCACTAAAGGGATGTTCTGGCAGATCAAAGTTTCAGGGAAGTTTATAGACTTGGGATTATAGATTCTAGAAGATTTTTAAGTTGTATATATACTTATGATTATTATTTAAGAAAACTAAGCTAGAAGGCTTTTCAAAAGAGACTTTATATAACGTTAGAAAAATGCTAATGAACTCAGACCATGGTGCTAAATACTAACAATAATCGTTGATATTATTTAGGTTATTAACTAACATTTCTTGATTTAGATAAATATCGAATTATTACTAATGATGATGTAAGGGGAATAGTAGATTTTCCGACGAAATTCCTAATAATTAATGTGAGGATATATGGATAGATATATTAATAAAATAAGAGATATACTTATTGATTGTATGCCTAAATATTGGTATAAGATTTATTTATTTTTTGAATGTACAGAATCAGGCATGAGTTCAGCCTGTTACAATGTTAAGACCCCTTCCGGTTCTATTATTACTGATGGTGATTTGCTATATAATTGTAATGATGAAAAATTAAAATCTATAAAAGCTGGGACTAGTGAGATTTTGACGTATGTACGTTTACTTCATGAAGCCTCTACAGAGCAATGGACGTGGGGAACAATGTATATTTCACGTGATGATTATAAGCCACATTGTGAATTTCATAATGATCCTATAACTGATGATTGTTGGCTCCAAAATAGATATAAGTGGGAGTATCAGAATTTTGGTGTTCTAGCTAGAGAAGATGAATTTGAGCCGGATGTATATAAAGAAATGCTAAAAGGCCCTCGAGGTATTTTATTATTGGAAGATATGGAATCTCGTGTATTAGCAAAAAATTATACTGCCATTGATAAGGCATTTAAGCTAAAGCATAAAAGCTTAGAATCGGAACTTGAAAAACATTATAATAAAGTGGCCCAAAATATATATAAATTAACGCCTTTAAATTGGCATAGTGCTAAATTACACTTTGATATGAATATTGATAATCCCTCTGTAGAGCTTCTAGTTTATAAAACTGATGATGATTCATGTATTATAAAGTATGTAGAAAATAATGATAAAGAGCCGGCTATTATTTCGGAAGTTATGTATGATTTAAAAAATGAAGTTGTAGCGATGATTGAGACTTTTAAATTCTATAATCAAAACCCATTCTCTGGTTTAGTGTATACATTAACCTCTAATGGTTAAGTATCTTTAGAGCTAACTTATGGAGATAAATGATTTTAAGTTCGTTGATGGAATTGATTGGATAGTCTTTTACTTATCAAACGGATACAGATAGAAATATTACTAAGGTATTTGGTATAGTTGAGTTAAAAGATGCCCAACGAATACCTAGTGCACAAAAAGCTATAGTAGAACAAACTGGTAGACCGGGTGAAGATCATGGTGGGCATTTAATTGCGAAGATATTTAATGGTTCTGGTGATATAGATAATTTAGTCGCTATGGATAGACTGGTAAATCAAAGTGAATATCGACGAGTTGAAAATGCAATAAAAAAAGCAGTTAAAGAAGGTAATGTAGTGTCAGTTGAAATAGATGTTATTAGAAATGGTAGTAAACGTCCAGCTGAATTCAAGATTACCTATAGTGTAGAGGGTAGAGATCCAATTGAGCATAGGATTCCGAATAATTAATAGGAGCATATATGAATATATATATTAATAAAATAAGAAATTTACTTATTGATTGTATGCCAAGACATTGGTATAAGTGTTATTTGTTTTTTGAATGTACAGAATCAGGTATGAGTTCGGCTTGTTATTATGTAAAAACCCCGGCTGGTTCAATCATTAGTTATGGAGATTTGCTATATAATTGCAGTGATAAAAAAGTAAAATCTATAAAAGCTGGAACTAATGAGATTTTAACGTATGTACGTTTACTTCATGAAGCCTCTACAGAGCAATGGACATGGGGGACAATGTATATTTCACGCGATGATTATGAGCCACATTATGAATTTCATAATGACCCTGTAACTGATGATTGCTGGCTCCAAAATAGATATAAGTGGATATATAAAAACTTTGGTGTTTTGGAAAATGAAGATGAATTTGAGCCAGATGTATATAAAGAAATGCTAAAAGGTCCACGAGGTATTTTATTATTGGAAGATATGGAATCTCGTGTATTAGCAAAAAATTATACTGCTATTGATAAGGCGTTTAAGTTAAAGCATAAAAGCTTAGAATCAGAACTTGAGAAACATTATAATAAAGTGGCCCAAAATATATATAAATTAACGCCTCTAAGTTGGAGTTGTGCGAAACTATACTTTGAAATTAATGACAGTAATCCTTTTGTAGAGCTTTTAGTATATAAGACTGAGGATGATTCATCTGTTTTGAAATATGTAGAGAATAACGATGACGAACCAGCTATTATTTCAGAGATTATGTATGATTTAAAGAATGAAATTTTATCAATGATTGAGACTTTTAAATTCTATAATCAAAATCCGTTCTCTGGATTAATATTTATATTAACAGCTAATGGTGAAGTATCTTTAGAATTATCTTACTCAGATTAGTAGGTTAGTATTACATACTATTATAATGACATCTATACCACCAACAAGGGGGTGGTATAGGTGTCATTTTTATATTACAAATTAATAAAAATCAGTATTACTTAAAATCTAAGTAATTCTATCAAAATCACCAGAATTTTACGATTTTATGAGTGTTTTATGATAAAATAAAAGGTATGAATACTTCAACAACTAGGTCTATTACCTATAATGGCGACAGAATTGAATATGAGTTAACCATCAAGCGTGTGAAGAACATGAACATGCGCATTACAAAGGATGGTGTGATCCATGTGTCGGCGAATGCCTATGTGCCGGATTATAGGGTGGACAAGTTTGTTATCGAGAATATGCCCTTCATTGAGCGGGCTCGTTACAAGATTGATGCATTGAATGCCAAGCGTGTCGATGCGTTGCAGTATGTAAATGGTGAAAGCTTATCAATCCTCGGTATTCCTGTTACGTTGCGCCTAGTTGAGCAGGACGGAAAGCCTCACATTGGCTTTGACGGAAAGGCGATTCTTACTATGGTGGTACCTCGTGGTACGACCTTTGAGGCTAAGCATAAATTAATGCAAAGTTATTGGCGTAATTTAGGGGAGAAGGTTTTTGTCCATTGGGCGAAGGTCGTGTATCAACGCTACCACAAGCAAGGTATCGATGTGCCTATGCCAACCATAAAACAGCAGCGTATGAAGAGCCGTTGGGGTTCTTGTACGCCAGCCAAGCAGCTCATCAAGATGAATACTCGTTTATTAGAGGGGCCACAGGCGTATATTGAGTACGTTATGATTCATGAGTTTGCTCATTTTAAATATTTAGACCATTCCAAGAACTTTCACAATCTAGTAGCACAGTTTTTGCCAGATTGGAAGGCTCGTAAGAAGTCATTGAACGTGTATTTTGCTCATCGCCCTTAAAGGAGGTGTACCATGCAGCCATTTGTACATTTACATAGTCATACAGAGTTTAGTTTGCTAGACGGTATCAGTCGTTTGCCTGACATGGTACGTCGTGCGAAGGAGCTAAATCAGCCAGCCCTTGCCATTACAGACCACGGCAATATGTATGCAGCCATTTATTTTTATAAGGAATGTGTGGCCCAAGGCGTTAAACCGATTATTGGGTGTGAAGTATATGTCACAGAAGGTAGCCGTCTTGATAAGCAGGAAGGTCGCAGCCGTGAACGATTAAAACATCTTATTCTATTAGCGGAGACCATGGAAGGGTATCGAAATCTCGTTAAAATCGTGTCGAAAGCCTCTACTGAAGGGTTTAATTATAAGCCTCGTGCAGACCGCGATTTATTGCGTCAATACAGCAAAGGCATAATTGCCCTCAGTGCTTGTATTCAAGGTGAGATCCCTCAATATATCTTGCAAGATAATATGGAAGGCGCCAAGCGTTCCATAGAGTGGTATATCGAGACGTACGGCAAGGATAATTTCTTCTTAGAAATCCAAAATCATGGCTTGCCAGAGGAGGCTAAGGCCCAAGAGGAGCTCATTAAGCTCAGCAAGGAATACGGTCTTGGCATTGTAGCGTCTAATGACTTCCACTATGTCTTAAAAGAGGACGCAGACGCACAAGATATTAAGGTATGTATTTCTACAGGTCGTCGTCGTGCTGAGGTAGACCGTTTAAAATTCCCTAATGATGAGTTCTATCTAAAATCTGGGGATGAGATGGCAGAGCTGTTTGGACATATTCCAGGGGCCATGGAAAACACCTTAAAAATTGCAGACCGCTGTAATGTAGAGTTTAATTTTGATGAACATCATTTGCCGCACTTTGATGTGCCAGACGGGGAAACGTCTAAGACGTATTTGCGTAAGGTATGTGAACGGGAAATTCCTCGCCTCTATGGTGAAACATCTGAAGAGCTACAAAAACGCCTCGACTACGAGCTAGATGTTATTGGAACTATGGGCTTTGAGGATTACTTCCTCATCGTATGGGACTACGTACGGTATGCCCGTGAGCACGATATCTTAGTAGGTCCTGGTCGTGGTTCGGCGGCGGGGTCCGTAGTAGCCTATCTACTTGGTATTACAGGCCTCGACCCATTGAAATATGATTTGCTCTTTGAACGGTTCTTAAATCCTGAGCGGGTAAGCATGCCCGATATCGATATTGACTTCTGCTATGAAAAGCGTGGTAAAGCCATCGAATATGTAACGAGAAAATACGGACAGGAGCGTGTATCTCAGATTATTACCTTTGGTACTGAGGCAGCGCGTGCCGTAATTCGTGATGTAGGTCGTGTGCTCGACTTACCACTGGCGGAAGTAAACCGCATTGCTAAGATGATTCCCAATGAGCTTGGGATTACCTTAGATAAGGCGCTACAAGGGAAAGAGTTAAAAGCGTTATACGAAGCTGATCCAAATGTTAAAGAGTTATTTGATTTTGGTAAAAAGCTAGAAGGAATCGCGCGCAATTCGTCCACTCATGCGGCGGGCGTCGTAATTTCTGCAGATCCTTTAGATGACCACGTACCTGTACAAAATGCCAATGATGATGGCTTTGTAACGCAGTACGACAAGGATAACATCGAGGAATTAGGCCTTAAAGATGGACTTTTTGGGCCTCCGTACCTTGACGGTTATGGGGGATGCCTTGAAGCTCATCAAGGCGAACCGTGGTATCGACATCGATTTAGATGCAATACCACTCGATGATAAAGCGGCTTGTGATATCCTCACAAAAGGCGATACGTCTGGTGTATTCCAGCTCGAATCGGAAGGGATTACCAAGCTCGTTATGGACCTTAAGCCTGAACATTTTGAAGACTTAATTCCATTGGTAGCCTTGTACCGTCCAGGTCCACTGGGCTCTGGCATGGTAGCGGACTTTATCGACCGCCGTCACGGTAAAAAAGAGGTTACCTATCTACATCCTATATTGGAACCGATTTTGAAAGATACCTTTGGGGTAATCTTGTACCAAGAACAGGTTATGCAGATTGCATCCGCCATGGGCGGTTCTCCTTGGTCAAGCGGACTTGATGCGCCGCGCCATGGGTAAGAAAAGGAATCTGTTCTAAAGGCGCAGCGCGAATCCTTTATTCAAGGTTCCATAAATAATGGTATAGAAGAGTCCATTGCGAACGAAGTATTTGACTTGCTCGTATACTTCGCAGGCTATGGCTTTAATAAATCACATAGTGCGGCTTATGCATACATTGCGTACCAAACGGCGTATCTGAAAGCCCACTATTTCCCTGAATTCATGGCTGCTACCATGACTAGCTTCATGCAGAATATGCAAGAAATTGACGTACTATATCAATGCTTGTAAGAAGCACAACGTTAAGGTACTAGGGCCAGATATTAACTATTCTGAGCGCAGCTTCGCCGTACAAGGTGATGCCATTCGCTTCGGTCTTGGAGGAATCAAGAACGTAGGGGATAATGCCATTGATCGCTTAATTCGTGAGCGTAATGAGCACGGCCTCTATACGGATATCGTAGATTTCTGTAAACGCGTGGACAACAAAGTTGTTAATAAACGACTTCTTGAAAGTCTCATTCGATGCGGAGCCATGGATGGTTTCAAGGAAAATAGAAATCAATTATTGCACATGTATGAAAGTGCTCAAGCCGTAGGTGCTAAAGAGCAAAAGGATGCCGCTATGGGCACCATGAGTCTCTTTGGCGATATAGAGGAGTCCGTTGACTTCATCCCTGTACCGAATGTGGAGGATTTATCGGAAGATGATAAATTAAAGGATGAAAAGGAATATACAGGCTTTTACATTACAGGCCATCCATTGCAAGGCTATGCGAAGGAGCTAGAGGGCCTATTTGAACTGGGGGCTCTCGTAGAAAATCCAGAGCAATACGATGGTCAAACCATTACCTTTGGGAGGATTGATTGAAAATAAATCGGATCGCATGACAAGACGAAACGAGGTTATGTCCATTCTTCGCATCGAAGATTATTCCGGTGCGGCCAATGTGGTTGCATTCCCGAAGGTTTTTAGTCAAAGCCAACAGTTCCTTGCGGTCGATATGATCGTTAAGGTAAAAGGCCGTGTTGATGCGGATGAAAAGGGTGTGCAAATTATTGCAGACCGCATTATGCCGTTAAAGGTAAACTATAGTCAGGCAAAACATGTGGCCATCCATATTTACAGCCAATATGACACGCCAGAAAATAGTGAAGCCTTAAAACGGCTGTTAACGAACACCGCAGGCTCTGTGCCAACATCACTATATTTGCACCGTCAACGGAAGCGCATTAACTTGCCACCGAACATGTGCTTTGACCCTAGCGATGAATCCATCAAGGCTATTGAAGCTATCTTAGGTGATGGCTCCGTAGAGGTGCAATAATATATGCATAAGTAGATATTAAGGCACGAATAAATATATTTACTACTTAATAACTTATGTTGCGTGAAGCACAGCTAGCTTTCACTAACATTACTATAATAAGAAATGAAAGATTCAATATAGAAATTGCTTTCATAGGAGGAAAGATGAAACGTACAAAAATCGTATGTACTGTAGGTCCGGGAACGGATAAATTTGGTATTTTAGAAGATATGATGCGAGCGGGCATGAACGTGGCTCGTTTTAATTTCTCTCACGGATCTCATGAAGAGCAAGCAGAGCGCATGCAAATGGTGCGCGATGCGGCGATGATTGTTAATAAACCAATCGCATTATTGCTCGATACAAAAGGTCCTGAGGTTCGTCTGGGCTTATTTAAAGAGGGTAAAGTATTCCTTGAAGAAGGTCAAAAGTTTACATTGACTACTGATGATGTGGAAGGCACAAAAGAGCTTAGCTCCGTAAACCACAAAGGTCTTGTAGGCGATGTGTCTGTTGGGGATAAAATCCTCTTGGCTGATGGTCTTGTAACACTTAACATCGATGCCATCGAAGGGAATAACATCATTACTACCGTTCAAAACAGTGGTGAAATCGGTAACCGTAAACGTGTGGCTGTGCCAGGTGTAGCGCTTAGCTTGCCACCTGTATCTGAACAGGACGAAGCGGACTTGCGCTTTGGCTGTCAACAAGGTGTAGACTTTGTAGCCGCATCCTTCATGCAACGTGGTAAAGACATTGTAGCCATCCGCCGCATCCTTGAGTCTGAGAAAAAAGATATCAAGATTATTGCAAAAATTGAAAATGCTGAAGGCGTTAAAAATATCGATGAAATTTTGGACGTAGCAGACGGCCTCATGGTGGCTCGCGGTGACCTCGGTGTAGAAATCCCTGCCGAAGAGGTACCAGTACTTCAAAAAATGATGATCGAAAAATGTAATGACTTGGGTAAACCAGTTATTACGGCAACCCAAATGCTAGAGTCCATGATTCAAAATCCACGTCCTACACGGGCGGAAGCAAGTGACGTAGCCAATGCCATCTTAGATGGTACGGATGCGATCATGCTGTCTGGTGAAACTGCAAATGGTGCTTACCCAGTAGAGGCGGTTACGACTATGACTCGCATTGCTGAGGTAACAGAACAAGCTGCTATTTACGATAGTAAAAGTCGTGCTCGTCAAGATGTAGATATGACGACTACCAGCGCTGTATGTTTAGCAAGCGTGCGCATCGCTCAAAACCTTGGGGCTGCTGCTATTTTGACATGTACTGAATCTGGTCATACTGCAATTAGCACTGCTCGACATCGTCCGGCTTGCAAAATTATTGCTGTAACACCGCATGAAGAAACAATTCGCCGCATGCAATTATGCTGGGGCGTAGAGGCTATTAAAGGTCATGAAATTGTTAACTCTGATGAAATGGTTAAACAAGCGATTACAGGTGCTCTTGGCACAGGTGCCATTGAGTCTGGTGACTTAGTTGTGGTAACGGCTGGCGTACCATCTGGTGCGACAGGTACTACAAATATGATTCGCGTTCATATTGCAGGCCAAGTACTCTTATCTGGTAATGGTATTTTGCGTAAATCCGTTACAGGCACTGTATTCATTGCTGCTAATCATAAGGATAATTATGAAAGCTTCAAAGACGGCGACATCCTTGTGGTGGGCACAATGGAGCCTGAATTGATGGCTATTGCAAAACGTGCAGGCGGTATTATCGCTGTTGAAGACGGTTATACCTCTGACAGTGCTATTGCTGGCATTACCTATGGTATTCCTGTAATTTTAGGTGCTAAAAACGCTCATGACGTACTTCTTGAAGGTCAAGAGGTAACAATCGATGGCGAACGGGGCAAGGTATTTGCTGGCATTGCTAATGCTCGATAGTTAGCGATAATAATTTTATAATATAGGGACTGTCTAATTTCGTGATGGAATTAAGTGACGAAGTGTAGACTAGTCAAAATATGAATGCTTAATACAAGGAGAGAGATTATGAATCCATATAATGTAACAGGACCTAGTAATTCTCAAGTTACTCAGGTTGAAAGTATCGTATCCCAACGTTTGAAGGGATCCTTCTTGTGGATGGTTGTAGGTTTACTTACGACTATCGGTGTTGGAGTGGCTGCGTTGGCAAATCCAAACTGGCTACGCTTTGCATACGAAAACTTTAATATTATTCTATTAGTTGAACTAGGCGTAGTATTCCTATTTAGTGCTCGTGCGTATACTGCCAATGTTATGACTTTAAAAGGCATGTTCTTCCTCTATAGTGCATTGAATGGCCTTACATTGACCTTGATATCGTTGCGATATAATGTATTTGAAGTAGTTATTCCAGCGTTAATCGGCACGTTAGCGTTCTTCATTGGCTTTGCCGTGGTAGGGGCTACTACGAAACGTAATTTGTCATCCCTAACACCATATGTAATGGCTGCCTTACTTGGTATGATCATCGTATCTTTTGTGATGATAGGGGCTCGTTATTTTAACTGGGCTGTACTCAGTGGCTTTAGTGACACTGTTAGCTTAGTTCTAGGTTATGTAGGGGTTGTAGTATTCTCCATCTTTACAGCTATCGATGTGAACCGCATTAAAAACAATGTGACACAAGTAGCGCTCTTGGAGGATGAAACCATTTTAGACCGCATTGAAATTACAGGTGCTTTGAGCCTATACTTAGATTTCATTAACTTATTCTTATCCTTATTGCGCATCTTTGGTAATAAGCGATAAAAGGAGATTGTATGGATAATAGAGAATGGCAAACCTTTGTAACCGTTGTGGATGAAGGGAATATTACAAGGGCTGCAGAAAAATTATTTTTATCACAACCGGCTTTAAGCTATCGGTTGCGCCATATGGAAAAAGCCTTAGGCCATTCTCTGTTGTTGCGAACTGCTGAAGGGATTGCTCTTACGGCACAAGGCGAAATTTTTTATGACTACTGTAAAAGAATGATGCAAGATCAAGAGGCCTTAGAAAATGCTATGAATTCCGCTTCTGGTAAGATTCAAGGGACCTTAAAAATCGCATCATCCATCAATTTTGCAGACTATGAACTACCAGCTTTACTGAAATCATTTCGAGAGCAATATCCGGATGTGCATATTCAAGTTAAGACTGCTTTCAGCCATCAAGTAGTAAAAATGTTTAATTCTGGTGACTGTATGGTTGCCTTTTCTCGTGGTGGCTATGAAGTATCTGGTAAATCTGAATTACTATTGGAGGAACCGTATTGTTTGGTTTATAAAGAATTAGTACCACCTGAGTCGTTAGAGAAGGTACCATTCATTAAATATCAAACAGATGCGTCTGTAGCAAACATTATTGAAACGTGGTGTGCTGAGCATTTTGAAGAACCACCGAGTGTTGCGATGGATGTAAATTCTATGAGTACGTGTCGTCACTTTGTACGCGCCGGCCTTGGATGGTCTATTTTGACCTATATGGGCCTTGGATCTTGTAAGGATAGAGATATATATGTAAGTCCATTGCGTAGCAAAGATGGGACCTATATCACTCGTGATACAAATATGGTATATACAAAGGATACGGAAAATCTTGTTGTAGTTAAAACATTCATTGAATATGTTCGCGATTACTATAAAAAACATACTGTTGTAGATAATAGTATTTTTAGAGAATATAAAGGATAGATTATACAAATTGAGTCTATATAAGGCTTTATAACTGTCTATCCATGCTATTTCAGTATTAGACTTTTTCGATATAATCAGTCATAATAAAGGTGTCTCGAAAGAGCAAGGCAGTAACCATGTAAGTGCATGTATACCCCCTTTGGGGACGTATACATGCATTTTTTTCATTTTGGGCTGCAATTCTATGCTTAAAATGCATAAAAAGTATGAATAGTAGATATAAAAGTTTTTATAACCCCTATAAAGGTAATCTATTATTCATAATTCTTTTAAGCATATATAATGAGTGTAGACTTAATCAATGTAACTGACGTCGCGAGCAGTTAGGTTGTTAAAGACTAGATGATTTTATGTATGCCTAAGTTAGTTAAGAAAGGTAAAGACACACATGAAAGACAAATTATGGCGCGTTGCCGTTATGGCTGCCATCGTCGCAATCGCATGGTTTGGTGGCACACCAGAAGGCCTCAAACCACAAGTATGGCAATTATTTGGCATTTATTTAGCAACTATCGTGGGCTTGGTATTAAAACCATTCCCAGTTCCTATTACGGTATTATTAGGTGTTGCTACATCTTCTATTTTATTGAGCAACACAAAAGATGTATTAGCTGGTTACAGCAATACAGCATTATGGTTGATCTTCGCAGCCTTCGCATTATCCGTTGCGTTTGGTAAAACTGGCCTTGGTCACCGTATCGCTTACCACTTAGTTCGATTGTTTGGTAGCACAACACTTCGTCTTGGTTATGTAACTGCATTCCTTGACTTAATCTTGTCTCCAGCAACTCCATCCAACACAGCACGTGCAGCAGGTATTGTTTATCCAATCAACTTATCTATCGCTGAAGCGGTTGGTTCATATCCTGGTGAAACTGCTAAAAAAGCAGGTGCTTACCTCTTACAGAATGGTTACTTTGCAACAAAGGTAACATCTTTCCTATTCGCTACAGCAATGGCACCAAATTACTTAGCACTTGATTTCATTACTAAATTAACAGGTGTATCCTTGAATTGGGCACAATGGGCTGCAGCTATGTTTGTACCTGGTTTTATCATGTTAATGCTAATACCACTTATTGGTTATATGTATGAGCGTCCATCTGTAAAAGATATTGACAATAAGAAAATTGCGGCGGATGGTTTAGCTGAATTAGGACCTATGAAAGCGTCCGAAAAAGGCCTTATCGTTATCGCACTTCTTGCAATCACTGGTTGGATTCTACCAACATTTGATATTAAAATCGATGCTACCGCAGTAGCTATCGTAGCCATGATTGCTACATTTGTATGTGGCATTATTTCTTGGGATGATTTGCTTAAAACAAAAGCTGCTTGGAACACATTGATTTGGTTCGGCGGTATCTTGGGCTTATCCTCCGCATTGACTAAAGGTAAATTCTTCGAATGGTTGGCTAAATACTTAGAAGCTCATATGAACTTTGGTTTAGATCCATTCATGATGCTTATCCTTATCTCTATTATTTCCGTTGTAGTTCGCTATTTCTTCGCATCTGGTACTGCATACATCTCTGCAATGCTTCCAGTATTCTTGATTGTAGGTATTAACGCAGGCATCGATCCTACATTACTTGCGTTCATCATGATTGGTACAAATGCGTATGGTGGTTCCGTAACTCACTACGGTGCAGCTCCTGGTCCAATCATCTTCTCCGCTGGTTACAACAATGTAAAAGACTGGTGGACAGTTGGTCTCATCTCCGCCGTTGTATGTTTAGTATTGAACTACGTAATTGGTATCCCTTGGTGGAAAATTACTGGTTTCATGTAATATGAAACTTTCACTATGGAGTGTTAGAATTTAATTGTTAGTATTCAATGTCTGTATATGGCTCTCGCGACGAGCCTGTACAGACTTGGGTTTTATAAATGTTTCACAAGGAAAGGATGCAACATGGCACAATTAGTAAAAGCTGCACAAGCTGGCTTCGACGAAAAAAATGATGCATTAGTAACGGTTGAACCGATTGCTAGCGGTATCGAAATTGAATTAACATCCAAAGTTATCCGCCAATACGGCGACCAAATTAAATCCGTTATCTTAAACACAGTAAAAGAAGCTGGTTTTGATGGCGTAAAAGTAATTGTACAAGACAAAAATGCTTGGGATTACACAATTAAAGCTCGCGTATTAGGCGCATTGGAAAGGGGGAGCAAAGCATAATGGCTAACGATAAAACATTCCCAGAAGTTAAAACAAATCCATTAACAGAGGCTGCTAAAAAACGCTTGTCTCGTTCCATGATGTTCGTACCTGGTAATACACCTAAAATGATTAACAGTGCTGACATTCACGGTGCTGACTCCATCATGATCGACATCGAAGATTCCGTGCCTATTACAGAAAAAGATACAGCTCGTCTTTTAACTGCAGAAGCATTGAAATCCCGTAAATTCCGTGCAGAAACAGTTGTACGTATCAACCATCCTACACAAACTCCTTATGGCTATGACGATCTTGATGTAATCGTTCCAGCTAAACCTGATATGATTCGTTTACCTAAAACTGAAGACGTGTCTGAAGTTGAAATCGTAGCGAAGAAAATTGAAGAAGTAGAAAAAGCTAATGGCTGGCCAGAAGGTACTATCAATATTATCGTAGCTATCGAATCCGTTCGTGGCTTGTACAATGTTCGTGAAATCTGCCATGGCCCTCGTGTAGTTGCTATCGCTCTTGGCGCTGAAGACTACCGTGCTGACCTTCGTACAGGTAAACATAAACCAGCTGTTGAATTATTGTTCGCTCGTCAAACAATCCTTCACGCAGCGCGTGAAGCAGGTATCCGCGTAATCGATACTGTATTCTCCGACGTGAAAGATCCTCAAGGTTTCCGCGAAGAAGTTGAATTCATTAAAGCTTTGGGTTACGACGGCAAATCTTGTATCCACCCAAGCCAAATCAAAATTATCCACGAAGTATTCACTCCTGACGAAAAAGAAATCGCTCACTCCGTTAAGGTATTGAACAGCTACGCAGATGCATTGCGCAACAATAAAGGTGTAATCTCCGTAGATGGCAAAATGATCGATGGTCCTATCGTAGTACGTGCACAACGCGTAGTTGATAAAGCACGTGCAGCAGGCATTAAAGTTGAATTAGAGGAAGGAGCAGAATACGATGTTAAATAAAGTAGGTCGCGATATCCCAACAAATATCCCAGCACTAGAAGGTCGCGAAGTATATCAAGGTGAATTCGCTATTGAACCTAAAGCTCATCGCGCAGGTAAACCTGTACACATGAGTCGTGTTGGTACTAATAAAGTACTTGCTTCTATTGATGAAGCAATCGAAAAAGCTGGCGTAAAAGATGGCATGACATTGTCCTTCCATCATCATTTGCGCAATGGCGACTATGTAATGAAAATGGTTATGGAACGCGTTCAAGCAAAAGGCATTAAAGACATTACAATTGCGTCTTCTTCCTTGTCTCCATGCCATGAATTCTTGGTAGAAATGATTCAAGATGGTACTGTAACAGCTATTGAAACATCTGGCTTGCGCGATCGTCTTGGTAAATTCTTGACTCAAAACCCAGGCGTATTGAAACGTCCTGTAGTGATTCGTTCCCACGGTGGCCGTGCTCGTGCTATCGAATCTGGCGAAGTTCATATCGACGTGGCTTTCATGGCTGCTCCTACAGCTGACCCACGTGGTAATGCTACTGGTCGTATGGGTAAATCCGCATGCGGTGCGCTTGGTTATGCTAAAGTTGACTCCCACTATGCAGATACAACTGTTATTATCACAGATAACTTGGTTGACTATGTACACAACTATGCAATCCCTCAAACTGACGTAGATTATGTTGTTGAGGTTGAAAGCATTGGTGATCCAGAAGGTATCGCTTCTGGTGCGGTAGGTTTCACTAAAAACCCTATCCAAATCAAAATTGCTGAATTAGCTGGTGAATTCCTTGACCAAGCTGGCATCATTAAAGATGGTTTCGTATTCCAATTGGGCGCTGGTGGTGCTCCATTGACTGTGGCGAAATTCATCGCTGAAAAACTTCGCAAACGCGGTGAAGTAGGTGGCTTCGCTATCGGTGGTGCTACTGGTATCTTGACTGGAATGCTTGAAGAAGGTTTGATCCGTGCAATTTACGATACTCAAACATTCGATACAACTGCAGCAGCATCTTTAGATAAAAACCCTGCACACATTGAAATGTCTGCTTCCATGTACGCTAACCCATGGACAGACTGCACTACAAACTACCTAGACGTAGTATTCCTTGGTGCTACTGAAATCGACCTTGATTTCAACGTAAACGTAATGACTGACTCCAACGGTGTATTGATGGGCGCTTCTGGCGGTCACTCCGATACAGCAGCAGGTGCTAAATGTACAGTTATTACTTGCCCATTGATCCGTGGCCGCTTGCCAATGATTCGTGACAAAGTAGCAACTGTAATTACACCAGGCTCTTCTGTTGACGTACTCGTTACTGAATACGGTATCGCAATCAACCCAGCTCGTACTGATTTGATTGAACGCTTCAAAGATAGCAACTTGCCTATCTTCACAATTGAAGAATTACAACAATTAGCATTTGACTTAGTTGGTAAACCACAAGATATCCCTGTATCTGACAAAGATGAAGACATCGTGGCAATCGTTGAATACCGCGATGGCTCCATTCTTGACGTGGTTCGTAAACCTCTATAATTAAGTAGTGCTGAGAGTTCGAGGGAAACCGTAACAGGTAGGCCATCGGCTCATCATCCTATGCTGATTAGATAATATAAAGACCCTCTCTATAGTCTTTGGACTTATAGAGCGGGTCTTTTATGTATATAAAATGTTGCTTGAGTAATTGTAATATAGATGAATTTACGATATATTATAAGGGAAAGGAGGTGTTTTATATACGTTTTATCTATAGGAGAGAGTATATGAGCCAAGTATTTAAACAAGATCTAACAGATGATTCTGTTCGCCCTGGCGGTTTGTTTTTCGTTGAGTTATTAATGCCAGCGCAGTGTGATATGCCTGACCGCGACACAATGGTAGAGGTATTCACAAAGCATTTAGGCCCTGTTGATTGCTTTAGTTATGGCGCTGAATCTGCTGGTTTTGCACCTCAGAATTATAAGGTTCATTATGAGGATAATGATGCCGATATTCCACCGACCTTAATGGTGACGAATTGTGAGAAAATAGATAAACCTGTACTAGATGATTTTGCGCGTAGTCAGGTGTGGGATTGTCCAAATATAGATGAGTTGTTAGGTGAGTGCCAATATAGAGTATTTGCTACGGATATGTTAGCTTCAGGTTTAGAGTCTAAAGAGCGTGCAGATATGCTCGTAAAATATGTAGATGCTCTGCTAGAGTTATATCCATCTTGTAAGGCCGTTGTCTTTGGTCCATCTCGTAAGTTCTTAAGTCGAGAAACCATTGAAAATCATCCAGATAAAGCTGTAACTCGTTTTATTTATTATGCCGTAAATGTGCGATATTTTAGCATTCAAGGCACAGATGACATGATGGTTGATACGCTTGGTATGAGCACCTTATTCTACCCTGATTTGCAGTATCATTTTCATGGTATGAACCCTGATGAAATTGTAAATCATGCGTATAGTGTGTTGTACTATATCTTTGAGCACGATAATCCTATTGATGATGGGCAAACGATTGCAGGTTTAGAAAATGGAGATCTGAGTCCAGATATTAAATGGGCGGTTCAGTATGAGGACTCCTTAATTCAACCTGTTCGAACTGTTATAGATATTAATATGGGCGAATATGCATCGGGCACTCGTTAGTTATTAATCGATGAAAGGTGTGAGATTTATGAATGATCAACGTGTTTTTGACATGGAACTTGTGAAAGTTGAAAGTCTAGAGAAAGCTGTTAGAACACCATTTTATGAAACTGATTCCACAGGTGGTTCAGTATGGGTTATTAAACCTGGTCAAACCTTACCAAAACATTACCATCATAACTCTGATGATATATGGGTTATATTGCAAGGCAAGGGGGTATTTTATCCAACACCTGATACAGAGGTGCCTTTTACAAAAGGGCAAGTTATAGTATCTAAAAAGGGTGAATGTCATGGTGCAAAAAATACTGGGACAGAAGATATTATCTTTGTAAGTATCGTTGCTCCTGTGCCTGCTGATTATGATCCTGTTACTACAAATTAATATGAAAGCACTTTATAGTATTTTGTTATCTTATAATGGAGACAGCATTATACTATAAAGTGCTTTTTTATTTTATACAGTCACTCTTTGTGAATATACCTTTTCTATTTTCAGATGCTATCTTTTTGATTTCGCTATTCCTATTTGTTATTTCTATATTCTATATAATTCCATTGACAGAGGACTTTTGTTTTCTTAAGATAATAAGGTATGTAATATCTTAAGTAGTAGAAAGGAATTATATGAACTCATCTACACCAGAGCCTCAAAGTGGGGCCATCGATTTTAAGGACTTTACGACGCGGCGTATGCTCCATGTAGTCCTGCCATTATTTATTGTTTCTATTATTGCCTTTTTGGACCGTGTAAACATTGCCTATGCAGGCTTGACCATGAAGGAGAATTTACCATGGTTGACACCAGAGGTATTTGGTATGGGGGCTGGCATTTTCTTTATTGGCTATGTTTTATTTGAAGTCCCTGCATCTCTAATCGCTGCGCGTTGTAATGCTATGCATTGGGTGGCGCGTATTATGTTTAGTTGGGGTCTCGTATGTATTCTTATGACAACGATGACTACAGAATTGGAGTTTTATATCTATCGCTTCTTACTCGGTCTATGTGAAGCCTCTTTATATCCTGTAATTTATTCATTACTCATTCCAAATTGGTTCTTGCCGAAGGAACGTGCGAAAGCAATCTCCTTGATGTTAACATCTTTATTGTTCTCTAATATCATTGGCGGTCCATTGGCAGGTATTTTACTTGATACAACATTCTTTGGCCTTCATGGCTGGCGCACACTCTTTATCGTTGAAGCTATTCCTGCTGTAATTCTTTGCGTTCATTTTCGCATTCTGGATGAAAGAACGTCCAGATCATGCGTCTTGGGTAACTGATGCAGAAGAAAGCGTATATTAAGGCTGAACTTGAAAAAGAAGAGCAACAAAAGCAAGCTGTAAAGAAATATACTACATGGCAAGCTTTAAAAGATCCAAAAGTATTGCGTTTAGCGTTAATTTACTTCTTATGGGTTATTGGCTTCTGGGGCTTTAGCTTCTGGATGCCTCAAGTGCTTAAAAGCTTATCTGGTTGGCCACCAAGTGTTGTAGCATGGTCTATTGCGATTCCAATGTCTGCTGCATTACTTGTACAAGTATATTGTGGTTATTCCTCTGAAAAGCGCAATGAAAAACGTTGGCATGTTGCCACTACATTGTTCATTGGTACTATTGGCTTCTTAGCAACACCACATAGTCCATCCCCAGAACTTAGCTTGTTGTTTATCTGCTTAACTGCTGTAGGTGTGTACGGCGGTATGGGTGTATGGTGGACAATGCCAACAACCTTCTTATCCGGTGCTGCTGCGGCGGGTGCGATGGGACTCATTAACTCCTCTGGTAACATGGGGGGCTGGGTAGGTCCTTACATGCTTGGTTTCATCAATGGTCACACAGGTAGCTTTGCTTACGGCTACTATGTAATGGGGGCTTGTATGTTCCTTGCTGGTCTATTAATTTTGACACTTCCAAAATCTATGGAGCATAAAGAGGATTAAGTAGAGTTATATTATAGATAACTTCATAGGAAAATATTTAACGAATGCTTCAATGGTGTGATTTTGGGTACTATTCAATTTTATGTTACAATTTACAAAATAGTATTATTTAAACTTGAGGAGACAGAATATTGAAAGAGTGTAGACCTAAGTTTGATGAAATTACATCATTTGATGAATTTAAAAAATATTATTGGTATCGTGATGAACTTTCACAAATATGTAAATCATTAGGATTAGAATATAGGGGATAAAACAAGAACTCAATCATATTATTGAGCAGTACTTTAAAGGCAATTTAATTAAAAAATCATCAATAAAAAATAGAAAAAAACAAGTGGAAAATATTACTTTAGATACACCATTACTTGAATGTAATTTTTCTTTTAATACGAAGTTTAGAGAATATTTTTCTGATTTAACAGGTGTTTCACGATTTAAATTTAATGCTGATATGGCTACTGCTTGGAGAAAAGTAAAAAGTGAAAAAAATATAAGCTTTACTATTGGAGATTTGCTGAAAGTATATTATGGTGAATCAGATTATGCAAAGTATGACAATTCGGTTTGTCAATGGAATCAATTTTTTAAGGATTTTTGTGCAGACGAATGTAGTGGCAATTATTCGAATAAATTAAAAGTAGCATCTATTATTTGGAAAGAAGTTAGAGATTCAAAAAATGAAAAAATCTATTCAAAGGATCTTTTAAGTGAATATGCATATAAATTAGAAGCGTATCGCAAGTAGAAGCAACTTGTCATTGCAGAGACGTATGGGAAAACTAGTGATTAAATCTATAATAGAATAATGATAAAAGCACCTTATATCCTATGAAAAGAGTCATTTGTGATGACTTTTGTAGGTATATAAGGTGCTTTTATTTATTCTTGATTTCTTTATTGAGTTTATTTTGTTACATCAGGCACTTTCCCAGGATTCATATCGAGATTTAGATCTGTGGATTTGAATGGGTGTGGGTTTGCCTCTGGTGGTTGCACTTTGAGTTCTGGGTGCAACCATTGTAGTTGTTTCAATTCCCAGTCGTACTTGGCACCGTCGTTTTGTAATTGGCGAATGTCTTTAAAGATACCATCCAGTTGGTCGCTATGTTTATTAGCCATCCCTTCTAGGATGTAAAGGCGACCAGCTACACTATCAACGGAAGAACCATCGTGGTCTTCATCGACGCGCCATTGTAGTTCTGAAATTTGTATTTGCTGGAAGATTATAACAATGACCAGCACAATAATAACGCCCCACATGGGTGTTTCTTTAGCTTTCAAAAGGGCCCGCAATTTAGATGCGAGCCCAGATGGTTTATTCATTATTGACGATCCTCGAGTTGTAATCCAGGTAATGGTAATTTGGAATTTACAAAGTCTAACCACAAGCGAGAAGCGTGGGAGAGATAATGACCTTTTTTCCAAATAACATAAAGTGTATGAATGATTTCTGGTACAAGTGGACGTACAACGACCTTGGAACCAACCTCTGTATTTTCACCTGCCTCAGGGCAGAGACGAGACGGTAATAATGCGATGGCAAGGTCTGCACTAACTGTTTGCAACATGAGATCACGTTGGCTTGTTTCAAATACAATATGAGGTTGAAAACCTGTATGTTTACAAGCTTTGATGATTTCGTCATGCAAATTAAAGTCATCTTTGTGTAATACGAAAGACTCATCAGCTAGCATTTCTAAACGGATTTCTTTTTCTTTCGCAAGAGGGCTAGATTTTGGAACGATAACGGAAAGCGGATCACTAGTAAGGTAGAAGGACTCAAATTCTTTTGGATTTGGTTTCGTACAAATGATACCAATATCAATCAAGCCTTCTTGAACACTAATCTCAACTTTTTTAGAACCTTGTTCATAAAGTTCTAATTCAATTTGTGGATATACTTTTTTGAACTCCCCTAAAAGCTGAGCGAAGATAGGTGCATCGGTAATTGGTGGAATACCAATTCTAATGGAACCTTGCTCCAAACGAAACTCGTTTTCAAAATCAGTTTTTAGATGTTCAAACATGAATACTACGCGTTTTGCGTGGGTTAAGAAGATGGTACCCCCATCAGTAAGTTCTACAGATTTAGCATTACGCATGAAGAGAACAACACCAAGTTCGTCTTCTAAAGCTTTAATAGTACGGCTGATAGCGGATTGGGAGATGTGCAAATTCCGCGCAGCTTTACTAAAGCTTTTTTGATCAGCTACTTCAACGAAGTATTTCAAATGATGAAAATCCATAATTAACCCCCTAAAAATAAAATCTGGTTATGGGAAGTGACCTATACTAAATGAGAATAGTTATTACTATAACGCAATTAGCTATTACTTTATGTAAAGCATGGATAGCAATATTGGCAAAGCGACAGTCACTGTATGTGTTGCGTTGATAGGGCCCAGCACGTTATAATGTGCATATAGGGCTATATCAAGTTATGATATTAGGAATTATGGTTGTGCCCAATACAAAAGTATGTTCACACATAATGCCATATTATATATAACATATATATTATTGCATTATTTTTTCATGTGCGCAAGTTTGTAATGGTTGTTATTCCTAAACATAATGATAGATTAAGCAAGTGTTCTATTTTTGCTAAATGCTTAAGGAGGCAATAATCACATGAGTCGTAAATTTAAAACTATGGACGGCAACCAAGCGGCTGCTCACGTTTCTTATGGTTTTACAGAAGTTGCTGCGATTTACCCAATCACTCCATCTTCCCCAATGCCAGAACACATTGACGAATGGGCTGCGTCTGGTCGTAAAAACATCTTCGGCAACACTGTTCAAGTTGTAGAAATGCAATCTGAAGCAGGTGCTGCTGCCGCAACTCACGGTTCTTTACAAGCTGGTGCATTAACAACAACTTTCACATCTTCCCAAGGTTTGTTATTGATGCTTCCTAACTTATACAAAGTAGCAGGCGAATTACTTCCAGGTGTATTCCAAGTAGCTGCTCGTGCATTGGCTGCACACGCTTTGGCTATCTTCGGTGACCATCAAGACGTAATGGCTGCTCGTGCAGCTGGCTGCGCTATGCTTGCTGAATCCTCCGTACAAGAAGTAATGGACTTGTCCGCTGTAGCTCACTTGACAGCTATTAAAACTCGTGTACCATTCATCAACTTCTTCGACGGTTTCCGTACATCCCATGAAATTCAAAAAATTGAAATCTGGGACTATGAAGATTTGAAACCATTAGTAGATATGGACGCTGTTAAAGCTTTCCGTAAAAATGCTTTGAACCCAGATGCTCCTGTAACTCGTGGTACTGCAGAAAACCCTGATGTTTACTTCCAACATCGCGAAGCATCCAACAAATTCTACTTGAACGTTCCTGACGTTGTAGAACATTACATGAACGAAATTAACAAATTGGCTGGTACTAACTACCAATTGTTCAACTACCATGGTGCTCCTGATGCAACTGACGTAATCGTAACTATGGGTTCCTCCGCTCAAGTAGTTCAATCCACTGTTGACTACTTAAACAAATTGGGCCGTAAAGTTGGTTTCATCAACGTTCACTTGTTCCGTCCATTCGCAACAGATCGTTTGTTGAAAGCTCTTCCTCAAACAGTAGAACGCATTGCAGTTCTTGACCGTACTAAAGAACCAGGCGCTTTGGCTGAACCATTGTTCTTGGATGTACAAGCTGCTGTAATCGACGGTGGCCGTAACGTAAAAGTTATCGCTGGTCGTTATGGTTTGAGCTCCAAAGACGTTATCCCTGCAGATATCGTATCTGTATTCGATAACTTGGCTGCTGAAAACGGCAAGAAATTCTTCACATTGGGCATCAATGATGATGTTACATTCTTGTCCTTGGATCGTGCTGAAGGTGTAGAAGTTGAAACTCCTGGTTTGACTGAATGTAAATTCTGGGGCTTCGGTTCTGACGGTACTGTAGGTGCGAATAAATCCGCTATCAAAATCATCGGTGACCACACTGACATGTATGCTCAAGCATACTTCGATTACGACTCCAAAAAATCTGGTGGCGTAACAATGTCTCACCTTCGTTTTGGTAAAAACCCAATCAACTTGCCATACTTGGTAACTGAACCTCAATTCGTAGCATGTCACCGTCAATCTTACGTACATGAATACGACTTGATCCGCGGTATCAAAAAAGGCGGTACATTCTTGTTGAACTGTACTTGGTCTCCTGAAGAATTGAACGAACATTTACCTGCTAAATTACGTCGTCAAATCGCAGAAAAAGAATTGAACTTCTATATCATCAACGCTGCGAAAATCGCTTCCGAAATCGGTTTGGGCGGCCGTATCAACATGGTAACTCAAGCTGCATTCTTCAAATTGACTGAAATCATCCCTGTAGATGACGCTGTTAAATACCTTAAAGAATCCGTAGTAACTTCTTACGGTAAAAAAGGTCAAAATATCGTTGACATGAACAACGCTGCTATCGATCAAGGTGTTAATGCTTTGGTAAAAGTAGATGTTCCTGCTGACTGGAAAAACGCTGTTGATGAAGGTGGCCACGCAGTTAAACCTGGTTGCGAATCTTGCCCATCCTTCGTTCAAAACATTGCACAACCAATCAATGCACAAGCTGGTTATGATCTTCCTGTATCCACATTTGCTGGTTACGAAGATGGTACATTACCTGCTGGTACTGCTAAATACGAAAAACGCGGTCCTGCATTGTTCGTTCCAAAATGGTTACCAGAAAACTGTATCCAATGTAACCAATGTTCCTTCGTATGTCCACATGCTACAATTCGTCCAATCTTGGCAACTGAAGCAGAAGTGGCTGCGGCTCCAGAACATTTCGATACAATCCCTGCATTGGGCGCTAAAGACCTTCAATTCCGTATCGCAGTATCCCCATTAGATTGCTTGGGTTGCGGTAACTGTGTTGATATCTGTCCAGCTCCTAAAGGCAAAGCTATCGTAATGACTTCCATCGATACCGAAATCGAACAAGCTGAAGCTTGGAATTACGGTGTTAACCTTCCTGTAAAAGAAAACCCTATGAATAAAGAGACTCTTAAAGGTTCTCAATTCGAACAACCATTGTTCGAGTTCTCCGGTGCTTGCGCAGGTTGTGGTGAAACTCCTTACGCTAAATTGTTAACTCAATTATTCGGCGACCGCATGATGATTGCCAATGCAACTGGTTGTTCCTCCATCTGGGGTGCTTCCATGCCTGCATCTCCATACACAACTAACCAACAAGGTCAAGGTCCTTCTTGGGCAAACTCCTTGTTCGAGGACAATGCTGAGTATGGTTATGGTATGTACATCGGTGTTAAGAAAGTTCGTCAACAATTAGCAGAAGTGGCTGCGAAAGCTGCTGAAACTGCTACAGGCGAATTGAAAGAAGCTTTAGAACAATGGCTTGAATTCGCTAACCTTGGTGCAGCAACTCGTCAACGTTCCGAACGTTTAGTAGCAGCTATCGAAGCTGAAGGTGCTACAACTCCTGAGTTGAAGGAACTTCTTGAGAAAAAACAATTCTTGATCAAACGTTCCCACTGGATCTTCGGTGGTGACGGCTGGGCATACGATATCGGTTTCGGTGGTGTTGACCATGTATTAGCTTCTGGCGAAGACATCAACATCTTCGTATTCGATACTGAAGTATACTCCAACACTGGTGGTCAAGCTTCCAAATCCACTAATATCGCAGCAGTTGCTCAATTCGCAGCTTCTGGTAAACGTACTAAGAAAAAAGACCTTGGCATGATGGCTATGTCTTATGGTTATGTATACGTAGCACAAGTAGCTATGGGTGCAGACAAAAACCAATTGATGAAAGCTGTTACTGAAGCTGAAGCATATCCAGGTCCTTCCTTAATCATCGCTTACAGCCCATGTATCAACCATGGTATCAAAGCTGGTATGGGTAAAGCTCAAGAAGAACAACGTAAAGCAGTTGCAGCTGGTTACTGGGATCTTTACAGATACAATCCTCAACTTAAAGAAGAAGGTAAAAATCCATTCTCCTTGGATTCCAAAGAACCAACTGAAAACTTCCAAGACTTCCTTAAAGGTGAAGTTCGTTACGCTTCCTTGGCTAAAGCAGCTCCAGATGTTGCAGAAGAATTGTTCGCTAAAACTGAACAAGACGCTAAAGATCGTCGCTTAAGCTATGTTCGCTTACAAAAAGGTTTCGAAGACGTAAAATAATTCGTTATTTAACGACTAAGAACTAATAAGAGGCACCCTTTCGAGGGTGCCTCTTTTTGTATATAATATAGTTAACTATATGTGGAATTTATTTTATTGTATCTTAAATTAATGCGGTCATTTCTTGAATAGCTAGTTCCTGAATTACTAATGCTTTTACAATAGGTAATATACTAGGAATTTGGTATAATATTAAATAGTTGTGCATATACTACTAGGTATATTGTACTGATATATGATTTGATAACTTTAATAGTAAACATAGAGGTGCTTATGGCTAAGGATAATCAACAGATCGCAACAGACGATATGCAACAAACAATATATAAAGAGTTAGGCTATAAATCCTATCCATTTCCTTTTACTACACCTGCTTATTTGGAAGCGTATGGTACACTTGTAGGTCTTAAGCCACCAACGGCTAAAACAGCACGTGTACTTGAATTAGGTGCTACATATGGGGGAAATATTATTTCTCAAGCTGTGCATAATCCAGAAGCAACATTTATAGGTATTGAGCTTTCCAAAGATCAAGTAGAGAAGGGCAACAAAATTATTGGTGATGCCAAGTTAGATAATGTATCTCTATTGCAAGGGGATATTTTGAACTTTGACGAATCCTTAGGAAACTTTGATTATATTATTGCCCATGGTTTTTACTCTTGGATTAGCGATGAAATGAAGGATAAGTTGCTTGATATTATATCCCATCATTTGGCTGATAATGGCATTGCATATGTATCCTATAATACATATCCAGGTTGGCATACGATGGAAGAGGTTCGTCAACTTATGCTATTTGCTAATCGTGGTTATGATGAGTTGACTCATAAGGAAAAGGTATTACGCGGTAAAACTGTAGGTAGTCTAGTAGGTGCTCAAATTCTTAATTATGATAACCTTAAAGAGCGTAATAGTAAGTTCTTAGGTGCCTTGCGTTCCGTTATGCAAAAGGATGATTATTATGTAGGTCATGACCATTTAGAACCTCATAATGATCCATGTTACTTCTATCAATTCAATGATCATTTAAAAGCTCATAATCTTAGCTATGTATGTGATGCAGATTTAACATTATCCATGGTTCGTACCTATGATGAAAGCATCGCTGATAAACTTGAAAAATTGGCTCCTAATAGTCAAGCGGACCAAGAACAATATTTAGACTTTATGCTTGATACAACATTCCGCAAGTCTATTATTTGCAAAGAAAGTGCTGCAAAGGATATTAGCTATGATGTAGCTAATCCAGATAAGGTAAATACAGTACCCGTACGGTCTATCGTAAATAGTTTTGTATTCCAAATCCTCTTTGATGAAGAAGCATTAGAAATGTTTGAAAATGAGCTTGTACGAGATACATTCAAAGCGCTCATTAAAGATGGTGGCACTTTCAATATGATCGAAGCCCTTGCCATTTTAAAAGCTGCTCATGATACTGCTAATGCATCTGAAGATGACTTAGAACCAGCTGTATGTAGTTTATATAAAGCTATCGTTGAACATATGGTACGCGGTGGTATTCGATTCTATAAAACATTCCCTGATAAACAGGAATATATGGAGGGCTTATCCTATGTACCAGCTCGTTTTACAAACTTTGTAAAAGCTATTGCTGATGGTGGTAGTGAATATATTTATGGTGCAAATATGTTCAATGACGCTGTTGGTGATATTTCTGAAGAAGATTTATTGTTCATGGAATTATTGAATAAGCCTAAAGCCAAGTCTACTATGATTAAGAAAATTAAAGATTCTCTCTTTAGCGTTGATAAGGCCCAAACTGGTAAACATCAAAATGCCATGGCGGAAGCATTCTATAATGAATTGACGAAGCGTATGGAGCAATTAGGCTTTATTAGAAGTAAGAAAAATGATGGTCTTTCATAATTCGTTTTAAATTTCTAAGATAATATTTTGACGATTCATATAATCTTCAGAATAAACATAAAACCCATTATACTTATAACATTTATGTGTATTAAGTAGTAATGGGTTTTTGTTTTATATAATTTAATTTAATCTTTTTTAATAATTATTACATTTAGTTATTTAATATTGCCAAAAAAGTATAGTAAATCGATAAAATTAATGAGAAATAAATGAACCATATATGAAAAGTGTGGTATACTATGTATGGGTATTTTTGTGAACATCATCCGATGTGTTGTGGATGATATTATAAATTGTATTAGTTACAATGTTGTTTTTATTGTATTATTTGTAAAAGGAGTCTTTTATGGCATCTAAGAAGGCCGTTCTAGTATATATACTAGAGATCCTGAAAAGTGAAACGGATGCTAATCATACTTTATCTCAAGAGGAGATTCGCAGTATATTAGCCGAGCGGTACGAGGTATCCGTCGATCGGAAGACCTTAGGCCGTCATTTAAATGATTTATATGAATCTGGTGATTTTGGTATTCAATGTGAAGAGTCTGCCGTAGGAGCGGATGGTACTATTCGCCGTACTGATTTTTATATGATTCATACCTTTGAAGATTCGGAATTGAGATTATTAATTGACGGTATATTGGCGTCTCGTCATATTACCGCATCTCAACGTAAGGATTTAATTAGTCGTGTTGCTAAATTGGGTAGCTCTCATTTCAAGCCCCATGGTATTGATATTGAAAGTGCTACGGGTTACCTTCATAGAAGTCAGGACTTATTCCTTAATATTGATCTCATAGAGGAAGCAATACAAAAGGGGAAGAAAAATTTCCTTGGCTTATTGCCAACCTGACGTGGATAAACGATTACATATCAATCTCGGTCCAGATAATAAGGAGCGAAAGTATGTATTCAATCCATTCCAACTAGTTATGAATCGGGGACACTATTACCTAGTTGGGAACCATGAAAATTATGATGACATGTCTACATTGCGTGTCGATCGAATTGCACACATTACGGTGCTGAGCGAGCGTAGAAAACCTTTACGGGAGATAAAGGGCTATAATCAGCAACGCGCCTTTAATGTATCGCAATATGTAAAAGAACATATTTACATGTTCGGCGGTGAATCCGTTACCGTAAGTTTTAAGGCAAAGCGGTCTATTGTAAACCAAATTTTAGATTGGTTCGATGGCAATGTGGAATTCACCAACGTCACATCTGATGATGTTGTATGCCGTGTACGTGTAAATCATGATGCCTTTAAGTATTGGGCACTTCAATATATGCAAAGTGTAAAGTACTTTCACCAGCATCCTTGGTAGCAGAAGTGAAAGAAGCTATTAAGGAAGGCTTAGCACAATACTCATAATAAAAGAGCTAGTTGATCGTTGAATCAACTAGCTCTATTTTTATGTATGCTATTTTAAACGTTCGATTTCTAATTTATAGAACATGCATTTTTTCTGCTTCGCGATAGTCCTTAAGAACTGGACGAGGAGGTAATTTACCCATGATACTCACTACATAGATAGCGATGGAAGAGAAGAGGAAGCCTGGCACGATTTCGTAAAGGCCGAGGAATTCAAATTGTTTCCAAATTAGTACTGTTAAACCACCAACTACGATACCAGCGATACAGCCATGACGTGTCATGCGTTTCCAGAACAAGGAGAACAAGATGGCTGGACCAAAGGCAGCACCAAAACCTGCCCATGCATAGGCAACCATGGTTAAGATGTAGCTATCTGGATCCATTGCCATATAGATGGCTATTAATGCAACTAGTAGTACTACGATACGACTTACGAGTACTAGCTCCTTATCGCCTGCTTTAGGATGAATAATATTTGCATAGAAGTCATTAGCAATAGCGGAAGCTGTTACTAACAATTGTGCAGAGGCAGTACTCATGATAGCTGCGAGTACTGCAGACCAGATGAGACCTGCTACAAATGGTGTAAAGAGACGCTCTGTCATGATAAGGAATACAGTTTCTGCATCAGTGCCTATCAATTTATCTGGCAGCATATATACGTGACCAATGAGGCCAACTGCAATAGCTGCCATAAGGGATAAGATAACCCATACCATGGCAATGTTCGTAGATTTTTTAAGTTCTTTCGCATCAGAGATAGCCATGAATCTTACGAGGATATGAGGTTGACCGAAGTAGCCAAGCCCCCAACCAAGAGAAGAAATCAAGCCAATAATCCAAGTGAACCAATCAGATGGATCACCGAATAGGCTAAGTCCTTGAGGAAACTCGTGTTGAATGAGTTGGAATGTTTCAATAGGACCACCCATAAACATGGCAGCTGTAATTGGTACCGCTAAGATAGCGAAGAACATCAATGCCCCTTGAATACAATCTGTCCAAGATACGGCGAGGAAGCCGCCGAGGAATGTGTAGAATACGACAATACCCGCTGTAATAAATAGAGATACGGTGTAATCAAGACCAAAGATGGTGTTGAACAGTTTGCCACCTGCTACGAATCCTGATGATGTATAAATCAAGAAGAAAATCAAGATAAATAGGGCGGAGATAACGGCTACCGAATGAGATTGATCGTGGAAACGATTTTTCAAATAGTCCGGTAAAGTTAAACTGTCACTAGCTACCTCAGTATGGTTACGCAAGCGTCTAGAAACAAACTTCCAGTTTGCCCATGTACCTAATGTGAGACCTACGGCAATCCATACACCAGAAATCCCCGTAGTATACGCTAGGCCAGGCACACCCATGAGCATCCAACCACTCATATCTGATGCTTCTGCACTAAGCGCTGTAATCCATGGTCCTAGTTGTCGGCCACCGAGGATGTAATCACCAATGCTGTTAGATTTCCTGTAATAGTAGACCCCGATATACATCATGAGTCCTAGGTATAAGGCAAAGGCGATGATAATCATTAAGTTGTCTTGTGTCATGCCTATATAAGACCTCCTTAGGTTAAATTTTAGGTTAAATTTTCATTCTATAGTATTATAAATAATTCTTATTGTATCATATATTAGCACTTTAGAGTGTAAAAATTTTGTGAGATTCTATTGATTTCTATACGAATTTTAAGCATATACTTTCATCTTGGGTATTAGACGGTTAACCTATAAATCGTATATACTAATAAACCGAAAATACTCGAAATATGATAAAATAATAGAATGGAAAAATGACACGTGAAAGGAGGTACTCATGGATCAACAGGGGACAAGAAAACAAGAAAATCTAAAACAACCAGTTGTGACAAAACAACAAGCACTACGCATGTTAGAAACTTACTTTGGGTATACCTCCTTTAGACCGGCTCAAGAGGCTCCCATTGCCTCCTTATTACGCAATGAAGATGTAATCGGTATCATGCCGACGGGGGCTGGGAAGTCTATTTGCTTTCAAATTCCAGCACTCTGTAAGCCAGGTCTTACTATCGTGTTCTCTCCTCTGATTTCTCTTATGAAAGACCAAGTAGATGGCTTGTTAGTGCAGAATATACCAGCAGCGCTCATCAATAGTACGCTTACGCAAGCGGAGTTTAATAAAACGATGTACGAAGTGCGTAGTGGTAAGATTAAACTCTTATATATTGCGCCGGAGCGACTAGGTTCTAATTTTTTTTGTAATGTACTGCGCGCGTTGCCTATTGCTCAAGTCATTGTGGACGAGGCTCATTGTATCTCTGAGTGGGGCCATGACTTTAGACCGTCCTATCGCCTCATCGGTGAGTGGCTGAATTCACTGCCTAAAAGGCCTATTGTAGGTGCTTTCACAGCGACGGCGACGAAATATGTAGAAAATGATATCAAGAAACTATTAGGTTTAGATAAGGCTAATGTGTACGTAACGGGCTTTGATCGGCCTAATTTATCCTTCTCTGTCATCCGTACACCTAAGCGTATGGATTATGTGGTTCACTATGTGCGGCAACATGCCAACGAAAATGGTATTATCTATTGTGCGACGCGTAAGGATGTAGATCGAATTTACGAAAATCTAACCTGTGCAGGCATTAAGGTAGGACATTATCATGGAGGTCTCAGCGATGAGGTGCGCCGTGAGATGCAAAACGCTTATGCAGATGATAAACTGCAGGTCATGGTGGCTACTAATGCTTTTGGTATGGGCATCGACAAGAGTAATGTGCGCTATGTGTTGCATTACCAAATGCCGCGCAACATGGAGTCCTACTATCAAGAGGCGGGCCGTGCAGGTCGCGATGGAGCACCTGCAGAATGTATTTTGCTCTACAGCGGGCAGGATGTACAGGTTCATAAGTACTTGATTGAACAGTCCATCGAGACGCCTGAGCGACAAGAGGTGGAACTCCGCAAGTTACAGTCTATGATTGACTACTGTTTCTGTAGTAATTGTTTACGTAAATATATGCTTAACTATTTTGGTGAAAGTACCGTTTGGACTACTTGCGATAATTGTAGTTCCTGTAAAGGCTCCGGTGATAAGGTCAATGTTACAAAAGAGGCGAAGGCTATCTTCCGCGCTATTATGGGCACTGATGAGCTATGGTGCCACTATGATTACCTCTATCGTGCGCGGTGAGCGAACTGACCGCATTATGCGAGGCCACGATGAACTCCTGTATTTGGTTTACTAAGTAATGTAGACGAGAAATCTATTAAAGGGCTCATTCAACAATTTGTAGCTTCTGGTTATTTGCGTAGTTCTTCAGGTAAGTATCCTGTTCTATCCTTGACGGCTGGCGCTGAGGAGGTCCTCGGTGGGCATAAAGAGGTGGAGGAAATCAGGCAACATGTGTCTGTACCATCTCGAACTAGTCGGTCTACGTCTACTACATCACGAGGAAAATCTAGTTCTGGGTCGGGTGGTTTATTTGAACATTTACGCCAACATCGCAAGCGCTTAGCCGAAAAGGCAGGGCTTCGACCATATCTTATCTTCCCTGATACAGTGCTTATTGACCTAGCCAATTTACGACCCACAACATTAGGTGAGTTTGGCAATGTTAAGGGCGTAGGGGAAGCAAAATTAAAAAAATATGGCCTCAGTTTCTTTACAGGCTATTGCAGAATATAAAGGATAATAAATTTTACTGTATATATGGTAGTACTATGTATTTTTTAGTATGATAGTACTATATATTGTAAGATATAAGGTTAGTATTATTCGACGTGTTATACATAGATTTAGGGGGACATATGAGTCTAGCAGATACACAATACCTCGGTATTATTGAAAATATTTTAGAACATGGCACGTATGGTCAAAACCGTACCGGTGTTGCAACTTATAAATTGCCACATCAAATTATGCAATTTGACTTGCAAGAGGAATTCCCAATTTTAACTACAAAATTTGTAGCTTTCAAAACGGCGGTAAAAGAATTGTTATGGATTTGGCAAATGCAGTCTAACGATGTACGTAAATTACAAGAAATGAACGTGCGCGTATGGGATGAGTGGATGCGTGAAGATGGTACCATTGGTAAGGCCTATGGTTACCAAATTGCAAAGTACAAACAACTTGATAATCTCATCAAGACTATCAAGGAAGATCCTGATAGCCGTCGTATGATTGTTACATTGTGGAATATTGAAGATTTAGATGATATGGCATTGCAACCATGTGCGTATGAAACACTGTGGGATGTAGCTGATGGTTACTTGAACTGCATGCTCATTCAACGCAGTGGCGATATGGGCCTTGGCGTTCCATTCAATACCGCTCAATATGCAGCGTTACAATGTATGATTGCCCAAGTAACAGGTCTTAAACCTGGCAAATTTACTCATGTTATCAACAATGCTCATGTCTATGAAAACCATGTAGAAGCATTGCGCGAGCAATTGGCGCGTCGCGATCAAGCGTTGCCAGCGCCGAAAATTATTGTGAATCCTGAAGTGAAAGACTTCTATGACTTCACACCAGAGGACGTTACATTAGACGGGTATGAACATCTAGGTAAGTTGTCCATGACTGTTGCTGTATAGACCTGAGTTCATGTCCATAGCTAAGTGGAATCATATGTATGACTGTTGCCATATAGTATTAACTGAAAGAGGCCGGTATGTTAGCATTAATCGTAGCCGTAGCACATAATCGTGTAATCGGTAAAGATAATACCTTGATTTGGCACTTGCCGAATGATTTGAAATTCTTTAAAGAAGAAAACTACAGGTCATGTCATTATTATGGGACGTAAGACCTTTGAAAGTTTGCCGTTCCTGTTGCCAAATCGTGAGCACTGGGTGATTACTCGGGATAAGGGTTTTGATGCGCCAGAAGGGGTTAAGATATTCCATAGTCCTGAGGCGGCTGCAGAAGCTGCACGTGCTCTTGATGCGGCTTATGTCATCGGTGGTGCTCAAGTATACGAGGCTTTCTTGCCTTACGTGGATACGATGTACATTACAGAAGTAGACCATGAATTTGAAGGGGATGCATATTTCCCAGAGTTTCCAGAAGAGGCTTTCACCATTGATTCTGTAGTAGATGGCGTGGTGGATGAAAAGAACAAATATCCTCATCGTTTTGTAACCTATCGCAGAAAGGCATCTAAATGAGTGAAAGAATGTTTGCCATTATTGGCAGTGAATTAAATGTTAAGCCAAAGCAGGTGCAAGCTGCCGTAGAATTATTGGACGAAGGCAATACGGTACCATTTATTGCGCGTTATCGTAAAGAAGTAACGGGCGAATTGCAAGATGAGCAATTGCGTACCATTGAAGAACGCATTAAATACTTGCGCAACTTGGAAACACGTCGTCAAGAAATCATTGCATCTATTACAGAGCAAGAAAAGATGACCGACGAGTTGATGAAGTCCTTAGAAGCCGCAACAAAGCTTCAAGAGTTAGAGGATCTCTATTTACCATACCGTCCTAAGAAACGCACCCGTGCGATGATCGCCCGTGAACGAGGCTTAGAGCCGTTGGCGGACATGATCCTTAATGATACAGTTACCGGGATCCTTTAGAAATTGCAAAAGACTTTGTAACGTGCTAGGTGCTGTGATTCAGTGTTAGTGATAGTGCAGACTTCCGGGCGTACTTACGTAAAAGATGTGGAACGAAGGCTTTATTCAAGCTGAGTTGACTGGTGATGAAGAGGTACAACAACAGTTCTTGCAATACGCAGAATATGCCGAGCCTGTTCGTCAAATGCCATCCCACCGTATCTTGGCGGTTAATCGCGGTGAAAAATTAGGTGCTTTGAAATTAGCCCTTACTGTGCCAGGTGATACCTATGTTGCGTACATGGTGCAAAAGTTAGAGAAAAATCCAAAATCCATATTCGCAGACTATAAAGCGGCTGCAGTAGCCGATGCGTACAAACGTCTAATTTTCCCTGCTCTAGAGCGTGATATACGCAATGAGTTGACGGAAAATGCAGATGAGCAAGCTATCAAGGTATTTGGTGTAAACCTTAAGAACCTATTGTTACAACCGCCTTTGGCATGTTATCATGGGACTTGACCCTGGTTACCGCACAGGTTGTAAGATGGCCATCATCGATCAACAAGGTAATGTGCTCGATTACGGTGCCTACTATTTAACAAATAGTGAAAAGCTTCGCAAGGAAGCACAAAAGGTATTGGCTGATAAAATCCGTAAGTTCAAAGTTACCCTCTTATCCATTGGTAATGGTACTGCATCCTACGAAACAGAGCAGTTTGCATCTACTATGATTGAAGAGGAGAAATTAGACTGCCACTACATCATTACTAATGAAGCAGGTGCATCTGTGTACTCCGCATCTAAATTGGCTATCGATGAATTACCAGATTTAGACGTAACAATTCGCGGTGCCGTATCCATTGCACGGCGTGTACAAGATCCATTGGCTGAATCCGTTAAAATTGATCCTAAATCTATCGGTGTAGGTCAATACCAACATGATGTAAATCAAAAGCAATTGACTCATACCCTAGATCAAGTGGTTGAAACTGTAGTAAACCACGTTGGGGTAGAGCTCAACACAGCATCTCCAGCTATCTTGCAACATATTGCAGGTATCTCTAGTACAGTGGCTAAAAACATCGTTGCATACCGTCAAGAGAATGGCGTATTTAAAAGTCGTAAGGAATTGCTAAAAGTACCGCGTTTAGGTCCTGCAGCGTTCACACAATGTGCTGGTTTCCTTCGCTTGCAACACGGTAAAAATCCACTAGATAATACATCTGTCCATCCTGAGTCCTATGAATTGGCAGAACGCATTATTGGTGAATTGGGTTTTACCTTAAAAGATTTGCAAGATAAGGCGCAACTAGAAGCGTTACAAGTGAAATTACCGCTCGTTGATGCGGAGAAAATGGCCGCAAAACTTGATGCAGGTGTACCGACTGTACGAGATATCTTAGGGGCTTTGGCAAAACCAGGTCGTGACCCTCGTGAAGATTTGCCAGCACCGCTTACTAGAAAACATGTAGTAAGCCTTGAAGATATCAAGGTTGGTACTGTGGTAAAAGGTACTGTTCACAACGTAGTTGACTTTGGTGCCTTTGTAGACTTTGGTCTTAAAACTAATGGTCTTTTACATCGTAGTGAACTCTGTAACAGTCGCCAACATCCATCTGATGTGCTGGCTGTAGGCGATATCATTGAAGCTCAAATTATTTCTGTTGATGTAAAACGCAATCGTATCGGTTTATCTGTAAAAGCATTACAACCAGAAAAGACAAAGAATAACGATAATAACCGAAACAGAAATAATAACGGACAACGTCGAAACAACAATCGTAATAATAACCGAAACAATAACCGTAACAATGGTGGTCGTCAAAATAATTAGTATCAATTGAATTATATTATTGAGAAATACTCTTGACTAAAAGTCATCGTACACAAAACCGCACTCTCTATGGATTTTGAGGGTGCGGTTTTTCTATATAACTTAAAACTATGTATAATAATGCAGAACAGATATATCGAAAATGATATATCTGATTGAAATATTTAGATATAAAGCGTATGATGAAATCACAGAGGAAATCTTCCTCAATCTATATTCCTACATAGGAGGTAATGCTATGAGCTTGAACCTTAAAGAAAGATATGGACTATTAATTAATAATGAATGGGTAGCTGCATCTGACGGCGCTGAATTTAATGTATATAACCCTGCTAATGGCGAACAACTCGCTATCTGTGCAGAGGCTACGAAAGACGATGTTGATAAAGCGGTAGACGCTGCAACAGAAGCTTTTAAAACTTGGAAAACAGTATCTCAAATAGAGCGCTGATTACTTGTTAAAAATTGCGGATGCTATCGATACTCATAAAGAGTATTTGGCACAAGTTGAAACATATGACAATGGTAAACCAATCCGTGAAACTTTGAATGTAGATATTCCACTTGGCGCTGACCATTTCCGTTACTTCGCTGGCGTGCTTCGTTCCGAAGAAGGTTCTGCACAAGTATTTGACGAAAATACATTTAGCCTCATCGTTCGCGAACCGATTGGCGTTGTAGGTCAAGTTGTGCCTTGGAACTTCCCATTCCTAATGGCCGCTTGGAAACTGGCTCCATCTCTTGCAGCAGGTTGTACAGTTGTTATCAAACCTTCTAGCCATACATCCCTTAGCCTTTTAGTATTAGGCGATATTTTGAGAGAAATCTTGCCTCCAGGCGTTGTAAATATCGTAACTGGTAAAGGCTCTAAATCTGGTCAATATATCCTTGATCATCCTGGCTTCAGTAAACTTGCTTTCACAGGCTCTACAGAAGTAGGTCTTGATGTATATAAAGCAGCATCTGAACGCTTGATTCCAGCTACATTGGAATTAGGTGGTAAATCTGCGAATATTTTCTTTGACGATGCGAATTGGAAACAAGCTCTTGATGGGGCAATGCTCGGCATCCTCTTCAACCAAGGTCAAGTATGCTGCGCAGGTTCCCGTATCTTTGTACAAGATACAATTTATGATAAATTTGTAGCTGAACTTTCCGCACTATTTGATAAAGTAAAAGTTGGCTTGCCTTGGGAAGAATCTACACAACTAGGCTCCTTGATTTACGAAGATCAAGTTAAGAAAGTACTTAGCTATGTAGAACTTGCTAAAGAAGAAGGCGCACGCATTGCAGCTGGTGGTGTACGCGTTACTGACGGCGAACTTGGTAAAGGTTGCTTCATTAGACCTACACTTATCGTAGATGCGACAAACGATATGCGCGTAGCTCGCGAAGAAATCTTCGGCCCTGTAGCTGTTGTAATTAAATTCCACAGCGAAGAAGAAGTGATCGAACAAGCTAATGACAGCTTATACGGTCTTGGCGGTGGCGTATTTACACAAAATCTTAACCGCGCAATCCGCGTAGCTCGAGCAATCGAAACAGGTCGTATGTGGGTAAATACATATAACTCCATCCCAGCAGGTGCACCATTTGGTGGCTATAAACAATCTGGTATCGGCCGTGAAACTCACAAAGTTATCCTTGAACACTAAAAAAAAAAAAAAATATCATTATTAACTTGGTGATAAACCATCTGGTTTCTACGACTTAGATTAATCATATATAAATTTCTCCTATAAACTATAACAAATGAGGCACCTCCTTGGAGGTGCCTTTTTTGTGATTAACAATAACTTATTATCTGTGAAAGGATACAGTATGCTATAATTGTAGCCATATAAAATCGTGTTGTTTAGAGAGGGCCATTAGAAAATCAAACCCTAAGGCAATACTTAAGTAAATAGAGTAAATGCATAGTGAAGAATATTTGTACTAGATAAAAATAAGGAGTATCAAATTAATGAATCCTATTCCCATCAAAAAATTATATAATCCCCAATATGATCTGTTATCTATTAGTGATAGAATGGAATTGTTATATCAAATTGGAGAAATATATAATCTAGAATTAATATCCTTTAAAGAATTTACTGCATTTAGACAATCCACATATACGGCGGTATATCGTTCACATGATGGTATAGACTTTGTGTTTGTTCCTGGCGATACTGTTACGTTAGGGTTTAATTTTAAAAATAAACCCTTGCAGGATATTTTTAATGATGAAAATTTAGCGGAGCTTGCCTATCCATTTGTCGAGGGCTATGAAGATGAAATCTTTAGTGAAGACGATGTTCAAACTAAGATTAGCGAAACATTAGAAGATGAAGAGGTACTATCCAACATAGAAACGTATTTTAAACATAATTTTACTCAAGAAGATGAGTTTGTAATAAATCCACTATTGGTACAAAAAGAGTATAGTGAAACTTGTTGGATACCTATTTCAGATGAGAAACTCAGACAAAATAAAGAATGGCAACAGATGATAGAAAACGCCGAAAAAGCCGGACTTTCTGAAATAATGGTTCACAATACCGTTTGTTTATATAAAATAGACGATAGCAATTGGTATGGCAAACTTTATGGAGAAACCACATTTAAGGAATTGTTACAGAATATAAAAGGTCATGGGTACTCTTTACCGACACGAAGAGAATGGGAGTATTTAGCTGGCAAGGGGTGTAGGACCATTTTTCCATGGGGGAACAATATAGATTTTTCTATGAACTTAAAACATATGGAATGGATGGATAATGATGGAGAGTATACATTAGAAAAGGAAAACTTTTTTGGCTTGATAATAGGTGATGATCCGTATTGTAGAGAAATCGTCTATGACGAAGGTGAATTTTCCTATAAAGGTGGAGACGGTGGCCGCAATATATGTGGAGGCTTAGGCGTTATATGGGGCTATTTACCTGTTTCACCATACTTTCAAGATAGTGAAATGGCAATTGGCGATTATATAAATGGTGGATATGATTTCTTTAGACGAGTTGTAAGGATTAATGACAATATGAAATGATGTTGCATATAATAATTCTAAAATATCAAATGATAACGTTGTCTCATACGTAAAAGAGGTACCCTAGACGGTACCTCTTTTATTAATATTGGGATAAACGGAATATTTTTCTATATTCTTGCGGTGCATCAGAACCATCAGAAGGTTTTATGATGACTCTAATATATATTTTTTCTTTGAAATCTGGATATGTTGCAGCATATTCTTTGCAGAATTGATCCATGCGATTGTAAAAGTTTATTACATCTTGATTTTGTATAGCCGAATAGGGGATAGGCATTTCAATATACAAAGAAGATGTATCATATGTGGCATAGGATAACTCCTCTGCCGTTAGATAGTTTTTCATTAATGGGAATGCAGTTATCAGCGGAATGTTGGTTATCAGTATTCGATCAACTTGTGGTACAACAGGTGCAGAGGTGTGCATGACTTCAGATATTTCAATGGGCATTTGTGGATACTTGTCAAAGGTGACTTGCCATGTGTTGTTCCTTTGTGACTCCAAGTGATATGTTAGATTAGGATAATTCTTATTTATATATTGTTGAACTTCTTCTTCACTGTAATGTGAGAGAAGATGACAACCCGTTGTTAGTATGAGTGATAGTACAATCAATGGTAGTAATACAAATCTTTTGAGAGTAAATGGTTTCATTGGTATTCCTTTTGTAATGCTCTTGAAAGTTCAGTAAAAGTGTAATAGCTTAAAAAGCATTGGCTAATTTGTTGAGGGAGTTTAGAGTAATTAATTCTAATTATATTATACTTAAAATACATTTTTACTCATATAGTGGATTAATTCCATATAATTCTCCAATAAACCATAACAAAGAGAGCCTTTTTTTCTACTTAACAAGTCTATTATCTGTGACTGTATACGCTATGTTATAATTGTATCCATATGAAATCGTGTTGTTTTGAGAGGGCCGTATAAACTATGATTCATTTAGATTATCTATTAGTTATAGGCATATTGCTTAGCATTTTACTCTTTCTTTTGGTTGGAGTCTTTATACTATAGTAAAGGCTAAACTTTTAAAGGGACTCAATATTTGGTTCTTAATAATACTTAGCGCTCTTTTAAGTTATTTATTATATCCCTTATATGAACTGACAGATTATAGAGAAGAATTTACGTCAATCGTTATAATCGCTGCGATAATCATTAAAATAATTATCAATTTGTCTATATTTATGATAGCGGATAGAATAACAACGAAATGGATTTCTAAATTAATTTTGATTCTATGGGTTGCTCTTGTTGAATGTTTGTATATGCCTATTCATTTATCATACCTTGTTTTTCTTTGTGTGTCAGGTGGAATCGTTTTAATAGAATAGTTAAGAGAGAGAAGAAAGAACATTTAGTTTTGACTTGTAATTACTTTTATAGCGTTCACCTTTGAAATATGATATACTATTCTAACGCGCATAATTCGTGCGCGATAGGAGGAAACACATTTAGATGTTAGAAAAATTTGAACAATTAATGATTAGCGAACCTGTTCTAAGAGCGTTAAACGATATGGGCTTTGAAGAGCCTACGCCAATTCAGCAGGAAGCTATCCCAGTAGCCATGAGCGGTAAAGACATGATCGGTCAAGCTCAAACAGGTACTGGTAAGACAGCAGCATTTGGCTTGCCTGTATTGGAACGCGTAGACGGGAATGAGCGTCACGTTCAAGTAGTTATTTTATCCCCTACACGAGAATTAGCTATCCAAGTAGCTGAAGAGCTTAACAAAATGGCTCAATACACGAATATCACAGCACTACCTATTTATGGTGGTCAAGATATCAATCGTCAGTTCCGTGCATTGAAAAAGAACCCTCAAATCATCGTTGCCACTCCAGGCCGATTGATGGACCATATGGATCGTGGTTCTATCCACTTTGACAATGTGAAAGTTGTGGTATTGGACGAAGCCGACGAAATGTTAAACATGGGCTTTGTTGATGATATCAATAAAATCTTGGGTGCTATCCCAGAAGACCATCAAACATTGTTGTTCTCTGCAACTATGCCTAAAGCTATCCAACAATTAGCTGAAACATATTTGACAGAGCCAACATTGATTCGTATGAAACCGACTCAAGTTACGATGGACTTAATTGAACAATATTATATCGAAGTGCAAGACCGTCAAGAAATTCGATGTTCTTTGCCGCTTGTTCGATATTCAAACACCTGAACTTGCTATTATCTTCACACGTACAAAACGTCGTGTTGATGAAGTAACAGAAGGTCTTAAAGAAACGTGGTTACATGGCGGAAGGCATCCATGGCGATTTGTCTCAACAAAAACGGGACAGCGTAATTCGTCAATTCCGCGAAGGTACCATCGATATTCTCGTGGCTACTGATGTGGCAGCTCGTGGTCTTGATATTTCTGGCGTATCTCACGTATATAACTACGATATGCCTCAAGATCCTGAAAGCTACACACACCGCGTAGGTCGTACAGGCCGTGCCGGTAAAGCTGGTCAAGCTTTCACGTTCGTTATCCCTCGTGAAATGGAGCATTTACATGCTATCGAGCGTTTAACAAAACGTAAAATCGCACGCCGCCGCGCACCTTCCTTAGGTGAAGTTCTTGAAGGTCAACAACGTTTGGCAATTGAAAGCCTCGTTGAAATGACAGATAATTTAGAAGCATTAGCGCCATTCAAATCTAGTGCAGAGGAATTGTTAAACGATACAGATTCCGTAACACTATTGGCAGCAGCTCTTAAATTGTTAACAAAAGAACCTGATACGACTCCTGTAAATATTACAGAAGAAAACCATTACGCGTACGCCGTCGCCGTGAAGGTGGTCGTGGTGACCGCCGCCGTCGTGATGGTGACCGTCGTAGAGATGGTGATCGCCGCCGTGATGGTGATCGTCGTCGTGATGATCGTCCTCGTCGCAGTCGTGATGACCGTAGAGGTGAACGTCGTGATGACCGTCGCAGAGATGATCGTAGATCTGATCGTCCGCGTGGTGACAGAAAACCTCGTCATCAAGGTGAAGGTTTCAAACCTTACTTTAAAGAATAATAGAATGTGGATTGCTTTCGGGCAATCCACATTTTTTATTACTTAATAGTTAATACTATCTATCTTGATAAGTGTTGAGAATTCTGCTATAATAGATAATAATTATTTCTTGTGAATGGCCGATAATGGTCGATGCCTTATAGATTTCCAAGTGGAGAAAGGTAGAGTAGAGTATTATGGATATCGCACAAATTCTGCGTAGCCAAGGGTTCAAAGTAACCCCACAACGTATTGCGATTTATGATGCCTTGCGTGGTCATCATGATCATCCAACAGCAGAAATGTTGTATCATACGTTGCGCCCTGAACATCCAAGCATGAGCTTGGCAACCGTGTACAAGACGATGGAGATTTTTGAAAAAATCGGTCTTGTAAAAATTTTAGAAGTAGGTGATGAGCGCGCTCATTACGATTGGGACACACAAGCTCATTCCCATATCCGTTGCATTCGTTGTAACAAGGTAGAGGATATGATGGGCATTGATTTACAAGCTATCAAAACAATTGCTGATCAAGGTAGCGAGTATCAAATCACAGGTCAACATATTACCTTTGAAGGTGTATGCCCTGAGTGTGCAAAAAAAGAAAGTCATTAATACATAACCCCTGTCGCGAAGGGCTCCTTCACGGTAGGGGTTATATTAGTTATATATGTTTTATATTCATTAGGCTTTTGGAATAGATGTAAGCGTAATAGAATAGATATTAGAATTAAGTATTTTAGAATTATAGAATTATATAAATATAAAGGAGTAGTATGTTTGTCATCGGCAGTCATTTATCAATTAGCAAAGGTTATTTAAATATGGGAAGGAAGCTACAAAATTGGTGGCAATACATTCCAATACTTTACACGCAATCCTCGCGGCGGTGGTATGCGGGCTCTCGACTTAGAGGATATGAACAGCCTTGGTGCGTATATGAAAGAGCATAACTTTGGTACTTTGTTAGCTCATGCACCATATACATATAACCCATGTGCTGCAAAGGAAGATTTGCGCGCCTTTGCTAAACAATCCATGAAAGAAGACTTGGAGCGCATGGAATATTTACCGGGTCAAATGTATAACTTTCACCCAGGTAGCCATGTGAAGCAAGGTGTGGATCAAGGCATCGAATATATCGTAGAATGTTTGAACGAAATCTTATTCCCTGGCATGAAAACAACCGTTCTATTGGAAGTAATGGCTGGTAAGGGCACAGAAATTGGTTCTCGCTTTGAGGAAATTGCACGCATCATCGATGGTGTGAAATTAAAAGAATACATGGGCGTATGTGTTGATACATGCCATATCCACGAAGGTGGTTATGATATCGTTAATAATCTAGATGGTGTTATTGATGAGTTTGACCGTATTGTAGGCTTAAACCGTTTAAAAGCCATTCACTTGAATGACTCTAAAAATCCTATGGGCGCTCATAAAGATCGCCATGAAAAAATTGGGGAAGGTCACATCGGTATCGATGCCATCGCTCGCATTGTGACACATCCTAAATTGACGAACTTGCCGTTCTATTTGGAAACACCAAACGAACTCGATGGGTATGCAAAAGAAATTGCTATGTTACGCTCTATTGTAGAGAATCAATAATTAAGCTGAAACGTAGTTTTAGTTATATAATAATTTATATAACTACATTTACATAAGATGTAGGGAGAGCTGGAAAGGGGGTTAAAATGCGTTTTTTACATACTGCTGATTGGCATTTAGGACGTATTTTTTATGGTCAGTACTTAACCGAAGACCAAGCTCATGTGTTGGAGAATCAGTTCTTTTCTATTTTGAAGGATGAAAAAATCGACGGCATATTGCTAGCCGGGGACGTATTTGATCGAGCGGTGCCTCCTATTGAAGCCATTGAATTATGGGATTCCATCATTACCCGTCTTGCTATGGACTACAAGGTGCCACTCTTTGTAGTAAGCGGTAATCATGACGGCGCTGAACGCCTTGAAGTGGGCCGCTCTATGTTGAGTCAATCAGGAATCCATATTTGGGGATCCTCCTCATCATGCATTACAACCGTTTGAATTTGAAGGGGCTGACGGTAAAGTCGCCATTTGCCCTATGCCCTTTAGCGAGCCGCGTCGCATTGGTGATGCATTAGGTCTGGGTGCAACTGTATCAAAACCTGTTGATATGGATATGAGCGAGGACTCCTCTGTTCTCCTATGTGGAGACTGATGAGCAAGAGCCAGCCTCACTTAATTTACATAATTACGATCAAATGTATCAGGCCTGGAGTGACTACTTGTACAAACAAGTGCCAAAGGGGTATGTGCAGCATTGCCATTAGTCATGCTTTTGTAATGGGCGGTGATATAGGTGGTTCTGAGCGTACCTTATCTGTCGGTGGTAGTGAACAAGTAAGTCCACAAGTCTTTAAGGACTTTCACTATACAGCCCTTGGACATCTGCATGGCCCGCAGCGAATGGGGGCAGACTATATTCGCTATAGCGGATCGCCTTTAAAATATTCCTTTGATGAGCATACGCAGAAGAAGTCTTTTACCATTGTTGATATGAATACAAAGGGACAAGTAGATGTTGGCACTATTCCTGTAGATGCGAAGAGAGATGTAGTTATTTTAGAAGGTTACTTTGAAGACCTCCTAAATAATAAAGAATTACAAGCTAAGCACAAAGACGATTATGTGCAGGCTCGATTACTTGATACGATGCCTATAATGGATGGGATGGCTAAGCTGCGCCAAGCGTATCATCGATGCATGACCATTGATTTAGTAGGTCGCGTGGCAACTCCTATGGCAGATATGGATGAAGCCGTTTTTAAAGAGTTAAACGAACGCGAATTATTTAATCAGTTTGCTGAAACCGTGTGGAAAGAGCCATTAACAGAGCGTGAGCAACAATACATTAACTCTGTATGGGATCGAATTCTAAAGGAGGACTAAATGAAGCCTATATCTTTAACTATAGAAGCCTTTGGTCCGTACCGCGATTCGGTTACCTTGGACTTTAATGAGCTCCAAAACCATTCCATGTTCCTCATCTCTGGTCCTACAGGGGCGGGGAAAACATCCATACTAGATGCGATGGTGTATGCCTTGTATGGTGAGCCTAGTGGAGAGGTGCGCAAAACAGATGCTATCCGTAGTGATTTTGCAGAACCGCAGCATATGACGCGTGTTGATTTTTCCTTTGCTATTGGTGATGCTCAGTATCGTGTTGAAAGATTGCCGAAACAATTGGTAGCTAAAAAACGTGGTACAGGTATGCGTGAGCAGAATGCTAGTGCTACTGTATACGAAATGAAAGATGGCGAGTGGACAGTCATCGCCACTTCTGCCGCTGCTATTCGTGATACGATTCAACGAATCATAGGTTTTCGTAAAGATCAATTCTTACAAGTAGTACTTTTGCCGCAAGGGGAGTTTAGAAAATTATTAGTAGCCTCCACCAATGAACGAGAGGAGTTATTACATACACTCTTTAGAACTGAGTTATATCGAAGATTACAGGATGCCCTAAAATCTGCTTATGATGAGGCAAAATCCGGTATTGAAGAAAATGTAACAAAACAATCTGCATTACTGCAATCCATTCCGCATGATGAAGAAATCCCTGTACTAACTATTGAGCATGTACGAGAGCTTTTGAAAGATAGAGAACCTCATCGTAATACGCTTGTTGTTGAACGTGATAAAGCTGTAGATGTAGTGGACCAGTTCAATACATTGCGCAATGAGTGGGCCTTATATAATCAGGTGCAACAATCTCTTATTGAGGCTACGAATAAATTAGACTTGGTAAAAGGAAAGAGAAAAGGAGCGGTCTAGTTTAAATGAAAAGGTTCAGTTCCTCACCGGGTTAACACCAAGCTATGAATTGTATAAACAACTTGGTGATAAACAGGCTGTATTAAAAACTTTGAAAACGGCACTTTCAGATGCAAAAAAAAGTGTAGAGGTCGCAGCTCAATATGAGTCTAAATGTACAGAGGCTTATGAAACGTTAGAATCTCACGCTGAAACTATACAAGCTAAGCGGACTGCGTTGGCGCAACTCCAACAACAGTCAGAGAAATTTGATGAGTTAGTAGTGTTAAATAATGAATTGAGCACATTAAATAGCCAGTTAGAAACACTGGACCGCGAGAAAAGTGACGCTACGTTACAGGAACAATACAAGCTAGTAGCTGATTTAGAGGCTAAGTTAGTTGAAGTGAGAAAACCGGTTTCAAGCTAATAGTAAAGCCTTAGAGTCCATTCCTCACATCCAAGAGCAGTTGAGCCAGTTGCAACGATATTCTGAATTGTTAGCGGAGAAACAAAAGGCTCAAAACGATATTGATGCTAAGGAGAGTCTTTATCAATTCTAGATGAATCTGTAAAGAACTCAACGGTACAGCTTGAACGTTTAGAACATCTGATGGCAGAGGGACGTGCTTTTGAACTCGTTCATTTGGTCGTAGATAATGAACCTTGTCCTGTATGCGGATCTATAGAGCATCCACAGTTAGCCTCCAAGCCAGAATTATACCCTACCAAAGAGGAAGATAGAAGAGGCACGCGCAGTGCGTGATGGGGCATTACAGAAGCGGGCTAGCGAAATTGGTCAGAAAGAAACGTTATCGGTTCGTCTACATGAGTTAGATGAGCAAGTTAAAGACCAAGTTTCTAAACTTAAATCATATATTGCTGATTTTTCAGAAGATACTTTTGATTCTACTCAGCAAGACTTAGCTCATCCCAAATGGAGCGACTCACCGCTTTGCGCAGTGATACTGAACAGCTGAGCAACACTATGGCTAACACTGAGGGTGAACTCAGTGTAGCTAAAGATATACTAGCGAAATTGGATATGGCTCATAAGGAACTACTTGATAATTTGCATAATTTAGAGGTTCAGATTAGTACGGTACAGGCTAAGATTGATGCGCTTTCTGAGATCTTGCCAACTACGGATGTAGCTACATGGCATAAAGAAATCGAATCATTGGCACTGAGCTTCAGACTACGATGAACAGGTGAAGGTTTGTAAAGCAAATCTAGATTCTGCTAGAGAAGTACTTAATGCTAAACGGGGACGTCTAGAAACCTTATCTGCTCAAGTGCAGGAAAACACAAAAAATCTTGATGTAATTTATCAAGAATATGTAGAATCATTGCAATCGATTTCTGTATCTGAGGGTCGATGACTTTATAGCTGCGCTAGGATGATTATAAGGCCTTAGATGCGTTTAGAACTGAGTTACATGCATTGGATGAGGCTTTTAGTAAAGCTCAAGCTGTATATGATGCGGCATTAAAACATGCTCAGTTTGTAATAGAAGCCAAGTGATACCGTTTCTGACGAAGTCTATGTTGCGGCCGTAGAGAAACGTGATAATTTAGTAGGTTCTCTTGCGGCTTGGAATAAAGAAACAAAACATATTGAAACCACATTAGCATCATTAGAAGAACTGGAAAAGGCTATGAGCGAAGCTCGTGAGGAAATCACTTTCTTAAGCCGTCTTAACGACTTAGCCAATGGCGGTGAACAAGGGTTTTTAAAAATGTAACCTTTGAACGATATGTGCTAGGTGCTATTTTAGATGAAGTTGTGTATGCTGCCAATTTACGACTTCAAAAGATGAGTCGTAGTCGATATTCCTTGGAGCGGTCTGACTATACTGGTGGTGGTCGTGGTAAACAAGGCCTTGATTTGGCCGTTATGGATGCTTTCACAGGTCAGTCAAGACCAGCGAACACCTTGTCTGGTGGTGAAACCTTTTTGGCATCGATGGCTCTTGCCTTAGGTCTTGCGGATGTCATTCAAAGTTATGCAGGTGGTATTCATATGGATACGATGTTCATCGACGAAGGCTTTGGTACTTTAGATCCAGATACATTAGACCTTGCCATGGAAACATTGCTACAATTACAATTTTCTGGACGCCTCATCGGCATGATTTCTCATGTACCTGAATTAAAGACTCGTATACCTGCCCACTTAGAGGTCACACGTGGTGATGATGGCAGTACGGCAAAATTTTTGATTAACTAGCTATAGAATTGCCAAATGTGATACTATTAAAAGAGGAGAATTCCTACAAGAAACATACTGGAATTAATTAAGGAGGTCCTATGAAATTTTCATTTGCTCACAATAATATAAATGTTAAGGATCTTGATAAAAGTTTAGCTTTCTATAAAGAGGCTTTATTACTTGAGGAATCTCGCCGCTTGGAAGATCCAAGTGGTGCTTTCATCCTTGTATATTTAAAAAGTCCATATACAGCGCATGAGCTAGAACTTACTTGGTTGCGTGACTGGGATCGCCCTTATAATTTGGGAGATAATGAATTCCACTTGGCATTTTATGTAGATGACTATGAAGCAGCTCTTAAAAAACACAAAGAGATGGACGTTGTAGCCTACGAAAATGCTGATATGGGGATTTACTTCATTGCCGATCCAGACGGTTATTGGACAGAAATCATTCCGGCGGGTAAATATTAATGGAATATATGTTAACTCGTTTGGAGTGGTTGGTTGGACCTGATAAAATCCAAACCTTAAAGAATACATCTGTGGCTCTCTTTGGTGTCGGTGGTGTAGGCGGTGGAGCTCTTGAGGCTCTAGTACGTGCCGGGGTTGGACGGATCGTTCTTATCGACGGAGACTCTATAGCACCTAGTAATTTGAACCGCCAAATGATTACAACTCACGACACAATTGGAGAGCGTAAGGTAGAGGTAGCAAAGGCGCGAGCCCTTTCTATTAATCCGGATGTGGTGGTAGAAACTCATGATATTATGTATACTGAGGAAAGTTACCCTGGATTCATTCAAAGCTTGCACGTTGATTATGTTATCGATGCTATTGATATGGTAACGGCAAAACTGAATATTATTGAGGTGTGTCAACGTGAAAGTATCCCCGTTATTTCTTGTATGGGCGGCGGTAATCGCTTTTACCCGGAAAAACTTATGATTGCTGATATCAATAAGTCTCATACATGTCCTCTTGCGCGCGTTATGCGTCGGGAGTTAAAAAAACGGGGCATAAAAAAACAATTAGTTTTATTTTCTACAGAAAAACCAACAAAGCCACAGTTCCGTGGGGACGCAACAAGCCCTGGTACATGTAGTTTTGTGCCACCAGTGGCAGGTTTTATATTAGCAGCACATGTGTTGCGTACAATTTTGGAGGTACCTGAACAATGAAAAAAGCAAAAATCCATATGGCTGACGGCGGCGATATTGTAATTGAATTATTTGATAAAGAAGCTCCTGGCACAGTACAAAACTTCATTGATTTGATCAATAAAGGTTTCTACAATGGTCTTCGTTTCCACCGTGTAATTCCTGGTTTCGTAGCTCAAGGTGGTTGCCCTAATGGCAATGGTACAGGTGGTCCTGGCTATACAATTAAAGATGAATTAATTGGTAACCCACACAAACACGAACGTGGTGCATTGTCTATGGCTCACCGTGGTCCTAATACTGGTGGTAGCCAATTCTTTATCGTATACGAACCACAACCTCATTTGGATGGTGTACATACAGTATTTGGTAAAGTAATTGAAGGTATGGACGTAGTTGATGGTATCCATCAAGGTGCTATCATGGAAACTGTTGAAGTAATCGAAGGTTAATCTCATGAATGATGTATCTATTAAACATCCGGAATGGCTATATATTGATGTAGACGGAAAGACATCATATGGGTATGACCAAGAGTGGTTCACAGATGAGTGGCAACGCCTGTCTGGTTGTGGTCCTACATCGGCATCACAAGTTTTGAGTTATTCGCTATTTAGGGATGGCTTATTAGATTTAGAAACCACATCCGATCAAACGCTTGCTTTAGAACGGATGAATTTAGTTTGGAAATATGTAAAACCAAGATTTGGTGGTGGTGTTTATAAAACGCAATGGATGGAACGAGGCCTAGTTCGTTTATTAGAAGACGAAGGCTGGTCTTGGTCGTATGATGTACATATGTTAAATGTGTCTCCTTTTTGTGCTTCTCGTGTAGAGGTAGAGGCAGCAGCTCAGTTTATTCATGATGCATTGGCGCAAGATGTGCCTGTAGCGTTTTTGAATCGTCATAAGGGCAAGGAAAAAGCTCTTTATACATGGCATTGGGTTCCAATTCACAAGATTTTAGGATGGCGATGATATTCGCTGTGGCATCTTTGATGAAGGTGAAATCCGTGATTTTCTTTAGCGAATTGGATGAAAGATACCATTTTAGGTGGCGGTTTCTGTTATATTAGCCGTAAAGGTTAAGTAATAGAGCAATTAAAGTAATATACATACGCATCGCAATAACCTGCGGTGCGTATTGTAGTATAAAAGTAGGAGGTACTACATGAGTCAATGGATTACAGAGGAACAAACTCCTCATTTACGTCTTAGCTGAAGCAGAAGAAGTATTATATTCAGGTGAATCTGAGTTTCAAAAAATTGAAGTTTTTAAATCAAAAGAGTATGGTATGATGCTCGCTTTAGATGGTGTTTTTCAAACATCTGAGCGTGAAGAGTTCATCTACCATGAAATGATGAGTCATGTTCCATTGTTTTTACATCCAAATCCTGAACGTGTATTAATCATCGGTGGCGGTGATGGTGGCGTAGCTAGAGAATGTGTACGTCATGATTGTGTAAAAGAAGTAACGATGGTTGAAATCGACGGCAAAGTAGTGGAGCTTGGCAAAACAATATTTGCCAACTATTGCTAAAGCTATGATTGAAAACCATCCTAAATTGACTGTAAAAATTGGTGATGGCATAGGTTTCATGGCAGAAGCAGAAGATTATTATGATGTAATTATAGTAGACTGCTCTGATCCAATTGGTCCAGGTGAAGGTTTATTCACTGAAGAGTTCTATAAGAATACATTAAAAGCTCTTAAAAAAGATGGCTTATTTGTACAACAAACAGAATCTCCAATGTTGCATCAACCGCTCGTTGAAGAAGGTGTTTGGGTACGTAAATAATCACTTCCCAATTGCACGTTTATATACTGCATTTATTCCAATTTACCCAGCAGGCATGCATTGCTTCACATTGGGTTCCAAAACATATGACCCATTAACATGGACACCAAATCGTGAACAAAACTTTGAAACTAAGTATTATAATGCGAATATTCAAAAAGCTGCTTTTGCTTTGCCAAATTTTGTAAAAAACTATTTGCCAACTAAGTAATTTATATGTATAATAGGGAAGCACCATTCGTGAGGTCTTTGCTTCCGAAGTGCTTCCTTATGTATATAAGGCTAAAGAGTTTATATTAGAGATAATACACTTTCTTAATTTTGATTTGTAAAAGTTAAATGAAATTGAGAAAAGGTGTTGACACAAATCTCTAGAACAGATATAATTCTCTTTGTTACGAAGACAACGTCTTCGATACCTACAAGGTGGTGGGTATGGTGAAGCGGTTAACACGGCGGATTGTGGCTCCGTTACGCGTGGGTTCGATCCCCACTACTCACCCCATAACCTACACATCATAATCACTGTAGGGGTGTCGCCAAGTGGTAAGGCAACGGACTTTGACTCCGTTATGCGCTGGTTCGATCCCAGCCACCCCTGCCAACATGACTCACTAGCTCAGTTGGCAGAGCACCTGACTTTTAATCAGGGTGTCCCGCGTTCGAGTCGCGGATGAGCCACCCAAATAAAACTCACAAACGAAAGTTTGTGAGTTTTCTATCTCTATTTTAGAGAATTTGGTTATGATTGTATGTATAAAATCAATCAAAAATAAGTTGAAAAAATCTTTGAAAAAGAGGTTGACGATTTAAGATTAGATTGATATACTATACAAGTCGTTAGGGCAACAACCTAACGTAACAGATCTTTGAAAACTGAACAATGATAGGTAATCAATCAATATGATTGAACATATGCCAGAGTGCGGGTTTTGACAATGTCAAAACCAACCATAATTCAAAGTTACTTACATGTAACGACAACAAATAATGAGCTATTCAAATAGCTTCAAGATATCTTGGAGAGTTTGATCCTGGCTCAGGACGAACGCTGGCGGCGTGCTTAACACATGCAAGTCGAACGAAGAGCGATGGAAGCTTGCTTCTATCAATCTTAGTGGCGAACGGGTGAGTAACGCGTAATCAACCTGCCCTTCAGAGGGGGACAACAGTTGGAAACGACTGCTAATACCGCATACGATCCAATCTCGGCATCGAGGATGGATGAAAGGTGGCCTCTATTTATAAGCTATCACTGAAGGAGGGGATTGCGTCTGATTAGCTAGTTGGAGGGGTAACGGCCCACCAAGGCGATGATCAGTAGCCGGTCTGAGAGGATGAACGGCCACATTGGGACTGAGACACGGCCCAGACTCCTACGGGAGGCAGCAGTGGGGAATCTTCCGCAATGGACGAAAGTCTGACGGAGCAACGCCGCGTGAGTGATGACGGCCTTCGGGTTGTAAAGCTCTGTTAATCGGGACGAAAGGCCTTCTTGCGAATAGTTAGAAGGATTGACGGTACCGGAATAGAAAGCCACGGCTAACTACGTGCCAGCAGCCGCGGTAATACGTAGGTGGCAAGCGTTGTCCGGAATTATTGGGCGTAAAGCGCGCAGGCGGATTGGTCAGTCTGTCTTAAAAGTTCGGGGCTTAACCCCGTGATGGGATGGAAACTGCCAATCTAGAGTATCGGAGAGGAAAGTGGAATTCCTAGTGTAGCGGTGAAATGCGTAGATATTAGGAAGAACACCAGTGGCGAAGGCGACTTTCTGGACGAAAACTGACGCTGAGGCGCGAAAGCCAGGGGAGCGAACGGGATTAGATACCCCGGTAGTCCTGGCCGTAAACGATGGGTACTAGGTGTAGGAGGTATCGACCCCTTCTGTGCCGGAGTTAACGCAATAAGTACCCGCCTGGGGAGTACGACCGCAAGGTTGAAACTCAAAGGAATTGACGGGGCCCGCACAAGCGGTGGAGTATGTGGTTTAATTCGACGCAACGCGAAGAACCTTACCAGGTCTTGACATTGATGGACAGAACTAGAGATAGTTCCTCTTCTTCGGAAGCCAGAAAACAGGTGGTGCACGGTTGTCGTCAGCTCGTGTCGTGAGATGTTGGGTTAAGTCCCGCAACGAGCGCAACCCCTATCTTATGTTGCCAGCACTTCGGGTGGGAACTCATGAGAGACTGCCGCAGACAATGCGGAGGAAGGCGGGATGACGTCAAATCATCATGCCCCTTATGACCTGGGCGACACACGTACTACAATGGGAGTTAATAGACGGAAGCAATACCGCGAGGTGGAGCAAACCCGAGAAACACTCTCTCAGTTCGGATCGTAGGCTGCAACTCGCCTACGTGAAGTCGGAATCGCTAGTAATCGCAGGTCAGCATACTGCGGTGAATACGTTCCCGGGCCTTGTACACACCGCCCGTCACACCACGAAAGTCGGAAGTGCCCAAAGCCGGTGGGGTAACCTTCGGGAGCCAGCCGTCTAAGGTAAAGTCGATGATTGGGGTGAAGTCGTAACAAGGTAGCCGTATCGGAAGGTGCGGCTGGATCACCTCCTTTCTAGGGAGACATACACTAGGCCAAGAGCTTAGATGTCACTTAGGTCGACACTTTGGCACCTAACATTGTTCGGTTTTGAGAGATCTGTTATCTACAAGATAATAAATTTCTCATTATATTAAATGGGCCTATAGCTCAGCTGGTTAGAGCGCACGCCTGATAAGCGTGAGGTCGATGGTTCGAGTCCATTTAGGCCCACCATTTAATACATGGGGGCGTAGCTCAGTTGGGAGAGCACCTGTCTTGCAAGCAGGGGGTCAGGAGTTCGAATCTCCTCGTCTCCACCATTTAGTATTTGACAGCTAGTCTGTTTTATACTAAAATAATAAACTGATTTAAACAATCAGTTACAATTGTTTGTTCTTTGAAAACTGCATAGAAGATATTATATATTTGTAAGGTCATCTCTTAGAATTTCTAAGTAGGTTGACCCGAGCACATAGGAAATAATTCTCTGACTTAATGGTGACGTACATAATGTACGGCTACAATGTATCTAATGCATGTCTAAAAATCGTAATGATTTTCTAGAATTTGATGATATCTACAGGAAATAAAATTGGTATACATGATGAACGCTACAACGAAATAGTAAATTATGTGTAAAATAAGTAAAGATTTTAAGGGCGTACGGTGGATGCCTTGGCGATATCAGCCGAAGAAGGACGCGGTAAGCTGCGATAAGCTACGGAGAGGTGCAAGCAACCTTTGACCCGTAGATTTCCGAATGGGGGAACCCGGCAGTGGTTATGCACTGTCACCCATAGCTTAGACTATGAGGAGGGCACCTGGGGAACTGAAACATCTAATTACCCAGAGGAAAAGTAATCAAACGAGATTTTCTTAGTAGCGGCGAGCGAACGGGAAAGAGGCCAAACCGGAGCGGGCAACCGCACCGGGGTTGAGGACAGTCATCAAGTGTAAATGAGGTAGAAGAATCGAGCTGGAAAGCTCAGCCGAAGAAGGTGAAAGCCCTGTAATCGAAACCTTGCATACACGGGACTGTATCCAGAGTACCACGAGACACGTGAAACCTTGTGGGAAGCAGGGGGGACCACCCTCCAAGCCAAAATACTGATATCGACCGATAGCGCATAGTACCGTGAGGGAAAGGTGAAAAGAACCCCTGGCGGGGAGTGAAAGAGAACCTGAAACCGTATGTCTACAAACAGTCGAAGTCTGTATATATATCAGGACGACGGCGTGCCTATTGAAGAATGAACCGACGAGTTACTGTTGCTAGCGAGGTTAAGTGGAAAACACGGAGCCGCAGCGAAAGCGAGTCTGAACAGGGCGTTTAGTTAGTAATAGTAGACCCGAAACCGTAGTGATCTATCCATGGCCAGGTTGAAGCACAGGTAAAATTGTGTGGAGGACCGAACTCGTGAGCGTTGAAAAGCTTTGGGATGAGTTGTGGATAGGGTGAAATGCCAATCGAACACGGAGATAGCTGGTTCTCCCCGAAATAGCTTTAGGGCTAGCCTCGAGGTTGAGAGTATAGGCGGTAGAGCACTGATCGGGCTAGGGGCCATACCGGTTACCGAACCTAGTCAAACTACGAATGGCTATACTTATACTCGGGAGTCAGACAGTGAATGATAAGGTCCATTGTCAAGAGGGAAACAGCCCAGAACACCGACTAAGGTCCCAAATGTTACACTAAGTGGCGAAGGATGTGGAATTTCCAAAACAACCAGGATGTTGGCTTAGAAGCAGCCACCATTTAAAGAGTGCGTAATAGCTCACTGGTCGAGAGACTCTGCGCCGAAAATGTACCGGGGCTAAAGTGTAAAACCGAAGTCGTGTCATATGCAGCAATGTATATGGGTAGGGAGCGTTCTCATTGGGTTGAAGCAGTACCGTAAGGAGTTGTGGACTGATGAGAAGTGAGAATGTCGGTATGAGTAGCGAAAAGAATGGTGAGAATCCATTCCACCGAAAGCCTAAGGGTTCCTGAGCAACGATCGTCGTCTCAGGGTAAGTCGGGACCTAAGCCGAGGCGGAAAAGCGTAGGCGATGGACAACAGGTTGAAATTCCTGTACCGGTGTGAATCGTTTGATCGATGGAGTGACACAGTAAGGTAGGTCAGCACGCGATTGGAAGTGCGTGTTTAAGCAGGTAGGTTGAGCTATAGGCAAATCCGTAGCTCTAAAAGCTGAGATGTGATGACGAGTTACTAGCGATAGTAACGAAGTGATTGATCCTACACTGTCGAGAAAAGCTTCTAGGTAGAGACACATCGCCCGTACCAAAACCGACACAGGTAGGCGGGGAGAGAATCTAAGGTGCGCGGGAAAACCCTCGTTAAGGAACTCGGCAAAATGCCTCCGTAACTTCGGGAAAAGGAGGACTCATGTAGTGTGAAGTGCAGCAACGCATGGAGCATGAATGAGTGGCACAAGAGAGGCGCAAGCGACTGTTTACCACAAACACAGGTGCCTGCTAAAGCGAAAGCTGATGTATAGGTGCTGACACCTGCCCGGTGCTGGAAGGTTAAGAGGAGGGGTTAGACTTTGGTCGAAGCTCTGAATTGAAGCCCCAGTAAACGGCGGCCGTAACTATAACGGTCCTAAGGTAGCGAAATTCCTTGTCGGGTAAGTTCCGACCCGCACGAAAGGTGTAACGACTTGCGCACTGTCTCAACGAGGGACCCGGTGAAATTGAAGTACCTGTGAAGATGCAGGTTACCCGCGACTGGACAGAAAGACCCCATGGAGCTTTACTGCAACCTAAGATTGAACTTAGTTAATGAATGTACAGGATAGGTGGGAGACGTAGAAACCAGGACGCCAGTTTTAGAGTCGTTGTTGGGATACCACCCTTTCATTAATTGATTTCTAACGGGCCGAGTAACGACCGGCCGGACAGTCTTAGGCGGGCAGTTTGACTGGGGCGGTCGCCTCCTAAAGAGTAACGGAGGCGCCCAAAGGTTCCCTCAGAGCGGACGGAAATCGCTCGAAGAGTGTAAAGGCAGAAGGGAGCTTGACTGCGAGACGGACAGGTCGAGCAGGGACGAAAGTCGGGCTTAGTGATCCGGTGGTGCCGAGTGGAAGGGCCATCGCTCAACGGATAAAAGCTACCCTGGGGATAACAGGCTAATCTCTCCCAAGAGTCCATATCGACGGGGAGGTTTGGCACCTCGATGTCGGCTCATCACATCCTGGGGCTGAAGTAGGTCCCAAGGGTTCGGCTGTTCGCCGATTAAAGTGGTACGTGAGCTGGGTTCAGAACGTCGTGAGACAGTTCGGTCCCTATCCATCGCGGGCGCAAGAAACTTGAAGGGGGCTGCTCCTAGTACGAGAGGACCGGAGTGGACGAACCGCTGGTGTACCAATTATCCTGCCAAGGGTACAGTTGGGTAGCTACGTTCGGGACGGATAAACGCTGAAAGCATCTAAGCGTGAAACCAGCCTTGAGATGAGGTTTCTCATAGCATAAGCTAGTAAGATCCCATGTAGACGACATGGTTGATAGGCCAGGTGTGGAAGAGCCGTGAGGTTTGGAGCTGACTGGTACTAATAGATCGAGGGCTTTACTTAAATAAACATTGCGACGCATACATTGCGCGTAGATGTCGCAGCGTGATTTTGTGAAACAACACGACGATAGTAGAATAGTGCAACAAATATATATAACTTCTATGTGGTTTTCAGAGTACAAACTCTGACAGATTCAGTGGCGATGGCTATGAGGATCCACCTGTTCCCATCTCGAACACAGTAGTTAAGCTCATAAACGCCGAAAGTACTTGGCTGGAGACGGCCTGGGAGGATAGGAAGCCGCTGATTGACTAAAAGAAAAAGGTCTACCGAATGGTAGGCCTTTTTCTTTTTTAGCTCATCTTCGACTAGCTAATCCTGCTAGAGTCGTCTCTAGCCAAGGTTGTAGAGGTTGTATCTATGTACGTGTCCATGTAAGACGGCACTGGGAAAAGCAGGGCAGTAGAAGATGGAGGAGTGAAACGACGACAGATTCACTGCATCGCTTTCTTCCGAACGTAAGATTTACCGAACTGCGGAGCAGAGAAGGGAAATCCACAGTGAGGAAGCAAGTAGGGCAACCGAAGAGGACTTAGAACTAAGCGACGCAAATGACCCATATGAGTGCTTCCGAACGTAAGATTTACCGAGCTGCGGAGCAGAGAAGGGAAATCCACAGTGAGGATTGATAGGAAGCCGCGGCTAGTGGTAGTATCCAACTCTATCCATACGGTAACGCGGCACAACGTGCCAATGTTACCGAACCGTAAAGCCGCTGTATAACTTTAAATATATGTAAATAACGATCCCTATACTCTTGATCTCCAAGTTTATAGGGCTTTTTTATGTCTATTTTTGCATATTACTAATAAATATTTTCATTCATAGATTAATATGAATATCTTGTGAGGGATTTTCTTGATAATACTAGGTATGTGTGATATTCTCATTATATGCTTAAGTGGATTGGAGTGATTAGTTTATATGTATAAATATGGCAAGAGCTGTATTAAAAAAATATTATGTTTTCTCGCAATATGTATTGCAATTTTAGCTATCTCTTTTGGCGTTATGTGGGGGCTGTCTACTGATTATAAGATTTATGGTGTCCCTGTACTAAACTATCACCAAGTGAATGATGAAAAGCATTCTGCTTTGACGCTTCATGTTGATCAGTTTAGAGAACAGATGGAATATCTACATAATCAGGATATAACACGATTACGTTGGCTCAATTATATGATTATTTAGAAAATGGTACTGAATTACCCAATAAGCCAATTGTTATTACCTTTGATGATGGCTATGTAGATAACTATAAAAATGTATTGCCTATATTAAAAGAATACAATATGAAAGCTACCTTGTTTATGATTAGTGATGCAGCCAATATACCTGGCTTTGTTTCTACAGAACAAATGCACCAAATGGAAGCGGGTGGATTTGATATTCAAGGCCATACAAATCATCATAAAATCTTAACAAAAATTGACCCTACCGAATTACCAGATGCTCTTCTTGGAGGGAAGACTTCTTTGGAGGGCGATTTTGGGTGAGCCTATTGAGTATCTAGCCTATCCTGGTGGATTTAACGATATGCTCGTGCAATATGTAACTAAACAGTCTGGTTACAAAATGGCTTTCACAGTACAACCAGGTACAGTACAGCCAGGCGATAATTTATATGCCTTAAATCGATTGGCTATATTCCAAGGTGACACACCGTACTTATCGTTCTGGTTACGCCTACATTGTGCACCATTCATTCACTATACATGGTCATTACGTGATTTTTTACGCGATAATGGATGGCCTACATTAGCATCTATTATTCCGTTATTCTAGGAGGAACTATGTCTTACGAAGTATTAGCAAGACCTTTACGCGTTGCTATTTTAACAGTTTCTGATACGCGTACCTTTGAAACTGATAAAGGCGGTAATAAAGTACAAGAATTTTTAGAACAAGCAGACCATATTGTGGCAGATCGTAAAATTGTTATTGATGATTACAATGAAATCAGAAATGCAATGATCCCATGGTGTAATGATGAATCTATTGATGTTATCATCTCTACAGGTGGTACGGGAATTGCTAAGCGCGATGTAACTATTGAAGCAGCTAATAGTCTCTATGAGAAACATATCCCTGGTTTCGGGGAAATCTTTAGATATTTGTCCTATACAGAAGATATTGGGACTAAGGCAATGGCTTCTCGTGCAGAAGCTGGGGTGAACAATAATACGTTAATGTTCTCTGTTCCTGGCTCTGTAGGTGCTGTTACTTTGGCAATGGGTAAACTCATCATTCCTGAAATGGCACATCTCGTACGAGAAATTACAAAATAATAAATTAAGACTGCTCATACGTGGGCAGTCTTTTTTGATAATATAAATCAAAAAGTGATTTTATGGATATAAAAATATTCAGGTATAATCTAATTTATAGGCTTAAAATTTATATATGCTAATTCTCAATATATAAAACAATACCATTGCAGTATTGTTTTATTTCGATTATACTAGATTTAGTAATACGTTTGTCCGAGTGCACGAGAAAGGAGACCTTATGAAGTTAAATCAGGCCACGGATTATGCATTTCGCATGGTCTTACATATGGCGCTCTTACCTTCGGGAACGAAGCTAACGGGTTCTGTATTGGCTGAGCAAGAATTGATTCCAGAACGATTTTTGCTCAAGATTATGCGTAGTCTCATTGCAGCTGGGATTATGAAATCCTTTCGTGGTGTAGATGGTGGGTTTGCCCTCAATCGAGACCCTCAAGAGATTTCATTGCTCGATGTAATTAGAGCGGTAGAAGGGGATGCGTATTTACAACGGTGTTTATATGATGTAGGTTCTTGCTCTAAGTCTTGTATGGGACATTGTGCTATCAATGAAGCGATGGGAACAATTCAGGACCAATTAATCAGTCAGTTGGAGATGGTTAACTTTAAAACTCTTGCCCAACGTGAACAGTTGATTGAGTCTGAAGCGTTGCCATATTCACAAGCGCAATGATACAAGGTTTTTAGTGAAAGCTCATCAAGTGATGTAGGTATTTTATTCTAAGGAGGAAAACACATGTTTGAAGCTGTAGATTTAGCTCGATTACAATTTGCGCTAACATCTATCTATCACTGGTTGTTCGTGCCGTTCACACTAGGCATGACAGTGACTGTAGCTATCTTGGAGTGGACATATGTGTCTACTGGTAAAGAAGTATACAAAAAAATGGCAAAATTCTGGGGCAAATTGTTCCTAATTAACTTTGCTATGGGTGTGGTAACTGGTATTGTTCAGGAATTCCATTTCGGTATGAACTGGGCAGAATATTCTCGTTTTATGGGTGACATTTTCGGCGCTCCATTGGCCCTTGAAGCATTAATGGCATTTTTCTTGGAATCTACATTTATGGGGGTATGGATCTTCGGTTGGGACCGCTTGAATAAAACTGTTCATGCCGTTGTAGCTACGTTGGTGGCATTAGGTACAAACCTATCCGCATTCTGGATTCTCGTAGCAAACTCCTTCATGCAACATCCTGTTGGTTATGTAATCCGCAATGGCCGTGCAGAAATGGACAATTTCTTAACAATTGTTCAAAATGGTTATGTACCAGGCCAATTCTTCCATATCGTGTTAAATGGTTTATTAACAGCAGGCGTAATTATCATGGCTATCAGTGCTTGGCACTTATTGCGCAACAATGCGACAGATTTCTACCGTCGTTCCGCTAAATGGGGCATGGTTATTGCTCTTGTATTCGGTACTTTAGGCGCTTTGGCAGGTCATCATCAAGGTCAATACATTACAAAAGTACAACCTATGAAAATGGCTGCTATGGAAGCATTGTGGGAAACACAAGATCCTGCTCCATTCTCTTTGGTAGCTAACATTGATACTAAAGCTCAAAAGAATACGGGTGCACTTGAAATCCCTGGTGGTTTGTCCTTCTTAACTCAAAACTCCTTTACTTCTGGTAAAGTAGAAGGTATTAAAGATCTTCAAGCCAAATCCGAGGCTCAATATGGTCCTGGTAACTATATTCCAGATGTTCCAGCAATCTTCTGGACATTCCGTGTCATGGTTGCAGCTGGTTCCATTATGTTGCTTGTTGCATTCGTAGGTCTTATCCTTAATGCAAAAGACAAATTGGTTGGAAATCGCACATTCTTAAAAATTATGTTCTGGACATTGCCATTGCCATTCATTGCTCATTCCACAGGTTGGTTTGTAGCAGAAGCAGGTCGTCAACCATGGCTTGTATATGGCTTGCAATTAACTGCAGACGGCGCTTCTAAATCCGTTACAGCTCCAGAAATTATGACTACAATCATCGGCTTTACACTTGTGTATATCGTAGCAGCTATTGCGGCTATCTACCTTGCTGTAGAACACATCAAAAAAAGGGTCCAGATGGTAACCCATCTCACGATGTAGTTGAAAAAGAGGAGGCGAGATTATGGAATTAATTTTTAATAACCTTGAAGTGGTATGGTTTATTTTAATTACTGTACTATTCGCTGGCTTCTTCTTATTAGAAGGTTTTGACTATGGTACTGGTATTTTATTACCATTCATCGGTAAAACTGACGTTGAACGTCGTCAAATGATCAATGCATTGGGTCCTGTTTGGGATGGTAACGAGGTATGGATGATCACTGCTGGTGGTGCATTATTTGCATCCTTCCCTCATGTATATGCTACGTTGTTTAGTGGTTTCTATTTAGCGTTATTCTTAATGCTTGCGGCTCTTATTATCCGTGGTGTATCTTTTGAATTCCGCTCCAAGAGCCCTAACTTGTTATGGCGTAAAACTTTTGACTACTGCATCTTCTTTGGTTCTTTGATTCCTGCATTGTTGTGGGGTGTTACAGTCGGTAACTTGATTCAAGGTACTCCAATTGATGCAAGCATGACATATGTAGGCACATTCTTTGATTTGTTAAGCCCATACACAGTACTTTGTGGCATTGCATTTATCTTGGTATTCACATACCATGGTGGCTTATTCACTTCTATCAAAACTGCTGGTGCTGTTTCTGAACGCGCTCGTGCAGCTTCCTTGGTGGTAGGTGTTCCTACAGCTATCGGTGCATTAGCATTGGTAGGTGCAACTTATGTATTTACAGATTTGTTCAACTCTGTATTAGCAATTGTTTGCTTTGCGTTGGCAATCGTGTTCTTCCTCATTTCTTGGGGGGCTGCACGTACTCGTAATACAAAATGGGGCTTTGTATTTAGCTCCTTAACCGTTATTTCTGTAACGGCTGCTTACTTTGCTGGTTTATTCCCTCGCATCATGGTTTCCTCTTTGAATCCTGATTGAGCTTGACTATTGCAAATGCAGGTAACTCTACTTACACATTGACTTTGATGACTTGTGTAGCCTTTGTATTTGTACCAATCGTATTGGCTTACCAAATCTGGGTATACTGGACATTCCGTCATCGTGTATCTGAAAAAGACTTACACTATTAATAGAATAGCTTTATAATTCTAGTGAATTGTAAATTTAAGTCTCAATGTGAGGCGTGTCGTAGCGGCACGCCTCTTTTTTGTGGTAAGATGGATATAATATTGATGAATTTAGATTCACTTGGACTAACTTAGATTATATTTAAACAAAATTTAATTGATACTTAGTTAGGGGTAGTCTAATCGATTTAATTTTATATTTTTAATAGTTTTACCGTAGAGGATACCATGATACAGCGTACTGCTTTTAAAGCGCTGCTAGAACATAAAGGTCAGCTATTACTACTTGGATTAACCTGTTTAGTAGAGAGTTTGGCTATTGTTGGGCAAGCTTGGTTCTTTGGAACCTTAATTAATAATTTTATATTTTCAGAGAATACCTTACATGATGAAAGGTATTCTATTATCTATTTAGGAATTGCTATTATTGTAAGATTGCTAGCACATTATATACAAGAATCTGTAGCAAATCGATTAGGTAGTGCAGTAAAAGCAACCTTTAGAGAACGGGCCTTAGAGCATATGTTTAAACTTGGTGTGCAACATAAGGAACGCCATGGCGATGTGATACATATGCTTACTGATGGATTAGAGCAAGTAGATGCTTATGTAGCTCGTTATATCCCTCAAATTCTATATGCTATTATGATTCCTCTTATTATGGGTATTGCTATTGTAGATACATTACCTATTATTGGTATCATTCTAATTATCACCGTACCGTTAATTCCATTCTTTATGATCTTAATTGGTAAGCAAGCGGATCGTCTTAATAAAGAACAGTGGGAGCGTATGAGCTTCTTATCTGGTCATTTTCTTGATGTATTGCAAGGTATTACAACATTAAAACTTTTTGGTCGTGCAAAGGATCAAATTAAGGTTATTGGTCGTTTATCTGAGGAGTTTAAAGACTCTACATTACGAGTATTGCGTGTGGCGTTTTTATCTGCTCTAGTTCTTGAACTCGTAAGTACTATTAGTACAGCACTGATTGCGGTATACCTGGGCTTAACATTATTGGATGGTGAAATCTCATTCTTTTCAGCTTTCTTTATTTTGCTATTAGCGCCAGAGTTCTATACGCCATTTAGACAATTGGGGGCTGCATTCCATACGGGTATGGCAGGTAAGACCTCGATTTTAAAATACGAAGAGTTTATGAATCGCCAGCCATCGCTGCCTATAGGTGGTCAATCTAAACTTAAAGGTAAGGTACAAGCAATTGAAATTAAGGATTTAACGTTTACCTATGAAGATGGTGATAATGGTGTACAACATATTTCATTAGAGGCTAAATGTAATTCTCCGATCATGCTTGTTGGTGAAAGTGGGGCAGGGAAATCTACAATTGCCCATATTATTGGGGGATTTTTGACTGCTCCTAAAGGCAGTGTTACTATAGATGGTCTTGATCTATGTGACATCGATATTGAGTGGTGGCGCCAACAAATTACCTATGTATCTCAACATCCACATATTATGAAAGGAACTTTGCGTGACGTATTATCCTTTGGAATGAATGTAAGTGATGAAGAGATTATAGAAGCTTGTAAAGAGGTTCAACTCTTAGATGTCATCAGTCGTCATGCTGACGGTCTTGATGCGGTCTCGGAGTGGTTTAGGTCTAAGTGGTGGCGAACGTCAACGGGTTGCCTTAGCACGTGCATTTTTGCGAAAGGGCCAAGTGTTAATTCTCGATGAGGTGACGGCACATCTTGATGTAAAAACAGAAGCTATTATCAGCAGTGCTATCAAACGTTTGATGGATAATAAAATCGTCATTATCATTGGTCATCGTCTACAAACGATGCATTGGGCATCTACACTATACGTTTTGAAACATGGACGTATTATTCAACAAGGTTCTTATGCGACGCTTCTCGCAGTAGATGGTTATTTTAAGGACCTTGTTACCTCTGGTTTAGGTGAATTTTCTTCAACTATTGAAGAACAATTAAAAACAGAAAAGTCATTTAGCTTAGAACATAGAGAAGAAATTGATAATTTAATTCGGGTAGATAATCAAGATGCTTACGTATTGGGGAAAGATACAATACAGACTCCTGAGGTTTCAACTTTTAAGCTGGGCATACAAGGATGGAAATTATTATTTACTGTGCTGAGCCCTGCAAAGTGGTCGTTAGTATTAGCTTTAATTTTTACATTCTTAACGGTATTTATGAATGTGGGCTTATTAACTGTGTCTGCATGGTTATTGGCATCAGCTGCATTGCAACCGGGACTTACTTATTTGAGCCTTGCTATTGTCGGCGTCCGCTTCTTTGGTGTTAGTCGTGCAGTATGTCGTTATTTTGAACGGTATACATCTCATCGTATGGCGTTCCAAGGTCTGTATGGGTTGCGTGTATGGTTTTATGCTCATTTAGAACCATTGGCGCCGGCTATTCTTAAACGTTTTGGTGCAGGGGATATTCTGGGCCGCATTATGGGGGATATAGAGGTACTACAATTTTTCTACTTGCGTACGTTGATTCCGCCTGCAGCAGCCATTGCTCTAACTATTTTAGTTGCCTATGGTGTATCTACGATTGATAATAGTTTGGTTGCGCCTATAGTTTTAGCAGCCTTTATATTAGGTCTAGTTTTGCCTTTTGTTGTATATGCTCATAACAAACAATCGTTGACAGCGATTGGACCTCAACAAGGGAATATAAATCCTATTAAGTGATACCATGGATAGTTTGGAGGATGTCATTAGCTACGGCAATGAACAGTTAGTATACGATCGTATTCAACATATGATGAGTACTGTGGATGCTAATAAAGGTATTATCGAGCGAGGCATGAACTTAGGCAATACGCTGTTCCTAGGTGGAGTCCAAATTACAGTTGTCATTGTAGCCATATTGGCAGCTAATGCGTTGACCGGAGCTTGGGCCAGTGTTATGGTAGCAGTTGCTGCTATTGGTACACAAGCTTGGTTTGAGGCCTTACAACCTATGATCGCTGCCGTTCATCATGGTGCTGAAAGTAAAGTGGCTACAAGTCGTCTCATAGCACTTGCAGATGAGCCAATTCCAGTAGTGGAACCAAACGCACCAAAACCATTTAATGCTAATCGGGAGATTACATTTACTGATGTATCCTTTGGTTATGATGCGCATCGTCGTATTTATGAACATCTTAGATTAGACATTAAACAAGGTCAATCGATTGCTATTGTTGGCGCTAGTGGATCTGGTAAGACTACATTGTTTAATATGCTTGAGCGATTATATGACTACAGTGGCTCAATCCATGTTGGTGATGTAGAGTTAAAGGATATTTCTATCGATAGATGGCGTAATGCTTTAGGCACGATAACGCAAGATACATATATTTTCCATGCGTCCTTTGAAGATAATATTCGACTAGCAAGACCGGATGCTTTAGAAGCTGATTTAGAGTATGCTATTGATTGTGCTTCGTTGCGCTCTGTAGTGGAACGCTTGCCAGATGGTATTCATACGATTGTTGGTAGTGGTGGTCATGGTCTAAGTGGTGGTGAACGACAACGGGTTGCTTTAGCTCGACTATTCTTGCGAAAACCTCAAGTTGTTTTGTTAGATGAACCATTAGAAGGTTTAGACCAAGTAACGAGGAAGGCTCTGCATCGTGATTTGATGGAATATGTACAGGATAAAACATGCTTATATATTACACATCAGTTAGAAGGATTAGAGCATATGGACCGTATCTTATTTATGGATAAAGGTCAAATTATAGAAGATGGAACTTACGAAGAATTAATTGCCCTTCGTGGTCACTTCTATGAATATTGTTATCTATCCATGGCAAGTATTCAATAAAAATAAATATCAATTAAACTATCTATTATAAATACTAAATTATAATAGTCTGAATGTTAAACTGCAGTAATAAAGCCCCTTTTACTATGTAAAAGGGGCTTTATGTATACCTATATTTAATAGTATATGTAGTAGTCTTTTATCGATAAATCATGCAATATATGGTATAATTTGTATATCAAAAGCTGTTTTTTACCCTTGGAGGGATTATGACTAAAATCTTCACCAAATTACGAGCATTGGTGGATGAAGCATTATCTGATAGTGATACGACGGTGAAAAAGGTAAGCCCTGTTCAACAAGTACCTTTAGAACAAGATTTATTTGATCATCGTTTGTTATCTATAGAAGAAGACGTGGTTAATCGCATGTTGCGTGCTGCTCTTCGGAATCATAAGTTCTTTTATTCTATAACTTTTGAGTTTGAACCAAATAATCAAATATTCCTATCCATTATTACTAAATGGGGGAATGTGATTACCGCTGAATTTACTTTAGAAGACTTATGGTTTGATGATTACTCATCATCCTTTGCAATTCGGCTCGATACAGAGAATTTAGATACGGGTGGATTTATTTTAAATTCCATCTTACACTTACTAGGTAACTGGTTCCTTAGTCTTTTTGGCATCTTTTTTAATCCTATTGCATTAGGCGAAAAGGGATCTACCGTACGCTTTGAAAAAAAAGGTATTATTCGCTTTGATTTAATACCCAATACGCAACTTAAAAAGTTTATACCTTTGCCAGAACGCTCTATAGGGAGTGTAGGCCCTGTACTTTTAGCTAATCCTCAAACTAGTCAATCGGTATTGCAAATAGATTATTATGCATTTCATGATCCAGTAGATACATTTACGGTGCCAGATGTTCCAATTCGTACTAGTTGGCTTCGATCCATTGATATTGCGGCAGTGCTCTTGATGCCGATCGGTGTATGGCTTACCTTTATCTTTGCGCATCATTACTTACCAACTGAAACACTAGAGTTTTCATTCTCTACATATTTCTTAATATCTTTGGGGATTTTATTCTTTCTTTACTACTAATGAATACACCACGATATTTATATATGTATTTTGACTCTAGAAAACAGTGGCAAAGTGCGTTTGTTCATAACAATATCAAGATTCAAATGCGCAAGCTCCATCGGCGCATCTTCATGCAGCAAGCTACCTTGACCTCTGATAGCGGCGAGTGTAATGCCGCTGAAGGTCAAGAACGTATTAAACGTTTATTGTTGCAAATCCGGGATAAGCGCTGCCTAGAAAATAGACTTAAGATTTCTGATGATGATAGAGCGCAAAACAAAAGGTTAAATTTATCATTGCTTATATCCTTTGCACTATAATAGAGTTGATATTATTGACTTAAGTTTGTAAAGAATCAGGTTGAAACTCTTTTAAATTATTATGGTATAGTTATTAAGGTAATAAAGAACTATATATAATAAGACATGTGATAAATAAAAAACGTATCTCTTTATGAAGAGATACGTTTTTTATTTATTAATTTGTTATCGTTTTTTACGTCGTTTACGCACCGTTTTGCGGATTTCTTTTTCCCTATGAGATATGGACGGTTGCATTGACTCATAAGTTGGTCGATTTACAGGCATAAATGGTGGGTTACCATATTGATTCGGTTCTGGCTGACCAGGCAATACCCAAAATAGGAATCCTATGAGCCATACGAAAAGTTCAAGCAAGTAATTGAATGGCGATACAGCAGAATAGGTATTGATGAAAATGATGATTACCGACCATAGAATCCCTGCCCAAGCATTAAAGCCGATATCATGAATACGACGGCCAAATAAGATGCAGGATAATGGGAATAAGGCTGCTAATAAGATCCATATAACAACCCTTGTAAACCAATAGGCTGGTAAAGAAACAACAAAGTCCAAGAATACATCATCAATGTAGTGAACGATGTGGAATAAAATCATTAAAACAATGAAGCATATGATAAATTGTAGTCGATTTAACCGTCCCGTTAGATTAAAAATCGATAATCCCATACGTCGACCTTGGAATGCAATGAGCAGACCGACAGTACATATGAGTAGTGTTCGTAATACAACATAGAGTAAATCCATAAGTTCCCCTTTATTTATAGCTTATAGTTGAGTTAATTCTGGCAAGACTAGCTCAAAGGCTACACCTTGCTTCATTGATTTTACAGTATCCACTGTGGCTTGAATCGCCTTGGTAGTAAAATTCATTGCTAACTCTGCCGCATCATAAGGTGAATATCCCCTCATTACTGCACCGGATAATACAGCAGTAAAGATATCCCCAGTTCCTGTAGCTTTCACAGGGATAAGAGGAATATCATAAGTTTTTAAATAATCAGTTGGCCCATCATAGACCGCGATAACCGCATGCGTTTCCGATGGTACGCTGGTCATGATAACCATGTCAGGTCCCATTTGGTACAACCTTTTGCAACGATCGCGCAATTCATCATCGCTAATAGGATCTGTAGAGAATGGAATATCTAATAAGAAACAAGCCTCCGTGTAATTAGGCTTTACAATGTGAGCTTTGGAAACAAGTTGGCGCATAGCTACTACCATATCAGGTGTATAAATAGAGTAGAGGCGACCATCATCGGCCATAGCAGGATCGACGATAATCATTTGGCCTTTGTTACCGAAGCGATCGATGGCTTCTTCCACGAGATGAATTTGTTCTGGCGATGCTAAAAAACCACTTACAATAGCGTGAAAGTCGATTTCGTTTTTATCCCAGCAGTCCATAAAATCTCTCATATGTGCAGATAAATCTACGAACTCGTAGTGTGGATATTCTAAGTGATTACTCAATACAGCTGTTGCCAATGGAACCGCTTGGCAACGCATAGCGCTGATGATTGGAATCATAACGGTTAGGGCACAACGGCCGATGGAGCTCATGTCTTGAATTGTTAAGACTCTAGGTACTTCTGTCATAGACACCTCCAAAATATTATATATTTTATTGTACGTTATGTAGGGCTTTCTGTAAATGTAATGATGTAATTCATGAAATTAACTTCATAATGTAGTATAATAAAACAGATAGACTTTTTATGGAGGATAGTGACAATGACAAGGTATGTGTTTCGACGCCTAGGTGGCGCAATCATAATCTTATGGGTCATCATTACCGTAACATTTGCATTAATGCATGCAATTCCGGGGGGACCTTTTACAACTGAGAAGAAATTACCACCTCAGGTGAAAGCAAGTATTGAAGCAAAGTATCATCTTGATGATCCTGTGTGGAAGCAGTATGGTGATTATTTAGGTGGTGTTATTACTGGTGATTTGGGACCATCATACAAGTATGAAGGCCGTAGTGTAAACGATATTATCAGCGATGCATTCCCAATTTCTGCACAGCTCGGCTTATTATCATTAATGGTGGCTGTAGCAGGTGGCATTGCAGCAGGTGCTATTAGTGCTATGCGCCCTAATGGTATTGTTGATTATGCGGTAACTATATTATCTACAATTGGTATTTCTGTGCCTACCTTTATTATTGGTGCCGTTCTTGTATATGTGGTGGGCTTTGAACTAGGCTGGTTCCCAGTGGCCTTATGGCGTGGTCCATCTTATATGGTGCTACCAGTATTAACGTTAGCTGCACAACCGATGGCATTTATTGCACGCTTAACACGCAGTGGGTTGCTTGATGTGTACCAACAAGAATACATCCGTACAGCTCGCGCCAAAGGCTTGAGTTCTTGGACTATTTTGACACGTCATGCGTTAGGGAATGCTATTTTGCCAGTTATTACCTATTTGGGCCCATTGGCTGCCAGCCTTTGACAGGTAGCTTTATCGTAGAAACGATTTTGCTATTCCAGGCCTTGGACAGTATTTCGTAACATCTATTTATAACCGTGATTATACGGTTATTCTTGGCATTACGATTTTCTATAGTGCACTTGTAGTATTTCTTAATATCTTGGTGGATATGATTTATCCATTAATTGATCCACGTGTTACGACAGAGGAGGGGACAGATGAATAAGGAAGATTTTTTACCTATTGAGCGAACCCCTCAAGAAGAAATTACAAGCTTTATAAAACGTCCTAGTAAATGGGCGAGATTTAAGGTAAATCGCTTGGCCGTAGTAGGGGCAACCATCATTTTGGTGATGATTGTGTTGGCTATTTTAGGCCCCCTAATTTCGCCGTATACCTATGCGGACCAATCCTTAATCGATGCGAACCAAAGCCCAAGCTTTAGTCATTGGTTTGGTACCGATACATTAGGTCGTGACATTTACACTCGCGTTATGTACGGTGCTCGTATTTCCTTAACCATCGGTTTTGTAGCGGCATTTATCAATCTTGTTATCGGCGTTACCTATGGCGGTATTGCAGGTTACCTTGGTGGTAAGGTTGACCGCATCATGATGGGGCTGGTAGATGTATTGTATGGTATTCCACTTTTACTGTATGTAATTTTGTTGATGGTTGTACTTGGCCCTGGCTTAACATCTATTTTCGTAGCATTGGGCATTGCGTACTGGCTGAATATGGCCCGTATCGTACGTAGTCAAATTTTGAAAGTTAAAAACGAAGAATATATCATTGCTGCTGAAGCGATGGGCATTCCAAAATATCGCATTTTATTGCGTCATATTTTGCCAAACTGTGTAGGTCCAATCATTATTACTTTGACATTGGCCATCCCAGAGGCTATTTTTACAGAAGCATTCCTTAGTTTTATCGGCTTAGGTGTAAATGCACCTATGGCGAGCTGGGGCGTATTAGCTTCTGAAGGGATTAGTAGCATGCGCCTTATCCGTTCCAATTGATTTTTCCTGCTGTTGCCATTAGTGTTACCATGCTTGGTTTCGCATTCCTTGGCGATGGCTTACGTAATGTGTTAGACCCTAAGGAAGGAGATAGATAATGAATAACGCAATTGTTGATGTGCGCAATGTGTCCATTACCATTGATACCTTCCAAGGCCCCTTACGGGTTATTCGCAATCAAGATATCTCCTTACAACCAGGTGAGATTTTAGGTATTGTTGGTGAATCCGGCTGTGGTAAATCAGTGCTAGTTAATTCATTAATGGGATTACTACCATATGGTAAAACAAAATCAAAGCCGATACATTTATGATTGATGGCAGTGATTGTCTTGAATTTACTGAAGATGACTGGAATGAATTGCGCGGTACTACTGTTGCTATGGTATTCCAAGATCCTATGACATCTTTGAATCCAATCATGACGATTGGGGAGCAACTGTATGAGGTTATCCATCGTACCAATGCATATGGTGAGGATTATGACGAACGAGCTATCGCTATCGACTTGTTAAAGAAGATGGGCCTTTCTACACCGGAAAGACGATTGTCTCAATATCCTCATGAGTTAAGTGGTGGAATGCGTCAACGCGTTTGTATCGCCATGGCTGTGGCGGGGCGTCCAAAGATTTTAATTTGCGATGAACCTACAACGGCTCTTGATATTACAACAGAGGCTCAAATCTTACGCCTTATGCAAACATTAGCCGTAGAGGCTGGTATTGGAATTATCTTTATTTCTCATAACTTACGTGTTATCGCTCAAATTTGTGACCGTGTTATGGTTATGTATGCTGGTAAATGTGTTGAATCTGCCACAGTGGAGGGCATCTTTAATGAACCTCGCCATCCGTACACATTAGGGTTGTTGCTCGCTCTGCCACAAGGTAAATGGCATGGTGAGTTAAAAGCCGTTGAAGGTCAACCGCCAGATTTATTTGATTTGCCGCGAGGTTGTGCATTTAATCCACGGTGCAAGTGGGCTATGCGCATCTGTGGTAATCGAATTCCTATGGTTACAAATGTTGGTGAAAATCATCAATTTACATGTTGGTTAGCTAAGTTGGAGGGACTTTAATGAGTTACGTATGGGAAACTGACAATCTCGTTAAAGAGTTCACTCTGTCAGGAGGCTTATTTAAGCCAAAACACACGGTACATGCTGTACAAGGCGTGAGCCTATATCAATCACCAGGGGAAACCCTTGGTATCGTAGGTGAGTCTGGGTGTGGTAAATCCACATTTGGCTACACTTTGATGGGTTTACATCAAGCTACATCAGGTTCTATTTATATGAACGGTCGTCACATTGATCCGTATGTGGATCGAAAAGCTGTTCATCCGGTGATGCAAATGGTATTCCAAAACCCTTATGCATCTCTTAATCCACGTCTTACAGTTAATGCGATTCTAGAGGAACCATTGAGCTAGATCCAAAATATACACCTCGCGATCGTGTTATTCGTGTAAAAGAAGTGCTTGATCAAGTTGGTTTGAACATGTCCTTTGGTGAGCGTTATGCTCATGAATTATCAGGTGGCCAACGTCAACGTATCGGTATTGCACGGGCTCTCATTATGCAGCCACAGTGTATCATCTGTGATGAGCCGATTTCAGCACTAGATGTATCCATTCAAGTACAAATTATGACATTGCTTGAGAGATTACAAGAACAACATGGTATTTCGTACCTCTTTATTTCTCATGATTTAAATATGGTGCGCTACATCAGTCATCGCATGGTAGTTATGTATTTAGGCGCTGTTATGGAAGAAGGTCCAGCGTTGGATTTATATGAATTCCCACAACATCCGTATACTCGTGCTTTGACCGCCTTAAACGGTCCAGTTATACCGCATGCTCCAATTGGAGCACCGCTTAAAGGGGACCCACCAAATCCACTAAATCCACCAAAGGGTTGTTTGTTTAGTGGTCGATGCCCAGAGGCAGAAGGTCGTTGCTTTACTGAACGTCCGCCTCTTCGTGATTGGGCAGATCGCCGCATCGCATGCTGGCACATATAATGGGAGAATAGTATGGAAAAGTTACTTGTTGGCAAGTCCCTGGAACATCAACTAGATACAGTCATCAAAGAATTAGCACCAAAAGGGAATATATCTTATGCGGTGCTACAATTCGATGATGAAGAGGAGCCGACTATTATTGCTTCTAAAGGGAAGATACGGTACACTCTAGTGCAAGTTTGATTAAGGTACTCATTATGGAGTATGTATTCCATTTAGCTCGTACAGAGCAGTTGGATCTTAATGATACTGTTCCTCTATCTAGAACACCACGTGTTGAAGGCGGTGGTGCATTACAAGAACTGGTAGCAAAGCATAGCTTTACGTATCTTGAGTTATGCCGTCTCATGATGGTTCTTAGTGATAATATCGCAACAAATCTACTCATCACAGTGCTCGGCATGGAAAATATCAATGCTCGTGCAGAAAAGCTTGGTGTAGATGAAATAGAACTCAATCGTATGATGATGGACTTTGACGCTCTAGCAGAAGGCCGTGATAACCATTTGACTGCATTGTCTTTGGCTCGTTTGTATAAACACATTTTGAATGTCGCGATAGAGATGCTTATGGTCGAGAAATGTGGAATATTTTAGGTCGCCAACAATTCCGTGATATCTTGCCATTTTATTGGGGCGAAGATACACGCTTTCACCATAAAACAGGATCCCTTGACCGCGTAGAGCATGATGGGGGCGTTTTAGAAACATTTAGAGGTCATTTCTGCTTTATCCTCTTGATGAGCGATATCGATAATGACCGAGGTAAAGAGTTAGGCGCTCGAGTAGGGCGTATCATGAAAGAATTTGTAGAGGAAGCATTGCCATGATGGATAAACGAAATTTGTTAAAACTCATGGTCCTTGCTCTTGGGGTGAGTGTGCTCTTATTTGTATTTGGTTATCCTCGCGGGGAACAACCAATTTATGAGCATACCATTCGATATGTTATTGAGCAGGAACCATCCACATTGATCCAGCAAAGTCTACTACCTCTCCGGAGGCTACAGTTCAACTTCAATTATTTGACGGTTTAGTTCGTTTAAATGATGAAAGTGAACCAGAGGCAGCACTAGCTAAAAGCTGGGATATTTCTGATGATGGTCGCGAGTATACCTTCCATTTACGACCTGATTTGAAATGGTCTAATGGAGAGCCTTTGACGGCTCATGACTTTGAATACGCGTGGAAACGCGTATTAGACCCTGAAGTCCATGCGGACAATGCATATATGTTATATGTATTAAAAAATGGTGAAGCCTTTAATAATGGTGACGCTTCAGCTGATGATGTTGGCGTTAAGGCCACTGATGATAATACATTAGTAGTTACCTTAGAGAATCCAACAGCGTATTTCTTAAAATTACTAGCTTCTCATAGCTATTATCCAGTGAGCCAAAAAGATGTAGAGGCTCATGAAAACTGGGCTGCCAATGCAGATACATTGGTATCTAATGGTCCATACCGCTTATTATCTTGGAAACATGATGGGGAAATGGATTTCATCAAGAATCCAGATTACTGGGATGCGGATTCTGTGAAAACAGAGAAGATGAATTGGCCTATCAGTGAATCCCAAAGCACACGCCTTACATTGGTTGAAGGTGGCGAAGCAGATATGACGGTTGAGCCTCCTGTAGCGGACCAAAAACGCTTAGAAGAGGCAGGTCTATTACATATTGGACCTATGCTTGGTAACTATTATTACGTATTCAATGTGAAAGCAGATCCTTTCACAGATCCTGAGGTGCGTAAAGCTTTCTCCATGGTTATCCACCGTGCTAATATTGTTAACAATATTGTTCGCGGTGGTAAAGAGGCGGCCTATGCCTTTGTTCCTTACGGTATGCTTGAAAGTAATGGGCGTGAAGATTTCCGTGAAGCGGGTAACTATCTTGTTTATGAAGATGTAGAACAAGCTAAAGAAATCTTGAAAAAAGCTGGCTATGATAAAAATCATCCATTGCCTCCAATTACGATTTTGTATAATACAAGTGAATTACATAAAGCGATTGCCGAAGCTGTACAAGATGCTTGGGTCAATGCATTTGGTGCAGATGTGCGCTTACAAAATCAAGAGACAAAGGTATTCTTAGCCGACCGCGAAGCTGGTAAATATCAAGTTGCTCGTGCTTCTTGGGTTGCGGATTACAGTGATCCACAAAACTTCTTAGAAGTATTCTCTGCTGAAGACAATGATAGTCAGTACCATAGTGATGATTATAACGAGTTAATCGCTCGTATTCGTACGACACCAAATGGGGCTGAACGGGATGCGTTGATGCATAAAGCGGAACAGATGATTTTTGATGAATCTCTAGTAATGCCATTGTATTTCACAACACAACCATATGTAACAAATGGAAGTATTCAAAATTATTTCTGGACTACATTAGGCCTTGTTGACTTTAAAAAAGCATACAAATAAGATACACTTAAGACGTACACTATGTGTACGTCTTTTGTTGTATTTTATGAGGACATATGAACTGGATTGAACCAAAACGTTTAGCACCGGGCATGACCATAGGTATTATGGCTCCTGCTAGTGCAAGCGATAAAGATTTACATAGAATAGAAGAAATTTGTAACCTAAAGGGCTATAATGTTCTTTGGTGAAAGTGCACATCGCAAAGGCTTGTATGGTGGTACACCAGAGGAGCAAGCCGAAGAGTTTCAATATATGATGACCAATGCACCTTGTGAGGCGGTACTAGCTTTACGCGGTGGTTACGGAACAATGCGTTATCTAGATTTATTAGATTATATAGCAATCCGTAAGCATCGAAAGGCTTTTATTGGGTATAGTGATTGTACAGCTCTTCACATGGGGATCAATCGATATAGCCGACTCATTACCTATCATGGGCCGATGGGCGTAGATTTTAAGCCTGAACGCAAAACAGATATTGATGCTTTATTTAATACTTTAGAAGGTAAATTACAAGTCATAGAACCCTTACCTGAACCGCCTCGTGGTGCTATTGGTACTGAGCTAGGAGAAGGTATTTTACGGGGCGGCAATATGACGATATTATCTATGTTGTCGGGAACACCGTATTTTTTAGAGGATGCATCTTGGGAGGATACTTTACTATTTATTGAAGATGTAGGCGAGGCACCTTATAAGCTAGATCGTATGTTGCAACAATTTCGTCTCAGTGGTTTATTGAGTCGTATTAAAGGTTTAGTGATTGGTACTTTTACAGATTGTGAAGGCGACGATGATGAGCGTGATTACGATTTAGGCTATGAAGCGTTACGCTACATGGAGGAAAATAGAGACCCTGAATTGTTGGAGCCTTTTGTATGTTATGTCCCAACAGGTCATGGCACGCCGCATCAAACATTACCACTAGGAGCGATGATTAACTTTAGGTATATTTCAAATACCATAATTGTTCATCCCTATACGAAATAGACACATTCTTCTTAGATAGAATAAATAATAAACAGTATAAATTAGAAATTAAAAGGGGAGTTATGACACTACAAGAACGAGAGGCTCGCGCCTGTGCCATCATAGATAGTATGACAGAGGAATTGCGCGATATCTCCTCATATTTACACGATAACCAGAATTGGGCTTAAACGAGCATAAAGCAGTTAAGGTAATTAACCAATTCTTAGAAAATCATAATTTTACATCTCAAGTGGGCTAACTGATCTTCCAGAGTTACAAACAGCGTTACGGGGTGACTATAACGGTACTGCACAGCATAAAATAGCCTTTTTAGGTGAATATGATGCACTACCAGAACTCGGTCATGGTTGCGGCCATAATCATTGCTATGATGAGTTTAGGGGCGGCTATTGCCTTCAGTCAAAGTGTACCGGAAACGTGGGGAACGACCTTCTTTGGTTGTCCTGCGGAGGAAACTATTGGTGGTAAAGTATACATGGCTGAGGATGGTTTGTTTAAGGGCTATGAGGCGGCACTAATCATTCATCCAGGCGGTGAAAATGAGGTGGGGGGCACATCATTAGCGACGCATCCACTAGAGATTACCTTCCATGGACGGTCTTGTCATATAGCATCATTAACTGACTCTGGTATTAATGCCTTAGACTGTGCTGTAGATTTATATCAAAAAATAAAAGAGTTAAAGAAAACATTTCCTAAAGGGCTATTGTAGGGACCATTTTACCGAAGCTGGTACAGCACCAAATGTAGTAACTCCTAAGGCTACGATTCGTATGACGGTTCGCGGTAGTACGGTGGACGATTTAGAAGGTATTATTTTGCCAGCTATCAAAGAGGCTGCTCAAGAGATCGGAGCATCTTATGGCGCCCGTGTTGAGATGCATCATTATGAGCCTCTCTTTAAGGATATGCGTCAAGATAAACAACTATTAGATCTCTTTAACGATGTAATGACTGAATTTGGTGAAAGGCCCCGTATATTGCCTGATGATGAGGCTGATGGTAGTACAGATGTAGGAAATGTATCTTATGAAGTACCAACAGCACAGCCTACTTTACAGATTGGGTTAGGTTTAGAGGCTCATACACCAGAGTTCACTTGTGCAGCAGGTTCCGACTATGGATTGGAGCAAGCGATTAAGGGCGCTAAGATTATGGCTGTAGTAGCCTTGCGTTATGCATTGGGTAAGTGATGTTCAATTTTTGACATATAGAGGTCAAAAAGGTACAATAGATATAATATTTAAGTAGAGGAAATAAGCCGTCTTCAACAAGACGGCTTTTATTCCGGTGGAGATAGATATGAGTGTTTTAACCGTTTCAAATGTAACCCATGGTTTTGGAGCGCGACAAATTTTAGATGATGCATCATTCCGCTTGTTGAAAGGTGAACATGTAGGGTTAATTGGTGCTAATGGTGAAGGCAAGTCTACATTCCTAAATATCATTACAGGCAAAATACCTCCTGATGAAGGTAAAATTGAATGGTCCAACCAAGTAACTGTAGGTTATTTGGATCAACATGCGGTCCTCGAAAAGGGCATGACCATTCGCGACGTATTGCAACGAGCTTTTGATGATTTGTTTGTAATGGAGCAAAACATTAACGATGCGTACAATCGCATGGGTGATGTGTCTGAAGATGAAATGAATAAGCTTCTCGAGCAAGTAGGGAGTGGCAAGAAATTCTAGAGCAGCGTGGCTTCTATGAAATTGATGCGGTTATTGAGCGTACAGCTGCAGGTTTGGGCCTTATGGATATTGGGCTTGACCGAGATGTTACGGAGCTCAGCGGTGGCCAGCGTACAAAGGTTTTACTTACAAAACTTTTACTAGAAAAACCGACGATTTTGCTCTTGGACGAACCGACAAACTATTTGGATGTAGAACATATTCATTGGTTGCAAAACTATTTACAAAATTACGAGAATGCTTTCATCTTGATTTCATGATATGGAGTTTTTAAATTCCGTAGTCAACGTGATTTATCATATCGAGCAAGCAGTTTTAACGCGTTATACTGGCGACTATCATCAGTTCCAAGCGGCTTATGAAGTGAAAAAAGCGCAAGCAGCTAAGGCTTATGAGCGTCAACAACAAGAAATTGAGCGCATGGAAGACTTTATCCAACGCAATAAGGCTCGTGTAGCAACGCGTGGTATGGCAAATTCTCGTGCTAAACGGTTAGAGAAAATGGAAATTTTGAAAAGCCAAAGAGTACATTAAACCAAGTTTTGGTTTTAAAGAAGGCCGTACGCCAAGTCGCTTTATTGTAGAGGCCTTTGGTTTAGAATTAGGCTATGATGAACCGTTGACTCGACCAGTAGACTTTCAAATTGAAAGAAATAAAAAAATCGCTATTCGTGGCGTTAATGGTCTAGGTAAAACGACATTATTGAAAACAATTTTAGGTATTATTAAAGTGGTGAGTTGGTAAAAGGTGATTTCTTACAAATTGGGTATTTTGCTCAAGAAGATACACCATCCAATTCTGAAACTGCCTTAGATTATATTTGGAATGAATATCCGGCAATGACTAATGCAGAAGTACGTGCAGCGCTTGCTCGTTGTGGCCTTACTAACGAGCATATTACATCGCAAATGCGCGTGTTATCTGGTGGTGAGAATGCAAAGGTTCGCTTATGTAAACTGATGCAAAATAAGTATAATGTACTCGTATTAGACGAACCAACGAATCACTTGGACATTTATGCAAAAGAAGAACTGAGTCGTGCTTTGCGTGAGTTCAAAGGAACTATCGTTTTAGTAAGTCATGAACCTGAATTTTATAAAGATTGGGTTACGGATATTTGGAATATTGAGGATTGGACGACGAAAATCGTTTAGGAGGACCGATGAATCAACGTGCAAAGGACGGGATAAAGCAATTTTTAGCGGCTTTATCTGTTGATACTGAGGCGCCAGAGCTAGAGAAAACACCAAGTCGTGTAACAGAATTATATAGTGAATTATTCAGTGGCGTAGGATTAGATACAAAGTCAGCCTGGGGTGAAACATTTAGTACTGATTATAAGGGTCTTGTAGCGGTTACAGGAATTCCTTTTTACTCTATGTGTGAGCACCACTTGTTGCCATTCTTGGAACCGTGGATATTGTGTACCAACCTAAGGATGGGTGTGTGGCAGGGCTTAGTAAGTTTCAAGATATTGTTAATATCGTTAGCCGGAGGCCGCAATTACAAGAGCGGTTAGCATCAGAATTAGCAGATGCGATAATGAATGATTTATCTGCTCATGGTATGTATTCGTACGCATTACATCGACTCAGTTGTGTATGCTTATCAAAGGACCATGCAGCAAGATTCAAAGGTTATTACATTAGAAAGCCGTGGTGTACTAGCAGAGACTGGTACGTTACGTGATGAAGCGTTAGCAATGTTAGGTGGAGGACAGGCAAATGTTTAAACGTAGAAATTATACATGGAATGATGGCAAAGTTTATCTTTGTGCGATCGTACCCTTTATTATGGGGATACTAATGGTACGCCTGACTGCTTCTCTGATGGTGGTAAATTTAACACCTCCAGAAGCGGCGGCAGCACATGTAACGCAAATGATTGAAGATGGTGCTGATATCATTGATTTAGGCGTAGAATCTACGCGCCCTGGTTGCACACCATTGACAGCAGATGAAGAAATTGAACGCTTGTCCCAATTGATAGACGCTGTACTACATGCATCTACAGTACCTGTATCTATTGATACTTATCATGCTAAACTGTTTATGCATTTTCTAAAGGGCTCATATTTTGAACGATATATGGGGATTACACTATGATCCTGATATGGCAGCGGTAGCAGCAAAATATAAGGTGCCGGTAATCATTATGCACAATAGTAATGATACAAACTATGGTGACATCATTGAAGATATGAAAGCATACTTCTTCTATGCCGTGGACAAAGCCTTAAAGGTTGGTGTAACACCACAACAAATTTGGCTTGATCCAGGCATTGGATTTTTTGGTAAAACAGAAGAACAAAATATTGAAGTTATGCAACGTTTAGGCGAATTAACGGCTTATGAATATCCTATTTTACTTGCGCCTAGCCGTAAGCGTTTTATCGGTTCTATGTTGGGCGGTTTGCTCCAGAAGAACGCGATGAAGGGACGGTAGCGGCTTGTATTACGGGTGTATTCCAAGGTGTTGATATGGTGCGTGTTCATAATGTGAAAATGCACAAACGCGCCTTGGCCGTAGCAGATGGCCTATTACGAGGTGAATAATGGATAAAATCGTTTTAAAAACATGGCATTCTACGGATACCATGGCAATTTGGCATCTGAACAAGAACAGGGACAACGATTCTTTTTTGTAGATGTTGAAATTACTACGGATCTTACAAAGGCCGGTCAAAGTGACCAGTTAGAGGATTCTATCAATTATGTAGAGGTATATGACCTTGTAGAATCTATTATGACTGGAGAAAAACATAATTTATTAGAGCGTTTAGGTGCACTTATTGCCGACTCTTTATACCAACATTATCAATGTATTGTTGGCTTATCTGTAACGGTGCGCAAGCCATCTGTACCGATTGCAGGTATTCTAGATTATGTTGAGGTTGTCACTACAAGAGGTCAAATTTGATGTATACCTATTACATCAGTGTAGGTTCAAATATAGGTGATAAAAGAGGCTATATTAGTTCCGCTTTTCACCTATTACAAGGGCATGAGGCCGTTTCAGAGGTTATTAGTTCTTCTTTGATAGAAACGGAACCTTGGGGATATACAGATCAGGCGTCATTTATTAATGGCATGTGGTCTTGTAAAAGTGCATTGAATCCTCATGAAAATGTTATCAGTCTTTAGAACAAGAGGCTGGTCGTGAACGACTCATTCATTGGGGCCCACGTACATTGGATTTAGATATTATTTTAGCTTTTGATGAGAGCGGGACTATGATTTCCATTTGTGCTGAAAGTCTTACAGTACCACATCCTTATTTTTGGGATAGAGCCTTTGTCTTAGAACCTTTTATAAGGGTATGGCCGATTAGCTACATTAAGTTTGGCATAGAAATCCACAAAGATATTAAAATAAAATTTACAGTTATACCTAGAATTGGGATTATATTAATAGGGACTTACTGTAATGGCAATATATTATTACGTTTTATGCTTGGGGATTCATAGGGAGTATAAATGAATATAAAACGTATCGGTTTGTGCATACTAGCATTAATTGTAGTGGGGCTGTCCTATTGGCTTGCAGTAGGTGGGTAATTACGACAGTAAAACAGTACGCATAGACCCAGAAGAGCATACACTAGTAAATTCTAGTGATGCCATCATTACAAATCGAATTAGCGATGAAGTCCATCGACTCACAAGTGTACTTTCTAGGTTATGAAGGGTATGGTATTTATAATTTAGCTGATAATACACTTCGGTTGATGCCTATTACCTTTCCGTGGCCAACATATTAGAGCCACCGAAGACGAGAATTACCAACGTGGTTTACGAGAGATTACTATGGTAAAAACTTTCTCTGATTTTAGTGGTCAACAGAACAATCCATACTCAAGGATTTATTGGAATCTACTGATAGAGGAGCTCATTATTATGGGGACTTTTACCATTCAGGTTATGAGTCATCCCTCATTGATATGAAGGACCAATATTTTATAACGAATACGGTACGAGCTTTAAAACGTATAAATCATACATTGTATGTATATGATGCGTCAGGGTTTATTATCATTGATTTAGATAGTCGTCGTATTCAAGGGTTCTTTAATAATCGTCTAGGTGGAGAAGGACCCAAAGGAGTACCTGATAGCTTGCGTGGCCATTATGGTTCAGATTTCACGATGATATATGCATTGTCCAAGTTAGATCCAAAGGATTTAGAGATTTTATGGTCAATGCGAAAACAATATTTAGAAAAGTCACCACAAGTGATGGAGAATAAGGATTTATTCCCGCTTAATCTTGATGAGATGACTTTATAGGAGGTATATTATGCTTTGGTCAATTATTGTAGGCGGATTCATTGGTTTTGTAGCTGGTCGTATTACTAAAAAGGCGCAAAGCATGGGGATTATTCTTCGTGTTATTGCTGGTTTAGTAGGGGCTTCTGTAGGTCAAGCTTTGCTTGGTACTTGGGGCCCAAGTCTTGCAGGCATGGCATTAATTCCGTCCATCGTTGGTGCAGTTATAGTGATTGCTGTAGTAAGCTTCTTTACTGGACGAGACTAACTATATAATAGAAGGACTATTATAGGATTTCCTATAATAGTCTTTTTTTATCACTATAAATCTATTTTCTTATATACCTATGAGAAAATAGGTATATAATAGTTTATGTATTTTACAAGCAATATGCTTTAATATAACTTAAAATTGTCGATTCATATACTGGTAATCGCTGGTTTAAGTGGAATTGTATTAGAAGATGTATATCTTTTAGTGCGAATCGTAGGAGGCGCTTATGAAATTACGTAAAGTAGGTATTATTGGCACTGGACATGTAGGTTCTCATGTAGCATTTTCTCTTGCTCTACAAGGTGAAGTAGATGAACTATATATGATGGATATTGACGAGAAAAAAGCTAAAGCACAAGCAATGGATATAAATGATGCTGTTAGCTATATTCCTCATAAAGTAACAGCTACTGCAGGTCCTATTGAAGATTGTGGGGATTGTGATATTCTCGTATTTAGCGCTGGTCCTTTACCAAATTTATATCAAGATCGTTTAGAAAGTCTTGGTGATACAGTAGAGGTTTTAAAGGATGTTATTCCGCGAATTAAAAAGTCCGGCTTTGATGGTTTTATTATCTCTATTTCTAATCCTGCTGATGTTGTTGCTACTTATTTATGTAAACATTTAAATTGGAACCCAAAACGTATTATTTCCAGTGGTACAGCTTTAGATTCAGCGCGATTACAAAAAGAATTGGCGCGCATTTTTAATATTAGTAACCGTACAATTACAGCGTATTGTTTAGGTGAACATGGCGGTAGTGCTATGGTGCCATGGTCTCATGTTTATGTACAAGGAAAACCGTTAGTACAATTACAACAAGAATTGCCTCATAGATTCCCTACACTTGATCATACTCAAGTGCTAGATGATGTAAAAATTGGTGGTTACCATGTATTGGCTGGTAAAGGCTCCACAGAGTTTGGCATTGCTAGTGCAACAACAGAATTAATTCGTGCTGTATTTCATGACGAAAAGAAAGTGTTGCCATGTTCTTGTTATCTAGATGGCCAATATGGTGAAGAAGGAATCTTTGCATCGACTCCAGCAGTTATTGGCAAAGATGGTATCGAAGATGTATTTGAATTGAAGCTTGCTGAAGATGAATTAGCTTTATTTAAAAAGTCTTGTGCAGTAATTCGTGAATATGCTCATAAAGCAGAGTCTTTATAAGGCCATAGTGGCTGTTACTAATAAATCTATCTCTGATAAGACCTTTTTAACTATATGATAGATATAAGATAAACTATAGATAATTTTATTTAGTCCCTAACGAGGTTCTGTGATATAATTAAAAAATGACAGTATACAGATGATGAATATTTTTGGGTGGATATTATGACTCAAGACACTATGGAAGTACAACGTCCAAAAAAGCCGCGCAAACGGGTTAGACCTAATCGCTAAGCGCAGGATCAACGTATTATCCTCATGTGGATCAAGCGAATTGGTATAGGGATTATGGTGCTGCTATTATTAGGGCAAGCCTATCGCTTGGTGGCTGTATATCAAGAAAAACAACATATTGAGCAACAATTGCAAGAATTAAAACAGCGAAATGAAGAATTAGAACAGGAAAAGGCTAAGTTGCAAGATCAAAGACCATTGAGGGGTGGCTCGTGAGGAGCTCGGCCTTGTAAAACCTGGTGAAGTGCCTTATGTAAAATAGGTTTGACTGTAGTAATTTAGATTCGCATTAGTTTGTAGTTTGAGGTTTCCGTATTAATTAGGAGGTTGCATGGCAATCGAAGTTGGTAACATTATTGATGGTACCGTATCTGGTATTACAAAATTCGGCGTTTTTGTTGATTTAGGAGAGAAGAAAACAGGTCTAGTTCATATTTCTGAAGTAGCTCATGGGTATGTCGAAGATATTAATACCGTATTAAAGGTTGAAGATCCAGTAAAGGTTAAGGTTTTATCTATTGAAGGTAATAAAATCGGCCTTTCTATTCGTCAAACACAACCTAAAGAGACAGCAAGTGAAGAGCGACGTCCTCGTCGTGTTCAATCTAAACAAAGCACAGAGGCTTTTGAAGCAAAGATGAAATCATTCTTGCGCGATAGCAATGAACGCTTACACGATTTAAAACGCAATACAGAAGGTAAACGCGGAGGCCGAGGCGGTCGTCGAGATTAATAGTGAGAGATGGCATTGAGCCATCTCTTTACTTATATAGGTCTTAACAGTATAATAGTGTTAGAGGCATACTAATTATGTAAGGAGCAATTATGAAGTTAGCTATTATTGATATTGGATCAAATTCAGTACGCTTATTATTGGCTACTTATGAAAATAATATATGGCACTATGAGCCGAAACAGTTGTGGACTACTCGTTTAGGCCAACGTAATTCAGATGGTACATTGCGTACTGAATCGATGGAAGCGTCCTATCAAGCTTTTACAGAAATAAAAACTAGCAGACCAATATGGGGTGGAATGCTGCTTTGGTTTTGCAACGAGCGCTGTTCGTGAAGCAGCTAATGGTCTTAAATTTATGGAGCGCATTAGCGAACATTGTCCGATGGAATGGCGTATTCTCACGGGCGATGAAGAGGCTATTTATGGCTTTAATGGTGCCTTAGGAGATCAGTTGAATGATGGTCGTCACTATACAACTATCGATATCGGTGGCGGTAGTACAGAGCTAGCATTAGGCAATAAGGACGGCGTTTACTGGAGCCGATCTTATCCTGTAGGGGCTGTACGCCTTCAATCTATGTCTGATGAAGGTCCTCAACGAGTATGGGAAGAAACTCGATTCCTTTGGGATCCGATGATGATTCAAGGTGAATTTGGTGAATTCATTGGTATCGGGGGTACGCTAACGACGCTAGCGGCCATTGATTTAGGCCTTGAAAACTATGATGGTACGAAGGTACAAGGTCATAAATTAAGTCGTGAAACAGTAGAGGGCATCATTCTAAACTTACGTTACATGAGTCGCGATGAGCGATTACAAGTAAAAGGTTTACCTGCAGGACGTGCCGATATCATCGTAGCTGGTGCAGAAATTTTAACGTCCTTTATGGATGCTTATGAGGTTCCTCATGTATTTGTGAGCGACCAAGATGGTATGGAGGCGATGGCTCGTGAATGTGAAAGCGCTCATTCGAAGAGTTAATCACACTTTAAAACTACATAAGCTATTTCCTGAACATAGCCGTATATTGATAGCTTGTTCTGGTGGTCCAGATTCGATGGCTTTATTACATTTATTACAAGACATTGCGCATCGCCATACAAAATATAAGCTTGGTATTGCTGTCGTAGACCACTCTATTCGCCCTGAAAGTAAAGATGAGGTTCTACGGCTTCAAAATCAGGTAGATGCATTAGGATTGTCGTTTTATACAACTACCTTTGATGTGCCTACCTTGAGTAAAGATCTAAAGCTATCTGAGGAGACCGTTGGTAGACAAGTTCGCTATCAATGGCTAAATGAAATAGCTCATTCTGAGGGATATGATTATATTGCAGTAGCTCACCACAAAGACGATCAAGCTGAGTCGATTCTAGCGCATCTCATTAGAGGTACAGGATTAAATGGGCTAACAGGTATGGCTGTAGTCAGCAATGACTATGATATTCCTGTGATTAGACCTTTATTAGATGTTACAAAAGCGGAATTATTAGCTTATTTAGCCGATAGAAAGCTCACGTATTGTATTGATTCTACAAATGATGATATTCGATATCAGCGAAATAGAATTCGTCATCGCATTATACCGGAGTTAGAATCGATTAACCCTAATGTAGTAGATGCTATCGCTAGATTAGGAGGTTCTGTAAGTGAAGATTTAGCTGTGATCTCTGATTTGACAGTGCAAGCTTTTAAGCGATTAGTGACTATTGATAAGGGTGAAATGCGTTTATCTCGTAGGGCTTTACGAAAGGAACCATTAGCCATACAACGTCGTTTGTGGCAGCGTTTGGTAAGCTCTATTGACTCTGATATAACGCTTACTACAGCCCATCAAGAGCAATTACTGGATATTGTTAACACAGGGGAAAAGAAAACTTTCACTATAAAAAGTATAAAAGTAATTGCTCAATGTGATACAATAAAGGTATATTGCAAACATTAATATGAATCGTGGAGGTCATATAGATGCATCAAGACGCAAAAGAGATTTTATATACAGCGGAACAATTACAGGCTCGTGTAGCCGAGTTAGGTAAAGCAATTAGCGAAGACTATAAAAATGAATCTGTAGTGCTCGTAGGTGTTAAAGGGAGCCATCGTTTTCTTTACAGACTTAGCTCGCGCTATTGATGATAGTGTAGATGTAAGTTTTGATTTTATTTCTTGCTCTAGCTATGGTAGTGGCACAACTAGTACAGGTGTAGTACGAATTCTAAAAGATTTGGATCGCTCTGTAGAGGGGAAGCATGTGCTTGTTGTGGAAGATATCGTAGATACAGGCACAACATTGCATTACTTATTAGAAAATTTACATGCTCGTGGTGCTAAAAGCGTACGCCTTGCTGCATTATTGAATAAACCAGATCGCCGTAAGATGGACGTAGACGTTGACTATGTGGGCTTTGTCATTCCTGATTATTTTGTTATTGGCTATGGTTTAGACTATGCAGAAAAATATCGTCACTTACCATATATCGGTATTTTAAAGGAAGAAATGTATCAAAATTAAAAATATGATATAATATATGAGTGCATCTCTTAATGAGATGTACTCAATTCGTTTATACAAGTAAATTATTATTGAAAGGGGTAATCTTTTGGGTCGATTTACAAAAAATATCGTCCTTTACTTACTTATCATTGCCGCTTTCGTTATCGCCATTGACGCTTTCTCTGGTCAAAGTGCGAATAAATCTGAACTAAGTTACACAGGATTTATTCAACAAGTACAACAGAAAAAGGTTGAGTCCGTAACGATTACCAATGATCATGGTATTAAAGGTAAACTAAAAAATGGAACAGAGTTCAATTCTTATGCGCCAAGTGATGAAACATTAATTAAAACATTACAAGATAATGGCGTAGAAATTACAGCAGCTCCACCTGAGCAACCAGCTTGGTGGATGAGCCTGTTAGGTTCTGCTATTCCTATCATCATCTTAGTGGTGTTGTTCTTCTTTATTATGCAACAAACTCAAGGTGGCGGTGGCCGAGTGATGAACTTTGGTAAAAGCCGTGCTAAATTGATGGGTGAAGGTAACGTAAAGGTTAGCTTCAAAGATGTAGCAGGTGCTGAAGAAGCTAAACAAGAATTGGAAGAAGTAGTAGAATTCTTGAAGGATCCAGGCAAATTTACAACTATCGGTGCTAAAATTCCGAAAGGTGTATTGCTTGCAGGACCTCCAGGTACAGGTAAAACTTTGCTTGCTAAAGCCGTTGCTGGTGAAGCCGGGGTACCATTCTTTACGATTTCTGGTTCTGACTTCGTAGAGATGTTTGTGGGTGTTGGTGCTTCTCGTGTACGTGATCTTTTCACACAAGCGAAAAGAATGCTCCATGTATCATCTTTATCGACGAAATTGATGCGGTAGGTCGCCAACGTGGCGCAGGTCTTGGTGGTGGTCACGATGAACGTGAACAAACATTGAATCAATTACTCGTTGAAATGGATGGTTTCGGTGCCAACGAAGGTATTATTACTATCGCTGCCACAAACCGCCCAGATATTCTTGACCCAGCGCTGTTGCGTCCAGGTCGTTTTGACCGTCAAGTTATCGTAGGTCGTCCAGACTTACGCGGTCGTGAAGCAATCTTAAAAGTACATGCTCGTAACAAGCCATTAGCTGACGATGTAGACTTGAAAACAATTGCTAATAAAACTCCAGGCTTTACTGGTGCTGACTTGAACAACTTGTTAAATGAAGCGGCTTTATTGGCAGCTCGCCTTAACAAAAAAGTTATCACTATGGCTGAAGTTGAAGAAGCTAGTGAAAAGGTTAGCATGGGTCCTGAACGCCGCAGTCATATTGTGAGCGAGAAAGACCGCAAGTTAACAGCGTACCATGAATCTGGTCATGCCATCGTGGCACATTTGTTGCCTCATGCAGATCCTGTTCATAAGGTAACAATCATTCCTCGTGGCGCAGCAGGTGGTTACACTATGATGCTTCCTACAGAGGAACAAAACTACAAAACAAAATCTCAATTATTGGCAGATATTCGCGTAGCCCTTGGTGGTCGCATTGCAGAGGCTTTGATTTTAGATGAAATCAGTACAGGTGCTTCTGGTGACCTTCAAAGCGTAACGAATACAGCGCGCGCCATGGTAACGCGTTGGGGCATGAGCGATGAGCTTGGTCCTATCGTATTTGGTGAACAACAAGAACAAGTATTCTTGGGTAAAAACCTTGGCCATGAACGCAACTACAGTGAAGAAATTGCTGCAAAAATCGATGCTGAAATTCATCGTATTGTAGAAGAAGCTTATAAAGATGTAACAAAACTTCTTAGCGATAACGAGAAATTCTTACATGATATGGCAAATGCTCTATTAGAGGAAGAAACCATCGATGCAAAAGCGGTAGATAATCTTTACAAATATGGTACAACGAAAGCCCCTGAAGTTGAGGAGCCTAAAGAAGCTCTAGAAGCGGCAGGTATTGTCGTACCAGAGGTGGTTGAAGCTAAAAAGAAAACACTGCTACAGTGGATGCTCCTAGTGAAACACCTTCTAATGAAATCAAATAATGAGATATCTAAATAAAAGAGCTGGCCTCGTTGAGGGCCAGCTCTTTATATATGCTCTTTGATTATAATTACCTATTACTAGCTATAGTACTTAGTATTCTATCTATATTGTGAAGCTCGTAATGTAGTTGGTGAGGATTAGCTATTGGCCATCGTTAATGTGACGTGTTGCCAAGTACTGTTGAATTCTACGCTCTTTTCGGGCTTTTAAATATTTTTGAGCCAGTACATTTGGAATTGCTACACCAACCGCAATACTTACAATAGTGAGGATGCCTGTTACACCGTTTTGGACCATATGAAGTAAGCCAGACTCTGATAGTGCGTTGATATGAAGTATATCAAAGAGGAATCTGTAATATAAAATACCAGGCATTAAGGCTATAGCAGATGGGACGATGATAATTGTGCTAGATGTTCTCAGCCAAGTAGAAACTTTTACATAGATCACGCTCATTACAGCAGCGCCTACAAAGGTAGCACCTGGAATGGAGAAGCCAAATTCAACAGCTAATAAATTGCGGGTAAATACGCATAATACACCGCCAATGCCAATGGATACTAGTAATCGGACAGGAGCGTTAAAGAGTACCGCAAAGGAAGCAGCAGCTGTAAAAGCCCCTATAATTTGCTCAATGGATAATACATGAGGCTTAATATCTACAAAGCTAAAGGCCGGCATAGGGCTAAAGTATAGAGCCATTGCCATGCCTAAGGTCATGCTACCAACGATAAGGATCGTTCTAATAGCTCTTGTAATTCCCGATAAAATATGGTTGTTGATGGTATCGATAACGGAGTTTATAAGCGGTACACCAGGTATCATAAATAAGGTACAACAAACAAGAACGTAAACTAACGAATCTTGTTCAATATGTGAATAGAAACCATAGGCAGAAACCATGGCGGCAAAGCCGCCAATTGCAATGCCTACATATTCATTGCAACCAAAGCGTACCGATAAGGTACGACCAAAATAACCGATTAGAGAACAAATAACAGTTACAATAAAAGCTATCATATCGCCACTATACAAAAAGGCAAGGCCTGCTGATCCGAGGGCACAAGCAATACCCTTTATCCAATCAGGATATACGGGAATAGTGGAATCTAATTTTGAAATTAACTGTTCATAAGTTGTAAGTGAATAATGTCGTTCAAAGGCTCGCCAAGTTAGTTTAGATACGGCATTGATCATGGCCATATTGGGTACATGGACAGGTGTTTTTCTAAATACGGTAATAGATCGTTCTTTATGCAGTAAATTGACCATAATCGTAGTATAGGAAATATGTATATTTAAATAATCATGAGGAATACCCATAAATGTGGCGGCTTTAAGCATTTCTTCAATAATTCGATTTGTATCGGCACCACATTCCATGAGTAGTTTGCCTATGTTTAATAGGACATCGAGCTTTCTATGAATATGAATAAACGGGTTCTCAAGAACTTCATTTTTTTCTTCTAATGTAAATTGTTTCATATATCTCCCTAGATAATGATAGACCATACTATTGTTATCTATTGCATACGGTATAACTTAATACTATATGTATTATACCATTAATTCTTTTAAATAACCCTTGCATTTTATAGGGTACACTTGTACAATCGAATTGTAAACCTAGGTTGACAAAGAAAGGGGCTCTAAACTATGCGTGATGAAGTATTAGAATTCTTGAGACAAAACCAAGGTGGTTTCGTATCGGGACAAGATATGTCGGAAGCGTGTCATGTTTCGCGTACAGCTATTTGGAAGCATATCAAGGCATTACGTCAAAAAGGCTACAAAATAGAATCTTATACCAAGAGGGGGTATCGATTATTGGAGGAACCTGATTTGTTAAGTCCATTGGCAATGAAGCAAATCTTAAAAACAGATGTGTTTGGCAAACGATATGTTTATATGGACACTACCGAATCTACTAACCTAGAAGCTCGTCGCTTAGCACAACAAGGTGCAGAAGAAGGTACTGTTGTTGTAACAGAGGAACAGGCTGCTGGCCGAGGTCGTTTATCGCGGGGCTGGTATTCTCCATTTGGGAAAGGTCTATGGTTTAGTCTCATTTTGCGCCCTGACTTTGCACCTGTAGAAGCACCGAAATGTACATTGATGGCAGCCGTAGCCTTAACAAAAGCGTTCCATAAAATGGGACTCACCGATGCAGGCATTAAATGGCCCAATGATATTCTTGTGAATGGTCGTAAATTAGTTGGCATCTTGACTGAAATGTCTGGCTCTATGGAGGAAATTTCCTATATTGTTATGGGCATAGGTGTCAATGTAAAGACTAAACAAGAAGAGCTCCCGGAAGAATTGAAGTTGATCGCTACATCCTTAACTATGGAAGGCATTGATATTGAACGGACAGAGGCTTTAAAATTATATTAGAGTCTTTAGAACATCAATATTATGAAGTTCTCGATAGTGGTTTTGAGGAAACTCTCAATGAATGGCGCCAATTATCGGTAACACTTGGTGAGGAAATTGAAGTAAGAGCACCAGGAAATACCTATGAAGGAGTAGCTACAGATATTGATGAAGATGGTAACTTATTAGTAAGAATCCCAGATGGGACAGTTAAACGTATTGTGGCAGGGGACGTATCAATTCGTCCGCGCAAATAGGAGGCATTCATGTTATTAGTAATTGATGTGGGGAACACCAATATTGTTCTCGGTGTATACGACAAGACGGAGCTTGTAGGTCACTGGCGTATTTCCACGGATCGGGTGCGGACCACCGATGAATATGGCATGTTGATGATGAACCTATTCTTCCATGACCGTAAGGTTGATGTGAAGGATATTAAAGATATCATCATTTCCTCAGTTGTGCCACCATTGATGCCTACATTAGAGCGCGTTTGTTTACGTTATTTCAATGTAAATCCTCTTATTGTTGGGCCTGGCACTAAGACTGGTATCGCCATTAAGTATGATAATCCTCGTGAAGTAGGTGCTGACCGTATCGTAAATGCTGTAGCAGCACATGAGCGTTATAAGGGTGATTTAATCATTATCGACTTTGGTACAGCTACTACTTATTGTGCAGTTAAAGGTAATGGCGATTATATGGGTGGTGTTATCTCACCAGGTGTTACCATTTCTGCAGAGGCTCTATTCCAACGGGCTGCTAAATTACCACGTATTGATGTAAGAGACCCAGGTCAAGTCATTTGCCGGAATACCGTATCCTCTATGCAGGCGGGTATGTTCTATGGTTATGTAGGTCAAGTGGAAGGCCTCGTATCTCGTATGAAAGCTGAAATGGGTGATCCTGTAACTGTAGTGGCTACAGGCGGTTTAGCACAACTTATTAGCAGTGCTACAGACTGCATTGATCATGTAGAACCTATGCTTACATTAGAAGGTTTACGCCTTATTTACGAAAGAAATAAATAATGCTACTATAATATAGTTACGAATATGTAACAAAGTAGTGTACATTCGGGTACAGCTTATGCTGTACCCTTTTTATTAGGGATATATATGAATAATAAACAATGGCAAATTGAGCTGTCAAAATTGACGGACAAGCCATATTAGCGCCAATGGCAGGAGTAAGCGATATTGCTTATCGTTTACTTGCTAAAGAACATGGGGCCGCCTTGGTTTGCACCGAAATGGTCAGCGCCATGGGCATTAAATATAAAAATGAACGCACCCATGAATTGTTGCGTATTGAAGAGGTAGAACGCCCTGTATCTATGCAAATCTTCGGTTCTAATCCAGAGGCTATTGCCATTGGTGCAAAGGTCGTAGCTGATGCAGGTGCCGATATTGTAGATATTAATATGGGCTGTCCTGTTAAAAAAGTTGTTTCTTCCGGTGATGGCTCTGCACTTATGAAGAATCCTGACTTAGCTGCGCGTGTAGCAGAGGCTGCGGTTAAGGCTGTGGATGTGCCTGTAACGGTGAAAATGCGCATCGGTTGGGATAGTGATTCCATCAATGTTGTGGACTTTGCTAAGCGCATCGAATCTACAGGTGTGGCGGCTATTGCAGTACATGGCCGTACTAAGGAGCAAATGTACAGTGGGCATGCTGATTGGTCTTATATTAAGGCTGTAAAAGAGGCTGTGTCTGTACCGGTTATTGGTAATGGCGATATAGTAGAGCTTGAAGATGCAAAGCAAATGCTCGATGAAACAGGATGTGATGCGGTGATGGTAGGCCGTGGTGCACAGGGAAATCCATGGATCTTTAATCGTATTCATCACTATTTGGCGACTGGTGAAGTATTGGCGGCGCCGAGCGATATTGAGCGTCTCGATATGCTATTAAAACATTTTGATTTGTTATGCCAATATAAGGGTGAAAGTATGGCTGTTAAGGAAATACGAACTCATGCAGGGTGGTATATGAAGGGACTTCCTGAATCTGCCTATTGGCGCAATCGTGTGAATACAATTCATACTGTAACAAGCTTTCACGATGAGCTAGAATCATACCGTAAAATATTGTCTGAAATGTAGACAGATTGACAAATGAATAGTATTTTTATATAATGGTTGAGATAATTTAGAAACAAAAGACAAGGTGTCATCTTACTATGGCACTTTTTTCTTATTATTTATATGTAGAAAGAGTGGGGTACCCATGGCAGACGTAAAAGAAACATTACTTACCGCCGAAGGTTTAAAGAAATTAGAAGAAGAATTAACGTATTATAAATCTGTACGTCGTATTGAAGTGTCTGAACGTATTAAGACAGCTATTGAATATGGCGATATCAGTGAAAACTCTGAATATGATGATGCAAAAAATGAACAAGCTTTCATCGAAGGTCATATTGTAGAGCTTGAAAATAAAATTAACACTGCGAAAATCATCGACGAATCCGTAAAAGGTGATGTTGTATCCGTAGGTAGCAAAGTAACGGTACTAGATACAATGTACAATGACGAATTAGAATATGTTATCGTTGGTTCCTCTGAAGCGGATCCATTCAACAACCGTATCTCTAACGAATCTCCTGTAGGTAAAGCTATTTTGGGCAAACGTAAAGGTGATGAAGTAGAAGTTTCCACACCAGATGGTCCTGTTACATTCAAAGTGTTAGCAATCCAATAATTTACATTTACTGACGAAGAGGCGATAACATGAGTGAAGAAATTAAAAATGTACAAGAAGAGCTGAATGAGCAAATGCAAATTCGCCGCGACAAATTGGCTGAATACGAAGCGGATGGCATCTATCCATTTGGTCAACGTTTTATTGTAAAAGATAATGCAAAAGACATTAAAGATGACTTCTTCTTGAAATATGATGGTCAACCTGTAGTTATTGCAGGGCGCTTGATGACAATCCGTTCCCATGGTAAAACAGCATTTGCCAATGTTCGTGATAAATCTGGGGATATTCAAGTATATTTCCGTAAAGATGTATTGGGCGAAGAGGCTTATAAATACGTAAAAATGCTTGATATCGGTGATATCATCGGTGTAGAAGGTCATATATTTAAAACTCATACAGGTGAAGTTACAATTAAAGTTAACAAATTAACTTTGTTATCTAAATCTTTACGTCCATTGCCAGAAAAATGGCATGGTTTAAAGGATACAGAACTTCGTTACCGTCAACGTTATGTTGATTTGATTGTAAATCCTGAAGTGCGTGATACATTTGTAAAACGTTCCCAAATCGTTGCTAAAATTCGCGAATACATGATGCGTGATGGTTTCATGGAAGTAGAAACACCAATGATGCATGCTATCCCTGGTGGTGCTGCAGCTCGTCCATTCATCACTCACCACAATGCGCTTGATATCGATATTTACATGCGTATTGCACCAGAATTGTACCTTAAACGCTTGATCGTTGGTGGTATGGACCGCGTATTCGAAATGAACCGTTGCTTCCGTAACGAAGGTATCGACAACCGTCATAACCCAGAATTCACTACTATCGAATCTTACCAAGCTTATGGCGATGTTGAGGATGCTATTCGCTTAACTGAAAACCTTGTGTCCTACTGTGCACAAGAGGTTTTAGGTACACAAGAAATCACATACCAAGGTACAGAAATCAATTTGACTCCACCTTGGAATCGTATCACAATGGCTGAAGGTGTAAAAAAATACACTGGTGAAGACTTTGATGCAGTTACTACTGTAGAAGAAGCTCGTGCCATTGCAGATCGTTTGAATGTAGAATATACAGAAAATGATGGTATTGGTAAAATCTTAAATCTTTGCTTCGAAGATTATGTAGAAGAAAACTTGATTCAACCAACTATCGTATATGGTCATCCAAAAGAAATTTCTCCACTTGCGAAAGCAAGTCGTGAAAATCCATTGGCTACAGAACGTTTTGAAGCGTTCATTTATGGCCGTGAATTGGCAAATGGCTTCTCCGAGTTAAATGACCCAATCGACCAAAAACAACGTTTCTTGGATCAATTGAAAGAACGCGAAGCTGGCGATGATGAAGCTCACCGTATGGATGAAGACTTCGTTACAGCTCTTGAATACGGTTTACCTCCAACAGCAGGTTTAGGTGTTGGTATTGACCGTCTCGTTATGTTCTTAACAGACTCTGCATCCATCCGCGATGTATTGTTGTTCCCATTGATGAAACCAGAAGCTCCTAAGCATATTGAAGCTGAAGAAGAAGCAGCTGAATAATCTAAAACCAAAAGGCTCTCTATTCTTTGAGTAGAGAGCCTTTTTATTCGTTATATGATACGAATATTATGTTGTATGATTATTGTATTCTATGAATATTATATTTATTCTATATGTGGTGTTGTAGTATATGTTGACTATGATATTTAGTTACGAAAGGAGAAGACTGTGAAACATTTAAAGGTTGCTTTATCTGATTCCGTGCAATCCAAAATTAAATCCATAGCAGGACGCACATGCGTTGGCGTTTTTGAAACAGATTTTACAGATGTAGGTGCCGTTGTTATCGATGATGGTGACCTAGATCTTGTGAATAATAATCAAATTAGCTCCTTTGGTATACCTGTTATTGTCTTAAGACTTGATGCATCTAAAGATATATCTCTTTATGGAAATCGTATTACGTCCATTATAGAGCTCTTATCTATGAGTATCGACGACTGTACATCAGAGATAGAGAAAGTTGTAGCAAACTATGAAGCATCTATTTTACCACCATTTTTCAGGGCTTTGTCTGATTATGTAGGGGATGAAAATTCACAGTTTGACTGTCCAGGTCATCAAGGGGGCCAATTCTTCTATAAACATCCTACGGGTCGTGCCTTTTACAATTTCTTTGGAGAGAATATATTTAGAGCTGATCTTTGCAATGCAGATGTAAAATTAGGGGATCTCTTAATTCATGAAGGCTATGCGTATGATGCTCAAGCACATGCAGCTAAGGTCTACAATGCGGATAAAACCTATTTTGTATTGAATGGTACATCTTCTGCGAATAAGGTGGTGCTTAATGCTCTTTTAACACCAGGGGATATTATTTTATATGATCGTAATAATCATAAATCTATCTGCCATGGTGGCCTCGTTATGTCTGGTGCTACGCCGATATATCTTGAAACAGCACGTAATCCTTTGGCTCCATTGGTGGTATTTTAGATCATTGCTTTGATGAAAGTTATATACGTCAATTAGTGGCTGAAAAATCACCTGAAAAAGCAAATGCAAAACGGCCCATTCGATTAGCAGTTATTCAACTAGGAACCTATGATGGTACGATTTATAATGCGCGGCAAGTAGTAGATAAAATAGGCCATCTTTGCGACTATATTTTCTTTGATTCTGCTTGGGTTGGGTATGAACAGTTTATTCCTATGATGAAAGACTGTAGTCCGTTGTTGTTAGAATTGGGTCCAAATGACCCTGGCATTTTAGTTACTCAATCAGTACATAAGCAACAAGCTGGCTTTTCACAAACCTCTCAAATCCATAAGAAAGATAAACATATCAAAGGACAAGACCGTTATGTGGATCATAAGCATTTTAATAACTCTTTTATGATGCATGCATCTACATCTCCGTTTTATCCATTATTTGCATCGCTTGATGTAAATGCGAAAATTCATGAAGGCGAGTTGGGACAAACATTATGGCGTGAATGTGTTGAGGTAGCTATTGATGCACGTAAAGCCGTATTGAAACAATGTAAATATTTACGCCCCTTAGTACCTCCAATTGTTCATGGTAAACCATGGGAAGAGGGAAATACCCAGGAGATGGCTTGTGATGTAAAATATTTTGCTTTTGAGCCAGAAGCCAAGTGGCATTCTTTTAACGGCTATGGTGAAGGACAGTATTTCATTGATCCATGTAAATTTCAACTGATTACACCTGGAATCAATGTAGAAACTGGAGAATATGAAGAGTTTGGCATCCCTGCGAATATTCTTGCTAATTATTTACGAGAAAATCGAATTATTCCTGAAAATGTGATTTAAATACGATCTTATTCCTCATGACACCAGCAGAATCTAAGTATAAGATGGATGCTCTAGTGGCGGAGCTTGTTCGGTTTGAAGAACTCATAGATCTCGATGTACCGATGGAAGAGGTGTTGCCATCGATTTACTATGGTCATATAGATAAATATAAAGGCTATCACATTCGTCAGTTATGCCAAGAAATGCATGACTTTTATAAGTCTAGAAATGTAAGCCTTTTGCAACAGCGATTATTCTTGGGTGAATACTTCCCTGACTATGTAATGAACCCACAAGAGGCAAATTTTGAGTTCCAACGAAATAAAGGAGAATTAGTACCGCTAAGCGAAGCAGAAGGACGTATTGCCCTTGAAGGGGCTCTTCCGTATCCGCCAGGCGTAATATGTGTGCAGCCAGGGGAGCGTTGGTCCAAGACTGCGTGTGACTATTTCTTAGCCTTAGAAGACGGTATTAATCAACTGCCTGGTTTTACGCCGGAAATACAAGGTGTATACATTACTGAACAATCAAATGGATATAAACAAGCCTATGGCTATGTATTGAAAAAAGAATATTAAAGAAAATCTAGCGTGTTATTAGAGCATAGTGTTTTAGGGCTCTCATCACGCGAGGAGGTTATATGAATTCGACACTTATTTTAAAAGGAAATATCTTATATACACCGCGGCCTTCAGAATTTATATCTATTCCACATGGATATATCATCGCCGTTGATGGCGTGGTCGTATATTGTGGGGAAAGTATTCCACCAGCCTATGAAGAGTGCGAGGTTACTGATTATGGTGATAATCTCATCATTCCAGGCTTTGTAGATACGCATGCTCACGCTCCGCAGTATTGTAATCGTGGTCTTGGCATGGACAAAGAATTACTGCCTTGGTTAGAATCCTATACATTTCCTGAAGAGGCAAAGTTTAGTGATCCAGATTATGCACGGTTAGTATATGGCGCCTTTGTGCAGGATTTATGGCGCAATGGGACTACTAGAAGTATACTATTTGGTACCATCCATAAAGAAAGCACATTAGTATTGATGGAGCTTTTACAAAAAGCTGGATTATCAGCCTATGTAGGTAAGGTAAATATTGACCGTAATAGTCCTGATTTTTTGATTGAGAAAACACAACAGTCCTTGATTGATACAAAAGAATGGCTGGATGCATCATTGCAGTTTGGTCCATTGGTTAAACCAATTATTACACCTCGGTTTGTACCATCCTGTACAAGTGAATTAATGAGTGGACTAGGGAAATTAGCAGAAGAATATAATGTACCAATTCAATCTCATTTGTCCGAAAATCACGGTGATATTGATTGGGTTGCATCATTACATCCAGAGTCACCAAATTATACAGATGTGTACTATGAACACCGCTTAATGGGACAGGTACCTACAGTGATGGCTCATTGCATTCATTTAAGCGATGTAGAAATAGATCGTATGGCAGAAACTCAAACTATGGTATCGCATTGTCCATATTCTAATGTAAACCTATCAAGTGGTATTGCACCGATTCGTAAGCTAATGAAACGGAATATACCGATTGGCTTGGGTTCTGATATCTCAGGCGGTCATATTGTATCAATGGCGAAGGTTCTTACAGAAGCAATTGGATTATCAAAAATGAAATGGGTGGAAGTCGATTAAACATATGCGCCTCTCACATTAAGTGAAGCTTTCTATATGGCTACAAAGGGAGGCGGTAAGTTCTTTGGTAAGGTTGGTAGCTTTGAAAAGGTTGTGAACTAGATGCCCTTATCATTGATGATACATTACTATTTGATCCTAATGAACGCACTTTAGAAGAACGATTAGAGCGTTGGTTATATGTTGGTGATGACCGACATATTGTTGAACGCTATGTAGCGGGACAGGTATTACCGAATCCTCAAGGTTTTCAAGGTTAATAGTTAATCTGTATTAAAGCGGGCAATAAAAAAAGAATTTACATAGTATCCATAGCAGGTAGTTTGTATAGCATGCAAGCTACCTGTTTTATTTTGACCTCATATTGCGCATCAATACCCTTGGTGTATAATAAAAAGACATACAAATTAAGAAAGTGGGGACTTAATGGATATATTAGGGCAAGACGCTCTATAGAACAGAAGTTACTTATGCAATCCGTAGGGTTAATGGCCCTTGTAGCAGTAAGTGGCACCATAATGGGTATTGTTACAGGATCTAGCGCGGTCTTATTAGATGGTGTATTTTCCTTTGTCGATGTTGTTATTAAAATCATGATGTTAATGACAGCCAAATTAATAGCCCGTGAAACGAGTAAGCGCTTTCCAGTTTGGATATTGGCAGTTTGAACCTTTGGTACTTGCCGTAGAAGGCTTTTTTATATTGCTAATCGTAATTTATGCCTTATCTAGTGGCATTACAGACCTTATATCGGGGGGACGGCATGTAGATTTTGGACCAGCTATTTACTATGCCATCTTCTTTACAGTGGCGGACACTATATATTACTTATATGTGCGTCGTATTAATAAGAGTCTGCAGTCTAACTTAATTAAATTTGATAATGTAAGTTGGTATGTTGATGCTTTGTTAGAAGCAGCTATCTTAATCAGTTTCGTCGTAGCTATCATGTTAGAAGAAACTGAATATGCTGATTGGGCAGCTTATATTGACCCCATTGTTCTCGTTGTATTAGCGGTGCAAATGATACCGTCTGCGTTCCGCATTATCATCCCATCTGTAAAACAAGTGTTGGGGTGGGCACCAACTTCATTGCATAATGAAGTGCAGGAAATTATGGATCGCTTTATGGAAAAGTACAATTTCAAGGATTATGTTTCCAGCGTACAAGTATATGGCAACACTCGAATTATTGAAATTGATATTTTAGTTCCTAAGAACTTCCCATATCAGACAATTGCTGAAATCGATGCAATTCGCAATGAAATTGACCAAAGAAATCGGAGGGAACCCAACGGAGAAATGGGTAACCATTTCTTTCACAGGAACCCGAAAATGGATGGCGAAAGATTATTTACTAGAAGACGATGATGATGAATAGTATAAAAATTAATTAGAAATCTAGTAGGTAGCTTATAATTTAATGATAAATACACCAATATATGGTATACTTAAACGTATTGAATATATTGTTCGTAGCATAGTTGGAAGATGAGGTTTATAGTATGTTAGACTTGAAATTTGTCCGTGAAAATATTGATTTAGTGCAACAAAACTTAGATAATCGTCATACGAAAGGCGATTTAGAAACCTTTGTATCCGCTTATGATGAACGTCGTCAGTTGATCGGTAAAGTAGAGGAGTTAAAAGCTCTTCGTAACTCCGTAACTGAAGAAATCAGCCAATTAAAACGCAATAAAGAAAATGCGGATGATAAAATCGCAGAAATGAAAAAAGTAGGCGATGAAATTGCTGAGCTTGATAATCGTATTCGCGATGTAGAAGCAAAATTACGTGATGCGGCATTGATGTTACCAAATATGTGTGATGCATCTGTTCCTGTTGGTGCTGATGAAGATGAAAATGTAGAGCAACGTAAATGGGGCGAACCACGTCAGTTTGATTTTGATGTACAAGCTCATTGGGATTTAGGTGAAAATCTCGACATTCTTGATTTCAATCGCGCTGGTAAAATGAGCGGTGCTCGTTTCACTGTATATAAAGGTTTGGGTGCTCGTTTAGAACGTGCTCTCATTAACTTCATGGTTGATCTTCATGTAGATAAACAAGGCTACACTGAAATGATGACGCCATATATGGTAACTCGTGAAACCTTGACAGGTACTGGTCAATTACCTAAATTTGCTGAAGATATGTACCATGTAGAGGATACAGAATACTTCTTGATTCCTACAGCTGAAGTTACATTGACTAACTATCACAGTGGTGAAATCTTGAACGAAGAAGATTTGCCAAAATACTATACTGCATTTACTGCATGTTTCCGTGCTGAAGCAGGTTCTGCAGGCCGTGACACACGCGGTCTTATCCGTCAACATCAATTCAACAAAGTTGAAATGGTTAAATTAGCTAAACCTGAAGATTCTTATGCAGAATTAGAAAAGTTAACTGACAATGCAGAAGAAGTATTGCGCTTATTAGAATTACCATTCCGTGTAATTACACTTTGTACAGGTGATATTGGCTTTGGTTCTGCTAAAACATATGATGTAGAAGTATGGATGCCAGCTCAAGGCAAGTACAGAGAAATCTCTTCTTGCTCTAATATGACGGACTTCCAAGCTCGTCGTGCAAATATTAAATTCCGTCGTGGTCCTAAAGGCAAACCTGAATTCGTTCATACATTAAATGGCTCTGGTCTTGCTGTAGGACGTACAGTAGCAGCTATCTTGGAAAATTATCAACAAGCTGATGGTTCTGTTGTGATTCCTAAGGTGCTTGTACCTTACATGGGTGGCGTAGAGGTAATCAAGGCAGCGAAATAAGAGGGGGCATTTGATGAAGTTCTTTATTGATACCGCAGAATTTGATGAGATTAAAGAAGCGTATGCTTTTGGGTTTATTGATGGTGTTACTACAAACCCATCCCTAATTGTGAAAGCTAAACGCGATTTAAAACAAGTTATTTCTGAAATTGCAAATCTTGTAGAGGGGCCTGTGAGTGCAGAGGTTATTGCTTCTGATGCAGAAGGTATGATTGCTGAAGCTCATGATCTAGTAAAATTAGGCTCTAATGTAGTTATTAAAGTGCCTATGACTCCAGAAGGGCTTAAAGCTGTTGCGGTTTTGAGCAAAGAAGGTATTAAAACTAATGTAACCTTAATCTTCTCTGCCAATCAAGCCTTGTTAGCAGCTCGTGCAGGTGCTACATATGTGAGCCCATTTGTTGGCCGTATTGATGATATCAGCATGGATGGACTTACATTGATTCAAGATATTGCAGATATATTTGCTATTCATGGCATTGAAACTGAAATTATTGCGGCTAGTGTGAGAACACCATTGCATATCATTCAATGTGCAAAAGCTGGTGCTCATATTGCAACTGTGCCATTTAAAGTGCTTATGCAAGCTATGAAACATCCACTAACAGATGCAGGGCTTGAAAAGTTTATGGCAGATTGGAAACAAGCTAATCAATAAGTTAAGTATTCGACTCGATGTAAGGGTCATATTACAATACACACAGGACTTATAAGGAGGCCTATTATGGATCGTACATTATCTTTGGAATTTGCTCGTGTCGTTGAAGCGGCTGCTTTGCGCAGTGGTCGTTTACTTGGTCGCGGTCAAGAAGGATGCAGCGGATGGTCTTGCGGTAGACGCAATGCGTCAAGCATTTGACTCTGTCCGTATTTCTGGTACAGTTGTTATTGGTGAAGGCGAAATCGATGAAGCGCCTATGCTTTATATTGGTGAACATGTAGGTGCAGGTGGCCCAGAAGTAGACATCGCAGTTGACCCTATTGAAGGCACAAACTTGATTGCAAAAGGCCAAAATGGTGCGATTGCAGTTATGGCTATTGCTGAAAAAGGTGGCTTGTTACATGCGCCAGATATGTACATGGAAAAACTTTGTGTTGGTCCTCGTGGTGCAGGTGCTATCGATATTACAAAATCTTTAACAGAAAATATTAAAAATGTAGCTGCAAAAATGAATCGCAATGTTGATGAAATTACACTTGTAATGCTCGATCGTGAGCGTCATCATGGTTTGATGAAAGAAGCGCGTGATCTTGGTGCACGTATTATGTTAATTTCTGATGGTGATGTTAACCCAGCTATGGAATGTTGTATTGAAGGTTCTGGTGTGCACATGGTTGTTGGTACTGGTGGTGCACCAGAAGGCGTATTGGCTGCAGCAGCTTTAAAGTGCGTAGGTGGCGATATGCAAGCGCGTTTGAAACCAGAAACAGAAGAAGAAATTCGTCGTTGTCATGAAATGGGGATTACCGATGTAAATCAAGTGCTTACATTGGATGATTTAGTTCGTACAGATGATGTTATCTTTGCGGCTACTGCTATTACTCGCGGTAACTTATTGAATGCTATTCAATACTTCCCAGGTGGTGCACGTACACATACTATCGTAATGCGTTCCAAAACAGGTACTGTTCGTTTCTTAGATACAGTGCATATGGATGAAAAGCTAAAATCCTTAAAAGCAAAATAATAATTAAGCCCCTCAAAATGAGGGGCTTTTTTTCTCAGTATTTTCTCACAGTCTCTTGATGAGATATATCGAAAAATAGTATAATAACATTTAGTATATGACGTTATAAATACAACGTCTTGTAGTTTATACAAGATGATCGATATAAAGTGTAGGAGGAATTCTGTTGGAAAAGCTAATCATTCAAGGTGGCAACCGGTTGGAAGGCCGTGTACGTGTTAGTAGTGCTAAAAATGCGGTACTCCCTATTATTGCCGGTACTTTGCTAGCATCAACACCTAGTAAATTACTTGAAATTCCAAATTTGGAAGATGTAGGTACAATTTGCCAAGTTATCGAGTCTTTGGGGTTAAAATTACTCGTAATAAAGCAGATGATGAAATTATCTTCGATGCGTCTACATTGACTGGTACGGAAGCTCCTTCTGAGCTTGTACGCAAAATGCGTGCATCTTTCCTTGTGATGGGGCCACTTTTGGCGCGCAAAGGGGAGGCTAAAATCTCTATGCCAGGTGGTTGTGCGATTGGTGCACGTCCTATTGATCTTCATCTAAAAGCTTTCGAAGCGTTAGGTGCTAAAATTGAGATTACTGAAGATTATGTATATGCTCATGCTCCAGAAGGCCTTAAAGGCACTCAAATTTACTTGGATTTCCCAAGCGTAGGGGCTACAGAAAACGTAATTATGGCGGCTTCCATGGCTGAAGGTAAAACTGTTATCGAAAATGCTGCGGAAGAACCTGAAATCGTTGATTTAGCAACATTCTTGAATGCAATGGGCGCTAATATTCGCGGTGCTGGTACAAATGTAATCCGCATTGAAGGGGTGCCTCAATTACATGGTGCGATTCATACAGTTATTCCTGACCGTATCGAAGCTGGTACATATTTGATTGCCGCTGCTATGGCTGGTGGCGACGTATTTGTAGAAAATGCATTGCCAGAACACTTGAAACCAGTAGTAGCTAAGTTGAAAGAAGCTGGTGTTACTGTAGAGGAAGAAATTGATGGTATTCGCGTTATCAGTACTGGCAAAGGCATTAAAGCTGTTGATATCAAAACATTACCATACCCAGGTTTCCCAACAGATATGCAAGCTCAATTTATGGCGCTTACTACAATCGCTGAAGGTACAAGTACTGTAACAGAAACTGTATTTGAAAATCGCTTCATGCACGTTGCGGAACTTCGCAAAATGGGTGCCCATATCGATATCGACAATCGTCAAGCGATTGTAGAAGGTATGCCACGATTACATGGTGCTGTAGTTAATGCTACAGACTTGCGTGCAGGTGCAGCTCTTGTTTGTGCTGCATTGACTGCAGAAGGTAAAACTGAAGTTGGTCGTCTACATCATATCGATCGTGGTTATGATGATTTTGTAGGTAAATTGCAAAGGTTAGGTGCTGATATTGTTCGGGTTGACGAATAAAAGTACAGAGCCAAAACAGAATAAAAAGAAACGAAGCCGGCGCTCAAAAGGGCCGGCTTTATACAACGAGCAACAAAACTTAGGTGCTGCAAAGGTTGAGAATGCTAAAACTAGCACTAATCGAAAGCCATTGCGTAGGACGAAACGCAAGTCCACAAAGCTTTCTGAGGGCGTAGCAAAGCAAGCTAGCCATTTAGCTTCCAATATGCGTGAAGCCATGGTTAGAGTCACGAAGATGCGCCGTGTGGAACGTCGTAATCGTGAGACTGTAGCTATAGCAAAAACTACACCAGCTATGACCTTGAAGCGCCTAGTTCGTCCGGAACAGGTGGGCGATTTAATGGGACGATTAAATCGTTCATTAAACTTTGACTTTGGCATAGATTTGGGAACTGCCAATATTCTTATTTTCGCTAAAGGTAAGGGCTTAGTCTTAGATGAGCCAGCTTATATTGCGAAAGATGATAAAACAGGGGATATTCTTGCCTTAGGCGAAGCTGCACGTACTATGATAGGACGTACACCTAAAGGCATATCTGTTATTCGCCCTGTTCAAGCAGGTGTTATTGCAGATTATGATATGACCGAATTTATGTTAAAGTATTTTATTCGTTCAGTCGTGCCTGCTTCTAGATTGATGAAAACGCGTATTATCGTATGTGTACCATCTGGGATTACACCTGTTGAAAAACGGGCCATTTTAGAAGCTTTGCTTAGAACTGGGGCCAAGAAGACTGTCTTGATAGAGGAACCATTGGCGGCAGCTATGGGTACAGGTCTCAATGATGCAGACCAAGTTGGGGCCATGGTTGTCGATGTAGGTGGCGGTACTACGGATATTGCAGTTCTTTGTGATACGGGTGTTGTTGTAAGTGAATCCCTTCGCATTGGGGGAGATTCCTTCAATGAATCTATTATCCGTTACATCCGTCGTAAGAAGAGACTTGTTATTGGACCTTTAACAGCAGAAAAGATTAAGATTTCTGTAGGTACTGTAGATCGTCGTGCTAAGGAGCGAACTATAGAGGTTAGAGGGCGTGATGCAAGCTCTGGACTACCTAAGATGGTTGCTGTTAATTCCTTAGAAATTCAACGTGCCTTAGAGGCGCAAGTGATGAATATTCTAGAAGGAATTAAATCTATTTTAGAAAAAACGCCACCAGAACTTGTAGCGGCTATTAATGATCACGGTATCATTCTGACAGGTGGCGGTGCTCTCATCGATGGGTTAGATCGTGTTATTACACGTTCTGTAGGTATTGCATCGTATTTGGTAGAGTCTCCACGATATGCTGTTATCAAAGGGGTTGCTAAAGCTCTTGATGAAATGTCACAATTGCGTGATACCTTGGATGAATTACAATAAAATATTGTATTGACATACTATGTAAATTGACGAAGTTGCTATTTATAGTTAGGCCATTGAAAATTGGAATGACGGTAGATAGTAACTTCTTTTTTAGTGCATCCTTTTTGTAATTTTCATCTTTATGATGTATACTATAGTAAAAGTATATTGCATAAAATTGATGTATAAAATTAAACTTTATTAATATGGTTTGTCGCTATAGAGGAATTGTATATGAAACGATATTTATATATGACTTTTGCTGTTTTAGGTTTTCTAGGCAGTACCATACCTTATGCTGAGGCTGGGAATTTAACAGGCGTACGTGTATCTAATCATGAAGGCACAAGTCGAATTGTATTGGATGTATCTGAAATGCCTGTATCTTGGACTAAATCTTATAATGAGTCTACACATGCTCTTACCCTTAACCTAGGTGGTACGATAAATGGATTGACTGGACCTGTAGCGCAAAATAATACAAAAACAGGTGTTTTAAAAGGCATTGGCTTACAACCTGTTAATGGATCTTTGCAAGTAACATTGACGGCTAACAAGGATGTACAACATCATGAGTTTACATTGGAAAAGCCATCGCGTATTGTAGTCGATTTATTTTCTAGCTATGCCCAACAAACTACAAAAGACGTAAATAAATCCGTTACGTATAGTAAGATTAATAACACTGTAGCAGAAGGTAAGATTCAAGCCTTTGCGCTATCTATTGATAATGATTCACCTATGGTAGTAGCCCATGTTTCAGAAGGAAAAACCTTATCATCTGTGATTCAATCTCATACTGCCATCATTGGAGCAAAGGTAAAGGGCGGAAGTTTTGATCGTCCTTATTCAGTAGCTAGTGATGGAACGATTGATTTAGAGCGTATTTCTAATCGTGGCACCTTGCGATATACACCAAATCGGGGATATTTTATTGAGGAAAAGAGACCCTTATTACAAGCTAAAACACAAAAAGATACCTTCCTAATTACATCTGTTAATACAGGACGTAAAGAAAATGCCTTGACCCTATATACATCAGCTTATGGGCCATCTACAAAAACTAATGACTTCGGCTATGAAGTGACTGTAGCCAATGGTAAGGTCGTTAGTGGTCAAAAAGGAAATTCTAAAATTGGAGAAAACCAATATGTATTATCTGGGCATGGAGAATCAAGAGATGCACTGCGTAAATTAAAAGTGGGCACACCGATTACGATTCAAAATAGACCGGAGTTAGCACAAGTTAGCACCACTGGTGGTGCAGCGCTACAAGCGGGTACTATGGTATTAAAGAATGGCAATTATGTAGGTGCTGATGGGACCCATAATAAAGCTCGTAGTTTCATAGGAACTACAAAAGATCATAATTTAGTGGTCCTCACTGTTGATAAAGCAGGCCTTCAATCCGTAGGGGTCACACAACAAGAAGGGGCCAAACTATTATCTAAGCTAGGCGTCGTAGATGGTGCTGAATTATCGAATCAAGGTAGTGTTGATTTAGTAGTCAATGATACGTACGTTCATAAAGCGACTTCAAATCCTACGACCTATGAGGATATTGTAATTATAAAATGAATTCGTTGCATACAATTTTGTTTGAAATATTAGTAATAATTTAGTATACTATACATACATAACTAATTTTGTAAAAGGAGGGATCGTTATGAAAAGAGTAGTGTTGGCATTAGCTGCTTTAGGCATTTTAAGTGTTAACTCTGTAATGGCGGCCCCTGTATCATACCAAAGTGTATTAACAGGTAAAGTTGCTTCTACAGTTTCTGTTGGCTCTGCTGTAACAGAAGGTCAAACATTAGTAACTGTAGAGACATTGGCTGGCCCTATGGCTGCTGCTAAATCTACTGTAACTGGTACTGTAACGGCGGTTAATGTTACAGTGGGCTCAGACGTTTCTCGTGATCAAATCGTTGTCACAGTAGAAAGTAAATAAAGGAGAGAAGGAATGAAGTTTTCTCATTCTTGGCTTCGGTATAGAAAAGCGATACTGGCGCTTTTCTTCTGTACTTCACTTACAGCTGCACAGGCTGTTGATTTCATGCCTGTCAATGATGTAACTACAGGTATGGAAGGTATTGCAAAAACTGTAATTGTAGGAGATACCATTTCTACCTTTGATGTAAAGGTACTTGGTGTCATGAAGGATAAGGGGCCATCTGGTCACCTTATTTTAGCGAAGTTCTCTGGTCCTGTTATGGAAAAAACAGGCGGCATCGCTCATGGCATGAGTGGTAGTCCTGTATATATAAATGGCAAGCTCGTTGGTGCTGTTGCTTATGGCTGGGGCTTTGCTGATGGTACAATTGGGATGATTACCCCTATCGAGGATATGGTGAAATTATGGAATATTCCATATGAGAAGAACCTATCTAAACCATGGGATGATAAACAGTTAATCCCTCTTGGCACGCCACTTATGGCTTATGGCTTTGATGCAGCATCCATGGATTACTTTAAATCCAAGTTGCCACAATATAAATATGAAACATATGATACGGCAAGTGCTAGTGGTGATGAAATTGCTAAACCTCTAGAAGCCGGTGGTTCTGTAGCAGCATTACTAGTTGATGGTGACCTAAAACTGGGGGCTATTGGTACTGTTACCTATGTAGATGGTGAAAAGATTGTTGCCTTTGGTCATCCGTTCTTAAAACATGGCTCCTCAAACTACTTCATGCATAATGCAAGCATCTTTACAGTAGTTAAAAGTTATGATGCTGCTTTCAAATTGGGCTCTATGGGCAAGGAAGTTGGCTCTGTAACTGAAGATAGAGGTGCTGGTATTGCAGGTGTTTCTGGTGTGATTTCTCCAGGGATTCCTATGCGATTCCATTTGAAAGACCTTGATATGGGGCGTGATAAAACTAGCTCTGTTAAGGTCATTGAAGATGGTGAAATGACACCGACCTTAGCGGCTACATCTCTATATAATATGTTGAATAAAACATTAGATCGTAGTGGCGCTGGTACAGCTACAATTTCTTATACTATTACTCCAAGAGGTAAAGAGCATAAACCGTTGACACGAACTAATATGTTCTATAGCTCTGACTCTATCTCTGAGAAGGCTGTTGATGAGTTCTATAATGTTATCGACGTTCTTATGAATAACCGATTCATTAATTATGAAATTTCTGATATCTCTGTAGAAACTGAAGTAACACAAGATAAGAAAACAGCTAAGCTTGTTGATGCCTCTGCGTCTTCAACCATTGTTTCCTGGTGATACAATCGTTGTAGATGTAACGTTGGAGCCGTTCCGTGGTGAGAAGGTTGTTAAACAAATCTTCTTTAAGGTTCCTGAGGATCAAGCTGTTGGTAAGTATACCTTAGAGGTACGTGGGGGCGGTGAAATCCCATTACCTTATGTATTAGAAAAGCAAAAATATAATTTAACTGATGAAATTTTACGTCGCTTAAAAGTTCATAAAGATTTTAATGAACTTTATGATGAAATTCAAAAGACTGATACGAATAATCAAATCGTTGTAGAGTTTTTAGAAGATGGCATTAGCCTTGTTGATGAAGATGGTTCCAAATCTGTTAAAAAAGCGAAACTTAAAGATGTGGAATCAAAACCTATGCCAGGGGATGTAAAGAAAAAAATTGGCCAAGAAGATTTGGGTTCCAATAAGGATGATGACAATCAAATCGAAAAGACTGCTATTGATACGGAATACATCGTTCAAGGTGATGGTCAATTTACAATTCATGTTATGAAACCAGCCGATCGCGATAAAGCATTAGCTAAACGCGTAAAAGAAGTTAAAAATCAAAGCAAGATGGAACATAAATTAGAATTGGAAGACCAATCCAAAAAGGATAAATCCAGTAAAAAAGATGTGAAAAAGTCTGATAAACAAGATGTGAAAAAATCTGATAAACAAGACCAAAAAACGCCTGATAAAAAGGATGAATCTAAAGTAAATGATACTAATGCAGCTGAATAAGCTGAAAATGTAAGGGGAAAGGGCTAAACTGTTGAATTGGCTAGAATCGATAGGACGTACTGTAATGAACGGCCTATCACAGATGGGTAGTGCTACATTATTAGTGTGGCAAACAATAAGACAACTGAAAATGATTAACCTGTGGCATGTATTTCAGCAGATGGCTCACCTAGGTGTAGATTCATTGCCGATTATTAGTTTAACATTACTATTTGCTGGTGCGGTTATGACCTTACAGATTACCGATGTATTGATTACATATGGTGCACAAAGTACTGTAGGTGGTCTTATGGCTGTTGCTATGGGGCGTGAGTTAGGCCCTATCTTGGTAGGTGTAGTATTAGCTGGCCGTGTTGGTGCTGCTATCACGGCTGAAATTGGTACAATGAAGGTAACTGAACAAATTGATGCGCTACGAGTTATGGCTGTCGATCCTGTTGGTTATCTTGTGGTACCTCGTGTAGTAGCATGTATGATTATGGTACCTATATTGGCATTTTATGGTGTAGTAATTGGCATTGCAGGTGGTTACTTTGTGGCTACTGCAATTAAGGGTTTAGCGCCAAGTACCTATTTAGATTCTATTCAAATGTTTTCTACCATTTCAGACTTCACATTAGGCCTAGTTAAGTCCAGTGTGTTTGGTGCTGTTATTGCATTGGTAGGCTCCTATAAGGGATGGAAACTAAAATGGGCGCAGAAGCTGTTGGTTTTTCCACTACTAGTTCTGTAGTAACTAGTATTATTTTAGTATTTGTATTAAATTACTTTTTGTCTACTTTGTTATATTAGTAGATACGCTAGAGGGATTTATGATAGAACTACGCGATGTTGTAGTTGCCTATGAGTCACGTGTGATTTTAGACTCCATTAATCTTACCATTAATGATGGGGAGACGTTAGTCATATTAGGCGGTAGTGGTAGTGGTAAAAGTACATTGCTTCGATTATTAATTGGCTTGCAACGACCTACATCGGGACAGATTATTGTGGATGGCACAGATATTACGACATTATCTGAAGATGAATTTAATACAGTACGAAGAAAAATGGGGATGGTATTCCAATACTCTGCTCTGTTTGATTCTATGTCGGTTGGCGAAAACGTGGCCTTTGGTTTGCGTCAGCATACGGACTTAGGCGACGATGAGATACGACGCATTGTAGCAGAGCGACTAGATTGGGTCGGTTTGAAAGGGTATGAATCCTATATGCCTAACGAATTGTCTGGCGGTATGAAAAGCGTTAGCTTAGCTCGTGCCATAGCGCTAGATCCAAGCTTAATTCTCTATGATGAACCTTCATCCGGCTTGGATCCTATTACATCCGGTACGATTAGTATGCTAATTAAGGGGATGCAACAACGGCTTGGTTGTACTTCTATCGTAGTAACACATGATATGCAATCCGCGTTTTACGTGGCTGATCGCATAGCTTTACTTGATAAGGGGAAATTTGTGGAAATTTCTGATACAATAGACTTTAAGAATTCTACAAATAAAAAGGTACAACAGTTTATTCATGGTGAAGCAGAACCAATTAACGTATCTGTGATGGGAGAAGTATAATGAAGTGGACGACGGAGGCCAAGGTAGGGGCTTTCACGATAATAGGCATAGCATTATCTATTGCGGGCATACTGTTTGTAGGCCGCATTGATATATGTGCTAAACCGCAAATGACGATTACCGGTGATTTTGCTCAAGTTAATGGTCTAAAAAATGGCAATCAAGTTAAATACTCTGGTGTAGCTATCGGTAATGTCTCTGATATTGAGATTACACCGCATGGTGTGGTAGTAAAAATGAAGCTTGATGAAAAAACACAAATTCCAAGTGATTCTATATTTACTTTAGGGTCAGATGGTTTTTTAGGTGATAAGTTTATTCAAATTTCACCAGGCCAATCTAAGGTATTTTTACAAGATGGTGATTCCGTTAAGGGCGAAGGTGCAGATGCTATGGAAAAGCTATGCAAAGCGCTCAGAAATTAATGGATGGCACCGAAAAAATGTTGCAGTCTATCAATAATATTATTGGTGATCCTGCAACGCAAAATGCACTTAAGCATTCCTTGCAATCTACAGCGACAATGGCTGATAATGCAGTAGCGATTACACAAAATATGGCTGATGTAACTGCACAGCTAAATCAAGCGGCACAGCAATTTAATGCAGATGGTAATGCAGGTAATGATATGCGTGCGATTTTGACTAACTTAAAACAAACTACGGATCGTGTAGATAATATGGCTCGTTCTATGGAGTCTACGGTAACAGATCCTAAAGCACAAGAAAATATTAAGGAAACATTACATAATACGGCACAAATTTCTGCTCGTATCAATAAATTGATGGGTGGTAAGGCGTATCAAACTGATACAAATGGAAATATTGTAGAGGTTGGCAAAACTGAAAAAAAGTCTTCCCCTAAGGTTGAACCATCTGTAGATTTGTTGTATAACACAACAGATAATGAATTCCGCATCAATAGTCGACTTCGTGCATTTAACGATAAAGGTATGGCAGAAATTGGCCTATCCAATATTGGGGATGATACAAAATTCGATTTAAATGCAGGAAAATTTGTTAGTCCGAAATGGTTAGTACGTGGTGGTATTTTTGAAAGTGAATTGGGCGTGGGCGTAGATTATAATTTACGTGGTCCTGTATCCTTGTCTGCTGCTATGTATGATATTAATCATCGTAAATATCGTATTCGTAGTGATATACGTTTACATAAAGATACTTATGGGGTTATTCAAATGACCAGACCGTTCGGTTCCACGAATGGCGGTACCTACTTTGGTATCAAACAAGTATTTTAAAGACTAATACATTCACTTTAGGTGAGTATGGAGGTACATGTTATGAATAAAAAGGTTTTATCCTTGGGTGTAATGCTCTCCTTGGTTACTACAGGTGCAATGGCTGCTGATGTAGTTACAACTTCCGTTAATAATGGAGACCAATTAAGCAAATATCAAAAAGAAGCTATTCAATTAACACAAAAGCAATTAGCTGAAAAATCTGTTCAAGATAGCAAAACATATGAGAGCAAATTGGACCTCGATGAGTCTCGTACTATAGATTTGGCATTGGCGAATAACCGTACTGCAAAACAAACTAAATGGGGTTATGAAGCTGCTAAATCTGCAGTTAGTCAAGTAGCAGCAGCTAAGAACCCTAGTGTTAGCTATGGGTGGTCTGCTCAAAAAACAGGCGGTGATACTGGACGTGGTAAATCCGGTAGCCATAACTTCTCCATTAGTGCTCCTGTATTTAATCCTCAACTTGATGCAAGTATTGATTCTGCACGTTATACCCGTGAAGGTACTGGCGCTAGCTATGAAGAAGCATTGCAACAAGCAAAATACGATGCTATTAGTGGCTATTACACATTGATCATGAACCGTAATCTTGTTGATGTAGCTCAACAAGCTGTTAAAGATTACCAAGGTCATGTAACAAATGTGCAAGCTCAATATAATGTTGGCTTGGTAGCTAGTTCTGATGTATTGGCTGCTAAAACAAATCTTGCTGACTCTGAAACGAACCTTGTTAAAGCTCAAAATGTTGCAAATTTAGCAGAAGCAAGTTTAAATCAAGTCATTGCATACCCTGTACAAACGGCTATTAACACAGCAGAACATGACTTACAATATAAACCTTACAATGTTACATTAGAACAAGCTAAGGCATATGCTTTACTTCACCGTTCAGCCCTTGTTAAATCTGCACTTGATGTAAAATCTGCAGAAGAAGCTGTAAAATCTGCTAAATCTGGTTATTTACCAACTGTAGCTGTAAAAGCAGGTCGTGGCTATGCAGATCTAGATGGGTACTTTGGAACAAGTACTAAATCTTGGAGCGTAGGTGCTACTGCATCTTGGAGCTTATGGGATGGCGGTGCTACGCAAAATGCCATTAAAAAAGCTAATGCTCAACTTGAACAAGCGAAAGAAGCTAATTTAGCTACTGTTGATGCTGTATTATTAGCAGTACAAAAAGCATACTTGAACTTGCGGTCTGCAGAGCAAACAATCCAAAGCACTCAAACTGCAGTTGCTCAAGGTCAAGAAAGCTTCCGCATTGCTACACTTCGCTATCGCGCAGGGTGTTGGTACAAACCTTGATGTACTCGATGCGGAAACTAAATTAACAGATGCTCGTAATAACTATGTACAAGCTCTTTATAATTACAATATTAGCATTGCAGCTCTTGAACAATTGACAGGTGTTCCATTGAATACTCCAGTTGGACAAGGCGCAGAAATTATTGCAAACAGTGGTGCAGCTGAACAACTAGCACAACTTGGTGGTAATCAATAATTGGATACTAAAAAAGACGACTTCGGTCGTCTTTTTTTGTTATAGATTTATAAAGCGTAGATTCATTGTATATTTTCATTTTTATGTTATGGTAATGTTTAAATAATTTTATCTGTAGTTATTGTAGAAAATGATTAGTAAAAAAATATATTAGTTTTATAAAATTTACCCTTAAAATACTATAGTTATTACTTTGTGTGTGGTAAGATTAGTATATATATTTATATTATTCATAATGTGTATGGGAGATCATTATGACCCGTAAAAAGTGGTGTCTCATAGGAGCGGCGATTTTAGGCTTATCTGCAGTGGGTGCTAGTATAAACCCTATAGCTCAGACCTATGTAGCACCTATGGTTAAAGAACAAGTAAATAATGCCATAAACGGATCTGTGGACTATGATTCTCTTCGTATCAATTGGAATGGTGATGTAGTTTTATCAGATGTGGTGATTAAAGATCGGGATGGACACTTAGTAGGTACTGCACAAGATGTAGCAGTGGGGGTTAAACTATCTGCATTGCCAAGCATAATTGGTGGTAATACATCAGGGGCAACGGCTATATCTAGTGTTACCGTGGAGTCTCCTGATCTCCATATATGGCAATTGGTCGATGGATCTTGGAGTGTAGAAAAGTTGGTAAAACCATCTAATCCAAATAAGTCTGGCAGTTTTGATGGTGATATTACCATAAATAATGGTCATGTAGCGTTACGTACTAAAGATGGAATAAAACGAAATGTTGAAAAGCTTGATGGTACTGTTGCACTTAATATGAGTGGTATGTCTAAAGGGGCTTTTACGGCTGATATAGATGGTTCCTCTGTTCTTGTAAATGGCAATATAGACATGGATGATGTGTCTAATTTTGATGTGTTTGTACAAGCCAATGAAATTGATACGACTGGCATTATGAGCTTTGTTCCGTTACGTAAGGATTTAGTTGTATCGGAGGGGAAGTTACAAGATTTACATCTCAATATTAAAAGTGAAGATGGCCAATATGTTATGAGTGGCAATGTAGGCTTTAAAGGCTTATCGGGTACTTATAAGCGGGGTAATACGATGTATACTATTACTGATGGTGAAGGTCGTATTATGCTCAATCATGACCAAATTGTTATTAGTCATAGCTCTTGGCGTATCAATGATCAAGTAGCGAAGATTAATGGCCTCGTTACCTTGGGGAAAGACGAAGAATATCTAAACCTTAATGTTGTAGCAGATAAGGTAAATCTAGAAGCCATTACCGATGTGGGGGTTACTGGCATTGTCGGTGGTCGTGCTCATATTGGCGGCACTACTGTAGCGCCTCGGGTCGATGCAACCATAGGCAGCGATGGTATTTCTTATAAAGGGTACCATGTGGACCGCGTGCAGGGAAATGTAGTATACGATAATGGATTAGTTCGCATCGATGATGCTCAATTATCTATTGGCGCTGGCAATACTAAAGTTAAAGGTCAATACGTCGTAGATACAGGTGATTTTGACGCTGTTGCTAATGTTCATAACTTATCATTGGATACTTTCACACAAGATTTGACGATGCCTATTACAGGGATAGTTGATGGAGAAATCCACGCTTTAGGGAAGAATAATCAACTTACAGATTTGGTTGGTGCTGTTCAAGGTCATGACATTGGTGTGCGTGGTGTCATCCTTGACTCTGTAAAAGCAGATTTAACTCATAGTGATAATCTTACCAACATAATTATGGTTGGTAATATGGGTACTGGCTCCTTTAGTGGATATGGTTCGATTCAAAACGGTCAAGTGGATGCCACAGTTTCTGGTAATGCCTTGCCGTTGACATCACTTAGTCCAATCATAGGTGAAGATGTAGCTGGCACACTTAGCACGTCTATTAATGTAAAAGGGGCTTTAGATAACCCTAATGTAATTGGTACTGTATGGGGACAAGAGGTTCTTTATAAGGGTGCCCATTTTAATGATATTCATAGCGATATTACTTTAGACAATCATGTTCTAACAATTACCAATGGTCATATTGGTGACGGTAGTGGCGGTTATGATATTACAGGTTGGTATAATATCAATACTGATGCATTAGATTTAAATGCTAAAGCTCGTGCAGTGCGTATTGAAAATTTAATTCGTCCTGTAACTGACATTCCTATTACAGGATGGTTTGAAACCGATAACCATATAACAGGGACTGCGGCTAATCCTATTGTAGAAGGACGAGCTCACTTATGGGATGGATCTGCCTATGGCAAGCTTATTACTAATGCTTTTGCCAAATACAACTATAAAATGAAACATTAGAGTTATATCGTTTTGATATCGAAGGTTATGGTGCAACTATTACAGGTGGTGGCACAGTATCGAAAGATGCTATTAATATTGATTTTGAAGGTAAGAAAATCGATATGGGTAGACTGCTCATCAATACTGACTATAAGGTAGATGGCTTATTAGATGGCCGTGGTATTATAACAGGGTCTATAGATAATCCTCAGTTTAATGGATATGTTTTATCTGATGCTTTATCCATAAATGGGCAATTATTGACTGATATTCATGGCCACGTGTATGCAGATAAATCCGTCGTAAATGTACAAGACTTTTCTTTGCTGAATCAAATGGTGGTCGTTATGTTGCTAAAGGCGGCATGAAGCTCGACGATAGTCAACAGCTATTTGGTGTTTTAGATGTTACTAATGGTAGTGTCAAGAATCTATTAGCACTGTTAGATCGTGAAAATGAGCATCTTGATGGTAAATTAAACGGTTCTGTTGAGATTGGTGGCACCAAGGATAATCCAAGTGTTACTGTTAACGGTAAAATTAATGAATTAGTATTGATAACAAGGTTGTCGGTGATGCAACTTGATGCTAGCTTAGTTCGAAAGTTTAAAATGGACCTTAAAACTACCTGATTGGTCTCATTGCCATGGGCGGTACATTGATCTAGATGATAAGCTGACTTACAAGTCGTTTAAAAGATGTTGACATAGTACCATTCACTCTTTCAATAAGGATATTCAAGCTACAGGTTGGGTAACTGGTGTTGTGAATGTTACTTCTAAAATAAGGTTGAACTTCCAGTAGAATCTGGCTCTAATGGAATTATTGATGAAGGGTTTGTGTTGGCTACTATGCAAGATCAGTTATTCAGATTCAGCGTATTCAAGGTGCAAAGGGGCTATAATTAGCATTATGGCATTTCCATTAACTCACTTAATGGCTCTGTAATGAAAAATACAACTATATGGGGATTATCTTCTCAACAGCTGATTTCCTTAATGCACTACTAGTGTTAAGGAGGCAAAGGTCCAAAGCTAATCAGACTTATGGTACTGATCAACGAAGCATATGGTATTTCTGTATAATGGCACTTGAAGCTATAATGTAGATAATGAAATTACAAATTGATGGGTTTAATCTTCTCAGGAAGCAAGGTGATTTCCAATCCCATTAATGGGGAAAGGTTGCGGTTTAGCTCCTAAGGTAAATTATCTTAATTACATTATAAGGCTGCTGTTCAACTTGATGGACTCATGTTCGTACTTATATTAGGGGCCAATTAATAAAATTTATGCTTGAACATGGGTTACTCTTGATGGTAATTTGCTTGAAATGCCAATAAGGTTGGCTATCCTTACATCTAATGAAAGTAGTACAATATACAGGGTAATGATGCATCATTGCAAGCTTATGATCGATTAATATAATTTTCATAACTAATGATGAAACTTCTGAACATTAAAATATATGTGTAAACTGATTTTCTGGTATATCAAAATGCTAGAACTATTAAGCATGTGCTGCATTGAAAATGGAAACAAATATGGTGTCTTAAATACTTGTGAAATCCATGAATGACATCTGCTATTACTGTTCAATTTGTTAATAAGGAGATTTTTATTTATAAATAATACTGGTTTATTATTTTACATGAACAAGTGTACATTATTGATCTACAGAAAATAACATGCTATATCTGTTGATGGTGTATTCAAATGTATATTGGTACAACTGGTTATTCCTGATAACACCATACACAGTACCTGAAGGCAAATGGACAATGTACAGTACACTGTGGCAACTTTGAAAAGGTAATCAGTCGTATGTTCAACTAGTATGACTAAATTCATGACAACCAGGTCAAGTTCTTCTGTATGTGTTGGCAATAAATCAGCTATTTGTGATGGCTACATGTTGGAACATTATATATTGTAGATGACAAGGCATCTTCATGTACAACAAAGAATACTGCTGGTCAAATAATTTGATAAAGCGTTACTGTAATACGTTCAAAGAAAGGTAAACGTTTTTGCTTTTGGTAACCGATCTGTGAACGCGTAAAACCTGGCTAGGAAATGTAAATGTGCATGTTGCCTGGCGATCGTGATATTAATAATGCATTGAAAGATGTTCATGTACATAAAACAGAGGATATTACAACAAGCACGCGAAAAGTTATGGGAATTGAATTTTCAATAACTTCCGTGAAAATAACCTTCAAAGTTCGCTGTAAAGAAAAATGAAAAACTAAAATACACTTCTTACAGAACCTTGGATTGATAGCAAAGGTACATCTCTTGGCTTCTCCTTCTTCAACCGTGAAGAAATACACAGATTATAACGAAGATGGTTGAAGTCTGTATAACAAGAAATCCCGTGGTTTCAACATTTCCTTCGGTCGTCAAACTGGGAATATACACGTGACTACTTGACATTGGAATCTCGTAAAGATACTTATAAATGGGATAGCGATGATAGCTCTGGTTATCGTTATGATACTGATGCTATTTCCAATACAACTGGTAGTGGCAATGATTGGAATAATACTAATCCAAGTACTGGTGGTAGTTGGAATTTTGCGTCTAATAATTATGTGAAAAATAACTTTGGCCGTATTAATTCCATTACATGGCAAAAAGTATACGATTCCCGTGACAATATCTATGATCCAACACGTGGTCGTCGTATTTCCTATACAGCACAATGGGCTGGTCATGGTTTAGGTGGTGACTTCGACTTCTATAAATTCACAGCTGAAGCACGTATGTATAAAAAACTAGGTGCTAAGAATGTATTGGCATTCCGTGCACGTGGTGGCTTTATCCAAGGTGATGCTCCTTATAGCCAATTATTCACATTGGGCGGTGCTGATTCCTTACGTGGTTACGAAGATGATCAATTCCGTGGTAAGTATATGTACAATGCTACATTGGAATTCCGCTTCCCAATCGTTAAAAAGGTTAGTGGCGTATTGTTCACTGATATTGGTGATGCATGGGATGCTCCAAATGTTACATGGTACAACAGCAAGAAAACATTCAACTATGGCGTTGGTGCTGGTGTTCGTATTACTACACCAATTGGTCCAGTTAAACTTGATTATGGCGTGGGTAAACACAAAAATAAATTCCACTTCAGCTTCGGCACACAATTCTAATATGGTAAATGTATGGTGAAAGCCTCTTTCTAAAGGGCTTTCACCAATATCTATATGGCATCCTTTGATGTAGTAATTTAAAGAAATGAGGGCACTCTATTATGATGCGAATGATGAACAACAAGGCGAATGTGAAAATTTTCTCCATCGTCATTGCTGCTATTTTTATTATCGGTATTGGTGCATTAGCTTACACTCAAATGGCTACACCAACTGGTAGTAGTGGTAACAGCACAATTGGTGTTATCGATACATCTCGTATGATGTCTCAAGATAATCCAATTTATATCTCTGCAGCTCAAGAATATATGAGCTATCAAAGCCAATTACAACAAGAAACACAAGCAAAAATTGATGCAGCACAAGATGATGCGACTAAACAAAAATTAGCTGAAGAAGCACGTCAAAACTTAGCAAAAAAAGATCAAGAAATTGCTAAATCCGTTCAAGATAAAGCGATGGAAGCAGCAAAAGCTGTGGGTGATGCAAAAGGCCTTAGCGTTGTAATGACTAAAGACACTGTATTATATGGTGGTGTAGATATTACAGATCAAGTATTGAAAAAATTAGCTAATGATGCGAAAAAATAAACTGTAGTTCTATGTAAGGGAGAACGACAATGAACGGGAATAAACGATATATCGGATTTGCCATATTTCTCGTTGTTGCATTATGTGCTATGGTTTGGGCCTATGGATTTGTGACGAATCGTCAGCAGAGTCCTGATGGGGTATCAATAGGTGTTGTACGTATTGATGATGTATTAGAGTTTAATCCTTCTTATGAGGATTATAAACAAGCTAAAAATGAATTGGACCTTTTACAACGTCAGTATGAACTTGAACAACAAGCTCTAAATGCCAAGTCAGAGACACAAGAGGAACAGTTGAAATCTCTTGCATTAGATTCAACCTTGTCAGATGCTCTTACGGTGGAATTACAAACTCGTATTGCAACAAAAGAAAATGAATTGAATCAGCAATTAAATGCAAAGCGGAACGAACTTATGCAAAAATATTTGGCTGAGTTAAAAGTTAGCTCTAATGAATATGATTTAGAAATCGTTAATCTACAGTTAGATCTTTATGCTTATGATGCTCGTGTATACATTAATGATGCACAAAAAGAAGCAGCTATGGCAGAGAAGGCTAAGAAAGAGGAACGATTGAAGGAGTTATTAGCTAAGAGAAAACCATCTAATCTAGATGTGGACTCTATTAAGGCTAAAGTACAAGCAGAACTTGCTCCTATGCAACAAAAAGGGCAAGAAGAGCTTAACCAATATGCAGCATCTTTACAAAGGAGTTGGCTGCAAAACGGGATACTATGGTACAACAACAAGCACAATCTATTATTGCTAATAATAACTTACCTATTGCACAGGACTGGAATGATTCTTGGGCTAAAAAGCTTTCAGATAAGGAAGCTGAAGTAAGTGCACTTCATGAAGCCATTTTAGAAGATGTTCGTATGCGCGTAGCAATTATTGCAGAGGAACAACATTTGGATTTAGTCATCATCGACGATGGTGGTAATATTAAGGGGCTTGATATTACTGATGCAGTGAAGGCGTCCTATCGAGTTCAATAAGGAGTTATATTATGAATAAACGTATTAAATCTTTAGTATTAGGTGCATCTTTAGTAGCTTCTATGGCTATCTTATGTGGTTGTGGTTCTAATAATGTTGGTTACGTTGATAGCGTGAAAGTAGCAAACAGCACTGAAAAAGGTATTGAAATCACTAAAGAAATCAATGCTAAGAAAGCTGAGTTGGATGCTAAAATTGCAGCCGCTGATGAAGCATCTAAACAAAATGTATTTAATCAAGCTAATCAAGAGTTAAACGCCTTTGCCAATGCAAAAGCACAAGAATATCGTCAATATCAAGAACAAAAAGTTGGTGAACTTGTAAAAGAGAAAAAACTTGATGTTGTTATCGAAAAAGGTGCTGTTGTTGGTGGTGGATCTGATGTGACTGATGATTTGATTGCGAAGATGGGCAAAGCTTCTGATGACCAAATTAAAGAAGCTGAAAATGCAGCTAAAGCACAAGAGCAACAAGATGCACAACAAAATGCTCAACAAGCAGGTCAAACTACAGCAGTTAATACTGAGGAAAGTGCACAATAATTAAAGATTATTACAGGGGGAGGAGTTTACCTTGGAAAAAACTTTACAGGAACTCGCAACATTAGTAGGTGGTCGTGTTATAGGCGATACATCTATTGTCATTACTGAGACACGTAGCTTTGAACAAGCCGTAAAACAATCCATAACTTTTGCGATAGGTGAATATGTTGAACATATTGCATTATGCCAAGCGGGTGCTGTGATCGTTGAATCTGAAGTGACAGATGCACCGATGGCTCAAATTGTAGTTGATAATGCAAAAGCAGCATTTGCACAAGTGTTAGAACTCTTCCATCCACCTGTTGTTGTTCCTAGAGAAGTGCATAGCACTGCTATTATTGGCGAAAATGTAACGATTGGAAAAAATGTTTCTATTGGTGCCTATTGTGTTATTAATGATAATGCAGTCATTGAAGATAATGTAACAATTCGCCCATATGTTTATATTGGTCATAATGCACGTATTGGCGAAGATTCTGATATTTATGCAGGCGCTATTGTTCATGAAAACTGTATTTTAGGTAAACGCGTTGTATTGCGTGCTAAAGCAGTAATTGGTGGCGAAGGCTTCGGTTTTGCTACAGAGAATGGCGTACATACACATATTCCACAAGTTGGAAATGTTATTCTTGAAGATGATGTTGAGGTTGGCTCTTGTACAACAATTGATAATGCTACAATGGGATCTACATTAGTTCGTCGTGGTACAAAAATCGATAACCTTGTACACCTTGGTCACAATGTGGAAATTGGTGAAGATTGCTTCTTGATTGCTCAAGTTGGTATTGCAGGTAGTACTAAATGTGGTAATCATGTAATCTTTGCAGGCCAAACTGGTTGTACTGGACATATCACAATTGGAGATAATGTACAATTTGCTGGAAAGACTGGTATTACAGGTAATGTACCATCTAATTCTATTATGGCGGGCTATCCTATGAGACCACATAAAGAATGGTTAAAATTGGCAGCTTATGAAAACCGTTTGCCGGATATGGTTAAAACAGTAAAACAACTACAAAAAGAAATTGACGCTTTGAAAGCACAGCTGAAGGAGAGCTAATAATCCATGTATAGGTTTATGAAAATCTTTAGTGCCTTTATTTGCTTATTACCTAAAGGTTTGCAATATGCTATTGGTACATTGCTTGGTGAAATTGCGTGGCTAGCAGTGCCGCCTAAACGCAAGCGCCTAGCGATAGGCCAAATTCTATTCTGTAATATTACCGATGACCCCAAGGAAGCTCGACGTATTGCGAAAGCTAGTACTACACGCTTTGGTCGTATGATTATTGATGTATTACGCTATCCTGAAATTAAGGATGGTGCATACAAAGACATGGTAGAGTTTATTAACAAAGAGTACTTAGATGATGCTTTAGAAAATGGTCGAGGCGCAATCTTGGCGGCTGTTCACAGTGGCAATTGGGAACTCCTTGGGGGGGTTCTTGCTTCGGAAGGGTATCCGTTGATTTCTGTGGCCATGAAACAGAATGGTGATGCCGATAAGTTTATCAATGAATATCGTCAGATTATGCACCAACATGTGACTTATAAAACTGGTGTGCGGGAAATGATCAATGAGCTAAAAAAAGGTGCTTTTTTAGGCCTTATTATGGATCAGGATCCTGGTGATGATGGTGTTCTTGTACCATTCTTTGGTTATGAAACATTGACGGCTGCTGGTCCAGCTGTACTGGCTCGTATGCAAGATGTACCTATCATTTTTGTGACAATACATTATAGTCCATTTTCTGAGAAGCATGAGATTGAAGTGCATCCACCAATTTATGTGGAGCGTACAGATGATAAAAAACGTGATATAGCGGTAACAACAACGCTTTTAAATGAGTTTATTGAAGATTATATTAGAAGATATCCTGAAGATTGGTTCTGGCTTCATAACCGTTGGAAGTGGACACGTCGTTTCTATGGCGAGCAGATTGAAACTCCGCCAGATGTATATCACTAATTATTAAATATAAAGAGATTTTACATGTATATTTGTACAGTGTCGATTTAGATGCCGCATGAATAAAGCATAGTAAAGTCTCTTTTTATTTTGCAGTGTATAAAGTACTAACTATAATTAAATTTATATAAAGTTAATTATGTGAAAAATGCTTTCAAAATCATTGAATATATGGTAAATTTCTTGTATCACCTATGCAAATAGGGTATAATACATATTGGTGTATAGTAAACGTGAATTCAGATTATGAAAGGACTTTCTTATGAGTAAGCCACAACAAACAATTAAACAGGCTATTTCATATCAAGGGATTGGCCTTCATAGCGGTGAACCAGTGAATATGGTTTTTAAACCTGCACCTGAAAATACAGGAATTGTGTTTATCCGCACGGACATTGAAGGTCATCCTTCTGTGCGAGCACACATTGATAATGTGACGAACACTATGCGCGCTACTACATTGGAAAATGGTGAAGCGAAGGTTTTCACTGTAGAACATGTTATGGCTGCGTTCAGTGCTATGAATATTGATAACTGTTATATCGAGATGGATTCTCCTGAACCTGCTGTAGGTGATGGTAGTAGTGCTATTTTTGTAGGCCTTATAGAAGAGGCTGGCATTCAAGAACAAACAGCACCACGTCATGTATATAAAATAACTCGCTCTCATACTATTTATGATGGTGATCGTTTTATAGTTATTTTGCCATACGATGGCTATCGCATTACATTTACATCGGTTAACAGTCATCCGTTACTTGGTACGCAAAATTGCGATTTTGAGGTTTCACCAGAATACTTTAAAGAGCATATTAGTGCTGCTATAACTATCGGATTTATGAAAGAATTAGAACAATTACAGGCTATGGGCCTTGCAAAGGTGGTACCTTAGATAATGCGTTAGTTTATGATGATGAGAAGTGTTTGTCTGTACCTCGCTTTGATGACGAATTAGTTCGTCATAAGGCATTAGACGTAGTAGGCGACTTATTCTTATTAGGACGAATCGAAGGTCATGTAATTGCTATGAAATCGAGTCATGAATTAAACTCAAAATTGGCTCGTAGTATAATGGAAGAAATAAAGGGAGACACAGCCATGATTCTTAATCACGAAGACATTTTAGAAATTTTACCTCATCGTTATCCTATGCTTTTGGTAGATCGCATCGTTGAGTTAGAACCTATGAAACGCGCTGTGGGCATTAAAAATGCTACATTCAACGAATTGTTCTTCCAAGGTCACTTCCCAGGTAATCCAGTAATGCCAGGCGTGTTATTGACTGAGGCTATTGCACAAGTTGGTGGTATTGCTTTGTTATATCCTGAAGAAAACCGCGGTCTTACACCTATGTTTACAGGTATTGATAAAGTTCGTTTCCGTCATCCTGTAAAACCTGGTGATCAAGTGCGTATGGAAGTTGATATTGTAAAAATCAAAGGTAAAATGGGTAAGGTTGAAGGCCGTGCCTATGTTGGCGACAAATTGTGCGCTAGCGGTGAATACATGTTTGCCCTTGTATAATGATTGAGGAGTGATTGTAGTGATAGTTGTAGGCATGGAAAATGCAGAATCCAACATCCATAGTACAGCCATAGTCCATCCAAATGCTAAATTGGGCAAAGATGTAATCGTAGGTCCTGGCGCTATAATCGGCGAACATGTCGAAATTGGCGATGGTACACAAATCGGTGCACATGTTGTAATTGGTGGTTGGACAACCATTGGTAAGCGTTGTGAGATTTACCCTAGCGCATCTATTGGGTTGGAACCGCAAGATTTAAAATTCAAAGGCGAAAAAAGCTATTGTAATATTGGCGATGAAACGGTTATCCGTGAATTTGTCACTATTAGCCGCGCTACTGGCGAAGGTGAAGAAACACGTGTAGGCAATAACTGCTTGCTTCAAGCATGTACACATGTGGCTCATAACTGTATTGTTGGTAATAATGTAATTATGAGTAACTGTGCAGGCTTAGCTGGTCACGCTATCGTTGAAGATCGCGTGGTTATTGGTGGCCTTGCAGGTATTCATCAATTTGTTAAGATTGGTCGAAATGCTATGGTTGGTGGCATGGCTAAGGTGGTCCAAGATATTCCACCATACGTTATTGCTGATGGTCAACCAGCGCGTGTTATCGGCCTTAACTCTGTTGGTTTATCTCGTGCAGGTATTTCAGAAGAAGTACGACGAGATTTGAAACAAGCATTCCGTATTATCTATCGTTCTGGTTTTAGTTTATCTAAGGCTATTGAAGAAATGGAAATGCAGCTTGATTCTTCTGTAGAAATTGAAAATTTATTACGCTTCTTACGCAATGCCGATCGTGGTATTATGCGTACACGTCGCGACTAATTCAAAGACCTCGTACAATGTACGAGGTCTTTTGTGTAATCTATAAATATTAATATTTTTATATGATTTATAAAATTTAGGCTTTTAATTGGATAAGAATTTTATAATAGTAGTTCATTAATATTAAATATTTTGATAAAAATATCTGAATATATTTTACGTTCCTGAGTTGTAAAATTAGGATTAAAATAATTCTGTTAAAATGTTGAAGAAATAGGCATAAAACATGGTGTTTTAATGGTAAAAAGTAGCTATTTATAGTACAATATATTGTATATGATTATGTCTTTTTTGAGGCATTATTTATTGTAAATTTGTAATTACTAATTGATATATAGGCCGTAGGTCATCTAGGAGGTATAGTCTTGGCAAAGGTAGGATTGATTGCAGGCATTGGAGTTTTACCTGTAGAATTCATGCGTGCCGCTCATGTATTAGGTCACGAGGTAGTTGTTATCGGCGTGGTTCCAGATGTAGACCCGGCTTTGAAGGCTGAGGCCGATGCTTTCTATGATATTAGTGTTGCTAAACTAGGTAAAATCTTCAAAACCCTGAAAAATGAAGGTGTTGTGGAGTTAACCATGTTAGGCAAAGTTACTAAAGAAATTCTTTTTAAGGGCCTTGCTTTCCCAGACTTGAAAACATTAGGCGTGCTTAAACGTTTGAAAAATCGCAAGGATGACACGATTATGCTTGCCATCGTTGATGAAATCGAAAGAGAAGGATTTAAAGTTTTAGATCAAACCGTATATCTAAAACCATTTATGCCAAAGGTGGGGGTGCTTTCAAAAACACAACCAACTGATGAGCAATGGGCGGATATTTGCTTTGGCTTTGAATTAGCGAAACAAATGGGCGGCCTGGATATTGGACAAACCGTTGTTGTTAAGCACAAAGCGGCAATGGCTATCGAGGCTATTGAAGGTACTGATAAGTGCATTTTGCGTGGCGGTGAGTTAGGTCGTGGCGATGCAGTTGTAGTTAAAACAGAAAAGCCAAATCAAGACGTGCGTTTTGATGTACCTGCTGTGGGGATTAAAACATTAATGTCTATGATTGACAGTGGCTGTAAAGTGTTAGCTGTTGAAGCAGAAAAGACTATTTTTGTTCAGCAAGAAGACGTACTTGATATGGCTAATCGCCATGGTATTGTCATCTGTGCTGTAGACCAAGAATTTGTGAATTCCAGAAAGGATGCATAATGAAAGTCATGTTTTCTGCCGGAGAAGCATCCGGTGATACTCATGCGGCCAGCGTTGCAAATGCACTAAAAGAAATAGATCCTTCGGTCGATATGTTTGGTATGGGTGGCACCTTGATGGAACGCGCTGGTGTTCGCATCGTATACGATATTAAAAATTTAGGTGTTATAGGGATTGTAGAGATTGTCAAATCCTTACCAAAATTCTTTAAACTTCGCACATATTTAAAACGCGTCATGATGAAAGAAAAACCGGATATTCTCGTATGTGTAGACTATCCTGGATTTAATATGAAGCTGGCAGCCGTAGCTCATGAATTAGGGATTCCTGTTCTATATTACATTGCCCCTACAATTTGGGCATGGCATAGTAGCCGTGGCAATACGATTCGCAAGTATGTCACTAAGGTTGCATCTATATTTCCCTTTTGAAGCAGAAGCATATCGCAAATATAAATGCGATGTAGAATTTGTAGGGCATCCTTTATTGGATATCGTACATCCTACAATGACTAAAGATGAGGCTGAGGAATATTTTGGAGCCCGTAAAGAGGCTAAAAAGGTTTTACTCATGCCTGGCAGTCGCAAGCAAGAGGTTTTATCATTGCTTGATACGATGTTAAAAAGTGGTGAGCAATTGATGGCAAACCATGAAGATATTCAATTCTTCTTACCTCGAGCACATACCATCGATCGCAGTGAGCTGGAAACCTTTATCGATGCCCATAAGGTGCCTGTTACGATTACAGAAGACCATACGTATGACTTGATGCAGATTTGTGATGTGTGCCTTGCCGCATCAGGAACTGCTACGTTGGAAACGGCAATGATGGAATTACCGACAGTGTTACTGTACCGTGTCTCCCCAATTACTTATGGTATTGGAAAAATGGTAGTAAATGTATCACATGTAGGATTGCCTAATATTGTGGCTGGTAAAGAGGTAATTCCTGAATTATTACAAGATTCTGTTACACCACAGGCTATTGTATCTTTAGTGGAACCTCTTCTAACTGATGTTGAGAAAAATAAAGCTATGCGCAGTGAATTGCGTGAAGTACATCATAAATTAGGTGAACCAGGCGCCGTAAAGCGTGTAGCGGAATTAGTATATAATCTCGGTAAGGAGAAATGTAATGAATAGTTACTCTAGGCTCTTATATTTTGTAAAGCCTTATTATAAGCGCATGATCTTTGCAGTATTTTGCATGATTGTTGCGGCTGCAGCCTACTTGGTAGTTCCTTGGTTAATTAAAAATGTAGTAGACCAAGTATTAGATGAAAAGAATATGTTTATGTTGAACCTCATTGTAGGGGCTATCATTCTTATATTCTTAATTCGTGGCTTTGCTACCTATGGTCAAACCTATAATATGTCCTACATTGGACAACGTGTCATCATCGATGTCCGTGAGGCTATTTTTAATCACTTGCAAAAATTAAGTTTATCTTATTTTGACCGCCGTAAAACAGGCGTTATCATGAGTAATCTTACAAATGACGTTGCTGCGCTTCAGTCTGCTGTAGTGGATAACTTAATTTCCTTTATTACAGAATCTGTAACACTGATAGGTTCTCTCGTGTCTATGCTTCTCATTGATTGGAAATTGACACTCGTTACCTTTATTACGGTTCCTGTAGTGTTGGTCATTATCAATGTATTTGGTAAAAAGCTTCGCGTCGCAGGTCATGATGTACAAGGTCGTGTGGCTGACATTACAGCCCTTTTACAAGAGGTTATTAGTGCAATTCGTGTTGTGAAATCCTTCGCCCGTGAAGATTTTGAACGCAAGCGTTTTGAAGATGAAAATGATCGCAACTTTAAAGCTGTTATTAAAGCTACTAAGTTGACTAGTTTACTAAGTCCAATGGTTGAGTTTTCTGCGGCTATTGCAGTGGCAGTCATTCTTTGGTATGGTGGCTATTCTGTAGTAACAGGAACTATTACAGCAGGCTCTTTGATTGCTTTCTTGATTTATGCCATTAATTTGTCCAACCCGGTAAAACGCTTGAGCCAAGTGTATGGTAACATTCAAAAAGCCTTAGCAGCAGCTGATCGTGTATTTGAAATCTTAGATACCAAAACTGATGTTGTAGAAAAAGCTGATGCTATTACGTTGCCATCTATTAAAGGCGATGTAGAATTCAAAGATGTTTCCTTCTCTTATGATGGTGAAAAAACGGCGCTTGAAAACTTCACGTTGTCTGTTAAGGCTGGTGAAAGTGTAGCCCTTGTTGGTCCATCTGGAGCAGGTAAAACGACTCTTGCTAACTTGTTACCTCGCTTCTACGATGTAACGGGTGGCGCTCTTACCATTGATGGTTATAATGTAAAAGATGTTACATTTAAATCATTACGTGAGCAAATCGGACTTGTACCACAAGAAACAGTATTATTTAATGCCACAATTAAAGAGAATATCTTGTATGGTCGATTAGATGCTACTGATGAAGAGGTATATGAAGCTGCTAAGGCTGCTAATGTTCTTGAGTTCGTAGAAAAGATGCCTGATGGTCTCGATACAGTTGTAGGTGAGCGAGGCAGCTCCTTATCTGGCGGTCAACGTCAACGGGTAGCCATTGCACGTGCTATTTTAAAAGATCCTCGTATTCTAATCTTGGATGAAGCCACATCTGCATTAGATACAGAGAGTGAAAAACTTGTACAAGAGGCACTAGATCGCCTCATGAAAGGGCGTACTGCATTTGTTATTGCCCATCGATTGAGCACAGTTCAAAATGCTCATCAAATTGTTGTACTTAATCAAGGCCACTTGGTAGAGCAGGGGACTCACCAAGAGCTATTAGCTGTTAATGGCGGATTGTACAATCATCTCTATTCCGTTCAATTCTCCAACAAAGGATAAACATGTACTGGATATATAATGTATTGCTCATATTTTATTGGATTGGCTTGATTCCGGTTATTTTATACCGTCTCGCCTTTGAAGATGGATTTTATGAGCGTATCAAACAGAGTGCAGGCTATATGCCAGCCTCATTACTAAAGAAAATTGAAGGACGTCGTGCGATTTGGATTCATGCTGCTTCTGTAGGGAAATTGTAGCTACTAGTCCGTTAGTAAAGAGGTAAAAAGGAATTTCCTGAAGCCGTTGTGGTCGTATCTGTCGTAACTGCTACAGGTCATGCAATGGCACATCGCATTATTCCGGAGGCAGAAGGTATTATTTTCTTCCCTCTTGATTTGCCTTATTTGACACGTAAGATTTTGCATATTATTAAACCTATTACTATATTACTTGTAGAAACAGAAATTTGGCCAAATTTCTTGCGCATTGCGCAATCAGAAGATATTCCTGTTATGATGGTTAATGGGCGGATTTCTGATCGTAGTATGAAACGCTATAAATATATTAGTGCGTTCACAAAAGAAATGTTACGTTCTATTGAACGTTTTTGTATGCAATCTAAGTTTGATGCAGCACATATTGAAGTGTTAGGAGCTCATACACCAGATATTACTGTAACAGGGAATATGAAGTACGACCAAACGTACGCTACTGTATCAAACGAAGAAAAACAATCTCTTCTTGAAGAGTTTGGCTTTGGTAATAATCATCCTATAATTATTGCTGGTAGTACACATAAGGGTGAGGAAGAAACAATATTTGAGACCTTTAAACAAGTATTACAAGAATACCCTCAAGCTCGTTTACTAATTGCGCCTCGTGAGATATATCGCGGTCATGATGTTCAAAATCTAGCGAAGCGTTATGAATTAAATGCTATTTGTCGTAGTGATATGACAGAGCCAGTTCATGAAGGAATACCTGTAGTTGTTTTGGATACTATTGGCGAACTCGGTCGTTTATATAGCTTAGGGGATATTATTTTTGTTGGTGGTTCTCTTGTGAAAACTGGGGGCCATAATATTCTCGAACCGGCAGCACATGGTAAACCAATTCTTGTAGGACCATATATGTTTAATTTCAAAGAGATTTTCGCTTTATTACATTCTCGTCATGCTTGTGAGCAGGTGAAGAATGGTAAAGAATTAACTGATATGGTATTGCGATTATGTAAGGATAAGGATTTATCAACGGAAATGGGGCAAAACTGTCTTGATATTATTCGTGAAAATCGCGGTGCTACACAACGCAATACACAAGAGTTACGTCAGTTATTTGAAAAACACCATATTATTCCATAAGCTAGATATAATTTATTAGATTCATCTATGATGTTACATAATAGGAGGAGTCACCTATGAGTGGGGAAGCATTATTTAAATCCATCGTTAGTGGTGAGAATCAATCCATATTAGGTGATATAGCTCGTTCCAGCTTGGACTTTCTAAGTAAAGGTTACGAAAAGGCTGTATCAATACGAAACGCTCGATTTGATGCGGGAAACGGGGTTACTAAAGTTACCGTTCCGGTTATCAGTGTTGGGAATATTACTGCTGGTGGTACAGGTAAAACCCCAATGGTGAGATTTATATGTGATGTACTCACACAAAAAGGACTCCATCCTACTGTGCTAAGTCGTGGCTATCGGGCTGAGGACAATAAGAAAAATATAATTATTTCTAAAGATGGTGCTATGTTGGTAGAGCCATTTATTAGTGGTGATGAAGCTTGGTTGTTAGCCAAAGTATTACAAAAGTCTAATGTGATCATCGGTCGTGAACGGGCTAAATCTGCAGAAATTGCTATAAATGAGCTCGGTGCAGATTGTTTAGTTATGGATGATGGCTTTCAACATCGTGCATTAGCTCGAGATATTGATATCGTTCTTATTGATGCTTCTAACCCATTTGGTTATGACCATGTATTACCCCGTGGTTTATTACGAGAACCGCTTAGTGGGTTACAGAGAGCTAGTATTATTGTTCTTACCAAGGTGGATCAAGTGGCACCAGGTGTTGTTTCAGGTATCCGTAAGCGTTTAGCTCATATGCTTCCCAATACACCTGTATATGAAACAATCCACAAGCCTCAATGTATGTATACATTAGATGAGTGGGCCAACGGAGAAAATGGTTCTCCAGTCGATACATATCAAAAGCATCGAATCATGGCGGTTAGTGGTATTGGGAACCCTCAATCCTTTACACAAACATTGACCGATATCGGATATAATGTGGTTCATACAATGCCATTTGGTGATCATCATAATTTCGAAAATGATGATGTTGTAGATATTTGGAAAGAGGCATTTGCTCATCAAGCAGATGCTATTTGTATCACGGAGAAGGATGCGGTGAAGTTGAGTCAATTGCATGCAATTGAAGACTTGAAAATGCCGATTCTAGTGCTATCTATTGGGATTGAATTCATCTCTGAAAAACAAGAATTCATAGAAAATTTAGAGATTTAGTGTATAATAATTAGATACACGAATAACAGAAATGGGGGATTATTGTGAAGTTTGGATGCGTTATTCCTGCTCGTTATGGTTCTACAAGATTACCAGGAAAACCATTAGCGGATATAGCAGGTAAACCAATGATTGAACGTGTTTATGCAAGAGTGTCACAAGCGACAAAAACTGAGTGTACTATTGTTGCTACAGATGATGAACGTGTATATTCTGCAGTTCAAAACTTTGGAGGTTCTGTTATGATGACAGACCCTAATCACCCTACAGGAACTGATCGATTAGCCGAGGTTGCTAATCATTATACAGACTTAGATGTCATTATTAATGTTCAAGGTGATGAGCCTATGATTGAGCCAAAACTTATTGATGAATTGGCCCAACTTTTTGAAGAAGATCCAAACTTACAAATGGCAACTGTAGCCACTCCTTTATTGGAGGATGAATACGCTGAACCATCAGCTGTAAAGGTTATTTTAAATAATCGCAATGATGCGATGTATTTTTCTAGATCCTTAATTCCGTATCCACGTCATGATTTTGTACGTGCGCCGTTAAAACATATTGGCATCTATGCATATCGTAGATATTTCTTATTAAACTATGCAAAGATGGAACCAACACCAGCGGAGCAAACCGAATCGTTAGAGCAATTGCGCGCTCTTGAAAATGGCTATACTATTCGTGTTATTCTTACAGATAAACGATTTATCGGTGTTGATACACCGGAAGACTTAGCTCGTGTAAATGCAATTTACGAGCAAGAGGAGAAATAAATGAAAACAGTTCAAATTAAAGATATTACAGTCGGTGGCGGTAAAGGTCTTTTTGTCCTTGCTGGACCTTGTGTTATTGAAGATTATGACCGTACATTGGCTATTGGCAAACGAGCAAAAGAAATTTGTGAACGCTTAGGAGTTCCATATATCTTTAAAGCTTCTTTCGATAAGGCTAACCGTTCTAGCTACGGTTCTTTCCGTGGACCAGGTCTTGAGGAAGGTCTAAAAATCCTTGCTTCTATAAAAAAAGAACTCAATGTACCAGTTGTAAGTGATATTCACTCCATTGAACAAATCGAACCGGCTGCAGAAGTATTGGATGTTTTACAAATTCCAGCTTTCTTATGTCGTCAAACAGACCTTGTATATGGTGCAGCTAAAACTGGCAAATGCGTAAATGTGAAAAAAGGTCAATTTATGGCACCTAAAGATATGGAAAATGTCTTAAATAAAATGAAAGAAACAGGCAATGAAAATCTTATGCTTACAGAGCGTGGATTTAGCTTTGGCTATAATAATCTCGTTGTAGATATGAGATCTTTCCCAATTATGCGTTCTTTCGATTATCCAGTAGTATTCGATGCTACACATAGCGTTCAATTACCTGGTGGCGCAGGTACTAAATCTAGTGGTAATCGCGAATTTGTACCAAACTTGGCTCGTGCCGCTGTTGCAAGTGGTGTAGATGGTCTATTCTTTGAAGTACATGATAATCCAGAGGAAGCCTTATCCGATGGTCCAAACATGTTATACTTAGATAATTTTGAAGCTTTGCTACGAGATTTAGTAGCTATTGATAAAATCGTAAAAGGTTAGGGGCGGTATTTGTGACTATTTTAGAACAAGCAGCACAGGTACTTCATGAGGAAGCACGTGCTATTGAAGAATTAAGTTCTCGTTTGGATCACAATTTTGTAAATGCTGTAAATATGATTTTGGCTTGTAAGGGCCGTGTAGTTTGTACTGGTATGGGAAAATCTGGTCATATTGGTCGCAAAATTGCGGCTACCTTGGCTAGTACTGGTACACCAGCACTTTTCATGCATCCTGGTGAAGGTGTGCATGGCGATCTTGGTATGATTACAGAAGATGATGTAGTATTAGCTTTTTCCAATAGTGGTGAAACAGGCGAAATCATCAGTATCTTACCATCCTTACGTCGCATAGGTGCAAAATTAATTTGTGTTGTAGGTAAACCAGAATCTACATTAGCTAAGAATTCTGATATTGTATTGCTCGCTGAAGTAGAACGTGAAGCTTGTCCATTGGGCTTAGCGCCAACTACAAGTACTACGGTTGCTTTAGCATTAGGTGATGCCTTAGCAGTATGCTTATTAGAACGACATCACTTTACACCTGAAAACTTTGCTGTATTCCATCCAGGTGGTTCTCTTGGTCGCAAATTATTGTTGACCGTAGAAAATATTATGCATGGTGGTGAAGATAATCCTACGGTATTTAAAGGTGCAACAGTGCGAGATGCACTCTTTGTAATGACCGAAAAAGGTTTAGGTGCTACTAATGTTATTGATGAAGAAGGTCACTTATTAGGCCTTGTTACCGATGGTGATGTGCGCCGCGGATTAGATTCTGGCAGTAATTTCCTAGAATGGCCTGTAGAGGATATGATGACCTCTATGCCTCGTACGATTACAAAGGACAAATTAGCGGCTGAAGCTCTTCATTTAATGGAGAAAAATCAACCACGCCCTATTACGGTGTTACCAGTTGTAGATACAGATAATAAATGTCTAGGCATTGTTCATATTACGGATTTATTGCGTAGAGGCATTGTATAATGAATATTCAATGGATTGTTCTTGATGTTGATGGCGTGCTATCTGATGGTACTCTAATCTATACATCAAGTGGGGAAGAGCTTAAGTCTTTCTCTGTAAAAGATGGACTAGGATTAACGGCAGCTCGAAAAGTAGGACTTAAGCTTGCCATCATCACAGCACGGATATCTCCTATGGTTGAGCGACGTGCTAAGGAGCTTCATTTTGATGCATTGCTTATGGGGCATGCCAATAAGACAGAAGCATTAAGAACCCTTTGTAAAGAGTATCAAATCAATTTAGAAGAGATTGCTTACATGGGGGATGACCTAAATGATTTAGGGGCACTCCAAATCGTAGGTTTACCAATGGCACCAAACAATGCGGTACCAGAGGTTAAAGAATTAGCTAAATTTATATCTACTGTCAATGGAGGCCATGGTGCCGTTAGAGAGGCTGTAGAATATATCTTGAATAATCAAGGTCTATGGGAAACTATTGTAGCAGACTATGCACGAGAGGCCCATGCTCATGGACAATAAAGGAGGTGGGCAGAATGAATAACGAATGGCAATACCATTTAGTTAAAGGCATTAGCTGGCTCGTTTGCCGACTGCCGTATAAGCTCATTTTGCTCATAGGCGCTAGTTTAGGACCAGTATATGGTCTCATAGCGAAGAAGCAAAAACTTAGAGGTATAAAAAACATAAAGATTGGCATGAACATGAATGATCAAGAGGCAGAACAATTAATTGAAAAGTTGTTCAAAAATCTTGGCCGTAGTGTTATGGAAGTCTTGTATATGCCAAACCTGACAAAGTATTTTATCAATAAACATATTGAAATGCGAGGCGTAGAACATTTAGAAAAAGCTATCGCTGAAGATAAAGGTGTAATTGTTCTTACTGGACATGTTGGCAACTGGGAATGGATGGGGGCTGCTATGGCGGCTCATGGTTATCCATCCACTACTATTGTTAAGAAACAACCTAATGCTCAATTTACACGTCTCATGAATGAATATCGTGAGATGGTGGGCCTTGATGTGTTTGCTAGTGGTGGCAATGAAATCGTTTCTGCTGCTAAAGCATTAAAAAAGAAGAAATTACTTGGTTTTTTAGCTGACCAAGATGGCTATATACATGGTTTACCGGTTCCATTTTTAGGCCAAGATTCCTCGGCCGTTATTGGTCCCGCTACGTTTGCAAGAAAATTTGGATCTCCAGTAGTTCCAATTTTTGCATCTCGAAAACCAGAAGGTGGTCATATTGTTCACATTCTACCAGCCTTACATTATATTGATACAGGTGATGAAGATGCAGATATGTATCGTCTAACTGAGGAATGTGTACGTGTTACAGAAGACTTTATTCGTGAGCATCCAGATGAGTGGCTATGGTTCCAACATCGTTGGATGACTAAGATGGATCAAATTATTGATTATGATAAGAAGATAGCTGCACGGGAGAGGGCACATGAAAAACAATAAAAAATTAATTGCCATAGTGGCCGCCATAGTGTTGGCTCTGATTGGTCTTATCGTATATATTATGAAAGACTCTGGTGATGTTGGTACCACTCAAAATCAGAATGGACAACTGGTTAATTTCAAGGAGCAGATTTACAAGAGGAAAAAGATGGCAAGCTAGTATGGGCATTATCAGCGGAAAAGATTGAATATGATCCACGTACAAAAGCTATTGTGTTGACTAATTTAAAAGGTCTTTTTTATCAAGATGATGTAACTACAACAATCACAGCACCTCATGCTGTATTGACCGGTGATCGCAACTCCCTTGATATTGATCAAGGTGTTACAGCTACAAATACTGATGGAGCTGAGTTTAAAACTGATGCACTTCACTTTGATAATAAGACGAAAACGTTGACATCTAAATCTGCCTTTACCTATAACGGTAAAGATATAACATTAACTGGTGATAAACTTGAAGGCAATATGTCCTTGAAGAAAATTAAAGCTATTGGTAATGCAAAGTTAACGAAGAAGTAATGCGAGGAAATATAATGAATAAGAAAAAACAGATTGGTATGGCTATTTTGGCTATGCTTATGACAGCATCTGTTACAGCTTGGGCCGCAAATGATCCTTTGACTATTAGCGCAAATACATTATCTTATGATGGCAATACGGGAATGGCTGATGCAAAAGGTAATGTGGTAATTACTCAAGCTGATAAAACGATGACTGGTGCCAATGGATGGTATAATACAAAAACTCAGGAAGCAAATCTTGATGGCGGCGTATCTATGATTGGTTCTGATATGGCTATGTCTGCAGAATCAGTGCACAGTTACAATAATAATAAATTCACTGCTAATGGCGGAGTTCATTTACAACGTAGCGATCGTCAAATTTTCGGCGATAAAGTTGAATATAATACAGATACAGAGTATGGTCTTGTATCTGGCAATGCTCGTTTGATTGCAGAAGGCACTACTTTGACAGGTAATCAAGTTGAAGGGTGGCTAAAAGAAATTCGTGCAGTAGCACAAGGGGATGTGACATTCTCTAATCCAGAACGAAATGTATCTGGCTCTGCAGAGCGTGCTACCTATACGCAAACACCTAATCAAAATGATGGAGTTGTACTTTTATCTGGATCTGCTCATGCTGTTCAAAATGGTAATGTACTCAATGCGCCAGAGCTTAAAATTCGTTTAGCTGATGATTCTGCTGAAACATTGGGTGGTCGTAGTACACTCATCATTGTTCCAAATCAATAAGGATTAAATATGTATATAGAAACCAAAAACTTAGTCAAAACCTTTAGCGGTCGCAATGTTGTAGACGGGGTTAGTTTACGCGTTGATAAGGGGCAAGTCGTTGGGCTCCTAGGTCCTAATGGGGCAGGGAAAACTACATCATTCTATATGATTGTTGGTATTGAACGACCTAGTTCTGGTATCATTACCGTTGATGGCAAGGATATTACGAATATTCCAATGTACAAACGAGCTGCTGAAGGTATTGGGTATCTTCCACAAGAAGCATCAATTTTTCGCTCAATGACTGTTGAGGATAATATTCGTGCTATGTTACAAACAACATCAAAGAAATCTGATGAAATTGAAGCTATAGTGGAATCTCTCATCGAAGAATTTCATATTGGTCATGTTCGGGATCGTATGGGGATGCAGCTATCTGGTGGTGAACGCCGTCGTGTAGAAATCGCTCGTTGTCTTGCGTTAGAACCGAATTTTATTCTTCTCGATGAACCTTTTGCTGGTGTCGACCCTATCGCGGTTGCTGACATTCAACAAATCATTTTGCATGTAAAAAATCGCGGTATTGGTATCTTGATTACAGATCACAATGTGCGTGAAACATTGGGGATTGTAGATAAGGCGTATATTTTAAGTAGTGGTAAGATCCTCCTAGAAGGCACCCCTGAAGAAATTGCAAACGACCCAATCGCTCGTGAGCATTACTTAGGGGATAACTTTAGATTATAGGAGGGGACAATGAGATTATTAGATAAATATCTATTAAAAGCCTTTGTAGGTCCGTTCCTATTTGGGGTATTTGCTTTTACCAGTATTTTTATTGGCACAGGTACATTATTTAGAATTGCTCAATATATTACTGAATATGGGGCACCACTAGTTCTCGTTATGAAAGCTTTTGTGTTGGCATTACCAAGCATTGTTATCTTAACATTCCCAATGTCAGTACTATTGGCTTCACTTATGACCTTTAGTCGCTTGAGCAGTACTAGTGAGATTGTTGTTATGCGTGCCGGTGGTCTTAGTTTTTTACGCTTAGCGATGCCTGTATACATTATTGCCCTTATCATCTCAATTGGGGCTGTCGCATTTAATGAATTTGTTGTACCACGTACAAATAATATGTATCAAACGATTGTGCGTGAACAGATTATGAAAAATGCATCACCTCAAACACAAAATCATATCGTTTTAAAAACAATGAATGGTAATGATTTAGGCACATTAATGTATGCTAAAAGCTACAATGCTGAGACTAAAACAATTAAGCATGATTACGGTGCAACAGTTTGGTGAAGGTGGCAAGTTACAACAAGTTGAAAATGCGGATACTGCTGTTTGGAATGGCCAATATTGGGTGATGCAAAACGGCATTATTTATGATATTTCCGCTGGTGATGGTGTAGAACGTACAATGAAGTTCAAGGAGCAATCCTTGCCAATTAAGTCTGCGCCAAAGGATATTCAACAAGATCAACGTAAACCAGAAGAATTAACAATCAAAGAATTACGTCATCAAATTAAAGCGTATAAGGCAGCTTATACGAATGCCAATAAACTAGAAATGGAAATGTACCAACGTTTTACAATTCCATTAGCTAGCTTTGTATTTGCTCTTGTAGGTGCTCCATTAGGTCTTCAAAAGCAACGTTCTAGCTCATCTATTGGTTTTGGTATCAGTATCTTAATCATCTTTATTTATTATGGGGTGATGACATTTGCTGGTGCATTAGGTAAAGGTGGTGCATTGCCAACCGTATTTGCTGCATTAATTCCAGATACATTAGGCATCATTGCTGGCCTATATTTGAATTGGCGTGTATCTAAGTAACCTAGTATATAAAGAAATAAATTTGATTTACGAAATAGCATATTTTCGAATCCAATAATTGTGTAATCTTATGAAAGGAGGGACTCGATGTTAGTAGGTGTTAAAATATTAGTTATTATTGCCCTTATGGGGGGACTTATTGCCTACATGGGGGATAAGTTAGGCACTAAAGTTGGTAAGCGTCGCATGTCCCTCTTTGGATTACGGCCTAAGCATACATCGATTATTGTTACTATCGTAACGGGATTGTTAGTTGCAGCTGCTACAGTAGGTGTATTAACTATTACATCTCAAAGCGTACGAACAGCGCTCTTTGGGATGGATCAGTTGCGAGCAGATATGAAGCAACTTAATGATGAGGTAGCTGCTAAGACGCAAGAGCTTATTCGAGGACAAGCATTGCTTGAGCAAAATAAGCAAGAATTAGCAGAACGAATGGCTGAAATAGAGCAAATTCGTAAAGAGGTTGATGCAACTAAGGCTGAGTTGGCTAGTGCACAAGCGGCTAAAGATGCGACTGAAGCTGAGTTAGCTACACTTCAAGCTTCATATGATGAAGTATCTAAAAAATTAGCTGATTTAGAGGCTACAAGAGCCAAGATGGAAGCTCATATTAAGGATTTACAGACAACGCAAGAACAGTTGCAAAATGGCATTATTCATTTGCGTGAAGGTACAATTCTTTTCCAAGTTGATCAATTATTGGCGCAAGCTGTTGTTCGACCTGGTTTAAGTGAAGAAGATAGCCATGCAGCCATCAAAAATATTATTGATGATACAAATAAATTGGTATTACGTCGTCTTGGTATAGAAGATCAAGGGCAGGCTGTTGTGTATGTAGACCGTCAGAATATTGAGGTAGCTACACAAAAGCTTAATAGTGCAAAGACTCCAATGGTGGTTCAAGTGGTTGCTGCTGGAAATATTATTGCTGGTGAACCAGCGGTAGCAGTTATCCAAGTTTACCCACAACAATTTATTTATAAAAATGGAGAAGTAATCCATTCTGCTATAATGGATGGTGGCCCTAACGCTCAATCTGCTATGCTTCAATTCTTAAAGCAAGTAAATGAAAAGGCAAGAGAAAAAGGGATTATTCCGATTCCTTATCTGGTGATATCGGAACGATACCAGGGGATGATTTGTTTACTGCTATTCGTCGTATTGCTACAATACATGGCAAGGTTCATGTAGAAGCGTATGTTGATGGTGATACATATTCATCTGGCCCTGTGCATCTTAAGTTACGTATTACTCAAATGCCTGTTTTTAATGATAAGGCTAAAATGCCAGCTTATTAAATTGAATAGTATTTTGGTTTATATACTTTAAACGAAGGTCTTATGTAAATTTTTACATAAGACCTTCGTTTTGTGTTAAAATATAAATGCTGTATTAGAAATGAGGATAGTAATATGACTGATACTACGTACATTTTGGCTGTAGATCCAGGCAATGAAAAAACAGGTGTAGCAATTGTGACACCTTCTGGTACTATGGTATGTCGTAAAATTATTATGACAAAACAGTTCAATGGTGAAATTGAACGTATATTAACTGAATATTATGGTATTGTTCATATGGTATGTGGAAATGGTACAAATCATAAATATTTATATCCATCTCTCCAACAAATTGGACGAAATCATAAAATTACGACTAGCTTAATTGATGAATCGCATAGTACTGAGGAGGCTCGAAAATTATATTGGCAATATAATTCACCTACAGGGTGGCGTAAGATTATCCCTACGTCTATGCAATTTCCACCAGAGCCTGTAGATGATTTGACAGCTTTTGTTATTGGTTTACGTTATACAAAACAGTTAAACCAAACTGCTAATGATATACAAAGTAATATGATGGACTCTGGTGAGTTAGAAGAAAAGAGACTACATGCTATGGAGCAGTTGTACGGTAAAGGGAGAAGTGCATGAAAAATGAAGCTTCAACGCATAAGTGGTCAAATTTTATTATGCGTTGCTTAATGATGATCTTAGGGGCTCTAATTTATACTATAGGCTTAGATTTATTTTTAGTACCGAATAATATCATCGATGGTGGTGTAGTTGGTATTTCCTTGATGGCTGCAGAGCTTTCCGGAATTTCTTTTAGTATTTTCGTCGTACTCTTTAACTTGCCTTTCTTATATATTGGCTATAGAGCTAATGGCAAAAACTTTACTTTCTCTACACTATTTTCTATCGTATGGATGGCAATTTTCTCTACCTTTGCTCATGATTTTACACCTATCACAACAGATCCATTCTTAGGTTCTATCTTTGGTGGTATCATTTTAGGTATTGGGGTAGGCCTCATTATACGTAATGGTGGTTCTTTAGATGGCTCTGAAATTGTGGCAATCATCTTTGATAGACGTTCCACTTTCTCCGTTGGTGAAATCGTAATGGCCATGAATCTCATTATTCTTGGTGCCGCAGGTTTTGTATATAGTTGGAATAGTGCTATGTATTCCTTAATTGCTTATTTCATTGCTTATAAGATGATCGATATTACAATTACAGGCCTTGATGAATCTAAAGGGGTAATGATTATTACAGATGCAGAGAACTCTAAGAATCTTGCAGATGCATTAAATGCGAACCTTAATCGTGGTGTTACAATTATGTATGGTGAAGGGGGCTATTTAAAGCAACCTAAGCATGTTTTATATTCTGTAGTAACAAGACTTGAAATTATGAGGTTAAAAAATACTGTTTATGAAGTAGATCCATCGGCATTTATTACGATTCAAGATGTACATGATGTATTTGGTGGTAGATTTACAAAGAACGGTCATTAAGGGGTTAATATGAGTAATAAAATAGTAAAAGAAATATTAGATTGGATTTATGCCATTGTATTGGCATTAATTATTGCCATGGTAATTCATATTTTCTTGATTCAACCAACACGTGTATCTGGTGAATCAATGGAGGATACATTACACAATGGCCAATATTTAATTGTAACGAAATGGCATCATATTATGAATGAAATGCCAAATTATGGTCAAATTGTAATCATTGATAGTCGTGTTAATCGCGCACGTACTTGGGTAGATGATGTAGAAGAACCATTGATGAACTATGCATCAGTCTTTAATAAAGCTGCTCAAACAAATGATGTATGGGTTAAGCGCGTTATCGGTCGTCCTGGTGATGTATTAGAGTTTAAAGATGGTCATGTATGGCGTAATGGTGAACAATTACAAGAACCATATACCAAAGATACAAAAATGAATTATACCCGTTCTACATCTGTTACAGTTCCTGAAGGTCATGTATTTGTGATGGGGGATAACCGAAATCATTCTAGTGATAGTCGTTTCATTGGTCCTGTTCCAGTTGATCACGTCCTAGGTTTTGTATCCTATGCAATTTATGCTTTAAAAGCCTCTCTATAGTAGTAATTACTATAGGAGAGGTTTTTTGTATTTAAATAATGGGGTATTTAAAACTTAATATTATTAATGACATATTTTAAGAGATAATATATGATGCATGGCTTTGATAAGGTTATTACTAATAGAAATTAGAGAGACAAAATAAAGGTATTAATAATAGAAAAGAGGAATATAATTATATTTTAGGTCTATATATTAGTATTACATATTAAACAATATTGCATTTATTATTTTTAATAATTGGAAGTTGTAGGTTTATTATCTAAAATACATGAATTTTAGATAAATAAAATGAAATTGTACAAAATTCAATTTTGAAAAATGCAGGAGAAATCTATGTTTATAGGTTTATTTTTATTCATGAAAGAAATTTCATCAAATTTAGTTGTGTAAAATGCTTTACAAAAAATTTGGACGGTGATATATTCTAATCACAGCAAGGCACCACTAATAAAGAGGTGAGGCTGTGATAGATAATATAGTCGAGGAAACGTGGACACTCCTAATATATCTTTCATAGTTATACCACTTATACAGTGAATGTCTTCTGATAATATAAATTCTTATTTATAAGAAAGAAGGAATTCATTATGAAAAAACAATTCGCAACAATTTTTGCAGCAACAGCAGTATTAGGTGTAACAACAGCATTCGCTGCAAACCCATTCTCCGATGTAACTCCAGATAGCTGGGCATACCAAGCAGTATCTCAATTAGCACAATCTGGTATCGTTAATGGTTACCCAGATGGTACTTTCAAAGGCCAAAACAATATCACTCGTTATGAAATGGCTCAAATGGTAGCTAAAGCAATGGCTAACCAAGATCGCGCTAATGCAGAACAACAAGCCATGATTAACCGCTTGGCAGATGAGTTCTCCAATGAGTTGAACAGCTTGGGCGTACGCGTATCTCGTTTGGAAGATCGCGTAGGTAATGTAAAAGTAACTGGTGATGCTCGTATCCGTTACCAAGGCTCTGAAGATAAAGGCGTTTATAAAGCTAATAGCAAATCCTTAACAGATGGACGTGCACGTGTTCAATTCAATGGTAAAGTAAATGATAAAACTGAAGCTGTTGTTCGTGTAAAAGGTAATTACGAATTCGGTGACTCCACAAAAGGTGCTGATGCGACAATCGATCGTGCTTATGTAGATCACAAATTTGGTAATAGAGTATCTGCTAAAGGTGGTCGTTTCCAACAAACAATTGGTGGCGGTTTAATGTACGATGATACATTTGATGGTGCTCAATTGAACGTAGGTAATGATAAAGTTCAAGTACAAGGTGCTTATGGTTACATGATGGCAGGCGCTGCTGATGGTAATTCCAAATCCGATAACCCTTCCGTAGCTTATGTAGGTGTTAAAGGTAAAGTTGGTCAAGAATCCACAGTTGGTGGCTTCTACTCCAAATTATCTAGCGGCAACTTGAACCATAATGGTTCCACAGTAAACTCCGATAGCCAAGACGTATACGGCTTCAATGCAGATTTCCGTAAAGACAAAGTTTGGGTTGGTGGTGAATGGTTGAAAGCTTCCAACGTAAATGATTCCCAAGCTTGGACAGCAGGTGTTGGGTATGGTAATTACGACATCGCTAAAAAAGGTACATGGGATGTAAAAGGTCAATACTTCAACCAAAAAGCTAACGCTCCAATCGTAAGTTCCACTTGGGATCAAGCATATGACTTAACAAATACATCTAATGGTTACAAAGGTTATATGGCTAGCGTAAACTACGCAGTACAAGATAACGTAGGCTTATCTGCAGGTTATGGTTTCAACTCTAAAGACCAAAAGGTAATGATCTTTCCGATTTCTACCGTGCAGAATTAAACTACAAATTCTAATTCCCTCACAAACAAAAAAAGACTTCTTCGGAAGTCTTTTTTTGTTGTATATAAAGAGATAATATTTTCTTTTGTATATAATAGTATATATATAGTAAAATAAATCTATATATAGTAAAAGATAAAAATTTATTTGATTAGTATGTATATTGATCTATTCCACAATATATTGTATGAGGTATTTATGAACCAATTATGCATAAAATAGCCCTTGGTTAATTAATAAATATATTATTAATTAGAAATACTTAACAATATATATGATAATAAATCTCATTTAATATAAAAAAAGATAAATTTGATATTTTTAGTAAAAAAAAATATATCTCATAAACGTAGATAATAAGTGAATTTTAGGGCATTTTAAATTATAAAATTTTTATAATGAGAATGAAATTGAGAAAAAAGGGTTTACACGAAAATTTGGTTATGCTAATATCACCCTACAAGAAGTAACAAACACATGAAACGAAGAACTTCGATGTAGAATGTGGCGAGGAAACGTGGACACTCCCAGAAATTCTTATTCTGAAGAACAGAGTAGAATGTGAATGTTATGACTTGTAACATTTTATATTTCTATTTTTCAGAAAGAAGGAATTCAACTATGAAAAAACAATTCGCAGCAATCTTTGCAGCAACAGCAGTTTTGGGTGTAACTACTGCATTCGCAGCTAACCCATTCTCCGATGTAACTCCAGATTCTTGGGCATACCAAGCAGTTTCCCAATTGGCAAACGCTGGTATCGTTAATGGTTACCCAGATGGCACTTTCAAAGGCCAAAACAACATCACTCGTTACGAAATGGCTCAAATGGTAGCTAAAGCTATGGCTAACCAAGACCGTGCTAACGCTGAACAACAAGCTATGATCAACCGTTTGGCTGATGAATTCTCCAACGAATTGAACAACTTGGGCGTTCGTGTAGCTCGCTTGGAAGACCGCGTTGGTAACGTAAAAGTTACTGGTGATGCTCGTCTTCGTTACCGTGATGCTGAACACGAAAAATCCAAATTCGACGCTCGTGCACGTGTACAATTCAATGCAAAAGTAAATGATCGTACTGACGCAGTTGTTCGTGTAACTTCTGGTAGCTTCGTATTGGGCGATGCGTCTAATGGTAGTGATGCAAACGCTACAATCGACCGCGCTTATGTAAACCATAAATTCGGCGAACGCGTATCCTTAAAAGGTGGTCGTTTCGGCCAAGTTATCGGTGGCGGCTTAGCATTTGATGGTACTTTCGACGGTGCTCAATTCAATGCTGGTAACGATAAAGTTAACTTCCAAGCTGCATATGGTTACGCAGTATCCGGTCGTGCTGAAGGTAATTCTAAAGCTAATAATCCTGAACTTGCTATTGTTAACTTGAATGGTAAAGTTGGCAAACATGCTGATTTAGGTGGATTCTATGCTCGTGTGAATGGTGAAAATTCTTTAATCAATGGTTCTTCTAACCAATATAAAAATATTTATGGCTTCAATGCTAACACTAACTTTGACAAAGTTTGGGTTGGTGGTGAATGGTTAAAAGATTCCCAAGTTAAAGATTCTACTGCTTGGACTGCAGGCGTAGGTTATGGTAATTATAGCCAAGCAAAACAAGGTACTTGGGATGTTAAAGCTCAATACTTCAACCAAAAAGCTAATGCTCCAATCGTAGATACTACTTGGAATCATGGCTATGATAAAACTTACACTCAAAATGCTAAAGGTTGGATGGCAACTGTTGACTATGCATTGCAAAATAACGTTGGCTTGTCCGCTTACTACGGTTTCGACTGGAAAACTCAAAACGGTGACGATCTCAAAGGCGACTTCTACCGTACAGACCTTAACTACAAATTCTAATTTGACAGTTAACCATATAAAAGGGACTCCTTCGGGAGTCTCTTTTTTTATGGTTAATATATATAATCCTATAATAAATTGATATAGAATGCCTTTTATTATGCAATTTTGATAATTAAAGATCGATTTATATACAAATAATACTTATTTTTGTTTTATGATTTATTAGCTCTGTTACTGGGAGAAGTAAAATATTTTGATAAAGGATTACTGTATATTTCTATCTATATAAGTATTATAAATGGTATAATAAAGAGTATTAGATTTTCTTGTGAAGGAGGTAAGAATGAATCCTTCTTTTTCTCATATAAAAATGGTAGCCATCGATTGTGATGAGACGTTAGTTCGAAGTGATAATACAGTTTCTGCGTATACAGTTGATGTATTGCATCGCTTGCAGCAGAAGGGAATTGGTATAACAATTGCAACTGGACGCATGTATCAAACGGCAAAACCAATTGGATTAGCATTACAACTTGGTAATGTTCCTATGATACTGTTCTCTGGTGGTTTAATCCAGGAGTTAGAAACGGGATATAAGCTATTTGAACAAACTGTTCCTATAGATGTAGTACGTCGTGTTTTCAACTCGGCCAACAATATAGTTGGCATATACAATCGTATGTAGATGATCATTTACTGTGTCATCATAAAATTGGCAATCCGATCATTATGAACAGCAAACAGGGGCTGTAGCTGAGTTTTTAGGTGATACAATTTATACACTTTCTTCAGAGCCTAATAAGCTCATTGCTATCGATACAGAGGAAGGAATCGATAGAATTATTGATATCTTGACTCCATTAGTTGGTGATCAAGTTACATTAGTGCGTAGTCAACGAGATTTCCTCGAAATCACTGCACCGAATGTATCAAAAGGGCGTGCATTAGCTCAATTAGCTTTAGATAATAATCTTAGTCTTGAAAATATAGTTTCCTTTGGAAATGCAGAGAACGATATTTCTATGCTTAGTGAAACAGGGTATTCAGTAGCTGTTTCAAATGCAACAGAACATGTAAAATCTGTGGCTCATGAAGTATGTGGACATCATAATGAAGATGGTGTAGCTCACTGGATAGAAAAGAATCTTTTATAATGGAGTAAAACTATGGAAGCATTTCGTTTATTAATTGTTCCAGGCATGTCTGGTGCCGGCAAAACTCAGGTTCTACAAGCATTAGAGGATATGGGCTATCTATGTATTGATAATATTCCTCCTGTACTTATTCCTAAGCTAAGTGAAATTTGTCGACAAGGTGGAGAACGTACAAACCGTGTAGCTTTAGTTGTAGATATTCGCGGTGGTGAATTCTTTGAAGCCCTTTCATCATCTCTTGAAACATTAAGAGAAATGAAGGTAGATTATGAAATTGTCTTTATGGATGCCACAGATGAGACGTTAATTAGACGATATAAAGAAAGTCGTCGCAGCCATCCACTAGCTCCAGACGGGATGATCACTACAGGTTTGAAAGAAGAACGTCAGATATTAAATTCTGTACGACATAAAGCAGACTTCATTATTGATACAACGAATATGAAAACTGCGAGCCTCAAAGAGTATTTAAAAACTCGATTCACTCAAGTTGACGAAGGACATGGCATGTCTATTACAGTTGTAAGCTTTGGCTTTAAATATGGATTACCATTGGATGCGGATATGGTTTGGGATGTTCGATTCTTACCAAACCCATTCTACATTCCAGATTTCCGTCATAAAACAGGTCGTGTGAAAGCTGTAAATGAATATATTCATTCCTTTGAAGTTACAGAGGAATTTAAAAAGCGTTATTTTGATACCATTGATTTTCTTGTGCCTAATTATGAACAAGAAGGGAAGTCTCAATTTATCGTTGCTGTAGGCTGTACAGGTGGTATGCATAGATCTGTGGCTATGGCAGAAGCATTATATTCTCATCTATTAGAAAATGGCTATCGCGTTTCTGTAGAACATCGAGATATGATGAAAAATAATGTAGAAGAAGATTATAATCCTCATGAAATTAAAACATTTGGTAACTAGATAGGGGTTCTTATGTTGCGAAAAAGATGGTTTCGGTGGCTTATACCGGGCCTAAATATAAAACGTTGGCTTGCCCTTTTAGTTGTGGTGTAGGTCTTTAATCATTGGTATTTCATTGATGTTTAACTATCAATGGCTTGCCGTTCTTGAAGATATTGTATTAGCTTTTTCTTATAATATGACGGGCTTTTACAATTATAATGTGCTCATTGCTGTAGGGGCTGTTGTATTATCGATTGGCGCTGTTCTAATGCTAATTGGTACTAGTAAGGTTATTAAAACGATTATTCGTGCTGTATTACCTAATCCTGATAGTAAGGTGTCGGATATTATTTTCCAAAATATACGCCTCGATAAAGGTCCTAAGATCGTTGTTATCGGAGGTGGTACAGGGCTATCAAATTTATTACGTGGATTAAAATACACACCTCTAATTTGTCTGCTATTGTAACCGTAGCTGACGATGGTGGTTCCTCGGACGCTTGCGTAAAGATTTTAAAATGATTGCTCCTGGCGATTTACGAAACTGCTTGATTGCATTAGCTGAACAAGAAGGGGTTATGGAAAATCTTTTCCGTTATCGCTTTGAAGGGGAAAATGAGCTATCTGGGCATAGTTTTGGTAACCTTTTTATCACAGCACTTGCTCAAGTATATGATGGCGATGTGGAGGAAGCGCTTGAAGCGGCTAGTAAATTGTTGCGTGTACGAGGTCGTAATTCCGTCGTCTACTGAGTTCATTAAATTAGTAGCGGAGATGACCGATGGTACTATCGTAGAAGGTGAAAGTAATATTCCTAATTCTGGTAAACGCATTCGCCATATGTATAGTGAGCCAGCACAACCAAAACCAGAAGGTGCTGCGTTACGTGCTATCGATGAAGAAGATGTTATCATCTTTGGACCGGGTAGCTTATATACAAGTATCATTCCGAATTTGTTAACTGATAAAATTGCATCTCATGTACGCGCTAGCAAGGCAAATAAAATTTACATTGCTAATGTTATGACTCAACCTGGTGAAACTACAGGTTATACCTTAAGTGATCATGTGGAGGCTCTCATTGCACATGGTGGTGAAGGCATTGTAGATACTGTACTTGCTAACGATGGGCCTTTACCAATTCAAATGGTAGAACAATATAGTGCTGTAGGTTCAGAGCCTGTAGTATTAGATACTAAGAAGCTACAAGCTAAAGGAATACGTACGATTAGGGCTACATTGATAAGTCCTAAAAAGCCGGCTGTTCATGATCCTGAACGGTTAGGTAAAGTAATTATGGATATTGTGCATGCTATGCAATCAGATACTGAACCACATATCCTAGAGTACTATCTCCAACGAGATGATCATTAATGAGAAGGGATACCTATGTCATTTGCTGAAGATGTAAAAAATGAATTATGCCAATATGAATCCTCTAGTGATGCAGATGTGGCCATGAAAATTGAAGCGTCTTGCTTATTGCGCATGGGTGGATCTATCATTCTGGGGATGAAGGGTGCTGTTGGTATTAGATTGGCTACTGCAAATAATGCAGTAGCTCGTCGCTTGTTAGGCATATTAAAAAAACAATATGAATTACCTACCAATGTATTAGTACGACAAGGGCTAAACTTACGCAAGAAAAATATGTATACTTTATCTGTAGAGCCATCTATAGAAGGGCGACAGGCGTTAGAAGATCTTGCTTTATGGCCTGTAACTGAACAAATTCCTCGTAGTTGGCTTAAATCTATGGAGGCACGACGTGCTTTTTTACGGAGGTGCCTTTTTAGGCGGTGGCTCTGTTAATAAGCCACAAAGTGATTATCATCTCGAGTTTATGACGGGGAATGAGAATTTTGCAAAGGAAATTATACATGTATTGCGGTTATTTCATATTCATGCAGGCTTGACTGAGCGTAAGGAAGAGTATGTAGTATATCTTAAAGAAGGGGACGCTGTAACGAGTTGTTTGCAAATTATGGGTGCTCAATCAGCACTGATGGAATTTGAAAACGTGCGCATAATGAAAACTGTGCGAAATCAAATTAATCGACAAGTAAACTGTGAGACTGCAAATTTGCAAAAGGTTGTAGATGCTGCAGTACGCCAGGTAAAGGCTATTCGAATTATCGATAGAGAAATTGGTATTGATGAGTTGCCTGAAAAGTTGCGGATTGTAGCAAGATTGAGATGGGACAATCCAGAAGCGAGTCTGAAAGAACTTGAAGAATTGATGGATGGCGAATTATCTAAGTCGGGTATTGGACATCGTTTAAAGAAAATCGAAGCATTAGCACTTACGTATGACCCTATGGGGCTTGAAGAAATATAGAGGTATTAATATATGTTTTCTTATAAATCAAAATATTGTGTAGCCGCAGCGATGGCCGCCATGGCTGCTCTTACAGGCCATGTAGAGGCTCGTGATATAGATTTACAATCAATTGGATATTTTCAGTTTTCTCCGTTGCCACCAAGTTTGGTGTCTCAAACGGATACATTGCTACTATCAGATAGCCCTGAATATGTAGGACCAGTAGGTGGTACACTTAGTGCAGGTACAATTAATGGAAATGGTCGTATCTATTTTTACCATGTAAATGAAATGGATCAGCCCCATAAGATTGCTATCGTATTGGAGAATCAATCGGCGTATCCCAATACTGTTCATGTGATGAGACAGTTGAAATCTGTGGCCACACCAGATTATTTCGCTGCTGGTCGTGATTTATCCCGGAAGGACTTAGAGCATCCTTTAGATGAAAGTCCCAATGCGAGACCTTTATATTCGCTAAGTATTCCGCCACAAGGGCGCCAATTAATCTTTAGTGATTTGGAAAATACACCAGTATATCGAGATGCATTATTTACCGGTATCGTAGATATTAAAACAGAGGCACCAATCTTTGCTCGTGTTATGATGTTGCCTATGGGGATGGATGCTGTAGATGCATCTCATTGGGCGAAAAATTTGCCTATTGATGAGATTCAGTTGCGTGGTACCTATACTGGGTCTAAGCGTAATATGGAGGTTACTACACCATTTGATACGACATTAGGTGGTGCTTTTGTAGAAATCGGTAATGACCGTGAAGATATGTTTATCAACGGTGTAGACGAAATGCAAAATAAAGCATTTGTTCGTGACCGTGGTAACTATGGTGTTTCATATACTTTAAAAATTCCTACAAAAGGTAATGAACCATTTAGATTGTATTTTAACCCTCTTGGTGGTCCCTATTCTGGTTCCTTTACGGTGAAAGCATTACACCAACAAGGTGCTCGTCGCGGTCAAACAGATACACGAACCTATCATATTGGCGGTGCTGATGGTATCTCTGCACTTGGGGATGGAACTATTTTAGATAGTCGCATCATGGGTAACTATAACGCAGGTGATTTATTAACATTAAACTTTATGCCTGCAGGGGCATCTAACTTGCCGATACGGTTTCTTGTTAATTCCTGAATCTCTTGCGAATCCACAAAAACATCAAACTATTGCTGTTAATGTTCCTAAGGATGTAAAAGATAGTTTAGGTCATCCAACTCAAGGGACTACGCAAATTCCGGTAGGCCCTATAGGTAGTAAAGATAGCAATAAAGGTACTGTAGATACTACAAAATCCACATTGACACCTAGTAAGCAGGCAGAGAATATCGCTCATGAAGAAACTAAAAAGTTAAGTGATAAAGCAGCTGCTGAAGCTAAAAAAGAAGCTCAACTCAAAAAATCAAAAGAAGCGGAGGAAACATTAGCTCGTAAAAAAGCAGAAGAAGCTAAATTAGCTGCTGAAAAAGCAGAAATGGCACGCAAGGCTGCAGAAGCTAAACATGCTGAAATTGAGCGTAAAATGGCAGAAAAAGCTGAAGCTGATCGCAAAGCTGCTGAATTGAAGGCGGCTCAAGAAGCACAAGCTGCAAAAGAAAAAGCTGCATTAGAAGCTAAAAAAGCTGAAGAAATGCGCCAAGCAGAAGAAGCTAAACGACTAGAAGCTGAAAGAAAAGCTGAGCTTGATCGAAAAGTAGCTGAAGCACGTAAGGCCGAAGAAGAACGTAAAGCAGAAATGGCGCGTATTGAAGAAGAATCGTTTAGAAGCGGCCCGTAAAGCGGAGGAAGCTCGTGTAGCGGCAGAAGCGAAACGTCTTGAAGCGTAGAATAGAAGCGGCTCGTATTGAAGAAAGCTGAAGAAGCTAGACAAGCCGCAGAAGCCAAGGCTCGATTTGAAGTACAACGGGCCAGCGTTAAAAAAGCTGAAGAAGAACGCTTAGCAGCTGAAGCGTGTGAAGAGAAGAAGCGTAAAGCGTCTTGAAGAGAAGAACGTAGAATAGAAGCTCGTATTGAAGCGGCTCGTAAAGCTGAAGAAGCAAGACGAAGCCGCAGAAGCTCAAGGCTCGATTTTGAAGCTACAACGGGCAGCAATCGTTAGAAGGCAAAAAAGCTGAAGAAGAACGCTTAAAGCAGCTGAAGCAAAACGTCAGGAAGAATTGCGTAAAGCAGAGGAAGCTCGAATTGCAGCAGAAGCAAAACGAGCAGAAGAACTTCGTAAGGCAGAGGAGGCTCGAATTGCAGCGGAAGCAAAACGTGCAGAAGAGGTTCGTAGAGCAGAGGAAGCACGCCGTATAGAAGAGGCTAGACGAGCAGAAGAAGCGCGAAAAGCCGAAGAAGTACGTATAGCTGCTGAGGCCCGTAAAGCAGAGCAAGTTAGATTGGCTGCAGAACGTGCAGAGGCTGAACGCCAAGCGGCAGAGGCAAAACGCATTTCTGAAGAACGTTACCAAGCTCACTTAGAAGCGGAACGTAAGGCGGAAGAAGCACGTCAGCAAGCTCTTGCGCAAGCCGAAGTTGAACGTAAAGCAAAAGAGCGAGCTGAAGCGATTCAACGTGTCAAAGAACAACAAGAAAATGCTCGTCGTCGCGCAGAACTTGCACGTCAACAAATTGAGGCAGAACGTAAGGCAGCACAAGCTGCTAAAACAGGACCTTCCTTCGGCGAACTTGATGATGTACATGAGGATACACCAAGTGTAACTATTCCAAATGCTGTATCTATTGATGAGTTGATTAAACCTAGACCGACTGCATCTCAAAATACACGTCGTCGTGACCAACGGCAACCACAACAAAATCAACAATATGTACAGCAAAATCCAATGACTGATGGTCAGCAAGGTCAAGCTCCTTATAGTTCACAGCAAGGTCAACAAAATGATGATCAAAATCCACCAAAATTATATCCTATGGGTCAGTAATATTAGCTTATAATAATGAAAATTATTTGTATCTAATTATAGATTGATTATAAGGAAACAATTGGTGAAGTATAGAGAGGATAAGCCACTTTTGAGGGTTTGTCCTCTTTTTAAAATACTTATGAACTTTTGCTTTCACATTGACTTTCAAGAGGAGATTCAGTACAATAAATAAAGAAAATGCATCCATGGTACGAGAGACCATTGCATATTACAAAACCTTTTAATTTAGTCCAGAGAGGCTGAGAAAGGAATATAGTTGAAGCGCCCCATAAGGGCTTCTTTGTGCAAACTATTTGACCTTTTGCCCTGGGCAAAAGGTCTTTTTTGTTACGTGAGTTAGGAGGAAATCATGGGACAAGTTAGCCTAAAAGGCAAACATTTATTAGGTTTGCAAAATGTGTCACCTGAAGAAATCAAATTGATTTTAAATGTGGCAAAAAAAATGAAGAAAATCGTTCTTTCTGATGATAAGAAGGTTCCACTTTTAAAGGGGAAATCTATTGTTAACCTCTTTATGGAGCCAAGTACTCGTACCCGTAGTTCCTTTGAATTGGCCGGCAAATATTTAGGGGCTGACGTTATTAATCTTTCTCCTAGTGGTTCTTCCATGGGTAAAGGTGAAAGCTTCCGTGATACTTTGCTAACATTATCCTATATGGGCACAGATGCTATCGTAATGCGTCATAGTGCAGAAGGGGCTCCTCTATATGCCACAAAAGCAGTAGATCCTATCATCATCAATGCTGGTGACGGCGCTCATGAACATCCAACACAAGCATTATTAGATATGTACTCCATTTTAGAGAAAAAAGAATCCATTGAAGGTCTAAAAGTTGTTATTCTAGGCGATATTATGCATAGCCGTGTAGCAAGATCTAATATTTATGGCCTTACAAAAATGGGTGCTAAAGTACATTTGGCTGGTCCTCGTACTATGGTATATCCAGAGCTCGAAAAATTAGGTGTTACCGTACACCACGATATTCGTGAAGCAGTGGCTGATGCAGATGTGGTTAACGTACTTCGCATTCAATTAGAACGTATTCATTCTGCGTTGTATCCTACAAATAGAGAATATGCACGTATCTTTGGTATTAACAATGATGTATTGAAATTGGCTAAAGATGATGTGATGGTAATGCATCCAGGTCCTATGAACCGTGGCCTAGAAATTGCACCAGATGTAGCATATTCTGATCAATCCGTAATTCAAGAACAGGTACGTAATGGCGTAGCTGTACGTATGGCTGTATTGTACTTAACTATTATCGGAGGTGACGGTAGTGAGCTTGCTTATTAAAAATGGTACGGTAGTTAATCCGGCAAAAAAACAAAACGAAGTAGCAGACGTTCTCGTGAAAGATGGTAAAATTGCAGCCATCGGTCAAAATTTAAGTGCTGAAGGTGCTGAAGTATATGATGCAACAGGTCTTATCGTAGCACCTGGTCTTATCGATATTCACACACATTTGCGTGAACCAGGCCAAGAAGCTAAAGAAGATTTCCACTCTGGTACACAAGCGGCTGCCGCTGGTGGTTTCACACGTGTAGTCACTATGGCTAATACAAACCCAGTTGTAGATAATGCTGCACTCGTAAGAGGTTTACAAAAACAGGCTGAACTCACTGGCGTTGTGAAAGTAGAATTTATTGGTGCTGTATCCAAAGGCCTTGAAGGTAAGGAACTTGCTGAAATGGGCGATATGGCGGAAGCTGGTGTAGTAGCATTCTCTGATGATGGCCACTATGTAGAAAATGCTGCATTTATGCGTCGTGCCTTAGAATACTCTTCCATGTTTAATAAAATGGTTATCGACCATGCAGAAGACATTACATTGACTAAAAATGGTCATATGCATGAAGGTATCGTTTCCTATGAATTAGGTGTTATTGGTCGTCCTGCAGTAGCTGAAGATTTGGCTGTTGCTCGTGACATCTTGTTGTCTGAAATGACAGGTGGTCACATTCATATTGCTCACGTAAGTAGTAAAAATACTGTGGATATGGTTCGTCGTGCAAAAGCAAAAGGTCTTAATGTAACATGTGAAGTTACAAGCCAACATTTATCTTTCACAGATGAATATTTACGCGAATATAACCCAGCGTTCAAAATGGCTCCTCCAATTCGATCCGAAGATCATCGCCAAGCATTATTAGAAGGCTTGAAAGATGGCACAATTGATGCAATTATTACAGACCATGCACCACATGCGTATGAAGAAAAAGACCATGAGTTCTGCTGTGCACCAAATGGTTTCAGTGGTCTCGAAACATCTTTGGCAGCGGTTATTACTAATGCATATGGTCCAGATAAACTTAGCATCGACCAAGTTGTATACTATATGAGTACACGTCCAGCTGAATTAATGCGCCTTGATGCAGGTGTTCTTGAAGTTGGTAAACCAGCAGATATTACTGTATTCTCAACAACTGAAGAGTGGACAGTAGATCGCAATAAATTCTATACAAAAGGCAAAGTTAGCCCATTTGATGGTATGACTGTTACAGGTAAGGCCAAACTCACAGTAGTTGATGGCAAAGTAGTTATGAAGGAGGGCGTAGTCTTATAATGAAAGGCAAGTTAGTTCTTGAAGATGGTTCCGTGTTTGAAGGTTCCTTATTAGGTGGCGCTCCTACATTAGGGGAAGTTGTATTTAACACAGGTATGACAGGGTATCAAGAAATCTTGACTGACCCGTCCTATGCAGATCAAATTATTACATTAACATATCCTTTGATTGGTAATTATGGTACATTGAATGCTATTACTCAAGGTCCTAAACCATATTGTAAAGGCTTTATCGTAGGCGAACTGTGTGATTTCCCATCTAACTGGCAAAATGAAGGCCTATTTAGTGAGTATCTTCGTTTGCACGGCATCCCTTGCCTTTATGATGTAGATACACGTGCAATTACACGTGTTCTTCGTAACCATGGTGTAATGAAAGGCGTACTTGTACGTTCTGATTACCCTATGGAAGATATCCAAAAATTATTTAAACAAGACTTGCCAACAGATCAAGTTATGCGTGTAACTACAAAATGGCAAGGTATGCGTGGCGATAAAAATGCAGAGTTCCATGTAGCTGTAATGGACTATGGTGTAAAAGAAAATATCCTTCGTTCTCTAGAAGCAGCTGGTTGCCGATTAACAGTGTTCCTGCAGATGCTAAGGCCGAAGATGTGTTGGCAGCAAATCCAGATGGTATCTTTTTATCTAATGGCCCTGGAGACCCTCAAGATCTTGGCTATGCTGTAGAAGAGGTAAAGAAATTGTTCGGTAAAAAACCTATCTTCGGCATTTGCATGGGCCATCAAGTATTGGCACAAGCCTATGGTGGTACAACATTTAAATTGAAGTTTGGTCACCGTGGTTCTAACCATCCTGTACAAGATTTACGTACTGGTCGGGTATATATTACATCTCAAAATCATGGCTATGCGGTAGATGATACTTCCTTGCCAGATTTTGTAGAAATTACACATCGCAGTGTAAATGATGGCACTGTAGAAGGTATGCGCCATAAAGAATTGCCTATTTTCTCTGTACAATATCACCCAGAAGCGTCCCCAGGACCTACTGATAATCTATATTTATTTGACGAATTTGAAGACTTAATGAGAAAGGGAAAATAATATGACCACAGAAGCAAAAAAAGTGCTTGTAATTGGTTCTGGTCCAATTATTATCGGCCAAGCTGCAGAGTTTGACTATGCTGGTACACAAGCATGCCGTTCCCTTCGTGAAGAAGGTTATAAAGTAGTATTGGTTAACTCCAATCCTGCTACAATTATGACTGATACAGATATTGCAGACCGCGTATATGTAGAACCAATTAGTCTTGAATTCGTAACAGAAGTAATCAAAAAAGAACGCCCTTGGGGCTTATTGGCTACATTAGGTGGCCAAGTAGGTCTTAATATGGCCGTACAATTGTCTGAAACTGGCGTATTAGACAAATACGGTGTAAAACTTCTTGGTACAACTCTTGAAGCAATCAAACAAGCCGAAGACCGTGAGCTCTTCAAAGAAGCGATGAAGGAAATCAATCAACCCGTACCTGAATCCGATATCTTTAACGATCTTGAAGAAGCTGTAGCCTTTGCTAATCGCATTGGTTATCCTATCATCATCCGTCCTGCCTATACATTGGGCGGTACTGGTGGAGGTATTGCACATAACGAAGATGAAATGTATGAAATCACACGCCGTGGTTTGAAACTTTCACCAATTCACCAAATCCTAGCAGAACGTTCTGTAGCAGGCTGGAAAGAAATCGAATACGAAGTAATGCGCGATAGTGCAGATAACTGTATCATCGTATGTAACATGGAAAATATCGACCCTGTTGGCGTACATACTGGTGACTCCATCGTTGTGGCACCAAGCCAAACATTGAACGATATTCAATACCAAATGCTCCGTACTGCATCTGTAGAAATCATTCGTTATTTGAAAATCGAAGGTGGTTGTAATGTACAATACGCCTTGAATCCTAATAGCAATGAATATATCGTTATCGAAGTAAACCCTCGTGTATCCTCGTTCCTCTGCATTGGCATCTAAAGCAACTGGTTATCCAATTGCGAAGGTAGCTGCAAAAATTGCAGTAGGCATGACATTGGATCAAATTACAAATGCTGTAACAGGCGAAACAAAAGCATGCTTCGAACCTACACTGGACTATGTAGTAACTAAGTTCCCACGTTGGCCATTTGAAAAATTCAATTTGGCAGACCGTACATTGGGCACTCAAATGAAGGCTACTGGCGAAGTTATGGCTATCGACCGCTCCTTGGAAGGATCCTTACTTAAAGCAATTCGTTCCTTGGAAATTGGTTTAGACCATATTGAGCTTAAAAGAAAATCTCTCATGAGTCCATGGAACAATTGATTGAACGTTTACATTTAGTAGATGATGAACGTATCTATGTTGTAGCAGAAGCACTTCGCAAGGGGCATTAGTGTAGAAGAAAATTCATTACATTACAAAAATTGATACATTCTTTATTGAAAAAATCAAAAACATTGTTAATGTAGAAAAAGCTTTAGTTGAACATGGTTTAACAGAAGAAGTATTGCGCAAAGCAAAACGTTATTCCTTCACTGATTCTGTTATCGCTCGTTATGCTAATACAACTGTAGAAGATGTTCGTGCAAAACGTAAAGAATGGAACATTCTTCCAACATATAAATATGTAGATACATGTGCTGCCGAATTCGAATCTAAAACACCGTACTATTACAGTGCTTATGCACAAGAAGACGAAGTTAAACCACTAGGCGAAAAATCCGTTGTAGTACTTGGTTCTGGTCCAATTCGTATCGGTCAAGGCGTAGAGTTCGACTACTGCTCCGTACATTCCTCTTGGGCACTTCGTAAAGCGGGTTACCAATCTATTATGATTAACAATAACCCAGAAACAGTGTCTACTGACTTTGATATTTCTGATTCCTTGTACTTCGAACCATTAACAGTGGACGATGTAATGGAAATCATTGATAAAGAAAAACCAGCTGGTGTTATTGCTCAATTCGGTGGTCAAACAGCTATCAACTTGGCGGGTCCATTATCTAAGCGTGGTGTCAAAATCCTCGGTACATCCGTAGATAGCATCGATATGGCGGAGGACCGTGAACGTTTTGATGAATTATTGGCAAAACTTGGTATTCCACGTCCAGTAGGTGCTCTTGTAACTTCTGATGAAGAAGCACAAGCAGCAGCTAAAAACTTGAAATATCCATTGATTGTTCGTCCTTCCTATGTATTGGGCGGTCGTGCCATGGAAATCGTATACAACGATAAAGAGCTTGATGTATACATGAAGGAAGCTGTAGTTGCATCCAAGGAACATCCTGTTCTTATCGACCGTTACATGGTTGGTATGGAAGTAGAGGTTGACGCTATTTCCGATGGTACTGACGTATGTATTCCTGGTATTATGGAACAAATCGAACGCGCTGGTGTTCACTCTGGTGACTCCATGGCCGTTTATCCTGCTCAACATTTGAGCCAAGAATTGATTGATCAAATTGTAGACTATACACGTCGTATTGCAGTAGGCCTTAATGTTAAAGGTGTACTTAACATCCAATATATCGTGGCTGATGGTGAACTTAACGTAATTGAAGTTAACCCTCGTTCTAGTCGTACTGTACCATTCATTTCTAAGGTTACAGGCATTAATATGGTAGAATATGCAACACGCATTGCTCTTGGTGAAAGCTTAAAAGATTTGGGCTTGCCACTCGGTCTTGTACCTAATAAACCATATGTAGCTGTAAAAGCACCTGTATTCTCCTTCTCCAAAATGGGCCTTGTAGAAATTGCTCTTGGACCTGAAATGAAATCTACTGGTGAAGTTATGGGTATTGGTCGCACATATTCTGAAGCTTTGTTTAAAGCAATCAATGGCGCTAACATGCGTATCCCAGAAGATGGTACAATCCTTATGACTGTTGCAGAGCGCGATAAAGAGGAAGCGAGTCAATTAGCAAAAGGCTTTATTGAATTGGGCTATCACATTGAAGCAACGGGTGGTACTGGTAAATACTTCAAAGAACATGGCATTGACTGCAAGGTAGTTAACAAAATCTCTGAAGGTGATGACAACTGTGCTGACCACATTCGTCAAGATAAAGTCGATCTTGTACTTAATACATTGACGGCAGGTAAACGTCCTGAACGTGAAGGCTTCCAATTGCGTCGTCTTGCTGTAGAAATGGGTACACCATGCTTAACAAGTCTTGATACAGCTCGTGAAGTATTGCGCGTTGTAGCAAACCGTAAAGATGATGCTAACTACAATGTAGAAGCATTACAAGATTTTGAATTGGAGTAAAACCATGAGTGGTTATGTAGAACAGGGCGAAGTCGTTCGCAATGAGCAAATAGGTTCTGATGTGTGGATTATGGATATTCACGCACCAAAACAGGCAGCAGAAGCAAAGGTAGGACAGTTTTGTAATGTTCGCGTAGCGAACTCTACGGCGCCATTATTGCGTCGCCCTATTAGCTATGCTGGATTCGATGTACAAAAGGGGACTATTACCCTTTTGTATCGCGTCGTAGGCAAGGGGACTGAAATTATGACACGTCTCGTGCCTGGTGATACATTAGATTGTTTAGGACCTTTGGGTGAACCATTTGTAACATCTAATAATATGCTACTTGTTGGTGGTGGTGTTGGTATTGCACCGATGCTATGCATCGCGTCTCACTTGCAAAACGGTGAAGAAGCACAAGTTATTTTGGGCTTTAGAAATGAAAGTGAAACCTTCTGGGCAGACTTATTCAAAGATACGCCTGTAGAGGTACATATCACTACTGATGATGGTAGCGTAGGTACAAAAGGTTTCCCTACAGCGATCATGCCAGAACTTATTAACGCCAATACGTTCACATCTGTTATGACTTGTGGTCCTACACCGATGATGAAGGGTGTGGCAACAAGTTGCTAAAGAGCTCAATGTACCATGCCAAGTATCTCTTGAAGAACGCATGGGATGTGGTACAGGCGGTTGCTTAGGTTGCGCTTGTGATGGTGCCGGTGGCAAACGTTATAAAGTTTGTAAAGATGGTCCTGTATTCCCAGCTGAGGAGGTGTTCTTTTAATGAGTGAACGCGATTTAAATAACACCGTTACACCTAATCCAAAGCTTGCTGTAGATTATTGTGGGATTAAGATGAAAAATCCTATTATCGCTGCATCTGGTACCTTTGGTAATGGCCCTGAGTATGCTGGTTATTTAGACCTTAGTAATGAAGTAGGTGCTATTTCTGTAAAAGGATTAACGCCTAAAGGTCGTCATGGTAATCCAGGGACTCGTATTGCAGAAACACCATCTGGTGTATTAAACTGTATTGGACTTGAAAATCCAGGGGCAGAGCATTTTGTTACAGATATTTTGCCAGACCTCAAGAAATATGATGTACCATTGCTAGCAAATATGTCTGCTGGTACGGTAGAGGAATTTGCGTGGATGGCAGAAACACTATCTGTAGATGATATTGCAGGCCTTGAAGTTAATGTATCTTGCCCAAATGTTGCCTGTGAAGGCATGGCTTTTGGTATAGATCCAAAGGTAGTAGAACAGGTAACAAAAGCGGTTCGTAAAGTAACAGATAAGCCTGTTATTGTAAAACTTTCACCAAATGTTACGGATATTGTGGAAATCGCAAAGGCTGTAGAAGCTGGTGGCGGTGATGGGGTCAGTCTCATTAATACCATTCTTGGTATGGCTATCGATATCCATCGTCGTAAACCTGTATTGGGTAATATTTATGGTGGTTTATCTGGGCCAGCTGTTAAACCGGTTGCACTTCGCATGGTGCACCAAGTGTATAAAGGGGTTAATATTCCTATTATGGGCCTTGGTGGCATTATGACAGGCACTGATGCTGTTGAATTTATGATGGCTGGTGCACAAGCAGTCCAAGTTGGGGTTGCTACAATGGTAGATCCAACGGCGATTTCTCGTATTGCTCGTGAAATGGGCGATTATGTGGAACAATATAATCTAAACAGTATTACTGATATAGTAGGTGCTGTGCATCAAGGGTAGTAATAGTTTGTATCTAGTAAATGTAACGACTAAAAGTTTACTTGTGCAGCTTAAGATGGCTTACCATACATATTAAGATGACAAAGAAAAGACCTAGTACATAGTGTACTAGGTCTTTTCTTATGTATTGTATTGGTATCTAACATAGGGGTAGGTACCAATCGTGGAAAACTGTTGATATCATAATAGTAATCATATGTAGAAATTTAATTATACATAAGCTTTATAGAAATCAATAAATTGCTGTGCTACCGGAGATAAAGCATGTCCTTTGAGGGTAATAAATGCTTTTTTGAAATCTCCAGAGAATTCTGGTAATTTAATGCGGGCCATTTTACGATGGTTAACAAGCTCTTTACCATCCATAGGAACTAAAGAGACAGTTCTACCAGAAGATGCCCATTCGATAGCAGAACTCTTAGTTGTAGTGATAGCAACGGCATTGAGTTGGTCCATATCTGTCAAGCTAGATTGCATAATCATTCGCACAGAGCCGCCGGAGAGGGATAATGGGCATTTTTTGATATCATCCCAAGTGATTGTATCATGTTCGCGGTCTATCCAGAATACATCACGACGGAAGATAGCATATAAGTGTTCTTCTTGTGTGAGAAGAATATCAAATTTGTCAGTGTCTACCATTTGGATATTAGCAATTCCTAACTCAGCATTACCATTAATCAGTTGATTAACTACATTCGTCATCAGTCCTTCATAGATTTCAAAGTGAACTGATGGATATTTCATGGAAAAGGCTGGTAAATATTGTTGTACAATTGGTGTGGAACGAGATGCAGAGGTAGCGATTCTCAACGTACCTTCAATGCGTGAATTTAACTGCTGTACCGCATTATACGTAGATTCTTCAATAGAACATAGTTGTTGGGCTTTTTCGTAGAAAATTTTACCTGCATCAGTAAGTTGTAAGTTCGATCCTCGTTGACCGCGCTTGATATTGATGAGTTGAGCCCCAAATTCAGCTTCTAAATATTTTAATTGTTTACTTAAAGCTGGTTGTGTAATATGAAGAATTCTCTGCGGCCTGTGTCATATTGCCCGTTTGAACGAGGGTAATAAAATTGTGGTAGTAAGATGTATCCATAGAATCTCCCTATTATACACAAAATAAGATAATTAAAATTTATAACGAACTGAGTAATAGTAATTTCACATTTAATAAAATAGTATATATACTATAGTTATCAAGGAAAGAGAAAGAATAATGTGTTTGAAATAAACTTTCTATCCTTATCACAAATTTTTATATAATATAGTGATTAAGAAAGTAGGTACTATCATGGGCGTAGTAAAAAGAACATTAGGTAAAGCAATTCGTAATTGGGAAGCACGTAGATTAATGACTGCACATAATACAGGTCTTAGTCGTAAAAAACAACTAGAACGCGTATGGCCTCATCCATTGACTAATGAAAAACGTCACGAACTAAGTCAAGGCATAAGTGGATTAGTCCATAGTGATAACTAATTAATGTGCTCATCAGTAAGATTATTGTTCTAGCGGTAGCACCACTTCAATAGAATCTAATATAGTACAAGTAGCAGCTCCATGACTCATGTCTTGGAGCTCTTTTTGTATGCGCTCTACATCAGTAGGAGGTACTAAGATAGTAATATCTACATGTTCGCCAAAACTTGCTTCATAATGTAGTTTTTGATCTTGCACATATCTTTCTATAGCCCCATACAAGGAATAGTCGATGGTAGCCTGCAACTGAGTTCGTGTTGTGTGTAGTTCTTTAGGGGCAAGACGTAAAGTTTCTGCAACGGAGTGTGAATATGCACGAATCAAACCACCTGCACCTAGTTTGATACCTCCAAAATAGCGCGTTACTACGACGGCTACATTGGTAATACCAGTGTTTTTTTGAGTACTTCTAACATAGGTTTACCAGCGGTACCAGAAGGTTCACCATTGTCAGAAGAGCGTTGTTGCTCTTGCTTTGGTCCTAATGCAAAGGCTGTACAATTATGACGTGCATCCCAAAATTCTTTGTTGATGCGGTTAATAAAAGCCTGCGCCTCCTCTTCTGTAGAACAAGGATATATTGTTGTGATAAAACGCGATTTCTCCACAACATATTCGTGGCGAAACTCCTTCGCTACCGAAGTGAATTCTACTATAGGGCTTATTGATTCACACATAGTTTCACCTCCTTTGGAATCAAAGTTTATGTTTATTCATCATCACTTTATTATAATCTATTTATGAATGTTGTGTATAGGTGGGGAGATGTTAAATCCCCTATAAAAAAGGAATAGTCCTCTAGATTTGGTAGGATATTGACGTAATGATAATTTATGTTATTATTGATTATAGACCTATGAATGAATACTCATGTAAAAGTGTTCATATATTAAATGATACGTGTTTATAAAGTATTCTGTTAGCGATGTATGATATATCTACTATAAGTTTCTGACTTATATAGATATATAGGAACATATATCTTTGAAGATTATGTTAGAAAGAAGTGATACTATGAGCAAGAAGAAACAAGAGTTTGATATTACAGGTATGCACTGTGCTGCTTGTGTAAAGCGCGTTGAAAACGTCGTTTCTAAGATCGATGGCGTAGAATCTGTAAAGGTTAATCTACTCACTCGAAAGGGGAGTGTAGAATACAAAGATAGCTCTACTGTAGAGCCACAACAAATTATCGATGCCATTACGAATATTGGTTTCGGTGCTACGGAAGCAGATGAAACGAAGCAAGAAATAGAAAAGGTTAATTTAAAACCTCATATTACGCGTCTTATCATTGCTGCTTGTATGGCCGTACCGATGATGATTAACATGACATTACATCGTTTTGGCATTCAAGCCTTGCCAGTATGGGTAGAGTTCATTCTTGCTACCATTGCTCAGTTCGGCCCTGGCCTTATGTTCTATAAGAGTGCGTGGAGTGCGGTAAAGAATGGCGCCCTTACCATGGATGTTCTCGTTGTAATGGGTACGACTGTTGCCTATCTATTCAGTATTTATAATTGGCAGTTCCATCCAGAACTTGGGCCTCATGGCATTTACTTTGAAACCTCAGCTTGGCTCATTACATTCATTCTTCTTGGCAAACTTTTAGAAGAAATTGCTAAGGGGCGTACCTCTGAAGCACTTCAAAAATTGATTGCCTTGCAACCAGCAACAGCTCATGTATTGCGTGATGGTGAGTTCGTAGATATTCCTACATCTAAGGTTGTAGCAGGTGATATCTTACAAGTTCGTGCAGGTGAAAAAATTCCAGTCGATGGTACTATTACTGCAGGCTATTCAACAGTAGATGAAGCTATGCTTACCGGTGAAAGCTTGCCTGTAGAAAAACAAGTAGGCTCCGAGGTAATTGGGGCGACTATTAACTTGAGCGGTGCTTTCACAATGGAAGCAAAACGTATCGGCTCCGATACAATGCTCTCTCAAATCATTAAAGTCGTAGAGGAAGCTCAAACCTCTAAAGCAAGTATTCAACGTATTGCAGATATCGTAGCTCAATACTTCGTGCCTATCGTTATTGGCCTCGCTGTATTGACTGGCCTTGTATGGTATTTTATTGTAGGCGATTCTGTTAATGTAGCTCTCATTAATGCTACAGCAGTGCTTGTTATCGCTTGTCCTTGTGCGCTTGGTCTCGCTACACCAACATCTATCATGGTAGGCTCTGGCTTAGGTGCGGAGCATGGTGTTCTCATCAAGAGTGCAGAATATCTTGAAAAAGCTGGTAAACTCGATGCCATCGTTATGGATAAAACTGGCACTCTTACGCAAGGTGTTCTCGATGTAACGGCTTTCAAAAATTATAATGGTGATGAAAGTATAAATATGTCCCTTATGATGGCCCTTGAAAGTGGTACATCGCATCCAATTGCAAAGGCCATGGTTTATTATGGCGAAGATCATGGTTATAAAGGTAAAGCTGTAGAACTAGAAAGCTTCGGTGATGTGCCTGGTAAAGGTTTGCAAGGCGCTTATCAAGGCGTGTCTGTACAACTTGGTCATAGCCGTTGGATGTCTGAATTAGGTTATGATCTAAGTGCCGTCCAAGATGATATTCTACACTATGAAGAACAAGGTGCTTCCGTGTCTGTTCTCGCTGTAGATGGTGTCATCAGTGCATTATGGGCTGTAGAGGATGAATTGCGTCCAGAAACTATTGAGGTGGTAAAAGAATTACAGTCTCAAGGTATCGATGTGTGGATGCTTACCGGTGATAATCGCCGTACAGCTCAATATATTGCTAAACAAGCAGGTATTACTCACGTTATTGCAGAAGTGTTGCCTCAAGATAAAGCTAGCAAAGTAAAAGAGTTACAAGATAAAGGTCTCGTAGTGGGCATGGTTGGTGATGGTATCAATGATGCACCAGCTCTTGTAACTGCAGATATTGGTTTTGCTATCGGTAGTGGTACAGATATTGCTGTAGAAGCAGCAGATATCGTTCTTGTAAGAAATGATTTACACACACTAGTACAAGCAGTACGCCTCAGCCGTAAGACTATGACTAATATTAAACAAAATCTATTCTGGGCATTGATCTTTAACTGCATTGGTATTCCATTGGCTGCTGTCGGCGCATTAAATCCTATGATTGCAGGTACAGCAATGGCATTTAGCTCTGTAACCGTTGTAAGTAACTCTTTACGTTTAAAACGAGCTAAGATTTAATTTTTAGATTATATCTTATAACATATAATATGTGATAGCGTTGATTTAAGTTTATAAAGCACCTATACCATGGTATAGGTGCTTTATTTTAAATCTGGCTATATATTTAATTCCTATGAAATTAGTGTTTTTAGACTGGTTGAGATTTGTTATACTAAATATAGTTATTCAGCTAAAAGAGAGGAGCTAGATTATGAAATTAAAGACGCGTGATATTGTATATATCGGATTTATTGCTGCCTTATGTGCAGTAGCAACAACGATTCGCATCGAAATACCGGGTGGGGCCATGGTTCACTTAGGATCTGCTGCATTATTTACATCATCCATTCTTTTTGGCGGTTTATATGGTGGTTTAGGTGCGGCTATTGGTTCCGCATTATTTGATCTTTTTGGTGGACATACGCAATACATTGTATTCTCTTTCTTTATTAAAGGTATTGCAGGTCTTATTGTAGGTGGTATGACAGCAGGTTACTTGCCACCATCCATTACAAAACCGACAGCAACCTTTACACGTATTTTGATTGCTCTTATTATTGGTACAATTTGGACTGCATTTGGCTATTTCTTAGCATGGTGGTTTGTTCTTGAAAGTGCAGCTGTAGCAGCTAGCAAAATCCAATACTCCTTGATTACAAGTGCTGCAGGTATTGTTGTGGCTATTATATTGACACCTAAATTGCAATCAGTAGTTCGTAGATTATTTACAAAGAACTAAATATATTAACTAATAATCCAAAATTGATCATTAGGCATAAATAAAAGAGTCTCCCGTAACTTATCTATTCCAGTTATGGGAGACTCTTTTGTTTATTATATTAGATTATGTAGTTACTATTCTTACCTAGAAATTACAGAGATCATTTAAATTTTCTACCATTGTAGGATGTGTGAAGATTTGGTTTTTGAAATATGTATATGGAATGTTGTTGTCCATAGCCATTTTAATGAGGTTAATCAACTCTTCAGCACCTTGAGAATAAAGTGTAGCACCAAGGATTAAATTGTTTTCTGCATTTACTACAATTTTAAAAGCACCTTTTAAATAGTCGTTTACATGAGCTCTTGGCATGGTAGCTACGAGCATTTCTTTAGTTTTAACTGTATATCCTTTGTTGATAGCATCTTCTTCTGTGAGACCTACACGAGCCAGTGGAGGTGTTAAGAATGTTGTATAAGGAATATTTTTGCGATCTTTTAATGTGTATTGGCCATTACCTGTAAGAGCACCAAATACAATGCGGAAGTCATCGAGAGAAATATACGTAAATTGAGGACCACCGTTTACATCGCCTACTGCATATACGCTAGGAACGGAGCTTTCACATGTATCATTCACTACGATAGCGCCACGTTCGTTAGTAGTAATATCCGTATTTTCTAAACCGATGTTAGCTGTATTTGGTTTGCGACCTGTAGCATATAAAACAGCATCAAACGTATAGTTTTGACCATTTGCTGTGATAACAGGTTTGTTGCCATCATTAGATACAGAGTTTAATGTTACATCGTTAAGAATAGTAATACCTTGCTCAGTCAAGTACTCATTAGCTAATTCTTGTACGATCGGTTCCTCCCGTTTTAAGATGCCAGATTCAATATTAAATACTGTTACCTTTGTACCTAGTTTAGCATATAGGCTAGCAAATTCAAGGCCGATAGGACCAGCACCGATAACGCCTAGTGTACTTGGTTGAGGGGATAATTGTTGGATTTCTGTGCTATTATAGAAGCCTATTGCTGTGTCGATGCCATCAATGTTAGGCTTAATCGCTACAGCACCAGTGTTAATAATAATTGTTTCACCACATAAGATGATTTTATCTTCCCCAGCTGTAATGGCGATTTCTTTATTACTAATGAATTCACCATGTCCAGTATATACATCGACATGTTCATTAGTTATCTAGCATACCGAAGTTTTTATTGCGTAAACGAGATGTAACTACCTCGCGTTGGTTTAATACTTGATCGTAAGATAAGCCTTTTGATGCGGCTATAATCATCGTTTTAGTTGGGATACATGCAATATTAATACATGTGCCACCATACATAAGTGGGTTTTCTTCAATCATAGCTACAGATTTACCCATAGAGCCAAATTTAGCAGCTAATGTTTTACCGGCTTTGCCGAAACCTAGAACGATAAGGTCATATTGTTTGGTATTCATAAAATACCTCCTGTCTTTATATTGAAAATATTAGATATCTATATTATAGCACTTTATTACAGATATAAAAGTAAAAAATAAAATTTATTATCATTAAAGTAATTATCTTAAGAACATAAAAGTAGTTGAGTACAAGACCATAATTATGTGTTAAGTATTTCTACTTGACACATCTTTTTTTATGCTGTAGTATATGTAAAGTAATATGACTTGACAGTGATGGAGGTGGCGAAATGGAAGAACGAGTACTTATAAGTTTGCTCTTAGATTTCTATGGGCCATTATTGACGGACAAGCAACGCATGTCCTTACAACTTCACCACGAAGACGATATGTCCCTTGGCGAGATTGCCGAGGAATTAGGTGTATCACGGCAGGCTGTATATGATAATTTACAGCGTGCTCGACATATTTTAAACGATTACGAATCTAAATTACACTTGGTAGCACAATATGAACAGCGTGAAGGACTGCTTTCACAGTTGAAAGAAAACTTGCCTGAAGAGGTGTTAGCTGAAACCAAGGTACAAAAAGTATTGGCGCAAATGGAGGGATATTATGGCATTTGATAGCTTGTCAGAAAAACTGCAAGAAGCCTTTCAATCCTTAAAAGGGAAAGGCAAAATTACTGAAGATGATGTCAATCTTGCGTTGCGTCAAGTACGTACAGCACTTTAGAAGCGGACGTTAACTTTATGGTTGCGAAGGACTTTGTGAAGTCCATTAAGGAAAAGGCCCTCGGTGAAGAGGTATTCGGTTCTTTAAATCCAGCACAAACGGTTATTAAAATCGTAAATGATGAGTTAACAGCCTTATTGGGTGGTACACAAAGTCGCATCATGATTTCCAGCAAGCCACCAACAATTATTATGCTTGTTGGTTTACAAGGTGCTGGTAAGACTACAACAGCTGGTAAATTGGCAGTATACCTTCGCAAACAAGGTAAACATCCAATGCTCGTAGCTGCCGACGTATATCGTCCAGCTGCGATTACTCAATTGCAAGTTGTAGGTAAGCAAATCGATATTCCTGTATTTGCTGATGAAACACCTGGCGCCAATCCAGTAGACATTGCACGCCGCGCTGTAGAGCAAAGCACGCATATGTTGAAAGATGTTGTTATCATCGATACAGCTGGTCGCTTGGCTATAGACGAAGTCCTTATGGATGAGTTATCCAACATCAAAGCTGCTGTTCGACCTCATGAAATTCTACTCGTTGTAGATTCTATGATCGGTCAAGATGCGGTAACAACGGCACAAACGTTTAATGAAAAATTAGGTGTTGACGGTGTTATCCTCACTAAACTCGATGGTGATGCACGCGGTGGTGCGGCGTTATCCATCAAAGCTGTAACAGGTTTGCCAATCAAGTTCACTGGTGTGAGCGAAAAAATGGATGGTTTCGATGTATTCTATCCAGACCGTATGGCTTCTCGTATCCTCGATTTGGGCGATTTCAAAACATTAATCGAAAATGTTCAAGGCGCTATCGACGAAGAAGAAGCTCGTGAAATGGCTAAGAAAATGGCGAAAAACAATTTCACCTTGGATGATTTCTTGAAACAGATGAATCAAGTGAGAAAGTTAGGGCCATTACAAAATATTATTGGTATGTTGCCAGGTATGGGTCAAATTAAGGATCAATTAAAAGACCTTGATTTGAATAGTAAAGAGGTGCGCCGTATCGAGGCCATCATTACATCCATGACGGCAGCAGAGCGAGAAAATCCAAGTATTCTTAATGGTTCTCGCCGCAAGCGTATTGCATTAGGTTCCGGTACTCAGGTACAAGATGTAAATCGCTTGTTGAAACAATTTGAGGAAGCGCGGAAGATGATGAAGCGCATGCAAGGTTTACGTGGCGGTAAGGGCGGCTTCCCCGGAATGCCTAAATTACCGTTTATGTAATACATGGGCAGGGGCGCTGAACCTGTCCACCCACATCAGTATAAGGAGGTGAATTTCATATGTTAAAAATTCGTTTGACTCGTTTAGGTGCTAAAAAAGCTCCTTTCTACCGTATCGTTGTTGCTGACTCACGTGCTCCACGTGAAGGTCGTCCTGTTGACACAATTGGTCAATATGATGCTACTAAACAACCAGCTATCGTTAATGTAGACGAAGAAAAAGCTTTGGCTTGGTTAGCTAAAGGTGCTCAGCCTACTGACACTGTTCGCTCCTTGTTCAAAAAACAAGGCGTTATGCAAAAATTTGCTGACGCTAAAAAGTAATTAATAGAGAGGCATACTGTGATGATAGAATTAATTTCATTAATTGCGAAATCATTAGTGAAGCAGCCTGATGCCGTATCTGTTACCATGGTCCAAAAGGGGAATATGGAAGTTTATGAACTTCACGTAGCCCCAGAGGATATGGGCAAAGTCATCGGAAAGCAAGGACGAATAGCGAAAGCGATTCGCGCTGTGGTGAAAGCGGCGGCTATTAAAGAGAACAAAAAGATATCTGTTGATATTGTCTAAAAGGGAGTATTCCAATGGAAGAAATGACATTACGTGTCCCTGTAGCAGTAAAAGCAAAAGTAACAGAAGACTTGAAAGCGAAAATTGTATCTGATCTTGAAACTCGCCTTGATATGGTGAATAAAGATTTGGAAGCAATTGAGTTCCAAGCTCAACGTATTTTGGCTGATGCGGCTAAAGTTGATGCTACAAGCCTTACTGCGATTCGTCAACAAATCGACGAAGAGAAAAATAAACGCTTGGCTTTCAAAGAAGAAGTAACAGCTAAATTGAAAGATGCTCAAGAATTGTCTTTGGGAACTGAAATTCCTCAAGGCACATTAGAGCAAACAGTTACCGTTAAAATCGGGGATGATTTGGATGCCATGATGGGCGCTGAAATCCTATTAGAAGACGGTAAAATCGTTGCGTTTCGTCAATAATGAAGCCTAACGATTTCATCACAATAGGTGTTATCATCGCCCCGCACGGCGTGCGGGGTGATCTTCGTATTATGCCTAGAACCGATTTTCCAGAACGGTTCATGCATATGGATGCCTGTTACATCGATGGTAAAGAATACCACGTTGCATCCGCACGATTTCATAAACAATTTGTACTAGCATCCTTTAAGGAAATCCCTGATCGCAACGCGGCTGAATTATTCGCTAAGAAAGAGATTCAAGTACGTCGTGAAGATTTGGTAGAATTACCAGAAGGTCGCTACTACATCTTTGATATCATTGGTCTTGAAGTACAAGATACAAAGGGAAATGTGCTTGGCACAGTGACTGATGTATTGCAACCTGGTGCTAATGATGTCTATGTGGTTTCCAAAGATGGGGAACCAGATCAATTATTTGCAGCCATTGAAGAGGTCGTTAAGGACATCGACGTGGAAAATAATTTAATGATCGTAGATCCGCCTGAATGGATATAATCCTTTAGGCGGTTTTATTTTATCTACATATAGGTATATTATGGTAAAAGTTATATAATATAGCTATATATAGATAATGCTAATGAGTTTATGTGAGTTAATATGTACAGAGGACGGTCTATGCGTATCGATATCGTATCTTTATTTCCTGAGTTTTTTGATGCTTTTTTTAGTCATTCCATCATAAAACGGGCTATCGAAGCGGAACGCTTATCTATGGGCGTAACTAACCCTCGGGACTTTAGTCATAATAAACATGGTCAAGTAGATGATACACCATATGGTGGTGGGGCTGGTATGCTCATGATGGCACCTCCTATTTTTGAAGCTGTAGAATCTGTTATTGCTCAATATGATAGCGAAACTAATAGCGCCTATTCTACAGATGAGATATGTGATGAAATGAGTCTTATTGGTAATCCTAGTGAAAGTATACGACGTCGAATTATTTTCATGGGACCTACAGGCCAGCCTTTACACAAGAAAAGGCTCGTGAACTAGCGACGTACGATCAAATAGTCCTCATTTGTGGCCATTATGAAGGTGTTGACTACCGTGTAGAGGAACATTTAGTAGATGAAACGATTTCCATTGGTGACTATGTATTAACTGGTGGTGAATTGCCAGCTATGGTTGTAGCCGATGCAGTGGCTCGAATGATTCCCGGTGTATTAGGCGCAGCTAGTGGGGCCCAAGAGGATTCCTTTTATGAGCCTTTATTAGAATGTCCTCAATATACAAAGCCTCCAGAATTCAGAGGGTGGGCTGTTCCTGATGTATTGCGTAGCGGTCATCACAAAAATATTGCTACCTGGCGACAAAAGGAAGCCTTAAAGCGGACACGATTGTTGCGGCCCGATTTGTTGGAACGACCATTAACAAAAGAGGAAATTAAACTTTTAAAAGAAGTTATTGAAGAAGAGTCTAGGCTATGAATTTTAAGTGTTATGATGTTGTAGAGATTCAGGGAAAGCGATACGTAGTTATTGAAGTTATCTCCTATCAAGAATTCATCATAGAAAAGACAGTGAATTATACTCTTAATGATGAAATGTATAATAATGAATTAGGTACTCATAAAGGGGCTAAGAATTGGACCGAATATGGTCTTATGCCAGTGGATGGTGAAGATAAAAAATGGCTCACCATTGTTAATGGGGAAAAAGGCTATTGTACCTTTTCAGAGACTATTTTACGTTCAACGCCGCCTAAAGGATATAAACTGTACGATAAAGGCTTACAACGCGTCATGTCTGTTAAGGGTGAAAGTAAAGCTAGAAGCGGTGATAAGGCCGATTATAAAGAATATAGATCAATTAAAAAGGATAAAACCAATGTATTCTTTATTGAGGACTGGCATGGTGGTTTGACGGATCAGGCTCAAGGTGAGCGGATTCGTTTGTCGGATGTACATCGACGGCGAGATCAGGCGGCTCAAGCAGCGAGTAAAAAAGATTCGTAATGCAGCTCGCAGAAAAGAATGGACACGATTGGGTCTGAGTTGGGGAATTATTTTATTCTTTTTGGGATATTTGTTTATAGGAGATATGACTTGGCATGAATTGCGTGATGAAGTAGGATTCCCATATACCATGGAAGAGCGCATTAAAGATTCCTATTATTATGAACCGCAAGGCACAAAAGACGGTTTGATGGTATATACGTCAAAGCAAGATCCTAATGCAACGGCTATCGATCTTATCGATGCTGTGTATGGCAAGGTTTATACCATTAAACAAGATACTAAGTCTCCTGAGCGATGGATTGTCATTTATACGACTAAAGAGGTATCTGTTATTAGTGTGGTTAATGGCACTACGTATGTTGAAGTGGGGGAAATTTAAAAAACTTGTCAGATTCGGAGAATACACGCATAGCGACTATTAGAAATGACAGTGAAGTATTGTTACGATATGCGTATATGGTGGAATTAAAGAATAAGCAGGGACGTAAGACGTTATCAAATATAATAAAAGATTGATATAGTATTGATTTCAGTTACGAAATCAAACGAAGGAATATTATATGTATGAACCAAGTAAGAATACTGTTTACATAGCCATAGCCTTTACATCTATAGCAGCTCTAGTAGGCGCTTATTCGTATTGGGACGATGTTAGCTATGCTCTATGTGATGTGGTCAAACCAGAATTAAATAATGGTGAAGTGCGGCTCGTTGATGATGAAGGTAAAAGCTATACCTTGATTAATCATGGTGATGGAAAAGAAACTGCGCTCTATGATGATGCTGAGAAGTCTGTTACCTTTCATCGTGATGAGAAGGGTGATATTATATGGGATGCAGGCTTAGCCAGTTTGATTCCAACTTTGGCGGTAGGTTACTATGCGTTCCATGGTTTTTCAGCTCCAACGGCATATATGGATGCACCTAGTATGACCTATCGCGCTACATCACCACTTACACCTTTTGATGCAAGTACAGGCGCTAGTAAATCTAATAGTGCAAGAGTAGCTAGAACTATTAATGAAATGACTAGAAATCGTTACAATACTAAAACGAGTAATCGAGCACATAGAATTGGTGAAAAGTATGGCTTTGGTAGTGTAGGGGCTCGAACTTCGAGCGGTGCCTCTTAATGAAAGGATGAACAATGAAATCCTATATTGATGAGCTTGATAGAAACATATTTAATTTCGTGGAATATGAAGGGTATGATGATCGGTATCCTTCCTTGTCTATGCAGGCCTTTTCATCCGACTTTTACGATGAAATTCGCCATGCTTCACGTAGATTATTTCAAATTTTTTGTAAAGCTGCAAAAGTATTTCAGATGGCACCAGATGACTTTGCTCGAAATATGGATATGCCAGACAATTTAATTCCTTATTTACATAAGTCGAATGCCTTAGGGTTACCGACGTGGCTATCACGCTTTGATTTTGTTCTCGATGTAAATGGCAATTTGCGGATGGTAGAACTTAATGCAGATACGCCATGTTTTCTTATTGAAAGCTATTATGCCAATGAAGTGGCAGCTAATTATGTAGGACGAAAACATCCTAATATAGAATGCCGAAAAGAATTACATACATTTTTAAAGCGCATGTATGACGCTGTTTTATCTGCTAAGTATGGTAGAAACCAATATGAATCTATGCGGGCAAATAGAGAGAGAACTTACCTAAGAATTCCTTTGTATTCTCTTGTTTTCATGATTATTTTGAAGACTACGGTACAACACAATTCCTTATGAGGGAATTAAAAACAGCCTGTCCTGAGGCAGATACGCGATTCATATCCTTTTATGATATGAAGATTGATGATGAGGGCATTCCTTTAGAAGATGGTAGTCATGCGACCCTATTGTATCGATTACATCCCATGGAGCTTTTAATTGATGAACAAACACCAGATGGCGAACCTTTGGGTGAAATGTTCTTAGATTTGTACGAGGATGATACATTCGCTCTTTTTAATCCGCCAGAGTCAATTATTTTACAAAATAAATCCTTTATGTCCTTAGTATATGCATTGTATTTAACAGATCAATTTTTTACGAAACCAGATCGAGATATCATCGAGCGTTATTTGGCACCATCCTATTTTGAAAATGATTTTTCAGCTCTTGATGATGGCCTTTATATTCAAAAGGAAATTTGGGGCCGTGAAGGAAGGCATGTACAAGTTATTCAAAAGCGTGGTGATTCATCTGAGCTTTACATGGAAAAGCTAGTTGATAACTATGATGATATCGTTTGTCGCGATAGTAAAAAGGTGATGTATCAAGACTTTATACAGCAGAAACGTTTTACTCATACAGTGGATTGTGGAGTGAAAGATGGATTTTTAACCTTATCATGTTTTATGCTTGGCGATCAAGCCTCCGCGGTAGGGTGTCGTTTTTCCCCCAGAGGAGATAGCTGGTACAGAAGCATACTTTGTACCATTACTAATAGAGTAAGAGAAATACTATGTAATTTTTGACCATATAGAGTATAGTTAAACAAAGGATAATAGGTGTACTTCGCAGCAGTTGTGGTTATGTCTACTTTAGAGAGGGTGCGTATGGAGTTTAATTGTTATGATGTCTTAGAGGTTCATGGCAGCCGTTATGTAATCACTGAGAAAATTAAATATATAGAGATTATTCCAAAAGCAGATAAGGAACAATCCTATAGGGGCCAGCCGTCTATGACAAAATCACCAGGTGATTATTGGCATGAATATGGACTAGAGGCTGTTGAGGGAATCGATAAAATATGGTTAACCATTGAGTATAATGATAATGAATGGTGTACCGTATCTAGAACATCCTTTCATACACGGCCGGGGAAAGATTTTACATTACATCAAATCGGTTTAGAAAAGGTTGTCGATGTGGATGGTGAAAGTGGTGCCTCCGTAGGGGACCGCGCAGGATATCGAGAATATCAGCTACCTTGTGAAGGTGGTGCTAGTGTATTCTTTGAAGAAGAGTGGTTTGAAGGTAAAAATGTTTGCCGAAGGATCACGAGTGCCCTTGGTGAACATTCGTCTTTGTAATGATGCAGCCGCTCAAGCTATTAAGCAAAAGATGCGTAACAAATCAATGAAAAAGAGGTTTGGTTCTATTGCTGTTGGCGTGGGGTATGGTGTACTATTTTTACTATTTCTGTTTTGGTCGGACAATGATTTGTCTTGGCATAGTATACGCTATGTTTGGAGTGCCTTATACGGCAAAAGAACATATGCATGACACATCTGCATATTATACAAAAACAGATTCGGATAGCGACTATGTATACACGTCTACACTAGATCCTGTTAGTACCGCATTAGACTTGATTGATTCTGTGAATGGTGATATTAAGAATGAGCGGGATAACTTAGAAGAGGGACATGAAGTTATTGTATTTTATTCTGGGGACTTGGTGTATCTCATCACCAATACGGATGGACAAACTAGGGTTAAGGTATGTGAACAATCAAAATTAACACAAGAGGATTGGAAAATTATTGATCGTACATTAATCAGCTCTCATATACTCGATAACTATGCGACCATGGTTCGCCTAGGAGATAATACGGGACGCGAACGATTGTATCCTACCAGCAACTCTAACAACACATCCAATACAAAATTATATTATTAGGAGGCTTATTATGATTTATATACCAGATGTATTATTGACAATTTTTTATGCTTGTTTTGGTATTATACTGATGTTGACAGCGAACACGGTTATCGATTTCTTCGTGCCTGGAAAATTTAGTGAAGAAATTAAGCGTGGTAACTGTGCTGTGGCGTGGCTTTCAGCGGGATCATTTATCGGTATCGGTGAAATTTTGCGTTCTGTTATTATGTCACCAGCCGTGACTACGGCTGATACGTCCTTGTTACATGGCATTGTAGCCAGCGTTGTATACGCTGTGCTAGGTATTATACTATTTGTAACGGGCTATATGTTTATCAATATTTGGCATCGTAAATATAAATTATCCGAAGAAATTATGCGTGGTAATACAGCGGCCGGTATTCTTGTATTTGGCATTTTCGTAGGTCTTGCTCTTGTTATTAGCGGTGCTGTGCACTAAGGGAGCGTTTTATGTATAAGCCAAGTAAGAAAACCATATACCTTACAGGTGCTTTTGCCGCAGTTGCTGGTCTTGTAGGTGTGTATTCCTACTGGAACGATATCTCCTATGCTGTGTGTGATAAGGTTTATCCAGAGGCAAATGAGGGGGAGGTTCGATTAAAGGATAGTCAAGGTAATCGGTATTCTCTTTTAAACCATGGCGATGGAAAAGAAACCGCCTTGTATGACGATAATCGCTCAGTTACCTTTCACCGTGATAATGGTGGAAACTTAGTGTGGGATGCTGGTTTGGCAAGTTTGTTACCAACTATTGCAGCTGGGTATTATATATTTCATGGATTTAATCCTCCTACGGCACGTATGGATGGACGAACTATGACGTATCGCGCGGTATCGCCATTAAAACCGTATGAACAACCTAATGAATATACGTCATCAGGATCAACTATACATGGCTATGGAGGTGGAAGAAGTTTTCGTAGTTATGAGAATAGTAGAAGTAAGAAAGCATCATCTATAGGGCAAAAGTCTGGTTTTGGTAGTGCTGGTGCGCGGTCTAGTGCTTCATAATGGATGCGATGACACTATATGTTGATGGAAGTTGTTTAGAAATTAGGAGATTTAGCATTGGCAAATTTATATATTGGACTTGTTCATTATCCAATTATGAATAAGCATAAAGATGTGATAACGACGGCCATTACCAATTATGATATTCACGATATTGCACGCGCATCTATCACCTACGATGTATCTAAATATTTTGTGATTCATAATATACCAGCTCAACGAGAATTAGCAGCTACAATTATGGAGCATTGGAAGTCAGGCTTTGGTAGTACCTATAATCCGGACAGAAAAGATGCTTTCACAGGCGTTGAACTCGTTAATTCTATCGCTGTGGCGGTGCGTACTATCGAGGAACTGGAAGGGGTAAAACCTATCGTAGCAACTACCGATGCTAGAACTTATGATAATACAATTTCCTATGCACGGATGCGTGAACACCTTGAAAATGAGGGCCGCCCTGTGTTAGTATTATTTGGTACCGGTTATGGTATGACAAAAGAAACGATGGAAAGCTTTGACTATATTTTAGAACCTATATATGGCCACGGTGAATACAATCATTTATCTGTGCGTAGTGCCGTTTCAATCATCTTGGATCGATTACGGGGCGAAGCATGGTGGAATAAATAGGAGGCGTCTATGTCAGGACATTCAAAATGGGCAAATATTAAACATAAAAAAGGTAAAACCGATGCATTGAAGGCTAAATTAGCTACAAAAATCGGTCGTGAAATTACCGTTGCAGCACGCATGGGTGGTGCCGATCCAACAGGTAATATGCGTTTGAAATTGGCTTTGCAAAAAGCTCGTGAAAACAATATTCCTAAGGATAATATTCAACGTGCCATCGATAAAGGCGTTGGTGCTACGGATATGAACGCATACGAAGAAATCGTATATGAAGGGTATGGTCCAGCTGGTGTGGCTGTTACTGTAGAGGTTATGACGGATAATCGTAACCGTGCGGCTGCCGATGTGCGACATGCATTCTCTAAACAAGGTGGTAACCTTGGTGAAAGCGGTTGTGTAGGCTGGATGTTTAAATCTAAAGGCGTATTCGTTATCGATAAAGAAGGTCATGATGAAGATGAATTGACTATGTTAGCTCTTGAAGCAGGCGCAGAAGACCTTAAGTCCGAAGACGATGTATTTGAAATTTATACTACTCCTGAAGATTATGATGCGGTAGAAGCAGCTCTTGCTGATGCGGGCATTGAAACAGAAGTAGCGAAAATTACCATGATTCCAGATACTACAATTGAATTGACTGGCGATGATGCTGTAAAAATGCAAAAAATGCTCGACGTATTGGATGATCTTGATGATGTACAAAACGTATATCACAATGGTATTTTGCCAGACGACGAAGAAGAATAATATTAAGGAGTACTCTGAGGGGTGCTCCTTTTTTATTGATTTATGAAATTTAGGGTTTCTGTAAATGTTAAGAATACTAATAGATTTCTTATAAATTTTATATTGGAATTCATGAAATTCGATGTGGTATTGTGCTATAATAAAATAGATTATGTAATGGAGGTAGGCGACAGCTTATCTCATTTTTAAACTAAGGTGGGTTGAGGTGCGAATAATAGGTATTGACCCAGGCACGGCTATATGCGGGTATGGCATTATTGACGTGAAGGGTAGCAAGTTAACGCCAGTAGCCTTTGGGGCTATTACCACTAAGGAATTAACTGATTCACAACGGTTAGAAATTTTATTTAATGATTTAAGTGATATTCTAGAGGAATTTAAGCCGGATAAATTTGGTGTAGAAGAACTCTTTTTTAATCGTAATGTAACGACGGCGATTAAGGTAGGTCAAGCTCGTGGGTTATATTGCTGGCCGCAGAGCAACAGAGAATACCTATATATGAATATACGCCATTACAAATTAAACAGGCTGTTACTGGTTATGGTAAGGCCGATAAAAATCAGGTTATTTACATGACCATGAATATTTTGGGGATTCGTGAGAAGATTAAGCCTGATGATACGGCAGATGCATTGGCTGTCGCTATTTGTACGGCTCATAGTTCTCACACTGATAGATTGAAGAGGTTGGTATAATGATAGGGTATGTACGGGGCATCGTAACACATCTCTTTAAAGAGTCTTGTTACGTAGATGTACATGGCGTAGGGTATCGCGTTTATGTGCCGACCACTACGCGTCAACAATTGATTGAAGGTCATGAGGCAACGCTATTTACGTATTTGAATGTGCGGGAAGATGCAATGCAACTCTATGGCTTTTGGACGGAAGAGGAGTATGAGTTGTTTATTTTACTCATTTCTGTTTCTGGTATAGGGCCTAAGGTGGGGCTTGGCATTTTGTCTGGCATGACACCAGAGGCTTTCAAATTAGCTGTTATCAATGGCCAGGTACAGCAATTAACAAAGTTACCTGGTATTGGGAAGAAATCTGCAGAGCGACTTGTTCTGAGTTAAAGGATAAGTTAGCGAAAATGACGCATATATCTGCAGATTCTCCAGCAGCTATACAGCCGATTGGTGTTTCCGCTAGTGGTGCTACCGGTGAGGCTATTGAAGCTCTTGTGTCGCTAGGTTATTCAGAACGAGATGTAGCTGATATTGTAGAGTCTTTAGATGATGGTAAACGCGATGTATCTGAGTTGATTAAGGTCAGCTTGATTGAGCTTGGGAAAGGACGATAAGGATGAACGAAGAAGTACGCCTTGTCGGAAATGGCGAGCACGAAGAAGATATGTGGCAATATAGCTTGCGACCAAAATTCTTTAACGAGTATGTTGGTCAAGAAGAGGCTAAAGGTAATCTAAATGTGTATATTCAGGCGGCTAAGCAGCGTGGTGAAGCATTGGATCACGTATTGCTCTATGGTCCACCAGGTCTTGGTAAGACTACTTTGGCAGGGTATTATTGCGAATGAATTGGGTGTTAATTTTCGCATAACCTCTGGTCCTGCCATTGAAAAGTCTGGTGACTTGGCTGCGATCTTAACAAATTTAGATGATCATGATGTACTATTTATCGATGAAATTCATCGCTTGTCTCGCAGTGTAGAGGAAGTATTGTACTCTGCTATGGAGGACTATGCTATCGATATCATCATCGGTAAGGGCCCAAGTGCTCGAACGGTGCGCATTGATTTGCCAAAGTTTACTTTGGTAGGTGCCACAACACGGGCGGGGGCTTTGGCGGCACCTTTAAGGACCGCTTTGGTATTATTAACCGGTTGGAATATTATAAACAACCAGAATTAGAGTTTATTGTGACTCGAGCCGCAGAAATACTCAATAGGTATTGAGCCAACTGGGGCTAGCGAAATTGCGCGTCGTTCAAGGGGGACGCCGCGTATCGCAAATCGTCTACTTAAACGGGTACGTGATTTTGCACAAGTCATAGGTGATGGGGTTATCACTCAAAGTATTGCAGATGATGCGTTACAGCGTTTATATATAGATAAAAAGGACTCGATCGAATCGATCGACGTGTTGGAGTGTATTATTAAGAAGTATGATGGCGGTCCAGTAGGTATCGATACTATTGCGGCAGCTATCAGCGAAGAGAGAGATACTATCGAAGATGTGTATGAACCATATTTGATGCAACTAGGTTTTTTAGGACGTACACCGCGTGGGAGGGTGGCCACTAAATTAGCCTATGAGCATTTAGGTATTTCACAGACAGGGAAATAACAATGAAAACGAAACGATTACAATTGATGATAATGGCAACTTTGTTTTTAGGTGTAAATATTGGCGGTGCTTCTGTTGCTCAAGGGGCAACATTGCAACATAAAAGTACAGTAGTAACTAAAGAAGCCAATGCCGAAATCAACAGTATCTACAATAAATGTATCGAAAGTAAATTCGACTAAGAAGTCAACTTTTCGACCACTTGTAACTAAACCGGCTCCAAAGCCTGTGTCAAAAGTGTCGTCTAAGCCAGCTGCTAAACCTGCAGCATCTAGTGCTACAACGAAAGCTCAGAAAACAGTAGCTCCAAAACCTGTAGCAAAAACTACATCTACTGGTGTTAAGTCTACTGCATCTAAGGTTGTAAAAACATCTAATGTAAATAGCATTCAAGCTAATACGGCAGTTATTACGCGCGTAATAAGGTAGGTTCTGTAGTAACGCCTGCTACGGAGCGCATAGAGCATGTACCAAATGTACGTGTTCTATTAGGAAGCCGTAGCTCCGATGCTAAGGTGACATCTACTGCTAATATGGTTGTGTTAAATAGTAATAATGGTCAGGTTAGTACAATTAGTGCGAATCGTGGTACCTCAATTGGCGTTCAAGGTGGTAAAATTGTTGTTAATGGCAAGGCCATTGATAGTGTAGTTACCTTAAAACCAGCTAATAGTGATGCGCCATTCTTGTTTGAAGGTAAAGGTTATCGCGGTGGACTTACATTACGAGCTAATAATGGTAAAATGATGGTCATTAACTCTGTACCTCTTGAAGATTATCTTTATGGCGTAGTTCCACAAGAAGTCGTTCCATCTTGGCCAGCAGCTGCACTAGAAGCACAAGCTGTAGCTGCTCGAACTTATGCGCTTCATACAATGGAAGAAAATAAAGGGAAATTGTATGATGTGAGTACGTCCACAGATCATCAAGTCTATAATGGGGTTAGTGGTGAAACTCAGGCTACTACTAATGCAGTAAATAAGACAAAGGGGATGGTTATGCTATATAATCAACGCCCTATTAATGCCTTATTCCATTCTGATGGTGGTGGCTATACTGAGGATAGTGTTAATGTGTGGGGCAGTGATGTACCATATTTGAAAGGTGTAAAGGATTTTAGTACTGGCACATCTACATCGAATTGGACGGTTACTACATCTCGTCAGGCCCTTGAAAGTAAGCTCAATGCAGCAAGTAAAGGTGTTGGCAAATTGAAGAGTATCCAATTGACACCTCTTGGCAAGCCAGGTCAACAAACATCTGACAGAGGCGTGTCTGGACGTATTAAGAGTGCTACTTTCATAGGCACCTCTGGAAAAACGACAGTAGATGGTGATTCCTTGCGTAGTATTTTAGGTTTAAAATCTACACTATTTGATTTCTATGTAAATCACAACCCTGCTAAAGGTACTGGGAAGGCATATCATAACTTTACTGGTAGTAATGATACTGTCTACATTAAAGGCCACGGTTGGGGACATGGTCTTGGTATGTCTCAATGGGGTGCCGCAGAGATGGCGAAACGTGCTACCCCAGGGGATACAAATTATTACCAAACTATTTTGCGTCACTACTATAGTGGCATTACATTAAAGAAAATGTACTAATAAGGATTACGATGAAAGTTACAGATTTTGATTATGAATTGCCAGAGGAACTAATTGCTCAACATCCTGTAGAACCTCGCGATACAGCAAGACTTTTAACCTTGGATAAGGTTACCGGTGAGGTTGCGCATAAAGAGCATTTTTACGATTTGCTTGATGAACTTCATGAAGGGATGTACTTGTATTTAATAATACAAAGGTTATTCCTGCGAGATTATATGGCCAACGGCAAGGTTCTGGTGGCAAGGTAGAGGTATTGCTCCTCACACCATGCGGTGAAAATCGGTGGGAATGCCTTGTTAAACCTGGTAAAAAATGTCCTATTGGTCAAGTTATAGAGTTTGATGACCGCTTAAGTGGGACTGTACTAGATAAGACTGAATTTGGAGGCCGTATCATTGAGTTCACTTGCAATGGTGTATTTGATGATGTGATACAAGAAATTGGTGAAATGCCATTACCTCCATATATTCATGAAAAGTTAGAAGATAAAGACCGTTATCAAACCGTTTATGCAAAGGAGAAAGGTTCAGCGGCAGCTCCAACTGCAGGACTTCACTTTACACCAGAGCTATTAAAAAATAAAAGCGAAAGGCGTGGAGCTTGAGTTTGTAACATTGCACGTTGGATTGGGTACCTTTAGACCTGTATCGGTAGAGACGATTGAAAATCATGAGATGCATAGTGAGTTCTTCGTTGTATCTCAAGAAACCGCTGACCGTATTAATGCGGCTAAGAGAAACGGACGCCGTATTATTGCGGTAGGTACTACATCTGTACGTACACTAGAGTCTGCTACCAATGATGACGGTATACTACAAGGTATTAGTGGATGGACTCAAATATTTATCTATCCTGGTTATAAATTTAAGATGATTGATGCATTGGTAACGAATTTCCATTTACCTCAATCTACATTGTTAATGTTGATTAGTGCATTAGCCGGTCGTGAACATTGTTTAGCGGCCTACGATGAAGCTGTTCGAGAACGTTATCGCTTCTTTAGCTTTGGCGACGCTATGTTTATTCGTTAGGAGGGACTATGCCAAGTATTACCTATGAATTACAAAAGACATGTCCTCATACGGGGGCACGTGCAGGTTTATTGCATACACCACATGGTACCTTCCAAACACCTATGTTTATGCCTGTAGGTACACAGGCAACTGTTAAAACAATGACACCTGAAGAATTAAAGGCTATGGGTTCTCAAGTTATCTTGAGTAATACGTACCATTTATTCCTTCGCCCTGGGCCTGAACTTGTGGAAGAAGCAGGTGGGTTGCATAAGTTTATGAATTGGGATCAAGCTATTTTAACAGATAGCGGTGGATTTCAAGTATTTAGCTTAGGCGACATGCGTAAGATTACTGAAGAAGGTGTAACTTTTAGATCACATATTGATGGTTCTAAACAGTTTTTATCTCCAGAAGTTGCCACAAAGGTACAAGAGCAATTAGGTTCTGATATTGCGATGGCCTTTGATGAATGCATTCCATATCCAGCAGATCATGATTATGCGAAGCGTTCTACAGCGCGTACCACACGTTGGGCTCATCGTTGCCAAGAGGCTCGTAAGGCTCATGACCGTCAAGGTATGTTTGGTATCGTTCAAGGCGGCATGTATAAAGACTTGCGTAAACAAAGTGCGGAAGAGTTAGTCGCTATGGACTTTGAAGGCTATAGTATCGGCGGCTTATCCGTTGGGGAACCTCATGATTTAATGAATGAGATTTTGGAATATACCACACCATTGTTGCCAACTAACAAGGCTCGTTACTTGATGGGCGTTGGTACAGCGGATTGTCTTGTTGAAGGCGTGGCACGTGGTATTGATATGTTTGACTGCGTATATCCGACACGTGTTGCTCGAAATGGAATGGCTATGACGTGGAAGGGGCGCCTTAATATTCGAAATGCGCAGTTTGCTCATGATTGGGGCCCTTTAGAAGAAGGCTGTCAGTGCTATACATGTAAAAATTATTCCCGCGCTTATATTCGTCACTTGTATAAGGCGGAAGAAATTTTGGCATTGCGTCTCGTAACATACCATAATCTCTACTTCTTGCTTGAGTTTATGCGTCAAATGCGACAAGCTATTTTGGAAGACCGATTCCCCTCGATTTAGAATGCAGTTTTGGGATAGCTTTAAAAAATAGTAATTAAGTCTAGTCAAATCTATATTAGGTGGCTATACTAGAAAAGAAAAATATATTTATTATACTAGGAGGATAAAATGGAAGATATTTTACAAGTATTGCAAACTAGCTGGCCTATTTTGTTGATGGTCGTAATCTTTTATTTTCTTATTATGGCGTCCACAAAAGAAACAACAAAAAGAGCGCGCTAATTTGTTGGGCAGTTTGAAAAAAGGCCAAAAAATCGTTACTATTGGCGGTATTTATGGTGAAATCGTTGAACTTGATGATGAAAAAGTAAAGGTTCAAGTATCTGAAAAAGTGGAGTTAACATTTGCGCGTTCTGCAATTGCTAACGTTCTTTCCAAGAAAAACAAGGAAGAAAAATAATGAATACAAAGGAAGCAGTGCGCCGGGCGTAAAGGCCCAGCGCTGCTTTATCCGTTGCTGATTGTAATACATGGACATCAATGTTGACGGAGCAAATCGTCAATACTCCTGAATATAAATCAGCCAATAGCATTATGGCCTATTTGGCGATGCCCAAGGAGGCCAATTTAGACGATGTGATTCGTCATGCTTTAGCACATGGTAAATCCGTATATGTTCCAGTTTGTACAGATAAGACGACCATGATTGCAGTTCGTCTCAAGTCTCTAGAATCTATCACTCGGGGTGTGTTAAATATTCGCATTCCCTCTGAGCCATACGAGGTTATTAATCCACATGACTTGGATTTGATTTTAGTGCCTGGTGCTGGCTTTGACCGTCAAGGTGGTCGCATGGGGATGGGGAATGGGTATTATGATCGATTTCTCAAGGAACTTTCACCAAGTACATATATGGGCGTATGTTGGGCTATCCAAATTTGGGATGAACCAATCCCTATGGATGAATTGGACCAACGGATGAACAAGATTGTAATGGAGCAAGGCGTTATACATTGCGTATAGTAGTAGAAGGGAGCAACTATTTTGAACGGTAAAGCTATTATCAAGTTTTTAGTAGTCATTGCTGCCATCATTGGATTATTTGCGTATTTCATTCAACCTTTAGCAGGTTCTTTGAAACAAGGCCTAGACTTACAAGGTGGTACGCATATCGTATTGGAAGCAGAGGATTCTGCAACTGGTCAAGCTGACAATGATGCAGTGGAACGGGCGAAGCAAATCTTAGAGCGTCGTATTAATGAAATGGGTTTGTCTGAACCATTGGTACAACGTGAAGGCGCTCGCCGTATTATCATCGAATTGCCAGGCGTAAAAGATCCTGACGAAGCGATAAAACGTATCGGTAAAACTGCGGTCTTAGAATTTAAGAATGACCAAGGTCAAACTGTTATGACTGGTGATGATTTAAAAGATGCGAAAGAAGAGTTAGGTCAAAATAAACAACCACTCGTTGCTATTGAATTAAGCGATGAAGGGGCTAAGAAATTTGCGGACTTAACATCTAAAAATATTGGCCGTCGCATTGCCATCACTTTGGATGGTAAAGAATTGACTAATCCTGTGGTGCAACAAGCAATTACAGGTGGTAAAGCAACAATTTCTGGTAGTCAAAGCTTAGAAGAAGCTAAAGACTTAGCTATCTTATTACGTTCTGGTGCATTGCCTGTTAAAATCAATGTATTGGAGGTTCGTACAGTAGGTCCTTCTCTGGGGCAAGACTCCAAAGACAAATCCATAGTAGCTTTCAGTGCTGGTATTGCAATGATCATGATTTTCTTGGTTATTTTATATCGCTTATCCGGTATCGTAGCTAATATCGCATTACTTGTATATGTAATGCTCTTATTACTTGTATTAGGTAAAGGCTTTAATGCGACTATGACATTGCCAGGTATTGCTGGTATCATCTTATCCATGGGTGTTGCTGTAGATGCTAATATCCTTATCTTTGAACGCTTTAAGGAAGAGGTATTCTCTGGTAAATCCATGCGTGTAGCAATGGAAGCTGGTTTTAGTCGTGCTTTAGCAACAATTACAGATGCGAACGTATCCGTTATTATTACGGCCGGTATCTTGACAATCTTAGGTTCTGGTCCGGTAAAAGGCTTTGCTATCAGCTTAGGCGTAGGTGTTGTTGTAAGTATGTTTACAGCGATTACGGTGAGTCATTTCTTGTTGCGCTTACTTATTGACTGTAACTTTACGAACCATCCATTCTGGTTTGGTGCGAATATCTCTCAAGCAAAGTGCTGACGCATTTGCACCAAAATCTTTGAAAGGAGGTAAACGCAAATGACATTAGACGTAATTAAACATCATCGTTGGTGGTTTGCTATTTCCTCCACACTTGTTATTATCAGTTTGATTTCTATCTTTGCTAAAGGCTTTAACTTTGGTATTGATTATACTGGTGGTACAATTGTTGAAGTTGTATTTGATCAACCTGTAGAGGTTAGTCAAGTTCGTGACGTTTTGAAAGAATATAATCTTGAAAATGCACAAATTCAGCTTTCTGGTGATACTACTGGTGAAACAGCGGGCGAAGACGTAATGATTCGTACACGTAATCTCGAGTCTAGTGAAAGTGCCGCTGTTGTAGAGTCTTTGACTAAATCTATTGGAAACAATACAGTTAAACGTATTGAAACTGTAGGTGCTGTAATTGGTTCTGAGGTTACAGAACATGCGTTGTTAAATCTTGTTATAGCATTCGCAGCATTAGCATTGTATATTTCTTATCGTTTTGAATATAAAGTTGCTATTTCTGCTCTTGTTGCTATTTTCCACGATTTAATCATGGTGCTTGGCGTATTCTCTTATTTCCAATTAGAGATTGATGCATCCTTCTTAGCTGCCATTCTTACGGTTGTAGGTTATTCTATGAATGAATCTGTAGTTATCTTTGACCGTGTTCGTGAAAATACACATACACATAAACGTTCTGATACATTTGCAGATCTTGCGAATGCATCAATTACACAAAGTATTCACCGTAGTTTCTATACATTGGCTACAGTTATGTTCGCCTGTGTATCTCTTTATCTGTTCGGTGGGGACACTACAAAGAACTTTGCTCTTTGTATGATTATCGGTTTTGCTAGTGGTGCGTACTCCTCTATCTGTGTAGCTACATCCTTATGGGTTATGTGGAAAAGTCGCAACAAAAACGATATCCGCAATCAACAATAATATATGAACTGCTTTTACTATAATAATGGTAAAAGTACTGAACCTCTCTAGCATACAGTCTAGAGAGGTTCTTTTTAGTCTGTGGCATATTATATATGACTCATTATGTATTGGTAGCTGCATTACCTATAGTGATTACTTCCGAACTAAGCGGTAGTGATTTAGATGCAGGACTGGCGATGACGTATTGCTGTTAAGTAATGTTATTCCTCTTTCAAAAGAGTTAGCCTTACCAAAAACGTCTAAGCACAAAGGCTGGCATATTTCTCAGTTTATAGAAAGCAAAAGTTTGCCTTGGGCATTAATGGGTTTATTCATAGGTTTTACTTATTCAGGCGTTTTAGTATTTATTCCTATCGAGCTAAATAGTATGGGCGCAGGTATTTGGGGTAGTGCTTTTTTTGCTATCTTTGCTTTGATGATTATAATCAGTCGACCTTTGGTGGGGAAAGTGTATGCTCGTTATGGATCTAAGTTCATTATTTATCCTGGGTTAGGCTTATTTATATTAGGCCTATTTGGCTTAGGCCTTGCCACAACACCAATGGCTATTATTTTTACAGCTCCATTATTGGGGTTAGGCTATGGGGCGGCCCAGCCGGCATTTCAAGCGTTAGCCATACAATCAGCACCTATTGAACGAGCAGGTGTATCAACGGCGACATATTTCTTAGCTCTTGATATAAGTGTAGGCGCTGGTTCTATTATACTTGCATTACTAGCAAATGCATTAGGATATCAATACCTATATATTATTACTGCTTTAGTTATGGTCATAGCACTCAGTCTATATCATGTATGGATTAAAAAATATACTCCATTGGAAAGATAGTTATATAGGGATTTTATTTGTGAAAGTCTCCCTTTGTAGATTTAGATAAAACCATAAATCCTTATAGGATACTTTTGAAAGTATTCTATAAGGATTTTTTAGTTTTAGTAGTAATTAGTGAAAGTTAGTTAAAAATAAAATGAACTATAGTGATTGAAAAAAAGGTGTTATACAATTTAAAACCTGAATTGATAAGGTATTAAGGCGGGCTTATGATGAGGCCTGGTGAATTTAAAATGAAGTTGTAAAAACAAGGTTTTTATATGTTGACGATTATTTTATTTGTGCTATACTTATACAAGTCGTTAGGACACAGCACAAACGATGAGCACAAAAAAACTTCTGAAAAAAGTTTTAAAAAGTGCTTGACGTAATGAGCTGAACTTGATAGAATAATCAAGTCGCCAGTTGATGAAACACTTCGAAAGAAGGTAGTGGAAACTGGTACAGATCTTTGAAAACTGAACAATGATAGGTAATCAATCAATACGATTGAACATATGCCAGAGTGCGGGTTTTGACAAAGTCAAAACCAACCATAATTCAAAGTTACTTAAATGTAACGACAACAAATAATGAGCTATTCAAATAGCTTCAAGATATCTTGGAGAGTTTGATCCTGGCTCAGGACGAACGCTGGCGGCGTGCTTAACACATGCAAGTCGAACGAAGAGCGATGGAAGCTTGCTTCTATCAATCTTAGTGGCGAACGGGTGAGTAACGCGTAATCAACCTGCCCTTCAGAGGGGGACAACAGTTGGAAACGACTGCTAATACCGCATACGATCTAACCTCGGCATCGAGGATGGATGAAAGGTGGCCTCTATTTATAAGCTATCACTGAAGGAGGGATTGCGTCTGATTAGCTAGTTGGAGGGTAACGGCCCACCAAGGCGATGATCAGTAGCCGGTCTGAGAGGATGAACGGCCACATTGGGACTGAGACACGGCCCAGACTCCTACGGGAGGCAGCAGTGGGGAATCTTCCGCAATGGACGAAAGTCTGACGGAGCAACGCCGCGTGAGTGATGACGGCCTTCGGGTTGTAAAGCTCTGTTAATCGGGACGAAAGGCCTTCTTGCGAATAGTTAGAAGGATTGACGGTACCGGAATAGAAAGCCACGGCTAACTACGTGCCAGCAGCCGCGGTAATACGTAGGTGGCAAGCGTTGTCCGGAATTATTGGGCGTAAAGCGCGCGCAGGCGGATTGGTCAGTCTGTCTTAAAAGTTCGGGGCTTAACCCCGTGATGGGATGGAAACTGCCAATCTAGAGTATCGGAGAGGAAAGTGGAATTCCTAGTGTAGCGGTGAAATGCGTAGATATTAGGAAGAACACCAGTGGCGAAGGCGACTTTCTGGACGAAAACTGACGCTGAGGAGCGAAAGCCAGGGGAGCGAACGGGATTAGATACCCCGGTAGTCCTGGCCGTAAACGATGGGTACTAGGTGTAGGAGGTATCGACCCCTTCTGTGCCGGAGTTAACGCAATAAGTACCCCGCCTGGGGAGTACGACCGCAAGGTTGAAACTCAAAGGAATTGACGGGGGCCCGCACAAGCGGTGGAGTATGTGGTTTAATTCGACGCAACGCGAAGAACCTTACCAGGTCTTGACATTGATGGACAGAACTAGAGATAGTTCCTCTTCTTCGGAAGCCAGAAAACAGGTGGTGCACGGTTGTCGTCAGCTCGTGTCGTGAGATGTTGGGTTAAGCCCCGCAACGAGCGCAACCCCTATCTTATGTTGCCAGCACTTCGGGTGGGAACTCATGAGAGACTGCCGCAGACAATGCGGAGGAAGGCGGGATGACGTCAAATCATCATGCCCCTTATGACCTGGGCTACACACGTACTACAATGGGAGTTAATAGACGGAAGCAATACCGCGAGGTGGAGCAAACCCGAGAAACACTCTCTCAGTTCGGATCGTAGGCTGCAACTCGCCTACGTGAAGTCGGAATCGCTAGTAATCGCAGGTCAGCATACTGCGGTGAATACGTTCCCGGCCTTGTACACACCGCCCGTCACACCACGAAAGTCGGAAGTGCCCAAAGCCGGTGGGGTAACCTTCGGGAGCCAGCCGTCTAAGGTAAAGTCGATGATTGGGGTGAAGTCGTAACAAGGTAGCCGTATCGGAAGGTGCGGCTGGATCACCTCCTTTCTAGGGAGACATACACCAGGCCAAGAGCTTGATGTCACTTAGGTCGACACTTTGGCACCTAACATTGTTCGGTTTTGAGAGATCTGTAAAGACTCTCAAATGGTTTTATACCATACAATTTAATAGATTTCGATGGATATCTAGGCGCATGAGATGAACGACGTCGCCGCGTAATGGTAATTACGCAAGACAAGTGAAACGAATGCAACGACGATAGACGCGAAATATATGAATTGTTTGTTCTTTGAAAACTGCATAGAAGATAATTATATATATTTGTAAGGTCATCTCTTAGAATTTCTAAGTAGGTTGACCCGAGCACATAGGAAATAATTCTCTGACTTATTGGTGACGTACATGAAAATGTACGGCTACAAAATAAACGACAATGTATCTAATGCATGTCAATGAAATCTCAAATCAATAGATTTTGATGATTATCAAGGAATACCAATGAAGCGAAGTCGCCGCGTATTTGTATACAAGACAAGCTGAATGCAGTATGACGAAGATAAGCGCAAAATATATTAGATTTTAAGTAAAGATTTTAAGGGCGTACGGTGGATGCCTTGGCGATATCAGCCGAAGAAGGACGCGGTAAGCTGCGATAAGCTACGGAGAGGTGCAAGCAACCTTTGACCCGTAGATTTCCGAATGGGGGAACCCGGCAGTGGTTATGCACTGTCACCCATACCTTTGAGTATGAGGAGGGCACCTGGGGAACTGAAACATCTAATTACCCAGAGGAAAAGTAATCAAACGAGATTTTCTTAGTAGCGGCGAGCGAACGGGAAAGAGGCCAAACCGGAGCGGGCAACCGCACCGGGTTGAGGACAGTCATCAAGTGTAAATGAGGTAGAAGAATCGAGTTGGAAAGCTCAGCCGAAGAAGGTGAAAGCCCTGTAATCGAAACCTTGCATACACGGGATTGTATCCAGAGTACCACGAGACACGTGAAACCTTGTGGGAAGCAGGGGGGACCACCCTCCAAGCCAAAATACTGATATCGACCGATAGCGCATAGTACCGTGAGGGAAAGGTGAAAAGAACCCCTGGCGGGGAGTGAAAGAGAACCTGAAACCGTATGTCTACAAACAGTCGAAGTCTGTATATATATCAGGACGACGGCGTGCCTATTGAAGAATGAACCGACGAGTTACTGTTGCTAGCGAGGTTAAGTGGAAGACACGGAGCCGCAGCGAAAGCGAGTCTGAACAGGGCGTTCAGTTAGTAATAGTAGACCCGAAACCGTAGTGATCTATCCATGGCCAGGTTGAAGCACAGGTAAAATTGTGTGGAGGACCGAACTCGTGAGCGTTGAAAAGCTTTGGGATGAGTTGTGGATAGGGGTGAAATGCCAATCGAACACGGAGATAGCTGGTTCTCCCCGAAATAGCTTTAGGGCTAGCCTCGAGGTTGAGAGTATAGGCGGTAGAGCACTGATCGGGCTAGGGGCCATACCGGTTACCGAACCTAGTCAAACTACGAATGGCTATACTTATACTCGGGAGTCAGACAGTGAATGATAAGGTCCATTGTCAAGAGGGAAACAGCCCAGAACACCGACTAAGGTCCCAAATGTTACACTAAGTGGCGAAGGATGTGGAATTTCCAAAACAACCAGGATGTTGGCTTAGAAGCAGCCACTCATTTAAAGAGTGCGTAATAGCTCACTGGTCGAGTGATCCTGCGCCGAAAATTTACCGGGGCTAAAGTGTAAAACCGAAGTCGTGTCATATGCAGTAATGTATATGGGTAGGGAGCGTTCTCATTGGGTTGAAGCAGTACCGTAAGGAGTTGTGGACTGATGAGAAGTGAGAATGTCGGTATGAGTAGCGAAAAGAATGGTGAGAATCCATTCCACCGAAAGCCTAAGGGTTCCTGAGCAACGATCGTCGTCTCAGGGTAAGTCGGGACCTAAGCCGAGGCGGAAAAGCGTAGGCGATGGACAACAGGTTGAAATTCCTGTACCGGTGTGAATCGTTTGATCGATGGAGTGACACAGTAGGTAGGTCAGCACGCGATTGGAAGTGCGTGTTTAAGCAGGTAGGTTGAGCTATAGGCAAATCCGTAGCTCTAAAAGCTGAGATGTGATGACGAGCTACTAGCGATAGTAACGAAGTGATTGATCCTACACTGTCGAGAAAAGCTTCTAGGTAGAGACACATCGCCCGTACCAAAACCGACACAGGTAGGCGGGGAGAGAATCCTAAGGTGCGCGGGAAAACCCTCGTTAAGGAACTCGGCAAAATGCCTCCGTAACTTCGGGAAAAGGAGGACTCATGTAGTGTGAAGAGCAGCAACGCTTGGAGCATGAATGAGTGGCACAAGAGAGGCGCAAGCGACTGTTTACCAAAAACACAGGTTTCTGCTAAGTCGCAAGACGATGTATAGGAGCTGACGCCTGCCCGGTGCTGGAAGGTTAAGAGGAGGGGTTAGACTTTGGTCGAAGCTCTGAATTGAAGCCCCAGTAAACGGCGGCCGTAACTATAACGGTCCTAAGGTAGCGAAATTCCTTGTCGGGTAAGTTCCGACCCGCACGAAAGGTGTAACGACTTGCGCACTGTCTCAACGAGGGACCCGGTGAAATTGAAGTACCTGTGAAGATGCAGGTTACCCGCGACTGGACAGAAAGACCCCATGGAGCTTTACTGCAACCTAAGATTGAACTTAGTTAATGAATGTACAGGATAGGTGGGAGACGAAGAAACCAGGACGCCAGTTTTAGAGTCATTGTTGGGATACCACCCTTTCATTAATTGATTTCTAACGGGCCGAGTAACGACCGGCCGGACAGTCTTAGGCGGGCAGTTTGACTGGGGCGGTCGCCTCCTAAAGAGTAACGGAGGCGCCAAAGGTTCCCTCAGAATGGTTGGAAATCATTCGAAGAGTGTAAAGGCAGAAGGGAGCTTGACTGCGAGACCTACAAGTCGAGCAGGGACGAAAGTCGGGCTTAGTGATCCGGTGGTACCGAATGGAAGGGCCATCGCTCAACGGATAAAAGCTACCCTGGGGATAACAGGCTAATCTCTCCCAAGAGTCCATATCGACGGGGAGGTTTGGCACCTCGATGTCGGCTCATCACATCCTGGGGCTGAAGTAGGTCCCAAGGGTATGGCTGTTCGCCGATTAAAGTGGTACGTGAGCTGGGTTCAGAACGTCGTGAGACAGTTCGGTCCCTATCCATCGCGGGCGCAAGAAACTTGAAGGGGGCTGCTCCTAGTACGAGAGGACCGGAGTGGACGAACCGCTGGTGTACCAATTATCCTGCCAAGGGTACAGTTGGGTAGCTACGTTCGGGACGGATAAACGCTGAAAGCATCTAAGCGTGAAACCAGCCTTGAGATGAGGTTTCTCATAGCATAAGCTAGTAAGATCCCATGTAGACGACATGGTTGATAGGCCAGGTGTGGAAGAGCCGTGAGGTTTGGAGCTGACTGGTACTAATAGATCGAGGGCTTTACTTAATCAGCGTAACCAACTGTAAAGGAGCAATGCGACGCATAAGTGCGTAGTCGCTTATGTCGAAGCGTAAGATTTCACGATGTGAAACCACAGGCTTCGACGCAATCCTCCAGACGTGTACTTTATGGGACGCAACATACAACAAAACATTAAGCAGACATGTTGCAAACAAATATATATATACTTCTATGTGGTTTTCAGAGTACAAACTCTGACAGATTCAGTGGCGATGGCTATGAGGATCCACCTGTTCCCATCTCGAACACAGTAGTTAAGCTCATAAACGCCGAAAGTACTTGGCTGGAGACGGCCTGGAAGGATAGGAAGCCGCTGATTGCTTAAAGGCACACCTGAGGGTGTGTCTTTTGTTTTATGCTTCCTATCCTTCCAGGGTACCTGGTGAGCAGGGCAGTAGAAGATGGAGAAGCGAAGCGACGACAGATTCACTGCATCGCTTAGTTCGGAGCGGTAGTTGAATATTTTTAAATTATATAATTAAAATATCCCCATGTTCATAAAATCACAGGGCTTGTTTATAACATCTTATTATTAATTATATATACAAAAAAGAGCCGCCGAAGCGACTCTAGTTTTATTATTCTACACCAACCATTACGCTAGTGGATTTGATAACAGCCACAACTTCTTTGCCAACTGTTAAGCCTAATTCTTTAACGGATTGAACTGTAATATCAGCTGTAAGAATGTTATCGTTACCTACATTAATCTTTACAATTGCGTTTACAGCACCTTCTTGAATTTCAACAATTTTACCTTTTAATTGGTTTCTTGCGCTTAATTTCATGGAGTACTCCTTGTAAAAAAATATACAATACAAATTTATATTTATTATATCATTATACAAAAAATAAGCCATGATGTAAATCACATCATGACTTATTTTATATGGAGCGGGCGAAGGGAATCGAACCCTCCTCTCAAGCTTGGGAAGCTCGCATTCTACCGATGAACTACGCCCGCATGATGTACATATTGTATCATACTATAATATATACATTCAAGGGGAGCTTGTTTATATACTCTATACCCATAGTGGTTGCTGTATTGTGTTGATATAAGAATTGATGTATAAAATAATGAGGAAGGAGGCATATGTATGTCAAAAATTTATAAAATTCATAAATGGTTATCTATAGTTTCTGTGCTATTTTTCTTAATGTTCTGTATTACAGGACTTATCCTTATGTTCAGAACTGAATTAAATGCATGGGCTCAAGGAGGATCACATCACTCCTCGTTATCAATGGAGATGAGCCAACAAGAAATGTCTATTTTTAATTATGCTGATGAAGGTGCCCTATTAGTGAAAGAAAAATATCCGTCTAAGGATATTTTAAATATTTCTCCAGCTATGGGGGCTACACATATTTTACGGTATCGTATTATTGATTCTTCCGCAACTGTAGCACCTCCAGCGCGTATGGGGATGGGAGGGGATTATGTATTATATAACCCTAAAACAAAGTCCCTCATAACTACACATCATGAAACGCCTGCGCATCCTTGGGTTCGAAGTGTATTACATACACTTCATCAACTACATACTCGATTAGATCTTGGTAAAACAGGAATTTATATTGTAACGATTTTATCTTTAGTATGTGGGTTATCTATTATTTCTGGTGTTTTTTTATATGGTCCATTTCGTAAAAGCTTTGCAAAATCTACTGTATTGTCTAACTATATGAAATTAAGTACATTACATCGAGAATTTGCTATGGTTGCCACTGTATGGGGATTCATATTATGCATTACAGGTGTATGGATAGGTGGATTTTTTATTGCTAATGACAGCTATAATGCAGATGTACTACACACTGCAAAGCAAGAACTTTCAATTGGTCAATCTGACATTTTACAACCATCTGAAGCTATCTCTCGAATTATGAAAGCATACCCAGATCGTCAGCTTATATCTATAGATTATCCATCTAAATTTAATAATCATCATTATGCATTTTATTTAGGTGCTGAAAATGATGATGATCCAGCTATGTTCTTGGGCCAACCAGTCTATGCTAATTTATATACTGATTCTACTAAGGATATGTATTCTACAAAAAATATCCCCTGGTATTTTACAGGCATGACTACAATGATTAATCTCCATATTCATAATCATAATACGATGGCTCTTAAAATATTATGGGCCATCTGGGATATTGTTCTTATTGTAGGCATTGTGAGTGGTATTATTATGACTATTAAAAAGAAATTTGGCAGAGCTAGTGCTACAGAATCTAAAGTATCGGCTGAGATAAAACATGTTTGGCGTACACCAATCTGTTGTGGTACCTTAGTATTACTTGGATTTATTATGCCACTTTGGTCCAATCCAGTTACAAATACTATAGCAGGTATTTGTTTAACTATTCCTCTAGTTGTATTTTTTATTTCTTTAATTAGAGGATTTAATCATTAATTCATTGTATATTTTATACACTTAATCAATGAGGTTCATCATAAGTTTATTGATTTATTTCGAACTAAAATGATAAAATAATATATATTAGTTATAATTTTATGTAGTAAAATTTGTATTTATTTTATGATTGAGAAAGTGGTAGTTACTATGAATTATATAAAAGCATTTATTCAGTCTGAATCATCTGGCGGTATTATGCTCTTATTAGCCGCTATTCTTGGTGTTATTACAGCAAATTCTCCGCTAGCAGAACAGTATTTCTCCTTAATGCATGTGTTTTGGGGCCCTATGGATATATTGGAGTGGGTAAATGATGGATTAATGGCTCTTTTCTTCCTATATGTAGGGCTAGCAATTAAATCCGAAATGATTTCTGGTGAGCTGAATACAAATTCAAAACGACTACTACCAGTATTAGCTGCTCTTGCAGGCGTTGTGACACCAGCTTTAGTATATTTCTTAATTGCTGGATCTGTGCCTGAGTATACTCATGGTTGGGGAATTCCAACAGCTACTGATATTGCATTTGCCATAGGTGTAATTATGATGCTCGGTAAGCGTGTATCACATGCTATGAAAGCATTTCTTTCTGCATTGGCGGTTATAGATGATTTAATTGCTATTATTGTTATAGCTATCTTTTATGGTGCTGGTGTTGATTTCCCATACTTGATTGGTGCTGCTATCGTTACAGGTGCATTGTGGTATACTAATAAACAAGGATATGTTAGACCTGTATTATATGGTGTATTAGGTGCAGCTCTCTGGTACTTTGTATTAAAGTCTGGTGTTCATGCAACCATTGCAGGTGTTGTCTTAGCTATGACTATTCCTGCAACAGGTAAACTTGATGGTGAAACAGTATATCCTATGCTTAAATGGGCTGATAAACTGAAGAACTGGGTTAATTTCTTGATTATTCCTTTATTTAGTTTCTTAAATGCTGGTGTATCCTTTGCTGATGTTTCAGCAGATCACCTATTCCATCCTGTTGTACTAGGTGTTTCATTAGGTCTTATTTTAGGTAAACAGTTTGGTATTTTTCTGCTGTTTTCGTTTTGGTTAAATCTAAAATTATCAAGATGCCTACTAATACAACATGGCCAGAGGTTTATGGTACAGCCATTGTTTGTGGTATTGGTTTTACTATGAGCTTATTTGTGGCCACATTGGCATTTCCACCTGGTGTAACTCAAGAAATGTCTAAAATTGGTATCTTTATAGGATCTATTATTTCTGGTTTATTAGGTGCTATAGTTTTAATTGTGGCTTACAAAATAAGATCTATTAAGAACAAATAATGAACTTATTATATTAGGAAGGAATCATATGGAACGGATATTTGTACTTTTACGTTCTCCTGGTTCGGCTACTGCCGTTTTATTAGGAGCTACACTTATTGCATTAATCGTAGCGAATTCTCCATTGGCAACACAATATATGTCTCTGGTTAATTTAAAACTAGGTCCATTAACAACGATGGAGTGGGTTAATGATGCCTTAATGGCGATTTTTTTCCTCTTTGTTGGATTAGAAGTAAAACGTGAATTGGTAAGTGGTGAACTTAATACGAATGCTAAGCGTATCATGCCAGGTATTGCTGCATTATTTGGTGTATTAGTACCTGCTATTATTTACTATCTTATGGCTGGATTTAGTGAAGTTTACATTCATGGATGGGCTATTCCTACTGCGACAGATATTGCTTTGCTATAGGTGTAATAACTGCATTAGGCTCAAGAGTTCCTAACTCTATGAAAGTATTTTTGACAGCCTTAGCTGTTATTGATGATTTAATTGCCATTATTGTTATTGCTATATTCTACGCAGCACATCTTAATCTTTTCTATTTATTCGGTGCTGTAGTTGTAACGGGGTTATTGATTTATTGTAATCGGTCTGGTTACGTTAGATCTTTATCTTATATCATTCTTGGTATCATTTTATGGTACTGTATTCTTCGTTCTGGTTTACATGCTACAATGGCAGGCGTAATCTTGGCGATGACAATTCCTGAACGCGGCAAGATTGGTCGTAAATATGTTAGACCAATGCAACATTGGGAACATTATTTATCTAACTGGGTAAGCTTTGTTATTGTTCCTATTTTGCTTTCTTTAATGCCGGTGTAAGTCTTGGTGGATTTGGTGTAGCAGATTTAACACATCCAGTTGTTTTAGGCGTTGCCCTAGGTCTTATTTTAGGGAAACAAATCGGTATCTTTGGTGCTATGTTTGGAATGATTAAGTTAGGTATTGTACCTATGCCAGCAGAAGCTAACTGGAAATTTATTTATGGTACATCCATTGTATGTGGTATTGGTTTTACTATGAGTATATTTGTTTCCGTTTTAGCTTTTGATCCAGGTCATGCTCAAGAGATGGCTAAGGGTGGGGTATTAATCGGCTCTATTATTTCTGCAATTATATGTTATATATACTTACGTATAGTTGGTGCTAATCGTAAAGAGTGCCATATTGGTTTGTATCATAACTGCTAAAATTAAATAGTATTAGTAAAGTCTCCATTATTGACTCCCATACATCTAATGTTAAATTACATTTTACTTAGATGAAGTAGTCCATAATGGAGATTTTGTTTCATTGGTATCTTAGATTTCTATGATATATATGTAGTTAATAAAGTGCATTATACATGCATTTTTTGTATTACTATCTCAATATTGTTTATAGATTATTTAATACTGTATAGTATACTACTTAATGTAAGGTGAGGTGTATATGGTTAAAAAAATAATTATTGCATGTACGCTTGTTTGTATGACTACAATGGTATCTTCTGTATCATTGGCGAAAACGATTGATAAGGGACAACGGGGTCACCATGTAAGTAAGGTCCAAACAATGTTAAAACATCAAGGTTTTTTGCATGATTCTGTAGATGGCATTTATGGTCATAACACAGAACAGGCCGTACGAAAATTTCAAAAGTCGAAGGGACTCGCTGTCGATGGGCGAGTTGGTCCTGCAACAATGAATGCTTTAGAAAAGATGGAGACTCGATATGGTGGTCATGGTACAGCATTAAGTCATGATGGTGTGCCGAATAAATACTCTCGAGTATTAACTATGCAGGCTAGTGCTTATTCTGCTCAAGATCCTGGAAATGGAAATTTTACGGCTACAGGTAGTCGCTTGAAGAAGGGCATTGTATCTGTAGATCCAAAATTAATTCCATTAGGCACGAGATTATACATTGAAGGATATGGTTATGCTGTAGCTGACGATGTTGGTGGTGCTATTAAAGGTCATAGAATTGATTTAGCCTATGATTCACGTTCTGAAGCATTGCAGTTTGGTCGTCAAACTGTGAAGGTTTACGTTTTATAATAAAAGCTCTCTAGTTCATATATTATTGTAATAGACTATAAGGTCTAGTTTTACAGTATTATATGAGGTCTAGAGAGTTTTTTGTTTTGCCGAATTATAGTGTTTTTATAACCTCGAATATTCGGAAATTATGGTATAATAAATAATAAATATATTTGAGATGACTCATGACTTTTATTGAATGAGTACAATCAATAGTTATATGATGAATGGTAAAGGAAATTCTATGGATAAAGTACGGCGTGTGGAACGAATGGTGGCAATGACAAAATTGTTAGTTGATTCACCGCAAAAATTGATTCCTTTAAATTATTTTTGTGACTTCTTTGGCATGGCTAAATCTACAGTAAGTGAAGATTTAACCTGTGTTAGACAGTCTATGGAACACTTTCAACTGGGCACATTAGAAACAGTGGCTGGTGTGGCAGGCGGGGTACGTTTTATTCCTCATCGGAAGGGTACTCAAGCAAATGATATTCTACGAGATGTGCAAGCTCGTTTAATGGAACCAGATCGTATTATCCCTGGTGGGTTTATTTATATGTCTGATATCTTGTATGACTGGCATGTAATGACACGTCTTGGGGAAATCATAATGACTCGCTTTATGGACCGCAATCCAGATTATATTTTGACGGTTGAAACGAAGGGGATTCCTTTAGCTGTTATGGTGGCTAGAGCGTTTAATAAACCTCTCGTTATTGCTCGTCGTGATAGTAAAGTAACAGAAGGGTCTGCTATTAGTATTAACTATGTAACTGGCTCCTCTGGTCGTATTCAAACTATGACGCTTACTAAACGTGCTATTCCACCGAATGCTAGGGTCTTAATTATCGATGACTTTATGAAAGCTGGCGGTACCGCAAGGGGCTTAAAGAATTAGTACTTGAAATGAGTGGTATTGTAGTTGGTACGGGTGTTCTTGTAGCAACGGCAGAGCCAAATCAAAGTTAATAGATGATTATGAATCATTATTTACTTTTATGGTATCGATGAAAATACAAAGAAAATAAGTATAGAGCCAGTATTTGATGAAGAATAAACGATTAATATTACATCCATTATAGTTAGCTATAATAACTCTATATGGAGTTTTAGTTTGCTGACTAATATGATGAGATTAATAGTGTAAATGGTCTAGATATAAGAGATAACAGATAGGAGATTACTATGAATATTGCAAGCCTTATTTTAGCTGCTGGTAAGGGTACACGCATGAAGTCTAAGTTACCAAAAGTATTGCACAAAGGTTGGTGGCAAAGCCATGGTGGAACGCGTTCTGGAAACTGTTCAATCCATCGGTACTAATCGTGATGTTGTTATCGTTGGTTTTGGTGGTGATGCAGTACAAAATTATTTAGGTGATCGCGCTGAATTCGTTCGCCAAGAAGAACAAAATGGTACAGGGCATGCCGTAAAAATGGCTCAACCAGTGCTTGGTGATTATGATGGTACAATCTTATTGTGTGGTGATACGCCACTCGTTACAAAGGAAAGCTTAGAAGCTCTTTTAGAGGAGCATAAAACTCTGGTGCAGCTGCTACGATTTTAACAGCACATATGCCTGACCCAACTGGTTATGGTCGCATTATTCGTAATGAAGCAGGTTCCGTAGTTCGCATTGTAGAACAAAAAGATGGTAAACCAGAGGAATTAGCCGTTCAAGAAGTAAATACTGGTATGTATGCCTTTGATAGCAAAAAAATATGGCCTTGCTTAGATCAACTATCTGATGATAATGCGCAAGGTGAATTGTATATTACCGATGTAGTTGGTATTCTCGTAAATGGTGGCGACAAGGTAAGTGCATACATGACTAAAGATTTTGAAGCGTCTTTAGGTGTAAACTCGTTTGCAGTTAGCTGAAGCTGAATCTATTTTAAAACATCGTAAAAATATTGAGTTAATGACAGCTGGCGTAACTATTATTGATCCTGCAAATACTTACGTAGCTTCAGAGGTAACAGTAGGGTCCGATACAATCTTACATCCTGGTACAATACTTGAAGGCGATACTGTAATTGGTGAGCGTTGTGAAATTGGTCCACATACCGTTTAACAAATGTGAAAGTTGGTAACGATACGATTATCCACTTCACTTATGGTCATGACTGCGAAGTAAAAGATGGTGTAGATGTTGGTCCATATGTTCATTTACGTCAAAATACTATACTAGGCAACAAGGTTCATGTAGGTAACTTCGTAGAGGTGAAAAATTCTAATGTTGGAGAAGGAACTAAGTTCCCACATCTATCTTATATCGGTGATAGTGATGTAGGATCTGGTGTTAATATTGGTTGTGGTACGATTACTGTAAACTACGATGGTAAAGTTAAACATCGTACGACCATTGGCGATGGTGCTTTTGTAGGCTGTAATAGTAATTTAGTAGCTCCTGTAACAGTAGGTAATTATAGCTATGTAGGTGCAGGCTCTACCATTACTAAAATGTTCCAGATAAGGCGTTAGCAGTGGGCCGTAGCAAGCAAATTGTGAAAGAAACATTGGGTAACTGACGATACTTTCAAAAAGAAATAAAAATATTATTTTTTGGGCAAAATTACAGGCAAAATAATGTATGCAATAAAAATAAATAATCGTCATTATGGATGGGAACGGATGAGAAGGATTTGAAGAGGTTGGACGGATGGATCGTGGGTACGGTTATGGTGGGTACGTGGTGGATCGTGGGAATGGTTGGTGGGATATCATTATTGACATGCAGATTAAATTCAAAACCTTCCGTGTAGTAGATCGGTATTTATATGGATCCAACAGCTAAATATATTAATGAAAAAAATCTTGAAGATGTTATCGTTGTTTCCCCAGACCTTGGTGGCGTAACACGTGCTCGTGATTTGGCTGACCGCATTGGTGCGCCAATTGCAATCATCGAGAAAAAACGCCCTGAACCAGGCGTAGCTAAAGTTATGAACCTCATTGGTGATGTAAAAGGCAAAAACTGTATCATCGTTGATGATATTGTAGATACAGCAGGTTCTCTTGTAGAAGGTGCTAAAGCATTAGAAGCATTTGGTGCTAAATCTGTTATGGCTGCTGTTACCCATGCAGTATTAACAGATCCAGCAAGTGAACGCATTGCAAACTCTAACATTAAAGAGCTTATCGTAACAAACACAATGCCATTACCAGAAAATTGCAAATTAGACAATGTAACGCAACTATCTGTAGCTCCATTATTAGGCGAAGCAATTATGCGTATCTTTCATGAAGTTTCAGTAAGTAATTTATTTGATAAATAATAGGTGATTCTTGAAGTTAGTAGTAGGCCTTGGTAACCCAGGCAAGCAATATGAAGCGACAAAACATAATATTGGATTTATGGTTATCGATGCCATTGCGGATAGTGTTTCTCACATACTCCTTGGAGAGAGGAACAAAAGGCAGAGGTGTGCAGTATTAATGTAGCTGGTGAAAAGGTATTGCTTGTAAAGCCTCAAACATTTATGAATGCAAGTGGCGAATCTGTAGGTCCATTAATGCGATACTACAAGATCGATCCATCTGATGTGTATTGTATTTATGATGATATGGATTTACCGGTAGGCAAATTGCGTATTCGACCAAATGGTAGTTCTGGTGGGCATAATGGGATTAAATCCTTAATCTCCCATATAGGAACAGAAAATTTTCCGCGTTTTCGCGTAGGTATTGGTCGTCCATTACCACAATGGACTGTCATTGATCACGTGTTAGCACCATTTAGTGAAGAATCTCAAGAGAAAGTACAAAAAGGTATCAAAGACACAGTAAAAGCTGTATTAGGTACTTTAGAGGTGGGCATAGACAAAGGGATGAATCTGTTTAATCCTAAGCGTCGTCCACAGCGATAAATAACATGCAAAAGGGCATGAGTCTCATTGAGATTCATGCCTTTTTTACGAGGTATATATGAGCAATCAAGAGAAAATGCCTTTTGTAGAGGCTTTAGAAGCATATAAAGAACAACATTTTGTGCCCTTTCATACACCAGGTCATAAAATTGGTGTTGAAGCCTCAGTTACTAAAAGACTGGATGGGAGCAGCACTGCCATATGATTTAGGGGTTATGTATGCTCTAGATGATTTACATGAACCTGAACGGGAATTAAAAGAGGCTCAAGATCTAACGGCTGAATTATATGGAGCTGATTATTGCTGGTTCTCTATTAATGGCACAACCGCTTTAATTGAAGCGATGATTATGGGGACCGTAGGTCCTGATGAAACGATTATCATTCCTCGAGAAGCACATCGTTCCGTTATTAGTGGATTAGTGTTATCTGGTGCGAAGCCTGTTTATATGGATTGCCAATTTGATGATCGGTGGGGTATCCCTTTAGGTGTATCAGTGGATGCTGCTATTAAAACCATGGATACTCATCCAGAGGCTAAGGCGATTCTCTTAGTGTATCCAAACTATTATGGTGTAGGTGTAGATATTATAAAGATCGTAAAAGAAGCGCATAAACGAGGGATGGTTGTTCTTGTTGATGAAGCGCACGGACCTCATTTACCATTTTCAGAAAATTTACCTGTTGAAGCCATTGCGGCAGGTGCAGACTTAGTGGCACAAAGCACGCATAAATCTGTAGGTTCTTTGACACAAACCTCTTGGTTATTAGGCCAAGGCGAAAGAATTAATAAACGTCGTATTACACAAATGCATCAAATGCTACAAAGCACTAGTCCCAATTATATTTTCCTTGCCTCCTTAGATATGGCGTCATCAATTAGCCACCGAAGGTAAGGCGCTAATAAGTCGAACCGTAGAATTGAGCCTATATTTGCGTCATGAGCTCAATAAAATTTCTGGTATTGCTGCTATGGAATACACAGATATTCAAGAGCGGGTAGTAAACTATGATTGTACAAAAGTAATAATTGATGCTAAAGCACTTGGACTGACAGGTATTGAGTTTGAACGGATGTTGCGCGAATATCGTATTGAGGTAGAGTTAGTGCAAGCGCACCATGTGTTAGTACTCATTACTATTGGCGATACAAAAGAGTCTGTAACGTCTCTCATTCAAGCAGTACAAGCTATAAGTGATACGATATTACATACATCTAAAGTAGATAATAGTAACGTGGTGGAGAATACAGAAAATCTTAGTAAAGATTCTTCATTGCTACCTAAACCTATTGTGCGTGTAACTCCTCGCAATGCTATGTATGCTAATCGTGAGCAAGTTCCTTTACGAGATGCACTGCATCGTATTGCAGGAGAGACTATTGCTTATTATCCTCCAGGGATTCCTTGTGTAGCAGTAGGTGAAGAGATTAGCTCCTCTGTGTTACAATATATAGAGAATCGGAAGGCTCTAGGGTATGTGCCGAATGGAGCCGATGATATGACATTGGAAACAATCTGGGTATTACAGGAGTAATTATGGGGACTTTAATTATCTTAGAAGGCGGAGATGGTAGCGGTAAGGCTACACAAACTAAACTATTAGTAGAACGCTTAATCAAGGAAGGGCATGCCGTTAAATCTGTGAGCTTTCCAAACTATGATAGCGGCGCTGCAATGCCTATTAAAATGTATTTAGCTGGTGAGTTTGGCAAAGATGTACATGATGTAAATCCTTATGTAGCAAGCTCCATGTATGCCATAGATCGCTTTGCATCCTTTAGAACTGATTGGGAAGAGTTCTATAAAAATGGGGGCATCATTATTGCAGATCGCTATACGACGTCTAATATGGTGCACCAAATGGTTAAATACGATGATCCAAAGGAACGTACTGCATTTTAGATTGGCTTGAAGACTTTGAATTTAACAAATTTGCTTTGCCCACACCTGATGCGGTATGCCTGTTAGATATGCCACTCGAAGTGAGTGAAGCCCTTATGGCTGAGCGTACTGGTAAAACGGGCGGTAATACAGGGGATATTCACGAAGGAAATCATCAATATTTAGTAGCTGTTCACGATGCCTATGAAGAGCTAGTAGAACGCTATCAATGGCACCGAATTCCTTGTGCCATAAAGGTGATTCAGTCAATATACATTGCGCACCATTGAAGAAATTCATAACGATGTATATCAAGCAGTAGTAAATCTACTACCTTAGGATAGGGCGACTCTTTTAAAAGTCGCCTTTTTCTTATATAATATTAATATTGAGCATGTATTGATAGGAGGGGCTATGACATATTTTGATTCTATAATTGGTCAAGATTCGATCAAGGCACACCTATCGAAACTTGTAAGTAGCAATGCATTGCCACATAGCCTTTTGTTTTATGGTGAAGCAGGTCTTGGTAAGCTAGATATGGCAATCGGTTTGGCATCATTATTATTAGGACGTCAAGTATTTTCTCAACCCAAGGGAGAATCGTATTTAGCTGACGTTAAAGAAGCACGTCTTGCTAATGGTGAGGCTGAAAAACGTATTGAAGCAGAAGGTTTGCCTATCTATATGGATAAAGGCGATGCCTTTTGGATTCGTCCTATGAAGACAACCTTAAAGGTGGAACAGTGGTATTCCTTACTACAAGACCATCTGTCTGTGGCCGGGAATGGTAACCGCGTAGTTATTGTGGAGGACTTTCATACGGCTAACGCAGTCATGGCAAATGCTATGTTAAAAACCATTGAAGAACCGCCAGAACAGGTGTATTTCATCATTATTACGAATAAAATTAACACCGTATTGCCGACCATCGTTTCAAGATGTATGGGCGTTGGTTTTAACAGTGTTGATGTAGATACGATTCGCACGGCACTTGTGGCACGTGGTATCACCGGTGATATTGAGCAGGCTTTGTTAGCCGGTCATGGCAATCCACAGTTAGTGGAAAAATTGGCTACTCAAGATCGCATTGAAATGCTAGAGTTAGCCGTTAAGGTAATGGACATGCTCGCTTTTGAAACAAGATGGTTTTCTATGATTTCTCTAGCTTGTGAAAGCTTATCTCGTGAAAGTCTAACAGAATTGATGCATTGGTTACGTCTTGTAAGTAGAGATATGATGGCTCTTAAAATGGGGGCTCAAGACGGACAATTACAAGTACCTATGTACAAAACTCAATTATTACGATTATTACCGCTGGTCTATGCAAGCATTGTCTCAGGTAATTACTGAAACATTGCAAGCGGAACGGGCTTTGCGTTTACATATAAAAACCGCTCTCGTGGTGGACGGTCTTAGTATCGCCCTTCATGATGCTCGGGAGGAGGATTAAATGCTAACCATAGTTGGCGTACGCTTTAAAAAGGCTGGAAAGATTTATTATTTTCTGCCTGAACAATTAGAACTATCCGTTGGTGATGGGGTTATCGTTGAAACAGCACGTGGCGTTGAATACGGTACAGTTTTGATCGGACCAAAGAGGTCTTTGAAGATACTGTTGTAGCTCCTGTTAAGCCAGTTATTAGAAAGGCGACACCAAAGGACTTAAAACAAATTGAGAAGAATAAAGAGCGCGAAGAAAAAGCCTTTGATATTTGTCTCGAAAAAATCGAAAAACGTAAGTTACCAATGAAACTTATCAATGTGGAATACACATTTGATATGAATAAGATTATATTTTTCTTTACCGCTGATGGTCGTATTGACTTCCGTGAACTTGTTAAAGATTTAGCAACAGTATTTAGAACGCGTATCGAGTTGCGTCAAGTAGGCGTCCGCGATGAGGCTAAGGTGCTAAATGGTATCGGTGCTTGTGGTCGACCTTTATGCTGTTCTAATTATTTAGGTGATTTTACACCTGTTTCGATTCGAATGGCTAAGGACCAAAATTTGAGTCTGAATCCTACAAAATTTCAGGTGTATGCGGTCGTTTGATGTGCTGCCTCAATTACGAAGATGATTTGTATAAAAAAGGTGGCGACCTATATGTGAAGAAGGAACGCCCTCAAGCCCCTCAAGATGTGGCGCCTCCAGGTATTGGTAAGGAGGTCGTGACCGATGAAGGTATTGGTAAGGTCTTAAAGGTAAATCACCATAAACATACGGTGAAGGTACAGCTAGAAGCGGGCCGTACTATTGATTTGAAATGGTCCGAGGTGGCATTGCCTGATGAATGATCAAGAACGACTTGATGATTTAATTATAGATGGCTTACAGATTTATCAGCGTACTGATATGTTTCGCTTTTCCTTTGACGCTATTGCGCTTATTCACTTTTGCCTTTTTAACGGTCGTCATACCTATGTTGATTTAGGCACGGGAACGGGTGTCATGCCGCTCATTGGTACGTCTTTAGGAGCGGGCCATATAACGGGCATTGATATTAATAAGATTATCATTGAGATGGCTCAACGTAGTGTTGAATACAATCATAAACAAGATGTGGTAACGATGTTATGTGGCGATTATCGTCATATGTCGTATCGGGATGTACAAGACAAGCCCTTTGATGGTGTTATTGTAAATCCTCCTTTTTATGATTATGAAAGCGGTGCAAAGCCTACGTCTGAAGAGCGGGCTTTGGCACTTCATGATGGACATACAACATTGGATGAGGTTTTGAAAGCTGTACAGTCCTTTATCAAGTGTAAAGGTCGTTTGTGGATGATTTATAGTGCTAGTCGCTTACAATATGTGCTGCATGAACTGGAAATAGCTAACTTTCAAGCTAAGCGAATTCGCTTTATTCACGGTATGATAGATAAACCTGCGAAACTTGTACTAATAGAGGCTCTCTATCAAGGTCAGGCTGGTCTTGTGTTAGAGCCACCACTAATCGTTTATGAGAAGCCTAATGTGTACACAAAGGAGGTGTCCTCTTGGTATGAACGATAACGAATGGGGCATCTTATATTTAGTGCCTACACCAATAGGTAATTTAGAAGATATGACCTATCGGGCAGTTCGTATCTTAGGTGAAGTAGATGCTATCGCTGCCGAAGATACGCGCCATACAGGCATATTATTAAAACATTTTGACATTAAGAAGCCTTTGATTTCTTATCATGAACATAATAAGGAGGAAAAAGGTGCTTATATTATAGAGCTTTTGTTAGAAGGGCAGTCTATTGCTTGCGTTAGTGATGCAGGCATGCCGGCTATATCTGATCCAGGGGCTGACCTAGTAACAAAAGCTATTGAAGAAGGTATAACGGTGGTACCACTGCCAGGTGCTAATGCGGCATTAACAGCGCTTATTGCATCAGGCTTAGATACTAAATCCTTTGCCTTTGCCGGATTCTTACCTAAACGGGGCAAACATCGGGTTGAAGAACTACAGCGACTTTCACAAGTAACAGGAACCTTGATGTTTTATGAAGCACCTCATCGTTTGCAAGAGGTCTTACAAGATATGTATGAAGCCTTTGGCAATCGATCTATCACGGTGGCAAGGGAATTGACAAAGAAGTTTGAAACCTTTGTACGCACCGATTTAGAGAGCCTTGTAAATGATTTGGAACAGCTCACGTATAAAGGGGAATTCGTCCTCATCGTAGGTGGTGCTGATACAGTGGAGTCTGATACTAGTGAAGTTTCAGATGAACCAGTATCGTATGTAGATGCTGTACAAGCCCTTGTAGAAACAGGGATACCTAAAAAAGAAGCAATTCGCCAGGTGGCAAAGCGTTTTAACGTTTCCCGCCGGGATGTATATAATATTGTAGAACGTTAAACCTTCCCATTCGAAGGTTAGAAGGAGGCTCATCATGGGAGACACAAAAAAAACGTATTATATTACGACACCAATTTATTATCCAAGTGCTAAGTTGCACATTGGTCATACGTATTGTACATCTGTAGCTGATACAATCGCTCGATTCAAGCGTTTAGCTGGTTATGATGTACGTTTCTTGACTGGTTCTGATGAACATGGTCAAAAAATTCAACGTGCTGCAGAAGCACAAGGTATTACACCTCTTGAATACACTACGAATATCGTAAATGGCTTTAAGGCATTATGGGAAAAGATGCACATCTCTAACGATGACTTCATTCGTACTACTGATGAACGCCATGAAAAGGTAGTACAAGAGCTTTTCACTAAAGCTTATGAAAAAGGCGATATTTACAAGGCTGAATATGAAGGTTGGTATTGTACACCTTGTGAAACATTCTGGACTGAACAAAAGCTTGGTGAAAATCATACATGCCCAGATTGTGGCCGCCCTGTAGAGAAGGTTAAAGAGGAAAGTTATTTCTTCAAACTCGGTAAATATACTGATCAATGGTTGAAATTTATCGAAGAAAATCCTGATTTTATTCAACCTGAATCTCGTCGCAATGAAATGATTCAATTCGTAAAACAAGGTCTTGAAGACTTGGCTGTTTCTCGTACATCCTTTGATTGGGGTATCAAGGTACCATTCGATCCTAAACATGTTGTGTATGTTTGGTTCGATGCATTAGTAAACTATATTAGTGCACTATCTCCATTTGATGGGAATGGCGAATTATATAAAAAATATTGGCCAGCAGATCTTCATTTAGTAGGTAAGGAAATCGTACGTTTCCATACAATTATTTGGCCTATGATGCTCATGAGCCTTGAGTTGCCATTACCTAAAAAGGTATTTGGTCACGGTTGGATGATTGTTGACGGCACAAAGATGAGTAAATCTTTGGGGAATGTTATTGATCCAATTCCATTGATCGATACCTATGGTGCAGATTCTTTGCGTTATTACTTATTAAGTGAAATCACGCTTGGCAATGATGGTAACTTCACATTGCCTAACTTCGTTACAAAAATTAATGCAGATTTATCTAATGATTTAGGTAACTTATTAAACCGTACTATTGCTATGATTGAAAAATACCATGGTGGTGTGATTACAAAATGCGATGATATGGATGATTTGGATCGTGATGTTTCCACATTGGCTGTTCAAACGGCAAAAGATTTTGAAGCAGCTATGGAAAATATGGAGCTTAATAAAGCTATTAAGTCCGTATGGGCATTTATTGGTCGCATGAATAAATATATTGATGAAACAATGCCTTGGGTATTGGCTAAATCTGAAGACGCTCATGATAAAGCGCGCTTGCAATCTGCTATGTATCACTTGGCAGAGGCATTGCGTATCATTGCTATTTTAGTAAGCCCTGTTATTCCTGTAGGGGCTCCAAAAATTTGGGATCAATTAGGTCTTACAGGTTTTGGTAGTGCTACTATTGAGGATGCAAAAGTTTGGGGCTTAATTCCTACAGGTACTAAAGTTGTAAAAGGCGATCCTATTTATCCTCGTTTTGAAATTCCGGAAATGATAGAAGTAGTTGCTAAAGAGGAAGTTGAAGACTCTGCAGATACATCTAATATTCCGCCATTGAAAGAAAATATTACGTACGATGACTTCGAAAACTCGATCTTCGAGTAGCAAAAGTTGTAAGCTGTGAAAAGGTTCCTAAGTCCAAGAAATTATTGAAGTTTGTATTGGATATCGGCATTGAAGAGCGCACAGTATTAAGTGGTATCTCTCAATATTACGAACCAGAAGCTATGGTTGGTAAAAAGGTAATTTACTTGTCTAACTTGGCTCCTAAGAAGATGATGGGCATCGAGTCTTATGGCATGATTTTGTCTGCATCTGATTGGGAAGAACATTTAGAAGTAACAAATATCGAATCATTACCAGCAGGAAGTGTGGTTAAATAATGAAACTCTTTGATACACATGCTCATGTGAATGACGGCCGTTTTGATAATGACCGTGATGAGATGTTACAAGCCTGCTTTGATGCTGGCGTAGAATACATTATGATTCCAGGGGTAGATAGAGGGACTGTTGAATCAGGACTAGCTTTAGCAAAACAGTATGATCGTTTATATGCTGCTGTAGGCACACATCCTCATGAGTCAAAAGATTTTACAGAAGAAGACTATGAATTCTATAAGGATCAAGCCCTTAACAACGATAAGGTCCGCGCTATCGGTGAAATCGGATTAGATTATTATTATGATTTTTCTGATCGTGAAACACAGAAACGCGTATTCATTCGTCAATTAGAACTCGCTCGTGAAGTAGAGTTACCAATCATCATTCATGATCGCGATGCACATGGCGATATTATGAATATATTACGCAATGAAGGTAAGGATAACTGGGGGATTTTTCACTGCTATTCTGGCAGTTGGGAAATGGCAAAAGAAGCTATTAAATTAGGATTCTACATTTCCTTTGCTGGCCCTGTTGTATTTCCTAAGTCTACTAACCTTAAGGAAGTAGCTCGCCAAGTACCCTTAGATAGAATACTTATTGAAACAGATTCACCATATTTTACACCACCTCCATTTAGAGGCCGCCGCAATGATCCAAGCAAAACTCAATTTGTAGCAGAAGAGATTGCACGTCTTAAAGGCATTGATGTTGATGAGTTTTCAGAGATTGCCTATAATAATGGTAAACATGTATTTGGTATTAAATAACTTGAATGCTCGTAATTATGTATGCTAGTAAATAATATTGGTAAAATTCTAAGCACTTTAGTATTAGATATTACAAAATACATCAAGTATAACTAGAATAATAAATTATAAAACGCGATTCTCCCATATCGGTGAGAATCGCGTTTTTCTATGGTATACTTAAGTATATTCATACTGAACTATAGTAAGTCGAGGTTAGTAGCATGAAACGTATTGCATTTATAGATTTAGGATCCAACTCCGTTCGTTTTGTCATTTATGAGATTTCTAAGACCGGTAGTTATCGACTCATATATCAAGAAAAAGAAAGTGTTCGCTTAAGTGAAAATATGTGGGGCACTCATGAGTTAACGAAAGAGGCAATGGAGCGTTCTTTACGCGCATTAAAAGGCTTTGTTCATATGGCGAATGCTATGGAGGTAGATACCATAAAAGCTGTTGCTACGGCTGCAGTACGTCTAGCTAAAAATGGAGATGCTTTTATTAAAGCTGTAAAAGAACGAACTGGACTTAATTTAGAATGTATTGCTGGTGAAGAAGAGGCTCGCCTCGGCTTCCTTGGGGTTATTAATACGATTGGGCTCAAAGATTTTATTATCTTTGACTTAGGTGGTGCTAGTACAGAGGTAACGCTAGTAAAAAATCGACATATCGTGAAAGCTGTTAGCTTACCTATAGGGGCTCTAACCTTAACAGGAACCTATCAAAAAGGTGATGAGTATACTCCTAAAGAACTAGAGAAGATGACGAAGGCCGTAAAGAAAACCATCAAGGAACATACGTGGCTTCAAAATATAAAACTACCTCTATTAGGTATAGGTGGTACAGCTCGTAATATTGCTAAAATAGATCAACGTAAGCTATCATATCCTATTACGAAACTACATAACTATGAACTACCATATCATAGATTTCACGAAATCTTGGAAGATGTAAAAGGTAAATCCTTAGAGGCTCGTAAAAAAATTAGTGGTTTATCATCGGACCGTGCAGATATTATCATTGCAGGGCTTACTATAGTGGATGAACTATTTAACTATGTAAATACTAAGACACTCGTTGTGGGCGGTTGCGGTTTACGGGAAGGTTTATTTTACGATTATTATGGAGAGAATTATTTAGGTGGAAATTCAATTATCGACGATATTTTAGTCCACTCTGCGGAAAATGTACTGCTAGGTATGACAAAGCATGAGCTAGTGCATGCTAAGTATATTACGAAATTAGCTACCACTTTGTATGATGCATTAGAGCCACTTCATAAGGCGGATAAGAATTTTAGACGATGCTTAATCGCAGCGGGATTATTGCATGATATAGGCAAACGAGTTAACTATTATAGTCATGCTCGCCATGGTTGTTATATGTTAGTTAATAGTAATTTATATGGTATTTCCCATGTGGAACAAGCTTTTAGTGCATTTTTAGTGATGAACTCTCATGGATTGACGCCAAAGGAATATAAAAATTTCTTATATGGTAAATTATTAGATCAAGAGCAACGCTTATTAGGGCAAAAGCTTTCCATTATTTTAGCCATAGCAGAGGCTCTTGATGAAAGTCATGAACAATTTATTAAGCGGTTAGAGGTAAATATTAAATATACGAGTGTAGTTATAAAGGTATTTTACCTAGAGGGACGCGATGTAAGTGTCACAAAAACTGCTGTAGAAAAGCTTTCAAAATCTTTTAAAAAGGAATTCGAGAAAACATTAGATATAGAGTGGCATGAATCTCGTAAGGAGGCATAATGGCATTACCAAAAGCATTACGATATGCGGTGTTACATGTGGGCTCCAGTAGCATGAGCATTACCATATTAGAATATAAAGGCATAGACGATGTACGTGTTATCGATTATGCAGCGCGAGAAGTAACCTTTGGGGAAGAATTATTTCAAACCTCTCGGTTGAGTTTTAAAACAATTGAAGAAATCTGTCATATTTTAAAAGGATATAAACAATTAATGGACGATTATGGCGTGACTCGTTCCAGACTATATGGTACGACAGTAATACGTGAGGCTGCTAATCGTCGTAGTATTTTAGACCAAATTTATATTCAAACAGGGATGCGTGTTGAGGTCATCGATATGCCGAAAGAGGTATATTACAAATACGCCTTACTATATTACAAGATGACACATCAATACCATCTAACTGATCCTACAAAGGCTACATTATTCTTAGATATTACATCTGGTGGGGTCGGTTTAACAGTTTGGCGTGGTGAAAGCTTACTGTTCCAACGCAATATGCATAGTGGTTCCTTACGTGTTATGGAGTCATTTAATCGAAATCAACGATCTTCTATATCATTTCCAAGGGCTATTACGGAATATTTACATCGTATGATTGGACCACTCCGTGAAGAACTACAAACCTTTAATATTGATAGTATTGTCTTATCTGGTGACGAAGCGCAATATATGACTCATTTAATGGGACAAGAAAATAATAAAGAAGATATCATTACTGTTGAGCCAGAACGATTTAAAGGTCTTATTAATTCTTTTGATGGTGTAACTGCAACAAAGTTGATGAACCGTTATAAATTACCTGAATATAAGGCTAATATTTTAATGCCTACCATGATTTTGTTTAATGAAATTATTACGGCTATAGGGCCAAAATCATTAATTTTTAGTAGCTTTTCATTCTCTCAAGGCATTAGTTGGTTCTATGGGGTAGAGTCAGAGAATAATCCATTTATGTATCAGTTGCGGGAGCAAAATGCACAGTTAGCCCGTGCTGTGGCCGCAAGATATCATACAGACCGTATTCATGATGCGGAGGTAGAAAAGTTTAGTGCTTTATTCTGTAAAGCGTTGCGCCATAAAGGCTTACCAGAACGATGGGGGTATTTATGTCGTATAGCTTCCATTCTTTGCTCGGTTGGCAAGTTTGTAAATTTACGAAATCATGGGGAGCATGCGTATCATATCGTAATGGGGACCGATATATTTGGGCTTTCAGAAGAAGAAAAACAAGTAGTAGCTAATGTTGTATATTATCACTACAAGGGAACACCAAATGATGACGATGCGTATTTCAATGCATTAACAGAATTACAAAAAATTCAGGTTACAAAGCTAGTAGCAATTATTCGTGTTGCTTGTGCACTCGACGCGGGGAGCAATCAAAAAATCTCTGATGTAACATTGGAAGAAAGAGATAATGTACTATATGTATTCTGTCGTACTAATGAGGATATTTCCTTAGAATGGTGGACCTTTAATCGAGATTCTGAATACTTTACAGAGGTATTTGGTATGGAAATTGTACTAGTAAGGGGAGAGGCTTGTCATGTTCAATAATGCAAAGTATTATTTTAACCGTGAATTGTCTTGGCTAAAGTTTAATCAGCGAGTCCTATTAGAGTCTATTGATACAAATACTCCTTTATTAGAACGACTCCGATTTATTGCCATTGCTAGCTCTAATTTAGATGAGTTCTTTATGATTCGCGTAGCTGGTTTACGCCATCAAGTTGTGAATGGCATTGTTAAGTACGATGCTGCTCATATGGATGCTAAGGCACAGTTAAAGGCTATTGATGAATCTGTACAACGTCTCGTATCGATGCAAAGTACGTATTTGAACAACGTACTGGTTGAGCTTGAATCATATGGTTTCTATTTTACTAAACCTGATCAGTTAGATGTAAAATCAAAAGCTTGGTTACGCCATTACTTTGAAGAACATATTTATCCTGTAGTAACGCCATTAGCCGTTGACTCTGGTCATCCATTCCCATTTTTAACAAATCATACCATCAATGCTATTGTGCGTATCTTTCAAATACAACCAGATGGTACTAAGGATTATAAGATTGCTATCTTGCCAATTCCATCTGTACTCGATCGTATTATTGAAATCCCAAGTCGAGGGAATAAGGAACATCGATTCGTTTACCTAGAGGACGTCATTACATATTACGCAAATCAGTTTTTCCAAGGTTATGGCATCGAAGATTATATGGTGTTTCGTATTACTCGTGATGCAGATTTAGAAATCGATGAAGAAGAAGCTACAGATTTGCTATCGGAAGTAGAGGCATCTTTGCGTCGTCGCCGCCGTGGTGATGCGGTACGATTAGAGGTGTGCGGTGAGGTAAAGGATAATTTATTAGACTTTGTGCTTACCAGTGTTGAATTAGAGCCAAAGGATGTATACCGTATAGATGGTCATCTTGATTGTCGTATGTACTTTAATTTCTGTAACTATCCAGGCCTTGACCACCTTCGTTATGTGCCATTTGAACCTAAACTACCTAGTGAATTAGTTAATCATGAAGGTGAAAGTCTATTTTCTGTTATTGGAAAACAAGATCTTTTCGTCCACCATCCTTTTGAGTCTTTTGCTGTAGTAGAACAATTTATTGCACAAGCAGCTACAGACCCAGATGTGCTCGCTATTAAACAAACCTTGTATCGCGTAAGTGGGGATTCTCCAATTATTGCATCCTTGATTAAGGCTGCGGATAATGGCAAGCAAGTAACCGTACTTATGGAGGTTAAAGCACGCTTTGATGAAGAGAATAATATTCATATGGCACGCCGCTTAGAAAAGGCAGGTTGTCATGTAATTTATGGTTTGAAAGGTCTTAAAACTCATTCTAAGATTACCATGGTTGTGCGCAGAGAGGATACAGGTATTAGACGTTACGTTCATTTAGCTACAGGTAACTATAATGGTAAGACGGCTCGAATGTATACGGACTGTGGCATATTTACGTGTAACGATGAATATGGCGATGATGCATCTCGTTTCTTTAACTTAATTTCTGGCTATTCCGATCCTCCAATTTGGAATAAATTTATTGTAGCCCCTTTAAATTTGCGGGAAAAAATAATGGAATTAATTGACCGTGAAATAGAATTCGCTAAACAAGGTGAAGAAGCATATATTATTGGTAAAATGAATTCCTTGCTTGATAAAGAAGTTATTGCTAAATTATATGAAGCCTCTGCTGCAGGTGTTCGCATAGATCTTATAGTTCGTGGTATTTGTACACTAAGACCTGGTATTGCCGGTGTCAGCGATAATATAACGGTACGTTCAGTGGTAGGACGGTTCTTGGAACATCATCGTCTATTCTATTTCCGAAATGGGGGAAATGAAAGTCTATTCTTATCTAGTGCAGACTGGATGCCAAGAAATTTAAATGAACGTGTAGAACTTATGATTCCTATTGAAGATAAACGACATAAGGAGCGCGTTAAAGAAATATTGGACTTATATTTAGAAGATACCTTAAAAGCTCATATTATGAGAGCCGATGGTTCATATCGTAAAATTAATAATCGAGAACATCCAATTTCTGCTCAAGAAGAACTTATGAAAGAGGCTATTGCCCATGAGCATAAGGAGTCAATGACCGTAATTGAGCGTTTACAACCAATGTTTAAGATGAATAAATAATGAAATTCAAACGTGGTGTTGAATGATGAATTTTAATACATTTTCATAATAGTGAAAAAGCCTGTTTTTACAGGCTTTTACATGTATACATATTTAAAAATGAGATAAAAATGAAGTTTTGCGATGTGTAGAAAAAATTGGTAACAATTCAAAAACACATAAAAATACAATTTATATTATAAAAAAAACTCACATACTATATATAGTAGTGGTATCGTATATATGTACACAATTCGGAATATATTGTATAGTATTGAAAAATATAGATATGTACGTATACAGTGGACTTTTATAAAAAATATAGAAAATAAAATAACTTAAAACTCAGTATTTACAAGCGTTTATCTATTATTGTTAACCTATAGCGTTTGACAGGTTATATCTATCTGTAGTAGAATAGTTACATTACAGGAGGGATTACAATATGAGAATTCATAAGACACACAAACGATATATTTCGTCTGTTGTTGCAGGATTGATTGTAACAGCTGTAACTATGACAGGTTTTTCTTATAATGATAAAACAGTAACCGTTATGGTAGATGGTGCAGCACACACTGTTAGAACACATTTAAATTCTAACGAAGGTATCGTACGCGATGCTGGGGTTAAATTAAATCCAAATGATAAAGTTATTTCCAGCTCAGCATCTGTTCAAAATGGTACAACATTAACTGTTGTACGTGCCATTCCAGTTTATGTAACTGTTAATGGTAAGACTAGAGCTGTTTTCACTACAGAAACAACTGCACAAGGCGTTGCTAATGAACTTGGTTTTAAAATGCCTAATTATGCTGTTGTAGGCGATGCAAATGGTTCTGTATTAAGTGGTACACATATTACAATTGCACAAGTAACAAGCCGATCCTTGTCTACAGTAGATCAAGAAATTGCTATTCAAGTAATTCGTCAAAAAGATGATACAATGGCACAAGGTGAAGAAGAGGTTGTTCAAGTTGGCCAACCTGGTTTAGAACGAGTGCAACGTGAAACATTATATAGTAATGGTACGGTTATTAAAACAAATGACGTATCTAAAGTGACACAACGCGAAATGGTACCTACTATTATTAAAGAAGGTACTCGTGAAGTGACTACATCTCGTAATATAGCTGGTCGCTCATCTCGCGCTATCGTAATGGAAGCTTCTGCTTACCTTGCTGGCGATGGTGATGGCGCTGGTATTACAGCTACTGGTGTACCTGCAGTACGTGGTATTGCAGCTGTTGACCCAGATGTTATTCCATTGGGCACACTTTTAGTTATACCTGGTTACGGTGAAGCAATTGCAGCCGATACAGGCGGTGCTATTGTGGGTAATAAAATTGACCTTGTAATGGACTCTTATGGTGAGGCTATGGACTTTGGTCGCCAAGACGTTACAGTATACGTATTGGACTAATATAATAATTTAGAGGATATATCTAATAGATATATCCTCTTTCTTATTTGGTTTATATAGTTACCGTCTACTAGTAAATATGTATCATAATATATTATACTTAGTAAGCAATCTTTATGTATACTAAAAGGACGCCTTATAATTAAGGCGTCCTTTTTTAGTCTTCAATATATGGAATTAGATATTCGTATTTTGTACCTTTTAATTCATCTTTAGGGATAAATCGTAAGGCAGATCCATTGATACAGTAGCGAAGTGATCCATTAGGTCCATCTTCAAATACATGGCCTAAATGAGCATTACCAATGCGGCTGCGCACTTCGATACGATTCATGCCATGAGAGTCATCTTGATAATATTTAATAACATCTTTTGCGATTGGCTTTGTGAAGCTTGGCCAACCGCAATGGGAATTAAATTTATGTGATGATACGAATAGGGGCTCTCCTGTAGTAATATCTACGTAAAGGCCTGCTTTGAATTCATCAGTTAGATCATGGCTGAAAGGAGCATCTGTAGCAGAGTTTTGTGTAACTTCGAACTCTTGCGGAGATAAAGCCTTAAGATCTTCTTCGGAAGGCTTATTATAGGCGTTGTCATCTACAAGTGGTTCATTGGATAAGCCTAGTGGAATGTGACAATAGCCAGTAGGGTTTTTATCTAAGTAATCTTGGTGATATTCCTCGGCAGAGTAGTAGTTTGATAGAGGCAATACTTCAATGGCAAATGGCTTACCTTCGAAGGATTGGGCACGTGCTAATGTACTCTCAATAATATGCTTGTCTGTTGTATCGATATAGTAGATACCAGTTCGATCTTGAATACCTACGTCACCACCTTGTTTATTAACACTGAATGGATCAATGGCGCGTAAAAAGTATTGAATTAAGTGATCTAAGGAGAGTACGTCCGCATCGTATGTAACTTTTAGAGCTTCCACGTGACCACTATCATGACAGACATCTTCATAACTTGGATTTTCAGTAGGGCCATTAGCATAGCCTACTTCAGTGGAAATGACACCAGAGATTTTTCTGATATACCCTTGAAGGCCCCAGAAACAACCGCCTCCTAAATATATGGTGTGTTCATTCATTTAATCACCCCAAACTTCATGAGCTATTTCTTTAACTAATGCAAGTTTAGCCCATTGTTCTTCTTCAGTCAATTGGTTACCGATTTCACAAGATGCAAAGCCACATTGAGGGGATAGGCAAAGTCTATCGAGTGGAATATATTTGGTAGCTTCTTTGATTCGTTCTTTGATAACTTCTTTATCTTCTAATTCTGGGCGTTTAGACGTAATCAAGCCTAATACAACCTTTTTATTAGGGGACACTTCGCGCAATGGCTCAAAACCACCAGAGCGATCATCATCAAATTCTAGATAATATGCATCTACATTTTCTTTGGCGAATAGAATTGGTGCAACTGGTTCATAACCACCGCTAGCAGCCCAAGTAGAGTTGTAATTACCACGGCATACATGTGTAGTGAATGCTAAGTCATGAGGTCGGCCTTCGAGTGCTAAGTTATTTAAGAGTAGGTATTTAGCTGTTTCACCTTCGATAGTGACGCTTTTATCTTTTTGGCGACCAGTCCAGTAAGCGTGGTCACAGCACATACCCCAAGTGCAATCGTCAAATTGGATGTTGCGGCAACCTGCTTCATAGAGGTCTTTAATTACTTGACGGTATGCAGCAGCAATGTCTTGAATTAATTCTTCTAAGTCAGGATAGAAGGAGCGTGTTGTAATGCCATTATCTTCGCGGAATAATTCAGCTAAGAATTGGGATGGAGCAGGAATGGTTTGACGTGCTGTAGTATGCTCATCTTCAAATTGTTTTACGAATTTGAAATGCTCTACAAATGGATGGTTAGTGCCTGTAATTTTACCAGTAAGGGCGAGGGAGCCAGGTGCTGTTTCTTGACCAACGAATTTGTAACCGTGTTCAAGTTCAATTTCCTTTACGCCATTAAATCCCCACATGAAATCTAGGTGCCAATAGGCACGGCGGAATTCACCGTCAGTAATAACAGGAAGTCCTGCAGCTTTTTGTTTTTGAATGAGGTCCGTAATGAGACGATCTTCTACAGCTGTTAGTTCTTCCTTAGTAATATTTCCTTTTGTAAAAGCTTCACGAGCTTCTTTTAATTCTGCTGGGCGTAGGAAAGAACCTACGATATCAAAATGGAATGGTGCTAATTGTTTGGACATATATAATCCTCCTTATATTAAACGGTATAACCGATAGATTCGATAGGTTTATTATAACTAAGGATGAGCATATATAAAAATATCAATATATTAATGTTGTACATAGCTTTTAGTTATATCTGCGCATTATTTTATGGAATTAGTTATATCAAAATGTGATATTAATTTATAGTATCTACTCTGTTGTACAGTAATGGATACTTTGGAAAGGGTTAATTTATAGTGTTGAGTTTTATATGCAAAAAGCACTCCTAATAGGAGTGCTTTTACTTGTAGTTAAACTATTATGAAGAGTTATTTAAACTATCATCAAATATAATACGATATTATTCCTTTGTTTTAGGTAATTTAATGTGTCTACCATAGTTACCTACATATTGTTCTAACGCTTGGATATATTCTTGCCCTAAACGGCTACGATGCATTTTGTTATTTGTAATGTAACCGATATGCATTAAACCTTCCTCTGCAAGAGGCACGGAAATGATATTTTCACCGTTTACTTCTTCATCGATAACACCACTAGATACGGTATATCCATCTAGACCAAGCAATAAACTAAAGAGGGAAGCCCGATCGCGTACCCGAATATGTTTTGGACGGACAACGGTACTGAAAATCTCTTCAGAGAAATAGAAGGAATTGTGATCTCCTTGTTCGAAAGAAATATAAGGATATTCCTCAAGTTCATCCATAGATACTACATCTTTATTTGCTAATGGATGGTTTTTGCCAATAAAAATATGAGGATGAGCAGTAAATAATTCTGTAAAGGTTAATTCATTAGTGTGAATTAATTTTTCTAATACAGGGCGATTAAAATCATTATAGAAGAGCAAACCGATTTCGCTCTTCATATGAGCTACGTCATCGATGATTTCATAGGTTTGTGTTTCTCGTAAGGATACATCATATTGATCAATGTCTGCACCTTTTAAAAGCTCTACAAAGGCATTTACTGCAAAGGAGTAATGTTGTGTAGAAACAGAAAATTGTTTTTTGCCACCGCTTTGGCTTTTGTATTGTTCTTCCAATAATGCAGCTTGTTCTAGTACTTGGCGTGCATAGCCGAGGAAACGTTCCCCTTCCTTAGAAACAGTAATCCCTTTATTGGTGCGGTCAAAAATGGTAATACCCATTTCCTTTTCCAATTCTTTAATGGCCTTTGTTAAGCTTGGTTGAGAAACGAAAAGTCTCTTGGCAGCCTCACTAATACTGCCTATATTTGCAATTGTTGTGACATACTTTAGTTGTTGTAAGGTCATAATGGCCTCCTTTTATATATTACACTACCTATACTACTCGATTATAAGTATTTAAGCAATGTTATATATGTGTTACAATGAACTAATAGAATAAAGGAGGACCTATGCTTAAACAAGTCATCGTGGTAGAAGGAAAATCTGATATACAACGTATTGCACAAGCTGTGAAAGCGGATTGCATTGCGACAGAGGGTTTCACACTCCGTAAAGGTGTTATTGATATGATTCGCGTAGCCTATGAAAAAAGAGGTATTATCATATTAACAGATCCTGATACAGCAGGGGAAAGAATTCGTCGTATTAACAAAAATTCCCAATGCTCAGCATGCTTTTGTTCCTCGTGATGAAGCTTTGCGAATGATGATATTGGCATAGAACAAGCATCGCCTGAATCCATTAGAAAGGCACTATCTACATTACATGTAGAATCTTTGGAATCATCCAACGAATTTTCTATGGTGGATCTAGTTCGTCATGGACTTTCAGGTATGCCAGATAGTGCTGCTCGCCGTGCGATTATTGGTGCTAAGTTAGGTATTGGTTATGGAAATGGCAAGCAGTTCTTATACCGCTTAAATCATTATGGTATAACTCGAGATGCTTTTGAAGAGGCTGTGAATAGTTAAAATAGGAGTTAAGATGTTAGAATCAATAATTGCAAGCCCTGAGGTAGTGCATTATATATGTAAACGCTTCGATATTAAAATGAGCAAGAAATTAGGGCAGAACTTTCTTATTAAACGCGGTATTGTTGATGAAATAGTACATGCTGCAGAATTGACACCTGGTGAACCTGTACTAGAGGTAGGTCCTGGCATCGGTACATTGACACAGGGCTTAGCACAAAGTGGGGCAGATGTAACGGCCATTGAACTCGACAGTCGCTTATTAGAGGTTCTAGATACTACTTTGGCCTCCTATGATAATGTACGTATTATTCATGGCGATGTGTTGAAACTTGACGTACCATCCATCATGAACCATAAACCATTTAAGGTGGTTGCCAATTTACCGTACTATATTACAACACCTATTATTATGTCTTTATTGGAAAGTAAATTACCAATTGAGCCCTCGTTGTAATGGTGCAAAAGGAAGTTGCCTTGAGAATGGTAGCTAAGCCAGGTACAAAGGATTATGGTGCATTATCTGTAGCGGTACAATATTATACTGAACCGGATATTGTGCTTGATGTACCACCTAAATCCTTCTTGCCAGCTCCGGCGGTAACGAGTTCTGTCATTCGCTGCGTATTGCGTGATAAACCACCTGTAGATGTGATTGATGAGAAACTATTCTTCCGAGTGGTGAAAGCTGGTTTTGCGCAACGACGTAAAACATTTGCTAATACGATGAAGACAACGGGATTATCAAAAGATCGAATCGAAGAGCTGTTAGCAAAAGCAAATATCGATGGTCAACGAAGAGGGTGAGACATTTACCCTTCAAGAATTTGCTGATGTAGCTAATGCGTGGGCTTCTTTAATTAAATAATATTAAAAAGAGCTTATTAGATTGATAACATATCATTCTAATAAGCTCTTTTATGTTAATAAGCTCTTATTATGCTAATAAGCTTTTTTGCACAAAAAAGGACCCGAATGGGTCCTTTTGTTTTAGTAAAGAATGCCAGCCATTGTTGTAATTAGGAAAGCATTAGCAAAGTCGATTAAGAATGCACCTACTAAGGAAACTACGAGCCATGCACGAGGGAGATGGACCGTGTTTGCCCGCCAAGGATAACATGTTAACCAAAGCATTTGGTGTAGCACCTAGACCGAAGCCGATAGCGCCGCGCAAGCACAACGAGTTTGCGACCAAATAGGAAGTAAATAATGTATGCGAACACACAGATAAGCACCATTTGTGCAACTAAGATTGTAATAAGTGGTAAAGCAAGATCGATTAATTGAACAAGCTTCAAGCTATTGATAGCCATAGTTACGAATAGAGATAATGCTACATTGGATACTGCATCGAGAGCTGCATCGTTGATTTTGTAAGCTTTTGTAAAATCACCAAAGTTACGAATTACAGCAGCACAAATCATGGCGCCGATGTATGCAGGTAGTGGAGTAAGGATGGATAAACCAGCACTTACGATAGTACCGATACCTAGAGCAAGGCCAATCCACATACAGATTGTTAAAAGGTCTTGAGCATCGAATTGTTTGCCACCGCTTTCAACGCGATCTTCGATCATGTCGATGCCTTCATCTTCCATTAACTCAGGATTTTCGTAAGGTGTTTTAACCTTGTGCATTTTAATAATGCGTTCACCTACAGGAGCACCGAGAATTGTACCTGCTACCATGCCGAATGTTGCGGCTGCAACCGCTGCGGATGCTGTACCAGGGATACCAAGTAATTGTTCGTAGTATGGACCAAAGGCACCAGCCGTACCAAGACCACCGATCATAGATACGGAGCCAGCCATAATACCGATGATTGGTTCAATGCCTAAAGCTTTAGCAATCATAATACCTGCAGTATTTTGAACAACAATCCACACTGCACAAGCTAGAAGAAGAAGATAATGAAGATACCGCCCTTTTGAGGACTTTCAAAGATGCCATCAAACCGATGGTAGTAAAGAAGGCAAGCATTAAGAATGTTTGTAGGGAACCTTCAAAAGTAATGTTCAAAATCTTGTAGTAAGAAAGAATAGCAGTTAAAAATGCAAATGGCAAAGCCCCTACAGCTGGTGCAGGCATACACATACGTTGTAAGAACTTGGAATGTTTGTTAATCCAAGTACCAATGAATAACGTGATTACAGCAAGGCCTACAGTTTGGATCATGGACAGTTTTAAAGTCCATACATCGTTGACTAAAGCTAAGTCAATAAGTGGCATAAAATCACTTTAAAATAAAAAAAAACTTATTTTATGGTATCATGAATGGTCGAAAAACTATAGAATATATAAGGTATAATAATTATATATTATTTATTTTCAACACTCACAACAACATTAAAACCATTTAGTTATTATATACCTATAATTAGATATATATCTTTTTTAATATTTTTATATTATATACAAAAATACGAGAAAGTAATAGTAAAAATCACTTCTTTACATAATCATACTATATGTATTCGACTAAATTCTGTGATTTTCCTGCCTATTATAAAAATAAACTGGAATATATTTCTAATTTTTATATATTGAGAAATATATTCCAGTCGTAAGTTATAAAGTCTTCGCATCTTATTAGATGTTATTGTGATTTACGATTAAACTACTGTATATAATATAGCAACTCTTTACTTAGCGAGAGGGCATATAATTCTATATTATAGTTCGTGATGAAGTTTTGGAGTGGTTAAGAATGTAACATCAGGGTTACGTTCCTGAACCCAACCCATTTGCCACTCATTGGAAATGAGGACTACGGTGCGATCTCGATTATCCTTAACAATCATCGCATTATCTACCCCTTTAAAGAAGCGATATCTACTTCACCATCAATCCAACGAGCAACACTATATGGTAATGTATTATTTAATAAATCAACACCATATTCATTTTTTAAACGGTATTCCAGAACCTCAAATTGAAGCATACCTACGGCGCCAACTACGAAGGAATCAAGAGCACCTGGTTGTTCAAAGATTTGAACAGCACCTTCTTGGGCTAATTGCGTCATTCCTTTTTGGAACTGCTTACGCTTCATCGTATCTTTGGCGATACGCGAGCAAAGAATTCTGGTGGGAACACAGGGAAGTCCCCAAATGTTACCTTGTGTTTTTGAGCACATAGTGTATCACCTACGCCCATTGTGCCAGCGTCGAAGACACCGATAATATCACCAGGATATGCATCTTCTACGATGGTACGTTCTGTAGCCAAAGAATTGTTGAGGCTGAGATAGGCGAATCGTTTTATTAGATTGGCGATGCAATACGGACATACCTCTTTTCGAATTTACCAGAACAGATACGCATAAATACGATACGGTCATGGTGATTAGGGTCCATATTCGCTTGGATTTTAAATACTAAAGCGGAGAAGTCTTCGCTCGTAGGTTGTACCCATTTCTTCCACAGCTTGGCGTGGAGCAGGGGATGGAGCTAGTTCTAAGAATTTTTCTAAGAATGGTTTTACCCCAAAGTTAGTCATAGCAGAGCCGAAGAACATTGGCGTTAATTCGCCTGCACGAACTTTATCAAAATCGAATGGATCGCCTGCAACGTCTAATAATTCAATGTCATCAAGCAATGCTTGGTATACATCGTCGCCCAATAATTCTTTCATGCGAGGGTCAGTTAAAGCTCCTTTTTCAGAGGCTAACTTTTCTTGACCATGTGTTTCGTCTTTTGCGAAAAGCTCGATGGTTTCATGCTCTCTATCGTATACGCCTTTGTACTCACCATTAATACCAATTGGCCAGTTCATAGGGCATGTACGAATGCCGAGAACATTTTCGATTTCTTCCATCAAGTCAAATGGGCTACGACCGAAATGGTCAATCTTGTTTACAAATGTAAAAATAGGAATACCGCGTTCTTTAGATACAGCAAATAGTTTTTTTTAGTTTGTGCTTCCACGCCTTTTGCTACGTCAATCAACATGACAGCACTATCTGCAGCCATTAAGGTACGATATGTATCTTCAGAAAAGTCCTGGTGACCAGGGGTGTCTAGGATATTGACGCGACAACCATCATAGTCAAATTGCAACACAGAACTTGTTACGGAGATACCACGTTGCTTTTCGATTTCCATCCAGTCAGATACGGCGTGTTTTGCTGTTTTACGAGATTTAACGGACCCCGCTAAGTGGATAGCACCACCATATAAAAGTAATTTTTCTGTTAATGTCGTTTTACCCGCATCCGGGTGAGATATGATAGCAAACGTACGTCGACGTTGCACTTCTTCTAAAAATGTCATAGTTCACCTCTATTGTTTCGTTTGTAAAAGCCTTGTCTTATTATATAACTTTCACATCATTCATATCTTTAAAATTATACATGATTTTGGTAGTTATGACCACTAAATTGTAGTATAATGAGATTTCAAAGAGCGGCTTGGGGAATAGCCGTTATTTTATGTTAAGGAGGGGGACCATGAGGTTATTTATTGCGGAAAAGCCATCCATGGCTCGCGAAATCAGTAAATGTTTGCCGGAAAATAAGAATATCCAAAAACGGAATGGCTACTTTATCCAAGGTGATGATGTGGTGACATGGGTTGTAGGTCATGTATTACATCAAGCAGAACCTGGTGATTACGATGATAAATATGTTCGCTGGCGCCCTCAAGATTTACCTATTGTGCCTGATGAGTGGAAATTACTGGTTACGGATAGTAGTCGTCAACAGTTTGAAACGGTGAAAGACCTTATCGGTAAAGCTGATATTATCGTTAACGCAGGTGACCCGGACAGGGAAGGTCAGTTGTTGGTTGATGAAGTATTATATTATGTAGGAAATACAAAACCTGTACAACGTATCTTGCTAAATGCATTGGACGAAAAATCTGTTCGTGCAGCTCTTAATGATTTGCGTGATAATAAAGACTTTCACAATTTATATCAATCTGCATTGGCCAGAGCGCGTGCAGACTGGCTTATTGGAATGAACCTATCTCGCGCATATACCTTATCTGAACGATATAAAGGTAATAAGGTAACATTACCTATAGGTCGTGTTAAGACTCCAACGTTAGCATTAGTAGTTCGTAGAGAACGTGAATTAGCCGCATTTAAACCGGTCGATTATTTTACATTAAAGGTTTTATATAATCATCCAAATGGTGTGTTCTGGGCTACGTGGCAACCTACAGATGAACAAAAGGGACTTGATCCAGATGGTCGTCTCATAAATAAGGCTATTGCAGATGAATTGGTTGAGCGCTTGCAAGCTGGTCCAGATGGTATCATTAAGGCGGTTACAAAATCTAAAAAGAAAGATGTACAACGCCTACCATTATCCTTGTCATCGTTACAGGTATTGGCTGGTAAAGCATTCTCCTATGATCCGCAAACTGTACTTGATACAGCTCAGAAATTATATGAGAAAAAGTTGACTACGTATCCTCGTTCTGATTGTGAATATTTACCACCAAATCAGTATGGTGATCGCAATGCTATCCTCAATAATTTGCAGAATGCTGGAGATGAAAGGTTAGCACAATGGACTACAGATGCTGATCGCTCTATTAAGAGCCGCGCATGGAATGAAAAGAAAATTACCGCCCATCACGCAATTATTCCTACTACGGTAGCCTGCAATATGAATAGTTTGTCTCGTGAGGAGCGCAATATTTACTTCCTCATTAGTCAGGCTTATATTGCTCAATTCTATGGTGAGCACGTGTATGAACAAACTAAAATTGTAGTGGAGCAATGTAAGGAAGAGTTTGTTGCTAATGGTCGTGTAGTTATAGACGAAGGATGGAAATTACTTTATAAACGACAAAAGTCTAAATCTGTGACAGATAATGATGAACCTGATTTAACTGATGAACGTGGTGCAGAATCTGACTCTAAAAAAGAGGCTATTGAAGAAACAGATCATTTGCCTGCGGTTAAGAAAAATGATTCTGTCCTTTACACGGATTCCTCTGTAGAGGCGAAACAAACAAAACCACCATCTCGTTTTACACCATCTACATTGTTGCAAGCGATGAAGGAAATTCATAAATTTGTAAAAAACGAAGATTTGAAAAAACAGTTAAAGGCTGTATCTGGTATAGGCACAGAGGCGACCCGTGCTAATATTATTGACGAACTTATCAGTCGTGGCTTTATGAAAACATCTGGTAAGAAGCAAGTTCTATCACCTACGGAAACAGGCTATCTTTAGTAGATGCATTGCCTGATGAATTATTGTATCCTGATGAAACGGCTGTTTGGGAAGAACGTTTGGCCCTCATGAGCGAAGGGGAGGATACCTTGGATTCCTTCTTGTCTGATCAAGTTAAGTTTTTACAGTTGTTGATTGATAAGCTTGGCTTTGATAAACAGGTAAACTCTGGTCAAATGATGCCAAATGTAGTTCGCACGATAACGAATCAAAATCGTAAACGACCTATGGATAATGAAAATGTAGACTTATCTACTTTGCCTATATGTCCGAAATGTAATAAGGGACATATGCAACAACGTAATGGTAAATATGGTGCTTTTTTAGGTTGTACCAATTATCCAACTTGTAAACATACACAACCAATCGATGGAGAGACTTCAACAGGTGAAAGTAATATCATTCTATCTGAAGAAGAAAAGCAATATAAATGCCCACGATGTAAAGAAGGCTATTTTGTTAAACAAGAGGCGAGAGGCCGCATTAACTGGGTTTGCAGTAATCGATCTCAATGTAAGACACAATGTTCTGATGTAAATGGCACGCCAAGTATTTATGCGAACAAATAAAAAAGACGCGTACAGATTAATCTGTACGCGTCTTTAGTTTTATCTGCGTTTACCACGACGTCCTGTTTGTGATGTGGACGTACGGCGTTGGCGTGTATTAGCACCTTTATGGCCACGAGCTTTATGAGCTTTAGCCTTTGTAGATTGATAGGAACTTGTAATCTTAGGTTTGCCAGATACTTTTGCACGTTTAGGTGCCGCACTTGCATTACCTTTAGTCTTAATTTGTCCATCTTTAGTGTATTTGGTAAGCGTTGCCTGGATGGCGCGCTCAATACGTCGTAGCCAAGATTCATCCTGTGGTGTGGCAAATGTAATAGCTACACCGGAATTGCCCGCACGACCAGTACGGCCAATACGATGGATATAGTAATCTACGTCGCGTGGTACGTCGTAGTTATAAACATGTGTAATGCCTTCAATATCGATACCTCGAGCTGCAATATCTGTTGCTACTAAGATTTGTGTCTTAGCTTTTGCAAAATCGCGCAATATTTGAGTGCGGCGACCTTGTGTTAAATCGCCATGCATTTCAGCAATATTTAGGCCTGCAGCAGTTAACTCATAGGATAAGCGAATTGCACCTTCACGTTTATTACAGAAAACAATGGCCAAGAATGGATTGTCTTCTTCAATCATTTTGATGAGGCGTTCTGTTTTTTCCTCTGGATTCATCATGTATACACGTTGATCAATAGATTCTAATGTAACATGCTTACCTTCTGCTGTTACAGAGGCTGGTTTTGACATATAAGCTTTTGCAAGGTTTCTAATCTTATCTGGGATTGTTGCAGAGAATAGTAAAAGTTGTCTATTAGCATCTGTTTGGCTGATGAGGTTTTCAATATCCGGTAAGAACCCCATGTGGAGCATTTGATCGGCTTCATCGAGTACGACACGACGAATACAATCTAGGTGAAGTGAACCACGCTTAGCATGATCTAATAGACGGCCAGGCGTACCTAAGATAACTTGAGGGCGACGTCCTAATTGTTGTAGCTGTGCTTCAATCGTTTTGCCACCGATAAGAGGGAGGATATCCACATTTAAAATGGTACCTATTTCTTTTGCTTCGTCAGAAATTTGTTTTACTAGTTCTCGCGTAGGTGCAATGATAAGTACTTGTTCTTGATGCACATCTGTGTGAACCCGTTGAAGAATAGGTAATAAGAAGGCTAATGTTTTGCCTGTGCCTGTTTGAGCTTTTGCTATGACATCATTCCCTTTGAAAACTATAGGAATGGCTTGTTCTTGAATTGGAGTGGGCTCCTTGATACCTTGTTTTTGAAGGGCTTGAATGAGTTCATCACAAACGCCTAAAGATTTAAAAGATTTCATGGATCGTCCTTTCTATAATACATATTATATTAATTATACCTTATGCATATAGTAGGGGCAAATAAAATGAATTGTTATTTATATTGATTATTATTAGATGGGAAATTAAGTTGCCATAAAGAATGTGTATGTTGGTATATTTAAATGATAATATATTGAAAAATAATAAAATGCATGTATGTTTATGAGAATAAAAAACATTAAAGTATTCATATTTGAATAAAAATTTAATATTTAATTGAGAATGATTAAATTATTAATAATGATAATCTTAGTAGTACTTCTTATTTGGTGAAGCAATTATGATTTGTATTGGTTCATAAAAAACTATACCCTACAGGGGTTATTTTGATTAATGATAAAATAATTCTCATATTTAATATGAGAAAAAAATATATATATGAGATGGAAAATTACCATAAAAATGATAATAATTGTTGAAATTAATGATTTCTTTGATATAATAATTTAAGATATTAATACGCATTCTTATTTGGTGTGTTTAATATGAGGTTGTTAGGTACAATAATTAGGAGGTGTCGTATGGCTATCAAAAAGTTAAAAGACATGAAACCAGGTGAGTCTGGTCTTATTGTTACACTACATGGCAGTGGCAACGTTAAGCATCGTCTAATTGACATGGGTCTTGTACATGGTACAAAAATCCATGTTATGAAGTATGCCCCTTTGGGTGATCCGGTGGAAATCAAAGTAAAAAACTTTGAATTAGCACTTCGTAATAGCGAAGCTAGCATGATTGATGTAGAGGTTCAATAGGAGGTTCACATGGCAGAAAATGGGCAAATTCGCATTGCCTTAGCAGGTAACCCTAACTGTGGTAAAACTACAATGTTTAACAATATCACAGGGCGAAGCAACACGTTGGTAACTATGCCGGCGTTACAGTAGAAAAAAAGGAAGGCCATACGAACTTTGATGGCCATGAGTTATTGTTTATTGACTTACCAGGTACATATAGCTTAACTGCACGTTCCTTGGATGAGTTAGTAGCGCGTAATGTTATCGTAAATGATAACCCAGATGTTATTGTTAATGTTCTTGATGCATCTAACTTGGAACGTAACTTATATTTAGCTGCACAATTATTGGAACTTGAAAAGCCAATGGTTATTGCTCTAAACATGGCTGACGTTGCTGAAGAAATGGGCATCAAATACGACCTAAAAAATGGCAGAAATGACAGGGGCTACAATTGTTAGCACAGTAGGTCGTACAAACATTGGTACAAAAGACTTGTTAGCAGCAACAATTAGTGTAGCTGCTTCTCAAAAAGCTCCTGGTGTAACAATTAACTATGGTGATTTGTTAGAAGGTAAAATTAGTGAGCTTGTAGAATTGCTAAAACAAGCGGGCACTGTTACATATCCACTTCGTTGGATTGCTGTTAAGTTGTTAGAAAAAGATGCTGACGTTATTGGCAAAGTTATGCGCTTTGATAATACGGAAGCTGTTATTCAAAAGGCTGAAGCTATTCGTGAAGAAATTAAGGATCAAGTTGATCTTGATATTGTCTTCCAAGAATATCGTCACCGCTTTGCAGTAGAAGTATATAATACATGTTTAACACAAGCGCCAACTCAATTGGAAACACGCTCTGACCGTTATGACAAAATCTTAACGCATCGAATTTGGGGCTTACCAATCTTTATGGTTGTTATGTACTTATTGTTTGCGTTCGTTAACTTCGTTGGTGGTATTCCTCAAGGTTGGATCGAGGATGGTTTTGCTGCATTACAAGCTTATGCGGTTCAGACTATTCCAGAGGGCCAATTACAGTCACTCGTATCTGATGGTATTATTGCCGGCGTAGGTGCGGTACTTTCATTCTTACCATTAATTTTATTACTCTTCCTTGGCATTTCTTTCTTGGAAGATACTGGTTACATGGCTCGTGCAGCCTTCGTTATTGACCGTGTAATGCGCGCTTGTGGTTTGCATGGTAAATCCTTTATTCCGTTGCTTTTAGGTTTCGGTTGTTCCGTACCATCTGTAATGGGCGCTCGTATCCTTGATAACTATAAGGATCGAATGGTTACAATCTTAATTACACCATTCATGAGCTGTTCTGCTCGTTTACCGGTATATATCTTATTTGCAAATGCATTTTTCCCAAATGGTTGGGATAGTACATTTGTTGTATTTTCTGTATATTTCTTGGGCATTATTTTCGGTATTATCTTTGCAAAGATCTTCCGTAAGTTCTTATTTGCAGGTGAAGCTGAACCATTTGTAATGGAACTACCTCCATATCATTTACCTACATTGAAAGCTACTTGGATGCACATGTACGAACGTGCTAAATTGTACATCATTAAAGCTGGTACATTCATCATGGCTGCATCTATCTTGATTTGGTTCCTTACTGCGTACCCAATGGATGTAGAATACTCTAAAGACTATGATGCAATGAAAGAACAAGTTGCTCAAGAGTATGAAGTAAAAGATGCAGCTACATTAGCTCAATTCGGTATTGCTACAGATGACCAAAAAGATGTAGTTGATAAAATTGTTGAAGATATGAAATCTACTGTACAAGATGCTACTGATGCTGCTAAGCAAGCAGGAGAAGATGAACCTGAAGTAGCAGTAGAGGATGATTCTGAAGCACCTGAATTATTCAATGATATTAAAGATGAAAATAAAGACTTGTTCCCAGCAGCATGGGCAATGTATAAAAACAGTGCTAACTTAGATGCTGAAAATGACAAACTTGATAAAGAACAAGCTTCTGAAAAAATTGAACAATCCTATGCAGCATCCTTTGGTAAAGCTATCAATCCAGTGCTAGAACCATTGGGTTTTGATTGGAAAATGGGCCGATCATTAGTAGCTGGTTTAGCGGCTAAAGAGGTAGTAATTTCTACATTGGGTACAGTATATGCAGTAGGTGGTGATGATAAAAATCCAGCTCCATTGACTGATTACTTACAAAACGACTATCACTTTACACCATTAATTGGTTTGACAATGATGTTGTTCGTATTAATTTACCCACCTTGTTTGGCAACATTAGCTGTTATCAAACGTGAAACAGGTTCTTGGAAATGGGTTGCATTCATGTTCTGCTATGAAAATACATTTGCTTGGATTGCATGTTTCATCTTCTATAACATAGGTCGCGCATTAGGTTTCTAATCTAAAATCGCTAAATAGGAGAGTTTAGCCACCTTTAGATTCTTTAAACAAAAATGAATTTAAAAATTGCGATTTTGTTATAAGTAATTTAAAAATAATACTTGATAATTATCAATATTCGTGGTTAAATGATAATGAGAAAAGGGAAATATCCTTTAGATATTGCTTTTATCTTGTTTATCACTAATACACATATTATAATTTAGTAGATATTGAGAAAGAGGCATAATAATGGATAATCTTGTTATAGGACTCATAGTTGTATTAGCATTAGCTTATATCGGTAATAAATTTTACAAACAAATGTCTGGTAAAGGTGGCTGTGGCTGTGGTGGCGGTAGCTCCAAGTCTGGCTCTAAAAAATCTTCTGGTTGCGGTGGTAACTGCAGCTGTGATGGTTCCAATAAAGCACTAGGCATTAAACGTACTGCTAAGTAAGCTAATACGAATTCTGAATTTGAATGAGGGGTCTCTATAATGGCTCCTCTTTCAAATATAGTAATTAAATTTTTTATCATATTTAGTAGAAAGGAATATTATCATGTTCAACATCGATCAAAAAAATCTTAAAAACGCTAACTTATTCGCAGCAGGTCTTGCATTGGGTACTGTAGGTCTTAAAGTGTTGACTTCTAAAGACGCTAAAAAAGTATATGCTGGTATCGTGGCAGCTGGCCTTCGTGCTAAAGAAACTGTATTAGAAACAGCTGAAAAAGTACAAGCATCCGCATCTGATGTATTGGCAGAAGCTCAAGAAATCAACGAAGCACGCAACGAAGAAATCTTTGAAGAAGACAAATAATTAGAGGATTGCACATATGTTACAATTTTCTGTTGTACGAAAACTCAGAAATCGCTTGCATGTTAAGGTAACTGGTCATCGCTTTACAGAGGCTGAAGCAGCTTATGTAGAGGATACATTACTCCTTAATGATGCAATTGTAGATGTAACCTTCTACACTCGTAGCAGTCAAATCGCCATTAAACATAATGGCGATTCTGATGCTGTGCGTGAAGCAGTGCTAGGTCTACGCGATTTAAACTTGTCCGAAGCACCTGCTTTGAACGAATATTCACCACGCTTGGTAAATAAAAAATACCGTGAAATGATGATCAACCGTACTGCACTTTACTTAGGTAAAAAAGCAGTGCTTCCTGCACCAATTGCGGCTGCATGGGCTTGGTTTGATGGTATTAAATTTATCGGTAAAGCGATTAAAACATTGTGGCAACGTAAGTTAACTGTCGAAGTACTTGATGGTGTAGCTATTGGTGCTGCATTACTTCAAAAAGATTACCCTACAGCTGGCGCTGTTATGTACCTATTGGGTATTGGTGATATCTTAGAAGAATGGACTCACCGTAAATCTGTATTAAATCTCGCTCAAAGCATGTCCTTGAACGTAGATAAAGTATGGGTTTTAGTTGATGACATTGAAGTGAGCAAGCCAGTTAACGAAGTTGTGGCAGGTGATCAAATTATTATTCGCCAAGGCGAAGTGATTCCATTGGATGGCGTCGTTATCGATGGTGTTGTTCTTGTTAATGAAAGCTCCATGACTGGTGAACCAGAAGCGGTTCGTCGCGATCAAGACAGTTCTGTATATGCAGGTACTGTTGTTGAAGACGGTAAAGCTATTGTAGAAGTACGTAGTACATCCAAAACATCTCGTTACGAAAAAATCGTTAACCTCATTGAAGAGTCTGAACAAATGAAATCCGGTATGGAACAACAAGCATACCGCATGGCTGATAAATTAGTTCCAATAAGCTTTATTGGTGCTGGTTTAACATACTTGTTGACTCGTAATGTAATGAAAGCATTGTCTTTCGTAATGGTTGACTTCTCTTGTGCTCTTAAATTATCCATTCCATTAGCAGTACTTTCCGCTATGCAAGAAGCATCTAAACGCGGTATCACTGTTAAAGGTGGTAAATTCTTAGAACAAATTGCACAAGCAGATATGATTGTATTCGATAAAACAGGTACTCTTACAAAAGCAGAACCTGAGTTTGAACAAATCATTCCATTTAATGGTCATGATGCAGATGAAATGTTAAAATTGGCTGCATGTATTGAGGAACATTTCCCTCATTCCATGGCAAAAGCAATTGTACGCGCTGCTAAGGATCATGACTTGCCTCACAAGGAAATGCACTCCGATGTAGAATACGTTGTAGCTCATGGTATTGCATCTAAAGTTGGTCGCTACCGTGTACGCATTGGTAGTGCTCACTACATCTTTGATGATGAAAAGACAAAAATTCCTGCAGATGAACAAGAAAAGTTCAATAATTTACCAAATTCATCTTCCCATATTTACCTCGCTATTGGAGGTACACTAGCAGCGGTTATTTGTATTAAAGACCCTGTTCGAGAGGAAGCAAAACAAGTTATAGCTGATTTACACACTTTGGGCATTAAAAAGGTTGTTATGATGACTGGTGACTCCAAACGTAATGCACAACGTGTAGCTGACGAACTCGGCATCGATGAATTGCATGCTGAAGTATTGCCAGAAGATAAAGCAGCTTATGTAAAACAAGCAAAAGCTGAAGGCTATACTGTTATGATGGTAGGGGATGGTATTAATGACTCCCCAGCAATTTCCGAAGCACATGTTGGTATCGCTATGAATGAAGGCGCTCCAATTGCTCAAAAAATTGCAAATGTTACTATTTCTTCCGATCATCTACAAGCTCTTGTAGATTTACGCCGCATTTCTATGGCATTGATGAAACGCATCAAAGCAAATTACAATGGTATCGTTGGTTTCAATGGTGCCCTTGTAGGTGGTGGTGTACTCGGTATTATGCCGCCAAGCCAAACAGCATGGTTGCATAATCTATTCACATTGGGTATCGGCTTAGAAAGCATGACTCCATTGTTGAAAAAAGAAGAACCAAAGGAAACTGTTCCTACAATTGATGTAACAGCTGACTCTGTAGTAGCTTAATTAGAAGCCTCCATATAAGGTATTCATTTACCTGTATGGAGGTTTTTCTTTTTTGATGACATTTATCTATGATTATTGTAAAATACAAAGAGATTACATATCATAGGAGATCTATATGAACACATTAATGGATATTTGTAAAAGATCCGTTTATTTGAATCTATTTATCGTAGTAATTCCTATTATTGCATATATGATTCATAATGGATCAAGTGCTACCGTAGCACTTGTATGGTATTTACTTTTATCACTAATAATGCCTTGGGCATATTTATCGTTTAAAAGTAGTACCTTTGGAGATGGTAAATCGATTAGCCGTATTGCTTATGTTGTAAGTTGGATTATAATCCACGGCATTAGCTATAAAGGTATTTTTCTCGGTGTAGATTTATCGATGCTATGGAGCTGGCCTACAGCTGGCCGAGATGTAGCTTTTTTAGTAGCTATGTATATTGGTGTTACTATTAGCTTGATTTTTGGCATATGGTCTTACTCGTTTAGTAGGAGGCCGTAATGAATAAGAATTTCTGGTTATTCACCGTCGTTTGTGCTTTATTTGTAAGTGCTGTAACGACAGTTCTTTCCTTGAGTGGCGCATTAGCATTACCAATATTAGTATTCCCTGTGTTGTCCTTCGTAATACCTCTCATGGTACGAAGACTTAAGAATGCTAAATTTAATGACGATTTACCATTGAGTATGGGATATCATACGTATAGTTGGGCTTGGTGGACAGTATTTTCATTTCTTCATACGCCCTTTAGCTTTACTGCAGATAGTGGAATTGTAACAGCGTTGCTTCTTTTCGTGGTGTATTTTATAGTTCAAGTACTTATTGAACTTTGTGGGTTGCTAGCTACTAAGTTTTCAATCGAAATCATCGATGGGGAATGGTAGATGAAGCACTCGATATAATTGATATACTATTCCAATTCCATTCTTATATATTGGTTCACTCCTCTATATTGATCTACAAGATCCAATGGTTTATTTCATGTATGCGTCATCTATGAATGTAAATATACTCTTTGCAGAATTGGTGTCATTACTTATATCCTTATTGGTATTCGTATTCTATTTATACCCAAGAGAATTAGCCTATAAAGGTATACGATTATTTCGTATTGTTTTAACTGCTGGTTTATGGCTCGCTATGAATGCCCATATTTTATATGGTGGTTATATTCCAGAGTTTGTTTTATCTTTAGTTCCCACCGTTTTTCCAACGTATCAAGGTAATCCACTAGTGTTTGTTACCCCAACTTTGTTAGAAGCTGGTATGACAGGTGTAGCAGTGATTATAGGTGCATTGGTAGAGCGTGGTATTATTTCACGACGCCGTGAACGTATTTAATTTCTAGTTTCGACTTATATCCGTAAGGAATGAGAACGAAGGAGGATCTATGAACAACAATGAACGTCCAGTGGATGATAACTCAACTGTATCAATCCCAGGCAATGAAACGACTAGCCCCGTTGAACGTAAAAAGGTTAAAAAAGAGAAAAAGAGTGGTATTACTATTCGTGAGCTTACCATTATTGGTTTGTTGGCGGGGATCACAATCGCATTAGGTGTATCTGGATATGGGATTATTCCATTGGGGCCTCTTAATGTGACAACTCTACATGTACCGACACTTATTGGTGCTATTGTAGAGGGCCCTAAGGTAGGTGCCTTTGTAGGCTTTATATTTGGTTGCTATAGCTTGTGGCAAAATATTACAGCTCCAAATATTTTATCCCCACTATTCATTAATCCAATCATTTCTGTGTTACCACGTATACTTTTCCCTGTATTAGCATATTTAGTATACTTATTATTGTGGAAAGCACCTCAAGGTCCACGCATTCTTGTATCTGCATTTATGGGTACTGTATTCCATACAATTATGGTTATGGGACTTATCTTCTTGCTTTACGCAGATATGTTTGCTATTAAAATGAACCTAAGCCCAGATCAAGTATTAGGCTCTATTGTATTCTTATCTGTTACGCATGGTATTCCAGAAGCTGTTTTTGCAGCTGTTATCGTTACTCCAGTTGCATTGGCATTACGTAAGGTATTGCGTAAGGATACTCCTAAGAAAGAAAAAACTGATGCTGTTACAAGCGCTGCAACAACAGTAGGAGCGGATGAAAATAAAACTACAGAAGTTAATAAAATCAAATCTGTAGACGAAAACATAACTAAATAGTATTTTACAGGCTTTTCATAAATATGATAAAATAAATATCATTCGATAAGTATTGAGGAGGATAACCATGGCTAAACGTATTCGTACTATCAACACTGAATCCTTGCAAAAAACTGCTAAAACTGGCGGTTGTGGGGAATGTCAAACATCTTGCCAATCCGCTTGCAAAACAAGCTGCACAGTTGGTAACCAAGTTTGCAAACAAAAATAATAAAGAGGCTCGCTTAGCGGGCCTTTTTTATTTATGTGTATAATACATACTTTGTATGGTATATCTTTATGACTCTTTTCATAACGTTTAGCGTGGAAATATGGTACAATTATCTAGAAAGTTCTATATAGTAGAACTTTTACCATACATAATAATTGGAGGTACCATGTTAGAATTAAAACCAATGATCCATAAGTTTCGGATGAAGGATAACTATTACTGCTTAGATGTTAATAGTGGTATTATTCACGTTATCGACGAACTCATTGATAGAGTTCTTGACATATATGATGGCACTAATCGTGATGCAGTACATGCTGCATTAGATGCTAAAGAAGATGCCGTAGAACTTGATGAGATTATGGATGAGTTAGATGAGCTCATTAAAGCAGAGCAATTGTTTGCTCCCATGAGTACAGAGTTTAAACTTGTAGTAGGTGAAAAACCTATTGTTAAGGCATTATGCTTAAATATTGCTCATGATTGTAATTTAGCATGTAAATACTGTTTTGCCAGCCAAGGTGATTACGGCGGTGTAAAACGTGAATTAATGAGTTTTGATGTGGCGAAGCGTGCAGTGGACTTCCTCATTAAAATGAGCGGCCCTCGTCAACATTGTGAAATAGACTTCTTTGGTGGAGAACCTTTATTTAACTGGGATGTTGTTAAACAAACAGTTGAATATATTGAATCCATTCAAGAAAAGCACAATAAGATTTTCAAGCTTACATTGACTACAAATGGCATGCTGTTAACACAAGATAAAATCGACTATGTAAACGAACATAAGATGAGCCTTGTATTATCTTTGGATGGTCGTGAATCTGTACATAATGCGATGCGTCCTGTAGCTGGTAGTGGTGCTGAATCCTACAAATATATTGCTAAAAACCTTATCAATGCTGTAAAACAACGCCATGGCCTTGAATACTACGTACGTGGTACGTATACACATAAAAACTTAGACTTTACAAAAGACGTTATGGCTATGTCTGATCTTGGCTTCGAACATTTATCAATGGAGCCTGTAGTAGGTGAAGAGGGGGACTATGTTCTTCGCGAAGAGGATTGGCCTGTATTGGAAAAAGAATATGAAAAATTAGCAGATATTTATTTACAACGTCAATTAGATGGTTGGGGTGAGAAGTTTAACTTCTTCCACTTCCGTATGGATTTGTATCGCGGTCCATGTATGGCTAAACGCCTTCGTGGTTGTGGGGCAGGTCATGAATATATGGCAGTCGTACCTAATGGCGATATTTACCCATGTCATCAATTCGTAGGTAAAGATGGATATGTGCTTGGCAATGTGTATGATGGATTACAAAATACAGAAATTCCTAAAGATTTCCGTAATACACATGTATTCTCTAAACCAACTTGTGCTGAATGTTGGGCGAAATTCTTCTGTTCTGGTGGTTGTCATGCTAACAACATTACATTAGGTGGCGATTTAGAAACACCTTATGAATTTGGCTGCCGCTTACAAAAGAAACGTATTGAATGCGCTATTATGATTCAAGCCGAGCTAGAACAAGCTGGCATTGATGGCAGTATTCCTGTAGCATTAGGTTAATAGCCATTAATTCTCCGTCTATAGTAGGAGTTTATATGAAACAAAATAGTAATCAAACTATAGAACGCTGGGGAATTCGTTATACCGGTATAGTTCAAGGGGTCGGATTCCGGCCCCTTATTTCTATGTGGGCACATTCCCTAGGTTTAACAGGTTTTGTATATAATGATAGCCAAGGTGTTTACGTCGAGATACAAGGTTATACTAGTGATTTGCAGTTGTTTTTAGATGCGATTCAAGATGACCAACCTCGATTGTGCCGCATTACAAGTCAACGGGTACAACATCTTACTATACAAAACAATGAAGTTAAGTTCTCTGTGAAGACTTCTCCATTAGGTGAAGAGGTTAGTACGTTTATTAGTGCTGATACAGCGCCATGTGATGACTGTCTTAAAGAACTAGAACGGGACAAGCGTAGGAAAGAATATCCTTTTATTAATTGCACAAATTGTGGTCCTCGGTATACGATTATTAAATCTCTACCTTATGATCGTGAGCGAACGACGATGGATGAGTTTCCTATGTGTGAAGCTTGTAAGGCTGAATATGAGGATATAGAGGGGCGCCGTTATCGTGCTGAACCTAATGCGTGTTCTCTTTGTGGGCCGCATTATACTCTATATAAACCTAATCGTACGGTTGTAGATACAGTAAATGTATGGAATACAACTCGTGAATTAATTAACGAAGGTAGTATTATCGCTATAAAGGGGATTGGCGGCTATCATTTAGTTTGTGATGCTCGAAATGATGTAGCGGTCCAACGCTTACGTAAGCGTAAAAACAGACCACATAAACCACTAGCAATTATGGTGGGGTCTCTAGATACGGCAATCGAGCTAGTCCATCTTAGTGATGTAGAACTAGATATTTTGACTGGAATGGAACGTCCTATCGTATTATTAGAAAGAAATCACCATAGTTTAGTTCATTTGAGTACCCATGTAGCGCCAGATAATCATATGCTTGGCGTAATGTTACCATATACACCGATGCATGAGGTACTATTACCATCAGATGCGGCGTGGGTCATGACGAGCGGCAATCGTAGTGGTGATCCCGTTTTATATGATGATAATCAAGCATTTGAAGAGTTAGGGGCAGTTGCTGATTATTTTTTGGTCCACAATCGGAAAATTTATGCACCTCTCGATGATTCTGTTGTAACTGTTATTCATAAGAAACCTCGATTTATTCGTCGTAGTCGTGGCTATGTACCAGAACCTATTCATTGTGAAATTTCAGGGCAAACTTCGATATTAGCCATGGGTAGTGATTTAAAAAATGCTTTAGCTATGAATAAAGGTTCTGAAGTTCTTGTAGGACCACATATTAGTGATCTACAGAATGCATCCACTCATGCAACTTTGGAGTGGACTATTGACCGATATGAGAAATTATTTTCTATACAACCAGAGAAAATCATTGTAGATAGTCATCCTCAATTTTTCTCTTCTCACTTAGGGGAACGTATTGGTAAAAGTTCACAGATTTCTGTTATACCTGTCCAACATCATCATGCTCATATCGCATCAGTTATGGCAGAACACAATCTAGAAGGGCCTGTTCTTGGAATTGCCATGGATGGTACAGGATATGGTCCAGATGGAAGCGTATGGGGCGGTGAATTTCTCCTTTGTAAAGGTAACGAATATCAGCGATTAGCTCATATCCATGAAGCGCCGTTACCAGGTGGAGAAAAAGCGGTTTCTGAACCATGGCGTCAAGCCTTATGGTATATCAGAAATTATTATGGTAATGATATTCCACCTGTTTACCAAGATTGGATGAATAGGCTACCTAAAGGTTGGGAAATATTAGATAAAGCATTACAATCTACAATGCCTATGATTCAAGCAACGAGCTGTGGACGTTTATTTGATGCAGTAGGTTCTCTTTTAGGACTAGGCATGATTCATACCTATGATGCGCAAATTGCTATTGCATTAGAATCTTTATGTGGTGATGAAAAAGGCATATTGCTTGATTATAACTATGACGGTCGAATTCTTGATTTTACTCCAACTGTTCAATCTATTATGGATGGTGTCGTTAAAGGTGAATCTAGAGCTCATCTTGCAGTATCATTCCATAAAACAGTTGCCATTGCATTATGTGAAACTTCAGCCGATTTAATGGAGCGATATAATATTAGTGATGCGGCCATATCAGGCGGTGTATTTCAAAATCGCAAATTAGTAGAGTTAATATATCGCGCTTGGCATGTAGGCAATTTATATATGAATGAGGCTGTTCCTTCTAATGATGGGGCTTAGCACTCGGCCAATTATGGATTGGTAATCAGAAATAGTTATATACTCTTGTAGCTAGTATCACTTAATAAATACCATAATTGTGATACAATAATATTAGAAATATTTATATATAATGAGTTTACTTACATAAAAGTAAACTTATATAATTTGTTATTAAAGTAATATATAAGGAGATAATATGTGCTTAGCTGTACCAGCACAGTTAGTAGCTGTGAATGATGTTATTGGCACTGTAGAATTAACAGGTGCTACCCGTGACTGCAGCTTACTCCTCGTACCAGAAGCAAAGGTAGGGGACTGGTTGTTAGTCCATGCAGGTTTTGCTGTACAAATTGTTGATGAAGAAGAGGCACAAAAAACATTAGAGGCCTTTAAGGAGCTAGAAGAACTTGAAGAAGCTTACTTTGCAGGAAAAGCAGAACAGTGCTGATGCATTGTTAAAACGTATCAATGCTCTTCATAAGCCAGGGGAAACCGTGAGACTTATGGAGGTTTGTGGTACACATACTGTATCGATTTTCCGTGAAGGTCTTCGTCAGTTATTGCCAAGTGGCATTGAACTTGTTAGTGGACCAGGATGTCCTGTATGTGTAACGGATCAAACGTATATGGATAAGGCTTTGGCTTATGCTGAACGTGATGATGTTATTATTGCAACCTTTGGGGATATGTTAAAGGTGCCAGGTAGTTATAGTAGTCTTAGTGAAGCTCAAACAAAGGGCGCGCATATCCATGTAATTTATACGCCTTTAGAGGTAGTAGAACTTAGTAAGAAATATCCGGAAAAGAAAATCGTATTTTTAGCCATAGGTTTTGAAACGACTATTGCCGTTATTTGTGCAACTGTAAAAGCAGTTCACGCAGCAGGCTTGAAGAACGTGTTCTTCCTTGTATCTCATAAATTAGTGCCTCCTGCATTGCGAGCTTTATTAGATAAACAAGAAGGTCATATTGACGGATTTATTTTGCCAGGTCATGTAAGCGTTATTATTGGTGAAGAACCATATCAATTTCTTACCTGAAGAGTATCACATACCATCATGTATTGCTGGTTTTGATGGACTTGAAATTTTGTCTGCTATAGCAAATATTTTAGAGCAACGAAAAACTAGTAATTTTATAGTAGGAAATACATATCATTCTGTAGTTATGCAGAAGGGTAATCCCGTAGCGCAAGCGATGATCAAAGAAGTATATGATGTATGTGATGATGCGTGGCGTGGTATAGGTGTTATTCCAAAATCTGGTTTAAGATTAAAGGACGAATATGCAGCCTATGATGTAGAACGTGCATTACCTATTCATCTTGAACGACCTTCTCTTGATCCGAAGGGTTGTCAATGTGGCCGTGTATTGCAAGGTCTTATTAAACCGAGTGAATGTCCATTGTTTGGTAAAAGTTGTACTGCTGACCATCCAGTTGGTGCCTGCATGGTATCTGTAGAAGGTAGTTGTGCTGCATGGTATAAATATGGTTATTCCAGTGGTGGATCGACGTGGGAGGATTAATATGGAGCGAGTTCGCTTAGTCCATGGAAACGGTGGTCGATTTAGTCATGAGTTGACCGAGCGTTTTATTTTAAAATATTTTACAAATGATTTATTAGCTCCTTTACACGATGGTGCTCAATTTCCCGTTACAGCAGGACGTATGGCGTTCTCTACAGATTCCTATGTAGTACAACCAGCGTTTTTCCCTGGCGGAAATATTGGTAAATTAGCTGTATGTGGTACAGTGAATGATTTAGCTATGAATGGTGCTATTCCACAATACTTGAGTTGTGGGCTCATTTTAGAAGAAGGTTTGGCCTTTGATGAGTTAGATGAAATTCTTCATACTATGTCAGATATGGCAAAAACTGCGAATGTACAAATTGTTACAGGAGACACTAAGGTTGTCAAAAAGGGTGAGGTAGACAAAATCTACATAAATACTGCGGGGATTGGTATGATTCCAACAGGGATAGATATTGGTCCACATCGCGTAAAACCGGGAATGGATATTATCTTATCAGGTGCTATTGGAGATCATTCTATTGCTGTTATGGGACAACGGTTTGGATTAGACCTATCTGATTCTTTAAAAACTGACTGTGCCCCTTTAAACAATATGGTTCATGCTGTACTTGATAAAGTGGGCCCTCAAGTGGCTCTATTGCGAGATCCTACACGAGGTGGCTTGGGGACTGTTTTAAAAGAAATTGCAGACCAAAGTCAAGTTGGTATTAAGGTAGACGAAGCAGCTATACCGGTTCACGCTGAAGTGCAATCTGTTTGTGATATTTTAGGGTATGATCCATTATATTTAGCCAATGAAGGTAAGGTAGTGCTTGTGGTGGACCCATCGGTTACTGATGAAGTTTTATCTATTCTTCGTGACTTTGAAGAAGGTAAAGAAGCTGCATTAATCGGTAAAACATTAGATAAAAATATTGGCAAGGTTGGCTTGCAAACTGCAATTGGTGGAGTCCGTTTAATTGATTTGTTAGGTGAAGATCAAGTTCCTCGTATCTGCTAATTATATAGACTAAGATTATTTTATATTTAGCTGATTTTATATGTATAAAAAGAATTTTTGTACTTATAGATTGTGAAGAATAGTAGATGTTGACAATAATCTTTTAGGATAGTAGTATTAAATTAAGTTGTGTAAAATTCATTGATTGTTCATCGGACTTTTATACAATGCTAGTATCTTTATGTGTAAGTTCTTATACTTTCACTAGAATCTATGTATAGAATTTGTTAAAATATAAGTATCTATAGGAGGCTTATTATGAAAAAGAAGATTATTACAGCTGTTCTAGGGATTTGTTTAACTACAACTGCATTTTGTGGCATCTTGACTACTCAAGCTGGCGGCCTTAGCAGTATTCTTGGTGGTGCAGCTAAAATTGGTGGTATCGGTATTGTTATCAATAAATTCGGTCCTCAAATTGACTCTTTCTTAAATAAATTATTGAAACAAAATAACTTAAGCACAGAGTACACAACTAAAGTTGTACCTATCATTAGTATTGGTACAAAAGGTTATATTGGTGCTGCTCAAGTAACTGGCCCAGCATCTAGCATTGAACAAGTTAAAGCGGTTGCTCAAGTTGAAGGTAGCTTTAACGGTATGGTTCGTGTAAAAGGTTTAGTACCAGTTGATAGCACAAACCCAGTTGGTGCATCTCGTGTTCAAGGCGTAGGTGTATCTGCGATTATCGATTTGAAAATTTAATGGCCACTGAGCATATAAAATAGTAGACTCAGGGAATAAGCACGGTCTTAGGCCCGTGCTTATTCTGTTGTATAACAGTTATACATTAGATACGTTGTGGAGGAATTTATGAAGAAGCAAGTACTTACACTTTAATGGCATCCTTGATTTCAGGCACTGCGTTTGCTGCTCCTGGTACAGTTACAGAAAAAACAAATGTTTTAGAAACTACTGTATATGGCGCTGTACAAGATGGTGCTGTAGTGGACCGCATTAATCAACTTGATGAAACCGTGTATGGTACTGGTTTCAATGGCAATTCTGCTACATTGAGCAAACGTGTCGATTCCCTTTATAACTCCGTAGAAGGTAGCGGCACAAATATTTCTTTGCGCGAAGAAATGGACGCACTTGAATATACATATCAAAATAGCATTAACGCAGGATCTCTTGTAGACCGTGTAGAAAAGATGGAACGTAGTGTTAATGGTCGCATTGGTAGTGGCTCTTTACAAAAACGTATTATTTCTTTAAAAACAAAAGTATATGGCAGCAATGTAACGCTCACAAATCAAGTGGGTACATTAGCTGGCAACCAAGTTTTCAAAGTTACATTGAATGATGCTGTTTCTTCAAAACTAGCCATGAAGGCGACACTGTTGCTTTCACAGTAGCTGAAAATGTTATGGATGGCAATGTGTTATTAGTTCCTGCAGGTACAGTAGGTTCTGGTACAATTACTTCTTTGAAAAAGGCTCGTTCCTTTGGTCGTAATGGTGCATTAGATATTACATTTGATACTATTCCTGCTATCGATGGTACAGAATTCACTGCTGTACAAGGTAAAGAAGCTAAAGACAAAACTCGTAATGAAGTAAAAGCGGCAGGTGCATCCGTAGCTGGTGCTGTTTTACTTGGACCGGTAGGTTTAGTAGGTGGCGCTTTTGTTAAGGGGAAAAATATTGAGTACCCAGCTGGTGCTACTGTATATGTACAACCTCAAGATTCTGTAACAATTCAAGGTCTTGTAATTGGTGGTGACGGTTTGGCTCATAGTGATGATGAATTGGCTGAAGCTGTAACTGTACCGAATGCAGCAGATGAATCTGAAGAAACTGTAGATACTAATGAAGCGGCTGTTGATGAAAATGAAACAACAACAGAGGAACCAGCAGCAGTAGAAGAACAAGAAGAGCAAGTAGAAAATGTTTCTCAACCTATCGTAGTTGTAAAGCGTAATCAATAATTAACAAATTCTTAAAGCAAGAGGAGTTCTAGTAACCATGAGGAAACGTAAAGTACAATGGCTGGCAGCGGCATGTGTTTCTGTTTAGTACAACCTGTATGGGCCGCTACAGAGTCAACTACGGTATATCAAGATCAATTGGATAGCGTTGATCAATCCTATCTTGGAGAAATCTCTAAAGCATCTACACCTGACAATAGTAATATCCGTGTTGTACGTCGTGGTGAAAAGGCAAAGTCTGCTCAACCTACAGAACAGTTGCCGACTCGTATTGATGCAGATAAAATGTCCTATACAGGGTCCACTGGTGATGTATATGCACAAGGTGATGTAGTAGTGACTCAAGGTAATCAAACTTTGATGTCTCCGCGTATAGAAGGTAATACGAAAACTACAGAATATCGTACTGTTGGTGGATATCGCTTTTTAGAAAATGGCGGTAAAACTAAGGATATTACAGGTCAAAATATGACATATCGTACTAGTGACCACCATTTTACAGCCGATCAAGCTTTTGGTTGGAATGACCCTTACTATGTAAAAGGGCGAAATGCTACATTTGATGGTGAAACTGGTCATATGGAAAAAGGCATGGTTACCACTAAACATGCGATGGCTTTTAAACATACACCTGACTATCGTGTAGAAGGTCAAGATATCAAGGTATATCCTGGCGATAAAGTAGTTATCAAAAAACCATCCTTCTATATTAAAAACTTCAAGGTTTTATCTTTGCCTTCTTATACAGCATCCCTTCGTCATGATAAAGAGGGTAAATTTAGTATTTTCTCCTTGGTTCCAAAACCTACATATAGTAGTGATGATGGCATTGGATTGCATGGTAGTACAGAGTATCCAGTCGGTAAGCATGGTGAAGCCTATATTGATTACCGTTGGTATTCAAAGTCTGGATTTAAACCAAAAGTAGGCTATAGACATTATTTGCCTTGGGCTACTGCATCCATAGGTTATAGTAAAGAATCTAATGAGTATAACGATGAAACTGTATGGGTAGAAAAGATTGGTGAAGCTCGTTTAGATACTCATACATATCATGTTGGTAAATCTCCTGTTACTGTACGTGGTGGTGTAAACGCGGGCTATTGGAAAGAGGGTTCTGTAAAAGGTTCTCATAAAGAGTATTATACAGAAGTATCTCATGATCCAATTAAGCTTTGGAAAAATGCAGATTTACGTTTCTTAGGTGGTTACCAACGAGATTATTATGGTTATAATGGTACGATTCGTAGCATGCCTTATTGGGGCGCTCGTTTCCAATCTAAAGTGGGAAATCGTGCTAATGTATGGGTTAGTTATAATCAACGTAATATTTCTTATAACAACTCTCCATATCGATTCGATACGACAGAGCTTCCAAAAGAACTCATCTATGGTGGTAGCTATAAATTAACTCGTCTAGATGACCTCTCTGTAAGCGTAAAAACCAATATGATGAGTGGGGACATTGATTCTGTGTACTATACATGGCATCGTGATTTGCATTCCTTTGATATGTATTTGACATATAAAGATGCTCATAGAAGCAACAATGATCAATGGAAGATCAAATTTGTTGGCAAAGACTTTTAATTAGGAGATAATTATGCAACGTATTAGAAAGGCCGTTATTCCAGCAGCTGGCTTTGGTACACGGTTCTTACCAGCTACTAAAGCACAACCAAAGGAAATGCTTCCTATTGTAGATACACCAGCTATCCAATATATTGTGAAAGAAGCACTAGATTCTGGTATTGAAGAAATCCTAATCATTACAGGTCGTAATAAACGTGCTATTGAAGACCATTTCGATAGCAGTGTTGAATTAGAATTATTGTTACAAAGCCAAGGTAAAATAAACAGTTGGCTATGATTAAGGATTTAGCAGATATTAAGGTTCACTTTATCCGCCAAAAGGCGCCACGTGGTCTTGGTGATGCTGTACTATGTGCTAAAGCCTTTATTGGTGATGAACCATTTGCTGTGTTGCTTGGTGATGATATTGTATATAATCCTGAAAATCCATGCTTAAAACAGTTAATTGAGTGTTACGATGAACATCCTGGTATTATCTTAGGGGCTCAATTTGTACCAGAGGATAAAGTTAGCTCTTATGGTATCGTATCTGGTGAAGCATTGGCTGATAATTTATATCGCGTCCATAACTTGGTTGAAAAACCTAAGCAAGAAGATGCTCCATCTAGACTTGCTGTATTAGGTCGTTATATTTTAACTCCAGATATTTTCAATATTTTGGAAAATACAAAACCAGGCGTAGGTAATGAAGTTCAATTGACTGATGCGTTAGCAGCATCTAAAACTGACACGTATGCATTGGCCTATGAAGGCATTCGTTACGATACAGGTGATAAACTAGGTTACTTGAAAGCTACTGTTGAGTATGCATTGCGCAATGAAGAATTAGGTGAAAACTTCAAGGCATACTTAAAAGAGCTAGATCTTAAATAACAAATCTATAAGATTTAACCTTATGAAAGAACCTATGATATATCATGGGTTCTTTTCTTTTGGTAGTACATTTAGCTAATATAGATATATTATTTTATATTTGTTAACAAATGGATAATGACTTTTGTTGACGAATGAAAAGATGTTGATTATAATCAATTTATTGAATAAATAAAGGACTGTGATTATATGAGATCGCTCTTTAAAACATTATGTAATAATGATTTTGGATTACCAGGACATAGTATTATTAAGCATATGCATTATGATGCTTCAGGAAGTGATCAATCTATCTGTGGTATTTTATATCAAATCGCTAAAACTACTACAATTGGTATTCTAGATAAATCAGGTTTTTTAATGGTTGATTTACGACCGGTGCCGAGACAATTTTGTATCCGTTCTACCATTCATCAAGAGGAAAATGATCGTACTATATCTTTCTCTAAGGATGATATAGTGCGATTTGTAAACGATATTAATGATACTAATGAGATTCATCGTGAGCCTCCTTATGTAGTACCGGGATGCATGATTTTAGAAAATTTATGGAATTATTGAACATTAGTAAATCTGCACATCAGATGGCAATTTATTTTCATGCCCCTGTCATTGCAGGGGATATGGTGACTTTAGTGGAAGTCCCTGAGGATGCTCATGTAGAAGGTTATGTAGGGGATACATTGGCTTTTTCCGCTACTTTTTTTGGTGAAAATGAAGATTCAACATCTTTAAAACAAAGATGTATTAGTTAGAGGTAATTATGGAAGCAAGACGTTTAACAAAAATGGCTTTATTGACAGCCTTATTATGTATTTCAGCATATATTTCATTTCCATTGCCATTTAGTCCGGCAATGGTAACCGCATTGACTTTGGTGGCGACATTAACAGGCTTATTATTGCAACCAAAGGATGCTTTTATAGTATTTGTCGTGTTCTGTTAGGAGCCGTTGGTCTACCTGTATTCGTAGGGGTACAGCTGGTCTTGGTAAATTATTGGGACCTACAGGGGCTTTATCTTCTTGGCCAATAGCATATACTTTACTAAGTGTATTTAAAGGGCCTAAAAGAGCTTTTCTCTTATGCATGGCGCTCTCTTGTAATTACAATTCCTGTAGTATACCTATTTGGGGTGGCAGGCTTTATGATTGTTACTAAAACAGAACTTTGGGCGGCGTTGCCTGTAGTTATGTTCCCATTTATTCCTGGGGATATCGTAAAATGTCTCGTTGCATCCTGGCTAGCAACTAAAATTAAAATTTAGCATGTAATAATGAAAAGAGGCATTCCTTGGGGTGCCTCTTTGTGCATTTTGTTATAGGAGCTTATATGTCGGTATATATTCATGGTGGGCTTAGAAGCCCTATAGGCGTGTTAAACGGCCAATATAAAAATACAAGACCTGAGATATTGGGTGCACAATTGATTAATGAGTTAATTAAAGGACATGAAATTAACTCTGTAGATGGTATTTTTTGTGGTAATGCAGTTGGTACAGGTGGAAATATTGGACGATTAATGGGTTTAATGTCTAATTTATCGGTATCGACGCCTGCTGTAACAATTGATATGCAATGCGCATCAGCATTGATGAGTATTGAAATGGCCTATACACATATCGCGTCAGGCGTGATGAATTCTGCTATTGCTGGTGGTATTGAAAGCTCTTCATTACAACCAGATCGAATCTATGCAACTGAAGATGATCGAGACGGTTTATATAAGGTAGCTCAATTTACTCCTCAAGATCGGTCTCCTTTAGCTATGTTAGAAGGGGCAGAAAGAACCATCCATAAGTACAATATAACTAAGGAAGAGTTATATCCATATATTATTGGAAGTCATCAAAGAGCTACTAAGGCTTTAGATAATTCATTTTTGCAATCTTATATAATGCCTTTTTTTATAGATGGAAAAGAGTGTGTAGACGAATGTATTAGGCCAAAGATGAATGAAAAACTTCTATCTAGGATGAAACCATTATTAGGTAAGAACTCTATTACAAATGCTGGCAATGCTTGTTTAACTCATGATGGTGCTGCTTTTGTATACATATCTAATGAAAAAGGGCCGTTTAGAATTCATAGTATCATGCCTTGGGCTGGAAATCCTCAGTTTAGTCCAGAAGGTGCTCTTGAAAGTACTAAAGCTATTTTAAAACGGACAGATTTGACCATGGCTGATATGGACGTGGTGGAATGGAATGAAGCCTTCGCCATCATTGATGCTCTCTTTGATAGGGCCTACCCTGAGCATATGGGGAAATATAATATGCTTGGTGGTGCATTAGCCTATGGACATCCTTATGGATGCTCTGGGGCTATTTTAGCCCTTCATTGCATGGCGGCTTTAGAATCCTGTAATGGTCGATACGGTTTATGTGCTATTGCTGGTGCAGGCGGTACAGGAACTGCTTTAATTATGGAACGAATATAAAATGACAATTATTGAACGTTTACGACAATATAAAGAATTAGATCCTCACAAGATTGCTCTAATTGTAGATGATAAAAAGTATACATATGGTGATTTGTATGATGCTATTTTATCCATAGATATTAATGATACTAGTCGTATAGTAAATGTTGCTCAAACTAAAGAATCACCGAAACATATAGTTGCTTTAATTCAGAGTCAATCATTTGTGGAACAACTTGTACAGTGGTTGGGGGGATTGTATACCGGTTATATTCCTATGGTATGCCATAACGAGATGGATTCAGAGTATGTTGAGGAATTGGCTCGTATTATAGCATATAAAGGGGTGGCACCTTTAGCTGACTTTGGTGTACTTACCTCTGGGACTACTGGGCGTCCAAAACCTTTGTGGCGTAGTGAAAGCTCGTGGAGAGAGTTCTTTGATATCCAAAACGATATTTTTCATATCAACAAAGATACAAAAATATTCTTACATGGAAGCTTTAGTTTTACTGGTGTTAGTAATATGGTTATCGCTGTGCTATGGTCTGGAGGAACAGTTATTACAACAAGTTCGTTGCGCCCAAATCGATGGATACAGCTTATTGAAGAATATCATGTGGACCATATATATGCATTACCAACAAAATTACGATTATTAGTACGTCATTGCAAAAGTAAAGTAGACTCTATTAACTATATCATCGCAGGATCACAAGTACTGGATCGACAGTTGATGGAACAGTTAGAACGAATATGTCCGAACATGGAGTTCATTCTTTATTATGGTGCATCTGAGCTTAACTATATAACATATTGTACAGGTAAAGAGTGGTTAGATAGAGAAGGTACTGTGGGAAGACCATTTCCATCTGTCCGAATAGAAGAGCAGAACGGTGTTATTTATGTGACTACAAAGCATCATATCGAAGGCATTCCTGATACATATACAGTAAATGATTGCGGTTATATAGATAGCGATGGATACCTTATGTTTAACGGACGACAAGGTGATGTCATCAATAAAGGGAGGATATAAAATTTCTATTCCCGAAATGGAATTGTATTTACAATCCTTACAGGGCGTTTCTGAAGTGGCTGTTATTACGATAAATGATGATATACGTGGGGAAGACTTTGTTGCTTATATGGTATTAGAGGATAATACTGAATTAAGTAAAATTATAGAAATTATTCATCACGAAAGACCTTCAGTTGAATGGCCAAAAGCAGTTCTAGAAATTCCTATGTTACCACTTACAGAATGCTCAAAAGTTGATAAACGAAAACTAAAAGAGTGGTATAATAAAGGGTAATCGTTTTTGCTATTATAAGGAGACGTCATGCAGATTAACAAGGCGGCACTAGAGATTTTCGACTTTACGTCCTCTTTAGCCGTATACTCTGAACATGAATTAAAGGTTGGAGATCAAGCTATACAAGATTATATTGCCAATCATGTAGTTAAGGCGTTCAAAGATCCAGCTGCTAGAACAGGTACCTTGCATGATGCAAGTCCATTTGGTAAACAATTAGTTGATTATAAAAATGGAAATCTTAAGTTTATAGATTTATCTAAGAACTTAGGTGAAAGCTTGTTTACCTATATGAAACAAGCAACGGATTCTGTTGTTATTGATACGATTATCTGTGAAGCTATTACAGATGCATCTTATATCTGTATTCTTTTGTGCCAAGCTCATGATGCTTTTACACATCAACTATTTAGTGAAGATGATGGCAGCTTAGCCACAGAACTTGTTTCTCATAAGGCTGTGTTGCCGATGCCATCACAGAAATTACGAGCTTTTGCATCTATTAATCTACTTGATTTTAGTGTTCGCATTTTTGAACCGAAAGGTGAATTTGATGGTGAAGTGTCCTATATTTTAGCCGATAAGGTGTTACAATTAGGTACTAATCAATCCTCTCGAGATACGGTGAGAAAGGTAAAAGCCATTGTAGACAAGGTAGCTCAAGCACACGAGTCGGACGGTGTTGTTGAATTGACGACGGCAAAGTCTATGATTGCTAAAAATGCTGAAGTATCTGATACAGTGGATCCTGTTCGTATTGTGGAGGAGGTATTTAAGGCAAATCCCATTCAACAAGAGGCGGCTAAAAAGGAATTAGCTGATGCAGATATGATGCGACCATTACCTGTAAACCGTGAGTTTGCTACGAAGGTCGGTGAGCATCATAAAATTAAAACTGACACGGGAATCGAAATTTCATTTCCCGTAGAATATATGAAAAATCGTGAATTCATTGAAATTAAAACTAATGATGATGGAACGTTACGCATTGAATTGAAAAATATTAATAAAATTGTAAATAAATAAGAATAAGGCTATTTCTATTGATATATAGAAATTTATTATATATTGATAAGATTTATTTGTTACGCTAATATATAAGGTGGAATATAGTGAGTAAAGAGAAACATAAAAAAACAAACGCATTACGTATTTTAGACACCCATAAGGTTCCTTATAGTATTAGTGAATATGAGTGGTCTGAAGAGCGGGCAGCTGGTCTTCATGTAGTAGAGGCATTAGGGCTTGATGAAAAACAAGTTTTTAAAACATTAGTTGGTAAGGGCGACAAAACAGGATATGTAGTATTTTGCATTCCTGTTGCAGCTGAATTAGATATGAAACAAGCTGCTCGTGTCAGTCATAACAAGTCTGTAGAGCTTGTTCATGTCAAGGATCTGCTAGGTATTACGGGCTATCTACGAGGAGGATGTTCTCCAGTGGGAATGAAAAATTATTTCCCACATATTTTGATGCTACTATGGAGCCTCAAGACTTTGTATATGTAAGTGCTGGTCTTCGAGGGATGCAAATGAAGGTAAATCCAAAGATTTGGCATCTGTCGTAAATGCTGAATTTGTTGAACTGACAATGGACCATTAAGGGGTACGTATGGCAAAAAAGTATTATGCAGTTCGTCAGGGTCGTGTGCCAGGAGTTTACACTACATGGTCTGACTGTGAGAAACAAGTAAAGGGCTATGGTGGTGCTATCTACAAGTCTTTTCCTACGGAAGCAGAAGCTCGTGCCTTTGTAGAAGATTCAGGTTTATCATTAAGTGATTTTATGAGCGCTCATAAGGGTGAATCAAAATCTTTGCAAGGGACGAAGAAGATAACTACAAAGGTTAGTTCTGGCATTCAAAATAAGGTATCCGCAGGTGAGGCAAAACCAGATTTTACTCACCGAAATCATGTAGTTGCTTATATTGATGGTAGTTATAATAAAGGGACTAATACTGTTGGCTCAGGTGGTGTTATCTTCTTGAATGGGACTAGAAAGACTTTTTCCTTTCCCTCTACTGATGAACGATATACGGCTTTTTGGAATGTGTCTGGCGAGCTATTAGCTGCGATGTATGTTATGAAATATGCTGTTGATCATGGTATTCCTGAATGTTCCTTATATTATGATTATATGGGAATTGAAATGTGGGCTACCAAAAGATGGAAACGGAATAATGCACTAACTCAACAATATGCTGCATTTTATGATTCTATAAAAAATCGTGTGCGCGTACACTTTCACAAGGTGGCAGCACATACGGGCGATACATATAATGAAATGGCCGATGCACTAGCTAAACAAGGTGCAGGTATTTAGAAATATAAGAAGGGAGGATACTATGAATATATGTGTTACAGGTGGGGCTGGATTTATTGGCTCTCATCTCGTTGATCGATTAATTGAATTAGGGCACAATGTGCTTGTTATAGATAATCTATCTACAGGTATGCGTTCTTTTGTACATGAGTCCGCTCAATTTATTGAGATGGATGTACGAGATCCAAAGCTAGTATCTATTTTTGAAGAGTTTAAGCCCTCTATTGTATTCCATGAGGCTGCTCAAACTATGGTGCAGTCCTCAATGGAGAATCCTGGATATGACTGTGATGTTAATTTACTAGGGCTAATAAATGTACTTGATGCATGTCGTAAGGTGAAAGTTGAACAATTTTTAATGCCTTCTTCAGCTGCTGTTTATGGGGACTTAGCAGTATTACCATTGACTGAAGAACTTAGTGGTATGCCATCATCCTTCTATGGGTTAACCAAGCTTACCGCAGAAGGATATTTGCGTATTTATCGTGAAGCTTTTGGATTAAATACAGTATGCTTTAGATATGCCAATGTATATGGACCACGTCAAGGTGATGGTGGTGAAGGCGGCGTTATAAGTATTTTCAATCGTTTAATTGTTGAAGGTAAGCCTTTAACCGTATATGGTGATGGGGAACAAACAAGAGACTTTATTTACGTAGAAGATGTGGTAGAAGCTAATATTAAGGCTATGGGAAATAATAACTGTACAGGTATTTATAATGTTTCTACCAATACGGGAACATCTGTAAATGAGTTGATTACGCGATTCAGAACTATTAGTGGTGCCGACTTTATGGTTCATTATGAGGCTGAACGTATAGGTGATATTAAACATTCACGGTTAAGCAATGCAAAGGCGGAACGCGATTTTGGATTTGTAGCATCCACAACATTAGATGATGGCTTACAAAAAACATTAGAATATTTTAAGGCTCATCATAAGTAAAAAATATAAGGTTTGGGGACATGAGTGATACACAATTTTGGGTTACTGTAGGCGTATGGAATCTAATTGTATTTAGTATGTATGGCTATGATAAGTTATGTGCTATAAAGGGGTATAATCGAATTTCAGAGTTTACATTATTATTTTTAGCATTTGCCTTTGGCGGCCTTGGTGCTCTATTAGGTATGGTTATTTGGCATCATAAGACTTTAAAGATTAAGTTTAAGCTAGCTATTCCTATCGCATTGTTATGGTCTGTTTATGCAGTGGGTTTTGGCTATGGCTTGTGGGTAAAATGATTGCATAAACTAATATTTTATTCATTGTTTTATGGTATAATGAGTAGAATATTGTACATAAAATGTCAGTAAAGGAGATATTTGATGTTGCGGTTACAATCAGGGTTCGAGTTAGATTACGCTAACATATATAATGAAAGTTGCATACAAGAACGAGACGTAAATAACTTTGAGCGTGCTATACAAAATGTTTGGCGTCATACAAATATTTTGCGTTCTACAGGCTTTGAAGAAGGACATGTTTCTAAGGATGGACTGCCTGAACCGGTATTGTTTTACCAACTTCCTTATATTTCAGAAGATGGTATCAATACACCTGCAATGTTGAAACGACTTTATGAACTGCGGGATTATGCTCGCCATAATATTGACACAGTTGTATCTGTAGGCATTGGTGGCTCTTACTTGGGTAGTAAGGTTATTTTCGATGTCCAATGTGGTGCGTTTTGGAATAATCTCAGTACGGAAGAACGAAACGGATATCCACGGATGTATTTTGCAGGCTTTAATGTATATGGTGACTATTTAGCTGGTCTTATTCGCACTTTAGAGTACCAAGCTCAGACAAAAGGATCCGACTATAAGGTGATGCTCGTTATTACATCTAAGTCAGGTTCTACCATCGAGCCAATGGCTAACTTCATGATTTTGGAAAAAGCTTTACAAGATCGTAATATAAATTATGAAGTGGTAGCTGTTACTGATATGTCTGATGATGAACATCCTACAGTTTTACGCTCTATGGCAATAGAGAATCATTGGAAGACCTATAGTATTCCTTATGGTGTAGGTGGTCGTTTCTCTGTATTTACTGAAGTAGGTTTTGTTACAGCTGCTCTCGTAGGATTTGATATTGAAGATTTCTTGGCAGGTGCAGCTTCAATGGATGCGGCCTGTCAAGAAGAGGATATTTTTAAAAATCCTGCTTTATTAAGTGCTTTACTAAAATATATTGCGTCTGAACGATACGGTCGTATTATTGAGGTGTTTATGCCTTATGGGGAAGCGCTTCACTCCTTATCTGATTGGTATGTACAACTATTATCCGAATCTTTAGGGAAGATGAGTAATACTTGCTTACCATATGGTCGTACGCCAGTTGCTGCAGTAGGGACTATGGATATGCATGCTCAAGTACAAGAGCATCAAGAGGGCCGTCTTAATAAGGTGGTTCAATTTATTAAGGTTAAGGATTGGAAACATAATCTTGTAGTGCCTAATACACATAGTCAATATGAACGATTACAAGCACTTGGAAATGTAGGTATTTGTGATATTTTGAATATTGCTTTAGATGCTAATAGAGAGGCCTTATCTAGCGATAATCGTTTTAATATGACGATAACTGTACCAACATTAAATTCATTCCATTTAGGGGAAATTATGTTTATGCATTGTTGGGCAGTTTATTTCGAGTCTATTTTTGCTGGTGTTGATGCCTTTGACCAACCAGGTGTTGAGGTTTATAAACGTCTCATCGGGCCTAAATTAGCTCGTGCAAAGGATACACATAATTCATAAGGGGGAACTATGAATATTTTAGTAACAGGTGGTGCTGGCTATATTGGGAGTCATACTGTACGTGCCTTACAACAAGCTGGTTATATACCAATCATTGTAGATAATTTATCTAGAGGGCATGTAGAATCTATTCCTGAAGGGGTTACATTCTACAATATGGATATTGCAGATTCTAAGTTAGTAGATATTATGAAAGAGCATCATATTATTGGGGTTATGCATTTCGCTGCCCATTCTCAAGTTGGAGAATCAATGGTAAATCCAGCTATTTATTATGAAAATAATGTAGTTGGCTCCTATCACCTTATTGAATCTGCTCGTACTGCTGGGGTAAAACATTTTGTGTTTTCTAGTACGGCTGCTGTATATGGCGAACCAGAGGTAGTGCCAATTCGAGAGGATGCTCAATTGCAACCAACGAATGTATATGGTCGCACTAAATTGATGATTGAAGAAATGCTATCTGATTACAGTTCTATTTATGGTTCTACATACGTAGCATTGCGCTACTTCAATGCGGCAGGGGCAGATCCATCTGGTACGATTGGGGAAGACCATCATCCAGAGACTCATTTGATTCCACTTGTTCTTGATGCGGCTCGTGGTAAAAGAGAGTACATTACTGTATTTGGTACTGATTATAATACAGCTGATGGTACATGTGTGCGCGATTATATTCATGTTAATGATTTAGCTGCTGCCCATGTTTTGGCTATGGATTATTTGCGTAAAGGTGGCGAGTCCCAAGTATTTAATCTTGGTAGCGGAAATGGCTTCTCCGTAAAAGAAATCATTGAAACTGCAAAAGAGGTTACAGGCATCGATATTCCTGTTCAATATGGTGATCGTCGTGCTGGGGACCCTGGTACATTGATTGCTTCTTCTGAAAAGATTAAAAACTTACTTGGTTGGGACCCTAAATTTAGTAATGTAGCTGATGTTATTAAGGATGCTTGGAAATGGCATACATCTCATCCAGAGGGTTTTAATAGTAAATAAAATGAGCACGAATCGGTTTGATTTGTCAATATAATGAATGACTCTATTAGTCACCTAGGTGACTGGTAGAGTCATTTTTTTGTAGGAATTTAAAAGGACCTCCTAGAAATAGTCTGCAGGAGGTGAATTATGAACTTACAAGACTATATAGAACAGATCAAAGGCTGGATTGTTAGACAATGTTTTCTTATACGACACTATCGAATTGTAATTTTTATATTCTTTATACTGGCTTTAGCAATGATAGCAGCTGGTATTTTTTATCCTCACAAAGATGAACATATCGATATTAATTCAGCACAATCAGAGGATACTATTGATAATCAAAGGCAGGTAGATGCAAAAGAGCAGTCATCAAAGAGAGCTAATAAAAAAAGAAATGGTAACAATAACGGAAAATCTAGTAAAGCTGGTGTGGATAATAAGGCCGGACATGATGAGAAAGATGACTCTATTGTTAAAGGACGCTTACTATATGATGTGAGTAGTGTAGAACGGCCTCATCCTTGGCGAGAGGTCTTTAAGGATATTTCTAGTACCGATTTATTAAGTCAAAGTGATGAGATGAAAGATATGGATAACGATTTAGATACTATTAGTAATGATGAAACATCACTTAGTGATAGTAAGAAAATAAGTAATAAAAGAACTTCACGGCGGCATAGAAGTACTAAGAATAAAAATATAAAAACGGATAGAAAGAATAAAGATTGGAATAGCAATATGATCCATGATGATACTAATAACTATAGTAATGAAAGTGTTCACTCCAGAACAAGTATTAATTCTAACGCGTTGACTTTAGAACAACCAATTGAACTGGTGGGCATCATTGAAGGGAATCAAAATATAGCTATTTTACGAAAAGGCTCAGAGGAACAGATGGTTACGGTAGGGAGTAGTTGGCAAGAAATATCCGTATCTAATATTACTGCAAGTGGTGTAGAAATTATTGAAGGAGGTTCGTCGCGATGGCTAAAAATCGAGTGATCATAAAAATAGTTATATTAATAGTTGCACTAATATATTTTTTATTAGCACAAATGTTAGTTGTAACAGGAAATACTACAGAAGATAAGGTAATAAAAAATGTAGGGAATAATGCAACAAATAATTCAGTAAAGAGCGTAGAACCTAATAAAGATAAAGAAACAATTACAATATCTGTACGCAATGCCTCTTTAAAGGATACTGTGTTAGGCATTTGTCGCAGTTATGGTATATCAGTTATTGGAGTAGAGTCATTAAAGGGCAATATTACGGCAAGTGTAAAAGGAGAGTCTCCAGAAGAGATTATTAAAGAGCTAGGGCGGTTATATCATTTTACGGTAACAAAACAATATAAGACTCTTCTTATTGAATCTGAGGATACTGCACTAGAGAATAGAGAGCTCTATGTAGTTTCTCCTGAACATCTGCCTGCAGAGTCTTTATCAAATATAATGGGAACAGTAGTAAAAAATGATAAAATGGCTGTGCTTTCAGAACAAAACGAAGTAATTATGCATTTAACGAGCGGAGAAAAGAGGCGTGTAGAAACCCTGATCAATGCAGTTGACAAGGAACCTAAACAAGTACAATTAGAAGCAACCATCATTGCTATGGAACAATCTTATGCAAAAGAGCAAGGCTTTAGATGGTCATGGCTAAGCTTGACTGGACATGGAGAAGATAAGACTAATTCCTATGGGGCTGTTACCTTTGGTAAAACACCAGGTGGTGAAGCTTACAAATTTTTTGTAAAACCTGAGTTAAGTTTGATGGAAAGTTCAGGAAAAGCGGTTCTAATCGCTAAACCATCCATTATGGCTCTCAATGGTGAAACAGCACATATATTAATAGGGGAACGTATACCCGTTATAGAAGAGTCAGAGGTAAATGGAGAGCGCAAGCGTTCTACCCGCTATGAAGAAGTAGGTATAAAACTGAACTATACACCATTATTACCGCTAATGGTGGCGTAGATGCAAAATACATGCAGAGGTGAGTACTCCAATTATGGTATCTGAAATGAAAGCCTATAAAATTAGTACGCGGCAAGCACATACAAGAGTGCGTTTACAACCAGGAGAGGTACTCGTTATAGGCGGTCTCATGGATAATCGCGATCAGCACCAAATACAAAAGATTCCTATATTAGGAGACATTCCTTTATTGGGGAAATTATTTCGTCATAGTAGAAAAACAAAAGATTCTATAGAAATGTTAATATTAGTGCGAGCAAATGTGGTATAATAAAGGGTAATGATTAGGAGGTTGTGAATGGAACGCATTCGAATGATAGGCCTTGGAAAATCATTTGGTGTGCGCCAAGTATTTTCCAATGTGTCCTTTGAGATAAAAGAAGGTGATCGCCTAGCTTTAGTAGGACCTAATGGGGCTGGGAAATCGACCTTATTAAAATGCATATTAGGCTATGAAGATCTTGATGAAGGTAATGTAGTTAAGTCGCCTGTTGCAAGCATTGGCTACTTACAACAAGATGTAAATCTTGGTGATGATAGTTTAGCTACTGAGATTGAAAAGGCATGGGCTGATGTACATGCATTGGAAGAACAACTTAAAGAACTTACTACACGCTTAGAAACAGAAGAGGCTAGTGAATCTAATTTACAACGCTTAGATTATTTACAAAATCGCCTTGAATGGTTAGGCGGCTATGATTACGAGCAAAAGACTAAGCGCATTATTTATGGTCTTGGCTTTACTGATGAGGATTTAGATAAACCAGCAAGCGCTTTTTCTGGTGGTCAAAAGACTCGAATTAATTTAGCTAAAGCATTGGTACGGCGTCCAGACTTTTTATTCTTAGACGAACCAACTAACCATTTAGATATGGACATGTTAGAGTGGCTTGAAGGGTATTTGTCTGCCTATCATGGTGGGATTCTCATTGTCAGCCATGACCGTTATTTCTTAGACCGTATTGTCACTGGCGTTGTAGAATTGGATAACCATAAGGCTACAACGTATCGTGGTAATTACAGTCGTTATATTCAACAACGAGATGAACGATTGAAAGCGGATATGGTAGCCTATGAGAAACAACAGGAGTACATCAAAAAGACAGAGGCTTATATAGATAAATACCGGGCAGGTATTAAATCTAAAATGGCTCGTGGTCGTCAGTCTCAATTGAATCGTTTAGAACGACTTGATGCACCGGTAACTTCACATCATTTACAATTTTCTTTCCCACCTGCTGCAATGAGTGCCGATAAGGTTCTTGTTCTAGATCATTTATCAGTAGGATATGGTGAAAATCCTATCATTGATGATATATCACTCGTAGTGCGACGTGGAGAATCAGTAGCCCTTATTGGACCTAACGGGGCTGGTAAATCGACACTCGTAAAAACTATAGTAGGTGAATTATTCCCTGAGAATGGTCACGTTGATATAGGTAATCGCGTACAAGTGGGATACTTCTCGCAAGAGCATGAGGAATTACATGATTCTTGGCAGGTAGTAGAAGAGGTTATGAACCATTTTAACTACACTGAAGAAAAAGGCTCGCAATGTATTAGGCTCATTCCTTATTTAAAGGGGATGATGTATTTAAGCTAGTAGGAGACTTATCCGGTGGTGAGAGAGCTCGGTTAGCATTGTTAAAATTATTCCTTCAAGGAGATAATTTCCTTATCCTAGACGAACCGACAAACCATTTAGACATTCCAACGCGTGAAATTGTGGAAGAAGCATTACAACAATTTGAAGGTACTTGCTTTATTATTTCTCATGACAGATATTTTTTGGATCAAGTTTCTACAAAAACTATTGTTCTAGATGATGGGAAAATTACTGAATATCTCGGTAATTACTCGTATTACAAAGAAAAGTTAAAAGAACAGGAAGATTTGTTAGCCATAGCTAACGAGCAAAACTTAGAAAACAGTGTTAGTGATAATAAACATACTTCTATTAATGAACCTATACTTTCAGTAGAAGAATCTACAGAGGCATCGCAGAAGAAACCGAACGCCTATATGATAGAAAAGCAATTAGCTGAGGTGGAATCTGAAATTGCTCGATTAGAAGCAACTATGAAAATGTATGAAGTTCAATTAGCTAATCCTGTAGTACAGCAAGATTTAGATGAAATGTCCAAAATTTCCATACAAATTGAATCAACACAAAGTGAGTTAGATGCATTATATGAAAAATGGGAACGACTATCTGAATAACTTATAATAGTATATATTATTATAGAGTTATTTTAATTGACAAAAAAATTAAAAAACTCTAATAATATAGATATAGATTTAAAGTTTTATGTTTCAAAGGAAAGGGTGTAGCATGAATAAATCCATGTTAAAAAAAGCAGCCATTTTTGGTCTTGCTGGTGTAATGGCAGTTGCTGCTGGTTGTGGCAGTAATAAAGATGCAGGTAATGCAAATAGCAATGAAGCTAAAATTGCATTGTTAACAACAACAACTGGTGGTGCAGCGGCATATGGTGAGTCCATTAAAGCTGGTGCAGAATTGGCAGTAAGCGAAATCAACGCTGATGCAAATGCTGTTAAAATCAACTTGTTAGTAGAAGATACTAAAGGTGATAAAAACGAAGCTATCAATGCAATGAATAAAGTAATTTCTAAAGATAAAGTTGTAGCTGTTATTGGCCCAATGTTATCTGGTGAAATGATGGCAGCAGGTCCTGTAGCAAATAAAAGCAAAATCGTAGCTCTTGGCACATCTACAACTGCTGAAGGTATTACAGATATCGGCGATTACATTTTCCGTAACGTTGTACCTGAATACTTGGCAGTAGATACTGCAATTAAAGAAGCACATAAAACTTTAGGCTTCAAAACTGCAGCTATTATGTACTCCAACAACAATGACCAAATGGTATCTGTAAATAATACAGCTCGTAAAGCATTGGAAGCTGAAGGTGTACAAATTGTTGATACTGAAACATTTGCAGATAAAGATACTGACTTCTCTGCACAATTAACTAAGATTCAACAAGCAAAACCTGATGTTATCGTAGTTGCTTCTCTTTACCAAGAAGGCGCATTAATCATGAAAAAAATGCGTGAAATGGGTATGAAACAACCTGTAGTTGGTTCCAATGGCTTCAACAGTCCTGAATTTATTAAAATCGCAGGTGCTGCAGCTGATGGCGTTATCGTAGGTACACCTTGGTTCCCTAACAAAGACGATCAAAAGGTAAAAGATTTCCGTAAAGCTTATAAAGATAAATACGGTAAAGAACCAGACCAATTTGCAGCTCAAGCTTATGATGCTGTATACCTCTATGAAGCAGCTTTGAAAAAAGCAGGTTCTACTACAGATCGTGAAAAATTCCGAGATAATTTGAAAAATATTGCTGACTTCGTTGGTGTAACTGGTCAATTCAAGTTCAACGAAAAACGTGACCCTTCCATGGAAGTTCAAGTATTGCAAATTAAGAAACGGTCAATTTGACGCATTAAAAAAAATAAAAAGTTGAGGTAGTATAGTGTTTTTACAACAATTAGTTAACGGGTTAACCCTCGGTAGCTTATATGCTGTACTCGCTATTGGCTTAACACTTGTGTTTGGCGTTTTAAATATCATCAACATGGCACACGGAGGCATCTTTATGATAGGTGCCTTCGTTGGTCTTTTTATGGTAACTGTTTTTGACGTAAACATTATTTGTAGCCCTTATCGTAGCGATGGCTGTCGGTGCTATCCTCGGTTATCTTTTAGAATTTGTGGCGCTTCGTCCACTACGTAAGAAAAAGGTGTCTCACTTGGCACCACTTATTAGTACCATTGGTGTTTCTATTTTTCTTGAAAGTTTGGCATTATTGCTTTGGGGCCCTCAAACAAGATCTTTCCCACCAGACTATATTGGTGGTCTAATCGACTTTGGAGCTTTCAAAATTTCCATGGTACAAATTATTGGTTTAGGTGTTTCTGTTGTTTTAATGCTGATTCTAAATATAGTTATTAAGAAAACTAAAATTGGTAAGGCCATTCGTGCCGTATCTATGAGTACAGAAACAGCGGCTCTCTTAGGTATCAATCCAACGATGATTATTTCTGTTACCGTTATGATTGCTTCCGCTTTAGGTGCAGCTGCAGGTGTATTGGTAGGCTTGTCCTTTAATGCTATTGAGCCTACTATGGGTGTTATTATTGGATTTAAAGGCCTTGCCGTACTTATCTTAGGTGGCCTTGGTAATATTACAGGCGCCATGGTTGGTGGTTTTATTTTAGGTGTAGCAGAAATCTTCTCTGTTGCATATGGGGCCTCTACATTCCGTGACGCAGTAGCCTTTGGCCTCATCATCCTATTATTATTCTGGCGCCCACAAGGCTTGTTTGGTTCTAAAGATAAAGGGGGTAGACCGTAATGGATTTATTAAACCCGTATTATCTACAGATCGTGATGTTCTTCATCATCAATGCCATCATGTGTATTTCTATTTACTTCACACTTGCAAGTGGTCAGCTTTCTTTAGGGGCTGCTGGTTTTATGAGTGTTGGTGCATACGTAGGGGCTATCCTTTCTTTGAAAGCTGATTTGCCTATCGTTGTAGGCATCATTATTGGTGGCCTAGTTGCTAGCCTTGTAGCCGTTATTATCGGTTTACCAACAACACGTCTTCGTGGTTTATATCTTGCCATTGCTACTCTTGGCTTTGGCGAAGTTGTGCGTGTTATTTTCTTGAATTTGGACATTACTAATGGTGCGTTAGGCCTTTCTGGTATTCCATCTATTCCTCAAGAATTAACAAATTTAGCCTATGAACTTGATATCGATGGTTTAATGGGTATCGATGCTCTTGCATGGGGCAACTTAATAGCTATTACTATTTTGCTAATCATTTTAGTATTGATTATTGCCTTCTGTGTGCGCATTAATAATAGTCGTGTTGGTCGTGCCTTTGCAGCGATTAAGGCGGATGATCATGCAGCAGAATTAATGGGGATTAACGTTGTATACTACAACATGATGGCATTTATCATTGGTGCTTTCATCGCCGGTATTGGCGGTGGTTTGTATGCTCATATTACAAACTTTATTAATCCTACAGACTTTAGCTACCATAAGGTAGTACAAATCTTATTATTCCCAGTATTTGGTGGTTCTAATGTAGTATGGGGTTCCGTATTAGGCTCCTTCATTCTTACATTATTGCCAGAAGTATTACGCTTCTTATCCGACTATCGGGACATCATCTACGGTGCATTACTCGTTATCTTGATGGCAGTTCGCCAGATGGTATTTTAACCGAATCTATGGTAGACAAAATTAGTCGTAAATTAGGTTTTAAAAAAGCTCCATATATTCCTGAATCACAAGTATTAACAGAACGTTTTGAAGCGTATAAACGTAAACAAGAAGAAAAACAAGGATAGGAGGGAACTGAATGCTATTAGAATTGAATGACGTAAGTAAAAGCTTTGGTGGCGTTGCAGCTCTCACAGGTATATCCTTTGGTGTAAAACAAGGTGAAGTGTTTGGTGTTATTGGGCCAAATGGTGCTGGTAAAACTACATTATTTAACTTGATTACTGGTGTATTCCCTGTAAGTTCTGGCGAAATCGTATTTGATGGTATGTCTGTTGTAGGCATCAAGCCTCATAGAACGGTAGAAATGGGCATTGCTCGTACGTTCCAAAATATTCGTCTTTTTGGCAATATGACAGCTTTGGAAACAGTATTAACTGGTATGCATTGTCGTACTGGGTCTGGTTTCTTGTCTAGCTTCTTGAAAACAAAACGTCAACGCATCGAAGAAGAGCGTTGTCGTGGCATTGCGTATGAATTTTTAAAACTCGTAGGTCTTGAAGAAGATGCTGAAGAGGTTGCTACATCTTTGCCGTATGGTAAACAACGTCGCCTTGAGATTGCTCGTGCCTTGGCTACACATCCTCAATTAATTTTGCTAGATGAACCAGCAGCAGGTATGAATGATAGTGAAACAGAAGCGTTACGCCAATTGATTGGTAAAATTCGCGACCTAGGTATTACTGTTGTAGTTATCGAACATGCCATGGAATTAATGATGAATATCTGTGATCGTTTGGTTGTGTTCAACTTTGGTAAAAAGATTGCTGAAGGTACACCTCAAGAAATTCAAAATAATGAGGCTGTAATTGAAGCATACTTAGGGTAAAGAGGAGGTGTAATATGTTAAAGCTAGAAAACATCGTGGCTGGTTATGGACATATTACAGCCTTAAAAGATATCAGTTTAGAAGTACCACAAGGTTCTATTGTATCCTTGATTGGTGCTAATGGTGCTGGTAAGTCTACAACTATGAAGACCATAATGGGCCTTGTAAAGCCAACATCTGGTAAAGTATTATTTGAAGGCCAAGATATTACTGGTCATAAAACACATCAAATTGTACATGGTGGTATTTCTTTAGTTCCTGAAGGTCGTCAAATCCTTCAAGATATGAGCGTTTATGAAAACTTAGAAATGGGTGCTTATATCCGTAATGATAATGAGATTGAAGAAGATATCAAAAAAGTATTTAAACGCTTTCCAATCCTTGATGAACGTAGTTATCAATTAGGTGGTACACTATCTGGTGGTCAACAGCAATGTTGGCTATTGGTCGCGCCTTATGGCACGTCCAAAATTGTTATTATTGGATGAACCATCTATGGGTCTTGCACCATTAGTAGTAAACGAAATCTTTGAAACTATCAAAGAGATTAGTGCTGAAGGAACTACTGTTCTTTTGGTAGAACAAAATGTACGACAAGCATTAAAAATAGCTGATTATGCATATGTATTGGAAACAGGTAAGATGGTATTATCTGGTCCTGCTGACGAAGTACGTCATGATCCTCGCGTTATGGAAGCATATTTAGGCGGTCGTGTTGAATAATTAATACTTTAAGTCGATAGACTTATCTAAAATTTTTAATAAGGTGTATATACTAGAAAACTAGTATATACACCTTATTTTTTTTATTTAATCAATAAAATTGATGAGTGTTTGATGATTTTATGAATCGACTATGAATTGAGTTTATATATTTTTTATTTATATATCTAAAATTAATGAAAAAAACGAGTGAAATATGAGTGAAATGCGTAAAAAAATACACATAATTAAATGGTAAAAACCTTATATTTACGCGATTTATTCTTAAAGGTTTAATGAAGTTAGCTCAGAACGGGCTGTGTTTATGGAAGAAAGTTTAAAATAATGATAAAATAACTTAACCGATTTTTTAGGATTAATAATTCTAAAAAAATAAAGTGTTGTATTGAGTGAGTTGAATGTAAATCAAAGAGGTAAAATATGAATAAAAAACAGTATATGATGATGGCCGCATTCTTATGTGCCACAACAACATCCATGGCTGCACCTGTTAATGTAACAGCTGAACAGTCTTACGATTCTAAAATATTACAAACTGAAGGACACGCACCACTAGAAACTAGTGCATCTGTAGTGAGCTCTGATAAGGTGTATCGTCTACGACAAGGTGATGAACTAACTATTCAAGTTGTACAACAAGCAGATCTTGGTACACGTAATGGTAACGATATTATGTACACTGTTCGTCCTGACGGATATGTATCATTCCCTATGGTGGGACCAGTAAAAGCAGATGGTTTAACCGTCGATGAGTTTACCGCCCAATTACAGCAAGGTTTATCTCGGTACATTATTAATCCGGATATTACTGTAAATGTTACAAAACTCGGAGGAGTTCGTGTGTACGTATTCGGTGAGATTAATAAGCCTGGTGCTTATACATTGACTAAGTCTAGTACTGTTATTGATGCGATTGGTGCGGCTGGTAGCTTTAACTGGGATACAGCTAAAAAGAAAATTTACTTAATTCATCAAGACAATCCTGAAAAACCAATTCCTATTAATTTAAATCGCATGTTACAAACTGGAGATATGTCCGAAAACTATATTATGCGAGAAGGGGATGTTCTTTACTTGACTAAAAATAGTCGTATTAACTTTGCTCGTGATATTGCTCCAATTTTGACTAGTGCATACATGGTATCACGTATCGGTAAGGATTAAGGATAGGGTTTATCTCACATATAAGGGGCGTTCTTTTGCGTTCATATTTATTACCAGCCATACTGTTTATTGCCGATATTGCGACAATTGTTATTGTTGCTTTCATTAGTTTATTTATTAGATTTGATGGCTATATAGAACCTCGATATATTGATCAAATGGTAGACGCATTGCCAATATTGCTTATTTCGTATATGTTGATGTTCTTGCTTATGCATTTGTACACGCGTATTTGGCGTTATGCAGGGATGCGAGAGGTATTGGCAGTATTTGTCGCTACGACAGTAGGTACAGCAATCTTTTACTCCTCTATGTTTGTATTTGGTAAATCATTACCAAGATCAATCTATTTTATTACTTGGTTCCTTACAACTGGTGCAGTAGGTATGGGACGTATGTTGCTACATTATGTGGCACTTCACTATAGTAATGGGGATGATGGTGAAAGTGGTCAAGTGAATACACTCATTATAGGTGCTGGTGATGCTGGTGCAATTATAGCTCGTGAAATTGAACGGTATCATAAGCGTTCAAGACGTATTATTGGCTTTGTTGATGATGATATGTATAAACATAACCGGTTGATGAATGGTTTTAGAATTTTAGGGAATCGTGAAGATATTCCAATGCTTGTAGCAAGATATAAGGTTGAAGAAATTATCATTGCTATGCCATCGGTAAAACGTGATGTTATTCGAGAAATTATGGAAATCTGCTCACCTCTAAAATGTAAAATCAATACATTACCTGGGATGTACCAATTATTAGATGATGAGGTTTTAGTATCTCATTTGCATCCTATTTCCATTGAAGATTTATTGGAACGTGATGAGATTCATCTAGACACATCAAAAGTAGAACCATATTTGAAAGATAAAGTCGTTATTGTTACGGGTGCAGGTGGTTCTATTGGCTCTGAAATTTGTCGTCAAGTATTACGGGTAAGACCTAAAAAACTATTGTTACTTGGTCATGGTGAAAATAGTATTTATCTTATTCACCAAGAGTTGCGTTCAATTGTGCCTGAAGGTACATTGGTTCCCATTATTGCTGATATTCGAGATAAAAATCAGTTAGACCAAATCTTTACCGATTATGAACCAGATGTAGTATTCCATGCAGCAGCTCATAAACATGTACCGCTTATGGAAATCCAACCGATTGCAGCGGTGTTAAATAATATTTATGGCACTCGTAATGTGGCAGATGTAGCGGGAGCACATGGTGTTGAGCGATTCGTTATGATTTCCACAGATAAAGCGGTAAATCCAACAAGTGTTATGGGGGCTACGAAACGGGTGGCAGAAAAGGTTGTACTTGGTATGAATCACAAGTACGATACAAAGTTTATTACCGTTCGCTTTGGTAATGTTCTTGGTAGTCGCGGTTCTGTTATTCCATTATTCCGCAAACAAATTGAAGCTGGTGGACCTGTAACAGTTACAGATCCTGAAATGACTCGTTACTTTATGACTATTCCAGAAGCAAGCCAACTTGTATTACAAGCTGGTGCAATGGGAAATGGTGGTGAAGTGTTCTTATTAGATATGGGTGAACCAGTAAAAATTGTTGATTTAGCGAAAATATGATTCGTCTTTCTGGATTTGAGCCTGATAAAGATATTCGCATTGAATTTACTGGTTTGCGTCCAGGTGAAAAGCTATATGAAGAATTATTAACTGCTGAAGAAGGTACTAATACAACTACACATAAGAAAATCTTTGAAGCTGCCTTAGAAGATGTAAATCAAGAATGGTTAAGCCGTGAAATTGATCGCTTTGAAACATGTAAAGCTGACTTGGATGTAATCAATGTATTACAAGACATCGTTCCTACATATCATCCAAATCATAATGTATAACAATTTAGTTACAATCATTTATTTAGAGCTGTAGTCTACGTGAGAGGGAGATATACAGTAACTATTCCTAAGAGGGAGAGACCCTGTTGTTTGTATACTTTCACAGAAAGGGGTATATGGGTGGAACAAATTATTGATTTAAAAGAGGTCGGTAGAGTCCTCGTTAAACGACGTCGTAAGATTATCAATATTACGGTAGCATGTATAGTATTGGGTGGTGCATATGGTCTCCTAGCACCATCTACATATCAATCTACATCTATGTTGCGCATTAAACAATCTCAAGGATTAAGTAATTCTGTTTTATCAAGTACTAATGGTTACTCTGACTCTATGGCGCGTCAATTGATGAATACAGATGCTGAAATTTTGAAGAGTCGTAATGTTGTAGAACCTGTTATTGCAGCGATTGAAGATCCAGAAGGAACAGGTAAAGCACCTACATACGAAGAGTTTGTTAAAACACGTATTGAAACAAAACCATATAAAGAGACTGAATTGCTACAAGTGAGTGTGACTGGTAAAAGTCCAGAACAAGCACAAGAGGCTAATCAATTATTAATTGATACATTCTTAAAGCGCTTAGCAGATATTTCACATGTTGAGCAACGGACGACACGTGAGTTTTTGCAAAAACGTGTAGTAACTGCAAAAGAAGAATTAGAGCAAGCCGAAAAGAAATTACAACAATTCCAAGTGGATAATAAGGTATATTCCACGGCAGATCAGATGAAGGGATTAACGGATAAGATTACCCTTATCGATCGTGAGAAGGCTCAAAATCAACTCGATTTAGAAACAGCGCAAGCAGCGTTAGGCAGTATTAATGAACAATTGGGTTCTGCTGGTAAAAGTATTGCTGATAGTGCTACAGTACAAGCTTACAAAGGTCAACTAGCTGATTTAGAAGCGCGTAAAGCGTCTTATGTTGGTAAATATACTGATGAGCATCCAGCGATGAAAGAAATCAATCAACAAATAGAAGAAGCTAAGAGTGGTTTAAATGCTGAAATTAACGCTATTGCAAGTCAACAAGCACCATCTAGCAACTCTGCTCAACAAGGTTTACTGGCCGATAAGTTTAGAAATGAAGCTGCTTTAGCTGTTGCACAAGGTAAAGAATCTACCTTAGCTAATCTTGATAAAGAGAACGAAGAGGCTATGAAAAACCTACCTGAAAAAGAACGTGGTTATATTCAAGCCAAACGTGATGTAGATGTAGCACAAGATATTTACGAAATGCTATCCAAACGCTTAGAAGAGGCTAAGGTTGCGGAAGTGATGGTGCCAAATGAGGTTCAAATCGTAGATGCTCCTACATTACCAGAAAAAGCTATTGCTCCTCGTAAAGTTCTTATTTTATTAGGCTCTGCAATTTTGGGGCTAATCCTTGGATGCCTTTATACATTGGGTCAGTTCTTCTATAATCGCAAAGTTCAGTCTGTACAAGAAATCAATGAAATTCTTGGGATTGAAAACTTAGGTGTCATTCCAAATCATGAAGAAAAGGAATATGAAGAACCTAGTAATCGTATCGTAGCATTATGGCGCAAAGTGAGAGGTTAATATGATTAGACTAATTTCTAATGAACGTGGTGATACACAGCTTGTGGAAGCATATCGTACATTGCGAAGCAATTTGCAATACGTATGCAATCAACATAATTGTAAGATAATCTGTATTACTGCTGCTACTAGTGGAGAAGGTACTTCAGAGGTGGCAGCTAATACAGCAATAGCCCTATCGAAGAATAATAATAAAGTTCTTTTGGTAGATGGTAATTTACGTAACCCAGTACAGCACATAGCATTTAATGTACAAAATAAAGGTCTTACGAATGCAGTTATTATGGATGAAGATTTGACGATTCATCGTAATATTGTGCCTCATTTAGATGTGCTTACTGCTGGTGAAGTAGTTACCCATCCTTCAGAGGTAGTTGATTCTAGTAAGTTATCAACAATTTGGGATTATATTCGCGATGAATATGATGTGGTTATCATTGATACGCCACCTGTATTAGATGTTACGGATGCTATTGTATTAGCGGAAAAATCCGACGGTGTTATGCTTGTTGTTAAAAATGAAGTAGCAAGTCCTAAAGATTTAATAGAAGCTAAAAAGCGTCTTACTCAAGTTGGTATTACTTTATTAGGTTCTATCGTCATTGATGTGTAGTCAATAATTTAATATATATTCCATTAGATAAATCAAGCGTATCGATAAGGTACAGAAAGTCATGAGGTGATGTATATGAAAATTAATTTTTCCCCTCCTGATATTACAGAGTTAGAAATTAATGAAGTTGTTGAAGCCTTAAAAGAGTGGTTGGATTACAACTGGACCGCGCACTAAAGAATTAGAAAAAAAGATTGCGGCACAATTAGGTACACCTAAAGCTGTTTGTTTAAACTCTGCTACCGCAGCGCTTGAGATGTCTCTCCGTGTATTAGGTATTGGCCCTGGCGATGAAGTAATTACAAGTGCCTATTCCTATACAGCTAGTGCAAGTCCTGTTGTTCATGTAGGGGCTACACTAGTTATTGTAGATACCCAAAAAGATTCATTTGAAATGGATTATGATGCAGTGGCTCGTGCTATTACACCAAAAACAAAGGCAATCATTCCTGTAGATATTGCAGGGGTACCTTGTGATTATGACCGTTTACGCTCTATTGTAAAAGAAAAGAAATCGCTATTTACACCTGCCAATAATATTCAAAAAGCATTGGGACATATTCCTATCGTAGCGGACTGTGCCCATTCCTTTGGTGCTTCATACAAAGGTATACCAACTGGTAATGTAGCTGATTTTAGTAGTTTTTCCTTCCACGCAGTAAAGAACTTTACGACTGCCGAAGGGGGCTGTGCTACATGGCGACATATAGATGGTATTGATGATGAAGTCATTTATAAGCAATTCCAATTATTATCTTTGCATGGACAAGATAAGGACGCCCTTGCTAAGACAAAGGCTGGTGCATGGGAATACGATATTAAGGGTACATATTATAAATGTAATATGACCGACATTATGGCGGCTATTGGTTTGGCTCAATTTGAAAGATATCCAAAACTGTTAGCACGACGTAAGGAAATCATCGCAGCTTATGATGCAGGTTTTAAAGATTTACCTGTTACATTGTTACATCATTATACTGATGATCATCAAAGTAGTGGCCACTTATATTTAGTACGATTAGATGGTCAAGATGCAGAATACCGTAACAAGGTAATTGAAGCTATGGCTGAAGCTGGAATTGCAACCAATGTTCACTATAAGCCAATTCCTATGCATACGGCTTACAAGAATTTAGGCTTTACTATTGATGATTATCCAAATGCTTATAATCAATTTAAAAATGAAATCACATTGCCTCTTCATACGTTGCTAACGAATGAAGAAGTGCAATATATCATTGAAACATTTAAAAGGATTATTACCGAATGTTAGTAAAAAACTTTCACGATCTACCACAAGAGTTGCAGTGTGAAGAGGTGCGTCCATATTTTGAAATATTGAATCAAAGACGAACAAGCCTTCTTTGTAAAAGCATATTTGACCGTGTTATAGCCGCTGGTATGCTCATTGTATTAAGTCCTGTATTTTTGGTGTTAGCCATCATGATTAAACGAGATAGCGAAGGGGAGGTCTTCTTCCGCCAAACTCGGGTGACGCAATATGGTCGTACCTTTGGTATCTATAAATTTCGTACCATGGTAAAAAATGCGGAATCATTAGGTGCTCAGGTGACATCACAAAATGATATGCGCGTTACAAAGGTAGGCAATATGCTTCGTAGCTGTCGTCTTGATGAATTGCCTCAGTTAATCAATATCCTATTAGGAGATATGAGCTTTGTTGGTACGAGACCAGAAGTGCCTCGTTATGTGGCGGCTTACACAAATGAAATGAAAGCAACCTTGTTATTACCAGCAGGGGTAACAAGTATTGCAAGTATTGCTTATAAAGATGAAGATCAACTTTTACAAAATGCTAAAAATGTTGATGAAGTGTATATCAATGAGGTTTTACCAGGCAAAATGGCTTGGAATTTAAAGAGTATTAAAGAGTTTTCTTTTTTACAAGATATTAAAACGATGATTGATACCGTACTAGCTGTTTTACGTTAAGAGAGGTTCCTATGAGTACATCTATGACAAAGGAAATACAAGAAAAAGAGCTTAGTATGTTGCTGTACTTTAAAGAGTTTTGTGACAAACATAATTTGCGCTTTTATCTCTGTGGCGGTGGCCTCATTGGGGCAATACGTCATAATGGCTTTATCCCTTGGGATGACGACTTGGATTTATTTATGCCACGTCCAGATTACGAAAAGTTAGCTGAACTATGGCCTAAGTATGCAGATACAGAACGGTATACCTACTGTCGTACAGATCGGCATCATATCTATCATGATGCAGGTGCTTCTATTAGAGATAATCATACGACATTTATTAATCGTCATAGTATGCATGAAGATATTTGTCATGGTTTAGCTCTTGAAATTATGCCTATTGATGGTTGTGCACCAGGAAAAATTAGCCGTACTTTACAACTTATGTGGGCGATGACCTTTGCACTTTTTAATGCACAACGTTTACCGGATAATAAAGGACCGATGTATCGTGCATTAGCAGGATGTATTTACAAGGTATTCTCTAGTCAGTCATTACGTTACCATATTTGGCGTTTTGCAGAAAAGCAAATGACCAAATACGATTTCAATACGAGCAAGGAGTGTACTGAGTTAATTGGTAGTTTAAAAGGCATGAAGTTGCGTCATCCTCGAGAAGACTTTGCTTCTGTTGTATATAAAGACTTTGAAGGTCATCAGATACCTGTAATGAAAGGGTATGAAAGATATTTATGTCTTATTTGGGGCGACTATATGCAATTACCACCAGTAGAACAGCGTGTAGCAAAACATGATGCTGTGTTTGCTGATTTACATACTCCTTACAAGGAGTATAGAGGCATACATTATGCCAAGAACGAAGCTCAACCTTAAGGAGGGCCTATGAAACGAATAGCAGTAATCTTTGCGGGTGGCGTAGGTGCTCGAATGAATAACAGCAAGACGCCAAAACAGTTTCTAGAATGGAACGGTAGACCTATTTTGATTCAAACTTTAGATGTGTTTGAACAAACCGACTCTATTGACGGTATTGTTTTAGCTTGCAAAGCAGAGTGGATTGATCATACTAAAAACCTCATCAAAGAGGCTGGTTTACAAAAAATTGTATCTATTGTTCCAGGTGGAGACAGTGCTTTAGACTCTCAATATAATGGATTGACAGAGGCAAAACGATTATTTCCTAATGAAGAGGTTACCGTGTTGATTCACGATGGTGTTAGACCACTTGTAGATAGAGAAACAATAGAGAGAAATATTGAATCTGTATAAACAAAGGGGTCTGCTATTACTGTTACACCTGCTATTGAAACCGTTATGGTTACAGATAATGGTTCTATAAACCGTATTTTAAATCGTAGTGAATGCCTTATGGCAAAAGCACCTCAAAGCTTTAAACTAGATGATATTCTATCGGTTCATGATCGAGCAAAAGCAGAAGGCATCCATGATTTTATCGATTCTGCATCCATGATGATGCATTATGGATACACATTGTATCCAGTATTAGGGGAGACAGAAAATATAAAGATTACTACACCATCTGATTATTATATGTTCACAGGTATTATTAAAAACCGTGAATTAGGAGGATTACAAGATGAGTAATTCCGTTATTAAACGCGAGTTAACAGCTTTATTACAAGACAAAGAGTACTTTGAATTCCTCCGCCATCAGCGCATTCTCGTGACAGGTGCAACGGGACTTATTGGCTCTATGTTTATAAAATTGCTTATACTTGCCAATGAGACTTTTAACTTGGACATAAAGGTAATAGGTCATGTACGAAGTCATGATAAAGCACAGGCTATATTAGGTAACTACTTAGATAATGATTCCATTACACTTATTGATGGTGCTTTAGAATCTATTGACGTACCTTGTGACTATATCTTACATGGTGCTGCACCAACACAATCTAAATTCTTTATGGAGCATCCAGTAGAAACTATTCGTACATCAATTCATGGTACTGAAGCTATGTTAGAGCTCGGCCATCATAAAACGGTAAAAAAACTTGTGTACTTATCGAGTATGGAACAGTATGGTGTACCCTATGAATCTGGACAAGTGATGACAGAAGAACGATTAGGGTATTTAGATCATTTAAATATTCGCAGTTCTTATTCTGAAAGTAAGAGATTATGTGAGTGTTATTGCAAGTCCTATGCTGTAGAAATTGGAGTTCCTGCTGTTATAGCTAGACTTGCTCAAACTTTTGGACCAGGTGTTCCTGTATCTGATAATCGTGTATTCATGCAGTTTACTAAGAGTGCTCTAACAAAATGAAAACATTATTCTTCATACAAAAGGTGACTCCATGTCGAACTATTGCTACATTACTGATGCATTAACGGGCATTTTAACCCTCATGAAGGATGGCGAAGCTGGTGAAGCATATAATATTTGTCATGATGAGGAAACTCGCTCCATAGCAAGTATTGCGCATCTAGTAGCTACGCATGTAAGTCATGGAAAAAGTGAAGTAGTTTTTGACATTCCAGAAGATGTACAGGGGTTAGGATACGCACCGACAGTTCACATGTTCTTAAGCTCTAAGAAGTTGAAATCTTTAGGTTGGCAGCCTAAAGTGTCAATGGCACAAGCCTATGTAAGACTTGCAGAATATATCCAAGAGGAAGGCTTATGAAAAAGGAAATAATTATTGTTACCATCTCCCTCGGTAATGATGGGGCTGAACGTATTTTAACAGAGTTAGCTCGTCAGTGGGTGCATGATGGTCACCATATTACGGTTATCCAAACAAGCCCTAATCGTTATGGTAATGAATATGCTTTAGAGGAAGGTATTGAACAAATTCAGATTCATACTACAAGCTCTAATAAAGTAATTCGCTTTATTCAGGAAATTAAAGAACTAATTAAGATTTTAAAGACTAGACCTAACGCAACATGCTTATCGTTTTTGTCGGCATCAAGCTTTATACTGGCTATTAGCTCGTGGTTTGTGAAGAATCGCATCGTCTTTTCGAGCGAAATAATCCGCGTAAGGTGCCTATTGGTTGGCATCAACAAGCGTTGCGTAATTTTGCCTTTAGATTTGCTGATGCGTTAGTATTCCAAACTGAGGATGCTCGTTCATATTTCCCTGAATCTGTACAAAAGCGTGGTGTTATCATTCCAAATCCTATTAATGGTAAACTGCCACCACCAATAGAAGGGGAACGTGAGAAGACAATTGTTACGGCTTGTCGATTACATCCTCAAAAGAATTTGCCTATGATGATTAATGCTTTTAGTATGCTGGCAGATGAGTTTCCAGAGTATAAACTTGTTATTTATGGCCAAGGTGTTTTAGAGGATGAACTACGTGCTCAAATTAAAGCGCTCAATTTAGAGAATCGTATTTTATTACCTGGCTTTGCTAGTAATATTTTAGAGAAGGTTGCACCTTGTTCTATGTATGTTTCATCATCTGACTTTGAAGGTATTTCAAACTCTATGTTAGAAGCATTAGGTATGGGCTTGCCTGCTGTAGTTACAGACTGTCCAGTAGGTGGTGCTCGTATGGTAATAAATAGTGGAGAGAATGGTATCTTGGTACCTGTAGGCGATACGAAGGCCATGTATGAAGCTATGCGCAGTATTCTGAAAGATCCTGCATTAGCAGCACAACTTTCACAGGAAGCTATCAAGGTGCGTGATAAATTTCCACTATGTAAAATTGCTAAACGTTGGTTAGATGTTTTATGAGTTGTAAGGAGGAGAACCATTGAAGTTAAATATAACGGCTATTGCTGACCGCATGATATGGTTCATAACTCTAATTTTTTTAGTGTTGTCGTTGACCATTTCCTTTGCCCTTGGCGATGCGAATTATGGTGCCTATGTATTATTTGTATGCCTATTTGGACTTATTATTTTTTATCTCATACGAGAGCAGGGAGTTATAAAATTTAGGTTTACTTGGATGCATGGTTATATGCTGCTCTTTATTGGAGCCTGTTATCTGAGTACTATTAATGCTATTGAGCCATCTGTAGCACTCAGTCGAAGTTTTGATATCGTCAAGATATTCTTTATGCTTATCATTTTATACATGTGTTATCAAGATAAAACATCGGTGGACACATTATTAAAAATTGGTATGTGGACCGGTTATATAGTTTGTTTTTATACGGTATATTTCTATGGCTTAGATTACTTTATTACGGTTTTGTCATCTTCTGCACGAATTGCAAATGATGCATTAAATGCGAATACTGTAGGTTTATTAGGTGCCAATGCTATCGTTATGACATTGTATTACATGTTATACGATCGACCTCGTTGGTGGAATATTATAGCCTTACCTACATTGGGTATTCTAGCAGCTACTGGTAGTCGTAAAGCTTTAGTATTTGTTGTTGTTGGTACAGTATTACTATTTGTATTTAAAAGTTTACGTAGTGCCAATGTAGTAAATTCTATTGCGAAGGATTATTGGATCATTGTTAGCTCTTACTATCATTGGTATTGCAGTTCTACAATTACCTATGTTTTCAGAGGTTCTGGATCGTATGTCGAGTATGGTGGATGCTTTCTCCGGTACTGGTGGTGATTCATCTACCATTATTCGTTTAGCCTTGGTTGATATAGGGTGGGATTTATTTTATCAATCGCCCATCACTGGGGTGGGGTAAATAATCCATCTGTACTTACCTATTTTTATATGGTAAGAGAATTATTATTTACATAATAATTATATTGAACTATTAGGGGGTACAGGGATAATCGGCTTATTGGCGTATTACTCAATGTATGTGTATATAGCTTATAACTTAATTCGCTATCGAAATTTTCATAGCAATGAATATGTAATGGTGCTCATTTTATTCCTTTCTCAAATCGTCATGGATATGGGGATGGTGTCTTATGAAAGTAAGAGTACATATTTTTATATGATGATGTTTTATTTAGAGGTGCAATTGCTCCGGAAGGGACGTAAAAATGAAGCTCAGCAAGTTATGTAAAGTTGGCATGTCCTTTTTAACAAAACCTTACTATCGCACAAGAGTATTAATCAAATTAGGTTATTATGATTCTTTATCTGATGAAGAGTTTTTAAAGAAAGTATTCCCAAAATACATGGGCTATCCTCTAGATTTAGAAAATCCTAAAACTTTTAGCGAAAAGTTACAATGGCTAAAGGTTAATTACAGAGAACCTATACAAATTGTAATGGTTTATAAACATGAAGCTAAGAACTTTATTGCTCAACGCGTGGGTGAACAATATATAATTCGCACACTTGCTGTTTGGGATTCTGTAGAGGATATTGACTTTGATGCATTACCTAATCAATTTGTTTTGAAATGTACACATGATAGTGGGGGCATCGTTATTTGTAAAGATAAGTCATCCCTTGATCGAGAAGCAGCTAAAGCTCAATTAAGTGCATCCTTACAACGGGATTATTCGCGTATAGCCAGAGAGTGGCCTTATAAAGATGTTCCTCGTCGGATTATAGCAGAGGAATATTTATCTGAGCTAGGTAGCAATGAAATCTTAGATTATAAAATGTATTGTTTTCATGGTAAACCAAAATTGACTGTAGTATGTTCTGACCGCTTTTCTAAAACAGGAACACGTATGAATTTTTACGATATCGATTGGAAACCTATGGGCATTCATTTTGGTCATTATCCGCCGGTATCAACTGAGTTTACAAGGCCTGAAACATATAAAGAAATGCTAAGAGTAGCTACTGAACTTAGTAAAGACTGCCCGTTTTTACGTGTTGATTTTTATGAAATAAAGGGACGACTTTATATTGGAGAGTTAACATTCTTCCCGGGTGCAGGATTCGAAAAGTTTCGTCCTATGACTAAAGATTATGAATTGGGAGAGTGGTTACACCTTGAAACTGTACATCGGGGCTGATTTTGTCCCAACGGATATAAATAGAGAATTATTTGAATCTGGTAATGGAGAGGCTTTGGTTGGTAAGGAGTTACTGGGAATTCTAAAGGAATCTGATTTAAATGTATTTAATTTAGAGGTGCCTTTAACAGATGTATCTACTCCGATTAATAAATTTGGTAATAATTTAAAGTCTCCTACAAAAACAATCTATGGTTATAAGGCTTTAGAGCCTATATTTTTAACATTGGCTAATAATCACTCCTTAGATTATGGTGTAGAAGGATTAACTACTACACTGGAGTTATTAAAAAAGCATGATATTAAAAATGCAGGTGCTGGTGCTAATGTAAAAGCAGCTAAAAAGCCTTTTATCTTTGAAAAAGAAGGTATACGTATAGGATTTTACCTATGTGCAGAACATGAGTTTACCGTTGCTTCTTGTCATACAATGGGGGCTAATCCATTTGATGTATTAGAGAGCTTCGATGATGTAGAAGCTTTAAAGAAAACTTGTGATTATGTTATCGTCCTATATCATGGTGGGAAGGAGTTTTATCGCTATCCATCGCCAATGTTACAAAGATATTGCAGAAAATTTGTTGATAAAGGGGCCGACCTTGTCATTTGTCAACATAGTCATTGTATAGGTTCTCGTGAGGACTATGGTAAGGGGACTATTATTTATGGCCAAGGTAACTTTATCTTTAACTCCGAATCCTATATACATCATAAGGAGTTTGTAAAAGATTCCTTATTAATCAGTGTGGAGGCTACAAAGGATACCTTTATTGTATCTGAAGTGCCAATTCGTGGTACCGAAAGGGGCACTCGTTTGGCTACTGAATCAGAAGCCATTGAAACATTGACGGAATATAAAAAGCGAAGTGAAAACATTAGAGATGCTCATTTTGTTGTTCAAGCATATAAGAAGTTTGCTGATACTCATGTAAAGCGATATTTGCGTGAATTTTTAGGTAGATCTTTTATTATCCGCGCAATAAATGGATTATTTGGACGAAAATTAATGCAACTTATTTTAGGAAAAACAAGTTATTTAGCAATTCAAAATTACTTGGAATGTGAAGCTCACCATGAATTATTCTTGCGGGGCATTAAGAATATCAATAAAAAATAATGGATACAAAAATAGTAGCTGCTGCTAAATGGTCTGTCATAACAGAGGTTTTAGCAAAGCTTATTACACCACTAACAAATATAATATTGGCCCATATGCTAGCACCTACGGCATTTGGGATATTGGCAACAATTATGATGGTTATATCCTTTGCAGAAATGCTAGCTGATGCGGGATTCCAAAAATTTCTTGTACAGCATGAGTTTCAAAGTGATAAAGAGAAACAGGAGGCTACAGATGTAGCTTTTATTGCTAACTTAGTTCTTTCTCTACTCTTGTGGGGAGCTATTATAGTCGGTCGTGATGAACTGGCTGTATTAGTTGGAAATGATGGATTAGGCATACCGTTGGCCATAATGGGGGCCATGATTCCGCTCTCTGCTTTCAGTAGTGTACAAATGGCATTGTATAGACGGGACTTTAACTTTAAGTTTCTTCTTAACATTCGGCTCATCACAATTCTGACTCCTATATTGATATCCATACCTATGGCGCTCATGGGATATGACTATTGGTCTTTAATCGCTGGTATGTTAGGGGCTCAGTTATTTACGGCTTTGGCTTTATTGAAGAGTAGGAAAAATCAAATCCATCTCTTCTTTAGTTCTCGAGTCTTTATGAATATGTTTAGTTATAGTGCATGGTCATTGGCTGAAGCATTTTCTATTTGGCTTACCGCATGGGTGGATACCTTCATTATTAGTCGCTTTTTAGATGCCTATTATTTAGGGATATACAAAATGCCTATGGCTATTGTTACAACTGTTATGGCCATGGCTACTTCATCTTTAGCGCCTGTATTATTTGCCGCTTTAAGTCGAGTTCAACAGGATGAACAGGCATTCTCAAATACATTCTTTACCTTCCAACGCTATATGGCTCTTTTTTTAGTACCTATAGGGATAGGCTTGTTTGTATTCCAAGACTTTGTTGTTGATCTCTTATTGGGACCACAATGGAAGTTAGCAGGTATTGTATTGGGATCTTGGGCCTTGAGTTCCGCTATTATGACAGTAACAGCGAATTTGATTTCTGAAGTATTCCGTGCAAAAGGGAGTTCCTAATTTATCATTCTGGACTCAAATATTACATTTAGTTGTATTAATACCGGTAATATATATTTGTATTCAGTATGACTTTAGTACATTTGTCTATGCTCGTTCAATAGTACGCATGGAAATGTTAATGGTTGCCATGATTTTCTTAGCATTATTTATACATATGAGTGCCCTTCGAGTGATTACTAATATAGGTGTATATCTAATTACTGCATCTATTGTTGGCGCTGTTGCGTATAGTGCTTTACATGTATATGATGCGGTATGGTGGACTATAGCGTGTATGATTTTATGCGTGGTGCTATATGTGGCTATATTATGTATTGTTCCATCTGAGCGTGCCATTATTACTTCTGGCATTGATAAAGTATTAAGTAAAGTAAGACGCTCATAATTAACAGAACTATGAAAGGAGTACATATGCTTTCAAAAAATGTAGACTTAAACAACACGGTGATCCTAGTAACGGGAGCCGCTGGATTTGTAGGGGCTAATCTTGTTATGTCCCTGTTATCTGAAGCAGAAGGAACTCAAATTATCGGCATAGATTCTGTTAATGATTACTATGACGTGGCCTTAAAAGATTATCGATTGCAACAAATTGATGAGATGAGCAAAGATAATAAAAATACGTGGATATTTAAAAAAGGGAATATTGCAGATAAGGCCTTTATTGAAGAAATTTTCTCTACGTATAAACCACGTGTTGTTGTTAATTTAGCAGCACAGGCAGGTGTGCGTTATTCTATTACGAATCCTGATGCTTATATTGAGTCTAATATTATTGGCTTTTACAATATATTAGAGGCTTGTCGTCATTCCTATGATAATGGTGAAAGTGGAGTAGAGCATTTGGTTTATGCATCATCTTCTTCTGTATATGGTGCGAATAAACAAATTCCATACTCTACAGATCATAAAGTAGATAACCCGGTATCTCTGTATGCGGCTACAAAAAAATCAAATGAACTATTGGCTTATTCTTATGCCAAGTTATATAACATTCCTAGTACAGGACTTCGTTTCTTCACTGTATATGGTCCTGCAGGGCGTCCTGATATGGCATACTTTGGTTTTACTAATACATTGCGTAGTGGCGGGACCATAAAAATCTTTAACTATGGTAATTGTAAACGTGACTTTACCTATATCGATGATATTGTAGAAGGCGTATCTAAGGTTATGTGTGCAGCCCCAGAGCGTCGTAATGGTGCTGATGGGTTACCAGTACCACCATATGCTATTTATAACATTGGTAATAGTCATCCTGAAAATCTCCTTGATTTTGTACGTATTCTTTCAGAGGAATTAGTTTCTGCTGGTGTATTACCAGAAGATTACAATTTTGAAAACCATAAAGAATTAGTGGCAATGCAACCCGGTGATGTACCTGTCACTTATGCAGATACAAGTGCTCTAGAAGAAGATTTTGGATTCAAACCGAATACATCTTTACGCGAAGGGTTACGGAAATTTGCTATATGGTATAAAGAGTTTTATATGACGGAGGGCAAATAAATGAAGATTGCAATTGCTGGGACCGGCTATGTAGGCCTTTCAAATGGTGTTTTATTAGCACAACATAATGAAGTAGTAGCCCTCGATATTATTCCTGAAAAGGTAGAAATGTTAAATCGCAAAGAGTCACCTATTGTAGATGCAGAATTGCAAGAGTATTTGGCTACAAAAAAATTAAACTTTAAAGCTACCTTGGATCCTGTAGAGGCTTTTACAGGTGCTGATTATGTTATTATTTCAACCCCTACTAATTATGATCCTCAAAAGAATTTCTTTGACACATCTTCTGTAGAGCAATTTATCAAAACAGTATTAGATATCAATCCAGATGCTGTTATGGTTATCAAGTCAACAGTACCAGTTGGGTATACAGCTCAAATGCGTAAAGAATTCGACACGGAGAACTTGATTTTCTCTCCAGAGTTCTTACGTGAAGGTAAAGCTTTATATGATAATTTACATCCTTCTCGTATTGTGGTAGGAGAAGACTCTAAAAGAGCTCGTTGCTTTGGGCAACTATTAGCTGATGGTGCCATCAAAGAAAATGTGCCTCAATTGTATACGGATTCTACGGAAGCAGAAGCTATTAAATTATTTGCTAATACTTATTTAGCATTGCGTGTTGCTTACTTTAATGAGTTGGATTCTTATGCCGAAGTTCGTGGTCTTAGTACAAGCCAGATTATTAATGGTGTTTGTTTAGATCCTCGTATAGGCGACTTCTATAATAATCCATCCTTTGGTTATGGAGGTTATTGCTTACCAAAAGATACTAAGCAATTATTAGCTAACTATAATGATGTTCCACAAAATTTGATTTCTGCTATTGTTGATGCTAATAGAACTCGCAAGGATCACATAGCAGATGTTATTATAGGAAAGAACCCAAAAATTGTTGGCATCTATCGCTTGACTATGAAAATGAACTCTGATAACTTTAGAGCATCTGCAATCAAGGTGTAATGAAACGAATTAAAGCTAAGGGGATTGCAGTAGTTGTTTATGAACCGACTCTTGATGCAGAAGACTTTTTTAATTCCTCCTGTGATTCGTAACTTTGAAGACTTTAAACGTGTTAGTGATGTCATAGTAGCTAATCGATGGGATAAGAGTTTAGAAGATGTGAAGGATAAAGTTTACACAAGAGACATTTTTGACCGCGATTAATATGAGTATATGTATTATGGCGTTTAGGAGAGTACTATGAAACGTTGGATACTATATATCCTGTTAGGGCTAATAGTATTTTTTATATGGGATAATTCGATGCAGAATGGTGGATCATCAGATGGATTTAGTTTGCTTTTTGCAGAGACTTTTGCTTCTATAGCAAATGAATTAGGCTTTCATGGAAATATATGGATCTTGAATAGGATTGTTCGAAAATTAGCTCATCTCACAGAGTTTACAATCCTTGGTAGTGTTTTATATGCGATTCTACGTCGATATATTACATATGGTACCGTAATTAAAGACTATCGGTTTAGGAATGTTGATAGCTTGTCTTGATGAATTTATACAATTATTCTCACCAGGTCGTAGCTCTCAGTTCTCTGATATTTTGATAGATACGGTAGGTATTGTTATTGGTATTTTAGTGGTAAAATTAGTCTATTATATCAGGTATAAGAGAAGGACATTTAAAAATTAAATTGTTAATAATATACAGATGAGTGAAAAATACCTCATAATCTTAGTGATTATGAGGTATTTTTAATGAAGATAAAATGAAAATATAAAATAATATATTAAATAAACACATTATAATTTATCTATTTTTATATAAAAATCACTATACAAGCTACTTTTCCCCTTGATATAATCATGAATAGAAAATGAAAAATAAATGAGAACAACATGAAATTTATAAAGAGAACGATATCTATAAGGGGTTATCGTAAGTAGAAGGGAAAGAATATGAATCGCGTGGTTGACTTACATGGTTGCATTTTGCCAGCTGTGTTAGGGCCTCAAGGGCCACAAACAATGGCAGAATCAGTAAAAATGATAAAATCTTTGGCTGAACAAGGAATTACAGATATTTTCAGTACACCTGATGTAATAGTATCTATGGATATGAATACTTGGGATGAAATGGAAACAACATTGAATGATGTAAAACTTGCAGTAGGTGAGCAACAAGTAGATGTTACTATTCACAGTGGTGCTCGCGTTTTACTTTGTGATGAAATGGTTGAATATATCGTTGCTCATCGCAATCAGTATTTGTTGGGGAATAGCCATTTTATGTTAGTAGCATTACCGGAAAATAGTAAGGTTCACCATATTAATGCATGGTTGCTAAGCTTACTAGATATGGGCATTGTTCCTATCATTAGTGAAGTAGAAACGCATCGCCAATTATTTACAAAACCAGAACAGCTATTGGAATGGGTAGATAAAGGGATTTTAATTCAATGTAACATGGCATCCTTTAATCATAGTAATGCTAATTATCATAGAGCGATCGAACTATATCGTAATGGATTAATTCACTTCTTTGGCACTGGTTATTGTAATGAAAGTGATGTACAAGCGCATCAAGGGTATGTAGAAGCTATTTCTAAATTAGACAGTACATACAAAAAAGATTTGTTGCCAAATATTCATCTCAATGAGCGCGATCTTTTAGCTGATCGCACATTCTATCCTACTGTTCCTTCTAGTTGGGTAGGTCAAAAATCTAACTTCTTGACTCGTCTATTTGGGTTTACATTATAATTTAAATAGGTTCTTTTATTCATGCTATATTAGCATGGCTAAAAGAACCTATTTTTACTTTATATAGTATTTGGTCTTGAAAACAACCACCATATATAGTATACTGAGTTAGCAGTAAAAATAGAGAGTTTACTAATAATTCTTTACATTTTTACATATAAATTTATAAAAGTATGGTATACCATACTTTTTTCTTTGTCATAACATATATTTCAGCGGTAACAAAATGGGGAGGTTGCCAATATGTTGCAGGTCATTAAACGGGATGGTACAAAGGTACCTTTCGACAAAAACAAAATTGCTTTGGCTATAGAAAAAGCCGAGCATAGTAGTACAGGGTTGTACGAAGAGGGGTTGGCACAGCGTATTGCTGATGAAATTGAAGAATATGCTACAAAGCTCCAAAAGGATATGACAATTTATGCTATTGAAGATCAAGTGTATTATAAGTTGATTGAGTATCATAATCCTGCAACGGCACGTGCCTATGAAGGTTACAAAGCTGTTCAAGCTTTTAAACGTCGTCAAAATACTACAGATGATGATGTAATTGGTTTATTAGATCGTAGTAATGTTAGCGTTCTCGACGAAAACTCTAATAAGGATGCTGCGATTGTATCTACACAACGTGATTTAATTGCCGGTGAAGTATCTAAGGATATCGCGCGTCGTAAATTAATTCCTACAGATATTTTAGAGGCCCATGATAGTGGTGCCATTCACTTCCATGATATGGATTACATTATCCAGCCTATGTTTAACTGTTGCCTAATCAATTTGGAAGATATGCTTACAAATGGTACAGTTATCAATGGTAAGAAGATTGATACACCTAAGTCATTCCAGGTTGCATGTACAGTGACAACACAAATTATTGCTCAAGTTGCATCTGGGCAATATGGCGGTCAAAGTATTAATGGCATTGATCGCATTTTGGCACCATTTGTACGTAAGTCTTACGAAAAGATTCTTAACAATGTTATTGAAGAACAAGTTGAGATTTACGGTATGGAGCCAAATATGGAAAAGGCTCGTGAAATCGCATGGAAACGTACGCGCAAAGAGGTTAAGGATGGTATTCAAACTATCCAATACCAAATCAATACATTGATGACTACAAATGGTCAGTCTCCATTTGTTACGTTGTTCATGTATTTTAAACCTGATTATGAATATGCTAAGGAAGCTGCTCTTATTACAGAAGAGATTTTGCGTCAACGAATTAAAGGTGTAAAAAATGAAGCTGATGTATATATTACACCGGCATTCCCTAAATTGATTTATGTTCTTGATGAACATAATGTAACACCAGATAGCCCATATTATTACTTAACTGAATTGGCTGCACAATGTACAGCTAAACGGATGTACCCAGATTATATTTCCGCTAAAAAAATGAAGGAAAACTATGAAGGAAATGTATTTAGTCCAATGGGTTGCCGTTCTTTCTTATCTCCTTGGAAGGATGAAAAAGGAAACTATAAATTTGATGGACGCTTTAACATGGGCGTTGTAAGCTTAAACTTGCCACAAATTGGTATTTTGGCTCGTGGTAGTGAAGAAAAATATTTTGAAATTTTAGATAAACGTCTTGAATTAGCAGAAAAAGCATTGTTATTACGCTACAATCTTTTGAAAGATGTAGTGAGTGATGTGTCTCCAATTCACTTGCAACATGGCGCCATTGCACGCCTTAAAAAAGGAGAAAAAATCGGTCGTTTCCTTACTGGTGGTTATGCAACGATTTCTCTTGGCTATATCGGTATTTATGAAGCAACTCGATTGATTACAGGTGAATCCAATACGGGTGAAATAAGGCCGTGTTTTTGCCATGAAAATTATGGATCGTTTAAACGATGCTATTAACCTATGGCATGATAAACATAATCTTGGCTTTGGTTTATACGGTACTCCTGCTGAAAGCTTAACGAATCGATTCTCTTCATTAGATCGTGCTCGTTTTGGTGTAATTGAAGATATTACTGATAAAGGGTATTACACTAATAGTTATCACGTAAATGTTCGCGAAGAAATCAATGTATTTGATAAATTTGCCTTTGAATCTGAGTTCCAAAAGAAATCTACAGGCGGCTGTATCTCCTATGCAGAAATTCCAAATATGACTAATAATATTCCAGCCGTTTTAACTATGATTCAATATATTTATGACCATATTTCTTATGCTGAATTTAATACCAAGTCTGACTACTGTCACGAATGTGGTTTTGATGGTGAAATTAAGGTCAATGAAAATAATGAGTGGGAATGTCCTCGTTGCCATAACACAAACCGTGATAAATTAACTGTTATTCGTCGTACTTGTGGTTATTTGGGTGAGAACTTCTGGAATGAAGGCCGTACGAAAGAAATCAAAGATCGTGTAATGCATATCTAATAATAGATAGCATCACTGTTTATTATTATAATTCTATACATGGTAAAAGCTGTGCCCAGGGCACAGCTTTTACTATACATGTGAAAAATTGAAATATATCTATATAGTGTTGATCAAAGTTGATATGCACTACTATGGAGGTAATTATGAGATATGGGCAAATAAGACAATATGATATTGCCAATGGAGAAGGAATTCGTACATCTATCTTTGTGACTGGATGTACGCATTGTTGTTATAACTGCTTTAACGAAGAATACCAAGATTTTAATGCCGGTAAAGAATGGACACAAGCTGAAACAGATCTAGTTGTCTCTTATGTTAAGAATCCTAACTGCTCAGGTTTAACTTTATTAGGTGGGGAGCCTTTCCAAAATGTACAAGGTTTATTACCTGTAGTAAGAGCTGTACGAGGGGCTGCACCGGAAAAGAAAATTTGGGCCTATTCAGGGTATGAAATAGATGATATCTTAGAGGATGAGTTGCGAAGTGCTTTATTACAGGAAATTGATATCCTCGTAGATGGTCGATTTGTAGATGAACTTAAAGATCCAGCATTACGATTTAGAGGTTCATCTAATCAACGTATTATAGATGTTAAGAAAACATTAGAAACTGGTGAAGTTGTGTTAGCAATGGAGTAAGTATGGCATTTGATAAACGTTTAATAGGTCTCATAATTATTGTTGGATTTATAGCGGGATTAGTAGGGGCTTCTTATACACATTTAATGCATAGTATTCAGCATTTTGTATATAATTATTCTTCTGCAGATCATATGAGCTTTGGTGCTGCTGTAGCGCGAGTATCCCCAGTAGAACGATTGATACCACTTATTATTTGTGGTCTCATAGGTGGTGTGGGCTGGTTTCTTATTCACCGATATGGTAAAGGTGTTGTAGATATTAAAACTGCGGTTTCCGGTAAGATGGACATGAATCCCATCACTACTGTTTTACATGCAACCTTACAAATTATTACGGTAGCTATAGGTTCACCTTTAGGGCGAGAAGTAGCCCCTCGTGAAGCAAGTGCGGGGATTACAACTTTTTTAGTTAAGCACTTTGACATAAAACAAGAAGATCGCCAATTATTGATTGCTTGTGCTGCAGGCGCGGGCTTAGCAGCAGTTTATAATTCACCATTATCGGCGGCAATCTTTACGTTAGAAACCTTGCTCCTTACTTGGAATATACGCGCAATGAGTGCTGCACTTATATGCTGTGGATTAGCAACTTTTGTAACTCGACAAGCTGGTGTAGGGGATGTCATTCAATATACAATGGCTCAACCTAGCTTGGGCAGTCACTATGTAGAATTCTCTATCGCCTTGGGCGCTATTGTTGCTTTAGGTGTAGTTTTATTTAATATTACTCAAGGTAAGTTACCTTCTATTCATCGTAGCAGTCCTGTTATGATCCCAATATCTATCGTTGCGTTTACAATTATTGGTGCGTTAGCTATGTATTTCCCTGAAATTCTAGGGAATGGTAAGGCTGGGAACGAATTAACATTTGCTAATGATATTACATGGACTTATGCATTAGGATTATTTGGTTCTAAGTGGGTAGCGGTATTACTTGCATTAGCAGCTGGAGCTTATGGTGGGCGTATTACTCCATCTATGATGTTGGGCAGTACGTTAGCCATAGTATTTGGTACTATTTGGTCTATTGCTGTAGCTCCTATATCATTAGGTATGGCTGCCTTTATCGGTGCTGTAGCATTTTTAGGACTAGCACAGAAGATGCCTATGACCTCATGTGTATTTATGCTTGAGCTTTCAAGATTTTCTGTAGAAATGTTGTTCCCTATAGCGTTAACTATGGGTACAGCGCTTATGGTAGAGCAGATTATTCAGTCAAAACTAAAGAGTGATAAATAGTAATCTAAACACATGGATGCTTCCCTGTATTTTACAGGGGGCATCCATTTTATTTTTGATCCTTTGTTGTTGTAATAGTTAATATATACTTCTATCACTACTACAAAAGTATTAGATGATGCATATTCTTTTCAATAGAATAATTTAATAGTATATATAAGAATATCGAGGGCTGTTCGAGTGACGGTGCCTCGATATTTTTGTATATCGAAAAATTGATAGTTTGAACGCATAATTATGTGAAAATAAAATGAAAAAAATTTTACTTATACAGTAAAATGTGGTATTTTAGTTATATGATTTTGAGAAAATCGATATAGTCTCAGTGATTATCGATTGGTTACTGTAATTTTTATGTAAGTGGATATAGTTAGTTTAATTTAAAGGGGTAAGATTGATGAATCGAGTTTTTAAAGTAATTTGGAATCGTACAAAGGGGTGTTACGTAGTCGTAGCGGAAACAGCAAAGAACATGACGAAACGTTCTTCTTTGTCGGTTGTATTTTCTAAAATGGTAGGTGCTACTGCGCTTGCCGTTATGTTGACGGGCGTTATGATGCCTACGGATGCTTTGGGGGCACCGATTAAAAATGGTATCAACGCACAAGCTGAAAATGACGGTGGTATCGCAATTGGTGATAGCACAAATGCTCGGGGTACTAATTCTATTGCTATCGGTACAGGTGCAAAAGCAGCCGGTGAAAGTACTGTAGGCACGAATATCCCGACAAGTACAGTAGCTATAGGTCAAGGGGCACAAGCTTTGGAAAACGGAGATATCGTTATCGGTCGTTCCGCAAAGAGTATTGTTTCTACGCATCATGGTAATCCTGGATCCGGCGCTGTTGTTATGGGGGCGGATGCTGCTTCCTACGGTGCTCGTGGTGATGTGGCTATCGGTGCATCTGCGGAAACAAATGTAAAAATTAAGAATGATGGCGGCACTGTTAACCCTAAATATGCGCAAGGTGTAGCTATCGGCAGCACTGCGAAAACTTATGGTACACAGTCTCTTGCTCTCGGTGCAGATACAAGAGCTATCGGTAATTCATCCGTTGCCATCGGCGGTGATGATATCGATATGGCTCGTACTGAATTGGAAACAACTGTGCCTCAATTGGCTGCTGGAAACGGTATTAAAAAGAGCTTTAACAAGGAAATTGAAGATAAATTCGCCGGCACTCTTGGTTCGGCATCTATTAATGTAAAAGGTAAATATGCAAATACGGCGGCTATCGGTGATGCAACTACGGCTATCGGTACATTGAGCGAAGCCTATGGTACAGGCTCTACAGCAATCGGTATCAACTCTTTGACTAAAGGTGTAGCCAGCACCGGGATCGGTATCATGACACGTAGTTGGGGAACAAATTCTCTTGCTCTTGGTACGCAGGTTGGTGCTTACGGTGATCGTTCATCCTCTATCGGTGATACGAACCAGGTCGGTTTAGATATGAAAGACGGTTCTAAATCCGGGAAAGAGTCTGCTGCTGTTGGTTCCAAGAATACGATTTACGGTAATCAGGCGTATGCTATCGGTGCAGGAAATACTATCGGTTCCGCTACTGTTATGACCACGACGGAAGCAAATGGTAGTGGTGCAGGTGCCGATCAGGATAAAATTACAACTGTTACAGACGGTACTGTTAAAGGTAATATGTCTGGTGCATTCGGCTATAAGAACAGTATTACGGCCGATAATTCTTATGTAGTGGGCAGTAACTCCAATGTTTCCGCTGATGGGGCTATGGTTCTCGGGAACAATGCTTCCGTGACGGCGAAAAATGCTGTGGCTCTCGGTAATAATACAAAGGTAGATAATGAAAGCGCTGTAGCTCTGGGGACCGGTTCTGAAACGGCAGCAGCTGTAGCGACACCTTCCGCAACCATTAACGGGGCTGTACATAACTTTGCAGGTATTAATCCGGCATCCACCGTAAGTGTCGGCAAGGCAGGCATGGAACGGACAATTACTAATGTAGCGGCAGGTCGTATTTCCTCTACTTCTACGGATGCTATCAACGGCAGTCAATTGCATGCAGTTACTTCGGAGATGGATAAGGGCGTGGCATATGCCGGTGATGTGAAAACTGCATCGGCTACAGCTAATCAATTTACTCGTAAATTTGGTGAACAGACGAATATTGTAGGTGGTGTGACTGATCCGACAAAACTATCCGATAATAATATCGGCGTTGTATCCAACGGAACGGATACATTAAATGTAAAATTGGCGAAAACGTTAACCGGTCTAGAAAGCGTTACTGCCGGCAGTACGACTATCAACAATGACGGCTTGACTGTAGGCGGTAAGACTTATGTAACGCCGAATGGTATCGATGCGAACAATCAGAAGATTACCAACGTGGCGGATGGTAGTAATCCTAATGATGCAGTTAACTACGGTCAGTTACAAAAAGCTATCAACGGTACTGCGAAGGCATCCACTGTAAAAGCAAAGGATGCGAATGTAACCGTAACGGAAGGTACGAATGCGAATGGCGGTAAGGAATTTACTGTCGGTTTAGGCAATAAAATCAATGTCGGTGCTGCCCACCCTGTAACTGTAGATGGTGATACAGGTCATGTAACAGGTCTCACGAATACGGATTGGAATGTGGATAATCCAGTGGCTGTATCCGGTCGTGGTGCTACGGAAGATCAGTTGAAGAAGGTTAACGACAAAGTTAATACGAATAGATCCGACATCGACAAAAATAAACAGGATATTGCGGGTAACAAACAGAACATCACTAAAAATGCCGGAGATATCGCCAACAATACGCAGAACATCAATAAGAATAAACAGGATATCTCCGATATCAATAAAACTATTGAAAAAGGCTTGAACTTTGCCGGTGATACCGGTGCCGTAAGCAACAGAAAATTAGGTGATACCGTAACTATCAAAGGCGGTGCTGATGTAGCTAAATTATCCGACAATAATATCGGTGTTGTATCCGACGGTAACGGTACATTGAATGTAAAATTGGCGAAAGAATTACAGGGTTTAACGTCTACAACTTTCACAAACGGTGGTAATAACACTGTTATCAACGGTGACGGTATGACAATCAATCCTGCCAGCGGTAATAAGGTGAGCCTCACAAAGGACGGCCTCAATAACGGCGGTAATAAGATTACGAATGTAGCCGACGGTACGGATCCTAAAGATGCAGTTAATAAATCTCAATTGGATAAAGCTACAGCAGCTGCATCCACAACGGTATCTGCAGGTAATAATATTACTGTGACACCTAGCACCAATGCGAATGGTTCCAAGAACTATGAAGTAAGTCTTAAAGATCAAGTGACATTGGGCTCTGATGCTACGAAACAAATCGCAATGGATGGTACTACAGGTACTATCAAAGCTGGTGATAAAGTTACAATCGACGGCAACAAAGGTACTATTAAAGCTGGCAATGTAACAATTGACGGTGAAAACGGTACAATTAAAGCTGGTGATAAGGTGACTATCGATGGTAAAGATGGTAAGATTGCAGCAGGTAAAGTCTCTGTTGATGGTAAAGACGGCTATGTGACAGGCCTAGAAAACAAAGATTGGGATCCTGACAACATCACAAGCGGTCGTGCGGCTACAGAAGATCAATTGCAAAAATATCACAAATCGTTAGATAATAAGATTAATAACATAGGTGATGAAATCACGAAAAAAGGTATGGATTTTGCTGGTAATACAGGTGAATTCCACCGTAATCTAGGCCAAAAGGTTACTATCAAAGGTGAAGGTACAGAGTCTGACGATAAATACTCCGGCGAAAATATTAAAACAGTAGCCGACCAAGATGGTAATGTTAATATCAAGATGGCAAAAAACCTTAAGACTGACAGCTTAACTACTGATAAGGTAAAAGTTGGTAAAAACGGTCAAGATGGCGTATCTATTACTGGTCCTAATGGTGCTGACGGTACAGACGGCAAAGTAGGTATCACAGGCAAAGACGGTAAAGATGCTGTATCCATGTCCGGTAAAGACGGTGTCGGTCACATCGGTTTAAGCGGTAAGGACGGCCGCAATGCGGATATTACCGTTGATAAAGGCGATCCTGACCTTAACGGAAACGAAATCACTCGTATTAAATACCGGGATGAAAACGGTAAGACACATCAGGTGGCAACCAAAGATGATGGTATGAAGTACGGTGGTGATACCGGTACGGTTATCAAGAAACAGCTTAACGAACAGGTGAATGTAGTCGGCGGCATTACCGATGCCAATAAGTTGACCTCAGAGGACAATTTAGGTGTCGTATCCGACGGCAACAATAACCTTAAGGTTCGTATGGCGAAGGACTTGAAAGGTCTAGAAACCGTAACGACTAAGGACGCTGACGGTAATACAACCGTTATGAACAGTGGCGGCGTGACAATCACTCCGGCCGGCGGCAATCAGGTGAGCCTCACAAAAGACGGTCTCGATAACGGCGGCAATACGATCAGTAATGTCGGCCCTGGCGTAAATGGTACCGATGCGGTTAATGTAAATCAATTGAAAAATGCTACTGGCGGCTTGTCAAATGCCATTAATGCGGTAGCGGGCGAAACGCAACGTGTGGGCGCTCATGCGGCGGCACTTTCAGCATTGAAACCTATTCAGTATGATCCGTTGGAACCGACTCAGGTGAAGGCCGGAATCGGCAACTATCGCGGTGAAACGGCGGCGGCTCTAGGCATTGCACATTACACGGCGGAAGATACCATGTTCCATGTAGGGATGTCCGTAGGTAGCCACCATAACATGGTGAATGCCGGTGTAACTCGTAAATTCGGCACTTCCGATGCGAAGAAAGCTGTTCCTGAACGTTATAAGGGCGGTCCTATCAGCTCTATTTATGTGTTGCAAGATGAAGTAACAGCGTTGAAAGCTGAAAATGCACGTATGCAAGAAAGCCTCCATGAGTTGTCTTCTGTTAAGGATGATAATGCACGTATGCAAAAACGTATTGATGAATTATCCTCTGTGAAGGAAGATAATGAACAAATGAAGGCTCAAATTGCATTGTTGATGCAACAAGCAGGTCTTACAAAATAATCGAATCTGAATATTCGAGTTCTTCATGGCTCATGTAAGGATTGTGAAAGCCGCCCTTCGGGGGGCGGCTCATCATAAGGAGGATGTATGAAATTCAAAAAAATTATGCCTGTATTGGCGCTTGCTTGTGTATGTGCAGTTGGTCAGGCGGATGCGGCTCGGGATACTTTGATGATGCCAGAACAACCAGCTGAACCATTAAACGTGATTGAAGCAGAAGTGGCTATTCCTGTACCTAGCGAAGAAGTTCGTGAAGTAGTGAATGCTTTCACACAATTCCAATTGGATCAAAAAGATAAATATATCATGGACGACTCTCGTATTATGAAGGGCCAAGAACGGTACCGTAATAATGCATTGTATTATATGAACGTTCGTCGTAGCTGGTACATTGTGAGTCATCGTTATAAGAAAGACAGCTATGCACGCATGGCGTTAGATCGTTTGTACAATGATTATAAAGACTTCTTTATGAATCATGTGACTGTGTCTGACGATGAAAAGATGGACTATGCACAACAAATCATCGATATCTTGGAGCGCAATACGGCCAATGTACATGATGATGAATTACGTTTCTACATGAATGAAATGGTTATCTTTAGCTTGAAAGAAGCTATGAAAGACGGCAACAATCGCGTGAAACCAGCCGAATAAGAAGATATTCCTAAGATGATGGAAGAACATCGTAGGGTGGATCTTCGACAAGCGATTTATGCACCAACAATTCAATAAAATTTAGACCACATAAATTATGAAGCCGAGGCAGTGATTGCCTCGGCTTTTGTTATTGTCTTTAGACTGGTTCGCGACGTAGTCGCGAATCATAAAACCACCCGTTTTACGGGTGGTTCTGATTATTTGTGCAAATTTTATTGTATATGTGATTATACGATTTTGGCGTTTTTATCGTATTCCTCGCCACCTGCATCAGGAAGCATACCGTACTCAATAGTCCACAAGTGTTTATATTTTAAAGCTTGATTGTGAATGCGTTCAATTTGAGTTTCATCTGTGCGAACAACACGAGCTGGAATACCGACCACTAATGAGTTAGGAGGGATTACAGTATTTTCTTTTACTACTGCACCAGCTGCAATAATAGATCCAAATCCGACATGACAACCACTGAGTACAATGGCACCCATGCCAACTAAAACATTATCTTCGATTGTACTGGCATGAACGATTGCACCGTGGCCGATTGTTACATAATCGCCTAGGATGCATGCTTTATCGTCATCTACATGTAAAACAGAGTTATCTTGTACATTCGAGTAACGACCTACTACAATCTTGTTTACGTCACCACGAAGTGCACAGTTTTGCCAAATAGATGCATATTCTTTAAGCTCTACATCACCAGCAAGTTCAGCACCGGGCATGAGGCAACTTTTAGGATCTAATTTTGGATATTTTCCATGAAATGGTAACATATGACACTCCTAATTCATTAAACAATTTCAATAAGGCGTTGAGCCTTACGAATAGACATAATTGCTTCGTTCATTACAGTTTGAACAATTGTATGAGCTGGTTCTATAGCGACAAGACGATTCAAGGCTTGACCAACTTGTACCGCACCGTTTACAACATCGCCATCAATAGCGGCGCGTTTATTAGTGCCTTGAGACATTTTTGTACGCTCTTCAGGTGTAGTAACACCATCAGTTTCTGCTGCTAAATAGCGAGTCGTAAATTCATTTTTTAAGCTGCGAACACCGCCGTGGCCAGAGAGAAGACCAGTTACAACAGAATCAGTATCGGTTGCTTTGATAATTGCTTCTTTCATATTTTGATGTGCTTGACATTCTTCTGCTAGCAAGAAGCGAGAGCCCATTTGTACCACCTTGTGCACCCATTAGTAATGCAGCTGCAAGACCGCGACCATCTACAATAGAACCAGCTACTACTACAGGAATAGAGATTTCTGGCAAAATATTCTCCATTAAGGACATTGTTGTTTGGCTACCAATATGACCACCAGCTTCCATACCTTCTACGATCATAGCATCAGCACCAGCTTCTTCAATACGTTTAGCCAATTTAAGGGAAGGTACTACAGGGATAACCTTGATACCAGCCTCTTGGAGCGGTTTGATATATGGTACAGGGTTACCAGCACCGAGTGTTACAAATGCAGGTTTTTCTTCGATAATAACATTTACTAACTCATCTTTATTAGGAGCCATTAACATAAGGTTAACACCGAAAGGTTTATCTGTTAATTCTTTACATGCACGAATTTCATTACGAGTCCATTCAGCATCGCGGCCACCAAGGGCGATAACACCTGTTGCACCTGCATTAGCAACGGCAGCAACTAATTTGTGTTCAGATACCCAAGCCATAGCACCTTGGATAATAGGGTATTCAATTTGTAAAAGTTCCGTTAAAGCTGTTCTCATAAATCCTCCTATGATAACAAAATAAATGATGATTTCTCTAATCAATAGTTCATAGTAAGATAGTAAAATTCTTATTATACGTATATCGCATAGAGAAGTAAGTGTTCATAAGTACATACTTATATAATAAGTTATTAGTTTATTTGTTTTTGAATATAATATTACTATATTCTCTTATATATAATAGTATAATATATAAATTATGTACACCTTGGGTAAATATTTTCGTTAATACGACAAAAACTGTTGATATAATAAAGTCTATTATTTATATTGATAGAGGGATAGTGATGAAGAAAATTTTTGGGTAATTGAGTCTAAAAGCGTCTAAATGATAATACATTTCAAATTGATGTGTAACACAAATCCGCATACTATATATGCTTTTTAAATATTAGTAAAAATGAGAAATTAAGAAAATGAGTATTGAAAAGTTTCGATATCTTTGATATACTACATTACAGATAGAGTATCTGAATTATAAAAGATAAACATTAAACAATAATTTTCAAGTGAAGGAGGAAATACACATGGAAAAATACGTATGCGTAGTATGTGGTTGGGTTTATGATGAAGCTGTTGAAGGCGTAAAATTCGAAGATCAACCAGCTGATTATGTTTGCCCAATTTGCGGTGTTGGTAAAGACCAATTCGAAAAAATGTAATTGACTTACCAAAAAGACTATCTTGAGTCCGCTTAAGATAGTCTTTTTTATTTGACAAAGCACTATGTCATGTTTATAATATTATGAGTCGAGGTAAGATTATGAAACTGCAAGTAGAGCAAGCAAAAGAACATATAGGAAAGAAATTTCCTTATAGCTATACGATACCATCCTCTGAGCTTGGTGACGTAACTGCTTTTCCTTGGAGCCGTCATGATATAACCATTAATGGTGAGTTTTGGTTTGATGGTCAAAATTACATCGTTCAAGGTTCGATAGAGTCTAAAGGCGATTACGAATGTTCTCGTTGTTTAACTACAACAGAGCAAGATCGTAAGGATTCCTTTGAGGAAATCTTTAGTGATTCTAGAGACGCTGCTGAAGATGTTATTCCTTTCGATGGAGAGGAAATTGACTTAACTGAACTAATTAGGGATACATTAATCATCAATGAGCCCTCTCAAGTGTTATGTCAGGATGATTGCAAAGGATTGTGCGTTCATTGCGGAGCAAATTTAAATGTTTCACCTTGTTCTTGTGAATCCTTTGTGGTGGATCCTCGATTTGCAGAGTTACGTGCTTTGCTTGATGAGAAAGATGATAGATTGTCCTAATGATTGTACTAAGGAGGTGCAGATAATGGCAGTACCTAAGCGTAGATTGTCTAAATGCCGTCGCGATCGCCGTCGTGCTAATTGGAAATTGGAAGCTCCTGGTTATGTAGCATGCCCACAATGCCACGAACCTATGATGCCTCATCGTGTTTGCCCTACATGTGGTCACTATAAAGGTGAGCAAGTAGTAGCTAATGCTTAATATGTGAGCTAAAAAGACGCCTACTGTAGTAGGCGTTTTTTTTGTATACTTTTAGTAATATATAACTTAATATACTTGATATGCATTAGTCAGTGCCATTATTTTATAGTAATATAAAGCTGTAGAATAGTGGCATTTTTTTATACTTTTATAAACAAAAAGATACTTAAATATAAAATAATAACTATATTTGGTATATATGTAGAAAATCTGTTACTATATGTATGAAAAGCCTTGCCAACAAGGGAATTATTGTATATACTTAGGATGTAATATTAATACTAGGTCATAAAAGGTGGTCCCATGAGTCGGTTAAAGAAGCAAGAGCGCCAGAAGCAGTTACAAGAAAAACTGAATATTACGCCATTTCTTACTGATGAAGAATTGGCTACGCATTTTAATGTAAGTGTGCCAACGATTCGTCTGGATCGTCTAGAGTTGGGCATTCCTGAATTGCGTGAACGCATACGCGTCATGGCTACAGGTCAATCACAAGAAGCGGTAGAACATGTACCGTACGAAGTGGTTGGTGAACTGATCGATGTTACGGAAGGACAACAAGCCTTATCAATGCTACGTACTACTTCTGACATGGAAGATCGATTTGGATATGTAGAGCCACAGTATTTATATGCTCAAGCAAATTCCCTCGCAAAGGTAGTCATGGGGACTACTGTTTGTTCTGCGGAGGTTGGAAATATAAAATATAAAAACCCAGTTGGAGCTGGTACTAATTTGGTGGCAAAAGCAGAAATTGTGCGTCGCCGTGGTAATAAGTTCTTTATTTGGGTCATTATACGAGATAAAATAAAAGAAGTATTTCGCGCAAAATTTATTATGGAATCCGTAGAGAATAGGGTGTAGATTATGAAAATTGCAATAGACGCCATGGGTGGCGACTTTGCTCCATTGGAGACTGTACTAGGATCTATTGAAGCCGTACGAGCAAATGAACACATTGAAGTGGTGCTCGTCGGCGATGAGCAGCAAATTTTTAATATATTAGAAGCTAGGAATGAAGCTAAGAATCCACGCATTTCTGTACATCATGCCAGTCAAGTTATCGGTATGGATGAGCATCCAGGACAAGCATTGCGTAAGAAAAAGGACGCATCCATTGTGGTAGCAACATCTTTAGTTCGTGATAATGTTTGCGATGCCGTGATTGCTCCTGGTAGCACAGGTGCTGCTGTAGCAGCTGCATTGTTTGGCCTCGGTCGTATTAAGGGGGTTGATCGCCCAGTTATTGCAACCCCGATGCCAACAGTTAGTGGTATTACTGTTATGTTAGATTCTGGTGCTAACTCAAATTGTAAACCAAAACATCTTGTACAAGGTGCATTGATGGGTTCTGAATATGCAAAACTTTTATTAGGTAAAGAAGAACCTACAGTAGGGTTATTAAATATTGGCGAAGAAGCCACTAAGGGGAACGATGTCGTTCTAGCCACATATCCAATTTTGGAACGTATGAAAACTATTAATTTCAGTGGTAATATTGAAGGCCGTGATATTCCCAAAGGGGTCGTAGATGTTGTTGTTTGCGATGGTTTTGTGGGTAATGTGGTACTTAAATTCGCAGAAGGCTTGGTAACAGGTCTTACACAATTAGTGAAGGATAGCATTATGGCAGGTAGTATTTTTGCCAAAATTGGGGCTATGCTTGTAAAGCCAGCTTTAAAAAAGATGGCAAAACGCTTAGATCACACAGAAAATGGTGGTGCTCCACTCTTAGGGGTTAACGGGGTGTTTATGATTGCTCATGGTAGCTCCAAAGCTAAAGAGATTAAAACTGCTATTGAAATTGCTAGTGATTTAGTAGAACGTAAAATTATTCAACACATAAGAGAAACAATGGATATTGAAGGAGCCTTGAAGTATGACTATGATGAGTAAACCGGTTGGAATCATTGGTACTGGGAGCTTCCTTCCTGACAATGTAGTAACAAACTTTGATCTAGAAAAAATGGTTGATACCAATGACCAATGGATTAGAGAACGTACTGGTATTGAGGAACGACGCATTGCACCGGAAGGTATGAATACATCCTATATGGCGACTGAGGCAGCAAAAAAAGCTATGCAAATGGCTAAGGTTAGTGCCGAAGATATAGACGTGATTATTTTTGCTACCTTAACACCGGATATGATTATTCCTTCAGCCGCTTGTGTATTACAAGCGAATTTAGGCGCTAAGAATGCAGCGGCCTATGATTTACAAGCTGCATGCTCTGGCTTTGTATATGGATTGATTACTGCAGCTAGCTATATTAGCTCCGGTTTATACAAAAAGGTGCTCGTTGTGGGCGCTGAAATTCTCTCCCGTCGAGTAAATTGGAACGATCGTAGTACAAGTATCCTCTTTGGTGATGGCGCTGGTGCTGCAGTAGTATCTGAAGTCCCTGAAGGTTATGGGATTAAAGGTGTTGATATGGGTGCCGACGGTACTGGTGGTCCATCTCTTTGTATTCCTGCAGGTGGTACAGCCGTAGTTGCCAATGACCAACGCATTGAAGAAGGTTTAACATTCATTCATATGGATGGTTCTGAAGTATATAAATTTGCTGTTAAAACGATGGGACGCACTGTTTTAAAATCTTTAGAACGAGCTGGAATGGAACTTAATGAGTTGGATTTCTTCATTCCACATCAAGCAAATATTCGTATTATTGATTCGGCTGCAAAACGCTTACATATGCCGATGGAAAAAGTGTTTGTTAATTTACATAAGTATGGTAATACATCTGCCGCGTCTGTAGCGATAGCTTTGGACGAAGCTAATCGTGAAGGGCGTTTCAAACGCGGCGATAATGTTGCGTTTGCAGGATTTGGTGCAGGCCTTACATGGGCTAGCCTTGTCTTGAAATGGTATTAAGGAGGACACATCAAGATGATTAAGACTGACATTTGTGATTTATTGCAGATTGAGTACCCAATCTTACAAGGTGGTATGGCTTGGCTCGGTACTGCAGAATTAGCGGCAGCTGTTTCCGAAGCGGGTGGCCTTGGTATCATTGGGGCTGGTCATATGCCTCCTGATATTTTCCGTAATGAAATTCACAAATTAAAAGAGCGCACAAACAAACCATTTGGTTGTAATATTATGCTCATGTCTCCATTTGTTAAAGAAGTTATGGAAGTAGTTGTGGAAGAACGCGTTCCTGTAATTACAACAGGTGCTGGTAATCCTGGCGTGTATATTCCAGCTTTAAAAGAAATCGGTACTAAAGTAATCCCTGTAGTTGCTTCCGTATTACTTGCAAAACGCTTGTTGCGCGGTGGTATTGATGCAATTATCGCAGAAGGTACAGAATCTGGTGGTCACGTAGGCGATATTACTACTATGGCATTGATTCCACAAGTAGTAGATGCTGTAGATGTTCCAGTTATCGCAGCTGGTGGTATTGCTGATGGCCGCGGTATGGCTGCAGCCTTTGCATTAGGCGCTCATGCAGTACAAATGGGTACGCGATTCGTATTATCCGAAGAGTGTATTGCTCATGAAAACTATAAGAATGCAGTATTGAAAGCAAAAGATCGTGCTACTGTTATGACTGGTTTAACAACAGGTCACCCTGTACGTATCATTGATAATGCATTAGCTCATAAATATAAATCCCTTGAATTTAGCGGTGGTTCCAAAGAAGATTTAGAAAACTTAGGTGCAGGCACACTTCGTAAAGCTGCTATTGAAGGTGATGTAAAAGAAGGTTCTGTAATGATCGGTCAAATCTCTGGTATGTTAACAGATGTTAAACCATGTGCAACTATTATCAAAGATATCATGGCTGAAACTGAAACTGTAATTAAAAACCTTCAAGGTCTTGTTAAATAAGGAGGCCCTTATGAAAACAGCATTTGTTTTTCCTGGTCAAGGTTCCCAAAAAGTAGGCATGTTACAAGATTTGTACAATGCATATCCTATTGTGAAACAACGTTTTGAAGAAGCTGACGAAGCGCTTGGTTATTCTATTTCCAAATTGTGCTTTGAAGGCCCTGATACTGAACTTGTTAAAACTGCTAACACACAACCGGCTATCTTAACTGCATCAGTAGCTTGCTATGAAGTTCTTAAAGAACAAGGCTTTACACCTGATATCGTAGGTGGTCATAGTCTTGGTGAATACAGCGCTCTTGTAGCGGCAGGTGTATTGAATTTTAAAGATGCTGTGTATGTTGTTCATAAACGCGGTGAATATATGCAAGAAGCTGTGCCATTAGGCAAAGGTGCTATGGCAGCAATTCTAGCTTTACCTCGTGAACAAGTTGTAGAAATTTGTAAAGAAGTTAACGATTCTGTTGGTTCTGTGCAAGCAGTTAACTTCAACTGCCCAGGTCAAATTGTTATTGCTGGTGAAACAGCAGCGGTAGAAACTGCAGCAGAAAAGATGAAAGAAGCCGGTGCAAAACGTGCTGTTATGCTTCCTGTAAGTGCTCCATTCCACAGCCGTTTGATGGAACCTGCAGCTCTACGTTTAAAAGAAGAGTTGGATAAAATCCAAGTGAGCGATGCTCAAATTCCTGTAGTGGCAAATGTGACAGGTAAAATTTTGACTAATGCAAACGATATTAAAGAATCCTTAGTTACACAAGCTGCAAACCCTGTATTGTGGGAAGACTGCGTAGCTGAAATGGTTAACTTTGGTGTAACTCGATTCGTTGAAGTAGGTCCTGGTAAAGTACTTACTGGCTTTACTAAAAAGATTAATAAAGATATGGAATTAGCCAATGTTGAAGACATTGCATCCTTAGAGAAAACGCTTGAATTTTTGAAAGGGGTTCGATAAAATGCATTTAGAGGGTAAAGTAGCCATTGTAACTGGCGCATCCCGTGGCATTGGTCGCGCTGTAGCCATCAATTTAGCACAATCTGGTGCTGATGTGGTGGTTAACTATAGCGGTAGCGAAGGTGCAGCTCAAGAAACTGTTGAAGCTGTACAAGCTTTAGGCCGTAAAGCCATTAAAATTAAAGCTAATGTAGCTAATGCTGATGAAGTTGCAGCTATGGTGGAAGAAGCTCATAAAGAGTTTGGTCACATTGATATTCTCGTAAATAATGCGGGGATTACGCGTGATGGTTTATTGATGCGTATGAAAGACGAAGATTTTGATGCTGTTATAGATATCAACCTTAAAGGTGTATATTTAGTAACTAAAGCAGTATCTAAAATCATGATGAAACAACGTTCTGGTCATATTATCAATATGACATCTGTTGTAGGCGTCATGGGTAATGCCGGTCAAACTAACTATGCAGCATCTAAAGCTGGTGTAATTGGTTTTACTAAATCCTGTGCTAAAGAATTAGCAAGTCGTGGCATTACTGTTAATGCTATTGCACCAGGATTTATCAATACTGATATGACTGATGTATTACCAGAAAAAGTTAAAGAAGCTATGGTTGCAGAAATTCCATTGGGCCGTATGGCTAATGCTGAAGAAGTTGCGACAGTAGCAACATTCCTTGCTAGCGATTTTGCTAACTATATTACAGGCCAAGTCATCAATGTAGATGGTGGTATGGTGATGTAGTTTCAAAATTAGACTATATATAAATACACTTTGAAAGGAGGTGAACCACCAATGAACACTTTCGATAAAGTAAAAGCAATCGTTGTGGAACAATTAGGCGTTGATGAAGCTGAAGTTACCATTGATTCTACATTCATCGACGACTTAGGCGCTGACTCCTTAGATATCGTTGAATTGATCATGGCATTCGAAGAAGAATTCAATGTTGAAATCCCTGACGATGTTGCAGAAAAAATCAAAACCGTTAAGGATACAGTAGAATATATTGATTCTGCTAAATAAGCTGTAAAGCTGACAATTCAGCCGTACGGGAGGCCGAGTGGCCTCCCAACCGGTTTTATTTACAGGAGGATTTGATAGTGAAGCTCCCTGAACTTCGCATTGGGAATCTAGTGGCCAAAGTACCTATTATTCAAGGTGGTATGGCGATTAGATTGTCTACAGCTCGCTTGGCAGCAGCCGTTGCAAATGAAGGTGGTATCGGCCTTATTGCGGCATCTGGTTTGCCTTTTGATGAATTACGATACGAAATACAATTAGCTAGAAAATTATCACCTACGGGTATTATTGGTATAAATGCGATGGTAGCGGCAACTCAATTTGCTGGTCTAGTAAAAACTGCCATCGAAGAGGGCATTGATCTTGTAGTAGCAGGTGCTGGTTTTTCAAGAGATATGTTCGCAATGGGCAAAGAGTCTGGTACTCCAATTGTACCAATCGTTTCGTCCGCAAAATTAGCTCGCATTTCTGAAGGTTTAGGTGCGGCAGCAGTTATCGTAGAAGGTTGCGAAGCTGGTGGTCACTTGGGTACGGATCGTTCCGCTCGAGAAATCGTTCCAGAAGTTGTAGCAGCCGTTAAAAACATTCCAGTTATTGGTGCTGGTGGTGTTCTTGATGGCCGTGATATCGTAGAAATGTTGAAATTAGGTGCTAGTGGTGTTCAAATGGGTAGCCGTTTTGCGGCTTCTGATGAATGTAATGCATCTGATGAATTGAAAAAAATGTATGTACGGGCTACAAACCCTGAGGATATTGTATTAATTCAAAGTCCTGTAGGTTTGCCTGGTCAAGCAATTAAAAATAAATTTGCTGAATCTGTATTAGACGGTACTGTAGCACCTCCAACGGTGTGTGATAACTGTTTAAAACATTGTTCCCATAAATTCTGTATCATCCGTGCTCTTTCTCGTGCACAACAAGGTGATGTGGAAACTGGTTTGGTGTTCTCTGGCAATAATATGAGAAAAGTCGATAAGATTATGCCAGTTAAAGATATTTTGCTCAACTAAAACAGCAAGTAGCAGAGATAGATTAATTTAAAAGGGCTGTATAGCTATAAGAGGTGGAATAATTGGAAAAACGTGTAGTAATTACTGGCTTAGGGGCAGTGACTCCTGTAGGTATCGGTAAAGAGAACTTCTACAATGCGTTATTGGCAGGTCAATCTGGTATTGGGCCAATTACACGCTTTGATGCATCTGAATATGCAACTCGTATTGCTGGTGAAGTAAAAGATTTTGATGTTACAAACTATGGCGTAGACAAGAAAGAAGCTCGTCGCATGGACCGTTCTGTAGAATTGGCTATCGGTGCGGCTGTTCTTGCTTGTGAAGATGCTGATCTTGATTTAGATAAACAAGATTTAGATCGTTGTGGTACTGTAGTTGGTACTGGTATCGGCGGTATCGACTCTATCCATGAAGTATATGAAACATTATTCGAAAAAGGTCCTGGTCGTGTAAGTCCATTTGCAGTTCCTATGATGATTGCAAATATGACATCTGCTCGCGTATCCATTCGCCTTGGTCTTAAAGGTCCTGTTATTACAGACGTAACAGCTTGTACTTCTGGTACAAATGCTATTGGCGATGCTTTCCGTATTATCCAACGTGGTGATGCTGATATCATGTTTGCCGGTGGTACTGAAGCAGCTGTATCTCCTGCAGCTGTAGCTGGTTTCGCAGCGATGAAAGCTATGTCTACACGCAATGACGAACCAACAAAAGCATCTCGTCCATTTGACCGCGATCGCGATGGTTTCGTAATGGGTGAAGGCTCTGGTATCGTAGTTCTTGAAGAATTAGAACACGCAAAAGCTCGTGGTGCTCATATCTACGCTGAAGTTGTAGGTTATGGTACTAATGGCGATGCTTACCACATTACTGCACCAGCTCCAGGTGGTGTTCAAGCTCGTAAATGTATGGAATTAGCAATTAAAGATGCAGGTATCGATCCTACTGACGTTAACTACATCAATGCTCATGGTACATCTACTGGCCTTAATGACCAAAAATGAAACATTGGCTATTAAAGAATTGTTCGGCGATCATGCTAAAAATATCGCTGTTAACTCTACAAAATCCATGACAGGTCACTTGTTAGGTGCTGCTGGTGCTATCGAAACTATCGTAATGGCGATGGCTATCGAAACTGGTAAAGTTCATCCTACAATTAACTGTGACAATCCTGATGAAGGTTTGGATCTTGACTATGTTCGTGAAGGCGCACGTGACCTAGAAGTTAAATGTGCACTTTCCAACTCTTTCGGTTTTGGTGGTCATAACGGTACACTTTGCATTCGCCGTTATGAAGCTTAATGGTTGCTATCGAAGCGCATAAGAGTAAGATGACACAAGCTCGTGAAGAATCTCTTCATGAGCTTGTTGCTCGTTTAGACATACCTGTGTCAGATATATCCATTATAGATTGTGCTTTTACACATACATCTTATGCGAATGAACATAAATCAAAGCATATCCATCACAATCAACGATTAGAGTTTTTAGGCGATGCTGTACTGGATCTTATTATTGGGGAATACCTATTTAAGACTTATCCAGACATGGCTGAAGGTGATTTGACGAAAATTAAGGCCGCTACAGTATGTGAGGATTCTCTAGCATCCGTAAGTCGTTCTTTACAATTGGGGCAATATTTATTGCTTGGTCATGGTGAACGCGCTTCCGGTGGTAATGATCGTAACTCTATACTAGCTGATACCTTTGAGTCTCTCATTGGCGCTATTTATATTTCTACAGATTACCAAACAGCAATGACCTTCGTTTTAAAACATTTAACAACTTATATCAAGCAAGCCTTAGAAGGTAAGCGGGGCAAAGATTATAAGACATTATTACAAGAATACGTGCAACGGGATGGTGATAAGCATATCGTCTACCGTTTGCTCAGTGAAAGTGGTCCCGACCATGCTAAGACCTTCCATATGGTGGTCGAAATTAATGGTGTTACTTACGAGGCCGGATCTGGTAAAAGTAAAAAAATTGCAGAACAACATGCGGCTCAATTAACTTTAGAAAAGTTGATGGCTGACAAATAGAAAAGCGCCTAATGGCGCTTTTTTCTGTATAATAGTATATAGAATAGTAAATGTATTTATCTTATAATCGTTGTATGGAAAGCCTTATATCTTAATATATTAATTACATATCATAAGGAATAAGTACATAAATAATAATATATTAATATATTAATATAAAAGGTTTTGACTGAGTTTATTTTATATAAGAAAGGAGAGTGACTATGAAACCATTTGGTATGATTCCTTTTTTTATACCTCATGTAGGTTGTCCCTATGTGTGTACCTTTTGTAATCAGTCTCGTATTACGGGCCAATCTGGTATTAGTCACCTAACACCGAATTATATTAAAAGAAACGATTACAGAGTATGTAGGGAGTAAACGGAACGATAAGTTTTGGGAAGTCGCCTTTATGGAGGCTCTTTACAGCCATTCATCGCGATTTGCAACATACCTTATTAGCGCCAACTTATGAGATGTTACAACAGGACATAATCGATGGCATACGTTGTTCTACACGGCCTGATGCTGTTGGGGATGAGGCTATCTCATTGTTACAATCCTATGGCGTAAAAACAGTAGAGCTTGGCGTACAGTCTATGAATGATGGTATTTTAGTCGATGCTAAGCGCGGTCACACCGCTCAAGAGGTAGTAGAGGCTGTTGTGCGATTAAAACAGCGTGGAATGACTGTAGGTGTTCAGCTTTTACCAGGATTAAAAGGTGAAACTTGGGAAACCATTCTAGAAACCGCTATTGCTGTAGTTAAACTAGAACCAGATTTTGTACGAATCTATCCTGTTCTTGTTATAGAAAATACGGAACTAGCAGATCAATATAGATCTGGTGAATATGAGCCATTAAGTACTGAGCAAGCTATTAAATATTGTGCATTCTTAAAGGAATGGTTTGAACAGCATAATATTGAAGTTATACGTACAGGATTACAAAGCACGGAAGAGCTAGACTCAGGCAATAGTTTGATAGCAGGTCCTTATGAGCCCGCTATGGGTGAGCTTGTCGTAAATGAACAGTATAAACAACGTATTGAAAGATGTATTGATGAACATCTTTCTTCAGAAAATGTATTAGGAAAGCAAAATGATTACAATTTTTCTCATTTTGATTGTTACCATATCCATAAGGTAAAATGTAGATTTTATTCTGATAGTGGTAATATTTTGATGAAACATAGGATTGTAATTTCTTATCCTAGAAGTAGTACATCAAAGGTGCGAGGTCTCAAAAATCGCAATATTTTATATTTCCAAGAAACGTATCCTCAATTTAGCATAGATTGGTATGAAGATAGTACGAGAAATACTGTTCGTTGCTGTATTGATGGCCTACAATATATGTTATAATAAAAGATATGATTATTCGGGGTTGTTAGTAGAAAGGAGGCAGTCATGCAATTACTTCGGTTAGAATTAAAGGGCTTTAAATCGTTTGCAGATAAAACGGTTGTAAAATTCTCACCAGGAATGACTGCCGTTATTGGACCTAACGGAAGTGGTAAAAGTAATATTACGGATGCTATGAAATGGGTTTTAGGGGAATCCAATGTCCGTAACTTACGTGGTCAAAAAGCAGAGGATATTATCTTCTCCGGTACGGAAAAGCGCAAGCCTATGAGTGCTGCTGAGGTTACACTTGTATTTGACAATAGTGACCATCAATTAGATGTAGATATGGCTGAGGTTGCTATTACACGTCGTATTTATCGTACTGGTGAAAGTGAGTTCCTTATCAATAAACGCTCTTGTCGTTTAAAGGATATTCACCTTTTATTAGCTGATACAGGTCTTGGAAAAGATTCAATGGCCATTATCGGTCAGAACCGGATTGATGCTATTTTGAATTCAAAGCCTGAAGAACGTCGTCTTATCTTTGAAGATGTAGCTGGTATTTCTCGTTTTAAAATCAACAAAGAAGATGCATTACGTCGTATTGCTAGCACAGACAGAAACATGGAACGCGTACGCGACGTAATGGCTACCATCGAAGAGCAACTAGGGCCTTTGTTTGAAAAAGCGGAAAAGACTAAAAAAGTATATGACCTTAAGTCGTACAAAGCGCGATTATGATGGGGCATTAGGCTTTCACAATTATAAGACCTCTGATCGTTTATTAACGCGTTTCGAAAATGATAATATTGCATTTAAGGATGAAGAGATTGAGCTTCAAACTGAATTGTCTAAATTGGAAGCTCGCCGTCATACCTTGCAATCCGCATCAACAAAAGAGCAAGAACAGCTCAAGTTGTGGGAAGCTCAGTATACGGAAAAGCAACGTGATGAAGAACGTTTAGCAGGTCATTTACGTCTGTTAGACGAGCAGTTGAAGACAGCTCGTCGTGAATTAGATGAAACATCTATGCGTATTAGCGAGCTCGAGGCTACGCAAAAGGGCGAAGAACAACAATTGCGCATTTTAAATCAGTTGATTCAAGATGAAAGTGCTCAATTAGTAGAAAAAGAGTCCAAGCTAGAAGAATTAGAGGCTAATTATAAAAAAGCTGTTGAAGATGTAAGCGCCGAGCAAGCTAAGTTCCAGTCCTTGCAGTCTAATCGAGAAGCATTCGAGCAACATCAATTAGAACTTGTGAGCGCTATTGAAACAGCAAAGGCTAGTATTCGTAGCTTAGAAGCTCGTAAGGAAGAGTCTACAAAACAATGTGAGGTTTTAAAGGCTGAAATAGGTCACGTAGATAGTGAATTACAAGCAGCTCGCGGTAAATTTGACACATTAGGCCAACAGTTTAATGCTATTTCTGCACAACGACAAGCCCTCGTTGATGGTGGTAAAGAAGCAGCCTTACAAGCTCGTGAAGAGCGCAAAGAATTACAAAAATTACGTACCCAAGAGCAACGTGTTAAAGGTCGTATCGAACTATTAGCCCAATGGGAAGAACAACATGAAGGCTATTTAGAAGGTACTAAGAATATCCTAAATGGTAAAGGGGCTTGGCGCGAGCAGATTACGGGTGCTATTGGCGATCTCTTTACGGTAGAAGATAAATATACTACGGCTATCGAAACGGCATTAGGTGGTAGTGTTAACCATGTTGTTACTACTACAGCTCGTGCTGCTGCAGAGGGTGTTAAGTATTTGAAATCTATTCAAGGTGGTCGCGTAACCTTCTTGCCGATGGATTCTGTAAAAGGGAAACCCTATGAGACACCGGCTTTACATGAAAGTTGTGTAATCGGTACTGCTGTTGATTGTATTTCCTTTGATAATACATACGCTCATATTTTCCAATACTTATTGGGGCGCACCTTGGTAGTATCCTCCATGGATGATGCTATTGGTCTGCAAAAAAAATATAATCAACAATTGCGCATCGTTACCCTTACAGGGGAACAATTCCAACCAGGCGGTTCTTTAACGGGTGGTACTACAAAGCGTAAGCGTGCCTCTGTATTGAGCCGTAAGGAAGAGGCGGCTAGCCTTGAACAAGAGCTATTGCAAATTGAAGAACAAATTCGTTCCTTAACAGCTAGCTTAGAAAACCTTGAAAAACGGGTTGAAGAGGCTGAAAAAGAACGAGGTGTCCTTGATGAAAGCTACCAACATACGAACTTACTGTATGTGGCTAGTGAAACAAAGGTACAAAATATACAAAATCAAATGGACCGTAAGAAGCGTGTTCTCCGTGAAGAAGAGCAACGTTTATTACAAATCGATATTGATTTAGCTAGTACAACGGCTAACTTGAAAGACCAAGAAATAGCATTGGCTTCTTTGCAAGAAGACCACGGTGTAGATGGCAATCAAGGGGCCTTAATGGAGCGGTTAACTGTATTACAAAAGGTACAGCAAGAGGCTTATGAAGCTTTCACAGAGGCACGCCTCACCTGTGATACGTTGCGACAAACCATTAAGGAACGCGAAGCTCAGCGAGAACAACGTAATCAATCCATTGCTAACATTGTAGAGCGCTTAACACCGTTACGTAATTTACTAATTAGCACTACAGAGCGTTGTGAAGTGGAGCTACCAAAGGCTAAAGAATTGGCTGACCGAGAATTGGCTTCTGCTACAGCGGAGGTTGAACGATTGCGTACTCTTCGTGACGAAGCCTATGATAAGACCTCTACAGGTCGTGAGGAATTAGAAGCCATCCTCAGCGAACAAGACCGTTTGAACCAACGATATAAAGTGGTTCAAGGTCGCCTCGTTGATATGGAAGGTAAGATTACACGTCATCGCATGGATTGTGAGCGCTTTGTAGAAGAACTACAAGAGTTAGGCTTTACCTTAGAAGATGCGCAGGCTCTTCGCATTGAAGGTTCTGTAAACGATTGGAAGGATGAGCAGGCTCGCTTGATGGCAGAAATTACAGAACTAGGCCCAGTCAATCCGAACGCTGTTGAAGAATATGAAGAAACTAAAGAGCGTTATGATTTCTTAACCACACAGTTAGCAGATTTAGATACAGCGAAGGAGCAATTGCAAGCGGTTATTGCTGAAATGGACAAGGCTATGAGTACACAGCTATACGATGTATTAGATGTAGTAGGTCGTAGATTCCAAGAGGTATTTAGCCAACTATTTGGCGGTGGTACGGCGCAAATTGTATTGACTGATCCAGATAATATCTTAACTGGTGGTATCGATTTCTATATTCAGCCGCCAGGGAAGAAACGTCAACAATTGACCTTGTTATCCGGTGGTGAGCGTGCTCTTACGGTTATTGCTTTATTGTTCTCGTTCCTAGATTATCGTCCTGCGCCGTTCTGCGTGCTTGACGAAGTTGACGCAGCTCTTGATGAAGCCAATGTAGAACGATTTAGTTCTTACTTAAATCGGGTAAATAAAGAAACACAATTTATCGTAGTATCGCACCGGAAAAAGACGATGGAAGCTGCCGAAGTATTACAAGGGGTGACCATGGTTGAACGAGGCGTATCGCGATTATTAACAGTAGCATTTGAAGATGTGAAGGAGGATCTAGCATAATGGCATTTGGATTCTTTGATAGAATTAAAGACGGCTTGGAGAAAACTCGTAAGTCCTTTGTAAAAAACGTTGAAAGTATCGTTATCGGTTATGCACAAATCGATGATGATTTCTTAGATGATTTAGAAGCAGTTATGCTCACTAGTGACCTTGGTCCTAAAACGACAGAATATTTGATGAAAGAAATTCGTCGTGGTGTAACAGAAGGGGTTATCAATAACAATACTGGTGATGTAATGCCATTCATGGAAGACCGCATTACAGAAATGTTGGTTGACCAAGAAGATGAAATCATACTTCACCATCCAGAGGTTATCCTTGTAGTTGGGGTAAATGGTGTCGGTAAAACTACGACTATTGCTAAGTTAGCTAACTATTACACTAAAGAAGGCAAAAAGGTTATTATTGCTGCAGGCGATACATTCCGTGCTGCTGCAGCTGACCAATTGTCTATTTGGGCAGATCGCGTAGGTGTGCCTATCGTTAAACATAAAGAAGGGCGCTGACCCTGCAGCTGTTGTATACGATGCAATGGAAGCAGCTAAAGCTCGTAATGCAGACCTCGTTATTGTAGATACTGCAGGTCGTTTACACACTAAAGTTAATCTTATGGAAGAACTTAAAAAGATGGGCCGCGTAGCGAATAACCACGTAGAAGGGGCACCACATCAAACATTGCTCGTGTTAGACGGTACTACAGGTCAAAATGCAGTAAGCCAAGCTAAATTATTTGGACAAGCAGTACCCGTAAATGGTATTGTTGTGACTAAGCTTGATGGCACAGCAAAAGGTGGCGTAGTTATCTCTATTAAAGAGGAATTAGGCGTACCTGTTCGCTGGATCGGAGTTGGCGAAGGCATGGATGACTTGCGTCCATTTAATGCAAAAGAATTTGCTAATGCACTATTTAATAAAGGAATGATTCAAGGTGACAAATAAATATAACCGGGAATTCTTACTTGAATATGTAGAATCTGAAAATAAAAAAAATGAATGTAATGTTAGCCTAGAAAATATGAATAAGATTGTTAGCTTAATCGAGTATTTCGGCATTGAATTATATCGCCCTATTACAAGATTACTACTTTCAAACTGGGAAGAGATTACTGAACGTATTAATAACTATACTGAGTCAGATTGGATGATGGCTGATGAAATCCAAAAAACAACGCCTACATTAGATCGCTTTTCTATTGCTATGCTCATTGAAGTCTTAGAGGGTGAAGATACATTGAACCAAGCGGAAAATGCAGGTCGTCGTCTTTCAGAGGAAGAATTAAAGGCTATCCGTAAACATCAGGATGAACAGTAATGAAACATAATACATATAATTACGAAGGGGGCCAACCATTTAAAGTGGAGGCGCCCTTTACGCCTACAGGGGACCAACCAACTGCTATTCAATCTTTAACAGAAGGCATTGAACGCGGTGAATGGGCCCAAGTTTTACTCGGTGCCACTGGTACAGGGAAAACCTTTACAATGGCTAAGGTTATTGAGGCCGTTCAAAAGCCGACGCTTGATTATTGCCCATAATAAAACCTTAGCTGCTCAGCTATGTAGTGAGTTTAAAAGCTTCTTCCCAAATAATGCGGTAGAATACTTTGTATCTTACTACGATTTCTATCAACCAGAAGCGTATATTCCTTCTAGCGATACGTACATCGAGAAGGATGCGTCTATCAATGATGAAATCGATAAACTACGACATAGCGCTACGATGAGTCTCTTTGAGCGGCGCGATGTGATTATTGTTGCCTCTGTTAGCTGTATTTACGGCTTAGGTGACCCTGAGGACTACTCTGAACTCGTGTTGTCTTTGCGCTTAGGTCAGACGAAATCTCGTGATGAAATTCTGTCTAAACTAGTAGATATTCAATATACGAGAAATGATATGAACTTTATCCGCGGTACCTTCCGTGTACAAGGGGACACTATCGAGATTTTCCCTGCTGCGTATAGTGAACGAGCCATTCGAGTGGAACTCTTCGGCGACGAAATCGATCGCCTCGTTGAGGTAGATGCTTTGACTGGTGAAGTAATTGCTGAACGCAAGCACGTTGCGGTCTATCCAGCATCTCACTATGTAACTACGAAAGATAAGATGCGTATTGCTGTAGAGCGTATTGAGGCCGAGTTAGAAGAACAGTTAGCTAAGTTAAAAGCTGCTGATCGTTTACTTGGAGGCACAACGTCTTGAACAGCGTACGCGTTACGATATAGAAATGATGCAAGAAATGGGCTATTGCTCAGGCATCGAAAACTATTCCTCGCCACATGTCCGAACGTAAGGCTGGGGAGGCACCCTATACATTGATAGACTATTTCCCAGATGATTTCCTCATTATGGTAGACGAGTCTCATGTAACCATACCTCAAGTGCGTGCCATGTACAATGGTGACCGTGCGCGTAAAGAATCACTTATCGAATATGGCTTCCGTCTACCTTCAGCGCTAGATAATAGACCGCTTCAATTCGATGAATTCGTGGAGCGTATCAATCAAATCGTCTATGTATCGGCAACGCCTGGCCCATACGAAATGGAAGTACAAACGAATGTGGCAGAGCAAATTATTCGTCCTACTGGTCTACTTGATCCATCCATTGAAATTCGTCCTATTAAGGGTCAAATGGATGACTTGCTCGGTGAAATTCATAAGCGTGCAGCTAAGAATGAACGTGTTCTCGTTACAACCTTAACGAAGAAGATGGCTGAGGACTTAACAGAGTTCTTGAAGGAAATGGGAGTCCGCGTTCGATACCTCCATTCGGATATCGTTACCATCGAGCGTGCCGAAATTATTCGTGACTTACGAGCGGGTGTATTTGATGTACTAGTTGGTATCAACTTGCTTCGTGAAGGTCTCGATATGCCAGAGGTTTCTTTAGTGGCTATCTTAGATGCGGATAAAGAAGGTTTCTTACGCTCCGATACAGCCATGATTCAAACTATCGGTCGTGCTGCTCGTAATGTGAATGGTCACGTTATCATGTACGCTGATCGTGTAACAGGTTCTATGCAGCGCGCCATCGATGAAACAGATCGCCGTCGCGCCGTGCAAGAGGCTTATAATATTGAACATAATATTACGCCTAAGTCTGTCTCTAAAGATGTAAAAGAGCTTATTGAGTTGACGAAAATTGAAGAAGATATGGTCACCGATGGAAAGGACTTTTCACCGAAGAAAGGGAAAAAGAAATCCTCTACAACGGGTATGGACCATGGACACGAACCATATGCACAAGATATATATAGTCCTAAGGTGGCAGATATAACGCCGGAAGAGTTATTCAATAAAATTGAAGATCTCGACCGTCAAATGAAGGCCGCTGCAAAGCAGCTTGAATTCGAAAAGGCTGCAAAACTTCGTGATCAATTAGGGGAACTACGTCAACAATGGTCTGATATGCATAGTGCAGGTGAAAGCAAGTTAAAAAAACCTGCATCAACTAAAGGTAGAAAGCGGATTAGTTCAAAGAGTAAATAGATTGTAATAAAACACATAGATTATATAGACTATATGTGCGATAATATACATATATTATTTCATGTCAGTAAATAGAGAGATGATGCCGATTGGTATCATCTCTTTAAATAGGGAATATAATGAAAGATCAATTGATAGTAAAAGGTGCGCGTCAGCATAACCTTAAAAATATAGATATATCCTTACCACGGGACCAGTTTATCGTGTTGACAGGCCTCAGTGGTTCTGGCAAATCGTCCTTGGCATTCGATACAATTTACGCAGAAGGGCAACGACGCTATGTAGAGTCTTTATCTGCTTATGCACGTCAATTCTTGGGACAAATGGATAAACCTGATGTAGACTATATTGAAGGTTTGTCACCAGCTATTTCTATCGATCAAAAGACCACAAGCCGTAATCCTCGTTCTACAGTTGGTACTGTAACGGAGATTTACGATTACTTGCGTCTATTATTTGCTCGTGTAGGTCATGCTCATTGTCCAGAATGTGGTAAGCCTATTACACAACAAACAATACAACAAATGACAGACGATGTAATGAACTTCCCAGAAGGTACTAAGATTTTAGTATTAGCACCTATGATTCAAGGGAAAAAAGGGGAGCATAAATCCGTCTTTGAACAACTTCGTAAAGAAGGCTTTGTTCGTGCCCGTGTAGATGGTGCTGTACGTACATTAGATGAAGAGATTATATTAGAAAAAAATAAAAAACATTCCATTGATATCGTCGTAGACCGTCTTGTGGTTAAAAGAAGGTATTGAATCTCGCTTAGCAGATTCTATGGAGACCGCATCAAAATGGGCAGAAGGCATTGTAGTTATCCAAGAAGTAGATGGACCTGAACATATGTATAGCCAACACTTTGCATGTCCAGATTGCCATATTTCTTTACCGAAGATTGAACCACGTATGTTCTCCTTTAATAGTCCATTTGGTGCCTGCCCAGCTTGTTTGGGTATTGGCTCTACCATGGAAGTAGACGAAGAGCGCGTTATTCCAGATGGCTCTATTACCTTTGCCGATGGTTGTGTACAAGCGTTGAGCTCTAACCCTAATGCATGGTTTATGCGCCAAGTAGAAGGTCTATTAAAAGCTAATGGATACTCTTTAGATTCAACCTATGATGAATTGCCAAAAGCATTACAGAAAAAAGTAATGTACGGCACTACAGATAAGGTGGCTTTCACGTACGAAAATATGCGCGGCGAAGTAAAGGAATTCTTTACTGAGTATGAAGGTATTTTACCGATGGTAAAACGCCGTCATAGTGAAGCCTCTACCGATTCTATGCGCGAAGAGTTTGAAAAATTTATGTCCATTAAGCCTTGTACTACATGCCATGGAGCTCGTCTTAAACCTGAAGTATTAGCTATTACCGTAGGGGATAAGAACATCAATGAAGTGACCAAATTGACCATTAAAGAAGCACTCGATTTCTTTAGTATGTTACAGTTGACAGAGCGGGAACAAGTGATTGGGGCTCAAATTTTGAAGGAAATTAATGCTCGTCTTGGGTTCCTCAATAATGTAGGCCTTGATTATCTTACTATGAACCGTAGTGCAGGTACTTTGTCTGGTGGTGAAGCGCAACGTATTCGTCTAGCTACGCAAATAGGCTCTGGTTTGGTAGGTGTATTGTACATTTTAGATGAACCGTCTATAGGTCTACATCAACGAGATAATGATCGACTCATCGATACGCTGAAAGGGTTGCGTGATTTAGGTAATACCTTGCTCGTTGTAGAACATGATGAAGATACGATGCGTGCTGCCGATTATCTTGTAGATATCGGTCCAGGCGCAGGTGAGCATGGTGGTCAAATTATTGCCGCTGGTTCTGTTGATGAAGTTATGAAGGTAAAAGACTCTATTACTGGTCAGTATTTGAGCGGTCGTAAATTTATCGCCCTTCCGGAAGAACGCCGTAAACCAGGTAAGAACTGTATTGAAATTCGCGGTGCTAAGGAAAACAATTTACAAAATGTAAATGTAAAATTCCCTATTGGCTTATTCAATGTTGTTACTGGTGTCAGCGGTTCTGGTAAGTCTACCTTGATTAATGAAATTCTCTACAAAGGTTTAACTAATCAATTATATCGCTCTAACCACAAAGTAGGGGCTCATAAAGACATCCGCGGTCTAGAACATATCGATAAAATTATCAATATAGACCAAAGTCCGATTGGCCGTACACCGCGCTCTAATCCAGCTACCTATACAGGTGTATTCGATGCTATACGCGAGCTTTATAGTCAAACGCCGGAAGCAAAAATGCGCGGCTACAAACAAGGGCGCTTTAGCTTTAACGTAAAAGGTGGCCGCTGTGAAGCTTGTCGTGGTGATGGTATCATCAAAATTGAAATGCACTTCTTACCAGATGTGTATGTACCTTGTGAGGTTTGTAAGGGAGCTCGTTATAACCGTGAAACCTTAGAGGTTAAATACAAAGGTAAATCTATTGCAGATGTACTAGATATGACGGTAGATGATGCGGTTGAGTTCTTCAGCGCTATTCCGAAGATCAATCGTAAAATGGTTACCTTACAAGAGGTAGGTTTAGGCTATATTCGTTTAGGTCAAGCCGCAACAACCTTATCTGGTGGTGAAGCACAACGCGTTAAATTAGCTACTGAATTAGCTCGTCGCAGCACAGGTAAAACATTGTATATCCTAGATGAACCTACTACAGGTCTTCACGCCGAAGATATTCGCAAGTTATTACACGTATTGCAACAACTCGTAGAGGGTGGCGATACCGTTGTCGTTATCGAGCATAATTTAGATGTCATTAAGATGGCAGACCACATCATAGACCTCGGTCCTGAAGGTGGTAATCGTGGTGGTACCATCGTAGCTACAGGTACACCTGAGGAAATCGTGAAGGTGAAAGAAAGCTATACCGGCAAATTCTTAGGTCCTGTATTAGAACAGACTAAGAAATTTATGAAAGCAGCTCAAAAGAAGAAATAGTTGTGAGTATAAAGCTTAAAAATCTACGAGGAAAGGAGGACATATGCCATCTGAAGAATTACTAGAGAAGGTCAGTCATTTGCCGACCACACCAGGCGTGTATTTATGGCGTGATCAATATAACCGTATCATCTATGTTGGTAAGGCCATTAACTTGCGTAATCGTGTGCGCTCCTATGTACGCAATGATGCCAATCGGGCACCTAAGGTTACGGCCATGATGAAGCGAGCAGTGGATGTAGAAATCATTCAAACCAAGACGGAGATGGAAGCGCTCATCTTAGAGAACACGCTTATTAAGGAGCACGAGCCTAAATACAATATTAGGCTTCGTGATGATAAAACGTATCCGTACGTAAAAATCTCAGTACAAGAGGACTATCCACGTGTATATATGACGCGCCGTCTTGAACGAGATGGAGCCAAGTACTTTGGCCCTTTCACAGATGTAACATCAGTTCATGTAGTACTAAAATTGATTCGTCAGTACTATCCACTCAGGACATGTAAGTCTATGAAGGTAGAGCGACCGTGTTTACAGTACCATATGCATTACTGTGAAGCGCCGTGCTTTAACAAGATTTCCGTATCGGATTATCGAAAGTATATCGATGAAATCATAGAACTCTTTGAAGGTAAGCCTATCCCTTTGCTGAAGGAAATTAAAGAGAAGATGGAGCTTGCTGCAGAAGACTTACGCTTTGAAGATGCAGCACGTTATCGAGATCAGCTAACTAGTATAGAAAAAATCCAAGAAAAGCAGCGCATGGTTACACAGCGTGGCGACTTAGACGTGTTAGGTATTGCAGTGGATACCTCGATGGCTTGTGTACAGTTATTATTCATCCGTGGTGGCCGACTATTAGGCCGTGAGAACTACTTTGTACAACATGATGGCGATAGCCAAGAAACTATCATGACGGACTTTATCAAGCAATACTATGGAGATACAAACTTCATTCCAAAGGAATTATTATTACCTATGGATAGCACCGATAGAGACTTGTTAAAGGAATGGTTTACACAGCTTAAAGGCCAAAATGTAGACGTATCTGTGCCACAGCGTGGTTATAAAATGGACATGATTAAGATGGCTCATGAGAATGCAGAGACCTTCTTAGAAGAGCGTCGTCGTCAGTGGCAACACCAAATTGATAAGACCGGTGGGGCTGTTAAAAAACTAGCTGAAGTTCTAGACTTGCCACGATTACCAGAGCGTATGGAATGTTTCGATATTTCCCATACACAAGGGGCCGAAACGGTGGCGTCTATGGTTGTCTTTGAAGGCGGTAAGCCTGCGAAGAAGGAGTATCGTCGTTTTAAATTAAAAACGACGCAAGGCAAGCCTGATGACTTTAAGTCTATGGCTGAAATTATGGAACGACGCTATGGTAATGAAACAGATTGGCCTATGCCAGACCTCATTATTATCGATGGTGGTAAAGGTCAGCTTAATGCAGCATTGCCGTTGATTCGCGGTGTAGGTGTTACCGACGTGCCCGTTATCTCTTTGGCTAAGCGTATTGAAGAGGTTCTTTGTAGAAGGACAATCTGAAAGTATCATCTTAAGCCATCACACACCAGAACTTCAATTGCTTCAACAAATACGTGATGAAGCCCATCGCTTTGCTATTACGTACCATCGTAAGCTACGTGGAAAACGCAATTTAGAATCTATTCTAGATCATATTGAAGGTATTGGGCCTAAGCGTCGAAAGGCATTATGGGCTCACTTCAATAGTTTAGAAGCTATGAAAGAGGCATCTATTGATGAGCTTTCAAAGGTGGACTCTATGAACTATAAGACGGCAGAAACACTATATAATTTCTTCCGCATGTCTAAGGTAGAAAAACAAGATATGTTGAAAATATAAAAGAGAGCATCTTATGTAAGATGCTCTTTTACTGTATAAATATATTATTTATTTTTGTTGACGCTGAATGTACCAAGTACGCCAAGTGAACAATACACCTGCTGCTAGTACGCTAGCGAGTAACCCAATCCATACGCCAAATGGTCCATAATTAGGATTTTTAGCAAGGATATAAGCAGTAGGGAAACATACGCCCCAATATGATACGAGGGAGATGTAAAGTACTACTTTTACATCCTTGTAAGCTCTTAGTATACCTTGTAGTGGAGTACCAATGGCATCGATAGCGGCAAAGAATACGCCATATCCAAGGAATTGATAAATAAGACCATATACTTCATCATCATTTGTAAATAGGTCCGCAATATCATCCATATGGGTGAATGTAAAGGCACAAATGAGTAACGCAATGATGATGGCCATTACGCGAGCGATGTAAGAATACTGAATGGCATCTTTTTTACGCCCTGCACCGAGCTCGTAAGCAACGGCAATAGTAGAGGACATAGCAATACTGAGTGGTAAGCAGTAAAATACATTAGTAAAGGAAATAACCGACTGATGGGCTGCTACTACGGCAGATCCAAAGTGAACCATCAAGAGGCCAGCGATACTAAAGATACTGGCTTCTAAGAAGATGGAACCACCAATAGGAATACCCACATGTAATTGCTCACGAATATAGTGGAAGCTTGGACCTTTAAAGTCTTTATAAATACGATAACCTTTAAGCTTCGGATGTAATAGAATAACCAAGCTAAAGAGGATAAAGTTAGTCCAACAGGCACCAGCTAAACCGTAACCCAGCGCCAACACCACCGATTTCAGGGAAACCGTAGCGGCCAAAGATGAGTGCATAGTTTAAGAATACATTAATCACAAAGCTTGTAAAAACGATAGCCATAGAGTAATGTGTTAACCCATGGGAATCAACTGTATTACGCAAGGTATTTACCCAAAGTAGAGGGAATAAACCAAGGGCAAAAGCTTTCAGATAACTAACGCAAACCTCAGCGGCAGCAGGTTCTAAATTTAATGTAGTCAGTAATGGGCGAATGCCAAATATACCGATTAGTAAAATTATAAATGCTAGGCCTGTACCAATGAAAAGACCTTGATGGAAAATCATGGAAATATCATCCGTCTTCTTAGCTCCCAATAGCTGAGAAATGATCGGTGTGATACCCATTAAAGTTCCTTGTGCAAAGATATAGAAGAGGAGCCATAAATTATACCCTGTAGCAACGCCTGCTAAATCTGTCGTACTATATTGTCCCGTTAAAAAGATGGCTATAAAAGTACCACCTATTAGGGAAAATTGCGTTATACACATAGGAGTAAATAGCTTAATGAACAACCATAACTTTTGTAATATAGAATATGTTTGATACATACTTACCTCCCTTTTATTGATATACTATACAATATCATAAAATCGTTTAATTTAATAGATAAAACCTAGAAATAATAGGAATTAAATCTATTAATTAATAGCGGTTATATTGTTGATTTTGAGAATAAAAATAGTTATGAATTCCTACTCATTAAGGTGAAGAATGTATGAGAAAAATGTATATATATGTTAATAATTGAATTTTACACTACCTAACTATATCGATTATAATATATATACTATAGTTTAATTCTAAGGAGGATACATTGGACATCTTAACTGTACAAGGCTTATTAGCGATGCTTCAAATCATCGTTATCGATATCTTATTAGCTGGCGACAATGCCATCGTTATCGGTATGGCGGCTCGTAACTTGCCAGCTCATTTACAGAAAAAAGCAATATTCTGGGGCACTGCAGGTGCCATTATTCTACGCCTTGTTATGGCATTCTTATTCGTAGAAGCGTTAAACAACATTCCTGCTCTACGTTTAGTAGGTGGTATCCTTCTTTTATGGATCGGCTACAAGCTCGTTGCTGACGATGAAAGTGAGCATAATATCGAGGCTAAAGATAACTTACGTGCTGCCATCATCACAATCGTCATTGCGGACGGTATCATGGGCATCGATAATGTTATCGGCGTAGTGGGAGCTGCTGGTGGTGACATGACATTAGTTGCTATCGGTATGCTTATTACTGTACCTATTATTATTTATGGTAGTACCTTGTTTGTGAAAGTAATTGAACGCTTCCCAGTTATCCTATACGTAGGTGGTGGTATCCTCGCTTGGGTAGGTGCTGCTATGAGCGTGGAAGATAAATTGATTTCTCACACTGTTGAACCATATGCACTGTTCATTAAAATAGCTGCAGTAATCCTCGTAGTAGGTGCATCTCTATTAGCAAATAAACTAAAAAAATAATGAAATATATCTCTTCTTCTAGTCATAGGAGGAGAGATATTTTTTGTAAAAGTACATTTCTAATAGAAAAAATCATAGCATATTATAAGAATAGTATAAGCTTATTATGGATAGCTCATCTGTATATTATATAGAGGGCCTTGTAGCTTTATGTTGGAGATAATAGTTACGACTAAGCCCCATGTATAGATGAGAAAATACAATATTTATGGTATAGTTAAGGGATAGTTATAGAATTAGTAGACTGAATTGAGGTAAGTACAAAATGGAATTTTTAGAAGCCGCTACGTGGATAACCATTAGTAAAATTATTTTAATAGATATTTTATTGGCTGGTGATAATGCTGTAGTAATTGGTATGGCAGCAGGTAAGCTAGCTCCAGAACTACAAAAGAAAGCCGTAATTTGGGGTACAGTAGGTGCCATTGTAATGCGCCTTGTATTTGCTACCCTTTTAGTAGAGGCGCTTACTTTAATTCCTCTTATTCACTTAGGTGGTGGCCTTGTACTTGTATGGATTGCCATTCAATTATTAAAAGGTGGAGACGAAGATGCACATATCGAAGCTAAGAATTCATTAATGGGTGCCATTTGGACGATTATTGTAGCTGACGCTATGATGAGCATCGACAATGTCATCGGTGTAGTAGGAGCCGCTAAAGGTCATTTAGAGCTTGTTATTGCAGGTATGTTAATTACTGTTCCAATTATCGTATTTTGCTCTACATTATTTGCCCGAATTATTAATAAATTCCCTGCCATTCTTTGGGCTGGTGGTGCACTCCTTGGTTGGGTGGCAGGCGAAATGATTGTGGAAGATCCACTTCTTATGCCATATATTCAAGGTGAAGAATTACTGGTGAAAGTAGGTACAGTATTCTTCGTACTTGTTGTGACAGGTATGATTAAAATTTGGAAGAAAAGAGACGCGTAATGAACGGTACAGGTCGTACATCTCGTAAACATAAATCGAAACAACAGAATAGAAGAGGGGCTCGTTCTAATCAAGGCCAGAACACTAGTGGTACAGTATCCAAAAAGCAACAAGCTATACACAATGCACCTGTTAAACTAGGCGATGAAGTGCTCGTTACAATTCACGGTATTGGTAGCAGCGGTGAAGGGGGAGGTCGTGTAGACGACTTTACTGTCTTTGTTCCTTTTGCCTTGCCTGGAGAAACTGTCAAAGTAGTCATTAACATGGTGAAAAAGACGTATGCTACAGGTAGACTATTAGAGATTGTTACAATGGCGCCTAACCGTATCGATGCTAGCTGTGAACTCTATGGCTTCTGTGGGGGATGCCAATTACAACACATTACCTATGAAGGTCAGCTTTCATTAAAAACACAAAAGGTGAAGGACGTTATTGAACGCATTGGTCATCAAAATCCAGACCTTGTAAAACCTGCATTAGGCCCCAAAGAACCTTGGGCATATCGCAATAAAATGCAAATGCCTGTGGGCGGTACTAAAGGCGATATTCAAATGGGATTCTATGCGATGGGATCTCACGATATCGTGCAAGGTACAAACTGTCCTATTCAAGATGAAGGGAATAATATCATTGCTCAAGCGTGTTACCAAATCGCTAAAGAGTTTGATGTTGAACCGTATGATGAACATACAGGAAAGGGTGTGCTGCGCCATATTATTGGACGCATTGGACAATCTGGATGGATGATTATCCTTGTAACGGCAACAGAACAATTGCCGCATAAAGAGAAGTGGGTAGAAAAATTAACTGAACGAATTCCTCAAGTAGAAACTATCGTTCACAACGTTAACGGTAAGCGTACTAATGTTATCTTAGGCCCTAAAAATAATATCCTCTATGGTGATGGGACGATTACAGACCATATTAAGGACTTACAGTTTACATTGTCCCCACATTCTTTCTTCCAAGTTAATCCAGAACAAACTACAGTACTGTACGATCAAGCTCTTGAGTATGCAGATCTTAAAGGGTATGAAACCGTTATCGATGCGTACTGTGGTACTGGGACCATTTCTTTGTTTTTAGCTCATAAGGCAAAACATGTAATAGGTATTGAAATCGTAGAACCAGCCATTATTAATGCTCGTGAAAATGTCCAACGCAATGGCTATGATAATACAGAATTCATCGTCGCTGATGCAGCCGTAGAAATGCCAAAACTTTACAAAGCTGGTGTACGACCTGACGTCATCGTATTCGACCCAATCCGAGCAGGCTGTAAAGAAGAAGTACTAACCTCTGCAGCAGGCATGGAACCAAAACGTATTGTCTACGTATCATGTAACCCAGCCACAATGGCGCGAGACATTGAAATTCTCACACACTACGGCTATGAACTAAAAGAAGTCCAACCTGTAGACATGTTCCCAATGACCGCGCATGTCGAAGCTGTTGCTTTGCTTACAAAATAATGTTGATTAATTTTAAGCCCTACAATTTATATGAAGGAGTAACTATGATTTTAAGAAAAAGTTTTATTATTTTTTCACTTATGTTAGTGACAGCAACAACTGTATATGCTGAAAAAGTAGAAAGTTTATATAACCCTCAAGTTATTGAACAACATTATATAACTAATGAAGATATTTCTTTAGCAACAGCTTTTGGTCAATCTTTATTTGATAAAAAAAATGTTAAAATGATTTCTACTGCAAAGAAAAAATTTGTTAAAAAGCGATATGGTGGTTTATTTCCAATGAATGAATTACAGGGGACTGTATATGTTCAAACACCATTTGCAATTTATGCAAATACGGCATTAGAGGATGTTCGTGAAATAGCAAGTAACTATTCAACTAGAAATGCTAATAATATATTACAAGTTAGATCCTTCCTCTATATGCCTGAAAGTAGGATGCATAATGATACTAATAATATAGTTTTTACTATAGTACAGAATGGAAATACATATTATCCAACTGAAACAGTGCGTGGAGATGATCAATTTGAAGGTCCTGATATGTGGGTAACAGTGGGGTATCAATCACAATTTGACTTATCTAAACTTGATGTTAATAGTCCTTTTGAGGTTCATATTAAGTCTGATGTCGTTAAAGTTGGGGAGGCAGTAATTCCTTTCTCACCATTAAATTCATCCAATAAATATGTTTTAGATGATTCTTATTCACTTCATAGTGGTGATAGAGTATTTACTACTAAGAAGTAATAGTATTGTAATTAAATTAATAAACTAATAGGTAGAAATGTAAAAGAGATTCTATCCTTATTACATCTAATTTTAAAAGATGTGATATAGGTAGGATCTCTTTTATATTATAGTTTGTCTATGATGTTAGGAATTTAGAATTCTTGTGGTATGTTTAGTTTGGGTTATAGGACAAAAAGTGTTGCTGTTAATGCCGATGGAACTAGTTAAATACTAGCTCCATCGGCATTTTATCTTTTTGAGTAACTTTTACATATAGGACAAAAAGTGTTGCTAAAAAGTCTGAAACTCCTTGATTTTACTGACTCAAATGAGGTTTTATCTTTCTAAAGAGATATATTTTTTAGAAGGAGTATAATTATGAAACTAGTCAGATGCCCTAATTGTGGTTTAGTCTGTAAGAGAAATGGTAAAACAAATGCGGGTTCTCAACGTTGGTATTGTAATCAATGTTCTTGCTCATTCACAAATAAAGTGAATAAAACTAACAATAATTTACAGATGTTTTTGGATTGGTTATTTGGTAAACACACACAGTTAGATATGGCTGGCGATGGACGTTCATTTCGTAGAAAAACATCACAGTTTTGGGAGCTTTGGCCATTACCACCAAAAGTTGAATCATCAAGTAGTGTGGTATTTGTTGATGGCATTTATTTAGCTAAAATGCTTGTATTTTAATATGTTGTAATGAGACGCATGTCTTAGGCTGGTATGTTTGTAGATATGAGCATTCTAAGGCTTGGGAGGCTTTATTACGACGTATTTCATCACCTATAGTAGTTATATCCGATGGTGGTACCGGCTTTCAAAAGGCATTAAAAAAAGTTTGGCCGAAAGCCAAACTACAAAGGTGCCTATTTCATGCATTTCAACAAGTAAAACGCTATACAACAATACGTCCTAAAACGATTGCTGGTTGTGAGTTATATGGAATTGCAAGGGATTTATTAACAATACACACGCAAGATCATGCTATAAAGTGGGTACAAAACGTTATGTCATGGAAAGTACGACATAGAGTATTCCTATCAGAAATAACAGTTGATGAAAATGGTACGATACGACCTAAACATGAACGACTTATAAAAGCAGAAAATTCCTTAGTTAAATTGATTAATAAAAGATGTTTATTTACTTACTTAGATGCATCGTTAACATGTACCTGCCCAGCTACTAATAATCGTATAGAAGGTGGTGTAAATGCTCAGTTACGCACTATGTTACGTAATCATAGAGGAATGTCTATTGAAAGACGAATAAAAGCGGTGTTCTGGTGGTGCTATATGCACTCACCAAACCCGCTTTCTAATGCAGAAATACTTAAGGTTATGCCGACCAACAAGAGTATTTCTGATATATATCATACCATACATGAACAATCTAGGTTAGAAGCTTCTATTCCGACTTGGGGTGATGCTATTGTTTGGAGTGATTTGCATAATTATGATCGCCTATTTACCAATCTTTGGGACTAAAATAGCAACACTTTTTGTCCTATAACCCTTTAGTTTATAATCTATAACTAGAATTTAAATTTCATACTTACAGAGTAAGTACGTCCTGCTATGGCTTCATCATTATAGAATATTCGATTAAATAGATTTTGAACGCCAAGTTTGATATGTACCCCTTTTAATGGATAACCAGTAAATGGGGTACATATCAAGCGAAGGGCTTTTACTATACACTCATATATATAAATATAATATAATATGATTAGTGACAATCACTTTAAAAATATAGGTCATGGGAAAGAGACTTGATACAGGTAAAAGCTTTAGGTACTTTTAAATCTGTACCTCATATAGTAATAGATATTGTTAATGTATTTCAATATGGTCAAAATTATAAAACAGGCGGTAGAGAAGCTGAAATATAATTAGGTTGGCTTTAGAACCTATTATCATAATTATATTGCTGTTCCTATGAAGGCGAATCTTAAGACTGTACTTAAAGACTTTCTAGGAGCAGATAAAGAAAATTGTATTTTAACTTATGGATATATTGACCATACAGCAGGACTGACGCTTGAGATATTGGCAGCAGGATATAGAAGTGATGATGTATGGGGTTAGCTTTTAAAGGATGAAAATCAACCTGAAGGATGTTGGATACGAATTGAAGCACTAGCTGAACATCATATAGTAGGTACATTACTAAATAAGCTATGTCAAGATTTTGGATATCATGCGGGAGAAAAAATTGTATTTTGGCTTAGAAAACAGAGGGTGAAAAGATTGTACTTTGTTCTAATATGAATCCTAGCGCAAAAATTACTGATGCTATTGATTCCGGAAAATAGCCTATTAGATGAGATGTATCAGTACTTTCTCGATATGGGAATAGATGCGTTATAGAAAGAGGTGATTAGAGGAATGTTTAAATTTGATTCACTCCAAATTTTACATCAGGATATGATGAAGAAAGATGAGTCGAGGGATTTATTCCCATTTTCATATAATGGAAAAAACTTTAGCTGTATATTTGTAACAGATATTACGCCTATAAGATTATATTTGACGACATTAGGTAATGCTCCTATAACTTTTGAATTGGAGATAAACAAGGATTATTGTACAAGTCCCTATCTTGATGATTACAAACTACTAGTAGCTTATTTAGATATTAAATATGATCCTAACTACAAATTTAAGCCTGTTGATTTTTTTGAAGCCTTAAATAGAAAAATTCCTCGTGTATTTATGAATGCTCCAAGTTATAAAGAAGTAATACAAGTTGCTTCCTTAAAACGAAATATTGAAGAGGCAGATAAAATATATTTCTGTGGTTGGAGAAGTAATCCACTAGGTAGTTCTGTTAGAGAGAAAAATTTAGAAAAAACAAGAAGCGCATTTGGTGACCAAATTGCAGATATGTGCAAACAGAAAAATATAAGTTCTCGATGGACTGATATTGATAGTGAGGAAGATTTAGCTCGTCTAAATGAAATATATATGTTATAACGATAACTTTTTAATCGATAATATTTAGTAGACACAATTGATTATAGGTGCTTACAATATAAAATGGCGTAGATGTTCTTCTTGTCCTGTCGAGACACGTTGAAGCGGTGACCTTGTTTACTAGGAGATAATAGACGATCATATAATCAAATCTAAAATAGCAAATATTAGCGTCCACTTTAAATTACAATGTTAGATATAAACTTATGAGGGATAATATGGAGTTTATACATGATAGAAAGGGTAACATCCTTTTTAGCCTTCAGGGTAGCAAAGTAAATAGAATCAAATTTCATAATAAAACATTGACGTTAACAGCTGACGAAATGTATCAATTGGTAGATGGTGAAGAAAAGGCATTCCCCGGCGAAATATGTTTTAAAAGTTGTGATGTAAACGTGTGTAATGTCCTAATATTTAATAAAACTTTATGTGAAGGTCGCTTTTATGGAAAGTCTCTTTGTTTACGTGATTTTTTGAATGAATATGCAGACTCAGAATTTGAAATAATTACTGAAGGTTATTTTGGTAATACAACTACATACACTGGGTGGCTTTGGGAAGAAGGAAAAACTCCCGTATCTGCCATTATGTATATTTGGAATAGCGGCGACATGGTGTATCGTGTCTAAAAGTAAAATTAACAATGCAAACAAAAGGAATTGGAAAACAACTGTTAAATCATGTAAATAGAGTTAAATCCATATTGGAATTACGCGTATATCAGAAAACTGAGAAAGCAATTAAATTTTATTTTTCAGAGAAATTTAGTATCCAATCTGAAAATGTAGATGACAATACGGGAGAAAAGGAAGTTTTAATGGTTTGGAATCGTTAACTTCTGATTTATGGAGTGAACTATAATGGTATGGCTAAATCCAGTAGATTATAAAAAACAGGAATATATGGAGCTAAGGCTTAATGCACCATTAGGTGAGCACATACGATTAGACTTTAATCCATTCAAAATTTCTGATGTGTCTGGTCATGAACCAAGTTGGAAAGATTGGCACTGTTATAGAAAGCCATTACGTGTTTATAGTCCAGATTTTGATGTTTTAGTTTCTTATTTTAATAAAGTATATCCTATTATAGATGCATCAGATAATACTGAAAGAGATAGCTTTGATGTATGCTTTGATAATTGGATTAAGCAAGATGACTGGATTAAAATAATTCATAATATTGAAGTTGATCTTATAAACTATAGTAAAGAAGAGCAAGAGTTTTTAAACACATTTATTGCTTGGATAACGGAGGCACTTCAACATACATCTGTTATAGTAGTTGAGGGAAATCTTTAAACTGGAAAGAGTACTCTAAAGTTGATGATACTAATAGTGGTACTTTTATGTATCTTGTAAATATGATTAATAAATAAATTTAGGAGCTATATTATGTTTAAACCAATTCGTAAAAAGATAAATGAAATAGATCGTAATGCTGCAGAAGCTTTATTACAATCTAATCGTCGAGGTATATTAGCCATGAATGGTGATAATGGGTACCCTTATGCTATTCCTATTAATTATTTTTATGATTGTGCAGGGCAAGAAAATTTACTTTCATGGAGCTAAAGCGGGTCACAAAGTGGATGCATTGAAAACTTCAGATAAGGTATGTTTTACCGTATATGGTAATGAGCATATTGATGAATCTGAATCCTGGGCACCGTATGTACAAAGTGTAGTTGTGTTTGGGCGGTGTCGTTTATTAGAGGCTGGTCCCAAATCTATAGAGCAATTAAAAGAATTTGCTATGAAGTATTATCCTGATGAAACATTAGCTGATGAACAAATTGCTCGTAATGGGAGAGCAACACAAATGTTTGAAATTACCATTGAGCATATGAGTGGTAAACAAGTACAAGAGAAATAATAGATTAGCCCTTCGCATAAACTAAGGGCTTTTACTATATAATCATACTAGTAGATGTAATATAATTAAAATAAACAAGTTATAAGAAATTTGAGGAGTATTAGTATGACATTGAAGCCTAGAGAAATATGTGAAAAAGCTTGGCAGGAGATAGCAAGTAAATTTCCTGATTTTAAGGTAGTTAGTAAAGGTCAGAAGTTAAAGAAATCATCTAAAAATAAAGACCTTACATTTGAAATCTACTTTCAAGCTAATAGAAATAACTATGCAGATAGCGTAGAGTTTGTTCCACATATTGCCATTTATTCTAAATCTATGAAAAAAGCTAATATTCATAACGGGTTTGTATATGGCGGAGAATTAGGTCGTTTGTTAAATAGAACGGAATGGCATTGGTATCAATTAGCAGGTGCTAGCTATCAATATACTGTAGATGAAGTTAGCAAGTTATGTGAGGAATATATAATACCGCTATTTGACGGTTTTGAAGATACAGAACGTAATATTGAAAAACTTATAGAGGGAGATATAAACGATTATAATCTACCATATTATATTTATCATTATGGTGGAAAAGATAAAGCTCAACAATATTTTAATAAAATAATCAAAAATTCTGAGTTAAGAAGTATGTATATTGACTTTTATAATCAGTTGAAAGACATGCCAAAAGAAAATATTTCATTAGATAAAAGTGAGTTTTATGGCTCTGCTATGATTAAATTTGCATATCTTAATGGAATTGAAATAGAATAATAATAATTAATCCCTTCGCTTATGCGAGGGGCTTTTACAATATAATCATATATAAATATAATATAATTAGTATAAGTAGTTAAATTCTATTGAATGAGGTATGTGGTGTGGGGCTAATTTTAAATATTGATAAAATAATGTACCAATTGAGTAGGTGGAGACCAATATTTCATTCGGAAGCAGATTTTCAGTTTAGCTTAGCCTGGATGATTAAAGAACAATATTCAAATTGTGATATCAGACTAGAGTTTGTACCTGAATTTAATCCTAATTTACATCTCGATATTCTTGTTATAGTAGATGGTAAATGGATTCCTATTGAGCTTAAATATACGACAAAAAAATGCATTAAAACTATAAATGATGAAGTGTATGTGTTGAAGGAGCAAGGTGCTAAGGACCAAGGTTGTTATAACTACTTAAAAGATATAATGCGTATAGAGGAGTTTAGAGATAAGAGTAGTAACTTTATTGAAGGTTATACTATTAAGATAACTAGTGAGTTGTCTTATTTGAAGCCTCCCATAAAAGCAAATTGTATATACGCTGAATTTTCTATTAATGATGGTTCTATTAAAACTGGATGCATGAATTGGTCCGATAATACAGGAGAAGGATCAATGCGTGGAATGGAAGCCTCTATAGTATTAACCGGTATGTATCCTATAAATTGGAAAGAATATTCTAAAGTTGATGATACTAATAGTGGTACTTTTATGTATCTAGTAAATACGATTAGTAAATAAAGTAGGAGACATATTATGTTTAAACCAATTCGTAAAAAAATAAATGAAATAGACCATATTGCTGCAGAAGCTTTATTACAATCTAATCGTCGAGGTATTTTAGCCATGAACGGCGATAATGGGTACCCTTATGCTATTCCTATTAATTATTTTTATGATTGTGATAAGAAGAAAATTTATTTTCATGGAGCTAAAGCTGGTCATAAAGTAGAGGCATTGAAAACTTCAGATAAGGTATGTTTTACCGTATATGGTAATGAGTGAATTGATAAATCTGAACCATGGGCCCCATATGTACAAAGTGCAGTAGTATTTGGTAGATGCCGTTTATTAGAGGCGGGTCCAGAATCTATAGCTCGATTAAAAAGAATTTGCTATGAAATATTATCCTGATGAAGAGTTAGCTGATGATCAAATTGCTCGTAATGGCAGAGCAACTCAGATGTTTGAAATTACCATTGAACATATGAGTGGTAAACAAGTACAAGAGAAATAATAGATTAGCCCTTCGCTATGCGAAGGGCTTTTACTATACACTCATACTTATAAATGTAATATAATGTAATTAGTGATAATCATTTTAAAAATATAGTTTATGGGAGAGAGACATGATACAGTTAAAAGATTTAGGTACATTTGAATCAGTGCCTAAGATTGTAACAGATATTATTGAAGGGGATGTTCCTTCTCTTGAAATAGAATTAGCCAATGGTTGGGATATTAATATACCTATAGAAATTGGTGAGTATAGTGAGCATACACCTTTAGAATTAGCTTTGGTTATGTGTTGCTTGCCAAGTATTCAATGGTTAGTGGAGAATGGCGCTGATCTTAATGATGAAGAAAATCCAAGTTTCTTATTAGCTGTACGGTATGGTAATAAAGAGATTATCGACTATGTTGTGACTCATGGTGCTAATGTTCACGCCTTGAACCGTGTGAAAGTAGATGCCTTTCAAGCTGCCTTATATGGCAAGAAATATAATCACTTACAGATTATTCATGACTTAGGCCATACGGTACAGAAGTATGGCGGTAAAGCTTTCAGAAATGCCATTACAGATAGAAATTATGAGGTTCTAGATTTCTTTATTCATAATGGTGTAGATATTAACTACAATAAGCCTGATTCTGTATATCCCTTTAAGCCAACCCCATTGTGTGTAGCGGCACGGTATGTGGATTTACAGATGTGTAAATATCTAGTAGAACATGGTGCAGATGTAACCATCACAGAAAAGGATGGAATGCGTCCTTATAGCATTGCTATTGAAAAAGGCGATATGGAAATGGCCGAGTATTTTAAATCTTTAGAGCCTGCCGAGTTCCATGATATACAAAATAAAATGGATCAATTAAAGCCATTTAAACTACCAAAGGCGTTAGTATCGTTTTTAGAGGGAGATACTCTCTATTTTGAATTGCCAGACTCTGATTTTATATCTATAGAGTTCTTCCCACTTACTGATACGATTCCATTTAAATTAGGCCGTCGTAATCTATTACGTTTATCTAAAGAACTAGGTGAGTATAATGAGTGGCAAATTGTATGGGACCCTAAGTCTAAAAAGATTTCTTGTTATGATATAGAACATCAAGAACTGCGAGAGCTTTGTAAATTTGATGAGTTTATGTCCGATATGGCAGGTCAATTAGAAACCTTGTTTTAATGTATATCGTAAAGGAGAGGCAATACATATGACAGATACATTTGAGAAAACATATACGGATTGGTCCATTGATGTAGGCACCTATAAATATGAAGGTATTACACTGAATGAAGTTGAACAAAATCTGTATGCTATTGAAGACCAAGAGCAAGACTTTGTAGTTATTTCTCCATCAAAGGCAATCTCCATAGATAATAAACTATATAACTTTGTACAGGTTTGTAGTGATCAAGATACCGATTTATTACATATAGAGCTTAGTGTAACTAATGATGGTGAGCAGGGTGCAATTATATACGGTAAAAACGAGTTAGGCCCTCAAGAGGCATTTCAAATAATAGAGGGTTTGATTGCTCATCATAAGGTGCCATCATTAGATGATTGGGAAATCGTGTTAGATTTAAGACCTGAGATAGAAAGCCTGTAAAGGATACTGTGGAGCTTATTATGCTATATACACCGAATAACCTTTTGTATAAGTATATTCGCTATCGATTTAGACGGATTCAGATAGAATGTAATATGGTATACGATGTAACGCCAGAGGAAGAAGATGAGATTTGCCGTGATCTATTAAAAAAGAGAGCGAAGATATTGGTTCCAGTTGGCATATTATATGCATTGATCTTTGCTGTAAGTTTCGTTTGGCTATTAGGAACAAGTGAGGAATTGAACCCATTAATGCAATGGGAAGTAAGAGTTATTGACTATGTTATACCATTTTTAAATACCATTGATTTTGAGTGGTATGCGTATTCACTAAATTTATTGTGGGCAGCCCTTATATTGGCCCCTATCGGGATTATAAATGTATGTCCTTATATCATTTTTTCCTATATTATAGATACTATTTTGATACGGCGTGAGGTGAAAGCTTTAATAAAAAAATATTCTATTGATGACATAAAATGTGGTTAGATTATATCTATTTGGCTAGGAGAGAGTATTATGAGTAATCTAAAAGATTTCAATTGGACTGGATTTTGGAAAGACACCGATTATGCATTTGAGTCCTATATAGGTAGAGATGTTACGGATGAGGATATTAAGGATGCTGAAGCTGAGTTAGGCTATACATTGCCTGCAGCATATATTGAGCTACTTAAACAACCATAATGGTGGTGTAGTAAAGAAAAATTGTTTTATTAACGATAATGACGATTGTGTATATATAACAGGAATATATGGCATCGATAGACATAAAAAATACTCTCTTTTAGGTGAGATGGGTAATGAATTTTGGATTTCAAAAGTAAAATATCCCCCTATCGGTATCGTTGTAGCCGATACGATTTCCGGCGGACACGACATGATTTTCCTCGATTATCGTGAGTGCGGTCCAACCGGTGAACCTAAGGTAGTTCGTGTAGACCAAGAATGTGATTACTCAATTACTCTGTTAGCAGATAACTTTGGTGACTTTATTAAGAACTTATATATCAGTATTGAAGAAATTACGGATGAAGAGTTTCAAGAATTAAGTGATGTGGAAAAGGTTAAGCTCCTTAATGAACAAGAGGGTATCGATTTCAAGCGTGCGATGGAGTTATTAACTAATATAGGCATTGATAATTTGTCGCCTATATTGTTAAGCGCCTTAGGACGTATGTATAACAATACTGGCCGCGCAGCAGAGGCTATTGATTTATTTGAACGTATCGATGAGGCACATCGCGATTGGTCTTGGTATTATCGTTGTGGCTATGCTCATGGGATGCTAGGGTATGGTAAAAGCTATGAATCTGAACATGTACAGAAGGCATTACAATTAATAGAAACAGGCATAAAAATGACGAAAGAAGCCCATTTAGATAAACAGCTTGTTTGGTGCTGTGAAGTGGTAAAATATCACCTATTTAAAATTAAGCCAAAAGAGTACAAGGTGGATTATCCTTTGGTATATGAAACTATTAAGAATGTCTTTGATAAGAAAAATAGTAAAGATACTATAGAAGATAAAGTTACTACGGAAGGTAAAGTTACTGGAGATATTAATGAATGCGAAGAAGATAAGTATCCTACATATGATGTAGTATATTGGGTATTTAATAAGAAAACATATAGCAGAGAAGAGTTTTCTAAAGAATACAATAAAGAAGTAGAGCGAAATATGTAGATGATGAAGCAGACGATGATAGATTAGAAGAACCTGAAATTCTAGTAACCTATGAAGCTTGGATTGAAAGTGTAGACCAACTTCTTTGAATAATGAACGTGTAACCGACGAAGAACTATTTGAAGACGATAAAGAAGATGGTATGTGGCAAGTAGAAATCATGGCTCATCTCGTAGCGGATAATGGTACATATTTTACAAGAGAAGAGTTGCTCTTTAAATTGCATAATCTAATGGCTAATAAAGAACTGGGTGATCACGTATTCTTTGAAGGTATTGAATACGAAGGCCATGAATGTGAAGGTTACGGGCTTATAGATAACGAAGATGGTATACCTGGATTCTATACATGCTGTGGTAGCTAACTAATAGAGACATAATATATTAGCCCTTCGCTTATGCGAAGGGCTTTATATACTTAGAAAGTATATACTTTTGTGCTTTGGGCTACGTTATTTTATATAGTCTTCGTGTAAAATATTGAGAAAGTATTTTAGTAATTTGAAATCAAAGCATTGTGAAGAGAGAGAAGATACCTATGAGAGAAAATGAACTCGTATATAATGAGAGATATTGTGATTATAGACTTCGTTATGAAGGTTTAGAATTCTGTTGGGATGAGAAACCATCAGGTGATTATTTAGATACTGTAAAAGTTCTTGCCAAAAATTACCATAAGAATATTGATAAGATTGCTGCTTTTATGCTTGAAGACATACAAGAAATGTATGATGAATCTATTACTATAGATGATGTGAAAGAACGGATCGGTATCCCTCAAATTGAACCAGAGCTAGGTACTGTAACCTATTGTGAACAAACCTTTGATCATACGCATATATTTTGCTTTGAATTTTGGGACGATGAGTTTGAAGATTTAAATTACTTTGCTATTGATGGCTGATATATTGCCACAAGAAATGGCAAAACAGCTACTTTAGATACATAGTTAGTTTGGTGTTGTGAAGTAGTAGAGTACTATTAACCTCTATTAGTTCAAAGGATGACAAGGAGGATTATCCTATGATTTTTGATACGATAAAAAAGCTGTTTAACAAGGATGAGAATACTGAGCAGATTGAATATCTCGGTACTGATAAAGATGGTAATAAAATATATGAAGGTTATTATCATGAGTTTAAGGGAATTCCTTGGGTTTTTAATAAAACTACTTATACTAGAGAAGAGTTCGATAAGGCGTTTTATGAATGCTTAGAAGAGCATAATGTTAATCCTGATACATTACCGCCATTAGTAGAGCCTGAAATTCTTGTAAGCTATGAAGCATGGATTGAAAGTAAAAGTCAGCTTCACTCTAATGAATACTTGTACGAAGACGATGAATTAGAAGAATACGATAAAGAAGATGGTATGTGGCAAGTTGAAATCTATGCTCGCCTAAAAGCAGATAATGGCCAGTACTTTACTACTGAAGAGCTTCTTTTCAAGTTACATAACTTAATGGCCAATAAAGAACTCGGTGATCATGTATTCTTTGAAAATCTAGCCTATGATGACCATGAATTCGATGCTGACGATGCCGACGATGTTTCTGATGATGATGAAGGTACTCCTGTATTTGTCGTATGGCTTGGTAGCTAGTAAATAGCTGTTTTGTTATAAACTATTATTTTAAAATTAGTCAGTTATTGTTTTGTGATTATTATTTTGTGTTGTTTCTTATTATTATGATAAGATGAGTTCATATACATATTAATGATATGAGGGGAAGTGTATTGTATGTCTATGAGTGTTGAGCAATTTTTATCTTTGTCTGATGCTGAACAGTTACAAACTATTAAAGATCTTAATGATATCGGTCAAGAGGAAATCATTATCGATGTATTGACGGGGGTTGGCATCGATAACTTATCTGTACCTTTATTAGGCGAGCTTGGTAGAGCCTATAACAATAACGATAAACCAGAAGAAGCTATTAAAGTATTTAAGACCATCGATACAGAACATAGAGATGCAGTGTGGCATTATCGCTGTGCTTACTCCCATGGCTCTATTGCTTCTACTAATCATGAGGCTTATACATCAGAGAACATGCAACAGATGTTAGCTTTAGTAGATAATGGTGTACGATTAGCGACTAAAGAAGATCGAAATGATATAAAGGAATACTGCTTTGAAGTCATGGATATGTGCCGTTTACAAATGGATTTTGAAAAATGTGAAGTTGACTATCCTGATTTATGCTTAAACTATAGCAAGTATATAGCAGAGAAAAAGAAGAAAAGAGAAGGTGTACCTCGTCAACGAACGATCACTGTAGAAGAAATTTTAGCTACAGATGATATGTGGACTATAAATGAGCCTGCCTATTGGACTATCAATATATATGGTTCGTATGATGACTATTTAGAATCTGCAAAAGGTTTTACCGTAGAGCAAAGATATCTTAACGCTATATGCTGGTATTTCGCTGAGGTTAATAATGGTGGGCATTATCAGTTTTTCTATAATTCAACAGGCATCGTATGGGAAGATGCTTTAGCGGGGTTGCGTCTATTCAATATGAAAGAGTTGGCAGATAATTTCCAATCAGTACTAGATTTCTTTGGCGGTACTGTACCATTTGATAGAGCGGAACGATGGTACTTATTACCACAATCTGAGAATAATCCAGAATTCTTTGATTTCCTTGATGAAAAAGATGATGTAGTCTATGAATATGAAGGCATCTTTGAAGATGTATTTGTACATGAATATCCTGAACTATTTGTATTTGATGGAACCTATACAGTCTCAGAATAAGATTGGTGTATAATTAACACATATATAGTTGCTTTCACTATGATGTTTACTTTCATCAAATTATATTAGAGGTATTACATGTTAGATAAACAAGGCGTATATGATTGCCTACGTGACCATCATATCGATTTTGAAATTACGGATCACGCACCGCTATTTAGTATGGATGATAAGCCTAATGTAGAGCTACCATATCCTGAGTGGGATGCGAAGAATTTATTCATTCGAGACCATAAACGGGAGCATTACTATTTGATTACCGTTCGTGGTTCTAAGCGTGTGGATTTAAAACAGTTCCGTAAGGATCATAAGCTTAAAAAGATTTCCTTTGGTTCCGAAGAAGAGCTATGGGATATTTTGAAGATTAAACCAGGTCACGTATCTCCGTTCTGTTTGCTTCACGATGAAGACCGTAAGGTACATTACTACATTGATGCGGATTATAAAGATAATCTAATTGGTATACATCCTAATCAAAATGATGCTACTGTATGGTTACAGGGAAAAGACTGTATGAGTATAATACATTTGTGACACTCATAATGAAGTTGCTTAATCCAAACATTATAACAAAAGGAGTTTCTTCTCATGCATTCTATTATAACTGAGGAATTACGGTTTCGTAAACGAGTATGTGAATATGCTATAAAGCATGGAAATAATGCTGAAGCTGCACGCCGTTATCATACTAGTAGACAACAAGTACAACGATGGGTAAAGCGTTTTGACGGAACTATTAATTCACTTCGATTGTACAGTCGTAAACCCCATTCTCATCCTAATCAACATACTGAGGAAGAACTAATACTTATTAAGCGTATGCATTCTAAGTTTAAACATGAAGGGCTATCTCAAGTATATGTTGAGGCAAGAAGCGTGGTTATGAACGCTCATATGGCTCTATGTGCCGACAAATAAGACGTCATATTAAAGAGAAAAGGTTGTTAAATCTGTTCCAAAAAGCAAGTGGAAACCAGATCTAGTAACATATCCAGGAGAAAAGGTTCAGATTGATATAAAATACGTACCTCGTGAGAGTTTAGATTTTTCAACACAAGGAAAATCTTACTATCAACTTACAGCTATTGATGAGTTTTCTAGAAAGAGAATTCTAAAAATTATAGATGAAAAAAGTGTTACTAATACCAGTCGGTTCTTATTAAATTTAGAAGCCAAAATGGGATTTCCTATTCATACAATACAAACAGATAATGGTCGTGAATTTACAAACTATGGAGTAAAAGATCGAGAGTGTTTATTTGATATTGTATTAAAACGATTAGGAATAGAACATAAGACGACAAGGCCATTTTCTCCGTGGCAGAATGGAAAAGTAGAGCGCAGTCATCGAATAGATGGTGAAAGATTCTATTCTCGTAAGTTTAATAGTATGGAGAGTTTTCTAAAAGCACATAGTCGATATGCTAATAGATATAACAACATTGCACAGAAAGTCTTAAACTTTAAATCACCGAACCAAGTTATAACAGAGTACTTTATGAATCAAAAGGCATAAGTATTTGTCACAAATGTTTGATTACTCTAGACTACTGTATGGTTACAGGGAAAAGACTTAGTTAAACTTAATTGAAGAACATGGTACAATAGTAGAATATATTACATTGTAATCTTGAAGTACTTAGGAGCATTTAAGAACGTCTATGAATAGAACATTATTAAAACGCATGATAATTACATCTGCTATTGCTGTATTAGGTGTTAGTACATCCTTTGCGGCACTTGTTATGGAACGTGATGAAGGTTTAGACACAGCACCTAGTGTAGGCATGTATCGCTATCAAGTTCCTACAGAGTTACAGGGCACATATAACAGTGCAGGTGTTGCCAATCTAACATCATCTATGGAGAAAGAACCTAATACATTATCTATGAATGTAGCGCATGTAAAAGGTAATCCATCTGAGTCTTATGTAGTAGAGATTTATAAAGATTTAGCTGCTATTGAAACACATCGCAAATCCGAACATTATCAAGCCTTTGTTAATGAAGTAGGTTCTAAATTAACAAATCGTAAAATGTACGACGTACAGTCTGTACTATTGTTTGAGAAGAAAGATGCTTTATCTATTGTCAATGATGGTAAAGCAATAGTGACATTAACAGAGTTTACTGTTAATAGTAATGATATCGATACAGTACAACGTCAATACGAACTCGATATTGAACGGGCTGTACGCGATGATGCGGGTTATAAGGCGGGCTATGTGCTTCGCGAAAGAAACCTGAAAAATCGTTGGTATGTCATTCAAATCTATAGCGATCAAGCAGCCCTCACTAAACATGTAAATAGTCCAGGCTATCGATTCATGATGAGCCAAATTCAAGGTAGTCTACAAAACGTTACCACAAAGGTACTAGATGGGGATATCCTTGCCAACCATGGGGGACAAGCGTTTGTAAGACCTTAAAACTGAATATAATATATAGTATAATATAATCACAGTAAAGTTACTGCTAGCATATACATATGTGCTAGCAGTTTTTTGTTATATAATAGGTGAACGTATAGTCAATACAAAAAGGAGTTACATATGACACAGCAAGAACGGTTACGCTATTTGGTTGAAGGTTTAGTAGCAGAATACAATGAGAGGCATAACGAACATATAGAGATCCCTATGAATGAAGAAGAGCAATTTACTCTCTTTAGATCTTTATGTAATATTCGTCCTGCTGGTGGTATGTCTCTTGAATGGATGAAGATAGAGTCCGAATATTTAAATATATTGGCCCATGAAAAGGGGCTCGTAACGATTAGTGATATGGAAGAGCGAGAGCCTCAAATTTATCTGTGGCAAGGCGATATTACTCGATTATCTGTAGACGCTATTGTAAATGCAGCCAATAATAAATTGCTCGGATGTTTTGCTCCCAATCATAAGTGTATCGATAATGAAATCCATACCCTTTGCTGGTATAGAGCTTCGCATGGAATGTGCTAGAATGACTGAGTATATGGAAATGCCTGAAAAAACGGGTGTGGCTCGTATGACCTATGGGTATAATTTACCAGCAAAGCATGTAATTCATACGGTAGGACCTATTATTTATGATGAGGTAACAGATAAGGAAAGAAATGAACTAGCTTCGTGTTATCGATCCTGTTTACAACTAGCTAATGCTTATAACTTACACTCTATTGCATTCTGCTGTATCTCTACCGGTGAGTTTAGATTTCCTAATGAAGAGGCCGCACAAATTGCAGTCGAAACTGTGAGAACCTATTTAAAAGAAACCAATAGTAAAATCCAAGTAGTATTTAATGTATTTAAGGATATAGATTATGACATCTATGACAAATTATTGTCATAATCTAAATACTTTATATGTACCAATTAATATGGAATAGGAACCTACACCTTTTGGAATTCATAAAAATACTGTATCATTTAATATGACATACAAAAAGTTATGGATGATTTGTTAGATTAAGCAGGAGTTAATGTACTATGAATTATAAATACACCTATGAAAGCCCATTAGGAACTATGATTATGCTTGGTACATTAACCTACTTAACAGACTTATTCTTTGTAGATGAAGCACATGCACCAAGTTATGATGATGCGGAATATATCGAACAACTAACAGGCCCATTTGAAGTGACTAAAATGTGGCTAGATCAATACTTTACTGGTAAGAACCCTTTTATCATTCCGCCTATTAAATTAGAAGACACTGAATTCCGTAAATCTGTATGGGCTGTGTTACAAACAATCCCTTATGGAGTAACTACCACCTATGGTGATATTGGTAAAGAGATTGCAAAGCAGCAAGGAAAAGATACGATGTCTGCCCAAGCAGTAGGCGGTGCTGTAGGTCATAATCCTATTTCGATCATTATTCCTTGTCATCGTGTTATCGGTAGTAATGGTAAATTAACTGGCTATGCTGGCGGTATTGAACGCAAGAAATATATGCTTGATCTTGAAGCGAAACATAAATAGTACATATTAGATTGTAAAATCATATTTAAATAGACTTATAGAAAAAGAAGAAAGAGATTACTCATGATGGATAGACACATCATAGGTAATCTCTTTTGATATATATAGGTGGGACTATTTAAATTGATTTACTAAGGTACCAATGCCACTAATCGATATAGATACGGTATCTCCTGATTTTAACCAACCATATCGTTTTTCATTTTTACCAAGTACAACACCACTAGGTGTACCAGTAAAGATAATGTCACCTTCCTGTAGTGTAATATACTGAGATACAAATTCGATAATCGCGTCCGGTTTAAATATCATTTGTTGTAATTTGGCTTGTTGACGTACTTCGCCATTTATAGTGGTCGTAATAGTGGCGTTTTTAAAATCAAAATCATTTGGAGAGACAATAGTAGGACCGATAGGGGCAAAGTTATCTAGTGATTTGCCGAGAATCCATTGAGAGCCTCTAAATTGTAAGGCTCGAGCTGAAACATCATTTCCAATGGTATAGCCTAATATATGGTCTCTGGCCTGTTCACGAGAGATATTTTTACCAGCCTTACCAATGACGATAACCAGTTCTCCTTCGTAATCATAATGAAGGTTTTCATCTTGAATGGGAACTATATCTTGATGTGACGCCAATGCATTAGATGTTTTCATAAAGATTTCTGGGAAATCATGTGTAGCAAGACTAGTTTCCTCTATATGGTCTGCATAGTTTAAACCGATACAGATAATGTTTTTGGGATTAGTAATTAGGGTACGGTTAGTAGATTCTTTCATGAGAGATACCTCCTTAAGAGATAAGATACATATATTGTAAGTTAATTATAATATAAATCGGTATGTAAAGAATATTTTTGACGAAATAATTATATAGAGGCATTTTTGTCACATCCTGTTTATTATACTTAAACAAAGTAATAAAAGGAGGAGTTCCTATGTATATGCATAGAAATGTGACAGATAAATTTATAGGTACCCTAGCATCTTGTGACATTATAAGTACGGGTAGTTGGTATGGTGATTTACCAGATGGCGTTCCAAAGGAAGTGAAATTAAATCGTAAAGATTACTATATTGAAGAGATACAACATATTTCTATTAAGGAAGCCATAAGTGTTACCTATGGCATTAAATGGGAGCATATCTCGAAACCTGTAGAGGGGAAAATAGAATCCTTAACTACTAAGGAGTACTCAATTGGCGAATCTAAAAAACAATATCTATTAGAGCTTATGGGGCGTAGATTTTCCGTTGATATTGACCTATATGATGAGGATGAGTGTGCTGTCCAAGTGCAGCTCATCAACACTGAGGATCAGGAATTTATATATGAATTTCCTTTTGATAATACCCTGAGGGCCATGTCTATACTATTCAGACAAATCCTAGGTATGCCTACATTACTTTTATTTGATGGAAATCGAGAAAAAGATAGAATTCAAGAGATTCATATTGAAGTGCAAAAAAATATGTACCAAGAATATGGTGACGTAAATACATTGAATTTTAATTGGAATGAGCCGTCTATTGCCATTGATTGTAATAGTAAGCAATTTGGTCACTCTAGCCATAGTCATAGTGAATATGTAGATAATCAAATGATTCATCAATTGAAGCAAGATATTGACTTTCACATTGGCGAAACGCTATATAGTCTAGATTCTTTTAGTCTTAGTGAAAGTCATGACCTTGATAGAGACCCTGCTCGTGGTGGTATAGTAACAGTACGTATTAAATGGGCGCATAAAGAGGATACATTGTTTATAGGGAATGTAACTGATCAGTATGTGCCCACTTGGTATAAAAATCTAATTAATTTTATACATGCTCATACAAGAGATAAATCTTTACAAGAGTTTTTACAATTAAATCATACATCTGATAGAAGGATTTATACGTATTGTTCAGTATATATTTTTAAGATAAACCAGGAATTTTATTATCGTACTGATAGAAATGATATATATGAAGGGGATATTGTAAAAGTTCCGTTTGGATCCGATAATGCGGTTCGTACTGGTCGTGTAGAATCTATTTCATATCATACGCGTTACGACGTACCTTATGATTTGAAACGAACTAAATTTATTATAGATAAAGACATAGAGATTATTTATGATACCAATCGTTATAGATATGATGATCTATATGATTTATAAGGCATCAAAATAAGTGTATTCTATATTTTGTACTTAAGTATACTTAACTTATTACATGTCTAATTTTTGTTCTCTATAGAATATGTTGAAATAACTTGCTCATAGTGTTAAGATTATAAGTATATTAATAAGCATGGAGGTTATTGTTATGAGCAAGAATATCGATTGGGATAATCTCGGTTTTGGTTATGTAGAAACCGACTACCGTTATTTGACTACATATAAAGATGGTAAATGGGATGAAGGTGGTTTAATCACTGATTCTAATGTTGTATTAAACGAATGTGCTGGTGTATTCCAATATGCCCAAACTATTTTTGAAGGTTTAAAAGCATATTATACTAAAGACGGACGTATTGTATGTTTCCGTCCAGATCTTAATGCAATTCGTTTAGATGAATCTGCAGAACGTCTTGTAATGCCTAAGTTACCTGAAGGTCGCTTTATTGAGGCTGTAAAAGAAGTGGTAAAAGCAAACAAAGACTTTGTTCCTCCATATGGTCACGGTGCAAGCCTTTATGTTCGTCCTTACATGATGGGTACAAATTCTGTTATCGGCGTAAAACCAGCAGATGAATACCAATTCCGTATCTTAACTACACCAGTAGGCCCTTACTTCAAAGGTGGCGCTAAACCGATTAAAATCCGTACTACTGATTTTGACCGTGCTGCTCCACATGGTACTGGTCATATTAAAGCGGGCTTAAACTATGCTATGAGCTTGTACGCTATTACAGATGCACACAATGAAGGTTACGCAGAAAATATGTACCTTGATGCGGCTACTAGAACTCATGTTGAAGAAACTGGTGGTGCTAACTTCATCTTTATCACTAAAGACGGCAAATTAGTAACACCTAAATCTGATAGTATCTTGCCATCTATTACACGTCGTTCCTTGATGTACGTAGCAGAACATTACCTTGGCATGGAGGTCGAACATCGTCCTGTACACGTAGATGAATTGAAAGATTTTGCGGAAATTGGTCTTTGTGGTACAGCAGCAGTTATCTCTCCTGTAGGTTTGATTCACACTAAAGATGGTGATATCCATGTACCTGCTGGTATGGATGATATGGGTCCTATCACTAAAAAATTATATGACACATTACTCGGCATTCAACACTGTGAAATTGAAGCGCCAGAAGGTTGGATTGTTGAAATTTGCTAATTCTTTTTTGAATTATGTAAATGTGAAAGTAATAAAAACGGCATCTATCGTCTGATAGATGCCGTTATTTATTCCAATAGGGATATTATTAACCTATTGATTTTGATGGATACATATTCTAGTTTTATTTAGTTAGATTTTGCTCGGCTTGCTACTTTAGCCATAAATTTTTCGTTGTTAATAACGAAGCGTTCATGTGTGCCGTGACCAATGATACCAACGCCATCAGAGGCTTCAATATCAAAGGTGATTTTACGACCTTCTACAGCACTTACCGTCGCTTTAGCAGTTACTATTGCACCAAGCGGAGTAGGGGCCTCATGAGTAATAGATAGGGAGATACCTACTGTGCCTTCTCCTTCTTCTAAATGGTGGTTGTACTGCCGCTTGTGCTGCCTCTTCCATGAGAGCACACATAGCTGGTGTAGCAAAGACCTCTAAAGAACCAGATTTCATAGTTTTTGCAATATTAGATTCTGTTACTGTAACAGTTGCTGTAGCTGTTTGACCTGCTGATACCATAATATACCTTCTTTCCTTAAGAATATTCTTGTTATAATTGTATTATACATCTTTCAATTATTTTTATGCTAATTAGATTGGAATCAAAGGCGGGTAACTATATATAACGTGTCTATAGAATACGTGATATAATTAAGCTAGTCTTTTTAATACGAGGTATATATGAGTAAAAGAAATTTAAAGCCTTCTGGTGAGGGCTGGGTACAGTTAATAGCAGGAATAGGTTTTATTGTCCTATTAATTGTCATAAATATAATAGATCCTACATTCTATCCAACCATGTGGCACTTGGCGACGAGTGGTTCTATGGAGGAAATAGCAGAATATATTCAAAGCTTTGGTCCTATGGCTATGGTTGTGAGTATGGTCCTCGATATTTTCGTTAATGCTGTAGGATTCTTACCATCCATTTTTATTTCTACTGCGAATGGTCTAGTATTTGGCATGTGGCCAGGGATTATCATTTCTTGGCTAGCTGAAACAATTGGGGTAGTCATTAGCTTTTATATTATGCGTTACTTCTTGCGTGATACAGCGGACAAGCTCATTGAAAAGAGTACTGTTTTGATGAAAGTAGATGATTTCTCCGGTAAAAATGGTTTCGTAGTCATGTTATTTGCCCGGTCCTTACCATATTTTCCGTCTGGGGTCATCACTGCATTAGGCGCCATTAGTAAGATTAAACCAAGAGATTATATCTTAGCGAATTTAATCGGTAAGTTTCCATCTACCGCTCTTGAAGTGGCTATTGGTACAGATATTGTAAACTTCCAAGAGAATATGGGGCGCTTAGGAATTATCGTAGTTGTTGCTGGCGTAGTGTACTTTATACTATGGAAAGTATACAAGAATTACATGGATAAGAAGAATGCTGAACAAGAGCACGATCCTAAGGCATAACAATTTCTTATCTTAGTCAAAATTTTGAACTTATTATATATGAAAGAGGCGATAGTATGAGCTTTTCTCTTCCTGAACGGGTTACCTTAAAAGGTCCTAATTTTATTCGTGAAGTATTTGAACGTGGTGTAGGGGTAGAAGGTTTTATCAGCTTTGGTATTGGTAATCCTGCACCTGAAGCCATTCCTGTTGAGGTTATTGAACAGGCTTTTGATGAAGTGGTTCATTCTAATCCGATGAGCCTTTTACAATATGGTCCTATGCAAGGTGATGCCCGACTAGCTGAGCTTACATTGGAGCGTTTAGTAAAAACACATAAGATGAGCCCAGAAGGTCAAGGGCTCATTATCTCTAATGGGGCTGGTCAATTATTAGGTCTTGTACCAATTACTGTATTAGAACCAGGCGATGAAGTATATATGGATGAGTTTACTTTTACCAGTGCTATTAATTCCGTACGAAATATGGGTGGTAAAGCATTAGGTATTAAAACAGATGAGCACGGCATGATTCCAAGTGAATTAGAGAAAGCTGCTCAATCTGGCAAGGGAAAATATATTTATCTCATTCCTAACTTCCAAAATCCAACAGGCATTACGATGCCGTTGGAACGCCGTAAAGAAATTTACGCTATTGCATCTAAGTATGATTTGTTTATCTATGAAGATGATCCATATGGTGAAATTCGATTTGCTGGAGAATACATCCCGACCTTTAAATCTTTTGATACAGAAGATCGCGTTCTTTATGCAGGTTCTTATTCTAAGACATTATCTGCAGGCTTGCGTGTAGGTTTCTTATTTGGCCCAGCGAAGGTAATAGAAGCTATCCAAGCATTAAAAAATAATACAGCAGGTCAAATGCCATTAGTCACTCAAAAAGTTGTGGCTAAAGTGCTAGATACCATTGACTATGATGAGCATTTAGATAATGTGCGCAAAGTATATAAAATGAAATGCGATGCTTTACTTAACGCTTTTGACAAGTATGCGAGCTCTAAAGTTCATTTAACTAAGCCTACAGGAGGTATGTTTGCATGGATGACTATGCCAGCTGAAGTTAACTGTGATGACTTCTTTGAAGCATGTATGGACCGCAATATAGGGATTATTAAAGTGTGGTGCCTTTGCAGCAGATGGTGCAGGGGAAGGCCATGCATTCCGCTTGAGCTATACGGTGCCAACTGTAGAAGAAATTACAAAGGGCATGGAAATTCTAGGTGCTTTAACTAAAGAATTCTGTGGTGAGTAATATATTGATAATTTTTGATATGACGTGATACAATGTAACAGTAGATACATTGTATTTACCATATAAACAAAAGGTTTTACATATAGATGTGAGGTAGTTCCTCCAAGAAAGTAGGTGTATACTATGGGTTGCGGTAGCAGCAGTGATTGTGGCGGATGCCCATCTCAATCTTCTGGTTGCGGTGGCGGCGCTCCTCAACAACCTCAAGATCTTACAGCTCAATTACACGAGCTTAGTTCTGTTAAACATGTAATCGGCGTAGTATCTGGTAAAGGTGGCGTAGGTAAATCCTCCGTTACGAGCTTGATGGCCATTACAATGGCGCGTAAAGGTTACAAAGTAGGTATCCTCGATGCGGATATTACAGGTCCTTCCATTCCTAAGATGTTCGGCATCAAGGAAAAAGCATATGCTGACGAAATTGGCATGTATCCTGTAAAATCTAAAGGCGGTATTGACGTTATGTCTGTTAACCTCCTTTTGGAAAACGATACAGATCCTGTTTTATGGCGTGGTCCTATTCTAGGCAATGTTGTAAAACAATTCTATACAGATGTAATTTGGAAAGACATCGATTATTTATTCGTTGATATGCCACCAGGAACAGGTGACGTAGCGATTACAGTTTACCAATCCTTGAAATTGGATGGTATTATCATCGTTACATCTCCTCAAGACTTGGTATCCATGATTGTTGAAAAAGCAGTAAAAATGGCTGATTTAATGCAAGTGCCTATTATTGGTGTAGTGGAAAACTACTCTTATTTCCATTGCCCAGATAACGGTAAGGATTACCAAATCTTTGGTGAAAGCCACATTGAAGAAATCCTTCAAAAATACGGTCTATTATTGTTGAACCGTTTACCAATTGATCCAACTATTGCAAACCTTTGCGACCAAGGTGATATTGAGTCTATCGAAAAAACAAACTTAGAGAACGTATCTCTACCTGAATAGGATTTATATGATAATGAAAGCTGTGCATACCTAGTGATGCACAGCTTTTTCTCACATATTTTTATCTTGAAATATATTATATTTAGATAAGAAGATATAAATATATTTTGGTTTTTTCCTATGTAGGAGGTATGTGTATGAAAAAACTATTAAACTGGATTATTCCAGCGGCCTTCGGGTTAGGCCTTTGGTTTATTCCGACTCCAGAGGGGTTAACTCCTCAATCTTGGCATTTATTCGCCATTTTTGTTGCTACTATCGTAGGCTTTATTACTCAGCCATTACCGATTGGTGGCGTATCCATCGTTGTTATTACTGTGGCTGCTTTGACAGGTACGTTGAAAATCGGCGAAGCTATCTCTGGTTTTGCTAACTCTGCTATCTGGTTAATCGTAGGCGCTTTCTTATTCTCTCGTGGCTTTATTAAAACTGGTTTGGGGAAACGTATTGCGTATAACTTAATTTCTGCCTTTGGTAGCAGTTCATTACGTTTAGCATACGCATTGGCTTTATCTGATTTGATTTTGGCTCCAGCAACACCATCTAACACAGCTCGTGTGGGTGGCGTTATCATGCCAATTACTACAAGTTTGGCAAAAGCTTTCGGTTCTGAGCCTCAAGATGGTCCTCGTAAAATTGGTTCCTTCTTGATGCAATCTATTTACCAAGTAAATACGATTACATCTGCTATGTTCCAAACATCCATGGCTGGTAATACCTTGGTTGCTGCTTTAGCACTTCAATCCTTTGGTATTGGCATTACTTGGGGTGATTGGGCTATGGCTGCCATCGTGCCTGGTATCATTGCATTGCTTATTATGCCGTACTTCATTTATAAAGTATATCCACCTGAAATCACAGATGCTCGCGAAGCACAACAAATGATTCGTGAAGAGTTAAAAGGTCTTGGTAAAATGTCCTTCCAAGAATGGGTTATGCTAGGCGTATTCGTTTTAGCTTTAGTATTGTGGGCTACATCTCAATTCACAAAACTTGATGCTACAACAGTTGCATTTTTAGGCATTTCTATTTTGCTTGCTACAGGCGTTCTTATTTGGGACGATGTTAAAAGTGAAAAAGGTGCTTGGGATACATTAGTTTGGATGGGTACATTGATGGGCTTTGCCGGTTTCCTTTCCAAATTGGGCTTCATTAAATGGGCCACAGTTCAAGTGGGTGGCGTTATCCCTGAAGGCTCTTGGGTGATTGCCTTTGTTATAGCAGTTCTTGTAAATACATATGCACACTATGTATTCGCATCCTTAACAGCACATATTTCTGCAATGTTCGTAGCATTCTCTGCAATCGCTATTTCTGCAGGTGCACCACCAATGTTGACATTGTTGATGATCGCATTCACATCTAACTTGTGTATGTCCTTAACTCACTATGCAGCAGGTCCATCCCCAGTAATCTTTAACACTGGTTATGTTCCACAAAATACATGGTGGAAACTTGGTTTCTTTGCATCCGTTATCAACTTAATCATCTTTATGGGCCTTGGTTCCGTATGGATGAAATTGATTGGTATGTGGTAAGAAGTAATACTGATAATTTTATATGGTCGTAGTATATATAACTGTAAATTTTTATTGATTTAGAGTTGTATGTATTTACAATGTATGTTGAAAGCCGCTCCGAAAGGGGCGGCTTTTTTGTGATAAAATATTAGTAATTAATATCTTATTAATGTATATCTTCTAAAATATGAAGATAAGAATTATAAGAAACATAACAAGTCAAAAACTATTCATGATATGGAACAAATTGTATTTGTGCGTAGGAGGGAATTATGAAGTTTGATAATGAACAGTTACTAAAATATATTGGTGCTTGTACTTCACCATACCATACGGTAGATACAAGTTTACAAATGTTGTTAGACTCTGGTTTTACTGAACTCAGTTTAGACGATGAGTGGCAGTTAGATTCTGGTTCTTATGTGGTGAATGTATTTGGCACTACATTGTTTGCTTTTCATATAGGCAAGAAACCTGAAGCTACATTGCGTATTGCTTCGGCTCATACTGATTTCCCTGCTATTCGCGTTAAACCTAATCCTGTTACAACTGTAAAAGGCTATACCAAATTAAATGTGGAAATGTACGGTGGTCTCATCGAAAATACATGGCTAGACCGTCCACTAGGTGCTGCAGGTACCGTCGTATTAAAAGGTGATAATGCCTTTGATGTTGATTCTGTCCTAGTTGATACAAAACGGCCGATTGCTATCGTTCCCAATTTGGCAATTCACATGAATCGTTCTGTTAATGATGGGGTTAAACTAAATCGTCAAAAAGAAATGCTACCTATTATGATGATGGACCGTAAAAAAGATGATAATGGTGAAAGAGGTTTTGTTGATAATAGAAATCCAAGTTTATTTCCTGACACCAGGGCTCAATATGATGAGTGGAGTACTTTTTTAGCTGATGAAGTAGATTGCGATCCGTCAGAAATTTTGTCCTACGAAATGACCTTATATCCTGCGGAGCAAGGCTGCGTACTTGGGTCAGAAGGTGACTTCATTAGTGCACCACGGTTAGACAATTTAACGTCTTGCTTTGGTGTATTGTCTGGTATTATTCAAGCTCGTAAACATAATGCCAATGAGCAGCGTCAGGTGCTTTTACCTAACCTTATTAAACGTTTGTATGATGCATTAGGATATTCTAATCAAGAGATGGACAGTTTTATCTCCAAAGGCTTTATGATTTCTTCCGATGTAGCACATGGGTTACATCCTAACTATCCAGAGAAAAACGATATTACAAATATTCCTGTCCTTAATAAAGGGCTTGCTCTTAAAATTGCATGTAGTCAATCCTATGCAGGGGACGCGAGAGCCATTGCTATAGTTAAAGGGCTTTGTGAAGAAGCAGGTGCAGAGTATCAAATTTATGTAAATCGTTCAGATATCCCTGGTGGTTCAACGGTAGGTTCTATTTCTTCCGCTATGTTGCCAATGCGTACCATCGATGTGGGCTTACCATTACTAGCTATGCATTCTGCCCGTGAGTTAATGGGCGCTAATGATCAAGAGCAACTAAATCGATTGATGAATCATTTTTTAGGTGGTAAATAATATAGAAAATAGAATTAATTCGATGTACATCGATAAAAGACATATGATTTTTTGTAATGAACAACAAAAATAGTATTTTATACTTTCATAATTGGTATAATCCTTTAAATATACTGAAAATATTGTATAATAGTTATATGTTATTATGAATATAAAACTTATCATAAATTTTGATGAGCTATCCAAATATATTATTTTATCTATAAGTATAGGAAATATTCATATATCAATAAAATTGAAAGCTGATAGTTCACAATTGTGGAAGCTAGTAGGAGGCAATACATGAGAAAAATTAAATCCGTATTGGTTGCCAACCGTGGTGAGATTGCGATCCGCGTGTTCCGTGCATGTAATGAAATGGGTATTAAAACTGTAGCCATTTATTCTAAAGAGGATACATTATCCTTGCATCGTAACCAAGCTGACGAAGCCTACCTCGTTGGGGAAGGTAAAAAACCTGTTGACGCATATCTCGACATTGAAGATATCATCCGTATTGCAAAAGAACATGACATCGATGCTATCCATCCTGGTTATGGTTTCTTATCTGAAAATGAAGGCTTTGCTCGTCGATGCGAAGAAGAAGGTATTATCTTTATCGGCCCAAAAATCAAACACTTAAATATGTTTGGTGATAAAGTTAATGCTCGTGAGCAAGCGAAATTAGCACAAATTCCAATGATTCCTGGTTCTGATGGAGCGTTAAAAGATTATGCTCAATTAGAAGAATTCGCTAATACACATGGCTTCCCATTGATGATTAAAGCCGTTAATGGCGGCGGTGGCCGTGGTATGCGTGAAGTTCATCGCAAAGAAGACCTTCGTGATGCATATGATCGCGCTAAATCTGAAGCGAAGGCAGCATTTGGTGACGATGATGTATATGTAGAAAAACTTATCGTTGAACCTAAACATATTGAAGTTCAAATCCTTAGGTGATGAACATGGCAATGTAGTTCATTTACATGAACGTGATTGCTCTGTTCAACGTCGTCATCAAAAAGTAGTTGAAATGGCGCCAGCCTTTGCGTTGTCTTTAGAAACACGTAAAGCTGTATGTGATGCTGCAGTTAAAATCATGAAAAATGTTGAATACGTTAATGCTGGTACAGTAGAATTCTTGGTAACAGCTGATGGTAACTTCTACTTCATCGAAGTTAACCCTCGTATTCAAGTAGAACATACTGTAACAGAAATGATTACAGATATTGATATTGTTCACGCTCAAATTAGAATTGCTGAAGGCTATAATTTACATAGCCCAGAGGTGGGTATTCCAGAGCAAGATCAAGTTCCTTGTAAAGGTACTGCTATTCAATGTCGTATCACTACAGAAGATCCTAAGAATAACTTCATGCCTGATACAGGTAAAATCTTGGCTTATCGTAGTTCCGGTGGTTTTGGTATTCGTCTCGACTCCGGTAATGCTTTCACAGGTGCTGTAGTAACACCTTACTATGATTCTTTGCTTGTAAAAGCAACTGCATTCGGCCCTAATAACGAAGAAACAATTCGTAAAATGCTTCGTTGCTTGAAAGAGTTCCGTATTCGTGGCGTAAAAACAAATATTCACTTCTTAATCAATGTATTGGAACATCCTGAATTCCAAAGCGGTAGATACAACGTAAACTTCATTGAAGAACATCCTGAGTTATTCGAATTGAAACCAGATCGTGACCGTGGTACAAAATTGTTGCGTTACATTGCTGACGTTACAATCAATGGTTACTCTGGTGCAGGTCCTCAAGAGGTTCCTGACTTTGAGCCAATTCAAATGCCATCAACTCTAGATGTAAGTCCAGCGGCTGGTACTAAACAAAAATTCGATGAACTTGGTCCAGATAAATTCAGCAAATGGTTATCTGAACAAAAACAAGTATTCTTCACAGATACTACATGGCGTGATGCTCATCAATCCTTGTTTGCTACACGTCTTCGTACAATCGATATGGCTCGCGTAGCTGGTCATGCTGCAAAAGGTGTGCCTAACTTATTCTCCCTAGAATGTTGGGGCGGTGCTACATTTGACGTATCTTATCGTTTCTTACATGAAGATCCATGGGAACGCTTGCGTATGTTCCGTCGTGAAGTGCCTAATACATTGCTTCAAATGCTTCTTCGCGGTGCCAATGCGGTAGGCTACACATCTTATCCTGATAATGTTGTTCGCCAATTTATTCAACGTGCTGCAGCCAATGGTGTTGACGTATTCCGCGTATTTGATAGCTTGAATAGTCTCGATAATATGCATGTAGCAATCGATGAAGTACGTGCACAAAATAAATTAGCTGAAGTTGCATTGTGTTACACTGGTGATATTCTTGATGGTTCTCGTACAAAATACAACTTGGACTATTATGTAAGCATGGCGAAAGAGCTTGAAAAAGCAGGTGCTAATATCATCGCAATTAAAGATATGGCTGGTCTTTTGAAACCTCAAGCGGCATATAATCTTGTATCTGCCTTAAAAGATGCTGTTACTGTACCGATTCATTTACATACACATGAAGGTTCTGGCAATGCTATCTATTCCTATGGTCGCGCTGTAGATGCTGGTGTAGACGTTATCGACTTGGCATACTCTGCATTTGCTAATGGTACATCTCAACCTAGTATGAACTCCATGTACTATGCATTGAGTGGACATGAACGTCAACCTGAAATGAACATTGATTACATGGAAGAAATGTCTCATTACTTCGGAAGTATTCGTCCTTACTACAAAGGTGTAGATAAAGCAGAAGCATATCCTAACACTGAAGTATATCAACATGAAATGCCAGGTGGTCAATATTCCAACTTGCAACAACAAGCTAAGATGGTAGGTCTTGGTGACCGTTGGGCTGATATTAAGAAAATGTACCACCAAGTAAATATGATGTTTGGTGATATCATCAAAGTAACGCCATCCTCTAAAGTTGTAGGCGATATGACATTGTACATGGTACAAAATAACTTGACTGAAAAAGATATTTACGAAAAGGGCGATGTATTAGACTTCCCTCAATCCGTAGTTGAATTCTTTGAAGGTCGTCTTGGCACTCCGTACCAAGGATTCCCTGAAGAGTTACAAAAACATCATCTTGAAAGGAGCTAAACCTATTACAGTTCGTCCTGGTGCAGTATTACCTCCAACAGACTTCGAACATATTCGCCATGAATTGAGTGAAATGGGTGCTCAAACAACTGATGAAGATATCAGTGCATACTGCTTGTACCCAAAGGTTTACCAAGATTACAACAAATTTGTAAAAGACTTTGGTGATGTATCTGTACTTGATACTCCAACATTCTTCTTTGGTATGAAACGGGGCGAAGAAATTCAAGTAACTATTGAAAAAGGTAAAACTCTTATCATCAAAATGAACGGTTTCTCTGAACCAGATGAAGATGGTAATCGTATCGTATTGTTCGAGTTCAATGGTCAACCTCGTAGTATTAAGGTTCATGATAAACATGCTAAGACTACTGGCGTTGTTCGTCGTAAAGCGGATGAATCTAACCCTGGTGAAATTGGTGCTACATTGTCTGGTTCCGTTGTTAAGATTCTCGTTAAAAATGGTCAATCCGTAGCTAAAGGTGAGCCATTGATCGTTACAGAAGCGATGAAGATGGAAACAACAATTACAGCTCCAATGGATGGTATCGTAGAAGAAATCCTAGTTCGTGAAGGTAGCCGCATCGAATCTGGTGACTGCTTGCTTCGCGTCGAAGATGCTCCTAAACGATAGTTAGAATAGTAGATAAAATTAAAAATAGTATTTCTAAAGTATTTCATAAAATGAAAAACTGAAGAATAATAGAAGAATCCCTAGGAAATCCTAGGGATTCTTTGTATTTTAAGGGGTTTCATGGTACTATATATAGTAGAGAAAATGGGCGTATTTTGCGCTGTTTCAGAGTGATTAGTAGAAAAGGAGTAGTAACAGATGAGATGTCCTTATTGCCAGCACACAGACACGAAGGTGACAGACTCTAGAACGACTGATGAAGGTAATAGTATTCGCCGTCGCCGAGAATGTATCAATTGTGGCCGTCGCTTTACTACCTATGAAATTATAGAAGAAGTACCACTTATGGTAATGAAGAAAAACGGACGCCGCGAATTATTTGATCGCGGTAAATTATTGAATGGTCTATTGCGCTCTTGTGATAAACGCACAGTGCCTATGTCTGTTATGGAACAAGTAGTTAATGATGTAGAGCGCGATATTCGTAACGAAATCAATCAAGAGGTTACAACCGACCGCATTGGGGAACTTGTATTGCAACAATTGAAAGATATTGATCAAGTTGCGTACGTTCGATTCGCCAGTGTATATCGTAAGTTCGATAATATCGATAGCTTCATGGAAGAACTTAAAGCGCTTAAAAAATTAGATGCTAAAAAACCAAAACGTAGTTAGTTGATGTTACTACATAGTGAGGCTTTATGATAGATTTACATTGCGATACGATAATGCAATTACTCGATCATCCCGATAGTGGTGATTTATATCGTAATACTTGGAAAATCGATATTGAGAAATTACAAAAGGCTCACAGTAAGGTACAAGATTTTGCACTCTTTATCAATCTTGGTAAGACGAATGATCCTTATGGTCGTTATGAAGAGATGCGAAACTTATGTACCACACAAATTCATCTCTATGGAGAGCACATACAGCATGTGCTCTCTTATCAAGATGTAGAGTCTGTGTACGAGTCTGGTAAGATTGGTGCCCTTATGTCCATCGAGGAAGGTGGCGTACTAGGCGGCGACTTAGATAAACTTAAACAAGCTTATCAAGATGGGGTTAGACTGATAACGCTTACTTGGAACTATCCAAATGGTTTGGGAGAACCTCACTGTGGTGAGCAACATAAAAAATTAACACCTAAAGGTATTGAGTTTGTAGAAGCTATGCAAGATTTAGGGATAATCGTAGACTGCTCTCACCTTAACGATGCTGGTACAGAGCAATTAGGTGACATCTTAGATGTACCCTTTGTAGCCTCTCATTCTAATGCGCGCGAAGTTACTGCTCATACTAGAAACTTGCCTGATAACTTGATTAAACTCATAGCCAATAAAGGTGGTGTCATTGGGCTTAATTTTGCTCAATCCTTCTTGGGGACATCGCCCGTTAGTCGCATAGAAGATATTGTAAAGCACGGCTTATATCTTATCAATAAAGGCGGGGAGGATGTAGTTACATTAGGAACCGACTTTGATGGTATTAAGCCAAATACAGAAATTAAAGATGCTTCTGAAATGTATCGTCTCTATGATGCATTTAAAGAGGCTGGTTTATCTGTGGAGCAATGTGAAAAATTGTTCTGGAAGAACGCAGATAGACTGTTAAAGGAGATTTTATAATGACTGACTTAAATCCAATTATTGCAGATCGTTTTACCGAGCATCTTGAAGTGTTTGGTAAGACGATGGAGCATATGGATACCATTCAAGAAATTGCCTATCGCTGTAAGGCGGCTCTCGATAATGGTAATAAAATTTTATTCTGTGGTAACGGTGGTTCTGCAGCAGATTCTCAACATTTAGCAGCAGAATTAATTGGTCGCTTTAAAAAGGAACGTCGTTCTTTTGCCGCGGTGGCCTTAACTACAGACACCTCTGCATTGACAGCGATTGCTAATGATTATGATTTTGATGCTGTCTTTGCTCGCCAAGTAGAGGGGTTAGGCCGTACAGGTGATGTACTCATCGGTATTTCTACTTCTGGTAATTCTAAGAATGTTGTGAAAGCAGCTGAAATGGCTCGTTCTATTGGTATGCATACTATTGCTTTCACCGGTGAAGGCGGCGGTAAATTAGCCGAATTATGTGACATTACATTAGCAATTCCTAGTAATGTAACAGCTCGCATTCAAGAAATGCATATTTTGGCTGGGCACATTATGTGCGAACTTATTGAAGAGGATTATTAACCTTTAGGTTATACGTGATACATACATGTGGTGCCGATTTAATTCTCATTTTAATCAAGCACACATGTCATTGGGGTAAGGAATAGGTGGACTATGATAAATACTACCATTAATCAGTTTTTAACAAAGCAACTGCCAAACTTGAAGATTGCCGTTGTTGGCGATGTGATGGTAGATCGTTATGTTTTTGGTGATGTAAGTCGTATTTCTCCAGAAGCACCGGTTCCTGTTAACCGAGTGTCAAAAATGAAAGAGGTTCTTGGTGGGGCTGGAAACGTTGCATCTAACTTGTCTAATTTAGATTGTAAGGTATACCTCGGTGCACTTGCTGGTAATGATGACCATGGTCGCCTATTGCAACATTTACTTGATGCCGACAAAATCGATACAACTGGTTTAATTACAAGTGATGACCGTTCTACCATTACAAAGATGCGCATCTTAGGTGATCGTCAGCAAATGATGCGCCTTGATTTTGAAACGATTACTGATTTAACAAGTGACGAAGAGGAACAACTAGCTTCTTGGCTTGAGAATCTATGTAAGTCTGGTATCGACGGTATTGTTGTATCTGACTATGGTAAAGGTGTTTGTACCCCTACCTTATTGAAGAAAATCTTTAGCTTAGCTAAAGAATATGGTGTGCAAACTATCGTTGATCCAAAAGGGTCTGATTGGTCGAAATATAATGGTGCGACATGCATAACACCAAATGTAAAAGAGCTTGGTGAATGTGTGGGCCGTAAATTAGAAAATGATGATGCTACAATCGTTGAGGCTGCTAAGTCTGTTCTGGGTAATGTAGATTTGGACTATATTGTGGCTACACGGTCTGCTAAGGGGATTACAGTTATCGCAAAGGATGGCCGTACATGGCATAATCCGGCTACTCAACAAGAGGTCTTCGATGTGAGTGGTGCAGGGGATACCGTTGTATCTATGATGATGACTTGTCTTGCTAGTGGCTTATCTATGCGATTAGCCTTGCATATCGCCAATGGTGCTGCTGGCATCGTAGTGTCTAAGGTTGGGACCTATCCAATTCACCGCTCTGAACTATTAGACTTATGGCACTCTTTCAAACATAGCATTCAGTCTAAGCCTCTATATACGAAGGAAGAGATGAAAGAGCTTGTTACACAGTGGCAAAGCAAGGGTGAAACTGTAGTATTCACTAATGGTTGTTTTGACATTCTTCATCGTGGCCATATTACGTACTTACAAGAGGCCGCGCAACTTGGTGACCATCTCATCATTGGTTTGAATTCAGATGCATCTGTTAAACGCCTTAAAGGTGAAACTCGTCCTATCGTTAATGAAGAGGATCGAGCCGCTTTATTGAGTGCATTGCAGTGTATTGATGGAGTTGTATTATTTGAAGAAGATACTCCCGCTGAGTTATTAGCGTACTTACGTCCTAATACGCTTGTTAAGGGCGGCGATTATAAGATTGAAGATATTATCGGACGCGAGTCCGTTGACAATGTAGAGGTGCTTTCATTTAAAGAAGGTTATTCTACATCTGATATTGTAGGGAAAATAGCCACTATGGCTAAGGAGGGCAAATTATGATTATCGTAACAGGTGGTGCTGGTTTTATCGGCAGTAATATTGTGAAAGCACTAAATGACCGTGGTCGTACAGATATTCTTATCGTAGATGATCTTACAGATGGTCGCAAAATTCGCAATATTCAAAATCTAGAATTCTTAGATTACATCGATTGTGATGATTTTGATTGTGCTATCGCTGACGGTACATTCGATGTGGGCCCTATTGAAGTCGTATTCCACGAAGGCGCTTGTGCAGACACAATGGAATATAACGGCAAATATATGATGAAGAACAACTATGAAGGTTCTAAAAATCTATTCCATTATTGCCAAGACCGTCGTATTCCATTTATCTATGCATCCTCTGCATCTACTTATGGCAATGGTACAAATGGTTTCGTAGAAAAACCAGAAGCCGAAGAAGCCCTCAATCCATATGCGTACTCTAAATTGTTATTCGATCGTTATGTGCGTAAATATGAAGGTGCGTATACAGCGCAAGTTGTAGGCTTACGTTACTTTAATGTATATGGTCCTAATGAAGCTCATAAAGATAAAATGGCTTCCTTAGTTCGCCAAATGTTCTACAAAAATAAAGAAACTGGTATTATCAATCTATTTGAAGGTACAGATGGCTACGAAGACGGTGGTCAAACTCGTGACTTTATTTATGTAAAAGACGTAGTTAATGTAAACTTCTACTTCTGGGAGCATCCAGAAATTTCTGGTACTTTTAACTGCGGTACTGGTAATGCTCATAGCTTTAATCAATTCATGCAAGCTGTTATCGATTATAACGGCCACGGCAAGATTGAATACGTGCCATTCCCAGAGGTGTTAAAAGGCAAATATCAAAGCTTTACAGAGGCTGATACGACTAAATTATTGGCTGCTGGCTATGATAAAGGATTCCACAAAATGGAAGATGCCGTTAAAGAATATTGTGAGCTATTAGATAATAACGAAGGATATTTACGTTAATGCGCAAGGTGTTATTTTTAGATCGCGATGGCGTTATTAATAAAGACGTTAGTTATTTATATAAAATTAGCGATTTAGAGTGGGTAGACGGTGCAAAAGAGGCCTTAGCTTATGCCTACAGTAAAGGGTATGACCTCATTGTGGTGACGAATCAAAGCGGAGTGGCCCGTGGTTATTACAAAGAGTCTGATGTACAGATTCTTCATGACCATATGGCTCATGAACTAGATCGCAGTGGGGCACCTATTTTGCACTTCTATTACTGCCCTCATCATAAAGAAGGGGCCATACCTCTTTATGCTGTAGACTGTGAATGTAGAAAGCCTAAGCCTGGTATGATTAAGCAAGCAATTAAGGACTATCATGTGGATACGACAAAAAGTTTCCTAATTGGAGATAGTCAACGTGATGTTGATGCCGCTGAGGCAGCTGGGGTAAAGGGCTATTTATTTACAGGTACTAATCTTTTAGATTTTATGAAAACTATTATTTAATCAATTATTTAATCTACTAATCTGGTATTGTGTTTGTATTCGCTTTATTTTGAAATCTAATGTAAAGCTATTATAAGGTTCTTTACTGTTGTGTTGTATTTGGGAGGCTATATGAAAGACTACAAGAATATACTCATCATAAAGATGAGCTCATTAGGGGATGTAATTCATGCATTGCCTACCTTGTATGCTGTGCGTAAGAATTGGCCTGATGCTCGTATTACATGGGCCATTCATGAACAATTCGCTAGCCTCTTACCAGGTACACCTTGGGTTGATGATGTGATTATTATCGACAAGAAACAACTTAAAAAGCCTTCTTACTTATATCAATTGCGTAAGGATTTACATAGTCGTCATTTTGATATGACCTTGGACCTTCAATGTATTGCAAAAAGCGCCATTGTATCATTATTATCTGGTGCGCCTGAAAAATATGGCTACTGGGAGCTTCGTGAAGGCAGTAATTTAGTTAATAAAGCACTCGTTGGTGAACATAAATACGATCATGTCATCGAACGATACCTCGATACCGTACGTGCTCTTGGGGGCGATGTAGAAGGCGTAGAGTTTCCTATGCCTGCATATGTGGAGGCGGAGAAGTCCGTTAAGCATAAGTTACAATCTCATGGTGTAGAAGATGAATATGTAGTAGTTGTACCAGGTGCTCGTTGGATTGTTAAAGAATGGCCACTCCTTAACTTTGGGGAGCTATGTATCCGCTTATGTGAATCTGGTAAAAAAGTCGTTATTGCTGGTGCTCCTGATGATGTAGAAAAAGGGGCTTTCATAGAAAACTATGTGAAAAATAAGAATCTCATCAACCTAGTGGGGTCTACATCCATGCCAGAGCTAATTGAGTTGATTCGACATTGTGAAATTTTCATCAGTGCTGATACAGGTCCTTTGCATATTGCTAATGCTCTGAAGCGGCCTTTGATTGCATTATTTGGAACGACATCTCCAAAGCGGACTGGTCCATATGGTGGTAGTCATGTACATCTCATTATTTCCCCGACTTCGAAGGCTACACCTGAACAACCTCTCGTAGATGATCCCGATTGTATGGCTCAAATCCCTGTAGATGCAGTATGGTCAGTGTATGAACAAGTACTTGGAAAGGAACTATAATGGAACTAGATTATAAGCGCATTGTGGTAACCTTTTTCATGCACTTAGGTGATGTTATTTTAACGACTCCATTCCTAGAGGTGCTACGTAAAGCTGCTCCACATAGCCATATTACGTATGTAATAGATGAAAAATTACAACAAGTGATGCAATATAATCCAAATATTGATGAACTTATCGTTGTAGATAAAAAAGGGCGTCATAATAGTATTTCTGGGCTCAATGAGGTTGCTCGTGAGATTAATGCAAAGGGTAAACCTGATATCGTTATCAATTTGCATCCCAATGAACGTACTTCCTATTTAGCCTGGAAGATTCATGCGCCCATTACGACTGGTATGAGTCATTTTTTGTTTAGACCGTTTATGACAAAGTATACCCGTTTAGACCGTAAAACTCGCCACGCTGCAGATATGTACATCAATGTACTAGAACAATTAGGTGTAACCGATACTTCTAACTCTGGCTTACACATTGAAACTTGTGAAGCATGGCGCCGTGAGGCTCAAGATTTCTATGCTAGTCATGGATTAACAGATAGTGATACGCTCATCGGTTTTAATATTGGTAGTGCTGTTCCTGAGAAGCGCTGGCCTGCTGAACGATTTGCTCATGTAGCTGATCATTTCGGTCGTTTAGGGTATAAGACGGTATTCTTTGGTGGCCCTATGGATCTCGAAATGGTACAACCTGTGGTGGAACAAATGGAAACGAAACCGATTGTGGCTACTGGAAAATTCCAGTTAGGACCATTGGCGGCGGCTATGAGCCGCTGTAATTTATTGATTACAAATGACTCTGGTCCTATGCATGTAGGAATCAGCCAAAAGGTGCCAATTGTGGCAATCTATGGACCATCAAACCCATTCTTTTATGGTCCGTACCAAGCCCATGCTATCGTTCTTGAAACGATGGACTCCTATGAGGTTGGTAAAAGTATGAAGAAGATTATTAAAGAAGGAAATTACAAAGGGTTATCTGTAATTTCTGAAGAACAGGTTATTAAAGCGGCGGAAACGTTGCTTTCAGAATCGAAATAAAAGCCTATGAATTATATAGTATTTGATTTGGAGTGGAATCAACCGTATAGCAATGACATTAGCTTTATGAAGCGTACCAAAATGCCGTTGACTGGTGAAATCATTCAAATCGGAGCGGTAAAACTGAATGACAAGTTGGATATCGTAGATCATTTTACGATGTTCATTAAACCTCAATACTTGCCACGGATGCATAAGCATGTACGAGAGCTGACGGGGATAACCTCTAGAGAACTCGACCATGGTGTGCCCTTTAAGACGGCTATGCAGCACTTTCAAAACTGGTGTGGTGATGAATATATGCTATTGTCTTGGGGGTCTGATGATATTCTTATTTTAAGAGAAAATCTTATGCTCCATAAGATGAAAGCCTTATCTTATGATCAATGGGTAGATGCACAAATGATTTATGCCTATCAGCGATATGGTACAAATCAGCAGTATTCTGTGGCGCATGCTATGGAGGATCTCAATATATCGACGGAGCATTTGTCTGCTCACAACGCATTGCATGATGCTGTATTTACGGCTCGTATATGTCAGAAGCTAGATATTCCACAAGGAATTTTACATTATGACCAAATTCGCAAGGAAAGTAGCAATCCATTCCTATATCCACCGATTTTGACATTTTTTATGTATGAAAACTTCCCTGAGAAGAAGCGTATCGTTCACGATAGACGTGTACGTTTATCTTTCTGCCCGTATTGTCAGACTCGTTTAGATATGACTAGACCAGAACGATTACAAGGGGACAAGCATCTCGCCATTGGCTTTTGCCCAAAACATGGCGATTTTGCAGTGCAACTTAAAGTTGGAAAATATACGATTAAGTCCGGTAGTACTAAATTCTACGTTACAAAGGTATTAACGCATTGTACGGACGAAATTCGTTCTCTATATACTCAGAAGTCTGAAATTAATCGAGAGAAAGAGCGAAAGTATTTGGAATTTCGTCAGGCGGAACTTGAAAAGGACCGCCAAAAATAATTTTATTAATTCCTATTCACATCTACAGTTTCATAAGTGTTAGATTGTGAGCTTTTAGAAAGGATAGAATATGGAACGCAAATATGCATGGCATAATTATGACGATGCCACTATGGAAAAGGTATATGCCTTAAGTGATACGTATCGTCAATTTTTAGATAATGGTAAAACTGAACGGGAATGCGTAGTGCAGGCCGTAGAGTTTGCAGAGGCAAAGGGCTATGTAAATCTAAAAGATATCATTAAAAATAATACGCCAATTAAGGCGGGGGATAAGATTTATTACACCTATATGGATAAATCTATTGCTCTCTTCAATATTGGTACAGATGATATCGAATTAGGTATGAATATTTTAGGTGCTCATATCGACTCTCCTCGTATTGACGTAAAACAAAACCCTCAATACGAAGATAGCAACCTTTTATTCTGGGATACTCACTACTACGGCGGTATTAAAAAATATCACTGGGTAGCTATGCCACTTGCCATTCATGGTGTTGTGGTAAAAACAGATGGAAGTCGTATCAATATTAATATTGGTGATAAAGAAACTGATCCTGTATTCTGTATTACAGATTTGTTGCCTCATTTAGGGCAAGAGCAAATGCAAAAGAATGCAGCCAAAGTAATTGAAGGGGAAGCTCTTGATTTACTCATCGGTAGCCGTCCAGTAAAAGATGAGGAAAAAGAAGGGGTTTCTAAATTCATTAATAACCTTCTTGAAAAAGAGTATGGCTTTGTTGAGCGTGACTTGTTATCTGCAGAGCTTGAAATTGTTCCAGCAGGTAAGGCGCACGTGATATGGGCTTTGACCGCTCTATGGTAATGGCATATGGCCAAGATGACCGCGTATGTGCCTACACATCCTTAGTAGCTATGCTTGAAGTAGATAATGTAAAACGTACTACTTGTTGCTTACTCGTCGATAAAGAGGAAATTGGTTCTGTAGGTGCTACGGGTATGCAATCTCGCTTCTTTGAAAATGCTGTAGCTGAAATTCTAACACTTATGGGTAAACCAAATTCTGTTAGCGTTCGTCGTACATTGGAAAAATCTCGTATGTTATCTTCCGATGTTAGTGCTGGCTACGATCCACTTTATGCATCTGCGTATGAAAAGAAAAATGCTTCTTACCTTGGTATGGGCGTAGTATTTAATAAATTTACAGGCTCTCGTGGTAAAGCTGGCTCTAATGATGCCAATGCTGAGTACATGGGCTTTATCCGTCGTGTTATGGAATCCAATAATGTAACGTATCAAACGGCAGAGCTTGGTAAGGTTGACCTCGGTGGTGGTGGTACAATTGCGTACATCATGGCACTTTACGGTATGAATGTTATCGACTGTGGTGTAGCAGTTCTTAGTATGCATGCTCCGTGGGAGGTTACTTCTAAAGCCGATATTTACGAGGCTAAACAATGCTACGTGGCATTCTTAAATGCAGCTGATGAAACAATCTAGTGTAATAGGGCTTTCACCAATGGTGAAAGTCCATTCTATGTGAGGTATATATGAATCAAACTGAATTAGGCGCAGCTATTGAGGCTGCGAAGGGAGAGGCAACCGAGGTTAAGACTGTAAAAGTCGATATCTTTGATATTCCTGAAACAAAAGCTGAAGAATATATTGCAAATCGTGAACAGGTAGCTGAGGCGGCTGCTGCAGTTATGAAACCATACTGCGTAACAGTAAAGCGAGAAACCTTAGATGAAGACGAAGGGGAAGCTGTGGTAGGTTATTATGTAACGGGTGAAATCTTGATGTGCGTTATTCTCGACCCATTTGAAGTACCTGTTATGAAGGTAGCGCTCGATAAAGGCACTCTTAAAGAATATATTCTTGCAGCAAATGATTTGACAGAAGATATGCTAGCAACTTTAGAAAAATAGTTGGATTTCTTGTCTTTATTGTGTTTTACATATAATAAAAATGTAAAATACTTTACTCTGCTACATTGATGTAGTGGATAAATTTGTTTATAATAGAAGTATTATAGTCATTGCAGATAGGAAGGAAATCCCCATGAACTTGAAAAAAGGTATTGCCCTAGCACTCACGGCGGCAGCTTTATTAGCTTTTACAGGCTGTGGCTCAAATGGAACAACATCGAATGGTGAATACAAAGTTGGCGTAGTACAACTCGTTGAACATCCTGCACTAGATGCGGCAAATAAAGGTTTTGTTGATGCTCTTAAAGAAAAAGGGCTAGCTGAAAAAATTGCTTTTGACCAACAAAACGCACAAGCTGATCAGTCTAACTTGAATAGTATTGCTCAGCGATTCGTATCTGATCGTAAAAACTTGATTTTAGCAATTGCCACTCCAGCAGCTCAATCTATGGCGAATGCAACTCATGATATTCCAATCTTGGGTACTGCGATTACAGATTACGAAGCAGCTAAACTTGTTAAATCTAATCAAAAACCTGGTGGTAATGTGTCTGGTACATCCGACATGAACCCAGTAGAGCAACAAGTTGACTTAATTTTACAAGTAATACCGAATGCAAAAACAATCGGTACTATTTATAGCTCTAGCGAAGTAAACTCTCAAATTCAAGTAGAGAAGATGAAAGCTTACGCAGCTACAAAAGGCATTAAAGTTGAAGAAGTTACAGTTTCTAACGTAAACGATATTCAACAAGCGGCTCAAAACCTCGTATCTCAACATGTAGATGCCGTATATGTACCGACAGATAATGTTGTAGCTTCCGCAATGAGTAATCTTGTAGCTATTACCGACCCAGCAAAAATTCCTGTATTTGGCGGTGAAGACAACCACGTAAAAGGTGGTGCACTCATGTCCTTGTCTGTAGATTACTACAAACTGGGCTACCAAACAGGTTTGATGGCAGCAAAAATCTTAACTGGCGAAGCTAAAGTTGAAGATATGCCTATCGAAATGCAAAAAGAATTTAAATTAGTTGTGGGTAAAGAAAAATTAGAAAAATTGGGCATCACCTTACCAGAGGATTTGATGAACAAAGCGACTATGATTTAACACATAACTGGTAAGGAGTTACATATGAATTGGAAAAAAAGTATTGCAGTGGCACTTAGTGCCGTCACTATTATGGCAATGGTAGCTGGTTGTGGTTCCAATACCGCTACTAATGACCAAAAGAAAATTGGCGTCATTCAATTAGTAGAACATCCATCTCTTGATGCTGCGAATAAAGGCTTCGTAGATGCTTTGGCAGCTAAAGGTTATAAAGATGGTCAAAATATTAAGTTAGATCAACAAAATGCTCAAGCTGACCAATCTAACTTGAACAGTATTGCCCAACGCTTCGTATCTGATAAAAAAGATTTAGTATTAGCGATTGCAACGCCAGCAGCACAAACTATGGCGAATGCATCTCACGATATGCCAATCTTGGGTACTGCGATTACAGACTACGTAACAGCAAAACTCGTTCAATCTAATGAACGCCCAGGTGGTAATGTATCTGGTACATCTGATATGACACCTGTAGAAAAAGAGGTTGATCTAATAATTGCATTAGTTCCAAATGTAAAACGAATAGGTGCTATTTACACATCTTCAGAAATTAATTCCCAACTTCAAGTCGAAAAAATGAAAGCTTATGCTGCTACAAAAGGTATCACTGTTGTAGAAGCAACTGTTTCCAACGTAAATGATATCCAACAAGCAGCTACTAATCTTGTAAACCAAGATGTACAAGCAATCTATACACCAACAGATAATGTATTGGCATCTGCTATGGCTAACTTAGCACAAATCACAGATGCTGCAAAAATTCCAGTATTTGCTGCTGATGAAGGTATGACAATGACTGGTGGTGTAGCAACATATTCTGTTGACTATTATCAATTAGGTTACCAAACTGGCTTAATGGCTGCTAAAGTGCTTGCTGGTGAAGCAAAAATTGCAGATTTAGCTGTAGAAACGCAAAAAGATATTAAGTTAACTGTTAACGAAGAACGTGCTAAAAAATTAGGTATTACAATTCCTGACGCACTTCGTAAAGATATGAAACAATAGAGGAGATTTTGATGTTAGATTTAATGGTAGGCACCATAACCACAGGCCTTTTATGGTCCTTGTTAGCGGTCGGTGTATTCATTACATTCCGTGTACTAGATGTGGCTGACTTAACTGTGGAAGGTACGTTCCCAATGGGGGCGGCTATTTCCGCTGTTTTAATTACAAGTGGCATGAATCCAATCCTTTCCATTTTACTTGCCGGTGTGGGCGGTATGATAGCAGGTGCTGTAACAGGCTGGATTCATACAAAACTAAAAATTCCTGCATTATTGGCTGGTATTTTGATATCTTCACATTATGGGCAAAGCTAACGTATCCTTGCTTCGTATGGATACAATTTATTCTATCCTCGGCGGTGTATTCCACACTCCTAATATGTGGTCTGCTGCTATCGTAGGTGTATTGGTTGCTGTTGCTGTATGCTTGTTCTTATTCTGGTTTTTCGGCACTGAAATTGGTACAGCTTTACGTGCAACAGGTGTTAACCCTCAAATGATTCGCGCTCAAGGCGTAAATACTGATAACATGATTGTTCTAGGTCTTTTGATTTCTAATGGTTTTGTTGGTATGTCTGGCGCTCTTATTGGTCAATTCCAAGGCTTTGCCGACGTAGGTATGGGTATCGGTACCATCGTTATCGGCTTGGCGTCTGTAATTATCGGTGAAGTAGTATTCGGTACGAAATCCTTCGTACGTAGTCTTATCGCCGTAGTACTTGGTTCCATCGTATATCGTATCGTTATCGCTGCTGTACTCTACATGGGTATGCCGCCAAACGATTTGAAATTATTCACTGCAATTCTCGTTGCCATCGCGCTTTCCTTGCCTACATTGAAAGCAAAATGGTTGGCTCGCTAAGGAGGACACTATGTTAGAAGTAAAAAATATGGTAAAAACCTTCTTTAAGGGCACAATCAATGAAAAAACTGCATTACAAGGTATCGATCTTCGTTTGGAAGAAGGAGATTTCTGTACTGTTATAGGTGGTAATGGTGCTGGTAAAAGTACATTACTAAACTCCATCGCTGGTGTATTCCCAGTAGATGAAGGATCCATTACAATCAATGATATTGATGTAACGAAAATGCCAGAATACAAACGTGCTAAATACATTGGCCGCGTATTCCAAGATCCTATGGTAGGTACTGCAGGCAACATGCAAATCGAGGAAAACTTAATCCTTGCTATGCGCCGTGGTAAAAGCTTAGGGCTTAAATGGGCTTTCAAAGATAGCGAACAAGCATTCTTCAAAGAACGCCTTGCACTATTAGGTTTAGGTCTTGAAGATCGTTTATCTGCTCGTATGGGGCTACTATCTGGTGGTCAACGTCAATCTATTACATTATTGATGGCTACTATGCTTCGTCCTGAACTTTTACTGTTGGACGAACATACGGCGGCTCTTGATCCTAAGACTGCAGAAAATGTTTTGCAATTAACAGATAAACTTGTAGCAGAGCATAACTTAACAACTCTTATGATTACTCACAATATGCGCGATGCATTGCGCTTTGGTAATCGCCTCATCATGATGAACTCCGGTCGCATCATCTATGATGTAAAAGGGGAAGAAAAGAAAAAATTAACAGTTGCTGACTTACTTCAAAAGTTCGAAGTAGCTGGGAAAATGCATTGAGCGACCGCATGGTGCTTGGTGCGAAATAATAGAAGAGGGCATAAGCCCTCTTTTGTTTATTTACTGTAATTTTCCTTTACAAGATAAGGTAGATACTGTATACTAAATAAGGTCGTAAGACATATCGTAAGCGAAGTATTCGAATCTCCAACGGTTACTTAAGCTTATCGGGATTATTTATTTTTTAGGAGGTAACATTAATGTTAACTACAGAAGCTAAATTAGCAGTAATTAAAGAATACGCTACTCATGAAGGTGACACTGGTTCTCCAGAAGTACAAGTTGCGATTTTAACAAGCCGCATCGTTTACTTAACTGAGCACTTGAAAGAGCACAAAAAAGACCATCATTCCCGTCGTGGTTTGTTGAAATTAGTTGGTCAACGCCGTAATATGCTTGACTACCTTCGTCGTAAAGATATCGAACGTTACCGTTCCCTTATCGAACGTCTTGGTCTTCGTAAATAATAAAATTAGCCGTCCTTTTGGATGGCTTTTTTATTTCATTTCTCCTTATGTTATAATAACATTAGGCAAAGGGAAACGAATGCCGATAACCTATTGTGGAAACAGGAAAAAAAGGACAGAGCGGCTACTCTGTCCTTTTTTATTGTGCTAGTTTCTTTTAATGAAGTGAAAAAATAGCTTATATTTAAATAGATGATATATAATAAGAAGGTATACATATAAGAAGATTTTTAGGAGGAATAGGAATGGAACAATTCCAAATGGACCTAGCTGGTCGTACGCTTACGATCGAGACTGGGGAACTTGCAAAACAAGCTGGCGGTGCCGTAATGGTTGGCTATGGCGATACTCGTGTACTCGTTACCGCTACAGGTTCTAAAGAGGCGAAGGATATCGACTTCTTCCCACTTACAGTAGACTATGAAGAAAAAATGTACGCTGTTGGTCGTTTACCAGGTGGCTTTATTAAACGTGAAGCACGTCCACCTGAATCTGCGATTTTGAATAGCCGTTTGATCGACCGTCCTATTCGTCCATTATTTGATAAAGGTGTACGTAATGAAGTACACGTAGTAGCAACAGTTATGTCCGTAGATCAAGACTGCGATCCAGCAGTATGTGGCATGATTGGTGCTTCTGCAGCATTATCTATTTCTGATGTGCCTTGGAATGGTCCTATTGCAGGCGTTCGCATGGGTCGTATCAATGGTGAGTTCGTTGTAAACCCAACTAAAGCTCAATTAGAAGAAACAGACCTTAACATTGTTGTAGCTGGTACTAAAGATGCTATCCTCATGGTTGAAGGTGGCGCTGAAGAAGTTCCAGAAGATATCATTCTTGAAGTTATCATGGCAGCTCATGAAGAAATCAAAAAAATCGTAGCTTTCCAAGAAGATATGACTGCAAAAGTGGGCAAGGAAAAACGCGTATTTGAAAGTAAAGACGTTCCTGCTGAAATCGCTGATGCAGTTCGCGCTTATGGTCATGATAAACTTGACGCAGCAGTTCGTTGTGCAGATAAACAACAACGTGATGCTCAAGAAAGTGAAGTACGTGCAGATGTATTAGCACACTTTGAAGAAATCTACCCTGACAATATGGGTGACGTAAATAAAGCATTTGACGCTATGATTAAAGAAATCGTTCGTCATATGATTACTGTTGAAAAAATTCGTCCAGATGGTCGTAAACTTGATGAAGTTCGTCCAATCTCTTGCCGTACAGGTGTATTGCCTCGTACACATGGCTCTGGTTTATTTACACGTGGTCAAACTCAAGTATTGAACGTAGCTACTGTAGCTCCATTGTCCGAAACACAAACAATTGATGGCATTGGTATTGAAACAGAAAAACGCTATATTCACCACTATAATTTCCCATCCTTCTCCGTAGGCGAAACTCGTTCTTCCCGAGGTCCTGGTCGTCGTGAAATTGGTCATGGTGCGTTGGCTGAACGCGCATTAGTACCTGTTATTCCTAGTGAAGAAGACTTCCCATATGCATTGCGCTTAGTATCTGAAGTATTAGAATCCAATGGTTCTAGCTCTATGGCTTCCGTATGTGGTTCCACATTGTCCTTGATGGACGCTGGCGTACCAATTAAAGCTCCTGTAGCTGGTATTGCTATGGGTCTTGTAACACAAGGTGAACACTACACAATCTTAACAGATATTCAAGGAATGGAAGATGCTCTTGGCGATATGGACTTCAAAGTTGCTGGTACTGCAAAAGGTGTAACAGCAATTCAAATGGATATTAAAATCTCCGGTTTATCCCGTGAAATCCTTCAAGAAGCATTAGAACAAGCTCACAAAGGCCGTATGCACATTATGGGCATTATGCTTGATACAATTGCTGAACCACGTCAACAAATGTCTGAATATGCTCCACGCATCATTACAATGAAAATCGATCCAGATAAGATTCGTGACGTAATCGGTTCTGGCGGTAAAGTAATTCGTGGTATTATCGAAGAAACTGGCGCTAAAATCGACATCGAAGATGATGGTACAGTATTCATTGCTTCTGTAGAACAAGAAGGTGCTGCAAAAGCTCAACAAATTATTGAAAACCTTACTAAAGAAGTTGAAGTAGGTGAAGTATACCTTGGTAAAGTAACTCGTTTGATGGCATTCGGTGCTTTCGTAGAGGTATTACCAGGTAAAGAAGGTCTTGTACACATTTCTAAACTTGCAAAAGAACGCGTTGAAAATGTAGAAGACGTAGTAAATGTAGGTGATGAGATCATGGTAAAAGTTATCGAAATCGATAAACAAGGCCGTGTCAACTTGTCCCGTAAGGATTGTTTAAAATAAGAGGTGTTACATGGATATTCGTGGCTTTGAAGTAGTTTCTGCTTTTGAAGAACAAGATATCAATTTACCGACACGTAAAACAACAGAAAGCGCAGGCTATGATATTGAATGTGCTGAAGCTGTTACTTTAGAACCAGGCCAAGTAGTATTAGTGCCAACAGGTATTAAAGCTTTCATGGCATACGATGAATACCTTGCCATTCACATTCGTTCTAGCATGGCTATTAAGCGCCATCTAGCACTCGTAAATAGCACAGGCATTATCGATAGCGATTACTATAATAATGAGGAAAACGAAGGTCATATCATGATCGCTCTACTCAATTATGGTAAAGAAACAGTTTCCCTTGAAAAAGGCGAACGCGTTGCCCAAGGCATTTTCTCTAAATACCTTATCACTAACGATGACGATGCTACAGGCATTCGTACAGGTGGTATTGGTAGCACTGGGACTATGTAAACTAAATACGATTCTGAATAGAATGGTGAAAGCCGCTCAACTGACGTTGGGCGGCTTTATCTAATAAAATTTTCTAAATTAATTATTGACACACACGGATACGTGTATTATAATTACATCATAAGGTGAAAGATACCACCAATATGTAGAACAGAAAGACTTAGATTCTAACAGCAATTTTATAATATACATAGCTTAATAGAGATGAGTATAGAATCTAGTATAATTTAATAGTTATCGTTCATAAACGATTCATAAGGTTAGACACAAACAGCAATCTTGAGATTACATAACCAGAAAAAGTTATTTTGGAGACCTTTTGGTCTAGAGTATCGTGTCTAGTTAGCCTTAGCCTCTCAGTGAGGTTAGTAATTGTCTTGAACTTTGTATTGTAACCGCTCATGGTTGTCGTGTTTATTTTGCTTTCAAAATTTACGTTGTGATAAGCCGGAGTGGTTTTTTATATGCTAAGGAGATAGGAACTATGAATACATTTATGGACGCTTTAACGAAAAATGAAAAATCTTATACTGCAAATGATGGAACTGCATATTGTACGAGTGGCAGTAAATTGGTGGATCTTAATTTTTCTGTGCCTGCATTGCGCCAAGCTGCAGTTAATTTCTATGGTAAAGATGAACATAGTCGATACTTTTATGGTGAAGATTGGACTATGGATGCAGTGGATGCGTTACGTCTATTTATTACATCTTACGAGGAAGAGCCTATTTATACCATGAAATGGCTTATGTATGCCCGCCATATTAAGTTAGGACTTGGCGAGCGTGATGTATTTCGTATGATGCTCACAAAAGTCGGTGATTTGCATCCAGAGATGGTATTGCAATTCATCATCGGCACCGAGTTATGGAATTATGGTCGTTGGGATGATGTGCTACGCATCTTTTTTGATACAACGAGTGGCATTTTACATGATGGATTAGGGGAGCTAATTGCCAACCAGTTTAGACGTGATGTTATAGGCTGTGGACTTGGCGATTCCATTAGCTTGTTGACTAAATGGATGCCGTCCAATAATACATCTTCTAAGCAAAAACGTTCTGAGGCGATTATTTTGCAATCCTTGTTACATCTAAGTGCACGTGAATACCGCAAAACCTTGTCTAAGTTACGCGAACATTTAGAGGTAGTAGATAGAAAGGCATCCCTCAACCAATGGAATGATATTAATTATAATCATGTACCATCTAAAGCTAATCTTAAATATCGTCAAGCCTTTTTAAAACACGATGAAGAACGTCGTAAGGCCTATCTTACATCATTACAAAAGGGTGACGATGCTGTTAAAATTAATGCGAACTCTATGTTTTTGTACGATATTGTACAAGCCTATATAGATAATAATAGTTGTTGGAGAAATGTTTTAAAGACCGCATGATGAAACCTTAGAGCAATTATGGTATGCCCAAGAACCACCTAAGGATTATGACGATATTCTAGTCATACGAGATGGGTCTGGATCTATGGGGCAAATTCTATCTGGTAATAGTTATGTCACAGCACTTAGTGTAGCAGATTCGATTGCATTGTATTGTGCACAGCATAATAAGAATGAATCTTTTAAAAATCGATTCATTACCTTTAGCAATCGTCCTCAAATGGTAGATATTTCAATGTGTCAAACATTGCGAGATAAGTTAAGACGCTTACATCGCTTTGAGGATTATAGTAATACGGATATAGAGGCAACCTTTGACTTAATTCTCGACACAGCTGTTAAAAATCATCTGCGTCAAGAGGAGCTACCTTCATCGTGCCTTATTATTTCTGATATGCAGTTTGATCAAGCTACGAAACATGATGATAACACCACCGTTATTGAATCGTGTCGTCGGAAGTTTGAAGACCTTGGGTATATTATGCCACGGCTAATTTTCTGGAATGTATCTGTCTATGCACATAATACAATTCCTGTACAAATGCATCCAAGTGGTGTTATTCTCGTATCTGGATTCTCTAAAGCTATGGTAGATATGGTGGTATCTAGAGAACTCAATCCTGAAACGGCACTCAAAGCGGAGCTAGATGCAAAGTGTAGTATCGTAGATACAGTATTACAAGACTATGTAAAGGTAGCGTAATATTTATATAATCTTGATCTATAAGGTTCTTATTAGTCTAGCTTTGACTAGTAGGACCTTATTTTTGTACACATAATTTGTGCTATAATGAAGAGTAGGTTTTATAAGGTAACAATCATTTTATATATACGAGGAATTATATATGGCAATTAGCAAAGAAATACAAAAATCTAGCGAAATGAAATTCGATGGTAAACTAATTAAAGTTACTTATGATATTGCAGATGTAAATGGTAATGAAGCGTGGCGAGAGGTAGTTCATCATCCTGGTGCTACAGCGATTGTAGTTGTTACGGAAGATAATAAAATTGTAATGGAACGTCAATTCCGTTATGCTTTGCAACAGCCTTTGCTTGAAATCCCAGCAGGTAAATTGGATCCTAATGAGGAGCCTCTAACTTGTGCTAAACGTGAGTTAGCAGAGGAGACAGGATATCGTGCTAACGAGTGGATTCCATTAGGTACTATTGCAACAAGTCCTGGTTTCTGTAATGAAGTATTACATTTATATTTAGCGAAAGATCTCACCATGGGTGAAACTAACTGGGATCCCGATGAGTATGTAGAGCTTGAGTATTTTACTTTACCTGAATTATTAGAGGCTATTAAGGGTGAGAATGAACAAATTAAGGATAGTAAGTCCTTAGCTGCTCTAATGTTAGCTATGCCTTATCTTAAGTAGTACTTTATTTCCATAATTATATATAGTATAATTAACACATAAAGAGAGCCAAATAACGTGCCGTTAGCGTTAGGCTCATCTAAAATACGGAAATTTGATGATGCCTAACGTGTTGAGGTGGTAGGATACCTCATACGTTAGGCGTTTTCATTATTATTTACGGCTATTAAAAAATATCGTAATCATAATAGTAATGATTGCTACTATAGCATGGATTATTCTGCTTGAGTATTACAATAGGAGTACTTATGTATAAAAGAATTATTTTATTAGTTATGGACTCTGTTGGTATCGGTCACGCTACTGATGCTGCAAAATTTGGTGATGAAGGTTCTAATACATTAGGCCATATTGAATCAACGGCTGGTCAGATTCATTGTCCTAATTTAAAATCTATTGGCTTAGGTCGCATTGCTGATATTTCTGATACTGGTGAAAGCATCAAAGGTGCTTTTGGCCGCATGGCTGAGCTTAGTACTGGTAAAGATACGACTAGTGGTCATTGGGAGATGATGGGGCATCCCGTTACCGTTCCATTCCCAACCTTTTACGAAGGCTTTCCAAAAGAATTGATGGATACTTTCACAAAAGAAACAGGCTATGGTTATCTTGGCAATGAAGTCGCATCTGGTACAGAAATTATTAAGCGTCTTGGGGCAGAGCATATCAAAACAGGTAAGCCCATTGTATATACCTCTGCAGATTCTGTATTCCAAATTGCGGCCCATGAAGATGTGATTCCTATCGATGAATTATACCGTATTTGCCAAATTACCCGTGATAAGGTATGCATCGGTGATTACTATGTAGGCCGTATCATCGCACGTCCTTTCGTAGGTGAACTAGGTAGTTTTGTTCGTCTCCTCTAATCGTCACGATTATAGTCGCATGCCTGAGAAAAAGATGGTACCTCAAGAGTTACAAGATGCAAACATTCCAACTGTCGCTGTCGGTAAAATTGGAGATATTTATGCTCATGTAGGATGGGATGAAAGCTATCCAACAAAGACTAATTCCCATGGCATGAATATGGTTCCATACTTACTTGGTTCCTCCTTTGAGCGTGGTTTAATGATGGTTAACCTCGTTGAATTTGATAGCTTATATGGTCATCGCAGAAATGTAGAAGGATACAAACGAGCTATTGAGGACTTTGATTACCAGCTAGGCGGCTTATTACAATTACTGAATGATGACGATTTACTACTCATCACCGCTGACCATGGTAATGACCCAACTTGGAATGGAACCGATCATACTCGTGAATTAGTACCAATTCTTGGTTATAGTCCACGTATTGATGGACCAATAGACCTTGGTGATAGAAAAAGCTTTGCTGATATTGGGGAAACCATATTGGAAAACTTTGGCTTAAAACAATGGGGTATTGGAACATCGTTTTTGGAGAAACTTAGTAAATAATTTCTAAATAACAAATATTATATGCTATATATGAGATACTACCAGTTAAAAATAAATAGTTTTAACTGGTAGTATCTTTAAAATAGACAGTTACATTATAATGAAGGACCAATTTATGTATATCATAAGTTGGTCTTTTTATTTGTACTAATATTTTAATCTATACATACAATCTATATTCACATCCATATCTAAATCTATATTTGTATATTTACCTATACCTATCTCTATATCTATATTTACTCTATTTTATGTCTAATATTTGGTACATCAACAGGAGATTTATACATTTGTGTGGAAATATATTAGTAAGGAGAGATTATTCACATAAGTATGAGAGGAGGATTTTTTATGTCATCACAAGTGCAACGTGGTACATTAGACAAGTTTTTTAAAATTACTGAACGTGGATCATCTGTATCGAGAGAATTATTTGCTGGGGCTACTACATTTTTATGTGTATCCTATGTATTAGCCGTTAATCCAGCTATTTTAGGTGCTGCTGGAATGGACGTAGGTGCTGTATTTACGGCAACTGCTGTGAGCGCCATTATCATGACATTATTATTAGCGCTCTATAGTAATATGCCTTTTGCAGGTTTATCTGGGATGGGTATTAATGCATTCTTTGCGTATACCATTGTAGTTCAAATGGGGCATAGTTTTGCTTTTGCTTTGACGGCGCAGCTTGTAGCGGGGTTAGTATTTTTGCTCATTGCAGTGACTCCACTAAAAGAATATTTATTTAATGCTATACCGCATACCATTAAACTAGCCGTAACAGCAGGTATTGGTCTATTTATTGCTCTTATTGGCTTAAGTAGTGCAGGTCTAGTGGTAAGTAATCCTGCAACGCTTATAAGTATAGGGGATTTACAATCACCATCTAGCTTAGTAGCTATTTTAGGAGTGATTTTAATAGCTGTTTTTACAGGTCGAAATGTTAAAGGAGGTATCTTCCTCGCCGTTATTATCGCCGCTGTAGTAGGCTTCTTCTGTGGTATCACTAAATTACCAGCTACAGTATTTTCCATGCCACCATCTTTAGAGCCAATTTGGTTCCACTATGATATGAGTGAAATACTATCGGTGGACATGTTATTCGTTGTATTTACATTTTTATTTGTAAATCTATTTAACGTAGTAGGTGTATTGATTGGTTTAACAAATCAAGCGGAGGTACCACAAGATCAACAAATGGCTGTTCAAAGTTCCTGTATGAAAGTGGCCGCTATAGGTACGATTGTGGGCAGTGCAGTTGGAACATCTCCACACATTGTGGCTGTTGAGTCTGCAGCAGGCATAGCAGAAGGTGGTCGTACAGGCTTAACGGCACTTACTATTGCCGGTTTATTTATTGCATCTTTATTCTTGGCACCATTGCTTATGGTCATTCCCGTGGCTGCTACCGCTCCCGTATTGATTGTAGTGGGCTTATTTATGATGTCCTCCGTGAAGGATATTAATTTTGGAGACATTTCGGAAGGGCTGCCAGCATTTTTGACAATCATTATGATGCCATTTGCTTACTCTATTGGTGTTGGTATTGAATGGGGGCTTGTTAGTTACGTATTAATTAAAGTCCTTATTGGTAAATATCGTGATATTTCTGTTGTTATGTATTTCTTAGCACTTATTTTTATTTTGAAAGAAATCTTTATATAGGAGGTTCCTTATATGATAACGTTCAATACAAAAGTATCTAGAGAGGCTCAAGGCCTTGAGAAAGCTCCTGTTGTATTAAAAGGAGCCTCTGTTTTAAATATCTTTACCGAAGAATGGAATGTGGCAGATATCGCCATTCATGATGATACGATTATCGGTGTAGGTACTTATAGCGGTGAAACTGAATATGACTATAGTGGTAAATATATTGTGCCCGGCTTTATCGATAGCCATCTCCATTTAGAGTCTACTTTGGTAAATCCTAAGGAATTGGTGTTTGAAGCATCTCAAGTTGGTACCTTAGGCTTTATAGTAGATCCACATGAAGCCGGCAATGTGGCGGGTATTGCAGGCATTGAATACATGATCAATGAGACGGCTTCCGCTCAAGGTGATGTATATGTTATGGCTCCATCCTGCGTGCCTGCTGTACCTGGTGAGGACAACGGTGCTATTTTAGACGGCGATATGTTACATAAGTTACAAAGTAATCCTCGCATTTTAGGCCTAGGTGAGGTTATGGACTCTTTTGGTGTTATTGATAGAGATCCATACATGGTAAAAAAATTAGATTACTTTAAAGATATGATTATGGATGGTCATATTATTGGGCTTTCACCAAAGCAGTTGGCAAGTTATCGTCTAGCAGGCATTACTACAAACCACGAATGTAATTCCTACGAAGAGGCTAAAGAACAAGTTAAAAATGGTATTTATGTATGGATTCGTGAAGGAAGTGCGGCTCATAATTTAGAGGCTGTTGTACAAGGTATCGTTCATAATAAAGCTAATACAGAATACTATGGTTTCTGTACAGATGATAAACATTGAGGATATCCGCTCTGAAGGTCATATCAGTTATAATATTCGCAGATCTATTGAACTTGGCTTAGATCCTGTGAAAGCTTATAAAATGGCTTCTACCAATACGGCGCTTTGTTATCACTTGAAAGACTTAGGTGCTATTGCCCCAAGCTATAAGGCAAATCTTGTAGTTCTCGATGATCCTAATAGCGTAGCCATACATGAAGTGTTCTATAAGGGAAAACCTATTGAACGAGTTCTTGTTAGGGAAGAGAAAGAAGTTCCTAGGGAATTATTACACACTATTAATATAGGGGCTTTTACAAAAGAGAAACTCGACATTAATGTAGACAGTCCTCAAGCTATTATTAATATTGTACCGGGCCAAATCGTTACACAAAAAGACGGTTGAAGACGTTCCTGTAGAAAATGGTCTATTTAAACCAAATGCAGAGTACAATAAAATTACTTGTATTGAGCGTTATAAAGCATCAGGCAGAAATGGTGTAGGCATTCTGAAAGGTTTTAATCTTAAAAACGGTGCCATTGCAACATCCTTTGCACATGATTCCCATAATTTAATCGTTGTAGGCGATAATGATGCAGATATGATGGTAGCCATTGAACGTATTTGTGAAATTGGTGGGGGCTATGTCATTACAAGTGAAGGTAAAGTAGTAGAAGAATTAGCCCTTGAAGTAATGGGGTTAATTACAAATCGACCACACGAGGAAGTAGATGCTAAAGTAGCTAAAATGAAAGACATTGCCTACGGTATGGGTGTGCCTAAGGGACTAGATCCATTTATCAATCTGAGCTTCCTTGCATTAACAGTAATTCCAGAAATTAGAATTACTACCACTGGTGTAATGGAGTTTTAGTATTTAGTGTAAGAAAAATATAATAGAAAAAGAGGTTGTAACTAGAATGCGATTAAATCACATTCTGTTGCAACCTCTTTTGGCTTTATTACAGGATATTTCTAGAAAAAGAATAATTATTTTATTATAGTAAACCCTTATTTTCCATCATTTCTTTTATATTTAGTAAGGTGGATTTACAAACTATATCATATTCTAGTGTACTCAAGAAATCTGCAAATTTTCTATCATCTTCAGTTTTTACAGTTTTCATAAGGAATTTTACCATTTTGTTGATATGGTTCTAGAATCCGATTTCGACGGTACTTCCAAGTATTATAATAAGGCCCTTTAAATTTTGTCATAAAGCCATTGCTATCGACTAATACAAAGCCTTCAGACTCATGATGTGAATTGAGTTCTTTATTTATGATGTTTGTCAGTTCGTCCATAGTATTTACTTGTTGAACTGTTTTTACAATAGATATCAATTGTGTATTATATTTCTTAAGGATGGAGTCTAGTTCTGCTAGCCTCTCCACTAGAGAAAGATACATCAATATGTTTACCATTTACATCTAACGTATTTTGAATCATATCAAGTACATAAAGATGGTCTTGGTCATATTTTATAATATGTGTATCTTCTTGGCTGATGACTTCAAACATCATAGAACAGCAATTACGTTTTAATAATTCTTTAATTTCTTCTTGTAAGCTTGTAGGTAGTTGTTTGGAATAAATTTTTAAACAAATCTACATGCATACCTTCTGTAGTAGATTTAGAAGCAAAGACTAACTCATCATTAATGACACCAAGAATAGCGAGGTATCCATTTTCTTTAGTTCGAATTTCTACAGGGAAGGAGAGAGTATTAGCTAAATTATTTAATTCAGTTTCTGGTCGTTCGTTGAGATTAAAGAATTTATTATAACTACGTAATTTCACATCTCCTGTCATGCGATCAACAAATAATCCCCGAGCTTGTACTGTAATTTCATTCCATAATCGTTTGTGGAATACACGTGAGGTAAAGTTCAAGGAATATAGGTTAGGGGAGCATTTTTTTACTTTTACTAATTTAGAATTACCTAAAATATTAATATCTTCATTTTGCGTGAAAATGACATGTTGTGTCATGTTTTGGTATTCATGGCGCATGTACTCTTTATCGTACACATCATTTTTAATACTATTTTAGTGAAAGTAGCTGCAGTAATATCAATGTATTTAAGCTCTCCACCAAATTCTACTTCTCCTTCTAAACAGAAGGAATATTTACCATCTGGAACACCACGATGACCATGAATTTGAATATAGTTCTGACACATACCTTTTTCGTAATTATTATCATATATTTTAGCAATATCTGTTTCGTAAGCTCCAAAACCATTTATAAAGGTAGAGGTAGCTATAAAGGTCATGTTAGGTACATAGGAAAGACCAGCATGGGATACTAAATATTTTTTGCCATGAAAGCTGAAAGGATAGCATTGACGAAGTGATTTATAAAAGAGGCGTAATTCTCGTTGAAGTGATTCTACATCTTTTTTTGTCATATCTTTTACGATAGGTGCTACTACGTCTTTCATAAATCGTTTGGTATGATCTAAGTTTGTATTGAATGCAAAGTTTGCAACATGTCGTTCGTGATTGCCTTCTAACATAATTGTATTAGGGAATGTGCTGAGACGCATCATTTCGTACATCATTTCTTTATTTTCAATACCGCGTTCTAAATAGTCACCGCAAAAGATATATAATGTTTTTTCATCCCACGGTGTAATAGCTTGTTGTAATGCCGTGTAACAGCCGTGAATATCACCGATGATACGCACTTTTTCATATCGATTAGTCAAATCTACGGTAAAGTAATTGTTGATTTCATCGATAGAATCAATTTTTCCTACAAAACTTTGGTAATGTAGTTGTCTTAATCACCTTGTGCATACGGTGAATAACTTGCTCCGGTACTCGTTTGTAATCTGTGCGTTCTGCATTACGAGCCAAGCATTCTTCTAATGATGTATCTGGTTCGTAGTAATATACAGTATATTTATATTTGTTAAGCAATTCTTTATATGCATTAACAGCTTTAGATGTAGTGTGGGTAGCATCTAAAACGATAAAGTCGCCATTGCTCATTCGTTTCTCTAAGCAATCTAGTAGGAGTTCCCAGGCCGGACCATTATCCTCTTGTGAAATATACCAGCCGTTTTCACCAAGGGAAGGGCTACGTAAAAGCATACGGAAATGATCGGCTTCAAGGGTGTAAGCCTCAAGATTGTTGTCACGAATCCACTGAGACTTACCACTAGCAGGAGCACCACGCATTAATAATAGTGTTCTCATAGTAATAGTCCTCTAATCTGCCCATAGGGCGTAATAAAATATAACTATATAAAAAACGAAACAATCATTATATAAAAAATGAAAAAGGGCATAAAAAAACAGCCTCAACGGAAATGAGAGACTGTCTTACTTGCTTTTAAAATTATAAAGCGTTTACTTTAGCTGCAAGGTTGGATTTTTTGCGAGCTGCAGTGTTTTTATGAAGTACACCTTTGGAGGCTGCTTTATCAATTACGCTAGTAGCATGAACAAGTGCTTGTTTTGCTTCTTCTACTGCGCCTGCTTGAACAGCTTCTACGGTTTTACGACTTGCTGTACGGATTTGAGATTTTACAGCGGCGTTTTTCGCACGACGTTCAGCATCCGTTTTTACGCTTCTAATACTGGATTTAATGTTTGGCAATTGAGTCACCTCCTTAAAAATCGTTTCTTATACCTGAATGATTATATCATACCACATATTGATACGCAAGGACTTTTCAGCCCAATATTTTCCTTGTAATATGAAGTATAAAACATTTTCTACTGTTCTTTAACTATAGCATATAAGTCTGTTTTATGAAATCAAGATTATTAATATATTTGCTAGCATTATAATTAGTTAATTATTTTGATTTTAAAAGTTAGTTAGCTCCATTATGTTATAATAAAGGATAGAATTAAGCGAGGTGTCTTATGAAAAAATTAATGATTATAGATGGCAGCAGTTTGTTATTCCGTGCATTTTTTGCGTTACCACCGTTGAAGTCTGCTTTGGGCACTCCAACGAATGCGGTGTATGGTTTTCTTAACTATGCTCATCAAATTGTACGAAGAGATTAATCCTGATTATATTGCTGTAGCTTTTGATAAAGGTCGTCAGACGTTCCGTACTGAAATGTACAGCGAATATAAAGGTAATCGTCCAGATGCACCAGAGGATTTACGACCTCAATTTAGTCTTATTCAAGATGTATTAAAAGCCTTAGGTATTTGTGTTATTGAAGAAGAAGGCTTTGAAGGGAGACGATATCCTAGGATCTTTAAGTAAGAAATTTGGTACTCCAGAGATGTCTGTTCAAATTATTACTGGTGACCGCGATAATCTGCAGCTCGTTACAGAGCATAGTCACGTGTTCTTAACTAAAAAAGGTATTTCTGATATGTTAGAGGTTACTCTTGATAACATGGAAGAACTCTATGGCTATGGTCCTGATAAGGTTATCGAAATGAAAGCCCTTATGGGTGACTCCGCTGATAATATTCCAGGCGTACCAGGTGTAGGTGAAAACGGCCCTTAAATTGATTACAGAATACGGTAATCTTGAGTCCGTATATGACCATATCGAAGATATTTCCGGTAATAAATTAAAAGAGCGACTCGTAGAAAATAAAGACTTAGCGTTTTTATCTCGTGAATTGGCAACCATTAAGACAGATATGGATTTATCTTACAAGGTTGAAGATTTTGTACAAAATTTCCATACCTCTGAAGTACAGCCTTTATTTGAAACCTTGGATTTACAAAATTAACGCCTCGTATCGTACAAGTAATGGGTGGAGAGGAAGCAGCTTTTGGTGATCCTGGTTCTTTATTTGCTCCACAAGAGGAAGTTTCTCTAGATGATTTAGCAGATGCTAAGGCTTTAACCTCTGAGTTCTATACAGATAAAACGGTGGCAATACATGTTGTATTAGATGGTAAAACTCCATTTAGAACAGTAACGAATGCGTATTTATCTAATGGTGATACTATTGTAAAAACAGATGATACTAAAGCTGTATTAGCTGTTTTACAAGGTGCAAATGCTATTGTTACTACTCAAACCAAAGAGATTATTGAAGCCTTTGGTGAAGATGCACCAGCTGAGATTTCTCTATTTAACGATGATAAAACCGCTCGTGTCCATGATATGTCTCTTCTTGCGTACTTGTTAGATCCTACGCGTACTAACTATAGTTATCTATATTTAACGGAACGTTTCTCCGTACCAAGCATTGCTAGTGGTAGTGTAGATGTAGAATGCGTGTCTATGGTGAAAGCTTTACTCGCTATGAACAAAGTAGCTTGTGAATCTGCACGCCGTGAAGAGCTTTGGTCTCTATATGAAACGATTGAGTTGCCATTGATTCATACTTTAGTAGTAATGGAGAAAAATGGTATTTACATTGATACAGAAAAATTAGCTGAAACTACGGCTCGTTTTAAAGAGGAACTTGCGCAAGTACAGCAAGAGATTTACGATATCGCAGGGAAACTTTCAACATTAACTCGCCTAAACAATTGGGTGTTATCTTGTTTGAAAAGATGAACTTGCCAATCATTAAGAAAACTAAGACTGGCTATTCTACAGATGCAGAAGTACTTGATATGCTTCGTCATGAAAGTCCGATTGTAGAGAAAATCTTGGCATACCGTTCTGTAGCTAAGCTAGTATCCACGTATTGTGAAGGCTTGGCCGTTCTTATTAATGATAAGACTAAACGCATTCACACTACCTTCAATCAAATGGTTACGGCTACAGGACGTCTCAGCTCCTCTGACCCAAACTTACAAAATATTCCGGTCCGTACTGAAAAAGGGGGTAGAGAAATTCGTGCCTTATTCTATCCAGGTGCAGGTTACGATACCTTGGTGAGCGCCGATTATTCTCAAATTGAATTGCGCATCTTAGCTCACTTGTCTGGCGATGAAGCATTAATTAAAGCCTTCGTAGAAGGCAAGGATATTCACCGTTTTACTGCGGCGGAGGTACTAGGAAAATCTCAAGAGGACGTTACGAGTGAAGAGCGTTCTCATGCTAAAGCCATTAACTTTGGTATCATTTACGGTATTTCCGACTTTGGCTTGTCTCGTGACCTTGGTATTACACGGGGTGAAGCTAAAAACTATATTGATTTATACTTTAGCCGTTATCCGAAGGTTAAAGAGTATATGGAGCGCATGGTTCAAGAAGCTCATGAAACTGGTAAGGTTCGCACTATGTTCGGTCGTCAACGTGAATTGCCTGATATTAACAGCCGTAATTTTAACCGTCGCTCCTTTGCAGAACGTACGGCAATGAATACACCAATTCAAGGTACTGCGGCAGATATTATTAAGTTGGCTATGAACCAAGTCGAGAAAAAGCTAGAAGATGGAAACTTTACATCTCGTCTTTTATTACAGGTACATGACGAACTTGTGTTAGAAGTGGTGAACTCTGAATTAGAAGCAGTAGAAGAATTATTGCGTAGTACTACTATGCAATCTGTTGTGGAGTTACAAGTACCTCTTATTGTAGATGTACATCATGCGGAAAATTGGGCATTAGTCAAATAATAGTTTCTTAATATTAGTTTATTAAAAATAGAAGGTATATATGTTTAAAATAGGATTAACTGGTGGTATTGCATCGGGCAAGAGTACAGTCCTTACCTATTTTAAGGACAAAGGAATACCTTATATCGATGCAGATATCGTCGCTCGTGAGGTAGTAGAGCCTGGTACTGAAGGTTTAGAAGCAATTGTAGATGCCTTTGGTTCTAATGTATTGCATGATGATGGTACATTAAATCGTGAAGCACTGGGAGCTATTGTCTTTCACAATGAAGAAAAACGACAATTGTTAAATGGCTGTCTAAAAACGCATATTCGCAATCGTATTTTGGAACTAACATCTCAATATGAATCGGTTAATACACCGATTTTAATCTATGATATTCCATTACTCGTAGAGGGGGAATGGTATACCATGATGGATGAGGTGTGGCTCGTTTATGTAAACGAACTAACTCAAATAGAACGCTTGATGAGTCGTAATAGATTTTCTAAAGAGGATGCTCTGGCTCGTATTAAGAGTCAAATGCGACTCGACGATAAACGATCTTTTGCAGATCTAATCATTGATAATAATGGTACGCCTCAGGCTTTGACCGCACAACTAGATACTATTTGGAGTGACCGTTTAGAGCCGCTTTTACAAAAACCTCAATAATAACAGTACATGTGTCAAAATTGGTATATAAAAAATAGTATTAAATGGTATAATAAGCCCATGTAATTTAGTATCATATTGTCTATCATTTTCTTATATGCTAGATAATGGTAAATGTTATAGTAATTATACGTAGAAAGGGGGATATATGAAACGTGCAACGGCAACGGCGCTGTCTTGCGTCGTACTTGGATGGTTTTATTTTACACATCTAGATGATCCTTTGGCGCGTCAAACCGCGTATCCCTTTAACTATAGAGATGTAGTCATGGCTGCCGCTGAGAAAGAGCAAGTGCCTCCATCCTTGGTGGCTAGTGTAATCTTGGCTGAAAGTAAATACAAGAACACTGCTGAGTCTGAAACAGGTGCTCTTGGGTTAATGCAACTCATGCCTGATACGGCTCGTTGGGTAGCACAACAAGTTGGCCATGGCAATTATACAGATCGCCAATTAAAAGAACCTACCACTAATATTGAGTTAGGCACTTGGTACTTAGGTTATTTATTAAAGGAATTTAATGGTGACGAAGTACAAGCATTAGCTGCTTATAATGCAGGTCGTGGCCATGTGGAATCTTGGCTTCAGGAGAATAAGTGGAATGGTATGGCTGATACAATTCCGTTTCCTGAGACGCGTAGCTATGTAAAGGCTGTTTTACAGTATCAAGAAAGATATGAGGCATTGTATGGAAACGATCATTGAAGCTTGTAAAGGCTTAGACTATTCATGGTTGCCTCAAAGTGTTGAAGGTTTTACTTTAGTTACATCTAGTGATAGTGACTATACAGAGTTAGCTAATCGTATTGAACGTGGAGAAGAGGTTTTAAGAGTACCTATTTTCCATTATCAAAATGACTTAGGTTGGCGTTGGTGTGCCTTATACGATAAAGAGGTAGAGGATTATACGGTACATATTGAGATGCCTTTGTTTTCCTTTGTGGATATTTCCTTTGTAAGAGCTGATTTAGAATCCTTTTGGAACGGTCTTAAGGAACGATGTGTGAAGGGCTTAACAAATATGTTAATCGAACCATCTAATAATTTTACCTTTACTTATCGTCGCAGAGGGATTCTTACATGGGACTTCTCCGAAGTTATGCCTGAAGAGTTAGAAGGTTTTGTTCGAGATATTGATCCTGCTCACGGGATTCGCATGATTAATGGTTCTTTTATTATCGGTGAATATCGTAAGATGGATGAATGTACTGGATTATTGCTATATTATAACGAATTACGTGATGAGTACTTTGCAGAGCTTCGTTATAAAAACTATCCTGAAATAGACCATCATTTAGATGCTAAAAATTTAGTTGATTTAACCGCTGTTCTTCGTGAGCATCTAGGTCCTATATTAAAAGGGTTAAATGAGCGGGTTGACTAATAATTGTAAAGTGTGACTATGCTATTTTTTGAGTTATTTTATATTATATGAAATAATCTAAGTGGGAATGTTTGGTTAAAGCCCATAAGAAAGCGTAGAATTTGTATATACACAGTAAATGTGATATACTATATATGACTTTTATATAAATCTTTTAAAAGAGTGGGCTTATGTCCACTCTTTCATTTATGATTAGCCTAATTTTAAGGTGAATGAATCAAGAGATATATACAAGATGTTGTAATGAAGGAGGCGATGGCTATGAAGAGAGAAGCAGTGGAGGAATTTGTATCCTCTGTAGTTGAAGGTATAATAGCCGGCACCGATATGGAACTCGTTGATGTAGACTATGTGCGCGAACGCGATTGGTATTTGCGCGTCTATCTCGACAAACCAGGTGGTGTAGATTTGGATGATTGTCAGTTGGTGAGCGAAAAATTAAGTGCTGTCCTCGACGAAAAAGATCCAATTACGGAAAACTATTTATTGGAAGTATCTTCTCCAGGCTTAGATCGAGTTCTTAAGAAGGATAAGGATTTGATTCGCTATAATGGCCGAGACGTAGATATTCAGTTATTTAAACCTGTTAATGGCAGTAAGCAATTTACTGGTGCCTTACAAGGTTTTACGGATACAACTATCGACTTTACTATTAATGGTGAAAGCATAACATTTGAACGTTCTGCTATTGCACAAATTCGATTACATCTTGATTTTTAATATATGGAGGCATACGAGTGAGTCAAGAATTAATTCAAGCGGTAATGGTACTTACAAAGCAAAAAGGTTTTGCTCCTGAGGTTATCTTTGAATCCTTAGAGGCTGCATTATTGCAAGCATATCGCAAAGAACCAACATCTAACCCAGATGCGTACGTTGTGATTGACCGCGAAACAGGCGTTTATAAAGTAATGGCAAAAAAACAAGTAGTAGAAACTGTGGAATTACCTGAAACAGAAATCAGCTTGCTTGATGCTCGCAAAAAAGATAAACGTTTTGAGATTGGTGACGTAGTAGAAGTAGATGTAACTCCTGCCAACTTTGGTCGTAGCGCTGCCCATACTGCAAAACAAATGCTCATTCAACGTTTGAAAGAGGCTGAGCGCAGCGTAGTATACGAAGAATACTATAGTCGTGAAGGTGATATCATCACTGGCGTCATTACTCGCGTAGAAGGTAAAAACGTATTTATTGATCTTGGTAAAACAGAAGCAATCTTACCACCAACAGAGCAAATTGCTACTGAAACATATCGTGAAGGGGACCGCATTAAGTGCTATATCGTAGAGGTTAAGAAAACTACGAAAGGCCCTCAAATCATGATTTCCCGTACACATCCAGGCTTATTAAAACGTCTCTTTGAATTAGAAGTGCCAGAAATCTTTGAAGGCGTAGTAGAGCTTAAATCTGTAGCTCGTGAACCTGGTATGCGCTCTAAAATCGCCGTATATAGCCGCGATGAAAATGTTGATCCTGTAGGTGCTTGCGTAGGTCCTAAAGGTCAACGTGTACAACATATCGTTGATGAATTACACGATGAAAAAATTGACATTGTTAAATGGGATGAAGATCCAGCAATTTACATTGCTAACTCCTTAAGCCCGGCAAAGGTTATATCTGTAGATGTAAGTGAAGAAGAAAAATCTTCTTACGTAGTAGTACCTGACTACCAATTATCTTTAGCGATTGGTAAAGCTGGTCAAAATGCTCGTTTAGCGGCGAAGTTAACAAACTGGAAAATCGATATTAAAAGCGAAACTCAAGCTGCTGAAGAACCTTTCACAGGTTTTGGCAATGCTGAGGAAGGTGAATAGTCATGAAACCGAAATCCCAACCTATGCGCACGTGTGTAGGATGTGGTGAGCCTAAGGCTAAACGTGAATTGATTCGCGTAGCTTTGAGCCCAGACGGTAATATCAGTATTGATCGCACTGGTAAAGCACCAGGACGTGGAGCCTATCTATGTGAATCCATGTCGTGCTTTGAGCAAGCCTATAAGGCAAAACGATTAGAACGGTCATTAAAGCATGGTGTATCGAAAGAGATATACGAAGCGTTACAACGTGATTTACAAGAGAATGAGTAATCACTGATATACATGAATGAAGATAAAATTTTGAATCTCTTAGGTCTAGCACAACGAGCAGGTAAAGTTATTTCCGGTGATTTCATCGTAGAAAAGGCTATGAAGAGAAAGGAACCGAAATTGGTACTTCTCGCTGGTGACTGTGCAGCCAATAATGAAAAGAAATATACTCAATTAGCAGAGACACATCAAATTCCACTTCATAGTATTGCCAATAAAGAGGCATTAGGAACAGCCATTGGTAAAGAAGTTAGGGTAGTAGTTGCCGTACTAGATGATGGATTTGCAAAGGCCATATTAAAAGAGATTGATCGATAATAAGGGGGTATGTAGATGTCCAAAAAGCGCGTCCATGAAATCGCCAAAGAGTTCGGCGTAGAAAGTAAGCAGATTATTTCTATTTTGCAACAACATAATGTAAATGTTACGAAAGCAGTTAATTCTGTAGATGATTCCGGTTATGAAATTGTAAAAAAACAATTGAGTAAGAAATCTGAAGCACCTAAAGTAGCACAAAAAACAGAACAAAAAGTAGAACAAAAATCTGCTCCAACTGCAGCTCATAAACAAGAAGCTGCGCCACATAAACAACAACATTCAAATCGTTCTAACGAACAGAAAAAGGATAATCGTAAACAAGGTGGTCAAAAACAAGACGATCAATCTAAACAAAACGACCACAAAAAAGGCAATGTACGTCACGTACAAATTTCTGAGCCTACACGTAAATCCGATGGTAACCAACATGGTGGTGACCGCGCTAATAACCGCCCTAATAACAATAATAACCGCAATAATGACAACCGCAATAATAACGGTCGTCCTAATGATGCGCGTAATAACGACAATCGCAATAACGATAACCGTAATAGCGACAACCGCAACAACGATAATCGCAACAACGATAATCGCAATTCTAATAACAACGATCGCAGTAACAAGAAAAATAAAAAAGGTGGCAACAATCGCCCTCAATCCTTGTTATCTACATCTATGCAAAAGAAAAAGAATCGCGTAAAACATCGTAATGAACAGTACTTACAACAAAAAGCTGAGGCTGAACGTAAGGCTGAAGCAGCGATTGCCACAGAAATTGAATTGTCTGGTTCTTTAACTGTTAAAGAACTAGCTGAAAAAATGGGCCGAGAAGTATCTGAAATTATCAAAAAATTGATGCTTTTAGGTGTAATGGCAAGTATTAACCAAGAGGTTGATGTTGATACAGCTACAATCGTAGCAGAAGAATTTGGTGTAACTGTAACTGAAGTAGAACCTGAAGAGGATCCTACTGATATTATCGAAATTGAAGATGCACCAGAAACATTAAAACCTCGTCCACCAGTAGTTACTATCATGGGTCACGTTGACCATGGTAAAACATCCTTATTGGACGTAATTCGTCAAACTAACGTAACAGCTGGCGAAGCTGGTGGTATCACTCAACATATCGGTGCATACCAAGTTCGTTATAATGATAATAAAATTACATTCCTTGATACTCCTGGCCATGAAGCGTTTACTGCTATGCGTCTACGCGGTGCGAAATCCACGGATATTGCAGTTCTTGTAGTAGCTGCTGACGACGGTGTAATGCCACAAACTATCGAGGCTATTAACCATGCTAAATCTGCAGATGTACCTATTATCGTAGCCATTAATAAAATGGATAAACCAGGTGCTAACCCAGACCATGTTAAACAACAATTGTCTGAACATGGCCTTTTACCAGAAGAATGGGGCGGCGATGTAATCATGGTTCCTGTATCTGCTAAACAAAAACAAGGTATCGACGACTTGCTCGAAAATATCTTGCTCGTAGCAGAAGTTATGGAATTGAAAGCTAACCCTAACCGTAAAGCTTATGGCGTAGTTATCGAGGCTCAACTTGATAAAGGCCGTGGTGCTGTATGTACCGTATTGGTACAAAAAGGTTCCCTCCGTGTAGGTGACACAGTACTTGCTGGTACTGCATACGGTAAAGTTCGCGCTATGACAAATGAACGTGGCGAAAAAGTAAAAGTAGCTCGTCCATCTATGCCAGTAGAAATCTTGGGCTTCTCCGAAGTTCCACAAGCTGGTGAAATCATCAATGGTATGGATGATAACGAAGCACGTGCAATCGCTGAAAAAGCGTATTGCAAAACAACGCGTTCAAGAATTACAAGCAACTCACAAAGTTACATTGGATGATATTTTCAACCAAATTCAACAAGGTGAGTTAAAAGACCTTAATATCATCATCAAAGCTGACGTTCAAGGTTCTGTAGAAGCATTGCGTCAATCTTTAGAAGGTATTAAAAATCCTGAAGTTCGTATTGTTATCGTCCATGCTGCGGTAGGTGCTATCAACGAATCCGATATCATGTTGGCTTCTGCATCTAATGCAATCGTAATGGGCTTCAACGTACGTCCTGATGCTAATGTTCGCCGCGCTGCGGAAAATGAAAAAGTTGACCTTCGTACATATCGCGTAATCTATGATGCTATCAACGACGTTGAGTCTGCTATGCGTGGTATGTTAGCACCTCAATTCAAAGAGGTTATCGTTGGTCGTGCTGAAGTACGTCAAGTAATCTCTACACCTAAAGCAATTGTTGCTGGTTCTTATGTAACTGAAGGTCGTATTACTAACGACTCTGAAGTACGTTTGATCCGTGATGGCATCGTCGTATTTGAAGGTAAGGTTGACTCCTTACGCCGCTTCAAAGACGAAGTGAAAGAGGTTAAAACATCCTTCGAATGTGGTATTTCCTTGGAAGGTTACCGCGATGTGAAGGAAGGCGACGTTATCGAAGCATACTTAATGGAAGAAATTGCACCTCAATTCTAGGAGGTTTATATGAGTGACGTTCGTGTCAGAAAATTACAAGAATTTATCAAACAAGAGGTAAGTCAAATGTTGATGCGCGGGTTGAAGGACCCTCGCATCGGATTTACTACGATCACTGATGTTCATGTAACAGGTGATTTACGGGAAGCTACGATTTATGTTTCCTTGTTTGGTTCTGATAAGGAAAAACAAGATACCCTTATCGCATTAAAGCATGCAGCTGGCTATATTCGTACTGAGCTTGGCAAAGTACTTAAATTGCGCCATATTCCTTCTATCACTTTTGATAAGGATACGTCTTTAGACTATAGCATGCATATTGAATCCCTTTTGAATGAAATCAAAAAGGACGAAGAAACAAATTAACACAAAGGATACAGAACATGAGTAAGATTACTATTAATCAATTACATATGGCTCTGTGTGAAGCTAATTCTATTATGCTAACCGTCCATGTTAGACCTGATGGCGATGCTATCGGGTCCATGGTGGCCTTTTACGAAGCCCTTATAGGACAAGGTAAAACTGTATATATGGTAGTGGATGATGTAGTTCCTGAGAAATACTCATTCTTACGATATACGGACCACATCCATGATGTAGCGTACTTTGAAACTAATCCAGTTGACATTGATATGCTTATGGTTTTGGATGCTAGCACGTATGAGCGAATTGGCAAAGTAGGTGCACTCTGGAGTGCACCTATTTTTAATATAGACCACCATATTTCCAATACGGAATTTGCTGATCATCTATATTTGAAGCCAGAATTTGCTGCTACAGGTGAAATTGTTACGGACTTATGTACGAAATGGAATTGGCCTATCACCGAGTCGATGGGCACCGCATTATATATGGCGATTGCTACAGATTGTGGGTTCTTTAAATTTAGTAACACCACAGCGAATACCCTTGAAATGGCTGCTAAATGTGTAGCTGCAGGGGCTAGACCAAATGTTATTTCTGAAACGATTGAAGCCGTATCTGCTAGTCGTCTTGAATTAACTAAACAAGTAATGCAAACTATTGAGTTCCACAAGAATAATACAGTAGCGACCATTGATTTGAATCGAGAAGCTATGAATATTCTTGGAGATGATACAGATGGTTTTGTAGATATTATTAGAAACGTCGATACTGTTGATGTAGCCATTTTATTAAAAGCTGAAGCCGATGATAGAACTCGCGTTAGTTTACGTTCTAAAGGCATTGATGTAAACGCAGTAGCCAGTCACTTTGGTGGAGGCGGTCATATTCGCGCTTCTGGTTGCACTATTAATCTACCGTTAGAAAAGGCAAAACAAGCTCTTATTGAGGTAATTAAGTAATGGATGGCATTTTACCATTTTTAAAACCGCCTGGTATTACAAGTCATGATGCTGTAGCCATTTGTCGTCGTATTTTAAAAGAAAAGCGCATTGGTCATAGTGGTACACTTGATCCGATGGCTTATGGTGTATTACCTATATTTCTTGGTAAGGCTACACGCCTTATAGAGTATACTGAAGGTTTTGATAAAACCTATGTAGCTGAATGTAAATTTGGAACTTTTACAGATACTGAAGATAGCTCTGGACAACCTGTATTACCTGATACAGATATGGTGTTGCGTGACGGTGTTGTATTGAATGAATCTATTCAGTTTTCTGAGCTCTCCGGATCTATGCTTAAGCCAACATTTGATGAATTGGTTAATACCTTGAATACCTTTGTAGGCGTTCAAGATCAGAGGCCATCTAAGTATTCTGCGATTAAAGTAAATGGTATTCGAGCTTATGAATATGCACGAAAAGGGATCCCTGTAGAGTTGCCATTACGTCAAATTCATATTAAACACATTGAATTAATAGCCTATGGATTCCCATACTTTACGGTTCGCGTTACTTGCTCAGGCGGGACTTATATTCGTTCGTTATTACGCGATATTTGTATTTCTCTAGGCATACCAGGAACTATGACATCTTTAGCACGTACTCAAGTGGGACCTTTTGCTATCGATTCCGCAAAAATAGCGGAAGAGTTAATGTTACATGGTGAAAGCCTTTTACTACCAACAGAAGCGGCGGTATCTCATCTTTCACAAGTGACTGTAAATAGTGTACAATTAAAGATGATGGTGCAAGGCAAGGAGTTGCCTATTAATAGTGAATTTTTTTTCACTGAGCCAGATAATTTGTATAGAGCCTATGGACCGTATGGTTTTATTGGTATTATGAAACGAACAAACCACTCCTTAAAGGTGGAAAAAAATATTTTTATTGAAGGATAAGTATGAAACAAATACATTCGTTTGATGAACTACGTCAAATCAAAGATACAAAAGTATATGCCCTTGGTACCTTTGATGGCATTCATCGAGGTCATCAACGAGTTATACGTAAGGCTGTTGAGGAGGCTGCATCAGTTAATGGTGTTAGTATCATCATAACCTTTGAACATCATCCGTTGACGATACTACATCCAGAACGAGTTCCTAAACGGTTGATTCAAGAAGACCTTTTGAATACAGTCATTGAAAGCCTCCAGGTGGATTATATTTTGCGATTACCGATGACTGAAGCATTACTTAACATGCGTGCTGATGAGTTTTTAGATGCTCTTTGCAAAGATACTAATGTGGAAGCTATCGTTGTTGGTGAGAATTTCACATTCGGTGCTAAAGGGCTAGGTAATCCTGAATATATGAAACAAGTATTGGCAGATAAGGCGATACAAGTTTTAGTTCAGCCTTTATTGCCTTGTGATGGACTTAGTACTCCTATTTCGAGTACTGAAATTAGAAAAGCTATTCGAGAAGGCCGTCTAGAAGATGCCACTCATTGGCTTGGTCGACCATTCCAGTTTAAAGGTACTGTAATAAAAGGTGATCAACGGGGACGTACATTAGGATTCCCTACATTAAATTTATTGCTTCCTAATGAAATGGCTACACCTCCTGATGGAGTATATGCTAATCGTGTATGCATTGATGGCATTTGGTATGATGGGGTAGGTAATGTTGGAGACAATCCTACATTTAAAAACCAGTACCATAGATGTGAAGTACACGTGTTTGACTTTGACCAAGATATATATGGAAAAGAAGTAATCGTACAATTTATTTCCTATCTTAGAGGAGAAGTTAAATTTAATAACTTACAAGATCTTATCGATCAAATGAAGGTAGATGAAGAACAGGCGTTAGCTATTTTAGCTAATGCACAATAAGGGGGTTCTCATGGATATTAAAGAAGCTCGCAAACAAATTGACAGTATTGATACTGTTTTAGTCGGTGAATTTGAAAAAAGACTATCCTTAATTAAAGAAATTGGCAAATATAAAGATGAACATCATTTGCCACTCGTCGATGAAGAACGGGATGCAAGTATCATTGCTATGCATCGTTCTAACTGCAAAGATGAGTCTTTAGCGAACTATGTGGAAAAATATATGAAAACTATTGTTTCCATGAGTAACGATTACTTAAAAGAAAATATGCATAAACATATTTTCCTCATTGGGATGCCTGGTGCAGGTAAGACTACGGTAGGTAAGGTTCTTGCTAAAGAATTAGGTAGAGACTTCTTCGATTTAGATCAAACAATCCAAAATAAGGTTGGTAAATCAGTACAAAATATTTATATTCACGATGGTAAAGATGCTTTCACTGAATACGAATATACTACAATCAAAGAATTGATTCACAATAAACCATCTGTTATTGCTACAGGTGGTGGTACAGTTACTTATGATAAAACTGTAAACTTAATGCGCAATAACGGTCTTGTTGTATTCGTTAATCGCGATGTAAATCATATTCTAGATGATTTGGATCTTGAAATTCGCCCACTTGTAAAAGAAAGTATTGAGTATATATTTAATGTATACGAAGAACGATACCCATTATACGAAGAAGTGGCGCATATCAAAATTGGTAACGAAGGTAGCATTACCGATGCAGTGCAAGAAATTATTGAAGCCTTGCCTAATACGGAGAAATAATGGACGCCATACGAGGATTTGTATACCGAACTATATATGAGAATACACAGCGTACATATTGCGTTTTTATCCTCAAAGATTATAATGAGGAATACATTACTTGTACCGGCAAATTCGAGTCTCCTAAAGAAGGGGAAGATATTGAAGTACGAGGCCGCTATGTAGAGCATGAAAAGTATGGTCGCCAATTCGATGCGAACAGTGTGGAAAAATTAAAGCCCGATAATATGGGTGCTGCTAAAACGTATTTACTAAACCTAGGTATAAAGGGATTTGGTGAGAAGTCTGTAGAGAAGGTTCTCGACTATTTTGGCATTCGTATTTTAGAGATTTTACGACAGGAACGTCCTGAAGAAATTAAGGATGTTCCTGGTCTTCGAAAAAGTGTTAAGGATGAACTATTTAATACATTACTTGGTGAAGGTATTTTATCCGATTTAAATCACTTTTTTGAAAGTCACCATATTTCTTCTAAATGGAGTCGAACTGTATATACTTATTACGGTGTTCAGTCGGTAGCTGTTATAGAGGATAACCCTTATACTTTGTTGCGTGTTGCACCAGACATGCTCTTTGGTACGGCTGATACACTGGCGGAACATTTAGGTATTACTGGCAGTGATTCTCGCCGTTTAGAGGCTGGTTTAGAATGGATTTTACGCAGTTTAGATAATCAAGGTCATACATGCCTTGCCTGTAGATCAACTTATAGGTCGGTTAGATGATCTTTTACAAACTGATGTAGATGATATTGCTAACTTTATTGAAAGTCTTTTAGAGCAAGGTGCATTGTATAGCACGTATTACGAAGATATTTTATATATCTATCCACCAGAAATGTATGTTTCTGAAGTGGAAAGTGTGCACTATACTCGGGAAGTTTTTATTAGAAGCAGATCCAATTGCTTTAGATATTCCTAAGCTTTATAGAACGTTTTGAACAAGATAACCATATTACCTTTGGCGATGCTCAAAAAGAGGCTATTCAGCTTTCTTTCTTTGAGAAGTTTTCCCTCATAACCGGTGGTCCTGGTACGGGCAAAACAACGATTATTAAGGCTTTAGTAAAAGGGTTCCAACTGGGTGGATTAGGTCGTATTATCTTATGTGCCCCTACGGGGCGTGCTGCGAAACGTCTTACAGAGGCAACGGAGTTTGAAGCTACTACGATACATAGATTATTGGTACCTGTTCAAGGTAGTGATTCCTATGATTTTACTAAGAACGAGGATGATCCATTAGATATAGATGTTATTATCATCGATGAAGCATCTATGCTCAATGTTCGTCTATTCTATTCATTAATGGCCGAATTCCTAAAGAGGCCCATGTTATTATTGTAGGCGACGTGGATCAATTGCCACCTATTGGGGCTGGTTTTGTATTAAAAGATTTGCTTGATAGTGATTGCGTGCCTTATACACGACTCAATCAGATTTATCGTCAAAGTTCGGGTAATACTATCGTTGAAAGCGCTTATGCTATCAATCGTGGGGAAATGCCGAACCTAGATGGTGTGAGTGAAGAGTTTTCTTTTATTCCTGTTAAATCCTATGACATGATGATGAAAGCCATCATCGATGTATATAAACGAGAACAGGAATATGTAGAGGATGAATTAGATATTCAGATCATTTCTCCTATGCGTCGTGGTGAAGCCGGTAGTACATTGATTTCTCAATATGTACAACAAGCTGTTAATCCACCGGATAGCTATAAAGGGGAAGCACGTGTAAATGGTATTACTTATCGCGTTGGCGATAAGGTTATTCAAATCTTAAATGACTATGAGTTAGAGGTTTTCAATGGTGAAATTGGTATAATCTACGCCATTACACGAACGGACATTTGTATCCGATTTATCCATAAAGAGGTTCGTCTACCTATCGATGAAGCACATATGATTATGCCAGCCTATGCTATTACGGTTCATAAAAGCCAAGGTAGTGAGTATGGCGTAGTTATTATTCCATTTGTCCCTAGATATGGTGGTATGTTACAACGCAACTTGTTGTATACTGCTGTTACCCGAGCAAAACGAAAAGTTATTATCGTTGGTACTACTAGTGCTGTTGAACGTGCCGTACGTACCGTTAATGGTGATGAACGATATACATTGTTTAAAGAACGACTACAAGGGAGATGTGATTCTTAAATGAGTCTTTGGATTTCCTATTTCCACCTGTTTGTCCTCACTGTGGGGATCCTGTAGCAACACAAGGTGATTGGTGTAAAACTTGTTTTACAGATCTATTACATATTCGTCATGTGCCACATAAATTTTTACATCATGTAGATGATGTATGTGTGCTAGCTGAATATCGTGGTGGTCTAAAGTCTATGATTTACGATGTAAAATTTAATGAGCAGTCCAAAGGGGCCGCTCCTTTTTTAGCATCGTACAACTTTTACATGAAATACGATATATTTAATATAGTTAGTCATAATTGTAAAACCGTATATGACTATATTGTACCTGTACCGTCTAGTGTGAAAAAAATAAATAAGAGGGGATATAATCAAGTTGATTTATTTTTCAGTCATTGGGCACAGTCTTTACGAAACATCGATAATAAGCATTTTATTTGGTTAGACTGTATATATAAATTTGATACTTCAAACGATATGTGGGCTTTAACAAATAAGGAGAGACATCAAAATATTGATGATGCCTTTGTCGTAAAAGCTGAGTATAAGCATATGGAATTGGCTAATAAAAATATTTTAATTGTTGATGATATTTATACGACAGGCGCAACAATTGAGGCCGTAACAAAGGTGTTGAGGTCATATAAACCTCTTAAAATTGACGCTTTAACATTAGCTAGTGGGAGTTTTTAAATTTCCACCAAAAAAGCGTCCACCTTATGGTGAACGCTTAGTAAGTCTATTAGCCAAGAACATCAATAAAAGCTTTTACTACATCTGGATCGAAAAGGGAACCAGATGCACTGAAGAGTTCTTCTTTTGCTTTAGCTTTAGTTTTTGCCCAAAACTCGGTAGAAGGATTCACTGTTGTATCATAGTAATCGGCAACAGCAATAATTCGAGCTCCTAATGGAATGTTAGCACCTCGTAGATGTTTTGGATAACCAGAGCCATCCCATTTTTCGTGGTGGTAACGAATATAAGGCAAGATTTGTTGGCAGCAAGGGTAGTTTTCGATCATATTGGCACCACTTGCAGCATGTTGCTTATACTTGGACATTTCTTGCTTATTTAGATATGGAGATTTTTGAATTAATGCATTAGGTACCATTAATAGCCCTACATCATGAAGTAAAGCTGCGTGACGTATTTGTTCAATTTCATTTAATGGTAAGCCCATTTTAGCAGCAATACTAACTGCATAGTTTGAAACTTGGATAGAATGAGTATAGAGATGATAGCTTTTCATTTGTATCATCTGCAAAAGCTGAGCGCTTATTGCTTCTAAACTGTCCTTTTCCAGTTCATACAACCCAGATGGTTGCATCAATGATAACATAAACATAATAAACCCCTCTAACTTACGTACAGAACATTTGGTACAACCCCTCGTACTTATGTTCATATCGTACAACTTTAGGCCGTTCTAATTTAACAGTATACAAATTATACACCATAAATTATGTTTTGTGTATGACACGTATGTTCTTGCATACATGTTGTATTCATATTTGGCATACTAAAATGAATTGACTTTTTGAGAATACACTAGATATAGTACCTTGAAAAAATAATTTTAGAATTATTAAAATAATATGAAGATTTTTTTAGGTTTTCTATTCCAATTTTCTATACATCAAGAAATAGGGGTTGCAAAAAATATTCTCATTGGTCTGAGAACTCATCGTTATTATGTTTGGCTTTTGATTTATACCATCTATTTTCATTACTAGATTTGTTATTATACTATTGTAGGTTTATATATTATATACTATATGCTACCTATATAATTATCTTTTACCTAGACATGAATACTCTTATTCTTTATAATACGTCTATACGGGTCTGTGGTTGAAAGTCGATGCCAGTCGCAGGCAAAACGATCCACATAAGCAGTCTAAGAGACTGTGAGCATGGTGCGGCTTAGGTGTAAGTCCTGCCGGTTAAACCGAGAGAGGTAGTAGTGGGGAGTCTCAGACTTATGAGCGAACCTTCCAGCAGGCGAGTGTGGGGGCAAAGACCAGGTCAGCCGTATAGGGGCACATGAGGCTTTTCTCATGTGCTTTTTTCTTTTTATACATTTGTATATTCAAGAATCTATAGAAATCCACTACCTATGGGAAAGTTTCTATACATGGCTGTAATATTTATACATTACATGTATAAAACAAAAATATAGATATAGGAATTTTGCGATATTTTGGAATTTTTTATACAAATTTATTGACATAATTATACTAACTATATATACTGTTATAAAGTAGTAGTAAGTTAGAATGATGAGGTTGATAATATGATAAATAGCAAGTTGAAAAAATTAATTGTTGGTAGTTGTATGTTAGTTATGGCAGGTTCTTTAGTTGGTGGTTGTGGTTCTTCTAGTCAAACAACATCTAATAAACTTATAGTAGGTACTAATGCAACATTTGTTCCGTTTGAATTTAAGGATGAAAAAACTCAAGACTATACAGGTTTTGATATTGAATTAATCCGCGCTATTGGTAAACGTATTAATAAAGATGTAGAGCTTAAAAATATAGCTTTTGATGCTTTGATTCCAGCTTTAAATACTCGTGATATCGATGTTGCTGCATCTGGTATGACTATTACAAAAGCTAGAAGTGAAAAGGTATTATTCTCTTCTCCTTATTATGAAAATGCATTAGCAGTAGTTTATAAAGATGGTACAACTGTGAACTCTCTAGATGATTTGAAAGGTAAAAAAATTGCCGCTCAATTGGGGACTACTGGAGCAGATCTTGCACATAAAATTGAAGGTACTGCAGTAAAAGAATTTGACCATAGTAATGAAGCTTTGTTAGAATTACACAATGGTGGTGTTGATGCAACTGTAATTGATTTACCTGTTGCACAATATTACAGCACTAAGCATCCTGACCAACACATCAAATTTATGGCATATCCAAATACAAAAGAATATTTGGGCTTAGCAATGAATAAAGATAATAAAGCGTTGCAAGAACAAATTAATAAAGCAATTGCCGATATGAAGGCAGACGGTGAATTTAATACATTATATAAAAAATGGTTTAATGTAGATGCACCTGCTGATATGCCAGTGGTTTTAGAATTTAAATAATAGGAGAGATTATGAGTTTTAATTGGGGGTTAATTGCGGATAATTTGCCGCTCTTATTACAAGGTGCTCTTGTGACCGTAGAAATTACAGCTATGTCTGTAGGCTGTGGTTTCTTTATCGGTTTGTTAGTATCTTTAGCTAATTTATCTAAATTTAGTTTAGTTAGATTACTAGCCAAATGTTATGTAGATATCATTCGTGGTACACCACTTTTGGTACAAATTTTCTTGATTTATTTTGCTTTACCAATGATTACAGGTCAACGTATCGATCCGTTTATTGCAGCTGTTACGGCATGTAGTATTAACTCTGGTGCATATGTGTCTGAAATTTTCCGTGCTGGTATTCAGTCTATTGATAAAGGTCAAATGGAGGCTGGTAGATCTCTTGGTTTAACTTGGGGTCAAACAATGCGTTATATCATTATGCCTCAAGCTTTCAAAGCAATTATTCCACCATTAGGTAATGAATTTATTGCCATGTTGAAAGATTCCTCTTTAGTTTCTGTTATCGGTTTCGAAGAGTTGACACGTCGTGGTCAATTAATTATTGCTAAAACCTATGCATCCTTTGAAATCTGGGGTACAGTTGCCGTTATTTATCTTATTATGACGGTGACAATCTCACAATTAGTTGGATATCTTGAAAGGAAATATAGTATTAAATGATTAAATTAGAAAATGTACATAAATCCTTTGGTAAAAATGAAGTACTAAAAGGTATCAACCTACATATTAAACAAGGTCAAGTAGTTGTAATTATTGGGCCATCTGGTTCTGGTAAAAGTACTGTACTACGTACTATGAATTATTTAGAAGAACCTACATCTGGTAAAGTTATCGTTGATGGCATGGATCTATCTGATAAGAAAAAATTAAATGAAGTACGTGCTGAAGTGGGTATGGTTTTCCAAAACTTTAATTTATTTCCACATATGACCGTGATGGACAACTTAACCTTGGCACAAACTAAGGTTCGTAAAACATCTACTGATGAGGCTAAAAAAATTGGTCAAGCTTTACTTGATCGAGTTGGCTTAGGTGATAAAGCTAATGCATATCCTGATTCTTTATCTGGAGGTCAAAAGCAGCGTGTTGCTATTGCTCGTGCTTTGGCTATGAAACCTAAAGTAATGCTATTTGATGAACCAACATCTGCTCTTGATCCTGAAATGGTAAGTGAAGTTCTGGATGTAATGAAGTCTCTTGCAGAAGATGGCATGACGATGGTTATTGTTACTCATGAAATGGGCTTTGCCAAAAAAGTAGCGGATAGAGTATTATTTGTTGATGGTGGTTTGATCTTAGAAGATGATACACCAGAACGTGTATTTGACTCACCAACAAATGAAAGAACAAAATCTTTCTTGGATAAAATTCTATTAGATTAATTTATAAAATTATAGGAAGTAAACTCTAGAAATAGAGCTTGCTTCCTATTTTTTTATATTTTTAAAGTGAACTTTTTTTGTTCATATTAAATTTCATAATATATGTATTGCTATATATCTATTAATATATTTTATAGCACGGTGTGAAATGAATTGACTATTAAGAATATGTATAAGGTTTTCGCACAAATATTAATCTAAAAAATGCGATTATGGCTATAAATATTTGTGATATAACAATAATTTATACAGCCTTTTTGTGAAGTGATAATTTTTAATTCATATATTTTTATGATTATAAAATTATGTAATAAATTTATAGGTTGTTCGTAATTATTTATAATACTGATAAATAAAGGGTTTTTCGATGGTTAGGAAAGACGTATTCTCAAGTATTAATATTTGTATATTCATTAAAAATGTTGATATTATTGTTTGATATTTTATACATGCTGTGTTATGATACAGATATAGAGCAAGACAGTAAGACAATAAATATATTTTTAGGAGGAAATTACCATGTTAGGTAAAGTAAAATGGTTCAGCGCAGAAAAAGGTTATGGTTTTATTGAACGTGAAGACGGTAGCGATGTATTCGTACACTACTCTGCGATCCAAGACGAAGGCTTCAAATCTTTGACAGAAGGTCAAAATGTTGAATTCGATATCGTTGATGGTAACCGTGGACCTCAAGCTGCTAACGTTGTTAAAGCGTAATCACATACAAAATTATTCATAATAACAACATATAACAAAACCTCGACATAGTATTATGTCGGGGTTTTTGATTTTTTGTGGTAAAAAAATATACATATTTCTATAAAAAAATATAAAATTTTTATAGAAAAAAGAGGAGTTTTATAGGTAGATGTAGAAATACTAAATATAACACGAGAGATAAGGTTACATGATACCACACACTCGTATCTCGTGGATGATTTTTAGAAAGGGTGTTGACTTATGAAAGTAGCAATCAGAGGAAAAAACATTGAAGTGACAGATGCTTTAAGAGCATACATCGAGAAAAGATTGAGCAAATTAACTCGTTACTTCGATGATGAGTTAGATGCACAAGCGGTTCTATCCGTTGTTAAAGATAAGTCCACAATTGAACTTACATGCTTCGTTGATAAAATTGTTCTTCGCGGCGTAGAAACTAACGATGATATGTATGCTGCTATTGATTTAGTAGTAGATAAAATCGTTCGCCAAATTCATAAACATAAAACTCGTTTAGCTAAACGTTTCAAAAAACAAGAAGCTTTCCATCCAGAAGTGTTGGCAGCTCCTGTGGAAGAAGAAACTATCGAAGTTGTAAAACGCAAACACTTTGCAGTACGCCCAATGGATGTAGAAGAAGCGATCTTGCAAATGAACCTTATTGGTCACGACTTCTTTATGTTCTTCAATGCTGAAACTGAAGCAATGAACGTTGTATATCGTAGACATGATGGTTTCTATGGTTTAATTGAGCCAGAACTTCAATAACCTATAATGTCGGCTGAACTTAATCCTAACTCCTTTCTACTTTTAATCAGCCGATTATTATACTAAGGTGGATGACCGTTTTGAGTCATCCACCTTTTTTGTAAAAAATACTATAAATAATCGTGAAATGCCTTGAATTCTTTGACTATTCAAGGCATTTTCGTTATAATAAATTAGATAAAATAATGTAAGATGTCCTGTAGAGGAGTGATTTGTTTGTTAGGCTTTTTACAAAGGCTATTAGGCAATAACAACGCTAAAGAAATCAAAAAAATGCGTGCTATTGCTGATCATATTAATGAAATTGAACCAAACTATGTTAAATTAAGTGATGCTAACTTAGTGGCAAAAACCGATGAGTTTAAACGTCGTTTACAAAAAGGGGAAACGTTGGACGACCTATTGCCAGAAGCATTTGCTGTAGTTCGTGAAGCATCTAAACGCGTATTGGGTATGCGTCATTTTGACGTACAGTTAATGGGTGGTATTTGCCTGCATAATGGTAATATCGCTGAAATGCGTACTGGTGAAGGTAAAACATTAGTAGCTACATTGCCAGTATATCTTAATGCGTTGACAGGTAAGGGTGTGCACGTAGTTACAGTAAATGATTATTTGGCTACTCGTGACAGCGAGCAAATGGGTCGTTTATATAATTTCTTAGGCCTTTCCACAGGTCTTATTGTAGCTAATCTCGACTTTAACCAACGTAGAGAAGCATATGCATGTGATATTACGTATGGTACAAATAACGAATTTGGTTTTGATTATTTGCGCGATAATATGGTATCTGATGTACTTCAAATGGTACAACGTCCATTAAATTATGCTATTGTCGATGAAGTTGACTCCATCTTGATCGATGAAGCAAGAACTCCGTTAATTATTTCTGGTCCAGGTCAACGTTCCACAGATAATTATTATAAACTTGCTAAAATTGTTCCTCACCTTGTAAAAGATGAAGACTATATCATCGATGAGAAACAAAAAACTATTGCCCCTACAGATTCTGGTATCGAAAAGGTAGAGAAAATGCTTGGCGTTGAAAACTTATATGATGCCGAAAATATCGAGTTGAATCATTTGCTTGGTGCTTCTTTACGTGCCTATGCAATGATGCACCGCGATACTGATTACGTAGTTAAAGACGGTGAAGTTGTTATCGTCGATGAATTTACAGGTCGTTTAATGTTTGGTCGTCGTTATTCTGATGGCTTACATCAAGCTATTGAGGCTAAAGAAGGCTTGAAAGTTGAACGTGAAAGCCAAACTTTGGCATCTGTTACATTCCAGAACTACTTCCGTATGTATGAAAAATTAGCTGGTATGACTGGTACAGCTAAAACAGAGGAAAAAGAGTTTATCGACATCTATGGTTTAGAAGTAATTCCAATTCCTCCAAATAAACCATTGATTCGTATAGATTTACCGGATCAAATTTTCAAAACTAAAGCTGCTAAATATCGTGCTGTAGTTCGTAATGCTGTAGAACGTCATAAAGTAGGTCAGCCGCTTTTAATCGGTACTACATCTATTACACAATCTGAAGAACTTTCAGACATGTTGTTACGTGCCGGAGTTCCTCATAGTGTATTGAATGCTAAACACCATGAAAAAGAAGCTGAAATCGTTGCTAATGCTGGTCAAATGGGCATGGTAACTATTGCTACAAACATGGCTGGTCGTGGTACAGACATTACCCTTGGTGAAGGTGTGCCTGAATTAGGTGGTTTAGCTATTTTGGGTACGGAACGCCATGAAAGTCGTCGTATTGATAATCAGTTACGCGGTCGTTCTGGGCGTCAAGGTGACCCTGGTTCTTCTCAATTCTTCTTATCCTTAGAAGACGATTTAATGCGTATCTTTGGTGCTGATAATATTACAGGCATCATGGATAAACTTGGTATGGAAGAGGATGAACCTATTGAGCATTCTTTGATTACAAAATCTATTGAACGAGCTCAAAAGAAAGTTGAAGATCATAACTACAATATTCGTAAATATGTCCTCGAATATGATGATGTTATGAATCAACAACGTGAAGTGTTATATGAACAACGTCGTCGCATTTTGCGCAACGAATCTTTGCGTGAAACGATTAATGAAATGATTGATAAGCTTGTTACTGATTCTGTAGATGCTTATGCTGATGAAAAGCTTTATCCAGAAGAATGGGATTACGAAGGTCTCTACAAGCACTTGAGTCAATATTTCTTAACCGAAGAGATTATGACTCCTCAAGATATGGAGGAATATACTCGTCAAGAATTATTAGAACGCTTATTGGAAATTGCTCATGAAGAGTACCAAGACCGTGTTAATATGCTTGGTGAGGCTATGTTTAGTCAACTTGAGAAGGCTATTATGTTGCGCGTTGTCGATAACAAATGGATGGAACATTTGGATAATATGGACATGTTGCGTGAAGGTATTGGCCTTCGTGCATATGGTCAAAAAAATCCATTGGTGGAATATAAATTTGAAGCCTTTGAGATGTTCCAAAACATGATTGCAGCAATCCAAGATGAAACAATCATGGCGTTATACAAAATTCGTGCACAATTGATTCAAGAACTAGAAGAACCAGTTGATCACTTAGAAGGTGCACAATCCCATCATGAAGATGTGTTGGAGCCACAAAACGAAGACTAAGATTTGTGAATGGCACGTTGCTCAATGGGACTTCCAGTGGGCAACGGCCATTTTTCTATTTTATTAAGGTAATAGTTTATCAATATAATAGGCTAATAAGTTAAAGGTGGTGAGCATAAATTGTTAGAAGATTTAAAACCAATAATTTCTAATCTGGAAGAACGTATTTATGGAATGAGGGATTCACTTTAACATCGCTCAGAAAGAAGATCGAATTTTTACACTCGATGTACAGATGAGTGATCCTACATTTTGGGATAATCCAGATAAGGCTCGTGAGATTTCTCAAGAGGCTACACAACTTAAAAATGCTGTGGAAAGCTATAAGCAACTTGTTAGTGATATTGAAGATGCCAACGTAATGCTTGAAATGGCTATCGAAGAAGATGATAGTTCTATGGAGAGTGAAATTAAAGAATATGTTAAAGCCATAGAAGAAACTGTAGAAAAACAAGAGGTTCTCTTGTTATTAAGCGGTGAATATGATGCTAATAATGCAATTTTGACCTTCCATGCTGGTGCAGGTGGTACGGAAGCACAAGATTGGTGCTCCATGTTAATTCGTATGTACTTACGCTGGGCTGAAAAATCTGGTTTTTCTATTGAACTCATGGATGAACAACCAGGTGATGAGGCGGGTACTAAATCTTCTACGTTCCTTATTAAGGGCGAAAATGCTTTTGGTTATTTAAAATCTGAAAAAGGTGTTCATCGTTTAGTTCGTATTTCTCCATTTGACGCTGCTGCACGTCGACATACTTCTTTTGCTGCTGTCGATGTAATGCCAGAAATTGATGATACTGTTGAAATCAATATCGATATGAAGGATGTACAGGTAGATACTTATCGTGCCAGTGGTGCCGGTGGTCAGCACATCAATAAAACTGACTCTGCCGTACGTATGACACATAAACCGACAGGCATTGTTGTACAATGTCAAACACAACGATCTCAAATGCAAAACAGAGAACAAGCATTGCGCTTATTACGTGCTAAATTATTTGAATTAGAACTTGAAAAACAAGCTGAAATTAAAGAACAAATTGGTGGTACATACCAGGCCATCGAGTGGGGCAGTCAAATTCGTTCTTATGTATTCCATCCTTATAATCTTGTTAAAGATCATCGTACTAATGTTGAAACAGGTAATGTTCAAGCTGTCATGGATGGTAATCTTGATCAATTTATTGAAGGTTTCTTGAAGAAAGAAGCGAACTTAACAATTTAGGAGATAATTATGAAAAAATTTTTGCTATTCCTATTAGTGTTGATTATTGCATTAGCTGCAGCAACACAATTCTTATTACCTTCTTATATTAGTTCCCGTATTGAAAAGCAATTAAATGATTCCTTAAAACCATCAGCACAAAGTGTTAATGTTGAGTCTCAACCTGGATTCAAACTATTGTATGGTGAAGCTGACCATGTGTATGGTTCTTTAGATAATGTTAAGCTTGGTAAACTTAATTTTGCAACTTTCCAATATGATGCAAAACAGATTCTTGTTAATCCAATCTCCCTGTTAGCGAGTCAAGAAATTGATGTTGTTAGTGTAGGTAATGCTAGTATCGATGGTACTGTCACAAATTCTGATTTAGCTGCATTCCTGAGTACTCAAGCGGGCAGTGAAATTAAAGATGTTAATGTAACTATTGATAAGGACAATATTAGTTTAACAGGTCAAATGAATGTGGGAATGGTATTTAAAGGTGCCGTTAAATTGGATGGTAACTTAGAGTTGAATAATAATAAACTATTATTTTCACCTAAAAAATTCACCATTAATGGTGCTACAATTCCTGGTTTGACATCTAATGTGTTAGAAGATACAGAGATTTATGATTTCAATAATTTCCCTATTCCTGTAAAAGCAGATACTTTAACTACTGATAATGGCCAAATTCGCATTAAAGTTAAACCTATACTCAACTAGAAAGGATTTGCTGTGAATCATCGGAACACACATAAAAGTAAGTACTCATGGATTCTCATACTTTGTATTATTGTAGGGCTTTTATCTTCTTTATACTTGGTATTTGAACGCCATCAAATTGAAAAATCTCAAAATTATATTGAAAACATCGTTGATTATGATGCTGTTTTACGAGCTAATGCCTTTGAAAAGCGCACCCAACAAGAAGCGTTTGATGCACTTCGCAATGCAGGTGTAACAGCATTTGCTATTTATGACCGTACATTAGAAAAAGCTAAAGATGCAGGACAAGTTAAAGTCTTAACGTCTGAAGAGATGGATTCTGTTCGCGTTAATGGCGCATCTATTAAACATGGTGCCACATACGTAGGGCTTATCTCTGGTAAAGAAGGTTATTACAAAGAAATTCGTGAAGATTTATATCATCGCATTGGCAAGGATAAGGTTAAAGAACTTAATACAAGTATAGGCCCTGTTCTAGAGTTGTATGGTGCTACAGCAGATAGCTATGCAAAGATGAATCTTGGTATTTCTAAATTACAAGCTCAAGAAGTAGCTGATCGTGGCTTTAATGTTATTGTTCGACCTACAAACTACAGAAATGTTACATCTGAAGATCTTCAATATGTATTCAAACGTCTTGAAGGTATTCCACATGTAACAGGTATGATTTTTGCAGGTAAAGAAGCTCTTGGTGCGCCAAACTTAACTGATGAAACATTAGAGTTACTTCACAAAAATCATATTCCATTAGTAGGTATCGAAGCAGTTAACCAGCTACAATATGAGCCTCAACAAGGTTTCTTAGAAATGGCTGCTAAGGATGAATATAGTGTTGGGCGTGTCTATACTATTGCTAAAGATGAATTGAAGAAAATTACACCTGAAGAAGCAGCTCAACGTTTTTATATTAGTGATATTGAACGTAATATTCGTTTTAACTTGTTTCCTATGTATGAAACAGGCGTAAACAATGAAACTGTATTACAAACAACCATAAACTATATTGGTATGGCTACGGAAAAACTTGCTGCTAAAGGCTATGAATTTGGTCCTGCAGATATTTATCCACCGTATACTCCAAATCCATTGTTAGTAGTTCTTACCATGACTGGTGCTATTGCACTCTTTGTATATGTTGTTCAAATGCTAATTCCAATGCCTAAACATACACAATTGGTTGCATTTTTTGGTATTTCCTTAGTATCTATCGTTGTATTTATCGTTACAAGTGGTACTTTAATCACTCAAATTTGGGCTTTATCTAGTGCTGTTATGGCTCCAGTGGGGGCTATGATCCGCCTGATGGAAGAGTGGCGTCGTTATGACGGTGTACGTCCTTTAGGCGCTACTAAGGCTACAGTGCTTGCTTTATTCTATCTCGTAATTGCAGCTTTATTTGCTGCAATTGGAGGCATGTATATTGCATCCTTACTTGGTAATACGAAATTCTTTATGGAATTTGCTATCTTTAGAGGTGTTAAATTAACATTTGTATTACCAGTTATTCTCGTTATGATTGCCTATTTACAACGATTCCCATTGTGGAAGGGGCGCATGATTAACTCTAAAGAAGAAGCGAAGAAGTTCGTAGTAGAATTCCTTACAATGGATGTTAAATTCTATGTGTTCTTCGTAGTAGCTGCTCTTGGTGCAGTAGCATGGGTATTTGTTGGTCGTAGTGGTCATACTGCAGGTGTTCCAGTGCCTACTTCTGAACTTATGCTTCGTCGTTTCCTTGAGAATACGATGTATGCAAGACCTCGCGAAAAAGAATTTATTATTGGTCATCCTGCATTAATGCTTGCTACCTTTGCATTCTTACGTAAATGGCCTTCAGTGATTCATTTCTTATTAACTCTAGCTGGTGTTATCGGTATTGCTTCTATGGTAGAAACGTTCTGCCATCTTAGAACGCCTGTATTCATGTCTATCATGCGTGGTTATGATGGATTATTGATTGGAGCTCTTTTAGGCTTGCTTCTTATCATTGCAGTACGTTTTATGATGTATGCAACACAATGGTTCCAAGCTAGGGAGGTAGACCATGAGTAATATCGTGATCTCTGGTTATTATGGCTTTGGTAATGCTGGTGATGAGGCTATGCTTTGCGCCATTATCGATGCTATTCGTAAAGAAGAGGCCGACGCTCATATTACTGTAATTTCTGGTAATCCTAAAGAGACTAGTAAAAAACACAATATCAATGCAGTTGGTACATTTTCTGCATTCGGTATTTTAAAGGCTATTGCTAATTCTGATCTTGTCATCAGTGGTGGTGGCAGCCTATTACAAGATGCTACTAGTATTCGAAATACTTACTATTATTTAAGTATTATGTCGTTAGCTAAAATGATGGGGAAAAAGGTTATGCTTTATTCCCAAGGGATTGGACCTTTGAATCGACCATCTACTCGCCGAGCTGTAGGTTTTGTATTGCGCTTTGTAGATACAATTACAGTGCGAGACTCTATTTCTAAAGAGGAATTAGAATCTTTAGGCATTGAGGATGTAGAGGTTACTGCAGATGCTGTACTGGCAATGCAACCAGCTGATTTATCTATTGGGGCTCATATTCTTGAAGGGTATACTTCTAAGCTTTCAGAATCAATTGAACAACCTAAGAAGATAGGTGTTGCTGTTCGTAGTTGGAAAGAGGATACCGAATACCGTGAGGCCTTGGCCAATGTATTGAGTCGCTTGCAAGAACAAGATAATGTGGAAATTATCTTTATTCCTATGTCTCATCCTGAGGATACAAAAGAAGCTAAGATTATTGCTAGTTATATGCCGAAGGGTGCTATTGTATTGGAGGGACCATTCTCTACGGAGGAACAAGTATCCCTATCCGGTAATGTAGACTTAATGATCGGTATAAGACTACATGCCTTAGTCTTTAGTTCCTTAATGGGGAAACCTGTTATTGGCATTTCTTACGATCCTAAAATCACAAGTTTCTTACACATGATTGGGCAAGAACCTATTGGCACAATGACTCATTTACGTGAAGAAGCTTTATATCAACGGTGTCATAAACTATTGAGTTCTCGCGAAGAATATCAATCCTCTTATGACCGCATTGAAACATTGCGCGTAGATTCTCAACGCAATGCAGAAATTGCTATTTCATTACTTAAGAATTATTAATATATTGGATCCTATCCAGAAAGAGAGGTCTCTATGGCTACATTAACACAAGATGTTAAACAATTAGTTCAAGAGAAGGCAAAAGCTATTCGCGTTAGTATTGTACAGTCTGTGACGGCTGCGAAATCCGGTCACCCAGGTGGTTCACTATCTATCGCCGATGTGATGGCCTTGTTGTACTATGTAGAAATGAATGTAGATCCAGCAAATCCAAAGGATCCTAATAGAGATCGTTTCGTTCTTTCTAAAGGTCATGCAGCACCAGCATTATATGCTACATTGGCAGAAAAAGGTTATTTCTCTAAAGAAGAACTTTTAAACTTGCGTAAAATTGACCATATGTTACAAGGTCATCCTGATATGAAACATACACCAGGTGTAGATATGTCTACTGGTTCTTTGGGTCAAGGTATCTCTGCGGCTTGCGGTATGGCCTTGGCTGGTAAAATTGATAATGCTGACTATCGTGTATATTCCATTCTTGGTGATGGCGAGCTTGAAGAAGGTCAAGTTTGGGAAGCAGCAATGTTTGCCGGTCATTATAAACTCAATAATTTAACTGCTTTTGTTGATTTCAACGGTCTTCAAATTGATGGGGATATTACAAAAGTACTTTCTCCATTGCCAATTCCAGAAAAGTTTAAAGCTTTCAATTGGAATGTTATTGAAGTAAATGGTCACGATCTTGATGAACTTCATAATGCTATTGAATCTGCAAAAGCTTTCACAGAAGGCCCAACATGTATTGTAATGCATACTGTAAAAGGTAAAGGCGTTGAAGAAATGGAAGGTCAAGCTGGTTGGCATGGTAAAGCACCAAGCGAAGAACAAGGTGTAGCCTTTGTTAATGAGATTATGGGGGTACAATAATGGGTAAAGCAACACGTGAAGCATATGGTAATGCGCTAGCTCGCATTGGTAAAGAGAATACAAATATTATTGTTTTAGATGCGGATTTATCTAAATCTACTAAAACAGATACTTTTAAAGGTGCATGCCCAGAGCGCTTCTTTAACGTAGGTATTGCAGAGCAAAACTTAATTTCCGTTGGTGCCGGCCTTGCAGCAGCAGGTAAGATTCCATTTGTTTCTTCCTTCTCTATGTTTGCTACAGGTCGTGCTTTTGAACAAATTCGCAATGCTGTATGTTATCCAAAATTAAATGTAAAAGTATGTGCTACACATGCGGGTATTACAGTAGGTGAAGATGGTGCTACACATCAAAGTTTGGAAGATATTTCCTGTATGCGTACATTACCTAATATGACAGTCGTAGTTCCTGCTGATGAGCGCGAAACAGAGGCTGTTATTGAATGGGCTGCATCTTATGAAGGCCCTGTATATGTACGTCTTGGTCGTGCTGGTGTTGATGATGTTACTACAGAAGGTTATACATTTGCACCAGGCAAATCTACGACATTAGTAGAGGGCTCTGATGTTACAATCATCGCTTGTGGTGCCTTGGTTGGACCTGCTGTAGAAGCAGCAAAATTGTTAGGTGAGTCTAATGTATCCGCTCGCGTTATCAATATGGCATCTATTAAGCCTATCGATGCAGATGCAATTATTAAAGCAGCTGTTGAAACAGGTGCTATCGTTACCGCAGAAGAACATAATATCATTGGTGGTCTTGGTTCTGCTGTGTCTGAAGTTGTTGTGGCTAATAAGCCAGTTCCTATGGAATTCGTTGGTGTCCGAGATACATTTGGGGAGAGTGGTACACCAAAAGAATTAATGGCTAAATATGGCTTAACAGCAAAAGACATTGTAGAAGCAGTAAAACGTGTAATCACTCGTAAATAATTTAAGGGGCCCCCATGATTGAATTTAAGAATGTTAGTAAAGTCTATGATAATGGTTCTGTTGCATTAGACGATGTGTGTTTAACCATTAACGATGGTGAATTTATCCTCGTTTGTGGTCACAGTGGTGCAGGGAAATCAACTCTATTTAAGTTGTTGACACATGAAGTTGTACCAGACACTGGTACAGTTATCGTTGATGACTTTGATGTTACGCGCATGAAGCGTAGTAAAATTCCGAAATTACGTAGAAAGCTAGGTGTTGTATTCCAAGATTTCCGTTTATTACCAAATAAAACGGTAGCTGAAAATATCGCCTTTGCTCTCGAAGTAATTGAAGAAAAACCAAAAATCATTAAAGAAAAGGTGAGTCATGTATTAGAGCTTGTTGGTTTAAGTGATAAGGCTAATGATTTACCAGAGGATCTATCTGGTGGTGAACAGCAGCGTGTGGCTATTGCTCGTGCTATTGTTAATCGCCCATCCGTACTCATTGCTGATGAGCCTACAGGCAACCTAGATCCTGATACAAGTAAGGATATTGTAGATTTGTTCAAGCATATCAACAATTTTGGCACTACCGTTATTATGGTTACCCATAATATGGATCTTGTTTCGTATTTAAATAAACGCGTTATTCGTTTAAAAGACGGCCGCGTTCAAAGTGACAATATGAGAGGTGCAGAAATTAATGAAGCCTAGAACGATAAAATACTATTTTAAAGAAGCTCTGAAATCTATGAAGCGTAACGGGCTTATGACCTTGGCGTCCATTTCTACAGTAGCTTTATCCTTATTTATGCTTGGTGTATTCCTTTGTGGTGTTATCAATTTGAATAATATGGCATCTAGCTTGGAAAACCAAGTACAGTTGAGCATTTACTTAAAAGACGGCTTAACAACAGAACAAATTATGTCTGTAGGTAAGCAAATTAAGGCTATACCTAATCTTAAAAAGCTTGAGTTTGAGTTTCTTAATAAAGAACAAGCTATGAAAGAGTTTAAAGAGCGTCTTGGTGATCAACAACAATTAGTTAATGCTTTAGGTGGTGTAAACCCATTACCTAATTCTTATGTATTAACTTTTGATAATCCTAGTGATGTAAAGGCGACTGCAAAGCTAGCAACGACATTCCAAGGTGTAGAAAGTACACATTATGGTCAAGATATTGTAGAAGAGCTCTTCCGCATTACTCAAGTTATTCGTATTGGTGGTATTGTATTGATTGCTTTTTTAGCAGCCGCTACATTATTTATTATTTCTAATACGATTCGGTTAACTGTATTTGCACGACGTAAAGAAATTGCAATCATGAAATATGTAGGTGCTACTAATGGCTTTATCCGTTGGCCGTTCTTGATTGAAGGCATGTTGTTAGGCTTAATTGGCGCTATCATTGCGTTCTTTGCGTCGGTGAATTCTATCACTTTATTACTATGGAAGTATCTGAATCTTTAGCATTCTTCCCATTAGTACCAATGTTCCCATTCTTCTATGATGTGGCTATCTATATTTTAGGTGGTGGCATAGTAGTAGGTGCTATTGGTAGTACTATTTCTTTAAAACAATACATGAAGGTGTAATGTTTATGAAATATAAAACATTAAAATCCCGTCTTGTAGCAACCATTTTAACGGGTATAGTCGTACTGGGAACACCTCTATACATCGTTGCAGAAGACGAAGATTTAACGAATCAACTCGATTCGATTCAACAACAAGTTAACCAGCAAAATGCTGCAAAAGCAGATGCGGAAACTGTGATTGGAAGCGTTTCTGAGCAATTACGTCAAATTGAAGAACAATTGCGTCAAGCTCAACAACAATTAGAAGTAATTCAACAGCAACGTATAGCAGTAGAAAATGATATTACTGTTAATGAAAAGTTACTTGCTGAAGCACAAAAGCGTTTAGAAGGACGTGAAGCTGTTTTCTATAAACGTGTACGTGATATTTATATCAATGGTCGTTTAAGTTATTTAGATGTAGTTATTGGTTCTAAAGACTTTAAAGACTTTGCAAATCGTTTAGAAATCTTAAAGCGTATCATTGATTCAGATATTAAGTTAATTGATGAAATTAAAAAAGAGCGAGCTGAAATAGCTGCTCGTAAGCAAGCCCTTGAACAATCTCGTGCTAAATTAGTAGAGCTTGAAAAAGCGGCAGTGGCTAAACAAGCTGAAATTGAACAGAAGAAACAAGAGCGTGAAGTAGTTCTACAAAAAGCACAAAATGATCGTGCTGTAGCAATGCAAGCTGTAGAAGAACTAAATGCATCATCTGCTCAAATTACTTCTCTCTTAAAAGCTCGCCAAGCAGAACGTGCGGCAGCACGTGCAGCTGCAGAAGCAGCAGCGGCAGCGGCGGCTCAACAAGCTGCACCAAGTTATTCTTGGGTACAAGGGTCTGGTCAACTTGGCTGGCCTGTTAGTGGTGAAATTACTTCACCATATGGCTATCGTACACATCCAATTTGGGGCACTACAATTTACCATTCAGGCATCGATATTGGTGTTGATGAGGGTACACCTGTTCATGCTGCGGATGGAGGTACTGTTGTTTGGTCTGGCTGGATGGGTGGTTATGGTTATGCCGTAGTTATCGATCATGGTAATGGTATGTCTACATTATATGCGCATAACTCTGAGGTAGCTGTTTCTGAAGGTCAAGATGTAGGTAAAGGCCAAGTTGTAGCCTATGCTGGTAGTACTGGTAACAGTACGGGACCACACGTACATTTTGAAGTTCGTATAAGTGGGGATCCAGTGGATCCTATGGGATATTTATAATATGAAATTTGACACACGTACGGTGTTATGGAGTCTATTGAAATATATAGGCTCTGGCATCGTCATTATGTGGCTTACATTTTGGTATCTTTCCGGTTCATTCTGGGGATTGCCAAGATTATTTGTAGCCTACTATGCTGCGAGTCAAGTCTTTATGACACCGACGGCTAAATCCACTCTTTATGATGGTATGCTTAAAGGTTTAATTGACTCTTTGGGAGAACCGCATAGTGTTTACTTAGATGCAGAAGAATATAAGTCCATGAAAATGCAAACATCTGCAACTTATGCAGGTGTAGGCATGGTTCTTGGAACTGATGATAAAGGTTTACATGCTGTTAGTGTTATGGAAGATCAACCAGCTTTTAAAGCAGGAATTAAGCCTGGAGATCATATCATTGCTATTGATGGACAATCTACTAGTGATATCACAGTTGAGGAAGCATCCTCTAAAATTCGTGGTGAAGCAGGTACTGTTGTAGCCCTTGATATTGAACGGAATGGTGAAAAGTTGCATTTCGATATCACTCGAGAATCCATTGTTCTTCCTACTGTTAAAAGTAAAATGCTAACTAGTACAGTTGGTTATATTCGCATTAGTCAATTTGCTGAGAATACGGCAGATGATTTTGCTACTCAGTTTAAAGAGCTTCAAGCTCAAGGAATGAAGGCACTTGTATTAGATTTGCGAGATAATCCAGGTGGCTTACTTTCAACAACTGAAAAAATATCCAACTACATCATGCCTCCAGGTACATTAGTAACAGTACAAAATCGGGCTGGTAAAAAGGATGTTTATAAGTCTGATGGTCCTGAAGTAGCTATTCCTTTAGTCGTTTTAGTAAACAAAGGCTCTGCTAGTGCATCTGAAATCATAGCAGGGGCCGTTCAAGATCGTAAATTAGGTACTATTGTAGGTACTAATACATATGGCAAAGGTACAGTTCAAACTATATACCCAAGTTTAGATAATGAGGGTATTAAAGTTACCATTGCCAAATACCACACACCAAGTGACCGTATTATTGACGGAACTGGTATCAAACCTGATGTGGAAATAGAGTTACCGAAAAGGGTGTAAATCCATCTAGTAAATTAGATGATATTCAAATTAAAAAAGCATTAGAGATATTACAACAATAATGCATAGGAGTTAAATTATGTTTATAGATAGAGCGCGCGTCTTTGTTAAGGCTGGTGACGGTGGTGACGGCATGTCTAGCTTCCGTCGTGAGAAATACGTGCCAAATGGCGGTCCTAGTGGCGGCGATGGTGGTAAAGGGGCGGACGTTATTTTTAAAGCGGACAAGAATATTAATACCCTTGTAGACTTTAGATATAAACGTCAATTCAAGGCACCTGCTGGTGGTAATGGTGAAAGTTCCAACAAGCATGGTCGTGGTTCTGAACCACTTATCATTCCTGTTCCTTTGGGGACAGTCATTAAAGAGGAAGAAACGGGCAAAGTTTTCTGCGACCTCGTTAATGATGGCGATACATTTGTTATTGCTAAAGGCGGCCGTGGCGGTCGCGGTAATGCTCGTTTCCAAACGAGCGCTAATCGTGCGCCAACATTTGCAGAAAAAGGTGAACCAGGTGAAGAATTCTGGTTACAATTAGAGCTAAAAGTATTAGCTGACGTGGGTTTATTAGGATATCCATCTGTTGGTAAATCTAGTATTTTGCGTAAAGTATCTAAAGCTCAACCTGAGGTAGCAGCGTACCACTTTACTACATTGACACCAGTTCTAGGTGTTGTAACTATTTCCGGTGACCGAAGCTTTGTATTAGCCGATATTCCTGGTCTTATTGAAGGGGCTAGTGAAGGTGTGGGCTTAGGTCATAATTTCTTGCGTCATGTTGAACGTACGAATATTTTAATTCATGTTCTAGATGTATCTGGTATGGAAGGCCGTGACCCTAAGGTTGACTTTGATGCTATCAACGAAGAGTTACGTAAATATTCTGAAAAATTAGCTAATAAAAAGCAAATCGTTGCTCTTAATAAGATCGATATGGTCTTTGATGACACCACAATTCCAGATAATAAAAAATACTTTGAAGATAAGGGCTATGAAGTATTCCTTATCAATGCATTGAGCGGTGAAGGTTTACCAGAGCTTATGGAACGAGCTTACTACTATGTAGAAAACTACGAACCAGAGCCTGAAGCGACTGATGATACAGTTGTTTATGAAGCGAAACAAGATGTAGAATTTGTCATTACTCGTGGTGATGATGCTGCCTTTCTACATTACTGGTAAACGTATTGAACGATTAGTTGCTATGACAAATCTTAGCGACGATCAATCTCTTCGTAGATTCCAACGTATTTGGCGTTTTATGGAGCTCGATGCTAAGTTGAAAGAAAAAGGTTGTAAAGACGGTGATGAAGTTGTAATTGGGGATCAACGCTTTACATTCCAAGAGTAGGAGATATAATGACAGGAAAACAAAAACGGTATTTACGTTCTTTAGCTGCTACTATGCCACCAGTTGTACAAATTGGTAAAAATGGCTTAGAAGATAGTGTTATTGATAGTGCTCGTGCAGCGTTGATGGCTCGTGAGTTAATTAAAGTGAAATTACACAATAACAGCCCTGAAGATAAAACTATTTTCGAAGAACTAGCGGATATGCTAGGTGCTGAGCTAGTGCAAGTTATTGGCTTTAATGGCGTTTTGTATAAAGCTAAAAAAGAACCAAAAATTATTTTACCTAAATAGTTTTGAAATCATTTCTATTAATATGTTGTAGTTAAGAAACTGTTAACCTTAGGAGGTTAGTCTATGCGCAGCGCTATCGTAAACGCTAAACGAATTGTAGTCAAAGTTGGTAGCAGTACGCTTTGTTACGCTAATGGTCATTTAAATTTAGAGCGTATTGAAAGATTAGTACGACAATTATCAGATTTGGCTAACCAAGGTAAAGAGGTAATCCTTGTTTCTTCTGGTGCTACAGGAGCTGGACTTGCTCCACTAGGTTTTAAAGAGAAGCCTAGAGATCTTGTACTTAAGCAAGCAGCAGCAGCGGTCGGCCAAGGCATTCTTATCCATATGTACGAGCGCATGTTTCGTGAATATGGACGTACTGTAGGGCAAATTCTTTTAACAAAAGAGGATAGTACTGGACGTCATAGTTATCTTAACTTACGTAATACATTACATACTTTGTTGCAACTTAATGTTATTCCCATAATCAACGAGAATGACGTGGTTGCTATTGAAGAGTTTAAAATAGGCGATAATGATACTTTATCTGCTACTGTGGCAGGTATTGTAGATGCTGATTTACTTATCATTTTATCTGACATTGAAGGTTTATATACGGCTAATCCAGCAACTCATCCAGATGCTACTTTAATAGAAACAGTTTCTGAAATTACAGATGAAACGTATGCTATTGCAGGTGGTGCTGGTTCTAATATGGGCACTGGTGGTATGTATACTAAAATAAAAGCGGCTCACATGGCGACAAACTCTGGTGTACCTATGGTTATTACCTCTGGTGAAGTAGAGGACTCTGTTCGTCGCGTATGTAAGGGTGAACAAATCGGTACTCTCTTTGAAGCACATGATGCTGGTCTATCAGGGAAACATCATTGGCTAGCCTTTGGTAAGCGGTTGAAGGGTTCCATTACTATTGATGATGGTTGTGCTCGTGCTGTTTTAGATAAAGGGGCTAGTATATTACCTGCTGGTATTGTTGATGTGGAAGGTACATTTGGACCTGGTGATACAATTTCTATTTATCATAATGGGAAAGAAATTGGACGTGGTCTTATCAACTATAGCGTTGATGATATGAAAGCTATTAAAGGTCATAATACTAACGATATAGCTCAGCTTTTAGGTATTAATACGACGTATGATGAAGCTATACATCGTAATAATCTAGTTTTATTACACTGAGGATACAATATGAACCAGTACGAAGAAATCTGTAAAGATATGGGCCTGAGAGCTAAAGCAGCTGCTTTTGAATTAGCTCAACTTGATCAAGGTACGTTAGATGCTGCATTATTAGCAATCGCTGATGCTGTGGAAGCACAAACTGATGAAATCATGGCCGCTAATAAGCAAGACTTAGATAAATCTGGGGACTATAATGTACCTCAAACTATGATTGATCGATTAACGTTGACCCCTAATCGAATTGCTCAAATGGCTGAAGGGGTTCGTCAAGTCGCGGCTCTTGAAAGCCCTGTGGGATCTGTTATGGAAACGATTACACGTCCTAATGGTTTAACTATAGAAAAAAGAGCAGTACCTTTTGGTGTGATTGGTATTATTTTTGAAGCGCGCCCCAATGTGACTATCGATGCTGGTGTACTTTGTTTAAAAACTGCAAATGCTACGATTTTACGGGGTGGTAAAGAAGCATTCCATACGAATCAAATCATCGTGTCTATCATGCGTAATACTTTAGAATCTTTAGGCATTAATGGTGATGCTATCCAATTGGTTGAGGTTCTTGATCGAGATATGGTTGGCGTACTATTGCAACAACGCGAATACATAGATGTTATTATTCCTCGTGGCGGGGCTGGACTCATTCGCCGTGTCGTAGAGGACAGTAGTATTCCTGTTATTGAAACGGGTAGTGGTGTATGTCATACGTTCGTAGATGAATATGCTAATCTCGATATGGCATTAGACATTGCTATTAATGCTAAAGTGCAACGTCCATCGGTATGTAACGCTATGGAAACTTTGTTAGTTCACCAAGCAGTGGCTGATGAATTTTTACCTCGCCTTGATACAGCATTACAAGAATATGGTGTTCGCATTCACGGTGATGAAGCAGTAGCTCAATATATGAGAACATACAATTCCTTTAACAGAGACGTCTTTTAACACAGAATACAATGATATGGATTTAAATGTGCGTATTGTTCAAAATCTTGAGGAAGCTATTGAGCACGTAAACTACTATACTACACATCACTCTGAGGCTATTATTACTGATGAGCCTATGCGTGCTAGAGTCTTTATGAATTTAGTGGATTGTTCTACTGTATATCATAATGCGTCTACACGCTTTACAGATGGCTTTGAGTTTGGCTTTGGCGCAGAAATTGGTATTAGTACACAAAAACTTCACGCTCGTGGTCCTATGGGCTTACAAGCTTTAACATCTTATAAATACTTCGTATTTGGAGAAGGCCAAGTGCGGACGTGAAGAATATATATTACTTTATAAGGGCATACTACAGATATATTCAAACACCAAAAGGACGATATGAATGGATATCCTATGGAAAGGCATTGCTCTTATTCATCATTATTTGTGTCATTGTCATTAAGGGAGTGACCGCATTATGGTAGAGAAACGTCGTATAGGTATCCTTGGTGGAACTTTTAACCCCATTCATCTAGGTCATCTAATGATTGCAGAGGTTGCTTGTGAAAGCTTTAATCTAGAAAAGGTTATATTTGTACCTGCCCGTATTCCACCGCATAAGCAGCATGATGTGATAGATAGTCGTCATCGCTATGCTATGGCAGCAGCTGCTGTATCAGATAATCCAAATTTTGAAATTTCTGATATAGAGATGCGAAGAGAAGGTCCATCGTACACAGTAGATACAATTCAACATTTCAAAATTATATATGGTCCAAATGTAGAATTTTATTTTATTGCTGGAACGGATACAATTCGGGCATTGCCGACTTGGAAGTTTATAGAAGAATTATTAGATGAAGTTCATTTTATTGGTGCTACTAGACCAGATGGAACGAGTGTTATTGATGCTACATTAGATGAACTAGGGCCAAAGGCACATGAAAAGATTCATGTTATGGAAGTGCCTGAAATGAAATTATCTGCTACTTATTTACGTGACCGTTTACGATCTGGTAAAACCGTTCGCTATATGTTGCCTAAATGTGTAGTAGATTATATAGAAAAAAACCATATTTATGGGAAGGAATAAAGGATGTTATCTTTTGATGAAATAGAACATAGAGTAAGCCAATGGATGGGTAAAAAACGCTTTAAGCATACTCTAGGTGTTGTTGAATCAGCCACTCAATTAGCTAAACTGTACAACGTTGATGTAGAGAAAGCGCGTTTAGCGGCATTACTACATGACTGTGCAAAGGAAATGCCACTCAAAGATATGCAAGCTTTGGTAGAGGCCAGTAAATACGAAGCTGATGATGAATTGTTAGCTAATGGTAATTTGTTGCATGGCTTAGCAGGTATGATTCGGGCTGAAAAGGAGTTTTCTATAACTGATTTAGAAGTTTTAGAAGCGATTCGTGTTCATACTACTGGTAAAGTTCATATGTCAAAGCTTGATAAGGTTATATTTTTAGCCGATTATATTGAGCCTAATAGAAATTTCCCTGGTGTGGATGAATTGCGTAGATTAGCACAACAAGACCTAGATAAAGCTGTATTATTGGGATTTGATAACACTATTAATCATCTTATTGAGCAACATCTTTCTATTTATCCTTTGACCATTCTTGGTCGTAATGACGTATTACAATCTTGTAAGTAATGGAGTTTTTATATGGAAGAACGTGAACGAGCAAGAGCTCGCCGGCGTAGGAGAAGACGTCAACAAAAGTCATCGATAAAATGGCCTAGAGTCATTTTAGCCATCGTTGTTTTTCTCGCTTTGCTCGGGTGGGATAGGATATGGCATATATAGTGGCGTATCTTATGCATATAGAGCAATTGTAGGAACTACAGAAGTTACTGAAACAGTAGCAGATAATGGAAATAAACAAGACGCTAACACTGTATCAGTTGAGCAAAAAGGGTTAGATAAACCTCTATATATTTTGGTTGTTGGTACTGATGATAATAATCCAAGCCAAGGGGATAGTTTATTTTTATTATCTGTAAATCTTGATCAAAAAACGATGGATGTTATCGGTATTCCAAGTAATAGTAAGATCGATAATCGTGATCAAACCGATGCAACTATGTTGAATGGTATCTATGAAAAAGGCGGCATCGAGCTTACTAAAGCCGTTATTGAGGATATGTTCCACATTTCAATACCATACTATGTAGTGGTTGATCAAAATGCTTTCAAAAAAACAAATGATGTCCTAGGTGATCAACAAATTTATGTAGAACAACCTATGGAACATGTTGATGCAGAAGGTAATAAAGATATTGATTTACGTCGTGGATATCAAACGTTAGATAGTAATAATGCGTTAGCATACTTACGGTACTCAGATCCTAAGCATGACACGTTTACTCGTGTTCAACGACAAGAACGATTTTTAAAATTGTGGGTGGAACAAGAGCATAATGCATTTTTCTTAACAAATGCATGGCATATTTGGCGTATTTGGGATCATTTTGATAGTAATATCTCTACCTTAGATGCGATTAAGCTCGTATACAACGCGAGCAAAATTAATAAGGAAGAAATTCATTTCTATATTCTTCCTGGCGAAAAAGAGTTAGTAGGAGATAGGACTTACTGGAAAGTAAATCCAACAGAAGCTCAACGTTTAGTGGGCATTACAATGGGCAATTTACCGGCTAATGAAATGACACAATTTGTATCCGCTCCTACAAACAGTACAGCTACAGTTGCACCTGAATCAGAACATAATGGCGGTACAATTACTAAGCCTACTGAACCAGGTGATGAAAGCGGTAGTAAACGTTAAGATAAGAGGAAAACTATGAAAAATAAGGAAGATATTAAACAATTTGTATTAGCATTAGCACAAGCTGCATTTGATAAAAAAGGTAGAGACATTGAAATCCTAGATTTAGAAGGTATTTCTATGTTAGGTGATTACTTCTTAATCGCTAGTGCAAATAATATTAAGCAATCTCAAAGTATTGCTGATGAAATGGAAGATAAAGCTGCTGAATTAGGCATGACAGTTCGTCATAGAGAAGGTTACCGTGAAGGTGAATGGATTTTATTAGATTTTGGCGATGTAATTTGCCATGTCTTTGGCGGCGATGAATTGCGAGAATTCTACGGTTTAGAAGAGTTGTGGAATGACGCAGGTCGAGTTCCATTCGAAGGAGTATAATATGGCTACAGAATTGTTGGAAAATACAATTGCCACATTGAAAGTATTGCGTACTAGTGACCAAGGTGCTTTCCTAGATGGTCAAACAGGCAATACGAATGATGATATTTTGCTTCATAAAGATCAACAAACGTCTCCCGTTGTCATTGGTGATGAAGTAGAAGTATTCTTATATCGCGATCCAAAAGGTCGTTTAACTGCTTCTATGCGCTTACCAGCGATGAAGGTAGGGCAAATTGGGTATGTTGAGGTAATCAATACGACAAACTTTGGCTGTTTCGTAGAGGTTGGTACTGAGCGCGGTATCTTCATGCCACATGCAGAGATGCGTGGTCGTCCTCAAGTGGGCGAAAAAGTCTGGGTTCGACTCTATACAGATAAATCTGGTCGTTTTGCTGTATCTATGGATGTTGATGACGAAATGCGTCGCGCATCTAAGGCTGCTACAGATGCTACAGTAGGACAACTTGTAAAAGGTGCTATCTACAACTTGACTAGTGATGGGGCATTTTTCATCACTCCTGAACGATGGATTGCCTTTTTACATCGTTCTGAGATGACTAGAAAATTAAAAGTAGGAGAAATGGTTGAAGGTCGCATTACTTTTAAACGTGACGATGGTCGTGTTAATGTATCGATGCGCCCTACAAAGGAAGAAAGCACTTGTATCCGATGGCGATATTATTATGGAATATCTTTTGAATCGCGGTGGCAAGATGCCGTATAGTGATGAATCTTCTGCTATGTTGATTAAAGATAAATTCAACATTAGTAAAGCTGCTTTCAAACGTGCTTTAGGGCATTTAATGAAAGAGAAAAAAATTGTTCAAGAGGATGGTTGGACATTGCTTACCGACATTGGTCGCCAGTGGACACCTCCTGTTAGTGAAGAGTCCCAAGATGAGGAATAAAGACGATGAAAATTGTCATTGTAGGCGCTGGTAAGGTTGGTTATTCATTAGCCCAACGCCTTAATCAAGATGATCATGATGTATATATCATTGATCGTTCACCAGAACGAATTCACAATCTTGAAAGTACATTAGATGTAAGTCTTGTTCAAGGCAATGGCAGTGATGTGCAATTACTGCATGAAATTGGTATGTCTGACGTAGGCATGTTTATTGCTGTTACTGATTCCGATGAGGTTAATATGCTATCTTGTGCGGTGGCTAAAATTACAGGAGTTCCTACAACGATTGCTCGTGTTCGTGACAATAGTGTGGCGGAACATATGGATGCAGAGATGCGTGCTAAACTGGGCGTAGATCTCTTTATCAACCCTGAAATGGTTACAGCTCAAGAACTATTACAAATACTTGAAACTCCATCTGCCATTGATGTTGAAGACTTTGGTCAAGGTACAGTGCGCCTTATGGAGTTTAAACTTACTGAGGAGTTCCCTCTGTTAGGCCAGCCATTAAAAGAAATTCGCTTCCCTGAAGGTGTTCTTCTCGTGGGGATTTTACGTTATGGTGAAATGATTATTCCTCATGGTGAAAGTATTCTCCAAGCTGATGACAGCGTATTCTTCTTGGGGTTAAAAGAGTCTGTAGAGGAAGTGGAAAATCTTTGGTTCCATAATTATAATGCTTTTTATAAACGGGCTGTCATCATTGGTGCTGGACTACTTGGTCGTAACCTGACTATTTTATTAGAACGTGCTGGTTTCTCTGTGAAAGTCATTGAAAAAAACTTAGAGCGATGTGAGAAATTAGCGAATCTTGTAGATAAAGCGATGGTTATCAATGGCGATGGTACCGACTTTGATTTGTTAGAAGCTGAAGAAATCGCTGATAGCGACGTTATTATAGCTTTAACTGACGATGATAAACTTAACCTACTAGTAGCTCTTGTAGGTAAGCATATGGGGATCCCTAAGACTGTTGTTCGCGTAGGTCGCCCTGAATATATTATGCTTATGGAACAAGTGGGTATTGATGTTGTATTCTCGCCACGTTTATTTACAGCGAGTCAAATTTTACGTTTCGTGCGTAGTGGAGAAGGGGTTGTATCTATTTCGACCTTTGAAGGTGGAAAAGCGGAATCTATAGAGGTTGCCATTACAAGTGAATCACCTGTGGCTGGTAAACAATTAAAAGATATCCGTTTACCAGGGAAGGCGTTAGTTGGTGTAATTTTACGTGGTGATGAAGCCATCGTACCACGTGGTAATACTGAAATCTTAGATGGAGATCACATTGTTCTATTTGCGTTACCTGAATCTGTAAGTAAATTACTTAAATATCTTACTTAGTATGGAGGGACTATGCGCATTCAAATTGTCATGTCCTTAGTGGGGCGATTATTATATATATTTGGGATTTTTACATTAATTCCTTTTATATATGGTATCGTATTTGAAACTGCATATTGGTCGTTTTTGGTTACTACTGGTATTTCATTTGGCTTAGGTGGACTTTTATCCTATTATGGTCATGAAAGTCAAAGCTTTAGTCTACGTGATGGGTTTTTAGTTGTATCAGCTACATGGATATTAACTGTTATCTTAGGTTCCTTACCATTTATTCTTAGTGGTATATTAACCAATGTATTTGATGCTCTATTTGAAGCTACATCGGGGATTACAGCAACTGGTGCTACAATTATTAATAGCGTAGATGATTTACCTAAGACATATGTTTTATGGCGTGGACTAATGCACTGGATTGGTGGGATGGGGATTATTGTCCTTATCTTATCGTTCTTAAAGAACTTAGGTGCAGATGCAGCTCATATGTTTAATGCAGAAGCATCGGTACCAAAACCTGGTGTTGTTATGCCCCGTATTCAATCAATGGCATCAAAACTATGGTGTTTATACATTGCTTTTACGGCTCTTTGTTTCCTCATGCTTTGGGCTGGTGGTATTGAGCCTTTTGATGCGTTAAACTATGCCTTTTCCATTATTGCAACGGGTGGATTTGCACCAACATCAGCAGGGGCATTTATATATGAACAGAGTAACTATATTTGCTTTGTATTTGTTTTCTTTATGATCCTTGCAGGTGGTAATTTTTCAGTATATTACAACGCACTTCAAAAAGGCTTTCGCGTTTTGATTGATGATTTTGAAACACGTATGTATTGGCTGGTTATTTTTATTGGAATTGCTATAATATCAATTTCGATGGCAGTACAATCAAATATCAATGACCCAATTCAAATCTTCAGAGATGTTTCCTTTAATTATGTATCGATTCAAACTGGTAGTGGATTTGCTGTAAGCGATTATGATTTATGGCCAGCCGCTGCACAGATGATGTTATTTATTTCATCATTTTTTGGTGGTTGTAGTGGTTCTACAACAGGGGGCGTAAAAATTATTCGCCTCATTATTCTAATTAAGAGCAGCATTATTTATTTAAGAAAATCAATTCATCCTGAGATGGTACAAGTAGTGCGCATTAATGGTAAACCGATGCCTACTAAATGGATACAGATGGCACAGCAATTTTTATTTTTATATTTAATGATTTACGTTATATCTGTGTTCCTTATGACTTGTTCGGGAATGTCTACTTATGATGCGATGCAAATTATAACAGCTTTTCTTAGTAATGTAGGCATTGGATTTGGTGGTTTTGGGCCTACAGATGCCTTTGGTAGTATGTCTGATGGTGCTAAATGCGTAGCAATGGCAGATATGTTATTAGGTCGTTTGGAATTGTTTACAATTCTCGTTATGCTTCATCCTCAATTCTGGGAAGGGTATTTTATAAAAAAACAATCTACTAAACGGTATCGTATCCTATAGGAGGGCGAATAATATGAATATTATAAAACGCCCTCTAGGGCTTTATAAAGCAAATTGTTATGTATTAATAAATGAGGGGAAGTCCCTTATTATTGATCCCGGGTTTCATAGTAAGCATATAATTGAAATGGTAGGAGATTCTGTGCCTATAGCAGTATTATTAACACATGGTCATTGTGATCATGTATCGGCTCTTGATGAGGTTTGTGAGTATTATAATATTCCAGCTTATTTACACCCTTTAGATCATGAGTTGTTACAATTAATTCGACGTAGACCCAGTGTTTACAAGAAGAAAATGTATACTAATTGTGAAGATTTAGTAACAGGAAAACTACAATTAGGTCCTTTTGAAATTATTGTCCATCACACACCTGGTCATAGTGCGGGTTCTGTTTGTCTAGAAATTGAGGGGCACTTATTTACTGGTGATACTGTGTTTAAGCAAAATGTGGGAAATACAGATAATTATAAAAGTAATCCTCATGATTTAATTACAAGTTTGAAGTATATTTTATCTTTATCTAAGGAGTTAATTATTGAGCCAGGACATAAAGAATCTACAATATTAAAAGATGAAGAAGAATTCATCAAAAATAATGTAGTATAGTGTTGACAAAAGTTCTGATAACCGATATACTAAGCAAGTACTTTGGATACGGCCCCGTGGTGTAGCGGTTAACATGTCGCCCTGTCACGGCGAAGATCGTCAGTTCAAATCTGATCGGGGTCGCCATTCATGCCTCGGTAGCTCAGTTGGTAGAGCAACGGACTGAAAATCCGTGTGTCGACAGTTCGATTCTGTCCTGAGGCACCATGTACATGCGGGAATAGCTCAGCGGTAGAGCACCGCCTTGCCAAGGCGGGGGTCGCGAGTTCGAATCTCGTTTCCCGCTCCAACTTTATATGGCGGCATAGCCAAGCGGTAAGGCAGAGGTCTGCAAAACCTTTATTCCCCAGTTCGATTCTGGGTGCCGCCTCCACAAATCGTTACCCATGCCGGGGTGGCGGAACAGGCAGACGCAACGGACTTAAAATCCGTCGGTTGGAGACAACCGTACCGGTTCGATTCCGGTCCTCGGCACCAATTAAGACTAACTTCGGTTAGTCTTTTTTTCTTATCTGAATTAATAAAAAGTATTGCTATGAATGATAAATCTAAACTATTGATTAGTGAATGCCTATGTGGTGTTCCTTGTCGCTATGATGGAAAAGATAATTATATAGAAGCACTTGATCTTCTGAATGAGTATTATGAATTAGTACCTGTATGTCCAGAGGTGTTGGGTGGGCTATGCACGCCGAGAGAACCTGCTGAGCGTCAAGGAAATCGTATATGCACTGCTGATGGGACAGATGTGACAACACAGTTTATTAGAGGTGCAGAGCTTACAGTTCGCATAGCTATTGAATATAAATGTGAACAAGCTCTATTGAAGGCGAAAAGCCCTAGTTGTGGTTATAAACGCATTTATGATGGTTCCTTTACGAGAACCTTAACGGATGGTCATGGATGTACTGTAGAGGCTTTATTAAAGAAAAATATTAGAATTTATACGGAACATGATATAGATCTTTTGTTGGCACAAAAAAAGAGATGAGTTTAACTCATCTCTTTTTCTTTTATTAAGTTAACCTTTATTGTTAATACATAGTATGTTATAGGGCATTATTTTTGAAACATTAACTATAGGTATGTACTTCTGTTATTTACCAGCATTAACAGGATCATTAATTAGTGGCTGTTCACCAAGTAATGTAGTTAAGTTATGTAAATTGAATCGATATTGAGCATTACTGAAGTCTCGCGTAGCATCGTAACGATGGCTCGGTGCCTGCATGAGACCAGCTAATGTGTCATATAGCAGATCATTCGTAAAGAATTGATGCTCATGTTTAGTTAGTACATCTGCCGTTTGCGGATAGGCCGTACGATATTGTGGAGATAAGTATACCCAGAATGGAATATGTGTCATAACAAAGTCAAATGTATCAGGATTGTGAGACTTATCTAAACTTTCACCGTGATCGGAGAAGTATACCATAGCTTGTAAATTCAATTTATCTTTACCATAGGTGTAAATTTGTTGTAATAACCAGTCTGTATATAACTGACTATTTGCATATGCTTCTTGGCCGTCAGGATACGGACCTTGTTTCCATTTACTAAATTCATGAGGGTAACGGTCATTGTAATAAATATGACTACCCATAATATGAATAACAATAAAGTTATTTTTGGTAGGGTCTACAGTTTCTAATAATGGCAATAGTGCTTCATCATAGCGATCGGAGAACGCATAAGACTCATGAGACCATTTTGTAGTGTCTGCAGTCTTAGCCATTAACGAAATAGCTGTATCATATTCACCGAATACACCTTGGTTGCTAAACCAAGAAGTTGTGTAACCAGCTTTTTTGGCTACGTCTAAGATGTTTGCTGAATCAAGGAATGGTCTATCGTCGTACTGGTTTCGTTCAGATAGAGCACGCTCTAAAGTTGGTACTGTTTGTACATAAGAGGAATAGGCGTTGTCAAAGAATATAAAATCTTTATTGTCTGCACGCATATTTCCTTGCCATGGTGTATCATCATAAGGGAAGTTCGGATTATATACTTTCATATAATCACGAGAGCTAGATTCACCGATGACGAGAATAATAGTTCCCGGTGCTTTCTGGGCAGCTGTTTCTTTAGTATCTAAGTTAAAGGAATCAAATACTATATGATGGTTATCATTATATTGCTGCATTTGTTTTACATAATCACCAGCAGCAATCCAGTTGGCTACGATACATGTTTGAGGGAATAAGAAGAACGGTACATATACTAGGAAGGCTACAATAGAAGCGATGAGCATAGCAGATCGCATAGGGCGTGTAGTATTTAAATTAACTACCGCTTTCATGCCTAAATTAGACCAGTATAATAAATATGTCCATAATACAAGACCAATGCCTACTGCAATTAGACCAGGAATACCAGCTGCATTTTTTAGGAAACCAAATGCTTCTTCTGGATTAGTCATATAGACTGCTAATAGACTAGCTGGTGTTAAACAGTGCCATGTAGTCATGTAATAGCCAATTTGTAAGAATGGGATGAGGCTAAGAATCATGGAAATGATGGCCATGATTAAGGATGTTGTTTTATGGAAGCGATTCGTTTGATTGAGTAAAAACTGAATGCCCGATAAACCCATAAAAATCAATAAACCAAATAAGAAATCATTGGCAAATTCATAGAAGTACAATGGTTTTACATAAGACCAGTGAAATAGAAGTGGGAAGGTAAGAGCCCATAAGATACCTACCAATCCATATCCTAAAAATGGTCTATGGAAAACGGTGCAGCCCATAAAATATTGAAACAAGAATGTACCAACAATGGTGGGCACCGCTAAAATTGTAATATCCTCTACATCTAAGCCTAGTGTAATGGGTTCGTAAATTAAAAATAGAATGATATATAAAACAATACCTATAATACCAAAGCGAAAAATGGGGTTACGCCCAATTTGCTTTAAACTAGATGACATAATAAAGCCTCTCTTAAAGGAACACACAATAATATATCTTTATAATATATAATAATTATATTATTAAAGATAGCAGATGAGTGTAAAAAAAACAATTATTTGAAAGTACTACTATAAATGCTTTATAATTATATAGTTAAAGTATATCTTTCTAAGGATTGGGGTTTATGGGAGATTATAATTACAAGTTGGACGTCTTTGAAGGTCCCCTTGATTTGCTGTTGCATCTCATTGAAAAACATAAAATAGAAATCACCGATATTCCTATCGTTGAGATAACGAGTCAATACTTGGAGTATCTAGATAACTGGAACCATTTTGATATTCACTATAGTAGTGAATTTCTTGTTATGGCTTCCACATTATTACAAATCAAATCGCGTATGCTATTGCCTAAGGCTGAACCAGAGCCAGAGGATGCTGAAGATCCACGGGATGAGTTAGTAGCTAAATTAGTTGAGTTTAAAAAGATTAAAGATTTTACATCTCTATTGATGGAGCGAACAGCCGTATCGGCAAATATTTTTAGTCGTCCTGAAGAAACGAGTGTTCTCGGTTTAGATAATGTATATAATCTAGAACTTTCACAGTTATATCAAATCTTTTACCAAACATTACAACGGGCTAAAGAATTACCTGAAGAGGAACCTATTCGTGAGGTTAAGGTAGAAAAAGATACGTATAGTTTAGAGGATATGATTCTATCGTTGTCGAGTCGTATACGTCGTGGTGAAAGTTTACACTTTAGGGAATTATTAGTAGCTATAGAAACTAAAAGTGGTATGGTAACAATCTTTATGGCTGTTCTTGAATTGTTAAAGCAGCAAGTAATGGAAATGCGCTACGAAGATGATGATATTATATTCACTGCTGCTTTAGATGGAGCCGTGTAGAAAGGGGACTATATGAGCTTACCAACAATGCATTTAGAGGCTGTTTTGTTTGCAGCGGCAAAACCTATATCAATCGATATGTTAGAAGAGGTGTTCTGTCTTTCACGAGACGAAATACAAGCCTATATAAATGAGTTAAAACGGGAGTTAGAAGATCAACATCGAGGTATTCGACTTCGTATATCTGGGGCTGGTGTCGAATTAGTTAGTGCTATTGAAAGTGCTGAGTATGTAGGTCATATCCGCAAGCGAGAAGATAAACTGTCTAATGCGGCTATGGAAACACTGGCAGTTATTGCTTATAAGCAACCAATTACTAAAGCTGAAATTGAAGAAGTACGCGGTGTTAATAGTGATAAAATTATAAAACAATTGCTTACTAGATCTCTTATAGCTGAGTTAGGCCATAAAGATACTGTAGGCAGACCTATTCTATATGGTACGACTGATGAATTTTTAAGAAGTGCTGGTGTAGAATCGATAGAAGCTTTACATCAAGAAGTTTCGGAAGCAGAAGGATAATATGGAACGATTACAAAAATATATTGCTAGTTGTGGTGTTGCATCACGACGTAAAGCAGAAGAACTAATTACAGAGGGTAAGGTACAGGTAAATGGCCGAAAGGTTACAGAGCTTGGCGTTAAAATTAACCCTCAAAAAGATAAGGTTAAGGTTAATGGCCAATTATTGGCTCAGGAAAAGCCTGTATATTATTTATTAAATAAACCAAAAGGTGTCATTACATCTGTATCTGACCCTCAAGGTCGAGAAACTGTTTTAGATTATATTAAAAATGAATCTAAACGCATTTATCCTGTGGGCCGTCTCGACTTATATACAGAAGGTTTATTACTACTTACTAATGATGGTGAGTTAGCACAAAACTTAACACATCCCTCTAAAGGTGTGGAAAAAACTTATGAAGTGCGTATAAAAGGTCGCGTTCGCGATGAAGACTTACAAGTTATAGCTAATGGTGTGAAACTTGAAGATGGTATGACTGCACCTGCTACAATTGTAGATTTAGGTTTTGATGATCATAACGGTGTACATGAAGTAGAAATCACTATCCATGAAGGTCGTAATCGACAAGTTCGCCGTATGTTTGAACACTTTGGGTACCGCATTCATAATTTAAAACGTATTGCCTATGCAGGTCTCACCTTGGGCGGTGTTAAACGCGGTGCTTCTCGTCAGCTTACAATTCGTGAAGTGAAAGCTCTAAAAGCGTTAGAAACAGGTAAGAAATGAAACAAATCATAGTCATTGGTGGTGGTGCAGCAGGCTTAATGGCAGCTGTTATAGCTGGCCGTGAAGGAGCTCGTGTCATCTTATTAGAAAAAATGAATATGGTTGGTAAGAAAATGGGCATTACCGGTAAAGGTCGCTGTAATATCACAAATAGTGCTGATATGGCTGAGTTTATTAAAAATACACCTGGTAATGGCAAGTTCTTATATGGTGCCTATGAACGTTTCAGCAATGAGGACCTTTTAGATTTACTGCATAGTTGGGGATTAAAAACCAAGGTTGAACGAGGGGGCCGTGTGTTCCCAGAATCCGACTCAGCTTTAGAGGTACGCAATACGTTCATGAAAATCCTTAAAAAGTATAATGTTCAAGTTCATTTGAATGAACCTGTTACATCTATTACGGTAAAGGATAATCGCGTAGTAGGCGTTACAACAGATAAGGAACAATATGCTTGTGATGCTGCCATCATTTGTACAGGCGGTGCATCATATCCATTAACAGGTTCAACTGGTGATGGTTATGCTTTAGCTGAAAAAGTGGGACATACGATTACTGATATTCGTCCATCTTTGGTACCTATCGTTACAAACGAAGCATGGGTAAAAGACATTATGGGGCTTAGTCTTCGTAATGTTGAAGTGTCTGTAGTTTCTAAGAATAAAGTACAGGCTAAACAATTTGGGGAAATGATGTTTACTCATTTTGGCATTACGGGCCCTACGATTTTGTCGTTAAGTCATACGGTAGGTAAGTTGCTACGTAAGAAGAACCCTCAAATTACAATTGAAATCAATCTTAAGCCTGCTTTGACTGCTGAGGTATTGGATAAACGCTTACAAAAGGACTTTGATTTATATTCTAAAAAACAATTAGCTAATGGTATGAAAGACTTACTTCCGGTAAATCTCATTCCCATAGTTATTAAGCTTGCTGAATTAGATCCAGCTAAACCGATTAATCAGATTACAAAGGAAGAACGTTTACGCTTGTGTCATGTGTTACAACATATGACGTTAACTGTTAAGGAATTACGACCTGTAGCAGAAGCTATCGTTACAGCAGGTGGTATTTCTTTAAAAGAATTTAATCCTAAAACTATGGAGTCTAAATTGATTAGTGGTTTATATGGCGCTGGTGAAGTATTGGATATCGATGCTTTCACAGGAGGCTATAATCTACAAGCTGCCTTTTCCACAGGCTATGTGGCGGCAATGCATGCCGTACACGGTGATGAAGAATAGAGGTTATTATGAGCACTAAAAAAATTGCCATTGCTATCGATGGCCCTGCAGGGGCTGGTAAAAGTAGTATTTCTAAAGTAGTGGCTAATGAATTAGGGTATTTATATATTGATACAGGTGCCATGTACCGTGGTGTAACATGGGCTGTTCTAGATAGTAATATCGATGTTAATGACCAAGAAGCTGTAGAAGCTTTATTGCCATCATTAAATTTAACATTAGAGCCTACTGCAACAGCATGTAAAGTTTTTGTTAAAGGTAAAGATGTAACATCATTAATACGACAACAACAAATCAATGAAAATGTATCTAAGATTGCTTCTTATAAAGGGGTTCGACAATATTTGGTAGAACGTCAACAAGCAATGGCCGCTATTGGTGGTGTTATTTTGGATGGTCGAGATATCGGCTCTGTTGTATTGCCTGATGCAGAGTTAAAAATATATTTAACTGCTTCTGTGGATGCTCGTGCTAAACGAAGATGGCTAGAAGTACAAGGCACACCAAATGAGCAGACTTTAGATGAAATTAAAAAGAATGTTGAAAGTCGCGATGAAATGGATAAGAATCGAGAGGAATCTCCTCTAGTATGTGTCGACGATGCAGTAGTAGTAGATTCTAGCGATATGAATTTCGATGAAACTGTGGCATATATGTTGAAATTGATACAGGAGACAATCAATCATGAATAAATTTTCTACCTGGTTATGGCGCACCGCTTTCTGGCTACGCTATAAGGTAGGGTATGGATTGAAAATATACGGACGCGATAATTTTCCTATGGAAGGTCCTGTTATCGTAGTACCGAATCACTTAAGTAATAATGATCCGCCTATCTGTGGCTATGCCTTACCTAGACATGTACATTTCATGGCAAAACAAGAATTGTTTGTGAATCCTATTTCTCGTTTTATTTGTACTTGGCTTGGTGCATTCCCATTAAATCGAGGCGCTATCGATAAAGTTGCTATCCGTCATGCTATGGGACTGCTCAAAGATAACAAGGTATTAGGTATCTTTGCGGAAGGTAACCGTCAAAAAAGTGGTAAACTTGGTAAATTCCACGATGGAGCAGCATCAATTGCGCTAAGGACAGGGGTTAGTATTGTGCCTGTAGCTATCATTGGCTCTTATAATATGGAGCGAGATAAGGTAGCTTGTATTATTGGAAAACCAATACCTGTAGAAAAGGAAAAGGCTACCCCAGAAGCAATTAAAAAAGTAAATGATCAAGTTAAAGGTGAAATCCAACGGATGATTGATTCTTATCATGAAAATCGTGTAGAGGAGACTTTATGGAAATAATTTTGGCTGAAAACCATGGTTTTTGCTATGGTGTAAAAAGAGCCGTTGAAATGGCGAATGAAGCCGCGAACAGTGATGGCAAAAGTTATACATTGGGTCCTATTATTCATAACCCTCAAGTTGTAGGTCGTCTTGAAGATAAAGGGGTTAGTCCTGTTCAAGAAGTATCTGACATCGAAGAGGGGACAATGATTATACGATCGCATGGTGTTGGCCCTGCTATTTATGAAGAGGCTGAAGAAAAGGGGTTAAATATTGTAGATGCTACATGCCCCCATGTTAAAAAGGCACAACAAGATGCGAAGTCTGTCATTGAAGATGGGATGACTTTGGTGATTTTGGGAGAAAAAAACCATCCTGAGGTCAAAAGCATTAATTTATGGGCTAATAACGAAGGCATAATCATTGAAGATGAAGAATCCGCCGAAAAACTACAAATTGTGGAAAAAATGGGTGTTGTTGTACAAACAACCTTTTCACAATTCAAATTTAACAGTATAATAGACATATTAGAGAAAAAATCTAAGAATCTTAAGGTTTTCAAAACGATATGCAATGCAACGCAAGAACGACAGAACTCTGCCGTTGAATTAGCACGTAATGTGGATCTTATGATTGTGGTAGGCGGTAAGAACAGCGGCAATACAAACCGATTGGCAGAGGTTTGTCGTGACGTTGGATGTACAACATATCACATTGAAACTTCTACTGAATTACAACTGGAATGGTTTAACCGAGTACAGACGGTAGGAGTAACAGCAGGAGCATCGACTCCCGACTGGATTATTAAGGAGGTCATTGAGACAATGAAAGATTTTGCAGAATTATTAGCAGCCGAAGGTCAAGAAGAATTTAAGAAAGGGAACGTTGTAGAAGGTACAGTAGTTCAAGTTGAAGATGAACGCGCTTATGTATCTTTTGGCTACAAAACTGAAGCCATTTTGAACAGAACTGAAATTTCTTATCCAGCACCAGAATCTGCCAAAGATGTGTTAAAAAATGGTGATGAAATTAAAGCAGTTATCATGAATCACATCAAAGAAGATAATCCTATTTATCTTTCCATGACTCGCTTGGCTAAAGATGAAGATTGGCAATATGTTATCGAAGCACAAGAAAAAGATGAAGCTATCGTATGTAAAGGTATTGATGCTATCCCAGCAGGTTTGGTAGTAACAGTTAAATCCCTTCGTGGTTTCATTCCATTGTCCCAAGGTGATGTTCACTTCGTGAAATCCTTGGACAACTTGGTTGGTACAGAATTCGAAGCTAAAGTACTTGAAATCGATGAAAAGAAAAACCGTTTGGTTCTTTCCCGTCGTGCAGTATTAGAAGTTGAACGTCAAGCTAAATTAGCTGAAGCATTGAAAAACATCAACGTTGGCGAAAACTATAAAGGTATCGTTCGTAAAATCATGCCTTATGGTGCTTTCGTAGATATCGGCGGTATTGAAGGTTTACTTCACATTTCCGACATTTCTTGGCAAAAAATCAAAAAAGTGGAAGATGTTCTTTCCGTTGGTCAAGAAATCGAAGTTAAATTACAATCCTTCGACGCTGAAAGCAACAAATTATCCTTGTCCTTGAAAGCTTTGTCTAAGAGCCCATGGGACGTAGCTGAAGAAACATTGCATGTTGGCGATGTTATCAACGGTAAAGTTGTTCGTTTGGTAGCTTACGGTGCATTCGTAGCTGTTAACGACGACATTCAAGGCTTACTTCACATTTCCCAAATTACAAAACAACGTAATGCGAAAGTTGAAGATTACTTGAACCGCGGTCAAGAAGTTGAAGTTAAAATCATTTCTCTTAACAAAGATGAAAAGAAATTGGGCTTGGCTTTAACTGAAATGATGGAATCCAAAGAAACTGCAGAAGACGCTGAATAATTCATTGTCTAATATAAAGGCTAACCAAGGTTTACTTGGTTAGCCTTTTTGCGTACTATACGTAGAATATGATAAAATATAGTAATGTATTAGATTAGATAATGAGGTGAAACTATGGCAAAACCATTAGTGGCCGTTGTAGGCCGTCCAAATGTAGGTAAATCTACACTTTTTAATGCCATTGTTAATAAACGTATCTCTATAGTCGAAGATATTCCCGGTGTTACACGGGACCGTATTTACTTCGATGCAGAGTGGTTAAATCGTGAATTTACAATGATCGATACAGGTGGTATCGAATTCATCACTGAAAATAGCCATGTTATTCCAAAAATGATGCGATTACAAGCTGAATTGGCTATCGAAGAAGCGGATGTAATCTTATTTGTCGTCGATGGTAAACAAGGTATTGTGCCAGCTGATGAAGAGGTTGCAAATATTTTGCGCGCTAGTGGTAAACCTGTAGTTCTTGTAGTTAACAAGATTGATAGTGTAAATCAAGAGCCTAATATTTATGAATTTTACAATCTTGGCTTAGGTGATCCTATTGGTATTTCTGCAAAAAATCTAATGAACTTAGGTGATTTGCTTGATGATACTGTGAAACATTTCCCTCCTGTAGGTACTAATGTGGATGACGAAGATACAATTCATGTTGCTATTATTGGTCGTCCAAATGTTGGTAAATCTTCTTTGACGAATGCATTATTGGGTCAAGATCGTGTTATTGTATCTGATGTAGCAGGTACTACTCGTGATTCCATCGATACATATTGGACTCATGGGGATCAAAAATTTGTATTGATCGATACAGCTGGTATGCGTCGCAAATCTAAAATTGATGAAGCTGTAGAACGATATAGTATTGTACGCTCTTTGCGATCCGTAGACCGTTCTGATATTGTTGTTCTTGTGCTAGATGCACAGGATGGTGTTACCGAACAAGACAAGAAGATTGCAGGTTATGCTTATGAAGCAGGTAAGGGTGTAGTCATTGTTGTTAATAAATGGGATCTTGTTGAAAAAGACGATAAAACTACATTGCGTTTTACTGAAGATATTTATGAAGAATTAGGCTTCTTGCAATTTGCACCGATTCTTTTTGCATCTGCTTTAACTAAGCAACGTATACATCGATTAGCAGATATGTTAAAATTCGTCTCCTGAACAACAATATCGTCGTGTATCTACTGGTACGTTGAATCAATTGTTACAAGATGCGCAAACAGTAAATCCAGTACCATCTCGCAATGGTAGAATTCCTAAGATTTACTATATGACACAAGCAAGTATCAAGCCACCGACCTTTATTTTGTTTGTAAATGAACCTGAGTTAATTCACTTCTCTTATATGCGTTTCTTAGAGAATCGATTGCGTGAATCCTTCGGTTTTGAAGGTACTCCAATTCGCTTAGTATTACGTGGTAAGAAACGGGATGATGAAGACTAATGGATATTATGATTATCGTTTATGCTGTATTAGCGTATTTTATTGGTTCAATTCCTAGTGGCTTAATCATTGGCAAAACCTTCTTTAATACAGACGTACGCCAATATGGATCGAAGAATATAGGGGCTACCAATACATATCGTGTTATCGGTCTCAAAGCTGCATTACCAGTATTTTTATGTGATGCTCTAAAAGGTGCTGCTGGGGTAGTATTATTATCCTCTTATGGACCTATGTATATGATTTTAGGTGGTATCCTTGCTATGATGGGCCATAACTGGTCTATATTCTTAGGGTTCAAAGGTGGTCGTGGCGTTGCTACCGGATTAGGTGTTCTCATTGCTCTTTCTCCTTTAGTAGCATTGCTTTGCTTCCTTGTGTGGGGCATCATCGTATATTTCACCAAGCTTGTATCCTTAGGTTCTATTGTAGCTGCTGCATTAGTACCTGTATTGATGTACGTTACAGGTGAATCTTATTGGTTTGTTGGCTTTGGTGGATTAGCTGCGTTATTTGTTATAGTTCGTCACTGGGATAATATTAAACGTCTACTTGCAGGTAATGAGTTGAAAGTAGAACGTATTAAAAAGGATTAATGTATGAATGTTGTTGTTATAGGCTCTGGTAGTTGGGGCACAGCCCTTGCTATTAAATCCGTTTTAGCTGGAAATACTACAACTTTATATTGTCGTCGCCCAGAATTTGCTGACCAATTGGCTAAAGATTTAGAAAATAAAGATTACTTGCCAGGTGTAGAGCTACCTAAAGAGTTACTATATAGCTCTGATTTAGAGACTTCTATTAGAAATGCAGAAGTTGTTTTAATGGTTACTCCTTCTGTACATGTGCGTACTAGCTTAGAGTCTATAAAACCTTATGCACATAAAAATCAATCTTATATTCTTTGTTCAAAAGGGGTTGAACGAACAACAGGTAAATTATTAACCACTGTTATGAAAGAGGTTCTAGGTCCAGTTGGTTGTCACTTGGCTGTTCTTTCTGGTCCAAATCACGCAGAAGAGATTGGGCGTAATTTACCGGCTGCTTCTGTATTAAGTACAGAGGATTTAGAGGTGGCTACTACACTTCAAAAAGCATTATGTAGCCAAAGTTTTAGAATTTATGCCAATACTGATATCATAGGTGTTGAACTTGCTGGTGCTACAAAGAATATTATCGCCCTTGCTGCAGGTATCGTTGATGGGCTTAAACTAGGTGATAATTGCAAAGCCTTGTTATTAACGAGAGGCCTACATGAGATGACTCGATTTGGGGTTGCCTTAGGTGCCCAGAAAGAAACTTACGCTGGTCTTGCCGGTATGGGGGATTTGATTGCTACTTGTATGAGTCTTCATGGTCGTAACCGTGCGGCTGGTCAAAAGCTAGCAGATGGTAAGACGATGGACTACATCATTAATCATACAAATATGGTGGTGGAAGGTTTTTTTGCCACCGATATTGTATATAAAATGGCTTGTGAACATCAAATTGAAATGCCTATAACTAAAGCCTTGTATGAAATTTTATATGAGGAGAAATCGCCTGCTTTAGCCTTGGCTGAGTTAATGGGGCGCGATATTAAAATTGAAGTATCATAAATAAAAGATACTTTTAATTTGGTTATTTATATACTATAATTAATGAGTATAATCTTGTGAGGGTTATATGCGAATTATTGGCGGAACTGCGAAGGGACATGCTATAAAAGCACCTAAAGGGGTTGATACTAGACCTACACTTGATCGTGTTCGGGAAAGTGTATTCAATGTATTAGCTAATAGAGGCATATTTGGTACAGACGTATTAGATATATTTTCTGGCACTGGTGCAGTAGCAATTGAAGCCTTAAGTCGCGGTGCAGCACATGCAGTAGCGGTAGACTTTAAAACGGGAAAATTAATTTTAGAGAATGCTAAACATTGTCGTGTGGATGATCGGTTAGAAATTATTCCGAGGAAACTTTCACAATTAAAAAATTATATAGTGGGACGACAGTTCGATTATATTTTTTCTGATCCGCCATATGAGAATGGATTTATACAAGATACCATAGATTTGGTTGTGACCTATGATTTATTAAAACCTGAAGGTGTTTTATTACTAGAACATCATAAGGATGAGGTTTTTAGTTTACCTGAATCATGGGAGTGTATAAAAGAACAGAAATTTGGTTATACGATAGTTTCCTATTTTGTAAACACAGCTGAAAGGAGCTAATCCTGTGCGTATAGGTGTATGTCCGGGTAGTTTTGACCCAGTTACTAATGGACATGTTGATATTTTTGAACGGGGCAGTCGATTAGTTGATAAATTAATCATTGCTGTTAGCTCAATCCGAATAAAAATTCCTTATTTACCATGGAAGAACGGGTTGCGATGATTCGAAATTCTGTCAAACATATTCCTAATGTTGAAATTGATTGTACAGGTGGTTTGCTTAACGAATATGTTAAATCCAAGAATGCTACTATTATCATTCGTGGTTTACGTGCATTGAGCGACTTTGAATATGAATTTCAGCGTGCTTTGTTTGCGAAATATTTGGATGATGACATCGAAACAGTATTTATTATGACAAATAACAAATACTCTTTTGTCAGCTCCACAGGTATTCGAGAACTAGCTAAATTTGGTGGCAAACTAGATGGCCTTGTTCCGGATGATGTTAAGGAAAAACTTGAAGAACGCTTTAATACGGTCCATAATAAATAGGGGTGAATTGTATGAAAACAGAAAAATTATTAGAAGATTTAGAGGTTCTTATTGAATCTAGCAGCCGTATTCCTATGACTACAAAACGTATGGTTGAGGAAGACGAAATTATGCGTATTATCGATTCTATTCAAGAGTCCTTACCATTGGAACTTGAAGAGTCTCGTCGTATTGTAGCTGATAAGGATAAAGTATTAGCTGATGCTCAACGTCAAGCTGAAACTTTGATTGATCAAGCTAAAGACTACATTGCTAAATTGACAGCAGAAAGTGAACTTGTTAAACAAGCGCAAGAACAAGCTAATCAAATTATCAATGCTGCGAACCAATCCTCTGAAGAATTGAAATCCAGCTCCATTCAATATGCTGGTGATGTTCTTAAATACGTAGAAAATAACTTAGAGAAAACATTGGAAAGCTTACGTCAAAATCGTGAAAGTTTAAAACAGACTGAACAACGTACAGAAGAAAACCAATAATATAAATTAACGGCTAGATACATTGTATCTAGCCGTTTTTCTTGTTTTATTCGTTATAATTGTCAGGTTTTTTAGGTTCTACAATCATAGTTTGATGTGTATTAAAAATAACAAAACCTAAAGGAGCTCCAGGTGGTTTTTTGATATTTTTAATGTATGTATAGTCTACAGGAACTTTACTAGTTTCTCGTGCCTTACTAAAGTAGGCTGCATATTGTGCTACTTTAGATAAAATCATGTCATCTGGTTCAACATTAAGTCTAAGAATAAGGTGAGAGCCTTGAATATCTTGCGTGTGGAACCAAATGTCCGTTGGTTTAGCAAAACGATGCGTTAAATATTCATTTTGCTGATTGTTACGACCGATAAACATTTCACCTTCGTCAATTGTTAAGTGAATGTAGTTAGATTTACCTAGTTTGTAGGATAGTGGCTTTTTCGATTTTTTTATAATGCCCGCATCCATACATTCTTTGCGAATTTCCTCCTAAGCTTTCACGAGTGGTAGCAAGCGATATACTATATAAAATTGACTTTAAGTATTCAAGTTTTGTAGTACTTGCGTTGAGTTGGTACTCACCACTGACCATACGATTCTTCAGTTTAGTGTAAAGTTTGTAATACCATTGTGCATTTTCTACAATCGTTAGATTTGGCTTTAATGGTATTGTTAGCATTTCTCCTTCATCAGAAAGAAGATTTTGTAATTCAATAGAAGGTTCGTATTGCACTTGAAGATGTGCATTAATCATTAATAGATCACCATATAATTTATAGGTATCCATTTTATTCGTGTCTTCTAATTCCTCTTTAATCTTTTGGTGACGACCTTCTTCTTTTTTGATGGCCGCCGTCAAAATCTTTTCTAGCTCTTTATCCGCTGTGTGGATTGCTTTTGTACTGTGAATTGTTTCTTCTAAAGCTTCAGAAATAGTTTCGTATGTTTTCACAACATTATAGTTGTGTAAGATAAAGGTAGAATATGCTTTTTTATGGTTATCATTTACTAAGGAGAGTAATCCATTGCCGTTTTGAAGCATCATTTTTAAATCGTACAAGGCATTTGCTAACTTGTCGACTTGTGATGCCTCTAAATTAGTTATAATTTCATCACCATTTAAATTAGCGTTATATAAAACCTCATCAAGTAAAGGTTTACCAAAGCCGTTAAAAATAGCGCGAATAGATTGTTGAACGCTGCCATTACCAAAGGAGACTAGTAGATTTCTAATCTCATTATAATCAAAATCCATTAGACTAACGCGATTAGCATTTGGTGGTAACTCGTATTGAAGTTTAGGGCTAATAGAACGCTCACGGTTCATCAGTGGAGAAACATGAATTAAAGATTCTAAGATAACTCCGTCTTGTACAAAGATACAATTAGAATATTTGCCCATTAATTCAACATAAATGAGTGTACTTGTAATAGAACCATCCATTTCTAGTTTATCCGTTTGGATACACATAATACGGTCCCCATTGATTTGCTCAACTTTTACAATGCGGCTACCTTCGATATGTTTACGTAAGAACATACAAAGTGAGCTAGGCTCTTTTGGTAAATCTTGCAGGGGTTTGCTAAGATACATGGCTGGGGTAGCACCTACAGTGATGATCAAGTTTTGATCTTCATTAAGGGCTCGAATTTTAAATAATAGTGTAGTTTTATCTATTTGATATAGTTTTTGTATTTGACCAGTTTGTAATCGCTCATTTAACTCTTTAGCGAGTACAGACATGGTAAGACCATCTAAATTCATAGTACTCCTTTCAAATTTATTTAGAAGTATAGTTTAGTATACCATAGTGTACATATAATTCTTAGTATTTAAACACGGATTGTGTAATTCGTGGTACAATAATAAAAACTACTAAGGAGGATATCTTATGAAAAGTATGACCGGTTTTGGTTCTGGTACAGCAACCAAAGATGGCATTACCTGTACGGTAGAAATTAAGTCCGTCAATGCACGTTTCTTGGATTTATTTATACGTTGTCCAAAACAAATGAATCCTTTTGAAAGTATCATTCGTGGGATGGTACAAGATCGTATAAATCGCGGTAAGGTAGAGGTATCGGTTTCTATTCAAGATGCGGGTGAGAGACCTAAAACTTTTACTATAAATAGTGTATTAAGAAAACAAATTCAAGAATTGCTCGTTCAAGAAGAATTTTATGATGATCCTAAAAAGGTACCATTACAAGCTGTAAATTCAATTTCTAATGATTGGATTCAACAACAAGATACTCCCATTGCAGAAGAGGTACTTTCTGATATAGTGAAAGAATCTACAGGTTTTGCATTAGATGCTTTGATTGCTATGCGAACTGTGGAAGGTGAACATATTCAACAAGATTTAGTGAGCCGTATCGCCACACTAGAAAATATTATTTCTCATATTGATACTAATAAATCTGGTGCTGTAGAAGCGTATCGTGAACATATTAGAAGTAAAATTCAAGAGTATTTAGTTTCTTTAGAATCAAGTATCAGCGAAGAGCGTTTTCTACAGGAAATTGCTATATTAGCTGATAAGACTGATATTACGGAAGAGATTGTCCGATTCAGCTCACATGTGGTACAATTAAAAAACACACTTACAGATGAAAATCCAATCGGTCGAAAGGTCGATTTTATTTTGCAAGAAATGAATCGTGAAGTAAATACAATTGGATCCAAGGCTATGGATTCCAGTATTACAGAGTTCGTGGTTCAACTTAAATGTGAGTTAGAGAAAATTAGAGAACAAGTACAGAATGTAGAGTAATAGGAGGTCCATGAATGAGTATTCAATTGCTGAATATAGGCTTTGGTAATATGGTATCTGCTAACCGTGTTATGGCTATCATTAGTCCTGAATCTGCACCGATTAAGCGAATGGTTCAAGATGCTAGAGATAAGGGCCTGCTCATTGATGCTACATATGGTCGTAAGACTCGTGCTGTATTAGTTATGGATAGTGGTCAAATTGTATTATCTGCAATTCAACCAGAAACCGTAGCACATCGACTTGTGCAACATGATGTAGATGTAGATACAGTGGAATCATAGGAGTACATATGTCAGACAGAGGATTATTAATCGTTATATCCGGGCCATCTGGCGCAGGTAAAGGTACGATTTGTGCGAATATTCGTAAAGAAATGCCTAATTTAGTTTATTCCGTTTCTATGACCACACGTGCACCGCGTGTTGGTGAAGAGGAAGGGGTTAACTATTTCTTCCGCTCCAAGGAGGAATTTGAGACTTTACTCAGTGAAGATGCATTCTTGGAGTATGCAAGGGTATATGATAATTACTATGGTACGCCTAAACAACATGTAATGGATTTATTAGATGATGGTAAAAGTGTACTATTAGAAATTGATATTCAAGGTGCTATGCAAGTTAAGGAACGCTTTAGTGATGCCGTATTTATTTATATTGTACCGCCATCCTTAACTGAATTATCTGAACGATTACATAATCGTGGTACTGATGCAAAAGAGGTTATTGATAAACGATTGTCATTAGCTTGTTCTGAATTGGCATTAGCTCATCGCTATGACTATATAGTTGTAAATGATGATCTTGCAGATGCGTCAGAGAAGGTTGCATCTATTTTACGGGCTGAATCCTGTAAGATTAGTCGCAATAAAGAGCAAATTCAATTTATTTATAAACAATATAAAGAGTCTAAGGAGAAGTGATAGTATGATGGTAAAACCTCCATTGAAAAAATTGGAAAGTCAAGTAGATAGCAAATACACTTTGGTAACATTGGCAGCTAAACGAGCTCGTGAACTAACAGATGGTGAACCATGCTTAGCTGAATCTACACATGCAACTGACAAGCCTGTTTCCTTGGCATTCTATGAAATTGCTGAAGGTGAAGTGACGTATAAACGTACTAAAGAAGGCATTAAATAAGATAAATCAATTCCTTGTATCCTTGATACAAGGAATTTTTAAAAGGAGAAGAACATGCGCGGAAAACATATCATTGTCGCAGTCTCTGCTGGTATTGCAGCATATAAGGCAATTGAAGTGGTTAGTCGTCTTCGTAAAAAAGGGGCAGAGGTCAAGGTTGTGATGACTCGTAATGCTACGAATATTGCATCACCATTGACCTTTGGTGAGATTAGTGGTCACCCTGTAGCATTAGACATGTTTGAACAAGTGCATCAATGGGATGTGGAGCATATTGCATTGGCTACATGGGCTGATGCGTATGTAGTAGTACCAGCTACGGCTAATGTAATTGGTAAAATCTATGCTGGTATTGCAGATGATATGTTGACTACTACTATTTTGGCAACTACAGCACCTAAATATATTTGCCCTGCTATGAATACAGAAATGTATAACAATCCAATTACGCAACGTAACCTAGAAGGTCTACGTTCCTTGGGTTATCATATTATGGAACCAGCTGAAGGTTGGCTTGCTTGTGGTGTTACAGGTGTTGGTCGCTTACCAGAGCCTGTAGCTATTGTAGAATGGCTTGAAGCCCAACTGTGTAAAACTTCTGAACTTGAAGGTACTACAGTGCTTGTCACTGCTGGTGGTACTCAGGAGAACATAGATCCAGTTCGTTATATTGGAAATCGTTCTAGCGGTAAAATGGGATATGCTATTGCTGAACAAGCTGTACGAATGGGTGCGAATGTCATTTTAGTGAGTGCCCCTACATCTTTATCAGTACCAAGTGGTGTTGAATTTGTTCCAGTAGATTCTGCACTTTCCATGCAAGAAGCTGTTGAATCTAGATATAAAAATGTAGATGTTGTGGTTATGGCGGCAGCGGTTTCCGATTTTAGAGTGCTTCATAAAGCGAATCAAAAGATTAAGAAAATAGAATCTATGACGCTAGAGCTTGTAAAGAATCCAGATATTTTACAAGGCTTAGGATCTCATAAAGAACATCAAATCCTTGTTGGCTTTGCGGCAGAAACAGAGCATGTAATTAAGTATGGTCAAGATAAAGTAGCAAGAAAAAAACTTAGATATGCTTGTAGCGAACGATGTAAGCAAATCTAATGCTGGATTTAACGTAGATACAAACGAAGGTTATTTCTTATATCCTGATAAAGAGCCTAAAGAAATGGCTAATATGAAGAAATCTGAATTAGCTCAATATATTATGAAGGAAGTAGTTGAGTTAGTAGCAAATAAACACCCCTAATATCAAATTTTTTGTGTGTAGTTTGAGAAAGGTGTGTTGTTTATATGTTTGCTATTCAAAAAGCATATTTAAATGGATCCTTAAGTAAAGATAAATGGAGTAATAATATTATTGCTGGCTTAGTGGTAGGAGTTGTAGCCTTACCTTTAGCAATGGCCTTTGCTATCGCTAGTGGTGTTACACCTCAAGCTGGTATTTATACGGCTATCATTGCCGGTATCTTTGTATCTTTGTTTGGCGGCTCACCCGTACAAATAGCTGGGCCTACAGGAGCCTTTATTGTCTTATTGAGCAGTATCGTTGTTAATTATGGTTTTGATGGCTTGCAAATTGCAACCATGATGGCTGGCGTTATGCTTATTTTAATGAGTATAGCCAAATTAGGTACTGTTATTAGATTTATACCAACGCCGGTTATTATGGGCTTTACTGCGGGTATCGGTGTTACTATTTGGGTAGGTCAATGGCCATATTTCTTTGGATTCCCTCAGTTACCGTATATACCTCATTTCCATGAAAAATTATGGGCTATGATTCAATCATTGCCGTATTCTGATATACCAACCTTAGGGATTGCTTTACTGAGTTTAATCATTTTATTAGTTTTGCCGAAAATTCCTTATATTAATAAAGTTCCAGCTCCTATTGTAGCCATGATGGTCGCTACAGTCATACAAGCTGTTTATCAGTTTCCTACCGTTTTGACTATAGGTAGTGCTTTTGGTGGTATTCCACAAGGCTTACCTGCATTTTCCGTGCCACACTTTGATGTTGATAAAATCTTGACATTAATTGGTCCAGCTTTTACAATTGCCATGCTAGGTGCTATTGAGTCCTTATTGTCTGCAGTAGTGGCAGATGGTATGAGTGGTACTAAGCATGAGTCTAATACTGAGCTATTTGGACAAGGGTTAGCCAATATTTTTGCACCTTTGTTCGGCGGTATTGCATCTACAGGTGCAATTGCTCGAACGGCTACCAATATTCGGCAAGGCGGTAATTCTCCAATAGCAGGTATCGTTCACGCTATTACATTAGGGGCTATTTTATTATTTTTAGCTCCTTATGCTGTCTACATTCCATTAGCATCTATGGCAGCAATATTGTTTGTAGTATCTTATAATATGAGTGATGCACCGCGTTTTATACGAATGCTCATCTTAGCACCAAGACCAGATCAGATAATCTTATTGCTCACCTTTTTCTTAACGATTTTTACCGATTTGGTAGTTGCTGTAAACGTTGGTGTGGTCCTTGCAGTCTTACAGTTTATGCGTAAAATGGTTAATACCATTGATGTCCATGAAGCGAGTTGTGCTGAATTATCTGAACAAATTAAGCACGAAATAACACTTCATCCTGACATTATGGTATATACCGTGGAAGGACCTTTATTCTTTGGTGCCATCAGCGCTTTTGATAGAGCCTTAAGTTCTATACATAAAGATCCAAAATATTTAATTATTCGTTTTGTAAAGGTGCCGTTTGTAGATTTGACGGGATTACGTATTATGCGAGGCATCATAGAAGAACTTCAAAAGAGAGACATTGAAGTTTTACTTAGCGATGTGAGTTACGATATTCGTAGAGAAATGTATAAATCTGACTTTTTAGATGTTCTAGGACGTCATCATATGTATCGACTGTTCGACAGTGCCCTTCATAAAGCTGAACATGATTTAGCCTTAAAAGATGGTAAAGAAGTATAATAATGACTTGCTTTCTCACTGTAAATACACTATAATATTTCTGTAACTCATCAAGAGTAGCGGAGGGATAGGCCCTGTGAAGCTACAGCAACCATTCCAAGGGGAAAAGGTGCTAATTCCTATGACAAATGTCGTTAGATGGGAGGGTCTCTCATGAGTACATGAGAGGCTTTTTTTCGTATTAGGAGGATAAAATGGCTGAAAAACATATGTTTTTTACTTCTGAATCTGTTACTGAAGGCCATCCAGATAAAATAGCTGACCAAATTTCTGATGCTGTTTTGGATGCGATTATTGAAAAGGATCCAACTGCTCGTGTAGCTTGTGAAACTTTAGTTACTACTGGTCTAGTTCATGTAGTAGGTGAAATTTCTACTCACACTTATGTAGATATTCCTCGCATCGTACGTGATACAGTTCGTGAAATTGGTTATACACGTGCAAAATTCGGTTTTGACTGTGATACTTGTGGTGTCCTTGTATCCATTGATGAACAGTCTGCTGATATCGCTATGGGCGTTGATGAAGCACTTGAATCTAAAGAAGGTAATGGTGAAGCACTTGATAAAATTGGTGCTGGTGACCAAGGTATGATGTTTGGTTATGCATCTAATGAAACACCTGAACTCATGCCTTTACCAATTTCTTTGGCACACCGCTTGTCCCGTCGTTTGGCGGAAGTTCGTAAAGATGGCACTTTAACATATCTTCGTCCAGATGGTAAAACTCAAGTTACTGTTGAATATGTTGATGGTAAACCTAAACGTATTGATACAATTGTTATCTCCACACAACATAGCCCTGAAGTAACTCAAGAACAAATTAAAACTGATTTGAAACGCTATGTTATCGATGCGGCTTTACCTGCAGAATTTGTTGATGAAAATACTAAATACTTCATCAATCCAACTGGTCGTTTCGTAATCGGGGGCCCTCATGGTGATGCTGGTTTAACTGGCCGTAAAATCATTGTAGATACTTACGGTGGTATGGCTCGTCATGGTGGTGGTGCTTTCTCTGGTAAAGATCCATCTAAAGTAGACCGTTCTGCAGCATATGCAGCACGTTATGTAGCTAAAAACGTTGTAGCAGCAGGTCTTGCTGATAAATGTGAAGTACAAGTTGCTTACGCTATTGGCGTTGCGCATCCTGTATCTGTATTGGTAGATACGTTTGGTACAGCTCGCATTGAGGAAACCAAAATTCAAGAACTCGTTAAGAAACATTTCGACCTTCGTCCAGCAGGTATTATTGAAATGCTTGATTTGTTAAAACCTCATTATCGCAAAACTGCAGCGTATGGTCACTTTGGTAGAACTGATGTAGATTTACCTTGGGAACGTACAGATAAAGCACAAATTCTAAAACAAGAAGCTGGCTTATAATACAAAAGGTCTTAGTAGAATTTCTACTGAGACCTTTTATAGTAAATGAAAGGATATGAGTCTATGCGTGTAGCACAAGTTATTATCAACAGACCTGCCAAACAACTTCATAAACCATTGAGCTATTTGATGCCTGGAAAGTTTGGTAACGTACTACCTGGTACTCGCGTACTCATTCCTTTAGGTCATAGTCGTGAAGAAGGGATCCTCATTGGTTATGAAGAATTAGTTGAGCCACCAGAGTTCACTTTACGAAATATAGTGCAAGTATTAGATAGTGAGCCTTGGTTTACACCAGAAATGATGGATACGGCACGACGTTTAAATGAGTATTATCTTTTTTCTTATGGTGATGCACTACGATTATTTACAGTAAATAAAACATTGAAATCCTATGAGGCACCAAAAGAAGAATGGCTTGTAGTTATGCCTGATTTTTCAATAGATCAATTTAGTGAACGAAAAAAGAAACAACGTGAATTAGCGCAATACTTACTTGAAGTCGGTGGTGCGTCCAAGGCACTATTATTAGCTAAAGGCTTTTCTCGCATGGTCATAAAGCAAGTAAGTGAAGCTAAAGGGATTACTATTGAATCACGTTTTAAAGCCACAAAAACGACCTTTACAGAGCTTTTAACGGAAGAGGTGAATATTCCTCTTACTCAAGCTCAACAAGCCGTATATGAGCCTATACAAGAGGCTATGAATAGTCATGAGCATAAAACCTTCTTACTTCATGGTGTAACTGGTAGCGGTAAAACTCAATTATATTTACGAGCTACAGCAAAATGTATTAGTCAAGATAAGACTGCTATTATCTTGGTGCCTGAAATTATATTGACCGATCAAATTGTGCGACGCTTTGTGGAAACCTTTGGCGATGAAGTTGTCGTATTCCATAGTAAATTGACGGTACAACAACGCAATAATAATTGGGAACGGTTGCGTCGTAAGGATAGTCATATCATTATTGGTGCCCGTTCGGCTGTGTTTGCTCCTGCTGAGGATATCGGTCTTATTGTTGTGGATGAAGAACATGATACATCTTATAAACAAGAAGATATGGTTCGATACCATGCCCGTAATGTTGCCTTATGGCGTGGTGAAGCACATAATTGTCCTGTGATTTTAGGTTCTGCTACACCAGCTATTACTTCTTACTATAAAGCCAAGCAAGGCGAGTATCATTTGCTCGAGTTACCTCATCGTATTTTTGAACAACCCATGCCAAAGGTAACTATTGTTGATATGAAGGAAGAAATCCTCCATGGCAATTATTCTGTTTTTTCTGACGCTATGAGTCGGTTGATTCAGAAAACATTACATGAACATAATCAAATGATTATTCTATTGAACAGACGTGGTTATAGTACCTTTGTAATGTGTCGCGATTGCGGGGAAACTATTATGTGCCCTCATTGTGATGTAGCGATGGTCTATCATCAATCAGGTGAGGAATTGCGCTGTCACTATTGTGAACATCACGAACCGATTCCTACGGTTTGTCCAAAGTGTAATAGTAAACGCATTAAATTCTTTGGCTCAGGTACACAAAAGGTAGAGGAAGAGTTGCGACGTCATTTTAAATCGGCTCGCATTGCCCGCCTTGATCAAGACGTAACTAAAAACAAACAAATGGCAGAAGACATCTTACATGACTTCGGAGCTCATAAATACGATATTTTATTGGGAACCCAAATGGTATCTAAAGGGCATGACTTTAAAGATGTAACAGCGGTTGGTATTTTAACAGCTGATTCGGTTTTAAATATTCCTGTGTATACTGCTTCTGAAAGAACTTTTGATTTGCTTACCCAAACTTCTGGACGAGCTGGTCGAGGGGATAAAATCGGTAGTGTTGTAATACAAACATATAATCCGTTAAATTATGCTATAATAAAGAGTAAGGCTCATGATTATGTAGGCTTTTACCATGAAGAAATTCAAAATAGAAAAGCTTTAGGATATCCTCCATTTAGAGAAATGATTCACATGGTAGTGCGTCATCAAGATATGGAGACCTTAGAGTCCATTGCAAATCGAATTGTAGATGATTTGGAGGCTCATAAAGGGGATGAAGATATTCTTATTAATGGTCCTTACGAAGCAACTATAAAAAAGGTACGGGACATGTATCGCTTAGCGATTATGATCCGTGGTACTGATTTAACGAATTTGAAAGAATATATATATAACTCATGGATTTTCACGCAAGAAGGACTTCTGATTGACGTGGATCCTGTGTAGTATAGGAGTGTCAATGGCAGTATTAGATGTTGTAAAAGCAGGTCATCCCGTTTTGAAACAAGTAGCGGAACCTGTAGAACATGTTAATAAAAAACTTAGAGCCCTTATCGATGATATGGCGGAAACTATGTATAAAACGGAAGGTGTAGGTCTAGCTGCGCCCCAAGTAGCTGTTTCTAAACGAATTATCGTAGTAGACGATCAAGTTGGTAGTGGCCTTATTGTATTAATTAATCCTGAAATTACACATGCTGAAGGCTCTCAAGTAGGCCCTGAAGGGTGTTTAAGTGTACCTGGTTATTATGGAGATGTAGAACGTTTTAATAAGATCACCGTTAAAGGTATTGATCCACATAACAAAAAGGTTACTATTAAAGCGGAAGGCTTCTTAGCTCGTATTTTCCAGCATGAAATCGATCATTTAGAGGGTCATTTATTTATAGAAAAAGCGACAAACTTACGATTGATTGCAGATCATCCAGAGGAGAAAGAAATTGTCTAATCATAATCCTTTACGTGTTGTCTTTATGGGAACGCCAGACTTTTCTGTTCCCACTTTAGAAGCGCTAATTCAAGCAGGACATACTATTGTTGGTGTGTACTGTCAGCCAGATAAACAAAAGGGTCGTGGCAAACAAGTTCAAATGCCACCGGTAAAGGTAGCTGCTTTAGAACATAACTTACCTGTTTATCAACCTGTTACTTTACGGGATGAGCAAGTGCAAGCAGAATTAGAAGCATTAAAACCTGATGTAGTAGTAGTTATTGCATATGGTAAAATCTTACCGCCATGGCTAATTCGATTGCCTCAATATGGGTGTATCAATGTACATGCTTCTATTTTGCCTAACTATAGAGGGGCTGCGCCGATTCACTATGCCATTCTAAATGGGGATACTAAAACAGGTGTTACCATTATGCACATGGATGACGGACTTGATACCGGTGATATTATCGATATCGTGGAGACTGATATTTTACCTGGTGAAACGACAGGACAGTTATTTGAACGTATGGCGGTGCTTGGTGGCGAAACTATTGTTCCCGTATTAACTCGTTGGGTTAATGGGGAAATTAAGGCTACGCCACAAGATGATACAATGGCTACACATACTGCTAAGATTACAAAAGGAAATGGGGCAAATAGACTGGTCTAAGCCTGCAAATGAAATTGTAAATCTCATTAGAGGACTTAATCCAGCACCTGGATGTTATACTTACCTCGATGGAAAACGTTTAAAAATATGGTCTGGAGAAGTGGTTCCAAGTGATACGACTCACTGTTTGATAGATATCCGTGGTAAACATGTACCAATTGCTATATCAGCCACAACTGTGCCTGGTACAATCGTATCTAAAATAGACGGTTTAGGTGTATTTTGTGGTGATGGAAATATAATTCTATTAACAGAAGTCCAACCAGAAAATAAAAAGCGCATTTCTGCTACAGATTTTATTAATGGACATCAGATAAAGGAAGGTATCGTTTTTGGGGACTCAAATTAAACAGTACGAAACGTATCCGTTATACCTAATATTATCAACTATTACATGTGCTTTGCTCACTGCAGTACTTGGTTTTCTAATGTATGTATTAGAACCTGGGTTATTACAATTACATCCTATTGCACCTGTTATGAGTAGTATAGTTCTTTCTATTCTGATAGGTATTATATGGTTATTGTGTTTATCTCTTATTGTTGCAACTTTAGGTATTATACGGTTACATCCTATTGTTTTAAGATTAGCCAATCAGTTTATATATGGACTATTTCCATTAACCTTGGCTATCGGTAAGGTGAGAGGGGTTACTAAGGATCAACTTCGTCAGTCTATGATTGATTTAATTAATCATCTTGTGATGCTTGATATGTATACGGTAGATCCAGAACGTATATTATTATTGACGCCACATTGTCTACAAGAAAGCTCGTGTGTTCATAAGGTTACACATGACGTATACAACTGTAAGCAGTGTGGGCGATGTCAAGTTGGTAGCTTATTACAAGTGGCTAAAGACTACGGGTGTCAATTTATAGTTGTCACTGGAGGTACTTTAGCACGAATGAAGGTAAAGGAAGCGCGGCCAAAAGCTATTGTAGCAATAGCTTGCGAACGAGATTTAGCAAGCGGTATGGCTGATGTATTTCCCATCCCAGTTATTGGCGTATTAAATGAACGTCCTAATGGGCCGTGTTGTAATACAACCGTAGATCCTGAACGTGTTCGTGCAGTAGTAGAACAATTGATTGGTAGGAATAGTGATGTTAGAAGTAAAGAATAACCAACAACAGAATATTCGGTTGCTTGCTGTGAAAGCATTGAGCGATATTAATCGTAATGGTGCTTATGCAAATATTAAGTTGCAAGAGTATTTACAAAAATATCATTTATCCGATTTGGATCGACGGTTTTTTACAGAACTTGTATATGGTGTTATTCGTAGAAAAAATTATTTAGATGCCATAATTGTTCACTTTGCAAAACGACCTTTGAAGAAACTTTCTTCTATGGTTGTGGAAATCCTTAGACTTGGTATTTACCAAATTATCTACATGGATAAGGTCCCTGAAAGTGCGGCGGTCAATGAATCTGTCAAACTTGCTAAGAAGTTAACACGAGGATTATCTGGTTTTGTTAACGCTGTATTGCGATCCGTTTTGCGTGAATGCGATAGTATTTCTATTGGTGAACTTGCTAAGTCTGAAGCCGAAGAGATTTCTTTCATCTACAATCAACCGTTATGGCTTGTCAATTTGTGGATGAATGAAATGGGCAAAGATAAGACCGTAGACCTATGTGCTTGGTTTAATGAACAACCTCGTTTAACAGCACGTATTAATACGGTGAAAGTATCAATCGAGGATTGTATAAAAGAGCTACAAAATCTAGGATGGACTATTGAACAAGATAAAGATATTCCTGAAGTAGTGTATATTGATAGTCACCAAGGGCACTTAGAAAAAGCAAAACCAGTTATAGAAGGTCATATTACCTTTATGGATAAAGCGTCTATGCTCGTTGCCCATGTAGTTGATCCTCAACCAGGGGAACGTATCTTAGATTGCTGTGCCGCACCAGGTGGTAAGTCTATGCATATGGCCAGCCTTATGAATAATACGGGCGCTATTATGAGTTGTGACATTTATGACCATAAGTTAGATCTTATGAATCAGAATGCAGAACGATTAGGCGTATCTATTGTTTCTACTAAATTACAAGATGGTCGATCTTTACCTGATAATTGGAAGGAACAATTTGATCGTGTCTTAGTTGATGCCCCTTGTTCTGGCCTTGGCATATTACAAAAGAAATTAGATATGCGATGGCGTAAAACAGAGGACTTACTAAATGAATTACCTCCATTACAGCTTGAAATTTTAGAAAAAGCGTCTGAAATGGTTAAGGTTAATGGCCATTTAGTATATTCCACATGTACTATCAATAGAGGTGAAAATGAGGATGTATTGGAAAAATTCCTAGCAACTCATAAGAACTTTGTTATCGACCCTGTATCCTGTGAAGGGTTGCCTCCGGCTATAGATGGTATGATTTTGACATATCCTCCGCGAGATCATATGGATGGATTCTTTATGGCTCGTATGAAACGCCTATCATAATATAAGAAATGGAGTACCATGATAGAATTATTGGGTAAGTCTTTAGAAGAATTACAATCTATCTTTAAGACCCATAATATACAAAAGTTTCGAGCGAAACAGTTAATCGACTATATCTATCATAGATATGTGTTCGATTTTCAAGAAATGACACAATTCCCAAAAGAATTGCGTCAATGGTTAAGTGATAATTGTATTATCTCTTTGCCTACATTAATTACAGAATCTATATCTCCAGATGGAAAGACTAGAAAAATCCTATTGGAGATGACAGATCAAAGCCGAGTAGAAGCTGTTTTGATGGAGCAACACTATGGTTACTCAGTATGTGTTTCGTCACAAGTAGGCTGTGCTATGGGCTGTGTATTCTGTGCCTCTACACAAGGTGGCTTATACCGCGACTTAACAGTGGCTGAAATCCTTGGTCAAGTCGTTATTTTTGGAGCTCTTACTAAAGAACAAATACATTCTGTTGTTGTTATGGGTGCAGGGGAGCCATTACAAAATTATGATAATGTGTTACAAGCTTTGCAATTGTTACACGAGCCGGTAATTTGTAATATTAGTTATCGTAAGATGACTATTTCCACTTGTGGTTGGGTTCCTAATATTTATAAATTAGCTGATGAAGGTTTGCCTATAACGTTGGCCCTTTCATTACATGCTACAAATAATGAAGTACGTCGTAGTATCATGCCCGTTGGTGCCCGTTATGAATTGACGGAAGTCTTAGATGCGGTAAAATATTATTATGATACAACACAACGTCGTATCACCTTTGAGTATATCCTCATAGATTCTGTAAATGCATCTATGGAGGAGGCTCATGCATTGGGACAAATCTGTAAGGATTTTCCAAATTGTCATGTTAACTTGATTCCAGTTAACGGCAATGAACATATTGAATTATATAAACCATCTATTACGAATATGAATACATTTAAAGACATCGTTGGTTCCTATGGAGTATCTGTAACGGTACGAAAGGAAATGGGCGATGCAATCCAAGCCGCATGTGGGCAATTAAAAGCTGCTCATGGTCGGAAAAAGGAGAATCATGAATAATTTTGTTGGTTTAAGTAAAATTGGACTTGTGCGGCAGCGCAATGAAGACCGTTTCTTTATTGATGGTAACGTTTGCGCTGTCACTGATGGCATGGGTGGTTATAGCGGTGGTGAAATCGCTAGTACGTATGCTGTAGATGAAATAAGAGAATATTTGGCCTCCCTTGAAACGGTGGGTCAACAAGATTTATGCGACGCTATCATTCACGCTAATCAACGCATTGTTAATCGCGTGGCTAGTGAAGAACGCCTTGCTGGTATGGGGACTACCGCTGTAGTTACAGCAATAAAAGATAATCAGTTATATTGGGCAAGTGTTGGTGATAGTCGTTTGTATATATATAGGGATGGTCTTTTAAGACAAATTACTACGGATCATTCTATGGTACAAGAATTATTAACTGCTGGAGAGATTACAAAGGATGAAATGCTAAGTCACCCTCAACGTAATTTATTGACACGCGCTGTCGGTGTCGATGAAGTATTAGAGGTTGATAGTGGCATTGAGTCGATTCTTCCCGGTGATCGTATTTTACTCTGTACTGATGGATTAAGTGGCTATGTAACAGATGATGTAATTGCCTCTGCATTGCAATCGTCTGATGATAACATGATGGTTGTTGAATCATTGATGGATACTGTTTATGAAGTCGGAGCAGGAGATAATGTGACCATTGTAGTGGGAACAATCTAATCTAGAAATGGAGAAATAATGAGTACTATGAATATAAAAGGTATACTTCTAGATAACCGCTACCGAATTGTTGATAAAATTGGCGTTGGTGGAATGGCTGACGTATACCTAGGAGAAGATACCTTATTAGGTAGACAAGTAGCAATTAAAGTATTGCATGCAAACTTTGCTAATGATGATGAATTCGTAACTCGCTTTAAGCGAGAAGCGCAAGCTGCAGGTAAATTAAATCATCCAAATATTGTAAATATGTATGATGTAGGATTTGATCAAGATTTACACTACATCATCATGGAATATGTAAACGGTGAAACGCTAAAAGAATATATTACTCGTCATGGCAGACTATCCATAGATGAGGCTGTTAAGTTTACTATTGCCATAGCTGAAGGTCTTGAACACGCTCATACAATGGGCATTGTTCACTGTGATATAAAACCGCATAATGTAATTATTACTCAGACTGGTCGTGTGAAAGTAACTGACTTTGGTATTGCTCGTGCTATGAATGCTACTAATACAGTTATGTATACGAATTCAATTTTAGGCTCTGCTCACTATTTATCACCTGAACAAGCGAGTGGAAAACCTGTAGATGGTAATACAGATATCTATTCACTTGGTGTCGTATTGTATGAAATGCTCACAGGTCGCGTGCCATTTGAAGGGGAAACACCTATCGCAGTTGCCTTAAAGCATGTTCGTGAGAAGGTGGCACCGCCAACACGTTATAATCCATCTATTCCACCGCTTTTAGAAGCTGTAGTTTTAAAGGCCTTATCTAAGAACCCTGCTGATCGTTTTGATTCTATTTCAGATATGATTAGTGATTTACGATTATCTCAAGGCTTTACGATGGGGAAAACACAGCGTCATGAGCCATATGACTTTGCTACGCAAATGATTCCTGCTGTTGATCCTGAAGCACTTAAGGATTTCAGCACTATTCAAGAAAAACGTAAAGACGAGGGTCAAAAGAAGAGTATGTTAAGTAAAATTGCATCGATTCCACAAAAATACATCGTTCTAGGTGCTGCTGTCATTTTCTTGGTAGCATTTTTAGGAGCTTTCTTAAGCTATGGTAACTTCTGGAGTAATACAACGGTAGATGTACCTAATGTTGTAGGTAAACAAGTATCTGTGGCCAAAAATATCTTAGAAGATAAACATTTACGTGTATCTACAAGTGAGGTTACAAACCCTGATGTTCCAGCAGGTCAAGTCATTTCACAAACTCCTGGAGCTGGAGAAAAGGTTAAGGAGCAACGGACGATTCACCTTGTAGTTTCTAAAGGTGTAGGCGATATTACAGTACCAGATTTATCTGACTTAACTGTAGATCAAGCCCGCCAAAGACTTAAAGATGTTGGCTTAGTTGTAGGTAAGATAACACAACAGTCTGTAGATAATAAACCTGATGGTGTTATCATAGCTCAAAGTCCTTCTGGGGATTCTAAAGTTTCTAAAGGTACTACAATTGATCTTGTTGTAAATAAGGCAAAAGCTAAAAAGATTCAAAGTACCTAATCTTGTTGGTATGACATTAAAAGATGCTCGCAATACTTTGAGCAATGCTCATTTAGGTGTAAATCAAGTAGCGGGCTCTGTGGAGGAAAAATCTATTGTAACAGAACAAAGCATAAAAGCTGGCGATGAAATTGATGAAGGTACTGCAGTAAATCTAACTACTGAATATAAAAATGACAAAAGAAAGATGATAAAAATCTGATAGTAGTAGTAATAAAACTACTGGTACGGTAGATATTACAGTGCCGGCAGGCTCTAAAACCAAGAACTTAAAATCGTTGTAAAGATGATGAAGGTTCCGCCGTAATTTATGATGATACCAATAAACCTGGCGATCGTATCGTTAGTAAAGTATCTGGCGTAGGTAATGTGCGTATTGAGGTATATCTCAATGGTGCATTAGTACAAGAGACTGCATTATAAGAGGTACTATGATTACAGGTATTGTTGTCAAAAATATGAATGGTTACTTTTATGTTCAAGATGATACGAGTACCATTCATGAATGCAAAGTTCGAGGTAGACTCAAGCAAGGTCGCTACAGTCTCCTTGTTGGTGACCGCGTTACGATTTCGGCGGATGGGTTCGTTGAATCTATCCACGAACGTCATAATGCAATGGTTCGTCCTGCGGTAGCTAATATTGATCAAGTTGTATTAGTTGTAGCCGCTCATGAGCCAGATATTAATGAGCTTTTACTAAATAAAATGCTCGTTATGATTGAACATGCAGATATTCCTATCGTGCTATGTATCAATAAATGTGATTTGATGGATTCCGATACGGAAGCGATGGTTGAGCTTTATAAATCAATCGGCTACGACGTATTGATGACATCTACCTATGATATGACAGGCATTGAAGATTTACGTCATGTGTTAGAGCATAAGGTAACTGCCTTTGCAGGCCCATCTGGGGTTGGTAAAAGTAGTCTATTAAATGCGGTCGATCCTAAGTTTGCCTTTCAAACTGGTGAGGTAAGTGACAAAATAAAACGTGGTAAACATACTACCCGTCATGCTTCCCTATATAGTTTAGATGCAGATTCCTTCATTATGGATACACCTGGATTTAGTGCTATTGAGTTTAACGATGTTTCATTAGAACGGTTACCTACGTTATTCCCAGAATTTAGTCAATATGTGGATGTTTGTAAATTTAACCCATGTTATCATGAACATGAGCCAATTTGTGGCATTAAAGATGCTCTCGAAGCAGGTCATATTCATCAAGGACGATATGACGCTTATATGTCTATACGTAATGATATAGAAAGTCAACGAAAGAGGTTTTAATATGATTAAAATTGCACCATCAATGCTTTCCGCAAATTTTGCGACCTTAAGCGAAGAGTTACAATCTATTGAATCAGCTGGGGCTGACTTATTACATATCGACATTATGGATGGACATTTTGTGCCAAACTTAACCTTTGGTGCTCCTATTGTGAAAGCGATTCGTCCATATACAAAATTGCCTTTTGATGTGCATTTAATGGTTACAAACCCTGGTGACTATGTAGAAGAATATGCAAAAATCGGTGTTGAATATTTTACGTTCCATCAAGAAACAGTACCGCATATGCATCGTTTGATCCAACATATTAAGCAATGTGGCATGAAAGCTGGTGTTGCTTTAAATCCAAGCACACCAGTATCCGTGTTAGAAGATGTGGCTGCTGATTTAGATATGATTTTAATTATGTCAGTAAATCCGGGCTTTGGTGGACAATCTTTTATTAAAAATGCCATAAAAAAGGTTAAACAAGCTAAGATATTGTTAGAGGAAGTAGATAATACTACGGCTGTAATTGAAGTCGATGGTGGTATCAACGATATTACATGTGTACCAATCAAAAGAGCAGGTGCTACAGTATTAGTAGCTGGCTCTGCTGTGTTTGGTGCTGAAGATCGTGCTCATATGATTGAAGCCATTCGTAATAACTAAATCTATATCGTATCGGCGATATAGAATAAAGCTTTAATATAGTCTATTGACAATTAATTCATTAAATTAAGATAAGGAGTGAGGAATTCTTTAAGAAATCCTCACTCCTTGCTTGCTTTTACAATAATTATTTGTTAAAATTATTGGGTATGAAAAATATGCACGTCGGTGGACTTCGGTACTGTGCCTAATTTTGGGTGACCCGAAGGATGAAGCGGCGGAGGTTAATTAACAGGAGGTGCCACAATGGCAGTAGTATCAATGAAACAATTATTAGAGGCTGGTGTACACTTTGGTCATCAGACTAGAAGATGGAACCCTAAAATGGCGAAATTCATCTTCACTGAGCGCAATGGTATTTATATCATTGACTTGTCTAAAACAGTAAAAAAAGTAGAAGAAGCTTACAATTTCTTTCTTGCGTGAAGTTGCTTCCCAAGGCGAAGTAATCTTGTTCGTAGGTACTAAAAAACAAGCTCAAGAGGCTATTAAAGAAGAAGCTATCCGTGCTAACATGTTCTTCGTTAACGAACGTTGGTTGGGCGGCATGTTGACAAACTTCAAAACAATTGAAACTCGTATTAAACGTTTAAAACAATTGGAAGCTATGGCAGAAGATGGTACTTTCGAAGTATTGCCTAAAAAAGAAGTTATCGGTCTTCGTCATGAAATGGAAAAATTGGAAAAATACCTTGGCGGTATCAAAGATATGCCTAAAATGCCAGGTGCTCTTTTCGTAGTTGATCCTAAAAAAGAAAAAATCGCTATTGCAGAAGCTAAAAAATTGGGTATTCCTGTAGTTGCAACAGTTGACACTAACTGCGACCCAGATGAAGTTGATTTCCCAATCCCAGCAAATGATGACGCTATCCGCGCTGTTAAATTGTTGGCTGGTAAAATGGCTGACGCTGTTCTTGAAGGTCGTCAAGGCGAATCCTTTGAAGAAGGCAATGCTGAAGCTGCAGAATAATTCTGCAAAGCTACTTAATCATTTCTGATTAGCATTTGAAAGATAAATCTATAACATATATAATTAGGGTAAGGACTATATCCTTACCTTAATTAGTACTAGGAGGAACAAAATAATGGCAATTACTGCTGCTTTGGTAAAAGAATTGCGCGACATGACTGGCGCAGGTATGATGGATGCAAAAAAAGCATTGGTTGAAACTGACGGTAATATCGATAAAGCGGTTGACCTTCTTCGTGAAAAAGGTTTAGCTGCAGCTGCTAAAAAAGCAGGTCGTATCGCAGCTGAAGGTGTAGTACAATCCTACATCCACGCTGGTGGCCGTATCGGCGTTTTAGTTGAAGTTAACTGCGAAACTGACTTCGTTGCTAAAACTGACGACTTCCAAAACTTAGCACGCGATATCGCTATGCAAATTGCTGCTGTTAACCCTACATACTTGAACCGTGAAGAAGTTCCTGCTGAAGTAATCGAACACGAAAAACAAGTATTGTTGGAACAAGCTAAAGTAGAAGCTGAAGAAGACGTTAAAAGCTGGTCGTAAACCAAAACCTGAAGCTGTTTTGGAAAAAATGGTTGCTGGTCGTATTGAAAAATTCTATAAAGAAAACTGCCTATTAGAACAAGTATTCATTAAAGATGGTGACAAAACTGTTACAGATATCATTAATGAGAATATTGCAAAAATCGGTGAAAACATCAACGTACGTCGTTTTGTTCGCTACGGTTTAGGTGAAGGCATTGAAGAAACGCCAAGATGACTTCGTAGCTGAAGTAATGGCATCTGTTGGTAAATAATTAAGAAACAATAAGAGAACACCGTACAGTGTTCTCTTATTTTGCAATAGAGGAGTAAAAACATGGCAAAGAGAAACTTTCAACGTATTGTTTTGAAGTTGAGTGGTGAAGCATTAGCAGGTGACCAAGGTTTTGGTATTAACCCTGATGTTGTTGAAGAATTTGCAAAAGAAATTGCTGCTTTAGCAAAATCCACTGATTTAGAAATCGCAATTGTTGTTGGTGGCGGTAACCTATGGAGAGGGTTGGCTGGTAGTAACCAAGGTATGGATCGTGCTACTGCTGACTATATGGGTATGCTAGCAACAGTAATGAACTCCTTAGCATTGCAAGATGCATTAGAGCAAGCTGGCGTAGATACTCGCGTACAAACAGCTATCGAAATGCAAGAAATTGCAGAACCTTATATTCGTCGTCGCGCTATTCGTCACTTAGAAAAAAACGTATCGTAATCTTCGGTGCTGGTCTTGGTAAACCTTACTTCTCTACAGATACAACAGCTGCATTACGGGCTGCTGAAATCGAAGCTGATGCGATTTTGATGGCGAAGAAATTTGCTGATGGTGTATATGATTCCGATCCTAAGACGAATCCTAATGCCATTAAGTTTGATGAGTTAACATATAACGATATCATCACAAAAGAATTAAAAGTTATGGATGCTACATCTACTACATTATGTAAAGACAATAATATCCCTATTATTGTATTTAGCATGGACATTCCTGGTAACATTACAAAAGCCGCTAAGGGCGAAGAGATTGGTACCATTGTTCGAGGAGAATAATTCAAATGGAAATTAAAGAATTGTTACAACAAGCAGAAGAACGCATGAATAAGTCTATTGAGGCTTTAAAACATGAATTTGCATCTATTCGTACAGGCCGTGCTAGTGTAGCATTGCTTGATAAAGTAATGGTTGATTATTATGGTAGCCCTACTCCAATTAATCAAGTTGCGAATATCTCCGTGCCTGAACCTCGTATGATCGTAATTGCTCCTTGGGATAAAACTATGATTGGTGCAATTGAAAAAGCGATTTTACAATCCGACCTTGGTTTAAATCCTGGTAATGATGGTGCTCAAATTCGCTTAACTATTCCTCAATTAACTGAGGAACGACGTAAAGAAATCGTTAAAGTAGTTCATAAAAAAGCTGAAGATGCTAAAGTTGCAGTGCGTAACATTCGTCGTGACGTAAATGATGCATTGAAAAAAGAAGAAAAAGCTAAAACAATTACTGAAGATGATGCTAAAGACGGTTTAGATGAAATCCAAAAACTTACAGATGCTAAAGTTAAGCATATTGATGAGTTAAAAGCAGTAAAAGAAAAGGACGTATTAGAAGTATAATGTTAGATTCTAATAGCCTTATTGGAATGCCATGGCAGCTTGCAAAGTCTCGTTTGCAGGCTGCCCATATTCCTTTTAAGGTAATGATTGGGGGCATCCTTTAATCGCTTTTTTGAGATTGCAGACGAAGGATTTTATGTAGCACGTATTACTAAGGTAGATGAGTGTTTACATATACTAGTATATAGACCAATGATTGCCAGCGACTTCGGACATTCTATCGAGGTAGACTATGCTAAAGAAATTATTTAACCGTAAACAATCGGATACGCCTGCTATTGATAGCAATGCTATTCCTAAACATGTTGCTATTATTATGGATGGTAATGGACGTTGGGCTAAACGTAGAGGAATGCCACGTTCCATGGGTCACCGTGCAGGGGCAGACGTATTAAAGCAGATCGTTATCGCTGCAGACGATATTGGAATTAGAGCTCTTACGGTATATGGTTTCTCCACAGAGAACTGGAAACGACCTGAACAGGAAGTTTCTTTACTTATGGCTCTCATCAAAGAATACTTAAACAATAATGTTAAGTATATGCATGAACATAATGTTCGCATTCGATTTATTGGATATATTGGCGCTCTTTCAGAGGAGTTACAACAAATCATTCGGGATGCAGAACTGTTAACTCAGAATAATACAGGTCTTACTTTACAGTTAGCTATTAACTATGGTGGACGTGATGAGATAGTAAGAACTATCCGCGACATTACAACTCTGTTGCAGATGGAACTATTACAACGGACGATATTACTGAAGACTATGTAAGCTCTCAATTATTTACTAAAGAGTTTAGCGATGTAGATTTATTGATTCGTCCGAGTAGTGATTTTAGAATTAGTAACTTTTTGTTATGGCAACTAGCTTATGCTGAATTCTGGTTTACTGATTTACATTGGCCAGATTTTACAAAGGAAACTTTGTTAGAAGCTGTTGCGGCATATCAGAAACGAGAACGCCGATTTGGTGGCTTACGTGATGAGGAATAAAAGAATGTTAAAAACACGTGTTATTACCGCTGTTATAGGTTTTATTATTGCCTTAGGGGCCATTACATTAGGCGGACCAGTGTATGATGTTCTTATTACGCTGTTGGCCCTATTAGGGTGGCGTGAATTTGTTTTGCTCGGCAAGGCTAAACATGTACGTATGTCCATTATATGGGGTTACATCAGTATGTTATTATTGATGATTGCTTTCGCATGTCATCAATATATTTTAGCAATTGCTATTTTAGTATTAAGTTTATTTGCTAATTATATGTTATGTACGTTTGGCGAAAATAAATACTCTATGGCTAGCGTCTCCTTTAGCGTATTTGGTTTGCTATACGTTGGTATTGGCATGATTTCTTTGCTCATGATTCGTCATGACTCTATTTACATGTCTTTAACAATGCCTTTTGAACTACATAACTGGGGAACAATTACACTTTGGTTATTATTGTTTACTACGTGGGCTAGTGATACCTTTGCTTACTTTTCAGGTCGTGCATTTGGTAAACGTAAGATTGTACCATCAATTAGTCCTAATAAAACATTAGAAGGTTTTATTGGTGGTTTTATAGGCTGTATCATTACAGGCGCAGTATTTTCGTATATCGTTTGTATTCCTTGGTGGATGGGTATCCATGTGGGGATGATCAGTGGTATATTAGCACCATTAGGTGATTTATTTGAATCAAAGATTAAGCGACTATGTAATGTAAAAGATTCTGGTACTTTATTACCAGGTCATGGTGGTGTATTAGATCGCTTCGATAGCTTACTATTTGCTGCACCTATCACATTAGTCTATATATTGCTATTCGCGTAATAATCGAATAGAGGGAAACTTATGAAATACCTAAGTATTATTGGCAGTACTGGCTCAATCGGTACACAGACGCTTGATGTAGTGTCTCAACATCCAGATCAATTCAAGGTGGTTGCCTTAGTGGCACATCATAATATTGACCTCTTAGAACAACAAATTAAAGAATATGAGCCATTAGTAGCCGGTCTAGTTAATGAAAGTGCTTTTAAAGAGCTACAAGGACGTTATACAGGTCCTACAAAACTTGTAGGCGGCAAGGAAGCCCTGATAGCAGCTGCAACCATTCAAGAAGCAACTATGGTTGTCACTGCAATTGTTGGTGCCGCAGGTATTGAGCCAACGGTGGAGGCTATTTAAAAGGGTAAAACAATTGGTCTTGCTAATAAGGAAACCCTTGTTGCTGGTGGTCCGTTGATTACATCTTTAGCTGAAGAGTATGGTGTACAAATTTTACCTATCGATAGTGAACATAGTGCTATATTCCAATGCTTAGAAGGTCAAGATCGTAATAATGTTGATTCCTTGATCGTTACAGCTTCTGGTGGTCCTTTACGCACCTGGGATTCTGATAAAATTAAAACTGCTACAGCTGCAGATTGCTTACGACATCCAACTTGGAATATGGGTAATAAGATTACTATTGATTCTGCCTCTCTATTTAATAAGGGATTAGAGGTAATTGAAGCTCATTGGCTATTTGGTTTTGATTTTGATCATATTGATGTAGTAGTTCATCCACAAAGTATTGTTCATTCTATGATCCGTATGAAGGATGGTGCTATTTTAGCGCAAATGGGTAATCCAGATATGCGCGAGCCTATTCAATATGCTTTGACATATCCAAAACGTGAAGTTTTAAGTATGAATCATCTTGATTTTCGAAAGCTTTACAATTAGAATTCTTGCCACCTCGATATGATGATTTCCCGGCTCTTCGTCTTGCTTATGAAGTAGGCCGATCGAGCGGTTTTAAACCTGCTGTATTTAATGCAGCTAATGAAACTGCAGTTTATGCATTTTTAGAAGATAAAATCGCTTTTGGCGATATTTATAAAGTTGTAACTTCTGTTCTTGAATCTATGGGACCAGAAGATGACTTTACGTTAGATAATTTATTATCCATCGATAGATGGGCCCGTGAAAAGGCTACATCATTGATGTTATAGGAGAATATATGACAACGGCATTAGCCACAATATTTGTATTTGGTTTAATCGTGTTTATTCATGAATTAGGCCATTTTATTACAGCTAAGATGTCAGGTATGCAAGTTGACGAATTTGCTATAGGTTTTGGTCCTGCCATATTTAAGATACAAAAGAGGGGAGACATTATACTCTATTCGTATTATTCCTCTTGGTGGCTTCAACCGTATTGCAGGTATGAGTCCTGATGAGCCTCTTAATGAGCGCTCCTTTTATACTAAACCTGCGTGGAAGAAATTTATTGTTATTTCTGCAGGTGCTGTATTTAACTTTTTATTGGCCATTGTTATTTTCTTTGGCCTTAATGTGACTGTAGGTAACCTTACCTACACAAATGAACCTGTTATTGGCAATATCATTTCTGGTAGTGCTGCGGAACAGGCTCATTTAAAAGCTAATGATAGAATTATTACTATTGATGGCAAAAAATTACTACTTGGGATGAAATTCGTCCTAGCTTACAAGGTACTGCCAATCATGGTGTTACTGTTGTAGTAGATAGAGATGGAAACTGTAGAAACTACAGTGATTCCAAAATGGAACAAGATAGTCCTAAAATTGGTATTTATCCTAGTTTTACTCGTGAAACTTATAGTATTGGTGAATCTTTTAGTTTAGCCGTTACTCGCACAGGTCAAACAATTGTTGCTATGTTAAGTGGCTTATATGATATGATTCGAGGCACACAGGCAGCAGAGCTATCTGGCCCTGTAGGGATTTCTCAAATGGCTGGCACCATTGCTCAATCAGGCTTTGCCACTATTAAGTTTTGCATTTTAAGTATTAATTTAGGGGTTATTAATCTATTACCATTACCTGTATTAGATGGTGGTCATTTGATTATTATTTTAGCTGAAGCTATAACAGGCCGTAGATTACCTGCTAAAGCTCTCATGTATATTCAAATGGTTGGTGTTGCCTTAATGGTAGCATTGTTCTTATATGTAACGACTCAGGATATTTTCCGATTACTATAAGACAGATGGGAGATTACAATGATTGTACGTAAACCAACAAATGGTATCTATGTAGGTACAGTTAAAATTGGTGATTATGCACCGGTAAGTATTCAATCAATGATTACAACAGATCCGGTACATACGGAAAAGGCGATTGCTGAAATAAATCGCTTAGCTGAGGCTGGTTGTGAATTAGTACGTGTTGCAGTACCTACAATGGCATCTGCAAAAGCTTTAAAAGCAGTTCGTGCTGGTATCGATATTCCTTTAATTGCTGATATTCATTTTGACTATAAATTAGCGTTAGAGGCTATTGAAAATAATGTAGATGGCTTGCGAATTAATCCTGGTAATATTGGGGGCGAAGATAAGGTATTAGCTGTTATTGAAAAAGGCTAAACCTAAACAAATTCCAATTCGTATAGGTGTCAATGCTGGTTCTTTACCAAAGCATATCCTCGATGCTCATGGCGGTCATCCTACAGCAGATGGTATGGTAGAGACTGCATTAGAACATGTGCGAATTCTCGAAAAGCTCGACTATCGCCAAATGAAATTATCCATTAAAGCAACGGAAGTTCCTTTAATGGTAGAACTATCGTAAGTTATCCGATAAGATTCCTTATCCTTTACATTTAGGTGTTACTGAGGCTGGGACGATAAAACAAGGTACCATTAAGTCTGCTATGGGCATTGGTGCTTTATTATTAGACGGTATTGGTGATACATTACGGGTATCTTTAACGGGTGACCCAATACATGAAATAGAAGTAGGCCGAAGTATTTTAAGTAACTTGGGATTACGCAACTTTGGTGCTACAATGATTTCCTGCCCTACATGTGGCCGATGCCAAGTCAATCTGTTTGACATGGCGGGAATTGTAGAGGAGCGCTTAGCATCTATTAAAGCTCCGATTAAAGTTGCTGTTATGGGATGTGTTGTAAATGGGCCCGGTGAGGCTCGTGAAGCTGATTTTGGTATTGCTGGTGGTAATGGTCAAGGTATTGTTTTTCGAAAGGGTGAAGTTATCAAGACTGTACCAGAAGCTGAATTAGTAGATACATTATTTAGAGAAATTGATCAATATTTAGAAAGCTTAAATGAGGAGTCTTTATGTTAGCCACTAAATTATATGCACCTACATTGCGTGAGGTTCCATCTGATGCTGATGTAGTTAGCCAACAGCTTATGCTTCGCGCTGGTTTTATGCGCAAAACTGCAAATGGTTTATATAGCTTTTTGCCATTGGGGTGGAGAAGTATCAAAAAAATTGAAGCCATTGTACGTGAAGAAATGGATCGTGCTAGTGCTCAAGAAATCATGATGCCTATCTTACAACCTGCAGAAATTTGGAAAGAGTCTGGCCGTTGGAACGCATATGGCGCAGAAATGATGCGTATTAATGATCGTCATGATAATGAATTCTGCTTGGGGCCAACTCATGAAGAGATGATTACAACTCTTGTAAAAAATGAGATTAACTCCTATCGTCAATTACCAGTAAATTTATATCAAATCCAAAGTAAATTCCGTGATGAACGTCGTCCACGTTATGGTTTGATGCGTAGTCGCGAATTTATTATGAAAGATGCATATTCTTTTGATGTAGATGAAGCTGGCTTAGACGAATCTTATAAATCCATGTATGATGCATATACACGTATTTTTACGCGTTGTGGGCTTACATTCCGTCCTGTAGAAGCTGATAGTGGTGCCATCGGTGGTAGTGGAACACATGAATTTATGGCAATTGCTGAAGCTGGTGAAGCTGATATTGTATATTGCACAAAATGTGACTATGCTGCAAATATTGAAATTGGTAAACCTGGTGTTATGAAACAGGAAGAAGAAGCACTGCAAGAGTTATCCGTTGTAGATACTCCTAATGCTAGTACTATAGAAGCTGTGGCGGAAATGTTGAACTTACCACTACATAAAACTATTAAAGCTGTAGTTTTCTCCATTGATGGTAAAGTGGTATTAGCAATTGTTCGTGGTGATCATGAAGTCAATGAAGTGGCAGTACAACATGCAGTTTTGGGTTCTGTAGAACCTGAAATGGCTACACCTGAAGAATTAGAAAAAGTGGGCTTAACAGCTGGCTTCATTAGTCCAGTAGGATTAAAACAAACAGAGGAGTTTGCTATTGTTGTAGATGAATCTGTTATGGAATCTTACAATGTTTGTGGTGGTGCCAATAAAAGAAAGATGCACACTATATTAACATCAATCCAAAACGTGACTTTAATGTAGAAGATATTATTGTCGCACCGATTCGTTTGATTACAGATGACGATGTTTGCCCAACTTGCGGCGGTGCTCTAGAACATGCCAAAGGTATTGAAGTTGGTCAAGTATTTAAATTAGGCACAAAATATTCTGAAGCATTACAAGCTACATTCTTAGACCAAAACGGTCGTCCTAATCCAATGATTATGGGCTGTTATGGCATTGGTGTATCTCGTACATTAGCTGCAGCTATTGAGCAATATCACGATGAAAATGGTATTATTTGGCCTCGTTCTATTGCACCATTTGAAGCTGTTATCGTACCGATTAATGCTAAAGATGAAGCGTTGATGTCTACAAGTCAAACCATTTATACTGCATTACAAACTGCAGGTGTAGATGTATTACTTGATGACCGTAAAGATCGAGCTGGTGTAAAATTTAAGGATGCTGATTTAATTGGTTATCCACTTCGCATTACAGTAAGTAAAAATACGCTTGAAAATAATGAAGTAGAAATTCAAATTCGTAAGACTGGCGAGGCCGTTACTTGTGCCATTGATTCTGTAGCAACTAAGGTTACTGAATTATTACAAGATTTATAATTAAATTGCGATTCTAGTGAATACTCATTAGGGTCGCAATTTTTCTTTCTAAACTTGAATTAAAAGACTAAATCGGTCATAATTAAAAGATAGGATATTTGTAATGGGAGGTGCTCTATGCTTGTAGATTTTCACATGCACTCTATCTATTCTGATGGAGTCAAAAGTCCAGAGGAATTATTGCATCATGCCTTAGATTGCAATGTATCTATGATGGCTTTAACTGATCATGATGAAATTGATGGAATTAAAGCATTGCGTACCGCACAACTAGAATTAGATCCTAATGAAACGATTAAAATTATAAACGGCTGTGAATTTAGTGCTGATTATAAAGATAAGTCTATCCACATTTTAGGATATTGTTTTGATGAAAATAATGAAGGAGTTAAATGATTTTATTACGTTCTTCAAAAGAAAACGTGAAGAACGTATTGATGAAATTATAAGACGCTGTAATATCGAAGGATATTGCATATTACAAAAGAAGATTTAATCAAACAATTTCCTGATACTAAAGCTTATGGACGTCCACATATTGGACAATTATTAATTGATGGTGGCTACGCCAAGGATATTAATGATGTGTTTAAAGGTATTCTTCGAAAAGATAGTCCTTGCTATGTGCCTAAGGTTAAAATTGAGGTTCCATATATTATTGATATTATTCATAAAGCTGGAGGCTTTGCTGTTATGGCACATCCTAAATTAGTATGTAGTGATGAATATGTGTTAGAAATGTTAGATTTTGATTTTGATGGTATGGAGGTTTACCATACTAAACATAACGCGGATGATGTGAAACGATATAAAGCATTAGCTAAAAAACATAAGTTGTTTATTACTGGTGGTTCTGATTATCATGGAATTCCAGGAAAGGAACCAGATAATTTTGGTGATTACTTGGTAGATGGTAATGATGTATCAGAATTTATTAGTTTGTTATAAATAATGAGGTTGACTATGGAAGTCGTTGCATTTGTAGGTAGTAGTGGCACTGGTAAAAGCCATCGTGCGCTCGTAGTTGCTCATGAAAACAATATTGAATGTATTATTGATGATGGTATTTTAATTCACGATAATAAGATTGTAGCTGGTTTTTCTGCTAAGAAGGAATCTAGCCGATTAAAAGCTGTTCGTCGTGCTATTTTCCAAGATGAAGTACAAGTAAAATCAGTACGTGAACAATTTGATAAAATTAATCCTAATAAGCTTATGATTATTGGTACATCCGATAATATGGTTAAAAGAAAATTACTAAAGCATTAGGCTTGCAAGATCCTGATCGGTATATTCGCATTGAGGATGTTGCTACACCTAAAGAAATTGAAAGGGCGCAGCATGCTCGTCTAAAAGAAGGTAAACATATTATTCCAGTTCCAACGATGGAATTGAAACCTCACTTTAGAGGGTACTTAATTGATCCAATCAAAACTATGTGGCGTCGACGTACATTAAAAAAACAAGATCAAGATACCTTAGGTCAAATTGGTTCTGAAGGATTTGAACGTTCTGTAGTACGCCCTGCTTTCAGCTATTATGGACGACTCACCTTTGATGATGATGTAATTATTAAATTGATTCGCAATGGCTTAAAAAAGTTGTTGGTGTTGACGAGTCTAGTGTTATTTCTTTCAAAAAAGGTGATAAAGGCCAAAATGGTCTCGTTGTTGATATGGCTGTTGTTATTGAACATGGTTATCCTGTAAAAACATTGATGCAGCAAGTACAAAAATCTGTACGCAATGAGATTGAATACATTACAGGCATGTCTATTGAACGGATGTCCATAAAAGTTAAAAATATTATTGAAACTAAACGTAAGATTGTTAAAGTGTAGGAGTTAGAATGAAGTCTTATTATATTTACACCTATGGTTGTCAAATGAATACTGCTGATTCTGAGCGCTTATCGCATCAGCTGGAATCTGTTGGGTATACGCCAACAGAGGACGTGGAAACTGCAGATTTAATCTTATTAAATACTTGTGCAGTGCGTGAGAATGCAGAAACTAAAGTCTATGGCCGCATAGGTGAGCTAATGAGACTGAAGCGAAAAAATAAAAACTTGATTCTTGCTGTTACGGGATGTATGGCACAGAAGAATCAAGCAGAAATGTTTAAGCGCGCTCCACATATTGATATTGTTTTAGGTACTCATAATATTCAACATATTAATGAAATGATTGAAGAGGTACAACGAGGTCATACACATCAAATCAATGTAGACATGGATAACTCTGTATTACCTGAATTGGAAGCAAAACCTAATGGTACCTTTTATGCATGGGTACCTATTATGAATGGTTGTAACAAGTTTTGTACGTATTGTATCGTTCCGCACGTTCGTGGTAGAGAAATCAGCCGTCCTGTAGAGGCCATTGTAAAAGAGGTAACTGACCTAGGTGCAAAAGGGTTTAAAGAAATTACCTTATTAGGCCAAAATGTAAACTCTTATGGATTAGATTTTAAAGATGGTACTGATTTTGGTACATTAGTGGACGCTCTCGATGGTATTCCAGGTATTGAACGTATTCGTTATATGACAAGTCATCCTCAAGATATGACTAAATCTATGATTGATGCCCTTGGTCGTTCTTCTAATATTGTTACTCATTTACATTTACCGATTCAATCTGGTTCGGACCGTATCTTGAAGAAAATGAACCGACATTATACGGTGGAGCATTATAAAGAATTACTGTCGTACTGTCGTGAGAAAATTAAAGATGTAGTGGTTACTACAGATATTATTGTAGGCTTCCCAGGGGAAACAGAGGAAGATTTCCAAGCTACATTACAATTATTAAAAGACGTACGTTATGATATGGCGTATACTTTCATCTATTCCAAACGCTCTGGTACGCCAGCAGCGACTATGGATGATCAAATTCCTGAAGAGGTTAAGCGTGTACGATTGCAAACATTGATGGATGTACAAAACGAAATCTCTTATGAATTGAACAAACCTATGGAAGGACAAGTGTTTGATATTATTGTTGAGGGACCAAGTCCTCGCGATGAAGATATGTGGTTTGGTCGTACTTCGGGGAATAAAATGGTGTTATTCCCAAAAGACGATTCCTTATCAATTGGTGAAACAGTACCAGCCTATATTGATAAAGCACAAACTTGGGTTTGCTACGGTACAATACAAAAGGGGTAAGTATGGCGAGAAAGCAAACACCTATGATGGAGCAGTATTTAGATATTAAATCTAGATATTCTGATGAATTACTGTTCTTTCGTTTAGGTGACTTTTATGAATTATTTAATGATGATGCATTAGTTGCATCTCGTGAACTAAATATAACCTTAACAGGACGCCCAACAGGAGATGAGGAACGCACACCGATGTGTGGCGTTCCTTTTCATGCTGCTGAAAGCTATATAGAAACATTGGTAAAAAAAGGTTATAAAGTTGCTATTTGTGAACAATTAGAAGATCCTAAAGCAGTTAAGGGTATCGTTAAGCGTGACGTTATTAAGGTCATTACACCGGGAACTGTAATGACTGAAAATGGTAATGATGCACGGTCAAACAATTTTTTATCATTATTTTATATGGTAAAAGATGCATGGATACTCGTATTTTCAGATGTATCTACTGGGGAAGTTATTTGGCATCGTATTACTGATTGTGAAAAACGAAGTGATATGTTTGATGCACTCAGTATGTATCGTCCAAGTGAAATTATATTGCCTGAAGGAACTGTATTACCGCAAGATATAAAAGACTTTATGGATAATCAATTCAGCAATATTGTATTATCTCCATTTAGTACATATCATACACAACGAGAGGTAGCGGAAAAAGCAGTTACTCACTTTGGTGATTTAGGCCTTATGGAAGAGGATGTATGGGAAGCATTAGGGTATATGCTTTTATATTTAGAGGATATTATTAAGGCTGAAATTTCCCATATTAACTATGTACATCAATTGAGTGTAGGTAATCGTCTAATCTTAGATACATCTTCCTTACGTCATCTTGAAATTACCCATAATTTACGTGATGGCGGTCAAAAAGGTACATTACTCGATGTACTTGATCGAACATTGACACCAATGGGGGCGCCTATTAAAACAATGGCTTGAAAGTCCGTTGACTGATGTAAATCAAATTCAACGTAGACAAGCTGCCGTAGCAGAACTTATTACACGCGGTGCTGAACGGTCTCATATGCGTAGCTTATTAGATTGTATTTATGATTTTGAGCGCATCGTAGGCCGTGTAGAAACAGGTTCTGTGTCACCTAGAGATTTAACGGCTCTTCGTGAATCTCTAGCAGTATTGCCAGATATTAAAAATGTATTAGGTACATGCTCAAGTTTAGCATTAACATCTATTAATGACCGCATCCAAGATCATAAAGACATTTATGATTTATTATGTCTTGCTATTGCTGACCAACCAGCATTGACATTAAAAGAAGGCCGAGTTATTAAAGATGGTTTCAATCCAGATTTAGATGAACTACGTTCTTTAGCTACTAATAGTGAGCAATGGCTAGCTAAGATGGAAGCTGATATTAAAGAGGCTACTGGTTTATCTAAAATTAAAACTGGTTATAATAAGGTATTTGGATATTACTTTGAAGTATCCCATAGTAAATCTGAACAAGTACCTGATTACTTTATTCGAAAACAAACTTTAGCTAATGCAGAGCGTTATATTACGCCTGAGTTAAAGGAATTTGAAATCAAAATTCTTAGCGCTAAAGACAAGATAATCGCTTTAGAGCATGAATTATATCAACAATTGCGAAATGATATAAAACTTGTTATTAAAGATGTACAAGAAACAGCTCGTGCTCTTGCTGAGCTTGATGTATTGTGTTCTTTGGCACTAGTAGGTTACGAAGAAAATTATATTTGCCCTACAATCGTAATGAATGGCCAAATCAATATTCGAGATGGTCGTCATCCTGTAATTGAAAAATTCTTGAAGCGCGAAGTTTTTGTACCAAATGATATTGTTTTAAATCATGATGATGAGGAATTCTTGCTCATTACAGGTCCTAATATGGCCGGTAAATCAACATATATGCGTCAAGCTGCTATTTTGATGATTATGGCTCAAATAGGCGCCTTTATTCCTGCCCGTGAAGCATCTATTTCTCCAGTAGATCGCATCTTTACCCGTGTAGGTGCTAGTGATGATATTTCTACTGGTCAAAGTACGTTCATGGTAGAAATGAAAGAGGTAGCCTATATTTTAGAGAATGCTACACATAACAGCTTAATTATCTTAGATGAAATTGGTCGTGGCACTAGTACATTTGATGGTTTAAGTATCGCTCAAGCTGTAGTTGAGCATATTTGTAAGCATATTCACGGCAAGACATTATTTGCTACCCATTACCATGAGCTAATTTGTTTAGAAGAAAGCTATAGTAAATTAAAGAATTACACTGTAGCTGTAAAAAAAAGGTAAGGATGTTGCATTCTTGCGCCGCATCATCAGAGGTGGCGCAGATCGAAGCTATGGTATTCATGTAGCGAGATTGGCAGGATTGCCAAATTCTGTGTTAAAACGTGCAGAGGTAATTTTGGAATCTTTGGAAGACCAAAGTCATGATGCTAGTGATTTAAATAATCGTGTTATGGGAGCTCAACTTAATAATGTCGTGAAGCCAGTTACTAAACAAGTGAGTGATTCTTCACTAGGTAACTTATTTACTCATTCTGTAGTCGATAGCTTACTCGAAGTGGATGTAATGAGTATGACACCGATTGAAGCATTAAATAAATTATATGAACTACAAGAGGAGGCTCGTAAAGGAGGCGGGAAATAATGGCAACCATTCATGTATTGGATGAAACCACAATCAATAAGATAGCTGCTGGCGAAGTTGTGGAACGTCCCGCATCAGTTATTAAAGAGCTCATTGAAAACTCTATTGATGCGTCCGCCACTAATATTGAGGTTGAAATCGGCGATGGCGGTGTAGCTTACATGCGGATTACCGATAATGGTATCGGTATGACAGAGGAAGATGCACGCCTTGCAATTTTGCGTCATGCCACCTCTAAAATACAACAGGTAGAAGATTTATTTGATATTGCTTCTCTAGGCTTTCGTGGGGAGGCATTGGCTAGTATTGCCTCTGTATCTCATTTCTCTTTAACTACACGAAAAGCAGACTCTGATTTGGGAACTCGTATTACTGTTGATGGTGGTACTTTTACCGATTGTATTCCATACGGTGCAGCACCTGGCACGACAATTGAAATTAGAGATTTGTTTTATAATACGCCAGCGCGTCGCAAATTCTTGAAAACAGAGCGTACAGAAGCTTCTAAAATTCAAGATATTTTAGGCAAACTTGCCCTTAGTAACCCACATATTTCTTTTAAACTCATCGTAGATGACCGTGTGGCTATTATTACTCCTGGAAATGGTAATATTGGTGATACTGTAGCTGCCCTATATGGCTATAAAACAAAGGATGATATTTTCACTGTTGCTTATGAAAGTGACTCTATTTATATTGATGGTGTAGTAAGTAAACCTACACTTCTTAAAAGTACGAGAATTTGGCAGACTATTATCGTTAATAACCGGGTTATTTCTGATAAAACAATAATGAAGGCTATCGATAATGCATACCATGCACTATTACCGAAAAATGGTCATCCTTTAGTGGTACTAAATATTACTGTGCCTGCTGGAATGGTTGATATTAACGTTCATCCACGCAAGAGTGAAGTAAAATTCTCGGACGATAAGATTATATTTAAAGCAGTTTACCATGGTATTTTGAATGCCTTAAATAATCCACTCCATGAGAGATACGAACGAGAGTCATCATCTTATATGAATGGCACAATTAATAATGGATCTGATTTCCGTAATAATGAAACCAATAGTAATGACGTAAATACTAACCGGAATGCTACAGTTACTAATTCTAGTTCATATGGTAGTTTATCTCATCATGGCAATAGTACGTATGATTCGTATAGAACGCCTTCTGTTGTACAAGATGAGATGCAGTCTGCTGAGCATATAGCTACTGCGGTAGATTATGACAAAGTATTTGGTAGTCGCCGTACAAAAGGGTACGAAGTCATGCGCGGTGAGACTACACAGTTTGTAGAGAGTCTTAAAACTAAGGTGTTTTACACCACCTCCGCCAAAGGCTACTTATGAACAGTCGTCCTTTACAGACGAAAGCTTCGATGCTGTTCCTACTGAATATACTAGTTATACGAAGGAAGACGTTGAGAAATTTAAGTCTTTAGCTCAAGATATTCGTGAAGAAAATACAGAGGCGCGTACCATTCAAAATTCTGGATTCTTACCTATGGGACAAGTCGCTTCTTGTTATATTTTGGCTAAAAAGGGTGATGATCTCTATATAATAGACCAACACGCAGCTCATGAACGTGTACGTTATGATAAGCTTTGTAAGTCTTCTGAATCCATTCCTATGCAATCTATCCTTGTGCCTCAATATAGTGAGGCTACAGATGATGAAATGAATTTGGTAGAGGAAGAACGTGAAACCTTACTAGATCTTGGATTTGATGTAGAGTTAGGTGGTCCTACGAAAATCAAATTGGTAGGGGCGCCTGTAGATTTAGTAGAGTCAAAGGCTTTTGAAATTCTCCAATATGTATTTTCTTACTTACACGAACACCAACAGCCTACTAAGGCTCAGTTACGTCATGAAATGCTAGCGTATGCATCTTGTAGAGGGGCCATTAAGGCAGGTCATAATTTAAATATGTATCAAATGACTATCTTAATTGAGGATCTCTTTAGTACTGAGAAACCGTACGTATGTCCTCATGGCCGCCCAACGATAATCAAGTTTACACCTGATGAATTAGGTAAATTATTCTTACGGTCTTAATATGAATATACTAACCACATCTCAAAAATCTAATGAGGTCATTCAGGAGGAAGCCAAAGCACTGGCTTCCTCTATGCATATGACATATATTAAACGAGGTAAAACATCGATACCAGCCTTATTCGGTATCTATCAATGCGAATATATTGCGGTTCTTGCTGGTTCTGGATTAACGATTCATTTCCCAGATAATCAACAACATACCTTTCATTTGTCTATGGCTCAATTACGTATATTACGTTTACAACGCGGTGAAGGGCGATCATCTCGTTAATGCGGTACAAGTCATATTAGATAAAAAAGGATTATCTAATAGAGATAAATTTACGTTTTTAGACTGTACAATTGGCCTTGGTAGTGACAGTATTGTAGTGAGTTATGGTTACCCACAGGCTCAAATAACTGGCCTAGAAGGGTCTTTACCTATATGGCTTGCTACTAGTCATGGCTTAGCTCATTATATTCATAGTGACGATAGTGTAACGAATGTATTACGACGTATTAAAGTAAATCATGATACCTTTGAGCACTATTTACCAAACCTACCTGACAATAGTATTGATATTATTTATTTTGATCCTATGTTTGAAGTTCCTGTAGAGGAAAGTCCTCAATTCAAACCTCTTCGGGGACATACTGTGGAAAGTCATATAGATGATAAAATCATGGCACAGGCTATGCGTGTTGCCACGTATGGTGTTATTATTAAAGAACGACCATTTAGTTCGGTCTTTCAAAAGTATCCACCGCATCAATGGGTGGGCGGAAAATATAGTCGTATAGGCTATGGTGTATATATGAAGGAGTTAATGTGAATCCCTTAATTACCATTGTTGGACCAACGGCGGTAGGAAAAACAGATCTTACCTTGGACTTAGCAGAACAGCTACATGCTGAGGTTATTTCTGGTGATGCTTACCAAGTATATAAACAACTCAATATTGGTACCGCCAAACCATCGGCGGATGAACTTAATCGGGTGAAACATCATCTTATCGATATATTAGAACCAAATGATTCATATTCAGTATCTATTTTCCAAAATCAAGCAAAAGAGATAATTGGTAGGTTAAATGACAGGAATATTCTACCTATTCTGTCTGGTGGTACAGGGTTATATGTTCAATCGTTATTAGAGAACTATAACTTTAATGACGTTAAGCCTGATGAAAGTTTACGATCAGAACTAGATGAGCTATTTAATACTAGAGGTATTGATGGTTTACGAGAATATGCTTTCGCCTTAGGAAAAGAACATAATATAGAAATTCAATATAGTGATAAGCATCGTTTGTATCGAGCTATTGAGATATTGCATCATGGTGATGTAGATTCGTTACGTAATCAGACTAAAAATGGTATATCTTATAAAGGGCCTGTTATTGGTCTTATGAGAGATCGTGATCAGTTATATGAGCGCATTAATTTACGCGTTGATATGATGTTTGATGCAGGTTTGATTAAAGAAGTAGAACAACTCATTAAGTCTGGAGTAAATCCTGATTGCCAAGCCTTTAAGGGGATTGGCTATAAAGAGGTTGTAGACTATATAAATGGCACTATTAGTCTCGATGAATGCCGAGATTTAATTAAGAAAAATACTCGTCATTTCGCAAAGCGACAAATCACTTGGTATAAGCGCATGCCATATATTGAATGGATTCATATTGATAATAATACATCTAAAGATTTTATATTTAATAAAGCTATGGAATTAATTCGTAGAGAAGGATTAGCATGACATTAGAAGAAATACGTAGTAAAGCCCTTGAGATGGCTGAACCTGAATTTAAAGAAGTTTGAACCTATTGCATTAGCCAATACAAAAAAGGTGTTAGAAGCCTTTAAAGAGTGCCAAGTATCTGATTATCATTTTACAGGTACTACTGGTTATGGTTATAACGATGTGGGCCGTGAGAAGTTAGATGAAGTATTCGCCTATGTATTTAAAGGTGAAAAAGCCATTGTTCGTCCTCATTTTGTATCTGGTACTCATGCACTAGCAACAACTCTTATTACTTTAATGGGGAATGGTTCAAAAGGGACTGAATTTATCTATGCAGTTGGGGCTCCTTACGATACGATGCAATCTGTTATCGGTGCATCTCGTGAAGTGCGTGGATCTCTTGTAGAAAAAGGCTTTACTTATACTGAGGTACCTTTGAAAGATAATACCTATGATGTTGAAGCTATTGCTAACGCCGTTAATGATAATACGCGAGTAGTGGTCATTCAACGTTCTCGTGGTTATAGTACGCGTGAACCATTATCTATTGCAGATATTAAGATTATTGTAGATGCTGTAAAAGCTAAAAATTCTAATACCATTTGTTTTGTAGATAATTGTTATGGTGAGTTTACAGAGCTGCAAGAGCCTTTAGAAGCAGGTGCCGACATTATGGCTGGTTCGCTCATTAAGAATGCAGGGGGCGGCTTAGCACCAACAGGTGGCTATATCGTAGGTCGTGAAGACTTAGTTGAAGATGCAGCGTATCAACTGACTGCTCCAGGACTTGGTGATCATATGGGCTCTTATGCGCCTGGTTACCGTTTATTCTTCCAAGGCTTATTTATGGCACCTCACGTAGTATTACAAGCTCTTAAAGGTGCTGTATATACGGCTGCTGTAGGTGAGTTACTAGGCTATGATGTATTCCCTAAGGTAAATGCTGATCGCTATGATTTAATCCAAGCTATTAATCTGAAAAATGGGGAAGAAATGGAGCATTTCTGTGTAGGTATGCAAGCCTATTCTCCTGTAGATGCTCACGTACATCCAATTCCTGGTGATATGCCTGGGTACGAAGATAAAATCATCATGGCCGGTGGAACCTTTGTACAAGGATCTTCTATTGAACTAAGTGCAGATGGTCCTGTTCGTTCTCCGTATACGATTTTTCATGCAAGGTGGACTAGTATTTGAACATTCTATGCTAGGTATTTTAGGTGCTGCAGAAGAATTACTAAAACATAGATAATAATTAGAATCTCTTTCTTTTGATGAAAGGGATTCTTTTTATTTCAAATCTTTTCAATATACCTAATTCTAGGCTATAATATAAGTTGCTATAATTTCATAGCAATACTACTCGGACTTTTACACCGAACTAGTGTTTTACACGTCAGGCTTTCACCCTGATTAGTTTTATGATCAAGAGATCATTAAAAGGAGAAAGTATGGAAAAAGTTATCGCTGTAGCTATGAGTGGCGGCGTAGATAGTTCTTTAACTGCTGCAATGCTACTAAAACAAGGCTATAAAGTATTTGGTATTACCCTATGGCTGTGGGTGAGTGGTACACCTTATGATTCAGTGCCTCTCGCTGTAACAGATGCTAAGAAGATGTGTGATTTTCTTGGTATTGAGCATCATGTTATTGATGCTCGTGATGTATTCTACGATAATGTAGTAGATTACTTTGTAAAAGAATATGCCTATGGTCGTACGCCAAATCCTTGTGTATTCTGTAATAAAAATATCAAGTTTGATTTGATGCTCAATCGAGCCCTTGAACTTGGTGCAACACATATGGTTACTGGCCATTATGCACAGGTTAATTATAATGAAGAAACTGGTTTATATGAATTACATAAAGGCGTTGATCCTACCAAAGATCAAAGCTATGTTATGTACAATATGAACCAACGCATTTTGAGTCACCTCATGTTCCCACTAGGTGGACAATGTAAGACTGAAACACGTAAATTAGCTGCTGAATATGATTTGCCAGTAGCTAAAAAACCAGATAGTGTAGATATTTGCTTCTTGCCTCATGGGAACTATCAAAAGCTTGTAGTAGAAGAAATGAAAGATAAACCAAAGTCTGGTAATATCGTTACTGAAGATGGTGAGGTATTAGGTAAGCATAATGGTTTATTTAACTACACTATAGGCCAACGTAAGGGCCTTGGAATTGCATATAAGCATCCATTATATGTAATTAGCTTTAATGGTGAACGCAATGAAGTCATTGTAGGTCCTAATGATCGACTTTTTACGAATCGTATGATTTGTAAGTTCTATAATTTCTTGGATGATACAATTCATAAAGAATTAAAAGCAGAAGGTAAAATTCGCTATGCAGCAAATCCTTCATCTTGTACTGCACGTATCTTAGATGATGATACGATGGAAGTTATCTTCGAAGAACCACAACGGGCTATTACACCAGGTCAGTCCGTAGCCTTTTATAATGGCACTCAACTATTAGGAGGTGCTGTTATCGATCGCGTATGTTAGAAAGGAGAATACAAGTTCCTTGAACTTGTTTACATAGTATGTCAACGAAAAAGATTAGAAACTTCTGTATTATAGCTCATATTGACCATGGTAAATCTACCATCGCCGACAGATTAATTGAATATACTGGCACATTACAAAAACGAGAAATGGAAGCGCAAGTCTTAGACTCCATGGATTTGGAACGAGAACGTGGTATTACTATTAAGGCACAATCTGTTCGAATTTTGTATAAAGCACAAGATGGAGAAGAGTATACTTTGAACCTTATCGATACTCCTGGCCATGTGGATTTCAGCTATGAAGTATCTCGTTCTCTTGCAGCTTGTGAAGGTGCATTACTAGTAGTAGATGCTGCACAAGGTGTAGAGGCTCAAACGTTGGCGAATGTATATCTCGCTTTAGAACATGATCTTGAAATTATTCCTGTTATCAATAAAATAGATTTGCCTTCTGCCGATCCTGATCGGGTTAAACATGAAATTGAAGATATCATTGGTTTAGACGCATCAGAAGCAGTATTATGTTCTGCTAAATCTGGCATTGGCATTCCAGATATTTTAGAAGCCATTGTAAATAAGGTCCCTGCACCACCAGATAAATCTGATGAACCAACAAGAGCATTGATTTTTGATAGCCGCTTTGATGCTTATAAAGGTGCTATTGCTTATGTGCGTAAAAGAAGGTACTATTAAAAAAAAAGATACGATTCGCATGATGCATGATAATAAGGATTTTGATGTAACAGAGCTCGGTATCTTTACACCAAATCTTGTGCCTGTTCAGGAATTACCATGTGGTTCTGTAGGTTGTATTGCGGCAAGTATTAAGAATGTAGCAGACTGTCACGTAGGTGATACGGTAACATTAGCTGATAATCCTGCACCAGAACCATTACCAGGTTATCGTAAGGCTGTATCTATGGTATATTGTGGCCTCTATCCGACAGAGTCTAAAGATTACGAAAATCTTCGTGATGCATTAGAAAAATTACAGCTTAATGATGCTGCCTTAGAATATGAAGCTGAAACATCTTTGGCATTGGGTTTTGGTTTCCGTTGTGGCTTCCTTGGACTTTTACATATGGATGTTATTCAAGAGCGCTTAGAGCGTGAATATAATTTAACGCTCATTACGACCGCTCCATCTGTAAACTACAAGGTATATAAAACAAATGGGGAAATGCTAGAAGTAGATAACCCTGCTAAATTACCACCACCAACTGAAATCGACTACATTGAAGAACCATATGTAAAAGCTACTACAATTGTGCCTAAAGACTTTGTTGGTACTATTATGGAGTTATCTCAAGATAAACGTGGTGAATATCAATCCATGGAATATTTGGATGAAACACGTGTATCTGTTGTGTATCACTTGCCTTTGAGTGAAATTATTTACGACTACTTTGATAAATTGAAATCTGCTACCAAGGGTTATGCATCTCTTGACTATGAGTTGATTGGGTATAAACAATCTCCAATGGTTAAGATGGATATTCTGTTAAATGGTGATCCTGTGGATGCATTGTCTATTATTGTACATAAGGACCGTGCTGCTACACGTGGTCGTGCATTAGCTGAAAAATTAAAAGAATTGATTCCTCGTCAAATGTTTGAAATTCCAATTCAAGCAGCGGTAGGCACTAAAATTGTGGCTCGTGAGACTGTAAAAGCGTGGCGTAAAGACGTTTTAGCAAAATGTTATGGTGGCGATATTTCTCGTAAACGTAAACTCTTAGAAAAACAAAAAGCCGGTAAGAAACGTATGAAGTCTGTGGGCTCTGTAGAGATTCCACAAGAAGCATTCATGGCTATTCTCAAGGTTGAGGACTAATATAATGAAAACAGATTCTAATACTTTGAATCTGTCTACACTTGGGGATATGGGCTTGTATGTCCATATCCCTTTTTGTAAACAGAAATGTATGTACTGTGATTTTCCTGCCTATCAAAATTTACAAGATTATTATGAAACCTATGTCTATGCCTTAGTACAAGAAATGGATTTGTGGGTGTCAGAACACCCAGAGTCTAAATCGAAACCTATTGATACTATTTATTTTGGTGGTGGAACACCTACTGAATTATCAATACAACAGCTACAGATGATTGTAGATAAAATTAAAAGTACTTTTACTATTACTGACGATTGCCATATGACTATAGAGTCCAATCCTGGGGAAGTAGATTTACAGTATCTAACTAAGTTAGTTAAACTAGGCTTTAATCGCATTAGTTTTGGCGTTCAAACCTTTGATGATAAGGCGCTTACCATGCTACATCGCAGTCATAATGGGGAAAAGGCTAAACAAGCTGTTTATGATGCTAAAGAGGCTGGATTTACAGATATTAATATTGATTTGATTTATGGTTTGCCACGACAAACCTTAGAGGATATTCAGCATAATTTAAATATTGTAAAAGATTTACCAATTAATCATATTTCTACGTATGGTTTACAAGTTGAGGTAGGCACTTATTTATATCATTTAGTACAAAAGAACTTGATCTCTATTCCTAGTGAAAGTATGGATGAGTCAATGTATGATACGATGATGGAAGGCTTAAAAGAACTAGGTTTTGAACGATATGAAATTTCCAATTTCGCTAAGGGTAATTCCTATAGTCGTCATAATTTAAAATATTGGCACTATGTAGACTACTTAGGATTTGGTGCTGGAGCTCATTCCTTTTATGATGGTATTCGCCGTAGTAACAATCGTAATGTAATGCCTTATATACAATCTGTTGATCGATACACTATGCCTACTACCGATACGGAGACGATTACTGTAGAGCGAGCGCAAGAGGACTTTTGCTTCTTAGCGCTCCGCACTAAGTGGGGCCTTGATGAGCAGAAATTTGAGGATAGATTTGGCGTATCTGTTCATAATTTATTTGGTAATATATTAGAAGATTTGGTTACTAAAGGCTTATTAGAGTATCAAAATGGTAGTTATCATTTAACCCCTGAAGGCTAAGCATGGTAACTATGTGTTTAGTCAATTTATTCGAGAGTAATTTCTCACAGTTTCTCAAAATCTAATATGTTAGTATAAATAGGATGATGATGAATAAGCATGCTAGATTTGAGGAGGAACGATGAAGACATCTGTCATAATACACGGTTTACATAATGAATTTACTTTAGATCAAATGAAGGCATGCATAGAATTAGCTGAAAAATATGGTGGATCTTTCCGCCATGTTGTAACAGGTTTACAAATTACAGGTATTGAAAAAGACGATAAGGAAAAACTTATCTCTGAATTACCAGAAGGCGTAACCACTGTTATTCATAGGAGGTGTTAATTCCTTAATCGCCTGCGTAGGTAAAGGCTATTGTAAAAATGGCCAAATGGAAACTAAAGAATTGGCTGATTATGTAGAGAGAAAACATTACGGCCGAAAAACATCTCACAAGTGCAAAATTGGAATTAGTGGATGTGGTCGTAACTGCCCAGATGCAATGGTAAAAGATATTGCTTTTATTGGTACATCTCAAGGATTTATGTTGGCTGTTGGTGGCAATACAGGAATGCGACCAGAGGCTGGTAAAATTTTGGCTAGAAAGCTTACTGTTGAGCAATCCAAAAAAGCTGTAGATATCTTAGTAGATTGGTATGCAGAACATGGCGAGCCCCGTGAGCGTATGGGAAAACTATTAGAACGCCTAGGTAATCCCTTAGAAGGTGTAGAACTATAAGTTGCTATATTTTTAGTGCGAATGGTTTTATAGTTCTTGATCTGTACGTTTATCTAGAGAGTGATTAGTTTTCTCCGAATTTTAGTATCAATAAAATTATTACATATAAACACTTATACTATTTTATGGTTTTAATAATAAAAATTTTATTAGACCATCATATTCTACTTTTTAGATTTTAGGATATGACATAAATGTAGATAGTATAAGTGTTTTCTTATTATTACACTTTGATTTTTTGACTAATTAATTAAAAATATTCAATTGTCTTTTGACTAAATAGATATTATTTGACTTTTAAGGATTTTTGCTTGACAATTTTTCCAATGTGATAATATTATACATGCGATTAGCACTCAAAGTTTATGAGTGCTAACAAGAGGTGTCATTATGGATGAAAGAAAACAGCGCATCTTGCGAGCCATAATTGAAGACTACGTTAAATCTGCAGAACCTGTAGGTTCCAGGACGATTGCAAAGAATTATAACCTTGGTATTAGTCCTGCAACAGTACGGAATGAAATGTCCGATTTAGAGGAATTAGGCTATTTGGAGCAACCTCATACATCGGCGGGACGTATTCCTTCAGCTAAAGGCTATCGCTTATATGTTGATTCTATGTTGAGTCAACAACCTGTTCCATTACAGGATGCTGAGAAAATTGAAATGTTATGGAAACATTCTAATGGATCTACCAGTGAGCTCTTCTTAAATATGGCTAAATTATTATCACAAGTGAGCCATAGCATGAGTTTGTTCTTAGCTCCAGCCCATGATAGAGCATTAATCAAATACATTCATGTATTACCGCTAGATTCACATCAAGCTGTCATGGTTGTTATTACTGAATCGGGTGCTCTTGATAATGAATTAATGTACTTTACTGAAGGCGTTTCGCCTGATGTATTACAAAGTCTAGCTATGCAATTTAGCAATGCATTACAGAATATAAGTATTGGTCATGTAACGGCTGAAGCGTTAGGAACACTATTGATTCATATGGAAGGTCCACAAGGGATTTTGATGATCCTTTCAGAAACATTATTACGAGCAATTAATAAACGTAAGTTGTTCTATTCTGTAGGTACCACAGAGTTGTTAAATCAACCAGAGTTTAAGTCTGTTGAAAAAGGTACAACCCTTACTTTCATTAGTGGAAGAACAAAATCAATTGGGGCAACTATTAAAGGATGATTCACCTACACCTGTTAAGGTAAAGATTGGCAATGAAAATGATACCGAAGCACTTCAATCGATGAGTGTGGTACAAGCTGATTTTACAAATCAAGATCAACCTATCGGTACTCTTGCTATTCTAGGACCGACACGAATGGAATATGGTCGTATCATTGGCATGTTGTCTCATATGAAACATATAATGGAATCTATGGTAAAAGAACAAAAATAGAAAGGGCATATAATGGCTGAAGAACAAGACATTAAACAAGAAACAGTGGACGAAACAGTGGAAACTACAAATGTAGAGACGCCAGCTGTTGAGGAAGCTGAAGAAGTTGTGGCGGACGCAGCTCAAGTATTAGAGGAGCTCAAAGCAGACTTTGATAATCGCTATAAGCGTTTACAAGCGGACTTCGACAACTTCAAACGTCGTACTAATCAAGAAAAAGAGCAACTTGCAGGATATGTTAAAGGGGATGTACTTACAGATCTACTTCCTGTATTAGATAACTTTGAACGAGCTGTTCAAAGTCCAGTAGAAGGTGATGCAAAGGTATTCCTTGATGGATTTATCATGATCCATCAAAACTTGATGGCTATGTTATCTAAACACGGTTTAGCCGTTATCGATGCGGTGGGTAAACCATTTGATCCAAATTTCCATCAAGCAATTATGCGAGTGCCGTCAGATGAATATGAATCTGATACGGTATGTGAAGTATTACAAACTGGCTATACTGTTGATGGTCGTTGTATTCGTCCAGCAATGGTAAAAGTTGTTGAATAGATTATAAAGTTTTAGGAGGCATATATTATGGCAAAGGTAATTGGTATTGATTTAGGTACTACAAACTCTTGTGTTGCGGTTATGGAAGGTGGCGAACCTACGGTTATTACTAACCAAGAAGGCGCTCGTACAACTCCTTCCGTTGTTGGTTTTGCAAAAAATGGCGAACGTTTAGTTGGTCAATTGGCTAAACGTCAAGCTGTATCTAACCCAGAAAACACAATCATTTCTATTAAACGTCACATGGGTACAGACTACAAAGTAACTGTAGAAGGTAAGTCTTATACTCCTCAAGAAATTTCTGCAATGATTCTTCAAAAAATCAAAGCTGATGCAGAAGCTTACTTGGGTGAACCTGTTAAACAAGCAGTTATCACAGTTCCTGCATACTTTACAGATGCTCAACGTCAAGCAACTAAAGACGCTGGTGCTATTGCAGGTCTTGAAGTACTTCGTATCATCAACGAACCTACAGCAGCAGCTCTTGCATATGGCGTAGATAAAGATGAAGATGGTAAAGTTCTTGTATTTGACCTTGGTGGTGGTACATTCGACGTATCCATTCTTGAACTTGGTGATGGCGTATTCGAAGTATTGGCAACATCGGGTAATAACCATCTTGGTGGCGATGATTTCGACCAACGTATCATGAACTACCTTATTGAAGAGTTCAAAAAAGAAACAGGTATCGATTTATCCAATGATAAATTAGCTGATCAACGTTTAAAAGAAGCTGCTGAAAAAGCAAAAATTGAATTGTCTGGCGTAGCTAGCACAAACATCAACTTGCCATTCATCACAGCTGATGCTACTGGTCCTAAACACTTAGATGTAACATTGACTCGTGCTAAATTTGAAGAATTGACTGCTGACTTGGTACAAGCTACTATTGAACCTACACGTAAAGCTATGCAAGATGCTGGTCTTTCCGCATCTGATATCGATAAAGTATTGTTAGTTGGTGGTTCCAGCCGTATTCCAGCTGTACAAGATGCTATTAAAAAAGTATTAGGTAAAGAACCAACTAAAAACGTTAACCCAGATGAATGTGTAGCTATCGGTGCTGCTATTCAAGGTGGTGTATTAGTAGGTGAAGTAAAAGACGTATTGTTACTTGACGTAACTCCATTGTCTCTTGGTATCGAAACAATGGGTGGTGTATTCACACGTATTATCGATCGTAACACTACAATTCCTACATCTAAATCTCAAGTATTCTCCACTGCTGCAGATAATCAACCATCTGTAGATATCCATGTATTACAAGGTGAACGTGAGTTCGCAGCAGATAATAAAACATTGGGTCGCTTTAACTTGGATGGTATTCCAGCAGCTCCTCGTGGGGTTCCTCAAATCGAAGTAACTTTCGACATCGATGCTAACGGTATCGTACATGTAAAAGCTAAAGACTTGGGTACTCAAAAAGAACAAAAAATTACAATCACTTCTTCTAGCGGTTTAAAAGAAGACGAAATCGATCGCATGGTTAAAGAAGCTGAAGCACATGCAGCAGAAGATAAAGCTAGAAAAGAAGAATTAGATGTTAAAAATAATGCAGATTCCTTGGTATACCAAGCTGAAAAAGCATTGAAAGAACTTGATGGTAAAGGCGACACAGCTTTATTGAAAGAAGTTGAAGAAGCAAAAGATAAATTGAAAAAATCTATCGAAGCAGGCAACATCGAAGACATCAAAAAAAGGACAGTGAAGCTTTGGAACAACCATTACATAAATTAGCAGAACAAATGTATGCAGCAGCACAACAAGCTCAACAAGCAGCTGGTGGTGCAGAGCAAGGTCAACAACAAACAAAATCTGATGACAATGTAGTTGATGCTGATTACACAGTAGTGGATGACGACAAGAAATAAGAAGGGTTGGTAACTAATGGCACGTGATTATTATGACATCCTAGGGGTTAGCAAAAATGCCTCTCAAGATGAAATCAAAAAGGCCTTCCGTAAAAAGGCACGCCAATACCATCCAGATGTAAATAAAGATAATCCAAAGGAAGCAGAAGCAAAATTTAAAGAAGCGAACGAAGCTTACGAAGTATTGTCTGATGAAACTAAAAAAGCTCAATATGACCAATTCGGCCACGACGCCTTCAAACAAGGAGGCGGCGCTGGCGCCGGTGGTTTCCAAGGAGGCTTTGGAGGTTTCGGTGGTCAAGCTGGCGGATTTGGTGATATCTTTGGCGACATTTTTGGAGGCATGTTTGGTGGTGGACGCCAACAACAAGGCCCTCAAAAAGGCAATGACTTGCGCGAAGATATTGATATTTCCTTTGAAGATGCAGCCTTTGGTAAATCTATGGAAATAGAAGTGCATCGTCATGAAGAATGTGATCACTGTCATGGTACTGGTGGTGAACCAGGATCTCGTGTCGATACTTGTCCAAACTGTCATGGTTCTGGTCAAGAAGCGGTTATTCAAAATACTCCATTTGGGCGTATGCAATCCGTTCGCACTTGTTCTCGCTGTCATGGTACTGGTAAAAGCATTGAAAAACCTTGTTCTAAATGCCGTGGTACAGGTGAAATGCTTGCAAAACGCAAGATTTCTATTAAAATTCCAGCAGGTGTAGATAGTGGTTCTCGCTTACGCGTTGCTAATGAAGGTGAACCAGGTATCTTAGGTGGCCCTAAAGGCGATCTTTATGTATATATTCTTTGTTCGTCCTCATAAGGAATTTGAACGAAATGGTAATGACGTTATTAGCCGTGTGAATATTAGCTTTGCTCAAGCTGCTCTTGGTGCGACTATACAAGTTAACACCTTAGATGGTAAAGTAGAGTTAAAGATTCCGGAAGGTACTCAAACGGGAACGGCATTCCGCGTAAAGGGCAAAGGTATTCCATATTTGCGTAACCCTAACCAAAGAGGGGACCAACATATTGTAGTAACTGTCCAAACGCCTAAAAAATTGACCGATACTCAACGTGAGTTGTTATTACGCTTTGCTAATGAAAGCAATGAAGATGTAAATAACTTGCAAGTGAGCAAAAGTCTCTTTGAAAAAATCAAGGACTGTTTAACGAAATGAACAGCTCATGTGAAGGAATGGTTTGTTCCATCACATTCCCTATAAAGGAGCATATATGCAGTGGATAGAAGTATCCATTGTCTGTGAAAGAGTAGCCACCGATGAGGTGACTACTCTTTTTGACGATTACGCAGACAATGGAATTATAGAAGAAGATATTGAAGAACAACCTAATTTAATAAAATTAACGCTCTACGCTGATCCAACACTTGATGCCGATGTGATTAAAGAAGACTTAGAAAAACGTCTTACAGAGGCAAATATTACGGTGAAATCAATAGATGCTCATATACTAGACGAATCTACGTGGTTAAATTCTTGGCAACAATATATTGAGCCTACAGAAATATTACCAAATATTGTAATTAAACCTGCATGGCAAGAATATGATAACGTCCACAATAAAACAATTATAGAAATCGATTCAGATATTTCCTTTGGTACTGGCTCTCATGAGACAACACGTACATGTGCCGAACTATTGAAATCTTATAGTGAATCCATGGATCTTAATCAAGTTACTTGTTTAGATATTGGTACAGGAACGGGTATTCTCTTATTGGTAGCAGCACATTTAGGAATCAAGCATTTGGTTGGTATTGATATTGAGGAATATGCTGCCAATCAAGCTCGTATTAACTGTGAGAATAATCATGTATCTGCAGAGATTATTTGTGGTAATTTGGATAGTGATTTCAATGGTACTGCCCAATTAATTTTAGCTAACTTAACAGTGGATCCACTTAAAATACTATTACCTCAAATTGGTAAAAAACTAGAGGATAAGGGAATTTTAATTATAAGTGGCATTATAGATGATCGGTATGATGAAATCATGCCATATATTAAGGCTAATTGGCATATTATTGAGGAGCGCATTGCAGGGCCTTGGCATACATTTGCGCTAGAAAAGCGATGAAAAAGATTTTTATTCCTACACCATTAGATGAAAGAATAGAATTACCGAAAGATGTGACGCATCATGTGTTACATGTATTTCGTCATAATATAGAGGAACCCATTACTGTAACGGGCAGTGATAATCGTTGTGGTATCTATCAGATTACTGATGAAGTTGATGGTATAGCACAGGCTAAACTTATTGAATATGTAGCGATTGATGTATCGTCGTATCGAACTATTCTAGTTCAATCCTTATTGAAAGGTGAAAAGTTAGAATGGGTATTACAAAAAGCGACGGAATTAAATGTAGATACCATTTATCTTGTATCTACGGCAAACTGTGTAGCTAAATATGATGATAAGAAACTACAATCAAAAGTCAGTCGTTGGGAAAAAATTATGTTAGAAGCAGCCCAACAGTGTGGCCGCAATCAACTGCCCACACTTGTAGTAGGTGAAACGCTTTCACAAGTATTAACAATCGAAGCTGACGCATTAAAATTAGTAGCTTATGAAAATGAAGATGGTCATACTATTAAGTCCGCACTACAATTAGTACACACTAATCAAACTATAACTGATATTCTAATCTGTATTGGTCCAGAGGGGGGCTATCAAGAGAAGGAAATCAATGCTATTATAGAGAGTGGCGGTAAATCAGTATCGCTGGGCAATACTATTTTACGAGCAGAAACAGCTGCCATTGGATCATTAGCAATGATTCAATATGAATTAGAACTATAAATTAAACAAGAATAAAGAGGTGTAATGAAAACCGTTGCTTTTACAACCTTGGGCTGTCGTGTCAATCAGTATGACACAGATGCTATGAAAGGTTTATTTTTACAAAATAATTACGAAGCAGTAGACTTCGATGAAAAAGCGGATATATATGTAATTAATACATGTTCTGTAACGAATATGGGGGAAAAGAAATCCCGTCAATTAATTCGTAAGGCTAAGCGTCAAAATGAAGATGCCTATGTTATTGTAACTGGTTGTTATGCTCAACTTGATCCAGATGCGATTGCTGCTATTGATGGTGTTAACCTTGTGATAGGTACAAACAATCGATCTAAAATCGTTGAGCTAGTAGAGCAATTAGAATCTACAGAACGTCAAATCAATGCTGTTAGAGATATTATGAACGAGTCTAACTTTGAAGAAATGCCATTATATGGTAATGAATCTGACAAATCTCGTGCTTTCATGAAAATTCAAGAAGGTTGTAATAACTATTGCGCCTTTTGTATCATTCCTTATACTCGAGGAAAATTGAAATCTCGTAAAGTGGATGATATTGTACAAGAGGCAAAACGTTTAGTAGAACATGGATTCCATGAAATCGTATTAACAGGTATACATTTAGGGAATTATGGTGTAGAATTACCAGGTCGCCCTACATTAGCCGATGTAGTAGAAGCTTTATTAGAGATTCCTAATTTATATCGTATTCGTTTCGGGTCTATTGAGTCGGTAGAGGTTTCTGATGAGTTAGTAGAATTAATGGCTACGAATAAACGTGTTTGTCCACATTTACATTTACCACTACAAGCTGGTTCTGATCATGTATTAAAGTTGATGAAACGCCATTATACATTGCAAGAATATAAAGACTTGATTGCAAGTTTACGTTCTCGTATTAAAGATTTATCAATTACGACTGATATTATTGCAGGATTCCCGCAAGAAACAGATGAGGACTTTGAAGAAACATTAAATACAGTGCGAGGAAAATAGGCTTTACTCATATTCATGCATTCCCATACTCTATTCGTGAGGGCACACCTGCAGCTACTATGTCGGATCAAGTACCTGAAGCTGTAAAGAAAACCCGTGTAGCACTTTTGAATGGTCTTAGCCAATCTGGTTATGAAGCATACGCAAAATCTCGCATTGGTAAGCCTGGTGAGATTCTCATCGAAAAGGAAGAGCATGGATACTATATGGGCTTAACAAATGAGTATGTAAATGGTAAAGTAAAGTCTGATGGATTACATAAGATTGGTGATCTAATCGGAGGTACTGTTGTTGGTTTAGAAGATAATTATTTAATTATTGAATAAGGAGTCTAATTATGAGTGATTGCATTTTCTGTAAAATTATCAATGGTGAAATTCCATCTAAAAAAGTATTAGAAAACGATAAATTTTATGCATTCTATGATATTGAACCAGTGAAAAAAGTACATGTTCTTATTGTGCCAAAAAATCACGTAGCTAACATTGCTCATCTTACTGAAAAAAATGAAGACTATGTAGAAGGTTTATTGCCATTCGTACGTGATGTAGCAAAAGAACTAGGTATTTCTAAAGATGGTTATCGTTTGATCTTTAATACTGGCGCAAAAGCAGGTCAAACTGTATTCCATATGCATGCACATCTTTTAGGTGGCGAAGAAATGGGCTGGCCTGAAGCTTAAAATTGAGTATAATGTATTCTTTTTATAATACTTATTAAAATTCCTATAAAATATACCGGAAAATATTGACAACATCTATACCTATACATATAATATTATATGTGCGTATGTAAATTATCAGCACTTCCCCTGAGATTATTTTTGGAGGGAGGGATATAGATGTCTGAAATCAAAGTCGGTAAAAACGAAACGCTTGAAAGTGCTCTTCGTCGATTCAAACGCTCCTGCCAAAAAGCGGGTGTTTTGTCTGAAGTAAGAAAACGCGAACACTACGAAAAACCAAGCGTAAAAAGAAAGAAAAAATCTGAAGCAGCAAGAAAACGCAAATTCAGAGCATAAGATGATTACCCTAATTCTGCCTTTTCATGGCTTCATGAAATCCAGAATTAGGGTTTCTTTATATATAAAATAGGAGGAACTATGAGCTTAAAAGATCAATTAAAAGAAGATATGAAAGCGGCTATGAAAGCGCGTGAAGAAGGAAAAACGGCTCTTATCTGTAATTCGAATGGTTAATAGTGCTATTAAGAATACAGAAATCAATGATAAAGTGGAGCTTGATGATAATGGTATTCTTGGCATTTTGGCGAAAGAAATGAAAACTCGCCAAGATTCTTTAGTTGAATTTGAAAAAGCGGGTCGTGAAGACTTAATCTCTCATGTAAAAGAAGAGATGGCAGTACTACAAAAATATTTACCAGCTCAAATGAGTGAAGATGAAATTCGTACAGTCGTAAAAGAAGCGATTTCTGCATGTGGCGATGCTGTAAATATGGGGAATGTTATGAAACATGTAATGCCTAAAACTAAAGGTCGTGCAGATGGTAAAATAGTTAATAATATCGTTAAAGAGTTACTTGGATAATATATTGTAAAATAGCTAATTAAACGGTTGATATAGTTAGTATATTTAATTCATTAACATAGAACTCTAAAACTATAGTTAAGAGTATTATGAAATTCTATAGAAAATTATTGACATATATTTTCACTATATGATATTATGAGTGCAACAAAATAATTGGTCAACGAAGACTCCACTTTAGATATATGGAATATATATCTATTTGTTGGAGTCTTTTTATTTTTAGGAGGAACCATTATGACAAGTACTAAAGATTTATTGTATTACATTCCAGCAGGTCAATATGGTAAAGAAGGTGTTCTTGCACTATTAGAACAACATCCAGAAATTAAATTTGTATCTCTTGTAGGTATTGATTTAGCTGGTAATGATACAGATGAAAAAATCCCTATGGCAGCATTCTTTGATGATTATGAGGCATTCTTTGAAGGTCGTGCTGTTCAAACAGATGGTTCTTCTGTAGTACTTACAAATATCGCTACATTGAATAATGCACGTGTAGATATGTGGGGCGACCCAAGTGTAAACTGGTTCGTTGATTATAACTATGAAAATATCGATGAAGCAACAGGTTTACCAACTGGTACACTTCGTATTCCTGCATTCTTGATGCATAACTACCGTTATGTTGACTCTCGTTCTATCTTAAAAAACAGCTGTGATTATGTTCGTGCAGAACTATTATCCTTGATCAAAGAACATGGTCTACCTGGTATGCCTCATGTGAAAGCTGATGACGTTGTAGACATTATCTTTACATCTGCTACAGAATTGGAATTCTGGGTAAAAACTCCATCTAGAACAGTTACCAAAAAAGAATTATCCGTATCTCAAAAATTACAAGAACAATACTGGCAACGTACACATGGTACAGTTCGTACTGCATTAGAACAAGCAGTTGAACGCTTAGACCAATACGGTATGGTTGCAGAAATGGGCCATAAGGAAGTAGGTGGCGTTAAAGCTAAACTTGATGAAGATGGTCATGAAGCAGTTGTACTAGAACAATTAGAAATCGACTGGAAATTCTCTAATAACCCATTACAAACAGCAGATAATGAATTACAAGCTCGTATTATTGTTCGTGAAGTGTTCCGTGAAAATGGTCTTGATGTAACATTCAATGCAAAACCTATTATTGGCGTAGCTGGTTCTGGTGAACATACACACTTTGGTGTTATGGCTAAATTAAAATCTGGTAAACTTGTAAACTTGTTTAGCCCAGAAGATATGCGTAAAGAATCTGCTAGCTCCTTGGGTATTGGTGCTATCATGGGGTTATTGAAACACTATGAAGCAATCAATCCATTTATCAGTTCTACAACAGACTCCTTAAATCGTTTAAAACCTGGTTTCGAAGCTCCAGTATGTATCGTTACATCTTTAGGTACTGATCCTTCCGAACCAAGCCGTAACCGTACAATCCTTTGTGGTTTGATTCGTGATATCGATAATCCTATGGCTACACGTTATGAATTGCGTTCTCCAAACCCTTACACAAATACATATACTGCATTAGCATTGATCTTCATCTCTGCATTTGATGGTATGAAATATGCTATTACATCTGGTAAAAAACAAGCACAATTAGAAGCAGAGCTTTCCAAAGAAGTGGGTGAATCTGCTGATTACCTTGCTACAAATCGTGCATATCGTACAGAAAAAGACGTATTCGATGATTTCACTCAAGAAGAACGTAATCAAATGTTTGGTGTTGCACCAGCTACTGTATGGGAAAACATTAAAGGTTACCATAACAATCCTGAATTAGTTGAAACATTAGCTCAAGGCAATGCATTCGCAAAAGATTTGATGGATTCCTTTATCGCATCTATCTTGAAACGTTGGAAACTTGTATTGGCTCACCGCTTAATTCCTGATAATCTTGATACAGTTCGTAAGATGGTAGCTATTCATACTGATAGCCGTAATAGTGTAGATGATAAACGTTTTGCAGAAGTTAACGACTTACGTTTCTATCTTGCTAAAGATAGTGATGATCGCAAATCTTTATTCACTCGTTTAATCGATGCACTTAACGCCGGTGAATATGACTTAGCATCTCAATTACAAATTGAAATGAACGATAAAATGGAAGAATTAGAAGCTATATATGCTAATTACAGCAAAAACATCTTCTAATAAACTCAATTTACTAATAAAAAGGCCTCTACTGCGGTAGAGGCCTTTTGGTATTTAGCTTTAATTAGAATAAACTGTTGTAATTTATTCGTTATGTCCAATAAATTTTTCTACTAGTACTAAACTACATACGAGTACAAAAATCGCAACGGACCAAATTAAATTATCAAATGCAGATTCATGGTCAATAATTAGAAGTCTTACAATTGCTGTAACCCCAATATACAAAAAGAAATCAAGAGGAAAGTGGAAGTTATTTTTAAAGTATTTTACGATGAGTGCAATAAACTCAAAGTATAAGAAGAAGGTAATTAATTCTTCAATTAATAAAGAGTAAGTGCTATAACCTTGGATATTTGCCCACGTAATAAATCCTAGGCTAATTAATGTATTAATGAGGGCAATACAAAGAGCAATGCCTACACCTACAAGGGCTATATTTTTTATAGTTAATAATAATTTAGAAATACGTATCCACATATATAATTCACCTACAATAAATATCTAAATACTATACCACATAAAAAAGACCGTACACCGTACGGTCTTTTTACGATTACACCACAGTATAATCAAGAGAATATCTAAGGATTAGATATCAGCTTTAATTGCTTCTAATGCAGCATCGAAGTTAACTGCTTGAGTTACTTCAGGTACGTATTCAACATAAGTTACTTTATTTTCTTTGTTGATTACTACTACGCCACGAGTTAAAGAGACGAAGTTCTTCAATCAAGAAGCCATAGTTTTCACCGAAGGAAGCATCTTTGTGGTCAGATAAAGTAATAACTTTATCTACGCCAGCAGCGCCACACCAACGTTTTTGAGCGAAAGGCAAGTCCATAGAGATTGTCAATACTACAACATCATCAGAAAGTGCTGTAGCATCTTGGTTGAACCAACGAGTTTGAGCGTCACAAACGCCTGTATCAAGGGAAGGAACAACGGAGATAACTTTTACTTTACCTTCGAAATCTTTTAATGTTTTAGCTTGTAAGTCGTTACTTAAAACTGTGAAGTCAGGAGCTTGTTGACCTACTTTAACTTCTGGGCCAACCAATGTGATAGGGCCACCTGCAAATGTTACTACACCAGTACGTTTTTCCATGTTGTATTCCTCCTAAGAGTTTTAATTTTAATTTATGTAAGGATACGTTTTGTATCTATGCATAGTATAACATTTACATTACCATAAGTAAACTAAAAAATTCGATATAGTGTTTTTAAGGTAATAAATAGTATATTATTGACTTCATAATCAAGAAAATATCTTTTAACTACATTATATACGTATAGGTGTATTATGATATATGAAAAAAATGTGTATACTATAAGGAGTATATTTAAATAATGATAATCCTGTAATATAGAAATTTAACTGAGAGGTCCTATGAAATCTATAGAGCTATTTATGCAGTTTTTCCGCCGAGAAGGTTGGGTATATGCCATCGGCTTAACTATGCTAATCGCTATTGATATAGCATTTTTATTTGTTCCACAATTCATTGGTAATGCCATCGATACACTAAGTCACAATAAAGAGGGATTAGTCAATTATATTATTTACTTTATTTTATTATTTATTATTATAACGATTCTAAAAGTTATTTCTCGACGCACCTTACTTGGTTCCATTCGTCGTATGGAGTACCTTTTTCGTGAAATTTTGTGTAGAAAAGCATTACAAATAAAAACAACATACTATGAGGCAAATGGACCTGGTAAAGTTATGGCGTTGATGACAAATGATGTTACATCTCTTCGTGTAGCGTTAGGTTTAGGTGTAATGATTGTGGTGGATATTATATTTTATTCCATTGTAGGATCTATTATTTTAATACAAAAAATAGATGGTCTATTAGCTTTTAAAATCATGACACCTGTATTCTTTATCATTGTTACAATATTTGTGTTGGGCAGAAAATTACGTGCTAAACAGCGTAGTGCTCAAGCTACTTATAGTGATATGACAGAATTTGGGCAAGAATTATTTCAAGGAATGGATGTAATTAGGGCTTTTAATAGGGAACGAATTATATCTCATTCTTTTGAGAAAATAAATAAACTAAATTATAAGAAAAATATGGAGGTTGCCTTACTAGACTCTGTACTAACACCGTTAACGAGAATTGCACCTTTTATTTGTATTAGTATCAGTATTTTCATATGTGGTCACCTAGCTGTAAATGGTCAAATGTCCATAGGTGAATTTGTAACTATCAATTCATTCATTATGCTAATCGTAGGACCTTTAATTGGCTTTGGTGGACTCATTTCGATTGTACAAAAAGGCTTGGCATCTTTAGATCGTATTACCGATTTCTTACGACTACCAATAGAGTCAATTGATGATTCAACTGAAGTATTACCACTTGAGGATATTAATATACGATGTTTAGATTTTAATTATGAAAATTCTAAAGGTCATGCATTGTCTCAAGTATCTACAACTATTCGTAAAGGCTCTTTTATAGGCATTGTTGGTAAACCTGGTTCTGGTAAAAGTACGCTCTTTAAATTACTCATTGGTTTGCAACAAAGCCCCGCTAAAGCTATTTATTTTGGGAACCAAGATATTTCAGATATACCTTTATCTAAGCTTCGAAATTCAATAGCTTATGTACCAACTCAATCTTATTTATTGAGTACTACTATTGAAGATAATATTAAATTTGGTAAAGAATTACCTATGCATGAATCTGTAGAGGTGGCTGCTAAAAAAGCTGACCTATATAGAGATTTAGGTAAGCTATTAGATAATGACTTACATACTCTTGCAGAAGAAGGACATGATTTATCTGGTGGTCAAAAGCAACGTATTAATATGGCTCGAGGTTTTTATAAAAATGCACCATATTTATTATTAGATGATTGTTTCTCAGCTTTAGATGCAGTAACAGTAAATACTATTTTAGAGACATTACATACAGTAAATACACAAACTATATTATGTATTTCACAACGATTAGAGGTTATTGAAAAAGCTGATAAAATTATTGTCTTTGATGAAGGTCATATAGTTGAAGAGGGGACACATGAAGAATTATTAAATCACGATGGTTTATATAAAACACTCTATGAAGCACAGAAAGGAGAGGCTCAAAATGAAAACGCATAAAGAAAGAAACGATTGGGCTTTATTCTCCTATATAACTGCATATATTAAACCCTATTTAGGAATCCTATTAGTCGCAACAATCGCTCTAGCTGGAAATCTTATCCTATTGTTGCTTAGACCATATATTACAAAACAAGTAATCGATCTAGGGTTTGCCACAAATGATATTAACGTTATTGAATATTATGCTGTTTTATATGGCCTTACTATCATTGGTAGTGTGTGCTTTATTTTCATAGAAAACTATTTTTTAAAAAGCTTTGGGCAAAAGATTATTTATAAGATTCGCCATATTGTGTTCCAAAAAATTCTACATAAACCACATGATGAATTTTATAAATTGCCTATTGGTAATTGGGTGACTCGAATTACTAATGATGTAGAATCACTGCGCACCTTATATACAGATGTATTATTGAATTTAGCTAGTAGTGGATTAATGATTATCGGTATTTTAGCATTCATGTATGCTATTAATGTACCTTTAGCAATTATCATGACGATTTTATTACCAATAATGGGCGTAATCATATGGGTATTCCAAAAGTTTTCTCGTAAAGCATTCCGTCAAGTTCGCCGTTCTGTAGCTGCCTCTAATGCGAGCATTAAAGAGCTATTAAACTACATAGTCATTGTCAAATCGTATGGCGGTGAAAAAGAAATTGAGGAGCGTTACAATACGGTTAATAAAGGTTTTTTAGAAGCCGGTCTTTTTGAAGTAACAACATTTTCTATTTTTAGACCTCTCGTTGATGGATTATTTTTTGTAGCATTAATTGTTATATTTACCACTACCAATTTAATTGATTCTATAGCTGATGCAGGTACTGTTTTTGCTTTCATTCAATATATGGATCGATTTTTTCAACCATTAAAGGACATTGCAGACAAATATAATTCCCTGCAAAGTGCATTAGCTGGTGCAGAACGGTTAGTTCCATTATTAGAGGAAAAAGAGCGAAATATGGTAGATGAAGTTCCAAAGGAACTGATTCCTGTAGAATCAATTGAATTTGATCATGTTTGGTTTTCCTATGAGAATAACGATGTCTATGCATTACAAGATTTTACCTTACATATTAAAGCTGGTGATTTTACTGGTATTGTAGGTCCATCCGGTAGTGGTAAGTCCACATTATTGTCCTTACTAATGGGTATCTATAAACCTACAAAGGGTTCTATCTACATTAATGGTATTGATATTTCAAAATATGATAGTTCTGTACTTCGTCATTTAATGGGCTATGTATTCCAACAAGCTTACTTATTTAAAGGTTCTATTAAAGATAATCTTACACTTTTTGATAACTCTATATCTCATGATGAAATGGTAAAAGCTGCAAAACAAGTAAATTTAGATTCTATGATTGAACAATTACCTGAAGGCTATAATACACCTGTTGGGTACTTAGGTTCTCTGTTATCAGATGGACAAAAGCAATTACTAGCCTTTGGTCGTACATTAATAAGAAATATACCTATTTTATTATTAGATGAAGCAACTGCTAATATTGATAGTCATACGGAAAAACAAATACAAGCAAGTATCGAAAATATCCGTGGCAGTAAAACAATCGTAAGCATTGCTCATCGGTTATCCACCGTACAAGACGCTAATGAAATTGTTTATATTGAATATGGTAAAATAAAAGAAAAAGGTTCTTTCAACGAATTGATTGAGTTAAAGGGCGCCTTTTATAATCTATGGATTCGTCAAAAAAGTGGGAGTTAGCATGGAATTTATCCAATCTAAAGATAATAAAACTATAAAGCATATAGTTTCTCTAGGACAACGCAAAAATCGTAGTAAATATGGTGAATACATTGTAGAAGGGATTCGTTCCATTCGTGATATTTCAACTATGGGGGTAATAAAAGCAATTGTTATACGCGAATCTAAATGTAAAGATAAAAATATAGAGGCATTATTATCCTTAGAGTTGATGCAATCGATACCTACTTATATTGCTCAAGATCCAGTATTTGATAAAATTGATAACACCGTAAATGGACAAGGTATCGTTGCTATAGTATCTAAACCTACATATAGTATGGAATCAATTTCTATTGAAGATGGTGTATATATTACATTAGATGGCGTACAAGACCCGGGTAATCTAGGTACGATTTTACGTACGGCTGTAGCGGCAGGTGTGAAGGGGATATTTTTAATGAAAGGTACTGTTGATCCATATAATGATAAGACTGTACGTAGTACAATGAGTGCATTACATAAAATACCTGTTTATGAAGATGTTACATTATCTATGCTTAATGATCTTATTGCAGAATCTAATATGTCTACCTATGTAACTGCCCTAGATAATTCAAAACCATATCATATGGTGGCCTATGATAAACGATGTATGTTGATTTTAGGCAATGAAGGGAATGGTGTAACACCAGAGGTTATGAATCTATGTAAACACCGTATTATGATTCCTATGTATGGAGATATAGAATCCTTAAATGTGAGTGTGGCAGCAGCTCTATGTATGTATAAAGCACAAGAACAATTGATGTGCTAATTAAAATATATTAGGGTTGAATCATGTATTTATGATAAAAATTTATAAGTATATCGAAAGTCCTCTACTAGTATACAAGTAGAGGGCTTTTGTATTGATTTTATAGCTCTGTATTTGGTACAATAACATATATCCTTTGTGGGAGAACAAAGTTCTCCCTTTTTTTTATGAAAAGGAAGTAAACTATGTCCAAATTAATAGTAAATGCAGATGACTTTGGTCTTCATAGTGCAGTTAATGCTGCCGTCATTGATGGTCATCGTACAGGTATCATTACGAGCACCTCTCTATTAGCGGGAGGCGAAGCTTTTTCAGAAGCCGTAAGTATGGCAAAAAATAACCCTAAGTTGGGCATTGGTGTTCATATCGCCTTAGTAGGTGGACTTAAACCAGTATGTAATCCTGCTGAAGTACCATCGCTGCTAACCTCTGAAGGCGTATTTCCAGAAACATATATCGATTTTATGAAGCGAATTTATACTGGAAAGATTAATTATAGTGAATTGCGCAAAGAAATTCACGCTCAAATGGAACGTATTATGGAATCTGGTTTACATGTAACGCATATTGATGGTCATCAACATATGCATGTATTACCGACGGTACTACCAATCGTAATAGAGCAAGCTAAACAGTATGGTATTAATGCTATACGCATTCCAGATGAATCTTCTTTATTTGTCAATTATATGTATTCTCCGGTGCGATTGTTAGGTAAGGTGGGGTTATCCACTGTGGCTGCAAAAGCACGTCCTACAATACGTGATAATGGCATGTATTCCACACAATATTTTTGGGGTATGGTAAATGGGGGACACATTAACCAAAAAAACTTAATGGGTATATTAAAATCCGTATCTAAAAAATCGGGTACTCATGAATTGATGATTCATCCAGGTTTAAATAATACGCTTCTTGGAAATCAATATAAATGGGGCTATCATTGGGAAGATGAATTACAAGCTGTATGTTCCAACCATACGCATTTATATATTAGACAACATAATATTGAGCTAATTAATTATGGAGATTTGATATGAGTAAAATGATGAAGAGAGGCATTTTTATGTTTCTCTTACTATTGGCTGTGTCAATTGGTATCATTTACTACACTATTGATCTAGATGCATTAAAAACAATTTCATCATTTAATAGTATTTCTTTATTATTGGCTTTAGTGGCCTTAACAGTAGGCATGTATTTTGATGGTTTACGGTTACAAAGACTCGTAAAAATCGGAGGATATAAGTTATCTATAAAGGCTGTACTTCGTGTAATCTTTAGTAATTATTTCATGGCTATGTTAACCCCAGGTGCTAGTGGGAGGTGCTGTTGCTCAAGTATTAGTATTACGGAGTTATGGTGTGCCAATATCTAAAGGGACTCCTATTGTGTTAATACGTACCGTATTTTCTATTATGTTCCTTGTTATTATGTTACCCTTCGTATTCTTAAGAGATGCTATTGAAATTCCATATATTTCAAGAGATATGCTATTGATTTTTGCAGTAATATCTGTCATTGCAATGCTGGTAGGTACTTATATCTTACAAACTAAATATATGCGTCAATTTGTATATAACTTAGCACAACGGTTTAAAGCACATAAAACGAAAGATTGGCTTTCTAAATTAGAAACATTGAATCAAGGTTTAGGATTACTATATAAACAACCAATTCAATCGTTTATTGTATTTATTGAATCTGGGTTGAGTCTATTATGCTTATACTGTATTGCGCCAGCATTAATGTATGCTTTTACACCAGATATTCCGATCATTGATATATTAGATCGAATGATTCTATTGAATCTTATTTTATATTTTGCACCAACACCAGGGGGAACAGGGATTGCAGAAGGACTATTTGTAGTATTGTTTAGTACCTTTGTCCCTAATGGAACGGTTGGTATTGTTGCTGTAGCATGGCGCGTTATGGCAGAGTATTTGCCATTTTTTGTCGGCATGTATGCGGTGTTAACATTATATGGGCGTCAATTTGTAGCCCAAGAAACTTCAACAGAACAATAAGGGAGTGTGTGTTCTATGACTAAACCAAAAAAAGATAAGTTTTATCTGGTGCAAGAAGATATTTTACCAGAAGCGATAAAAAAGACGATTAAGGTAAAAGAAATTTTGAAACTAGGTGAGGTTAAAACTATTAACGAAGCAGTAGAAAAGATGGATTTGAGTCGTTCTGCATACTATAAGTATAAAGACTATGTATTCCCATTTTTTGAAATTGCTCAAGGTAAAATTGTAAGCATTTATGTTTCAATGTCTAATGAATCAGGTATGTTATCTAGTGTGTTAAAAGCAATTGCAGAACGCAATGGTAGTATATTGACTATCAATCAAGACATTCCACTACAAGGTATAGCTAATAGCAGCATTTCCTTTGAAACTAAAGACTTACAAGGTTCATTAGAAGATTTATTATTAGATATTCGCTCTATGAAGGGCATTATTAAAGTAGAAATTTTAGGCCAAGCATAGGCTAATTAAGAGAGTAGGACAATTATGACCACTATAAAAATTGCGTTATTAGGTTTTGGTACTGTTGCACAAGGTACATTTAATTTATTGCAAGATAATGCTGAGTTAATTAGAAATCGTACAGGTGTTAATGTTGAAATTTCTAAAATCTTTGTACGTAATCCTGATAAATATAGCCATATTACATTGCCTGAAACAGCTCAATATGTAACAGATATTGATGAAGTACTAAAAGATGAGTCCATTCAAATGGTTGTGGAATTAATGGGTGGTACAACCTTTGCTAAAGATTGTGTAGAAGGCGCTTTAAAGGCTAAAAAAAATGTAGTAACTGCAAATAAAGATTTGTTAGCAGAATCTGGCCCATATCTATTAGACCTAGCTAGCAAAAACGGCGTAGATTTACGCTTTGAAGCATCTGTATTAGGTGGGATTCCAATTATCCGTACATTATATGAGTCCTTAGCTGGCAACCGTATTACAGAGTTAATCGGTATTATGAATGGTACTACAAACTTTATTTTAACTAAAATGTCTGAAGAAGGTTTAAGCTATCAAGACGTACTAAAGGAAGCGCAAGATCTTGGTTATGCTGAGGCCGATCCTACAGCAGACGTTGAAGGTCTAGATGCGGCACGTAAACTTGCTATTCTTGCATCTATTAGTTTCAATCGTCGCATTTTCTTTGAAGATGTATCCGTAGAAGGTATTACTTGCATTGATACGGAAGATATTAAATTTGGTAAAGAATTTGGTTATAACATCAAGCTATTAGGTATTGCAAAAGAAACTAGTCAAGGTTTATCTCTAAATGTATACCCAGCATTTATTCCTACCACACATCCCTTAGCATCTGTTCGCGGTTCTTATAATGCGATTTATGTAAAAGGTAATGGTATTGATGATGTAATGCTATACGGTCGTGGTGCTGGTAGCTTACCTACAGGTAGCTCTGTAGTATCCGATATTATGGAAGTGGCTAAAAATGTTTCATACAACGAAACAGGTCGTTTGAAGCCATTCTATTATGATCAAAAAAATATTTACTCACCTGGTAAGATTCAATCTAGCTATTACTTACGTTTGGAAGTAGATAATAAAACAGGTGTATTAGCAAAAATTTCTGCAAAATTAGCAGAACAAAAGATTTCTGTTTTATCCATCGTTCAAAGAAATATGGATCCAGAAACTGCTGTATTAGCGATTGTAACATCTAAATGTCCTAGATCTTATATTTTAAATCTTATCGATTCCTTTAACAGCTTGCGTTCCGTTAAGTCTGTTAATAGTGTAATTCGTATTATGGAAGATTAAGCTATGAACACTGTTCGCGTACAAGTACCAGCCACTAGTGCTAACTGTGGACCTGGTTTTGATTGCTTAGGTTTGGCACTCAAATTATACAATATTTTTAGCTTTACACCTGATGTAAAAGCTACAGAATACACCTATACTTTTGAAGGTTTTGGCGCAGACATTTTACGTGCTGAAGATCCTAAAAAAAATCTTATTGGCTTTGCAATGGATCAAGTTTTTGCTACTGTGCAAGAACCAATCCAATATGGACATATTATGTCTGAAACTTTAATTCCTCCATCTCGTGGGCTCGGTAGTAGTAGTACAGCAATTGTAGGCGGCTTATTATTGGCTAACGCGTTAGTTAATCATCCACTTTCAAAAGAGGAATTGTTAGTCATTGCAAACCGTATGGAAGGTCATCCAGATAATGTGGCACCTGCTATTTTCGGTAATTTATGCTGTGCTACAGGCTTAAAAACAAAGGTATTAAATACAGTTATCTCTATTCCATCTGAATTGCATTTTGCCGTAGTCGTACCTGAGGTCATGGTTTCTACAGAATACGCTCGTTCTGTGTTACCTAATCATGTACCATTTAAAGAGGCTGTACAAAATGTGAGCCATGCATCTTTATTTGTAACTAGTTTGATTACACATCAATTAAGCAATTTATCTGTTGCATTAGATGATAATTTGCATGTACCATATCGTAAAACATTAATACCACATTGTGATTCAGCCTTTGAAGCAGCTAAAGTTGCTGGTGCATATGGTGCAACTATTAGTGGATCTGGATCCACTCTAATTGCCTATGTAGATAAAGCCCACGTACAAGCTGTGGCAGATGCTATGGGTGCTGTATTTACATCTAATGGAATTGAAAATAGAACATATTGCTTAGAAGCCGATAGTAAAGGAGCATCAATTATTTAGTTTGTGGTATAATTATAGTGTTAGGCATAGTCCATAACTATAATTGGAGGAAACTATGAACAATATGAAAACAACGCTTTTATTAGCGACTTTGACGGCCATTTTAGTGGTCTTAGGTGATATGATTGGCGGTAGAAGTGGTATGATGATTATGTTCGTTATATCCATGGGCATGAATTTTATGTCCTATTGGTTTAGCGATAAAATTGTTTTAGCACAATATAACGCACAACAAGTTACTGCACAATCTAACCCTAAATTATATGGTATGGTAGAACGATTGGCTAAAAATGGTAAATTACCAATGCCAAAGGTATATATCATCCCTAGTGATGTACCTAATGCATTTGCTACAGGTAGAAATCCGAGTCATGCAGCAGTTGCTGTTACAGAAGGTATCCAGCGACTATTAACAGACGACGAGCTAGAAGGTGTTTTAGGACATGAATTAACCCATGTTAAGCATCGTGATACATTGATCAGTACTATTGCTGCTATGATGGCAGGCGCAATTTCTATGATTGCTCAGGTTCTACAATTTTCTGCAATCTTTGGACGCTCCGATGACCGAGAAGGCTCTAATCCTTTAGCATTAATAGGTGCCATAATTATTGCTCCTATCGCAGCAGGACTTATTCAGATGAGCATTTCTCGTGCCAGAGAATTCTTAGCTGATGAGGGGGGCGGAGAGATGTGCCGCAACCCTTTAGCTTTGGCATCTGCCCTTGCAAAAATTGACTACTATTCAAAACATGGTGCATTGCCAAATGCAAGTAATGCAACAGCCCATATGTTTATCATCAACCCTATGGTTGGTATTGGTGAAAGCTTGAGCAATCTTTTTAGTACACATCCTCGTACAGAGGAACGTATTGCAAAATTGAAACAACAAGCAATGAATCCTAAATATAAAGAAGAAAGCATTATTTTAATTAATATCTACAGGAGGATATCATGCAAGAAACATTAGTTTTAATAAAACCAGATGCAGTTAAGCGTCAATTAAGTGGTGAAATTATTAGCCGTTATGAACGTAAAGGTCTTGTCATTAAAGCGTTAAAACTTATACAAGTACCTCGTGAATTAGCGGAAGAGCATTATGCTGAACACAAAGAAAAACCATTTCTTCAGTGAATTAGTTGATTTCATCACATCTGGACCAGTTCTTGCTTTCGTATTGGCCGGAGACAATGCCATCGTATCTGTACGTGCTTTAAACGGTGCCACAAATCCTGTAGATGCTGCCCCTGGTAGTATTCGTGGTGACTATGCCTTAACAATGGACGCTAATGTAGTACATGCTTCTGATTCTCCAGAAGCTGCTGCTCGTGAAGTTAGCCTTTGGTTCCCAGAATACAAATAATCTCTAGGTTGAGATCATTTAGCTTTTATTTCTACATCCATGTATATCTATAGGAGGTAATAATATGGCAAGTAGTGTTTATACAAAAACAGGTGATGCTGGTACAACTGGTTTATACACAGGTGAACGTGTACAGAAGTCATCTTTACGCGTAGAAGCTTATGGTACAATCGATGAATTACAAGCTTTCTTAGGTTTGGCTCGCTCCTATGCTGAAAATCCTCGTGTTGCAGCGGAATTATATGATATTGAGCGCAACTTATGGACTTTAATGGCAGATATTGCCAGTTTAAATGCGGCGCCAGTCATTACAGAGCAACATGTTAAACATTTAGAAAAGGTTATTGATCGCTTTGATGAAAAGCTAGAACCATTATCTAGTTTTGTGATTCCTGGTGAAAAACAATCTTCAGCTTATTTACACGTAGCGAGAACGATTACTCGACGTGCTGAACGTGATTTATGGCGTGTATTAGATGCTGGTGAAAGCATTCACGAATCTAATTTAAAATATTTAAACCGTCTATCCGACCTTTGCTTTATTATGTGTCGCGTGTAGAAGAGGAAATTGGAGCTGAATAAACAAAAAAAAGCTATGTATTTTACATAGCTTTTTGCTCGTTATAGACCTTATTGTGAAATCGTTTGATTTAAAACATCGTGAGGACTTGGATAGTAGAAGAAAATATGAGGAATTTCATAACGGAATTTTTCTCTCAATAGATCAGAAAGTGTTGTTTCGAAGTTTATAATCTTATCAGCTTCGAAATCAAAATCTTCTACTAAAACCAATAACTGTGGTTCTACTTGAGGTGCATTTTCTGGTAACATTTCTGGTGGTAGTGGAACATTTACAACTACACGTGCAGTGCCAATATATTTACCTTGTCCATCGTCGATGGCAACACGATAGGTATTATCCCATAAAGTAGCCATCATTTTTAGTTTCATATTCATAATTTCCATAGTATCGCTCCTTTGTTATACTTATAATGATACTGAAATTATAAATTCTTGTATAGGTGCATTATGAAATCACAAATTATATTGTGTTCCGGTGGGGCACGAAGTGGAAAAAGTGAATTTGCAGAACGTTTAGCCCTTGCCACAGAAGGTCGAAAAGCTTATGTGGCAACAGGACAAGCTTTTGATGATGAAATGGTTGATCGTATAAAGAAACATCAAGAGCGACGTGGTAATATATGGACGAATTTTGAAATACCATTATATTTGGCCGAAGAGTGGCAACATATTAGTAGTGTAGCGGATGTAATACTCATAGACTGCTTAACCATGTTTACAACAAATCATATGATGGCTCATGGGTCAATACAAGGCCAACAAGATGCAAATCGGTTAGAAGATACTGTACTTTCAGAATTAGAAGCATTATTAAATCTAATTAAAGTAAGTGATGATAAAATAGTTATATTTGTAACTAATGAAATTGGTCTTGGTATTGTACCAGATAATAAGCTAGCAAGATATTTTAGAGATATTGCAGGCCGCGTCAATCGAACAGTAGCAACTGAGGCTGACAAATTATACTTAACGATTAGTGGCGTTACCATTGAATTAAAATCCCAGGAGGTTCATATAAATGGCTAAGAAAATTATGTTCCAAGGAACAAGTTCCAATGTAGGCAAAAGTATTTTATGTACTGCATTATGCCGTATCTTTTATAGAAGAGGTTTTAAAACTGTTCCCTTTAAAGCTCAAAATATGGCCCTCAATTCTTATGTGACAAAATGGGGCGATGAAATTGGCCGTGCTCAAGTAGCGCAAGCTGAGGCTGCTGGCATAGATCCAATTGTACAAATGAACCCTGTGCTATTAAAACCTACAGGAAATCAATCTTCTCAAGTTGTATTGATGGGTAAACCTGTGGGCGTTTATAGTGCTAAAGAATACCATACAAAATATTCCTTAACCGCTCTTGATAAGGTAAAAGAATCTATCGATTTCTTAGATTCCAATTTCGATATGATGGTTATTGAAGGTGCAGGTAGCCCTGCAGAAGTGAATCTCAAGGCTAATGATATCGTAAATATGCGCATTGCCAAGATGACGAAAGCACCTGTATATCTCATCGCTGATATCGATCGTGGTGGTGCTATTGCATCTATTGTGGGTACATTAGAATTGCTCGAACCAGAAGAACGAGATCTTATTAAAGGTATTGTTATCAATAAATTCCGCGGTGATATTAAACTATTAGAACCTGCACTTACCTTCATTGAAGAAAAAACAGGAAAAAAGGTAGTTGGTGTCATTCCTGCCATTGAAAACCTTGATATTGATGAAGAAGACTCTGTTGCACTGGAAAACAAACGCAATAGTGGTGCTAAAGAAATTCAAGTAGTGGTTATGCAAACACCTAAAATTTCTAACTTTACTGACTTTGATGCATTAAATTATGAACCAGATGTATCTGTTCGATTCGTCGGCCCTGGCGATGTTATTGGCAATCCTGACTTAATCATTTTACCGGGCTCCAAAAATACACTAGCAGATCTTACATATCTTCGTAACTCTGGTTTTGCCGATGAAATAAAAAAACTTGCTGACCAAGGTACACCTGTTATTGGTGTATGTGGGGGCAATCAAATGTTGGGCAAAACAATTTATGATCCGCATCATATGGAAGGAGATATTGAAGAAATTGAAGGTCTTGGTTTAGTCGATTCTTCTACGACTATGAAGGATCAAAAAACAACACATCAAGTAGAATTCAATGTTTCAAATCTTCAATTTTTAAATGGTACATTTACAGGTGAAAAACTAGTAGGCTATGAAATCCATATGGGTGATACTACACCATTAGTAGATACTGTGCGCCGTTGTTTCACCATTACAAGTCGCAGTGAAGAAGCCGTTAATGTAGTTGATGGTTTTATCGATGGTAATCACCAAGTAATGGGGACATATATTCATGGTGTGTTTGATAATGATGAATTTAGACGCTTTATTATCAATCAGTTGCGTGAACGTAAGGAGTTAGAACCATTAGATGTAGTATTCCATTATTTCGAACACAAGAATGCAGCTTATAATCGATTAGCTGATATTGTAGAAGAACACTTAGATATGGATTATATTATGTCTACCTTGGGGTAATAGGGGAGATATATGGAACATTTAACAATCTTGCATTGGTTTACAAAGTATAGCTTTGTATGTATACCAGTCTTAGCATTTTTATTAGATTTACTCATTGGAGATCCTAATAGTAAATACCATCCTGTAGCTATTATTGGTCGCATTATATCTTTTTTTGAAGCAGTTCTCTATAAAGATACTGATAACGATACTAAAAAATTATGGTACGGTGGTATTGCAGTTGGCTTAATCCTCGTTTCTGTATATATTATAGTGTCTTTAATATTGTGGCTTGGTGGCGTAATTGATGAATGGGTAGAATATGCTCTTGAAGTAATTATTTTATATATTGCTATATCTCCACGTTCACTAGCTGGTGCAGGCTTTACTATTAGCCAATTAATTAAACAAGATAATATTGTAGAGGCACGCAAGCGATTATCTTGGATTGTAGGTCGCGATACAGAAGAATTAGATGAAAGTGAAATTACACGAGCTACAGTAGAAACCATTGCTGAAAACACAGTGGATGGAATTATTGCTCCGTTATTCTTCTTTATCCTTGGCGGTCCAATGGGTGCAATTCTATATAGAACTGCCAATACTATGGACTCTATGCTTGGGTATAAGAACCAAAAATATTTATACTTTGGACGAGTAGCAGCTCGCTTTGATGATCTGCTCAATTGGATTCCTGCACGCATTACCTTTATATTATTAATAATTTCTGCATTCTTTTTACGCTTTGATGCTAAAAAAGCCCTACAAATAGGCTTGCGTGATGCCCATAAGCATCCAAGTCCTAATGGCGGTTATGCAGAAGCACCAGTCGCAGGAGCCTTACATATCCGATTAGGTGGATACAACCAATATTTCAAAAAAATGACCTTCCGTGAATACATGGGAGATCCCATTGAAAAATTAAATCGTAACCACATTACACGTACAATTTATATGATGTATTTTACGACTATACTAATGATCATAATTAGTACAGCCATTACTTATGGGATGAATGTATAATGACACCTTTTTTCATAGCATTACAGTTTCTAACACGTTTAAAAATCGTTAATCAAACAGAATGGTCTGTAGAAGATTTTGGTAAATCCGTTGTAGCCTTTCCCTATGTAGGCTTAATTATTGGCCTTATTTTAGCATTATTGTATGGTATATTATCACCATTTATACCGTTAGTACCATTGATGTTAATCCTTGTTATAGCGGAATTCTTAATTACAGGTGGTCTCCATGCTGATGGCCTAATGGACACCAGTGACGGTTTATTTTCTGGACGTGAAAGGGACCGTAAGTTAGAAATTATGAAAGATAGCCGTATAGGTTCTTTTGGTGTTGTTGCTTTTGTATTTGTTACACTTTTAAAATGGCAATTATTAACAGCGATTCCAACAGCGGAATTTATTCCAATGGCACTGATTATGATGCCATTAATGAGTCGTTGGTCCCTTGTGTTGAGTATTCGATCCTATCCCTATGCACGAGAGCAGGGGAATGGGGGCTGCATTCGCTAATTTAGCACCCAAACATGTTATTACATACAATACACTATCAACCTTCTTTATGCCTATTGTAATATTACTAATTGGTGTAATTTTATATACCCTTTTATATGGCGTATATTCCATTTTTTCCATAGCTGATGTAGGCTATGTTGTTGGATTAGGCGTATTGGTTTACGCTACATTAGGTATTTTTCAAATTAATATTGTAAGTATGATTATTACCTATATTATTAATCGTATACTCAACCATTATATTGTTAAGCAACTTGGTGGTACTACAGGTGATACTTACGGATTTGTTGTTGAAGTTACAGAGGTTTTACTACTTTTAATTTATATTATTATATTATCTGTATTATCTGCTTCTGTGGCTTCTAATACTACGATGTTTTAATAATTATTTATCCATTATTTTGTAAAAACAATTACTGTTTTTGTTTAATGCGAAAGGAGTTTAATGTGACCTATTATGTAAGAGCCCCAGGTACATGTGGGGAATTTCTACAAGGTTCTATTAATGGCCAGTCATTTTTAGTGACTTGTCCTATTAATCGTTACTCCTACGCATTAAGTAATGTAAAACATCCATTTTCACAGCAGTATTGTGCATTACAACCTAAGTCAGCTCTGGCAAGACAATTAGTACAACGATTATTAGAGAATAAATAATAAAGATCAATCTTGTCCACCTGTATATGTACGTTCTGACATTATACAAGGTAAAGGGATGGCTTCAAGTTCTGCGGATATTTCTGTAACGGCTATGGCTACTGCTTTAGCTATGGATTATAATTTATCACTAAAAGAACTAGAGCAAATCTGTTTATCCGTAGAACCTACAGATGCTTCATTTTATCAAGGTGTTACGCAGTTTGATTATATTAAGGGTACCATTTCTCAACCACTAGGAATGTGTCCGCCATTGAAAATTCTTGTATTTGATGAAGGCGGTAGTATAGATACCATTACCTTTAATCAACAAGTAGATTTACAAGCTAAAATTTTAGAAAAAGAGCCTATTATACGAGAGTCATTAGATTTATTTAAACGAGGCTTACATACACATGATATCAATTTAATTGGTCAAGCTGCTACATTGAGTGCTTTTGGTAATCAACGCATTCTATATAAAGCAAATTTATATGATTTTCACGATATAGGTAATTACTATAACAGTGTTGGTACAATCATAGCTCATAGTGGTACTATTATGGGACTGCTATTTCCAGTAGATTACAGTCGCATTGATGATTGTAAGCAAGAAATCATACGTAAGTTACCTCACTATCCTATGTGGATACAGTAGAGACCACAAATGAAGGATTAACCTATATTAAACGATAATATATTTAATAGAAAGAGAATTAAATGTCTAAGATACATGGGGGCAATATATTTCAGTTTGCCCATGAACAACGAATTGAACCATATGAGGTGGTCGACTTTAGCGCTAATATTAATCCCCTTGGACCTAGTCAACGTGGATTAGATGCATTAAATGCACAATTACGCTACATTTCTCATTACCCTGATGCTACCAATGATGATGTATTAAATGCTATTGCTGATACATATGAAATGGATAAACATCAAATTATAGTTGGTAATGGTGCAGCCGAGCTATTATATGCTATTTGCCGTTTACCTGGATATACAGGTGCTTTTGTACCAGCACCAGGGTTTTCTGAGTATAAAGAGGCTCTTGAAGCAAGTAAGATTCCTGTACGTGATATTTTTTATCGACCTTGGGAAGATGATAATGGAAAACCTTATTTTGAGGTACCATATTTGGCATTAGAAACCTTTGCAGCTGAACTAAAAGGGCAAGATGGTCGCATCATTGTATTTTTAGGTAATCCTAATAATCCAGATGGTACATTACTTGATAAAGATCATATTCGCACTGTAGCGAGCATGTTGAAAGATGCAAATAGCTTACTCGTTATAGATGAATCATTTATCGATTTTGTTGGAAATGATCCATTACAAGATAATGAGCATTCTATGCGCTCTTTAGTAAATGAATTCGATAATATCATCGTAGTTCATTCCTTCACAAAATTCTATGCTGTACCTGGTTTACGCATTGGTGCCGCTTTTGCTAACGAAACATTAATTACTCAATTACAGCAATATATTCCTAGTTGGTCTGTAAACACATTAGCGCAAGCATATACAAAGGCTGCCTTGAATGATGTGGATTACATTAAGCGAACAAAACAAGAATTAAATGAAGAAAGAGCATTCATGTACAATGCATTAGATGCTATAGAAGGAATTACTGTATATCCACCTTCAGCTAATTTTATTTTGTTCCAAGTTAATCAAGAAGGAATTACAGCAAACTATATTAATGAAGAGCTAAAAAAATATAATATGATTGTGCGCAATTGTGACTCCTATGTAGGTTTAACTAATCACTGGGTACGCATTGCTATTAAAGATCATGATACTAATATCAAACTGGTGGATAAACTGACAGATATTTTGAAAGTATAGGAAGATTATGAAGACATTATATATTGTGCGCCATGGTGAAACTGATTGGAATAAAATGGGGAAATATCAAGGTATTACAGATATTCCCCTCAATGAAAACGGTTTGAATCAAGCTAAAGCATGTGGCAATGCCCTTAAAGATGTTACCTTTGACCGTATCTTATCTAGTGATTTAAGTCGTGCCTTAGTTACAGCCGAAACGATTCGAGGTGACCGCACAACATCTATCACAGTAGATAAACGATTACGAGAGCTTAATTTTGGTGACTGGGAAGCTATGTTATTTTCAGACATTGAAGCACGTTGGCCCGGCCTTATTGATGAGATGTATTTGCGGCCTCATCTTGTAAAAGTACCAAATGGCGAAAGCTTTAAAGATTTGCAAGATCGTGCCTGGGCTGGTCTGGAAGAATTCCTCAATGTTAATGATGAGGAAGAGACTCTTTTAATAGCATGTCATGGCGGAACAATTAGAACCTTATTATGTAAATTATTAGATATTTCTATTAGTCATTGTTGGAATTTTAGCCAAGGTAATACAGCTATTAACCGTATTTTCTATAATGGTATGGGCGAATATGATCATAATATTTTGAATTTGCTCAATGATACAGCTCATGTTGAATTACTCCAAGGACATGTATGATGCGACTCGATAAATTATTAGCTAATAAAGCTTATGGCAGTCGAAAAGAAGTTCATCAACTCTTAAAGGATCAAAGAGTTACTATTAATGGTGAAATAACAACAAAAAAAGATATCCACGTTGATATTGAATCTGATGTAATAATGGTTGATGGACAAGTTGTTAATACTAAGCAGCAGTATTATGTAAAATTTCATAAACCCAAAGGCTATGTTACAGCTGTGGAGGATGCAAAGCATCCCGTTGTAATGGATTTATTGCCACCTGAATATATTAAAATGGGCGTAGTTCCTGTGGGAAGATTAGACAAGGATACAGAAGGATTACTGTTGCTTACCAATGATGGTGTTTGGGGACACTCAATCATCAATGGTAATAAACATGTATCCAAGGTTTATTACGTAGAATATGATGGTGAGTTAACAGAAGAAGGAATTCAACGTATAAAAGAGGGGATTGTACTAGGTGACGGAACCTATTGCAAGCCTGCTTTAATTGATGTTGTATCTTCTCAATCTCTGCATATTACCATTGAAGAAGGCAAATATCATCAAGTAAAACGTATGATTGGTGCTGCAGGCGGTACTGTTACATATTTAAAACGATTAACTATAGGCCATATAGATTTAACCGGCATAGAAGAGGTTGGTTCTATACAGGACTTAACCATTGGTGATATAGAGGCTTTCAAAAAATAGCATAAAATTCTATTCAATATAGGTATTTTATGGTAAGATTAATTGTACTTTATAGACTAGGAGCATGATTATGAATGGTTTAAATCTGCTACAACAGTATATTAAAGAGCAAGAATTAACAGGCGTCATTTTGATGAGCCCTATAAATTTACATTATTTTGCTGGTTTTACTGGTACTACAGGCTTTGCTATCATTACACAAGATAAAGCCTTTATGATTACTGATTTCAGATATACTGAGCAAGCTACAAAACAATGTGAAGGATATACAGTCATTCAATATGAATCCTCTGTTATGGATACTCTTGTAGATATATTCAATGAGCATCATATTCACGAAGGTTTATTCGGTATTGAAGGCAAGCAAATGCCGGTAGATACGTATGAAACTTTATGTGATACATTAGATGAACGCTTTAATTTTACATCTATCAATTTTGCTAAACTACGAGCAGTTAAGCGAGAAGATGAATTAGAATTATTGCGAAAAGCTGCTAAAATTGGTGACGACGCCTTTGCTGCATTATTACCCCAATTAAAGGTAGGGATGACAGAAAACGAAGCGCGCATCATATTAGAAACAGAAATGTTAAAACGTGGATCAGAGGAGCCTTCCTTTGCAACCATCGTTGCTTCTGGTAACCGTTCTAGTATGCCTCATGGTGTAGCTAGTGATAAGGTCATCGAAGCAGGTGATTTTGTTACCTTCGACTTTGGTGCCGTATATAAAGGGGTACCATTCCGATATGACTAGAACTATTGTAATGGGTCCTGCCTCTGAATTACAAAAAAAGCTGTATAGTATAGTTTTAGAAGCACAAAAACGCGGCGTAGCTGCTGTTCGGGCTGGTATTACCGGTAAAGAACTCGATGCAGTATGTCGTGATTATATCAAAGAACATGGATATACCAAGGAATTTAATCATGGTACTGGTCATGGCGTAGGTCTTGAGATTCACGAAGAACCAGTGGCTAATACAAAATCCGATACGGTATTTACAGAAAATATGATCATTACGGTAGAGCCTGGTATTTATATTACAGGTACTATCGGATTGAGAATAGAGGATAGTGTCATCGTCAAATCTGACGGCTATGAGGTGTTGACACATAGTCCAAAAGAGTTAATTGAAATAGGTATTTAGAAGGAGAAGAGTTAGATGATTTCCAGTAATGATTTTCGTCCAGGTGTAACCGTTGAAATCGACGGTAATGTATGGCAAGTAGTTGATTTCCAACACGTTAAACCAGGTAAAGGTGCTGCATTCGTACGTACTAAAATGAAAAATTTGCAAACTGGTTCTGTAGTAGAACGTACGTTCAATGCTGGTGAAAAAGTGCCTAAAGCACATGTTGACCGTCGTCGTATGCAATACTTATACGAATCTGATGGCACTTACACATTCATGGATAACGAAACTTACGATCAAGTTGAACTTAACCTTGAACAACTAGGTGATGCTAAAAACTTCCTTCTTGAAAATATGGAAGTATCCATCATGTTCTTCCAAGGTATCGTAATCGGTATCGATTTACCTGTAGCTGTTGAACTTCGAGTAGTTGAAACAGACCCTGGTATCCGTGGTGATACTGCAACTGGTGGTAACAAACCAGCTGTATTGGAAACAGGCTACACTGTAAAAGTACCTCTCTTCATTGAAGTAGATGATGTACTTCGTATTGATACTCGTACAGGTCAATACATCGAACGTGCCTAATACTTATTGATATGTATTGGGGCTAGATCTTTTCATGGAATCTGATTCCCCATATATCTAACATTTGCACTGTAAGCACTTGTCGTCTATGTAATTATATATAGGGACAAGTGCTTTTTTTGAAAGAGGCCAGTATGACCAAGAAAAATACTGAACTAGAGTCGGGTAAAATTAAGATTAGTGAAGATGTATATGCTACGATTGTCACTATAGCAGCACTTGAAACAAAGGGTATACATCATATGAGCTCCACCTTTAATGATGGTGTTAATACCTTCTTTAGACGTAAATCTGATCATGAAGGTGTTAAGATATCATTTAATGATGAAGGGGCAATTTCTGTTACTTTATATGTTTGCATTCAATATGGGTACCGTATCCCTGATGTGGCCTTACGTTTACAAGAACATATCAAAACAGCTTTAGTTTCTTATACAGAAATTGAGGTACAAACCATTGATGTAGTGGTACAAGACATTATTTTTGATGATTTAGTAACACCATCACAGCCTTAGGAGGGTATCTATATGAGTTCAGACAATCAATTAAACTATGGATTAGATATGGATACCATTGATATTGCAGATTCTGTCATCATCGATGTAGCTACTAAAACGTTAGCTACGATTCCAGGTATTCATTCTTTAAGCCCTCGCTTTTACGATGAATTAGTAGAGGGCATTACACATGCCTTTGGTCAACGTAGTTTACCGGGTATCAATGTTAAACATCGCAAAGGTTTTATTGAAATCAATATTTATATTAAAGCCTTGTATGGATACAATCTTATTGAATTATCCAAACAGTTGCAATTAGAAATCAAACAAACCTTAAAGAATATGCTTGATCTTGATCATGTTAAGGTTGATGTTCATATTGAAGGTATTGTAAAAGAAAAGGAGCCAACTCCACATGGTAATTAAGCGAAATCGACGTGAAGCACGTCAATACGCATTTCAAATGTTATATGCTAATGAATTTCATGCTGACCAAAGTGATGTTCAATTTCCAGAAGGACATATTCATAAATCTATGGATAAGGCCTATGCGAATAACATTATAAATGGTGTATTATCTGCTTCTGAAAGTATAGATGCAGCATTACAGCCATTTTGTAAATCACGTAAAGTTGAAAACTTAGACAAGGTTGATCGCGCTATTTTACGTATTGCTTTATGGGAAATGACAAATGAAGATGAACATTTAGAACCATCTATAGCTATTAATGAAGCTATTCAATTAGCTAAAGATTTTGGTTCTGATTCTTCCTATAAATTAATTAACGCAATTCTAGATGCATATAATAAGAGTAAATAATGAAACGATATTACTTAGGCATTGATACTAGTTGCTACACTACAAGTTGTGCCATTATAGATAGCGACTTTCAAATAGTTGGGGAAGCCCGCAAAATATTAGAGGTCAAACAGGGTGAGCGAGGACTACAACAATCAAATATGGTCTTTCAACATACAAAGGCATTGCCTAAGTTAATATCTGAATTGCCACAACTACCAATTAGTGGTATCGGTGTTAGTGGTTTTCCTAGACGTGAGGAAAATTCCTATATGCCAGCCTTTATGGTAGGGCTAGGGTATGGTCAATCTCTAAGTCATATGATGAATGTACCTTTACAAGTTTTTGCACATCAAGAAAATCATATTTTAGCTGCCCTTCGAGAATTAAAAACTATTCCTAAAGATCCATTTTTAGCACTTCATTTATCTGGTGGTACTACGGAGCTCGTATATTGTCATTATAAAGGAGAAGGCATATTTGAGTCTCACATTATTGGGCGGCTCTAAGGATTTACAAGGCGGTCAATATGTAGATCGTATTGGTGTTGCAATAAGTTTGCCATTTCCTGCAGGTAAGCATCTAGAGGCATTAGCATTAGAAACTACAGAATATGAACCATTACCATCTTCTGTAAAAGAAGGTTGGATAAGCTTTGCTGGGCCATGTAGTGCGGCTATGCGACGCATTACTGCTTCCATGAGTGATTTAGACAAGTCTAATTTGGCGAGAGCTGTATTCACCTCCATAGGAAATGCGTTAGAAAAAATGATTACCTATCATTTACAAAATAAGCCTGTTCAAACATTAATTGCCGTTGGTGGCGTAATGAGTAATAGTATACTTCGTCATCGTATGAAGCATTATTGTATACGTAATCACCTTACATTACATGTGGCACAGCCACAATTTTCTGTAGATAATGCCACTGGCAATGCTTTTGGCGCTGCTTTTTTACAAGAAACTAGAGGATAATCGTGAATGTATTAACCATTACACAATTAAACAATCTTATAAAGCGCACCTTAGACCGTGAATATCTACTTAAGAATCTTTATGTTAGCGGCACTATTATTAACGCAAAGCGCGTCATAGTAGTGGTCACATGTATTTCTCGTTAAAAGACGAAGAATCTGCTATTGATGTTACCATGTGGTCTAGTACCGTTATGCAAAAGGGCCTTGCCAATGCCATTCAGAATGGTTTATTAGTGACTGTAAAAGCATCTGTTAATTTTCTACAATAAAATGGGGCGTTTAAATCTTATTGCATCGGATATGCAAATAGGGTCTAAAAGCCCATTACAGCTCGAATTTGATGCGTTAAAACGAGAGTTAACGGCGCTAGGATACTTTGATGACAGCCACAAACAAAGTCTTCCATACATGGCAAGTTGCATAGGTATTGTTACATCTCAATCTGGCGCTGTATTGCATGATATTTTACACGTTAGTGAGAGACGTAACCCATTAGTGCAATTTAAATTATTCTCCGTTCCTGTCCAAGGCAATACTGCAGGACCTGTTATTGCAAGAGGTATTGCTGCTGCCGATGCTGACCCAGAGGTAGACCTTATCATCGTTGGTCGTGGTGGTGGATCTATGGAGGATTTATGGTGCTTCAATGATAGAGCAGTTGTAGAGGCAATTTATACTGCTAATACACCAGTTATTTCAGCAGTAGGTCATGAAACAGATTATACTTTATGTGATTATGTAGCAGATGCTCGTGGTGCAACGCCAAGCCACGCTGCAGAAATGGCTGTACTTCCTATTACTACACTACAAGATCAATTAACAGAAAAAGAAGAATACCTACACGAGTTTATACGTTATACATTACAGCAGAAACGTACAGATTTAACATTGCTCTTTAATCGTAGATTAGGTATTCCTGCTCTACAATTTTTACATAAACAAAAAACACATTTACAAGAGCTTTCACAATCATTAACTAATGCTACAAAAGAACGATGCAATACAGAGAAACATAGTTTAGCATTATTAGCTCAACAATTAGAATCTCTTAATCCATTACAAATGATGGTAAAAGGATTTGCAAAGGTTGAACATAATGATAAACCTATAACGTCTGTTACTCAATTACATCCAAAGGATGATATACGAGTTACACTTGCTGATGGTTATGTGAATGCTACGGTAAAGGAGGCGCACAAAGATGGCCGCATCACTAAAAAGTTATGAAAAGAAATATAAAGCCTTAGAGGATATCGTGAAGCAATTAGACGATGGTGATATGACCATCTCTGAACTCTTAACTCAATATAAAAAGGGCTTAACATTAGTAAAAGAATGTGCAGAAATGCTCGATTCGGTTGAAGATGAAGTTCAACAAATTATCGAAGAAGTCCGCATCAGCGAATAAGGAGATTCTATGTTCAAAGATTATTTAGCGTCTAGCAAACAACATATTGAACAATGGTTAGGTGAGGTATTAAGTAGTCCAAATCAAGAATTTAAACCTCTTTATGAATCCATGAGTTATAGCTTAATGCAAGGTGGCAAGCGAATCCGACCAATCTTATCTAAAGCTGTGTTAGAAATGCTTCATAAAGATCCAGCTGATTATAAGGAATTTCTATGCGCCATGGAGTGTATCCATACATATTCCTTAGTACATGATGATTTACCAGCTATGGATAATGATGATTATCGCAGAGGTAATTTAACAAATCATAAAGTTTATGGTGAGGGTATGGCTATTCTAGCTGGTGATGGTTTATTAACTTATGCTTTTCAACTAATGACCGCTAATGAGACGGCTACAGCGCAGGAAAAACTTGATGCCATTCAATGTGTGGCTACGGCTGCAGGCCCGGAAGGTATGGTTGGTGGTCAAGCCTTCGATATGCTCAGTGAAGATAAGCATATCCCACTAGAAGAGTTAAAGGTTTTACACCGAGGAAAAACTGGGGCTTTATTTAATGCATCTGTAGAATTAGGGCTCATCTTAGGCAATGCAGATACGACTACTCGAAAAGCGCTTATGGAATATGCTAATTGTTTGGGATTGTTATTCCAAATTACTGATGATATTCTAGATGTAACTGGTACTATTGAAGAATTAGGAAAAACTCCTGGCAGTGATATTCGCCAACACAAATCTACCTATGTATCCTTACTAGGTTTAGAGGAGGCTAAAAATCAAGCTTCTTTAGTTGGTAAACAAGCTCATGATGCACTAAATTCCGTTTCCTATGATACATCTATTCTGGCTGCTCTAATTGATTATCTTTTAGAACGCACTAATTAATTATTACGACCTGAAGAAGGTATAAATAATGATTGATATATTACCACAAATAGCACACAACTACATAGCGCACAAGCTGCATTTTGGGGATGGTTTACAGCTCAGGCTATCAAATTCGTATGGCAACTAGTTCGGCATGGTAAATTTCGTCCAGAACGATTAGTCGGATCTGGTGGTTTCCCAAGTTCGCATACATCCTTTGTAATCGCTACAACCACGGCTATATATCTAAAAAATGGAGCATCTGATCTTTTTATTCTATCCTTAGTATTCTCTATCGTAGTCATGTATGATGCATCTGGCGTACGTTTAGAAGCTGGTCGTCAAGCTCAAATTCTAAACCAAATTGTAGATTATTTTACAAAGAAAAACATACCTGTTGTCATTACTCGTAAAGAGGCCTTAAAAGAGTTATTAGGCCATACACCAATAGAGGTATTTGGGGGATTAATTCTTGGCATTCTTGTAGCATGTATTCAATTTTATTATATTTATAATGGTGTCATATGAGCAGTAAAGAACGTTTAGACATACTCCTTGTTAATCGAGGACTTTTTGAAAGTAGAGAAAAAGGCCAAAGCGGCCATAATGGCTGGCCAAATCTTCATGGATACTACGCGTATTGATAAAGCAGGTACAAAAATTCCTGTAGATGCCAATATCGTAGTAAAGGGTAACACCTTACCTTATGTTAGTCGCGGTGGATTAAAGTTAGAAAAAGCCATTCAAACGTATCCTATCAACTTACAGGATGCTGTTATGGTTGATATAGGTGCTAGTACAGGTGGTTTTACAGATTGTGCTCTACAAAATGGTGCATCTAAAGTCTTTGCTATCGATGTAGGCTATAATCAATTGGCTTGGAAGTTACGTCAAGACCCACGTGTTATCAACATGGAAAAGCAAAATATTCGCACTGTCACACCAGAACAATTAGGTGAACTGGTTGACTTTATTTCCATAGATGTAGCATTTATCTCTTTAGATAAAGTATTGCCTGTAGCTACTACATTGTTAAAAGATACAGGCTCCCTCGTTGCTTTAATTAAGCCGCAATTTGAAGCTGGCAAAGAAAATGTTGGCAAAGGTGGTATTGTGCGCGACCCGGAAATCCATAAAGAAGTTTTACATCGTATCTTACACGTTGCTCATGATTGTGGATTATATATTCACGGCTTAACATTCTCACCAATTAAAGGCATGGAAGGTAATATTGAGTTTTTAGGTTATTTTAAAAAGTACGAAGAAGGGGCTTTAGCCATTGATGATGCTTTAATTGATTCAGTGGTTGCAGAAGGCCCATTCATTATAGGAGATTACTATGCGTATCGGATTTCTTCCCTAATATGGGGAAAAGCAATATTATGGCAGTTCTTTAAAAATGGCCGCACATATTTGTAAAGATGAAGGTATCGAAGTATTTTTGCCAGATGATCTCGAATCAGATGCACCTGCACGAGTACTTAAGATTCCTGAAACTCATATTTTAAGTCGTCCAGAAATCTTTAAACAAATTGATATTGCCTTTAGTTTTGGTGGTGATGGTACCATCATCCATTTGGCACGACAAATTTACCCATATAATGTACCTGTTTGTGGTATTAACCTTGGTGAACTCGGTTTTTTAAACCAAATTGAAGTTCATCAAATGCAAAGTCATATTAAACGTATTGCAAATGGTGATTATAATATAGAAAAACGTGGACATTTATATGCATATATTGACCGAAATAATGGTAATGAAGAAGAATTAGTACCTATCATTAATGAAATCGTTATTACCCGTGCTGAACCAGCAAAAATGGCACGTATTAACATGTCCATCAATAATCAACATACACAAATGTATCCTTCAGATGGCTTGATTATTTCCTCTGCAACCGGGTCTACGGGATATAATCTATCCGCAGGTGGGCCTATTATGAAGCCTGATAATAGATCCATTATTGTTACACCTGTTGCGCCACATCTGATTCAAGGTGTTTCACTTGTATTGGAAGAGCATGATACAATCCAAATCACAATGCCAGAACGTGAACCACAATTACATATCTGTATAGACGGTACATTTGACTATACATTTACCAATAAAGAAACACTACATATAAACTCTAATCCTGTATATTGTTTATTCGTACGTTTTAAAGATCAATGTTTCTTCGGTACATTATTTAAAAAACTAGCCATCTCGTCGTGACGAGTTGTTATTGTAATACTAAAATCTCAAGTGGAGGTGATTTTGTGATTAATATTAACAATGCTGTTCAGTTTCAACATTTAATCTGGGATCGAGTAATGAAACACGCTAATATAGTAGTAGATGCAACATGTGGTAATGGGCATGATTTACTATATTTAGCAGAACGAGCAAAAAAGGGCTGTCATCTATATGGCATCGATATCCAAATGAAAGCGATTAATAGCAGCCAAGAGTTATTGCAGTCAAATGACATAGCGCAAGATGTAAGTCTAACATTTATTCATGACTCCCATGATCGTGCATTAGCTAATCAATTAAAAGATGAAGTTATTGATTTAATGATTCTTTAACCTAGGCTATTTACCAGGTGGTGATCATCAAGTTATAACTAAACCGCATCAAACTATTGACGCTAAATGAAGGCTTAGAGAAAAATTATCGAAGTCTGGAGTTATCACAATTGTTGCTTACCCTGGAACAACAGAAGGATTTGAAGAAATGCAGATGCTTAAATCGTATTTATCAGATTTAGAACAGAAATTGTATAATGTATGTCATTGGCATCCAATGAATCAAATCAATAATCCACCTGAGTTATTTATATTGCAAAAACGATAAAAACGAAATATATCTTTATTCATTATGAATAAAAGTCATAAGAAACATGTAAAAGCCCCTTTATAGGGGCTTTTATTTATACATGCATAATCTTCTAATTTTAAATTATTAATTTCATATAAATAGATGAAGCCTATAGGCTATGTGTTTATACGCTATCAATCTATAGAATGTTAACGTTTTTTTAAATATTAATATAATATGCATAACTAGTATGAGACATGCAATTTATACCATATATTAATTATGAATATATGGTATAATAATAGCAGAAAAGATACTATTCTCTTTTATGTGCAAGTTTTAAAAAAGGGAGTTTAAAATGAAACGCTATCGCTATAACAAAATCAAAGAAATCGTGCAGTCCAAGGCGATTGAAACTCAGGAGGAATTAGCAGCGGCCTTATTAGAAGAAGGCATTGAAGTAACGCAAGCTACGGTTTCTCGTGATATTAAGGAATTGATGTTAATCAAAATTCCTACAGGCGATGGACACTATCGATATGCATTATCACCAGAAGAAAATGTAGTTCTATCTCGTAGTCGAATTAATCGATTATTCCAAGATTCTCTAATTAAGGTAGATCATAGCTTGAATCAAGTTGTTTTACATACAATTCCTGGTTCAGCTCAATCCGTAGCATTTTCTATTGACCATGCAAAATGGTCCGAAATCATTGGTACATTAGCTGGTGATGATACAATTTTGTTAATTGCAAAGTCTGAAGCTGAAGTTCCAGCAATTTTGGCTAAAATTCAAGATTTAATGAAGGACTAAATAGATGTTAACGCAAATGAGCATTCGCAACTTTGCGTTGATTGAGCAAATGAATATTTCATTTAATGATGGCATAACTATCTTTACCGGCGAAACTGGGGCAGGGAAATCCATATTAATGGATGCCTTTAGTATCCTTTTAGGAGAACGCGCAAGCAGCGAGTTCATTCGTCACGGTAAAGATAGTTTTGTTATAGATGGAATATTTGATATTGCCGATCACCAAAGTATACAAGAGCTATTAGAATCTAAAAATATTATGGTGGAGGAAGGGAGAGTTAATTCTCTCCCGGTCATTTAACCGCAATGGTAAATCTACCATCTTAGCTAATGATCAACCTATACCATTAAAAGCATTAAAAGAAATTGGTCAATATTTAGCTGATATTCATGGTCAATATAGTAATCAACGATTATTAGATGCCGATACCCATCATGAATATTTGGATACCTATAATAAAGAGGGACAGAATAGCTTACAAGACCTATTTAGATGCCTATAAAGTATATAAGCAAGCTAAACAAGATGTAGATCACTTACAAGAAAATATGTCTGAACGAGCGCGAGAGCTCGATATGCTACGATACCAAATCGATGAGATTGAAGATGCAGGACTTCACAATCGGTGAGGATGTTTCTATTGCAGAGGAATTAAAACGACTCGATAGTTTTGAGCATATTGATAAGGTATTAGGTTCTTGTTATGACGCCTTTTATAATGGTCGCCAACCATTACTAGATACAATCAACTCCATTAAGGTAGAGGTTAATGATCTTGTAAAGTATGATGGTGAACTGAAAGAAGTATCTGAAATGGTTGACTCTGCTTATTTCCAACTGGAAGAGGCTGCCCAATCGTTAGATCGTTATAGAGATACTATTAACTATGACGAAGAACGCTATAAGTATTGCCAAGATCGTGACACATTACTTTATGGGTTAAAGAAAAAATTATGGTGAAACTGTAGAAGAAATTCTGGCATACGAAGAAAAAGCACAAGCCCGTTTAGAGGAACTTGAAAGGCCTTGTATTTGCACAAGATGAATTAGAAGCTCGTCTTCATATAGGCGCAAAAAAGGTAGCAGAAGAAGCTTTAACGGTTTTACATGACATTCGTCAAAAAAATGCAAAAGACTATTGCTAACGCTCTACATCAGGAATTAGTAGATTTAGGAATGCCAAAAGGGGAGATACAGTTCCATATAGAGGATGAGCGAAGGCTTATCTCCTTTAGGTGCTAAATCAATTGAACTACTATTTTCTGCCAATAAAGGGGGAGCAATTATTACCGCTTCACAAGGTAGCCTCTGGTGGCGAATTAGCTCGTATTGCGCTAGCCTTCAAATCTGTCTTCCGTACTGATACGTTCAAAACAATGGTATTTGATGAAATCGATGTTGGTATCAGTGGAGATATAGCGTTAAAAGTAGCTGAGAAAATTCTACATCTATCTAAAACTAATCAAGTATTCTGTATCACTCATTTACCTCAAACTGCGAGTATTGCTAAGCAACATTACCATTTAGCTAAAATAGAGCAAGATGACCGTACTGTGTCAACATTATCTGTACTTAATGAGGATGAACGAGTAACGCAAATTGCTTCTATGATGTCTGGTCGAGGTATGTCTTCCACTGCATTGGCTGCAGCTAAAGAACTAATTGACCATTTTAATTGACTAAAATCGCATAATTACTTATACTAATAGTATTAAGTGAATATGTTGATAGAGGTGCGAGTATAAATAGTAATCATGAGGAGTAGGCATGCATTGATCCATGATAAAAGGGATGCTTGCCGAAGTTCGGTGATTGCGACTCATCGTTCTGGTTGTCTATTTAATAAATGGACGACTGTCATCAATTTGAATTGGTGGAGTGCTATCATTGAGCTTTTAGTAACAGTTATAAGCTATATAAACTATAAGGCCAGTGGATGCATCCACTGGCTTTTTTGGAGGTATATATGATTCGAGTAATGGTAAATGGCGCTGGCGGTAAAATGGGCCGCGAAGTAGTCAAAGCAGTACATAATGATCCTGAGTTAACATTAGTAGGCGGTATCGATCCTACTAAGGCAGGTCAAGATGTAGGCTCCGTAGCAGGCATCGAACAATTAGGAATTACAATGAATGCCTCCATCGATGAGGTTCTAGATACTAATAAACCTGATGTAATTGTAGATTTTACAAATCCTGCTGTTATTTATGAAAATGCTAAAAAAATGTTATCTGCAGGTATTCATGTAGTTATTGGTACTACAGGTTTAACTGCGGAACAACGTGACGAATTAGATGCTATTGGTCGCCAAAATAATGCAAACTGCCTTGTAGCACCTAATTTCTCTCTTGGTGCAGTTATGATGATGAAGGTTTCTGCAGAATTAGCTCCATATTTCCCTAATGTAGAAATTATTGAATTACATCATAACCATAAATATGATGCTCCATCCGGTACATCTATTTTAACAGCTAAATTAATTAACGAAGCTAAACAAGCGGCGAATGCAACGCCTGATGAGGATTTGACTCGTGAAAGTTTACCAGGTGCTCGTGGCGCTAAGGTTGATGACGTAACAATCCACAGCGTTCGTTTACCTGGTTACGTAGCTCACCAAGAAGTACTATTTGGTGGCTATGATGAAACGTTAACAATTCGTCACGATAGTTTAAGCCGACTTTCCTTTATGCCAGGTGTAGTATTAGCATGTAAAAAAATTAGTGCTAAAACTGGTTTAACTTACGGCTTAGAGCATTATTTATAATATTAGAGCAAGGAGATATAGTAATGAAAAAACCTAATGTTGCAATTCTTGGTGCTACTGGTGCAGTAGGTGCTGAATTTATTACACTTATTGAAGAGCGTAATTTCCCATATGAAAATTTAAAATTGTTGGCATCTGCTCGTTCTGCAGGTACTGAACTTACAGTGAATGGAAAAACATATGTAGTAGAGGAAGCAAAGCCAGAATCCTTTGAAAATATTGATATCGCATTATTTGCAGGTGGTTCTATTTCTAAAACATTAGCACCAGAAGCTGCTAAAACGTGGTGCAATTGTTATCGATAACTCTAGTGCATTCCGTATGGATCCTGAAGTACCTCTTGTTGTACCAGAAGTAAATCCAGAAGATATCTTAAAACATAAAGGTATTATTGCTAACCCAAATTGCTCTACTATTATTATGAGCTTAGGTTTAAAACCACTACATGATATTTCTCCAATTAAACGCATCGTTGTAAGTACATATCAAGCAGTATCCGGTGCTGGTAAAGAGGGTATTGAAGAACTTGAAAACCAAGTAAAACAATATACTGCTGGCGAAGAAATGACTGCAAACTTATTGCCAACAGGATCTGCCCCTAAACATTATCCTGTAGCATTTAACTTATTGCCACAAATTGATGTGTTCTTGGACAATGATTACACAAAAGAAGAAATGAAAATGGTCAATGAAACACAAAAAATTCTTCATGACGACACAATTCAAGTAGTACCAACTACTGTACGTGTTCCAGTGTATCGTTCCCACTCTGAATCTGTTTTAGTAGAAACAGCTGAACCAGTTTCTGTAGAAGCTTTCAAAGCAGCATGTGAAAAATTCCCTGGTTTACAAGTAAAAGATAATCCTGCAGAACAAATTTATCCTATGCCATTATATACGTCTAATCAAAACGACTGTGAAATCGGCCGTATTCGTAAAGACTTATATAACGACAAAGGTATGAATTTCTGGATTGTAGGGGACCAAATTCGTAAAGGTGCAGCACTTAATGCGTTGCAAATTGCTGAGTACTTGGTAGAAAAACAAGCATTTTAATCTATCAAGGGGAGGACAGATATGAAAACCTTTGGTCGAGTATTAACGGCTATGATTACATCATTTAATAATGATGGATCCCTTAACATAGAAAATAGTGTAGCTATTGCTAATCATTTGTTAGATAATGGCTCTGATGGCCTCGTTGTATGCGGTACAACAGGGGAAAATCCATCCATGTCTAAAGAGGATAAATTAGCATTATTTACAGCAATTGCTAAAGAATGTGGTCATAAAGGTTCTATTATTGCTAATGTAGGCTCAAATGACACAAAAGCTTCTGTAGACTTTGTAAAAGAAGTATCTAAAATTGATGGAATCGATGGTTTATTAGTTGTAGTACCTTACTACAATAAGCCAAATCAACAAGGCCAATACTTACACTTTAAAGCTATTGCAGAGGCTACTACACTGCCAATCATGGTATATAATGTACCAAGCCGTGTAGGAACAGGCATTTTCCCAACAACACTAGCACAATTACATAGTGAGTATCCACATGTATGTGCGATTAAGGAGGCTAGTGGCAATCTTATGATTGCATCTGAAATCAAACGCTTAATGCCAGGAGAAGACTTTATGGTATACAGTGGGGATGATGGACTTACATTACCAATGTTATCAGTAGGTGCTTGTGGTGTAGTATCCGTAGTGTCCCATGTGGCTGGCAAAGATATGAATGCTATGATTCAAGCTTATGAATCTGGTCATAATCACGAAGCACTTCGTATTCATCAAAGCTTAGCGGATATCATAAAAGCTATGTTTATTACTACAAATCCTATTCCTGTTAAATATGCAGTCCGTAAAATAGGTTTACCTGCTGGTGTATTTAATTTGCCAATGTGTGACCCTAGTGCCGAAGAAGCAGCATATATTGATAAAGCTTTAACAGAATATATAAAATAAAATAAAAAACAGGAGCTATTTAATATAGCTTCTGTTTTTTTTTACAAGTCTTAAGTATAATAAAAAACCGGCAACCCAAGTTGCCGGTTTTTTCTATATTCTGTCTCGTACAAGACCAATGACAAGACCTTCAATATGACAATCATCTACAATGATTGGATCGAAATCATCATTTTCTGGTTGCAATCGAATATGACCATTTTCTTTATAGAAACGTTTTACTGTAGCTTCATCATCGATACGTGCTACAACAACATCACCATTATTAGCCGTATTTTGATGACGTACGATGAGCATATCACCTTCATACATACCAATATTCATCATGGATTCGCCTTGAACGCGTAATAAGAAGCAGTCAGAATCACCAGTTAATTGAACAGGTAATGTAAGAGTAGACTCTAAATTTTCTACCGCTGTAATAGGCATACCAGCTTGTACAGTACCAATAAGAGGAACTTGTTTTAAACCAGCCCCTAAGAACTCAAAATTATCAGAACTTGATGTTTCATTACCTTCTACAGAAATAGAAGGTTTTGTATCCTCTAGTACTGTAATAGCACGATTTTTATTAGGATCCCGTTTAATATAACCAAACTTTTCAAGAGCGTTCAAATGAGATTGCACAGTAGAAGTAGAACTAAGTCCTACATGGGTACAGATTTCTCGAACAGTAGGACAACGATATTCATTATGTAATGAGTCCTTAATAAAATCTAATATACGGCGCTGTTTAGTATTAATATCTGTAGCAGGGCGTCTCACGATGAACCTCCATAGTCAATATAATGTCAAAATACTATTAATATATATGTGGAAAAATTTACTCATTTAGTACTATATAATAAAAACATAAGATAATTACTTATCTTATATACCTATTATAGGCAATTTTAAAAGTTTTTGCAAACATTTGTTCTAAAACACTTGACCGAACATTCGTTCGTGTGCTAATATAAGCATGTAAACAAACAAATGTTCTCAGATATTATGTTCGATGTAAATGTGAGGTATGAGATGAAAAATATATTGATGATGGTAGGAATGTGCTTAACAATCTTGTTCGGCTATAATATGACAAATCCTGTAACAGCTACAAATACACATGCAGTACGTGAAGTAAAGGTACAAGCAGGCGATACTATGTGGGATATTGCAGCTCGTTCAGCTCATAAAGATATGGATGTTCGAGAAATGGTATATGCCATGAAAGAACTCAACAACATCAGTGATTCTGGTACACTTGTACCTGGTACAGTATTAAAGGTACCAGCACATAATTCTGATAGTCCAGTTAGAGCTTTGGACTATGTGGCTCAAAACTAAATATATATGGGTATAACCCACACGAAAAAGCAGCTACTCAATTGAGATAGCTGCTTTTTGTTATCTAATGCATGTTATTATACGATTTATAGATATTATCTTAATCAACTGATTTATAATTATCATCTAAATCGTTTTTCAAAAATTGTAGAAATAGGATTATCTACAAACTTATTGGCTTCATTAATATAACGACGAACCATGTTAACACTGTGATGACGTGTTTGTCTCATAATATTACGTTCTTCCACACCATAAGCTGCGGCAGTTGTTGCAAAGCCATGACGTAAACTATGAGCTCCATACATAGATGGATCAAGACCAATGAGAGAAATATATTTCTTCACAATTTCTGCAATCATTTTATCGGATATGCCTGTTTTACGAAGTGACATATTTTTAGTAAAACCTCTAAATATAGGACCTTCAGTAATACCAGAGGCACGTAACCATTGCTGTAAAGCACGTACCGCGTCTAGAGAAGAACCGGATAGATGAGGAATCGCTACAACAGCACCTTGACCTTCTTGGTCGGCTTTTGAGGATGGCACAAAGATTTCAACACCTTGTGGAGAAAACTGTAGATGTTCTACTGTAATAGCTGCAATTTCACTACGACGAAAAGCACCCATAAAACCAATTAAAAGAATGGCCTTATCTCGTAATAACTGTAATTCAGGTACATCTAGTTTAGTCATACAATCTAAAATATCTTCAATATCCTCTAATAGTACTGGTGTTTTACCTTGTTGAAATGTACCTTTTAAACGTCTAATCCCTCGTAACGCTTGTTTTACAATTGGTGCCATACATGGATTATCCCGATGTCCAGAGGCATTATAATTCTCTGAGATAGCGCTAATACGACGAGAGATTGTATTTGCCTTAGCATAATCAGCAAGATCATTTATATAATTCACAATTGTTTCTGGTGTAGCTGGAAAATAAGGTACCTTTTGATAAGTACACCAATCAACGAAATCATCCCAATCTGATTCGTAAGCATCCACAGTATTCTCAGCCTTAGATAACAATATACTTTGTTTAGCTTTCATAGACAACTTGGTACTATTCATAAGCCCATCATTATTACGCAAATAGAAATGTTTTTGTTGTTCCTTAGATTCTGACATAATTCACCCTTACCCCTAAAATTATCAATATAATTGTACCATAGATTAGACCGTAATATGCTATAATTAGAGAATATGATAACTAATTCGGGAGAGTTTATAAATAATGACGAAGAAATATATTTTAGTAGGAACTATGCTTGTCCTCTTGGGGACGAGCGGCTGTTCATACATTCCAACAGAAAATATTTCTTATGGTGTATATTACAATGATACAGATTTATCTAATACACCTAAGAATGAATTACAGGCTCGCTTACAAGAGTTAAATAGTAAAATTCCTCAAACTATATCTATTGATATGGGCAATAATAAAAAACAACAAGCTACCTATCATGATTTAGGGATCCAAATCGATACAGATGCTATGGTAAAAGCTATTTCTACATATGGCTATGAAGATGATATGTGGACACTACTTTCAAATAGATTTAATGCCTTATTCTACGGTCATCATTTTAAACCACAATATAAGCTTGATGAGGTAAAAGGTAAAACCTATCTAAGTGAATTGGCTAAAACAATTGATACGCCAGGACATGATGCATACCTTACCATTGAAAATGGACAAGTTGTATTACATCCTGCAAAAGAGGGTAAGCGTATCGATATTGATGCTACGCTTAAGAAATTAAAAGATGATTTACAGGCCGGTGATAGTATTAACTCCTTATCTATGGTATTTACTACACAAAATACTGTAAAAGTAAGTGATGCCGATTTAAAACCATTGAATACTGTGTTAGCTTCTTACACTACAGAGTATGATCCTAGTAATGAAAGTAGAACCCATAATATTCAATTAGCATCTGATAAAATAAACGGTACCCTAATTAAGCCTGGTGCACAGTTCTCCTTTAACGATGTTGTAGGTGAACGTACTGCAGAGGCTGGCTATGATGATGCACCTGTTATGATTGATGGCAAATTAGTTCCAGGTATTGGCGGTGGTATTTGCCAAGTAAGTTCTACCATATTTAATACAGCTTTACTATCCGGTATGAATATTATCGAGCGTACACCACACTTTGAGCCAGTAGGATATATTCAAGCTGGTCGTGATGCCACTGTAGCATGGGGCTATTTAGACTTTAAGTTTAGAAATCCTTACCAACAATCTATTTATATCCTTAGTATTATGAACAACGGAACATTAACGATCTACATTATAGGTACGGCTCAAGATAAGCCTAAAAATGTTTCTATTTCTGTAGGAGACTATGGCGAAATTCCTAACAAGACTATCACTAAGGTAGATCCTTCATTAAAAGAAAAAGAAGTGCAGGAGGGGCATGTAGGTTTAACAATGAATACGTATAGAACCATTACATATGGTAACTGGGTTACGCAAACAGATTCCTTTGAATCCGTATATGATCCAGTAGATACGATTATAACAATGCCTCCAGAAGGTACTACTAAAAAAGCAGATAAAAAGAAACCATAATTAAAGATTTTATTAAATATAGCCTAAGCTATTGACCATGATGTATAAATAGTTTAGGCTATTATTTGGATGTAAATGAGAAAGTGATATATACATAGTATAAAGTATATAGAAATCCAATACAGAATATTGAGGATATAATCTACATTCATCCATTCTCAATAATTATCATTTAATAAAATAGAAGAGGAAGCTATGGACACAATCTTACAATTTGATCACTCTTTGATTTTCTATGTACATGATCACCTTGTATATAGTTTTTTAACACCTATTATGGCATTTATTTCAAAAATTACTGGCAGCGGTGCCTTATGGATTGTAATTGCCTTGTTATTGATGTTACAGAAAAAATATCGTGTATTAGGCGTAGCTATAATAATTGCATTAGGATTTGTATTCATCATCGGTGACCAAGGTTTAAAACCACATGTAGCTAGATTAAGACCATTTGTAGATTTTCCTAATGTAACAGTTCCATTAGAATCTGCATTACCAAAAGCAAATAGCTATTCATTCCCGTCAGGCCATAGTTTTGGTTCATTTGCGTCAGCCATGACTATTTACCTAGGCTTGAGTCAAATAGCGCCTCAGAAGCGATATTTGGGAATTATAGCATTACTGGGGTCATTAATAGTAGCATTTTCGAGAGTATATCTATTTGTACATTATCCAACAGATGTATTAACAGGCTTAGTATTGGGAATCATCGTAGGCTTCATTGCTTGGAAGCTTGCAAGAATTGGTTGGAACTGGTGGACTAATCGCCATAATGATGTAGAATACGAACCATATACATTTAAACGTAAATAAGCTTAAATAGCTAAAAAACTAGATAACATAAGAGATTGGGCCATTCAGGCCCAATTTTCTTATTACAATTACTTCCGATAATATATCGTTATCGGAAGTAATATAAAAACAAAAGAAAAACTAGCTTATATTGCTATAAGCTAGTTTATGTAGATTAAATCAAATAATAAGTTAAAACTAATTATTTATCATAACGAGTCTATTCTTTTTATATATTTAGCGAGCTCAGGCTCATTGATAGTCACTTTATCAAATTTAGGTTCAACGACTATGTGGCCTTCATAATCCATTAGACCATATTTACCATTAGACTTATAAACAAATAAATCTTTATAAAATGACGTTATGTCATCATCAAAATATGGTAATTTGAATAGTTTATAACCTAAATTAGTATCAATCACATATTTTGTTTTATCATAGGTTGCTGTAGTAACTTTATTTAATACATAAATAGGCTTAGTTGTATCTATACTATCATATACTTCATCAAATAAAACACCATATTCAGCATTAAATATATGACTCCCATTAGAATCCTTTAATACAAAGCTACGATCACTTAATTGTTCATAAGAATCATAGTTCATGTGTACAACAATTTGATTTAAGGAGTTAATAATACCATACTTATTATTTTCATTAGATACAACAAAATAATTAAACTCATTACCTAAATGTTGTATAGATTTATAATTTGCAGGAATTACTATTTCATTCTCACCTATTCTCATTCCATACAAAGTATTACTTTTTTTATCTACTTGACTAAATAATTCATAGGTATCTGATGGTTTTCTACTATGCTATCGCCCGTTCTTCTGAATATCCAGCTGTTCCAGCTTCACCAGTAAGTTCTTTATAGTTATTTGTATTATAAGATTATTTGCTTCATTTTCGGTTAAAACAACTCCATCTTCTGTAACATATTTAGTATAACCATCAAAGGTATGGATTATAAATACAGTTTTTGATCTTTCTTAGATTCTAAGAAGTCAATATTCTTCCAACTATCTTTTATAGGATTAGTAAGAATTTGATTACCATTATTTTGGTTATACAAATACCAATAGTCCCCTTTTTGTCCTAATATTAAATTTTTATTTACACTACTATATTGATTTACTACGTCATTAATAGCATAAGTACCATTTGAATTAACTAGTTTAAATCCATCACCGGTTAATGCTTTTGCATAGTCATAAGAAAATGCATATTCATAGCCTGCAGTATATAAGCTATATTCAACTTAAATTTACATATCGTTTTTGACCATTTTCATAAAAGGATCCATATACAAAGTTATTGTTAGAGCCTTTCATATACTCTACATGCAAATTATTATAAGGACCAAGTATCCAACTCCCATTTTCATCGACGATAGTATTACCAGTTGGAGATTCTAATGTAATATATTCTTTTGCAGATGTTATATTACAAGCAGCCAATGCTATAGCTAATCCTAATATAAATTTTTTCATATATCTCTCCATAATATTACACAACACAATAATAATTAATTTCATAATATCATATTTAACTCTTTTAATTAAATAATCCCTATATATACGCTTACAAATTATAACTATCTAATAAAAACTTACTATTTTTCAAAATTATATATTGAAATTTTTAGAATTAAGTTGTAAAATAAGCATATAAATTATGTAATTTACTCATATTAACTCTCATGGAGGTATTATATGTGCTGGTGTGATATCGTAAGTAAAGCTAAAATTGGCAGTTTAAAACATTTAGGTAATGGTATGGAAGGTTCTTTAAGATTTTTAGCAGAAATCATTGTAGGTCTTAGTATCCTTCGTGTATTCGTAAACTGGATTTTTGGCATTTAGGCCTTACAATTAAATAGGAATATATAAAAGACGCTTAGTAATCTAAGCGTCTTTTTTAGTATGTTATTAAGTTATCAAGCTTTATATATCTATATATATCGCTAGATTATATTATTGATACGCTTCGCTGCAATCAATATATTCCATAATCAATTGGCAAATTTGACCATCTTTATCAAAAGCCCAATATACAGGATATAAACCATCACCAAATCCCGATTGAATCATAGGCACAGTCAATTCGGTTTCAGGAATTGTAAAGTTGATCCAATCCCCTTTAGAACGTTGGTATTGCGGATATGCTAATGCATTTAATTGGAACAAATCACTGTAGTAATCATCATAGATATTTTTGTCAGGATAGTTTGCATGCCATTGATCATAAAACTTTCTATAGGTTTCAATCGTTTCAGCATCAACTACTGTAGCAAGACCAGAATCTACAGGGAATCCGATGTAGCTTTCACCATCATCAAGATCTGTTAAGTCTTCTGTACCTTTTAAAGCTAATTCATAATTCACAGGCTCATTACCACTAAAAACAACACGGCTTGCCACATAGCGATACTCATTTGGCTCCATTTCAATAATTTTTGTTTCCAACAAGTACGTACCTGGTTCTACCGTTCTAATATATGTATCTGGTTTATTAGGTAATGTTACCAAAGGATCACAGCATGTAATATGGCCTGTTGGAAATGTTACTGTCCACATAGGTAATGTATGCAATGGAAATCCTTTTAGCTCTTTACGGTTAAATAAATCATGATATGGTACGGTAGGTTTTAATTTACCTTCAGAACCTAAACGATTAAACTCTTGAATCCATTCACTTGTTAATTTAGATTGATCCATGTTACTCCTCTGCTTCGTGTTTACAATGTACATACTCGCCTTCTAACACTTCGTAGGCTGCGGTTTTACGAATAATTTGTTTAACTAATGTATCTAATTTTGAACCATTTGTATAGTCTGCAGGTGCATAATAACGTATGCGGTGATGACGCATCATCTTATACACCTTATCTTTATCCTTCTTAACAGGATCATAAACACCTATAGAATGACCGCCATTAGCATTAACCAAGCTCATGCAAGGAATATCTGTATCACTATCCCCAATATATATCATATTGCGAAACGGTACACGTTGATCTTCAGGCTTAACATAATCATTAACACCTGTGTCATTGATATCTAAAATTCCTTTTTGAATACGGAATAAAAACTGTGTTTTATTTGTATAGTTAATGGCTTGTGCAGGCCAAACTGCTACGCCTTTGTCGTCGAACATGAATGCACTGGCATAGATTTTGGTGAAAGCTCCCTCTTTCGCCATTTCAGTACCTTCTATCATCTCTTTTAAACCAGAAGATATGATGTAATGTTCAATGCGTACACCGTGCTCTAAACCATATTCACGAATACGCTCAAACCAAATGCGAACACCATCATATAGTTCCACTTGATTCCCATATTCCATAAGCTTTTCTCGAGTTACATAAAAACGGCCCACTGCTTCTTGAATCATCTTGTACATATAAGCCAAGTTATTATCCATATCATTTTTCTTAGCCAGTTGATTAGATTCTTGCCAGAACTGTTTGATTTGCTCTTCATCATAGCCAACAGATTGGATAAAGCCTTGTGCCTGCATATCATCAGGTGTTAAGGTCTTATCAAAATCATAACACATAGCTAGTACTGGCATAGACGATTCAGATGATTGTAATGATGCTTTACTGTCAGTCTTATAGGTGATCATACTCCACCTCCTTGTAATAATACATAAACAATTAAAAGTAGTTTAACTCTCTTATATTCTTGAGGTGACCCAACCCCTTTTGTCTATATTTTACACGATGCGTCAACGCTATAGGCGTAAAAGCAGGTCATAATTCTCCTTAAAATAAAGAATCTTGTGTGTAATTTGTATCTACAATCCAGCTTTTTTCCGGACTTTCTTTAATAATTGCTGTTTTTGAAAGTTTTCCAATAAGCAAGCTAGAGTTCGGATCATGTAATAAGCAATTTTGGCGAACTGCAGCCTGATTTGTATTGGCATAACAATAGCGACAAAAATGGCTACAAGTGTCATAGGCGCCTATATCACCATGTAAATAACAATTACACGCTGGTCTAGCTGGTGCACGTTTCGGTGCTTTTAATTTTACGTTCCAAGCACGTTCATAACAGTCTAGCGTAAAACAGCCCTCTGTATTAACACCTAATTCTTTGAAAACGTCCCCTTCTCCACAGGTTTTAAGTATCATATGATGAGAATGAGCTATAGATACTAATTCTTTAATGATCTTCGTTTGAATATCTAAACTCGGTCTATAACCTTCGGGAAAGTTCTGAGCTACCTTATCAAAAATATCTAAGAAACTTACAACTACCGTATCTGTATATCCTTCGAGGGCTTTAGCCATTTTATAAAAGCTTTCAAAATGAAAATCAACTGTATAGTTGTGGGTTAAAATAATAGGATCATAACGCCACACCATGGACTGAGGATTACGTTTTGTAGATATGTGTTTAAATCCGTCTATTACTAAATCCACTTGTGGAACATTAGTCTCTATATCTGCTCCATATGGAGTTATAGTCATATGCCAATACTGTCTATAATCATTTATTTCATGTAATAGCGGAATGAAAGGCAACGGATTCTTTGTACAAAACGCAATACCATCTACGACCTCATGATTGATAGGATATCGTGTTATCTGCATCAGATTATAGGGATTGCGTACATCAACAAATCCTTGGCGGACGCGATTAATTAACCATTGCCCATAAAAGGCAGGAATATCCGTACGCTGTCCCGTCTGTAAAATCATTATCCTGTCCTTTCATAAAACAAAAATATAGATGTATTATATCATACTCAATATTAATTATTTATGGAGTAAGTGTGATATTTATAGTATGGTACATTCTCATTTTATGGTACTATTAAGTGTATTAAAAATGAGGAGAACTGAAAAATGAATGATATATTTGAAAAAAATCATCCTATGAAGGATGATAAAGAATTTATTACATCCTATTGGACAGATCGAGCTCACGATTTTGGAACCTTACGAGCTAAAGAATTAGAGAGCCCTAAACTTAAATTATGGAGAGATGAACTAACGAGTCATATCTTTGATTCTGATCGCTCTTTACGTATTTTAGACATTGGTTGTGGTGCAGGCTTCTTTAGTATTATCCTCTCTCAACTAGGACATACAGTACACGGCATCGATATTACGCCTAATATGATAGACGAAGCAAATCAACTGGCAGAATCCCTTGATTGTGATGCTACCTTCTCCGTCATGGATGCTGAAAATCTCAGCTTTGACTCCAATACCTTTGATATCGTTGTAGCCCGCAATGTAACATGGAACTTACCACATCCAGATAAAGCCTATGCAGAATGGTTACGCATCATTCGTCCAGGCGGTTTAATCCTCAATTATGATGCGGAACATGCTCGCAATCACCATGACTTACCACAATCTGTTCATCATGCCCATGAGCATGTAAGCAATGACTTAAAAGAGCGGTGCCATACGATTTATCATATGCTTGAAATTTCATCCTTTACACGCCCTCAATGGGATAAAGAAGTGCTCACAAAATTAGGTGCTAGCTCCGTCACTATTGACTCCACAGTAGGTCCTCGTATTTACAACGAAGAAGATGAATTTTATATTCCTGTACCAATGTTCTTGGTGAAAGTAATAAAATAGCATTCAAAGTAAAACATTACAAAATAAACCCACTCCATGTGATATGTACCCCTTTTATTAGGTATCTAATAAAGGAATATATCATACTATGAGTGGGTTTTATTTTATTTATTATTTCTTATTGTCTTTAATGATAGAGTCATCAAAGTTATAGGTTGTTATAAACTTTGTTTTAGGATTTGCTGCATTGCCAATCTCTTCTAAATATTTATTAGAAGCTACTTGAAGATCTTTCTTATACGCATCGGCTAATGTTTGTAAATTGTTCGTTTCGTTTACTCGTTTAAAGGTTTGATCCATAAATTTAATAGTATCTGTTTTTGAATCATAAATAAGAGCAGTATTTGGTATGCCAGTAATATCCATCTTAATTGTATTAGAATTTGAGCTATCTGCATTACCTACTATATCGTTAGCACTCATTACAAGTGTAAGTGCCGTAATATAATTTAGACGAGTTTCCTTTATATCCCCTACCATTTGAGTAGATTCAATAACAGGTCTCTTTTCAGGCGTCGTATATTGATAGTTATAAGCTTTCATATCTGCTGTATAAATCGTCTTACTATCATTTCGAGCTGTAAGATTCATCGTAAAAATAGGCGTGTCAACAGCACTCACTACATTTTGAACGGTATAGCCTGAGTAAGCAATCCATTCCCCTTCAGGTCCTTTAGGCTGAGAAGACGCACTATTACTACTACAACCAGCTAATATCAACAAACTAACTAAGGCGATACAAAGTGAAAGGTATTGAAGTATTCTTTTTAGCATAGCAGTACCTCGCATACAAACTTATATTATATAAATACAAACCTAACTAGTACTACACTAGACAAGAAAAAGCTAATCAATTACAGCTATAGTTTTTTACTAATATATTAGTTACTGAAATACGCTTGAGCCTTAGTGATTTCTGCACGAAGTTTTTCTTCATCAATAGTAAGCAATTCTTTGTCTTTCATAAGAACTTTACCACCTACAATTGTAGTATTTACATCAGAACTGTTGGCAGAGTATACAAGTGCCGCTAAATCGTTGTAACGAGGCATCCAGTGCATACCAGATACATCATATAGCACGATATCTGCACGATAGCCTTTCGCTAATACACCAAGATCTGTATAACCAAGGGCTTTCGCACCTTCTACAGTACCCATATGCCAAGCTGCTTGTGCAGGAATGGCTTTAGGATCGTAGAGACGTGCTTTATGTAAGGTCGCCGCAAGGCGTACTTCTTCAAGCATATCCGCATTATTATTAGATGCGGAACCATCTGTACCAAGCCCAACAGTAATACCCTTACCGATCATTTCTGGAACGGGTGCAATACCACTTGCTAATTTAAGATTAGATTGCGGATTATGTGCTACTGCTACATTATTTTCAGCCATAATTGCCATATCTTCATCTGTAACATGAACACAGTGTGCAGCCAATGTAGTATTCCAGAATAACCCTAAATCATGCATATGAGCAATTGGTGTCTTACCAGTAGCTTTTATAACATTCTCTACTTCCCCTTTTGTTTCGGACAAGTGCATATGAATACCACAATTTAGTTCATGAGATAAGGCAATAACCTTTTCCATATAGTCGTCTGGACAAGTATATGGTGCATGCGGTCCAAGTAATACCTTGATACGATCATTATCAAAGCCATTCCATGTGCGGAATAAATCAGCATTTTCAACTAATGCTTGATCTGCTGTTGGGGATACACCTGCTAAGCCACGAGATAGTACAGCGCGAATACCAGTTTCTTTTACTACCTCAGCAGTAGTATTCATGAAGAAATACATATCGCTAAAGGTTGTTGTACCAGAACGCAACATTTCAGCGATGCCAAGTTGTGTGCCATACCGTACATATTCATCGTTAAGCTTTGCCTCAGTTGGCCAAATAGCCGTTTCTAGCCAGTCCATGAGCTCAAGATCATCTGCATAGTTTCTAAATAAACCCATTGCAATGTGCGTATGTGTATTAATAAGACCTGGAGCAGCCAATTGGCCTTTCCCATCTAATACATCCTTAGCAGACTCTTTTGCCTTTTCTACTTCACTATTCTTTACAATAGATGTAATAAAGCCATTTTCAATTTCAATGGCATGATTCTTGAGAACGCCCTCGTTAGTTAAGACGTCTACATTGGTAATCAATAAATCAGACATAAGCTTCCTCATAGGTATAACCGAGCTGAAATAGCTCGGTTATATTTGGTTAATTAATTTACTTTTGTTAGGTAATCGATTTGTTCTTGTGTTAAAGAATCTAAGTCGTAACCCATGGAGTTCAATTTAAGTTTTGCAATTTCCGCATCTAATTCATGAGGTAATACATATACCTTAGGGTCCATATCTTTACCATTATGTAAAATATGTTCTGCTGCAAGGGCTTGCATAGCAAAGGATAAGTCCATAATTTCTGCAGGGTGACCATCACCAGCTGCAAGGTTAACAAGGCGACCTTCAGCTAATACGTAAAGCTTGCGACCATCTGCCATAGTATAGCCTTCGATGTTTTGACGAACACGTTCATGACTTACTGCAAGTTCTGTAAGATCAGCTACGTTAACTTCACAATCAAAATGACCAGCATTACACAAAATAGCTTTATCTTTCATTACTTCGTAATGTTCTTTCACAATTACATCTTTGCAACCTGTAACAGTACAGAAAATATCCCCTACTTTAGCAGCTTCAATCATAGGCAATACTTTAAAACCATCGAATACAGCTTCAATCGCTTTGATTGGATCTACTTCTGTTACATATACATGAGCACCAAGGCCTTTTGCACGCATAGCAACGCCTTTACCACACCAACCATAACCAGCAACAACAACGTTTTTACCTGTTACAGTTAAGTTAGTAGTACGCATAATACCATCCCAAACGGATTGACCTGTACCATAACGGTTATCAAAGAGATATTTACAGTAGGAATCGTTTACTGCAATCATAGGGAATGTCAATTGTTTTGCATTTTCTAATGCATATAGACGATGTACACCTGTTGTAGTTTCTTCACTACCACCTAACAAACGTTCTTTTGCATCTTGGCGTGTTGTGTGCAACAAGTTTACCAAGTCACCACCATCATCGATAATAATGTGTGGTTTATGATCAAGTGCCTTATTAAGGAAATTGAAGTATTCCTCTTCAGTACAATCGTACCAAGCATATACAGTAAGGCCCATATCAACGAGACCTGCAGCTACATCATCTTGTGTAGATAATGGGTTGGAACCAGTTACGATAACATCAGCGCCACCGCGTTTTAATACAGTAGCTAAATATGCTGTTTTTAGCTTCCAAGTGAACACTTACAACAATAGTTTGACCTTTGAAAGTTTGTTCTGCTTCAAAACGATCGCCCAATGTATTCAATGTAGGCATAAAGTTAGAAACCCAATCAATTTTTTTACGGCCTTCTGCAGCTAAATTAATATCTTTAATTAAAGATTGCATAATAACTCCTTTTACTAATATGAGTTGATATAGTTAAAATAAAGATTTGATAGTAAACCCAATTGGATTTGTTTGTTATTTAGATTCTACAATTTGACGTAGCTTATCAATAGACTCTTCATAGTTTGGTTTTAAAACACCTTCTTCAGTAATGATAGCAGTCACTAGCTCATGTGGTGTAACATCGAAGGCTGGATTTAGTACATCAATACCATTAGGTGCTGTTTGAACACCATGTAACGATGTCACTTCATAATCATCGCGCATCTCAATAGGAATGTCGCTACCATTTTCTAAGGTAAAGTCAAATGTGCTATATGGTGCCGCCACATAGAATGGAATGTTATGGAATTTAGCTAGACACCGCCACACCATAAGTACCGATTTTATTAGCTACATCACCTTTAGTAGTGATGCGGTCTGCGCCTACAATAACTGCATCAATAAGACCATGTTGCATCGCATAAGCAGCCATATTATCTGTTTCTAATGTTACAGGAATACCATCCTCATGTAGCTCAAATGCAGTAAGTCTAGCACCTTGTAATAATGGTCTTGTTTCATCCGCATATACTCGTTCCAATTGTCCATTTTCATGAAGCTTACGGACAACACCAAGAGCTGTACCTAGACCACCTGTAGCTAATGCACCAGCATTGCAATGGGTCAGAATACGAATATTTCTTTTGACCTTCAAATAAAGTTGCCTCCTGCTTCTGCCATACGACGGTTCAAAGATACGTCTTCTTCATGAATAATAATGGCTTCTTTAGTAATGAGATCTACCACATCACTCATAGAGGACATACTTGCCACATTAGCTTTCACAAGAGACATAACACGATCTACAGCCCATGCCAAATTAATTGCTGTAGGACGCGTTTCCTTCAATGTTTCACTAAAGTCATATAGACTCGTTAATTGCTCACTAAACGGAACCTCTTGGCGATCTGCTTCCATAGCCGCTAAGATTAAACCATAGCTAGCTGCTACACCGATAGCTGGAGCCCCGCGAACGCGAAGCATCTTAATAGCCTCAGCTACTTGGCGCCAATCAGTACAGTGCACATAGGAAATCTCTGTTGGTAATTTAGTTTGATCTAATAGCACTAGCGTATCTTTACGCCATTCAATATTAATCATACCTTCTCCTTCGATGAACTACTGCGTTTCGTTAGGCTGAATAGATTATAGTTTAAAGCCACCGTATTCATTCCTGCACGCGATTATGCGCATCATAACGAGCATCTACATCGATTACATCAATAGCACCTAAAATCAGAGCTTTAAGCTGAGCTGCCATGTCGCCCATCATTTCTACCACTTCACTATGTGTTAGAGCAGATTCAGAGATACCTGCAGCATAGTTGGTAATCATAGAAATCGTAGCATATGCCATTTCAGCTTCATTAGCTAAATTTACTTCAGGTACATTTGTCATGCCTACTGTATCCCCACCAAGCATGTGGAACATTTTAATTTCCGCTGGTGTTTCAAAGCGCGGACCTTCTGTACATACATAAGTACCACCATTATGAACAGACAAACCTTGTTCAGTACCAACCTTTTGAAGAATATCACGTAGTTCTGGACAATATGGATTTGTTACGTCTAGATGTGCTACAGGTCGTTCACCACCTTCATAGAATGTAGTGATGCGGTTTTTAGTAAAATCTAAGAACTGATCGGTCAAAACGAAATGACCTGGTTTGAAGTTTTCATTTAAAGAGCCTACAGCTGTTGTGGAGATAATAAATGTAACGCCTAATTTTTTGAGGCCCCAAATATTAGCACGATAGTTAATTTTATGTGGAGGAATTGTATGATCTTTGCCGTGACGAGCAACAAAGATTACTGTTTTCCCATGGTATGTACCTTGTACATAATCTATTTCACCATATGGTGTCATTAAGGATTCTTCATGAATATTTTCAAAGATGGACGGATCATAAACACCAGTACCACCAATTACGCCAATTGCACTCATTGTGACCTCCTATTATTAATAACTCTTATCTTTTATTTTCTCATAGAATACAAAAACAGGCTATAGGAAAAACCATATAGCCTGTAATTTTTATAAAGGTTATTTAATTCTTAATAGTAATTATTGTAAGGGACCTTTTGGTTCGAACATATCTTGTAGTTCTTCACGACTAAAATGATACTTTTCATTACAGTAATGGCATACAAGTTCTGTTACTTCATCTTCCAAAATAGCCTGTTTGTCTTCTTCTCTTAATGTCATAAGTACGGCACCAAAGCGATCCCGTCCACAACGACATTGGAAGTGAATTGGTTCATTATATACTTCATTCACAGTCAAGCCATCAAGAACGCGTTCCATAAGGCCCTTACCATCTGGATGAGCTTTTAAATATTCTGTAATTGGACCAAGTTCATTAATATTCTTTTCTACTTGTGCTAATGCTTCGTCTGTAGCATCTGGTAAAGCTTGTACGATAAAGCCACCAGCTACAACTGTATGATAATCTGGGTCTACCAATACACCTAAGCTAATAGTAGAAGGTACTTGTTCAGAAGCATATAAATAGTAGGCCAAATCCTCTGCTACTTCACCACTTTGAATTGGACTTGTAGAGGTATAATCTTGTGCTAATTGTGTAAAGCGAGTAACTTGTACTTCACCATTATGACCAACAGCAGCACCTACATCAAGCTTACCAGCTCGTTTTAAAGGTACATCTACATGTGGCTCATCCACATAACCACGAACTGTATTATCTGCAAAAGCATCTACGTGAACAACTCCTAACGGACCATCACCTTTGATACGCAAACTTACATTTTCATGATTTTTAAAATCACCAGCTAATAAAATAGCCCCAGTCATAGCGCGACCTAAAGCAGCCGTTGCAACAGGCCACAAATCGTGACGTACGCGAGCTGTTTCAACAGTATCTGTTGTTACCGCTAAAGACATACGGACCCCTTCTCGCGGGTCGTAAAACGTTTTATATAATCCATTCTATCATTCCTTATTTCTAATTAAAGTTTAATATGCACTTAATAGTGCTTATATAGTATATCATGTCATAGATTTACTTTTCAATAATAGAGAATATATGTTCGTCTAGCCTATTTTCAAGATAAAGGAACATATTTTCGATAATATAAAAACACTCAGCATCATAAGACACTGAGTGTTTACTATGTAATTATTAGAATTGATCGATAAGGTTAACCATTTCAATAGCGCCCATAGCACAGTCGTAACCTTTATTGCCAGCCTTAGTACCAGCACGTTCAATAGCTTGTTCAATATTTTCAGTAGTTACTACACCGAACATAACAGGAACACCAGTTTCTAAGGAAACATGAGCAATACCTTTAGCTACTTCATTACATACATAGTCATAATGAGTTGTAGCACCACGAATAACAGCACCAACGCAAATAACCGCATCGAAGCGACCAGATGAAGCAGCTTTTTTTTAGCAATCAATGGGATTTCATAAGCACCTGGTACCCAGATAACAGTGATATCCTCTTCTTTTACATCGTGACGCAATAAGCAATCTTCAGCGCCACCAATTAATTTGGACGTAATGAACTCGTTAAAACGAGAACCGATAATAGCAAATTTTTTACCGCTACCTAATAAATTACCTTCTTGAACCTTCATTATGTTGACCTCCTATATTCCTATAAAGGAAATTCTTATGTGACGAGCAATTTGTTAAATAAAACTAAATGATTAGTCTTCTAACATATGACCCATTTTTTCTTCTTTTGTCCTTAAGTACCCTGCATTAAATTTATTGGCTGCAATAATGAGCGGTACCCGGCTAGTTACATCAATCCCCCAATGCTCTAAGCCATGACGTTTTTCTGGATTGTTTGTCAACAATCGAATACTCTTAATACCTAAGAAACGGATAATTTGAGCAGCCAAGGAATATTCGCGCATATCTGCAGGGAAGCCTAATTGTTCATTTGCCTCTACAGTATCTAAACCTTGCTCTTGTAAAGCATAGGCTTTAATTTTATTTGTTAAACCGATACCACGGCCTTCTTGACGCATATATACTACAACGCCTTTACCTTCTTTTTCGATGGCACGTAACGCGTTATCTAATTGCTCACCACAGTCACAACGTTTAGAACCGAATACATCACCTGTTAAACATTCAGAGTGAATACGTACAAGAACATCGTCACAGTTTTGTACATCACCTTTAACAATAGCTAAATGTTCTTTATGATCTAAATCATTTTTAAATACAAAAGATATTAAAGTCACCAAATTTAGTAGGTAGTTTAGAACAAGCACCGAGCTCAACCATATCTTCATGTTGTTTACGATACTCAATAAGTTCTGCTACAGATGCAATTTTAAGATTATGTTCTTTAGCAAATTGTAATAGATCTGGCAAACGAGCCATATCGCCATCGTCTTTTGTGATTTCACAAATAACAGCAGCCTCTTGTAAGCCTGCTAAGCGACAAAGGTCGATAGATGCTTCTGTATGGCCTTGGCGTACTAAAACGCCACCCTCTTTATATACTAGAGGGAATACGTGACCAGGACGACGGAAGTCTTCTGGTTTAGCATTAGGATCTAATAATTTTTGAATTGTATAAGCACGTTCTGCTGGAGATACGCCTGTTGTAGTATCTACGTGGTCAACAGTAACGGTGAAAGCAGTTTCATGGTTATCTGTATTTTTGGCAACCATTGCAGGAATGCCAAGCTTTTCTAAGGCTTCACGACGCATAGGTGTACATACGATACCACGTGCGTATTTAACCATAAAGTTAATATTTTCTTGTGTAGCAAACTCTGCAGCGATGATAAGATCACCTTCGTTTTCACGGCTTTCATCATCAACGATAATAACAGGTTTACCAGCTTTAAGGTCTTGTAAGACCTCTTCAATTGAATGTAATTGTTCGCTCATAGGAACGCTCCTTACTTTTATATAAATCCATTCTCTACTAAGAGGGATTGCATAGATTTCTTAGGTTTTTCTTCGGTAGGTTCACTACCAAGATTCATAAAATGACGAATATATCGACCAGCAATATCCGTTTCTAAATTAACCTCTGTACCGATATGAGCAGAACCTAAAATAGTTTCGCCCAACGTATGAGGAATGATAGATACGGAAAAACTACTGTCCGTTCGTCGCATGATGGTGAGGCTAATACCATCGATTGTAATAGAACCCTTATAGATAACGTAATCCATGACGGATTTAGGGGCCTCTACGGTAAAGATAATAGCATTATCTGTTTGTTCACGATTAATGATACGGCCCGTTCCATCTACGTGACCTGCCACAATGTGACCACCAAATCTACCGTTGGCGAGCATAGCCCGTTCTAAATTGACTGGTTGATGAACTTTCAAATTTGTAAAAGTAGTCATCTTAATCGACTCTGGCATTACATCTGCGGTAAATACGCCATTCCCAATCGTTGTAGCCGTCAAGCACACACCATTAACAGCAACGGAGTCACCAATTTTTAAATCACTAAATATTTTATTCCCCCGAATTGTAATAGCCAAGGATTTAGGGCCCTTTTTAATGCTTTCTACACGGCCTATTTCTTCAACGATTCCCGTGAACATAAGCGCCCCTCCTTCCTTGACGATACGCTTCGATGCGAATGTTATTATCTAATATAGTTGTTTTTGTGAAAGTTAACTGTGGAGAAGATTCTAAACTTTCAAAGCCACGACCACCTACAGCAGGTGTAGCCTCTGTTCCTCCGATTATTGTATTACCAATATAGGTAACTACCTTATCAAAGTTCAATGTTTCTACAAATGAACTTATAATGGCAGAGCCACCTTCAACTAACAATGAAGTATAACCAAAATCACCCAACTTTGTAAGAATATCATCAATAGATAGTTTTTTAATATCTATTACGATATCTGTACTTTTACTTTTACGAGTAGATACTGATTCAACAACAGTTACAAGAGCCCCGACTTGTTCCAGCGCCTGTATCCGTTCTTTAGGACAGCCTTTCGATACAAATATATGTACCTTGCGAGTATCTATTTCAAATATATGACTTGTGGTTGGTGTTCTACCTAGACTATCTAAGATGATTACATCAGGCTGATGAACATGAATCGTTTCATCAAGAGTACTTGTATCTAATAAAGTCTCTGATAATTCAGTGTCGGTTAAACGACAGTTTAATTGAGGATTATCGGCTAAGATTGTACCGATGCCAACGAGCATGGCATCATGAGTAGCACGTAGTATATGTCCATCTCGTCGGGAGGAATCATTCGTAATCCATTGGGATTGGCCAGTAAAAGTCGCAATCTTACCATCAAGGGACATAGCACTTTTAATAGTTACGAAAGGTTTACCTGTCTGTATATATGTAAAGAAATGCTCATTTAGTTCAGCACATTCCTGACTACATACGGGGCAAACAACCTCTATGCCTGCTTCACGGAGTAAATCCATACCCTTTCCCGATACTAGTGGATTAGGATCTGTACTACCTACAACGACCTTAGTTATGCCAGCCTCAATAATACGCAGCGCACAAGGTGGAGTTTTACCATAATGAGAGCATGGCTCTAAGGTTACATATAAAGTAGCACCTTTAGCATTATTACCAGCTTGGTTTAAGGCATGAACCTCAGCATGAGCTGTACCAGCCTTATGATGATAACCTTCACCGATTATTGTATTGTCTTTCACCACTACGGCACCAACCAAAGGATTTGGCGAGGTGTAACCTGTGGCTAATTTTGCCAGTGCAATGGCGCGTTTCATATATGCTACGTCATCCACCATATCACCTCAATAAAAAAAGGACTATATACATAGTCCTTGGGTAATCATAAATACGCACGTCAAATGTGCTTCGTCTTTTCTCATCCAGACTGTACTGTCGGTATCGGAATTACACCGATTCATACCTAAAAGGTTCGCGGACTATACCGCCGGTAAGGAATTTCACCTATCCCCAAAGACTCATCTATTTTGTTTCTGAATTAATAGTAACACTTTTATTAGGGTTATGCAACAATAAGAGTTTTGTATTGAGAAAAGATATTAAATATATAACCTGGAATAAAATAACTATTATTATATTTCTATTTTTATTAGATTGAAAATATATTATAATAACAATATAAACATGTATAAACTATGTATACATTAAATAGTAACTTTTATCACATAATTACACTACAAAGAGGTCTAATATAATATATATGGTTTTTACAATTATACTTAATTGATATTAGTTATTAAATAAAGGTGATAATATGGCAAAAAAACGAATTTCTGATGTACTTATAGAAGTCTTAGCCAATGCGGGTATCGAACGCATTTATGGTATCACTGGCGATAGTTTAAATTCTGTAAACGACAGTTTACGTCGCAATGGTAAGATTGCTTTTGAACATGTTAGACATGAAGAAACTGCAGCCTTTGCTGCAGGTGCAGAAGCAGCTTTAACTCATAAATTGACTGTATGTGCTGGTAGTTCTGGTCCTGGTAATTTACACTTGATCAATGGTTTATTCGATTGTCATCGCAATCGTGTTCCAGTATTGGCTATTGCGTCTCATATTCCGCAATCTGAAGTAGGCTTAAATTACTTCCAAGAAACACATCCAGAAAACTTATTCAAAGAATGCTCTTGTTTCTGTGAACTCGTTTCTAATCCAAAACAAATGCCGGAAATTCTTTTCCGTGCTATGAATGCAGCAGTTGGCAACCAAGATGTTGCTGTTATCGTTCTTCCTGGTGACGTGGCAGTTATGGAAATAGAAATTGACGAGTTACCTGTATGGAACCAACCTCGTTTACCTCATATCGTTCCACAACGCGAAGATATTGAAGAAATGGCTGCCCATTTAGAAACAGGTAAACGAATTACCCTCTTCTGTGGTGCAGGTTGTGAAGGTGCACATGATGAGGTCGTAGAATTAGCAAAACGCTTACAAGCTCCTGTAGTACATGCTTTCAGAGGCAAAGAATGGGTTGAATGGGATAATCCATATGATGTAGGCATGACTGGCCTATTAGGCTATACATCTGGTTATCGTGCTATTGAACAATGCGACACACTCATTATGCTTGGTACAGACTTCCCTTACCGTCCATTCTATCCGGAAAATGCAAAAGTAATTCAAGTTGATAGAGATCCTAGTGCGTTAGGTCGTCGTGTTCCTCTTACACAAGGGATTATTGGTACAGTAAAAGATACATTAAAAGAGTTATTACCTCTCGTAGGTCAACGTGAAAATACTGAATTTATTGATACAATACGTAAGGAATATACAAAATTCAGAGAGAATTTGGATAGCTATGCTGCGGCTGAACCAGATGGTGTAGCAATTCATCCACAATATTTTCGTTAATCGTTTGAATAAGCTAGCAAGTGAAGATGCCATCTTTACTTTTGACGTAGGTACTCCAGTTATTTGGACTGCCCGTCACTTAAAAACAAATGGTAACCGCCGTATCTTAGGTTCCTATAACCATGGTTCTATGGCCAATGCTATGATGCATGCTATTGGTGCACAAAATGCATGTCCAAACCGTCAAGTCATCTCCCTCTCCGGTGACGGTGGTTTCACAATGATGATGGGTGAAATGTTAACATTAAAACAACTTAACTTGCCAGTCAAAATCTTTGTATTCAACAACGAGGAACTTAGCTTTATCGCTATGGAAATGAAAGCATCTGGCTACCTAGACTATGCTACGGACTTTGTAAATCCAGACTTTGGTAAACTTGCAGAAGCAGCTGGTATTAAAGGTGTAAGCATTCAAAATTCTAGCGAAGTAGATGAAAAAATTATGGAAGCACTCAACCATAATGGTCCTGTTATCGTCAATGTTCGCGTAGACAAACAAGAACTTGCTATGCCTCCAAAAATTGCATATCAACAAGCGAAAGGATTCAGTAAATACTTGATCAATGCAATCCTTGATGGCCGTGGTACAGAACTAAAAGAAATGGCCAAAACAAACTGGATGAAGTATAAATCCTTATACTAAATATTGCCAAATTTACAAAACCTGCCAAACTAAATAAACTGCAAAACTTTCAAAAAGAGGTGTCATCAAATGATGATACCTCTTTTTTTCTTAATTTAATCATATACTGTTATAAAACCTTCAGTCCATCCCCTTAAATTAAGAGTGATAGTAGCTATTCCTAAACACTCTATGCCATGTACTTTAAATATATCCCAGGTTTTATACCACTCTATTGCTTTCTCTGCATATTTTAAAGTACTAAATAAACCTATGTATCCTGAACATGTATAATAATCATCTATATCATAATCATACCAAACACCATAAATTTTGTTGTTTATGATTTCATAACCAACATCATCGCCTATATGAGCACAATCATTTAAATAATGAGTTGTTATCGAAAATGAATCATCAGCCAAATCAGAAAAACCTATCAAATTTTTTGACTCAGTTAATGCCTTTTCTGCTAATGATAATTTAGAAAAAAAGCCTAGGCCAAAATACTCTGTATAAGGTAACTCATTATTCTTTTTATAATGAGCTACAGCTTCATATATTGGAACTCTCATAATTACCTACTCGTTACACAATAAAAACAATATAAATATGACACTCTAATAATTTCTATCTATAATAATCGTCCTCGTAATCGTCTTTATACCGTATTGCATCGAGATCTGATGGGGATAGCACATTTCCTTCTTGATCAACATATTCTCTCGGAATTCGTTAAAATATACACCTGGAATATCTGATTCTTCTAACTCAGGAACATCCTCTGGCTCAATGTCCCAAAATTCAATCTCTATAGGTTGATTTTGTCGTTCCTTAGTAATATTAGATCCAGTTCCATTTTCTTCTGATTTCATTTTCGGTTCTTTAGTAATATTACTATCTGATGAATTAATTCCTAGAAATTTCAATAATCCACTTATCATTACACAACACTCCCTTGTACCAATGATATATCAATTGTATTGTAACAAAATATATAAAAATAAGCACTATATCCTATTTTAGGATATAGTGCTTACTTTGTATTTATGTATAACTAGTATTTTATTATGCCCCAAAGAGTGACATTTGTTCGTCTTCAGGTAGTTCACCACAGCATTTGAGTTCTTTCATAAGATCAATGATGGTGTTAGATACTTTACAACGACGTTGCAAGTCTTTTAGAGATGTAAACGGACGTTCTTCTCGTTCAGCTACGATAGCATCAGCTACTGTTTCACCTAAGGAGTCAATAGCTAAGAATGGTGGTAATAGAGCACCATCTTTAATGCTAAAACGTCTAGCTTCAGAGTGTTGAATATCTACATTAACAAAACGATAACCCCGTTGGTACATTTCCATAGATACTTCTAAGGCACTCATAAGGTCCTTATCTTTAGGACTGGCGGCACGATCAAGAGCTTTAATACGATTGAACTCAGTCATTTGCGTTTTAAGGTCTCCCGTCATAATACGCAAATCAAAGGCCTTGGCACGAATGGAGAAGTAGGCTGCATAGAATGCCAATGGATGGTATACTTTAAACCAGGCTATACGGAACGCCATCATAACATAAGCTACCGCATGGGCCCGTGGGAATAGATAGGAAATCTTTTTACAAGATTCAATGAACCATTCAGGAATATTATTTTCCCGCATTTCAGCTTCAAATTCCGTCGTAGCTTGACCTTGTTTATTCCGTTTTTCTATGCCCTTCCCTTTACGCACGTTTTCCATTACGAAGAAACTATGCTTTCTATCCATACCGCGATGGATTAAGAAGTTCATTACGTCGTCACGGGTAGAAATGGCTTCGTTCAATTTACAAGTACCATTTTTAATGAGGTCTTGCGCATTGTCGAGCCATACGTTTGTACCATGAGAGAAACCAGAGATACGAACCAAGTCAGAGAATGTTTGAGGACGAGAGTCTTCAAGCATGCCCCGTACAAACTTCGTACCACATTCTGGCACGGCCAAGCTAGCTACTTGGTCACCTTGTAATTGCTCAGGTGTTAACCCAATCCCCTCTGTCGAAGAGAATAAGCTCAATGTCTTTGGATCATCAAATGGGATTGTCTTAGCATCTATACCGGTCAAATCCTCTAGCATACGAATGATTGTCGGATCATCATGGCCAAGATATCAAGCTTAGTCATACGACCTTCGATAGAGTGATAGTCAAAGTGTGTTGTTAATACACCACTTTCCTTCTTATTCGCAGGATGTTGTATAGGTGTAAAGTGATGCACATCCATATCGCGAGGACATACCATGATACCGCCAGGATGTTGGCCAGTAGTATTCTTAACATTGGTAAAGCCTTTTGCTAAATGTTCAAAGAAACCACTACGAGCTTGAATATCTCGAATTTCTGCATACTTTTTAACATAACCAAAAGCAGTTTTATCAGCTATTGTACCGATGGTACCAGCTTTAAATACATTATCTCGACCAAATAATTCTTCCGTATACTTGTGTGCCTTTGCTTGGTAATCACCGGAGAAGTTAAGATCAATATCTGGAACCTTGTCACCTTCGAAACCAAGGAAGATGGCAAACGGAATATCATGGCCATTTGTTTGTAGCGCATGACCACACTCTGGACAATCTTTACGTGGCAAGTCAAAGCCACCTGCGTATTCGCCCTTTTCAAAAAATTCAGAATGCTTACAATTAGGGCATACATAATGTGGCGGTAATGGATTTACCTCTGTAATTTCAGACATGGTTGCTGCAAAGGAAGAACCTACAGAACCACGGGAACCTACAAGATACCCATCATCAAGTGATTTTTTTACCAGCTTATGAGCAATGTAATACAATACGCCGTAACCATTGGAGATAATACAGTCTAATTCATAATCAAGTCGCTCTTGTACTACGCGAGGCAATGGATCCCCATAAATGGCTTTCGCATTTCTATAACACATTTCTGTGAAAGCTTCATCGGCACCTTCAATCTTTGGTGAATATGTGCCATTTGGAACTGGTTTAATATCTTCAATGCTATCATTAATTGCACGAGTATTAGTAACAACTACTTCATAGGCCTTTTCTTCACTTAAGTAAGGGAAGGATGCCAACATTTCATCGGTGGTACGTAAATGTAAATCTGGTTGTTCATCTGCATCTGGATAACCACAGGCAGTCAACATGATTTCACGGTAAATCTTTTCTTCTGGGGTTAAATAGTGAACGTCACACGTTGCACAAACAGGCTTATTTAATGCATCCCCTAATTCAATAACCGTTTTGTTCATATCGATAAGGGCTTGTTCATCTGGCATAAGTCCTTTACGAACCAAGAACATATTATTTGTATGTGGCTGAATTTCAAGATAGTCATAGAAAGATGCAACCTCTAATAGTTCTTCCTTTGTAGCGCCGCGAACAATGGATTGCATAAGTTCACCAGCTTCACAAGCAGAACCGATAATAATGCCTTCACGATGTTCTTCAATAACAGAACGAGGCAAACGAGGACGTACCTTATAGTGTTCAAGGATGAGAAATAGATATCATCTTGTACAGATTGCACAAACCTACCATATTTTTAGCTAATAAGATAATATGGTAACGTTTATCTTTTTCTTTTTTCTTCTTCTTATCTACTACAGGCTCTTCATCACGAGCAACAATTTCATCATCAATAAGATAGCCTTCTACACCGTAGATAACCTTAACGCCCAACTCTTTACCAAGAGCTTGAGCTTCTGGAAAGGCTTGTACAACGCCGTGATCTGTAATAGCTACCGCAGGATGGCCCCATTTTTTTACTGTTTTAAATAGGTCTTTAACAGATACAAGGGCATCCTTATCACTCATCTTAGTATGCAAGTGCAGCTCTACACGGGAGTCTGGACGGTTTTCAGTGCGCTCCACGCTATTAGTTTCCATAGCTTCAATGCTTCGAATAGATAAGATATAATCCTTATCAAATCGATCATCAAAGCTGACGCTACCTTGTACGCGTACACGTTGTAAACCTTTCAATTGTTTAAGTAGCGCATCCCCTTCTTCAGGGCTGTTCGTAAACTTGATAAATTTGATACTATTCGTATCGTCTACGATGCTACCGTTAACGATACTTTTACCAGTCTTAGTATCACGTTTATCTAGACCAACAAATACACCTTCAAAAATAACACTAGGCGTATCCAAAGTGCCCATAATTTTAGAGGTAACTCCCTCAATTTTAGGTCCTAAAATCATGCCTTCATCAGTAGGAGCATCCTTCGGGGCACGACGAGGATATTTACTATCCCCTTCACTACCTTTTCCAGTAGATTTTATAGTACTTTTAGGTGCAAAACCTTTGCTTGCTTTAGGTGTACTGCTCACAGATGCGACAGTATCACTATTGCTAGATGCGGCAGCCGTTTGATTAGAACGAGATACAACAACAGGACTATTATTAAAGTAGCCCAGCTCAACAGCCTCTACAAATGGAGCAAAATCATCTTCGTCAACATCATCATATTCATCTTGTTGATCATATCCTGCAAAGGACTTGCCTCTAGGGGCTTGAGTTTTTAGCCTCTTCAGCCTCACGTTGCGCTTCTGCCGCTTCAATCCATTCACCAGCGCCACAGCCACCACCATAATAATAGGTATCTAAACCTTCCCCTGTTTCCGTATCTACCTTCCAGGCGAAGCAACAAGCTGTATCTGTATTAGTTGGAATATTATCAAAAGAAATATTTTTTTCCTTATACCATGCAGATAATCTTTCACGCAAACTAAGCAATGTAGAAAACGCAGAATCTGCTGCTTGTATCGTCACATGTTGGCTATGACAGTTTACATAGAAGGATGATTTCTTATTCTGTTTTGGTACAACACGATAACGTACTTTCATTTTTATCCTTTATATCCACAATAGGTAATACATAAATCTCTAAATCGCCAAATATCGCCCTTGCTGCTACGACTATCTAATATAATCTCATAGAGCCCTTTTAATAAAGCTCGCAAGGCCTTAACTGAAATTCTAGGGCTTGCCTCGTAAGCCAACTTAATCGGATATGGTTTAAATGACGAATCATGATCCTTACATAAGTTTTGTATGGCTTGAACAGACATTCCCGCTTGGCGACATTCGCTAACCAGTAGCTGCAAACGTAACTGCCCCTCAATATAGCTCATAGCACGATCTAATTCTTTATAGCCGAACATAAACGGAAATAATTCAAGCAATGTATCAATATCTCGTTTCAACAAAGCCTCTTTAAAGGTGAAAATATTTTTAGCACCATAGTCACTACCATTCTCTTCAAGGAATTCTTTGGTAATGACTTTATCGCCTGTTATCTGTAAAAAATAACGGTCAAATTCGGTTTTCATAAATGAAACTGGTACATCTTGCCACAATTCGATGAGATGAGCTACATATTCTTGTGCATCAGGGGTCATTTTAAATCCATTAGATGTACAATATTGACGAATCCACATCACTAGGTCTGCCCCTTCAAGGCGCTTACATTGGTGATTTGGTATTTTATCTAAAATCTCTTTATTCTGCTTGATGCGTTTATCAATCATATCATGATAAATCAAAACGATGGGATTATCCCCATTATATTCCATAAGGAGTTCATATAAAGGAATCCAGGCATCACTATTTTTGCCGCTTTTACGAATGATAGGCAAATTCACTAAGCAGAATACCTTTTGATCGCCAAAGAGAGAATCTTCACATAGTTTTTCACTTATCTTCTGTGGCCCAGCTTCATCATCTAATACGGTCACTGGAAGGTCCGGATAGGCACTAAGAAACTTGCATTTTTCTTCTTCAATTAATTGTGGCTCATCGCCATAGATGAGTTTAATTTCAGCCATACATCCTCCTTTCACAGATACATATCCTTAATAAAACTGTATCCCATAATATACATATATTCTGATGATGGATCCACATCGCGTAAAGCCCCATGTGGACTGCCAAATAGAACTATATTATGCGGCAGTAATCTGCCAATTTCATTCATTGAACTAGATCGACTCGTAATAAATAATGTATTAATCTTATCATTTAATTTTAGATTTTTTTCTCCTCTTTGTCCATTATATACATCGATTTCTTTCATACTATTTTTATATATTGTTTTTGCAGATCCGTTACTATGAAAATAGTCTACCTTTACAACTTTTGGATTCACACCATATGCCCTTATAGCTTGATTGACAAGCCTTTCGTTAGGCGTCGTTTTAATATGGTCTGGCGCATCAATTAATAAATGAGCCCCTTCATGATTAGGTTCTATGCAAAGCAATACATTGCATTGCTTCATTGGAATATAATGAACTAATGTTTCCTGATGATGATGCGTAACATAATGGGAAGCACCAAAGGTCAAGATCATTAAAAATAGTGATACTACTATATGTACAGTATATCTTTTTCTATGCGTCAAAAAGTACGTAAATAAACCTAATATCACATAATATATATAAGCACAATAAGGGTGCATCATACCAAGCCATAGTAGACTATCACTACGCCCTAACACATGATTTAAATATAAGGATATTCGCAATAGTACATCTACTAAAGACCACATTAATGATATAGGGAGTACGTAACTGACTAAAGTACTTACAAATATTAAAACTATAGATATATCTAATAGGGGCGCTACTATACAAGCTGCTAACAAACTAGCAATACTGATATAGTGAAAGTAATAGAGCTGTAATGGTAAAATTAACAACTGGGCCGACACACATAATACGAGCGGCATTTTTAACCATCTAGGCAGCCATTGTATTCGTTCGTATAATATCGTTCCCCATATGAGCAATCCATAAGTTGCGCCAAAGGATAGTTGAAAGCTTACGTCAAATAAGGAGAACGGATCATATATGACACATAAAATAGCACATATACATAATGCTTGTTTAGCCTGATATAGTCGACCCTTTATATAGGCGATACACATGAGTAGGCTCATCATCGTAGCACGTAGAACAGGTACATCGCCGCCTACAATACCACAATATATACAAGCAACTATAATACCAAGGATTAAACATGTACGCCTTCTTAATTTAATAAGTCGTCCAAGTCCGTACACAAGTGCTAATAGTAAAGCAATATGTGATCCTGATATGGATAAAATATGGATAAGGCCTGTATAGGAGAATGCCTTCATTTGCTCTTCTCCCAGTTCACTATAATGACCACCTAAAGCTAACGCTTGAGCTAATACTTTTTGCGGTCCCTCTAGATTGTGACCAATATTTTTATCTATAGATTCGTGTAATACACCAGCAATTAATAGGCCTTTCCTATATAATTTGTCATAAAATGTGTCTTTATAGTGAAACCTTTGTAAATCCTTTGTTGCTAGCAGTGCGATACACACCATCATAGATACGACCTCTAGTATTAGAGCTTATATATCGGCCTCTTAGATTAATACGACCTTCCTCTTCAATAAGAAATAAGGGCTTTGGTGTGCCTTCAACAATTGCATATTCTCCTAGTCGTATGGGATAGTTAGTAGTAGATTCCTTTGAGTATACTTGTAAATGCCCCTGTGCTTTAATAAAGTCATTTTTTGTAGTATTTTTATAGGGATGTAGGCCATGAATTTCAATAACATATTTGTAATACTCCTGTCCATTCAAATTTACTTTTTCAGGAGCAGCAACAACTGTACAAAGGTATTCCACCTTCTTGCTGTAAATAATATGATGTATAACTATTAAAATCTATAATCCGTAAATCTGTTTGATAATAAGATAAACCAACTAAAACAAAGACTAAACCGATTAACTTGCTAAATGAATGCCATCTATTAGACGACTGTATTGCTTTGAAAATACATACAACTATAATAGCTAACCCAATAACAAAGATGTATCGCATCTGATTAAGTACTGGATAATACTGACCATAGCCTAATATTGTACCCATAATTATAGAACCCAATATAGTATGTGCCCATTGGCTATGGGTTAAAACCTTACTCTTCCTATTAACATCATTTACATCATTGAAGAGTCCATCATTTTTGCTATCTCGATGACTAAATTGTAATTTTGTCTTTAATTTTCTTAAATACGCCGTCACCAATGCCCTTCACCCCCTTGATGCCTTCAACGGATGTAAAGGGCCCCTTTTGTGAACGATACTCTTCAATTCTCTTTGCCATAGCAGGCCCAATGCCGGGCAACGCATCTAGTTCTTTAGCAGTGGCGGTATTGATATTTATCTTATTACCACGCAATAACACTTCAGGATTTCCGTGAAAGTTAAAAACTACGTGGATATGATCTCCTCCAGTCACAGGTTTAGCCATATTAATAGACTCTACATCTGCATATGGTAATAGTCCTCCTGCTAGCTTGATAACATCGCCTACTGTTGCAGAGCTTTCAAGCTCATATAGACCAGGTGAAACTACGGCACCCGTAATATAAGCAATCGGTTTATTAGATATTTCTGATACATTTGATATAGAAGAATTTCCATCTACTCCCCCTTCAACAAGGACAGAATCGCTTTCATCTGTTATAATAGGCCATAGGAAATAAATTCCTACTAAAACACATAGGATTAATATAATTGTCATATACGGCTTCAATTTATATTTCATAGTGCACCTCCTACTGAAGGATTTCCCTATGAAAAATATAACTCCTACCCACTGACTCTATTAGTCACACAAGCAGGAGTTTAACAATTGATGTCGAATAAAAGGAGAATTTATGAATCAAGATACATTAAAAAAATACGCCCATACATTACTAAAGTACGGTGTAAATTTACAACAAGATCAAACATTAGTTATTTCTGTTGATGTAGAAAATAAAGATTTTGCAGTAATCGTTACTGAAGAAGCATATGAGCTAGGCGCAAAAGAGGTTGTTCTTAATTGGAGATGTTCCCCTATTGCACGTCAACGTTTATTACATGCTAACGAATCTGTTTTAGAAAAACCAGCTAACTGGATTCCTGAATTCTACAAACAGTATATCGATGATAAGGCCGCCTTCTTATCTTTAATTAGTGCTAATCCAAAAGCTTTAGAAGGTATCCCAACAGATCGTATTTCCTTACAATCTCGTAACTTAAACAAAGCATTATCCTTCTATCATACAGCTATCATGAACTCTTCTGTTACATGGTGCGTTGCATCTGTACCAACGGTTCTATGGGCAGATTTACTTGGCTATGAAGGTAGTGATGAAGAAAAAATCGATCAATTGTGGGCAACATTATTAAAACTTTGTCGCATTGAAGGTATCGAACCGAAAGATACGTATCGTCATCATATGGCAAAATTGCGTCATCGCTGTGAAGCATTGAATAAATTAGACTTAAAATCATTGCGTTACACTTGTGAAAACGGCACCGACCTTTTATTAGAATTGCCTGAAGGCCATATCTGGCTAGGTGGTGAAGAATCCTCTAAAGATGGTACTATTTTCAATGCTAATATTCCTACAGAAGAAGTTTTCTCTGCCCCTCAATACAATGGTGTAAATGGCGTTGTGCATAGCACAAAACCATTAATTTACCATGGCAATACGATTTCAGATTTCTCCTTCACCTTTAAAGACGGTAAAATCGTAGAATACACTGCCAAAGAAGGGTATGAAGTTCTAAAAGAATTAGTAGAAACTGATGAAGGCTCCCACTACCTTGGCGAAGTAGCATTAGTGGATCACTTCAGCCCAATTAGCCAATCTAACCAAATCTTCTACGAAACATTATTTGATGAAAATGCGTCCTGCCATTTAGCAATTGGTGCATCCTATCCTACATGCCTAAAAAACAGCGATGGTTTATCTGAAGAGGAATTAAAGGAACGAGGCCTTAACCACTCCTTAACACATGTGGACTTTATGATTGGTCATGAACGCATGAATATTAAGGGATATACTCGTGATGGTCAAGCTGTTGATATCATGATTAACGGTCGTTTACAAGTATAATTTAGATATACAAACTAACATAGTAAAAATATAGAAAAAGCTCTTATCCATTAATTAATAGATAAGAGCTTTTCTTGTAATATTATTGTTTTAGACTTTATCATACGATAATATGTAAAGTCCGTCCCGTAGGTTTATATTCAATAATTTCTACGCCTGCTGTTTTTAGCATCCGCTTAGATGCTTTTACTTCTTTTGTATCTTATAGAGATCATCGCGATAAATAACGGCCTTAATACCACTTTGAATGATGGCTTTTGCACATTCATTACAAGGGAATAGTGTTACATATATTTTAGAACCTTCTAAAGAACCGCCCCGATAATTAAGTATGGCATTGAGTTCGCTATGTACAGTATAGAAAGTATTTATTATCATCTGCTGTATCACGTTCCCACGTAAAATCATCATCACTACAATTTAAAGGCATGCCATTATAGCCAATGGATAAGATTTTATTGTCATTGCTTACGATACAGGCACCTACTTGTGTATTAGGATCTTTAGAGCGTTGAGCCGCCAAAATGGCAACGCCCATGAAGTATTCATCCCAGGAAATATAATCGCTACGTTTTGCCATAATTACCTCACTATAAAATAAGCCCCCTTCTACCTATGTAGTTGGGGGCTTACATTATTAAACGAATAGGATATCGTTATTTAACAACGATATTTACAAGTTTACCTGGTACATAAATAACTTTTACAATATTTTTACCTTCTGTAAACTCTTGAACACGGCTAGATTCTTTAGCCAATGTTTCTAATTCTTCTTTTGTAATATTTACGGAAACAGTAAGTTTATCACGAACTTTACCATTTACTTGTAATACTACTTCTACTTCATCTACAACAAGAGCCGCCTCTTCGTATACAGGCCAGTTTTCAGTGTGGATGGATGTAGTTTCACCCAATTCATGCCACAACTCTTCTGTCATATGAGGAACGAATGGTGCTAAAAGAAGTAATAAGGAATGAGTCAATTCATTAGCCAAAGCGCTATTGATTGTTTCAGCTTTATCCTTATGAGCGTACATAGCATTTACAAGTTCCATGATGGCAGAAATGGCTGTATTGAAGTTGAAGTTGTTATCGAGGTCTTCTGTTACCTTCTTGATAACGCGGTGTAACTCACGACGCAAAGCGAATTCGTCTTTTGTAAGTTCACCAGTTACATTGTTCTTAGCTTCTTCGTTGTATGCATCAACAATACGCCATACACGGCCTAAGAAACGGTAAGAACCTTCAACACCTTGGTCAGACCAATCGAGATCACGATCTACAGGTGCTGCAAATAGAATGAACAAACGTGCAGTATCAGCACCATAAGTATTGATAATTTCTTCAGGAGAAACTACATTACCTTTGGATTTAGACATTTTGCTGCCTTCTTTAAGTACCATACCTTGTGTTAACAAGCCACGGAATGGTTCGTTAGCTTCGATAAGGCCTAAATCATGAATAACTTTCACAAAGAATCGGGAGTATAACAAGTGCAAGATAGCATGTTCAATACCACCGATATATTGGTCAACGTTCATCCAGTAGTTAGCAATTTTTTTATCGAATGGAACTTGGTCGTTTTTAGCGTCTGTATAGCGCAAGAAGTACCAAGAGGAATCGATAAATGTGTCCATTGTGTCTGTTTCACGACGTGCAGGACCACCACATTTAGGACATGTAGTATTTAAGAAGCTTTCAGATGTAGCCAATGGAGATACGGCACCAGATTCAAATTTAACATCCTCTGGCAAGCGTACTGGCAACTCTTCTTCAGGAACGAGTTGTTCACCGCATTTTTCACAATATACTACAGGAATTGGCACGCCCCAATAACGTTGACGAGAAATCAACCAGTCGCGAAGGCGGAAGTTTACTTTACCTTCACCAATACCACGTTCATTAAGGGCAGCTGTAATATTTTTACGAGCCTCTTCAGATGTTTGGCCGTTATATTCACCAGAGTTAACGAGAATACCATCTTCATGGTACCATTCTTGCCATTTTTCAAGACTATATTCTTCGCCTTCCCGAGCTACAACTTGTTTGATTGGCAAATCATATTTATGAGCAAATTCCCAGTCACGTTCATCATGTGCAGGGGAACCCATTACAGCGCCAGTACCATAGTCTACTAATACATAGTTAGCAATCCAAACTGGAACTTGTTCGCGAGACATAGGGTTTACTGCATAGGAACCAGTGAACATACCTTCTTTTGGTGCATCTGTAGATGTACGGTCGATATCGCTCATATTGCGCATACGCGTAATGAAAGCTTCCAATTCAGCTTTATTAGGAGCATTTTCAATAAGGCGTTCTACATATGGATGTTCAGGAGCCAATACTACATAGCTTACGCCATAAATAGTATCAACTCGTGTAGTGTACACAGATACGCGTTCATTAATGGATGGAACTTCGAAAGGAGAACTCTGTACCTTCAGAGCGGCCAATCCAGTTCTTTTGCATCAATTTAACGCGTTGTGGCCAGTGATCAAGAGTGTCTAAATCAGTTAACAAGCGATCAGCATATTCGGTAATACGCAAGAACCATTGAGACAAATCTTTTTTCTCAACTGGGTTATCACAGCGCCAGCAAGCACCGTCGATAACTTGTTCGTTCGCCAATACAGTATGGCACGTTTCACACCAGTTTACTTTAGCTTCTTTTTTGTATGCTAAGCCTTTTTTATAGAATTGTTGGAAGAACCATTGGGTCCATTTGTAATAATCTTCTTTACATGTTGCAACTTCACGGTCCCAATCATAGGACAAGCCAAGTGCTTTTTGTTGCAATTTCATGTTCTCGATGTTGTCTAGTGTCCATGTTTTAGGTGCAATACCATGTTTGATAGCCGCATTTTCTGCAGGCATACCAAAGGAGTCCCAGCCCATTGGATGTAATACGTTAAAGCCCTTCATTTTTTTGAAACGAGCTACTACGTCGCCGATGGAATAGTTACGCACGTGACCCATATGTAAGTTACCAGATGGGTACGGGAACATTTCTAATACATAGTATTTTTCTTTAGATTCATCATATTCTGTTTTAAATGTATGGTTATCGTCCCAATACTTTTGCCACTTTTTCTCAATATCTTGGGCTACATATTTTTCATTCATGTAGGGGCCTCCTCATATAGTCAACCTCATTAGTTGCCGTTTTATAATCAATATTTTTATTTTACTACTTACTATGAAAGCAGTCAAACTCTAGCGTTTTACTACTTGTACAGATTTTGATAAGCGTTTTTTCTCCGCCTTGGCTTCCTCAGCTTGACGTTTTTCTTCCGTTTTTCTGCCTTGGCTTCCTCAGCTTGACGTTTTTTCTCCGCTTTAGCTTGTTCAGCTTCTTCCTTAGCTTTTCGTTTAGCTAATTCTTTTTCCTCTTTAGCCTTGCGTTTCGCTTCTGCCTTAGCGGCTTTTGCCTTTTCTTTTTCCTCTAGGCGTAATTTATATTGTTCAAGCTTAGTTAAAGGCTTAGTTTCTTCTACAACAGGTTCAGAAACAACCGCTGTAGGAGATTTAGGAATACCGCGTCCTAAGTCTTTGTCTTGTATCATAGCAATAGTGGATTCATCTTCAAAGCCTTTACGCCATGCAGCAAAACCACCAAGCTGTAATTCTTTTACGAGATCTAGCTTCAAACCTAAAGACGTATTATCTTCAAACCAGATACGGTCAGAACCATAGCTAGTTGGGATAGATAAATAATATAGTTTTAATCGATCATCCCATGTCATTTTATCTTTGTAATTTGCAAAATAGCTACCTGTGTTTTTCATAGCCAAAGTTTCGCCTTTTGCATAGCCATTAGTATCATGCCATAAGCGCATATAGAATGGTACACCTAGTACCAAGTTTTTGGGATGGTACTTCAGAAAGCATTTTTTCTGTATGGTTGCGAACCCATGGATAACTTGCTACAGGACCTGCTGTTGTACTTTTAGCCCATGTTTCGTCATACGCCATGAGAACTACATAGTCTACGGAATTAGCAAAGGCACTGCGGTTATATACTAAGGACCATTCTGGGCTATCAGAATAACCAGTTACATCGATGGATGTTTTAATATTGTATTGATGTAAATGATTCGATAAATATGCCACAAAAGCTGTTAAACGATCACGGTCGGCATAATCAATATTTTCAAAGTCAAAGTTATACCCATCAAATCCGTAAATATAGGCATATTGCACAAGGTTATGAGCATATTTTTTCCATACAGATTGATCTGCTAAGATGCCACTTGTAAAGCCAGGATCAAAACGATTCGTAATCAAAGGCCATACGTGGTAACCTTTACTCTTATAATCGTTAACATAATCAATACTTACATTAGGACTTGCTTCAAGGCCAAGGCTATGCAATTTGAACCAACTTGGAGAAATGATATTATCACCACTGGAATTCAGCTTTGCTTGATATGGAGTCCCCTGTGTTGGCCATGGATCAAAGGCCCAAGACAATGGTGTTTGCATTGTATAAGGAGCTTTTACTGTAGAGGCTTGCGGTGCAGGACCTAATGTTAATTGACCATTGACCTTTGTATAGCTCACACCGAGCATAGCTGGATCAGACTCAATATCGACATAGGTAATGCCATTTTTACTTGTAGTTGGCAATTTTACAGGTTCACCAACGGCAGCAGGATTTAAAACAATAGCATTTCCTTGTAACTCTGTTTGAGGTACATACACCGTATAGGATGTTTTATATTGATTTGCCTCGTAATGACGCGTTGTATTTGCTAAGAATTGGTCAACGGGAACCAATACCTCAGCTTGTACTGCAGTCGTAGATAATGCGGACATTACTAAAGCTGTTAAGGATTTTAAAATAGTAGATTTGCGAATCATGAACTCTCCTAACTCTAGCCCTCTAAAGGGGATACAATTTCAATCTCTATATTATACCATATTATATAGAATTCCTCTCAGTTGTTGCATGAAGGGTACATGTAATTTATAATTTACTTTATATAATAAAAGTTATTATAAAAGGAGTTTTATATGCATCAATATCTATTCTTTATTGGGGACTTCCCTATCAGGGCTTATGGTGCCATGTTAGCATTAGCTATCATCTGTGGTGCCTCGGTTGCCTATGTTTTATTAAAAAAAGATGGTCGTGGTTGGCATGAACATATCATCGACTTTTCCATTACTGTTGCCGTAGCAGGTCTCATTGGTGCCAGATTATGGGATGTATTCTTCTTTGATTGGCACTACTATGGCAATCATTTACTAGAAATCCCCTTTGTATGGCAAGGTGGCATGGCCATTCAAGGCGGTGTCGTTCTTGGCACCATTGCAGGCTATTGGTACTTACGTAAAAATAATATCGACTTTTGGGCTTTTGCCGATTTATTCGCACCAGCATTGATTTTGGCACAATCTGTAGGCCGTATGGCAAATCTCTTAAATGGCGATGCCTTTGGTCATCCTACAGGCGGTAATTTTGGTATTCTTTACCCTGAAAGCACGTTGGCTCATCGCACCTACGGCAATCAACCATTATGGCCAGCCGAAATCTGGGAAGGTCAAATCGATATCCTTATCTTTGTAGCCCTCCTATTATTTAGCTCCATTAAACATGCTAAAGGTCAAGTATTCGTGCTTTATGCGATTCTCTATTCTACGGCTAGATTCTTCCTTGAATTTTTGCGCGGTGACTATGTAAACTTAACATTAGGCTTAAAATCTGCTCAAATGACTAGCTTGATTGTCATCATCATTGGTATTTGTTTATTTATCTACTTAGGTTACTTAGAAAAGAAAAATCAACCTGTACTGGAAACTACAGAAACAGCACGTAAAACAAAAAAACGTAAATAATAACAAATAATAAGAAACATCTATTATAAATAATAAAAAATCCTTCATTCATTGGCTTCCCTTTGAATGAAGGATTTTTCTTTATAAATCTTAAAAACTCATATAGTATTGAGTAATTTAATTTATTAGACTAAAGCTTATATATTTTCTTTAGCTTTTAATGCATCCAGTTCTTCTAATGCACGATTAGCAATGAGTGCATTTTTTTCTCTTTTTTCTTACGTATTTTTTGAGGCCATGGATCCATGATGCCAAAGTTGACATTCATCGGTTGGAAGTTAGACCCTTCGTAGTTAGAAATATAGTAGCTAAGAGATCCGATCGCCGTAGTTTTAGGGAAATCAATAAATGAGCGTTCCTCTAAATAACGTTCTACTTGAAGACCTACCATAAGACCACTAGCAGCAGATTCTAAATACCCTTCTACGCCTGTCATTTGACCAGCGAAAAATAGGCGTGGTTCCTTTTTAAGTTGGAATGCATGATTCAACAACTCAGGAGAATTAATATACGTATTGCGATGCATAACGCCATAACGGATAAATTCAGCATTTTCTAGACCTGGAATCATACCAAATACACGCTTTTGTTCGCCCCATTTTAAATGAGTTTGGAAGCCTACCAAGTTAAACATGGTGCCTTCCTTATTTTCCTTACGCAATTGAACAACTGCATAAGATTCCTCATTGGTACGCTTATCTACTAAACCAACTGGTTTAAATGGTCCATAGCGCAATGTATCTTCCACCACGGCTGGCCATGATTTCTACAGGCATGCAACCTTCAAAATAGATTTCCTTTTCAAAATCCTTTGGTTGCACAGCTTCAGCTGTAGTGAGCTCATGCCAGAATGCTTTATATTCCTCTTCTGTCATAGGACAGTTAAGGTAATCTGCATCGCCCTTGTCGTAACGAGATGCGGCAAATACTTTGTCGTAATTTAAAGATTCTGCCGTAACAATAGGAGCTGCTGCATCGTAGAAATAAAAACCTGTTTCACCTGTTAGGGCTTTAATCTTATCACCTAATGCTTCAGACGTAAGTGGACCAGAAGCAAAGATAACAGTTCCTTCAGGAGGAATCTCAGTTACTTCTTCATTGTGAACTGTAATATTAGGATGTCCCTTTACCTTCCTCAGTCACCATTTCACTAAATAAATGGCGATCAACGGCCAAGGCACCACCGGCAGGTACAGCAGTCGCATCAGCACATTCCATAATCAGGGAACCTAAACGACGCATTTCTTCCTTTTAAAAGACCTACTGCATTTTCAATATTGCCAGCTCGCAAAGAGTTACTACATACGAGCTCTGCAAATTGATCGGTTTGATGCGCAGGAGAACTCTTCACGGGGCGCATTTCATATAAGTCTACATGAATGCCACGATTAGCGAGTTGCCAAGCCGCCTCAGAACCGGCTAGGCCCGCACCAATAACAATAACATTTTTATTATTCAACTGTTGTTTCCTCTTTTTTAGCTTTGCTAGATTTTTTAGATTCTTTAGATTTTTTCAGATTCTTTAGATTCATTTACAGTTTCTTCACTAGCTTCGCTTTTTTTCTTTCTTGTTTTCTTTGGTGGTCTAGTTGGACATGTTTCATTGGAACAGAACTTTTTAGTTGTACCATTTTTATATGTCTTTTCAACCATAATAGAACCACATGTTTCACAGAAATCATGGGTTGGTTTATCCCATAATGTAAAGTCACATTGTGGATATCGATTACAGCCATAGAATAGACGACCACGGCGAGACTTACGCTCAACGATTTCCCCTTCCTTACATTTAGGGCAAGTTACACCTGTCCCTACCGTAATAGGTTTAGTATTTTTACATTCTGGGAAGTTAGAACATGCAAGGAACTTACCATAGCGACCAAATTTATATACCATTGGGCTATTGACAGAGTTCGCACGTTTCATCACTTTCCATAGATGCAATTTCAATGCGATCTACATCGCTCGCATCTTCTAGCTCTTTAGCGAATACTTCATAGAAATCAGACAATACCTTTAGATATGTATCCTTACCGGATGCAATAGCGTCAAGCTCTTCTTCAAGGTCTCGTGTAAAACCTGTATTGATGATTTTTTCAAAGTACGCTATCAGGAAGTCTACCACAACAAAGCCTAACTCTGTAGGAACAAATTGTTTATTCGTATTTTCTACATAGTTACGGCTAACGATAGTATCTAAAATTGGCGCATACGTACTAGGACGACCAATACCGAGTTCTTCAAGCGTTTTAATAAGGCTTGCCTCAGAGTAACGTGGAGGTGGTTGCGTGAAATGTTGTTCAGGCAATACCTCTACTGTGTGAGCAGCATCATTCTTTTTAAGAGCTGGCAATTGAGGAACATCCTCTTTTTTCGCATCTTCATAAACAGCACTAAAACCTGGGAAGATAACGCGGGATCCTGTCGCTTTAAATGTGTAATCATCATGAACAGTCAATTCAATAGTTGTAGATTCGTTTTGTTGTGGTGCCATTTGGCTCGCCATAAAACGATTCCAAATTAACGTATAAAGTTTAAGTTCATCACGACTCAAGAATGGCTCTACCATTTTAGGTGTTAACTCTAAAGATGTAGGGCGAATTGCTTCGTGCGCATCTTGAGCAGAACCTTTTGCACCATACATATTAGGTTTAGAAGGATAATAATCTTCCCCATAGTTACGAATAATATAGTCCTTAGCCATGACCTGCATCTCTTTAGAGATACGTGTAGAGTCTGTACGCATGTACGTAATCAAACCTACGTGACCATAGGAACCGATTTCAAGACCTTCGTAAAGATGTTGAGCAATCATCATGGTACGCTTTGCACCAAAGTTCAATTTACGTACACCATCTTGTTGCAACGTAGACGTTGTAAAGGGGGGTGCCGCTTTACGAGAACGTTTGCGCTTTTCAATATTTGTCACTACTGCATCGGCTCCGCCAATAGCATCAACTACGGCTTGCGCTTCACTTTCAGTAGTAATATCGATTTTTTCACCTTTAATATGAGTTAATTCTGCTGTGAAAGCCTCTTTTTTAGGCGTTTCAAAATTGCCTTCAATGGTCCAATACTCTTGTGGCACGAAAGCTTGTATTTCTCGCTCGTTCACAGATGAGTCGAACTGCAACGGATTGCACACGACCGGCACTAAGACCTTTACAAACCTTTTTCCATAATAAAGGGCTCAATTTATAGCCTACGATACGGTCTAATACACGGCGTGCTTGTTGGGCATCAACCATGTTCATATCGATAGTACGTGGAGATTCCAAGGCCTCTGCTACGGCATTTTTAGTAATCTCGTTAAACGTAATACGACATGTAGACGTTGGGTCTACATTAAGAATGTACGCTAAATGCCAAGAAATAGCTTCCCCTTCGCGGTCAGGGTCAGTTGCGAGCAATACGGCGCTGCTTTCATCGGCGTAGGAAACAAGTTCATCAATAACCTTTTTACGAGTTACCAAATTGCTATAACGGGGCGTAAAATCATGTTCGATATCGATGCCCATTTGCGATTTAGGTAAATCTCGTAAGTGGCCCATACTTGCTTTTACCACATAGTTTGGACCTAAGAATTTTTCAATTGTTTTAGATTTAGCAGGAGACTCTACGATAACCAATACTTTGCCATCAGGATTATATACGCGTGGTTCCCGTTGCTCTGGTGGCATGGAGGTTTGTAGTACAGATTTATCCCGTACAATCCCCATTGGAGTAAGGGCTTCTTTAGCAACCTTACGCTTTATCGTAGTACTCTCTTTCTTAGTACTTTTCTTTTTAGTATCTTTACTAGTACTAGCTACTTTTGGCTCGCCAATAACGATAGATCGTTTAATGGACAAGTATATCACTCCTAGTCATATTAATATAGCCTCTCGGCGGATGATTCTCTATAGCCCCTTCTAGCTCTAACTCTAGTAATAAGGGCTGCAGTTGTTGTAATGGAATAGAGGTCGCTTTCAAAATATCACTAACCGTGATACAACGATCATGAGGTATTTCGCTCAAGATTAGACTCCTATCCAAATTAAAGCTTAACATAGAGAGCCCTTGTGTATCAACACCCTGACCATGATTAACTATTTGACTACTATCTTTTATACCCATTGTATCTCTTTTATTTGGTGGTGAAAGTTTTTCTTTAGCACTATACATATCTCGTAAGGTTAAATGATATTCCTTAACGATGTCCTCATAACCAGTTAATACAAAGGCTCCATTACGCATGAGGAATTTATTGCCATCTGCTGTATGGTCTAATAAATTACAAGGCACTACAAATACATCGCGCCCTTCGCTAACAGCCATATCTGCCGTAATCAATGAACCACTACTTCCTTTTGCCTCTACTACTATTACACCTCTACTAAGGCCGCTAATAATACGATTTCGAGCAGGGAAATGTTTAGCAGATGGTGGAGTACCAGGTGGGTACTCAGATACAAGTAAACCATTGTTTTGTAAGATTCGGTCAAATAATTTTGTATTCTCTCGTGGATATACTATATCTAAGCCACAACCCATGACCACAATACCATACCCCTAGGCTAGCTAATAGTCCTTCATGACCATGTGTATCAATACCTCGTGCACCTCCACTGACGATAATAGTGCTGTATTTACCGAGCTCTTTACCAAGCATTCTCGCCACATTCCGTCCGTATAATGAACAGCGCCGTGCCCCTACAAGGGCAATTCGATTTAGCCGTTTATCTAAAAGTGCTCTATTACCTCGCATAAACAGTATAGCCGGTGGATTATAAATATGGTTCAAAATAGATGGAAAATCTTTATCTAAAATAGGTGGTAACATCCATCTTATATTCGTCTATTTTATGAATTATATAATCTAACTTTTCATCCTTAGCCGATGATGCTATAGCACGTTTATCAGTGTTAGGAATATGTGTATAAGGCTTTAAATTTTCAACCCTCTTAACGGCATCCCAAGCATCATAGGGCGACCCAAAATCCTCTATGAAACGCCGCACATGTGTGGCTCCCACATTATATAAACTTTGCAAGCCAGCAATATAAATAGTATCATCGTATCTAGTCATCTTTACACCTATTTACCTGTTCTAAACAACATAGCCTCAGAAATGTGATGAGGCTCCACTTGTGGATTACCCTCAAGGTCCGCTATAGTACGAGCCACCTTTAATATACGATCAAAGGCACGCCCACTTAAATGAAAGTGATCAAATATATTGCCCAATACACTCCAGGCCTTATCAGTAATATTACATAGCTCACCTATGGCCTTATGAGGTACGGCTCCATTAGAATTAAATTCTAAGTTTTCATACCGTTTCTGTTGCAAAGCAGTTGCCAAAATAACTTGTTGCCTCATGCTTTCACTTGTCATAGTAGATGTCGAATTATGTAATAGTTGTTCTAGTGTAGGTCTTTCAACGGGAATATGTAAATCTATGCGGTCCATAATAGGTCCTGACAAGCGTTGCTGATAGTTTTTAACTATCGTTTCAGAACATATGCATTCCCTATGTGGGTCATGATAATAACCACAGGGACAGGGATTCGCGGCCAATATACAAATAAAATTGGCAGGATACATATAATTACCTTGAGACCTATTGATAGTAATTGTGCGAGACTCTAAGGGCTGCCTTAGGGCATCAATAACTTGGCGCTGAAACTCTGGTGCTTCATCCATAAATAAAACACCTCCATGAGCAAGTGTGACTTCCCCTGGTCGACCTTGTATACCTCCGCCCACCATACTCGCTAAAGTCGCCGTATGATGTGGATGCCTAAAAGGCCTAGTTTTAACGAGTCCCTTATCACCGAGTAAACCGATCACATCTTGGATGCGACTGACCTCAACCATTTCATTCCAAGTCATGGGTGGCAATATGGTCGGTAATCGTTCGGCCATCATCGTTTTACCACCACCGGGCGGACCTATCATAATACAATGATGATGTCCTGCAGCACTAATGAGCATGGCCCGTTTACCAAGCTCTTGACCTTGTACATCGCCAAAATCTACATCATACGTAGTATTATGGTTTTTATTATTCATCGTATCTGTTAATATCTCATCTTGATTTTTCCCTATTTTGACCTTTTTAGCAGTTGAAATAGATTTAGATTTAACTTGATCTTCTAAGACGGTAATAATATCTTGTAATGAAGACTCGCCATATATAGTAAGATTAGGAATAGCTTTTAGATTATATCCATTTTCTACGCTTGTATATATAGTGTTGTAATCAGCTTCTAACCCTGCTAATGACATCGCCAAGGTGCCAAAGGTCGGAAGCAGTGAACCATCTAAGGCTAGCTCGCCCATAAATAGACATCTATTCAATAAAGCTGAAATTTTCGCTTTACGCCCCTTTATCTGCCCCGATGCAATGAGAACCCCTAAAGCAATCGCTAAATCGAGTCCTGCACTACTTTTACGAATTGTAGCAGGTGCTAGATTGACTACGATACGCCTCATAGGGAAGTCATAGCCACTATTTTTGATAGCCGCCCTCACACGTTCCCGAGCTTCCTTTACGGATTGATTAGGCAGTCCTACAATATCAAATACAGGTAAACCTTGCGATATGTCGACCTCTACCGTTATAATACAACCATCTATGCCATGTAAGGTGGCTCCATAAAGTTTTGCATACATAGGTAACCTCTCTAAAAGCACTGCGGCAAATAATGAATGGAACTTTGAAAGTCTTCATGCAAGTACACTTCGATTACATCAAAAGATAACTCTTTCCAGCGCCGTCTTTTCTGATGTAAATCATACAAAAATAACATGGCTGCCCGTTTAATATGCTTTTGCTTCTTCTTTGTCACTGCTTCTCGAGCTAATCCATGCTGCATTCCTCGACGGGCTTTAATTTCAATAAAATGATAGACTAAATCTTTTTTAGCAATGATATCGATTTCACCTAATCTAGTTCGATAATTTGTATCTACTACAGTAAGGCCTATTTTTTCAATATATTTAATGGCCACTCGTTCACCCCATTTTCCAAGTTCCTTGGAATCGAGTTCATTAAATGCTTTACCCGTACTAATCGTTTTCATATATACCTCCTATATACGTGTAGTAACTACAATAACTTATAGAATAGTTATCACTCAATCTACATCTAAACTTTCAACAGGTAACACTTACTTGTAGCGTAGAGTATGGAGACTATAAAAGTAAATACAAAAGAGGTTCCTAATAGTCACATCGGTGACCAATAGGAACCTCTTTACGGTTATGAACTATATTCAATTATATAATAAATCTACGTTAATATAATCACTCAGGTTTAACCCAACGTACGATAGATTTAATAGGTTCAAAGCTCTTGCGATGTAGTGGTGTTACACCTTGTTGTTCAACAGCTTCTTTATGTAACTCCGTATAATAGCCTTTATGAATACCAAATCCATAACCAGGGTATTCGTCATCAAGGCTCTTCATATATCGATCTCGCGTAACCTTTGCAATGATGGATGCGGCAGCAATATTTGCGCTTTTACTATCGCCCTTAATTATGGACTCCACAGGAATCGTCAAATCGGGCAATTTCATAGCATCAGCTACTACTGCTTCCGCTGGTACGCTGAGCGTGCGAATCGCCTCATACATCGCTTGTCGCGTTGCTTCATAGATATTTAGTTCATCAATCTTTTCTGGGCCGTAAGAAATACAGCTAACTGCTACAGCTTCTTTCATGATAATATCGTAGAGGGTTTCACGCTTTTCTTCAGTTAGCTTTTTAGAGTCATTAAAACCAGGAATTAATGTCATAGGCGGCAATATAACAGCAGCTACCGTTACAGGTCCTGCAATAGGGCCACGACCTACCTCATCGACACCAGCTACATGATACATACCTTGATCGTAGAACATACCTTCATAGTCATACATGCTCATGAGGCGTTGTTGTTCTTTTAACTCTTTTTCTTGGCGCTTAATGTAAGAAGCAGCCAATTTTTGTACAGAACTACGAGTATCCTCTTGGGCTAAAGACAAAATATCTAAGGCTTGTTCAGTTTCAAAAAGAGCTTTTATATCTGCTACTTTTAATTTACTAAATGTCTCCTTATCCATTTTGTGTGTCCTCACCGTTTTCAGGATAGTATGGTTCTTCATCAACTTTATCGAGAGTAATTGTACCTAATTTAGTGTTGCGATAGTCTTGCAAGATGATGCGACGCGCTTTATCAAAGTCTACTACGCCACCACTAACGAGACAACCACGACGACGACCGATGCTTTCAAGAATAGTATCCACATCTGTCATCTCTTCTTCTTTTAATTTATAACGTTCTACCAAAATATTTGGTGTATTCGTCAATAAATGATTTAATAACTGTTTCATAACATGCTCTAAGTCGTACACATCATCAGAAACAGCACCTGTCATAGCAAGGCGAGCCGCTGCACGTTGATCCTCTAATTTAGGCCATAATACGCCTGGTGTATCAAGCAATTCAAGATTTTTACCAATCTTAACCCATTGTTGGCCACGTGTATGACCAGCTTTGTTAGCTGTACGTGTTGCTGCAGAGCCAGCTAAAGAATTAATCAACGTAGATTTACCTACATTAGGAATACCTAAAATAATAGTACGTACAGAACGGCTACGAATGCCTTTAGCTACCCAACGATCAATGATAGGCTTGCTTAAACGCTCTACCGTAGATATTAACTTCTTATTCCCCTTGCCAGACTTAGAATCGATAGCCAATACTGTGATACCTTGTTTAGTAAAGAATTCAGTCCATTCCTTTGTAGCTTTAGGATCTGCTAAATCTACTTTATTTAACAGTACGATATGAGGTTTCTGACCAACGAGTTCAGTAATTACAGGGTTCGCACTAGAGCGAGGAATACGCGCATCTAATAACTCAATAACTACGTCTACCTTTTTGATATACTCCGTAATCATACGTGTGGCTTTCGCCATATGCCCAGGGAACCAATGTACGATAGGTGAATCTGCCATAGTATTTCCTTTCATATCTAAATTTTAGCAAAAATAAAAGGCTGCCAACGGCAGCCTTTTATGAACATTAGCGTTTTTCGCGAATACGAGCAGCTTTACCAGTAAGGTTACGTAAGTAGTACAATTTAGCACGACGAACAACACCACGGCGCATAACTTCGATTTTAGCTAAGCGTGGGCTGTGAAGTGGGAATGTACGTTCTACACCTACACCGGATGCAATACGACGAACTGTGAAAGTTTCACGTACGCCACCGTTTTGACGTTTAATTACCAAACCTTCGAATACTTGGATACGTTCACGAGAACCTTCCACTACTTTTACGTGTACGCGAACTGTGTCACCAGCGCGGAAAGTAGGGATGTCTGTACGAAGTTGTTCTTGTTCAAGTACGTTAATAATGTTCATTGTTTCCTCCTGTTTGCAGACATTCAATACCTACACCTTATAGGCAGCGGACTGTCTCAAATTAACAGCAATATAGTATCATAAATCACGTACTGTTCGCAAGTATTTTCTATATAATTTTGAGAAACTAATTATTTACTTAAGATTGGGCGCTTTAACTTACCTAACAAGCGGTATAAATCATCTTTTTCATCATCAGAAAAATCAGAAAATAGTACATTAAGAAATTGGTCATATGAATGTAATAATGACTTACCTAATCGTTTCCCCTCTTCAGTGAGCCCTACTACGGAAATTCGTTTATCCATATAATCGATGTGCTTTGTAACATACCCTAATTCAATAAGAATATCGGTCTGCTCTGATACTGTAGCAGGACGCATATTAAGAGCATCTACTAATTGTTTTTGAGATGCCCCTTCAGATCGCATATATAATTCTATAATTATTTTATCACGAGACTTTTCTTTACCATTTGGCACCTTACATAAGGCTTTATATAATTCATCATGATTCATGACAGTTATCTCCTCATACAACTTTGTATATTATAAGATATTCGCCATAGTCTCAAAAAATCCTGCATAAAATTTGTATATTCTTCGTAAAAGCAAAAAGAGGTACCAATGGTACCTCTTCTTTCATATATTACTGTAAAAGTTTTATCTATCTTTTACCCAATATATTATTTTAATGCACTAATATCGCCGATAATAGCCATTACACTATAAGCTAAACGAACGAGTTGTAACCGGTTAGCTTTAATAGCTTCATCTTTATCCATAACCATTACATCTTCAAAGAATTTGTTGATGGCTGGAACTAAAGTAGCTGGAACAGCTACAACAGCAGTGTAATCATTTGCTTCCCATGCAGCAAGGCTAGCTTCGGAAGCTTTAGAAGCAGCTTCGAACAATGCTTTTTCAGCATCTTCTTTTAACAAGTCGCTATTAACGCCTGTATATTCCACATCTTTTACAAGATTGTACATACGAGTATAAGCTTGAACAAGCTCAACATTTTCATCGATGCGATTTGCTAACAATGCGTTTACAAGACCTTCTGCATCAGCAACGGACAATTCGTTGTTGGATAACAACAAGTCGATTACATGATGAGGCACTTCGCGATCAAGGAAAATATTTTTCAAGCGTAGTGTGAAGAACTCTTCTACTTGGCTAAGCAATTCCTCTTGTTTATCAGCAGCTACATTCAATAACTCCATAGATGCTTTGAAAATTGGACGCAAGCTGATATTCCAATCGCTACCAAGCAAGATGTTCAAAATACCAATTGTTTGACGACGCAATGCATATGGATCTTGAGAACCTGTAGGAATTAAACCACGGCTGAAAGTAGCAACGATGTTATCTACTTTATCGATGATGGACAATACTTTACCTGCTTCTGTTTGAGGCAATACATCACCTGCAAAGCGTGGTAAATATTGTTCGAAAATAGCTTCTGCTACCTCAGGAGATTCACCATCAAGTAAAGCGTACTCTTTACCCATCACACCTTGTAATTCAGTGAACTCTGTAACCATACCTGTTGTAAGGTCAGTTTTAGCAAGCTCTGTAGCGCGTTCCAATACAACAGCTGCATCTTCGTGTAAACCACATTCTTCACCAAAAACACGGCCCAATTTAAGCAAGCGTTCAGTTTTATCTGCTAAATTACCAAGACCTTCTTGGAATACGATTTTAGTCAAACCATCTTGACGGTCGATAAGAGGTTTCTTGCGGTCTTCGTTGAAGAAGAATTTAGCATCATCAAGACGAGCACGCAATACGCGTTCATTACCAGCTTGCACTACTTCGATGGAATGATCAGAACCATTGCGCACTGTTAAGAACATTGGCAACAATTTATCATCTTGGTCAACCAATGGGAAGTAGCGTTGATGGTCTTTCATTGGTGTAATGATAGCTGCATCAGGAAGTGCCAAGTAGGACTCTTCAAAGCCACCGCACAATGCTGTAGGCCATTCAACAAGATAGTTGATTTCTTCTAACAAATCATCATCCCAAACAATGGATGCATTTTTAGAAGCTGCTATATCATGTAATTGTTTGGAAATCAACTCACGACGTGCGTCTTGATCAACCATAACAAAGTTTTCTTTTAATGTGTCTACATAAGATGCTGCATTTTTAATAGTAATTTCATCAGCACCTAAGAAGCGATGACCACGTGTTACATTACCAGATTTTACAGTAGCAAATTCTACAGGAATTACTTCTTCATCAAGTAATGCTACAAGCCAACGTACAGGACGTACGAATTTAGCATCTAAATTGCCCCAATGCATGGATTTAGGGAAATTAAGGCCTGTAATCAATTGTGGCAACATGTCTGTAACAATATCTTTTGCAGGTACGCCTGCCGTTTTAGTTTCAGCGTAAATATAGCCGTCTTCTACAACGAGATCAGCTACATCAAGACCTTTACCACGAGCAAAGCCGATAGCTGCTTTTGTTGCATTACCATCAGCATCGTATGCGATGGATGCAGAAGGACCTTTATGACGTTCGCTGATTTCAGCAGATGTGTCAGCAAGACCTTTCACGATAAGAGACAACCGACGTGGTGTACCGTATGTTGCGATGCTTTCAAAAGGAAGATGGGCATCATTTAATTTTGTTTCAGCCAATTGTTTCAATTGACCTAAGATATTAGGCATAAAGCCGGCAGGAATTTCTTCTGCACCGATTTCAAATAATAAATCCTTTGCCATCTTATTTATCTCCTTTCAAAAGTGGGAAACCTAATTCTTCGCGTTTAGCAAGGTATTGTTGTGCACAAATACGAGCTAAAGCACGTACGCGGCCGATGAAAGCAGTACGTTCACTGATGGAAATAGCGCCACGGGAATCAAGCAAGTTGAATGTGTGGGAACATTTCAATACATAATCGTAAGCTGGTAATACATAACCGGCTGCACAAACGCGTTTTGCTTCTGCTTCATACATATCAAATAATTTGAAAAGCATATCTGTATCTGCTAATTCGAAATTGTAAACGGATTGTTCAACTTCGTTAGCATGCCAAACGTCGCCGTATGTAACATTTTCATTCCATTTAAGGTCATATACGTTTTCTACGCCTTGAATGTACATAGCCAAACGTTCTAAACCGTATGTAATTTCTACAGACACTGGTTTACAGTCGATGGAACCAACTTGTTGGAAATATGTGAACTGAGTTACTTCCATACCATCAAGCCATACTTCCCAACCAAGGCCCCAAGCGCCCAATGTTGGAGATTCCCAGTTATCCTCTACGAAACGGATATCGTGATCTTCCGCATGAATACCAAGAGTTGCCAAGGATTGTAAGTATAATTCTTGGATATTATCTGGAGAAGGTTTCACAATAACTTGGAATTGATGATGTTGGAACAAACGGTTTGGGTTATCACCATAACGACCGTCTGCTGGACGACGAGAAGGCTCTACATAACATACAGCCCATGGTTCAGGACCAATAGCATGTAAGAATGTAGCAGGGTTCATTGTACCTGCGCCTTTTTCGATGTCATATGGATTTTGAACGATACAACCTTGATCGCTCCAGAATTTTTGTAGATTTAAAATAATCTCTTGAAATGTCATTGCTGCCTCCACTTTACACAACCGACATAAAATCAACCATTTCGTTACAAACAAAAAAGTCCCTGTAACGAAAAACGTTACAGGGACGAGTATACCCGCGGTTCCACCCTATTTGGCTTGCGCCCTCTTTTTTCTATGTTGGCCTTTACTAACAGATACCTGCGTTCCTGCCAATGCTCTACAGCGCCTTCAACCAAATGTGAGCTTACACCATCCTCACTCGCTAGAGAGGTTTACTACTCTGCTTCATCGCATATATTATACACAATATTGTAGCAATATAGAGGGATTAATGTCAAATCCACTAAACAAAATAATTATTATAAAATTTCTAATTTATTTTCTTTGAGCATTTTTATTTAAATAGATTTATAAAGCCAATCATTTTTATCAAATCTCTTAGGTTGTTTATTTGTTATTTCATCTATAATTAATTGTTCATCTTCTGTAAAATCATCAATAGAGGAATAAATATATAGTCTATCACCATATACTTTTTGGAGGCTATATATACTGCTATCATCAATACTGTAAGCACCATCTATATGGGTAAAACCTTTATAATTCGGTAAAATCTTAATACTACCGTTAGGTAGAGTATTAAGAATTAAAATTCCATAATCTCCATATGTATAAATATAAGGGTATTCAGCGGCAAAACCTTTAATATCTCGATTTAATCCTATTTTATATTTTTGATCAACAATAGAGTTTATAAACCACTGATACCTAAAAGAATAACTAATAATACCTAAAATTGATATTAATACTATAAAAGTAAGTACATAAAATAAATATTTTTTGCTCATTTTATAATCTTTCTCTAACTGCTCTTCCACTAACCGAAAATGGAATATCATGAAACGTTTAAGACAATGAAAGCAAGTCTAAATATATATCCCATAAATATACTCCATAAATATAAATATTAAAGCGAATACTAATACAGCTAAGACAAATAATGTTAAGAAAGTACGAGTCAGAATCCATCCTCTTTTTTCATACTCAGTTAGTGTTCCAGCTTTATTTTTACGCCATAAATTATAAGCACCTAAAACACATATTCCAAATATAAAAATTACATTAAAATCCTCAATGATTTTAGGTAAACCAATATATGATTTTATAAGAATACATATAAAGAAATAGTTTCCAATTAATGCTAAAAGAGTTACTTTCCATGTACCCCAATATTTAAACATAAGATAGTTAAAACTTAAGAGAGAAAATATAGCTGCTATTTGTTTTTCCATTCGTCTGCTTTCTAAGAAGATATTACAACCATAAAATAAAAGTTTAATTTAATAGCATTATTAAATTAATGAAATATAATCCATAAGATAAACATGATTCCAATTATGTATATATAATTTTCATTACGTCCATCTTTATATGTACTAGATTCCTTTTTCTGGATATTTCTAATGAAATCTTTAAAAAAATGAATTACTAGGACTGCACCTAATGGATAAAAATAAGCATATCCCCAATTAAAGAACATATAGAAAATTAAAAAAACAATTCCAATCACTATACTTACTAAATTTGTAAATTTATATAAATGTGGGTATCGCATATTATTTACCCACTCTTGCTGCTTACGAGTTAAATTCTGTTGTAATACATTTTTATAATACGCACGAAGATCCCAAACCAAAATAAATAATACTACCCCAAAAGTATAATCAAACTTATTTATCATTTAGCAGACTTATCTCCTAACTAGCTTCAAATAACTCTTATATAAAATAACAGTCATGTTAAATCATATTAAAATATAGAATGTTTTATTCAAATAAATGGACAAAACCCTAACTATATAATGACTTTAGTGTTTTATAAATAGCTAGAATCATAGAAATGGATAACATCCATATAGGAACATTATTTGAATACATCCATATAAAACTAATAATAGAACCTATAACCCAAACTCCCAAAAATAACCAACCATAAATACTCTTTTTCGCGATAGGTATACCAACTAATTTATTGTGAAATCCTAAAATAAATAATATACATACAATTAATCTCGAATTATACTGATTTATCCCTCTTCTATATATCCGTCCAACAATACGACGGCCACGAATTAATGGTATTAATAGCACTCCACCCATAACTAATATTGGAATAATAAATATATAATCTATATTTGGGGCAGTTGCTTCAATAGCATTGACTGTTATTGTAATTGATAAAAGAATTGTACCAATTATTCTAAATCTTATTAAATTTAATAACTTAACTATTCTAATCTTCATATATTATTATCCAATTTCACTTATTTATAAAATTTACGTTTCATAAATCAGTAGGATCTAGTAACCCAAGTGTCACGATCATATCTTGGTTTGGAGTCCTTCTTAGTTATCTCAGATATAATCTTTCTTTCATCTTCTGAAAATTGATCAATACTTTCTAAAATTATAAGTTCATCACCATATGCTCTTTGTAAAGACTCTAAATTACCATCTCCTGGAGATTCAAATGTTTTACTAAAGCCTTTATGATTTGGAATGATACGTACTGTTCCATAGGGTAATACGTTAACAACAACTATACCGAAATCACCATTAGAGTATATATAGGGAAAATCTGTAGCAAAACCAGTCATATTTTTATTAAGTCCTGTTTGTTTACCATAATCTACAAGAGAGGTTATAAATATTTGATATTCGTATATTCTAATTCCAACAAACAGTAAAATAATTAGTAGTAACGACAAAACTACTGAAGAAGTTATCTTTATGAACTTTCTAATGGGCATAAAAACACCTTAATTCTTCTGATGTAAACACAAAAGATATATTGATTACTTTATATTGTAAAGTTTTTTTGAACTTACACTATTTATATATCTAGAATTGCTTTCAATATACCAACGAATACTAACCAACTAACAAAACCTGCACCGTAAAAGTCATAGTGTATCTCAGCACCAGTCATAAAATCATAAGTCATTCCATATATAATGGATGTCAATGAAAATAATGCAAATGCATAAAAAAATAATTTTTTCATAATATTCACTTCAATAATTCCCAGAGTAGAAAAACTATTCCAATAATACTGAAAGAAACAACTATAATAATAGACAAAGAATTATTTATATCAAAATATATTTTAGATATCCCTTCCAATGTTCCTTTCTTATAACGATAATAAAAAATATATTCACCAGCCAAAATAAGAAGTAATGTGCATAATATATTGATTTTTTCAATACCATTAATATGCTCATACATAGAATAAAGATTTAATCCTCCCCATATATTACTAAATAAAAAAACAATGATAAATTTTTTGAGATTATTACGTTGATTTTTAATTAACATATAGTTAGATAGTAGTAAACCAATAACTATATACAGTGTCGCATCTGAATGGAATAAATTGCTATACATAAAGGTATACTTTCTATTAGTTAACAATTAGTAACTTTTTCAAAAACTGTTTAATAAAATTTTAAACCACCTACCAAAGATAATCAATGTATCTTCGATAGGTGGTTTATTTTATTCACCCTTAGCAATACGATCTAAGAGTTCAATATAGCTTTCTTTGTTTAATGCTGGTGTAAAGTTGTCTAATACATCTTTAGCGCCTGCTGCGTCATCATATAGTAAGTCTACAATTGTCATAGCCAAGGCTTGTGCCGTTTTGATGTATGCTACATCAGGTACAGAGATTTCATATTCTGCACTGTGTAATACGCCACTAATGCAACCAACCCATGGATGGATAACCGGCATCAAGTGAGATACGTCCCCCATATCTGTACTAGCTGTAATATGTGGACCTTGATATACATTGGCTTCACCAAAGATAGGATTTGAATTTTCTCGTAATAATGCATTCATACGTTCATCATTACGCATTGGTAAATAACCAGGTAGGTCTTTGATAACACATGTAGCTCCTACTGCATCACCACCGGCTTTTAAGGCGCGATTGACACGATGGTTACCATCTACAATAGCTTGAATATTAGAGGCACGTACATAACTTTCAACTTGTACATAATCAGGTACACAGTTTACCAATGTACCGCCTTGATTAATGATTGGGTGGAATCTGAAATAATCGCTTTCTTTGAAAGTTTCACGAATTGAGTTAACCCCCATAACACCCATCAAAGCAGCATTAAGAGCATTGATACCTTCATGAGGTGCTTGAGCCGCATGAGCCACCTTGCCGTGATACTCAATCAGTTTAGATACAAAACCATTGGATGTACTACCAAGCCCCATTTCACCAGCTGAAGTTTTGGCAGTCTCCACATGCATTTGCATAGCCATATCGATATCGTCGAAAGCACCTTCATAGATGAGCTGTTGTTTGCCGCCCATATACTTGAATTTTCCTTGCTCACGCAATTTATTGCGGTAATCAATTTCAATCATTTCCTCTGCAGGAACAGCAAATAATACGACATCACCAGCTAGCTCATCCATCACCGCTTGTAAGCCCATAGCGACAGCAAACATATTGGTAATTTGTACATTATGACCACAGCAATGGGCAGCCCCTGTTAAATCATCGGCACGAGGATGGCGAGGACAGAGAATGGCATCTAATTCCCCAACCATGGCAACCGTATATTTACTATCTCGGCCTTTCATTCTACCTTTTACACCTGTCAATGCATGGCCAGTAGTATAAGAAATGCCAAGTTCATCAAACATAGCTTGAACCTTTTTAGAGGTTTTTACCTCTTTAAATCCCAGCTCAGGTTCAGCCATAATAGATTCTGCTAATTCTCGTAAACGCGGTTGTGCATCAACAATAGCTTTACAAACACGTTGTTTTACTTCTTCCTTTGTCATACGGCTCATAATATCTCCTTTATAAAATCGACCGTATAAAATACGGTCGATCATGTCATCATGATATATAGATATCTTCTAAAATATAAATCTATAATTATATCTTAACATAATTTAGACATCTAACATTATGATTTAGTATTAAATTAAACCTTCTAAATGAAGTACTAATTGTGCTAATGCTGTTGCACAGATGAAAGTACCTGCTGTTACAGCTAGTGCAACAGGAATAATGCGCCAAGATAAGCGGCGGAATGTACCAAGGTCTTTCCCTAAGGATAAACCTGCATAAGCAAGTACTGGTGTTGTAGTAGCAAGGAATGTAACTTGGCTAGTTTTAGCAATGATCCATTCTTGGCCAGGCATACCTGGTAAGGATGCAATAACACCAACTAAAGATACCCAGAATACCATAGGTAATTTATTAGCATATGGTAAATTAGAGATCAAAGCGCCAATTGTAGCAAGAACTGCCAAGATAGCTACACCAACTAAACTATCGCCAAATAGATGTTTACCATCCATTACATTACCTACTGCAGTGATGATAGCAGCAATACAGATAACGATGACAAATTGTGTTAATTTTTCGCTTTTACTCATGATGTGCTACCTCCTCTGCTAAATCTTGTTCACGGGTACGACCTGTAAAGAAATTGTATGTTTTTTCCATAACTGGTAAAGAAACAAATAGACCAAAGTATACGCCTAGAACAGTAGTCAACAAGTTTGCCGCCCCAGCAAGAGCCATAATTTGTTGTTCATAATCTGGATATACTGCAATGATTGGAGCTGTAGCGGCAGCCATCATACTAGCACTACCTACGCCAGCGCCCATAGCCAATGCCAATGGATGGAACCATCCAGATTGTGCCAACATACCAGCCAATACGGAAGACCACATAGCACCGATAAGAACACCACAGATGTACATACCCATAACGCCCCGGCCCTCAGGAGAGCTAAAACCGAATTTATCAATAATAATCGCTACATTCGGCTCACGGTCTACAGAGTAACAAGCACCTACTGCTTCTCGACGCATACCTACTAATAAAGCTACTGGTAAACCAAATACAATAGTACCAAAGAAATGACCAAGCTCTTGTAATAATAATGCCCAGCCTGCACTTGTAAGAATACCAAGATTTGGACCAATACCTAAACCTACTTTTACCATCAAGATCATAACGGCAATACCGATATAATCTGCAGATTTTTCCATCTGTTTAATAGTAAGAATTTTAAACTTAGGAATAGAAATTAATAAACCTAGAACCAATGTGTACAATAATGGCAATAATACAACGGGACCTAATTTTTTTATGCCTATAAATTCAGCGACTACAGTTAGTACGAGCGCTAGAAAATGTATTTTGAGATTTCCCAAAAGCTGCATAATGACCTCCTATAAAAACATATAATATAACATTGTTATATTATAAATAATTGTTATTAAAAGTGTCAACTACAGATGCACATATGTCTATTAGTATTATATTTTTTCATACGTGTCTTGAGATACAGAAAATATATACTAGTTATGCTTACTAGAAAATGATATCTCCATTCAACATCTCATAACATATAAAAAAGCAGTTTGATTTCTCAAACTGCCTTTTACTATCATTAAATTATGGAATTTAAAAACTTAACGCTTTGTAATGGTTTACCGATTTCTTGCTCACAGTATGCAAATAGTAGTTTTTCTAGTTCCTTCCATATTGTTTTGGGAAGTTCTATAGGCGTGTCTTCGCCCCACTGGTAAGCGAGAATTTGAGGTAATCCAACTTTCACAGAACGCGAAATGCTAAGATTTGTTGTTTCTTTCACCTGTATCCAGAATGGATCAATACCATCTTGATGTGAAAAAGCATTAGCACTAGGCACAACCCCTGCGAGGGATAGTAATTGCCAGCCTAGCATTATCGTTCCTAGCTGTACATTGCGGCGCCGTATTTGCTTGGAATAGTTTACAACGGTATCAAACACCTTGCGATCTACATCATACATTGCAAATAGTTCTTGAATGAGCTCACTAGCCACTGCAGCATAAGCAATATTATCTAAATTTACATCTAATGATTCTACCACATAGGACCCATCAATCTGTGTAACATTTACATATTCACCATCAGGTACGACCGTTATATACATGGCACTAAAAGGACGTAAATAGGAACTGTTACGCATAGTCATCATACGCTTATGCGGGTATGGATGCACGAATGAGTCCTAAGCTAGGTGTGATAAAAGTAAATACAGAGTATAGCTTATGTTTTTTTCGACTAATGACGATGGCAGGTATGTTAAAACCACCATTAAGCTTCTTCATGTTCTTCTTCCGTTGTTTCCTCTTCAGGTAAAGGTGTTACTTTAATACGGGATACGCGATAGCCTTGCATTTGTGTTACTTCAAAGGTATATCCCAATGCATCCACAGTATCACCAACGATTGGTGTCCGTTCTAATAGGCCAAATACATATCCCCCAATTGTATCAGAGTCGGAATCGTCGATTTCAACGTCCATCATTTCCTCTACTTCGTCTACGAGGACTTTGCCGTCAAATTCGAAGGAACCATCTGCATAAGCAATTTTAGCTGGTAAGTGTGGTTCATGTTCGTCTTGAATATCCCCAACGAGCTCTTCGATAATATCTTCAAGGCCTACAAGACCAACCATACCACCGTATTCATCTACAACAACAGCTTGATAGATACGACGAGTTCTCATGTATTGTAGCAGTGTGGATAACTTCATTACCTCTGGCACAGTTAAGATATCACGTTTTACATTACACAAATCTTTACGCGCTTGGTTAGGACGCTCCATGAGGTCCTTAATGTGAACTAAACCAATGATGTGATCCTTATCCTCCACACATAGAGGGTAACGTGTATGAGCTTTAGAACGAATAAATTTCATCGCTTCATCATAGCCGTCTTCAACGAAAATGCAGTCCACATCTTGACGCGGTACCATAACCTCTTTAGCTCTACGGTCTACAAAGTTAAAAACATTGTCAATCAACTCTGATTCCACTTGGTCTAGTTGACCTTCTTCATGGCTTCGAGAAATCATCATACGGATTTCTTCTTCAGAGTACACAAGATCGAGTTCTGTTAAATATTTTGTTTTGTAAAAGCCCAAAATAACGGTGGATATTTTGCTGGCAATCCAAATGAACGGATATACCAAACGACCAGCCGCTACTACGATACGGCTATAGGTATTTACATACTTTGTTGGGAACGATAAGCCCAATGCTTTAGGTACGATTTCACCAAAGATTAAAACAATTAAGCTAATTAATAACAATAAAAGTATATCTAGTACGAAGTGCATCCATGTACTATGCACATTAAATACCGCTACAAGTTGATCTACGATATTATCAAATACATAGGTACCTGTACCAGCAAGAGCTAAAATAAAGAATAAAATCAAAAACTGCGTCGTATTTAAAAAATACTCAGGGTTTTGATAGAGTTTTACTAAAAACTCTCTATCCTTCTCTAAAAGGATATCCATATCCTCAACATGCTCTTTACGAAGACGAGCAAAGGAGAACTTTGCGACCACAAAAAAGTTAATTAAAAATATACATACAAGACCAAACCCTATGGGTAACAGGCCATCTACACTATCCATCTTAAGTCCTTTCATACAATAGGGAAAACGAGTTAGTTTTTATTATAGCAAAAATTATTTTCTATAACCAAGTTCAGATAACATGCCGGATTTATTGCGCCAATCCTTTTTAACCTTAACCCAAAGGTCTAAGTACACCTTTGTAGCCAATAGTTTTTGAATATCTACACGGGCTTCAGCACCGAGTTGTTTCAACAAGGCACCTTTCTTACCGATGATAATGCCCTTTTGAGAGTCTCGTTCACAGTAAATAGTAGCACGGATATAGGTTGTACCATCATCACGCGTTTTCATTTCATCTACGTCTACAGCGATAGCATGAGGGATTTCATCACGTGTAGCCAATAGGATTTTTTCACGAACAATATCAGAAATGATAAGACGTTCTGGTTGGTCTGTAATCATATCTTCTGGGAAGTATTGTGGACCTTCCGGTAATGTTTCTTCTAATACATTTAGAACTTCATTTAGGTTCTCTTTATCCTTTGCAGAAATAGGAATAACCCCTGCAAATGGATATGCATCTTGATAAGACACGATAGCTTCTAAAAGCTCCTCTTTTTTTAGAGTGTCAATCTTGTTAACAACTAAGAAAACAGGAACCTTTACACGTTTTAATTGCTCTATAATAAAGTTGTCCCCAGGCCCTCGCGTTTTTCATTGCCTGCTACTACAAATAAAACAGCTTCCGTTTCTTTCAAGGACTCAATGGCAGCATCTACCATGAATTCACCTAATTTATGTTTTGGCTTATGTACACCTGGTGTATCCATGAAAACGATTTGTTTTGCCTCATCTGTATATACACAGATAATACGGTTACGCGTTGTTTGAGCCTTATCGGATACAATAGCGATTTTGTCGCCAATAAGGGCATTAATTAATGTAGATTTACCAACATTAGGGCGCCCTACAACGGCAACAAAGCCAGATTTAAAATGTTCGTTCTTATTCATTATATGGTGCATCCTCCCGCACATAACCGAGATTACCTAAGATAAATTCTTCTTCAGTACGCATCTCTTTTTTATCTTCGTCGTTCATATGGTCATAGCCTAAGATATGTAAGCAACTATGAGTTGTTAAATACGCTAATTCCCGTTCAAAGCTATGTCCATATTCGATAGCTTGTTCATGAGTGCGCTCTAAGGAAATAATCATATCGCCAAGTAAGTGATGTTCCTCTTCACTGCCTTCGTAGTCATCCCCTTCATTTAAGGGCAAAGGACAATACATCGGTAGGTCTATCGATTCCGCGATATTCTTTGTTAAGCTCGTGAATCTTAGCATTATCGCAGAGTAAAATACTCATTTCATCTTCTTCAAGACCATATACGCGACTCACTTCATCACAGACCTTGCGTATAACAGCCTCAATATTGGAATCCTCTTGAATTCCTTCATCATAGCTAATATTTATATACATGCTTATCCTTTCGCTACATGCTCTTTAGATGCTGCGTTAGTTTCCGCAGTCTCACCAGCTAACTTACGTTCATGATACTGATCGTAAGCTTTTACAATACGACCAACTAAATCGTGACGAACAACGTCTTGATCGCTAAAGTAAACCATATTAATACCAGGTACATGACGCAATACCTTTTCAGCCTCGCCAAGACCAGACACAACACGTGGTGGCAAGTCAATTTGTGTCTTATCACCGTTGACTACCATTTTAGAGTTGTTACCTAAACGTGTTAAGAACATCTTCATCTGTTCAGCCGTCGTATTTTGAGCTTCGTCTAGAATAACGAAGGCATTTTCTAAGGTACGACCACGCATATATGCTAATGGTGCTACCTCGATAGTACCACGTTCCATAAAGCGTTGTACTTGCTCGATACCAAACATTTCATGTAATGCATCATAAAGAGGTCTCAAATAAGGATCTACCTTGTCTTGTAATTCACCAGGTAGGAAGCCTAATCGTTCACCAGCCTCTACAGCAGGACGAGTCAAAATAATTTTATCTACATTGCGGTTTTTTAAATAGAATGCGGCTAACGCTACGGCTAGGAATGTTTTACCTGTACCGGCAGGGCCTATACCAAAGGTAATGGTAGTTTTTACGGATGCTATCAACATAGTATTTCTGACCTTCCGTTTTAGGCGTAATATTTTTACCGCGCATGTTAACGGATAAGGTATCTTCAAACATAGTATGTACAGCATCAGCTTTACCGTTCGCTACGAGTTTCGCCGCAATACGAACTTGGGACTCAGTGATGGTACTGCCTTCACGATATAAAGAATACCAGTTCCTCTAACGTACGATACAGAGCCTCTACTTGCTTTTCATCGCCCTTGATAACCACAGTATCCCCGCGTGCCACTACATCTACAGAGATGACTTCAAGCATCATATGCAAATATCGATTATGTTGACCTAGTATGGATTGTGCTAGGTCATATGTAGGAAATGTAAATACTTGTTCGCTCATACAACCTCCTAATCTATAAACTTACGAACAGCTTTGCCGTTTAAATAATCACATAAATCACCTTGATGGGCATCCAGTTCGTCTAATTTATCATCAATTAAATCTTGAACACGCCACCACCCCATGGACCAGTTCGTAAATAATGTATTATCTTCAGGCGCTCGCCCAACAAGACGCTGCAGTACAATGTCAGGGTGTAAATGACGGATAAAGTTGACTACACGGTCAGCATATTCTTCTGCACTGATTAAGGTGAACTGACCTTCTTGGTACCACTTAGCCATCAATGTATTTTTCACAATATATAAGGCATGTAATTTAACTTGATCTACGCCAAGAGCTGACAAGATACGGGCTCCTTCGATGGTATCTTTCATAGTATCCCATGGAAGATTTACTATCATATGGGTTGTTACATTAAATCCATATCTCTTAATGCGTATTACAGCATCAATAAACTGAGCTAAATCATGACCCCGATTAATTTTCTCTAATGTATCATAATTGACCGTTTGCAATCCTAATTCAATATAGATATCCTTTTGAAAGCGATCTCTGATATCTGCCAATATGTCTAAATATTCATCGGCAATACAATCTGGTCGCGTCGCAATAGCAATACCTACGGCTTCGTCGATGCAGCCTTGCTCCATATAGCTTTTAAAATCATCAAGTCCCAAATAGGTATTACTAAAGTTTTGATAATAAGGTATAAATTTTTTCGCCTTATATTTAGGACCTATGTGAGCAATGTTTTCCTCTAATTGCATGCGCACTGTCATCCAAGCAGGACGATTTTCATAGCCCGCACCGATTTCACCACAGAAGGTACAGCCCCCTACGCCGGCCGAACCATCTCGATTAGGACATGTCAGCGGCAAGGCCACAGGCAATTTATAAACCTTTTCCCCATAGGTTTCTTTATAATATTTAGATACCATGCGGTATCGTTTTGGTCTCGTTGTATCGGTCATAACACTCCTATTTAACTAACCAATCATCGCTTATTATGTAATATCTCAACTATCAAAAATTACTATTTTTATGTTACTAACAAGCCTCTATTTCAGGACGTATAAATGGTTTTACCTCTTTATTAACGTCAATCACTACTGTAAATGGTGTATTTGGTACATTTTCTATGCCTAAAATATGTGCCGTATCTTCAGACATTAGCATTTCTACATATTGTTGGCGAATTTTACGCCATTCTTTGAAAGTATAGTTTGGAATATACTGAGATGCAATCTCTTCGTTGCGCCAGAATGCTTCCCCTTCTTGTAAAAGCTCTTTTGTTTGTTTTGGTAAGCCAACGGCTTCGCTGCGAACCTTACCTCGATAGCTAACAAGTGTATCGTACTGTAATAGTTCGGCTGCAACCTTATCGCCTTTAGACAAAAAGAAATTATACAAGAACTCAATTTGGTCGATATCTTTCAAATTAACCTTATGATTTCCAGCATCGAGCCAAGCCTGTGTCATTTCACAGAAGTAGGTGAAAGCATCTTTTTTAGACTCCACTTTAGAAGGATCATACTTTTTCATAGGCGGAACATGATTTGTTACTGTATCCTCACCAGTAATAGATGTATCAGTATGTTCCTTAATAAGCTTGCTACCAATAAAGCCAAAGACAGTTCTAAAACGCTCACTATTATAGAAGCGTTCAAATACATCTTCAAAGTGTTTTAAGAAGCGTATATCTTTATAAGGTAATACATGGGTACTCAAAACTTCGTAAGGTGCTAAAGGATCACTAATATATTGGTATTCCTCCATGCGGCGTACACCAGAGCCTTTTAATAGTTTTAAGAAACCTATTTGTAGCGCGTGAGGTTGTAAGCTAAAAAGATCATTAAAGGATAAACCAAATCGCGCTTTATTTTCATGAGGTAAACCTACAATTAAATCCATATGCACATGGGTACGACCGGCCTCAATAATAGGACGGATAGCCTTTTTGAATGTACGGCCAATCGTTATATCGGTTAATAGCATCTAAGGTCTTTTTATGTGTACTTTGTACGCCCACTTCGATTTGAATACGCCCTGGTGGTGTTTCACAGAGAATATTTGTTTCCCATTCTGTCATGAGCTCAGGTTCCATTTCCAAATGGAAGTTCGTCTCTGTATCTGCATCACGCATAAATTCCATTAGCGGACGATGATGATGTGGTGCACAGTTAAAAGTACGATCAACAAATTTAACTTGCTTTACCTTATGATCGATAAACCATTGTAACTCTTTTAATGTTCTTTCTTGTGGGAAGAAACGTACCGTATTCTTATTACCAGATAAGCAGTACTGACAGGAGAACGGACATCCGCGAGAGGATTCATAGTAGATGATTTTATGTTCTAAATCGACCATATCCTCTTCTACGTACGGGAATGGAATAGTACTAAGATCTTTTACCTCTACAGCCTCGGTAGAGCCCATAAGTTCGCCTGAAATATGACGTCCTCGTACCCCAGGAATTTCTTCTTGTAAACCATCCTTACCATTTTGTAATGCACTAATAAGTTGATAAAAGGCTTCTTCCCCTTCACCTTGTACTACATAGTCTACAGCATGGCATCGATGTAAGATTTCATCCGCTGTAAACGACACTTCTGGTCCACCTAAAATGATCTTAATATCTGGTCGAACAGCTTTCACCATGTCCACCACATGTAAGGTCATTTCGATGTTCCAAATATAGCAAGCAAAGCCCAATACATCTATATTGCGCTCTGTAATATCGCTAAGAATATGTAAAACAGGCATATTAATAGTATATTCTACTATATCGTATGCCTGTCCGTGAGCCTGCCCGTAGGCTTTGAGATACCGCAAAGCCAGGGAGGAATGTATAAATTTTGAGTTTAATGTGGATAAAACTACGTTCATAGGTCCCCTTTATATCATCGAATGGCTCAGCCACCGTCTAGTCATAATATATATTATACCATTAAAAGAGGCCAAAGATAAAGGAAACAATAGCACCCACTAAAATGACAACCCCTACTACAGAGAGGATAATGCCACCGAAGAATACAACAGCTGCTAAAACAACAGCTAATATGATAATCAAAATGATGCGACTTAGCCAACTCGTACTATTAAAGCTATACACCTTAACATGAGGGCCATATTGATTGTACTCTTCACCGCGTTGATACTCTTCGTTCATATTACTAGGTGTAGAGTCCACATGAACAGAGTCTCCTACCTCTTCAATGGTTACACCATCAAAGTCACGGCGTTCATCATCAGATAATACCCGTGTATTTGGCTCTCCAAAGTGAGCATTACTACCAAAGCTATCGCTACGTTCATTATTTCTATATGTATTTTGATTGTTATTTGTATTGTGTTGATCAGACATCGTTACGTCCTTTATATGACCAAAAGAATAATTAATTTTATACAACTTATTATACCATATTTTTCTGATAAAAATGCAAATAAATATCCCCTATAGATATGAATTCATATATCTATAGGGGATATTTTTGTTTGTATTGCTTATGTGACTATAGGCTAACGGGCAAATTAGTCTTTCAAGTATTTTTGAAGCAATTGATTTACCATACCTGGGTTAGCACGGCCTTTAGATTCTTTCATAACTTGACCTACTAAGAAACCAATAGCCTTACCATTGCCACCTTTGAAATCTGCCACTGGTTGTGGATTATTAGCAATAACTTGCTTAACGATTTCTTCAATAGCACCAGTATCTGTGATTTGAACAAGACCTTCTTCTTTTACGATAGTATCAGCATCCTTGCCGGATTCCCACATGGATACGATAACTTTTTTCGCAATTTTACCAGAGATTGTACCTTTATCGATAAGGGCAATCATACCAGCCAAGTTTTCTGGGCTTACTTTAGATTCAGCGAATGTTAAACCACTTTCATTAATCATCTTGGACAAGTCACCAAGCATCCAGTTAGCCACAGTCTTAGCATCTGCACCTGCTTTTACAGTAGCATCTAAGAAATCTGCAGTTTTACGAGATACAGTAAGGATTGTTGCGTCTTCACGAGACAAACCATATTCAGATACAAAGCGTTCAATCTTAGCATCTTGCAATTCAGGTAGCGCACGACGTACTTCTTCAATTTTTTCGTCCGTAATTACAATTGGTACCAAGTCTGGTTCAGGGAAGTAACGGTAATCGTTTTCTTCATCTTTTCTTACGCATACCAATAGTAATGCCTTGAGCATCATCCCAAGTACGTGTTTCTTGATCTACTTTGCCGCCAGCTTCGATCAACTTAGCTTGGCGCAAGGCTTCATATTCAACAACCTTTTGAATAGCTGTTAAGGAGTTAACATTCTTAGTTTCTGTACGCGTACCAAACTCTTTAGTACCGCGCAAACGTACGGATACGTTACAGTCACCACGCAAGGAACCTTCTTCCATACGACCGTCAGATACTTCTAAGTATTGCAAGATGGAACGTAGTTTTTCAACATAGGCTCTCGCTTCTGCGCCGGAACGAATATCTGGTTCGGATACGATTTCAAGAAGAGGTACACCAGTACGGTTATAGTCAACATTAGAAGATTTAGAATCGGAAATAGTGTTACCACTATGAACGAGTTTACCAGCATCTTCTTCCATGTGAATACGCGTAATACCAATGCGTTTAGTTTCACCATTTACTTCAATGTCTAAATGACCATTCAAGCAAATTGGCAAATCATATTGAGATGTTTGATAGTTTTTAGGCAAATCAGGATAGTAGTAGTTTTTACGGTCAAATTTATTAAAGTTTAGAATTTCACAATTCAATGCTAAACCAACTTTGATAGCAAATTCTACTACTTGTTTATTTAACACAGGCATAGCACCAGGTAAGCCAAGGCATACTGGGCATACATGTGTATTTTGATCGCCGCCGAATTCAGTGGTACAACCACAGAAGATTTTAGACTTAGTCTTAAGCTCTGTATGAACCTCTAAACCAACGACTGTTTCGTATTTACTACTCATAGAGAAACCTCCCCAGTTGGTGCTACTAATTGACAATCTGGACGTGCTTGTTCAAATGTGAAAGCAGCACGTAATAATGTTTCTTCACCCATAGCAGGGCCAAGTAATTGTAAGCCGATTGGCAAATTATTGCTACTCATACCTGCTGGGATGCTAATACCTGGAATACCTGCAAGGTTTGCTGGTACTGTACAGATATCTTCTAAGTACATTGCCAATGGATCATTAGCTTTCTCACCAAATTTGTAGGATGTATTAGGTGCAGTTGGTGTCAAAATCAAATCCACCTTGGAGAATGCTTCGTCAAATTCGTTTTTAATAAGACGACGAACTTTCAATGCTTTTAAATAATAAGCATCATAGTAACCAGCGCTCAATACATAAGTACCTAACAAGATACGGCGTTGTACTTCAGGACCAAAACCTTCTGTACGAGTTTTAGTAGACATATCTACTAGATTATCTGCAGATACGCGCATACCATAGCTTACACCGTCATAACGAGCCAAGTTAGAGCTAGCTTCTGCCAATGCGATGATATAGTATGCAGACAACGCATATTTAGAGTTAGGTAAAGAAACCTCAACGATTTCAGCACCCAATTTTTTATATGTTTCGATAGCTTCTTCAATAGCTTTACGAACTTCGCTATTGAGACCTTCGCCAAAGAATTCTTTTGGTACACCGATTTTTAGATTTTTTACATCATTTACAAGAGCTGTAGTGTAATCTACACGAGCACCTGGAATGGATGTGGAGTCTTTCTCATCATGACCAGAGATTGCATTTAATACTAAAGCAGCATCTGTTACATCACGAGTAATAGGTCCAATTTGGTCCAAAGAGGATGCGAAGGCAATTAAGCCATAACGAGATACATTACCGTATGTTGGTTTTAAGCCTACAACGCCACAGAAGGATGCCGGTTGGCGAATAGACCCACCTGTATCGGAGCCAAGAGCCCAAATAGCAGACCCGCTGGATACAGCTGCTGCACTACCGCCAGAAGAACCGCCTGGTACGCAATCAGCATTCCAAGGGTTAGTCGTTTTTAGCTAATGCAGAGTTTTCTGTAGAACCACCCATAGCAAATTCGTCCATGTTAAGTTTACCAAGACTAATGTAATGATTATCTTGTAAACGTTCAATAACAGACGCATTGTATGGAGGTACAAAGTTCTCTAACATTTTAGATGCACATGTTGCAGGTTCATCTTTAATACAAATATTATCTTTAATTGCACCAGGAATACCTGCCAATGGGGAAATAGCTTCACCTTTAGCAATTGCTTCATCTACAAGCTTAGCTGTAGCCAAAGCACGACCATGAGAATCGGATAAGTACGCATGTACAGTCGGTTCCACTTTCGCTTTATGTGCAATAACAGCATTCGTCAATTCAACAGCGCTGATTTCTTTATTCACTAGTTTCTTGTGTAATTCATGAATTGTTGCCACAGCGAAACCTCCTATTCTTGTACAACACGAGGTACTTTAAAGTACCCATCCTCTGCTTCTGGAGCATTGGATAAAGCTAAATCATGATCGAGGGATGGTTTTGTTTCATCCTCTCTAAATACATTGTGCAATGGTACTGCATGAGCCATAGGCTCCACACCATCAAGTTCTAATGCATCTAGTTCAGCAACATAAGTCAAGATGTCGGACAACTCTTTTTCTACATGTGCCATATGTTCTTCCTTAACTTCCAAGCGTGAAAGTAAGGCGATTTTTTTAATTTCCTCTTGGCTGATTTTCATCGAGACACATCCTTTCATAATTATTTATTATAAAGCAAATAATATATATTTTCAAAATATTGTAGAATGTATGTCTATTGGATTTCTCCAAGGTCCTTAAGTAGTTCTACAAATTCCTCTTCATTCATAACACGAATACCCAATTCATTTGCTTTAGTAAGTTTACTACCACTGTCTTCGCCAGCAATAACAAGGGTTGTTTTCTTAGAGACGGAACCTGTTACCTTTGCGCCATGAGCTTCAAGAATCTTACCAGCTTCACTGCGGCCCATAACCTCAAGTTTACCTGTAAGAACGACGATTTCCCCGTCCATTTGATTGCCTGTAGCTTCAACAACATCTACAGTCATCTTAAGTCCTGCCGCTGTTAAGCCTTCAATGATTTCTACATGAGCAGGATCTTGACGATATTCAACAATACTATCAGCCATTGTAGGACCAATCTCTTCTACTGCAACGAGTTCTTCCTTAGTAATAGTCATGAATCGTTCCATAGATTTCACAACACTTGCAATTGTTCCGGCTGCTTTAGATCCAATGAGACGGATGCCAAGGCCATACAATACGCGATCTAATCCACGAGTTTTAGAGTCTGCGATGGCTTTCACCAAATTCTCTGCAGATTTCTTACCCATCCGATCCATAGTAACTAGTTGATCTACTGTTAAATGATATAAATCAACCACATTAGCAATTAACTTGTTATTGATCAAGTTTTCTACAATGCTAGGACCAAGGCCATCTATATTCATAGCATCGCGAGATGCAAAATGGATAATTTGTTCCTTTTCAATGGCAGGACAATGTTTATTGGTGCAACGAACAGCGGCTTCACCTTCACGTCGGACTGCAGGAAATTCGCATACAGGACATGTTTTAGGAATTGTGAAAGGCACTTCAGAACCATTTCGTTTTTCTGGAACTACGCGGATAACTTCTGGAATAATTTCAGCCGCCTTGTGAATGATGACATGGTCACCAATGCGAATATCTTTTTCATTGATGAAGTCTTGATTATGTAATGTAACACGACTTACATTTGTACCGGATACGAATACAGATTCCAATTCACCAGTTGGCGTAAGAACCCCCGTACGCCCCACATTGATAGTAATATCCTTAAGAATGGTCTCTACCTCTTCTGGAGGATATTTGTAAGCTGTAGCCCACTTAGGATCCTTCGCAGTACTGCCAAGTACCTCTTGGTCATCAAAACCATTAACCTTAATTACCATACCATCTGTATCGTATGGCAACTCATGGCGCTTTTCACCCCAATAATTAATAGCCTCTATGACCTCATCAATTGTTTTGCATACGCGGTAATGAGGATTTACTGAAAACTTGAAAGTTTCTAGACTTTGTAGCAATTCCTCTTGGCTATGAATATTAGCCCCCACTTCAGAACCGATTGCATAGGCAAAGAATGCTAAATTACGACTAGCCGTAATGGCAGGATCTTGTTGACGCAAAGAACCAGCTGCTGCATTACGAGGATTTACAAAGGTTGGTAAGCCCTCTTCATCACGTTCTTCATTAATGCGTTTAAATTCGCTATGAGGCATATACGCTTCACCGCGAACCTCGATAAACTCTGGCGCATTTTCTAAGTATAAAGGAATGGACTTAATAGTACGCACATTAGCAGTTACGTCTTCACCAACGCGACCATCACCACGTGTTACGGCACGTACAAACATGCCGTTCTCATAGTGCAAATTAACAGCTAAACCATCGATTTTAAGTTCTACCACATAAGCAGAAGGCTTATGACCTAATTCCTTTTCTACACGCGACTCGCAAATGCTCGAACTTCATCAGCACTAAATACATTAGATAAGCTCAACATAGGGCGACCGTGAACGACCTTTTCAAAGGAACCTTCTACCTTCATGCCTACCCGTTGTGTGGGAGATGATGGCACAATATATTCAGGATGAGCCGTTTCTAAATCAACGAGCTCACGATATTTTTTATCATATTCAAAGTCACTCATTGTAGGAGCATCTTTTACGTAGTATAAATACTGCGCATGAGTCAGCTCTTGTTGTAACTCTTTAATTCTATCTTTCGGATTCATATTACATCCCTTTTACTGTGCAGTGACACTCTATACGTTCCATACAAGCAAGGTAAAGAGGTTAACTGCTATACATAAGTTTTATCCCTTTTTAACCGGTGCAAATTTAGCCATGACCACACGTACACCTTGTGTGGGGAATTCAATAGTTAGCTTCATACCAGCCCCTTCACCGGCAACGTTGATAACCTTACCATTGCCCCACTTGCTATGAATAGCCGTATCACCAACCTTCCAATCAGCAATCACTTCATTGCGAACGATTGGTTTTGTTACAGGGCGGCTGGTAACACTCATATGTTGTGGTACATGGCGCTTAATATCATCAGGTACTTTACGCTTAGCACGCAAACCATCTACTAACTCTTCTGGAATTTCATCGATAAAACGAGATGGTAAATAGCTGCTAGTCCGTCCAAATACGGTACGCGTAGTGGCATTAGAAATATATAATTCCTTTTCAGCACGAGTAATACCTACATAAGCAAGGCGGCGTTCCTCTTCAATTTCCTCAGGGTTCATCAAGGTGCGACTATGAGGGAATAAACCTTCCTCCAAGCCACCTAAGAATACAATAGGGAACTCCAAACCTTTCGCAGCATGTAATGTCATCAAAGTAACTTTAGACTCTTCTTGCTCGAAAGAATCAACATCATTTACGAGTGCTACTTGTTCCAAGAAGTCCTCCACTGTACCAGTTGGATTTGTATCTTGGAAGTCTTTAGCTACAGATAAAAGTTCACCGATATTCTCAGCACGAGCCTGATCTTGTGGATCTGTACTTTCTTCTAATTGTGCCAAGTAACCAGTTCTATCAAGAATGGCTTCTAAAATATCAAGTACCGTTTTATCTTCCATTTCAGCTACAAGAGTAAAGATAAGGATGCCGAATTCTTCTAACTTTTCCTTTGTCTTACCTTTAATCGTATCTACTAGATGCAGCTGTGTTAATGTCATAAACAAGGACGTGCCATTTGCACGAGCATAATCTTGTAGTTTTGCCACTGTAGTAGCACCAATACTACGCTTAGGTACATTGATGATACGCAATAAGCTCAAATCATCGAATGGATTATATAACACACGTAAGTAAGCTAAAACGTCCTTAATTTCTTTACGATCATAGAACTTCGTGCCCCCTACCATCGTATATGGCAGAGCCCGTTTAATCAGCGCTTCTTCAAGTACACGAGATTGAGCATTTGTACGGTACAAAATAGCCATATCACCATAAGGCACACCATGAATATCGTGCTTTTTAGCGATAGTATCGCCGATGAAAGCAGCTTCTTCATGTTCAGACTGAGCCGTAAAATGCTGAATTTTAGCCCCTTCTGTCTTATCTGTCCATAAATTTTTCTTAGGACGACCTTCATTATTTTCAATTACCGCATTGGCTGCATCAAGAATAATCTTTGTAGAACGATAGTTTTGTTCCAACTTGATGGATGTACAGTTCGGATAATCCTTTTCAAAGTCCAAGATATTTTGAATGTCTGCGCCACGCCATGCGTAAATACTTTGATCAGCATCACCTACAACGGCAATATTTTTCCAATGAGCGGCTAATAATTTAGCCAATAAATATTGAGCATGGTTCGTATCTTGATACTCGTCGATCATAACATAGCGGAATCGCTTGCTATATTTATCTAACACAGCCTCATTGGACTGCAATAATTTAACGGCTACTAATAAAAGATCATCAAAATCTAGAGCATTATTCTTACGCAATTCCCGTTCATAATACTCATATACATCAGCAACCTTTTGTTGGTAAAAGTCTCTTGCTTGCTTTCTAAAATCTGAGGCAAATAACAATTTATTTTTTGCATCAGATATGGCACCAATCATAGCACCTACAGGATAGTATTTATCGTCGAGGTTTAATGCTTTTAAAGCAGCCTTAATAACAGCTTGAGAGTCAGATGTATCGTAGATTGTAAAGTTACTGTTATAACCTAAGAAGTTATCTAATTCAAAACGCAAGAATTTCGCACAGAAGCTATGAAATGTGCTAAGCCAAATGCGATTAGCTACATCCCCAACAAGACCTTCTACACGGCTTTTCATCTCCTTAGCCGCTTTGTTGGTAAATGTAATCGCCAAGATTTCATATGGATTAACACCTTGAGCTAATAAATGTGCAATGCGAACGGTTAACACCTTTGTTTTACCAGATCCAGCACCAGCTAAAATCAATAAAGGGCCTTCCGTATGTTGAACGGCTTGTTGTTGCTCTTTATTTAAACCTGTTAGTAATGAATTCATCGGAACACCCCTATCGCCCTTACATATACTATAGTTTCATAATCATATAAATAGAGAAGAAGAACGTTGCAAGCAACGTTCTTTTCCCTTTGTATACTACTATACTATTTCATAGCACCAAGAATTGGTGGTACGATTTGTTTTTTACGAGACATAGTATTTGGCAAGAATACGCCATTGTCTTTAACTTCTTTTTCAAATGCTTTTGTTACTACTGCTTCCACATCACCACTGAATAATAATGTAGTGCTTTCATCAAGAATATTTGTAACCATAATGTAAGATGCATCATAGTTATTAGCGCTGCGAAGAGCCTCTAATGCAGCTACAAGTTCAGCTTGTTTAGCCAATACATCTGTTGTATCCATAACAGAAATTTGACCGATAGAAATTGTTTTACCTGCTTCGGAGAATTCCTTCATGTCTGTACGAACGATATCGTCATTAGTCAAATCAGAAATATCTGCACCAGCTTTTAACATATCAAGGCCATAGGACTCGATATCTACACCAGCGATTTCTGCCAATTTATGAGCCATTTCTTTATCTGTTTCAGTACATGTTGGAGAACGGAATAAAACAGTATCAGAAATGATAGCGGACAACATCAAGCCTGCAATAGCTTTAGGAATTTCTTGATTGTTTTCCATGTACAATTTAGTAATGATTGTATTGGAGCAACCTACTGGTTCTAAACGCATAAATACAGGACCATCAGTTTCGAAATCACCAATGCGGTGATGATCCACAACGCCACACATATTCATAGACTTGTAACCGTCAATGATTTGTTTAGATTCATTGTGGTCTGTTAAATATAAGTTACCACCTTCTGGAGCAAATTCTTCCCAATTCTTAACAATTTGAGGGTGTTCAAAACCAAAATGATTCAATACGTATGTTGTTTCTTTATTTGCTTCACCTGCACATACTGGAGTAGCTGGTGTGCCCATTTGTGTTAAGAAATTAGCAAAGGAAATAGCAGAACAAATAGAATCTGTATCAGGGCTTTTATGACCTGCTACATATGTTTTTACATCACTCATAATATACCTCTTTTATATAAATTTCACACTTAATATCGACTTACGTCAATCCGATTTTTAACTCTATTATTATATCATAAATTATATAAAAAAACACGCCACTACTAAGTAGTGACGTGTTTTTGTCATTCTACAAAATTATCTAATGTAAATGATTAGTCGTGATTTTTTTTACGGTTTGTCAACAAACCAGGTCCAAGTGTTTCAATGATGATGAACAGCATTGGAATGATAAAGATACCAAACAATGTTGCTGTTGTCATCCCTGCTACTACAGTAATACCCATGGATGTACGAGCACCAGAACCAGCGCCAGTAGAGATAGCTAATGGCAATACACCAAGGATAAACGCAAAGGATGTCATCAAAATTGGACGTAAACGAATTTTTGCAGCTTCGATAGCAGCATCAACAACGTTCATACCACGTTCGTCAACACGGATCTTAGCGTACTCGATGATTAAGATCGCATTTTTTGCAGCCAAACCAACAAGTGTTAAGAGACCAATCTGCATGTAAATATCATTAGCTAAGGAATATCTGCCTGTGAAGTTCAACAAGAATGGAACTAAAGAAGCACCAATCATACCAGATGGTACGGAGAACAATACGGCAAATGGAACCTTCCAAGATTCATACAAGGCGGCCAAGATTAAGAATACAAATACTAGACCTAAACCAAGAATCATGATGGTTTGAGAACCAGCTTTCAACTCTTCACGAGATTGACCTGCCCAGTCATATGTATAACCGGCTGGTAAAGTTTTAGCTGCCGCCTCTTTCAATGCATTAATAGCATCACCAGAGGAATAACCATTCGCTTGAGAGCCACCGATTTGTACAGCCATTGCATTATCAAAACGAGTAATACTAGATGGTGTACCAGTTTGTTCCTTCGTAATATAGTTAGATACTGGAACCATAAGGCCCTTGCTATTACGAACAGCTAGCATATTAAGCTGTTCCGCATTTTGACGGTAAGCGTCTTCAGCTTGAACTACTACTTTATAGTTTTTACCATATGTAGTGAAGTCATTGACTTGAATACTACCATAGAAACCTTGCAATGTAGTAAAGATATCAGCTAATGCCACACCATCTTGAGCCGCTTTTTCACGATTCACATCAAATTGTAAGGATGGTGTAGATGTATCAAAGGTAGTGTAAATAGATTGAATTGCTGGACTCTTACGAGCTTCTGCTAAGAATTCATTAGCACGTTCCGCCATAACTTGTGGGCTGTCACCAGCTTTGTTGATGATGTACATGCTGAAACCACCAGTAGTACCTAAACCTGGAATAGATGGTGGATTCATGGCAATAACTGTTGCTTCTGGTACCTTGTCAGCAGCAAAGCCAAATGTTTGACCAACCATGGCGTTGATAGATGTAGCTTGTGTTGTACGATACTTCCAGTCGGACATAGTAGCGAAGATTACACCTGCACTAGATTTTTGGCCGCCCCCTAAGAGGTCAAAGCCTGCTACAGTAAATACCTCTTGGAATAATTGCTCATCTTTAGGCTTTTCAGGATCATTCTTCCCTTCTAAGAAAGATGCAATTTTTTCAAGGGTTGCCATAGTACGTTCAGATGTAGCACCAGGTGGCTCATTAACGGCAATCATGTAGTAACCACTATCCTCTGCAGGTACAAAGGATGTTGGTAAGAAGTGGAATACTAAACCTGTACCACCAGCAAAAGATTAATAATGCAATAACAGTTAAGCTCAAACGATGGCTTAAACGAGCCAATTGGATACCATACCAATTGCTGAAACGTTCTAGGCCTGCATTGAATTTGTTTAACTGACGATGTACCCAGTCTTCGCGTTCTTTTGACGTGTGAGGTTTTAACATCGTAGCACATAGTGCTGGTGTTAATACAAGGGCGATAATCGCAGAAATAACAACAGATACAGCGATTGTTAATGCAAACTGTTTGTAAAGAATACCTGTCATACCACCCATGAAGGCAACTGGTACGAATACAGCTACCAATACAAAGGCGATACCAATTACAGGGCCTTGTACATTTTCCATCGCTTTAATAGCCGCCTCTTTAGGAGACAAACCATTATATTTTAATTCGTACTCTACCGCTTCTACTACAACGATAGCATCGTCAACAACGAGGCCGATAGCCAATACCATGGCGAATAATGTTAACGTATTGAGAGAAATCAAGTAATACGAAAGCCCCAAATGTACCAAGCAAGGATACTGGTACGGCAATCATAGGAATGATCGTAGATCTCCAAGATTGTAGGAACACATATACTACGATAAGAACGCGTAACAATGCTTCTACAAATGTATGCTCTACCTCATTAATGGAAGCACTTACGAATTTAGTATTATCTACAACCACGTTATATTGCATATCTGGTGGGAAAGATTTAGATTGTTCATCTAGTACCTTCTTAACATTCGCAATAGTTTCTAATGCATTCGCATCATTTTGTAAGGAAATAGCAAAACCTGCTACCTCTTTATGCGCGGACTTAGCAATAAAGTCATATCCTTTAGCACCAATTTGAATACGAGCAACATCTTTTAGATGCAATACCTTACCATTAGAGCTTTTAATAGCAATGTTACCAAATTGTTCAGGTGTCACAAGACGACCTTCAATTTTGATAGGATATTGGAATGCTTGTTCCCCATTAGTAGGATTTTGACCAACTGTACCTGCCGCAGCCTGTAAGTTTTGTCCCTTAATAGCTGCTGTTACTTCAGAAATGGTAACACCAAGATTTTGCATCTTCGCTGGATCCAACCAAATGCGCATAGCATAATCAGAACCGAACTCTTGTACAGAACCGACACCCTTAATGGCTTTAATAGCATCCATCATATAGTTGGTAGCATAGTTCTTTAAGAATGTAGAATCATAAGTACCATCAGGTGAGTTCAAGGAGAATACCATAGCCATATCACCAGAAGATTTAGTAGTTGTAACACCAACTGCTTGTACCTCTGCAGGCAATTGAGCAAGTGCTGCTTGTACACGGTTTTGTGTATTAACCGTATCCATATCCGCATCTGTGCCTTGATTGAACTGAACAGTCAAAGAGTAACTACCATTACTAGAGCTACTAGATGTCATATAGTCCATATCTTGTACGCCTACGATTTGTGTTTCAATAACACTGGCTACCGTATCATTAACAACTTGAGCCGTTGCACCTGTATAGGCAGTGTTTACACGAACTGTAGGTGGAGAAATTTGTGGATATCGAGCTATCGGAAGGTTCATCATAGAAATGAGACCTACCAAGGTAATAACAATGGCTATTACAATGGCAAAGATAGGTCGATTAATAAAGAATTTCGACACGATCTAGCCCCCTTCTATTTTGTAGCTTTTAATTGTTCTTTTGAAAGCAATTTAGCATTAACCTTCACACCGTTTTTAACCTTAGTTAAGCCATCAACGATGATTGTGTCTCCAGGTGCTAAACCGGCTTTAATAATTGTATCGCTACCACTTGTACCGCCAACTTCAACACTTTTTTGTTCTACTACACCATCAGCATTTACAACATAGATAAAGTTTTTATCCATGATTTGAAGAATGGCACGACTAGGAACAAGAATAGCATCTTTGAGTTTTTGACCAGGAGAAATCACTGTAGCAAACATATTTGGCAATAACAAATGATCAGGATTTGGGAAAGATGCTTTCAACAAAAGCTTACCAGTAGATTGGTCAAGACTTTTTGCTGCTTGAACAATAGTACCAAATTGGTTATAAGTATCACCATCAGCGAGTTTTAACTGAATATTTGGACCATTAGAATCATCGCCAGTTGGATTTTTCATGAAGTCAAGATATTCTTCTTCAGTCATGCTAAATTCAACAAAAATAGGATCAATGGAGTCAATTGTAACTAATGTTGTAGAACCTGCTTGTACAAATGTGCCCATATCGATATCATCCATACGTAATGTACCAGAATATGGTGCATATACCATTGTATCGCCATAGTTATCTTGAGCAATTTTTACGGATGCTTCGTATGCTTCATAAGCTGCCTTAGCTTGTTCTGCAGTGCTGCGTTGTGTATCTACACGTTGTTGCGCAATCGCGTCTTGTTGCGCCAATGTTTCATAACGATTAAGATCTACTTCAGCATTTTTTTAAGTTTGCATTAGCTTGAGCTGCTTGTGCTTCTGCATTAGCAAGACTAGCTTCGTACTGACGAGAATCGATACGATATAATGGCTGGCCAGCTACAACTTGCTCGCCGCCTTTAACAAATTTTTCAACTACGTAACCAGATACACGAGCATGTACAGCTACAGAGTTTTCTGCAACTACAGTACCAGCATAGGTTTGATTTACCTGTGCATCACTTGCAGTAATTTTGTAGGCATTGACACTCACGTCGCCTGCTTGCTGTTGATTGCTGCCACATCCAGCAACCATTACAGCGGATACAACGAGAGCCGCTAACATACGGGAATAACGGAACTTCATTATATGTACTCCTTTACACGAAACTAATCATTTATGTTACATAATTTCATATATATCTATATATATTTTACAGGATTCTATAGGCAAAGTCAATTTTTCGATACCTTCCACCTTTATAAACATAGATAAAATCTAAATAAACTCACATTCATTACATACAATAAAAAAGATAAAAACCATTGACTTTTATATTTTTTTGTGAACACTTTTCATAATTAAATATCTGTGCTCCGTGGTGAAATCATGGTGAAATTTCAAGCGAACAAATACGTATTTAAGCAGTCATATAGGAACACAAAAAAAGCTAGAAGATTAGGTAACTACTGCGTTTGTTCAGTAATCACGCCTCTTCTAGCTTTAGCTTTAATATTTGGTGGAGATGAGGGGAGTCGAACCCCTGTCCAAAAGTGTTGCCATATAGACTTCTCCGAGCACAGTCTATGATTGAGAGTCTCAGGTTGCTACCGCTCACAGACAAGCTACACAACCCCAGTTCATGTTGTCTCGCCTAATTCATATGAACAACTGAATTAAGCCAGCCTACGATTTGACGTCCATTCACACTTGGTAGGCACAAGTATGAGGGACGTAGCTTATGCAGCTAATGCAAAATTTTCTTCTGCGTTTAAATGTTTTCCCACCGTTTAACGGCCTCATGGAACGCCGACTCGCTATCTATACCACACGCACCCCTGTCGAAACCTTTACATCCCCGTGCGTCGGTCTCATAATTATAAGCCTATTTAGTATTACTGTCAATTCAACCAAAACTTCTCTAGACCAACATTCTTACTTACTTTACTGTCTGCATCGCTTTATGTAATGTATGACATACATAATCTATTTGTTCTTTATCATGAGCAGCTGTAACGGTTAATCGAATTCTACTTTCACCAATAGGTACTGTAGGTGGACGAATAGCTGTTCCAATAATGCCAGCCTCATATAGATAATCAGATACTGCAAGTGTATCTTCATTACGCCCTATTAATATTGGGAAAATTGGCGTTTCATTGGTAGCATCAATTCCCATTGAAAGTAATTGATCTGCCATATAGTTTACATTCGCTTGTAAACGCCCTAAAACAGATGCATCTGTCTCAAGAACCTGTAATGCAGCTAGGGCCGCCCCTATATCTGCAGGAGATAATGCGGTGGAGAATATAAAGCTACGGCTCGTATTAACAAGATAATCTATGATAGTACTATTTGCCGCCACATAGCCACCAACAGAACCTAAAGATTTACTCAACGTACCAAGTTGAATATCTATCTCTTTTTCTAGATTAAAATAAGCAGCCGTACCATGACCATTACCAATAGTTCCCGTTGCATGAGCATCATCTACCATAAACAAAGCATTGTAGTCACGGCTTAATTCATATAATTTATCAAGTGGTGCAATATCCCCATCCATGCTAAATACACCATCTGTAACTATAAGCTTTCGAGTATTTCTATTTACCTGTTTTAACAGATACTTTAACTCGTCTACATCACAATGGCTGTAAGCCTTTACGGTTCCTCTACTCAATCTACAACCATCAATAATACTAGCATGATTTAAAGCATCGCTAAAAATGATAGTATTCTTATCAGCTACGGCAGAAATAGTTCCTACATTGGCCATATAACCCGTATTAAATACAAGGGCTTTTTCAGTATTCTTGAAATTAGCTAATTCTTTTTCTAGCTCTGTAAATAATGGAAACGTACCAGATACAAGGCGCGATCCACCAGATCCTGTTCCATATTGTTGAGCCCCTTTCAGGGCCCCTTCTATTACACGAGAATCAAAAGTTAAGCCCAAATAATTATTTGAAGCCATCATCAAATATTCTTTATCATCTCGTTTTACTCGCACTGCATCAATAGGGCAGTATTCTTTTAAGGTTCGTAAATTATGGTTCTGTACCTTAGAGTCTAATTGTTCTTTAAAAAATTCGTACATTCTATCACCGTTGAACAAGTACAGGAGCTTTTTCCAAGTACTGAACTACACTTTCATAATCTATATCAGACCGCACAAAGAAAACACGGCCCCCTATATCAGAACCTAATTCTTTCATATTAGGAAGGCGATGGTATACACCATTACAAGCAACATAACCTACTGTATAGTCTGGATCATCAGACCAACATAATTCGCCCACAATACCATCTGCTGATTGAACCTTTGAAGCTAATACTAAAGCCTCTCTCATATGTTCATTATCACCTAATGCATGAGAGTCAAAGGAGTCCATATGACTAACACGTACTCCGCGGTCACCTGTATCTAATCGCTCACCAGTAATTGCATCTACTAACATAGCACCGCGCATAGATTTATCTAAACGTTTTAACAAAGATATAGCTTTAAGAACAGCTGCCTCACTAATATGAGGACCTTGTAAAAGTTCAGTCGCCAATTGATGAGATTCAGAAATGCTACTAGTTTTATGTTCTTCTACCTTTAAACAGTCAATATATGTAATCTTCTCCGGTGGGATTAAATCTACAGTAATATTGATAAAATCAGCTCTTCCTTTACTGTGATGCAGTGCGCGATCAGCTAACGATTGAGCTATAGCCCCTACTTCTTCTAACTTCACAATCCGCTCTGCCCCAGAAATATGGTGGCCCCCTTTTTCATGGGGACCACCTTGAGCAGCACGCATGCGTACACTATATAATTCAGCCATTATGACACCTTCCCTTTAATAAGATCATTTTGAGGTACTTGGCTGTGAATTTTACGGAATACTTTCACAAATACTGGTGCCATAATAACAGTAAAAATCATGCCAGGCACTGCTAATGCAACCATAGGTAATGCGGCTTTACCAATATATACGGACAAGGTTAAACGCGCTAAGGCCGATGCAATCGGGCCAGAAATCATAATACCGATCATATGATTGTGGCACATCCAAAGGATTAGACCTACAATGAGGCGGAATTGCATGGCAATCATAACATTTAAAATAGTTTGAGTACCTAGTGCTAGGCCAATTAAGCTAGATAGACATCCGCTAATAATATACTTCTTAAAGCCGAATACGGCACATATTGCTACCGCTAACGGGGCCGATAATTGAAACTCTATACCTGGAATGACATTAGGTATTTTAATAGCACCTAATACAGTAATCATAGCCGTTAAAATAGCAACCTCTGTAATGTACCGAATATTCTGATTCATGATGTTTCTCCTCTACTTAGAAAATGTCAACCACAATCACAACTCTTTGTTTACATTATAATTTCAATATACATATTTATCAACTAAAAACACAAGATAAGTTAACAAATATCACAAAAAAATCGAGCCATTATGACTCGATCTTTTTATCTTAATATTTTTGTTGCTCTTTGAGACGCTTTGCAATATCTCGCTTAGCATCGCGTTCCGCCATATCTTGACGCTTATCGTATAACTTTTTACCAGTTACAAGACCAACGGTTACCTTTACATAACCATGACTGAAATGGAAGTTAAGCGGCACTAAAGAGAATCCTTTCTCCTTAACCTGAGCATGCAGTTTATTGATTTCAGATTTATGCATCAACAATTTGCGAGTTCGTTCAGGTTCATGATTAAATCGGTTGCCTTGTTCGTATGGACTTATGTGAACACCATACAACAAAAGCTCGCCTTTATCAATGCGACAAAAGCTATCTTTTAGGTTCAGCTTACCTTGACGTATCGATTTAATTTCAGTACCTGTCAAAGCAATACCGGCTTCATAGGTTTCATGAATATTAAAATCATGACGCGCCTTACGATTATCAGCAATAAGAGATGGACTAGATTGTTTTGCCATATATACCTCTATCGTTTACGTTTACTTTTAGATTTCTTAGATTGATTGCGCTTCGATGTTTTATTAGACTTCTTACGACTTGATTTACCTTTGCTAGATTTTTTACTGAAAGTATCATATCTAGAATGGCCAGATTTACTACTATCACGTCGGGAAGATTTTTTACTAGATTTGCCCGAAGATTTACGACCTTTACGACCACCAAAACCATCGCGACTAGTTGCATAGTCAGAACCATTGCGCAATTGTTCTTGAATAGCCATTAGATTATTAACTTCACCTAGTACAAAGTCGATTTGTTTCTTTTCTACATCAGCTTTCACTAATGTAACAGTTACCTTTTCACCTAAGTGATAGGTTTTACCGGTTCTTTTACCTACGAGTACAAAATGTTCTTCATCAAAGAAATAGTAATCATCGTTCATCATGCTCATATGCACAAGACCATCGATACCATTTTCTAATTCTACAAACATCCCAAAGGATGTAATGCTAGAAATAGTTCCTTCAAAGACTTCTCCTACAAATGGAACCATATATTGGGTCTTTTTGAGATCTACTGTATCTCGTTCGGCCTCAGTGGCAACTTGTTCTTGTATAGAAGAATGTTCTACAGCCTCCACTAAGAAGGCTTCATCTACATCGCGTTTAGAATAGCCATTTTTCCAATGCATATCCGCTTTTAAAAGACGGTGAACCATTAAGTCTGGATATCGTCTAATAGGAGATGTAAAATGCGTATAACATGTGGATGCCAATCCAAAATGGCCCACATTGTTGGTACTATATTTAGCTTGCTGCATAGAGCGCAAGGTCATAATTTGAGCTACTTGCTCAATATCTTGACCCTTTACTACATCTAAGATTTTTTGGAAATCTCTTGGTGTTACACCATCAGTACTAAGGACTAGGTTTTGACCTAAATAATTAAGCACCTTTTGGAATAAATCTAGTTTTTCCTCACTAGGGTTCTCATGAATACGATATACTGATGTACGGTGTGTATGCTCTAAATGTGTAGCCACGGTTTCATTGGCAATGAGCATACATTCTTCGATAAGTCGTTCCGCCATGGTACGATCTCGTTTTACGATGCGCAACGGTGTACCATCATGATCAAGTAATACCTTGTACTCAGGAAAATCAAAGTCCAATGCACCTCTACGACGACGCATTGCATTAAAAATCTTAGAGATTTCTGCTAAATTACGAAGCATAGGCATAAAGTCTTGTAAATCGTCAGGAATAATATTTTCTTCCAGCGCCTTATACACTTCTTTATAGCTACAACGACGGCCTACATGGATAATAGATGGTCGAATGCGATAATGTACAACCTTACCATCTTTATTAATTTCCATCATACACGTCATGGCATAACGGTCTTCATGAGCATTTAAACTACAAATACCATTGGATAGTACCTCTGGTAACATCGGTACTACTCTATCAACTAAATATACAGATGTCCCCCGTTTATAGGCCTCGTTGTCAATGGCTTTTCCAGATGTTACATAATGGCTTACATCTGCAATATGTACGCCTAATTCATAATTACCATTTGGTAATTTACGACCACTCACAGCATCGTCTAAATCTTTTGCATCTTCTCCATCGATGGTAACCATCTGTACATCACGAAGGTCCCAACGATCAGGATCCTCATGAATCACCGTATCAATTTTCTTGCTAGCTTTAATGACATCGTCTGGGAAATTAAATGGAATCTTATGATTAGCCATGATGCAGTTAATATCGAGGCCTACATCGCCTTTATAGCCAAGAATTTCCGTAATAATACCTTCTGGCTTTTTATCCCCTTCCGGCCATTTTGTAATTTTGACTAGTACCTTTGCGCCACTACGAGCATCTAATGTTTTTTTTAAGTCTACAAATATATCAGTCCCTATGCGCTCATCATCAGGGATAACAAAGCCAAAGTGTTGTTGTCGATCATAGGTACCTACTACAGTTTCATTAGCTCGTTCAATAACATCTACGATAATGCCTTCTCGTTTATGCTTTGTATAATTAGAAGGTATGACGCGAACTCGAACCTTGTCATTGTGCATAGCAGTCCCTTTATTTTGTTCTGCTACATATATATCTTCATCATCCGGCATAATCACAAAGCCATACGACTTACGATAGCCCTTATAAATACCTTCATATTCTTCATGTTGTTCTGCATATTGATATACATCAGGTCGAGAAGATGTTAGCACCCCTTCTCGAGCAAGCATTTTTGCAGAACGAATAAACATCTCAAGATCCTTACCACCTCGAATGTGATTATCCATAGCAGCATCTTCAATATGATATGCATGTGGTTGTATAGATTTATAAAAGTCTAATACTTTCTTCTTCAAATCTTCACCTCCTTATTTGAAAAAAGAAAAAGCCTGCAAAGCAGGCTTTCATCATTAGAATTGATTAATCATTGCCCCTAACACTAAGCTCAACACAGCAAAGATAATCCCCAATATAATCGTACATTTAGATAAGAAAGCGTCTAAACCGCGTTGCTTACCACCAAAAGAAGAGTCTGCAGCACCAGATACAGCACCACCCATGCCTGCGTTTTTGCTATTCTGTGCAACAACTACTACGATTAATAAAATAGATACGATTACTTCTACAATCATTAAAAAATTTGTCACGACTGTCATCCTTCCTGTGTGGCTCTTGGAGAATCCAAAACCCGATGTTCTAAATACTTCTCTAATTTACGTTTAACCCTTTGTAACGCATTGTCTATAGATTTGACACTGCGATCTGTGACCTCAGCCATTTCTTGGTAAGAACGTCCATCTAGATATCCTTCCAAGACCTCCCACTCGAGTTCACTTAAAATATGACCAATATTGCGCTCAATATCATCCAATTCCTCTTGGCTGATAATAAGATCCTCAGGATTAGTAACCTTTGCTGAGGATAGCATCTCGATCAATGTACGCTCTGATTCCTCTGTATAAACTGGTTTGTTTAAAGATACATAGGAATTTAAAGGTGCATGTTTTTGTCTTGTAGCCGACTTAATAGCCGTAATAATCTGTCTAGTTATACAAAGCTCCGCAAAAGCTCTAAAGGACGCCAATTTATCATGTTTAAAATCCCGCGTAGCCTTATAGAGGCCAATCATCCCTTCTTGAATGATATCCTCACGATCAGCGCCTACCAAAAAGTAAGAGCGCGCCTTTGCACGAACAAAGTTTTTATATTTATTAACAATATAATCGATTGCAAACTCATTTTGCTCTTCTTGAGCTATGACCACAACTTGCTCATCGGTCATTTCTTTGAAATTGTAATCGGGCTTGCGTGTATGAATTGTGTTCATATGCTCCTCCTTACAATTGAGCAGAAAAACCAATATATTCATTATACTGGAACTATATGTGATTTTCAACTATCAATGGCCACGCCGTAATTTCTCTAGCTTTTCAGCTACTTCAGGAGATAATAACCCTCCTACTTCATTACGTCGCAAGCTAAATTGATCTCGTCTATGTTCATGAGCGTATTGTAATCGTTCCTCTTCCTTAGCTATGCGAATCATATTTTGCAATTCTCGAGCTGGAATCCGTAAACCGCCAGATCCGAGAATTTGATTTTGTTCTGCTCCATCAGAGGTTACAACATATACATTGGTATATTTGCCTTTTCGCAAAAACACCTCTCGCTCAATAAAGGAATCCGCCGTCTCCCCATCCTCAGTATAGACTTCAAGAAAGCCGCTCGTAATAGCCTCTACAGAACCGCCAGATTTTGTATATTTACCATCAAATACAAGGATAACTTCGTATCCCTTGAATTTTCCGTAATTCAACAATCTATCTCTAAGCTCCATACGAGCATGTTCTAATGACTCATGAGCCAGTTTCTTTAGATGAGTCCAGGCGAATATCACATTATATCCGTCTACAATTAAAATATCTTTTAGCATAATTATTTCGCTTGGCGCTGACGCACAGCTTCATACATAAGAACAGCTGCCGCCACAGATGCATTCAAAGAATTTAAATTTCCATACATAGGAATGGTAACAAGGAAGTCACAAGCCTCTTTCACAACGCGGCTAATCCCCTTTCCTTCGTTACCTATAACGATAACTGTAGGAATTGTCATATCCGCCTCGTACAAGGTACGATCCCCTTCCATATGAGCGCCCATAACCCAAAAGCCTTGTTTCTGAAGTTGTTTAATGGTTTGGGCTACATTCCCAACTTGTACAAGAGGAATTTGCTCAATAGCACCTGCAGATGTTTTAGCTACAGTAGCATTAATAGGTGCATTGTGACGCTTAGGAATGAGAACGGCCGTAGCCCCTACACATTCCGCAGTACGGATAATTGCGCCCATATTATGCGGATCCTCAACACCATCTGTTAGGATAAGCAAAGGTACTTCATGATTCGTCTCTTGCAGCACTTCACCTAGTTCTTTAAATTGAACAGCAGAAACAAGAGCAATAACACCTTGGTGCGGTACCTCTAAATCATATTTATTCATTTGTTTGATAGGTGTTGGACGCACTTCAATGCCTTGAGATTTAGCAAGACCAACAATATCAGCTAGACCTGTTTTAACCTTATCTTCACTGACCATAATGCGCTGGATGGAACGACCGCTTCTAAGGGCCTCTTTAACCGCATTGCGACCTACAATATAATTATCCATACTACATACCTCGTAGAGTTATTGAAAAGGCTTGCTTCATAACATCTTGTAAGCGCTCATCTTGACGCGTTTCATAAAGAAATCCAAGTACGGCTTCAAAAGCTGTACTACTACGATACTCTTGAACAGAACTACTTTTTGGCACATTTACATTACTATTTCTAGCACGTCGTGCAATAGCTTGTTCCTGTTCTGTGAAAGTATCCTCTATTTCAAGCAATACCTTCGCTTGTGATTTAGCACAAATAAACTCAGTAACAATGGTGTGCAACACTTGTACCTTAGATATATTCATTTGTACTACTCGCTCACGAACATACATGGAGTATACTGCATCGCCAATATAGGCAAGCATTACTGCATCTGCACTGAGGCACTCCTCTATAGTTCGTTTACGCAAACGAAGCGGCTCTTGTTCAAGAGCCGTCAACTTTTTTATTGCTTCATTCTTTAAGAATTGAAATTGTTTAAACTTCACGTTTTTTCCACCGTGCACCTTGAGGGGAATCCTCAATAGTAATACCGATTTCAGCCAAACGATCGCGGATACAATCAGCTAATGCCCATTGTTTTTGATCGCGGCACGCTTGACGTACAGACAAGATCACTTGCATTAATTCTTCATATTCAGCAGCGTTAGCACCTGTGTTACCTTCCCATGCTTTTTCAAGAATACCAATTACTTCTGTCATAAACTTGAAGATACGTTTTACTTCAGCGATTGCTTCTTGGCAAACAACACCTTCACGGCCTGTTACAGTTTGATAGTAAATGTTGATTTCTTTAGCAAGACCAAACATGCTAGATGTAGCTAATGCAGTATTGAAGTCATCGCTCATAGCGGCTTCGAATTCTTCTTCATATTCTTTAGCTTTTTCTAATAAGTGTTGCGCTTCATCGCATGGACCTGGTTCACATTTTTCAAGATACAATAGATTTTCAATAGCAGTGCTTAAACGTTCTAAGGATTTATTTGCTTCCTCTAAACGTTCATCAGAGAAATCTAATGGACTACGATAATGTGTGCTCAACAAGAAGTAGCGCAATGCGTCTGGGCTATATTGTTCTAAAATATCTTTTACCAAGAAGAAGTTATTCAAGGATTTAGACATCTTTTCAGAATTAATGGTAATGAAACCATTGTGTAACCAATAGCGTACAGATGGATGTTGACCAGAACAACCTTCAGATTGGGCAATTTCGTTTTCATGATGAGGGAAGATCAAATCGCTACCGCCACCATGGAAGTCAAATTCTGTACCCAAATATTTTTGGCTCATCGCAGAACATTCAATATGCCAACCAGGACGACCGTTACCCCAAGGACTTTCCCAATATGGTTCACCTGGTTTTGCTGCTTTCCATAATGCAAAATCCATAGGATTTTTCTTACGGCCATCAACTTCGATACGAGCACCTGCTTCCATATCATCTAATGTACGGCCAGATAACTCACCATAATGTTCAAATTTATCAACGCTATAATATACATCGCCATCGAGTTCATAAGCATAGCCTTTTTCAATCAATGTAGAAATCATAGCGATAATGTCTTCGATATGTGTAGAAACACGAGGATAAATATCAGCACGTTGTACACCAAGTGCATCCATTACTTCAAAATAGCTATCGATATAACGGTTTGCAATAGTATCCCAAGATACACCTTCACCATTAGATGTATTGATAATCTTATCATCTACATCAGTAAAGTTTTGTACATATGTTACTTTATAGCCTACATGTTTCATGTAGCGACGAATTACGTCCCATGTTACGAATGGACGTGCATTGCCAATATGAGGATGGTTATATGGTGTAACACCACATACGTACATCTTTGCCTCACCTGGTGTTACAGGATTAAACACCTCTTTTTGGCGCGTCATAGTATTATAAACTGTAATTTCTCTCATCGTTACCGATGCCTCCATCTTCGTAAAATAAAAAAGACCCCTCATCTCATACAGAGACGATGGTCCGCGGTTCCACTCTGTTAGGCACCAATATAGTACCCACTCATCGCATAACGGCGCGTCACCGGACAAACCTACCTATAATCGGAATGTCAGCTCGTGAATGCATTTCGTCCACCTATCCTTGAACCCTCCCACCATCGGTTCTCGCTAAAAAGTTAGTTGTAGAGTACTTCTTTCAGTCTTAGCTATTAGTAATAATCTATATTGAGATATGTAAATATTGTATCAATTATCCTATAGAATGTCAATGAGAACAAGAAAATCCTCATCTCTCAATATATCCAATTAGCCTATTAAACATGCATATTCTGGATATAAAATTTAAAAGATGAGGATAAGGTATTAACTATTAAGCGTTTTCTAATTTTTCTTGATCATCATGTTTACGGCAAATACCTGCAAAGATAGAGCCTGTAAAGTTATGGATGATGGAGAACACTGCACCTGCTACTGCGGCTTGAGGTGTGAAGTGTTTAAGTGCTAAAGATACGGATAATGCAGAGTTTTGCATTGCCACTTCAATTTGCATAGCACGACGAGAGGAAACATCAATACTAAGAGCCTTACATATAAAGTACGTTACTACATAACCACTCACATTTTGTACCAAGCAAGCTACGAAGATGATGAAACCAGTTTCAGCAATTTGTTTTTGGTTCACTGCAGTAACAGCTGCCAAGATTAATAATACTGCAATAGCCGCAATTGTAGGGCATACAGATTTAACAGGTTCGATCTTAGAGCCGATGAAGTAATTCAATACGATACCCAAGATGATTGGTACCAATACGATTTTTACGATAGAAATAAACATAGGCATAAATTGAATTTCAATGGAAGATGTAGCACCTGCATAGAATACAACGAATAAAGGTGTTAATACTGGAGCCAATAATGTAGAAACAGTTGTTGCAGATACAGATAATGGCACATTACCATTGGCAAGGAATGTCATAACATTAGAAGCAGTACCACCAGGACATGCACCTAACAAGATGAATCCGATACCAATTTCTGGTGGGAAATTGAAGATTAAGGCTACCAAGAAACCTGCTAATGGCATCCATAAGAACTGGATAACAGATACAAGGATAACTTTCATCGGTTGCTTAAATACATCAAGGAACACTTGAGCTGTTAATGTTAAACCCATGGCAAACATTACAAATTGTAGCATGTACGCAATGTACGGCGTCATCCAAGAAAATACTGTTGGTAATAAATACGCTAACACAGCCATCAATAGTACGATCCATGAAAGATAACTATTGAATAAGTGGTTAAGAGAACGAATAATACTCATAAAAGCACTCACTTTCATAATAAATAAAAATAAAAGACGCCGATTATTATAGCATTTCTATTGAATAATCTCAATATATATAAAAAAGCTCTCATAACCATAGCTATGAGAGCTTTTAAATTAACTGATATTACTATTTTGTTAAAGCACTTACATTATCTAAACGATGTAAGCATTTTTCTTTGCCAAGCAATGTAACAATATTATTTAAATCCGGACCATGCATTTGACCTGTTAAGGCAACACGGATTGGCATAAATACGAATTTACCTTTCAAAGCAGTTTCTTTCATAACTGCTTTAATTGTTGCTTTTACAACATCAGGCGTAATTTCATCAAGTTCAGCCAATGCATTGCGGAATGCGCCGAGAACTGTTGGTGCTGTTTCTTCATTCAATACAGCACGCAATTCCTCTTCGTGACCTTCTTCAAGGAATACAGTTTCACCCATGAACATGCCTACATGATCTTTAATTTGTGCACCATAGCTAATATGGTCGCGGAATGTAGAGCATAATAATGTCAACCAATCTATATCCGCTTGATTCAAGCTATCTGGAGCCAAACCAACCTCTTTCAAATGAGGCAAGCAAAGATGGAATAGCTCTTCATCGCTTAAGTTTTTCATGTAGTGGAAGTTGATATGGTTCAATTTATCAATATCGAATACAGCAGGATTTTTAGCTACGCGATCCATGGAGAAGGCTTGAATCAATTCATCTTGTGTGAAAAATTCTTCTTCTTCCCCTTCTGGAGCCCAACCAAGAAGCGCCAAGAAGTTTACAAGTGCTTCTGGCAAATAGCCCAATTGTTTGTATTGTTCAACAGATGTAGCACCATGGCGTTTGGACATTTTTTTGTAATCTTTGCCAAGAATCAAGGAAATGTGACCAAACTTAGGTACTTCCCAGCCTAGTGCTTCATAAATAGCCATTTGACGTGGAGTATTAGATAAATGTTCTTCTGCACGAATAACGTGAGTAATATCCATCATATGGTCATCCATTACTACGGCAAAGTTATATACAGGAATACCATCAGATTTTACGATTACAAAGTCACCTACACCATTGGATTCAAAGGATACATGACCACGTACCATATCATCGAAAGCATATGTTTTATTCAAAGGAACGCGTAAGCGAATGGTTGGTTTACGACCTTCTGCAATATATTTAGCCTTTGTTTCTTCATCTAAATGTTGGCAATGGCCATTATATTTAGGTGTTTCACCACGATCCATTTGTTCTTGGCGAACAGCATCTAATTCTTCAGGTGTGCAATAGCATTCATATGCTTTGCCTTCGTCCAACAAACGTTGTGTTACTTCTTTATATAAGTCAAGACGTTCTGTTTGACGGTAAGGGCCATTATCACCACCTACATCAATGCCTTCATCCCAGTTCATGCCAAGCCATTGCAAGGAAGCTTTGATATTTTCTTCACTTTCACGGGTAGAACGAGCCAAATCTGTATCTTCAATACGCAATACAAATGTGCCTTTTTCTTTACGTGCTAACAACCAGTTAAACAAAGCAGAACGAGCGCCACCAATGTGGAATGGACCCGTAGGGCTTGGAGCAAAACGAACTTTCATGGAACTCATGATTATACCTCTCCTTCATATACAGAAACGACAGCTTGTGCAGCAATGCCTTCACGGCGCCCGATGGCACCAAGCATTTCATTTGTTGTCGCTTTAATACTAATACGTTCTAATGGTATTTCTAAAACAGATTGTAAGTTAGACTTCATCGTGTCGATGTGTGGTTTTAACTTAGGTGTCTCTGAAATAACCATAATATCTATATTATAGGCTTGTAACCCACGTTCTTTCAATAAGGAATTAACCTTTTCTAGTAAAAGCATGCTAGAAATCCCTTTATACTGGTCATCTTCAGGCGGGAAATAATATCCAATATCGCGCAAACCTGCAGCACCTAACATAGCATCCATCAATGCGTGAATGAGAACATCCGCATCGGAATGACCATCAGGGCCGAGTTCAGATTCGATATGAACACCGCCAAGAATACATGGGCGACCTACTTTTAATTGATGAATATCATAACCAAATCCAACGCGCATACGTGTATCCTCAATTCCTAAATATCGCTTAGCTACTGCAATATCATTTGGTGTTGTCACTTTAATATTACAATAATCCCCTTCAACTATATGTACAGGCTTACCTACATACTCAACTAGTGATACATCATCAGTACCAAGATATTTTGTTTCATATGCCGCTTGATGAGCCTCTACAAATAATTCTTTTTGAAAGCCTTGTGGCGTTTGAATTTGGTATAGCTCACTGCGCTGTAATGTTTCTAGAACATTATGGTCCGTATCAACTCGTTTAATGGTATCTGTAGCCGGAACACCTACAGTAGCCGCTCCATAGGTATTAGCCGCGTCAACAACATTATTAAATAGTTCTGTAGAAGCTAATGGTCGCGCTCCATCATGAACAAGGACAATATTGGTTTCTTCAGATACAGTCTGTAAGCCACATGCTACAGAGTCTTGACGCTCTTTTCCACCCAGAACTATCTGAACTGGAACAGTCAAATCCAACTCTTGTAAATGTTTTGTCATATATTCTTGTTCGCCTTCGGCTACAACAAGAATAATCTCTTTCAAACCTTCAACATTTGCTACATTTTGCAATGTACGCTGAATGATAGAGAATCGTCCCAACGGGATAAATATCTTATTTTCTTTGTACCCCATGCGACGCCCTGCTCCAGCGGCGAGAACAATACAACTAATTACCTTGTCCATTTTGTCCTCCATCTACACGAGCAAAGATCATGCGACCTGCACTAGTTTGTAATATGGATGTAACCATAACCTCTACAGTTTGACCCACATAAGGTTTACCATCTTCAACAACAATCATGGTACCATCATCGAGATAAGCAACACCTTGATGTACCTCCTTACCTTCTTTCATAATTTGCACGCGAATCCATTCGCCTGCAATGAGGGCTGGTTTAAGTACATTAGCTAGCTCATTAAGATTAAGCACTTCAATGCCTTGCACTCGAGCCACCTTATTTAAGTTGAAGTCATTAGTCATCAACTTCCACTGCTTATCCAATGCAAGACGCATTAATTTAGAATCTACTTCTGTAAGATCATCATAATCATCTTCCACCACTTCAATGGCTACCTTATTGGCATCTTGCATCTCTTTCAAAATATCGAGGCCACGGCGACCGCGATTGCGTTTTGTAGAATCTGCAGAGTCAGAAATAATTTGTAACTCATTCAATACAAAAAGAGGGGAACCATGAGAGGGCCTTCAATAAAACCTGTATTACATAGTTCCTTAATACGTCCATCAATAATAACAGATGTATCTAATAATTTTGGTGTACTCGTAGTTTTATCAGATTTATGAGTAGAGAACATTTTAAAACGACTTGTTTTTTTAGTGCCATCTCCACCCCATTGTTGTACATAATTATTGTACATTTCAGGACCTTTACGAGCCATAATCTTAAGGCCACTATATCCAAAGATAGCACTCAATATAATAGGAATATAAGGTCCTATGATAGGTACTTGATTGAATGCAACACCAATTAAATTTGCAATAATAAGACCGAATAATAAACCGATGGTGCCTGCAATCAATTCTTGATTTGGAATATGAGTGAGAATACGTTCTAAACGTTTAGCAATCACTAAACCTTGTTTTAAAATGAATGAAGAAATTAAATAACCAATAATAACGCCTATTAAAGTACCAAGAATTAATACTGAAATACGTGCAATGGTCAATGACATATCCCCAAAAGACTCAAATTGAGAGACCAAATATGGGTCGATAATAGGTGCTAAGCTATCCATTCCTACATAGGCCGCTGTGCCCACAAGAATGGCGATTACATAGCGCAATATCCGATAAATCATCAAATCACCTCCTAATTAAGAAAATACCAGTTGCATTGCCTCTTGAATAGATTTAACGCCTCTAATCTTGATAGAACTATCATTATCCTTGATTTGCTTATAATTGCCTTCAGGAATAATAAACTTTTTAAAGCCTAATTTCTTTGCTTCATTGATACGCTGCTCAATACGTGGAATACTACGAACATTACCAGTCAGTCCTACTTCACCTAAAATGACCATATCGGTAGGAACAATGCGATTTTTTAGATTAGATACGATAGCAACAGCCATAGACAAGTCACAAGCTGGTTCATTTACCTTGAGACCACCAATAACGTTAACGTACACGTCCTTATTACCTAACGTAAAACCACAACGTTTTTCTAATACTGCCAAAAGTACTATTAAACGATTAAGGTCATAACCGATTGCAGTTCTTCTAGGCATACCAAAAGCAGTCGTAACAACAAGGCTTTGTACCTCTACAAGGATAGGCCTAACCCCTTCAAGATAAATCATAACGGCACTGCCGCTTTCCTCATCAGATCGTTCTGCCAATAAGGAAGCTGATGGATTAGATAACTCTTGTAAGCCTTCCTCAACCATGGCAAAAATACCTGTTTCAGATGTAGATCCAAAACGATTCTTAATAGAGCGCAAAATACGGAATTGGTAAGACCGTTCGCCTTCAAAATAAAGCACTACATCCACCATATGTTCTAACATACGAGGACCCGCAATATTGCCTTCCTTAGTAACATGTCCAATGATTACCGTTGGAATATTTCGTTCTTTACAGAAGCGAAGAAGGCGAGATGTACATTCTCGCACTTGGCTAACACTACCTGGAGCAGCATCGATATCTCCGGTATACATGGTTTGAATGGAGTCGATAACTAACAAAGAAGGCGTCATTGCATCAGCTTGCTCTAAGATATGATCTAAATCTGTATCGGCAATAACTTGTAGTCGCTCACTATTGATATGAAGTCGCTCTGCACGAAGCTTTAGCTGTAACTGAGACTCTTCACCAGATGCATATAGTACAGTACCTACCGTATCGGCCACCTTTTGAGATACTTGAAGAAGTAGTGTAGACTTGCCTATACCAGGATCACCACCTAAGAGCATAAGAGCCCCAGGAACAATCCCTCCACCTAATACGCGGTCGATTTCACCAAAGGTAGTAGATACACGAGCGATAGATGAAATTTCAATATCTGGTAAAGCTGTTGGTTTTGTTGTTTGATTTCCCTACACCTCGTGAAGGTGTGCGGCTATGTTTAGTTTCTTTAATAATCTCTTCAACTAATGTATTCCATTCGCCACATTGTGGACAACGTCCCATCCACTTAGATGACTCAGCCCCACAATTCTGACAGAAGAATACTGATTTTGCTTTTGCCATAATACCTCAAAACTTTTATATAAGATAAAAAAGGTCATGAATGATAACCATTCATGACCTTTTATGCATAATTTTACTACATGGTTAACTATCACTATTTTATAGTATACCATTTAAGCCATATAATTTATATGAAAGGTAGTCATTAACTATTAATTTTGTATTTATATTAAATCGTTACAACAATATCATTATCCTTTGCATTAGCTTTAATAGTTTTTCCTGCTATCGCCTCTCCTTTCAAAATAAGATCGGATACAGGGTCCTCAATTAATCGTTGAATAGCGCGTTTCAAAGGCCGAGCACCCATAGTAAAATCAGAACCTTCTTTAACGAGCAATTTCATAGCCTCAGGTGTAATTTCTAAATGTAAATCACGTTCTTCAAGACGCTTTGTTACATCACTCATCAAAATTGTTACAATTTTTGTTAAGTCCTCTTCAGTTAATGGATGGAACACAATCATCTCATCAATACGATTTAAGAACTCTGGTCTGAAGTGACGTTTTACAGCATCCAGAACAGATTTCTTAGCCTCTTTAAAATCTTTGGTTTTAGAATCATTAGTATGAGATTCTGCTTTTTTCGGTGCCAAGAAGCCTAGTTCTGTTGAGTTCTTATGTAATGCTTTAGCACCTAAGTTACTAGTCATGATAATAACTGTATTTCTAAAGTCTACAGTTCTACCTTGACTATCTGTAAGTCGACCATCATCAAGAACTTGTAATAGGATATTAAAGAAATCTGCATGAGCCTTTTCTACTTCGTCAAGTAAAATAACGCTATATGGTTTACGTCGAACTGCATCAGTCAATTGGCCTCCCTCTTCATAGCCTACATATCCTGGAGGGGCCCCAACTAAACGGGAAACAGTATGTTTTTCCATATATTCAGACATATCAAGTCGAATCATAGCAGATTCATCGCCGAACAAGGAGGATGCAAGCGCTCTTGCTAGCTCAGTTTTACCAACCCCTGTTGGTCCAAGGAATAAGAAGGAACCAATTGGACGTTTTGGATCCTTTAATCCAGCCCTTGCACGGCGCACAGCTTTTGCTACAGCTGTAACAGCATCATCTTGACCGATGACGCGTTTATGTAACTCATCTTCTAAATGAAGCAAGGTTTCTGATTCTTCTTCTGCTATTTTTGCAACAGGAATACCAGTCCATTGAGCTACTACGGCAGCAATATCATCTTCTGTAACTATTAATTTTTGATCACTTTCTTCTTTAGCTACGGTTTTTTTATCATCGATTTCTTTAACTAGAGCTTGCTCTTCATCACGAAGTTTAGCTGCCTTTTCAAAATCTTGTGATGTAACAGCCGCTTCTTTTTCCTTCTTAACCGCATTGAGTCTGTCTTCTAAAGCTTTAACATCTGGTGCCGCCGAAAATACCTTCATACGCACCTTAGATGCAGCCTCATCAACCACATCGATAGCTTTATCCGGCAAAAATCGATCTGTAATATATCTACTAGATAAAGTAACAGCAGCTTTTAATGCTTCATCTGTAATTTTAGCCTTATGGAAAGCCTCATAACGATCTCGTAAGCCTCTCAAGATTTCAAGAGCATCCTCTTCATTAGGTTCCCCTACTTGAACAGGTTGGAAACGACGCTCTAAGGCAGCATCTTTTTCAATATGCTTTTTATATTCATCAAGTGTCGTAGCGCCAATAACTTGGAATTCACCGCGTGCCAAAACTGGTTTCAAGATATTTGCCGCATCCATAGCGCCTTCAGTGGCACCTGCACCAACTAATGTGTGAATTTCATCAATGAATATAATCATATCCTTATGTTGTTGAACTTCATCAATCGCTTTTTTTAAACGCTCTTCAAATTCGCCACGGTATTTTGCACCAGCTAACATAGAGCTAATGCTAAGGGAAATAATGCGTTTATTACGCAAAATTTCTGGCACATTACCGTTGACGATACGTTGCGCCAAGCCTTCAGCAATGGCCGTCTTACCTACACCAGGTTCACCAATAAGGACGGGATTATTTTTAGTTCTACGACTAAGTATTTGAATAACTCGTTGAATTTCAGTATCGCGACCAATAACAGGATCAATTTTACCTTGTTTTGCAGACTCATTTAAGTCCGTACCGAAATCAGTTAATTCACCTAAGTCGCCATTGTTATTCGCTCCTTCTTGACCACTATGATCACCATTAGTACTAGAGCCAAGAATATGACGAATCGCTTCAACTATATCGTCGGTACGAATATTCATAGCCCGTAAAATCCCAACTGCAACACCACCGCCGTCGCTGAGTAAACCAAGTAGAATATGCTCAGTACCAACGTAATTATGATTCATGCGATTAGCTACTTGAACAGCCAACTCAAGTACATGCTTAACACGTGGCGTCATATATATAGATGTTGCTTTTTTATTACCGCGGCCCACTTGCTCTTCTACAGCTTCAAAAATATCTTCTGTAACAATACCAAGCTCTTCTAAGGCCTTAGCAGCAACACCATTTTTAACCTTTGTCAGGCCAATGAGTACATGTTCAGTGCCTACATAGTCATGTCCCAACTCCAATGCGGCTTCTTGAGCAAAGGAAAGAACACGCTGTGCATCATCTGTAAATCGTTGCATCATACTATCACCTCATCTATCTATGTAAATTGTAATTATTTCTCTTCAAATATATGTAAACAATGGTAGGCTATACCATTGGAATAGCTATTAATGTGAAAGCTTTTGACGGATTACCTTTGCCCGATAGCTATCACGCTCGATATCTGTTAGATTATCATTTCCTGCATACTTTGAAAGGAAATTAGGTCTAGTTATAGCAATCAACTCATTAAAGGAATCCTTACCCCATTGAGGTAAAATATTTAAGTCAACGCCTAACTGGATATCACTAAGCTTTGTTAAGGCCTCTTTACCATTTACACGGCGTGCATTCTGTAGGACTCCATAGGAGCGCCATAACACATCTTCTAAGCCTTCTTTATCATTATGTAATAATAACTGACGAGATTTTCGCTCTTCTGCAATAATCCCTTCTACAATCTTTGTTAATTGTTCTATTGTATCTTTTTCACTAGTACCCATGGTACGTTGGTTAGAAATTTGATATATATTTCCTAATGCTTCTGAACCTTCACCATATAATCCACGCACAGAGTAGCCCAACTGAATGATACTACGAATAAGGCGTGTAATTTTTCCAGATATAGTCAAGGCTGGTAAATGTAACATTACAGATGCTCGTAAACCTGTACCGACATTAGTTGGACAAGCCGTTAAATAACCAAATCGTTCATCAAAGGCATATGGATATTTTCCTTCAATAGCCTTGTCGATTTTTAATATACGTTCATAAGCTACTTCTAATCTCAATCCAGAAACCATAGATTGAATTCGCAAATGATCTTCTTCATTTACCATAATCACAATTGATGCATCGTCAGAAACCACTAAGTTGCGGTACGGTAGTTTTTCCTCTAAAGCAGGGCTCATCAAATGTTTTTCAACCAATATGGCCCGTTCACGCTCACTTAATTGCTCAAGATTGATATTGGAGTATTGATGTCCATCTGCTTCTTTTAAAGGTTGAAGTAAGCCTCTGGAAATAGTATTTACTTTTTCTAACGATGACATATCATTACGATTTGTAAATAATATCCCGTCAAAGTTTCTAGCCAGACGAATGCGACTAGAAATCACAATATGATCCGTTGCGTCCGTATCGAGTTGTAGCCATGAACTTAAAGGAGAGTCTAATATAGTATCTAACATAATAAGAACCTCCTATTCTTTATTGCCACCAATGATGGCTTCTAATTCTTTTATTTTATCTCTTAAGATAGCTGCATCCTCAAAATTCTCAGCTTGAATTGCTGAATCCAGTTGATGACGCAAGCTCTTTAGTTCATATTTTGCCTTAAACACATTATTACCATGACTAGGAACTGACCCTTCATATTCAGAACTACCTTGTAAACGTTGTAATAACGGTTTTATTTCACTAGCAAAGGTTTCATAGCATCTATCACAACCAAACTTGCCTACCCGATTAAACTCATCATAAGTAATACCACATTGAGGACACCGTTTAGATTGATGAGATTTTAATAAATTATCAGGATAGACCATATTTTTAAAGAAATCATTGGTAAAAAAGCTATCATCCCACATATCATTCATAAAGGAACTATAGGGAGATAATTTTCCCTCTTGTTGTAGTGCTGTAGCACAAGTATTGCACAAATGTTGTTCCGTTTTCTGATTATTTACAATATTTGTCATATGGATAGTAGCTTCATTTTTATGGCAATGATCACATATCACTGATCATCACTCCTTCCGTAGTGTATCCACCATTGTTGCGTATAGCTCACGAATTGCATTATTACGATGTTCAATATCCGTATTTTCAATCAATGTAGCAAAAGAATTATGCATCAATTGAGCCTCACGACGAGTAATTTTTTCTGCTTGTAGCAATTGGAACAAGGATTGGTCTACATCTTTTATATCAATTAAACGATCCACTGTATTTTGACCTTCATAAATACGATAGGTTGTTACAGCTGGTAGAGAATCAGAACTTTCTGGATTTAATTTTGTGATTCGAATATATCCACCTAATCCACGTCTTGATTCAACATCAAACCCACGCTCATTGGAAAATCGCGTACTTAAAACATAACTAATTTGCGAAGGTGCACAATCTAACTCATCAGCTAATTCGTTACGCTTTAAAATTAATTTCTCTTGTTCTTCACGCATACGATCCAATATAAACTTTTCTATTTTATCAGCTATCATACTCATAAAAAACACCTCTTTAACATTTTATTTAATATATATTTTGACTATTTGCTTTTTACATATATCTATTATATTTGACTTTTTGACTTTAGTCAATATAAAGGTCAAATTTCTATACTATACATTTGACCTTTTAATACATCCCCCTATAATTGGACTTAATCTTAAATTATAGGTATAATAAATGAGATATATTTTTATGAAAGAAGGTGTTGTTATGGCAGAAGCATTAGGACAAGAACTGTTAATTGATTTATATTCCTGCGATGAAGATGCAATCTCATCCGCTACAGCTGTACAAGAAAGTGTAGCAACCGCATTTGATTTAGCTGACCTTGATGTTGATGAAATCAGTTGTCAAGTTATGGACGAGGAGATCGCCCTCCTATCTGTTGCACCAGGCTTTCACTTTACATTGCACACGTATCCTGCTCTAGGCTATGTGGCTGTTGATTTGTACTCTTTTGAGCAATCCTTACCGCTCACATTAATTATGAAAGCGTTGCGTAAATCTTTCAGAGCAGAAAAGGTAAAAGCAACAAGTGTACAACGTGGCGACTTTGGTAACGAGCGCGATATGAAACCACGTCGCAAAACTAAGATTACTACACTTGGTCGTGTTTCTCGTACACGTATTCAACTTAAACAAACAGGCGGCAAATTGAAAAAACAAAGTGCTAAGGTTATCAAAACATTAGCTAAAAAAAGCGGCCTAAAAAAATAGTACAAAAGGACTAACCTTATTGGTTAGTCCTTTTATTAGATAGATACAAAAAGGCTAGAGGAAATCCCTCTAGCCTTTTTAAGGTTAATAGTTTATTTATAATAGCTTATCTACGAACCATCATTTCTTCAAGATCGAGAACATCAGCAATTTCATCAACATCATCACAGATGTACTCTGCATCGGCTTCTTTTAGTTCAACTTCTGTACCATAACCATAAGTAACACCGATAGAAATACAACCAAGTTCGTTAGCTGCCTCTACATCATACTTACGATCGCCTACCATAAAGGCCAACCGACGACCATTTTCATCAGTTAAAGGATTGCCACAAAGTTTAAGAGCTTTTTCAAGAATCTCTTTCTTATGCAATAAACCACTTTCATAATTAGCACCTACAATTACATCAAAATAAGGTGTTAATTCAAAGTGATCTAAAATATCCTTAGCATAATGCTCAGGCTTTGCTGTAGCAACGGCAATAGTATATTGTTCTGTTTTGCATTTAGCTAACAAGTCTACAATATTCGGATACACTTGATTTTCAAATTTGCCGATTGTACCATATCGTTCGCGGAATTTAAAGTACGTTTCTTCCGCTTGCTCAAAGGTCATGCCACAATGCTCTTGAAAAGCATCTACCAATGGTGGTCCTAAAAATAATTGCAATGTTTCTTCATCAGGAACATCATAGCCAAAATGTTCCAATGCAAATTTTATACTTTTAAGAATACCTTCTTGAGAATCTGTTAAAGTTCCATCTAAATCAAATAATATTGTTTTCTTCATATTATTTCTTTAAAGCCTCTTTTAATGTATGCCATGCAAGAACCGCACACTTAACACGCGCTGGCATGTTAGAAATATTTTGCAATGCCATAGCATCTTCTAATTCTTCTAACTCATTTTCATCGGTAATTTCTTTTTTGATCATACCTAAGAAAATTTCTACCAAGCGAAGAGCTTCTTCAACAGATTTTCCCTTAATAATATCAATCATCATAGATGCAGACGCTTGGCTAATAGCACAGCCAGAACCGGTGTAAGCAGCATCTTTTATAATGCCATCTTCTACATTGAGTTGTAATGTTAGATCATCACCACAACTAGGGTTATGGCCATGTTCAGAATTTGTAAAATGAGCTAACTCATGTTTATTACGCTTATCTTGGTTATGTTCCAAAATAAGTTCTGTATATAATTGATCCATTTCCATTGATGGTAAATCTCCTAATCTTTAAAACCCATTACTGAACGAACAGTCTTCAATACTTCTAGGAATGCATCTAAATCTTCCTTACGAGTATATAAGTACATACTTAGACGAGTAGATGCAGATACATTGTAGAATGCACCTAATGGTTGTGCACAATGGTGTCCAGAACGAACACAAATGCCTTTAGAATCTAAAATTGTAGCAACATCATGAGGATGTACATCATCTACAGTGAATGCAATTACACCATGTTTTTCCTTAGGATTTTGGGAGCCAATCACATGAACATGTGGTAATGCAACAATTTTAGGAAGAATATATGCTACTAGTTCCTCTTCATAAGCTTCAATAGCATCCATGCCAAAGGATTCTAAATAATCAATTGCCGCATGTAAGGAAACGGCACCATCAGCATTTGGTGTACCTGCTTCAAACTTATATGGAAGCTCATTGAATGTAGCAGTTTGTTCTTTTACATATTCAATCATATCCCCACCCAATAGGAATGGTGGCATAACTTCTAATAACTCACGTTTACCATAAAGTACACCAATACCTTGAGATGCACACATTTTATGACCAGAGAATACGAAGAAATCACAATCTAATTCTTGAACATCAATTTTTTTATGAGGTGTAGATTGAGCACCATCGAGAACTACTACAGCACCTACGGAATGCGCTTTTTCAGTTAATTCTTTTACAGGGAATTCCATACCAAGCACATTACTAACATGAGCAAAGGCAACAATTTTAGTATTCTCATCAATTTTATTGATTTCACCATCTTTTAAATGCCCATGTTCATCAAGGTACATATATTCTAAGGTTGCCCCTGTTTGTTCTGCTACATATTGCCATGTTACAAGATTGGCATGATGTTCCGCAACAGTAATGACAATCTTGTCACCTTTCTTCACATAATGAAGACCATAACTATGAGCAATCAAGTTCATAGATTCTGTACTATTACGTGTAAATACAACTTCTTCACGTTCACGGGCATTGATAAATTCAACTACGCGATCACGTGCATTTTCATAGTCTTCAGATGCTTCAATAGCTAAAATATGAGAGCCACGATGTGGATTACCATTACGTTGTGTCATATGTTCCACAACACGATCAATTACGGATTGTGGAATTTGTGCAGTAGCACCGCTATCTAAATAGATAACGCGGTGCCCATTATGCTCTTTATGTAGTATAGGAAAGTCTTTGTATGCTTCTGCAATTGGTCTCATAAAAACGCCTCTTTAAATTTTATTACGTACAGCTGCTAACGCTGCTTCTTCAATCGTTTCATCACCAATGCGATCAATAATAGGTCGAATCATAGATTCTACAATGATATGTTTTGCTTCTACTTCACTAAAGCCACGGCTCATGATATAGAACAATTTATTATGATCAATTTGGCCTGCACTCGCTGCATGATTGCCCACTACATTATCTTCTTTACACAATAATAGAGGTAAAGAAATAGATTTTACAGTTGGATCTAACAATAAGCAAGTATCTTCTTCCGCACCTTCAGAAGCTGTTGCACCATGAAGGAAATCAAGAGTACCACGGAAAGATTTTTTAGAATTGCCACTAAGCGCACCTAATGTATGAATATCACTGAAAGATTTTTTACCACCATGACTCATAATCATGGAGATATCAAATTTTTGCTCTTCATTACCAAGATAAGCAATATCATGAACCATACGAGATTCTTGACCTACTAAATCATGATAGTAGTTCAAAATATTTTCGCTACCACCAAGTTCAATGTTAATGTATTCTACATCTGCTTTATCTTCCAATTTTGTATAACGATGTTCGATATGTTGTACATGTTCAGGTAAAAGATTTACCTTTTTCACTACAACTTTACCGCCTTCTTTTACATCGTATTCATTTAGATAACTAACATTTGTTAAAGCTTCACCAGCGCCAGTTACATAGAATTGTACCTCTAGTTCTGCCCCTTCACCAATGATGAATTGGAAACGGTTAGCTACACGTGCATTAGCATCAATGCGGATACCTACAACTTCCTTTCTCTTAGCAGGTATATTGATAGCATAACCTTCCGCTTTTTCCACTAATACTTGAACAGCTTCTTTATTGGCACCTTCATAATTACCATCTAGCAATGCTGTACCAGCAGGTAATGGTGAAAGTATATTTTGATTCGCTTCCACAGCGATGGATTGTACAGATGTATCTTCTCCAGCTAGAGAGCTTACAGTATGGTTAACACGCAACCATCTGAATGTCGGTCTAGGGAGTTCATTAAATAGTAATTCGCTCATAATTCCTCCTTAACCGATAGAACCTTCTAATTCAAGATTGATTAGATTGTTCATTTCTACAGCATACTCAAGTGGTAATTCTTTGGAGATTGGCTCAACGAAACCACGAACGAGCATTGCACGAGCTTCTTCTTCGCTAATACCACGTGTCATGAGATAGAAAATCGCTTCGTCGGAAATACGACCGATTTTAGCTTCATGACCTAAATCCACATTATCGTTTTCTACGATAATAGCTGGAATTGTATCAGATTGAGACTCTGCATCAAGCATCAAGGATTCACAAGATACAGTCGCTTTGGAATGTTCTGCTTTAGGGCCAATTTTCAAAAGGCCACGGTAAATAGCAGCACCACCGGATTTGGAAATAGATTTAGAGTTTACATTACTAGTTGTGTAAGGAGCATTATGAACTACCTTACAACCAGTATCAAGGAATTGTCCTTCGCCAGCAAATGTTACACCTGTGAATTCAGCATGTGCACCTTCACCATTAAGGATACTCATTGGATACAAGCAAGATACTTTAGAACCAAAGGAACCAGATACCCACTCAATAGTACCACCTTTACCTACTACACAACGCTTTGTATTAAGGTTGTACATGTTTTTGGACCAGTTTTCAATTGTAGAATAACGCAATGTAGCATTATCCTTTACAAACAATTCAACGGCACCGGCATGAAGGTTAGATACGTCGTATTTAGGAGCAGAACAACCTTCGATGAAGTGCAATTTAGCCCCTTCTTCTACGATGATCATAGTATGTTCAAACTGACCAGCACCTGGTGCATTCAAGCGGAAATAGGATTGCAATGGAATCTCTACTTGTACGCCTGCTGGAACATATACAAAGGAACCGCCAGACCAAACGGCACCATGAAGAGCAGCCCATTTATGATCTGTAGGTGGAATCAATGTCATCCAGTATTTTTTTACGATTTCTTCATGCTCATGAAGTGCAGTTTCAATATCAGTATAGATAACGCCTTGTTTAACAAGGTCTTCTTGGATACTGTGGTATACAACTTCAGAGTCATATTGAGCACCAACACCTGCAAGAGATGTTTTTTCCGCTTCTGGAATACCTAAGCGGTCAAAAGTACTTTTAATTTCTTCTGGAACTTCGTCCCAGTTTTCTTTCATATCTACTTTTGGCTTAACATAAGTATGGATATTTGCCATATCTAAGCCAGTAATATCAGGAATCCAATTTGGAATACCCATGCGATTGTAGATTTCTAAAGATTTCAAACGGAAGTCAAGCATCCATTCAGGTTCATTTTTATTAGACCAAATTTCACGGATAATATCTTCTGTTAAACCAACATCAGAAATATAAGAATATTCAAAGTCATTCTTAATATCGTAGACACCACGGTCCATATCCGCGACTTGGGTTTTCTTTCTTTCTTCCATTGTGCCTCCTATGCTAATGCTTTGTATGCGTCGTAACCTTTTTCTTCGATTTCACGTACAAGAGAAGCATCACCAGTTTTAACGATCTTACCATTGATCAATACATGAACAAAATCAGGTTTTAATTTTTGCAAGATTTGGTTATGGTGAGTGATGATCAATACAGCATTTTCTTCGTTGTGGAAACGTTGTACACCTTCAGATACGATACGAACCGCATCTACGTCAAGGCCGGAGTCTGTTTCATCAAGAATAGCCAATTTAGGATTTAAAATGGACATTTGAAGAATTTCATTTTTCTTGCGTTCACCACCGGAGAACCCTTCATTTACATAACGTTGTGCATAAGATACATCGAAGGATAATTCATCCATTTTTTCTTTCAATTCTTTTTTGAAAGATAAAGCACGTACATTTTTACCAGTAATTGTAGATTTCGCAGTACGGATGAAGTTTTCTACTGTAATGCCAGGAATAGAAATTGGATTTTGGAAGGACATAAAGATACCTGCTTTCGCACGATCATTTACTGCATCTTCCGTAATATCTTTACCATCAAAAACAATAGAGCCGCTATCTACAGTATATGTAGTGTTACCCATAATAGCATTGGCAAGTGTAGATTTACCTGCACCATTTGTCCCCATTACAACATGGATTTCACCTTTATTAATTGTTAAGTTGATACCTTTTAAGATTTGTTTACCTTCAACGGATACCTTTAAATCTTTTATCTGAAGTAATTCAGCCAAAATGTTCACTCCTTCTCATAATGTATGTATTAATAAGAAACATACAAGCATTATATGTAAAACGTATATATTGACACATATAAAAAGGCGGTACGCACTAACGTGAATACCGCCGTAATTCTCGCCAACTTAGCAAGTATGTGCATAACAATCTATAATCATTATACATTCTTATCTAAATGATAGCAAGATATTCCTACTAAAATATACAGGAATTAAAAGAATATCATATATTACATATATTGATAGGTTTTTATTAATATTCATTCTCATCCTATTCGATTCTCAATATTAAATTATAGGTTAGAGAAATCGAGGGTGCCAAACAAATCATCATATGTTTCAGCACGACGAATTTGTGTAACAGAACCGTCTTTATGTAATAACAACTCAGCAGAGCGCAATTTACCATTATAGTTAAATCCCATGGAGTGACCATGCGCACCAGCATCATGAATGATAATACGATCGCCAATATCGATTTTTGGCAACTCACGTTGAATAGCAAATTTATCATTGTTTTCACATAAAGAACCAGTTACATCGTACACGTGATCCTTAGGTGCATTTTCTTTACCCATTACAGTAATATGGTGGTAAGAACCATATAATGCTGGACGCATAAGGTTTGCCATACAGGAATCTAAACCGATGTAGTGACGATAAATATCCTTTTTGTGAATTGCTGTAGAAACTAAGTAACCAAATGGACCTGTAACCATACGGCCACATTCATAAGCCAATGCTACATCACCAAGGCCATTAGCTACTAGAATTCTATTATAGGCCTCTTCTACACCTTTACTAAGTGCATTGAAATCTACTGGTGTTTGTTCTGGTTTATAAGCAACACCTACACCACCACCAAGATCGATAAACTCAACATTGATGCCTAGTTCATTTTTAATATCTACTGCTAGATTGAAGCAAAGTTCAGCAGTGCCAACTAAGCCATCAATATCAAGCTCGTTAGATACAACCATTGTATGGATACCAAAATGTTTTACACCTTTAGCTTGCAACTGTTTATAAGCTTCAAGAATCTGTTCACGTGTCATACCATATTTAGCTTCTTCAGGAAGGCCGATAATTGTATTACCCCCTTCTTTTAAGGAGCCTGGGTTATAACGTACGCAGAATGTATCAGGCAAAGAACCATGATTTTTTTCCAAATATTCAATATGAGTAATATCATCAAGATTGATGATAGCACCTAATTCAAGTGCTTTTTTATATTCCACATATGGTGTGTCATTAGATGTGAACATAATATCATGACCTGTAATGCCCACTTTTTCACATAGCATTAACTCTGCTAAGGAAGAACAATCGGCACCTACACCAAGCTTTTGTAATACACGCATAATATATGGATTAGGAGTTGCTTTTACAGCAAAATATTGTTTGAACCCTTTATTCCAAGAAAATGCATTAATGAATGCTTTCATATTTTCAATGATACCTTCTTCATCATAAATATAGAATGGCGTTGGGTATTGGGCAATAATATTTTCTAATTGTTCAGCTGTAAACGGAACTGTTTTTGTGTTCATAATAACCTCGCTATACAAATAAAAGACCCATCAAACGATGAGTCTATTATCCTAATTATTATTTAAATAAAGCTTTATCAAGGCTATAGCGACCTGCGCCAGCGAAGAACAACATAATAGCACCGAAGCCCATTTGAGATGGATAATCCCAGCCAAAGAAACTACCACTAAGATTTAATGTCGTTGCTATTGCTAATGTACCTATGAGTAACAAAGATCCAATTCGTGTAAATAGACCAATTACTATAAGTACACCACCTATCATTTCTGCATATGCGGCCATAGTACCTAAAATTTCATAACCACCAGGTACACCTAATGGTGCCAACATAGCTCCAACTTTATAAAGGCCTTCAGCACCGCTCAAGTACTTTAAATATCCATGATAAAACATGGAAATACCAAGTGCCAAACGGTAAACTAAGAGGCCAAAATTAATATAATTAGGTTTACTTTTAAAAATAAAGCTTAACATAGTAATCCTTCTTTCAAATCAAAATAAAAATCGAAATAATTCGATATCGTTATTATAGAGGAGAAAAAATACCATGTCAAACTAGACTCAATATTAAATTCTATAGAATTATAACATATGTGGTATACAAAATCAATTTTATCGATTTGATATGCCACATATAATCTTCTAATTTAATACCTAAAAAGTCAAGAAATATTCTGTACCTATTTAATACAAAAAACCATTTAATTTTCAGATATATAAAAATAATCCTAATGAAAAAGTGAACATAAAGTTCCTAATTCATTAGGATTATTCTAAATTTTATAGATTATGCGCTAAGCAGTTGATTACATCATACCGCCCATGCCACCCATTGGAGGCATTGCAGGTACTGCAGCATTTTCTTCTACTTTGTCAGCTACGATTGTTTCAGTAGTCAATACAAGAGATGCGATGGATGCAGCATTTTGAAGCGCAGAACGTGTTACTTTAGCAGGATCCACGATACCAGCTTTAACCATGTCGATATATTCTTCAGTCAATGCGTTGAAACCAACACCAGCTTCTGTATTTTTAACTTTTTCTACTACAACGGAACCTTCAAGACCAGCATTGTAAGCGATTTGACGAAGAGGTTCTTCTACTGCACGTTTAACAAGGTTAATACCAGTTTGAACGTCACCAGTTTCTTCCAATGTGTTCAATGCAGGGATGATATCGATGAATGTAGTGCCACCACCAGCTACGATACCTTCTTCAACAGCAGCACGAGTTGCGTTCAATGCATCTTCGATACGAAGTTTTTTATCTTTCATTTCAACTTCTGTAGCAGCACCTACTTCGATAACTGCAACACCACCGGATAATTTTGCAAGACGTTCTTGTAATTTTTCACGGTCGAATTCGGAAGTTGTTTCTTCTACTTGTGCACGAATTTGGCTTACACGTTTAGCAATTACGTCTTTATCGCCTACACCATCGATGATTGTAGTTTCATCTTTAGTGATGCGAACTTGACGAGCTGTACCAAGATCAGTAAGTTCTACAGAATCAAGTTTACGGCCCATATCTTCAGTAATTACAGTACCACCAGTCAAAATAGCGATATCTTCAAGCATAGCTTTACGACGGTCACCGAAGCCAGGAGCTTTTACTGCTACGGCTTTAAAAGTACCACGCAAGCGGTTTACTACCAATGTAGCCAATGCTTCACCTTCTACATCTTCAGCGATGATAAGAAGTTCTTTACCTACTTTTACCACTTTTTCAAGTGTTGGCAACATATCAGCGATAGCACTGATTTTGCGGTCAGTAATCAAGATGTATGGATTATCCATTACAGCTTCCATACGGTCAGGATCAGTTACCATGTATGGGGAAATGTAACCACGGTCAAATTGCATACCTTCTACTACGTTTAATGCAGTTTGCAAGCCTTTGGATTCTTCTACAGTGATAACGCCGTCGTTACCTACTTTTTCCATAGCTTCAGCAATTAAGCCACCAATTTCTTCGTCCGCTGCGGATACACTTGCAACTTGAGCGATTTCAGCTTTACCAGAAACTTTAATGGAACGTTTTTTAATTTCTTCAACCAAAGTTTTAACTGCTGTTTCAATACCTTTTTTCAAGATCATTGGGTTAGCACCAGCTGCTACGTTGCGCATACCTTCTTGGATCATAGCTTGTGCCAATACTGTTGCAGTAGTAGTACCATCACCTGCTACGTCATTAGTTTTAGTAGCAACTTCTTTAACTAATTGAGCGCCCATGTTTTCAAATGGATCTGCAAGTTCGATATCACGAGCAATAGTTACACCATCATTTGTGATTGTTGGGGAACCGAATTTTTTATCCAATACAACATTACGACCTTTTGGTCCCAATGTAACTTTTACAGCGTTTGCCAATTGATCAACGCCACGACCTAAAGCGCGACGAGCTTCTTCATTAAACAAGATTTCTTTTGCCATATGTATTACCTCCTAGATAATATCAGTATCTAATGTAAGGGAATGTATATGCCCGTAGGCAATATAGAATGTATCAATAGTATGTTTAGCTCTATACAGATATATTAGCTATTATAGTACTGCTAAGATATCGCGTTCGCTAATGATCAAATGAGTAGCGCCATCGATTTCTAATTCGCTACCAGCGTATTTTGCGAACATAACAGTATCGCCAACTTTAACTTCTGGAGCTACACGTTGACCATTGTCATAAACTTTACCAGCACCTACAGCTACTACTACGCCTTCTTGAGGTTTTTCTTTTGCTGTATCAGGAAGGAAAATACCACTTTTAGTTTTTTCTTCTTTTGCTTCTAAACGGATAAGAACGCGGTCAGCTAATGGTTTTAACATATGATGTCACTCCTTATTTACTAGTTATTATTTACAATTTATTAGCACTCTAAGTTACCGAGTGCTAATCACATGTATTATTATAACCTATGTCAAAATAAATGCAAGTAGAAATTTTGATTTTTTGACTTTTTAGTTTTTATTTGATATTAGACACAAAAAAGACTAGTATAAGTTTTGATTCTTATACTAGTCTTTGTATCTATTTTGAAACTTGATTAATTAATGCTTTACAGATATTAACAATACTATCTCGTTTCTTCATACTTAGGGCGCGAATACGATTATAGGCTTCCTCTTCTGATATAGAGTATAGCTCCATCAATATACCGGTTCCTTTTTGAATGATTTTACGATCCTCTAATGATTGTTCTAATTCAGCCATTTTTTCGCGTAGCTCAGCATCACTATGATAACGCCCTAATGCCATTTCTAAGGTTGGAACCAATTGTTCTTCACGAACAGGCTTAATTAAATATCCATATACGCCAGATTCTCTAGCCTTATTTATTAAATCCTGTTGACTATAACTTGTTAATAGAACTACAGGTGCTTCATGGTGAAAGCCAATTTGTCGTGCTGCTTCGATGCCATCTAATTCTGGCATTTTTACATCCATTAGAACAATATCAGGTTTATATTCTTTGCAAAGCTTGATGGCTTCAACACCATTAGTCCCTTCTGCCACAACTTCATGACCACAGGATTCAATAATATCGCGTAGATCCATACGTATAAGGGATTCATCATCCACTATTAAAACGCGCATTTACTTCTCCTTCTTCATATGTATTGTCACTAGAACACCGGCATCAGTATTTTTAACAGATAGATCCCCTTTTAACTCATGGGTAACTAAATTATTAATAATAGTTAATCCTAATCGCTTATTCGAGTTAATAGAGAAATCTTGAGGTAACCCTTTTCCCGTATCAGAAAAATCTAATACAATATATTCCTCTAATTCCGAAACAGCTAGACGAATCTCCCCTGCTTTACCATCTAAACCATGTTCAAGGCTATTAGTAATTAATTCATTAGTTATGAGGGATACATAACTTGCCATATGAGAGGAAATCAATATATCTTCTCCACTATAGGTAAAGGTAACCTCTTGGTCTTGTCGAATCATACTCATGCGCAACAAACGACATAACTCGTCATAGATTGATCGGATACCAATATAATCCTCATCATAATGGGACACAATATCGTGAACCAAAGCCATACTTTCAATACGATTGATTCCCTCTTGTAAGGCTTGTTTAACTTCTGGCAGGCTAGAACGTCTTGCTTCCATACGTAGTAATCCCGCTACAGTTTGTAAATTGTTTTTTACACGGTGATGAACCTCTTTGATAATAGAATTCTTTACTAGCAATTCTTGTTGCTGCTTACTTTCACGGGTACAATCATGAAGCACGAGGAAACAACGTGTTTCATTGCGTCCCATAGCAATCGGAATCATATGCTGACGAATTACCATATCTTGATATATTTCTTCACTAGTGTATATCGTTCTATCATCCAACACTTGTTGTATGGCAGAAATTTTTAAGGTACTGCTATAAATTGATGACCCTACTAGTCGTCGATCAAATCCAAGCAAATCTACTAATTGTATAGCCGACTCATTACCATAGAGAATTCTATGAGAATCATCGAAGATGATTAAACCATCGAAATAAGAAATTGGCTCATACGATTGTATTTGCTCATCTGTAGCAGTTAACATGAGACGTTGCATCGTATCAGATAAGATATATTCTTGTTCGTATTGATTTTTTTTAATAGACGGAGATACTGTAAAAGCTATCCCCCCAATAATACGACCACCATTGTCGACAACAGGAAAAACATGTTGTCGTTGATCATGCTCTACCCCAATAAGAGGTTGACCATTTCCCATCATAGAATGCCACGTATTATTTCCTTTTATTTGTCGAGTAATAATACCTTGCTCGCTCCGTTCAATGCATAGCATATCTGCACATTGCTGCATATCACCTTGTGATTTTTCTAGAAGAGGCGTAAAAATCTGTATCCTTTGACGGGTCAATGACTCGCCAAAGGATATAAGTTTACTAATATGCTCAAGTAGTGAGGTTTGTAATGGTCCTAATGGTGTTGTATTTAAAATATCTTGACCGATATCCACAATTAATCCTCTTTCCAAGATACATGACCAATTTCAACACTTGGCTTTGCATTCAATGTTAAATCGCCAAATTTACCAGCTTGAGCCATATAATAGGCACGACAACCAATCATAGCAGCATTATCGGTGGACAGAATTTTATGAGGCTTGTAATAGGTAAAGCCTTCTTCCTTACACATAACCTCTAATGCTTGTTGTAAGCCTTTATTAGCAGATACGCCTCCCGCAATGGTAATACGCGTTTCACCTAATGTATGAGCTGCATCTTTTGTTTTTCTCAACTAATACATCAACAATAGCCTTTTGGAAGGACGCGGCAACATCGGCTTGGTTAATAGGTTCATTCTTTTGTTGCTTGCTATTTAAATAGTTTAATACAGCAGACTTTAAACCACTAAAACTAAATTCAAAATTACCAGGCTCACTTAAAGCCTTTGGAAATTCAATCGCATCTGGATTACCTTCAAGGGCAAGTGCATCAATATGAGGGCCACCTGGATAAGGGAACCCCATAACGCGAGCAATTTTATCAAATGCTTCACCAGCAGCATCATCGCGCGTCTGACCAAGGATATCAAACTCTTCATAGCCCTTCACATGGACTAGCATGGTATGACCACCAGATACAACGAGACTCAAAAATGGAGGTTCTAATTCTGGATTAGCTAAGAAATTAGCAAAAATATGACCTTCCATATGGTGAACTGGTACCAAAGGAATGCCTGTAGCAAAGGATAATCCCTTTGCAGCAGCTACACCAACCAATAATGCTCCTACGAGACCAGGACCATAGGTAACACCAATATGGTCGATATCTTGTAACGTTACATTCGCATCGCGTAGCGCTTGATCTATAACAGGTATAACTTGTTCTATATGGTGACGTGATGCGATTTCTGGCACAACGCCACCAAATTTTCTATGAATCGGCACTTGGCTAGAAATAACATTAGATAAAACAGTGCGTCCATCCTTTAAGACAGAGGCTGATGTTTCATCACAGCTACTTTCCAAGGCTAATGTGTAAATACTCATTCTATTTCCTCTGAAACGAGAGACATAATATAAGCATCCTCTTTTGGCTCTGAATAATAATCTTTACGAATCCCTTTAACAGAAAACCCAAGATTTCTATACATTGCTAAGGCAGGCAAATTGGATATGCGTACCTCCAAGAAGATTTCGTGCATACCTCTCTTGAAACATTCATCTATTAATTGTTTAGTAAGTTCTGAGCCATATCCCTTACCACGAGCAGAAGGAATAATGGCAATATTTGTTATTTGTCCTTCATCATATACGAGCCAAGCACCAGCATAACCAACAATATGATTGTCTTCGCAAATAACCATATATAATTTATTATCTGCCCCTTCAAGTTCAGCAAGTACAGATTCCAAACTCCATGGAACAGAAAAGGACTGCTGTTCTATATCATAAATAGCTTGAGCATCATCGATAGTCGCTAATCGAATCTCCATTACTCTGCTCCTGCCGCTTCAGTCACTATCACAGTAGGATTTTGATTTAACATTTCAGGATTATTCTTATGTCGTTCTTCCCACAATACCTCAGCCTCAGAGCGACGAATATAGTAAGGAACCATATCCATTGGATTGCATATCTCTTCACGTTCTACCAATTCACGACCTGCTAATAGTAAAGAGCTTGCCTTCGGAATACGTTGTGAAATATCTAGGACAGTCAAATTAGTATCCCTTTCCTCTAAAAGCTTTTCAATTCGCTTGATACCATCCCCTAAGAATAGGACCTCTTCCTTTGTTTCTCTAAATTTATCTAATAAATCACTAGCAGCAATAACAAATGGCTCCTCTTTACATACTAGTTTGTTATTTTCATATCTATATAAACCAGCATATACATGCTTTTTCTGTGCATCGATAACAGTACATATTGTACGATTTGTATATGAAACATTACAAGCTAAGCTGTCCATTGTCATCACACCATACAATGGAATTTGTAAGGCATAAGCCATTGCTTTTGCAGTTCCCATGCCAATACGCAATCCAGTGAAAGAACCAGGCCCGATACTAACGATAATACCTTTTAACTCATTCTTTTTTACTTGAGAGGCACGCAATAACATATCAATGTGAGGTATTAGTTGCTCAGAATGAGTTAATCCAGCTTGGATAGTCAACTCACCAATAAGGTTATGTTCATCCATTAAAGCCACACTCGAAACGAGTGAGCTTGTCTCAATTCCTAACCACATATGGGCCTCCTATTTCTACTAAATCACCCTCTGAAAGGTAATCACTACCTAATGTAATAGATCGACTTGTATCATCAATGCGCGTCAAATAAATCCATAATGTTTCATCTGGTAATTCATCTGGGAATTTATCGGCCCATTCCACAATGGATACGCAATCCTCTGTATATTCGTAGAAGCCAATATTTTCAAGCTCGCTTATATCATCCAAACGATATACATCAAAATGATATAAATGTGTTCTATCCACATCATAAGTATTCATGATTGCAAAGGTAGGACTTGTAATCTCCTCTGTAACTCCAAAGCCTTTCGCAATGCCTTGGGATAGGTGCGTTTTTCCTGTCCCCAAATCACCAATTAAAGCAATACACAAAGGTTCTCCGCTTTGTTTGACCCATCTGCCTAATAACTGTCCAAATCGTTGTGTATCTTCTACTGTATGAGTTTCTAATTGAACATATGCCTTATGATTCATGAAAATGATTATATCCTTTCGCTTCTATGGTCTTAATCGTTTTATCCGGTGTTACCATCTGAACATGACATGGTCCAGATATAACTTCACCGATGATAGTAATCCCAGATAAATTCTCTAATTTAGGAATCAATGCTTTAGGAGCCGTGAATACTAGTTGAAAATCCTCACCACCATATAATGCATAATCCACTGGATTAGTCTGTAAATACTTAGCTAATTCATAAGTTTCTTCATGAAGTGGAATAGCTTTTTCCTCTATAACAATGGATACTTTACTAGCCGATGCAATTTCATTTAATTCACTACCAAGACCATCACTAATATCATTCATACTATGAACTCCCAGTTGTCTCAATTGTTGACCTAATTCAATTTGTGGATCAGGTCGTTGATGACCAACCTTCGTCATTGTATAGCCATCTAAATTATAGGATAACGCACCTAAACCTGTGGCAGCATAACCTACATAATTTGTAATACCCACAATATCGCCAACTTGCGCACCACTACGCATAATAGCAGTGCCAGTAGGAACCTCTCCTATGATGGTAACAGTCCACACCATAGGTCCTTCCGTACGCACCGTATCTCCACCAAGTATATTGAGATGGTATCTAGCACATTGATCTTTAATACCTCTATAAATTTCATCTAAAATAGCAGTATCAATATATTCAGGTGCCGCCACAGATAACACTATTTGTCGAGGATTCCCCCCCATAGCAGCAATATCACTTAAATTAGCTGTCATGAGGCGATAGCCGACATCATAAGGTTTCATATAGCGAAAGCTAAAATGAACACCTTCCACCATCGTATCTGTACTAATTAATTGATCTGTTTCATCTGTAGCACGATACACTGCGCAATCATCACCAATCCCTGTAATTACAGTGCTCGGATCATATATTGTATCATTTTGAATGTGGCTTATGAAATTAAATTCCCCTACATCTTTTAATTGCATCTCATCACCTGGCTTCCGATTAGTATACATATTGTATTGTAACATATATAAAAAGACAACAACAAAAATAGCAGATAGTTGATATATCAACTATCTGCTATCAATGAGCCTAATATAATTATTTTTTAATTAGGTTTGTCATCCGTTTAACAGGATCTTTCGTATCAAAGGAACCTATAGTAGGAACCTTTTTACCATTATTAACGAAGAGAACGCCATTAATATTATCAAAGGATGTCAATGTATTTACAATGGCAGCCATTTGCAATTTAACAGTTAAGTCCCCACCATTACCTTTTACGAAAGCGTCATTCACTTCTACAGAAGCAATGCCGTCCTTTACAGTAACAGATGTGATTTCAATATCCTTAGAGAATACTGGATATTTTTGTGCTCTATCGGCTTTTAACATCGCTAGAAGAGCGGCTTTAGGCGTTACTTTATCCGCCTCCATCTCAACAGTTGATTGTGTTACCCCTGAGCCATCCTCTGTTGGAACAAAGAAGGCCATCTTAACCTTTTCTTGAGATACTTTCGTTGTTTCTGCATCCTTATTGACTTTCGTCTCTTGCACAGGTTCACTTTTACCTGTTGTAGGAGCTTGATTAGGTGTACAACCTGCTACAAATGCAAGCAAGCCTACACAGAGGATCGACAGAACTTGTTTACGTAATTTCATCGATTAACCTCCAAAGTAACTAGCAATACCATTGGCAATGCGATTAGCAAAGTCTTCTTGTGTTTGAGGAGATTGCAATGCACGTTCTTCATTAGGGTTGGAAATAAAACCAAGCTCTACAAGAATGGCAGGCATATTAGTATGTCTTAATACATACAAGTTGCCTTCTTGAATGCCACGGTCACCATTGAATCCTGGTACACTAGCAATTTGAGATTGTACCTTTTGTGCTAAACGAGCATCATTACCTGTTTTAGCATAGTAGTATGTTGCAATACCACCAACACTTGGATTGTTAAATGCGTTAATATGCACGCTGATGAGCGCATCAGAATTGCTACGGTTCGCTACATTAACACGAGCGCCTAATTCATCAACACCACTTGCATTAGGACCATATACGTCTACGTCTGTAGTACGAGTCATAAGCACTTTAGCGCCACGATTTTCTAAGGCTTTTTTCAAGTACATAGAAATCGGTAGTGTAATATTTTTCTCTTGTACACCATGTGGTCCAACGGCACCAGAGTCACTACCACCATGACCTGGGTCAATAGTAATTGTCTTGCCAGATAAACCACCGCTAATAGAATACTTACCAGATCCTGTGGGCATATTTTTCGCAGGATGTGCAGAAGGAGATGGACGTTTACCATAGTAAGCAGGTTTAGCTACTACACCTTTTTTCTGTACATCTACAACGATGCGATACGGTTTCTTATTAACCGTATCTTTCTTTAGGGAAAATACCTTTACATCACTCGTATCGATAGATGAAGGTGTCTTGATTGTTACCTTCACATCTCTGCCATCCTCTGTAAGTCTAGCAGAACTAGCTATGCTAGAGTCCATATTAATATTCGCTTTAGCAGTTTTTAGCTTTGTGTTATTTAAGGTAACAGTCGTCGTTTTCCCATCTTTGCTAATCGATGCAGATGCTTTCACAGGTGCTGATAAATCCATTACCATACGAACATATGGTACAGGTGCATCAGTTCGTGTCACCCATCGAGCATCTTCAAGATTAGCTGCCTTTGCTTGAGTCAAGAATAGAGGTAAAGCCATCAAGACAGCAAGGCACATAAAAAATAGTTTACGCAATACATTCACTCCAATCTAACTGACATACGTAGTGTCCAAACCATAGAGATGAGTCGATGATCTCTTTGTGAATCAAAGTCTCATCGTTCCAATCTATCCATAAACTAATGTTAGATTATAGATAGATTATTTCATACAAACATGAAGATTAGTATGCCGATTATACATATTACTATATAAAGTCTTTATACAGTAAACACAAAAATCAGTTGCTTAAAATTATTTTTTGTGCTATGCAATCGATACTAACGTTCAGTTGTAATTTGCCATTCATTCCCATCCGTACTAATGTGAATACGTCCCATCGTATCTGTACGGTAAATGGCAATATTGTTCTCCTGCAAACGACGCAATGTTATATCGTGAGGATGACCATAACTATTATACATGCCATTTGAAATTAATGCACTTTCTGGTTTAATAGATTTCAAAAAATCTTCAGAGCTACTTGTGCGAGAACCGTGATGTCCTACCTTAAGAACACGAGAAAACAGTCTAGAGTTCTGCTCTTTTATGAGTTTTTTCTCTTCTTGTAATTCTGCATCACCAGTAAAGAGCATAGAGAATTTACCAAAAATTAATTTACCTACGATAGAGTTATTATTAAGATCTGGCGCCCCTTTTTTATCTGTTAAAGGTTCCGCCCATGGTGCATATACTACAAATATAGCACCGTGACCAAAATCAACTACATCTCCACTACGCAATGTGGAGCGTTGGATTTTATTTTTATCAATCCATTTCTCATAGGTTTTATACATATTATTATCAACAGAAATACCATCATCATACACATGTTCAATGGGCATAGCTTTCGCAATAGCATAGAATCCACCCATATGATCAGCATGTGGATGTGTAATGATAATATTTTTTAACTTCGTAACACCCATAGATTTTAGCTGAGCTACAATATTTTCACGATGCTCTATGTCACCTGTATCGATCATACTATATTCATCGCCAACCTTAAGCAGTATAGCATCCCCTTGACCGATATCTAACATATATACGTCTAAATGACCCTCAGGATTCGTTTGCTTAGTATCGATAGAATAGCCTTCATTTGTAGTAGAACTAGTCTGAGATGCTGCATTAGCTACATCTTTATTCGTACATCCTGCAATAGCAAAGATTGGAATACATAGCACTAATAAAAAAGCTATAAAGCGTTGTATTTTATTTGTCATCTTATTCTCCCAATAATTCACTAATGACACAGCCTATAGAAGTACTTACATCACTAGGTGTATATCCCCAAGTTTTCGTATCACTTAGTATATCTGCACTGCGGCTATGTACATAAACCCCTAAAATGGCACTATCCTGTAAGGAATAGCCTTGGCTGATAAAGCCTGCAATGACTCCGGTTAATACATCCCCCATACCGCCAGTTCCCATACCAGCGTTTCCGATAGTATTAACATATACTGTACCATCTGGTAGCGCCACAACAGAAGGAATTCCTTTTAGAACAAGTACTACCTGATGAGCCTTAGCAAATGCTCGTGCCAATGTAATATAGTGACGTTCAATCCATTTTATAGGCAAATCAATAAGTCTACTAAATTCACCTAAATGAGGTGTCATCACGCAATATGGTAACTGTCGTTCCATCTTATATATAGACTCAACCTTACCATCTCGCAATGCATCTTTATCTACAGATCCCACATGACCTAATGCATATAACGCATCAGCATCAATGACTAGAGCACCTTCATAGCAATCAATAACATGATTTACTAAATCTGGAATATCTATTGTACGTCCCAAACCGGGTCCAATAGCAACTACTTGACGGCCTTCATAAATGGAGTGGTTTTCATTGATAGAGGTAACCATCACTTCTGGTATGACACGTCCTTGTACTGCCCGTTTAATTATCTCTGGAACACATAATGTAACTTTACCAGCACCACTATGAACAGTAGCTTCTGCAGCCAACATAGGGGCGCCAACCATATCACTAGAGCCACCAACAATTAGGGTATTTCCATTTACTCCTTTATGAGCCATTGGAACTCGATAATTAATTAGTGTTTTTGCTAAATCCGAATCAATAGTTATAGTGCTATCACGATTAATTAATACTTGCTGCCAAGGAGCTCCTAAAGGGGCAACAATAACGGTTCCTCCTATAGCCTTGCCAGGATACAACAATAGACCTTGTTTTATAGCACCAAAGGTTACTGTATAATCATAAGACAATGTGCCCTCTGAGATTTGACCAGAAGTTGCATCAACACCTGCAGGTACATCAATAGCCCACAAATCAAAATTATATTGACTACGCATAGTATCAATAACGTGCAATATATCTATTGTCGTATCTCGAAGACGTCCAGCTAACCCTGTTCCCATAATGCCTTCTACAACTATAGCTACATTTGACCAATCATTAAAATCATCAAACATATCAATGATACAGCCCATTGCTTCACATCTCTTGAGTTGAACTGCAAAAAGGTCGCTACATTTGCTCGTATCACCTACTAGTGCAATTTGTACAGGTACACCTTGCTCTAAAAGATGACGAGCTGCTACAAGGCCATCTGCCCCATTATTACCTGTACCACAGATAAATAGTACAAAACTATTGATAGAACGTGCATTATCTAAGGAAAACAAGTCATATTGTCCCCACAAAGCATCCACAATGCCACGTCCTGCATTTTCCATTAAAATTTCTAAAGAAACACCTAATTGCTTAGGTACTTCTTGATCTATAAATCGAGCATCTTCAGTTGTTAATATTTGCATCTTATGCTCCTTCAAGTATAACTGTACTCATTGCATATGCTTTGCAATGACTAATCGACACATGTGTATCCGTATAGCCTAATGTTTCATAAATATCTTTAAAAGTATCTTGTAAACGAATTAAGGGAGCCCCTAATTCATCATGACCAATTTCTATATCTTGCCACGATCCATGACGCATTCCCGTACCTAATGCTTTAATGAAAGCCTCTTTAGCGGCATATATACCGGCATAAGACTCGTAACGCCCCTTATTTCGACTTTCACAATAATCAATCTCATGAGGCGTATATACACGGTCGCGAAATGATTGAGATTTCTCTAAAGCTTGACGGATGCGGTCAATTTCTATAATATCATTCCCTAATTTCATAATAACTCCTAAATTATCCTAACATTTATATTATACACTCTTAAAGTGGATAAAAACATAGATAAAATCTAGGCATTTACAGAGAATGGCAATGTGGCTAGACTGTAAATTTCTACCTTACCTTTACGGTTAACCGCCACGTACATCTGACCATTACGGTAATCCATATCCTCTACTTCCATTCCTGAAGTATAAGGGCTTATATTCTTTACTACGCCTTCATCATCGACGAAAACGAAGGTCGTTAAGGTTGTAAAAATAGTGTTACCATTAGCAGCATAAGCACCATTATTATTTAAGTCGGTATGCTCTGCATCAATCTTATACGTTTTTACCTTATTAAAATTTGAATCATAGTAGTTAATAGTACGATGAGAATTTGTTAAAGGCACAATCGACACATATTCATTACGCTCTTTATCAAAGGCAAAATTAAATACCTTTTCTTTCAATTTAATAGGCGCTTCAACAATCATACTATCCGCCTCAATAGGTGTAACAATATATCCATCTACAACAGCATTAGTAGTATAGTAACGATTGTTATTCGGATTATAGGTTAACGTATTCATATGACCTAATAAACGTTTTTGACTATATTCATACTTAGCAGCCACTTGCAACGTTGTGGGATTAATTTCATAAATAATTTGCTTTGTATTATCAGCATTTATACATGCGAGAACAAATACATCTTTTTTTGAGTTATAACAAAAAGCCTTGGCACTGATTAACAGAACTATCTAATGGTATCTCAGCCAATCGTGTTAACGGTAAAGGCATTTGGACAGCACTTACAGGTTGTGCAAGCTTTGGTATATCAAAGACATTAGCAATATAATCAATCACACCTTGATCCATATTATCACCTCAATCAAACAAAAATGTATATAATTGTATATTAATTCACAAATATAAATATATAAAAAATAGGCGGTAAGACAAAAGTCTTACCGCCTAAAGTTGGTGCCGGAGGTGGGACTTGAACCCACACGGTGTTACCCGCTTGATTTTGAGTCAAGTGCGTCTGCCATTCCGCCACTCCGGCGTCTCGGAACATTTGTTATTATACAGATATCCCAAAACAATGTCAACACATTTTTTATATTTTATCTAAAATATTTTTAACCGCTTCCATACCGATGTCACATTGTTGCTTCCACGTAAGAGCTACACCTGTTATATAGCCTTTACGAGCATATTCCACATCAGTGGGAACACTTTCAGCACCATAATCTAGCTCGCCCGCCAACCAATAGTAATCCTGCCCTCTTGAGTTAATGCGAGCATCAATAATATTGCTATAAGTTTGTAAACCTTGGCTAACCATTTTAAAATGATCCCAATCACATACGCCACGTAACGGAAAGTTCACATTTAATAGGCCATCAAAATTCCCTTTTCACATAAATTTTTTCTATCAATTCATGGATAAAGGGATGCATTTCATCCCCTCGTTCAGGAGAATATCGTTCCACAGACAATGCTAACCCTGGAATGCCATAAAAACAACTTTCCATAGCAGCAGATACAGTACCAGAATATAGCACATCTGAGCCCAGATTAAAGCCATGGTTAATACCTGAAATCACAAGATCAGGCATATCATCAGTCAATAAATAACTAAGGCCAAACTTCATGCAATCAGAAGGAGTTCCCGTTAGAGCATAAAGGCGAGGATTTTCATCCTCGCCATTGTACGCGTCTAATTTTAAAGGAATCTCAGTCGTCAATGCATGGGATTTAGCACTTTGCTCATTCGCAGGTGCTACAACGGTAATTCGATAATATTGACTTAAGTATGATGCAAGACGGCGTAAACCATCTGCTAAAATACCATCATCATTACACATTAAAATATGCATAGTCACTCCTACAGATTCTATTTTTTATTCTTATTCATATTGCCCATACGTGTTAATTTCACGTCATTCAAACCAACAGCACGCGTATGAACTGTATGAGACCATTCCTTATTATGACGACGGAACCAACCTAAAATATTTACAGGAACCCAAGAGTATACAAAAATTGGATATAACAAATAGTAGAACCAAATTTTAGGCGGAACCTTAATTTTTAACAACACAATAAGTGGAAACAAATATTGACCAATACCGATAATTTGCCATACAGACATCGGCATAATTTGATACAAAATATTTGTATAAATCGGCACATATGCATTGATATATGAAAATACTAAATATATAGTTGTCAACAACAAGAAATAAGGCTGACTAACTTGTAAAATGCCATCTAGGATAACGATATTTCCTTGTTTAATACCTGCGGCAAATAATTTAGGAATATATCGATCCGCACAGTCAAATTGACCTTGTGCCCAACGTAAACGTTGTTTACAAGAAGCCATCATAGTCGTAACTTTTTCATCATACACAATGGCATCGTGAGCCCAAGTAGTTTTAAGACCATGTGTTAATAGCTTCATAGAGAATTCCATATCCTCAGTCAAGCTATTACAATCCCAGCCATATTCACGGATGATAGATGTACGTATACACATACCAGTACCACCTAGTGCTGTGGACAAGCCAATGCGGTATTTTGCCAAATGCCACATATGATTAACCATCCAAAACATGATGGAAAATGTACCCGCAACCCAAGAGTCTGTTGGGTTTTTAGAGTTCAAATAACCTTGAATTACAGACTCACCTTTTTCAAGATGATCATTCATTTCTAACATAAATTGGGGATGTACTAAATTATCGGCATCAAAGATAAGAAAGGCATCATATTTCCGATCCATTTCTTTCCACACGATCAAACATCCACCCCATGGCATAGCCTTTGCCTACTTCTTCTTTATTGAATCGTTCATGTACATTGGCACCAGCAGCACTTGCTACCTCAGCAGTCTTATCTGTACAGTTATCGGCAACAACAAAGATATCGTACAACTCATCAGGGTAGTCCAAACTACGTAAGTTTTTTACTAACTCACCAACCACGGCTTCCTCATTATGAGCACACACAACGATAGCAAAGGAATTTTTAGGGGTATAGTTTTTATGTACTCGAGACCGCCACATACCAATTACGGCGAGCACAAAATAATAAACCGTATAAATTACGATTATTACCTGCATAGGGATCAATATCAGATCCAGTAGGTAATTCATTCTATTATCCTCCACACACTTATTTACGCACTATATTTAACGCCCCATTAACAAGGCCAAATACTACATAACCAGCAAAAGATCATTACTGCCCATGTATGCCAATCATATACGAGACAAGCTATGACAAAAATAGCAGTTAGTACAATGGAAAGTTTATTAATATAGATTGCAGTTTTACCTTTGAAGTCTGGGTATTGTACTTCACTAACCATTAAAAAGCCTACACCAATCATGCAAACCACTAATACAAATTGAGGAACCTCTACACCACACAATACGTAGGTAGCCGCCAAGCAACCTGCAGCTGGAATTGGCAACCCTTCAAAGTAACCATGAACTTCTTCGGTTTTAATGTTAAAACGAGCAAGACGGAATGCGCCCAATACAGCAAATACTAATAATGGTACATAGGCAATCCATCCCAAACCATAAAGCTCTTTCATATATAACATATAAGCTGGTGCTACACCAAAGCCTACAACATCTGACAAAGAGTCTAATTCACGACCCATAGGTCCTGCCACACCTAAAGCTCTCGCTACACGACCATCTAAACCATCAGCAACTAAGGATAATAGTACGCAGATAGCAGCATAGAAGGTATTCCCTGTAGCAGAGAATGTGATACCTAGAACACCAAAAGCTAAATTAGCACTGGTAAACAAATTTGGAATAATAGATTTATTCATGACGCAACCTCCCGATAACAGTGTCTCCACCTGTAATATGTTGACCTTTTTCCACGAACAACTCTACATCCTTATCCATGTAGATTTCAGTACAAGAACCGAATTTAATCATCCCGTACAATTGGCCGCGTTCAAGCACGCTATCAAGGTCTGTCCAAGATACGATACGACGCGCTAAAAGGCCTGCAATTTGTGTTACCAATACGGAAGTGCGATCATTTTCAATACAAATAGTATGACGTTCATTTTCAAAACCTACACTATCTTTAAAAGCAGGCAAGAAACTGCCCATTGTGTAGTGACGGTATGTAATTTTACCATCAATAGGCGCACGATTAGCATGTACGTCAAAAACAGATAAGAAAATAGTTACTTTTTTACACTCTTTATGTAAGTAAATATCTTCGTATACATCAGAAATATCCATAATTTTACCATCCGCTGGAGATAAAATTAAATCTGGATCTTGAGGGATTACACGTTTAGGATTTCTAAAGAAATTGACGAAAAATAATGCCAGAATAAATGAAATAATCGCAATTACATAATGTCCTAAAAATCCTAATACCACCGCGATAATTAGCATAGCCCCTATCAGTGGAAACCCTTCCTTAATTATTGGTCCTGTAGGCACGATTCAACACTCCTCTATTTATTTCTAATAACGGTCCACATAAACTTCGGAATAGCCAACATGCGGCCAATCCGTTGAGGTTCTAAATATAATCGATACAACCATTCGAGACGATTGCGTTGCATCCATTCTGGAGCCCGAGGAATATTACCTGCCAAGACATCAAAGGAACCACCTATGCCGATAGCAACAACGCCATCTAGGTGACTCAATTTTTCTGAAATCCATTGTTCTTGCTTTGGTACGCCTAAGGCAACAAAGACTAGTTTTGCCTTAGACTCACTAATAGCTTTAACGATTTCTTGTTCCTCTGTGCTATCGAAGAATCCATCATGAATCCCTGCTATATTTAACGGTCCAACTTGGGCAGATAAATTATCAATTGCTCGTTGAGCAACACCAGGTGCTGCCTCCTAAGCAGTATACAGGAATTTGCCGTTCAGCCGCAACTTTAAATAATCGTTTAGTTACGTCTACACCAGTTACGCGTTCAGGAACATGTTCACCTTGACGCTCTGCAGCCCACAAAATGCCAGCCCCGTCAGGAACGACGAGACTAGCATTATTCAATATGGTGTGCAATGTAGGATTTTCATTTGCCAACATAACCATTTCTGCATTAGCCGTGGCTACTAAATGTAGTCCCGGCTCTTCAGTTAATTGTAAAATACGTTGGACAGCCTCATCCATTGTTACACAATCGATAGACACAGATAAAACAGAAATACGTTTATTCAATGTAATACTCCATTATCAACCACTATAATTTGGTGCTTCAACGGTAATGCTTACATCATGCGGATGACTTTCTTTTAAACCAGCCGCTGTAATTTGAATGAATTGAGTATTCTCAATCATTTCTTGGATGTTATGACATCCGCAATACCCCATACTTGCACGCAAACCACCAACCATTTGGAAAATTGTATCAGCCAACATACCTTTATAAGGCACGCGACCTTCAATACCTTCAGGAACTAATTTCTTAGCTTCAGTTTGGAAATAACGATCTTTACTACCAAGTTTCATAGCACCTAAACTACCCATGCCACGGTATACTTTATAGGAACGACCTTGGTAAATCACTGTTTCTCCTGGACTTTCATCAGTACCAGCTAAAATATTCCCCATCATGACTACATTAGCACCAGCAGCAATAGCCTTAGCAATATCGCCAGAATATTTAATGCCCCCATCAGCGATGATAGGAATGCCATAGCGACGACCTACTTGAGCAGACTCGTAAACAGCAGTAATTTGAGGTACCCCAATACCTGCAATAACACGAGTTGTACAAATAGAACCAGGTCCAATACCAACCTTAACAGCATCTGCACCAGCTTCAATAAGAGCCTCTGTACCAGCTGCAGTAGCAACATTGCCTGCAATAACAGGAATATGAGGATAGGCTTGTTTAATTTCTTTCAATGTACGTAGTACGCCTGCAGAATGCCCATGTGCTGTATCTACAATGATTACATCAGCCTTTGCAGATACAAGTGCATCAAGACGATCATATAAATCTTTAGACACACCAACAGCAGCACCAACTAATAGGCGGCCACTACTATCTTTAGCTGAATTTGGATATTTTGTCGCTTTTTCAATATCTTTTATAGTAATTAATCCTTTTAAGTTTCCATCATCATCTACGAGAGGTAATTTTTCAATGCGATGTTCACTTAAAATTGCTTTCGCCTCTTCAAGAGATGTACCTTCTGGTGCAGTAACAAGGGAATCCTTTGTCATGCATTCTCCGATTTGGCGTGTTAAATCAGTTTCAAAACGCATATCGCGATTTGTAATGATCCCTACTAGTTTACCATGTTCTGTGATAGGTACACCAGAAATTTTATATTTTTCCATAATTTCTGCTGCATCAGATAGTAAATTTTGAGGGCTTAAGAAAATAGGATCGACGATAACACCATGTTCAGAGCGTTTTACCTTATCAACTTCATGGGCTTGTTCTTCAATAGACATATTTTTATGGATAACACCAAGGCCACCTTCACGAGCCATAGCAATAGCCATACGGGATTCAGTAACTGTATCCATCCCAGAACTAATCATAGGGATATTCAATGTAATGTCACGAGTTAATTGAGTTTTTAACTCTACTTGATGTGGTAGCACATCAGAAGCCGCTGGTACTAACAAAACATCATCAAAAGTTAGTCCACGCATACCGAATTTATCGTCTCTCATATTTAATTCCTTTCCGTATAATAAAACAAAACTACGACCCGCCTAGTCCATCTGGACTAGGCGGTCAGTCGTAGCTTAGCGTTCAGACCGCAAAATGCCGCCTTCCATATAATCATCTTTTTTCATATCTACGAAGATAATCTTTACTGCGTCAGCAGGTACATTAACGATATCAACCGCAGCTTTAGTGATAGCTTCACCTAATTGTTTTTTTTGTTCTTTTGTGCGCCCTTCAACGAGCTCTACATGAATAAGTGGCATATTGACCTCCATAGATGAAAAATGAAATAAATTTGTTTGTTCTATTATACGGTATGAGGAACAGATACACAAGGGAAAAACCCAGATAAAATCTAATATTATCGCTACTTATGTACTTATTATTCCTACCTCTTAATTATACAATATTCTAAGAAATTTTTCACCAAATCTTTTTTCTAATTCTTCTTTCATTACAGATTCAAGTTTTTCCATTCCATACTGACTTGCAAACTCTAGTACATCCTTGCGAGCCTGTACCAATATTTCAATATCTTTAATAATATTAGCAACCCGTAAATCAGGTAATCCTGATTGAGCTAAGCCAAATAATTGACCAGAACCACGAAGCAGTAAATCTTGCTCTGCTAGTTCAAAGCCATCTTGTGTCTGTTCCATCAATTTTAATCGCTCTTGGCTCACATCATTTTTAGAATCACTCACAAGAATGCAATAAGATTGATGAGACCCACGACCTACACGGCCACGTAACTGATGTAATTGAGATAGGCCAAAACGTTCTGCCCCTTCAATACACATAATGGTCGCATTCGGCACATTAACACCAACCTCGATAACGGTAGTAGAAACGAGCAATGAAATCTCACCCCTATGGAAGGCATTCATCACTTCATCCTTTTCACTTGGTTTCATACGCCCGTGTACAAGACCAACTTCATAAGCCTTGTAAAAGTACTCTTTTAACTCCAGATACAATTCTTCAGCAGCTTGCAAGTCTAATTTCTCAGATTCTTCAACAAGTGGGCATACTACATAAACTTGAAGGCCTTCTGCCATCTCCTTGCCAAAGAATATTCTTAATCGTTCCTTATACGAACTATCTACAGCATAGGTTTTGACAGGTTTGCGTCCCGGTGGCATTTCTTTGATTAAGGATACTGCTAAATCACCATACACAGATAATGTCATGGTTCGTGGAATTGGTGTAGCCGTCATGATGAGCACATGAGGATATGTCCCCTTTTGTTGTAACCGTGCCCGCTGCTCCACACCAAAGCGATGTTGTTCATCTATAATAACAAGGCCTAAATTATGGAAATTTACGCCCTCTTGAATAAGAGCATGGGTGCCAATAATCATATTAATCGATCCATATGCTAACCCTTCATAGATACGTTCTTTTTCTTTTTTTGTAGTGGAGCCCGTTAATAATTCTATGGTAATACCCAAATTACAACACACATCTGCTATACCTTCATAGTGCTGGGCAGCCAATATCTCAGTAGGAGCCATTAACGCCCCTTGGTACCCATTCTCGATGGCTTTCAGTAAACTCAATGTAGCTACAACCGTTTTACCGGAACCTACATCACCTTGCAATAATCGTTGCATAGGCCGTTCATCTTCCATATCGATACGAATGTCCTCTAATGCACGCTGTTGATCACCTGTTAAGGAGAACGGTAAATTTTCTATACACTGAGCCATTAAATCCCCATTGGGACCCATCTTAGGACCTTTATGACATTGTTCTTTATTTCGTAACAATGCCAATCCAGATTGCATAACAAATAACTCCTCATAAGCTAGTTGATGACGCGCCTCTTCATATCGCTCTGAAGACTCTGGGAAATGCATCATTTTAAATGCATCATAGCGAGTCATATATTGATGTGCTTCACGAACTTCAGCAGGCAAAATCTCTGGCAACTCATGATTAGCTGCAAACCAATTACGTACCGATGAGCGCACCACAAACTGAGATACACCATCTGCAAGAGCATAAATAGGAACGATACCACGATCAGGCTCTCCACCGTTCCCCCAAATTTTCTATTTGGGGTGTATTCATTTGCATAGCCCCATATTGAAATTCCGCTTTGCCATATGCATATAAACGCTGACCTTTTTTATAAAAGTTCTTTTTATACCCTTGGTTAAACAAAACAATCTTTAGTGGACCAGTACCATCTGCAATGACCACCTCTAATATAGACAATCTAGGTCGAGGACGTTTTTCTTGTACAGCAATAACATTCCCAACCACGCCACCGGTCATACCAGACTTTAATTCACCAATTCTATAAATTGTACGGCGGTCTTCATAGCTCCGAGGGAAATATGTCAACAATGATGTTACATTCGTAATCCCTAGCTTATGCAATTGTTTCTCCCGACCAGGACCAATTCCTTTAATGGTCGTTAACCGTTCATCCATAGAAACTCCTTTAAATATACGATAAACACATGAGATATATCCAATTTCTGTATATCCTTGTGTAAAAGCCCATTCATATCATAGAATATGATATATAGTATACCTTATATTGTAGTATATTTCATAAAAAGAGCAATATGTACGATAAAAACACTTGCTTTAACTATGTCTTTATGATAATATACTTTTGTTATGTTATAGATTAAGCTTGGAGGTGGAAACTATGGCAAACCTTTGCGAAGTATGTGGCAAATCCACATCTAGCGGTATGAACGTGAGTCACTCTCACATTCGAACAAGAAAAACTTGGAAACCGAACATTCAAAGAGTACGGGCGGTTGTAGACGGTGCTACTAAAAAAGTTAACGTATGCACTCGCTGCCTTCGTTCTAATAAAATTACACGCGTAAAATAAAAAGTACATGTACTCTTTGGGGTTCTAGAGCCCCAAAAAAAGCAGTTAGTTCAAATGAACTAACTGCTTTTTTTGTTATCTATATACCTATTACTAAAAGTCTTACAATGTAATATTGGGAATATAATACTGTTTAAACAACTTAATAGCATATTGATCTGTTAAGCCTGCTACATAATCAACCACATCACGTGTAGTAAAAGTCTGAAACTCCTTGATTTCACTGCTCCAAATGATATTTTTCTAATGAGATATATTTTTAGAAGGAGAATTATGAAACTAGCAGATAATTGTGGTTTCATCTGTAAGAGAAATGGCAAATGCGGGTTCTCAACATTGTAATCAATGTTCTTGCTCATTCACAAATAAAGTGAATAAAACTAACAATAATTTACGATTGGTTATTTGGTAAACACACACATGGCTGGCGATGGACGTTCATTTCGTAGAAAAACATCACAGTTTTGGGAGCTTTGGCCATTACCACCAAAAGTTGAATCATCAAGTAGTGTGGTATTTGTTGATGGTATTTATTTAGCTAATGCTTGTATTTTAATCTGTTGTAATGAGACGCATGTCTTAGGCTGGTATGTTTGTAGATATGAGCATTCTAAGGCTTTAGGCTTTATTACGACGTATTTCATCACCTATAGTAGTTATATCCGATGGTGGTACCGGCTTTCAAAGGCATTAAAAAGTTTGGCCGAAAGCCAAACTACAAAGATGCTTATTTCATGCATTTTAAAACGCTATACAACAATACGTCCTAAAACGATTGCTGGTTGTGAGTTATATGGAATTGCAGGGATTTATTAACAATACACACGCAAGATCATGCTATAAAGTGGGTACAAAACGTTATGTCATGGAAAGTACGACATAGAGTATTCCTATCAGAAATAACAGTTGATGAAAATGGTACGATACGACCTAAACATGAACGACTTATCAGAAAATTCCTTAGTTAAATTGATTAATAAAGATGTTTATTTACTTACTTAGATGCATCGTTAACATGTACCTCAGCTACTAATAATCGTATAGAAGGTGGTGTAAATGCTCAGTTACGCACTATGTTACGTAATCATAGAGGAATGTCTATTGAAAGACGAATAAAAGCGGTGTTCTGGTGGTGCTATATGCACTCAAACCCGCTTTCTAATAGAGGTTATGCCGACCAACAAGAGTATTTCTGTATCATACCATACATGAACACTCTAGGTTAGAAGCTTCTATTCCGACTTGGGGTGATGCTATTGTTTAGTGATTTGCATAATTATGCGGTACCAATCTTTGGGACTAAAATAACAACACTTTTAATAACCCGTTATCTATGTACCTATTACTAAAAGTTACAAGGTAATATTTGGAATGTAATACTGTTTAAACAACTTAATAGCATATTGATCTGTTAAGCCTGCTACATAATCAACCACATCACGGGTAGAGTAAAACTCTCGATTACTTTCACATCCCTCCATATCGTCAGGATGTTCCATAAAGTGAGTAAATAAGTTTTTCACCACATGAGATGCCTTATTTCGATCTGGAATTAAAGCTGGCGCCAAATAAACATTTTTAAACATAAATTGACGGAATAGATTCATTGTCATTTCTATATCGGAAGACATAGAAATAACAGGCTTATCTAAAGACTCACGCACCATATCTTCAACCATAGCAGTAATCATACTGGAAGGCGTCATACCAAAATGTTCACGCACTTCAAAAGGTAAGTTCCTCGGCCGTCAACATTCCAGTGCCCGTTGCGCATCATCAAAATCGTGACACAAATAGGCAATGCGGTCAACGATACGAATAATTTGACCTTCCAAAGTGACAGGGATATGTGCCCCTGTATGACCTACGATGCCATCACGTACAGCAGTGGTTAAATTAAGGCCTTGATGTTCACCATGCTTTTCTAATACCTCTACCATGCGCAAGCTTTGTTCATTATGATTAAAATGGCCTACCATATCACGCAACGCATATTCCCCAACATGACCAAATGGGGTATGTCCCACATCATGCCCCATAGCGATAGCTTCTACCTAAGTCTTCATTGAGTCGCAATGCACGAGCCACTGTACGTCCAATCTGGCCTACCTCAAGAGTGTGAGTCATGCGCGTACGATAATGGTCACCTGGCGCAATATAAACTTGTGTCTTATGCTTTAACCGCCTAAAACATTTACTGTGAATAATGCGATCCCGATCACGTTGAAATGCCGTTCTAAGTGGATCGGGGAGCTTCCTCTATATCACGGATTGCATCGCGGCTTTTAGCAGCATAAGGAGAGAAAGGAGTAAAGCCTCCCTCTCCTCTATTTGTTCCCGTATATTCATTTACCCTCCGATGCACGGTTTTTATCGATCAATTGCATAACTAGAGATGCTGTTTCTTCGATAGATTTATTAGAAACATCTAGCACTTGACAATGTAAACGACGCATAATAGCTTTTGCATATTCTAATTCAGATTGAATACGCTCAATAGATGCGTAGTTTGCTTCGTCTTCAAGGCCGATAGCACGCAAACGTTCACTACGAATATTATTTAATTTGAATGGGTCAATAATAAGGCCCACGATTTTCTTTGCTGGAATTTTAAATAATTCCTCTGGTAATGGTACCTCAGGTACTAATGGCAAATTGGCAGCTTTAATCTTTTTGTAGGCCAAGAACATAGACAATGGTGTCTTACTTGTTCTAGATACACCAATAATAACTACATCGGCCTTTTCAAAGCCAGATGGATTTTTACCATCGTCATATTTTACAGCAAATTCTATGGCTTCTACCTTTTTGAAGTATTCTTGGTCAAGCTTATGAACCATACCAGCTGTCATACGAGGCTTTGTGGATGCAACAGTACCTACAGCATCGAGAACTGGGCCCATAATATCGACAGCAGGAATATTGTATTCCGCTACTTTTTCCATGAAGATATTTACGTAAAGACTCTGATACGATGGTATGACAAATAACATGATTACCACGTTTTGCATCTGCTATAACTTCATCAATTTGGCTTTCACTATCAATATAAGGAATACGAACAATTTCAATTTGTTCCTTATCATATTGACTCGCCGTAGCTCTTGCTACAGCCTCTGCGGTCTCCCCAAGGGAGTCCGATATTGCATAAATAATTTTTTCTGCCATTCTATCAACCTCAATGTATGCTACATTCTAAAAATACTTTCGCTACCGTCGTTTTAGATACGCGGCCTACAACCTTTAGACGTTTCTTGTTTTCCACATCCTCGCGAACGACGACAGGTAAACAATCTACCTCATAATCTATCATCTTCTGTGCAGCCTCTACTAATGTATCGGTAGGCTCCACTGTTATAACCTTGCTGACAGGGGTCATAATCATAGATATAGGCATTGTGTGCGAATCTGTTTGCCCCATAGAGGCACGCAACAAGTCCTTACGGGATACTACACCTACTAAATAGGAATCGTCACACACTAAAATGGTACCTACATCCTCAGTAAATATAGTAACAATCGTGTCATACAAACTTGTATCCCCATTGACTACAACGGCTTGAGATAATACATCACTTACCAGAAATGATTTTAATCGCTCCGCTGTTTGTGTTTCCTTTTGAAAGCCCCACATAGTAGTAACCTACATTCGGACGTGCATCTAAAACACCTAGCATAGTTAAAACAGATAAATCTGAACGCAATGCAGATCGTGTAACCTCTAAATGTTCAGCAATAGCACTACCTGTAACAGGTCCTTCTTCACGAACGATTTGAGCAATTTGTTCTTGTCGTTTCGACAGTTTCACACGGTAACCCCCTTTCATCTCTGTTTGTATTATATCCTAAGTTACCATTCAGAAAAAGAGGAGACCTACGGGCCTCCTCTTTCAATACCACTATATGATTACCAAGTTAAGTCATCAGTTTCTTGACGACCACGACCAGTCATAGCATCAAGCATGATTCGTTGTTCGATTTGAGCCACCATTTTCTTAGTGTTCACAACCGCATCTGGGTTAACAGAAATAGAGTCGATACCACTCTTCACGAGGAATTCGCAAAGTTCAGGATACACACTTGGCGCTTGGCCACAGATGGATACAGTTTTACCATCTTTGTGAGCTACTTCGATGAGATGGCGAATCGCTCTACGAACTGCTAGATTCCGTTCATCATAGATATGTTGAACTGTTTCATTATCACGGTCACAGCCAAGAACGAGCATAGTCAAATCGTTAGAACCAATGGAATAACCATCTACATATTTATTGAATTGATTAGCTAAGATAATATTTGCTGGAATTTCAGCCATGAGCCAGATTTTAAAATCTTTACCGCGTACAAGGCCTTCTTGAGCCATCAAGTTAGTTACAAGTTCAGCTTCCTCTATAGTACGGCAGAATGGAATCATAACTTGTAAGTTTTTGAAACCAAATTCGTTACGTACTTTTTTAATTGCTTCTAATTCTAATTTAAAAGCAGGTGTATATTTAGGATCATAGTAACGAGCTGCACCACGCCAGCCAAGTAATGCACTGGATTCATGTGGTTCATATTTGTCACCACCGTTGAGATCACGGTATTCGCTAGATTTGAAGTCGCTCAAACGAACTACAACTTGGCGAGGCGCTAATGCTTGACATACTTTACGCATACCTTCTGCCAATGTATTAACAGCAAAGTCACTGCGACCAGTTTCAATAAGGTGCAATGGGTGTTCATGGATGAAAGTAGTCCAAATGAACTCTTCACGCATAAGGCCGATACCATCACAAGGTAATACACCATGTTTTTCAGCTAAATCAGGATTGCCTAAATTCATGTAAATCTTAGTACCTGTTACAGGAACATATTCAGTGGCAACATTTGCAGTAGCTTGTGCTTCTGGCTTTTTAACGATATCTTCTAATACGCCATCATATACGATACCATTTGTAGCGTCTACAGTAATCATTTGACCATCTTTAATGGATGTAGTCGCTTCATGGCTACGGCTCTTAGTACCTACGATACATGGAATACCAAGCTCACGACTAACGATAGACGCGTGGCAAGTCATACCACCGGCATCAGTAACGATGGCTTTCGCTTTTTTCATTGCTGGCACCCAGTCAGGAGCTGTCATAGCTGTAACAAGAATTTCGCCTTCTTTGAACTCATCAATATCCTCAGGATTGATGATAACATGAGCTTTACCGGCTGCATTACCAGGGGAAGCTGGCAAACCTTTTACGATAATTTCACGATTACCTGCATCTAATGTGCTAGGTTTTTCAGATACTTTTGGTTTTTCTTTGCGGGACCAAACTGTTTCTGGACGAGCTTGTAAAATCCAAATTTTACCGTCTCGTTCATCTACGCCCCACTCCATATCCATGTAACAACCATAATGTTTTTCGATTGCTTTTGCGTATTTAGCAAGCTCCAAAACTTGAGCATCTGTAATCACTTGTTGTTTAGCTTCATCTGCTGGAACAACTTCTTCAACACAATCGCCGTCAGCTTTACGAACTAAGCGGATATTTTTGTCATTGATCATGCGATCTGTAATTTCCATTTTAGCTTTATCTACACGGAAATTATCTGGTGTAACGGTACCTTGTACAACGTATTCACCAAGACCCCAAGAGCCTTCAATAAGAATATTGTTGTCATTGCCTGTTACAAGGTCAACAGTGAACATTACGCCAGCCGCTTTAGAGAATACCATCATTTGAACAGCTGCACTCAATGCTACTGTCATATGATCGAAACCTTGTTTTACACGGTAGTATGTTGCACGATCTGTGAAAGTAGATGCATAACATTCTTTTACTTTCTCAATAATAACATCAGCACCACGTACATTTAAATATGTATCTTGTTGGCCTGCAAAGCTTGCATCTGGCAAGTCTTCTGCTGTTGCACTAGAACGAACTGCTACGAATGGATTTCCTTCGTTTACTTTTTTACCAAGTTCTTCATAAGCATGACGGATAGCATCTGCCAATTCTTTAGGCATTTCTTCTTCGCAAATCATGCGGCGAATTTTAGCACATACTTCACGCAATAATGCAGAATTTTCTACATCATCTAACGCATCAAGTTCAGCGCGGATTTTATCTTCCAAACCTGTTGCTTTCATAAACTCACGATAACCATGAGCAGTTGTAGCAAAACCATAAGGTACAGGTACATTAGTGGAGGATGTCAATTCCCCTAAGGAAGAAGACTTACCACCAACTAAATTAACATCTTCACGTCGTAATTCATCAAACCAAAGTACGTATGCTGTTTCGCGATTCATGTGAGAACCTCCTAGTTAATTAGTGCAACACATTAAACCTTTTACACATAAATAGTATACCTTAATTTACAATCTGTCAATTTATATGAGGATTATTATGCAAATCTATCTCCCTATATATATCTAAAAAGTTCTTCAGTACTCGCCCAGTTAGCCCCCATATGGTGTATTGTTTATAAGGATAGAAATAAACGGAGTAGTTTTGTCTGATTTTCCAGTCAATGTTGTAGCCTTCTAATAAATGGAACGGAAAGTCTCTTAACGGTTTCGTCCCAATGTCTAGATGACCTACCGTTGGCTCCATGTCTAATAGATATTGTAATGGAACTGTGAATACCTCTCCTACTTCGTCTGGATTTGGTTTCAAATCGCTTGTATGCAGGCGCACGGCTACGGCATATAGCTTGACACCTATCGCAGATACTAAGCAGTCTAAATTGCCCAGAAGTTCAATTTGATCTAAATCGATACCCAGTTCCTCAGAGCATTCACGCATGGCAGCATGGGCACCACTTTTATCATTAGGCTCACAATGTCCACCAGGAAAACTGATTTCACCTGGTTGACGGCGTAGCTTATTACTGCGCACAGTAAATACTACATGATCTTCCCCATCGATTTCTAATAATGGTACAGCTACGGCCGCAGTTATAACATCAATATCGGTAAGAACAGTATGTTCTCGTTGTTCTAGAAAAAGTTGCTTAGTTCTTTGTCCATATATAGTCCTCTTACTTTATAGTAAAATTTATACAATATCCATATAAATCTTTTATGTATCAAATTAGTATTTTATATTCATCTTTTATATTCATTATACATTAACTTGTACCTAAATTTTGGAGTTACTATTAATAGACACAACAGAGGAAAGTCTTATAAAGAAAATGGACAAAAAAACTGTGATGAGGTTTCTACCCCATCACAGTTTTATATTAGTTAAATTTAATTTTTACAAATTTACGTTTACCTACTTGAACAATCATGCCCTCTTCAAGGGTAAGGTTTTCTTCTGTATACTTTTCACCATTTACTTTAAAAGCACCAGCTTTAATGGAGCGACGTGCTTCACCATTAGAGGCAGTCAAACCAGCATCTGTACAGAATTGCGGTACAAAGATTGGTTCTGTTGGCGCATCCATAGCGTATTCAGGAATATCTGTAGGTAACGCGCGTTGTTGGAATACACGTTTGAATTCTTCTTCTGCCTCAAGAGCAGCCTCTTCACCATGGTACAAACGAACAATGGTGCGAGCCAATTGCATTTTAGCGTCACGTGGATGTAATTCACCACTTTCAAGACGTTTTTCCATGTCCTCTTGTTCTTCAATTGGCATATCTGTAACGAGCATGAAGTAACGCATCATCAATTCATCAGGAATAGACATTGCTTTACCGTACATTTCTTTAGGTTCTTCGTCGATACCGATGTAATTGCCCAAAGATTTACTCATTTTTTGAACACCGTCAAGGCCTTCAAGCAATGGCATTGTGATAACAACTTGAGGTTCTTGACCTTCTAATTCTTGTAAATGACGGCCCATTAACAAGTTAAAAGTTTGGTCTGTACCACCAAATTCAACATCAGCATGCAAAGCAACAGAATCTTGACCTTGCATCAATGGATACATAAACTCATGAACACCAATAGCTCGGCCTTCTTTAAAGCGTTTATTGAAATCATCACGTTCCATCATACGCGCTACAGTGTAAGAACTTGCCAAGCGAAGCACATCAGCAAAATTCATGGATTCAAACCATTCGCTGTTGTCGCGAACGATAGTTTTTTCAGGATCCAACACTTTGAAGATTTGTGTTTTATAGGTTTCAGCATTTTTCAATACTTCTTCTTTTGTAAGTGGTGGACGAGTTGCGCTTTTACCAGTAGGATCACCAATACGAGCAGTGAAACCACCGATAACAATCACTACTTGATGACCAAATTCTTGGAACAAACGTAATTTACGAAGTGGTACAGTATGGCCCAAATGAATATCTGGCGCTGTTGGGTCCAAACCTAATTTTACAACTAAAGGTTTATTTTCCTTAATAGATTTTTCTATTTTCTTTACAAGATCTTGTTCATTAATTAAATCTGCTACGCCGTGTTTAATTTGGCGTACTTGTTCTTGAGCACTAACCATGATAATCCTCCTCGAAATACTATTGTTTTAGTATACCATTATCTAAAAACTTTCACAATTATATATATAGTATTGGTTTTAAGCCATATATGATATAATATTTATAACTGCGTAATAGAATTTACGTTATATTTACTAACAAAAGAAAAAAGAGGTGACTCTATGAGTAATAACTCAAATGCGAGAAGCAGCCGCCGTTCTAATGGTAGCGGCGCTACACCGAAGAAGACAAGTCCGAAGCGTCTATTTTGGATTTGTGCCCTTCTCCTTATACTCATCGTAGCCGGAGGTGGCTGTGGTTTTATCAGTGCTACACTGTCTAACCTACCAGATGTATCCAATGTACGTCCTTCCGCATCGTCTCAAATTTACGATGTCCATGGTAATCTCATCACAACGGTTCATTCCACAGAGAACAGATTACCTGTACCTTTAAAAGATGTACCAAAGGATTTACAAAATGCCTTTGTTGCTACTGAGGACTCTCGCTTCTACTCCCATCACGGTATCGACCCTGTTGGTATCTTACGTGCTGTATGGGTTAACCTTGTTCATAGTGGCGTATCTGAAGGTGGTTCTACTATCACTCAACAGTTAGCGCGTAATGCATTCTTGTCTCAAGACAGAACATTTAAACGTAAAATTTCTGAAGCATTGCTAGCACTAAAAATTGAACAACATTACACTAAGGATGAAATCCTTGAAATGTACATGAACCAAATTTACTTTGGCCAAGGTGCATACGGTGTACAATCTGCAGCTCATGTGTACTTTGGTAAGGATGCTAGCCAATTAACGCTAGCTCAAGCAGCGCTCATTGCAGGCTTACCACAAAGTCCTAACTACTACTCTCCATTCAATGATTTGGAAGCTAGTAAAAAACGTCAAGCTGTTGTATTAGGCCAAATGGTTAAATACGGTTACATTACACAAGAGCAAGCTGATGAAGCACGTCAAGCAGATTTAGGCTTAGTGGCAAAACAAGAACAAACGCATGAAAAATCTAATGCATCTTACTTCATTAACTATGTTATTGCACAAGTTTCTGAAAAATATGGTGACGATGCAATCTATAAAGATGGTTTAAAAATTTATACTACTCTTGATATGGATGCACAAAATGCAGCTGTAGCAGCAATGCAAAACTTGCCTAATTACTACACAGATAGCAATGGTTTACATCAACCACAAGGTGCTATCGTAGCTATGAATCCTCATAATGGTTATATTATGGCTATGGTTGGTGGCCGTGGCGATGATGCATTTAACCGTGCTACACAAGCAGAACGTCAACCAGGTTCCGCTATGAAACCATTTGTTTATTTAGCAGCTATTCAATCTGGTAAAACTCCTGGTTCTATCGTAGATGACAGCCCTGTTACATTTGGTAGCTGGAGCCCTAAAAACTATGAAAACGACTTCGTAGGTAGCATTACATACCGCTATGCATTACAACATTCTCGTAACGTAGCTGCCGTAAAAAGTTGCTGATGAAGTAGGCATGTCTAAGATTATTAAACTTGCTAAAGAAATGGGTATCACTACTCTAACTGATCAAGATAATAACTTGTCTACTGCACTTGGTGGTTTAACTCATGGTGTAACTCCTCTTGAAATGGTTCAAGCTTATGGTGTACTCGCTAATGGTGGTATCAAAGTTCAACCTACGGCAATCGTTAAAATTGTAGACCGCAATGGTCAAGTTGTGGAAGAACACTCCATCCAAGAAAAACGTGTTGTAGATGAAAAAGATGCAGCTATCATTACAAATATGCTAGAATCCGTTATAAATGGCGGTACTGGTGGTAATGCCGCAATCGGTCGTCCTGCAGCAGGCAAAACTGGTACAACAGATGATTCCAAGGATGCTTGGTTCGTTGGTTACACGCCTGATTTAGTAGCTGCCGTTTGGATTGGTGATGACTATGGCTCGGAAACATTACGAGGCATGACCGGTGGTGACACACCTGCTATTATGTGGGGCCAATTCATGGCAAATGCGCTTGCCAATACCCCTGCATCTGACTTTTCCGTTCCTGCTAGCGCTCAATCAGCTGTTTCTGAAGGTTATTATAATCCTGTAAAAGCACAGCCTAAAAAAGAAGCTGCTAAGGACGAAAAAGCAGACAAAAAAGACGATAAAGACAAATCGAAAGATGAAGCTGTAAAAGATGACAGTGGCTCAAAAGATGATGCAACTGAACAGAAATCTAATTCATCCGAAAAGTAAAAAGTCTAGTAAAAAAGATCGTTAATCTCATACGCTAAAGGAGCGGAACATGTGTTCCGCTCCTTTCTTTTACGTTACGTAAAAAAGGTAGTAAGCTCTAAGAACTTACTACCTTTTTTATTTGCTTTATAACTACATAATTATCCGCAGCATACAGATACGCAATGATCAATTAGAGAAAGTATACACTTTTATTTCAGAACTACATTGGTAGCCCCTGCACCACCTTCGTCATAGCCTGCCGTTTCAAAATGAGCTACATGAGGTAAGGTACGCAAATATTGATGTACACCTTCTCGTAATGCGCCAGTCCCCTTACCGTGAATAATGCGCACTTGATTAACACCACCAAGTAAGGCTTGGTCAATAAATCTACCAACAGAAACTGTCGCTTCATCTACCGTTTGTCCAAGAATATTGATTTCAGTACGAACCTCTTTTTGGCGTTGTACAGCAGAGCCACCCATACGTTTTCTAGTCTTAGGCATAGCTGCCTTTTGTTCACGTGCCAGTTTATTACCTTCTTCACGTGTAGTAGATTGTAATTCGCTAACCTTAACGGTAGCAGTTAGTCCATTAATATCTACATTTACACGATTACCTTTCATAGATAATACGGTACCTAAAGAACGCAAGGTCGTTACGAATACAACTTGACCAACCTTAACTTCATCCGCAGTTAAGGTCTTACGATCATCATCGACTGGTGCATCTGGCACATGAACACTAGAGATGCCTTTACGCGCTGCATTAATAGCAGATTGACGCTTATCCTTATTCGTTTCAGAGAATTGTGCTTTCAATTGCTTGATAATCGCTTCCCCTTCAACGCGTAAGCTGCGTTTCATAGATTCTGCATCAGATTGAGCTTTGGCTAAGATTTGTTTACGCTTTTCGTTAAACTGTTTCTTTTCCTTCTCTAATTGACCACGCATGCGACGTGTTTCATCAAGCTCTTTCTTTAAGGCTCTTTCCCGTTCAGATGCCTTACGAAGTTGCTCATTCAAATCTGAAAGAACTTCTTCCATTTCATGGCTACCAAATTGAGATTTATACTCTGCAGCGCGCGTTACGATATCTTTTGGCAAACCTAAGCGGGCCGCAATGCTCAACGCGTGGCTACTACCAGCTACACCAATATGAAGTCGATATGTAGGTTTTAAGGTGCGCTCATCAAACTCTACATGGCCGTTTTCGATCCCTTCTGTATGGTACGCATAATTTTTAAGCTCATTATAATGGGTACTTACCATCATAAGGGCGCCTTTTTTACGGAAGAACTCAAGGATAGATACTGCAAGCGCACTACCTTCTTCTGGATCTGTACCAGAACCTAGCTCATCAAGCAACACCAAGTCATTAGGTCCACAATGTTTAATGATGGAAATCACTTGTGTCATATGAGCAGAGAACGTACTAAGACTAGCCTCAATACTTTGTTCATCCCCAATATCGGCAAAGATATTATGGAATATTGGCAATATTGAGCCGTGGTCAGCAGGGATAAATAAACCACATTGGTTCATTAAACTCAATAATCCCAATGTTTTAAGGGAGACTGTTTTACCGCCTGTATTAGAACCAGTAATCAATAAAATACGGTACGATGTACCTAATTGAATATTTGTAGGCACTACCACATTTGGTGGAATTAATGGGTGCCGAGCTCTCATGAGATTGACAGTTCTATCAGTACTCAAGATGGCCGGTACACCCTTATAAGAAATAGCAAGGCTCGCCTTACCATATACAAATTCGATATGGGATACCTTTTCACAAGCATCCATCAAATCATTACTATGTTGTTTTACAAGAGCTGATAATTCACGGTAAATGCGCAATATCTCTTGCTCTTCACCAATCAATGCCTCTTGTAATTCATTATTTAGATTCACCAAGCGCATCGGTTCAATATAGAAGGTTTGACCCGTTGCAGAACGGTCGTGAATAAGACCATCAAAGTATTGGCGATACTCCTGTTTTACAGGGATTACGTAGCGATTATTACGCTGCGTAATAATCGCTTCTTGGAAATACTTTTGATTATCCTTGTCGTGCAAGATAGCTTGAATGTCATTTTTAATCTTATCACGAGTTTTAATAATCGTATTTCTTAGGCTCGCTAATTTAGGAGATGCTGTATCAAGCAATTCCCCTTTTTCATCAAAAACGCGTTTAAAACGGTTTTCAATGCGATCTGTATTCGGCATATCCTGTACCCATAGGGATAGCAAAGGATATTCCATATATTTTGTTCTAAAGAACTTTGTCATCCGCTTATAAGCACCAATGGTCAAGTAAATATCCCACAATGCTTCACGAGTAAGGACAAAGTCTTTGCGACTCTTTCTTACAGGATTCGCGAATATCTCGTGTACCGCCTAACGGTTGTTCTACCTCAGTTTGCAAAGAACGCATGGCTTCTGCCGTTTCATCAAGGTTCTCTTGAATAGCTTTTGCATCTGTCATTGGTTCGATGTGCATGGCTAATTCTTTAGCAATGGTAGAACTACAGTGTTGTTTTAATTGTTCTTTTATATGGTGAAAGTCTAATACATCTTCGTTAAACAATGTACTACCTCTTTTATAAAATACCTCTAAAATAGTGGCCCCTTGTAATAGGTGTATCATCCTTACCTACACTCTTAGGAGGAGCCTCTTTTGTTCCATTTTGAATGGATACATAATCTGCTACGATAAAACGCAATCGATGTGGATCCATATGTCGACCATCGATGCGCAAAATATGTAGCCCTTTTCGGTGTAACTCTGGCACATACGCGCGCATATCCATTTCATGACTATTCATGATGTGCATACGGCAATACGGATCCGTACGAAGTGGGAATACTTCCCCTTTACGGTCCTTCAATGCATAGTCTTCCTTTACACATGGCATAGGGCAATTTTCTTTTTTACCAGTGCCCACAAAGCTTGCAATGGCACAGTATTCGGAAATCATCATTTCCGTATAACCATGTACCATAATTTCTAATGGCAATTTAGTAGATTTTTGCAAGTTAACAAGTTGTGCCAAGGTTAACTCTAATGATGGTGCTATATGCTACTCATATTGTAAGTCTTGCCATACTTGTAGTGCAGAGCCATTAAATATGTTAAGACCTGTATCGGCTTCAATAGCACCTGTATATCCTAAGTCACGAAGCCACAATAAGAGCTTGAGGTACATGAATAGAAATACCATCTGGTTTAGCCTTAACTATGGCCTTAAGAGTACTCATATACGCCTTTACTTCATCATCTTTCACAACGCGAGGCGTAGCAAATACACAAAGCACATTATGATCTTTACAAAGAGTAGCTACCTGTTCGTAGATGCTAAGTTCATAAGGCTTACGTTGTAAACGGTCACCACCGAAGATAATCTTCTTAGCGCCCCCTTCAATAGCTGCTTTTACAGCCTCTAGTTCATCAACGCGAGCACTCACCATAGGCTCAGAATATTGAACCTTACTCTTAGCTACTAAGGATGACATATCTTGAGGTTCTACAGCAAGTTCTGCCCAAGCCGTTTCATGGTCTGTAATCAATAAGGTTTCTAGCGCCTCTACAGCATCTCGACGCAATGCATTTAATACACTAGCTGGCCACATATACGGACCATCAGGGATAGACATAGAGCCAAGCGTAAACAATGTATTGCCTAATCTACCTACTTGGTCAGTAACCTTCTCTAATGTAGTCGGTTTATTGTTAGCAAAAACCGGTTCAAACTCATTAGATACAGTCACAGTACGCCCATCATTCAATACAAAGGTAAGGTCTGTGCAAGGTTGTTCTCGGTCTGTATTAATAGATAGATAACCATGTACCTCTAATTTAGCACTAAAGTCTTGTAAGCCTCGTTGTTTTTGAGATTTTGGCGTAGATGCTAAAAATACGTGTCCCGCTGCAAACCCTTCATCAGGTTTGCCTACAAAATGCTTTTCATCCATTAAGGACCAATTCTGATCAATTTGATAATACGTAATACTACCAGAATCTTGCATTACCTTTAAAAGTGATCCTTTTTCAATCGGTTCTGTTAGGAATAAATGAACTTGTCCCTTTTTGACCTCTGCTTTACCAATCAATTTGCCTTGATTATTTGGAGCCACAACGGTCATCATAGATTTCCCTACATGGTCTGTTAAGTAATCTGTAGAGAAGCCACGATTAAACCCAGATGCCAATGCATCGGCATCAGCAGCATCCATATGAGCTGTATCTAAAATATGACGATAGGTCCCAATGACTTGACGCACATAGGAAACCTTTTTCATACGTCCTTCTACCTTAAAGGACGTAACACCGGCCGCTACGAGCTCATTCATATGCTCACTATAGTTAAGATCCTTTGGACTTAGTAGATAGGCTTCGTGTTTTGGCAGCAAACTAGTGCCAGAAGAATCCAATAGCTCATAAGGCAAGCGGCAAGGTTGTGCGCAAGCACCACGGTTGCCACTGCGACCACCGAGAAGAACTCATTAAACATTGACCAGAATAACACACGCACAACGCACCATGTACAAAGACTTCGATTTCAGCTGTACAAGTTTCTTACAAATATGTTCAATTTCTGGGAGACTCAACTCACGAGCCAATACAACGCGGGTAAAACCGAGACTTTCATAAAAATGAACAGCATCTAATGTAGCCGCCGTCATCTGCGTACTGCCATGCAAGTGAAGTTTAGGAGCCACACGTTGAGCCAATTTAGCAACTGCTAAATCTTGAACGATGATAGCATCCACTCCGATGCGCTCTAAGTCCTTCAAATAAGCCTCGAGATCCTTTAATTCGGAATCACCTATGAGGATATTTACAGTTACATATACGGACACATCTAGAATGTGGAGCCAAACGAATAGCCTCAGCTAGTTCTTCAATGCCAAAGTTCGCTGCATGAGCACGAGCATTAAAGCCTTTACCACCAAGATAAATAGCATCAGCCCCAGATTCTAAAGCGGCTATAAAGTTTTCCATCGTACCGGCAGGAGCCAATAATTCCATGGACAATCCTTTCTACCTAACTAAAGGTATAACTATAGTACTAAAAGGGTTTACCATATGGTAAACCCTTTCAATATACTGCTTGAGATTAACGTAATCTGCAGTTAATTTCTGCTAATGCATCGATAATAGCTTGAATGTTACCATCAATATCTTCATCATTCAACGTGCCTTCCATAGAGCGGAATTGTAAGTTGTATGCAAGACTGCGGTAACCAGCTTCGATATGTTCACCTTCGTAAACGTCGAAGATAGATGCATTTTCTAAATATTCACCACCATGCTCTTTGATGATAGATAAAATTTCGCCACTAGATACGGACACAGGTGCTACAATAGCAAGGTCACGGCTAGTACCTGGGAATTTACTGAAAGATGTATAACGGAATGGTGGAATCGTTAAGGATAATACTGCTTCCAAATCGATTTCAAACATGTATACTTTTCCTGGTAAATCAAAGTTTTTGCTCACTTGTGGGTGTAATTCACCATATTGAGCAATCATTTTACCATCAACAACGTATTGAGCACTTACACCTGGATGGAAATATGGCTCAGCGCCACGATTAATTTCGTAGTCTGTAACGCCTAATTCAGCTAACAATGCATCTACAATGCCTTTTACATCATAGAAATCTGTAGTGCGTTCTGCTTGATTCCAGCCAGCTTGGTTTGCTTTGCCCATCAAGATACCACAAGCCATAGGTCGTTCATGAGGCACCTCTGTCAAAGGTAACGCTTTTGGTTCATATACATTTGCTGTTTCAAATAACCAAAGATCCTTATTTTGTTGCGCAATATTGCGTTTTGGCAGCTTCAATAATAGCTGGTACTAATGTAGTACGCATATAAGGGAATTCTTCGGAAATAGGATTCAAAATTGGAATGGCTGTATAACGGCTATCCCCTTCAGGAAGCATCATATTGGAAAGGCCATCTTTATGCATAAAGCTAAATGTAATGATTTGAGTCATACCCAATTTAGCTAACGTGTGTGTTACCTCTTTCGTAAGAGCTTTCTTAGGTGTCATGCCACCAGAGGACAATACTGCAACAGGGATTGTAGGCGCAATATTATCATAGTTATAGATACGAGCCACTTCTTCGGCGATGTCAGGCATTACTGTTACATCGCCGCGCCACGTTGGAACGAGGGCAGACAATTTGGTTCCGCCTTCTTCGGTTACAACGAATTCAAGGGCAGTCAAAATACGAACCATTTCATCTTTTTCAATGTTTGTACCCAAGTAATCGTTAATTTGTTCTACTGTAAAAGTAACAGTATGTTGTTCTACAGGATTTTTATATACATCGATAACGCCTACATCAACTTTACAAGTAGGGCAGATTTGTTGTAATAATTGAGCTGCTCTGTCGATAGCATAGGCAGTGTATTTATGATTTACACCACGTTCGAAACGGCCAGATGCTTCGGAGCGCATGCCAAGAGCTTTAGCTGTACGACGAATGGATGGACCATTGAATACGGCAGCCTCGAACAAAACGGTAGTCGTTTCATTTGTCACTTCACTATCAAAGCCACCCATGATACCAGCTACACCTACAGGGCGTTCTGTATCGGCAATAATGAGCATAGAATCATTTAATTCACGTTCAGAACCATCAAGTGTAACAAGAACTTCTCCATTTTTAGCGCGTCTTGCCACCAATTTATGACCTTTTACATGATCATAGTCATAGGCATGCATAGGTTGACCAAGTTCTAACATAACATAGTTTGTTACGTCTACCACGTTATTAATAGGACGGATGCCGCTGTTGCGCAAACGGTTTTGTATCCACAATGGGAGATGGCTCAACCTTAACATCAGTTACTACGCGAGCAGTAAAACGAGTACAAAGATCATCCGCTTCGATAGATACAGATGCTTTGCCTTCAATGGACTCGCCATTTTCGTTAACCATGATAACAGGGAATAAAGCTTTTTGGTTTGTCATCATGCCGAATTCACGGGATAAACCAACCATGGAGAAACAATCCGCACGGTTTGCAGTCAATTCAAATTCATACACTGTGTCGTTTAAGCCCAACACATCTTTTACATCAAGGCCGATTGGTGTGCCTTCAGGGAAAGATATAAATACCTTGTGCTTCTTCAGGCAATACTAAGTCGCTGGAAATACCAAATTCTGCAACAGAGCAGAACATACCTTCAGAAACTACCTCGCCGCGCAATTTACCTTTTTTAATCTCTGTTCCATCAGCTAAGCGAGATTTATGGTATGCCACAGGTACGATTTGGCCTACCGCTACATTGGTTGCTGCTGTTACGATTTGTTTTGTAACAGGTTCACCTTCTTCTGTAAGGCATTCAACTTGACATACTTGTAATTTATCTGCATCTGGATGTTTTGTGATCTCTACGATTTTACCAGTATAAATTTTCTTAATGCCATTATCCATAGCAATGACATCTTCTACAGGAATCCCTGCTTGTGTTAATTCATCGGCCAATTCTTGAGCAGGACGATTCATATCCACAGGCACGTATTCGTTCATCCACTGTAAACTTGCTTTCATGAGTTCCTCCTAAAATTGTTCCAAGAATCGTACATCATCTTCAAAGAATAGACGTAAATCATTAATGCCATATAAAAGCATAGCAATACGTTCTACGCCCATACCAAAGGCAAAGCCTTTAACCTTTTCAGGATCGTACCCATTAATACGCAATACATCAGGATGAACCATACCACATCCTAAGATTTCAAGCCAACCTGTATGAGAACATACACGGCAACCTTCACCACCACACATTACACAGGAAATATCTACTTCTGCAGATGGTTCTGTAAATGGGAAGAAGCTTGTACGGAAACGTACTTTTGTTTCATCCCCATACATATGACGCAAGAAGGACTCTAATGTGCCTTTCAAATCAGCAAATGTAATATGCTCATCGATGATGAGACCTTCCACTTGATGGAATACTGGGGAATGTGTTGCATCATAATCCCAACGATAAACCTTACCAGGCGCAATCATACGGATTGGGCTATTAGGCTCATGACGTTGCATTGTACGAGCTTGTACTGGAGATGTATGCGTACGCAATAAGAAGTTTTCTGTAATATAGAAGGAATCTTGCATATCACGTGCAGGATGGTCTTTAGGCAAGTTTAAGCATTCGAAGTTAAAGTAATCCTGTTCAATTTCTGGCCCCTCTTCAACGGTATACCCCATTTTCATGAAGAAGTCCTCAATCATTTCATTAACCTTAGTTAATGGATGGATATGACCAGCTTTTTGTGCACGACCAGGCAATGTAATATCGATGCGTTCTTGTTCTAAACGAGCGTTTAACTCTGCCGTTTCCATACGAACTTTAACCGTATCAATTTCGGCTTCTAATGCTTCACGAACAGCATTAACGAGGGCGCCAGCCTTCGGGCGTTCTTCTGGAGATAATTTACCAAGACCTTTTAGTAATGCCGTTACCTCACCTTTTTTACCTAAATATTTAACGCGTATATCTTGCAGTGATTGTATATCTGTCAACCCTTTAATCGCATCAAGAGCTTCAGCCTTAATCCGTTGTAATTCTTCTTTCATTAAAGCATCCTCCTATATTTAAAAGTCTAAACTATATTATACCAAATCAGGGTTGTCTTCTTCAATAAAACGCCATGGTAAATCAGGTAATGACTTCTCTTCTAGTACAAAAAATGTACCACGTGCCAAGTGAACAAGTTCACCTAATTCATTATAGATACGTGCTGTCGCAACCATGGTTGTTTTACCACTGTGCTCTACATTAGCTACACCACGCAATACGGTACCACCCTTAACAGCTTTCACATAGTTACCATTAAGATCAATAGTGCTAACAGATTTGCCCAATGTGAAACAAGCGGTCCCCATTACACTATCTGCTAAACCAATACAAACGGCACCATGTAAATCCCCTCGGAAATTACAATACTCTGTATCATTTGTTTGTAAGGTCATTTCTGCATGACCTGGTTCAACTGCTGTAATTTCAGAATCTTTTACCCAAGAAAATGGATTCTGATTTCGTAATTCGTTGAAATATTCTAACAATGTTGTAGCCATAAGGTTCTCCATTCAATATACTTACCCGTAGATTAGGTAATCTACATACCCCGTTTATTACAAATTACTTGTATGAAAGTTTCATAAGTATATAGCACAAATTACATACAAGCACATAAAAATGGTGCGTTACATCATACATATTGTATCATGCAACGCACCATATGCGAATAACTCTATCTAATTATGTAGTATGTTCTTAAAAATAGAAACTTACAGTTTAAGACTATTCATAATGTAATGCATCAATTGGATTAAGTTTTGCCGCCTTGCGAGCTGGATAAATACCAAAGATCAAACCTATTGCCATAGAAGAAGGCAAAAGGACATTCCAATAGTTGGTACAGATATAACTGTACTCATGCCCGAAGCCATGCCAATCAGCTTAGATGAGCCTATGCCGAGTATAATCCCTATTATGCCCCCCATCAGACTGATAACAACAGCCTCGATAAGGAACTGTGTAACGATAACACTATAAGTTGCACCTAAAGCCTTACGCACCCCAATTTCTCTTGTCCGTTCTGTTACTGATACGAGCATAATATTCATAATGCCAATACCACCAACAACGAGCGAGATAGCAGCTACAGCACCAAGGAATAATGTTAACGTTCCTGTAGTTTCCTCCATAGTTTCCATGATGGAGTTCATGTTCTGAATATTGAAATCATCTAGATTAGTATCCTTGATCCCATGACGTACGCGCAACAGGTTTTCAATATCGGATTGTAAACGATCGATACCATTTTCATCCTTACCAGTTACGTAGATCATTCGAAGATAATCAATACCTTCTACCCGTTCCATGGCTGTAGTATACGGGATAATAACCATATCATCTTGGTCATTACCCATAGCACCACTACCCTTACTATTAAGAACACCAATGATACGGAACGGAATATTTTTGACACGAATTTCAGCACCTACTGGATCTTCATCACCGAATAGATTCTTAACAACTGTTTTACCTACGACTGCCACACGTTCACGATTCTGTACATTCTTTTCAGATAAGAAGCGACCGGATTTCATAGACCAATTGTTTACATCTAAATAGTTATAACTAACACCAGATACTGAAGTAGTCCAGTTCTTATTTTGATATATCACTACATACGAGCCGTTGGTCATTGGACTGGCCGCTTTTACACCATCTAGTTTTGCAATAGCTTCGTAATCAGAAACCTTTAAAGACTTCATAGAACCTGCAGAAGGTCGAACCCCTGGTGTGCGCGGTGCCCCAGGCATAACCATCAATAAATTAGAACCTAGGCTAGAGATGGAGTTTTGGATATCTTGCTTTACACCATTACCAATAGATACTAAGGCAATGACGGCAGCTACACCGATGATGATGCCTAACATGGTTAAAATGGAACGCATTTTATTAGCAATGAGGGATGCCCATGCCATTAAGAAACTCTCTTTATACATGTGGCACCTCCTGTACAGGCGTCATATTAAGATTTTGAGAATCCTCTACAATCAAACCATCACGCAATACTACATTACGACTTGCATAGGTTGCAATTTCAGGTTCATGAGTAACGAGGATAATTGTACGCCCTTCATCATAGAGACCTCTAAAGATATTCATAACATCAATAGTCGACTTGGAGTCAAGGTTGCCTGTCGGTTCATCGGCCATGATGATAGCCGGATTATTCGCTAACGCGCGAGCTATGGCTACACGTTGACGCTGACCACCAGATAACTCAGATGGCAAGTGATCCATACGATCCCCAAGGCCAACAGAGGATAATAATGCTGCAGCGGCACGTTCATTACGTGACTTTTTATCCATCCCTGCATAAATCATAGGGAGCGCCACATTCTCTAAAGCTGTCAATTTTGTTAATAAGTTAAAACTTTGGAATACAAAGCCTATTTGTTTGTTTCGTACAAAGGCCAATTCATCGTCGGATAAGGTAGCAACCTCATCGCCATTTAGGCGGTATGAACCTGTTGTTGGTCTATCTAAACAACCAAGTATGTTCATAAAGGTAGATTTACCAGAACCAGATGGACCCATAATAGACACAAATTCGCCTTTGTTGACCTGTAAATCGATGCCATGCAGAACAGGCACCGATAATTTACCATTTACATAGGTCTTCGTAATCCCTTGTATATCGATTACTGCTTGATTCATGTTCACCTACTATTAGAACGGTCCACGGCTATTATTCTTAGGTGCTGTTACATCACCACTTACGATGATTTCATCACCTTCAGATAAACCTTTTAAAATTTGTACATTAGTATCACCAGTTACACCTGTAGAAACAGCTGTACGTACTGGTTGACCATCTTTAATAACATATACATATTCCCCTTGCTTATCTGTACGCACTGCAGTAAGAGGTACTACCAATGTATTTTTAATATCTTCGCCAAAGATAGTTGCACGAGCCGTCATAGATGGTAAGAAATTGTTGGAAATATTTTCAGGAATTTGAACTTTTACGGTATAGTACACAACGCTATTGCTTGTAGCGCCCATATTGCCTTTTGTACCTTTTGCAATTTCAGACACGTAACCTGTGAAAGTTTCACCTGGTTTAGAGTCTACTGTAAATTCTACTTTCGCGCCCTGTTTGATACTACCAATATCTGTTTCATCTACAGTTAGGTAAATTTCTAAATCACTTAAATCTGCAATCGTAGCGATAATCATTTGTGTAGAAATGCCAGTACTGATAGTTTGACCAGCTTTCAATGGTGTACCAATAACAGTACCAGACATTGGCGCCGTAATAGTAGCATCATTTAAATCTGCTGCTGCACGGTCATACGTAGATTTTGCCCGTTCATAAGCTGTTACAGAATCATCATAGGTTTGTTGAGCAATGGCATTTTGATCGGCTAATGCTTTATAGCGGTTCATATCAAGTTCCGCCTTAGCTAATGCAGCACGAGCATCATCTGCAGAGGCTTGTAATTGACGTGTATCAATATAGGCAATCACTTGACCCGCTGTAACTTGATCATTCTCTTTAACTAAAACTTTTTCAAGTTTACCAGCCACATTCGTAGAAACGTCTACATAATTAACAGGGTTAATAGTACCCGTAGCACTAATACTTGTTTTTACATCACCCTTTTCTACCTTGCCAGTAGTATATAAGTTTTGTGTTTGCTTAGAACCTTCACTATGCATGTAGTAGTATGTACCACCACCAAGAACGCAAAGAACAACAGCACCAGCAATAATGCGTTTACGATGCTTTTGTAAGAATTCTTTCATTATAATCTCCTTATAAAAAGATGAAGATATTGCCAATAAAGTATCTATTTATGATGATACTATTAGTATTTTTAAATTATACAGCACCAATTACTTTTATGCAATATAATTTCATTAATGAATAAATGATGATAAAAAGAAAATGACCCTTTCGGGTCATTAGATAATATCAACTGCTTAAGATTGATAAAAGTGTATAGTCCTTATCATTGATAGGGAAATTAAGACTTTCTGCCTCTTGATAGGAAATAGGACGAATATGACCATCTATATAGCCCAATAATCGATTATCTGTATCATTCATTAATAACTCAATACAGGTTTCACTCATACGAGCCGCTAAAATAGCATCAAATGCAGATGGACCGCCACCGCGTTGTAAGTACCCCAATACGGTCAAGCTCGGATCAAATTCCGTATGATCCTTTATATAGGATTTAACTTCCCCACTATTATAAGCACCTTCTGCAACGAGTATCACACTATATTCTTTACCACGAATCTGTGTCTCCTTTAAATGGCGACATACCTCATGTAAAGGCATAGGATTTTCAGGAACGAGTACAATTTCTGCACCACACGCAAGTCCAGCTTTAAGCGCAATATGACCTGCCTTACGTCCCATTACTTCGACAATGGCTACTCGTTCATGTGAATTAGAAGTATCACGAATTCTACCAACCGCATCAACTACAGTATTGAGCGCCGTATCAAAGCCTATAGTATATTGAGTACCACCCATATCATTATCTATAGTACAAGGAATAGTCATTGTGGACATACCCAATTTTGCTAAACTGGTAGCACCGCGCATAGATCCATCACCGCCGATAACAATAAGGTGATCGATACTATGAGACTTCAATATATCATAGGCCTTTTTTTGAACATCCTCATTTTGGAACTCTGGAAAACGAGCTGTTTTTAGCATCGTTCCACCTTGAGTAATAATGCCTCCTACAGAGCGATTTGATAAAGGAATAAATTGTTCTTCCATAATGCCTAAATAGCCACGTTCAACGCCGAACACTTCAAAACCTTCATGTATTGCTTTTCTAGTTAGCGCTCTGATGGCGGCGTTCATGCCAGGTGCGTCTCCGCCGCTTGTTAGTATTGCGACTCTTCTCATATCCATTCCCCCCTTGTGGTGCATGTTGTTTGGATATAGCTTCTGACTTACGTCCTTTACCTTTCTGATTAGACGGCTTCTGTTTACGACGTTTATCACAGCAAGATGTATTAGATCCTACCTTATTAGAACCTAATGTTTGAGAAGTTCGTTTATGAGCTTCTATTTTCTTAGGTATTCTACTATCATTTGTATTTCTAGTAACAGAATTATTTAGTTTTAGTTCTTGAGATGATTCTTTATCATCTCCATTGTTCATATCATTGGGTTGACGTCTTGCTTTAAATTGCACGCCTGAAGCAACTAATTCATCTTCAATACGTTGCATAAAATCATAGGTCCGACCATTTGTTGTATCTAGTACAAAATCACACTGCTTATATACTGGTTTCCAGGATTGTATCATAGCGTGTACAAAAGCATGTACATTATTGTAATCCATAGTTGGCCGTTTCCCAATTCGGCGATTTACACGGCTCACAATACGAAATTGTGCAGCGCGAATACCAATAATATATGAGTATTTTTTTAATACTTTTAACGTACGATGTTCAATCGGGAAAATTACCACCTACAGATATAACCGCTTCATGGTATAAGCATACCTTTTTAAGTACATCCATTTCAGCACGACGGAATGCTTTTTCTCCAATTTTCTTGAATATTTCAGCAATAGGCAACCCAAAACGACCTTCTAATACGCGATCAGTATCTACAAATTGCCATCCCTTGCGTTCTGCAAGATTACGACCGAAATGACTTTTGCCACTTCCCATAGAACCGATGAGCATAATATTGCGTTTTATTATCATCTATTTATGTGCCCCTTATTATTTCATATCCTTCATTGTACTATAAAATGCTACAAAAACAAAGACAGACTATAGATTAACTCTCTATAATCTGTCTCTATTAGTATTACTAAAAATAATTTATATGTTAAGACCTCATAGTTGGTTTCACTGCACAATGCACATATACGACATTGCCTTTCCGTTCTATGTCCTCTATTTCTATACGGCGTGAAGGTTCTTTCTCATCAACAGTATTAATCCAGTTTATAAGTCGTTCTGTACTCCCTAATACAGTTAACTCTAATACACCTTCATGCTCATCAGTACTAACAATCATTAATGGTTCTCCTTGCAAAGAATCAAAAACACTTGTATTAGAACTCGTGTTAGATACCTTATTTTGCGTAAATGACTCTAACAATTTGGCTTCCTTAGATACAATATAATCTGACTCAGCATGCATTTTAATAACATAGTTTTCTTGTCGCTCTTTCAATTGAATAACTTTCTGATTTAAACTAATAAATCCATATAGTGAACTACTAATGATGATGCTCCACACTATTACGATCATTAGTATCTTCTCTACTGGATGTGTTGTGCTCTCCTTTAGATCCTTCCACATGGAATGTATATATACCTTTATCTGCTTTAACTGTTCCATGACACTCCATTCCTATTAGTCTGTGTTGAAGACTAGCTATAAACTTACGACACGCATCATCAGTAACACCTATACCATCCACACTAATCTGTCCATCTTTTATATGGAGGTGCTGTAAACTAATACCTTGCTCCATAGCTATATCAATGACATATAGGACTATAGTATTTTGAATCATAGATGATGTATTATTTTTTGAACTATTCTTAAGAATTTGATCTTTAACAGCTATTATATCTGCATACTGTTTCCCTATAGACTGATACTGTGGATTTTCTAATAAACTCAATAGTTCTGATTTTTCAGCTTTATAATATTCGTAACTAGACCAGCAATAACCTAGAGATAATAATCCTACTATTCCGTATATAATACTCATTCCATATAGATAATATCGATATCTGTGCCATATACTATGCCAATATAACGAACGAGGCATTAAATTAATGTGTCTATCCTTACCAGCCCAAGCCAATCCATTTAAGCCCCCTTGCTGCCATACCAATGGCCATATCCCAATCTAGTTGGCCTTGATTACACCGATTACGACCACGACCTAAAAATAGTAGAGGAATATACTCCGTCTCTCCATATATGGAGATAATAGCTTCCATATCCTTTCGTTCCTCTTCAGTTAACTGTTCTAAACCATACAGCTTAATGCCTTGTATTTCATCTACGCCAAACTCCTGCAATCTAGCCTCAAGCTGTTCTATCCCTTCTGATACATCGGTACTAGTAATTGGAATTCTACATTCTTGAATACATATATCGTTCCACCATAGCCATAAGTGTAAATTACCCTTTTCAACAACGCCAGTTACAGTCCCACTACGCCGCATCAAACTGTAACAAATAGGGATAGGCCAAAAATCGATTACATCTACTGGAGCATAAGTGTCTCGTATTCCTTGTTTTAACAGTTCTAATGAATGACGCTCTACAGCTACCATAAACATATGATAATTATGTCTTGGATATTCTCGACGACACGCATCCATTTGGAAGCTATCTCCATCAAAGTTAAAGTAATCCTCTACATTCCACTTGATAAATTCTTTCATATCAAAATCGTGAGGATCATAAGGTGCCACATGCATTTGTGTATCAATATTTGCAACAATGCTGTAGGCACCATCATCTAAATCATACATTTCAATAAATTTTCGAATATCCTCATCAATAGGTGCACTGCGTTTCATTTCTAGTGCATCGGTAATGACCATTGTTTTATTTTCTACATGAGCTGTAACACATACAATATGTTCATCTGTAATGCATACTCCAGTATGTATTTTCTTTTTTCGTTTCATAGATTCACCTCAATATGGTTTCACCTTTATAACATGCATATTATTATCCTTATCTACCGTCACATACATATGTACTCGACTAACAATTTTGTGACGCTTCAATTTTCCATAACTCATAACATGACGAGGGTTTTCTGATACTGAGTCAGCTTCAATCGTTATTTCCACGTCCGCATCATCAGCTACTATTAACTTTTGCTGAAAGTCCCATGTATTACCCGCTCTACAATAGCCTACAAACCAATGTGCTCCACTTTGAGCTGCATAGTGTGCCTCTTCTAAATGCAATTCATCTATAGCATTACCTTCACAAATTTGACCAATACGCAGCCCCATAAAGGCTAACAATAATAAAAAAGACATTGTAAGTATCGCTACATATGTAATAAATCCAGCATTATGGGCTCCCATGTTCATGACTCGGTTCCTCATGATATTTATACCAATCATATATACTACTTTGACCTATAGCAACTTCATATATAGCTAATCCTCCATATCCAGCAGTATATTGCTTATCACCAGTAAATCGATTTGTAATATACCAACGCATGTGGATAGTTTCACTTTCATCTATACTAAATGGATGCTCTTGTGTATACCCCACATTTCGCTTATCTTTTGTACCTATAATGCGGCTACCACTAACCGGCTGCAAGCTGCCATCCGTAAGTTTTCTATACAGCGCATGGCGTTGTACAGTTAATGTAGTCCGTTTAGTATCGTGAACATATAAAGTCTTATTTCTATCCTCTACAGTTACCTGTACAGGATTCCATATAATTTGAGCCACAACCATACGTCTTGTATACCTTCCATCCTCCATCATCGCAACACTATCTATTAATTTTGCATTCCACATAACTCCGTAAAAAACTATCCCTAATAACAAGGTTAGAACGATAGTAGAAATAGTTATACTCATAAGTGTGGAATACAAAATAAAACCACTTTGTTTATCATGAGTAATCAACGTATTTCCTCCAAAAAGAGCGATAAGCTATACACAATAGTTTCATTATCTATGGCCTGTACAGTTAATCGTTGTAGGGCAATGCCATTTTCTACGGTAGGTTCTATGTGTGTTTTATAAGTAATAGATTCCCTAGGGCTCATAATAAATTGAGAGTTATGAATCCCTTCTTGAATGTGACCTGTTTTGTAATACTGGGACTTACTTTCCTCTAAATATGTTACAGTATCTTGTACTATATGATCCCAATAATAAGCCTTATAAATTGTCAAGGTAGCCATCCAAAATACAGATAGTATAACAGGCAATATAAACATAATAATGGCTGTTGATACTAAGGCATCTCCATACATAAATCCCTTAGTGTACTTCTTCCCATCGAATACGTCCCGTCTGCACAGATATCCATATACGATTTCTCTCACCACTTTCTCGATCCCGTAAAATAAGTTCCGTTCCATCATAAGGTAATCCTAGAGAAGAAAAAGAAATAATCGTTAAAGGTTGTACGTTTTCAATCCCTGTAGGTAACGATATATCGACTGTATGATGATGCGCATCCTCCTCTAAGGTATAGCTATCTTTATTTAATATGAATAACATGCGCCCTTTCCCATTCGACTTATGACCAAGCATGGACCAAAGTTGAACCTTTTTTAACATATATACCACTTCTTGAGTACTTCCATTTAAGGTATAACGACTGGGCGTCGTAACAATGGGCAAAGACAGAGAAATCAAAAGTAAAAATAAACTAATAGCAATAATCCACTCGGCTAACAAAGAGCCAAACTGATGATGTATAGGTTGTGCCTTAACCATTGATATAACACCTCCATGTAGGATCCGCCATGTAAGGCACACCAAGCACCAAAGCATAGAAAGGGACCAAATGGAATATATCGATTACGATAGCTCGTTAGTAAGAGATAGAGAGAACCAACACAAAAGGCTACGTAAAAAAAACATATAATCTCCCAGGGCGTAAGCCACATGGAAATAGCAGAAAACCATTTCACATCGCCTAGTCCAAAACCTTTATGACTAATAAGACGAAGTCCATATGTAATAGTACCTACAGTCATAACACTTATGATTGTTATAAGCATAGACTTATCATTTAGAAAGCTATACAAAATACCACCTATAACAAGCACTAAGGCCCCTTCATCAGGTAATATATAGTAATGCATATCGATGGTAGCACCTGCTATGATGATGAGTGAAAACACAGCATACAAAGCAACGTGAATAAAGGATATTACCTGGGATGAAACTATAATAGGTAGTACTATGGATGCTATATACACGATCAGGGCTATAACATAATGAGTCCCTTTCATACCTTGTCCTTCCATACAATCAACTATAGATATTTAAATCTAACGATTGATATAACTACATATATATATGAAAACCTAAATCTACATTCCTATCATTAATACATGCACATTAAACATTAAATACTAAATACTAAATACTAAATACTAGTTACTTGATACTGATATTAGATACTAGATGCTAAATTCTAGATATAAGTTACGTTTAAGGTGCATCAGGTGCTTTAACTACAACTGCTTTTGCCGTACCGCCATTAACCACTTCATAAGTAATGGTATATTCCTTATCCTTTGCAGTCTTAACATGTTCTGTAAGATAACCTTCTTTATATAGATTTTCTACAGTTGGTGGTGTATCTACATTCTTGTCGATCATATAGAGCTGCGTTGCATTTTTAATTATTTGAATATCTGCCGTTTCCTTCGCATTTCGTGCTCTATCAGCAGCAGATAAGAATTGTGGCATCGCAATAGCTGCCAATATGGCAATAACGGCTACTACAACCATTAACTCAACAAGGGTAAAGCCCCCTTTTCTCGACTTCTTGAGATTTTCCCGAACACGAGAAATATGTAAGTGGTCTAAAACCCATTGACCACATAGTTCTAATCGAGAATTTAAACCATGAACAATATGTATAACAGAACTCATAATATCCTCCTTATAATGATTAAATAACAGCTATCCATTTATATTGACCTCTATTGTTCTAACTATAAAAAGCTATTGTGCAACTATAAATAGCTATTGTCCTCCCAACTTAGCAATAGACGTAAATAATGGATACATAACAGATACAACTAAAACAGCTACACCAATTCCCATTACAGTTAGCAAAATTGGTTCTAAAAGCCTCTCTAGTCGGGCGATATATTTTGAAAGTATAGATTCATAGTAATGTCCACAATGATGTAGCATCTTAACGAGCTCTCCACTTTCCTCGCCAATAGAAATCATTTGCCATATAAAGGAATTTCCAATATTCTCAGATCTAAGGCTCTCTTCAAAAGAATGGCCAGTTAATAACTTTGCCTCTACTTTCTCACTACATTCGGCACCATACATATTGCCCCATAAAGGTCTTGTGATATTCATAGTATGAATAATAGAAATTCCAGAATCTAACAAAAGGGCCCAAACCTTTAGCATACTCGTATAGTAAATGCAGGTCATCCATTGGTATCTGTGAGCCAACAGCCAAAGCCAACGATGTACTTTGCGTTTTATACTATGTTGATGGTATGCAAAGACTAAAGCGCCTATCCCTACACACTGCATAATAAAGACTAATATAGGATGATTCTTTAGCCCTTGTCCTAATGCAAAGAGGGCTCGTGTCATCAATGGTAATGTAATATGCATGGTAGTAAAAACCTTCTCAAAGGATGGAATGATAAACAGGATGGTAACGAGAAAGAATACGTTCATCATGAGAAGAAGAAATATAGGATAAGAAATAGCACTCATAACCTTTTGCCGCAATTGTCGCTCCCAGTCATAGTGACGTGAAATGTATTGTAAGCTTTCACCTAAAGTGCCTGCTGCCTCTCCACTTTCTAGTAGTGCTAAGGCTATCGCAGGGCAGCCTTCACTACGCAATGCTTGCGATAAGGTTTGGCCTCTCTCAATCGATTCATAGAGGGCTGTATATAAAAGCCCTCGCTTCCCATGACAGAGTAACTGTAATGCCCTCCGTAAAGGCACACCAGACTCGATGAGTAGTCCTAATTGATAGGTTACATCTACCACCATTGTATGATTCCACTTATGCTTTTTCTTATTTACTTGTAAAGTGATTTTATAAATCTTGTATCCATCGCGCTTTAACCGTGTACCGACCTCCTGTTCTGAATCTGCCCACATCAAACCTTTTACTGTTTCATTATTCTCATTTTTTACGACATATTCATAAGCCTCCATATCTGCACCTACGATAATTGTTGATCTAATAGCGTATGTAGTTGATGCTGCGTTCCATATTGTGCTTTTACATCTCGTACGGCCATTTCTAGTGTTTTCATAGGCAGTTGTGTTTCTTGAATAGAGATAATTTGCGGTTCCTTACGAGTGCGTATTAAATTTGCCACTGCATGAGTGTTTAACAAAATATCACGAATGGTAATAAACTTTTTATTCCACCTAAGAAGTCGTTGACATATAACAGCACGTAACACTTGAGATATTTGACTGCGAATTTCCTCTTGTTGTTCACCAGGAAATAGTGAAATCATGCGGTGAACTGCCATCACGGCCCTTTGCGTATGCATAGTGGCCATCACAAGATGACCCGTTTCAGCCGCATGAAGAGCGGCCTCTAATGTTTCACGATCTCGAAGCTCTCCAACCATAATGACATCTGGGTCCTCTCTTAATGCATCGCGAATACCATTAGACATAGACTTAATATCGGCACCTAATTGGCGTTGATGAATTAAAGATTTCTTAGGCTTAAACTCAAATTCTATGGGGTCTTCTAAGGTAATGATATGGCGCTCCATAGTTTGATTTATATAGTCAATACAACAGGCTAAGGTAAAACTTTTTCCACTACCTGTAGGCCCACATACAAGCAATAGACCATCATGTGCTTCACATAGTTTTTGAAGTAAATGTCCTTCACTGTTATCTTCTAGCTTAAGTTGTTGATGGCACAATAACCGCAGTGTCCCACATATCGTTTGATTAGCCTTATATAGATGAACACGTATACGCACGCCACAACAGGAACAAGCTTCATCGAGAGATTGCCATTCATAAGAGGCTATACCACAACGTCGTAAAATATCTTCAATTAAGATAGTAGTACATATAAACGAAGTAGCCTTCAATCCATCACCATGTCGCAAATAGATAGGCTCACCACATTGTAGATGAATATCTGTGGATGATAATTGTATTGCTTGTTCAACAATGGTTTCTAAATTTCCACTATTACAGCATGAGTCCACAACGATGCACCTCCTCTATCGATGTAACATGCTGAGATACAGCTTCACGAGCGGAATCCTCTAGGGACAAAAGTAAATGTGCTTCTAATTGATCCCAGTGAACTGAATTGGTTGGTATTTCTAAATATTCAAAGAGCGCAGTCCGTCCATGATACGTGGTACCATCAAATTTTCGAACTAAACGTTGCGCTATTGCCCCCATTAAAGTAGCCCGTATTAAATACGGTTCTACCCCCATATCCATGAGACGCGTTACAACACCAATAGCTGTGTTAGTATGAATTGTAGATAACACTCGATGCCCTGTTAAAGCAGATTTAACGGCCAGCTCTGCAGTCTCCTTATCCCTGATTTCACCAATCATAATCGTATCTGGATCTTGCCGTAATACAGACCGAAGACCTTTGGCAAAGGTAAAACCAATCTTTTCATTAATACCAATTTGGATAGCCCCTTTTATTTCAGCCTCTACAGGATCTTCTAGACAGATTAACTTTGTTTCCTCTAGATTAAGCATACGTAACATGGCGTATAAGGTGGCGGTCTTACCACTGCCAGTCGGCCCACAAATAAGCAACAAGCCATAAGGACGTTTCAATAATTGTGCAATATGCTCAAAAATATCTGTTCGCATCCCTAGCGCTTTTAAATCTTTATGGCTCCCTTCATTCCCCATAAGGCGACATACTAAGGTTTCTCCGTATAGGCTAGGCAATGTAGATACACGCATCGTTACAGACTTATCTTTATGACTCCAAGCCCAACGACCATCTTGGGGTAAACGCTTCTCGCTAATATCTAGAGAACTACACACCTTGATGCGGTTGATAATGAGTTCAGCTTCCTCAAATGACACAGTCATGTAATGTTGCATCAGTCCATCTTGTCGTAACCGAACTTGGACACCACTTTTTGTGGGATCAAAGTGAATATCACTGACATGATGTTCTAAAGCATATAGGATAATGTCGTCTAATGTTACGTCTACATACATGGTCACCTCCTATACCTTGCGGTATGTTTTTACCTCACACTAGCGTATGGCGTTATAGGTTTCGACATCATCACCAAAATCCCTTCTTTTATTTTTAAAAATCCACGAAGCGAAAACTTTTCTATTTTTGGGACATACAAAAAAGGCGCCCCGAAGGGCGCCCTTATTGGACTTTTAGCTAAGACAATTTTTATTTTAAGTTATAAAAAACGTCATTACCTTTATATTGTGCTGTTTCGTATAACATTTCTTCAATGCGAAGCAATTGATTGTATTTAGCTACACGTTCAGAACGAGCTGGTGCACCAGTCTTAATTTGACCAGCATTTACAGCTACTGCAATATCAGCAATAAATGTATCTTCTGTTTCGCCAGAGCGGTGAGATACTACACATGTATAACCTGCACGTTTAGCAAGTTCCATAGCATCAAACGCTTCTGTTAAAGTACCAATTTGGTTTACTTTTACAAGAATAGAGTTACCTACACCAAGTTCAATACCACGAGCTAAACGTTTCGTATTAGTTACGAATAAATCATCACCAACGAGTTGTACGCGATCGCCAAGACGTTCTGTCAATAATTTCCAGCCATCCCAATCTTCTTCAGCCAGACCATCTTCGATGGATACGATTGGGTATTTACCTACTAAGTACTCGTAGAAATCTACCATTTCAGCAGCTGTTTTAACTTTGCCTTCGCCGGCTAGATTGTATTTACCATCTTCATAGAATTCGGAAGATGCAGAATCAAGAGCTAATTTAAAGTCTTTACCAGGTTCATAACCAGCAGCTTTAATAGCTTCACAAATTACTTCTAATGCTTCTTCATTGGATGCCAAGTTTGGAGCAAAACCACCTTCATCACCTACAGCAGTGCTAAGACCTTTATCATGAAGTACAGATTTCAATGTGTGATATACTTCTGCACAGCTGCGAAGAGCTTCTGCGAAGGAAGTAGCGCCTACAGGCATGATCATAAATTCTTGAATATCTACGTTATTATCCGCATGTGCGCCGCCATTCAAGATGTTCATCATAGGAACTGGCAATTCTTTTGCGTTGAAACCGCCAAGGTATGCAAACAATGGCAAATCTAAGGATTCAGCCGCTGCACGAGCTACTGCCATAGATACACCAAGAATTGCATTAGCACCTAAGTTAGATTTATTGTCTGTACCATCTAATTTCAACATCAAGTTATCGATAGCTACTTGTTCAGTCGCATCATAACCAATAATGGCAGGACCGATTTTAGCATTTACATTATCGATAGCTGTTAATACACCTTTGCCGGAGTAACGGGATTTATCACCATCACGTAATTCTACAGCTTCAAACTTACCTGTGGAAGCACCAGATGGAACTGCAGCTGTAGCAATAGTGCCATCTTCTAAACACACTTCAACTTCAACAGTTGGGTTACCGCGGGAATCTAAAATTTCTCTTGCAATGACTTGTTCAATTACTGCCATTTCTTCACCTCATAAAAATCTAATAGGATAACTGTCATGCGACAGATATTATATATTGAGCAAAACCATATAGGTTATAACTCTTGTTAACCACTAATATAGTGAAAGTTCTATATTATGCTTTTTGTACTAAACTATGACCTGTCATAGATTCTGGTTGTTCTATGCCAGCCAAGTCTAATAATGTAGGAGCAATATCACATAATTTGCCAGCCTCTAATGTAGCTGATTTTAAGGTATCACTCATTAAAATTAAAGGAACCAAGTTTGTTGTATGCGCCGTATGAACTTTACCAGTTTCATGATTAACCATAAGCTCAGCATTACCATGGTCTGCCGTAATTAACAAGTGACCATTCTTACTGCGTATAGCCTCAACGATACGACCTAAACAAGTATCTACAGCCTGAACTGCTTTAACAGCCGCTTCAAAGCTACCTGTATGACCCACCATATCTGGATTTGCAAAGTTTAAGATGATCATGTCATACATTTCATCTTGAATAGCTTCTACGACCTTATCAGTTACCTCATAAGCACTCATTTCAGGTTGTAAATCATAGGTTGCCACTTGAGGAGATTTCACAAGTATGCGGTCCTCACCTTCAAATGGATCCTCTTTACCACCGTTGAAGAAATACGTAACATGAGCGTATTTCTCTGTTTCAGCAATACGCAATTGACGATAGCCACCTACGCTTAGTACTTCGCCTAGTGTTTCAGATAAAATGTCCTTTTCATACACAATATGAACTGGTAAACCATCTTCATATTTAGTCATAGTCGCCATGTATAAAGATAATGGTTCACGGTTAAAGCCATCAAAGTCTGGCAACACTAAGGCTTTTGTAAGCTCACGACCACGGTCTGGACGGAAGTTACAGAAGATTACAGCATCACCACTTTTGATCGTTCCTTCAGCATCAATTACCGTAGGAAGAACAAACTCATCTGCCGCATCTTTGTCGTAAGATTGTTGCACCGCTTCACAGGCTGATGCGGCTCTTTCACCTTGACCATTTACAATCGCATTGTAAGCAAGTTCCACACGGTCCCAACGATTATCGCGGTCCATCGCATAATATCGACCACTCACAGTAGCAATTTTTCCACAGTTTAGCTCTGCCATATACGCTTCTAAGTCTTTTAAATAGCCTTGTGCACATTGAGGGGCTACGTCACGACCATCGAGCAAGGCATGTACATAAACGTGCTCAATACCATGATCATGAGCCCCTTTGATAACTGCCTTAATGTGTTCTAAGGAGCAATGTACATTGCCATCTGATACTAGACCGATAAGATGTAAGCGTTGTTTTTTAGCAACTTCGTATAGTTCCTGCATAACAGGGCGATTATAAAACTCACCAGATTCAACGTCTTTAGTAATACGAGTCAAATCTTGGTACACAATGCGACCAGAGCCAAGGTTTAAATGGCCCACCTCAGAATTCCCCATCTGTCCTTCTGGAAGTCCTACTGCAAGCCCTGATGCTTCTAATTTTGTATGTGGATACATATCCCACAATTGATTAAAACAGTGCGGCTTCGCCTGTACTACAGCATTGGTTGTATCTGATTGATCTCCCATGCCAAAGCCATCTAGGATAACTAGCATTACGGGAGCCTTTAATTTAGCCATTTTTAACCTCATATTAAGCGCTTACTTGATTCGCCGCTTTAATAATATCAATAAATTCATCAACTACTAAAGATGCACCACCTACAAGGGCACCATCAATATTTGGTTCCCCAAGGATTTCACGAGCATTTTCGGATTTAACACTACCACCATACTGGATACGCACGTCATCAGCAGTCTCATCATCGTATAAAGAACGAATATAATCGCGAATTTCTTTACATACTTCTTCAGCTTGATCAGCAGTTGCTGTCTTACCTGTGCCGATAGCCCAAATTGGTTCGTACGCAACAATCAATTGGCTAACTTGTTCCTTTGGAACGTCAACCAAAGCCACCTTTAAGTTGAGATGTAATCCAGTCTAGAGTATGACCGGATTCACGTTGTTCTAAACTTTCACCAACACAGACAATAGGCGTCAAATTATGGTGAAATGCACTTTTGATTTTTGCATTTACCGTCTCATCTATTTCACCATAATATTCACGGCGTTCAGAGTGACCAATAATAACATAATTGACGCCTACCTCAGTAAGCATAAGTGGTGAAATTTCACCAGTGAATGCACCAGCATCATGATAATCCATGGTTTGTGCGCCTACTTCAATAGCTGTATCTCGCGTCAGTGCTACAGCACGTTCGATAGCTGTAAAAGGCGGGCAAACAACTACATCACAGGATAATTCCATATCTTGTAACACGCTGTTAAACGCTTCGATCAGAATAGATCCAGACGCAATGGTGCCATTCATTTTCCAATTCCCTGCAATAATGGGTTTTCTCATATTATGCCTCAGACAATGCAGCAATACCTGGTAGAATTTTGCCTTCTAAGAATTCTAAAGATGCACCACCACCTGTGGAGATATGGCTAATTTTATCTGCTAAGCCACTTTTTTCAATAGCCGCTACAGAGTCGCCACCACCAACGATAGTCATCGCATCGGATTCAGCTACAGCTTTTGCTACTGCATTAGTACCAGCTGCAAAGTTTTCCATTTCAAATACGCCCATAGGACCATTCCAAATAATAGTCTTCATTGGCGCCAATGCTTCTACATAGAGCTCCCGTGTTTTAGGACCAATATCTAGAATCATCCAACCATCTTCAATATTTTCAACGTCAACGATTTTAGTGTTAGCGTCGTTGCTGAAAGCATCAGCTACTACAGCATCGATAGGTGTCAATAATTTAGCACCTGCTACGCGAGCTTCCATAACAAGATCTGTAGCAATAGCTTCTTGACCTTCTTCAAATAAAGAGCTACCAATGTTGCAGCCTTGTGCTTTAATGAAAGCATTTGCCATACCACCGCCGATGATCATTACATCAACTTTAGGCAAAAGGTTTGAAATAACAGAAATTTTATCTGTTACCTTAGCACCACCGATAATAGCTGCCATAGGTGTTTTAGGATGTACTACAGCTGCACTTAATGCATCAATTTCTTTTTTGAGCAAGAAACCTGCTGCCATAGGGATATAGTCAGCAATACCAACTACGGATGCTGCATTTCGGTGAGATACACCGAATGCATCGTTAATTGCTACATCAGCAAGAGATGCCAATTGTTTAGCAAATTCAGGGTCGTTTTTAGTTTCTTCGTTATGGTAACGCAAGTTTTCAAGCATCAATACATCCCCTGGTTGTAATGCTTTTACAGCTGCTTCAACCTTAGGACCAATGCAGTCATCTACAAATGCTACTGGCTTATTGATAAGCTCAGATAAATGTTTTGCACATGGTGCCAAAGACATTTCATGTTTGCGTTCCCCTTTTGGACGACCAAAGTGAGAAGCAAGAATTACCTTTGCCCCTTTTTCAATTAAATAATTGATAGTAGGTAAGGCACTACGAATACGAGTGTCATCAGTGATGACACCGTCTTTCATAGGAACATTAAAATCAACACGAACAAATACTGTTTTGTTGTCTACTTGTAAACCATCGATTGTAAGTTTCATCAAAGCCTCCCGATTATAAGCCTTTGCTTGCTACGAATGCTGCCATGTCGATAAGACGTTCGGAGTAACCCCATTCGTTATCATACCAAGAAACAACTTTTACCATATTGCCATCCATAACCATTGTTAAATCAGCGTCAACAATGGAGCTACGTGGATCGGAGCTGAAGTCACAAGATACTAATGGTACATCAGATACACCTAAGATACCTTTTAATTCGCCAGCAGCTGCTTTGCGGAATGCTTCATTGATTTCTTCTTTAGTTGCAGGTTTTTCAAGTTCGCAAACAAGATCTGTAGCAGATACGTCTGGAGTTGGAACGCGCAATGCAAAGCCATCTAATTTACCTTTTAATTGAGGCAATACTTTAGCAACAGCTTTTGCTGCACCAGTAGTTGTAGGAATGATAGACATAGCTGCTGCACGAGCACGGCGAGGGTCTTTATGACGTGCATCAAGAATTTTTTGGTCATTAGTATAGGAATGAATAGTTGTCATCATGCCGCGTTTAATGCCGAATTCATCGCATAATACTTTAGCAAATGGAGCCAAGCAGTTTGTTGTACAAGATGCATTAGAGATAATGTGATGTTTTGCAGGATCATACATATCTTGGTTTACACCCATAACCATAGTTAAGTCTTCGTTTTTACCAGGTGCAGAAATCAATACTTTTTTTTAACAGTAGGTTGATTCAAATGAACCTTTGCTTCCTCTGCATCACGATATTTACCAGTACATTCCATAACAATTTCAACGCCCTCTTCAGACCAAGGCAATTTAGAAGCATCGCGGTCATGGAATACGCGGATTTTTTTACCGTCAACATAGATATTTTCTTCATCAAATGTTACTTCGTTAGGAATTGTGCCATGAACAGAGTCATATTTTAATAATAATGCAGTACCTTCATTATCACCAGTAGCATTGATTGCTACAACTTCTACGTCAGGATTGTTAATCGCTGCACGTACTACACATTTACCAATACGACCAAAACCGTTAATACCAACTTTTACTGCCATTGTTAGATCCTCCTAATAACAAAAATATTCTAACAAAATATTTAACTACTAACTTCACTTATAATGCTGAAATTTGTAACAATTGACGCATACCTTCTGCAGCTTGCTCATCAATGATGAGTATGCCTTTTTGACAAGCTCTCATAACACCAATAATGGCACTCGATTTATCTTGACCACCAGCCACAGCAATCACATTTGGAATTTTTGCAACATCTGGAAGTGATAAACCAATATTATTAGTGGAATAAATCAACTTACCATCTATATCGCAATATTGACCAAGAGCTTCGCCAACAGCATGATTATCTACTAACTGCTTACGCACATCATCAGCTATATGGCGCTGATCCGCCATGCGCATAGCTGTACCAATACCAAACAACAATACGTCAGTCCTACTAATGAGATCTCCAATTTCCTTAATTTGAGGTTCGCAAGTCATGAGCATATGCAATGAGTCTTGTGAAAGCCCATCAGGTAAATGAAGCATTTTATAGGTCCCACGAAGTCGTTCAGCCAGCACTGAAGCAATTACATTAGCTTGATATTCAACTACCTCACCAACGCCCCCACGGGCAGGTACAACAATAGGATTAAATGGTAATACAGGCATCTCTTCGGCTACTGCAGCCATTGTACTGCCACCACTGATAGCAACTACAGAGTCAGGCTCTAATAATTCCTGTAATAGCTTTGCTGCTGCAAAACCTAACTTTTTAACCATCAACGTTCCTTCTGTAGGAGTGATGATAACCCTATCGATATGAAGTGCTTCAGTCAATCGATGTTCTAGCTCGTTGATACGATCTAATTCATTTAAAAAATTTCGCAACTTTGGAACAATTGCATGTCCCTCATCAGTGAGAAAAATTCCTGGTTTATAAATGTCTACAAGACCATTAGCACGCATTAACTCAATATGACTTCGTACGGTTCGCTCTGGAAGGTCCGTTGCAGTAGCTAATGTCCTACGGCCTATAGGCTCTTCATAAACTAGGTGGTTTAATATTTTGTATCGCTCCTTTAATACACTAACGATTTCAGGAACAATACGTTCACATATCATTAGAAACTCGTTCATCGGGTCCCTCCTTTACCCGTTAGGATTATATGAATCATTTTTCGTCCCATGTGAACAAAATTCGTCCCACCTAAAATAAAAAAATACTTTTACATCTGTATTGTATACCCTATGTAGATTTTATTCAAGACTTTATAGGCGAAAACGACATAATTTAGATATTTTATACAACTTTGTACCTAAATTATGTCGCTTATATGATTTATATTATTTTGTACCGAAGATACGGTCACCAGCATCGCCTAAACCAGGCAAGATGTAACCATGATCATTAAGTTTTTCATCAAGGGCCGCTACATAAATAGGAACATCGGGATGTTCTTTATTCACTGCTTCCACACCTTCAGGAGCCGCAACAAGACACATTAACTTAATATTTTTAGCACCTTTTTCCTTTAACAATGTAATAGCAGCTGCTGCACTACCACCAGTAGCTAACATTGGATCTGTTACTATAAAGTCGCGTTCGCCTACATCAGAAGGTAATTTGCAGTAGTATTCTACAGGTTTCAATGTTTCTGGATCACGGTATAAGCCAATATGACCAACCTTTGCAGTTGGAATCAAGTTAAGCATACCATTGACCATACCTAGGCCAGCACGAAGAATTGGGATAATACCCAATTTTTTACCTGCAATACGTTTGCCAGTCATTTTGGTTAAAGGTGTTTGTACTTCTACATCCTCTAATGGGAAGGTTACGAGTGATTTCATAACCCATCAACATAGTAATCTCATCAAGTAATTCTCTAAAATCCTTAGAGCCTGTTTCTGCATCACGCATCAATGTAACTTTGTGTTGAATCAATGGATGTGTCATAACATTAACTTTCATGACTGTCCTCCTATAAATAATTTACATACCCTATCGGTATCCTTTTAATATTCATATTTACTCTATCACAGATTAATAAATCATGCCATAAAAATATTAAAAGGGATGTGCCTAGGCACACCCCTTTTATGCTACTTATAGGTTTATAGGACTACAAATATGTAATTGTTATAATTAATCTAATAGATTAGTATAAAGGATACGCTTTACAAAGTGCTGCCACACGTTTGCTTGCTTCTTCATGAATTGCTTTATCTTCAGGATTTTTAAGAACAGTTGCAATGATATCTGCAATTTCTTCCATATCTTTTACTTGTAAGCCACGTGTTGTAAGAGCTGGTGTACCAAGACGGATACCACTTGTTACAAATGGGCTAGCTGGATCAAATGGAATTGTATTCTTATTACATGTAATGCCTACTTCATCAAGTAAGTGTTCTGCTTCTTTACCTGTTAAACCAGTATTGCGAACATCTACAAGCATAACGTGAGTATCTGTACCGCCAGAAACAATTGTTAAGCCTTTTTCTTGCAATGCAGCAGCCAATGCTTTTGCATTATCAATAACTTGTTGTGCATATACTTTAAACTCAGGTTGTAATGCTTCACCAAATGCTACAGCTTTAGCAGCGATAACATGCATCAAAGGACCACCTTGAATGCCAGGGAAGATAGCTTTGTCGATTGCTTTTGCATATTTTTCTTTGCAAAGAATCATACCGCCACGAGGACCACGTAATGTTTTATGAGTCGTTGTAGTAACGATATCAGCATATTCTACAGGATTTGGATGTAAACCTGCTGCTACAAGGCCTGCAAAGTGAGCCATATCTACCATGAAGATAGCATCAACTTCATGAGCTACATCAGCCATTTTTTTGAAGTCAATTTGACGGCTATAAGCACTACCACCAGCGATAATCAATTTAGGTTTTGCTTCTAAAACGATTTTACGGAACTCATCATAATCGATTTGTTGAGTTTCTGCATCTACACCGTAAGGTACTACATTAAAATATGTACCAGATACGTTAACAGGAGAACCATGAGTTAAATGACCGCCATGGGACAAATTCATTCCCACAATAGTATCACCTGGTTGTAATAATGCAAAATACACACCAAAGTTTGCTTGAGAACCAGAGTGAGGTTGTACGTTGGCATGTTCTGCACCGAACAAGCGTTTTGCTCGTTCAATAGCTAATGTTTCGATAACATCAACATTTTCACAACCGCCATAATAACGTTTACCAGGATACCCTTCTGCATATTTGTTAGTTAATACGCTACCTTGAGCTTCCATTACGGCTTGAGAAACAAAGTTTTCAGAAGCGATCATTTCTAATTTATCGCGTTGGCGTGCTAATTCTTGATTGATAACAGCTTGAATATTAGGGTCTTGTTTTTCTAAGAAACTCATGAGTATCCTCCTCGTGCAAAACGAATATATATAGGTAATGATGTATTACTTCTCTAATGTTTTAATTTTCTCTACACGGCGTGCGTGACGGCCACCTTCGAACTCTGTTTTCATAAAGATGGCAACAATATCATTAGCTAGGCCCGGACCAATAACGCGTTCCCCCATTGTGAGAATATTAGCGTCATTATGTTCACGACATGCATGAGCAGAGAATGTATCATGACAAAGAGCAGCGCGAATACCTGCAATCTTATTTGCTGCAATACCGATACCAATACCAGTACCACAAATCAAAATACCTCTGTCTGCTTGACCAGATACGACTGCATTTGCTACAGGTACAGCAATATCAGGATAGTCGCAAGAATCAGGTGTATGGCAACCAAAATCCTCTACTTCATGTCCCAATGCATTTAACAATTCCTTAACGGATGCTTTTAAATTTAATCCGCCATGATCACAACCAATTGCAACTTTCATAATTTCATCTCCTACGCCTTCTGAGGCACTGATGTAAGACCAGCCTCTACTAAGTGATAAATTTGTTCCGCACATTGATTATATACGGTTTGATCAGACCCATATGGGTCCGTAACATCACCATCTTGACCACCCCACTCGGAAATCGTTTTGATTTTACCTTCCTCAAACGGAAATTGGCGAAGTAGTACAGATTTGTGATCTTTCGTCATACCAATGATAAGATCTGCTGCATTAACGAGCTCCATCGTCAATGGTCTCGATTCATGATCAGAAATATCTGCAATGGAACGGACGGCTTCTACGGCTTGTTCAGTTGGTTTTGCTCCATAGGCGGCAAATAGACCAGCTGATACAGTCGTCACATCCTTATGTTGCTCCGCTGCAAGGGCCCGTGTAATACCTTCAGCCATAGGGCTACGGCAAGTATTACCGGTACATACAAATAAAATATTCATAATAACATCCTTACTTAATCACATTTTGTGATTACTTTATACATTATAGCAAATCCATCCAATATGTAAAGACATATTTCTATTATCAGTGGACATTTTTATTTCAGTAAATTTACTTATAAATGATATGATGACTCGATGCCTTTTCCATACGGTTCATAATGGCAACACCAAAACCGTCGTCATCAACACCTTCTGCCAAGATTAAGGCAACATGATTTTCATTAAAATATAATAGGCTTTTATAAAAGTCATGGCCTAATGATAAGGCATCACCATAGTTGCCAAAACAATGGAATATAAAGCGTGTATCCTCTTTCATAAGGTTATACGTTTCATGACTCACTAAACAACCTATAGGACCTTCTATCCCCTCTGAAAGCTCTTTAAAAGTACTTGCCACCCGCTCTGGACTACCTACAACAACTGTCATAGGTGCATCAGGAGCATAATGGGTATACTTCATACCAGGAGCTTTAGGCTTAGTTGTAGCATTAACGAGAGCAGTATCATACTCAACCGTAGATACAACAGCTTCAAGTTGTGCTTTTGTTATTCCACCTGGTCTCAATATAATGACCTTGTCATCATGTACTTCTACAACAGTAGACTCTACACCTATCATACATGGTCCTGCATCTAAAATATAGGAAATACGGCCATTCATATCATGGTAAACATCTTGTGCCGTTGTCGGACTTGGCCGTCCAGATATATTAGCACTAGGAGCCGCCACCGGTACACCGGTACGCTCTAATAAAGCTCGACAAATCGCATGATCAGGACAACGTAAAGCAACACGAGATAAACCGCCTGTAGCACGATCTGGCACTAAATCCGATTTAGGCAATGTGATTGTCAATGGACCAGGCCAAAATGTGTCCATTAATAATTGTGCCGTATTTGAAACCTCTGTTACTAAAGGTTTTATACTTTCACTATTAGGAACATGTAAAATAAGTGGATTATCGGATGGGCGACCTTTAGCGGCGTAGATTTTATCCATTGCCTCTGGATCAAGTCCATTGGCGCCAAGTCCATATACAGTTTCTGTAGGAATGGACACTAATTCGCCATTACGCAAAGCACGAGCAAGCATATCTAGTTCTTGATCTGATGGATTTGTAATAATTTGAGTATCCATATTATCCCTCATATACAGCTGTTACAACGCGGTCATTTCCGCCGAGGTCAGTAATACATCGAATATTAGAGTACTGCCCTGTTTCTTCTAATAAAGCCTTTACAGCCTCAGCTTGATCAAAACCTATTTCAAAGGCTATATGGCCTTGCGATTTTAAATATGTGCCACATGTTTTAGCCAAAATACGATAGAAATCAAGTCCATCTTCACCGCCAAACAAGGCAATATGAGGCTCATTTAATACGTCCTGAGACAATAATTTAGCATCCCCAGTACGGATATAGGGTGGATTTGATACGATGAGATCAAACTGTTCATTTTTACCATCTAAGGCAGAAAACATATCTGACTCTAACAATTGAGCACGATCATTTAAGTTAAATCTTTCACTATTTACCTTAGCCAATGACAAAGCATCGCTAGATATTTCAATACCCATGCCACACGCATTCGGCAAATAGTGCAATAGACTTAATAATATCGTGCCAGGGCCCGTACATACATCAAGAATACGAATATTACTATCCTTTTGATACGTGCCTAGTACATGCTCAATCAACGTTTCTGTATCAGGTCGTGGAATCAATACCTTATCATTAACCTTAAAGGTCAATCCCATAAAGTCCTTTTCTCCAATTATGGCTGCTACACAATGGCCCCTTAGCCCGTTCTTGAACGAGAGGTCTGAAAGCATCGAGTTCCTCTTGAATAAGCGGTTGGTCATAATGGGTATATAGATAAATACGATCCTTGCCTAAAACGTGAGAAAGCAGTACTTCCCCATCAAGTCGAGGTGTATCCATCTCCTTGCTTTGAAAGTACTGCTCTGTCCACTGGAGAATACGACCGATTGTCCAAATCTCCTTATGCATTTGTATTAGCCTCCTGCATTTTTGCTGCTTGGTCAGCAGCATTTAAGGCTTGAATGATTTCATCTAGATCGCCATTTAAAATAGCATCTAATTTATACAATGTTAAGTTAATACGATGATCAGTTACGCGACCTTGTGGATAGTTATAGGTACGAATACGTTCACTACGGTCACCTGTACCAACTTGGCTCTTTCGGTCTGCTGCCATGCTAGAAATAGCCTCTTGCTCAGCTTTGTCTTGCAATTTTAGCACGCAATACACGCATGGCTTTTTCACGGTTTTGTAATTGAGAACGTTGATCTTGACATGCTACAACGATACCAGATGGTAAGTGGGTAATACGAACAGCAGACTCAGTTTTATTGATATGCTGACCGCCCGCACCACTCGCACGATAGGTGTCGATTTTTAAGTCTTTTTCATTAACTTCAATATCAACATCTTCCATTTCTGGCAATACCGCTACTGTAACGGTAGATGTATGTACACGGCCTTGTGTTTCCGTAGCAGGTACACGTTGTACACGGTGTACACCAGATTCAAATTTCATCTTGGAGTATACATTTTCACCATCTACGGAGAAAATAACCTCTTTAAAGCCACCTAGTTCAGGTTCATTAGCATCGATAATCTCGCAGCGCCAACCTTGGCTTTCCGCATATTTTGTGTACATACGGAACAAGTCGCCTGCAAATAGTGCCGCTTCATCACCACCGGCACCACCGCGAATTTCAATGATAATATTCTTATCATCATTAGGGTCCTTAGGTAATAAAAGGATTTGTAATTTCTCTTCTAATTCCTCTTTTTGAGGCTTTAGCTCTTTTAATTCCTCTTGTGCCATTTCACGGAATTCTTCATCCATGGATTTATCTTCAATAACTTCCATAGCTTCATCAATACCAGCTAATACTTTTTTATAAGTACGGAATGTTTCAACTGTTTCAGATAATTGAGCATGTTGACGTGTTAATTTACGCCATTCATCTTGGCGTGCAATCACTTCAGGGTCACTGATGCGCTGCTCCAGGTCCATAAATTTATCTTCAATAACTTGTAATTTATCTACTAACATGTTTATTCCTCTTCATATGCATCACTCTCAGAAGGGCGAACCTCTTCAAGAGCTCGTATAGCGACTTCAATTTGATCATCTTCTGGTTCACGTGTGGTCATGTACTGTAATGCAAGACCTGGTTTGATAAGAGCTTTCACAAAGGAATTCTCACTACGACCAGCAAGACGAATAACCTCGTACGCAATACCTGCCACTACTGGCATGAGAAGTACGCGGCTCAGAATACGTTCCAATAAATTAGGCCAACCTAAAAAGGCAAATACAAAGATACTTACTACCATAACGATAAGTAAGAAATTTGTACCACATCGTGGATGTAAACGACTTTGTTTACGAACGTTTTCTACAGTAAGAGGCAAGTCTAATTCATAGGTATGAATTGTTTTATGCTCGGCCCCATGATATTGGAAAACTCGTTGAATATCCTTCGTAAGCCCAATCCCCCAAATGTAGAGTAGAAAAAGTACTAAACGAATGACACCTTCAATGAGATTTAATACTACATGATTATCCTGTACACCAGGAATAAATTTTACGATAAATGTAGGCAATGCCAAAAATACAGCTATCGCAAATATGGTAGAAATAACCATAGTAATGGCAATTTCACTATTAGACATTTCTTCCTCTTCATCGCCAGCGGCTTTAGCGGAGAAAGACAATGCCTTCATGCCAATGACTAGAGATTCATAGAGAGCTACACAGCCCCGAAGAAATGGTTTTTTCAAAATTGGATATGTGTCAGCAATAGATTTTGTAGGCTCTTTTTGAACTACAATGGTTCCCAATGGTTCTCGTACAGCTGTTGCTGTAACACCAGGCCCCCTCATCATGACACCTTCGATCACAGCTTGTCCACCGACAAACTTTTTAATACGTTCTGTGTTCACAAGAGCTCCTCTCATAAACAAATAGAGGCAGAGCCCATAGCCCTGCCAATAGATGCTACATTACATGACAAATTATTTGCCGTAACGTTTGTTAAATTGTTCAATACGACCACGAGCTTGAGCAGCACGTTGTTGACCAGTGAAGAACGGATGGCATTTGGAGCAAACGTCTACACGAAGGTCTTCTTTTACAGAGCCAGTTTTGAATGTGTTGCCACAACCGCAAGTTACTGTAGCTTCTTTATAGTCTGGATGAATACCTTGTTTCATTCTATACACCTCTTTCCGACAATCAATATTATTCTTATAGATTATAGCATGACATATGCACAAATGCAAGTTGCCAATACTATTCCTTGGATGCTTGCTTTTCTTCAATAGACTCAGCTAGGATGGTCTCTAAGTCACTTTCATTAAGGATGTCACGCAATGCGATGAGCTCCTCTAAAGAAAGGGTAATACCCTTTTTCATGCTTGTATATTCACTATCCCAAGCACGAAGGTCAAACTTAGGATTATATTTGCCCCAGCTAGTGCATGTTAATTGTTTTTTCCAACCGTCTTTATCTTCAGATAAAGTACCAATAACTTTGAAGATTTCAAAATTAATAACAGCCATGAATCCTCCTTTCTTACACATTCGTGTAGTATGTTTCATACCTACTATATTTAGTAGTTTATATTTTTTAGGATACGATATATTTTAAACTAAATATTGGACTTTTACAATTAGTTTTTATAATCGCTATAATCTTCAATATCAATAGATGTTGTTGGTGGCATAACTTGAGCACCTAATTCATCTACTGTAGATTTCCAATCCTCTGTCGCTTCTGTCACAGCCTTGATATACGCTTCATCAGCTGCTTGAACAGATGTTATTAGTTGAGCCTCGTCGTTAACATCTAACACGCGTCGGCGTACGCTGCTAAGCATATAACCGAATGACTCATCTGTTTGAACAAGCATGGAAACTTCTTGAATCAATGTTTGACCCGTAGTGCTACAGAAGTATGCATACCACATATATGCTAATTCAGCATCAGGGAACATCCAGTAAATGTCCTCAGTTGGTGCTTCTGTAGTAATATCTACATCTACATGATCCGCATAGCGTTTAAATGTAAGGAAATAAGCGCCACTTTCAACAAGAGCATTACGGCCCAATTGAGAAACACGACTGTCGATACAGTAAATACCATCTTGTCCTAAGGCTACATCAGTTTGACCGCCTGGTAACAGAATAGAACGTAAAGACAAGCCATAATTTAATACGGTAAATACTGGCAATTGAGCGAACACACCATGAGGCAACGGAATATAATTAATCGCTTTCCATTCCTCCCCTACGCGTTCACGCAGACCAACACGCATCTTTTTAATATCATATTTACCATATACAATTTCGTAAGCCCCTAATGGAGTCCATTCACGAATCACTTCTACACGCTTTTGATTCAAGAAGAATTGCAACGCCATATTATTCAAGCCCAACTGGTTTTGTGCCATTGCAGCAGGCAAGAATAATTGTGCAGTTCCTTCTGGAACAAGATTATGTAGTCCATTAGCCACTTCTTCCACAATATCTTCAGAGGATTGGAACATACCAACCGTACCTGTAAAGATATGATCAAAATAGCTGCGATGAGGCCATTGATTAATAATTTGCGCCATCGGATATAAACGTGTCAAAATGCTATAGCACACTGGAGATGCCGTATAAAGCACAACTTTTCTTATCTTCATAAGATTGAAGGATTTCTTCAATCATACCTGCGTATTCTTCTACATAAGCATATAGAACGAGTTCTCCCGTTTTACTATGGGCTTCGATACTTTCACGAACAGGAGTCTCCCAGATAGTACCAACATCTAGACCATCTAAAATACCTGTATCACTAATAAAATCAAATAATTCAACTCTAAAGGAAGGGCCATATAGAGCTTGGAATGTATTCAAATCATATGGAACAGGGCCAAAAGATTCTACTGTAGATTTTTCCGCTAACGCATATAAATCATCAGCCGTAACGCCCCACTCACGGGAGCTAGCATTACTAGAAATCAATTGATCTAGTACTTTAAAACGCATTAACTCATTTACAATATCAATTCCCTCAATGCCATGAGTAGCACAAAGGGCAATAAATTCTTCGTTATTTACTTTCATATTAAACCTTTCCCGCTGAAGGACATACATGATTTAAAAAACATTCTTCACATAACGGCTTACGAGCCTTACATAGTTTACGACCATGATAAATCAACCAGTGATGAGCAGCCGACCAATCCTCTTTAGGAATTGCCTTCTGCAACTTTAATTCCATCTCTTCTGGTGTTTTAGCAATACCCAATTTTAATCGGTTAGACACGCGGAATACATGAGTATCTACAGCAATCGCTGGCGTACCAAACAATACAGATACTAGCACATTTGCAGTCTTACGACCTACACCAGGTAATTCAACGAGTTGATCAAATTCGCGTGGTACCTCACCATGGTATTGTTCTACCAAGATTTGACAGGTAGCAATTAAATTTTTCGCTTTAGACTTATAAAGACCGCAGTCTTTAATAAGGGTTTCTAGTTTTGTAACCCCTATTTCAAGCATTTTAGCCGGATGATTTAGTTCAGGAAATAACCGTTTAGTAACGATATTAACTCTCTCATCCGTACATTGTGCAGATAATACAACTGCCACTAATAATTCAAATTCATTTGTATACTCAAGGGCAGGTTTTGCATCAAAATAATGCTCTTGCAATAATTTCAATTGCTCTGCCTTTATTGCTTTTGTTACACGCATATAACTCTCCTTTCTCACTTGTGAAAGTACAGACGCGTACAACTTATATCTTACCATACGTATTCATTTAGTTCTATGTTATAATAAATCATGTTATTCTAATATAGAATACAGGAGGTCAATATGAGCAATATTAACGATACACTAAAACGTATAAATGAACTAGCAGCAAAGAAAAAATCTGGGCAACAACTCACACCAGAGGAATTAGCAGAAAAAAAAGAGCTCTATGAAATCTACTTAGCCTTTATTCGAGGTCAAATTACAGATACATTGGACCGTGTTGAATTTGTGGATCCAGAAACCGGTGAACGAACTGCGCCTAAACAAGCTCTAGAAAATCTTGCGAAAGAAGCTGACCAAGACATTAAAGAACATAAAGATATTCACTAAAAAAAGCCACTTGATATATATCAAGTGGCTTTTAGTATTAGCAACAGCATAAATTATAATTTACCAAGACGTTTCATAGCATTATAAATTTTTTCAGCTAGTCCTGTCATTTGGAATTTAGGAATACCACAAGCAGCTACGCGAATACCGTTAGCTAAAGCGATAACATAGATATGTTCTTTTTTCAACTCTTCACAGATAGCATTAGCAGAATCTGTAGGAATCGTAATAAAGAAACCACCTCGATATGGCAACATAGGAAGACCAACTCGGGCTGCTTCTTGTTTAAATATATCAGCACGATCACGAATCAATTGATAATAGCAATTACGTTCATCTTCATAAGCTTTAAACTTAGCTGGATCAGCTACAATATTTGCCATTGTACGCATTGCAGGCCGGCATATATTAGACCATGTAGCACGGCTTGTAGATTTGTTGATTTCTAAGAATTCATCAGCAATTTCTTCATCATCAGAAATACCAATCAAGGCACCTACACGTTGCCCATACATAGTGAAGCCTTTAGACAAGCTATAGCAAACACATGTAAGGATTTCTTTTGGCAAATGACTGAATTTACTAAAGAATGCACGAACCTCTTCTTTTTCACCAGAATAATCAAGGTATGCTACATCAATGCCAATGATTACATTATTACGGCCTATAGCAACGAGTTCTTTCAAGAAGTTAAGGATAGATTCCCAATCTTTGTCCTCTATAGAGTAACCTGTTGGGTTATTACCAGGTGTATTAAACAAAATTACGACATTTGTTTGTTTTGCAGCTAATTCATTTACACGATTTTGGAACGCTTCATGGTTAAAGTTATTATGTTCATCAAATAAAGAATAGGTAACAAGTGTACGACCTACATCGCTACAAAGTATACGATAGGCACCCCAGTACCAATCAGCAGTCAACACCTCATCACCAGGTTCTGTATAGTTATGAACTAAGTGATGAATACCGCCTGTACCACCTGTAGTAGCAATACTACGGATATGACCTTCTGGACGAGATTGTCCAAAGCATTCCGCCTCTGCAGCAGCAAGGAACTCAGGTACACCTGCAATCGGAGCATAACCAATATATTCAGAATCTGGTAGACTTAAATATTCGTCCTTAACGGTTTTAAGGAATACTAATTTACCATCTTCATCATAAATCGCACCTAATGTACCATTAACAACGTTCTCGCGACCATTTTCTTTAGCATCAGCTTGGGCTTGGCCAGCAGTTACAAAGATTACATCTTTAAGTTTTTTCCCTTTTGCATGCTTTGCAGCAACACTTGTCATAACTTGCACCATCCTATCTAAAATGAATTATTACATATTTATCATACCTAAACTTATTTAATTATACAATGAGTATTTAAAAATATATTGTATACATAAGAAAAAATACTAATTACAATCTGAATTATAAAAAAGCTAAGGTATATAGGATATATACAATATCCTATATAAAATATTTTTATAAATCATATGCTAGTATTTATAAACAAAAAAGACCACTCATTAGAGTGGTCTTTGATATCCTTAGAAGGAGTAGCCTACACCAGCGTGTAAACCTTTTGCAGTTTTATCGTTGCTATTTACGCTATATTTATCATAGCCATAGTATACGTTCAAGTCTACATCAGGGCGAACTTCATATTGAGCACCTACTTGGTAAGTTTGTTTAATATCGTTACCCCAACCAGCTTTAGCAAAGCCGTTTACTTTTTCTGTCAATGGCACATGACCAATAACACCAGCTTGGAAACCTAATTCTGTATCATTTGTACGAATTGCAGTACCAGCACCATATACGTTTACGTTTGGATGCACTTTATAAACTAATGCTAATTGATGATCTTTAATGTCGCCATTTTTTGCATTCAATTTATCATAAGAATATTGAACAGCAGTTTTATTGGAAAGATCGTGTTGCAAAGAAACCCCGAAACCGTCGTTACTATTGCCGCCACCTTTAGATACATGTTGTTTAAATGCATAATCAGCTTGTACTTTAGTGGAACCGTCGCTAATTTTTGTTACAGGTGCCGCTGCAAATGCACTACCTGCCACAACTGTAGCTGCTAGAGTTAATAATACTAATTTCTTCATTTGTACCTCCTATACACATATCTCAAGATATGTCTTACTAAGTTACTTATTTACGAATGTTTTGATTATACACTCTATAAATTAACGTTTCATGAATACAGGGATATCTGGGATACCGCTGTTAGTTGTTGTTGTAGTGGATGCTGGACGAGATGTAGTAGTTGTTTTACCGAATTCTGGTACGCTTTTAGCGTTATTGCCAAAACCAGTTGCTACAACAGTAACTTGAACTTTATCGCCCAAGCTTTCATCGATAACAGAACCGAAGATGATATTTGCATCAGGGTCTGCTGCATCAGAAATAATTTGAGCAGCTTCGTTTACTTCAAAAATACCCAATTCGGAGCTACCAGAAATATTAAGCAAGATGCCTTTTGCACCATCGATGGAAGTTTCCAATAATGGGCTATTGATAGCCATTTTTGCAGCGTCTGCAGCACGGTTTTCACCTGTACCTTCACCAATACCCATCAAAGCTTCGCCTTGATTAGTCATGATAGTTTTAACGTCTGCAAAGTCAAGATTGATTAAACCAGGAATTTGGATCAAATCGGAAATACCTTTGATACCTTGACGAAGAACTTCATCAGCTTTGCTGAATGCATCAGATACGGAACATTTTTTATCTACAACTTGTAACAATTTGTCATTAGGAATAACAATAATTGTATCAACTTTTTGAGTCAAGAACTCAATGCCTTTTTCTGCCGCAGCACGACGACGTTTGCCTTCGAATGCGAAAGGTTTAGTTACAACGCCAACTGTTAATGCACCAACTTCTTTAGCACATTCAGCTACGATTGGAGCAGCACCAGTACCAGTACCACCGCCCATACCAGCAGTTACGAATACCATATCAGCACCTTCAAGAGCTTTAGTAATTTCTTCACGGCTTTCTTGAGCTGCTTCTTCACCGATTTGTGGGTTAGCACCAGCACCAAGGCCTTTAGTAACTTTTTCACCGATTTGAATTGTTACATCCGCTTTAGACAATTCAAGCACTTGGTTTTCTGTATTAACGGCTAAAAATTGAACACCTTTAATTTGGTTATCAACCATACGATTAACAGCGTTATTACCGCCGCCACCAACACCGATAACTTTAATATTTGCAAAATCAGACATTGAACTTCCTCCTCTTATCGTTATCTATTGTATCAATATACGTCCCAATGTATCGATTTATATACTGACTATCTTATAACAATTACATTTATTTTACACTAAAATTTAAAAACTTTCCACTATATAGAATGGGATTTATTAGAACCGCTTAGTCATAATTATTTTGCGTATAGCGCCTACATTAATAAATACACGTAACCCAAATCCAATAAGGGCCACATAGTATAGGTTAATGCCTATTAAATCACCAACATATACAAGAATAACAGCTAATACCATATTTGAAAAGAACCCAATGACAAAGTTACTAAGATCAAAGGTTCTTTCCAATGCTGCTCGACTGCCACCAAATACTGCATCTAAAGCTGCTAGAACAGCTACCGAAGTATAATTCGAATAACTAGCGGGGATATGAAGTGGTGCTATCCATCCTAGGATAGCCCCTATAATTAGGCCAATGATGGCAAAGATATAGATATTCATTCTTTACCTCCTAACTCATTAGGCTTCATATGTTCTTCTCTAAAAGTACCTGTGAAAGCAGGAATCGCTACATCCTCTTCTTGCTTTATAGTTACCTTTATTCCCCAATGTTTAAGTGAATCTACTACACCACCGCGCATAGTGAGCGCAGAATTTAATGTCTTTGGATCTCCAATAGCTTTCACCGTAAAGGGAGCTCCAAAGACCTTTCCATTTACAGTAATAGTCGGGCCTGAACATCGTATTTCAGACGTTCCTATGAGGCGTTGATCATTAATAGCTATCGCTTCAGCCCCACCAGCCCGTAATTCATTAACAATTCTTAGAATATCTTCATCATGAATTACATATAAATTGGGATTTTCCCCACTTTGTACAGGCTTTAAGCTATCTTCAATCAACACACTAACGCCCGGCCCTTTAACATTTGTTAAAGCCGCTTTCATCATGAGCTGTTCATCAGCTTTACCACCGCCATTGGCACCAGATTTTTTTAGTGACTCAATTTGCTTTAACAAAGCATCACGTTCACTCTGGGCCTCTCTCAATTGTACCGCCAAATCTCCAGTCCGTTGTAAGCGAATATTTTCTTCTATATTATCTTGAGTCATCTTATATTGGGTAACAACCATGAACCCTAATATACAGCTGACTATGGCAATTGCCCACCGTTCGTGTCTCACGACAATCATCTACCTTTATATTCAACATGACCTTATCTATCTTGTTTTTTATCATCCTTCTTAGTAGATGAATTTTCTGTAGTCGGTGCTCCATTCTGATGCTTTTTAACTTCAGGCATCACATCGGTTTTAATGTACGGTGATGAAACATTAACATCTATATACTGTACATTACCATGTGTCTTTTTAATATCTTGTAACATCGACTGAGTTAGCTCTGCTTTTTTAGCTAAGTCTTTGCCATCCCCCAGTCGAATCTGTACACCTGAAACAGTATATGCCATTATCGCATCAGGATCTCCAATATTAACCTCTGCAATATTCTTGAATGTCTCCTCATCGAGTGAGTTCAAATATTCAAGAGCCGCCAATATCGGTTTATCTACTACCGTATCACCTAATAGTATATTTCCAGCTTTCACACCAGAAATCATAGGAACAGATGTGTCTTGTATAGCTGGCTCAGATGCGATCACTTGTCCCTTACTATCAAGGGTTAAGTATCCAAACTGAGCCGGTACAACTGCAACTGCCTTGCGTTCTACTACATTTACCACCATTGTCAGTGGCAACTGATAGCTAATTTGAGCCTCTTCGACACGTAAATCTTTCGATAATCTAGTTTTTAATTTTTCTGTACTAATCTGCAATATATTAACAGGTTCATGAATATCACCAGCTACCATTACATCTTGTACAGTTACCTTATCCGATCCAGTAACTTTTAAGGATCCAAAAGGAATAGGTAGTGTAAACAACCCCACCAACACGAGAGTAACTGCACCACCGATTTTTAACACTCGTTTTCTAAATACAGCCCGTTCATCACGAACAGGTGTAGAAGACTGCATCTCCCCAGAGTTGGATGGATGGTTTTGCTTATCATCCATAGTTAACTCCTTATCTTCTATTAGCCCTTAAAATTTCCCTATACTAGCTGTTAATAGAATTTTTTCACATAATGTTGGGAAGTCAATTCCCATTTCTTTTGCTGCTTTTGGTACTAAAGATGTTGCTGTCATACCAGGCACTGTATTGTATTCAAGAACATACATATTATCTGCATGGTCTGTCATAACATCAACACGAATTACCCCACTGCCTTGTACTTCACGATACACAAGTTCCCCAATGCGTTGCATTTCAGCAGTCATTTCTGCACTAATAGGCGCTGGCACTAAATACTCAGTAGCACCTACAGTGTACTTACTCTTGTAATCATATTCACCAGAATGTGGACGAATTTCAATAACAGACAACCCTTTACCATCTAATACAGATACTGTAAATTCACGACCATCAAGAAATTGTTCTACCACAAGAATAGGGTCATATTTTAGAGCTTCCGTTACAGCCTCTTCTAACTGAGCTTCATCGCGAACAATAGTAACCCCAATGCTAGAACCTTGCGTAGCAGACTTCACAACTACTGGAATTGTAAAATCCTTACGAATATGCTCAATAATAGCTTCTGCAGATTCAAGATCACCATTAAAGGACTCGGATGCCGCAGTAGGAATATTGGCACCTTTAAATACATCTTTACTTACTTTTTTATTCATACCTACTGCATGAGCCATAATACCTGACCCAGTGTATGGAATTTCAGCCATTTCTAATAGGCCTTGTAACGCACCATCTTCGCCGTAACGACCATGAATTGCATTAAATACAACCTCGCCACCTAAGTCTTTAATATCTTTTAATACAGTGCGTGGATTGAGTTCTAAAGTTTGGGCATTATAACCTTTGCTTTCAAGTGCTTCTGCAATAGCAGCGCCAGTACGACGAGATACTTCAGCCTCTTTGGAAGGACCACCCATTAATACGATTATTTTTTTATCTTTCATTGTAAGCCTTCCTCCAATATAGCTAATAATTTTGGCCCATATTGATTAATAGAACCTGCACCCATTGTGATAACCAGGTCATTAGGTCTTACTATTTTCGCTAATACCTCAGGCAAATCGTCAACAGATGGTACATAATTTACATCTTGACCTGTGGCCGCTTTAATAGCATTTGGAATCGTATTGCCATCAATTCCTGAGATTGGATCTTCACCAGAGCTATAAATATCTGTCATATATACTTCATCAGCGCTTGTAAAAGCAGTAGCAAATTCATCCTTTAACAAGCTTGTACGAGTAAAGCGATGTGGCTGGAATACACAGATAACACGATGCTTTTCTAACTCTTTTGCTGCTTTCAATGTTGCTTTAATTTCTGTAGGATGATGAGCATAGTCATCAACAACCCATACACCTGCTACGTGACCTTTTGTTTCGAAACGACGTTTTGCACCGATAAACTTACCTAAACCTTTAGTAATGATGCGCGTTTCTACACCACAGCAATCATGAGCAACAACAAAGGCAGCCAACGAATTCAATACATTATGTTCACCAGGAACTCGTAAGCGAATGCGCTCAACATTCACACCATTATGGTATACATCATATACCAAAGTAGAGTCTACATAGTGAATATTTTTAGCTACATAGTCATTATTATCACTTAAGCCATATGTAATGAAATTACGATTTACACGGCTCATAACATAACGAATATTCTCATTATCTCCACATACGATTGCTTTGCCAGATTCTGGTAACGTTTCTACGAACTCACAGAATGCATTTAGCAAGTTATCCATCGTTTTATAATGATCCATGTGATCATCTTCAATGTTAGTAATAACAATAGTGTGTGGACGTAGTTTCAAGAAAGAACCATCACTTTCATCTGCTTCTACTACAGAGAAATGGCCCTTTGCCAAGGCAACTACTACCTTTTAAATAATCTACTTCACCACCGATAATAACTGTTGGATCAGCTTCTGCTTCTACTAAAATTTGTCCAATCATGGATGTAGTAGAAGTTTTACCGTGAGCACCAGCTACTGCAATGCCATCTGTTACGTCTAACACAGCTTTTACAATATCGGAACGGTGTAAAATTGTAATACCTTGCTCTTTAGCAGCTACAATTTCGGGGTTATCTTCGCGAATAGCCGTAGAACGAACTACAGCATCAACGCCTTTTACATAATCTTTATTATGGCCAATATGAACTGTAGCACCCATATTTCTGAACTTTTCAATAACTGCAGAATCAGCTACATCTGAACCAGATACGTCATAACCTTTTTGAATTAAAATATTCGCTATAGCACGCATGCCAGACCCACCTATACCAATAAGATGAATCTTATGAATACCGTCTAACATAAAACCTCTCCTTGTTACTTTGCAATAGATAATGCTAATTTTGCAATATCATGAGCCGCATTAGGTTTACCTAACTGCAACGCTCGTTCTCCCATTTGTGACAATAAATCACGATTGGCCATAAACATTTCAATTTCCCCTATCAAATCATGGGCACTTAACATTTGATCAACAATCATATGCGCTGCCCCTTCTTGAACAAAAATACGGGCATTATAGGTTTGATGATCTTCCGCTGCATATGGATATGGTACCAATACAGATGGAATACCTCGAACTGCTAGTTCAGCAAGACCGATAGCACCAGACCTAAAGACTGCTAAATCAGCTGCCGCCAATGCTTTTGGCATATCGTGTAAATATGGCAAGATCAATGAGGAATTACCTAAACCATCACCATCGGTAATACCAAGCTGAGATAACACAGATTGATATTCCCCATCCCCTGTAATATGGATTAATTTAATTCCTTCTGTTCCTTGAAAATGCTTATGTACATCAATCATAGCATTATTGATAGTTCTCGCCCCACGAGAACCACCGGCTATAAGAACGGTGAACGTGTCATCACTTAAATTAAAATAATTACGTCCATCTTCCCTAGTATCAACTAATACATCAGGACGTACTGGATTACCAGTATATACTACGCGTTTTGCCTTTGAAAAAGATGATTCTGCATCCTTGTAGCCCATAGCGACTACATCAACAAAACGGCTTAGAATTTTATTTGTAATGCCTGCAATGACATTTTGTTCCTGTATCAACGTTGGAATATTGCGCAATGCTGCGGCCATAAGAATAGGACCACAAACATAACCGCCCGTACCAATAACTACATCAGGCTTAAAGTTGGAAATGATTGCATTAGCTTTCACAAGAGAAAAAGCAGTCTTGCCTAATGTCACCAACGTACCAAAAGATAATTTACGTTGCAAACCTTGTACAGGTAATGTAGTAAATTCAATGCCTTCTTTAGGCACTAAGGTAGCCTCTAAGCCCCTTTCCGTTCCTACATATAAAACCTGTGCATCAGGGTTCTGCTTCATAATTTCCTTATATATAGTTATTGCTGGGTATATATGTCCACCAGTGCCACCACCTGAAATAATGATACGTTTCATTAATGGTGTCTCCCTTCTTGCAACATATGAACACAGTTTTTAAAATCATCGCCACGTTCTTCAAAACAGCTATACCAATCAAAACTTGAACAAGCTGGCGATAATAATACAATATCACCTTGGACAGCCAATTTATAACCCTGTTCTACAGCATCTTTCATAGATGAAGCTCTATAAATAGGCTGAACACCAGCCTCTTTTGCAGCAGCTTCAAATCGATCCGCCGCTTCCACCCATAAAGATAACAGCTTTTGTATGATGTTTAACAAGCTGCATAAAGTCTTCTAACGGAGTCATTTTATCATGACCACCAGCTAATAAAATAACGGATTGATCAAAGGATTCCAATGCTTTTACAACAGAATCTACATTAGTAGCTTTAGAATCATTATAGAATGTAATTCCATCAAGAGTTTTAACTCGTTCTAATCGGTGTTCAACACCATGGAACTCGCTTATAATACGATGAATAGTTTCTATCGGCACACTTAACGCATAAGCTAAAGCGATAACAGTTAAAATATTTTCAATATTATGGCTACCTGGAATGTGGATATCAGCACTACCAATAACAGGTGTTGCTATACCATTCTTTGTTACATAACATTGTCCTTTATCATAGTAAGCACCATTTGAAACCACTTGATGTTGACTAATTTCAAGGATATGGCTAGGTGCACGATGTTTCATGTCTGCTACAATAGGATCATCAATATTAAGCACCATAAAATCTGTACTCAATTGATTTTCAAAGATGCATTCCTTCGCAGCAATATAATTTTCCATTGTCTTATGACGAGCTAAATGATCTGGTGTAATGTTGAGCATAATAGCACCAATCGGTCTAAAATGCTTAATTGTTTCTAATTGATAGCTAGATAACTCAGCTACCAAAAAACCATCTGCTGGCATGGAATAAGCTACTTCACTAAGAGAATCGCCGATATTACCACCAACGCGAACTGGCTTTCCAGTTCCTTCCAATACCTTAGTTAATAATGTTGTAGTAGTGGTCTTACCATTTGTACCTGTAACGGCTACAATTGGCGATTTAGATAACTCATAAGCTACTTCTACTTCACTAACCACATCAATACCACGAGCTTGAGCGGCTTTTACAATGGGAATATCTAGAGAAATACCTGGAGAAATAACAATGCGATCCACGCCATCAAGCAAGGATTCATCTTGTCTACCTGTAATAATATCTACACCTGCTGATACAAGTCTTTTTTCCTCATCTGCAGGCAGTGTAACAGGCTTATAATCATTTAACACTACATGGGCCCCAACTTGGGCTAATACCCAAGATGCGCCTATACCGCTGGCACCAGCGCCAAGAACAAGTATATGTTTATCTCCGTATTCCATCTATATCACCTAAATTATCAACAAAAATAATGTATTCCTATCTTATAAGCATACCATTATTTGCGTGTTCCGTTAAGTATTATCTTACAAAGTTATAGTCGCTAAAACGACGCCAATAACAGCTAATACAGCGCCACCAAACCAGAAGCGATTAACAACAGTTTGCTCAGCCCAACCAGATAACTCAAAATGATGGTGAATTGGGCTCATTTTAAATACGCGTACACCACGAGTTTTAAAGGATATAACTTGAATAATAACGGACAATGCTTCCATAACAAAAATGCCACCAATTACAACGAGTAGCAATTCTGTTTTAGTCAAAATTGCCATAGCCGCAAAAGCACCACCTAAAGCTAAGGATCCAGTATCCCCCATGAACACCTTCGCAGGGTTTACATTGTATACCAAGAAACCAAGGCAAACAGCGGCTACAATAGCGCCAAAGTAAGCAACGCTTTCAGCACCAATAGAATTTGTTGTAGATGCAGCCATAAGACCAATCACGGAGAAAGCAATGGCAGCTACAGCAGAGGTACCACTAGCTAATCCATCAAGACCATCTGTAAGGTTTACTGCGTTCGTAGCACCTACGATAATTAAAAACGCCAAAACATAATAAGCCCAACCTAGTTGGAGATGTATATCTGCTACAGGAATCCATAATGTGGTAGGAATAACCATAATTTCAGTAATACAGTAACAGAATATGGCCGCCAAAATAAATTGACCTAGCAATTTTTGCTTAGCTGTTAAGCCAAGATTACGTTTTTTAACGGCTTTTACAAAATCATCAAAGAAGCCCAATAAACAATGGCCCAATGTTAAAAACAATAACATGCCTGTACCTACATTCCATGGTGCGAAAATAGCAACACCAAGAACAAGGGCGATCATCATAAAAGCACCACCCATTGTTGGCGTACCCGCTTTCGCTTGATGACTTTCTGGACCTTCTTCACGAATACTTTGTTGTGCGTGTAAAGAACGCAACATAGGAATAGCAATTTTACCTAGCACGACTGTAATGATAAAGGTCACTACAAAGGCTAATAGAATATGATATATCATATGAACCCTCTACTCATTAATAAACAGATGACGGCTAGATATAACTAGCCGTAACCTTTTATTCTCGATCTTTTAATTCTTCAACAACCCGTTCCATTCGCAAGCCTCGGGAACCTTTGACAAGGATAACATCCCCTTTTTCACAAATATCGCTATAGGCATTAGCCATTTCTAAATGACTATTACAACGGAATGTAGTTAAACCTGCTTTTTTTGCTTCCTTAGCTATGAAGGCCGCAGCATCACCAAATGTGAATACTACACTATAGCCTTCTTCAGCAAGCAATTGACCAATTTCACGATGCGCTTGTTCAGTATAATCACCAAGCTCAAGCATATCACCAAGCATAGCGATTTTACGTTTACCTTCTAGTTGACCTAATGCTTTAATCGCTTCAGCCATAGAGGAAGGATTTGCATTATATGCATCATTTAAGATAACAATATCTTCAAATGGTACGATTTCTTGGCGCATAGGAGTGCCGGTAAACTCGCTTAAGCCTTTGCGAATGGTATTGGATTTAATCCCCAAAACACGACCAGCTACAATTGCTGCCAATGCATCATATACATTGTGTTCACCAATCATAGGTAAGAAGATATCGAAGACTTCGTCATAACATTTGCAAGTAAACTTAATACCGTCTTTTTTATAACGCAAATGGCTACCAATACAAGTAGCGTTGCGTTCAATACCATAGGTAATAGTTTTACCCTTAGCAAGGCTATCCATAGCCTTAACATATGGATCATCTTCATTGAGAATAGCCACACTATTTTCAGGCAAACAACGAATTAATTCACCTTTAGCTTGTGCAATGGCTTCACGAGAGCCTAACAACTCAATATGACTAGTACCAACATTGGTAATAATGCCCATAGTTGGTTCCGCAATCAATGCAAGCTCTTCAATTTGACCAAGGCCACGCATGCCCATCTCTACGACACATGCTTGATGTTCTGCAGTTAAGCGCAACAATGTTTTTGGCAAACCAATTTCATTATTAAAGTTTTTTTCAGTTTTCAAAACATTAAATTCTGTACCAAGTACAGCGGCCACCATTTCCTTTGTTGTAGTCTTACCAGAAGAACCAGTAATAGCCACTACAGGAATATCAAAACGACGGCGATGATAACGTGCCAAGTTTTGGTATGCTACCAAGGTATTTTCTACCTCAATACAAACAATACCTTCTACGGCACGACCTTTTTCTACGATAGCACCTGTAGCACCCTTTTCAATAGCCGTATTGATAAAATCATGACCATCAAAGGTATCACCTTTTAAGGCTACAAACAAAAAGCCTGATTCAATCGTTCTTGTATCCGTAGATACATCTAAGAACTTAATATTTTCGGTATGTGTACTCGTCCCTTCTGTGGCTTCTACCACTTGAGACAATGTAAATTCTGCCATATTAGATCTCCTTGAGGGCTGCTCGCGCCTCTTCACGATCATCAAAATGAATCGTTTTATCCTTTAAGATTTGGTAATCCTCATGCCCCTTACCAGCAATTAGTACAATATCCCCAGGTTTTGCATTTTTTATTGCATGTTGAATCGCTTCCCGACGATCAACGATTACTTCATAATGAGAGCCTTCACGAAGGCCTTCTTTAACGCCTACTTCTACATCTTTCACAATTTGTACAGGATCCTCTGTACGAGGATTATCAGATGTTACATATACTACATCACCATATTGTGCAGCAATACGCCCCATGATAGGGCGTTTTGTCGCATCTCGGTCACCACCACAACCAAAGACTACAATGATGCGATTTTCTTGAATAGCCTTTGCAGTTTGTAGAATATTTTCTAGCCCATCTGGTGTATGTGCATAATCCACAACCACAGCAAATGGTTGACCTTCTTCAATGAGCTCAAAACGGCCAGGCACAGCGCTAAATGTTTTCATCGCCTTATCTATATCTTCCATAGATATGCCTTCTAATAGACAAGCGCCAATAGCAGCCAAAGTATTATATACATTAAACAAACCAGTTGTATTCATAGCCACTGTATAGTCATTGCCATCATAGGAGACAGTGTAACGACTAGACTTAGGCGTCATTTCTACATCATGAGCATTCAACGTTCCTTTACCATCAATACTGTATGTAATGATAGGCGCCGTTGTTTTTTCTCAATTACACGATGACCATACTCGTCATCGATATTAATGATAGCCCCTTTACCAGATTTAATTTGGTTTGGCGCGCTAACTTGTTCAAATAATTTACACTTAGCGGCCAAATAATTTTCAAAGGTCTTGTGAAAGTCCAAATGATCTTGTGTTAAGTTCGTAAATACTGCTGTATCATATTCAACACCAGAAACCCGCCCCAATGCTAATGCGTGTGAAGATACTTCCATGACGCAATGGGTAATACCTTCTTCTACCATTTGATGAAGAATATGTTGTAAATCCACTACATCAGGCGTTGTATTATGAATTGGATATGTTGTATCACCAATCATAATATGAACAGTACCAATAACGCCCACTTTATGACCTTGAGCTTTCAAAATATGACGAATCATATGCGTTGTAGTCGTTTTACCATTAGTACCAGTAACACCGATCATACGCATGGAATTGGCTGGATAATCAAAGAAATACGGCACACAAGCCATCATAGCTTTTCGAGTATCCTCTACAGTGATAACACAAACATCACCACTTACCTCTACTGGTTTAGACACAAGTACTGCTACAGCACCAGCTTCTACGGCTTTATTTACATAATTATGACCATCTACAGTGGCACCATCTAATGCAATAAATAAGCTACCTGCTTTTACTGCACGAGAATCAGCCGTAATATCTAATACCTCAACAGCTGTATTGCCTTCTACATGCGGTGTTTGCAAGGTTTTTACTATATCTTGTAATTGTTTCATATACAATCTCCTTTACACGCAAAGGAAAGCAGCCCAATACGAGCTGCTTTGCCTGCTAGTCTATAATTTGCTGTTTCTCTTGTACAGTACGTTCAGTAACAGCGCTTTTTGTACTATAAACAAAAGAATCAGGCAAAACCATCCCTAGTTGTTGTTCTGCGATTTGTTGAATACGAACGGGAGACTTCAAAGAAGCCACTTCAACATCCAACGCATCATTATCCTTTTGTTAATTGTACTACAGCTTGCTGTGTTTTAACTACTTCATAGCCTAATTTTGTGCTGTACGCATTCATAACCATCATGATAAGCAAAAATGCAACCAATGCAGCAATACCATATACAACCTGCCACATCATAGGCTCAAATCTAAAGCCACATTTGCACTACGTTTTCTCCCTTGTGAAGCGACCAACACATCGCTTTTTAACTTGGCCCACAACAGCCTTTCTCGCTAACATAAACACTAACCCCTTCCAATTCTACAACTTGACGGCTACGCGCAACTTTGCGCTTCTAGCCCTCGGATTAACCTCAATCTCCCCTGCACTCGGCTCTATAGCCTTATTCTTCGCCTTCACAACAGCTTTATGGTTACATACACACATCGGTAGTTCTGGAGGACATATACATGCTGTACTCAACTCTTTGAAAGTTTGTTTTGCAATTCGATCTTCCAAGGAGTGGAATGTGATAACCCCAATTTTCCCCTTTGGTTTCAACATGGATACAGCATCTACAAAACTATCATGCAAGATAGCTAATTCTCTATTTACTTCAATGCGAATGGCTTGGAACGTCCGTTTTGCCGGATGTGGTCCATCTTGACGCGCCTTCGCAGGTATTGCTTGTTTAATAATTCTAACTAACTCACCAGTGGTGGTTATTCGTTTTTCTTGACGTGCATTAATGATGAATTCAACAATCCGCTTTGCCCATCGCTCTTCACCATAGTCGCGGATAATTTTCAATAATGCTTCAGCATCATATTCATTAACAACCTCTTCTGCCGTTAATGGTGCGTCCTTATTCATACGCATATCGAGTGGGCCATCATTCATATATGAAAAGCCACGCTCCGGTGTATCCAGTTGATAGCTAGATACGCCAAGATCAAAGATAAATCCATCTACTTCATAGATACCCTCATTATGAAGGGCTTCTTTTAAGTTAGAAAAGTTCGTCGGTATTATTAACACCTGACATTTTAAATCAGATAAACGCTGTCGAGCTACGCTCAACGCATCTTCATCTTGATCCAACCCAATTATCATGCCTTCTGGGTCTAGCATCTCGCCCACAGCATGGGCATGTCCTGCACCACCCAGAGTACAGTCTACATAGATGCCTTTTGGATTAGTTACGACGGAGTCCACCGTTTCGCGTAAAAGTACGCTGGTATGATTAAATTCCATCATAGCCTCCTATAACATAATCCCTTCTAGACCTTCGACAAGTTCTTCCATACTTTCAGCCACTTGATCATCATAGTAATCATATTTTTCGCGGCTCCAAATTTCAACGTGATCCCCAGCACCGACAATAACGGCCTGTTTATCAAGGCTTGCATATTCACGTAGTGGTACAGGAATAAGGACACGACCTTGTTTATCATATTCAAGCTCAGCGGCACTACCAAAAACAAAACGTTTTAAGGCACGTACGCTAGCTTTAGTGGAGGATTGTGATTGTAAAGCTGCAGAAATTTTCTTCCACGCTTCTTCGGTGTAAATAGCTAAGCAGTTATCTAGGCCCTTAGTAACAATACATACTTCGCCTAGTTGTTCACGTATTTTCGCGGGTATAATCATCCGCCCTTTTGTATCAATGGTGTGATTATATTCTCCCATGAACATACGTATCACCGCCCTTTACTATTCCTTATCCACCACTATATGGTAAATTCTACCACAATTCCCCACCAATCACAATAAAAAATCCATTTTTATCCCACTTTTTTATATTTTTCTTTCATAATCTCTATTTTTCTCTTCTTTTCTTAGATACATATGTTCGAAATTAAATAATAATCGGATTATAAAACCACTATCTACCACAAAGACCAAATTTTTAGTTTTATCTGTATCCAATCCCCACTCAATATATCTATAACTCCATTACACTCAAATAAGCGATATATAGGAATACAATCACCACAATATCCACACAAAAAGAAAACCGCGTAGCATTTCTGCTACGCGGTTTCTATACCTACGATAGATTATAGTGTAACCCATCGGTTGGGAGGCATATTATTTAGTTGTTTTTACAGCTGCTTTTGGAGCTTGTTGTGGTTGTTGTGCAATCACTTTATCAAGAAGTTCACGAATTTCTTTGTTTTGTGCTTGCAAATCAGCCACTTGATCCTCAAGAACTTTTACAGTTGCAGGGGATGCTTTAGGAGCTGTAGGAGCATTACCAATACCGATTGTTACACCAGCATTCGCCATTACGCTATGGTCACCACCATAAGCAGCACCAGCATGGATTAATAAATCAGGATTTGCATAATGTGCTACACCCAATGCAGTAGATGTTTTACCTTTGTAAGTACCAACAGCCGCCATAATTTGAGCTTTTTGACCTTCGTGGTATTCGATAGGTTTCAATGCTGCTAATGCTGCTGCATTAGCACCTACAACTTTAACATCGCGTTCTACGCTGCTAATGCGGCGAGAGTTTTCTGCGATTTGTGCATCATGTTGAACAAGTGTTGCATGATCTTGTAATGCAATGTTGGAAGCTTTCAAGCTGTAATTAGCAGCTTCTGCTAATGTACTGATATCTTGAGTATTTTTGTTTACTTGCAAGCCTAATACATTAACTTTTTCATTGTTTTCTAATGCAATAGCACCAATGTTCTTAGTTAATGTAACGTTTTCATCAACTTTAGTGTTTACATCAGCAATGTCTTGAGTATTTTTATTTACTTGTAAACCTAATACACTAACCTTTTTCATGATTTTCTAATGCTAGAGTACCAACAGCTTTAGTTAATTGTGCATTTTCATTAACTTGTTTAGCTACTTCAGTTACACGACTGTCTACTTTAGTAATATTTGTAACATTAGTATCTACTTTAGCATTTAGAGTGTTGATGTTTGTAGTATTTGTATTAACTTGGTTAGTTACTTTGCTAATATTGCTTGTGTTTGTATTAACTTGGTTAGTTACATTTGTAATATTAGTTGTATTTTGGTTAACAACATTATTGATATTAGCAATATTAGTTGTATTAGTATTAACTTGTTTAGATACGTCGTTAATAACTTTGCTATGTTCATCAACTTTGTTGATTACTTTTTGTACAGTTACATTAGTATTTTGAATTGCTTCAGCATTTTGTTTGATCGCTGCTTTGTTAATATTGATGTTTTCAGTATTATGTTTGATTGCCTCAGTATTAACAGAAACTTGGCTTTGAACATTTTTAATGCGTTCTTCGTTAGCATTTGCTTTTTGAGTATTAGCATTAACTTGTTCTTTCACTTTGTTTACATCAGCGCTTACATTTTGTAAATTCTTAATTGCTTCAGTATTTTTGCCAACTTGATCTTTCAAGCCAGATACATCAGTTTTGATATTGTTGATTACAGTATTTTGGTTATTAACTTTTACGTCAATATCATTTACCTTGCTATCAATATTAGTTACTTTGCTATCGATATTAGTTACTTTATTGTTAATATTAGTAACTTTAGCATCAATATTCTTCACATCATTTTTAACGTTAGTAATATTGTTGTTTACAATATTGATTTTTTGATCAACTTTAGCATTGATGTTTGTGATATCAGCTTTTACTACTGTTACATCAGCTTTAATATTGTTTACATTCTTTTCAACGTTAACAACATTAGCTTTAATGTTATTAATATTGGAAGTGTTATTTTGAATGTTTACAGTATTAGCTTGGATGTTGCTATTTTGAGCGTTAATGTTTTGAGTAATATTTTCTACTTTTTGAGCTACATTAACGATTGTAGTATTGCCTTTACCAACTTGACCTTTCAAGGATTCGATAGCTTGAGAGTTAGCATCAACTTTACCAGTTAAGTTGTTAATAGCAGTTGTATTAGATTCAATACGACCAGTATTAGCATTTACTTTAGCAGTTACATCAGTAATGTTAGCTGTGTTACCAGCAACTTGCTTACTAATGCTTGCAATAGCTGTTGCATTGTTAGAAATGTTAGTTGTGTTATTTGTAACTTGTTTGCTTACATTAGCAATAGCTGCTGTGTTATTAGCAATGTTAGTAGAATTAGATTCTACTTTATTGTTAATATTTGCTACATTTGCTTTGATGTCAGTAATAGACTTGCTATTATTAGCAATTGCAGTTGCATTAGCATCAACCTTAACATTTACTTCATTAACTTTGCTGTTAATTGTGTTGTTAATTACTGTATTGTTTTCAGCAATCTTAGCATCAATATTTTGGTCAACTTTGTTAATGATTGTTGTGTTATTTTCATTGATTGCATTAGCAATGTTTTGGTTAATTACAGTGTTGTTATTAGAAATAGCGGTGTTGATATCTTTTCTAATTACTGTGTTGTTAGCTTCAATCTTAGCATTGATTGTGTTTTCAACATTAGTAACTGTTGTACCAACTTGACCTTTTAATGCTTTAATAGCATCTTCATTAGCGCTAATACGTGTAGAGTTATCTACAATGTTACCTTGTAAGTAATCTAAGCGTTCATCATGACGATCTACACGTGCAGTAAGACCAGCTACATCACCTTTAACGCCATCAATCTTAACATTTACATCACCAATCTTAGTATTGATTGTGTTGTTGATTTGCTTATTATTTTCATTGATTTTCACATCAATGTTTTTATCAACTTTGTTAATGATTGTTGTGTTATTTTCATTGATTGCATTAGCAATTAATGTGTTATTAGCAGTAATCTTAGTATCAATATTTTGATCTACTTTATTAAGGATTGTAGTATTATTAGCTTCAATCTTGTTATTAATAGTAGATTCGATATTAGTGATAGTAGTACCAACTTTGCCGTTCAATTCAGCAATAGCTTTTGCATTCTTGTCGATAGCAGTTTTGTTATCACCAATCAATTTACGGTTTTCGATAGCAATTGTACCAGCTACATTAATATCTTTTTCGTTTTGATCTACACGTTTAGTAAGACCATTCAAATCACCTTTAATACCATCAACTTTAACATTTACATTGTTAATTGTATTGTTAATTTCCTTGTTGTTTTCAGTAATTGCATTTGTGATATTTTGATTAATTACAGTATTGTTAGCTTCAATCTTAGCATCGATATTTTTATTAATAACTACATTGTTTTCAGTAATTTTGTTATTAATAGTAGTTTCGATATTTTGAACTGTTTTACCAACTTGACCTTTTAATTCATCGATAGCTTTTTTATTGTCGCCAATGAATTTACGGTTTTCAATTGCAATTGTACCAGCTACATTGATGTCTTTTCGTTTTGTTCTACACGTTTAGTAAGACCATTCAAGTCACCTTTAATGCCGACAACTTTTACATTTACATTGTTAATAGCTGTAGTGTTATTAGCAATGTTTGTAGTGTTGTTTGCGATGTTTGTAGCATTTTCAGTGATGCGTTTGCTATTGTCAGCAATTGCCACTACATTAGCTTGAATATTTGTAGCATTGTTAGCAATGTTAGTAGTATTATTTTCTACTTTACCATTGATATTAGTGATTTGATTTTTAATATCGTTGATCACTGTAGAAGATTTACCTACTTGACCTTTTAATTCATCGATAGCTTTTGCATTAACATTGATATTTGTAGTGTTATTTGCAATAGCAGCTTTGTTGTCGCCAATGAATTTACGGTTTTCAATTGCAATTGTACCAGCTACGTTGATGTCTTTTTCATTTTGTTCTACACGTTTAGTAAGACCATTCAAGTCACCTTTAACGCCATCAACTTTAACGTTTACATTGTTGATAGCAGTTGTATTGTTAGCAATGTTAGTATTATTAGCATCTACTTTTACATTAGTTGCATCAATACGTTTGCTGTTGCCTACAATAGCCTTAGCATTAGCATCAACTTTAACGTTTACGTTGTTAATTGCAGTTGTATTGTTAGCGATGTTAGTATTATTAGCATCTACTTTTACATTAGTTGCATCAATACGTTTGCTGTTGCCTACAATAGCCTTAGCATTAGCATCAACTTTAACGTTTACTTTATTAATTGCTGTAGTATTTTTAGCAATATTAGTTGTGTTATTAGCAATATTTGTAGTGTTGTTTTCTACTTTACCATTGATATTAGTAATTTGTTTCTTAATATCGTTGATAACTGTAGAGGATTGACCTACTTGACCTTTTAACTCATCGATAGCTTTAGCATTGATGTTGATATTTTTAGTGTTGTTTGCAATAGCAACTTTATTATCGCCAATGAATTGACGGTTTTCCATTGCAATTGTACCGACTACATTAATATCTTTTGCATTAGCTTTCACACCATCTTCTACTGCGGAGATACGTGTGGAGTTATCAGCAATATTACCTTGTAAGTAGTCTAAACGTTGGTCATGACGATCTACACGACCTTTAAGACCATTCAAGTCACCTTTAACGCCATCAATCTTAACATTTACATCACCAATCTTAGTATTGATTGTGTTGTTAATTTGTTTGTTATTTTCATTGATTTTTACATCGATGTTTTTATCAACTTTGTTAAGAATTGTAGTGTTATTAGCATTGATTTTAGCATCAATGTTTTGATCTACTTTATTAATGATTGTTGTATTATTGCTGTTAATTTTATTATCAATATTTTGGTTGATAACAGTGTTGTTAGCTTCAATCTTATTATCGATATTTTTATTAATAGTTACATTATTTTCTGTAATCTTATTATTAATTGTGGTTTCGATATTTTTAATTGTAGTACCAACTTGACCTTTTAATGCTTTGATAGCATCTTCATTAGCACTAATACGTGTAGAGTTATCTACAATGTTGCCTTGTAAGTAATCTAAACGTTGATCATGACGATCTACACGTGCAGTAAGACCAGCTACATCACCTTTAACGCCATCAATCTTAACATTTACATCGCCAACTTTTTTGTTGATTGTATTGTTGATTTGAGTGTTATTTTCATTGATCTTTACATCAATATTTTTATCAACTTTGTTAATGATTGTAGTGTTATTAGCATTGATTTTAGCATCAATGTTTTGATCTACTTTATTAATGATTGTTGTATTGTTAGCATTGATTTTATTATTATTTGGTTGATAACAGTGTTGTTAGCTTCAATCTTATTATCGATAGTTTTATTAATTACTGTATTGTTTTCGTTGATTTTATTAGTAATTGTATTTTCGATATTTGTGATTTGATTGCCAACATGACCTTTTAATTCATCAATAGCTTTTTTATTAGCACCGATAAGTGTACGGTTTTCAATAGCAAGTGTGCCAGCTACGTTGATGTCTTTTTGTTTTGAGCAACGCGTTTAGTAAGACCATCTAAATCGCCTTTAACACCATCAATTTTTTGATCAACTTTAATGTTATTAGCATTAATCTTAACATCGATGTTATTGTCTACTTTATTAAGAATTGTAGTGTTATTAGCTTCAATCTTAGCATCGATATTTTTGTTGATTACTGTGTTGTTTTCATTGATCTTATTAGTAATTGTATTTTCGATGTTAGTGATTTGTGTACCAACATGGCCTTTTAACTCGTTGATTGCTTTTTCATTATTGGAAATACGAGCAGAATTAGCATCAATACGTTTACTATTATCTGTAATAGCTTTAGCATTAACTTCAGTCTTAGCATTTACATTGTTAATGTTATTGTTAATAACTGTGTTATTTTTTTCAATCTTAGCATCAATATTACCATCTACTTTGTTGATGATTGTAGTATTATTAGCTTCAATCTTCTTATTGATTGTAGTTTCAATATTGGTAATTTGTGTGCCAACATGACCTTTTAACTCATCGATAGCTTTTTGGTTTGCACCGATAAGTGTGCGGTTTCCATTGCAATTGTGCCAACTACATTAATGTCTTTTGTATTAGCTTTTACACCATCTTCAACAATAGAGATTCGTGTAGAGTTATCAGCAATGTTATCTTGTAAATAGTCCAAACGTTGGTCATGGCGATCAACACGACCTTTAAGGCCATCCAAGTCACCTTTAACACCATCAACTTTTACATCAACCTTGTTAATTGCAACTGTGTTTGCTTCAACTTTATTGTTGATATTAGTGATGTTGTTTTTAATATCTTTAATATCTACTTGAACATTACCAATATTTTGACCAACTTTACCTTTCAAATCAGCAATATCTTTAGTATTGATATTAACTTGATTTTGAGTGTTAGCTACATCAGTTTTAATAGTTTTATTGTCTTGTTCAAGCGCCTGGATGCGACCTTCATGATTAACTAAAACTTTACCTTGATTATCAACTTTAGTGTTTAATTCAGTAATTGCAGTCGCATTTTTGTTGATATTTGTAGTGTTATTAGTAATGTTAGTAGTATTAGCATCAACTTTTGCACTTACATTATTTACAGTATTATTAATATTTGTAATATCAGTTTTAACGGCATTGATCTTAGTATCAACATCATTATTTACTTTATTAATAATAGTTGTGTTGTTAGCTTCAATTTTAGAATTAATTGTTTTGTTAACTTCACTGATAATGTTAGTTTTGCTATCGTTGATTTTAACATCTACATTGTGATTAACTTCGTTGATAATCTTAGTGTTATTTTCATTAATCTTATTATCAATTGTAGTGTTAATATTATTGATTGTTGTGCCAACTTTACCTTTCAAATCATCAATGGCTTTTTTGTTCTCGTTAATAGCTTTTTTGTTATCACCGATAAGTTTACGGTTTTCCATGATGAAAGTATTATTAGCATCAATATTTTGTGTGTTAGTTTCAACTTTAGCAGTTAAATCAGCAATAGATTTACTATTATTGTTAACATTAACAGTTAGATTATCAATTGCTTTTTTATTGTTGTTAACTTTAATATCAACATTGTTGATATTTTGATTGAGTTCATTTTTAACATTAGAAATGTTAGTGTTCAACTCATTTTTCGTATTATTGATAGTTGTTTTAATATCATTAATCTTAACATCTACATCTTTGTTCACATTGTTAATAATAGTAGTGTTGTTATTTTCAATCTTCTCATCAACTTTGTTCAAAATTGTAGTGTTATTATTTTGAACTGCAGTATTAATATTTTGATTTACTTGATTAATAATATTAGTATTATTAGCTTCAATATGTTTTTTTACACTAGCATCAATGTTAGTATTTACATTATTAACAACATTATTTGTGATGTTAGTAATTTTATTATCGATTTTTACATCAATATCGTTGTTAATTTTAGTAAATTTAGCATCAATATTATTGTTAATATTTGTGATATCTTGTTGAATGTTAGTGATTTGAGTGCCGACTTTGCCTTTTAATCCTTCAATATCTTTGCTATTTTTATCAACTTTAGCGTTGATATTAGTAATATTAGCATTGATTTTATTAATGTCAGTTTTTACACTCTCAACCTTATTATTAACAGTATTAATATTAGTAGTATTGATATCTACCTTTTTATTTACAACGTTAATGTTATGTGTATTTTTCTTAACATTTTCAACATCAGTAGTTACAACTGTATAGTAGTTATTAATTACGGTATTACCAGTGGAACCGCCTTTTTTAGGGATTTGTTGTTGCTGCTGTTGTTGTGGCACTTGTTGTTGCCATTGTTGTTGCTGTTGTTGCTGTTGTTGTGGCACTTGAGGACGTTGACGTCGTTGTTGCTGTTGTTGCTGTTGTGGCACTTGTTGTTGCCATTGTTGTTGCTGTGGCTCTTGTTGTTGCCATTGTTGTTGCTGCTGTTGTTGTTGCTGTTGCTGTTGGTCTAATTGTTGTGGATCAACTTGATGTTGATCTTGCATATGACCCCAAGCATTTTGATCAGGTGTTAACCATCTTTGGCTACCAATAAGATCAGCTCTAGCCCAATCCTCAGGGCTGGATGCATTAGCAACACCTCCAGAAAAGCTAGCCGCCAAAATAACTGCAGCTACAATTGTAGTTGCAGATTTTTGATGTGACTTAGCCAACTCAGACGTTACGACGTAAGCGTGCTTAGTTGCACTCCAAACAACTTTGAATACCTTATTCATATTAAGTTCCCTCCCAACATTTGTGGCTCTCACCCCACAATGAAGAAATAAATCAAATATTGCACTCTTTTTCACTAAATATTCACAATATTTAACATAATACTACCATATATTATTTTAAACTTCCATAAAAAAATTAATAAGTTAAACTAATGTTTCATTTTTTCCTCATTTAAAAACACCTAAAAATCCGCTTGAATACTAAGTTATTAATAATATTGAATTATGTAAAATGAAATTTTATATTTTAATCTAATTTTATATTTATACGATACTTTTTATTTGCTTCTATAGAAAATATGAAAAAAACCTCATCAATGTATTGGACATACATTGATGAGGTCTTTTTTACTCTATCTATATAGAATTATTCAGATTATTAGAATTTAGATTCAATAGCACCTTGAAGATCGCCTTTTGGCAAGAAACCAATTTTACGATCTACTACTTCGCCATCTTTTAAGATAACAAATGTAGGCAATACTTCAACTTGTAAATTACGTGCTAATTCTGGTTCTTCATCAGCATTTACTTTTACAAAGTTAGCTTTACCTTCAAGCTCACCTGCAATTTCTTCGATGATCGGCATCATACGTACGCAATAACCGCACCATGGAGCCCAGAAATCAATAACAGTTACGCCACCTTGATTTACTAAATCTTGATATTCAGCAGTTTTTAATTCTTTTAATTCGCTCATTATACCCTCCTACGGTAATTGAACTAATACACAATCTTGAATGACATGCAAGTTTAAAGCATGTGCTTTTTCAACAACAGATGGTTTATCCGCTCCTGGTTGTAACCACACAGTTGGAATGCCAAGTTCTTTGCATTCATCAAGTGCAGCCAATCCCGCTGATTCTGGTACAACAAAATCCACAACAGCTGGTACAACAGGAAGTGCAGAAAGACTAGAGTAACATTTGTCTCCATCTATTTCTGCAACATTAGGATTAACTGGATATACTTCATATCCATGATCTTTAAGACATTTATAAATCTTATAGCCGAACTTTTCGGTTTTATGGGTGGCGCCAATAACGGCCCACACTTTTTGACCTAAAGCTTGTTGAATTGTCATTTCAACCACCTCTTATATACTATTATAAATAAATATCGAAATTTGTCAATGTAATGTATCGAATTTTATAGTTAAAGAATTATACGCTTTTAGCAAACATTTTAGAACTAAAATCAATGTATCTAGTATCATTCAATGACAATTGTTTTTTGCCTCAAACTAGGAACTGAGAGGTCTAAATGAAGTAAATCAGAAAGGCTTATTTGTTGATGAGCATACCTAGCACCATCTATAAGCCCACCTGCAACAGCTAACTCGCCTAAAATCCTAGATGCTGACCATTGCTGTTCTCGTAATTCGCGGATTGTAATACTCTTTTGACGTTTAGATAGCCTATGTCCATCTGCATCTACCAAAAGTGGGGCATGACCATACTTAGGAACCACTATATTCTTATGGGGATAGCATTGTTGTAATGTATTATACAAATATAATTGCTGTCCCGTTGTATCGAGTAAATCATCGCCTCGAATCACTTCAGTTATTCCCATAGCTATATCATCTAATACGACTGCCAAATTATATGCGTACATACCATCACCACGACGTAATACATAATCATCTAGTTCACCTTCCAAATGAATATGCTGCTTACCTTGCCATCGATCATCAAACTCAAGATCACAAGAATCTATAGCAAGGCGCAAGGATGGTTCTTTACTATTACATAACTCTTGTATTTCAACATCACGTAAATGTCGACATTTTCCATCATAACGATGCACCACTTCTCCTACATGAGGAGCTGATGCTATGGATTGCAATCTAGTTCTATTACAAAAGCAAGGATAAATTAGTTTTTCTAATCTGAGATGTTCTAATATGTCTGCATAATATGTTTGTCTTTCACTTTGCCAATAGGATACTTTTGGTCCACCTACACGAGGTCCTTCATCCCATTCAAAGCCAAGCCATTCTAAATCATCTAGTAAAGCTTCCCCTAGTTCTCGTTTTGACCGTTGTAGGTCTATATCCTCCATACGTACAACATACGTTCCTTTTTGTTGGCGTGTGGAGATATATGATAAAAGTGCTATCCACACGTTACCGAGATGAATATATCCGGTTGGACTAGGCGCAAATCTACCTTTCATTAGAACTCTCCTATAGCAGAAAACAAGTGGCATATCCATCATGAATATGCCACTTATACATCCGAAGATATGTCAAACTAAAGCAATATCATTTATTGATATAAACTTATTTATCCTAAAGACACAATGTTATCAAACACATTACCAGCATCTTTAATCTTTTGTTCGTTACCCATTGTGCAAATATGATTATCATTCAATACAGGTTCTACCACATCTGCTAATGCAACAATATCTTCTGGCTTACATGCGATTACTTGTTTACGGAACTCTACTTTGTCCTCTAATTTAGCACCGCTGAAGTACATACCCATTGCACGTGGTCCACGCAACGCAGGTGTCATTGGCAAGTCTAAAGAACTCATAGTACCAATAATATATTTACGCATTTCACGATCAGTCAATGTGAAATCACGAAGGTATTGAGGCAACTCTTTATATACATTCAAAGTTTCCAACAAGTTAGGATCACGATAACTGCAGAAAATCATATTGCCATCATCATAGAAATTAGCAAATGCTCCGTAAGCACCACCTTGTACACGAATACGAATCCAAAGGTATTCATAACGTAAAATCGTTTCTAGAACACTCATTGGACCAACATGTTTGAAACCATGATCGATAAAATTACCACCTTGTGCTACGTATTGAACCTTACCAGCAGTAACGATACCATCATTGCCAGATAGACGAGAGATTTGTAATACATCATCGCTTAAGTCTGTAGCATCCCAAGTTTCAACGAAAGGTTTCATAAGTTTTTCAAAGGCTTCTAATTCGCCTTCTTCACCAACAAACATAATATCTACATTGTTAGCGCGGAATATCTTACGAGCTACTTCGGCTAATTTCTCTGGTAAAAGTGGCAATGCTGCAGGATTAGACGCTAGTTCACTAATTTTTTGATAATATCCTAAATTACCATTATCTCTAAACTTACCAACTGCAGATACTTGAGCCATAACGCGTTGACTTACGATGGAGTTACCACGGCGGAATGCTTCATTATCCCATATAGCTTTGCTTTCTTGAACAAGTTCAGTCAAACGTTGATCATCGCTATAATCAGCTTTTTTTACGACTTCATTAATCAAGCGACATAAATCTGGTAGTTTAGAATGTAATGCTTTCGCACGCACAATCATAAGAGGCGTAAATTCGTCACGCTTACCATCTTTGCTGATGGCCGTAATATCAGAACTCAATCCCCCTAAATTCATATTAATATCTTTAGCCAGTGCTTCATAACCGCGTTCAGAAGTATCAATACGACCGAGGATATCACTTAAAATATCAGCGTAGAATAGTTCCTCCTCAGTGAGGCAATTTAATTTAAAGTACAATCCCACATAATTGATACCTTTTGTAAAAGTAGGTACAAAATGAACTGTAGTATTGCCAATTTTACTTTCACGACGTTCTACGGCTTCAATATTAGGATTTAAATCAGACAACTCGAGCAAAGGAATAGACGCTAGAGCTTCATCACTATCTGGTGTTTCTTGACGAATTTTTAGGCGTTTAGTTTGTTCTACAATTGCTTCGATTTCTTCAGAGGTCATATTAGCTTTTACATTAGCTAAATGCTCTTTAACCTCTGCATCTTTACGCTCTTGAAGACCACGTTCAGGATAAATAGAAACAAGAACTTTATGGTTGTTATTCAAGATAGAATGACGAATTAAATCTTCGAAGTATGTACCTGCTAAGCCCTTTCGAATATTAGTTAATGCCTCTTCATAGTGTAATAATTCCAATGGATCATTATCATATAACCAATTATCCATCATACGAATAATATAGGCTAAACCGATAGGACGACCCCCAAAATCACTTTCACGAAGAGCAAATTCAATGCTATTTAAAGAAGCTTCTAATAACTCTTTATCTAATCCCTTATCACATAACTCTTGTAATGTGGATTCTACAATACGTTGCAAGTCAGCTTGTTTATCTAAGTTTGAACCTGTAGCTTGTACTGTCCACATAGGTTGACGAATGCTATCTAAATAGTAGCCACTAATGTCAGACCCGATACCGGCTTTTACCAACGCCTGTTTAAGAGGTGCTGCAGGAGATGTTAATAAAGCATGTGTTAACACTTCAAATGCCAAGCTATGTTCTGGTGTTACATCCGGCAATACGTAAGCAAAGGAATGCAATGTACGATTATCTGTTGGCTCCTCAGAACCTACGCTATATGGATAGCTCACTACTTTACCTTCTGTAAATGGAGCTTGTAGAGCTACCTCCGTATGAACGTCAATAGCATCAAAATGACTTAAGTACTCATCATTCAAGAATGCTAATTGTTCTTCAATATTCATATCACCATACAAGAAGATATAACTATTGGATGGATGATAGTGAACACGGTAGAACTCTTGGAATTCTTCATATGTTAAATCTGTAATATAATCAGGATCTCCACCAGAGTCAACGCCATAAGTAGTATCTGGGAAAAGCTCACGCATCATTTGGCGTTCTAATACAGAGTCAGGAGATGAGTAAACACCTTTCATCTCATTGAACACAACACCTTTATAAGTAAGTTCATCGTCTGCATTTTCGAGCTCATAATGCCAACCCTCTTGCATTACGATTTCTGCATCTTCACGAACACGTGGGTAGAATACAGCATCAAGATATACGTCCATCAAATTATGGAAGTCTTTATCGTTCTTACTCGCTACAGGATACATCGTTTTATCCGGATATGTCATAGCGTTTAGGAACGTGTTTAAAGAACCTTTTACAAGTTCAACAAATGGCTCTTTTAATGGGAATTTGCGAGAACCACATAGAACGGAGTGCTCCATAATATGTGCTACACCTGTGCTATTATGAGGTGTTGTTCTAAAAGCAATATTGAATACTTTATTAGAATCTGGTGAATCGATATAAATTAAGCGAGCACCAGACTTTTCATGCTTCATTTCATAAGCGGTACCATTGATCTCATCAATGCGCTCAATGCGGTCAAGGCGAAAGCCAGAATAAACCTTATTTATTTCCATGCTGTCCCTTCTTTCTATATAAATATAACTAATTTCATGCTAACAATTTATTATAACATATCGACGACCCTATATATAGATGTTAAGAATAATTATCGAAATACAAAACCCCACAGGCATACAGCCCATGGGGTTCATTTTATTTATTATGTTGCATTTGCCACTTTTGATTGCGGCGCAAGGTTAATAAGCCTTCTAGCACTGCTTGGAATTGTACAAAGCTCAATGTATAAGGTGGGTACATATCAGGTACCACCTTATAAGAAATAGTAACTTCGGCCTTATCATAATCATAGAATATGCCATGTAAATTACTCACAGTAGTATAACCGGTTTGAGCTTGCTCCAATGTTGGAATAGGCTGATTTTTTAAGATTTCCTAGTAGATCGCTAATGAAACCTTCCTTACGACCTTGGTCATTAAGCATTTCATCCATAAAACTACGTAGACTATCCATGAATTAACCTCTTTGGTCTAACAATAAGCCGTTGTGAATTACACGAACAGCATCTTTAACGCGATTTTCAGCAACAAGGCAAGAAATACTAATTTCAGAAGTAGAAATGATTTCAATATTGATGCCTTCTTGGCTCAAGATATCAAACATTTGAGCAGCTACGCCTGGTTGACCTAACATACCTGCACCAATGATAGAAACCTTTGCCATTTTTTCGTCGATGTTTACAGCTTCGATATCAACAGTTTTTTGTAATTCTGCTAATACTTCACGAGCTAGTACAACATCATCCATAGCTACTGTAAAGATAAGGTCAGTTTTAGGTTCACCTACGGCACGGATAGATTGAACAATCATATCAACGTCCACATTTTTTGCAGCCAATGCTTTAAATACAGTTGCTGCCACACCTGGTTTATTTTCAACGCCTACAAGGGCTACTTTTGCTGTATTAGTATCGTCAGCTACGCCAGTAATTACGTGTTTATTTGCTTCCACAGTATAATCCTCCCGAATAATAGTACCTGTTTTGTCACTAAATGTTGAACGTACGTGAATAGGTACACCATAACGGAAACCCATTTCTACGGCGCGAGGTTGCATTACACCTGCACCAAGACGTGCCATCTCAAGCATTTCGCCATATGTTACTTCTTCTAATTTGAAAGCCTCTTTTGCAACGCGAGGGTCTGTAGAGTAAACACCTTCAACGTCTGTGAAGATTTCACACACATCAGCTTTCATAGCACCTGCCAATGCAACAGCAGTTGTATCGGAGCCACCACGACCTAAAGTAACCATGTCACCATATTCAGTAATACCTTGGAAGCCTGCAACAACAACGATATTGCCTTCATCCAAAGCTTCAAACACGCGATTTGGATCAACGCCCAAAATACGGCCTTAAATGTATCATCACTGTAATACCTGCTTGATCACCAGTTAAGGATATCGCCTTTATGACCACGTTCGTTGAACGCCATCGCCATCAATGCAATCGTTACTTGCTCACCTGTAGATAACAAGCGATCCATTTCACGACCATAAGGCTTAGATGTTACCTCTTTAGCCAATGCTACCAAGTCATCTGTTGTATCACCCATAGCGGATACAACGATAACGACTTTATCGTCTTCTTTCTTCTCACGAAGGACGCGATCAACAATATTAAATATTTTTCTGGTGTAGCTACGGAACTACCACCAAATTTTTGACGATTAATGCCACTATTATCCCTCATTTAACTTATTCTACTAAAAATCAATATGCATATACTTTACCACAAACAAATAGCACTGTAAAGGGATATAAGGCATTTTATCCACCATATAAAAACAAAACTCTTTTGAGTGCGGACAGATTTTTCTCTAAAAATAATTATGTTATTATTAAAAATTACATACAAAAGACCAGCCCGGCTGGTATTTATTCGTTGATTAAATTAATAAGCAACTGTGATTTCTTTTGACACAAACCGTGGATGTTGCAGTAGGATACAGCAATCAATTTACCAGATTTGTTCAAGGAAACTGCCAAAGAACCTTCAGAGATTGCGTGTACAGGGCCTTCGTTTGCAGTTGCGCCGTCACCGTGTACGTTGAAGGAAATTTCACCAACTTCGAATGGCAATTGAGTACCTTCAGCTACGAAGTACAATTTGATCCATTCAATGTGATGTTCTACAGTGTTAGGATGTGCAATGTCTTTACCAACGGACAATGTTACGTGGAAAGTTTCACCTGCTTTTACAGTGTCAACAGTTTCGATAACAGGAACGTGTTTTTCAGTAGCGAAATCGCCGGATTTAATGTAATCATGTACAGCCATAGTTAACCTCCTGGTTAGTCTTATATACATACTTAATGTCGAGAATATTTAGCACCTTGTGCCTATGACTATATTATACATTTTCGATATAGTTTTAGCAAGAACTTTTTCGAAAATTTTAGATTTAATTATTCCTATATCATCTAAACTAAAACTCAATCCCCTTAGCAGCTTTAATGCCTTTCTCATAGGCGTGCTTTACTACCTTCATTTCTGTTACCGTATCGGCAATGTCAATGATTTCAGGTTTTGCATAACGACCCGTTAAAATAACGTGTAAGCGCTCAGGTTTATGTTTAAGCATATTTACTACAGAATTAACATCAATAAGCTCATAATTAATGGCATTATTGATTTCATCCATAATGATGAGGTCCCATCGATCTGAATTTACTTCTTCCACTAATGTGTGCCAAGCCTCTTGAGCTGCCTCTTTGTGACGTGCCAATTCAGCCTCGCCTACTTCATCTCGTTTATAGTAAATGAATCCCTTACCCATGGAACGAATTTCTACTTGGTCCCCTAATTTAGCAAGACCTGCTAGTTCGCCATAGCCATTACCACTTTTTATAAATTGTAAGATTAAAACCTTAAGACCTTGGCCAACAGCGTAATGCAACACCTAATGCTGCTGTTGTTTTACCTTTACCATTGCCGGTATTAACTAAAATTAAGCCTCGTTCACTCATAATTAGCTCCTTTTAGCTTTATACTTAGCGCATATATCAACAAAATGTTGCGCGCCTTCATCAGAACCAGCAAAGTTCAAATGTAAATACGATGCTAATACATTATCTGTGGCAAATCCACCATCATAGGATTGAGGTTTACGGCCCCCTTCTAAATGGAAGGCCCAAGGGAAGTCCTCTACAGTCGGCTCCATAGTAGAGAAATGGAACTCATGACCACGAAGAGATGTATCAGCAGCGCCTAACAAGGTATCTCGCTTAGCTGTAGCCGTAACATACCCTACTTTTTGCAGCTTTTGTTGCATAATGCAATTAGCCGGTACAATACCTACCGTATCATATACGGTACCCTCAAAATCATGGATGCTTTCACATAAATACATAAGGCCACCACATTCTGCATAAATAGGCATGCCTTTTTCGTTGGCTTGACGGATAGACTCTTTCATTGACTCGTTACTAGAGAGTTGGAACAAGAACATTTCAGGGAAACCACCGCCAAATACTAGGCCGTCTACATCAGGAACTTCAAAGTCATTAAGCGGACTAAAGTATACGATTTCAGCACCTTTTTCCTCTAAGGCGGCTAAACTTGCTGGATAATAGAAAGAGAACGCCTCATCATAGGCTACACCGATTTTAACTCGTTTTTCTACGGATTTAGGATCTACTGCATCGGGTAATTCAATACTTGGTGCACTAGATGCGATTTCTAATAATTGATCGAGCTTAACCATTTTTTCAACAGCTTCACGAATCGTATTTATGGCTTCTGTTGGATCGACTTCAGTAACAGGTGTAAGGCCTAAATGACGCTCAGAGAGTGCATACGGTCATCGCGATAAATAGCACCAATGACTGGAACACCAATCTTGGACATGCCTTCACGAACCATGCGCTCATGGTTAGCCGAGCCTAAGCGGTTAAGAATAACACCACCAAAGTTTACCTCTGGGTCATAATCACGGAATCCTTTAGCAATGGCTGCTGCGCTTTCACCCATTGCCTTACAATCGATAACAAGCACCACCGGTGCATTCAATTGTTTAGCAATTTGAGCTGTAGAACTAACGCCTTCTCGACCACCATCATAAAGGCCCATAACACCTTCAATAATAGCAAGGTCTACTCCATGCGCCATGGTAGCGAAGAAAGGATTTAATTTGTGAGGTGGCACGAGCCACGTATCTAAATTATAGCTGTCACGGCCGGATGCAATTTTATGAAAGCCCGGATCAATATAATCCGGGCCCACTTTAAAGGATTGCACCGTACGTCCACCATTTGCATAAGCAGCCAATAAGCCCGCTACAATAGTTGTTTTACCTACACCAGAGTTAGTGCCAGCAATGACAACACGTGGAATATGTACTGTGTTCATAAATATTACCTCGTAATACGACGTGTTTGTTAACGGTCCTTACGTTTTGCAAGGATTGTAGACAAGTAGTTGAGTTTAGTATCTTTTGGCATATTATCAAGGCCTACGAATACTTGCTCATCTGGTAAACCTACACGGCTAATCATAACCGCATCATCTGCCATATTGTGTTTAATCAATGTTTCTTGTACTTCATCAAAGTTTTTGTACACTTTCATAATTACTGCATCATCAGCTACAGCTAATACAGCATCAATTTTTTCTTTAGATGCTGTAGCAGGAACGATAGCTAATACTTCTTCCTTCTCTACGATTGGATAACCAAGATGGGAACCAATAGCGCAGAAAGCAGTAATGCCAGGAATTGTTTCAATTTCATGGCCTGTATTTTCAATCAAGCGATATACATACATATATGTGCTGTAGAACATAGGATCACCCAATGTTAAGAACACAACGCTTTTACCTTGATCTAAGTAAGACAAGATAATGCGTTTTGCTTCTTGCCAGCCTTCCTCTTGTGTAGCATCATCCAATACCATTGGGAATACTACAGGAACGATTTCTGTATGTTCTTGAATATATGGAAGCAATATTAAGTGCTACAGAACCATCTTTCTTTTCTGTTTTAGGTGTGATGATAATATCTGCTTCACCTACGATACGAGCAGCTTTCACAGTCATTAATTCAGAATCGCCAGGGCCTACGCCAATGCCATATAATTTACCTTTCATGGGGTTCTCCTATTCTTATAGTAACATTCTATTTATAATTGTAATATCTTTTATTATAACTAATTTATGCAAGATATACAAAACTACTATTTAATATTTGGAATTGTTGGACGATGTGGGCTACGTTTGCCATACAAATCGTCGATACAATCTTGCACATGTTGACGGAAAATATCATGAATCGCTTCATATTCACCAAGTGCGCTATGGATTGGTTTAACTTCATAACCATAATCAGCAAGTTCATTAATAACGCTATCTTCTTCGTCACCAAAGAGATCGTTTTGTGCATGATCTCCAAGAACTAATAATAATGGGTGCACATAAATTGTATTTGGACGCTTCCCATCAAGCCATTCCCATGGCATAGCTATATCAGCCACATAAGGCGCATTCTCTAAAACGGCAATACGCATATTTGTAAGTCCATTACGGATCAACTTAAACTGTAAATTACCATATGATGAATTACCAGAACCGAGGCCACCGTGACCAACTAGTAATAAACCGTCGTCCTTAGAAATGTTAAGAGATTTAATGAAGCGGTCAATTAAGATTTGGTAATCATCTGATGCTCTTCTTGCCCCAGGTAATATACGAGAGGTCTACCTACGCGCAATACTTCAAGCTGACCTTCCCCTTCATGAGCAAGGATATTATTTTTCAATTTATCAAACTCTTCACCGCCAGTGAAGTGAAGTGGTTGTACATACACATGTGTATACCCGTCTTGGATAAGTTTTTCTAACGCCCCTTGTTCAGTAGGCACCTCAATACCGCGTTCACGTAAACGTTTAACGATAATACGAGAAGAAAATGCTAATTCCACAGTATAATCTGGATAGGATTTACGGATATGCTCCACAACGGAATCAATATTATGTTCACGAGCACTGTCAACAGTGGACCCAAAAGCAACAACTAAAATAGCTTGTTTCATGGAAGTCTCCTTATCTATTTAATAATGTATCTTAATCATACCATAGACAACACGTTAGGGGCATACCATGGGACGTATAAAATAGATATTATAAATATTCATAGTAAAAGTAAAAATCCTCCTCATTGGATTGCCAACAAGGAGGACTTTTACTTATGTAAAGGAGTGTGATGAGATGTATGTCTAATTATGTGAGAGAGTAAATTAAGAAATCATACCTTGCGCTTCCATGCGAGAATTCGTCATAACAGGTTTTACAGATTCACGGGCATGGGACGCTTCCTGTTCGGACATGCGAATAGCTTGACCTAAATGTTTCAAGAATAAATCTTGTACATAAGGATTTTCACCAAGGCCTTCATTCCAAATATCTACATTGTATCCTTCTTCAGCAAGCAATGCATAAATGGAATCAGAACGGTCACCGCCAAGGTAGTCCATCAAATGTGTAGAACCAATGAGAGCTAATGGTACTACTAACAAGTCTTTATGGCCCATACGGTCTAATAATGTAAGCGCTTGTTTAAATGTAGGGAAACCATTTGTGGTAAATACTACCACATTTGGTGCGGCCCCATACATAGCTTTCAATTGTAATGTACTAAACTCTAATTGGTTTTGACCATTTGCCATGAGTACTACAGATTTATTAAGCGCCTTTGTATTAACATGACGCACGATGCTTTCTAATGTAGCTTCATAATCGTCAGCATAATTTTTTACACCTAATGATGTAAGCAATGGTTTACCAATGTTCACTTGTGTGAAACCATATTCATTGCTATGTAAAAACTTTAATGCTTGTTTACGCATTTGTTGGTAACACTGATCTGCTACCAATGTTACAGATTGAATGTATACCTCATCGATGCCCATGCGAGCAAAATCCTGCATAGCCTCTGTGAAAGAAGAAATCTTATCATCATACTCGTTCCACTTCTCTACTAATGCATCAGATAAGAATACACGGCGCACCTCCATATCGCTATACATGGAACGTACTTTTTTCTCTATACTGCCGATGGATTTCTCCACAGCATCTTGATAAATTGATCCAAAGGATGCAATAATTATGCCTTTCATATGTGACCTCCATATCGCTCATACATGATACAACCCTCATAACTGAAAATTGTTATCAACTACTATGTAATAATAGTACAAGATTCACGAATATAAGTCAATGAGAAAAAATATCAAAATCAACCAATGTGATGTATAGTTACACACATGCCCCATAAAAGAATAAAAAATATAATGATAAACCTAATTCTATTTATAAAAGTATCACACATTCTCTTATCACTAAATATAACCTTATCAGAGTGACTGTTCCGCCATAGATCAAGTACAAGCAATAATAATAATTAACACTTTAATATAATAAAATGGTGTTGAACGCAAAGACGTCCAACACCATTTTTTAGATAAAAAATCACATTAATTACTAAAAGAATACCACCCAAACAATTACCACACCATATAAAAATATAATTGCATGAATTATTAAAATTGAATTAATTATACTTTTCTTTTTTCTTTCATCATCAGTACTTTTATATCTATATCTATGTAACCATAATATACAAAAATACATAATAGCCGCTAATACCATACCTAAATAAAAATATGTATCTGATGTATAATAGTTAGTCTCATACAGTTTATTTATTAAGTATCCAGCAATTAATACAGCAAGCAATATAGACTCTATTAAGACTTGTGATTTATTCTTTGCTTTATACATAAGAAAAATATCATACAACAACCATATGCTAATGCCTAAAATTAATAAGTCATATATCATAAACTATTTCCTATTTCATAGAATATAAACCTAAAGGTTTTTTACAAATTGCCAAGATCCCTTACCAAATAATAAATAAACTACATACATATTTATAAATGGTATCAATAATCCTAATAGCCATAGCGCACTACTACCAGAATCATGTAATCTCATAATACCAAGTCTTACAATATATATAACTACCCATATATAGGCTATATCAAATACATATACTAATAAACAGATATAAATTCAGTTTTCGGTAGAATTTTAGAAATCATCATTACCAATAAGATGAATAAAATAATGATTAACTGATAAGCTATATAATAATATAATATTTCTCCACGGCTTACTCGCTTTGATACATTAAATAATTGTAACGATCCACTTTCCTTGATAATTGATATAACTTTATAAAAAGAAAACCCTTCCTTAAATCTATTCCAATTCTCCAAGAATGGATAATGTATATATCCCCAAGTAGTTTTAATTACACCATCAGCCTCACCATATTTATTACGTGTATTCGTCCCAGATAAAAGCAATAATATAGAAAGAATACCGAATATAAAGCCTATATTTATATTTAAGATAGTTTCAATGGAATCCACATTACGTGTAACAGTAATAACATTTTCTGAGATATCAAATGGATTATAGAGAAAATATAGTATAATTCCTATCCATACCACAAGGTATAGCCATAAACGTCCTATATCCATAATACGTTGTAATGAGATAATGGCCAAAGCTAAAATAACAACAATATAATCAATTATTCCAACCAACTGTATATACTTATCACTATAGATATTAAACTTTACCTATTATCATATTAGGCATAATAATAAACATTATAAAACAATAAAAAGCGAGAAGAAATAAGACAGACGATCTAAACGCCAATTATATTTAAGACTACATATGTTAGACTGAAATAAAGCCCACTCATTTATTAATAATTGTATCAATAAAGCTCACCCTCACCTCTCCATACATTAAGTAAATAAATTTATTTACCAATTACTTGAAAAACCATAGTCATATAGCCTACGTCTACATAAATCATAGACAACACATAAACCTAGCAGCTTATAAAAATATCGTACATAATACCAATACAAATCATAAGTTGCTCCTCTATTTATATGTATATTACCCAGCACATAAATAAAAAATCCCCCTACTAAAATAAATAAAAAAGATATTCTAGTATTATGTATTAGATCGTATACATTTTGTTTTAAAAGTATTTGTTCTCTCTCAATAAAACCAAACATAGTCCTTCTCTCTTTTATCTGATAATTTTATTTTACTAAAATTTTATATTTATTATATATCATATTTTGATGGGACGCCTACACAACTACAGTAATAACTGATAGATAAAATGACGACCTGTACTTGTGCAGTGACATCAGGAACGAGGAACAAACAAGTATAGGTCGTCATTTTTAATTTATTTGTAGTAATGTTATTGGGCCCCATCAAAGTATGCTGGATATAAAGTAGAATAAAATTACTCATATATTCACACATTCATATCCTTATAACCAAAAAGAATATAATTATAAAAGCTAATATTATACTATATTCATCACATAAATTGCTTAAAAACCCTTAATTTTCCTATACTTCTAGGGGTATGGGGTTTATTGACACTCCTATGTTCCTTTGTTACGATTGGCTTAAGGTTATATATATGCAATATATCTATAGTAATCTATAAACTATATCTTTTATATAAAATTATCCAGATTACATAGATCATTGCATAGACTTGTAGTTAAGTTATGGATAGGAGTATTAAAAAATGAAAAAACAATTAGCATTAGCATCCGCTATTCTAGGTCTTGCAGTATCCTTTGGTGCACCAGTTGTATCTAATGCTGCATATCAATTAAATGAAGAAGTAAAAGATCCTACTCCAGCATTGAAAGAAGCTGCTGCAATTGGTGTTCGTACACACAATACTGAAGCTTTACAAAACTTGCCAAACAAAGATGCTATGGTTGTTATGAGCTTTGGTACAACTTATAAAGATACTCGTGCGAAAACAATCGATGCAACTGTAGATGCTATTAAAGCAGCTCATCCAAACACAAAAGTAGTTACAGCTTTCACAAGCCATATCATTCGTGATCGTATCCAACAAAAAGAAGGTATAACATACCCTACCTCCTGAAGAAGCTTTAGCTGAACTTAAAAAAGATGGTTACACTCGCGTTGCATTAGCATCCCTTGATGTAATTCCCTGGTATGGAATACAACTACGATGCAGCAGTATATAATTTGTACAAAGATAATTTCAAAAAAATGACACTTGGTACATCTCTTATGTACTGGATGGGTCAAGAAAACCAAACTGACCAAGTTATTGAAACATTAAAAGCTGTTCAATCTCAATTCCCTAAATTAGGTAAAGAAGATGCTCTTCTTATCATGGCTCATGGTACTCCAGATCCTTCCAATGCTTATTATTCTGTAATTCAAGACCGTATCCATACTCTTGGTATGAAAAATGTATTTATCTACACAGTAGAAGGTACTCCAAATCTTGAACAAGTTATCCCTCAATTGAAATTACATGGTATTAAACATGTTACATTGATGCCATTCATGATGGTTGCTGGCGACCATGCAAACAACGACATGGCTGGTGCCGAACCAGATTCCCATAAATCCATCCTTGAAAAAGAAGGCTTCAAAGTTGACACTTACCTTCATGGCTTAGGTGAAAACCCTAACATCCGTAACTTATTCGTTGAACGTGCTAACGAATCTTGGGACGCTTTACAAAAATAATCAATCTACAATTTAACTAGTATCGTTATATAACGTACATAGGAGTACATCATGAAAAAATTACTACTCTGTAGTCTAGCTTTGGTCATGGTTGTACTAGCAATAGCTGGGTGTGGTAAATCCACATCCAGCTCTTCTGCTACTACGAAGGAACTTACCTTTAATGGTGAAACCTACACTGTACCAAAGGATCCGCAACGCATCGCTGTTCTTTCAAACTCCGTATTGTCCATGCTATACGCAGTGGATGGCAAGGCTATCTCCCGTGCTAGCACAACAGATAAGTTAGCTCCAGATTTAGAGGCATTACCTGCATTGGGTCAAACGGCTAACATAAACATGGAACAATTGTTAGGTTTAAAACCGGATGTGGTATTGGGTTTAGTAAATCAACATAAAAAATATGAATCCCAATTACAAGCTAATAATATTCCAACCGTACTTTTTGATTACGATGGTATTAAAGATAATGTACCAATGTTAACATTCCTTGGCGAGTTAACCAATCATCAAGATAAGGCTATTACTAGCTATGAAAGCAATATTACCAAGGTAAAAGATGCAGTTAAGAGTCAACAGCCTGCACGTGTTGCCGTGTTACGTGCCACAGGAAAGGTGTAACTGCTGAAACTGATGAAGCAGTTACTGCATCTATGGTCAAAGAATTAGGTATGACAAATGTTGTAACATCTCACCTAGATGGTACAGCTAAAGATAAAACGGTACCGTATTCTCTTGAAACATTAACCGCTGATAACCCTGATATTATCTTCGTTGTTACAATGGGTAAAGAAGAAGAAATTACAAAAGCTATGAAACAAGCTATGACAGATAATCCTGCATGGGCTAATTTAAAAGCTGTACAAAATAACCGCGTAATATATTTACCATCTAAACTATTCCTATTAAACCCAGGTCTACAAACACCAGAAGCTATGGCACGTTTAGTTAAAGAAGCCTACGGTATTAATGTTACATTCTAATATATTGCATCATGGAAAGAGGGCATCCCCAAATAGGGAATGCCCTCTTTTTTATTAATATCAAGCTACTCAACTAATCCTTTTACGCGCACATATTTTTTATTATCAAATGTATCAAGTTGTACATCTACAGAGAAAACATCTCTAAACAACTCATCCGATATTATTTTATTTGTCTCTCCTGACGTTACTAAATACCCTTCTTTTATAACAGCCATATGATGTGAATATTGAACCGCCTGTGTTAGTTCGTGAAGTACCATGAGAACGGTTAAATTTTGTTCCTTATTTAAACGTTTCAATAACTCCATAATTTCTAATTGGTGATTAATATCTAAATACGTTGTTGGTTCGTCTAAGACTAATAATTTTGGTTGCTGCTAGTGCCATAGCAATCCAAACGCTGCCGTTCGCCACCAGATAGGATGGATTAATTGTTCTCTCAAATGATTCGTTTTCGTGATTGTAACGCATAGTCAACGATTTCACGATCTTCTTTAGCCGTGTTTTTCCACCAATTTTGGTATGGATACCGTCCACAATATACCAATTCTTCTACGGTCATATCCTTTGGCATATTAGGCACCTGTGGCAGAAATGCCATTTGACGTGCCAATTCATTTTGTGAATACGACTGTAATGGTTTACCTAAAATAGTCACACATTCACGAGGACTATGAATATATCCAATCATAGACCGTAAGAGTGTACTTTTACCACAACCATTAGGTCCTATTAATGTCGTAATTTTACCGATAGGAACCGATACATTAATATCATGTAGAATATGACGATTGCCAAGAGTTACGGATAACTGTTTTACATCAATAGCGGTATTCATTAGTTATCCCTCCTCAATAGATATAAGAAGAATGGCGCTCCAAAGAATGCCATAATAATGCCCACTGGTACCTCTATAGGGCTCCACATAACACGTCCTATTGTATCACTGACAACAAGTACTAACGCACCTAATAATGCCGATCCAGGCAGTAAATATGCATAGTCGTTACCGATTATAAGACGTAACATATGGGGAATAACCAAACCTACAAACCGATAAGCCCAGCTATACTTACAGCACCAGCCGCTAAAGAGCAGCCACTGCAGTCATAATAAACCGTGTTTGTACCTTAAGGCCTATCCCTTTGCAGTTTCGTCACCTAAACTTAAAATGGTAAGTCGTTTAGCTCCTAAACAGGCAAAAATAAGACCGACTAACGCGTATGGGAACAGAACCTCTACTTGAGGCCAACTGCGTGCAGCCAAGCCCCCTACCATCCAAAGTAAGGCTCCTTGCACACGATCTCCATAGAATACAAGTAGTGCAGAAATACCAGAGCCTAAAAAAGCAGCCACTGCAACACCAGCCAAGATGATACGGCTTGGGCGTACACCATTCTTCCAAGCAAGAGCATATACCATCATCGCCGCAGCCATAGCACCTAAAAAGGCTACCAACGGAACTATATAGTCATACCCAGGAAATAAAATAAATATGATAACACGAGCTAATCCAGCACCAGAGGATACCCCTACAATCTGTGGATCTGCTAGGATTTTTCATAACTGCTTGCAAAATTGCACCAGATACAGCTAGACAAGCCCCACTAACGCAGCTAATATTGCGAGGCAATCGAATATTCCAAATAATTTGTGAAGATGTATCAGTTAGCTCACTAGACCATAATGTATGCCAAATCTCAGCTAATGATACGGGTGTTGATCCCCAAATAAGAGATATAATCATGCTCGCAATAACGGCGATGATTAAGATAAAAATCACTGATACGCGAAATAATTTTCGTTCATTACTTGATGCCATATGAACCCCCCTCTCATTAACTACATTATACTATCAATACATATATTTACTATATAAATTATTGTAATATATACAGTAAAACCCGAATCGCAGAACTACAAAAATACGATTCGGGTTTTGTATTATTTAGACTCTTTACCTTCTACGAAGAGCATATCATTGCGTTTTACGTCTGTGTAAAGCAATGCATTACATACGGAAGCAGCAATTGGGCTACCACCTTTGTTACCTTTTACAGTGATGTAAGGAACTGGGGATACTTCCATCAAGTAGTCTTTGGATTCTGCAGCGCACCTACGAAGCCTACAGGGATACCGATGATAAGAGCTGGTTTAACGCCTTCTTCAAGAGCTAAGCGCAATACTTCATACAATGCTGTTGGAGCATTACCGATAGCAACGATTTGGCCTTCTAATTGTTTGCCAAATGTACGCATAGCTGCAATGGAACGAGTGACACCTAATTCTTTAGCCATTTTAGCTACGTTTTCGTCTTTAATTAGGCAGTGTACTTCGTTGCCGCGAATTTTAAGAGCTGGTTTAGAAATACCTGTGCGAACCATTTCCACGTCAGTGTAAATATCTGCACCATTATCTCAATGCTTCTATACCTTTTGAACAGCATCAGGGCTCATTTTTACGAGTTGTGCGTATTCAACGTCACCAGACGCATGAACAGTACGGGATACTACGCGTACTTCATCATCTGTTAAACCTAAATCTTTTACATAATCGTAAATGATTTGCATACTTTTATCTTCAATCGCTTTAGGATTTTTAACGTAATCCATTCGTGTCCTCCCATAATGATTCAGACGATCAATAACAATAACATGGATTCCAAGATCCATAGCTGCTTGTAATTTTGTATCAGCACCACCTACAAGTCCAGAGTTTTTCATAACTACAACGCTCGCCTTCGTATCGTGGAACATGATTCGGTTCATATCGTAAGAGAATGGACCTTGAACAGCAACAATGCGTTTTGGACTTACATTGAGGACTTCCATCATTTGTAAAACCTCTGCAGTAGGCAAAATGCGCGTGTCCATACTTCGCAATCTTGCAAAGCTTCAGATTTAGCAAAGATGTGCATTGTTTTACTGCCTGTAGTCAAATACACATGACTATTATTTTCCTTCGCTAATTTGCCTGCTAGATTAGCTGCTTCTACTTCGTCCACTACGATATGCAATTTATCATAGTCTGGTAATGGCACCTCTTTACGTTCGAAACGAACAAAAGGAATACCTTCAGCTTTTGCTGCATCTTGAGCCGTAGCCGTAACGATAGCAGCATACGGATGGCTTGCATCGATTAATAGGCGCATATTGTGCTTCTTAATTAAGTCTTGCATAGCCTCTTGGTCAAGACGGCCCGTATGTACGGTAATGCCTTTATGGGCAGCAAGCTCTGCACCATACTGGCTAACAACCGTAACAAGCACATCTTCGCCAGTTCGTTTTTGGATTTCTACCGCTAAGGTGCGGCCATCCAAAGTACCGGCAATAACCCAAATCATAATTTGTAGCCTCGAGGTGTAATCATGCGACCATTTTCAACATAGGTTTGGCTGTTACCGATGATAACAAGTGTTTGCATATCTACTTCTTCATTTGTGAAGTTTTCAAGGTCAGAGATTACCATATGTTGGCCTGGGCGACCTGCTTTTTGCACGATGCCAACAGGTGTTTTAGGGTCACGGTATTTAAGAACGATTTCACGAACTTCATCTAAGTGAGTAACACGTTTTTTACTGCGTGGGTTGTACAAGGAAATAACCATATCGCCTTGTGCACAAAGGTCTGCACGTTTTTTGATAAGATCCCATGGCGTCATCAAGTCGCTCAAGGAAATAACTGCAAAGTCATGCATCAATGGTGCACCCAATACAGATGCTGCTACGTTTACAGCGCTAAGGCCAGGCACGATATCTACAGAAGGGCGTTTTTCTGCTGGTACTTTGTTAGCAAGTTCCAATACAAGACCTGCCATGCCGTATACGCCAGAATCACCAGAGGATACTACCACGACTTGATGACCTTCTACTGCCAAATCAACTGCTTGTTGGCAACGATCTACTTCTTGCATCATTGCAGTACCTACAGTTTCTTTGCCTTCGATAAGATCTTTAATCAAGTCAAGATATGTCAAATAACCTACAACTCGGTCAGCCGCTAAGATAGCTTCGCGCGCTTGAGGCGTCATAAACTCTTCATCGCCAGGGCCGATGCCGATTACTTTGATGTTACCTGTGCAATGGCTACCGTTGTTTTGGGATAAATTGTTTTGTGCTGTATTAATGTTCGGCTCTTGGCCGCTAGTAATGCCGTTGTCTCGCATACGTTTCCTACTCCTATAGTTCCTTTTACAAAATTAGATTCTTTTAATTCTTCTTTTTCAATGAGTGGTGCCATCTCGTCCTGTGTATAGAACACGATAGGCCACCCCATAATTTGCATAGCCTCTAAGAGGCCTACTTCATCTTGTTTAACGATGACCGATGCAGCCGTTACAAGGCTCTTTGGTGAAAGCTTATGTGCTGCTAGTGACTGTTGTATAGCCTCAAGAATCAATTCTTTCGGTGTATCTCGGCGACAGCCAATGCCCATCGTATACGTACGAGGGCGCAAAATCAATTGATGTCCATACTCGGTTATTACTTTATCAGTAATTACCACCCGAGAATCCCCCTCTTCAGCGCTTTCATGTTTACATGGCATAGTCTCTAGTTGATTTAACGATACTACGTGAACCATGCCATGTTCACCAATATGAGCTTTTGTAATAGCTTCTAAATGCTCAGCATTTGCTAAGCTTGCATCGATATAATAATCAACCTGTTCTCCCCCAACGATGGCAGAGTTTACATTGATTAAGGTTTGAAAATCGTCTACCAATAGATGCTCGTGGCGCGCCAACACGTCAGGCGCTGGCAATCCGTTTACATCCGTTGCAGTTGTAATAACGGGGTCCGCATCGATGGCCAGCGAAATGGACTGCGTCCATTCGTTGGCGCCCCCAAGATGACCAGATAATAGGCTAATTACATGGTGTCCTACTTCGTCCATTACAACTACTGCAGGATCCTTAGATTTATGCACAATATATGGTGCAATCATGCGCACTACGATACCAAGGGCCATAATGCATAATACTTGGTCGTAATCCTTGAAAATCTGTCCAATATGGTTTTTCAGAGAGTCAAAATAAATGGCCTCACCACCAGAGGGACGATTTTCTCTTTTTCAAAGCAATCCGCATAAGGTGCCACCAAAGACTTGATGCGTTGACCTAGCTTTGCACCTCGTTCAGATACAGAGAGAATAGCCGTTCTATTCTTCTTAGCTCCAGTCGTAGATGCAACAGTTTCTAGTTCTTTCATCATACTAGTCCTTAGCACTGCGGTACATGTGAGCAAAGCCTTTGTCGTAGAGCTTAGATAATTCGTATTCGCTATCTAATACATGGCTTACTACAATCATAGCTTGGCGCAATACGCCTTCTTTCGCTACGATGTCCGCAATGGTTTCCAATGTGCCACGAATAATGCGTTGGTCTGGCCAAGACGCTTTTACCACGATAGCTACTGGAGTTGTTTTGTCATAACCGCCCTCGATGAGTTCAGCTACAACCTTATCTAACATTTGAACGCTAAGGAAAATACACATTGTTGCTTCATGAGATGCTAACATGCGCAATTTTTCCTTTGGAGGCATCGGTGTACGACCTTCCATGCGCGTAATAATCACTGTTTGAGATACATTAGGTAGTGTATATTCTTGTTTCAAAGCCGCTGCTGTAGCAAGGAAAGAACTTACACCTGGCACGACTTCATAAGAAATACCCATCCCAGCCAGTGCATCCATTTGCTCTTGAATCGCACCGTAAATAGCCGGGTCACCTGTATGAAGGCGAACTACACTTTTACCGGCCTCAACAGAAGCTTTCATAACAGCCAAAACCTCATCAAGGTTCATAGTAGCACTGTTATGAATTTCACAGCTTGGTTTACAAGCCTCTAAAATGGCAGGGTTTACCAAGGAGCCAGCGTAGATAACAACGTCTGCCTCTTGCACTAAACGATACCCTTTGCGAGTAATTAACTCAGGATCACCAGGGCCTGCGCCTACGATATGTACGTCAACCATATTACTCTCCTTCTGCGATACGCGTTGCAGATACAATGAAAATTGGACTCAATGGGTCTAACAAATGATATGGGCCAGCCTTACGGTAACGGCTAATAGACATTTGGTAACCTTCATAGGTGAAAGGACGACCTTTCAACTCTTTTAAGATTGTATAACCAGTTTCCATTGTTACAGCTGTTACAACTAGACGTCCGCCAATTTTTAAAAGACGTTGCGCCTCGTCCATGATGCCGGTCATACCACCAGCACTGCCGCCGATAATAACCGCATCAAGTTCAGGCAATTCTTCCATGCCTTCTGGAGCTTTGGATTTAATCACAGTCATATTATTAACATTGAATTTCTTCATGTTTTCATTGATAAGGTCGATACCTTTATCAAAGCGCTCAATCGCATATACATGCCCTTTAGGAGCTGCCAAGGCTGCTTCAATGGAGATAGAGCCTGTACCAGCACCTACGTCAAGAACGATGCTATCTTCCTCGATGCGCGTGCCTCATTCATAACGGCTTTGCGAATCTCGCATTTCGTCATCGGCACGTCGCCGCGAATAAATTCCTCATCAGGAATTCCGAAAAAATGTCTCATCCTAGTACCACCATTACAGAATGACCAAAGCCTTCTAGCTCAGTTAATACCTCTAACGTGGAGTCTACAATTTTTTCATCATCATAGCTCAAACGCTTAAGGGCTGCCGCTCTCGTTTCTTTTGGCCAACCTGCATCTATTAAAATACGCGCAATATGCGCTGGATTATATTCAGGATCCGTCAAGAACCCCATCTTTTTACCTGCTTCATATACGAGCTTCTCTGGTGCCGGTTGGCGACCGTGAAAGCTCATTAAATCCGCATCATGCCACACCTCATTAAGTCGTGCGAAGGCAAAGGTCATAGAACTAATGCCGGGCACAACCTCAATAGGGTTAGCAGTAAATTTCTTTTTCAAATACGGTAACAAGCTGTAGTAGCCTGTATCACCGCTTACCATAACTACAACATCATGGTCGTTGAGCTCATGCTCAATTTGCTCAGCCAGTAAACTAAGCTTACCTGTTACAGGATATGTAATTTGACCAGGCTCTTGAAAGTCCTCTAAGGACCGTTCACTGCCTACCAATACGGTGGCATGTTTAATTAAATTAAGGCCTCTAGGCACCACATAATCAGGATTACCCGGACCAATGCCTACGATATACAAGGTATGTGCCATTGTTCAAGATCTCCTATCTCTTTAGCATGCTTATCCATTGCCAAAATCTCACCCTTTAAGGTGGTAATAATGATACCTACCTCTGCTTCATTAGCAATGTATCGCTCACTACGTAACGATGCACGATCTACAACACGTTGGTACACTCCAGTCAGTCCTTCACGCTCCAATATTGGGAACGTAGACTCTGTAGTTTGGCAATTAAATAGCTCTTCACACACCGCTTGGGATGCCCCTTCTAAAGCAGCATAAGCAACAATGCTTTCCATGCGGCCATCACTCATGCGATTGTGTGTATGGAAACTACCACTAGCAAGTTTTATTAGCTTACCGATATGACCAATGATCAAAATACGCTTGAAGCCAATATCAACGGCCTTTTCAAGCATAAAGCCAATAAAGTTACTGGTTTCTGCCATTTGGTTCTTATGTATACCAAGTACTTGTTCCGCCAGATCCTGACCGATACGGCCCGGCACGAGAACAGCCGTTTCACAACCATTAGCTTTCATAACCTTTAGCTGAGGTACTAACGAGTTTTTGAACCCTTCTTCACTCATAGGCTTAACGATACCCGTTGTACCGATAATGGAAATACCACCTTCGATCCCGAGGGTATGGTTTAATGTTTTCTTAGCTAATACCATACCGTTTGGTACGCTAACTGTTACTGTTACACCTTGGCCATGTACACAATGCTCTTTAAAGACGATGTTCATCATCGTACGAGGCCCAGGATTGATAGCCGGTTCTCCAGGCGGCATCGCAAGGCCCGGTTTCGTTACCGTCCCAACGCCAAAGCCTGCCCGGAATCGTAGTTCACCAGTATCATCAAGAGTCACCGTCGTTTCCACATCATTGCCATGGGTTACATCAGGATCATCGCCGCCGTCTTTCATAACGGTCACCTTAGCTTCTGTATCGGATATAACCTCTACGGCTTTAATAGGCACCTCAATGTACTGTCCTTGAGGGTTTTCAATGACCACTTGGTCCACGATGTTCTTATCTAAGAGGGCCAATAAACCAGCTTTCATACCTGCCGTAGCACATGAACCTGTGGTATAGCCACCCTTCATGTCCTCTACTCTCATAAGGCCTCCTACACCGATAGGGTTAGCGACTCCCATGAATCAAACTAACCCTATCTTATGGACATATGTTATTAGGAACGGAAGTTAACGAATTGCAATTCTACAGGGATATCCAATTGTTTTAACATTTGGATTACTGCTTGCAAATCATCTTTATCCTTACCAGATACGCGCACTTGATCCTCTTGGATAGATGCTTGTACCTTAATTTTCATGTTTTTAATTGCTTTTACTACTTCTTTAGCATTTTCTTTTGTAATGCCTTTTTTAATAGTAATGATTTGGCGAACTGTAGCACCAGCAGCTGGTTCAACTTTGCCGTAGTCAAGGTTTTTAATCGCTACGTTACGTTTAACCATTTTGCCTTTTAAAACATCGATAATGGCATTCAATTTATATTCATCATCACCGATGATTTTGATAGTGTCACCTTCAAGACTAATTTCCGCTTTAGAACCGCGGAAATCATAGCGTGTACCAATCTCTTTTTTCGCTTGGTTTACCGCATTATCTACTTCCTGCATATCCACTTCGGACACAACGTCAAAGGAACAATCTTTAGCCATTTTATACCTCCTACACCTGAACCCATTGGGCATGGGGTTCACAGCATTACTTTCATCATCCTCATATTCCAAGTAAAAGTGTAAAAGTACACCAAATTGGAATACATCTCTATAATTATACCTTAAAATAGGCTTATTTTCTAGGTAAATCGATTTTTTTAATTATAACTGTTATTAATCATAGAAGAATTATCCATTGGATATCTATTGAATAAATATATAGATAAATATAAAAATTTTATACATATAATCAATATAGTCAAGAAATAGAAAAGACTGCACTCTTTCAAATGCAGTCTTAAGATTATAATTATAAAATTGTGATTTCATCGTAAGTAGGTTGAACTACTAACTCGCCTTTAGAGTTGATAATCCCCCATTTACCTTTAATTTTTACAGGGCTATAGCCATGAGAGAAGCTACCAGTACCAGAAATATCTTTCATAACTGGAGTTTCTGTCACTGTACCATCAAGCGATAAGATTTTATAATTTCCTTCTTTGTTATATACCCATGTATAGGTATCACCAATGAAGGCTTTTACATTTATAGATTTATCGCCTTTATAGATAACTCGACCAGTTGCCATATCTACTACATAACGATTTGTATCATTAGTAACAGACATTTCGTGCTCACCCACAAACTCGATAGAATCGTATTTAAACGGTACCTCTTGTTTACCTGTTTCCATATCAAAAATACCATATTTATTAGTATCTTTATTTTTCAATGTCAACAATACGTTATTCATATCGATAGTGCCTGCTTCATAATTACCAGGTTGAATAACATATTGACCTTGGCGATTCATGAAGCCTAACTTACCTTCATTACGAACCAAAGTGCCATGCTCTTCCATTGGGTATACATAATCGTTCTTGCTGTCGATTACAACAGTACCATTACGATCAATATAACCACGCTTCATTCCATCATCTACAAGACCACCAAGACCCTCAAGATATACGCCACCATGATTATATAAGTAGCCCATGCCTACAAGACCTAGAATACCACCAAGTCCAAAGTGGCTTACTTTACGGCGGAATTCAGCCAAAGCCATTTTTGTATGGATACACTTCATTAGATGGAGCATTAAACAATACAGTACCTTTACCATCAATAGCAACTGCTTTGCCATTAGCTTTTACGAAGGCACGGTCCTCACTAAATTTAGTTTCTACATCAGATAGAGCTTTAAATTGAGGCTGAATTACCACATTGCCAGTAGCATCTTTAAAACCTAGTTTACCTTTTTCTGTGAAAGCTACATAAGAATCACTTGGATAGCTTTGGCCAACAGTTTTAGGATTGAAATCATTTAGCTCTTTAACAGCTGTATTTTTCTCATTAAGACTGCTATATAAAGCGTCTTGTGAGCTTCTTTACCAGATTCTAATACAGTACCATCTGCTTTAATATGAGAAATTTTATTTTTTCCTTCTTCAACAAAGAAAGTACCATCCTTCTTACTAGATGCATCTAAGGATTTATAGGCTGGAGCGAGTACAACTTGACCATTTGTACCTACGATACCCCATTTACCCTTTTCTTTTACAAGACCTAAATAGCCCTGTTGTAGTAAAGAATCGTCTTTTAATACCTTCATAGCCTTTTTTTACACCAGCTGGCGGCTCTTTAACAGCACCAGAAATAGGTACAAAAGCATCAAGTCGACCAATACCAACACCTACGCCTACGGATGTACCACTAGAACGGGTAGAGGATTTTTCTGTAGTTGTTACTGTAGATGTAGATACACTAGAACTATGTTGCTCACGTGTAACTTTTGTACTAGTAGATGTTTTTGTATCTTGATTTGTTACTGTTGTGCTAGTAGTAGATGTTGTAGTAGATGCTGCGAAAGCACTTGTAGACATAGCCGCCAACATACAAGCGACTAATAAGGATTTCTTGTTAAGATTCATAAACCTCTCCTTTTACAAAGCAAACCATATAATCATCAATATAGTTTTAAGAAATTGAACTGCCAAGCATTCCTATATATTAAAAATATATAAAATTTATAAAACATTAATTATACTATATGGACCTTCATAAAAACAACGAATTATGAAAAATTTTTCATCCATTATTTATTTGATATAATATTATGTATGAAAACAGCAACTATTATCGACTTGATTGTAGATTCTGACGTACATACGCAGTCTATGAATCACATTATAAAACAACAGCATATTTCCCAACGTATGAGGCGGCGATTGCGAAATGACGGTATTATAACAGTCAATGGCAAACCAGCCTCTTGGAATACCCTTGTCCACGGTGGAGACCATCTCGTTATGAAGTTAACCCCTGAACAAGAGTTTAGTTTAAGTCCTATGGACCTGGAATATCGTATACGAAGATGAGCATATTCTAGTCATCAATAAAGAAGCAGGTATTCTAATGCATCCTACCTCAACGGTACGAGATCATACCTTAGCAAACGGCATTCTACATTACTACAAACAAACAAATCAGCATTATGATTTTCATCCGGTTCATCGATTGGATAAGGATACCTCTGGCATTGTTATCATCGCAAAAACATCTGTAGTACAACATGCGTTTGATAAAAAGCGAACTCATTTTCATAAAAACTACGATGCTATTGTAGAAGGTCAATTACCTGCTAATTCTATAAGCATTCAGTGGCCTATCGGACGCAAACCAGGCAGTATTATCGAGCGTTGTTGTACAAGCGAAGGTAAACCTGCTCATACAGATATAACGGTTCTTGGTAGTAATGCCATTAGTCAAAATATGGTAGACCAATACTTCACTCATGTTCAATGTTTGTTACATACAGGACGAACCCATCAAATTCGTGTCCATCTATCTCAACTGGGATATCCTCTGGCGGGAGATGATTTATATGGTGGTCATTTAAATTATATTGGACGCCAAGCACTCCATGCATCACGCGTTAGCTTTTACCATCCCATGACAGATGAATGGTTAGAACTACAGGCATCAATACCATCGGATATGAAGGCATTACTGACCTACTAAGGTAATTAATATTTACTAAATAAACACTAATACATAAAAATTAACCCACATGGGCCATAAAATTTGACGAATTTTATGCATAAGTTATACAAAAAATATTGGCCCTTTATAGTGTTTCTTGATATACTTAACTTGAATTGATATATGATTGCAATAACACTAGTTTTTTATCTAGCTCATATGCGCTAGAAATACTAGCAGTCACAGTATTAATAACATGATATGACAGGCCCTATGGCCAAGGAGGACAACATGCCATTAGTTACTACTACAGAAATGTTCAAAAAAGCCTATGAAGGCGGCTATGCTGTTGGCGCTTTCAATGTAAACAACATGGAAATCGTACAAGGTATCGTAGATGCAGCCAAAGAGGAACAATCCCCTCTTATCTTGCAAGTATCTGCAGGCGCGCGTAAATATGCTAAACATATTTACCTTGTAAAACTCGTAGAAGCAGCTCTTGAAGACAGCAATTTACCTATCGCTCTTCACCTTGATCACGGCGATTCCTTCGAAATCTGTAAAGATTGTGTAGATGGTGGTTTTACATCCGTTATGATTGACGCATCTCATCATGATTTTGATGAAAACGTAAAAATTACTAAACAAGTTGTTGAATATGCTCACGCTCATGGCGTTGTAGTAGAAGCAGAATTGGGCCGTTTAGCTGGTGTTGAAGATGATGTAAACGTATCCTGATGCAGATGCTCGCTTCACAGATCCAGAACAAGCTGCTGAATTCGTACATCTTACAGGCGTAGACTCCTTAGCAATTGCTATTGGTACTAGCCACGGCGCTTACAAATTCAAAGGCGACCCTTACCTCGACTTCGATCGTTTGAAAAAAGTTGGCGAATTGTTGCCTGACTTCCCTATCGTATTACATGGCGCATCCTCCGTATTGCCTGAATTCGTAGCAAAATGTAACGAATTCGGTGGCAACATTCCTGGTGCACAAGGCGTACCTGAAGAAATGCTTCGCAAAGCAGCTCAAATGGCAGTTTGCAAAATCAACATCGATACAGACCTTCGTCTTGCTATGACTGCATCGGTACGTGAATACTTGGCACAAAATCCATCCGAATTTGATCCTCGTAAATATTTAGGACCTGCTCGTGACGCTATTAAAGGCATGGTAGCTCACAAAATTAAAAATGTATTAGGTTCTTCCAACAAACTATAATCAATGGCTAGTGGATTTTTAAAAGGAACCTTAATTTTAACCATTGCCGGTTTCGTAGTGAAAGCCATCGGTAGTATTAACTGGATTCTTCTATCCCGCATTTTGGGTGGTGAAGGCATCGGTATCTACCAGATGGCCTTTCCTATCTATTTGTTACTATTACAAATTTCGAGCGCAGGTGTGCCGATTGCCATCTCTATTTTGACGGCAGAACGATTAGCCTTACACGACTTTGGTGGTGCTAAGAGAGTATTTAATATATCTTTTACAATGTTAACCATTACAGGCTTTATCGCCAGTCTTGCCATGTACTTTGGTGCAGATTGGCTAATCTCTAGTGGTCTCATTGCTGAAAGCCGTGCCTACTACTCTATCATCGCGCTCGCTCCGGCAGTATTCTTTGTAACGTGGATTTCCTGCTTCCGCGGGTATATCCAAGGCTATGAAATGATGACTCCAACGGCGGTCAGCCAAATAGTAGAGCAACTGTTACGTGTTATCGTCATGCTCGGTGCTGCAGCTATCTTGTTACCTTATGGTCTACCTGCTGCAGGAGGTGCTAGCCTAGGTGCTGGCGTAGGTGCCTTTGGTGCCTTCCTAGTCCTCTTGTACTATTACTATAAATTGCCTAAAGCTAGTAGTACTGGTGAAAGCTACGATGGTCCTCGTGAATCAGCTAAAGAAATTTTGTCACGACTCTTAACATTGTCTATTCCAATTTCCTTAGCAAGTATCATGTTGCCACTGACGGCTAACCTTGATTTGCTCATCGTACCACGTCGACTCTTAGATGCTGGTTTCCCGATGAATGAAGTAACAGAACTGTTCGGTTATCTTACAGGTATGGCGGTACCGCTCATCAACTTGGCAACCATCATTACAGCGGCCCTAGCAACAAGCATTGTACCAGCTATCTCTCATGCCTTTGCCAAACGCGATCATCAAGGTATTTATGAACGTACCTCTGGCTCCATGAGATTGACATTTATGGCTACTGTACCATTTACAGTGCTATTGTATGTACTTGCTGCCCCAACAGTTACCTTGATTTATAATGCACCTAAGGCAGAATTAGCAACGCAAATTACAGCGTTCTCTATCTTCTTCCTTGGTGTACACCAAGTAACAACAGGTATCTTACAAGGTCTTAACAAACCGCGTATTCCTGTAATTAATATGGGTATTGCGTTAGTAATCAAAGTCATCCTGAATTGGACATTAACGGCCATCCCATGGCTTGGTATCGGTGGTGCCGCTTGGGCAACCGTTGCTGATATTGGCTTTGCAGCATTACTCAACTTGATTTACATCAAAAAATACACAGGCTACTTCCTCGATATTTCCCTTACTATGGAAAAACGTGGTCAGTGCCGGTGTTATGGGTATACTCATCTTCATGAGTTACCACTACTTAACAGATATCTTACCAATGTGGGTTAACTTTATACTCACAGGTATCGAAGGCTTATTGCTCTACGTTATTATCATGGTTCTTTTAAAAGGACTTAATAAAAATGATGGTGCAAGCATGCCACTCATTGGAAGATTCTTTAGATAAGCATAAAAAAAGAGGTTTAACACTCAAGTGTTAAACCTCTTTTTTATGCCACTCACTTTACGCTATCTTTTTATAGTATTACTTCTTATCATTATGTACTTTTTTATCTTTCACAATATCCCTAATAGTAGGATTTGTTTGTATCATATCTAACATTACAGGTGAAATACCGATTCCCACAAAAGCCTTATTATTCCAAGCTTTACTACGTTTAGCATCTACATATTGAATTACGTCTCTCAATTTATAGTTACTTACGTGAACATCATCAGCTTTGTATAAATAATACGTATAAACATACTGATTATCATACAAAACCATGCCAAATAGTGTTGCATTTTCCTTGTTAGCTTCAAAGTATAAAGCTGGAACACCATTGTTCCAAACTGTGGCATATTGTAATCGCTTATGACCTTTCAAGGCATATTTTTTAACAACAGTTCTTAAGTAACTATATAAAATATTTTGTTTTTCAACACTAGCACCTTCTATAAATGGTTGCTTACCAAATACAGCTTTAATACGTCCAGACATATAAACATCATATTCAGCTGGGCCTATAACCTCATGTTTCTTGAATTTACTATTTTTTAATACCCTAAATGTATAAGGTCCCAAATGAACAGGATCAGTATATGCTAACACATCACTAGCTGGCTTAATAGAAGGTAAAACAAAATTAGCCAAAGGTCCCATTGTATCTGAGATGGAACGCTGAGTATCATCTTTAATATAATTTTTTATAATATCTTTATTAAGAGATTGACCAATATGATAAGAAATAGTAGGTGTTTTAGGTAATGTAAAGTTGATTGTCCCCACAACCAAATGATCATCAAAGCCTATTACATCCCATGTTGCTTTTTCAAGTCCAGGATACGTAAATACAGCGCCATCTACAAATCGAACTGAGTCTTTTCGCTTTTCTAATCTCTCATTCAAAGTATTCTGTAAAAGAGATTTATTTAAATCAGTATACTCTATATTTGTATCTTCCCATTTAGAACCTTTAGGCTGTTGTCTTGTTTCATATCTAAAATCAGATACGGCGTTAATAGTTCCTCCCACACTCTTAATAGAAGACTTAGAGATATGTTTAGGATCAATAGACCAACCTACTATACTTTCTTTCGAGCCTGTAAATTTAATATCAGCCCCATTATCTGTAATAATATATACACTCCTAGAATGATGTATTGCTCTAGTCAATTCTTGTACTACATAAATATCATCATCTAATTTTTTATTATCATAATTTGGCTCATGTTGTGCCCATTTTTTAACCTCAGACTCTTGGAAGTCATCAACCTTCTTAGCGAATTCTCCTTGAATACGATATTCTTGATACGCTTCTTTCCCAATATCTGGGCGAGCCCCAGGAATATTAACATCAATGGCCTGAGATACGCCTATAGTTCCTAAAAATCCAATACAACTTAGCAATAACAAACGTCTTAGCATCATATCTCTCTCCTTAAATACATACATTTGTTTATAATTTTAACACTTATTTTACATTTTATCAATTTCACTCGTATAGAAAATATAGGAAAAAAAAGGTCTGACTATATTGTCAGACCTTTTAGTTTATGCTGTTATACCTATCATAGTTAGGATTTCCATAATAATTGGTATAGTTACCACAAATAATATAGTACTAATCATGACAAGTCCTGTAGCAAATGGCAGATCAGATTTCGATTCATTGGCTACAATTGGTAATACTGCAATAACGGGACCCGCCGATTGTACAACAAAGGTAATGATTGCTATTGGTTCTAGGACGATACCTGCGCCATATTGCAAGCCCATAATGACACAGAACATAATAATCGGTGAAATTACAAAACGACCGATAATACCACCAATGGAATCTTTATTGAGACTCATACTTTTTTAACCCCGCATCATGAAGTACGATACCAATATAAATCAAGGATAATGGGGTTACCATATCACCTAAGTAATTCAATGTAGTATGTAAAATTGGTGCTAAAGGAATTTCAAAGAATAAGAATATTAATGCTACAAAGAACCCTAACAATGGTGGAGGTAATAGCTTCTTCAAATCAAATTTAAACTTCTTATGATTTGTTTCTGTATCTACTGTGCTATTACTTATACCATCAGTTTTACTATTATCAAAACCTAATTCGGCATTAGGTAATGGATCTAATTCTATAAGGAATACCCCTACCATCCATACGGAAATAGTGTTACCGATATAATATAACAAGAAATATGGTAGCGCATCTTGACCAAAGAGGGCGATTTGCACTGGCAATCCTATAAATAAGCAGTTATCATTAACTACCATATTTATGAAAATACCACGCCTACCTCGAGGTACTTTTAGTGCTTTCATCATGATAAAAGCAACGATATACGCAATTACATAGGTTAATGTAACGGCTAGCATTCCATATCGAAGGTCCCATAAATCCGATGTATGTAGATGATGCAATACAGATACAAATACACCGGCTGGTAACGCAACAGACATGATAAATCTAGATAGGTTACCACTAAATATAGGATGAAACATCCCTCGCCCTTTTAATATATACCCTAGCGAGATCAGCAATACAATAGGTATGATGCTCTGTAAGGATGTAAGAAAAACCATAGTAAACCTCCCGTACAGTTTATTCGTAATCTATCATACCATGTTTTTAACAAAACATATATGAATATAATTTTCCTACGGAGCTAATATGAATGTTAGAAAATGTATTAATCTTAACATATTTTAGTATGTATAAGTTTTATAATTAATTACAATAGTAGTATTATTTATTCACGAATATTTGATATACTAAAACTATACTAGTTGTACAAATTTTTACACATATGAGGTGATATTATGACAAAACCATTCATTGGTGTATCTGGCAATATCTTACGAGATAACGGCGGTGCCTACGTAGATTTATTACGTTCTTATGTAAACCATGATTATCCACGCTCTATCGAAGAGGCTGGTGGTATTCCAGTTATCATTCCATTTACAAAAGACCTCGATGTAGCTCGAGAAACAGTGGCAAAACTTGACGCCTTATTATTATCTGGCGGCCATGATGTATCTCCACTGAATTACGGTGAGGAACCATTGCAAGGTCTAGGCGATGTATTCCCTGAACGAGATCAATTCGATTTTGCATTATTAAAAGCAGCGGAAGAAAAACAAATTCCTATCTTTTGTATTTGCCGAGGCATTCAAATTTTAAATGTATATCGTGGAGGTTCTCTATACCAAGATTTAAAGTATGACGAAAACTGTACGATTAAACATTCACAAAACCAAACACCTTCTCTTGGCACTCATACAGTAGATATTGAATTTGAATCAAAACTAGCCAGTGCAATTGGTCGCTCCACATGGATTACAAATTCTCACCATCATCAAACAGTAAAACATGTTGGTAAAGGTTTACAAGTAGTAGCAAGAGCTAAGGATGGTACTGTAGAAGGTTTAGAAGACTCCTCCTATCCTTGGTTAGTAGCCTGCCAATTCCATCCAGAAATGATGTCTGAAACAGATGAGAATGCAAAACGCTTATTTGCTGCCTTTGTAACAGCAGCTCGAGAAAATATAACTAAATAGTAGGAAGGTTTTAGTATGAAAGAAACAGGAAAATTTGGCTTTTGGAGTATTGTACTCCTAGGCATCAATGGTATTGTAGGGACAGGTATATTTCCTACTACCAAACAAAGCATATTCTATCATTGGTTCCGCTAGTTTAGGCGTCCTATTATTTGATGCCGTAATTGCAGGATGTATCGCCCTTTGCTTTGCTGAAGCGGCAAGCTTATTTACACGTAATGGCGGACCTTACCTATATGCAAAACATGCATTAGGTGACTTTTGGGCCTTTGAAGTAGGCGTTCTAAAATGGATTGTAACCGTTATTGCTTGGGCGGCCATGGCCGTTGGCTTTGCTACAGCATTAGGTGCTGCAGTGCCGGCGTTAAGTGGTGATTTTGCAAAAGATGTTATTTCATTTATCTTGATTGTAGGTCTTACCATTGTAAATATCTTTGGTGTTAACGTATCAAAATTCGTTAACAACTTAATCACTATTTCTAAGTTAGTCCCTCTTGCCCTATTCATTGCAATTGGTATTTTCTTTATAAATGGAGCTAACTTTACGCCAGTCTTCCCGCAAGATACTTATGTGGATGGATCATTTGCACAAGCAGCAGTTCTTCTATTCTTTGCCTATACAGGATTTGAAGTTATTGCCATTGCTGCAGAGGATATGAAAAATCCTAAAAAGAATTTGCCACGGGCTATTATCATGTGTATGCTTCTCGTGTCCGTTCTATATATGGCAATACTCGCCGTATCTATCGGTGTACTCGGCTCTGACTTGGCTAATACAAAAGCACCAGTTCAAGATGCTTTTAACGTAATTGTAGGTCCTATCGGTATGTACGTTGTATTAGTAGGAACACTGATTTCTATGGGTGGTATCAACTTTGCGGAGGCTTACTATGCACCTCGTGTGGCTACATCCATGGCTGAAGACGGTATGTTACCAAGTGCACTAGCTAAACGTAATCGTTATAATGCACCATATATTGCAGCTATTGTTACTGCTATTGCCAGTGTATTACTTGCATGGTCTGGTTCCTTTACTACACTAGCAGCCATCAGTGCAGTATCTCGTTTTACACAATACCTACCAACATGTTTAGCGGTTATTATCTTCCGTCGTAAATGGGCAGACAAAACTCGTTCTTATACAATCCCTGGTGGCTATTTAATCCCAGTTATTGCGATCGGCACCTCCCTATGGATGCTCGCCCAAGCACAAACTAACCAATTACTATGGGGGCTAGGCGGCTGTATCGTAATCTTACCGTTCTATTACTCCTACTGGAAAAAGAAAAAAGCTGGTCTCATTAAAGACCATGATGAAATGTAAATACTATTTTGGTTCTCTTACATATATCTATTTTAGAGATACTACCAGTTAAAAATAATTATTTCTAATTAAATTTAAAACTACCAGTTGTCATGTTGTTTTGTAAACCGATCTTCAATAACAGGAGATCGATCTACTACAACGTGAAATTAACTGGTAGTTTTTTACATTTCTAGACTAAATATAATACTTTTAACTGGTAGTATCTCACTAACCATATATATTTAGAATAAGTATAGTAAATTTTACTGATAGAGTTATTTATAATAAATCTTCTTCAGTAGTTGTTGTCTTAGTTAGTTCTTCTTCGATATAGCCAACTTCATCAGTAGCTTCGTCTTCGTCACGTGTGTCGATATAGATACTAATTAGGGCTAGTGCGCCTTCTTCATTGAGGGTTGCAATGGCACTCATAGGACCATAGGTTAAAATAAGGCCATCTTCTTCATCGCGAATGATATGAGGTACCGCATCAAAGTGTTGGTTCATGAGCTGATCAAAGTAATCTTCTACATCAAGGCCACTTTCAAGAGTAATCGATTCAGCATCGCCCTTTTTGGAATACAACACGTGTGTCTTCATCTATATATTGGTAAAAATCATCCACATCAACATTCCCGGTTTCAAGCCACATGCTGAGGGCTGTAATCCAATCCTTTCACAGTAGTTGGTGCAGAAATAAATGCATACTCACTTTCATCATCGCCAAAGCGAAGATCATCATACTCAATACTATAGTTTTCCTGACTAGATACGATGCGGTCTACGAGCCCCTCATCATTTACATCAACAAAAATCATGTACACATAGTTATCGCTGCTTTCATAAGAAACAGTCAAACCATGACGGCCCTCATGGAATAGCGCATCCTCCTCATACACATCGGTAATATGCATGACCTTGCACGTAACAGGCACATTATCTGCCTTAATAGACTCAGTCATAGAGGATAAAAACTCAATACTTTCATTACGATTGCGGCCAATAATACCTCGACCCGTAGACATGTATTCACAATCCTCAGCCAAAATGTTTTCAATACCATGAATATCTGCGGATTCGAGAATAGATTTTATCAATAAAAGAGCTTGTATTTCAGTCATACTACGCCTCCTATACACTGTAATTAATACTGCTATTATTGTAACACAATTATAGTAACAAATACGGCTATTCTCTTGATTTTCTCCATATTTATCATATACTTATAAAGTACATATTGATTTAACATCGGAGGGTCCCATGAAATATACAACCATCGTTTTTGATTGCGACGGCACATTGCTCGATACGGCTACAGATTTAGCGAATGCTGTAAATCATGTACTACGAACACATAACTTCCCTGAAAAGTCTCTAGCAGAGGTAAAGGCAGCACTTGGTAATGCAGTAACGTACTTAATGCGTCAATGCTTGCCAAGTACAGTAGCAGATGATGAATTAGAACCATATATTGAGGAGTTCAAAATCTACTATGGAGAACATCTTAAAGATACTACAGCACCGTATCCTGGCATCTTAGATATGCTAGATGCATTACGTGAAAAAGGCTATAAATTGGCTATCGTATCTAACAAAATCCAAGAAGGCGTAACACCTCTAAACAAAGAATACTTTGGCGATCGCTTACCTGTTGCTATTGGTGAAAGACCAGGATTACAACGTAAACCAGCACCAGACATGGTACTCCAAGCCTTAAAAGAACTAGATTCTACACCTGAAGAATCTATCTATGTTGGTGACTCTGAAGTTGACGTAGCTACTGCAGAAAACTCTGGCCTACTCTGTATCGGTGTTACCTGGGGCTTTAGAGAAGAATCTCTCCACCAAGAACTAGGCGTAACACATATTGCCCGTAAAGCAGAAGATATTCTAAGCATTGTGGAAAACTTAAATAAATAACATCCTAAATTATAATTATTAATCTATAACAAATTCATATAAAATAAACGATTTACATCTTAGTTACATTTATGAGGCAGTACGTTCACATGTACACGCCGTCAATTCAATAGTTAGTGTATTGAACTTAAGGCCTATAAATGGGTCCATTCTTAGCTAATCTTATAGAGATTGGCGGTGAGCTTTCCATAAACTGAATCATTAGTATGATATAATATTATTTTGTATACTAAGTTATGTATTTGAAAGGAGGAAAATATAATGCAACAATCATGGAAAATTGCATTTGCCTACATAGGTGTTATTGTAGGTGCAGGACTCTCGAGTGGACAAGATCTTCTACAATATTTTATAAGTTTTGGCCAAATAGGTCTTATTGGTGTTCTATTACTAGGTCTATTAAATGCCGCATTTGGTAAAATCATGCTTTCTTTGGGGAGCTACTATCGTGCAGACAATCATGAAGAAGTTTTTACACAGATTTCCCATCCTATTATTACAAGAATACTTGATTTTGTACTAATCGCTGGTAGTTTTATTATGGGCTTCGTTATGATAGCCGGTGCAGGATCAAACTTAGAACAACAATTTGGACTTCCTTTTTGGGTTGGCGGATTAATTTGCTCACTTTTAATCATAACCGTATCATTTATGGACTTTGACAAAATAACCAATGTTTTAGGTGTTTTTACTCCTATCATGATTGTTATGATATTCATCATTACAGGTTACTCTTTTATTGGTAAAAGTCATGATTGGGCTGCGTTAGATACTATAGCCCACACAATCAAACCAGCCACAAGCAATGTATGGTTTTCTGTCATTAATTATTATTCTCTATGTGCTATGACAGCTGTTTCTATGGCCTTTATTTTAGGTGGTTCTGTTGTTCGTATTGGTATTGCTGAAAAAGGTGGCACTCGTGGCGGCCTATTAGTCGGATTAGTTGTTTTTATAGCAGCTATCTCTATTTATGCAAATCTAGATACAGTAAAAGATGCAGATTTGCCGATTCTTGCTATTGCCAATCAAATTCATCCTTGGCTAGCATATATATATGCAATCACAGTCTTTTCACTTATTTTTAATACAGCATTCTCTCTTTTTTATTCTATTGCTAGACGTTTTGCCAACGGTAGCACAAAAAGAATGAGAATTGTTATTATTTCTGTAGTAATCATAGGATATATATGTAGTTTCTTTGGTTTTAAAGATTTGATTAGTATCCTCTACCCAATTCTCGGTTATATGGGACTATTACTCCTAATTATTCTTATTTATGGCTGGCTCCGTGATCGTAAAGATATCATTATGGAAAAATTCTTCCGAAGAAAGATGCTCCATTTATCATTAAAAAAACATAGTCCTCACAAAAATCTTTCAGAAAAAGAACGTGAACTATTCCATACATTAGGTGATATTAGTCAAGCAGATACAAAATCTCTTAAAGAAGATATTCATAATGAAGCAAAAGAAATACTTTCAAATACGGAAACAGTTCAAGAGCTAAAAGACTATGTAGAAGAGCATCTCTCAGTAGACGAAGAAGTTATACATCAAAATATCAATATTCTACAAGAACAACAGGAAGAATCAAAATCAACTGAATCTTCTAAAGATAGACCTATCAAAAAGTCCAATATAAATAACAATGAAGTAAAATGAACAACGAGGAAATAATGACAGGTGTGGAATTAGAAATTATACTAAAAGCTGGAAAAATACTACTTAGCAGTGGCGCCGAAATCAGTCGTACAGAGGATACTATGAATTACATAGCAAGAGCTATGAATTTTAAAGATTTAGAAGCCTACGTATCAAATAGAGGCATTTTTGCAACTGCTAAGAAAGCTGATGGAACTGAAATTACTCGTATTTATAACGTTCCTGAAGTCGATATTAACCTCAGTAAAATTGAATCTGTTAATGCTCTCTCCCGACGTATCACACAAAAAAATATTACTATTGAGGAGATTGAAAGTGAACTTAATCAAATTGATACCATGTCAGACTATTCTTTTTTTTGGAGATTAGTAGCTTATACGTTAGGAGCTTCGGGCTTTAGCTATGCAATTGGTAGTTCTATAACAGACTCTATAATTGCCGGTATTATAGGCTTAATATTAGGCGTCTATATGTGTACCATCAAACGCATACTTAGCTCTGATGTATTGATTACCATTTTAGGTAGTATTCTAATAGCCTTATTGGGTAATCTCTTTATCCACTTTGAATTAGGCTCCAACCTATCAGTTATATTACTAGGAGCCATGATTGACATTGTTCCCGGAGTTCCTTTCGTCAATGCTATTAGAGAGTATAGCCAGAATAACTATAATACAGGAATAACCCTTATGATGGGCGCGTTACTTACCTGTATTTCCATGGCTGTAGGGGTCGCAGTAGTACAATCACTACTCTTCAACACACAAATGATTCCTCTTTATACCTCTAATTTAGATACTAATTCCTTAACCTCTATGTTTATGCGTAGTATAATGGCTGGTATTGGTACGACAGCATTTGCAATCTTATTCCGAGTAGCTAAACAACATTTTATCGATTGTACAATATTAGGATTCATCTCATGGTTCTTGTTCTTAACATTATCTTCACTACAGTCTAATGTTATGCTCTCCATATTCATCAGTGGTTTTATCATCGCCATAGCATCAAGAATATTGGCTGTTAAACGGAAATGCCCTGCTATAGTTTTCCTAATGACTAGCTTATTCCCTTTACTACCAGGGCTCAGCTTTTATCGATCCATTTATTATATGCTAATGGGACAAGAAACTATTGCCATTAGCTTCGCCAAAAGAATCCTTTTTGATAGCTTTTACAATTGCTATATCTATCGCAATTGTAAAACATATAAAACCACCACGAAGCTCCCCAAAAAAAACACTTATAAGTAATATAACCTTATAACAAATTCATGTAAATTATTGCACAACAAAAGAGGTTCCTATAAGTCACTACTGTGACCATTAGGAACCTCTTTTATTTATAACTATATTGTGCTAATTAGATATCACTTATTTATAACTGAACTGCGCATCCATAATCATTTGGCGCAACTGCTCAATGCGAATACCTTCAGGTAGCTTGTCTCTATAAAACTGCAAATTATAATAGTAACGAGTTCCTTCATAATCTGTCACTAATACCATATCCGTCCTATTATGTAATGGCCAGCCATACATAAATTCGGCTAGCAAACTACGCACACCATCATTATTGACCTCTATTACATCATGCTTAACAGGCAATACCATCTTAACTGTAGGTTCAGGAACCGTCCTATCTTTAACAATCTCATTAACCTCAGCATCTAACGTGGAACTCGTACTATCGATAGATCTAGCCTTTACATGCATAAATACCCCATCAGAGGTTCTAAACACCCTACCATCAATGTCCTTCGTTTCGCCCTGTGTTTCGATAGCATTCTTTAATACTCGGAATTGATACGGTCCATAAAACTTGATATCTGTAATAGCATCTAATGCCGCATCATATTGACCATTATGTACATTCGTAACATGCATAACAGGATTTATATCCATGGCTTGTGAAAGCATCGGTACGGCTAAACACAAACCTAAGCTAAGTAGTGTAATACAACGTTTCATATGAGTCTCCCTCTCCCTAAAAACTATTATCTTATTTGTATTGTAACATAATTAATCTATTCCATTATAATAGTTACAAAACGAAAGAGGTTCCTATTGGTCACCTAGATGACTATTAGGAACCTCTAATCTATTTACTTTTATTATTTACACATCTATATTGAAGTTGAGGCCTCTAAATGGGTCCAGCCTTTGCTAATCTTCTAGAGATTGGCGGTGAAGGAAGGCATGAAAAACGGCCTGACATAGAAGTCAGACCGTTTCTTCAAATTTTTACTTTAGAAGCGAAGTCTGGCGACCAAACCATTTATGCCTCACTTTGATATAAATTATATCATATCTAAACAGGGAAAGGAATCAAAGGATTTCTTTCCCTATTTTCATTTTAATATATAACATCAAATATGATTTTACTTAACAGATAAGTATCGCACTTTATAGAAAATCAACTTCACCTTTATAAGTATCACCTAAATTTGAAATTGTCGCATCAGAGACTATTTCACCTAGTGGAGGCAACTTATTTCGATTCAAATCGTAGTTATAACGAATCGTATGTATATAAAGGTTATGTGCATCTTGCGTGCTAAATCTCAATTCTGAAGTACCATCTTCATATGCAAAATACACACGTACTCCTGGAACACCATCATTCCATACATACGTATGTCCACCATGGCGCATATTATGTCTAGCTTTTAACTGTGCTTCATTAATAGTAACAATATCAACAAGATTTGCCCAGATTAGGCCCTTGTGTTCAACGGGATATACCTCTATCGTCTGCGTAATACCTATAGGATTCTTATATATTTTTATATACTCATTTCCAGATGATTCCTCTATGGCATCATTTAACACTCGATAATTAAAATTATTAAAACTTTCAAAATGACTAGACTCATTTAACCGAGCTAATGAAGTTATATTAGGCACAATATAATTAGCGATAACGTCCTCGACACCTCGTTTACCAATACCTTGTTCTCCATCCTCTCGAACCATCAATGTAAGTACATATTGTGTGTCTGGTTCATTCGGTAAAGCAAATGAAATATCATTTGCTAGAAATCTAGGATCACTCTTAGTTTTCATTGTGCTCCACCGGCTATTAATTATATTTTCTCTTTTAAAAGTACTACCCTCAATACTAGATATATCAAACTTGTCTTGTTTCAACTGTGACCATTTATTTTGCAATGCAGCTGTCACAGAATCTTGATTCAATTCTTTATAAGGTTTACCTAAATACTGAGCACTCTGCTCATACGGCTGATTCTCCACAGATAAACTAGTATAAATAAACGGATGGTTAAATGTATACATAAGTGCATTAGTACCTGCCATACCTGAAATAGGGCTAGATTGTGTACCACCTCTGAAAGCCGGAAATGGCAGTGAATAGGAAAGTCCTCCTTTAGCAGTATGTATATGTATTTCTGTTACAGCATTGTATTGAGCTCGCCACATAGAGTAATTTAAATTTCTACGTGACTCATCATTCATATCTTCAACACGAAATAGTATCTTAGCTGCGTCACTAACTTCTGTATTCTCTGTAGCCTTGTAGATTTTTTCATTAAGAATTTTATCCATTAAATCATTCTTATACATACTAGAACTAGAATAATGGATTTTTGCATTATATCCAGGTAACTCAGATCCGTTACTACAACCGTTTAAACAAAGTACAGCAATCAGACTCCCCAATAGCAAATATTTCCTCAACATAAGCTCTCCTCAACAAACACTATTTATATTCTGTACATTGTAACGTACTTATATAGTAATAAAATGATAATAATAAAGGTTCCTATTGCTCACCTAAGTGACTATTAGGAACCTCTCATCTATTTACTTTTATAATTTACAGAACTATAGTGAACTTGAGGCCTCTAAATGGGTCCAGCCTTTGCTAATCAACTCGAAGATTGGCGGTGAAAGAACGTATGAAAAAAGGCCCGACATAGAAGTCAGACCGTTTCTTCAATTTTACTTACTAGAAGCGAAGTCTGGCGTCCAAACCATTTATGCCTCACTTTGATATAAATTATATCATATCTAAACAAGGAAAGGAATCGAAGAATTCCTTTCCTTATTTTCAATTATAAATCCTCATAGTGCATACGATAGTGACTTATATCATCGACAAGATATCCTCTTAATTGCTATATTTGTAATATATTCCTACTGGGCTGACGGATTCGTAGAATTGACTACATGCACAGTAGCACACATCGTGTGATAGCCGACCGTCTGGGCAAGCTTTTGTTCAGGCGGTCTTTTTGTTCTCTCATAGCAAATTTGCTATATAAATTTTTAATCATCTCACCTATATGAAAGGAGTTTTCTTATGAGAAATCGTTGGCTTATTGCACTAGCTGCCATTGGTCTGCATATATCCATCGGTAGTGTGTATGCATGGAGCGTGCTCACACGACCTATTATGGCAGATATGGGCTTTACTATGTCTCAAACAACATGGACCTTCTCCTTAGCTATTCTGATGCTTGGATTATCTGCAGGCTTTTTAGGATCTTTTGCAGAAAAAATAGGTCCTAAGAAAAGCGGACTTCTTGCTATGTTATTCTGGGTGGCAGGCCTATTAGGCACTGCTTATGCACTTAGCATACATAATCTTACCTTACTCTATCTCTTCTATGGTATCATCGGTGGTATCGGACTAGGTATTGGTTATATAACACCAGTTTCTACGCTCGTAAAATACTTTCCAAATCGCCCAGGATTTGCCACCGGGTTAGCCATTATGGGTTTTGGATTTGCTTCACTCATTGCAGGACCACTTATGCAATTCCTCGTAGCTCAAGTTGGATTAGTAAATAACTTCATTATCCTCGGCGTAATCTATCTAGTGATTATGGGCGCCTCTTCTCTCTATTTGAAAGCACCTCAACCAAAACAACCACATCGAACTGCGAAAGATAAATCCACTATGTACGTTCATAACCACGGCATTCTAGCTAATGATGCGATGAAAACTTGGCAATTTAGTGCCCTTTGGTGGATTTTCTTTATTAATATTACCTGTGGTATAGGTCTTCTATCCTTAGCATCCCCTATGGCACAAGAAACCATTGGTATGACACCTGCAGCAGCTGCATCACTAGTTGGTATCATCGGTATCTTCAATGGTGGAGGTCGCATTGCGTGGTCTACTATCTCCGACTACTTTGGCCGTGCACAAACTTACATACTATTCTTTATTATACAAATCATCGCATTCTACGTACTTGCCGAAACCAATAATGCTCTAACATTCCAAGTTTTAATTCTTCTCATTATCACCTGCTATGGCGGCGGATTCGCCTGTATGCCAGCATATCTTGCAGACCTCTATGGCATACGCCAACTCTCCACTATTCATGGCCGCATTCTAACCGCTTGGGGATTAGCTGGTATAGTTGGTCCTATGCTCGTGTCATACTTTCACGAAGCAGGATATGGCTATACTACAGCCTTAGTATGCTTTGCTCTTCTATTTGTATTAAATACAATTATTGCTATAATCTTAAAAATATACGGCAAACGAGGTCTGCATAAAAGATACTGTTAAATCCCCCGAACTAATTACAAAACGAAAAAGGTTCCTATTGGTCACCTAGGTGACTATTAGGAACCTCTAATCTATTTACTTTTATTATTCACAACATTATATTGAACTTGAGCCTCTAAATGGGTCCAGCCTTTGCTAATCAACTCGAGGATTGGCGGTGATCAATATGAGTACATTCAAAGTGTTATCGTTGATGATTTCCTTTGGCATACTTGTGGCGACCATTATCATGGCAGCAAAGTGATTGACCTCTAGCTGAAAGCTAGCTTTCTAATGGGGCATGAAAAGCCCAACATAGATCAGACCGTTTCTTCAACATTAAATTCTAGAAGTCTGGCGTCGAAACCATTTATGCTCACTTTGATATAAATTATATCATATCTAAACAGGGAAAGGAATTAAACAATTCCTTTCCCTGTTTTCATTGTACGCCGAATAGGCCTGACTAAACCCCCAGTTAAACTGGGGGTCGATAAAAAATTCTTAGAGAAAAGGAAAGAACCTCCTAGTGATAGAATGAAGTTGGTCTGGCAACCACCACATTTCAACATAGGAGGTTCAATGTCAATGAATGACGTAAAAAGCTTATCACATAGTAAATGGAGATGTAAATATCATATTGTTTTTGCTCCAAAGTATAGAAGACAAATAATCTATGGTCGGATAAAAGCTGATGTAGGTAAAATCTTACGAGATTTATGTAAGAGGAAAAAATGTAGAGATTATAGAAGCGGAATGCTGTCCGGATCATATTCATATGCTAGTAACGATACCACCACATTTAAGCGTATCGAGTTTTATGGGATATTTAAAAAGTAAAAGTAGCCTCATGATATTCGATAAACACGCAAATTTAAAATATAAGTATGGAAATAGACATTTCTGGTGTAGAGGATATTATGTGGATACGGTAGGACGATATGAAGGAGCGATAAAAGTATATTCGCAATCAACTACAAGAAGATATAGCACAAGATACATTAAACTTTAAAGAATATACCGACCCGTTTACGGGTGAGCCAGTAAAATAGGCAAAATAAAAGCCCCCGAGTAGGGGGCAGCCAGTGGTAATAGAGTGGTTGTCAGATTATTCAATGCCCTCTTTAGAGGGCCATACTAGAAAGACCCTTATAGGGTCAGAGCAAACCACCGTTCTACGGGTGGTTATGATTTTATAAACCTTCATGGTGTATACGAATAGCATAAAATTCTTGAAATACAGGTGGTTCCTACTCCATAAAGTCTTTCATAGAAATGAGTCTACGTTTTCCTATACGTCTATCTAAAATTGCAAAAATACGTACAATCAGATTATCACTAACTAGGCTCTTATCAATAATTTGATTATCAAATTCCTCAAAAGCCTGATAAAAACAGCGCTGATCAAATACGCCTAATTTTAGGGCTGTATTGTCTACAAAGGGAAAACTTTCATGCATTCTCCGTTCATAGGTATCATCTTTAGGAAATAGATGCGCCATCACATATTGATTCCAATAGTTGCCCTTTATAATCTCCTTGCCATTATATCGTATAGACGCTCTGCCCTCATGATCAGGTGATTTGCTATAGGTAGTAGCAAAATATTGAATATACCCTCGCAAGCTCAAAGCCAAATATTCTGTTTCTAACTTATGTCGTATACCTGACCACGTAGCCATACGATTTACTCCTAATCATACAAACATTTATATTACTATCATTAAAGATATGCTCTTAGTGTTCTTATTTATATCATATCAAATATGTAAAAAGAATACAGAATTCAAATTCATTCTAACATAGAGTAAAATATAATTAATATACAAATTTTGCTATCTATACTCTAACGTCAAAAAGGTATCTTTATGATTATTTACTCTTCTACAAAACAATCTTTTATCCAAGATTTCGAACAAGGTGTCTTGGTAAAAAAATTGCATCAAACGTTAACAGAAAAATATCGCCGCGTTAGTGAATCTGAAATTCATTCATGGCAAACTTCATTATCTTATATGGCTAATGTTATGCGTGATTTTGCTATACCGGACTTAGCTGGAGTTGCTATCGAATATATTGTGCCAAATACGCAAAAACGGGTGGACTTTATTATTACAGGTTTAGATCAACAAGATAAAGAACATGTAGTTATTGTTGAGCTTAAACAATGGGGCGAAGCTTTCAAGGTAACAGATAAAGATAATATTGTATCAACCTACCTTGGCGGTGGAATCCGTGAAGTAACCCACCCTTCTTATCAAGCTTGGTCTTATTGTAGTCTTATTGAAAACTTCAATGAGGATGTGCAAAATCGCCCTATTAAGTTACATCCATGTGCTTTTTTACATAATTTTGACGAAAGTATCTCCCCTGAGCTCCGTGATCCTATCTATAATGATATCTTAAATATCTCTCCAATGTTTACACTAGGCCAAATGGATAGCTTACGTAACTTTATCAAAACCTATATTCCAAAGCCTGATACTACAAATATCATGGAGTCTATTGAGCATGGTAAATTGAGACCATCAAAATCACTTCAAGATTCTATTTTAAATATGTTAAAAGGCAATAAGGAGTTTGTTCTTATTGATGACCAAAAGGTTGAGTTTGAACAAATAAAAAAAGCAGCGCTTGATGCTATTAAAAATAATCAAAAAACGGTGTATATAGTTCGTGGTGGTCCTGGTACTGGTAAAAGTGTAGTTGCGATCAACTTATTAGCAGAATGTATTCATAATGGTTATATGGCACAGTATATTACTTCAAATGCTGCTCCACGAAATGTATATAGCACCATGCTACAAAAAGGTTAAGAAAACAGATATTAAAGCATTATTCCAAAGTAGTGGCACCTTCCATACACGTAAAACGAACGAACTTCAAATTGCAATTGTAGACGAAGCTCATCGATTACGTAAAAAATCTGGTATGTTTCAAAACCAAGGTGAAGATCAAATCAAGGAAATCATTAATGCCTCTATTTTTAGTGTATTCTTTATCGATAGAAACCAACGTGTTACCTTTAATGATGCTGGAACAATTGATAAAATCCGAAACTTTGCACAAGAGCAAAATTCACTAATATATGAAGGTGTCCTAGAATCTCAATTCCGTTGTAATGGCTCAGATGGCTATTTAGCATGGCTTGATAATGTACTACAAATTGCAGAAACAGCTAACTACGATGGATTTGAAGGTGATTATGATTTTAAAATCTTTGATAACCCTCATGAAATGTATGATACTATAAAAGCAAAAAATAAAATAAACAATAAATCTCGAGTTCTAGCAGGATATTGTTGGGACTGGCCTAAAGAGGGTCGAATGACATCGCTTATAAAAGATATCCAAATACCAGAACATAATTTTGGAATCAGTTGGAATCTAGGTAACTCTGATACATATGCTATTGATCCTGACTCTATCAATGAAGCTGGATGTATTCATACAACCCAAGGACTTGAGTTTGAGTATGTAGGTGTAATTATCGGCGACGATTTACGTTATGAAAATGGCAAGCTCATCGTAGATATTAATAAACGTGCTAAAACAGATCAGTCTATCAAAGGTATCAAAAAACTTTTAAAGGAAAATCCTGAAGAAGCACAACATATTGCTAATGAGATTGTGAAAAATACCTACCGAACATTAATGACACGAGGCCAAAGGGCTGTTATATTTACTGTACCAATAAAGAGCTATCTAACTATTTTAAACTAGCATATAACCATCAATTAAGCTATACTTACAACGAACCTCAAGTTGTTCTATCAGAACAACCACTAGCGGCAGACAAAACAAATTCGAATATAGATAAACTTAATCTTAAGTTAGATAAATAACAATACAGAGCCAGTAGCGCTATTTCTATAGCACTACTGGCTCTCTTATATTTAAATCAAATTTAATCTACATACATTAACGAGTTACTTCTTCCCCACCAACTGATAGCTCATATCCACTAGCATTTTAAGTTTCTCTATATCTTCATATCTTTCTATATCCACCGAGATCCAGTGTTGTTTATTCATATGATAGGCAGGATAGATTCCGTTTTCATGGATTAGATTGGGAATCAAATCAGGTTCACATTTTAGATTAACTACATCTATAGGTCTATTTGTATCTAAACCTACTTGATGCCCTCTAATAGTAAAGATACCAGCAAACCATTTTTGATTATCTCTACATCGGATTACTACATAGTCAGGATATTTTTCCCATGGATAATCGATATCACAGATGTATTCTTGTTGTAGATATTTAATGAGGTCATTGCGTTTCATAATTATTTACTGCTTTTTGGGAAATAAAGTCATATCAAATACACCTTTTGGTATAGCTGACATACCTGCTAAACTTTTTGAGTATTTGTCTTTATCATTTGCATTATCTACATACTGGACCACATCACGCAAGTCTTTTGACGGTACTTTATAATCTAAATCTGCCATGATAAAGTGCGTATATAAGTACTTATCATCATATAACGATTGAATATACATTTTTGATGTGGATCGTTCTACTTCCATATAAATAGCCGGGGTAGCATCATTCCAAACAGTTGCATATTGAATCGGTCTATACTCAGAGTAAGGCTTATACATAGCAAAGTATTGTATCAATTTAGCATTTATTGTATGTGGTTTAGCCAATTCTTCTGGTTGTAATTCTCGTACCATAATGCCTTCACGATAACTTTTACCATCATAAATATAAATTGCATCATTATCAGGTCCGTTATAAGTTAAATCACTAGATTTCAACGTTTGGAATGTAAATCCATTAATTGTGATAGATTTAGTTTTTGAAAGTAATTGCTTAGCTGGCTCAATAGACGGCAACACATAATTAACCAAAGGAGACATGAGCTGTTTATATACATACTCTTGATCATGTGTTTTTAACAGCTCCACTTCTTTCTTTTTAGTCAAATCAAAAGCAATCCGATACGATACTGAAGGCTCTGCCTTAACTTTAAAATTAATAGCTCCCTCTAATGAACCCGTTTTTGTGGGGCTAATCTCCCATGTTGCATTTTTAACAGTCGGATAGGAAAATGAATTACCTGTAGATGTGCTTTGATTTTCTTTGCGTATGTTATAATTTAGATTTCCATCAATTAAAAGAAAGTTTCCGTGCTTAATCTCTGTAGTTAATGGGTCTCCCTTAATGGTTTTACCAAACTGAGTCCCTTCAGGAAAAGTAAATTTTAAATTAGCTCCATTATCTTTAAGAATAAAAACAGAAGATGAGAAGTTAACTGAATGATTTAATTCTTGAGTTAAATATACTAATTCATCTATCGTCCATTTTTTAGGCATATTATTTGCATATTTAGCCCTCACCTTATCGCCCACATCGGCTTCCATTTTCTTCGCGGTCGTATCTACCTTACGATAGTTTTGATAGGCATCCTTTGAAATTGTAGGATCTGCACCTGGTATATTAACATCAATTGCTTGGCTACCTAATGTCACAAAACTCAAACATAGTGCAACCATTAACGCACGTTTCATCATAAACTCTCATCCTTTCACATAATGTCTCTCAAATACTATATATATAGAATATCATATTTTATTTGACTCATAGTGGTATAATATAAATATAGGAACAAGGAGGTGACATCTATGAAATTTACAAAACGTATAATTGTCATGACATTCTTAGCTGTAACTGCTGCTGTATCTACAGGATTTGCTTACGATTATGTATGCAATAACTCTCAGTACAATTGCAACACTAACACACAATACAACTCCGATAACAATACGAACAATACTAACTATGCAACATCCAACAATAACAACCAAAATTATTGCGGTCCAAACTCAAATTTTAGAGGATGCGGCGGATATAGAAGATAATTTGGTAAGTATACTAAAAGCCTATAGTACTAAAAATGTACTATAGGCTTTTGTCGTATATTACAAGAATACTATTTAATTCATCAAAATACAGTTAGGATCAATATGGCAACATACTTTTATCAGGAGTTCATTCTGTTAAAGTATTCAATGGCTTTTGGTGAGAATTCAACGAATGTATTCCCATAAGAGTATGGTCCCAATTCATATGGTTGGTATACAAGACCTATAGCGCCTTTACCTTTCAAGTAGTAGTTGTCAGAAACATATTCTACATTCCAGTTAGGTAGTAAGTCTGCTTTTTTATGACCTTCACTGTAGAAGCGCAAAATCCCAGAGTTAATGCCTCGTTCTATTTGTTGTGGATTAGCAATTTTTACATAGTTATATAGCGGAATTCTTTGTCCCGTAATCTTGTTATATACTAAGCCTTTAGTGTTATACATGCCATGTGCATTACCAGCATGATAGTGATAGGTAGTTAACAAAATGGATACAACTTGAGCGTCTTCATAGGTAACTTTATAATTTTGCTTTACTTGATATGCATGTTGATCGTAATAGACTGATTTCGCATATAAAACATAGTTAGCAATGTCTGTATTAATTGCCTTTTGTGCAAACATATTATTGGTATATACCAATGGGTATTTTAATTCCATGTTTACATCGGACTGACTACCTGTAACAACAGTTGCATACGTAGGTACCGCCAACATAACACCTAACATAGAGGTCATACATAGCTTTTTAAAGATTCCCATAATACTGTCTCCTTTTAACAAACACATTTAAATAGGTTATTACTGTGATAGTTCTACAAGCTATGATAAAACTCCTCTTTTATATTTTACTTTTTTGATAATTTATTTCACTTTATAAAACAGCCAAACGATTTAGTATTTTACACTAAATGTTAGGCAGAACGCCCCCTAATACAGTACTAAGAAGCCCAAGTACAATCATCCATATAGATATAAACATTAAAACAAAGGATGTATGTGTATAGATTTGTATAGTAAATTGATTATAGTTAATATCACCTTTAATCACCTTATCTCCTACTTTTTTCATAACAACATCCAGTACAAAGGGATCTTCAGTAATAGATAGTCTATAGGTGCCTGGTACCGCATCAAAGGTATATAGTTCCATTCTAGAGTGAGTAATACCATTCACCCGTGCACGCATAATAGATAAGGTTAAAGGAATCGACCTGCCCGACTTCTCATCAACTACATTAAACCCAAATTCACCAATAGGTGCCTTTGTAAACATTTTTCCACTAAGCCATAGGCCATACGTACCTGCTCTCTCTAGAGTAAAGGTTCCTTCTTTATTTACATAGGGCATTTCATAGAGCATCTTAGCTCTACCAAAGCGAATCGTGTATTTAATACCTAAATAAGACAAACAAAGTCCTAAAGGTATCAACAGATAAAATAACTGTTCCATTACCTACGCCTCCTCTATTCTCCCGCTTTTACACAACACCATATGTATTTTCACTATATCATACTTTCACCATACAAAAAAGGACCCTCCAAAGAGAGTCCTTAGTTTATATTGTTATGCTATTAAGCGTTTTTAGCTACTTCCATAAACTCATTTATCTTATTTCATATGAAGAGTCATATTTTCAAAACCTGTACCATTAGCTTCTTTAAAAATATAATTACCTACAACATATTTTGGATCATGCAAAGCTATATCAACGTATTGTTCTGAGGTATTGCTAAAGTTATCCAAGGCTACACCTTCATAATTAAAATCTTCTACACGATTTATAGTTATTCTCATACCAGAGCTAGCCTGTTTAGCATATATAAGAAGTGAATAGTCTTGTGCATACTGTGGAATACGCAATACGCTTGCTAAAGAATGCGTTATATCATATCGATAAGTAACTAAAACCTTGTGAATATATGCGTTAGTTCTACGACTATTTTTATTTTCAACCTCATATACAACTGCCTGTACTTTATAAATATACTGATTCTCTTCTAATCTTTTAATAGAACTCTTATCTACAAAATACGTAATAGCATTTTTGCCTGTAAGAATAGGAATATTATTCTTATCATTTTTAATATCTTCCATCGATATAGCTTGAATCTGTAATGGTATTACTATACCAGCTAACAGTAATATAGAAAATAACTTTTTCATTATTTCAAATCCTCTTTTCAATAGTCATCCTACACATTATATGTATAGGATATCATATTATAAAAATATTGATAATCTATTACTTTCACCACATCAAAAAAGGACCCTCCAAAGAGAGTCCTTAATCTGTATTGTTATGCTATTAAGCGTTTTTAGCTACTTCAACAAGTTTAGCGAATGCTGCTGCATCGTTAACTGCCAAGTCAGCCAACATTTTACGGTTAACTTCAACGCCTGCTTTAGTCAAACCAGCGATGAAACGGCTGTAAGTTGTGCCATTGATGCGAGCCGCTGCATTGATACGAGCGATCCACAATTGACGGAATTCGCGTTTTTTCGCACGACGGTCACGACGAGCGTAGTACAACGCTTTCATTACTGTTTCGTTAGCTTTTTTGAACAAGCGGGAACGTGTACCGCGGTAACCTTTAGCTAATTTTAAAATCTTTTTATGACGTGCATGAGCTGTAACGCCCTTTTTCACTCTTGCCATTGTATATTCCTCCTAAATTACGATGTATCGATCTAATAGTTAGCGATTAAGCGTATGGTAAGCATTTAGCTACGCGTTTGTGGTCAGCTTTTGCAACCAATGTAGCTTTACGTAAATTACGTTTACGAGCTGGAGATTTTTTCTCAAGAATGTGGCTTTGAAAGCTTTTGCACGCTTGAATTCACCAGTACCAGTTACTGCGAACGTTTAGCCGCTGCGCGAGTTTTAATTTTTGGCATAATTATAATCCTCCAAATATCCTATTTACTTACTAAAATCATGGTCATGTTACGACCTTCTAATTTAGCTGCTTTTTCAATAGACGCTGTTTCTTTGAGTTCTTCAGCGAAACGTGTCAACACTGCCATGCCTAGTTCTGGATGTGAAAGTTCACGACCGCGGAACATGATAGTTACTTTTACTTTGTTAACTTCACCCAAGAATTTGGATGCGTTTTTCATTTTTACGTAAAAGTCATGGTCTTCAATATGTGGACGTAACTTAACTTCTTTTAAAGTTACGATTTTTGTTTCTTCTTCGCTTCTTTCTCGCGTTTTGTTGTTCAAAACGATATTTACCGTAGTTCATAATGCGAGCTACTGGTGGTTTAGCGTTAGGTGCAATTTCCACAAGATCAAGATGCTTTTCTTCAGCCAATGCCAACGCCTCACGGCCAGACATAATGCCGATTTGTTCGTTTTCAGGACCTACGACACGAAGTTCACGAGCACGAATCTCTTCATTAATGCGTGGTGTATCCTTGCTAATAGCGTTCACCTCCAAGAGAATAAAAAAAACGGACGGCAAACACCATCCGAATAGAGTTCTCTATATTAACCTCATACTTCTCGGTATTAGGTGAGTGGCGGATGGCCTCTGCTTCATAAATTACTTAATTATAATAACAAATCGACTGGTGAAAGTCAATAAAAAATATTGAGCTTTTAACAATGAATTTGTTATTACAACTCTTATAGTATAACAGACATTATAAGTTCTGTATATAGGTATACTTACTGACACCGTTCTCTCTTTATGTATACAATATTCTTATAAATTATACAACTAATTCTATAGAAAATACGATACAATAATATTTATAGGATAGTCTAGCTTATATAGTGTGCTTTATAGAATAGCATATATTATAGGATAGTGTACTTTATAGAATAGTATACTTTATAGGATAGTCTAGCTTATATAGTTCACCTTATTTATTATTATACAGTAATAGTTATGATACAAATTGAAAGGAGTTTTATTATGAGTGTAACAACCACTGCCCCTCCTCAAAAGGCGCGTACAACTGCTCAAAATATTGGACTTATTTTATCCTTTATTGTTTTAGGTGGTATTTTATTATTGCCTACACCGGAAACATTATCTACCGGCGGTCATCGTATGATCGGTGTACTAGCCTTTTGCCATCATCTTATGGATGACCTCAGCTGTTTCCTATCCAGTAAGTGCTACCATGATTACTGCACTTACCGCTTTACTATTAGGGTTCTCACCGAATCCCGAAGCACCTGCTAAAGCGATGGGCACAGCCAATGCTTTGAAGCTGATCATTTCTGGTTATTCTTCACCAGCCATGATTCTTGTAGGCGCAGCTATGTTTATCTCTGTAGCTATGCGCAAAACAGGTCTCGATCGTCGTATCGCTATGTTAGTATTGTCTAGCGTTGGTACTAAGGTTAGCCGTATTTATTTAGGTGTTATTATTACAGGTCTTATCCTCGCTTTCTTCGTACCCAGTGCAACAGCTCGTATTGCTTGCTTAGCACCGATTATTATTGGTATTGTTGAGAACTTAGGTATTGAACGTAAAAGCCGCGTAGCCGCGCTACTCATGGCAGGTGCCGTACAAGCCGATACGTTCTGGAATATTATGATTCAAACAGCTGCCGCTCAAAATCTTGTGGCTGTAGGTTTTATACAAACTCAGATGAATACATCTATTAGCTGGATAGATTGGCTTACTGCAGCGGCTCCATTCTCCATCATTATGGTTATCATCGCCTACTTCTTAACACAAGCATTAATTAAACCGGAGTTTAAAGAACTTATAGGTGGCGATGTACAACTTGCTAAGATGCGCCAAGAAATCGGTCCTATGAGTACTGATGAAAAGAAACTGTTATGTATCTCTATCGGTCTTCTCGCATTGTGGGCTACCGGTGGCAAGCTACATTCTATCGATACAACAACTACAACAATTGTTGCCATTGCATTATTCTTCTTCCCTAAGATCGGTATTATGGACTGGAAATTTGCACAGCCAAACATCGACTGGGGCTCCATCGTTATGTTTGGTGCTGGTATCGGTCTTGGATCTGTATTACTGAAAACAAAGGCAGCCACTTGGCTTGCTCAAGTATTCGTAAACGCCTTCTCCCTTGAAAGCGCCAGCGTATTTATATTAATTGCCGTAATGGCGGCCTTCCTCATTGTCATCCACCTGGGTTTTGCATCTGCTACAGCCCTCTCCTCTGCTATGATTCCTATTGTAATTTCTATTGTAGTAGGGCATAACGCAGAAGGTCTTAACCCAATCGGTGTAACCATGCTTATGCAATATGCTATCTGCTTCGGTCTAGTATTACCAGTAAACTCTCCACAAGGTATGGTAGCTTACGGTACCGACACATTCGACGTAAAAACATTTATGACTACAGGCATTCCATTAACTATTATTGGCTATGTAATGATGCTCGTATTTGCTCTTACGTATTGGCACTGGATTGGCATAGCTTAAAAGTAACTAACAAAAGCATCAGAATCCTACAATTTCTTATTAACAGAAATTGTAGGATTTTTTTTTAACTGGTTAACTTACGCCATATCCTCACTTTATCTATTATGCTCACTCACTCTATCGCTTACTTCAATACTTACTCTATTTCTTACTCTATTTTTTCTGGACTAAAATGTCTAAGTATAAATATTAGATCAGATTTAATATTACTCTTCTTATTTTTGCGCATAGCTGAAAACATATTACCTAATACTTTATCATGCACAACTTGTACTTCTTCAAATAAAAGCTTTCCTTCATAAGTTAAAGCTAGACTTTTAGATCGTCTATCAGTTGAACACACACTACAAGTCAATAAACCTTTCTTTGTTAAATTTTTTACAACTGCAAATAAATTTCCATACGACACTCGTAACTCATCCACTATAAAGCCTAATGTTGGTTTACACGACGAAACATAGACAAACTCCAACACATTATATTGCATCGGTGTCAACCCAAAACGTCTTAATACAGCTACCTCCTTATCATGAACCACCGTATATATACGCTCAAATAAAAACCATAACTTCTTATCCTCTGGCATAAATACATCTCTAGGCACTCTTTTGGCTAACTTTAACCGTTTACCGTATCGCATAGCTCGCTCTAATCGATAAAAAGCTTTTTCACTTTCACTAACCTCACGTAATCGTAATCGCGCCAATAAGCTCACTCCTTTACCATTTTACAAATTTTCCATACATAACCTATTTTCCAGATACTACCAGTTAAAAATATTTATTTTTAACTGGTAGTATCTCTAAATCAGCTTATATCTCCACTTAGCAGAATTACTTTTAACTGGTAGTATCTCTAAGTCAGCTTATATCTCCACTTAGCAGAATTACTTTTAACTGGTAATAGCAGCAGCTTGCATTGTGTTTTTACATCAAAGTATGAATAACCAAAATAATATTCGACAAAGATTCTAAAACTCCTGCAAAATAACAGTATTATTCCGAATTACTAGAAATATAATTACAAATTAAAATACAAACAAAATTTAAATACAAGCACAAAAAAGCGCCGTCCGAAGACAGCGCTTAATGTAGTTAAATTATTTACTACTCTTATTTACTAGTTTTGTCTATTAATCTTATTTACCAGTTTTGTTTACTAATCTTATTTACTAGTTTTCTTATTCTAATTCCTTACCTTTAAGTTCAGGGATTAAGAATACAGTTGCAAGAATATCAAGTACGTAGATAATGGCTAGGAATGCAATTGCTACTTGGTAGGAGTACATAGAGATGATCATGCCTACTACCATTGGGCTAAAGCCGCCTACAGCACGGCCAATATTAAATAGTACGTTTTGAGCTGTTGCACGAGCAGTTGTTGGGTAGGCTTCTGCCATCAAGGCACCATAGCCACCCATCATACCATTTACAGAGGCGCCTAAGATAGCACCGGCAAATAGCATGGCAGTTGGATCAGATAGTTGAGAGTAGATTAAAATAGATACTACAGCACATACTTGGAATAGGATGAATGTAGGTTTACGACCTATTTTATCAGCCAAGCGACCAAATAACCAAATACCGACCATCATGCCACAAACAGTAACCGCTGTCCACAAACCGGATTTTGTAAGAGAGAAGCCTAATTGCTTACTTAAGAAATTAGGTAACCAAATCATAATACCGTAATAACCAAAGTTTTGAACAGATGTTAAAATAGCAACACCAATAGATGTCTTTGTAGTTCTTACATCTTTTACTAATAACTTGAAAGAGTTTGTATGTGAATGCTCTTTATCTTCTTTACTTTGTACAAAGATTTCTGGTTCATGTAGTTTCGCACGGAATACCCAAGCAACTAGTGCTGGAATAATGCCAACCATAAACATACCACGCCATCCAATGATAGGAATGAGTAATGGTGTTAACAAAGCAGCAGCCAACACGCCTAATTGCCAACCAAGAGCAACATAGCTTGTCGCTTTTGCACGATGTTGTGCAGGCCAAGCTTCAGCAGCGAGTGCCATACCAATACCAAATTCACCACCTAAACCAATACCAGCGATTGTACGGTAAATAAGAAGATCCCAATAACCTTGAGCAAAAGCACAGAGGCCAGTAAATACTGCAAATAGTACGATAGTCCAAGTCAATACGCGAACGCGACCAAATTTATCTGACAAGGTACCGAAGATGAAACCACCAAGTACGGCACCAACCAAGGTCCACGTCACCAAAGAACCTGCTTGACCAGTGGTCAAGCCTAAATCTCCAGAGATTAAGGTCAACATAAAGCCTAAAATCAAGAGATCAAAACCATCCATAGCATAACCAATGGAGGAACCAATAACGGCTTTCCAACCATATGAATTTACTTCTTTCATACTATTTCCTTTCGCTACTCACAGGTAACAATTAAAGAGATAGCCCCACTATACAAATGGCCAACTCCTAGACTTAAGTCTAATGAAAGGCTTCAGTATATGGGGGCTAAATTTATATCTGTTTATTTTGATGCATATAAGAAATTAAATCTTATTTTGATGCATATAAGAAATTAGATTATAACAATTTCAAACATGACAACTCATCCATCGGTAATATTGATGGATGAGTCATAATAGTCAATTAGTTGCGTTCTTTAATTTCAATTTTAATGGAGTTGAAGAATTCGTCGAATGGAACTGTACCTAATTCGTCGCCGCCGTGTTTACGTACGTTAACAGAATTGTCTTCCATTTCTTTATCGCCAACAACGAGCATGTAAGGAACTTTTTCCATTTGTGCTTGGCGAATTTTGTAACCAATTTTTTCGTTGCGATCGTCTACTTCTACGCGAACGTAGTCATGGCGCATTTGTTTTGCCAATTGGTTAGCGTATTCCACGTGTTTTTCGGAGATAGGTAATACTTTCACTTGAACAGGAGCCATCCAAGTTGGGAATGCACCTGCATAGTGTTCAGTCAAAATACCGATAAAACGTTCCATAGAGCCAAAGCATGCACGGTGAATCATGATAGTACGATGTTTTTGACCATCTTCACCGATATATTCTACGTTGAAGCGTTCAGGCAAGTTCATATCCAATTGGATAGTACCACATTGCCATGTACGTCCCAAGGAATCTTCGATATGGTAGTCAAGTTTAGGGCCGTAGAATGCGCCGTCGCCAGGGTTGATAACATAATCGATGCCTTTTGCTTCGATAGCGTTACGCAATGCTTCTGTAGCTGCTTCCCAAATTGCATCATCACCCATTGCATTATCTGGTTTAGTAGACAATTCAACATGGTATTTCAAACCGAATTGGCTATAGATACGGTCGAACAATTCGATAACTTTCATCAATTCGGATTGCATTTGTTCAGGCAACATAAATACGTGCGCATCGTCTTGTGTGAAAGCACGAACGCGGAATAAGCCGTGTAGTGCGCCAGATAATTCATGACGATGAACTAGGCCAAGTTCTGCATAACGAAGTGGCAAGTCACGGTAGGAATGCATTTCGTTTTGGTAAACCAAGATACCGCCTGGGCAGTTCATAGGTTTAATTGCATATTCTTCGTCATCAATGATTGTAGTATACATATTTTCACGGTAATGTTCCCAGTGACCAGATGTTTCCCACAATTGTTTATTCAAGATGATTGGTGTGCGGATTTCATCATATTCGAAATCATGATGTACTTCGCGCCAGAAGTTTTCCAATTCATTGCGAAGAGCCATGCCTTTTGGCAAGAAGAATGGGAAGCCAGGACCTTCTTCTTTGATAACGAACAAACCAAGTTCTTTACCAAGTTTACGGTGGTCGCGTTTAGCCGCTTCTTCAAGCAAGTGAAGGTATGCATCAAGTTCTTCTTTCTTTTCAAATGCTGTACCGTAAATACGTTGCAACATTTTATTCTTTTCATCGCCGCGCCAGTATGCACCTGCAATACTTTGTAATTTGAAAGCTTTTACCTTACCAGTGGATGCCACGTGAGGACCCGCACAAAGATCGATGAAGTCACCTTGCGCATAGCAAGAGATAACAGCATCTTCAGGAAGATCTTCAATCAATTCTACCTTGTAGTCTTCGTTTTTAGATTTGAAGAACTCGATAGCTTCTTGACGAGACATTACAGATTTAGTGATAGGCAAGTTTTCTTTTACAATACGGCTCATTTCCTTTTCGATTTTACCCAAATCTTCAGGAGTTAAAGTATGTTCCATATCGATATCGTAGTAGAAGCCTTTATCGATAGCAGGACCGATAGCCAATTTAGCTTCAGGCCATAAGCGTTTTACCGCTTGAGCCAAGATATGAGAAGTTGTATGGCGCAAAGTATGTTTACCACCATCTTCTTCGAATGTTAAGAACGCTACTTCAGAACCGTCGACTAATTCTTCGCGAAGGTCTGTTAATTCGCCATTTACATTAGCAGCTAGTACTTTTTTAGCCAAGCTGTTAGATAATTGTTTTACTGCTTCCCCAAGAGTAGTGCCAGCAGCGTATTCCTTTGCACTACCATCAGGTAAAATGATTTTTACATCTGCCATTTTTCTTTCCTCCAATTTATAAACTAGGATAGTTGGATTTTGGTAATAAAAAAAGACCCTCTATCCCTACAAAACAAGGGACGAAGATCATTCGCGGTTCCACCCTAGTTAACTACCTATACGAATATATACGTATAGTTAATTCACTTCATTAAGCCCGATAACGGTGGCGACCGTATTTGCCTACTTAGGTTCGACAAATCAGTTTAAAGGGGGTAACTCTAATATATGTGTAAGGCATTTCCAGCATCTGCCTCTCTCTGGTACACAGGGATATGAGAATCATGTCCTTTGCATCACTTTTACTAGATTATAGTATCACAGAGAATTAAAAAATTCAATACGGTTCAATAGTAAATTTCATAAATTCTATAAATTAAAGAAACGCCTTCAAACACATCATATAAAAACGGCCCAATATAACTGATATGTACCCCCTTTACGGGTTGTCCATTAAAAAGGGGGTACATATGAAACTCGAGCCGTTTATTAAGATTATCATATATACGCTAACTAATGTGGCTGTACTATAGCACATTGTACATAGACTAGATTATTAGCGTTTGAAGTTTGTAGATAACATAGCACCAATTACTTTTTCCAATTTGCTATTGGAAAGGTCTGGGCCTTTGTATAATGTTAAGAGTACATCGTTAGAGTTATCTTGTTTAGATACCATCATAACACCACTACCACGAGCACCGTTATCATCGTAATCTTTTGCTACGATAACGAGGTTCAAGTAATGATCCTTCATATATGTGTACACTTTACTTGTACGCGCAGAGGAACCAATCATTTTTCGCCATGCTCATACCACGGTTGAATACGATTGTATTTGCATTATGTGGATTTGCCGCTAATTGTTGTTTCTCCTCTTCATTAAGAGGCATAAGGTTTACCATGAGGGAGTCACCCATTTTACCACGGAACATAGCTGGCATTGTTTCGCGCACGTCTTCAGGAATACCTGTGTCAGCAGTCAATTTCAATTCCTTAGGAACCGTCATGTATAGAACGCCCTTGCTGTTTCGGCCTACCTCTGTTGTACTGAGGTCTACGGCGCTAAGCATAATGGAATCTTTAATAGTTGCTACTTGATTCGCCAATGGCTTTTCAGGAATACCACGGCTTGCCAATTGTACGTCACCAGATTTAGTTTTTTTCAAGGTTTCTACATTCCAGTTAGCACCTTTTTTGTCAGCATCGCTAGCCTCTGTGAAAGCATTCGCCCTATCTTTTGTGCCTACATACACGTAAGTTTGAGCTGGGATAATTGTATCTGGTGCACCAGTTTTATTGAACGCTGCACCATATACAACATTAGGAATCACAGTGGAGCCAACTTGTAAAGTTGTTGTTAGTTTGGCTTTCCACATCAAAGTTGATATTACCCGTGAAGGTCATATCAGGACCATGATTGATGACTACTACATCCCCTGCTTGAGGAATAATAACAGGGCCTACAGGACCTGCCATAGCTACGCCTGCCATAGAAACACTAAGGCAAGCTGTTAATAATGCACGTTTCAAAATAGATTGTTTCATAGATATACTCTCATTTCTCTACTAGGTCTAAACAGTTTGATGTAATTATAAAAATATTATATTAATCCTCGATAGTGACATAATCCGATAGACTACTTAATAATTCAATAGCCAAGGGCCGTGTTGAAGGTGTACACCTTAGCATACATCGTCCATTTACATCAATAGATGTCATAACCCCTAAGTATTCATAGCCTTCAATGATGCGATTGATATAGTTCGTATGCTTCGGTTCAAGATGAAAGTACACATACGCCTCTTCCCCAGAGGTTGCTAAATCTGGTACATCAGTAAATGCACCGATAGATTTACTTGGTTCTAAAGATGTACCACTCATAAGTCCTCCTACACATCATTACTATAAAATGTAAATGCTATACATGTCGCTAGTATAGGCATCCATTAGATATGTTTCTCGTTAATATACTACCTACTAAACTTCTTTTGGTTTGCACTCACGGCGCATCATAGAATATGGCTCAAGTGGTGTATCCATGTAGATACGCACTTTCATTTGCGCATGAGGCGCTACGTCGATTGGATTACCATCTTCGTCTGTCATTTTTTCAATTACAGTTTCCACAAGGTCCCCTTTAGGTTGGCAGAATTCTACTTTATCGCCGACCTTGAAGTTATTACGTTGTTCAAGATCAACGTATTTTTCTTCTTCGTTGTAGCCCATAACTAAACCGATGAAGTCATGGCTTTGTGTATTGGTAGATTTACCATAGTTTTGAGCTGTTTCATCAGGACGACCTTCTGCAAAACCATCTGTATATGGACGGTGAGAAATCTTTTCTAATTCTGCAATCCATTCTGGACGAACATACCAGTCTTTACCTTCTTTAAGATAAGTATCGATAGCTGTACGATATACCTTTGCTACTGTTGCACAATAGTGAACGGATTTCATACGTCCTTCAATTTTAAGGCTATCAATACCAGCTTCATATAAGTCTGGAATACGGTGAATCAAGCACAAATCTTTAGAGTTAAAGATATATGTGCCATGTTCATCTTCTTCAATTGGGTAATATTCACCAGGTCGATTAGATTCAACAAGGGAATATTTCCAACGGCAAGATTGAGAACATTGACCACGGTTCGCATCGCGGTTGCCTGTCATATAGTTAGACAAATAGGCAACGGCCAGAGTAAGAAATACACATAGAACCATGTACGAAGGATTCGATTTCGATATCTACATTATCCTTCATTTCTTTAAGGTCTGCTAAGGATACTTCGCGAGCCGCTACGACGCGTGTAGCCCCCAGTTCTTTCCACATTTGCACTGTATGCCAGTTTGTTGTAGATGCTTGTGTACTTACGTGAAGCTCAAGGCCTGGAGCCACGCGTTTAGCAAGGCTAAAGATACCCATATCGGCTACGATGATTGCATCAACGCCGATGCTTTCAAGGAATTTCAAATAGTCCTCTAAACCTACAAAGTCCTCATTATGAGGAATGATATTACATGTAACATGGAGTTTTTTACCATGAGCATGTACGAATTTTACAGCGTCCTTTAATTCCTCGTCGGAGAAATTAGAGTTACCTGCGCGCAAGCCAAAACGTTTGCCTGCACAATATACAGCATCCGCACCATAGCGAATAGCCATTTTAAGCTTGTCCATATTACCGGCTGGACAAAGCAATTCCATAAAATGTTCTGCCATTATTTGTTGTGCCCTTTCCACACACTCACACTCATACCATCACCCATTGGATAGATGGTGGTGTTAAACAATTCTTTATTTTCAACATACGTTAAGTATTCCTTTAACCGTTTTACGATAGTCTTAAACCGTTTTGGTGGCTCCTTATCGCCTCTTACATAGCCTCTAAAAAGTACATTATCTGCAAGGATAACGCCTCCTTCTTTCACATGAGGCAAAATGAGTTCTAATTGTTTAAGATATTGTCCTTTAGGACCATCTAAGAATACTAGATCATATTCACCGGTGAGTTCCGTTAAGACTTGAGACGCATCGCCTTTCAACAATGTAATTGTATCGGCATAATCAGATTGGTTAATATAATATTTCGCCATTTCGTGACGCACATCATCTAGTTCAATAGATGTAATATGTCCCTCTTCTTCGTCAAGTAGCGGAGCCATCAACAAAGCTGAGTAACCAATGGCGGTGCCCACCTCTAACACAGAGGTGGGCCGGTACAAACCTATTAATTCTTCAAAGAGATGAACCTCGGATTCTCGTAGAATCGGTACATCATTAATCATCGCGTAAATACGCTGTTCATTTAAAATATCATTTAATGTCATGAAAGTAGATTCAATCTCCTACATTATTTATTGCTATTACCACTAGGAACTACCAACGTAGAACGATCCACAGATTCAGCTGGCTTTACTTCAATATGAGGTACTTGTTGTGTACTTGGTACAACATTTTGCATAGATTCTGGAGCAGGTGTTGTAGTCGGCACATAAGAGTTAGAGCTAGATGATTGAGTTGCTGGTGCAGATTGAGCTGGTGCTTGTGGAGCTGGTGTTGGTGCTGGAATTTCAGCAGCTGGAACCGTTGTTGGTGTATATTTGTACGTAGGTTCCACATTAACATATTGAGAATCTGCTTCCACCGCTTCTTCAGAGCTGTAATTGTAGTTAGGCTCTGTCGTTGCCACGGCCACGTCATAGTTAGGACCAGCTTGTACTGCGGCCTCTGTATTAGAGGATGTAGCCGTATCATTACCATAGATTTTATGAACTTCCGCCAAATGTTCTTCATATGTTTTAGAGAAGTGGTTATGTCCATCTTTATCCGCTACAAAGTATAAATAATCTGTATCTTCAGAATGCAAGACTGCATCTAATGCTTTTTTACCAGGGTTCGCAATTGGACCAGGTGGCAAACCTTTGGATACATATGTATTGTAAGGGCTTTGTAATTGTGTATCACCAATAGTTACATCTTCTTTTGCATAACCTAGTACATAGGAAATTGTCGCATCAGATTGCAATGGAATACCATGGGCTAACCGTTTTTTAAATACCCCGGCAATTGTTGGACGATCTGCATCAAATAAAGATTCACGTTCAACAATGGATGCCAATGTTACAAAGTCATGAATACTCATGTGTTGAGCTTGAATTTGTTTCTTCACAGCCGGTGTGAGGTAACGATTCATTTCGTCAGCCATCATTTGAATCACTTCACGTGGCGTTGCACCTACTGGAATTTCATAAGTACTTGGGAATAAGAAGCCCTCTACCGGATATGTAGCAGGTCTTGTACCTTTCATATATGGATATGGTACAAAGGTCTTTGCTTCTGCTAAGAAATCCTTTGCCTTCATAATTTGATTTTTTTCAAGAACGATAGCTATATCACCAACTGTGTATCCTTCAGGAATTGTAACACGAATAGATTCTACATGACCTTCTTGTAATAAAGAAATGAGTTCTCGCACAGTTACCTTGTTAGGAATTTGATAGTGACCAGTTTGAAGTTTATCATTGGTACCGCTCAAATATAACCAAAGCTTAAATCCTTGTGTGGAACGAATAAGACCTCGTTCATAGAGCATGTCTGCAATTTCAGTACCAGTCTGCCCCTTTTCGATGACAAGTACCTGTGTACCATCATCTTGCGCAAAGGTATTTGGCACTAAATAAATCGCTCCCAAACCACCTGCGATGATTAATACGCCTACAATAATAAGGATTAAAATATATCTTAAGGCTTTTCTCACGACGTTGAGTTCCTTTCTGTAACATAACAGTATTTATCATCTTATTATACCATAAAGTCCATATTTCCCCTATATAAAAGGACATTATCATATTATGGGCATCTTAATATATAACAAATAAAAATAGCGTATTGCCCAAAGACAACACGCTAGATTTATAAAGAAAACAACTACTCGCCATCTTCCATTTCTTCATACAATTTTACTAGAGTCTCAAAAACTTCATCTTCTTCATCTAAAGGTACGTATACTTCTACGCCTTCTTCATTTTTTTCGATGCTAGCCAAGATCATGTATGTGTCATCTTGACCTTCATGGTCTGCCTCTTCGTCTTGTACATGTACAAGAACTGCATACTCACGACCTTCATGGTTTAGAACAACATCTTCTGTGAAGTATTGTTTATTGCCGTTTTCGTCTTCGAATTCTAAATAATACACTTCACCTTCAAAGTTTTGGTCAACCATTGGAAACCCTCCTTGTGGAAAAAAAGATTTATTTATTGAACTGCAAGCGATCTAAGTATCCTTGCAAAATTACAACCGCTGCCATTTTATCAATAACGGATTTACGCTTTTTACGACTTACGTCAGCTGCAATAAGTTGGCGTTCAGCCATAACCGTAGATAACCGCTCATCCCAATATGAAACAGGTAAATCGATGACTTCTTTCATCTTTTCAACGAATTCTTCAGTCTTTTCAGCTCGTTCACCTTTTGTACCATTCATATTCTTCGGCATACCTACTACAAGCTCATGTACTTCATATTCAGCAATGAGTTCTTGTAAGCGATTAAAATCTTTTTCAAGAGATGTTCTACGAATGGTTTCAATACCTTGTGCTGTCATGAGCAGTGCATCACTACAGGCAATACCGATAGTACGGCTGCCCACATCTAATGACATAATTCTCATTATAGTTGTTTTGCCTTTGCGTATTCTTTCAACAATTCCTCAATCAAGTCATCCCGCTCTAAACGACGGATATCAGAACGTGCATTATTATAACTTGTAATGTACGCTGGATCTCCAGAAATAAGATACCCTAAGATTTGATTGATTGGATTGTAACCTTTTTCTTGAATAGATTGATAAACACGAGTAAGAACCTCTTCAGCTGTCATCGGTTCATCGTCTACTTTACGGAATAACATAGTTTCATCAGAAACCTTCATCGTATCCCTCCTTTTTATTACATTGGCAGGTTTCACTGTAAAAGTGAAACCTCGCCTACTATTATACTTGAATTAAAGGTACAAAGTCAGTAACTTTTTATGCATCATAAAATTTTTCTATAACAGATACAAGTATAATTATAAAATTATATGCCTATTGTAACATAGATGTTAAAGCTTCACCACCAGCTTTTAATGCTTCCATCAATTTAGCTGGTTCCTTACCGCCTGCTTGAGCCATATCTGGACGGCCACCGCCATTACCACCAGCTACTTGAGCTGCTGCTTTTAACAATATTACCAGCTTTAGCACCTTTAGCCACTACATCTTTGGATACTTTACATACAAAGTTAACTTTGTCATCACCCATAGCAGCGCCTACAAGCACTACACCAGAACCATCTAATTTATCAAGGCCCATATCTGCTAAGTCACGTAATTCATCGATAGAGGATGCTTTTACAGCAGCCGCTACAAATGCTACATCGCCAATCATTACCTTACCAGCAATGATATCTGCCGCACCAGCTGCAGAAACCTCTTTGCGAATTTGTTCTAATTCTTTAGCAGTTTCTTTTGCTTCTGCCAATACTTGGTGTAAACGTTCTTCTACTTGAGGTGCTTTAGTTTTAAGTTCGCCTGCCATGCGTTCGATAGTCAAGCGATCATGTTTTGCTGCATCTAGAGCTGCGCGACCTGTAATTGCTTCAATACGACGTACACCAGAGCCGATACCCGCTTCAGATGTTAAGCGGAATGAACTAATGAAAGCTGTATTACCCACATGAGAACCGCCACATAATTCAACGGAGAAACCAGGAACCTCTACAACGCGAACTACATCACCATATTTATCGCCAAAGAGCGCCATCGCACCTTTCGCTTTTGCTTCGTCCATGGACATTTCAGCAATAGCTAAGTCTGTAGCTTTTAAAATTTCTTCATTTACAAGAGCTTCAATTTGATCAAGTTCCTCTTGTGTTACAGGAGAGAAGTGAGTGAAGTCAAAACGCAAGTAATCTGGAGTTACTAAGGAACCTGCTTGGTTAACATGCTCGCCTAGAACCTTTTTCAATGCGGCATGTAACAAATGTGTTGCTGTATGGTTACGAGCCATAGCAGCACGGCGATTTGTATCTACTTCAAGCGTTACATCATCGCCTTCGGAAATGGAACCTTCCACAACAGTACCGATATGGTATACAGTGCCTTCAGGTAAACGTTTTGTATTATGAACCTCTACCTTACCCATTGGGCCAACGATAAAGCCTGTATCACCTAATTGACCGCCCCCTTCAGCGTGGAATGGTGTGGTGCGTACGATAACAGTAATTTCATCGCCATCAGCAGCTGTTTGCAAACGTTCAGAGCCTTTGCCAATCATTAATACGGAAGAAGCAGTTACAGCTTCATCTTCAAGAAGCTCTTCGTCTTTCAAAAATGTGATGTCAGGTGTTGCTACCTTAGCATCTTCTTTTACACGAGCTTCACGAGCGCGTTCACGTTGTTCCTTCATAGCTGCTTCAAAACCTTCATGGTCGATTGTAAAGCCACGTTCAGAAGCGATTTCTTCTGTTAATTCCCAAGGGAATCCGTATGTATCATATAGTTTGAATACTTCTGTACCAGGCACTACAGTTGCTTTTTCAGCAGCAAGTGTATCAATCAAAGAATTCAACAATTCAAGACCTTGTTCCAAAGTTTGGTTGAATCGTTCTTCTTCGTTTTGTACAACGCGTTTAACGAAGTCTTGTTTCTCAGCAATGGATTTAATACCAGGGCCAAGAATATCTACCACTACATCAATAAGTGGTGTTAAGAAAATACCTTCAATACCAAGTAAACGGCCATGACGTACAGCACGACGTAAAATACGACGCAATACGTAACCACGACCTTCGTTAGATGGCAATACGCCATCGGAAATTAATGCAGTGACAGCACGAGCATGGTCAGCGATAACCTTTAAAGAAACATCAGTATTTGGATTTTCGTTATATGTAACACCAGCGCGTTTAGCTGTAGCTTCAATAATTGGAAAAATCAAATCTGTTTCAAAGTTTGTTTTACAACCTTGTAATACGGAAGCCAATCGTTCAAGGCCAGCGCCAGTATCGATGTTTTTATGTTGCAATGGTTCATAAGAACCATCTGGCATTTTATTAAATTGAGTAAATACTAAGTTCCAGATTTCAAGATAGCGATCGCAGTCACAACCTGGTGCACAGTTAGGATCATCACAACCATGTTCAGGACCCTGGTCGAAGAAAATTTCACTATCAGGACCACATGGGCCTTCACCGATTTCCCAGAAGTTATCTTCAAGGCGTGTAATATGACTTTCTTCTACGCCACAATCATTGTGCCATGTATCATATGCTTCTTGGTCATCTGGATATACAGTAACATACAATCTATTTTTATCGAGTTTAATAACTTCAGTTAAGAACTCCCATGCCCAGTGAATTGCTTCTTTTTTGAAGTAGTCACCGAAGGAGAAGTTGCCAAGCATTTCAAAGAATGTATGGTGACGAGCTGTGCGACCTACGTTTTCAAGGTCACCTGTACGCATACATTTTTGGCTTGTTGTAATACGATGACAAGGAGGTACCAATTTACCTGTAAAGAAAGGCTTTAATGGCGCCATACCTGCCCCGATCAATAATAGAGACGGATCGTTTTCTGGAATAAGAGAAAAACTATCTAATTTTAAATGTCCTTTGCTTTCAAAAAACTGCAAGTATGCTTGACGCAGTTCATTACCCTTCATGTGTATATTCCTCCTAAAATTATTTACTCTTCATTATAACGTAAAAATGACATAAAATCTATTAAAAACATTGAGATTATGCGGAATTTACCGACTTTCACAATAGCAAATACAAGGATAAAATTCAATATTTCTAGAAATGAGAAAAAGAGGTTATACAAATCAACAGAACATAATTGATTCGTATAGCCTCTTTTAAAGCTAATATGTATTGGTTTATATAACGCGTTTTGCGCCGATATAGCGTTCACCCCAATAGCCAGTATCAAGATCTGCTACTGCTACACCACGACTGGAAGTGGCGCTGATGAACTTGCCATCACCAATATAAATACCGGAGTGAGATGGACCTGGTTCATATGTTTCAAAGAATACCAAATCCCCTGCTTTTAAGTTTGCACGAGAAACTTCAACACCTACGTTATATTGTTCATCTGCTAAACGTGGCAAAGAAATACCTTGTTTTGCAAATACATATTTAACGTAACCAGAGCAGTCAAAACCACTTGGTGTAGTACCACCAAATACATATGGTACACCGCGATATTTGTCTGCTTCCGCCAAGATAGCATGAATGCTATTTGGTGTTTCGTTTTTCGTAATATTATTTAATTTAATATTTTTGCCAGTAATGGATTGACCAGCAACACGACGAGATGTCGCATTGTTGTTTGTGAAAGCGGATTTTGTTGCTACTGCTTTAGTCGCAGCATTTTGAGTCAATACTGCCTTCGTAGAACGAGGAGCACTCATCAATGCATTATACGTAGCAGGACCTACAATACCGTCCACTGGTAAGCCACGATCTTGTTGGAACAGACGAACTGCCCATTTCGTTTCTTTACCATATACACCATTTTTATCTGTAGCATTATAACCGTGTTTAATTAGTTGTTGTTGAACCGCTGTAACACTTTTGCCCTTATCACCATATTGTAATGTTGTTGCACCTACCATGGCTGTTGTGGCACACACAAAAGTTAATGTTAATGCCGTTATTTTAACCTTACTATATTTTGACTTCATATGCTTCCTTTCCAAAAACTTTTAAAGTAAGTTATTTATTCAAAATATACTAACCGTCTATTTATTTGCATTCACAAATACAGCTAGTCTTCTTTGCTTTTGTTAGTATAAGTCTCAGGTGCCATAAACACATCTGCACTACTTGGTCCAAGTAATGGAGCATCTTCTTGCTCATCAAAGTTTATAGCTGACTTAACCCAATACAAAGGCCGTTGCTTCACCTCTTCAAAAATACGACCTACATACTCGCCAATAATTCCCAGTCCGACGAGTTGAATTCCACCAATAAACAAAATTGATACGCCCAAGGTAGTCCATCCATTCAAGGCTTGACCCGTAAGATATACATACAAAGAGGTGCAATATAAGCAAGAAGCTTAACCCACCACATAGTACACCGACGTATAAGGCAGCCCGTAAAGGAACTCTTGAAAAGGCGGTTACCCCATCGAGAGCAAATCGTATCATTTTACGCACACTAAACTTTGAGACACCTGCAAAACGAGGTGGCGCAACAAAGTGCAACTCAGCTTGTCTATACCCCAAGGCACCGACAATACCGCGCAAAGAAACGACCATGTTCTCTAAACCGTTTCAATGTGCCCAATGCTTTACTATTCATGAGACGAAAATCAGATCCACCTTCAACAATAGGAACATCGGCCATTTTGTTCATTAGCTTGTAATAATACTTAGACGTGAAAGATTTAGCCCAACTAGCATCTTCAGTTGAATCGCGTATGGTGCGCACCACATCGTAGCCTGACTCCCACAATCTAACAAGTTCAGGAATCAAAGCCGGTGGATGCTGCATGTCACCGTCCATTGTAATAACTGCATCTCCATGAGCATAATCAAGACCACAAGTAAGCGCAGTCTGATGCCCAAAATTACGAGCAAGCAATAACACTTTGACATGTTTATCATTGTAAGCAATTTCACGCAATATCATAGCTGACGAATCACTAGAACCGTCGTCTACGAAGATTAGTTCATAATCGTACGTGAGTCCTGACATAACATCAGTTACAGCTTTATAAAAATTCGCTATGTTCTCTTCTTCGTTATATACAGGCACTACAATAGAAAGTAACATAAATCCTCCAAAGTATTTTACTCACATATTTTAAGTTAATTAGTAAATTAAGGCAAATCGCCAAGGTTAACAATAGGAAAAATAATATCTATAACCCCAGTAAATATGCGATTTCTACAAACTTTATAGACATTGCTCTTCATTTATCCCATATATAAGCACGATAAATAAGTCATTATTTTACTTATCTAAATAACTACTCAATAAACCATGTTATAAAACAAATTTATATCACTAAAAATTTATGAAATACTGTTAATTACTGATTTAATTGCCAATTAATTAAAATATCAAATATATTTTTCGATATAAATATAAGAACCTTAACGCATTTCATCTTAAATTCATGAAAACTTAAAATAATTTTACTAATTACTCTGTGCATAAATCAATTATATATGGCCCAAAATATGCATAAAATACTAATAATATAAAAAAACTAACATTATGGTATTAACAAAATAGATTTTCTAGAATCTTTTCATCAATAGAGAAGAAAGAGACCCTTATCAGGGTCTCTTTTATTATAGGCCAGCAGCATCAATCCAAGATTGTAAATCTTCCTCTGCAAGCTCCATATCCTCTTCATATGCACCAGCCACTACAGGATACTTCGAAACCTCTACGGTGTGCAAAATTGAATCATCTCGACCATTTTTAAAGGTACCAATCCAAATTCCAGAGAATTGAGATTCATACCACTCTACAGGCTGATCAGTTTCATTGAAGTTAATCGTAATATGACCACGGCCAAGTGTTTCTAATACTTCCACTTGTTCTTCCTCTGTGAGCCCTGTTTTCTCAATATAAATTGAATATGTCTCACCCGTTTCTCGCAAGTTTTTAAGAGCTAAACGCAACTCATTTAAAACAGCGCGAACATTACTATAATTCTCAATCATAAATACTCCTATTAGAGATACTCTTTATATCCTATAAACGCATTATTTTAAGTATTAAGCTCTGCAGTTACGCCCCATTCTTGTAGAACATGTAATACACGCTCTTTAACCTCTGGTAATGCTTGTTGTACAGGCGCACTAGGTTCAAAGCCAATTTCTAATGATTCTGGTTCTACGCCAATAACCACTGCATCCTCTAATGGATCCTCTTGAATAGCACGGATACGTAAAATATCTTGCATACCTACTTCATGTACAGAAATATGCTCTGTAAAATATTGTTCTAATTCCTTATGAGGAAACTCATATATAGTTCCTGGTGCTTCTCCACCATTGATAGCATCTACAAGAAGAATTTTCTTCATTCCACGCATATACGTAAGTAGCTCCATCCCCATTGTGCCACCATCAATAATGGAAATGGCTGGTGTAAATGTGAAAGATTCTTTCAACTCTTTCACTACATGAACACCTAATCCCTCATCAGTAAGCAATATATTCCCTACGCCAAGTAGAACAATTTCATTATTCCCATCATCATAAAGGCTATTTAAATCAATACGCGGACCCTCAGAGTCCGCGTATTGTTCCAAGCCACTGATGATATCAGTACTTGTATTAGTCATTATCTTGTAATTCTCTTTCTCTAGGATCGTTAGGATCACTTGGACGATATGTAGTACCAGATGGTTTATCGATACGTTCACCACGACGGCGTTTACCGTTTAGATCTTCAATATCGATTGGATCATGCGCATAATACTTCATGCCGGAAACCATAGCAGATACTTCGCCGGATTCCTCCATAACGTCTTCTCGGAATGCCATGTACACGTGAACGATAGTAAAGAACAAGAATCCCCACGCAATATAGTGATGAATAATGTGAACCTTATATTCACCACCAAATAATGTAACAACTGGTGCGAATAGGGTTCCTAGAATACCATTAGGATCCACCATAGAATACATTGTAAAACCCGTTAAGATTTCAAAGAAAAACATTACATATACCATCATATATGCAGTTCTTGCTAAGGAGTTACGAAGCCAATGATGTTCGTGTTTTTGTGGAATCATCAAATAGTGCAATGTAGTTTCTTTAAGACCATACCAATACCGTTTTTGGCCGAATTTAGGTAATAATCTATCTCCTCGATTCCAAAGAGCTCCTGCAAATCGGAAAATAAAGGAGAATGTTAAGATAACCCCTGCAATGAAATGGATACGACGCATAGTTTCCATAGAGAACCAGCCATCAATAGCAAAAGGTTGGCTCTGGATTACCTGTGATAGCCGCAAATCCTGGATCACCAATATATAGGCCTGTCCAGAATAATGCAGTTACGCTTAGCACCATAGTCCAGTGGAATATGCGCAGCCATAGACTAAATACGACATACGCCTTTTTGTCAGTATGTATTAACATAAGCCCACCACCCTTTATTTACACAATGCATCTGTATTGACGGAGACAATTTTTTCGCCTTTTTTATTGTATAAATGGGTTGCACATGCGAGACATGGGTCAAAGGAGTGAATTACCTTCAAGATTTCAAGTGGTTTATCTGCAATTTTTACATGTGTATCAATCATGGAGTCTTCGTAGGCACCATGTTCATTTGCTGCAGTCTTAGGACATGCATTCCATGTGGATGGTACGATACATTGATAGTTTGCAGAGCGGCCATCTTTAATGTGAATCCAGTGTCCCAAACCACCACGAGGTGCATCTACAAGGCCAACGCCTTTAGCATCTTTATCCCATGTATTTGGCTCAAACTTAGTTGTATCAGCCACTGTAGTATCACCATTTTTAATGTTCGCTACAAGTTTATCGAAGAAGTATTGGCTCATATTTGTTGCTACTTGTGCATCAAGGCCACGACAAGCTGTTCGACCAACCATAGTAGGCATCCATACGTGAGCAGGTACCCCTAATACTTGGGATACTGTATCGATTTGACGAACAATCATAGACTCTGCCCAAGTTGGGTCTTTAATGATACCTTGTTTTACTTTTGTATATACAACGATATATTTTGCTAATGGGCCAACCTCTGCAGTTTTACCTTTAAATGTTGGGGATTTAATCCAAGAGTATTTTTTATCTTCATCAAGGAATTCCCATTTTTCTTTTGTACCAGATTTAGGACCTGTAAACTTAGGATCTGTAACACCTTCGATAGGATGAAGAGAGCTTTTACCATCTGGATATGTGAACCAGGAGTGATCAACCTCTTCACTAAGGTATTGAGGATCCATAAAGTCTTTACCTTCTAATGGAATAAATGTAGCTTTATCTACGCCTAAAGCAAAGTTTTCAACTACACCATTGGAGCGAACCACACATTTCTTATGGTAATCGCCATTAGAAATGCCAGAATATGTATCATCTGGGTAATCACCATAAGACATAACACGTTTTTTCGCTAGGCCACCACCATCGACCATGCCCTTTTCTACATACATTTTGCCAATAGCCAATAAATCTGGAACATAGAAATTATCTACTAGATCTTTAGCCAATGCAATAGATTGTTCTACCGCAGCAAGACGTTGTGTATTAATAGGTGCATTCATGTCATTCATTGAAATGGAGCATGGCATACCGCCAACAATGTAATGCGGATGAGGGTTTTTACCACCAAATACAACGTGTGGAATAACGATATCACGTTGACGGTCAAGAATATTCAAGTAATGGGATACGGCCATCAAATGAACCTCTGGTGGCAATAAATTATAGTCAGGATGATCCCACCATTGAGCGGAGAAGATGCCTAATTGACCAGATTCTACAATTTTCTTAACCTTTTGTTGTACCGCTGCAAAATAGGCAGTGGTAGCTTTAGGGAACTCTTTAGGATATGCAGAGTCTTTAGATGCAGTTTCAGCTGGCGCCAAACCACTTACATTATAAGTAGCTAATACATCATTTTGTAATTGTGCAGTTTTAGCTGGATCTGCACTAAGAGCTGCTACTGGGCTAACCCAGTCAAGAGCATGCAAGTGATAGAAATGTACGATATGGTCATGTACATCTAAAGAGCTATGCATGATATTACGAATATAGTTTGCATTTTTAGGAATGGTAATACCAAGTGCATCCTCTACAGCACGTAACGCTGCCAACGCATGTGTTGTAGTACATACGCCACAAATACGTTGTACGAAAGCCCAAAGGTCACGAGGATCGCGATCTTTAGCAACAAGTTCGATACCGCGCCAAGCAGTACCAGAAGACAATGCGTCCTCTACCTTACCACTCGCTTCATCAACTTTTATTTCTACCCGTAAATGACCTTCAATACGGGAAATCGGATCTACTACTACGCGTTTCATTAGTGACCTCCTCCATTATTATGTTTCTTTTCATCCCATAAGCCTTCTTCTTTTAAGCGTTTTTCTTCTTTCATATCAAGAATTTTATTACGCGTAAGAGTTGCAGCACCATGAACAATAACAGCTGCAGTGGCACCAACAGCAGCTACGGTACCGATTGTATCAGCAGTTGTGATGGTATTAGCCAATGGAATATCTGGTAAACGTTTATAGAATACGTCATTATCCCAGAAGCCTTTTTCAGAGCAGCCAATACAACCGTGACCGGATTGAATTGGGTAGGATAACCCATTCCACCAACGTAAGTTACCACAAGAATTATATGTTTGAGGTCCACGACAACCTACTTTGTACAAGCACCAACCAGATTTGGATGCATCATCGTCAAATTTTTCAACGAATAGACCAGAGTCAAAGAAGGCACGACGATAGCATGTATCGTGAATACGATTGCCATAAAATTGTTTAGGACGACCTTGAGAATCAAGAGGTGGGATTTGGCCGAATAATGCATAATGCATAATTACACCAGTCATAACCTCTGGAATTGGAGGACAGCCAGGAACTTTGATAATAGGCTTACCAGATACAACAGAAGATACAGATACTGTATTTGTTGGATTTGGTTTAGCCGCTTGAATACCACCCCAAGATGCGCAAGAGCCATATTCAATGATTACTGCTGCACCTTTAGCCGCTTCTAGTAAGGACTCTTTAAATGTACGTCCACCTACTGTACAGTAAACACCATCTTCATCAAGTGGTACGCCACCTTCAACAGCCAAAATATATTTGCCTGCTTTTTCTTTAATGATTTTCTCTAAATGTTCTTCTAATGGTGCACCAGATGCAGCCGCCAAAGTATCATCATATTCAAGGGAAATCATGTTCAAAATTACATCGGATGTAAACGGAGAAGATGAACGAATGAATGATTCACTACAACCAGTACATTCATGACCATGTAACCAAATTACTGTAGGCAATTCAGTTGTTTCAGCTGCCTTAACAACGGTATCTAACATCGTTGGTGGCAAACCGAGAATAGCGGTGAGTGCTACACAGGATTTCATAAATGTGCGTCGACTCAAACGTCGCTCTTGGAAGAGTGTCCATAAACTGTTTATACGATTCTTCACGGAATATAGCCTCCTTACAACAACTTTGCGCAATATATAAATATTACTTAATAAACTACAACCATTATGATAATAATCATACTATGATAATTAATTTTACCATTCAATATATCATAGCTATTATGATAACAATCATATTCTTACAACTTTATTATATCACTTAATAAATGTTAAAACTACAGATTTCAAACAAAAAAGCTGTATACAAGAAAATTTATTCAACTTGTATACAGCCTTGTATTATATGATATTGTAAAAAATTTCAATTATCACTAAATTAGATAACTTCCTTGATTAGAGACTCAAGCACATCAGCTTTCTTGTAACCTACAAGGGAATCAAGCATTTTGCCATCGCGATAGAATACCATGGATGGAATACCATCGATGTCTTCTTTCAACAAAACGCCACGAAGATTTTTATCTTCTGCATCAACACTAAAGAACGCTACTTGTCCTTTCAAACGTTCTGCTACCGCTTCTACCTCTGGACGCATAACAGTGCAAGGTTCGCACCAGGCAGCCCAGAAATCAACAATAGCTAAACCTTTAGAGCCAAGTACTTTTTCATCAAATTCTTGTACACTAGTAATCGCTGTAATTGCCATGAAGTTCTCCTAACAAAGATCTACAATCTTATATACTATAAATTATATCTTAAATATGGAAGCAAGCAATCAATAAGCCGAGTTCTGTTCCGCTTGCGCGGTGACGATTATCTTTCTAGGCGTACAGTCGCCTGCACGCTCGAGCGACACAACCCGGAAGGTAGGCGGGACCACCCTTAACCCTTCCCTATTCGGTCTTGCTCCGGATGGGGTTTACCGAGCCAGCCTGTTACCAAACTGCTGGTGAGCTCTTACCTCACCTTTCCACCCTTACCACTGATGTGGCGGTTTTCTTTTCTATGGCACTTTCCCTAAGGTTACCCTCGCCAGACGTTATCTGGCATCCTGCCCTATGGAGCTCGGACTTTCCTCGAGTCCCATGGACTCGCAACCGTCTTTCATACTTGCTTCAATTCAGTTTATCATAGCTAGCCTATTTGTTGCAAGAAAATGCAATATTATAAGAAAAAGAAATCATTCTGTTCTGTAAAAGCTTTCACAGGAACAGATATATCTTTACTAAGTAAATAGTCACGTAAACCGCTAGCAACAATAGATTCTGTGCCAAAATGACCTGCATCAACTACAAGCAATCCAAGCTCTTTAGCTAATTGTGCATCATGATATTTCACATCACCTGTAACATATGCGTCTACACGCAAGCGAGCTGCATCCTTAATAAACTCAGCACCGGCACCAGAACATAGTGCTATAGATTGAATTTCTTTAGGCGCTATGCCAGCAAAACGAATATTAGCCTCTGGTAATGCTTCCTGTACCCATTCGCGGAATGTATCTAAATTTAAGGCGTTTGGTAATCTACCAATACGACCTAAATATTGAGTCGCCCCTTTCGGCTCAACTAAGGATAGCACCTCATAAGCGGCCTCTTCATAAGGATGTGCATCTTTCATAGTTTTAATTACGCCTTGTAAATGCATTCCATCCACTAATGCATTAATTTGTACTTCTGGTACTACTGTCATAGATCCTGCTTCACCAATTACAGGATGAGAGTTATCATTGCCTACAAAACGACCTTCACCATGAGCACTAAAACTACAGTATTCATAGTTACCAATACGTCCAGCACCAGCATTCCCCATTGCCATTCGAACCGCATCAGCTGCATTTTCAGGTACAAAAGTAGTTATCTTATACAATGCGTCTTCCCCAGTTTTGATAAAGCCTTTAATATCTATAAGACCTAATTGTTCTGCCAACATATCATTCAAGCCACCAGATGCTATATCGAGATTTGTATGTGCACTGTAAACGGCAATATTATGTTGAATCAGCTGATTAATCATTTGCCCTTGCGCCGTATCACAAGACAATTGTTTTAAGCCCTTAAAAATCAACGGGTGATGACTAACAATTAGATTACAGTCATGTTCAATGGCATATAAAATGGCCTCCGCTGTTACATCTAATGTAGTTAACACGCCTGTAACGATAACATTTCTATCACCCACCATGAGGCCCACATTATCCCAAGATTCTGCATAAGAACGAGGGGCCAATTGTTCCATTAAGGTAATAACTTGTTGAACTGTTGTCATAAAGCTCACTTCTTTCTATCTTCTAAAAGTCCGTGCAGAAATTCTACTTCACGCTCTAAATCCTTATATTTATCTGTATGGCTCAATTGCGCAGTCATACCGTCTAGTGCACATTGCCGTTGATATATTAAGTACTCAATATATTTCGTCCAAAGTGATGGTCGTTCATGTTCCAAAAGAGCACCTACAGCCCATAATAATGAATCCTCTGGCAATGATTGATAAACATCTACGTATTCAGTCATGCCCGTATACGCTTCTACCTGATCATTACGCACTGCTAAAAATGCAGTATATAGCTTTCCTGCATCTTCAACGATGATTTCAAGGACGATAACATAGCCCTTTTGTACCATATATTGACGTAATTCTTTTTGTCCATTCTGTGGTTGTAATACGTAGAACTCTAAAGGCTCTGGACCGGCATCAACAATATCGCGCATGAGGTATCCACCCATACCACAGCAAATGGCACCATTTAATTCGCCCTTCTCTGTTACCTTTAGACCATCCCCTAATCGACAATCTACTTTAGAAGTTAACCCACAAGATTGAACATATTCTTTTGCAGATTCTAAGGGTCCTTTATGCACGTCGCCAGCAATAACAAATTCAGCACGATTACGGTTGATGAGTTCTACTGCTAAATATCCATGATCAGTACCAATATCAGCTATAGCATGAGCTTTTGGTACGATTGAAAACACCGCCTCTAAGCGATCCATCATAGGTCTAGGTTCCATAATTCCTCTATTATTATATATAAAAATAACCGCCCTTGAATTCTCAAGGACGGTAGATATCAACATGATTGGTGGGCCCACCTGGGATCGAACCAGGGACCGACCGGTTATGAGCCGGTTGCTCTACCCCTGAGCTATAGGCCCACAGTTAGTTTCTAGCTCATTAATTATACCGAATAGGCTAGTACTAAGTCAAGGCACACCGTATTTCTATGACTGTTTCATGAGCTATATTTTACCATATTTTCTGCAGTAGAGAACGGGCATAGACAGTAATATAACACAAAAGGGCTGTAACACAGTGCTAGAGAACACTGCATTACAACCCTTAAAAGATTCAACATCTTATAAGAAGTCTTTAATTTTATCGCGTTTACCACGATTGCGCAATTTAGTAAGCGCTTTGCCTTCTATTTGACGAATGCGTTCACGAGTTACATTGAAATGTTGACCTACTTCTTCCAATGTACGAGGTTTGCCGTCCTTTAAACCAAAGCGCAAAATCAATACTTGTTGCTCACGGTCAGTTAAACATGTAAATACATCTTCAATTTGTTCTTGTAATAAGATGTAGCTAGCTGCATCGTCTGGAGCAATAGCATCTTGGTCCTCAATAAAGTCTCCCAAGTGAGAGTCTTCCTCTTCACCAATTGGAGTTTCCAATGATACTGGCTCTTGTGCGATTTTTTGAATTTCACGCACGCGCTCTACCGTAATGCCCATACCTTCTGCGATTTCTTCTGGTAATGGTTCACGACCTTTATCTTGCAATAATTGTCTGGAAATACGAATCAATTTATTGATTGTTTCTACCATATGTACAGGAATACGAATCGTACGAGCTTGGTCCGCAATAGCACGAGTAATAGCTTGACGAATCCACCATGTAGCATATGTGGAGAATTTATAACCCTTTGTATAATCGAACTTATCTACAGCTTTAATAAGGCCCAAGTTACCTTCTTGAATCAAATCCAAGAATAACATGCCGCGACCTACATAACGTTTTGCAATACTTACAACTAAGCGCAAGTTAGCATCTACCAATTTTTTCTTAGCCTTTTGGCAAGTTGAATATCTTTATATGTAGCATCTTCTGCTGCGCCAGCTTCAATTTGCTTTGCTAAAACGATTTCTTCATCTGCAGAAAGCAATGGGACACGACCAATTTCCTTGAGATACATACGTACAGGATCATCAATGTTAACACCAGAGTCTACACTTAAATCGATGGAGATATTCTTTTCACTAGGAAGTATCTTCTTCATCCTCTTCTTCTGGTTCTATTGGATTAGCGTCCGCATCCTCACTGTCGATATCAGCCACTACTTCAATATTTAATTTACCAAATGTAGTATAAATATCGTCTAATTGTTCCGCAGTAAGTCCAGTTTGCTCATGAAGAGCATCTGAAATCTCTGATTGTGTCAACACGCCGGTTTTTCGGCCTTTTTCAAGAAGTTGTTCTACAATCTCCTCTATTTGACTTTTTTGTACTTTCTTAGCCACAGCGCTCTCCTTCTTACATTATATTACTTAGACCATTCTCTAATTAAGTTCTGTATTTCCTGACACTTATGTAATTCGCTAATAAATGTCGAATCTCCTGCCCGTTTTAATTGATCCGCCATAATTGAATGCGCTTTATACTGTTCACGCAATGAATGAAGCCTTATCTTACGGATTAATCCAGGCACTTGTACCTTATATTCATCGTCACTCATAACAACCAATCTAGAGTAAATATCATACTCCGATGGGGATAAAACAGATTGAATGGCAGTATCATCTAGACGACCTTCTTGTTTAAATAAGGTGAATATCTTTTCTATTATACCTCGATATTCAATTTTTTCAAAGTCTTCTAATGGCAAATAGCTCATCATATGTTGTAACACTTCACCATCTGTAAAGGCTAAGGACAATAATTTTTCTGCATCACCTTTAGGTAAATCCTGTGTTGGCAACGGTGCAGACGCAGTATCAACCAATTCAATTTGTCCTTTTTTTACATAGTCTCTGAAATATCTAAAAATACTACTATTATCAAGCCATAGTGGTAATGCCAATGTCTTTAGAGCATCATCCCGTTGTGTTTGACTATCTATATTAGCAATATATGGGAATACATCAGCCATAACAGCTTGCTTCCCTTCCGTATCATTTGTGTCGTGTTTAATTAAGGACTCACTTAATAAATAATCAAGAGGCTTAACCGCTTTAGCCACTAAATCTTTAAATGCTTGTCCTCCATGATTACGTACATAATCATCTGGATCCTTACCATCTGGCATAGCCAGAACACGCACCTTAAAGTCCGTATTTTGTAATAATTCTATAGCCCTAGCCGCCGCTTGACGACCTGCTCCATCCATATCATAAGCCAGCACAATTTCATCAGCCTGCCTCATTAAGATATGACCATGATCTCGTGTATAAGCCGTCCCCAGGGATGCTACTACATTAGTAACACCATGGTTATGAGCAGATATAACGTCCATATACCCTTCTACAAGGATAACCTGTCGCTCTTGACGAATAGATTTATAAGCCTTATCAAAGGCAAATAATAGTTTTCCCTTTTCAAAGATGGCTGATTCTGGTGAGTTTAAATATTTTGGCGTACTGTCATCCATAACACGACCACCAAAGGCAACTACACGACCTTTACCATCCATAATAGGAAACATAATTCGGTTTCTAAAGAAATCGTAAAACTGTCCCTTTTGGTTTTTACGGACCAAATTCAACTCCAAGAGAATAGAATCATCGATACCACGTTCGTGAAAGGCGCGATACAACTTATCCCAACCATCTGGAGCAAAGCCTAATTTAAATTTTTCAATCGTATCTTTTGTAAGGCCCCGTTTTTTTAAGTAATCAAGGCCCACCTTACCAATCGATGTTTGAGTAAGGCAGTTATGGAAAAATGTAGCCGCTAATTCTGAAGCTTCATATAATTTTTTTCGTCGTTCATCTCGAGCTCGTTGTTCTGGTGAAAGTTTTGCCTCCGGCAAGGAATATTAGCACGATTAGCAAGCCGCTCTAGAACCTCTACAAAGCTTAAATGCTCTAGTTCCATGAGGAATTTAATGACATTCCCCGATGCATGACAGCCAAAACAATAATAAAAGCCCTTTTCAGGGGCAACACTAAAGGACGGCGTCTTTTCATTATGAAATGGACAACAACCCCAATAGTTCTTGCCCCGTTTCTTTAAAGCTACATGCTCGGATATTACAGATACAATATCATTTGCATCTTTGATTTGTTCAATCAATTCATTTTCAAAATATCTGCTCATAGCCAACGCCTCCTTCCCCATATATATATATTAATTCGATATACAAATAAAAAATCCTCTATTTGTAAAAGATTTTAATTAGTTAAATTATTAAATTAATACAAAAATCAAATACGAATCATAGGAATCATCATCTATTAAAGATCAATACATAAGGATTCCTATACTCCGTATCTTTAAATTATATACAAATGAAATTTGATAATAATAGGCTGCAATGAAATCATTGCAGCCTATACTTATCGCTTATAGCATATTATTTTGCGTAATCCACAACGCGAGTTTCACGAATAATTACGACCTTAATTTGGCCTGGATATTCGAGTTCAGACTCGATGCGTTTTACGATATTCCGAACAAGTAATGTAGACTCAGCTTCATCAATCTTATCCGGTTTTACTACAACGCGAATCTCACGACCTGCTTGAATAGCAAAGCATTTTTCAACGCCTTCGAAGGATTCAGCGATTTCTTCCAATTTAGATAAACGTTTTAAGTAGTTTTCTAATGTTTCTCGACGTGCTCCTGGACGAGCCGCAGAGATAGCATCAGCAGCTGCTACTAATACAGCTTCTACAGATTGGAACTCTTCATCACCATGATGAGCGCCAATGCAGTTAATTACTGCTGCGCTTTCACGATATTTACGAGCTACATCAACACCGATTTGAACATGAGAACCTTCAAGTTCACGGTCTAATGCTTTACCAATATCATGGATCAAACCACCTCGTTTAGCCAATGTTACATCACAGCCTAGCTCAGCTGCCATCAAACCTGCTAAATGAGATACTTCAATAGAATGTTTCAAAACGTTTTGACCGTAACTAGTACGATATTTCAAACGACCTAAAATCTTAACAATTTCAGGATGTAAGCCATGAACATCAGCTTCAAATGTTGCTTGTTCACCAGCTTCTTTAATAGTTTGGTCAACCTCTTTACGAGCTTTTGCCACCATCTCTTCAATACGAGCTGGATGAATTCGACCATCTACAATCAATTTTTCTAAAGCAATACGAGCCACTTCACGACGAATTGGGTCGAAGCCAGAAAGAATAACTGCTTCTGGTGTGTCATCGATAATCAAGTCAATACCTGTTAATGTTTCGAGTGCGCGAATATTACGGCCCTCACGACCAATAATGCGGCCTTTCATTTCATCATTAGGCAATGCCACTACGGATACGGTAGTCTCCGCCACATGGTCAGCTGCGCAACGTTGGATTGCAGAGGAGATAATTTCTTTTGCTTTTTTCTCCGCATCATCCTTAGCTTGCTGCTCCATTTCCTTAACCATAATTGCCGTTTCATGACGAATTTCTTGTTCTACATTTGTTAACAAGATATTCTTAGCTTCTTCAAATGTCATGCCAGAAATACGTTCTAACTCTGCCATTTGTTTTTCATACAAAGCTTCAATTTTTTCACGGCTTTGGGCTAAGTCAGCTTCTTTGCGATGTAAAGCTTCCTCTTTGTGTTCAATATTGTCTAATTTTTTATCCAAAGATTCTTCTTTTTGAAGAATACGACGTTCCATACGTTGAAGTTCAGAACGGCGATCTTTATTTTCTCGTTCTACATCAGAACGGAGCTTATGAATTTCTTCTTTCGCTTCTAATAAAGCTTCTTTCTTTTTAGACTCAGCTGTGCGCTCACCATTTGCGATGATGCGTGCAGCCTCTTGTTCAGCTTGATTCAGTTTTCCTTCAGCAATATTTTTTCGTAAAAAATAGCCTACCCCTAGTCCAATCAGTACCATTACCACTGCAATTAGACTATACTCTAAAATCAGTCTCACCTCCTCTTAAATTCTCAAAATCGAGCTTTCATGCTCCTTTTTATGCCCTTCATGCATTAAATTATCATTTAGCCATATCATCATATAAATAAATAAGGCTATTATTAATTTTAGACTTGAAAGCCCTTTCTGTCAAGATTTTACAAGCCTGGTAAGGCCTCAGAAAAAGTACTATCTATTCATAAAAATCATTGCACACAACTTGATAGTACTCGTTGAAAACCCTCTATATTTGAGAAAATTAAAGACTTTTACACGAGGAGTGCAATCCTCATTGAGAATGGAACCAAATTTTTTCTCCACCACACGATAAGCGGCTTTCACTTCATCATAATCAGAGATTTCCGGAGGCACAGTAAGACCTCTAAGTTTCATCTTTTGCTTAATCATGTAGGCGCCGTATTTTTGTTCTTTCATCAAATAGTTTAATACTTGTTCAGACAGGCGCTCATCATTGATATAATCATAGTCTCTAAGGCGTTCGAGGACCCGCTCAATGATGGGGTCCTCGATTTGTTTACGTCTCATTTTTTGTGTCAGTTCATAGGAACTAAGAAATCGTTGAGCTAGGAAGCGATACGCTTGATCCATAGCAGCTTGCATCGTTTCTTCACTCATGATTATACTTCTTCAGTTACTTCTTCGCCGATTACATCGATTTCTTCAGTGCCAACCGCTAATGTATCGCGAATAATACGATCAATCTCATCAGCGATTTGTGGATTGTCGAGCAAGTATTGTTTAGCCGCCTCTTTACCTTGACCCATACGTTCCCCATTGTAGGAATACCATGCACCAGATTTATTGATGATTTCCATATTTGTACCGATATCGATAAGAGTACCTGCTTTAGAAATACCTTCACCATACATCAAGTCAAATTCTGCTGTTTTGAATGGAGGTGCTACTTTGTTTTTAACTACTTTAACTTTAGTGCGAGCACCAACGTTTTCGTTATTAGCTTTAATAAGTTCACCCTTACGAACATCAAGGCGTACAGAAGAATAGAATTTCAATGCACGACCACCTGTTGTAGTTTCAGGGTTACCAAACATTACGCCTACTTTTCACGCAATTGGTTGATAAAGATAACAACCGTTTTAGATTTGCTGATGATACCAGTCAGTTTACGCAATGCTTTACTCATCAAACGAGCTTGTAAACCTACGTGAGCATCGCCCATTTCGCCTTCGATTTCAGCTTTAGGCACTAAAGCGGCAACGGAGTCAACTACGACGATATCTACAGCGCCACTGCGAACTAAAGCCTCTGTAATTTCAAGAGCTTGCTCACCATTATCTGGTTGAGAAATCAATAAATTATTGATATCTACACCTAAGTTACGAGCATATACAGGATCCATCGCATGCTCCGCATCAATAAATGCCGCAATGCCACCTTGTTTTGCGCTTCTGCTACAGCGTGAAGCGCTACTGTTGTTTTACCAGAGGGTTCTGGGCCATAGATTTCAATAACACGACCACGAGGGAAACCACCTACACCAACAGCGATATCGATAGCAAGGGACCCAGAGGAGATAACCTCTACGTTCATGCGATCTGCTGCTTCACCAAGGCGCATAATAGCGCCTTTACCAAAGTCTTTTTCAATTTGTTTTAACGCGTTATCCAACGCTGCTTGTCTGCCATCTACAGCCATTATTTTATTTCCCTTTCTGTTATATAAGTATACACATAATATAGTGCTAGCTCTGCTGCACTTTGTCGAATATCTTCGCGATTACCAATTAAATTAGCCTTGTGAGCTACTGTCCCATGAGGTCCAGTTACACCGAACCACACAAGACCAACCGGCTTCTCAGGACTACCGCCACCAGGACCAGCTATGCCAGTCGTAGAAACGGCATATGTTGTTTGACCCACAGTTCGTGCCTCCCTCTGCCATAGCCTTAGCGACTTGCTCACTTACGGCACCATACGTATCGAGCATGTCTTGTGGTACCCCTAGTACACGATGTTTTATGTCGTTGCTATACGAAATAACGCCACCCATGTAGTACTCACTACTGCCACTCACATTAGTTAGTAATTTACCAACTAAACCGGAAGTACAAGATTCAGCAGTACTAATCGTACTGTGCTCCTCCAGTAGAGCTCGACCGAGGGTTTCCTCCATAGAAACCGTCAAATCACGGCCTACCCGAGAGCCTAATCGTTCTCGAATGATAGCATCCCAAGGATTGAGAAGCGCTTGTGCCGCTTCTAAGGTGTCAGCCTTAGCGGTGATACGAACCTCGATATAGCCTTTTTTAATGAGCAAAGCTATGGTCGGATTTGATTGATTCTTAATGAGGTCCATCAACGTGTTCTCTAGGTCGATTTCACGGATATCATATACCCCATATCGATAGGATGTAACAACACCTTGCGAACCAAATCGATTCATTAAATAAGGCACCACACTATCGTGGAACATACCCTTCATCTCACCAGGAGGTCCTGGCAAAAGTATGTATGTAGTATCGCCATCTTCCACTACAACACCAGGCGCCACGCCTACCGGATTATGTAATACGTTTGCGCCTTCAGGCAACTCAGCTTCTCGACGACTTGCATCCGGCACAGTACGTTTTACACGGTCAAAGAATTTTTAACCTCATCCATAGCCTCTTGATTAAATACAATAGGTCGCCCAATAGAATCGGCTAATACATTTCGTGTAATATCTCCTTGCGTTGGACCTAGCCCACCTGTACTAATCACAATATCAGCCCGTGTACTAGCTAGCTGAAAAACCTCTGCCATGCGCTTAGGATTATCCCCCACTACAGATTGATGAGCAATAGTATAACCTAATTTATTTAATTCTTGTGCTAGCCAAGATACATTTGTATTCACTGTATCGCCTAGCAATAATTCTGAACCTGTAGAAATAAGTTCTACAATCATCAGATCACCTCCACAATCGAAAGAATCGAGCTGTGTTTTATTCTACAACCGTAGCTACAACGTCGTACGCAAAGCCTTGCTCTACCTGTACCTTAAGAATATCACCAGGTTGAACCTCTTCACCGCAGTCCTCAATGTACATATTACCGTCTACATCAGGTGCTTGAGATTTCAAGCGTCCTTTAGCTAGTAATGTACCATTCTCGCCGTCCTCGATTTCTTCCACCATTGCATAGTCAACAGTACCTTCTAAATCGCGATTATTTTCTTCAGAGATAGCTGCTTGAATGGACATGAGAATATGATAACGTTCGTCTTTAACCTCTTCTGGCACTTGGTCTTCACGAGCACCTGCAGGAGTACCTTCCTCTTGAGAGTAGGTAAACACGCCCATATTATCGAATTTGATTTCTTTTACAAAGTCGCAAAGTTCTTCAAATTGTTCATCTGTTTCACCAGGAAAACCAACGATGATAGATGTGCGCAATGTAATATGGGTCGGTGCATTTCTAATCTTCTTAAGTAAACGTTCAATATCATTGCGATCATCACGACGATTCATTTGTTTTAAAATATCGTTATTCACATGTTGCAATGGAATATCTACATATTTACAAAGTTTTGGCTCATTAACGATAATATCTAACAATTCATCGGAGAAGAAAGTTGGATATAAGTATAACATGCGAATCCATTCGATACCTTCTACGGCAGTTAATTCTTTTAACAACGTAGTCAACAATGGTTTACCATCATTTAGATCAATACCGTAACTAGTCGTATCCTGAGCGATAAGAACGACCTCTTTAACACCGGATGCAGCCAATCGTTCTACTTCGGCCTTAATAGACTCGATAGTACGACTGCGGAATGCACCACGCACCTTTGGAATAATACAGAAGGTACAACCATTGTTACAGCCCTCAGCAATTTTTACATATGCACTGTACCGAGGCGTTGTTTGAATACGCGGCATACGCTCATCATAAATATTTGTAATATTTTCCATGATACAACTGCGATTGCCATGTTCAATAGCATCAACGGCTACCATAATCTGGTCCCATGCACCTGTACCGATTAAAGCATCAATTTCAGGAATTTCTTGGAATAATTCATCTTGATATTGTTGGCTTAAGCAACCTGCTACAATAAGGCCTTTACATTTACCATCCTCTTTATATTGAGCCACCTCAAGAATAGTATTAATAGACTCGGCTTTTGCTTTCTCAATAAAGGTACAGGTATTTACAACGATAAGATCTGCTTCGCTTAGGTCCTCTGTAATCGTATAGCCATTATCTTTCAATAAGCCTAACATTACCTCTGTATCTACTAAGTTTTTAGCACAACCTAGGCTAACATACCCTAATTTCTTACCCATTCTATATCCTTTCATAACTTGTTTATTTCTCAATTTACTTCCTGTAATAGGATTTATATAACTGAGTTACTCCTTGCGGAAACGCACTTGGCTAACCCAGTGATTTAACAACAACTTTTGCCATCTATAGTGTAACCACCATTAACAGGCCATAAAATTAACTCGTGCCCCAATGAGTCTTTTGGCTCATCCATTTCTGGATTCGTAAACATATAGGTGAAATTATTTTCAACCATATATTTTGCAGTCTTTGTAGATAACAACCAATTAATAAATTCAACGCTATCTGCTTTATGTTTTGAATTTTTTAATACAGCAGCGCCAGTTACATAATAAGATGTTCCATCTGTTGGGTATATAACCTTAATCGGATATCCATGACGAGTATATTGGGCCGCATCAGACAAATTACCAATGCCGATATTAGACTCTCCTAACGCAGTTAAGCGAACTGGAGTAGACAAGAACTTGGCATGTTGTATTATATGTGGCTTTAAGCTATATAAATAGTTCAGTGCCTCAGGCTCGCCTCTATATTCCACCATGTTATATAACAAATTAGCTGCATTTTGGGATGCTACAAAATCGGTCATCACAATAGACCAATCACCTTGTTTGCCCAATGTATCCCAGGTAGTAATATATTTACCTATCCCATTGTAGAAGGTGTCATTTTGAACAAATACAATAGGATCATACCAAAGACCTACCCAATACCCATTTATATCTTTTAGATTATCACGTACTTCGTCAATTCTTTCATTAACGATAGGTGCATATTTCCCTGCATTTGCCCCTACAACGAGATTATCTTCAGAGGTAAGTACCAGATCACCAGATGTATCAGCTACATTTGAAGCCGACCGTTGGGCCATTTGCTCTTCTGTAAGAGGCATAACTGTAACTTTTACATTTTTCTCCTCTTCATAACGATCGGCAAGCAATGTAGTTATATTGTTCGGCAAGTCTGTATAAACAGTAATCTCACCACGAACAGGTTCTTTTGCATGTTCTAACTGTTCTTGATGGTAAAAGTTTACGCCATAGGTTAACATTCCTATAACAAATAGGGCTAAAACGCCCGGAGCAATCCACCGTTTCATATATGCCTCCTATAAGACATAAAGTATTCCCAAACCAGAATAGACAAAGCTATTCTCCATTATTAACGACTACCACGTCCTCGATTACTATTAGATGGACGACTTTTGGTCATGCCATTACGAGAAGGTCTACCCTTACTACTTTTCTCACTAGACTGACGTCCGTTGCGACGATCATTATTCTTCCCACTATTACGAGAACCACTAGATTGACTAGTACGATTAGTCCGACCAATTGGGCGTGGTGGAATCAAAGATTCAGGTCCAAACCCTATCAAGTCACGTCGATTAGCTTCAATGAGCGCCTCTTTTACAAGGTCATAATTTTCAATATTTTTATATTGCATTAAAGCCCGCTGCTTAGCTTTATCTCTACCTTTTTTTTGGCAACATATACAGGTTTTCCATCCAGTGGGTTAATGCCCGTATAGTACATACATGTCGATAAGCTTCCCGGCGTAGGAATAAAGTCTTGCACTTGTTCTGGATACATATGTTGATCACGTAAGAACTCAGCTAATTCAATAGCATCTTCCAAGGCACAACCTGGATGAGAGCTCATAAAATATGGTACTAAATATTGCTTCTTACCAAGCTTTTTATTGGCCTCCTCAAACCAAGATTTGAAGGTGAGGAACTCTTCCTTACCAGCTTTGCCCATCATATTGGTAACGCGTTTAGAAACATGTTCTGGCGCTACTTTTAGTTGTCCACTTACATGAAATTCACAAAGCTCGCGGACAAAATCTTTATTGTTATCCGCTAGAACATAGTCATAACGCAAGCCAGAACGAACAAATACCTTTTTTACGCCTTTTAGCTTACGTAATTTACGGAGTAAAGCAATATAGTCATCATGGTTTGTATTTAGATTTTCACAAGGCTCTGGAGCCGCACAAGTACGACCTTTACAAGCACCATATACAGCTTGTTTGTCACAAGCTAAATGACGGAAGTTCGCCGTAGGGCCCCCAACATCATGAATATATCCTTTAAAGTTATCCATATTAATCATAGTTTGAGCTTCATCAAGTAAAGACTCATGACTACGATTTTGGATGATACGACCTTGATGATTTGTTATTGCACAGAATGAACAGCTACCAAAGCACCCCCGTTGACTTACAAGGCTAAACTGTACTTCGCTTAATGCTGGTACGCCACCCTTATCATCATATTTAGGATGCCACTTGCGAGTATACGGCAAGTTATATACGCCATCCATTTCCTCCTGCGTAAGTGGCAATGCAGGTGTGTTTTGAACAAGATATCTATCGCCATGTTTTTGTACTACTATACGACCATAGAATGGATCTTGTTCATCATACTGCATACGGAATGCATCAGCAAAAGCCATCTTATCCGCTTTAATTTCCTCAAAAGATGGACACTCAACATAGTCTATAGTAGGGATTTCCTTGGCCATATAACAAATACCACGAATAGATGGCAAGGACTCTTTAAATCTACCTTGATCTAACGCATCAGCTAATTCTACAATTTGAAGTTCACCCATACCATAAATGAGTACATCTGCCTTTGAATCAACTAAAATAGAACGACGCACAGTATCTGACCAATAATCATAATGACCAAATCGGCGTAAGGACGCCTCTATGCCACCGATAATAAGAGGCACATCACTATAAGCCTCCTTCATACGATTCGCATATACCAAGGTAGCTCGATCTGGGCGATGGCCCGCTTCACCACCTGGAGAATAGTCATCTTGTCGACGAATTTTCTTTGCCGCCGTAAATTTATTGAGCATTGAATCTAGATTCCCTGCCGTAACAAGGGATGCTAGACGCGGTTTACCAAGTTTTTTGAAAGCCTCTACATCATTCCAATCTGGTTGATCTATAATACCTACACGATACCCTTTGGATTCTAAGTATCTGCCGATAACTGCAGGTGCAAAGGAAGGATGGTCCACATAGGCGTCCCCACTAATGAGGACAAAATCTAATTCGGCCCAACCTCGTTTCTTCATATCCGAAGGTTCTGTTACTAAAAATCTATCCATTAATTGAATAAATGCCTTTCTTTCCTATTAGAACAGGAATAACCATAGTAAAAATAATGCCATACAGAATAAAATAATCCCTAAAATAATGCGTTCTTGTACGATAGAACGTTGACGTTTACGTTGACGCGTTTCTAAGGACATACGCTTTTTGGATGTTTGGTATTCAACGAATTCACTTTGCACCAAATTTGGCGCAGCTTGTGCCTTCTGACGCGTCACAGAACGCAAAGAAAACGTATCTATATCACCTACTTGACTTTGGTAGGCTTTTACCAAGCGATCCCCATCAAGATCTAAATAATTACCGTAATTACGAATAAAGCCTTTTACGTAGACCTGACCAGGAATGATGTCATACTTACCATCTTCTATAGCTTCCAAATAGGTTGTTTTAATGTGCAGTACTTGCTCCACATCTTTAAAGGTTAAATTACGTCTTACTCGTTCACGTCGTAATTCTTCGCCTAATTCAGCCATTTTCGTTCCTCTCTTAATCTACATAATACTCATATCGTAATCATTTAATTATTGCTCATCATTGGAGTCTGAGAAATATCGCGCCTTAGCTTGTTCAGGGCTCATCAAAATCTCTCGAGCCTTACTGCCCATACTAGGACCAACAATTTTAAGATCTTCCATCGTATCTACAAGGCGAGCCGCACGAGTATACCCAATGCGGAATCGACGCTGTAACATAGACACAGAAGCTTGACCAGATTCCATAACGAGATTAACAGCACGTTCTAATAATTCATCGCGGTAGATATCATTTTCTTCTGATGATTCTTTTTCGGTTTCCTTTTCAGCCTCTTGTGTAACAGTATCGTCATATTCTGGTTCACGTTGAGCTTTTACAAATTCCACAAGATGTTCTACCTCATCATCAGAGATGAAGGCCCCTTGTACACGAATTGGTTTATTAGCACCAATTGGAGCAAATAACATATCCCCTTTACCAAGCAGTTTCTCAGCACCCGCCATATCGAGAATAGTACGGGAGTCAATTTGAGAACCTACTGCAAAGGAAATACGGCTAGGTACATTGGCCTTAATAGAGCCTGTAATAACGTTGACAGAAGGACGTTGTGTAGCAAGTACCATGTGAATACCTGCAGCACGCGCCATTTGTGCTAAGCGACTAATAGATTCTTCAATATCATCAGGAGCAGTCATCATAAGGTCAGCTAACTCATCGATAATTAATACAATCAAAGGCATAGCCGCCTTAGGGTGCGCTTCGTTATAGCTCTTAATATCGCGTTTGCCAGATGCTGCAAAAGCTTTATAACGAGCCTCCATCTCACGAACAGCCCAACGCAATACAGCGGCTGCTTTTTTCATATCTGTTACAACTGGCGCCATCAAATGAGGAATGCCATTGTAGATAGACAATTCAACCATCTTAGGGTCGATTAATAAAAGCTTAACCTCTTCTGGTTTACGACTAAATAGAATACTTGAAATCAAAGTATTTACACATACAGATTTACCAGAACCAGTAGTACCTGCTACAAGCAGGTGAGGCATCTTCGCAAGGTCAGTAATAACAGGCTTACCTGCAATATCCTTACCAAGACCTACCGGAATACCCCCACGAGCGTCCTTGAAGTCACTACAATCAAGAACATCACGCAAATGAACGGCCTCTGTCGTCTTATTAGGAACCTCGATACCGATGGCGGATTTACCAGGGATTGGAGCCTCCATCCGAATATGTTGAGCCGCTAAGTTTAAGGCGATATCATCAGTTAAATTGACGATGCGGCTAACCTTTACACCTGGTGCAGGTTCAATTTCGTAGCGTGTAACAGTTGGACCTTGTGTAGCATTAACGACCTTAGCAGTAATACCAAAGTTACTCAATACATTTTCAAGCATCATTGCATTTTGCGCTACTTCTTCACCATTGCTTTGACTCCCCTTCCCTTTCGCCAAAATATCAAGGCTTGGGAAATGATAAGGTCTATCATAGGTACGATGAATTTGACCATCCTTAGATACTGCTACTTGTGCTGTATCTTCTGTAGTACTAATAGTAGATGGTACTTGTAAACTCATACCAGACATACCGACACCAGCACTTACAGAACTTGCAGCGGCACCTGTTCCAGGTACAGCAGAAGCTATGGCAGCGTGATTAGTTTCCAATGGACCAATCGTTGTATTTTGATATGTAAACTTTGGTTGTTCCTCATGATTATTCTCTACTGATTCAGATTCATCTGTATATCCTTCGTCTGGAGTATATGTATAATCCTCATCTGGAGTATATACATAGTCATCACCTGTAGATCTACTAGCATCAGAGAATTGATCAAAATCATCTGCATCATAAGACTTCGCATCACCAGCATCTTCAGAAATATTCGCCAATTGTTCTGCTGCACGGTTGCGCGCTTCTATTTCAGCTAATTCTTTCCAAGATGTAGGAGCCTTTGGAGATTCTACAGTCGTTACTGTATCCACCATAGGTTCATTATCTACAACCGCACTCGTTTCAAAGTTATCTCGATCGGTAGTGATACCTCGTTTTTCAAGTGTATCTAACGCTTGATCTGCAGCATCAGCAAAGCGTGTGTCCTTTTCCCTGTTATACGCTTTCCGTTGTTCTGCAGCTTCTTTACGTTGTTCATTCCAATCTTCAAAGACCTCTTTAGCTACAGCGACCTTCTCAGCAGCCACTTCTTTAGCTACATCTAAACCTACTTGTGTTTTGTCTGCTGCCTTTTGCAAGCCACTTCGCAAAGATAAACGAGTGATTAGAATACCAAAGGCTAATAATAAGAACACATCTAAAATGATAGCCCCTAGCTCACCTAATAGAGTGCGAAGGAATGTAGCGATAGCACCACCTACTACACCACCTTGGTCAGCCAATTGTGTTGTGATTAATTCCTGCCCCTCAGGAACGCGCCACAATGGAACAAGGGCTAGCAAGAATAAGAAGAACAAAGTCATTACAACGCCCCGTTTAGTAACGGAAATAAATGTTCCTTTATACAATAATCGCCAGCCAATCCAGAACACACCAAGGCAAGGAATAATACCACCTAGGCCAAAACCATAACGGAATATACCTGTTAAAATCTGTCCTACAAGACCGAGTTCAAACCCAAAGAATCCGAGCAAGGAAATAACTGCAAAGGCAATTACAATTAAGCCTTTAACTTCGCTGCGCAAGGAAAACCCTTGAGACTTAGTTTGCTGTTTTGTACTTGTTCGCTTTCGTCGTGTATTGCGTTTTTTGGTGGAAGTTTTTTCTTCTGCCATAAATCTATACAAACCCCTTACTTATATAACACTACTGTAAATTAACTTATCATTATATTATAGCATATATCGAAGTATTTAGTTAGCTTTTACACCGTTTCTCCCAGTCACAAAGTAACTGTTCTTCCTTGCCTCTTTTAATACCGTTGTAGAACGAAGCATCCATAAGAGGTGTTGGTAGATACTGCTGTTTTACATAGCCATTTGGATAGTTGTGAGCATACTTATAGGTGTTCCCATGACCTAGCTTGCTAGCCCCACTATAATGACTATCTTTTAAATGATCTGGCACCTGTCCACAATCCTTGTGGCGCAGACCAGCAATTGCTGCATCGATAGCCAAATAAGCAGAATTACTTTTCGGTGCTAATGCTACATAACAAGCCGCCTCAGACAATATGATACGAGCCTCTGGAAATCCTACCATATGAGCCGCTTGAGCCGCTGCATTGGCTAGAATTAAAGCTTGCGGATCTGCAAGGCATACATCCTCAGCTGCACATATTACGATACGACGAGCAATAAAATTAGGATCCTCCCCCGCTTCAATCATACGTGCCAAGTAATGTACCGTCGCTTGTACATCAGAGCCACGCATACTTTTAATAAAAGCAGAGATTGTATCGTAGTGGCTGTCACCTTTTTTATCATATGTGTAAATCCGACGTCCCACAACTTTTTCAAGAACCTCTATGGTTATAGTCCCTTCATCCGGTACCATAGCTGCAGCCTGTTCTAAAATATTCAAAGCCATACGACCGTCGCCATTAACGAAAATTCCTACATCCTCTAGCACTTCATCGGCTACTTGTAAACGGCGTTTACCAAGACCTACCTCTTCATCTGTAATAGCACTACGCAAAATTTGACCAATCGCCTTTGGTGTCAAAGCCTCCAATGTTATGAGTCGCAAACGGGATAAAAGCGGTCTATTAACCTCAAAAAACGGATTCTCTGTGGTGGCACCAATAAGGATAATCGTACCATCTTCTACACAAGGTAATAACACATCTTGTTGGCTTTTATTGAAACGGTGGATTTCATCGAGGAATAATATAGTTCTTTGTTGTAATGACCGTACGCGCTTACGAGCATCCTCTATGATGTTACGCAACTCACCTATACCAGCATTGGTAGCATTTAAATTTACAAAATGACTGTTACTTACCTTAGCAATGATACCTGCTAGTGTAGTTTTCCCCGTTCCACAAGGCCCATAAAAAAGCATAGATGGTATGGTATCATTTTCTACCATAGCACGTAAGAAGGTCCCCTTCCCTACGGCCTTCTCTTGACCGTATAAATGATCCAACTTGGTAGGACGCATACGCACAGGAAGTGGCTCATATGCATTTGTAGGCTCTAAATCAAACAAACTATCCATTCTATCACCTCAATTCACTGTATCTAAACTATTAATATTCACATTGCTAAACCATTGATGTTCTCATTATATGCCATTTTTACACGCAAAAAAGCCCCACCATGCCGTAATGTACCGCGTTTTGATCCTGCTTAGGGCAGGTGGGTGTCCTCCTCATCCTGCAGTTGTCCCATAAGGGCGTAACGTTCAGACGAGAGTTCGGACTCCCGAAGTAAATGTGTTGGCTCAAAACTGCGATATCACACGCACATGGCAGGGATATCTTATACATAAATAGTATCAGAAAGATTGGTAATAAACAAGTCTTGACATTTGAATTTTAATCAATTCTTGCCTATGTTTTTACACCAAAGATTGCTCTTCTTCTTCCTCGATATCTGGTTTAATATGTAACTCTTTTAATTGTTTAGGTTCTACTTCAGATGGCGCTTGGCTCATAACATCAGAAGCAGATTGAGTTTTAGGGAATGCGATTACGTCGCGGATAGATTGACGTTTTGCCATCAACATAACAAGACGATCAAGGCCAAATGCACAGCCTGCATGAGGAGGTGCACCATATTGGAATGCATCAAGCATGAAGCCGAATTTGGATTTTGCTTCTTCTTCAGACAAGCCAATAGCTTTAAATACTTTTTCTTGTACATCAGATTGGTAAATACGCAAGGAACCGCCACCGATTTCAACACCGTTCAATACCATATCATAAGCGATTGCTTTTACGCTGCCAGGATCGGATTCTAATTTATCAAGGTCTTCATGACGAGGCATTGTGAACGGATGGTGCATTGCAACATAGCGTTTTTCATCTTCGTTATATTCGAACATAGGGAAATCAGTTACCCATGTGAATGCCAATTTATCTGGATCAATCATGTTCATACGACGTGCCATTTCAAGGCGCAATTCGCCCAATGCACGTGCTACAGTTGCTGGTTTATCAGCAATCATCAATACGAGGTCGCCACCTTTAGCACCCATTTTTTCACCGATGTTGCGGATTGTATCTTCACCTAAGAACTTCATGATTTGATACTTGATAGAACCATCTTCGTTAAAGCAAGCCCATGCAAGACCTTTTGCACCATAACGGTTTACATATTCAACGAGGTCATCAAGTTCACGACGAGGAATACCAGCATCACCAGGTACTACGATACCTTTAACTACGCCACCATTGTCAATAACAGAACGGAATACTTTAAATTCTGTATCTTTTACAAGATCAGTTACATCAGTAAAGGCCATGTCGAAACGAAGGTCTGGTTTATCAGAACCATATTTATCCATTGCTTCATCCCATGTAATGCGAGGCATAGGCAATGTGATTTCTTTGCCCAATGTAGTTTTAAATATATGAGCAACCATTTCTTCAAGCATGGAATAAATGTCTTCTTCATCTACGAAGGACATTTCCAAGTCGAGCTGAGTGAACTCTGGTTGACGGTCTGCACGCAAATCTTCATCGCGGAAGCAACGAACGATTTGGAAATATTTTTCATAACCAGCTACCATCAAGATTTGTTTGAAAATTTGTGGAGATTGTGGCAATGCATAGAATGTACCAGCATTTACACGAGAAGGTACTAGATAGTCACGAGCGCCTTCTGGTGTAGATTTAGTAAGCATTGGAGTTTCAATTTCCAAGAAATCGCGGCTATCGAAGAAGTCGCGCATTGCTTTTGTTACTTTGTGACGTAAAATCAAGTTACGTTGCATTTCTGGACGACGTAAGTCAAGGTAACGATATTTTAAACGAATATTTTCATCTACATCAATATCATCTTGGATATAGAATGGAGGTGTTTTAGCAGAGTTCAATACGCGCAACTCTTCACAGTACATTTCATATGCACCTGTTGGAAGATTTGGATTGATAGCAGCTTCATCACGTTTTGTAATTTTACCACGTACACAAAGTACATATTCATTACGAACATCCTCTGCTTTGTGGAAAGATTCCACGTTATGATCTGGAGATGCCACTACTTGTACTACGCCAGAACGATCACGTAAATCCAAGAAAATCAAACCACCATGATCACGACGGCGTTCAACCCAACCACATAATACGACCTCTTTACCTACCTCTTGTTCAGAGATGGTGCCACAACCGTGCGTACGGTGTAAGCCTTGCATTGTTTCCATTCTAATTGTCATCCTTCCAATTCTATCTTTATAATACTTATTCACTGAGTATTGATCTAGTAGATCCCAAGGGCCATACCACTAAATCTCTTATAGATTTTTTACTAGCGTCCATTAAAGGAACAACATGTTGTTCACTAGTTTCCATATCGCGAATAATAGCTTCTTGCTTAACTAATTCATCATCACCCAATATGATAACATATTTTGCATTAATTTTGTTAGCATATTTTAATTGTGCCTTCATACTCTTACCCTGTCCGTCCATTTCAACAGGTATATTTTGACTACGAAGTTCTTGGCAAATTTTGAAAGCCTCTACCTTAGCCGCATCACCAAGAGCCACCACAAATGCAGAAGGCTCAACAGTTGGGTCAGGCAACAAGTTTTGTTTTTCAAGGGCTAATAATAAACGTTCCATACCCATCGCAAAACCGATGGCTGGTGTATGAGGACCATCAAGTTCCTCTACAAGGCCATCGTAACGACCACCACCTGCTACTGCACTTTGGAGCCCCTAATGGAGTATATTGTACCTCAAATGCTGTTCTTTGTGTAATAATCAAGGCCACGTACTAAACGAGGATTTAATGTATATTGCACATTAGCAGCCGTTAAATAAGTTTTCAATTCTTCGAAGTGATCATGACATTCTTCACATAAATGTTCGTGAATTTCAGGAGCACCTACGGACAAGGATTTACATGTTTCATTTCTTGCAATCCAAGATACGCAAAGGATTTTTATACAAACGTTCTTGGCAGTCACTACATAATTGTTCTTTTTTAGGCTCAAAGAACTCAATTAATTTTTCACGGTATACAGGGCGGCATATTGGACAGCCTACAGAGTTCACCTCTACATTGAGGTCTTTAAGGCCAAAGTCTTTCAACAATTGTACGACCATGCAGATAACTTCACTATCCACTACAGGGGATTGAGAACCTAATACCTCTGCCCCGAATTGGTGGAATTGGCGGTAACGGCCAGCTTGTGGTTTATCATGTCGGAACATAGGCCCCATGTAATACCATTTTGTAAGGCCTTCTTTACCATATACTTTATTTTCTAAATATGCGTACTGCAGATGCTGTATTTTCAGGGCGCAAGGTAAAGCTAGAGCCACCATCATCACCCGTAGTAAATGTGTACATTTCCTTTTGTACTACATCTGTAGTTTCACCGATGCCACGCAAAAATAATTTAGTATCTTCAAAGGCAGGTGTGCGAATTTCGTTGAACCCGTATACCTTACAAATTTCACGCATACGCTGTTCAATATAGTGCCAATTTATCATTTGCTCTGGCAAAAAGTCTTGTGTACCTCTTGGTTTTCTAATAGCCATTACACAACCTCCCAAAATTTTTTACAAATTCTATGTCGTTTCTCTAATAGTGCATCTATCGTTGCGTGGTAAACATCTACATCCTTTGGCATGTGCTGTTTCAATTGACGATATTCAGGGGCCCGCATCCACTTAGATGAACTACCAGGTCCCATGGAAAGAATACTTTGTCGTTCCTCCATAATCTGAATATTATATTCGCACGCTTTGCCGGGCAAGGTATAGCCGATATTCTCTAACTGTCCTCTCATATATTGTTGACGATATAGATAATATGGCACATAACCAGCCGCTTCAAGACGCTCTTTACCATATTGTACCATGTCTGCCACGAGATGTTCCTCAGGGATATCATCTTGCATATTTAAATCATACAATGGGCTACCACGTTTTAATGCTAACGTATGAATTGTAACATTTTCCGGCAAATTTTGACATACATAATCCATATTCTCTATCATGTTTTGCATCGTTTGATTCGGTAAGCCTGCAATAAAATCCATATTTACCGCTAACGACGTATTATGTTTGACATATTGTAACAACTCATCAATATCACGTGCACTATGTCCACGCCCTATGCGACGTAAAATATCATCTTGCATCGTTTGTGGGTTAATACTGATACGATTGACACCTAAATCAAGCATAGATCGTAACTTTGTAGGATTAACAGAATCCGGTCGCCCCGCTTCTACAGTAAACTCATGACCTTCAGGAACAAGTATAGACAGCTGTTTCAGAACTTGGTGAAAGTCTTCGTCCCCTAATACCGTCGGTGTACCGCCCCCCATATAGAGGGTATCTACCGTTAAGCCATAAGATTCAACAATAGTTTTCATATCCTCTATGTCCCGGGCTAAGGCAGTTAAAAATTGGCTTTTACCATCATAGTCTTGATAGAGTCCATACGGAAAGGAGCAGTAAACACAGCGGGTGTCACAAAAAGGAATGCCACAATAGAGACTCACCTTTTTATGGTCTGTATCAGCTAAAAATGGACGTTGGTATTCACCTATAGAGCCTAAAGTGGCAAGTTTTTCCATAGACACAGAAAACTCGTCCCTAATGTGACGAGTTGCTGTGTGGACAGAGCCATATGTATCTATATATTTATGTAGTAGCTTTGTAGGGCGTACACCGACCATAGTCCCCCATGGAGCATCAACTGGCAAGCCTTGATATTCACGCAAATAGCTTAACAAAGCTTGCCCTATTTGACGTCGTCCCATAGAGGAAACAGGGCCTTCAAAAGTCTGAACTGTCTCACCAGTGGTAACTGTTAAGATATACAATCCATCGACTTCGTGAGCTTCAAGGATAACATCTGGATGCACCTTGTCAGAAAACAGGCCTGCAGCACCACAATTATGGGCCACTACAGAACCAAGCGGTAATGGTCCCGTATATAGATATCCATTAAGCATGGTGATGAGCCATACGTTCTAATTTGTCAAGCTCTGCTTCAGTCATATGATTTTGGCAATCACTGCAATAACCATATACTTTCAATTGATGGTCGATAGTGCGGAAGTTCAATTTTTTAGCAATGATGGATTCTAGTGTTTCAAGCATATCATCTTCAAACTCGGATACTTTACCACATTTTACACAAATCAAATGATGGTGGAAATGAGCAAACTCTTCATCGTTCAATTCGTAACGATTACGACCATCGCCGAAATCAAGACGTTTCAACAAATCAAGTTCAGTGAAGAGATCAAGTGTTCTGTAAATAGTAGCCAAGCCGATATCAGGAGCCACTTCTTTTACAAGTACATATACGTCTTCTGCACTTAAATGATTTTCATCAGCATCGATGAAGGCTTGCAAAATTGTTTGACGTTGTGTAGTCAATTTGTATTTTTTGTCTTTAATGCGTTCTTTTAATTTTTCTAATGTTGTATTCATGATAACTATCCCCTTTATTTCTTACAAAATTTTATAAAACCTACACTCCAACGAATGGATTGTATTGTTTTCATAACCTATATTTGTTTCCGGTCCATGACCAGGATACACCATAGTATTATCAGGCAATTTATAAAGCTGAGTTTTAATGGATTCCATTAACGTCTCATAAGAGCCATTTGGAAAATCTGTACGTCCCACAGAATCTCTAAATAGTGTATCCCCTACAAATACAAGGCCTTCCATATAATAACATACCCCACCTGGCGTATGACCTGGCGTTTCAAGTACTTCAAGGTCAATAGCGCCACATGTGATATGGTCACCTTGTTTAACCTCGATGATCTCTGCCTTCACCTTAATCGGTGTAGGATTGCTATACGCACTGAGATTTAACTCAGGATCTGCCAAATATGGTACATCACCCTTTTGAATATATACAGGCACATGATATGCATCTACAATGTCTTGAACGCCACCAATATGGTCACCATGACCATGGGTTAGCAAAATAGCTTTTGGGCTTCAAGTCATGTTTCTTTAGCGCATCTAATACTTCCGGTGTGGCAGGGTCAATGATGAAAGCCTCACCAACAGCTTTATCGCCTATGACATAGCAATTTGTTCCTAGTGGACCTAATGGCATGCGCATAAGCACTAATTGTTGTTCACTCATTAAGCCCCTCCTTTACTACGTTGTACCGTATACACTTCACGAATACGGCGCAACTTAGTCATAACAAAATCAAGTTGTGAAATATCTCGGATATCAACAACTACATTGATACTTACGGTTTTAGTATCTTCTTGAACCTTTGCATTGATGTTTGTAATGGTGATTTTCAATTCTGAAAGTACAGCCATAACCTCCATCAACAGACCATTTCGATCATAAGCTTGGATATCGATGCCTACGTGGAAAGATTCACCAGAAGAACCATCCCAGGAGACCTCAATCATACGCTCTAAATCTTCTGGCGTATGTCCAAGACTCGTACAATCGGAGCGATGGATGGATACCCCACGACCACGCGTGATATAACCGATGATATCATCACCAGGTACAGGGCTACAGCATTTCGCCATACGCACCATAACACCAGCTTCGCCTTTTACAAGAACGCCTGTACCATTCTTGGTCGTTTTTGGACCTTGAGCTTTTAGTTTCTCAATGATTTGTTCAGTGCTGTGTTTAGACTCTTCTGCTTCTTTAGATTTTTTATAGAGTTCAATTAACCGCAATAGAACAGTGCTTACAGGGATGCCACCATAACCGCAAGCGGCAAACATTTCTTCTTCTGTACATGCTTTGAGCTGTTTCGTAACCTGTTGAAGTCGATTGTCGGTAATCAATTCTTTCCAGTTATAATTTAATCGTTTTGCTTCTTTTTCAAGCGCCTCTAGGCCTTTTTCAATATTTTCAGCTTTATTTTCACGCTTGAACCAATTGCGAATTTTACTCTTACTTTCAGAAGAACCTACGATATTCAACCAATCAAGGCTCGGACGACCTGTTTTAGATGTAATGATATCTACGATATCACCGTTTTGCAAGGTGTAATCAAGAGGTACAATTTTACCATTTACCTTGGCACCTACGCATCTATGCCCTACATCGGTATGAACACGATATGCGAAATCTAGTGGAACAGACCCTATCGGCAATTTAACAACATCGCCTTTTGGTGTAAATACGAATACTTCACCAGAGAATACGTCTAATTTTAAAGCGTTTACAAGCTCTGTTGGATTACTTGTATCTTGCCATTCCAATACTTGGCGCAACCACGCAACCTTTTGGTCGAAATCCTTATCGCCATTTTTATTGCCTTCTTTATAACGCCAATGCGCTGCAACACCGTATTCAGATACGCGGTGCATTTCCCATGTACGGATTTGAATTTCTACAGGTTGCCCCATGGTACCGATAACCGTAGTATGTAACGATTGATACATATTAGATTTCGGCATGGAAATATAATCTTTGAAACGATATGGCAATGGTTTCCACAAACTATGAGCAATGCCTAGTACCGCGTAACAATCAGGAATTGTATCAACGATAACGCGAACTGCAAGCAAGTCATAGATTTGAGATAAATCGCGATTGTCCTTTTTCATCTTCTTGTAAATACTGTAGAAATGTTTTGGACGACCTTTGATATCCGCCTTAATATGAGCTTCGCCTAAAGCCTTAGTGAGTTGACTCATCGTATCATTTACAATGTCTTCACGAGCTTGGCGTTTTTGTTTCATTTGATCTACAAGATCATAGTATTTTTCTGGTTCTAAATACCGGAATGATAAATCTTCCAGCTCCCATTTCACATTGAAGATACCAAGGCGATGTGCTAAAGGAGCAAAGATTTCTAATGTTTCCTTGGCAATGCGCTTTTGTTTGTCGCTACGCATATGCTTTAAGGTACGCATATTATGTAGGCGGTCACCTAGTTTAATAACAACTACGCGCACATCCTTCGCCATGGCTAAAATCATCTTCCGATAATTTTCCATTTGCCGATCTTCTTTTGTTTCATATTGGAATTGGTTTAATTTCGTTACACCATCAACAAGGAATGCTACTTCAGAGCCAAACATTTCCTCCAAGTCTTCCTTTGAATATGATGTATCCTCAACCACATCATGCATGAGTGCTGCCATAAGTGTGATATGGTCAATTTGTAAGTGTGCCAAAATATCAGCTACTGCTAGTGGATGCATGATATACGGTTCACCAGAAGCTCTAAGCTGACCTTCGTGAGCCTTATCTGCAAGCTCAAAAGCCTTTAATACTTGGTTACACTCATCATCTGTTAAATAGGTATGGATATACTCCATAAATTCAGCTAAAGCTTTTCCTTTATCAAAAGTGCTTTGTTCTACTAAAGCTTTGCCTTCTTCATTTACAGTTGTCATGGTGTCACCTCCTATACACTATAGGTAAGAAATGTTACGGACGTGACAAGATCTAATTTTCCTTCAACGGCATTCCATCTTAGCATTAATTGACCATCATCACCGGTATATTCTTCTATGATGCCCAACTCCTTAAATACATATAAGAATGTAAGGGCACTGCGATTATTTTGATCTGCCGGCTTACGGCGCAAAATTTCTTGTTCCACATTATAAACCGATTGACTACGACCACGCATAGCTTGTTTTACTATGACATACATTTGTCTAAGACCTTCCGTGGAAAGTGTAATCGGCTCTTCAGTGAGCGGTTCAATAGCTTGGATCATAAGCTGCGGAGAAACCATCCCTTGCCATTCATTCTTTTGCAATGAAAATGCTACTTTCACCACAGTTCCAATGAATATAGTTGTAAATAAATCGGGACGATTCCAAGCAATGGCATCCAATGTGCCACTAGAGGTTTCTAAAATCACCTTGCAGTGATTTTTCAATTGTCCCATAAGCATTATATCTTGTACGGTTGCTTCCATAACGGCAAAGACCGGCGTACTATTGGCCATACCATATGGCTCAAGCGCTGATACGCGATCAATAATATCTACATCGATATCATCAACGGGTAGTTCCGCATCAATAGCAACAACAGGAATGTATTCCTCTGCTGTTACATGCGCCTTACAATACGCAGTCAAACAGTCTCGCAATTCATCTATACGATTTGCATCAATACTGAAGCCTGCTGCTGCAGCATGGCCACCGAATTGTAATAACACATCTTCGCAAGACTTCAGTGCATCGTAGATATTAAAACCATCGATACTACGACAGGAGCCTTTGCCAATGCCATCGTGGATACTAATAACCAGGGTCGGCTTATAAAACTCCTCAACTAAGCGAGAAGCCACAATACCGATAACACCAGGATGCCAGTCTTCACCGGCTACAACGGTTACATAGTCTGCCTTATGGCCTTGGTTAGCCACATCGATACGAGCTAGTTCGTGAATATTTCTCTCTAGTTCTTGACGCTCACGATTTGTTTCATTTAATTCTTCAGCAATCGCTTCAGCCATGTCAGCATTATCAGTAACTAGCAACTCAACAGCACGTGTTGCATGGGTTACACGACCTGCTGCATTAAGCCGTGGGGCTAAGGTGAAACCAATATGTCCAGATGTTATAGTTCGTTCATGGAGACCTGCTACATCGATTAGCTTTTTAATTCCTAGATTTGGATGACTATTCATCTTTTCAAGGCCTGCTTTTACGATGATGCGGTTCTCACCGACTAACGGCACAACGTCCGCCACAGTGCCTAATGCAACGATATCTAAATCATCTAAATACCATTCACCAGTCTTTGTAAGCCACAATGCTTGGCATAATTTAAAAGCAACCCCAACACCGGATAAGTTCTTATCCTTGTAGTGACAGTCCTTTTGCTTGTGGTTAATAACAGCCTTTGCTCGTGGAATCATATCTGGTGCCGTATGATGATCCGTAATAATCATATCGATACGGTCACGTACAGCCTCAACAATATCGTAAGAGCTAATACCACAATCCACGGTAATTACTAAAGCGGTCCCCTGCTCTATAAGATGCTCTAAAGCCTCTAAATTGAGGCCATACCCTTCACTTTGACGCTCTGGTATGTAATAGGTAACATCAGCACCTAGTTTCTTTAAAAAACGATATAGAACAGATGTGGCAGTAATGCCATCTACATCATAATCACCATAAATAACGATTGGTTTATGTTTTTCAATTGTCTCCTGAACTAGCGAAACAGCTACATCCATATCTTTTAATGCGAATGGATCTAACAAATCAGACAAAGAGCCTTGTAAAAACCGACGCCCTTCATCAACATCTATGTGGCGATTAACCATTAATTTGGCCACAATAGGGTTCACACCAAGTTCACGGATTAAGATATTCTCTTGTTCTTTGTCGCTTGTGGAAATGCGCCAACGTTTTTTCTTAATCATCATATCCCTCAGTAGTTTATAATCAATATTAGTATAAAACTTCAACGTATTATCATTATCATTTTTATTTATTATACATCAAAAAGCGAACAAAATAAACTATTTTATATATTTTATTCTCATTTAAGCTTTGTGTTTTTCTCAACAAAAAAGAACCTCCCATTATCAATAGGAGGTTCTCGATCAGTGAATTACTTAGAACCGGAAGTCTCGTTCGCCGTCTTTCATCTGTGCAATATAAGCTTTAGCTTTATCTTTAACTAAATCATTTTTGATATTTTCTAACTGTTGTTCAATAACCTTAGCGCCATGAGCTTTAGTTTTTTCGTCACCATAATCCATGATGTATTCGTTTAATGTCATCAATGCATTAGGTTGGCAACAGTTATGGATTTGACCGGATTTAGCGAGGGCCATAAATCTGTCCCCTGTTCTACCTGCACGATAGCATGCAGTACAGAAGCTAGGCACATATCCAAGATCTAGTAACCAATCTACGATTTCATCTAATGTACGTGTGTCACTACGATCAAATTGAGCCGAATTATCCTCTGGTTTCTCTTCTTCTTTGTAACCACCTACGCTAGTACGAGAGCCACCACTAATTTGGGAGATACCTAATGCCAAACCGCGTTCACGCATGGATTGACTTTCACGGGTAGACATAATCATACCTGTATACGGTGTGGATACACGAATAAGAGCAACGATTTTCTCAAATATATCGTCAGGTACAGCATTACTGAAATCATCTACGTCGATATCATCAGCAGGGCAAATACGAGGTACAGAAATTGTATGTGGACCTACACCAAATACTGCTTCTAAATGCTCTGCATGCATCAACAAACCTACAAAATCATATTTGTAATGTTCCAAACCATACAAAACACCAATCCCTACATCATCAATACCACCTTGCATAGCGCGGTCCATCGCCTCTGTATGGTAGGCGTAGTCGCTCTTAGGGCCTGTTGGATGTAACGCTTCGTAGTTTTCTTTATTGTACGTTTCTTGGAATAATGTATATGTACCAATGCCAGCTTCGTGTAATTTTCTTGTAATCCTCAACAGAACAAGCTGCAATATTTACATTTACACGGCGAATTTCACCATTTTTATTTTTAATGCTGTAAATAGTCTTGATGGATTCCAAAATATACTCAAGCGGATTATTGAGTGGATCTTCACCGGACTCAATTACAATGCGCTTATGACCCATTGCTTCTAATGCGATAACCTCTTCTCTAATTTGGTCTTGAGTCAACTTTTTACGCTTAATATCGCGATTTTTAGAATGGTACGGACAATATACACAACCATTAATACAATAGTTAGACAAATATAATGGTGCAAATAGAACGATACGATCGCCATAAATAGCTTTCTTGATTTCTTTAGCTAACGCATAAAGCTTTTCCTTATATTCAGGCAACGGACATTCTAATAGAACAGCTGCTTCTCTATGGTTTAACCCCTTAAATGTAGCAGCTTTTGCTAAAATAGCATCTAACAACTCCCGATTTTCCTTGTTTTCCTCTGCATAGGCAAGGGTATCAAGGATTTCCTGATGGGAAATAAATTCCTCCGCCTTTGGAGATTTTACATCATACATAGTACTTACCTCAAATCTTTCTAGTGGCAACGCCACCCCTCTTTAGGTATATGAAAGTATATGACAACCAGTCTTCTGGTATTTCACTGATACTGTACATAGTATACCACTATTCCTACTAAAAAACATAGGAATTTGACACACAATAATAAAAGGTTACTCCCTCATAAGAGGAAGCAACCTTTATAGTATGGGAATTTCTAATTTATACCGATTATCTATATCGAATATGACTAAAATGTATGTAATTAAATTAATTCCTTATTTACTATTAAAATTTCAAGAGAAATTACTTATATAATTGATTTCTAGTATTAAAAAATGTCCTATAAGACAACTGGCACGTAATAAAACAAGAAATTGATATAGTGGATAACGACATAAATGTAACGATCATTTGATATTTTACAGCTTCTAAAGGAGGCATGCCCGCCAATATAAGGCCTGTCATCATCCCCGGCAGCGCTACGATACCTAATGTCTTGGCGCTATCTACAGTAGGTTGTAGACCCGTCTTTATAACATCACGAACTATTGCTTTCGAAGCTTGTTTAGGTGTACTACCCAAGGCTAATTTAATTTCCACCTCTTGTTTACGCAATTCAAAATTTGATAGCATTTGACGATAACAAAGCCCAATGGCTACCATAGCACCACTAATGACCATACCACCAACAGGAATCACTTGATAAGCAGTAAAGTTAAGCACACCCGTTAAAAGTAGAATTGTTAAAGTAATACTTGCACCTACAGTTATAGCAAACCAAGAAATCCATAGAGCATAAGGAATCCCTTTCCGCGTTTAGAAGAATTATAGGCTGCATTTATAGCCATAAATCCTAATAAGCCAATGATAAATATAGAGCTTTCAGTACAAAAATATAGGATAAAATAAATCCAATAATCAATAGTTGAACTGTAGCTCTTATGGCACTAATAAAAATATCTTTTTCTAATTTCAATTCTTGCCTATAAGATATCACTATACTAATAATAACTAATATTGATGCTAGGCATAGCGATGCAGCAGAAATAGCATGAAATTGACTCATCACAGTACCTCCTCTTTAGCTAATTGACCGTCTACGATAGTGATGCGGTGATTAGCAGTACGCAAGCTTTGCTCTTCATTATGAGTAATGGAGATAATGGTGATTCCCTTTTTATGAAGTTCATCAATCACATTTTCTACAATCGATGTATTCGTCGCATCCAAGGCAGATGTAACCTCGTCTAAAAGCAACACTTTAGGCTCGAAAATAAGGCTCCGAATAAGGCATATTCGTTGCATTTCACCACCAGACAACTCATCATTACGGCGCTCCATATAATTTAGTGGCATATGTAGTAGATCAAAGAGATATTCTATACGACTCATATCCGGTTTTAAATCGCGAATATCGTAAGGAAATAGAATATTGCGACGTACTGTTTTCGCAAACAAATAAGGTCTTTGAAAGCAGTACCCCACCTCTGCGATAAGATTCAGGATCTATAGCCGTTAAAGGACGATCATTATAAGTAATAGTTCCCGATGTAGGACTAATCAGATCACTACATAATTTTAAAAGTGTACTTTTACCACTTCCAGAAGGGCCTACAATAGTAATATAATCGCCGTGATTTACTGATAAAGATACATTACGGATAATAGATTTGTCTTTTACAATATAAGATATGTTAGATAATTCTAGCAGCGTCATAATGCCCCCTATCTCGTCATATGTATATTAAAAGCAAAATATCGATTCACTGTGGCTAGTTATTTAGTATTCTTAAGCATTATGATTCTAATTATGATATCATTGCCAATATGATAATGCTAAGCTTAATTATAATATATCTATCAGACACATATTACAAAAAACAAAAAATCCCTAGTGGAAAACCACTAGGGATTAATAGTCTTTGTAAAATTAAGCTTCTACAGGGTATACGCTAACTTTACGGTTATAACGACCAGCACGTTCGAATGCTACTTTACCAGGCACAAGTGCGAATAAAGTGTCATCTTTACCGATACCTACGTTAGTACCAGGGTGGAAGTGAGTACCACGTTGACGAACGATGATGTTACCGCTCTTTACGATGGAACCATCATGGCATTTAACACCAAGACGTTTAGATTCACTGTCACGACCATTACGAGTACTGGACACACCTTTTTTATGTGCGAACAATTGTAAATCAAAAGTAAACATTAAGTTCACCTCCTATATTTCGTGTATTTGGACAAACTCTGGATATTGACGGCTAATTTCCTCTAAACCGAGAAGCATAGTCCCCAGAATATCCTGTCCACTCTGGTTAATCGTCCCAGAGAGAACCATATCACATCGACCTTCGCTATTCGTATATTCCCTTCTTGTTGAGCAATCTGGGTAAGTCCTAACATTGCCGTTGCCGTTAAAGCAGACACTGCAGCACATACGATATCGAAGCCATGCTCATCATATCCTGCATGACCGGATAGGTGACAACCAATGACTTGATCTTCACTATTCCGCTGGATTCTAATGGAAACCATAATTAAGCTTGGATAGATTCAATACGAACTTTGTGAACGGTTGACGATGGCCTTGACGACGACGGTAGTTGGATTTAGCTTTGTATTTGAATACTAAGATTTTTTACCTTTACCATGCTCAAGAACTGTACCTGTAACTTTTGCACCGTTTACAAGAGCGCCAACTTTAACGTCGCCGTCATTCACTACAGTCAAAACTTCTTCGAATGTAACGGACTCGTTAGCAGCTGCTTCCAATTTTTCGATAGTAATTACATCGCCTTCAGCAACGCGATATTGTTTACCACCAGTTTTAATGATTGCGTACATGAGAACACCTCCTTGTTATCGAACTCGCTGAATTCGGTATCCCGACCCGAACATCGGTCGGGCGTTTAAACCTGATTCACGCGGATTGCAAAGTTCAGTAAACCGAACTAATACTGATATAGTATATCCTATTTACCTATCTATGTCAAACAGAATTCAATATAAATAGTTCAGTTTCTGACACTTTCATATATATACAACGTTTAAAATTCTCCAATAATACCGAGGTGTTGTAAAAGTATTTTTGTACCGATGAGAATCAATACACCCCACCTAGTATGTCTGCATATTTCCCACGAACTGGCCCATAAATTTGCCTAGGTATACACCAATAAAGAAATACCAAAGGTAATTACCCTATCATAGTAGAGGCTTCCCATACATTAATGGGTAGAAAGCAAAGGTTAACCCCACCGCCATCGCATCAAGGCTCGTTGCCACAGAGAGCATAATCATTTCCCAAGCGCCTAAAGAATTGCTTATCATCATCTTCATCATCGTCATCACTGAGGCCTTCTCGTATCATAGCAACACCTAAATAGCCGAGAAGACCGAAGATAATCCAATGATCCCATTCAGATATGACATCGATAAACTGGCGACCAATAAGCCAGCCCATAACAGGCATGAGAAACTGGAATAACCAAAATAAGAATATCAATGTAACCTTTCGGCCATTTTCACCTACCGGCATTGATAAACCTTTGCCAATAGAAACTCCAAAGGCATCCATGGCTAGACCAATACTAATTAATATAATTTCAAATACAGACACAAACTCACCTATAAAAAACTACTTACTTATTCTGCTACAGCCATCAAAGAATACCCTTCCCGGCTAATTTGTGGATTCACTACAATCGAAATCTTACGCCCTATAGAATCACCTAGGTCCTCAAGAACAGCCTTTGTTAAAAATTGAGCTACCTCTGGGTGGACCTCAATTTCTAAATTGGATTTAATGCGACCAGATTTAAATAGTTCCCGAATCCGACGTACAATCTGCATATATACAGTTCTGCCTGACAACATGTATCCAGTCCCCCACATTGTGGACATGTATCAAACATCAAGGTCTGTAACCTTGGCGTGCACGCTTTCGCGTCATTTCCACAAGACCAAGTGAACTAATACCACATACCACAGTTTTCATCTTATCTAACTTAGCTTGGGCGCTCAATAGTTGTAGCAACTCTTGTTGATGAGACTTATCCTTCATATCGATAAAGTCGACGACGATAATACCACCAATATCGCGCAATCGCAATTGGCGACAAATTTCTTTGGCCGCCTCTTTATTAACTGTAAAAGCCAGATCTTCTAGCTTATTAGATTTACCAGTATAATGAGCCGAATTTACATCAAATACGGTGAGAGCCTCCGTATGATCAATACGGATAGATCCACCGGAAGGTAGATTGATATCACGAGAGATAAGATCTTCTAATTGCGGTTCAATATGGTTAGCTTTAAAAATAGGTGTGCTACCGCGGTGACGTGTTACTTAAATTTGTTGCGATGTAGGGCCATGACCTAAGAGATCCAGCAATCGAGACTCGCCCATATCAGAATCTACAATAATCTCTCTACATTGCGATGCGCATAATCTCGCACAAGACGGAACCAAAGTCCGCATCACTATAGAGATCAGTACCACTCTTAGCCACCTTAAATCGTTTTAATACATGTTGCCATGTACGCCACAAGTAATCCATGTCACGGCCTATTTCATCAGCACTAGCCTTAGCTGCTGCAGTGCGAATAATAAATCCACAACCTTCTTGTACATAAGGTGCTGCTAATTCTTGCAACTTTGCACGCAAGGCTTCGTCAGTAATTTTTTAGAAATATGCATGCCTTCAGAATATGGTAAAAGCACCATAAAACGTCCTGCCAAACTCACATCAGCTGTAACGCGAGCTCCTTTACCAAGCATTTCTTCTTTCACTACTTGAACGAGAATTTGCTGCCCCACAGATAGGCGTGGCAAAATTTTCTGTTCCTTCCCTTGTTGAAGGTTCAAATACGCATTTTGAGAGCCCCCTATATCAACAAAGGCCGCTTGCATACCGTTAATACGTTCTTAACAGTACCTTTGTACATATGATTTGCCATATGAGACTCATCAGTACGCTCTAAGACAAAGTCTACTAACTGCCAATCTTCGTCGATAACAGCCATACGAATTTCTTCTCGCATAACATTGACCAAAATTTTATGCATCCTATCCCTCCCTTCGTTTAATTCAAAATATATAGTTCATTTAAATCACTAAAGCTTATATAACTGCTTAAAATTTATGTAAAAGAATTAGTAATTAATGTCTAATGGAGTAAAACGTCCCTCTTCGTTTTCTACCATAATGGCTTTACGGTGAATTTCATAGCCCGTCGTAATAGGCCAGTTATATTGATCTTTACCAAGTTTCCATACTTCGCTAGGTTTGATTGTGCCTTGCGGATAAATGCCAATGCCCATAGTAAGGGTTACCATACCGTCCTTAACGGAAGCTACAATCGGTTCTTTTACAAACTCTTTTACATCAATGGTACGAGTTTTCTTAGGTGTTACCTTTTCATAAGAAATTTCCGTTGCTTCATTAAAAGGTTTAAGCAATGCATTCCAATCAGCATGTTCATCCGTTACAGGACCTGTAACTTCGTAAATAGCAAAGTTACAAATGGCCATCATCTTTTTCACCTTTTCAGGCATTTCTTTACCATCTAGAACCTCAAGACCAGGAGGCGCTACACGGTTTAAACGCTCTACGATGGACTCTAAAGAATCTTCTTCCAGTACATCCATATCGATATATTCAGCCGCTGCCGTTACGCCTAAAGCAAGTGCGGAGGAGAAGCTAATTTTCATATGTGGATTAAAGCCTTCGGAATAAGCCATTTTAATTTCTGCTCGACGTATCATACGCTCTACAGCTTGAGCATAATCAAGGTGTGACAGGAATCGTAATTCTTCGCCCTTATTTAAGGCCAAACGTAACTTTTCAACTCTGCCACCCTCCTTATAATCAATAATAGCTGTATCAAGCTCTGGGCATACATTACAGCCCTTACATGGAGCTCGACGGCAATCGCCTGTAAGATTTGCTTCTACCGCTTGTTCCCACTCGCGTTTTAAGAACGCTTTACTTACCGTGCAGTCTAGATGATCCCAAGGTAATGGCTCATCAAAGTCACGTGTACGGCGTGCATAGTATGCTGGATCCAAACCACAGTCAGCGAAGGCTTTCAACCATGTTTCATAGTTGAAGAACTCAGTCCAACCATCAAATTTACAACCCGCTTCCCAGGCTTTTACAAGAACTTCAGATAATCTGCGGTCCCCACGAGCAAAGGCAGCCTCCATGTAGCCAGTATAGCCATCATGGTAATGATAGGAAATATTGCGATTATTGATGAGAGATTTTAAGTAGCGTTGTTTACGATGAATTTCCTCTACATCTTGTTGACCATACCATTGGTATGGAGAATGTGTTTTTGGTACGAAGAAGGATACGCTAACAGTTACAGAGCCATTGCGTTTTCCAGTAATATCACGATGCAAATCAAGCACCTTATACGCCAAATCAGCAATACCCGCTAGGTCTTCATCAGTTTCAGTTGGAAGGCCCATCATGAAGTACAATTTAACTGTATTCCACCCAGATTTAAAGGCATTTGTACACGCTGCCAATAAGTCTTCTTCGCTAACGCCTTTGTTGATAACATCGCGCATGCGCTGTGTACCTGCTTCAGGAGCAAAAGTAAGACCACTTTTACGTACTTGTTGCACCTTTTTTTCGCAATATCGATGGAGAAACTATCGATGCGTAAGGATGGTAAGCTTACGCTCACTTGTTTGTCTTTGAACTCTTCCATGAGCATATCTACTAGCTCTGGCAATTTAGAATAATCCGCAGAGCTCAAGCTCATCAAAGAAATTTCATTATAGCCAGTATTAGCAATCGTATCCTTAGCAATTTGGAGCAAACGCTCTGGCGTCTTTTCACGAACAGGACGATATAACATACCAGCCTGACAGAAACGGCAGCCCCGTGTACAGCCGCGGAACAGTTCTAGTACTGCGCGGTCATGCACGATATCCAAGAATGGTACTACAGGTTTTGTAGGGTAGAACACATTCTCTACATCTTCTACGATGCGTTTTGCCACAGCCGCTGGCACCTCTTCAAAGCGAGGTGTAATAGATTTAAAATCACCTTGTTCTGTATATTCTACATCGTATAACGCTGGACAATAGGTACCAGGAATTTGAGCTACTTTACGTAAAAGAAACCTTCCTTACCATCTGGGAATCCTTTTGCTTTCTCAGCTTTATAAAGGTCAACAAATTCGTCGCCCCACTCTTCAGATTCACCAAGGGATACGATATCAAAGTCTGCAATAGGCTCTACGTTAAACGCACATGGACCGCTACATACTAATAATGGAAAATCCATATCGCGATCCTTGGCGTACATTGGAATGCCTGCTAAATCGAGCATATTTAGAATGTTTGTGAAGCTCATTTCGTATTGAAGTGTAAAAGCTAATACATCAAAGTCTTTAATAGGCGTACGTGTCTCCAAGGAGAATAGAGGAATATTGCGCATTTCTTCTTCCATATCGTGCCACGGTTCAAATACACGCTCTGCCGTCGCATCTTCACGACGGTTTATTAAACCATATAAAATTTTGATGCCCAAGTGACTCATTGCCACTTCGTACACATCGGGAAAAGCTAATGCCATAGTTACATCAACAGTACTGTGATCTTTTACGATACTGTTATATTCGCCGCCTGTATAACGAGCAGGTTTTTGGACATGTTGTAACCATGACGTATCTAATTGAACCATACATCCTCCGTCTTTTTTGAAAGACTTCTTTCACAATCAATCCTATGAAAGGATATTAAAATATATATTTTGTGCGCTGCATAGCAATATTTAATAAAATACCGATACTCAGCATATTAGTAGTTAATGCACTAACACCATAACTTAGGAATGGCAGTGGAATACCCGTTACAGGCATGATACCAATGGTCATGCCTACATTTACGAGCACTTCAAAGGCAAACATTGTAGCAATACCCGTAGCTAATAACATACCAAAATTATCATTGCACATATACGCTACTTTAATACTGCGATAAATCAGCATAAAGAGCAAAAACAACACGATAATACAGCCTACAAAACCAAATTCTTCACCAATAACGGAAAATAAAGTCTGTATGGTTTTCTGGTAGGAAGTTCAACTGACTTTGTGTGCCATTAAAGATACCTTTGCCAAAAATCAAACCTGAACCAATGGCAATCTTAGATTGAATAATATGATAGCCAGATCCAAACGGATCAATATCTGGATTTAAAAATACGAGAATACGTTGTTTTGGTATTCTTTCAGTACAAACCAGCCTAAAGGCATCAATAATAAACCAGTGCCCGCAATGATTTTTATGAGCCTTGTTTTAATGCCTGATATAAATAGCACCCCCACAAAGATTGCAATATACACGAGGGATGTCCCCAAGTCAGGCTGCAAGAATACTAGCGCAATAGGAATACCTACGTATAGCACTGGTAGGAGTAAAGATTTAAAGGTGTCTAACTTGCCAATACGAGGCTCTAGCATTTTGCCATACAGATAATCATCAATAATTTAGAAAACTCTGATGGCTGAATTGTAATAGGACCCAATTGAATCCAACGCTGTGCCCCTAGTGCAGAGGTACCAACCGCCATAACGGATATTAACATAAGCATGGTAATGACATAAATAATATTCCCCCACCCTTTAAGACGGTGGTAATCAATAAATTGCATGCCTATAACAACAGCTACATTGGCTAAAAAGAATACTAGCTGTTTTACTACTAAACTACCAAATCCGATGGCCTCTTGATTCACATGGGTAGCACTACCAATAGCGGTAAGGCCAATTCCAACGAGTAATAGAGTGCATATGATGATAGTCCAATCACTATCTGTCCATATTTTCTGCCACATCATACCACCTAATTCAACTTGCGGCGGCGCCACAAGCTTTGCTTACCTTGTACCAACAATCGTTGCGTAGTCCACCCACCGCGATTGATGTAATGAACATGGCTAGAATCGTCAAAGATTGACTCCCCTGTTGTAGCAAGACTAGGTGTACTTGCTTGCTCCTTACTAGCTTTCTTTTTAGCTACATAATCATCAAATTGCTTTTGTACATCGTAATCTTCCCAACAATCGCCAGTCACAACATAATCGACAAGAGGTGCTAATACTGATGTTAGATCCATAGAAACAAGTTCTAATAAATGACCGTCTTGCGTATACGTTAATACATCTTCATCGTAAGGAATCATAGCCCCTACATATTCAGCGCGTAGGACCTCTAACATATCATATAAATTGATGTCCTCTCCTTCCATAGGCACTGCATTAAATGCTATGGCATAGTCACGAATATTATGTTCCTGACAGACTTGAATCATGCGAGCTCCATTACGCAAGGACACCCATAAAGGATGGGTCACAACGATACAGCGACTGACTAAGTCTAAAATAGACTCTATGCCCTTGCCGATACCTGCAGGTGCATCAATTAGAATATAATCATATACATCGCAGAGGCGACGTACTAACTTTTTATATTTCTTGCGACCTATATCTTCCCAGCGAGCACTTTGACTAGCAGGTAAAAAATCTAAGTTTTCAGCAATTGATACGATCGCGTCATCTGTATAGTCTTTATCTTCACTCGCATCAAGTGCATCATAGATGATTTCATCTGCCACACCTAATACAAGGTCTAAATCGCGCAATCCAAAGTCTCCATCGCAGAGCAATACGCGATGCCCTGCATGGCTTAAGGCTGCACCTAGGCAAGCGGTAATGGTAGTTTTACCTACACCACCCTTACCAGATACAACACCGATGATTTCGCCCATACTAATCCTTTCTTGGTTGCCCACTCGTTACCGTATTCTGCGGCTTCTGTCCATTAGCAGTATTGGCCCCAGCAGCGGTTTCTTTGTTACTTTTACCATTTGTATCATTAGATTTCTTATTCACTGGTACATTAAAGTACGCAGCCAATACATCACGTACGATAGGACCTGCAGATCCGGCACCAAATCCACCTTGTTCTACAAGTGCAACCACAACAATTTGTGGCTTATCATATGGTGCATAAGCTACAAACCAGCCATGATCTCGGCCATGTGCATTTTCCGCAGTACCAGTCTTGCCAGCCACATTAATTGGAAATCCTTTAAATAAATCCCCTGCTGTACCGCCTTCATTAGTAACATCACGCAAACCTTCTCGAATGAGGTCCATAATATTTTTAGGAACTGGTAGAATACCGAGTTTATCAGGTCCAAAGATTTCTTTCGGAGTACCATCCTTATTATCGATACGGCTTACTACATATGGTCGATATTTAATACCACCATTAGCGACTTCACTGAGCATAACTGCCATCTGTAACGGCGTAGTCAAGGTGAAAGACTGACCGATAGCCGCATCAAAGGTTTCCCCTAAATACCAATCCTCATCAAAGACTTTACGCTTATACGCAGGACTTGCCATATTACCAGCAGCCTCGCCAGCCAAATTGATACCCGTTTTTTCACCAATACCAAAATAGCCCGCATATTTTACAAGCTCTTCTATGCCAACGCGATTACCCATTTCATAAAAGTAAACATTGTCAGACTTGGCAAGGGCTTTATTAAAGTTAAGCCAACCTAATGCTTCACCTTCCGCATTACGCTTATCAATAAGCCAATGTTTACCGCTATCAAAGATCATCTCTTCAGGCGTAACCTTTTTAAGATCTAGCGCAGCCGTCCCCGTAATAATCTTAAACGGAGAACCTGGTGGATACTCACCAGAAATAACCTTATTGTCAAAGGATGATTCTTATCATTATTAAGCTGATTCCACTGAGCTGTTGTAATGCCTTTAGCAAACCAGTTTGGATTGAACTCAGGAGCACTAACCATAGCTAAAATGGCGCCTGTATTAGGGTCCATGGCCACTACAGCAGCCCCTTGGGCTGGAATACCTTGAGCCCGCAGTTGATCGAGTTGGTTTTTAACAGCTTCTTCTGCAGCCTTTTGTAAATTCACATCGATGGTTAGATGAATATTAGAGCCTGGAACCGTATGTTTCCGGTCCACCTCCGCCACAGGGCGACCTGTAGCATCTACCTCTACCTGCTTACCACCATCGGTACCGCGCAAAATAGAATCATATAATTTTTCGAGACCGGAACGACCTAGAATAGTACCGCCGCTAACAAGGGTATTTGGGTCCTTCTGTTTTAGCTCTTCTAATTCTTCCTCGCTCACTTCCCCTACATAGCCAAAGAGCTGAGATGCCATCGTCTCATATGGATAATAACGAAGTGGCTCCACATCAATCGTTACGCCTGGTAATTCATGACGATGTTCCTCAATAGTCGTTACTACGTCCATTGAAATATCGTTGGCAATACGAATTGGCTCATAACCATACTTGTGGTCATTCACCTTTTTCGTAATATCCTCAGGCTTCATTTTTAGCAATGATGCTAATTTAGCAACTTCCCCTTCATCTAAGGCCTTGCCGGTTGGCATAATAGAAATAGTATAAGCTGGTCTAGAGCCTACTAAGATTTGACCATTTCGATCGTACATAATACCACGAGCAGCTGTCATCGTAACCATGCGCAGTCGATTGCCTTCTGCCTTAGCTTGATAATAACCACCAGCCAAGATTTGCAACGTCAACAAACGCAGAGCTAACACTATAAATATGGCCGCCACAATGTAAAAGAGTACATCAAAGCGACTCGTTTTCTTCCGTTTATAGAGGCCTTCTAGCACTCTTTCACCTCCTAACCAAACTTACCAAATATAATCTTGCTGTTCCTCTTTACGCCACAACAAGCCATGCACAATAGCTCCCAATACGCCATTCCAAAATAGAACAGGTACGACCATATGTAATAGATATACACCAAGGTGTAAGTCACCACCACTAGCTAATATCATAAAGCTACGAATCAAGCCATCTAATAATGTGCAGATAGCCACTATGGCGCTCGACCAATACCAACGTTCTTCATAAATGCGATGTTTCACTGCAGATAAGAGATACACCACGATTACATAGGGGAATAAATGGAGCCCAAAGAAGTTAGATATCAGTACATCGTGAACGATACCACCTACAATGGCTACCATGATGCCCATGCGACGCCCTTTAAAAAGCGTTACCATAACAGTAATGGTTAAAATCAAGTTTGGTAACCAGTTTGTATGGAATATAGCAGGCAGCAGTTGAGCCTGAATAAAGTAAATTAAAAATCCACAAAGGACTAAAGCTAGACGCGTCATTGTTTAACGGCCCCCTTTACCCCTTCTACTTGATCTCGTTGCGTTTGAGGTACAAGTTTAGGCTCAAGTTCAGGCTTTTGCGGTGCACTAAGGAAGATGACGTAAGTACGAATACCTCTTCAATGCGATGGAAATCAACACTTGGTGTAACTACCGCATTTTTTACAAAGCCTTCTGTATCATTTTCAATAGATTGCACATTGCCTACTGGTAACCCTTTCGGATAGATGCCGCCGTAACCAGAGGTAATCAATTTATCCCCTACCAATACGTCACCATCGCGAGCGATGTTTACCATGGACGGTGTGCGCGGTGTATTACCATTACCTTTTACAACCCCAGACAAACGAGATTCGGGACGCTGTACGAGAATGCCTACTGCACTACGAGGGTCAAGAATTGTTTGAACTCGAGCAGAGTGTGGATACACGTCAGTAATAAAACCAACTACACCACTTGGCACAACGACGGCCATATTTACGGCCATGCCTTCTTCACTACCTTTATCGATGGTAAAAGTATTTGTCCACGTACCGTAATCCTTAGTAATAACGCCAGCCAAAGTCATGGAAAACTCTGGATGATTGCTCTTATAGTTCAAAAGTTGACGTAGGCGAATATTTTCTGCTACAACCTCGTCATAGTTAACAACCTTTTGCTCTAATGCAGCTTTACGAGACGCTTCTGCTTCGCTTTCAATGGTAGAAGAAATAGCATTATTCAGCACCGTAAAGCTTGTTTGCACGCCCTCTAATAGACGGGCAGAGCCATAGGCAAAAGGAGTCGTAATCCCTTCAAGAGTAACAGTAACAAAAGGAATACTAGTTCGTTGTTTCCAAGCAAAACCGAGCAATGCCAATAGGATACAGCTAATGACAACGACGATAATTAATTTTTTATCTGACTGTATCATACTAGTCTCGGCCCTTTCTATTCTTAGAATTTACAATAAAACGCGATAAGCTCACTAAATCGGAAGATGCACCGTTAAGGCCCACAACGACCTTTGTTTCAGGTGCTTCTGGAACGTGAACAGGCACACCTAACTCAGTGCCGATACGATCAGCTAAACCAGCTAGTCTAGCAGTACCACCTGTTAACCAAATTCCATGTTGCATAATGTCCGCTACAATCTCAGGAGCAGCAGAACGAATCATTTGCTTAACTTCATCAAGTAAGCCCGCAATACAATCGTTGATTACTTGATATACCTCAGATTGGTGTATTACACATCGTCTACCTAAGCCATTCATCATATCACGACCTTGGAAGGCATACTCAGCATCCTCTAATGGAGCAATAGCAGTACCTACGGTATGTTTAATATCTAAGATAGTCTCATCTGATACGATAACACCAAAGCACTCTCGAACGTAACGCAAAAGCGCATTGTTAATATCAGAACCTCCAAAGCGTATAGTTTTACTATCTACAATGCCGCCTAAGGAAACAATACCCATATCAACGGTACCGCCGCCAATATCAATAATCATAGATCCTCGGGCTTCAAAGATAGGTACCCCACAGCCAATGCCTGCTGCTACAGGTCTTTCAATGAGGAATACCTCTCGAGCACCAGCTTGAATAACAGCATCCATCATAGCTCTTTGTTCAACATCGGTCATGCCACAAGGAACACCTACGAGAACTCGAGCACGACGCAACGCATTAGAAACCTTATTTAAAAAATAGTTAAGCATGGTATGCATAACACGATAGTCGACGATAAAGCCGTCTTTTAAAGGCGTCAAAGGGCGCCACATATCTGGCATGCGCAATACAAGGCGTGCTGCTTCATCCCCAACGGCAACTACCTTTTCTTGTTTTGTATCTGTTGCTATAATCGATGGTTCGCTTATAACGGTTCCTCGCGTCCCACCCATGAGGCGCGTTTGTATGGAACCAATATCTATACTTACATCTCTTCCTAGAGTAGGTCAAATGGAACTCATAGTAATTTCTCCTTCATTACATCATCAGTCCATTTTACCATAGATAGAGAGACTTTTTCTATTGATATAGAGGGTTTTCCCTATGGTAAAAGCACTGATAACGCATACGTCATGTACTCATAAGTCATACATAAAAATAGTAAAAAGCACTCATCAAAATAAAATGATATGTACCCCCTTTACCAGTTGTCCAGTAAAGGGGTACATATCAAAATGAGTGCTTTTTAGTTAATATATGAGCCTAAAAATTTATGGTTTTCTAATATTTCATTTTGCTAGCTAAGTTTGCCTATCTCACTGAGGCTAGTAAATTCATTGTCCCCTATGACAATATGATCAAGCACGGGAATCCCCATAAATTGACCAGCACTGACAAATAACTTGGTAAGGCGTATATCTTCATCACTAGGCCGACTATCTCCTGACGGATGGTTATGAATCAAGATGATAGCCGCAGCATTACAAGCTATGGCCTTTTAAAGACCGCCCGTTGCTCTACAAGGCTCGATACTAGACCACCATTAGAAATATGCTCTAACTGAATAAGCTTATTACGCGATGTGAGCATCGCAGCCCACACATGCTCTACATCTTCATGGCGAAGTCGTTCCATTACGTATTGGGCTATGACAAAGGCTGCGAAAAATCTTGGTATGTTTCCTTAATTTTAAGCTCCCTAGGCGCCGTCCCATTTCAAGAGCTGCACATAAGGTCACTGCTTTATCGGTGCCAATACCTTTAATTTTCACAAGATTTTCAACGGTCATTCGATTGAGACCATACACACCATCGTCAAAGGATTGCACAATATCACTGGCCAGTGATATGGCGGACTGCCCCTTTACGCCTGTTCGCAATAAAATAGCTAGTAACTCCTCCATTGCCAGGTGAGACGGTCCGAGAGTAAGAAACTTCTCTCGGGGACGTTGAAATGGCAACATGTTTTACACTTACTGTTGGTACTTCCATAGAATCTCTCCATTCAAAAGATTATCCCATCTATCTATCAATTAAGTAACCAACACATCTACTCTCTCTATATATAATTCTTGTACAGCACAGCACAGCACAGCACAGCACAGCACAGCACAGCACAGCACAGCACAGCACAGCACAGCCAATTATAACATTATAGCTATAAAATGATAGACTTATTTAGCTCCTAATGCTTTACATAGTTCGTCGTATACATGCTCAACTGGCAATCCTACTACATTAGTATAAGAGCCTTCTATTTTCTACCCAAAGTGCCCCTTTACCTTGAATTCCATAGGCACCCGCCTTATCCATAGGCTCGCCACTAGCAATATAAGATTCAATTTCAAAAGGTGCTAATTCTTTGAAATACACCTTTGTTTCATTGTGAAATACTACTTCGTCCCTTTGATAAGCAGTGCTACGCCAGTTACTACAGAATGAGATCGACCCGACAAACGTTCTAGCATTTGCCGTGCATCAGCTTCATCTTGAGGTTTACCTAGTACTTCATTATCTAGGACCACAATAGTATCTGCACCTAGTACGATGCCACCTTTAGGAATGCCTACAGCACAACGCGCTTTACCTAGAGCTTGAGCTTTTACCATCTCAATAGGGCTATCGTAACCTTCATTAGGCTCTTCGTAACTACTCGATACTACAGTATGGTCAATACCAACTTGTGTTAATAATTCAGTTCTGCGTGGTGATTGGCTCGCCAAATATAATCCAGCCATTTACACTCCTTTATCGTATACAAATTTTAGTTAATTTCACCGTTTTATAAATAAAACCATTCCAATTAATTTAGATAATATACATTAGAAAATATCTGTAAATTAAACAAGAATATCAGGGCCATCCTTTTCAGGTGTTGTTAACTTTTATAGTATTCTTGTACATCTTCACCGTGTTTTACCGCATCAGCACGAACTGATGCATAAAAGACGATATCTGCTTGTGGCACACAAATACGGCCTGGAACTTTTTCTTCTAATATTTCAAAGAATCTATCTTCTGCTTTCAACAACAATCGACCATTCTTAACCTTATTGTCCTCTACAATAGCATATACCAAAGACCAGATTGGACGTGGATCAGAGGTGGAACATTTTCTATATTTGTAGCGATATTTAATATTCGACAATAGCTCGCGCTCAAACTTAAATACCCCATCGATCATGTTATAATCTACTTCAAAATGACGTTTTCTAAAGAAAGAAGATTCTTCAATGATGAGTTTTGTATCTGTCAAAATATATGTATATCGACTAACCGCTTGTTTAACAATAACAATGATAGCCATAATTTCAATGAAATACTCAGCTAATAATACCGTATGTAATTGAATGCTTCGATATGTTGTATATGCCACTGCACACAGCAACAAGAAAACAAAACACATTACTAATAACTCTGCACTTTTGGCGCGCTGAGACTTCTCTTCATATAATACCGTCATACTTTACCCCTTTTAAAGAAACTACTAATTAATAACTATACATCCTATTATAAGGTATTCTATGCATAAAAACTAAAACCCCGTCCATATCTTAGATATAGACGGGTTTAATGACTCTATTAGTCACCTAGTTCAAATACGAACTATATTATTTTTTCAACGCTGCTGTAATACGTTGAGTATCACGAGCAATCATGATTTCTTCGTTTGTAGGAATTACAAAGATTTTAACCTTAGAGCCTTCAGCACTGATTTCTTGTTCTTTACCACGAACATTATTGCGTTCAGGGTCAATACGTGTGCCAAGATATTCCAAACCGTTACAGATTGCATCGCGGTTACCAATACCGTTTTCACCAATACCAGCAGTAAAGATGATAGCATCTACACCGCCCATAACAGCAGCAAAGGCACCGATTACACGGCGAACTTTGTAGTGGAACATGTTCAATGCTAATTGAGCACGTTTGTTACCATTAGCTGCTGCTTCTTCGATTACGCGGAAGTCGTTAGACACACCGGAAATACCCAATACACCGGATTTCTTTATTCATAATAGTGTCTACTTCATCGTAGTTCATGCCAGTTTTGTCCATCAAGAATGGAACGATAGCAGGGTCGATATCACCAGTACGAGTACCCATGATCAAACCGGACAATGGAGTGAAGCCCATTGTAGTATCGATGGAGCGACCACCTTTGATCGCTGCCAAGGAGGAACCGTTACCTAAGTGACATGTGATAATGCGAAGATCGGACATATGTTTACCCATCAATTCTGCGCAACGTTGTGCTACATATTTGTGGGATGTACCATGGAAACCATAACGACGGATACCATAGTTTTCATAGTATTCATAAGGAAGCGCATACATGTAAGCTTCTTTAGGCATTGTTTGGTGGAATGCAGTATCGAATACACCAACTTGTGGTACATTTGGCATAATAGCTTGACAAGCTTCGATACCTTGAATGTTTGGAGGATTGTGTAATGGTGCCAAGGAGCTACATTCTTCTAATGCATCCATAACAGCTGGAGTGATCAATACGGAGTCAGCGAACTTTTCACCGCCATGTACTACACGATGACCAACAGCGTCGATTTCGTCCATAGACTTAATTACACCATATTCAGCATCAACTAAAATATCAAGCAAAATACGAAGTGCTTCTTTATGGTTCAAGATTGGTTCAACGCGTTCTAATTTGTCTGCGTTTGGACGTTTGTGAGTGAACATAGCGTCTTGATCACCAATCTTTTCAAAAAGACCTTTTGCCAATTCTGTTTCAGTTGTCATATCAAGTAATTGATATTTCAAGGAAGAACTACCGCAGTTAACTACTAATACGTTCATCGATTAACCCTCTTTCTGTTGTGTAACTTGAATCTTGTTTTGAATTTCTTTGCTGATATCAGCACCTACCTGATCCTTCTCAGGATATTGGTAGATTATATTCCACAATACGCCTTGATCTAAGAATACGTATTGAGAAAATCTAAATGTTTGCCCTTGCGTTGCATACGTTACATCTAGCCTCTTAGCAGATGTTCCACCTAATGCTACGGACTCTTCCTTGATGGTTGCACCCAGTTTAGTGAATTCAGATTTGCTACGATTTAAGAATTCATCAACTGTAGGTAATGGTTTATTTTCACCAGCACGCAATGCTTCAACTTCAATTACCATATGTTCTGTAACAGACCCATAAATATCGATAGGATATCCATCATCAGTCATATTTTTTGTACTTTTACCCATTTCATAAGGCAAAGCGATGGTAATCTCAGATTGACCAGCACGGATAACTTGATGGCCAAAACTATATGTATCCATTACATTATTTGACCCACATCCCGCCATTGCTAGTAGCGCAGCACCGAGCAGAGCCCCTTGTAATGTACGTTTCCAATTTTGTTTCATCATATACCTCACATCAATTCAGCATTTACAGTTAATTATAGCTTATAGAGCCAAGAAAATCTACAAAAAACTTTATATTAACACACAATTTTATGCGTATAATGGCTCTTTTTATCTACATATCCTTAAAATTTATTTACAGTATCTATAGGCTTTGTTACACTATCACTAATGAAAGGAGTCTCTATGAAAACAATTGGTATTATCTGCGAATACAATCCATTTCACAATGGTCACGCTCATCAACTGCATACCTTAGCACAGCTACATCCAGATGCTCTACGAATTTGTATCATGAGTGGCTCCTTTGTACAACGGGGGGAACCGGCGATTTTTTCCAAATTTGATCGCGCGCGCTGGACCATTCTCGGTGGTGCAGATATCGTCATTGAGCTACCTACCCTCTACTCCACAGGTAGCGCACAATTATTTGGGACTGGTGCCATTCGTATGGTGAAAGCACTCGATATTGATGCACTCTCCTTTGGTTCTGAAACTGCTGATTTAGATGCTCTCGTAGACTTAGCCAAACGTATGGATTGTGAAAGTACGCAAGAACAGTTGCGAACCTATATTAAGGAAGGCCTGTCCTATGGTGCGGCTTTCCGCAAAGCTTTAGATACGGAAATACTCAATACACCAAATGCATTATTAGGCCTTGAATATATTCGTGCAGGCTTGGCGTATAATGCAAAGCTTGAATACATACCTATTTTGCGTACTTCTAATCATCACGAAGAAACGCTTACTGATGAATTGCCATCCGGCACAGCATTGCGTCAACTTATCACTAGTATAGGTAATCTATCCTCTCAATTTAACACTAGCACTGGTAATCCATCCTCTCAACTTCAATCTACTATTCCTCCATCCATTACATCAGATATGACTCAAGTAACAGAAAACGGTAATTATGTGAATTATAACCGTTACTATGATATGGTACACAGCTTAAGTCGGCGTACAATGCCAAAAGAGCTAGAAAAATTTGGTGATTTCCGTGAAGGAATTGAGCATTTATGGTCAAAAGCAGCTCAACAGACGTCTTGGACTGCAGCCACAGAAGAAATTAAATCTAAACGCTATACCTACGCTCGCTTACAACGAATGGGCGCTTATCTCACATTAGGTATAACAAAAGATATATTACAAAACGTCATGGAAGAAGGCCCACAATATACTCGACTATTAGCCTTTAACGATCGAGGTCGTCAATGGCTCCGTCATGAATACGAAATACCACTGATTCAAAAATGGGCTAAAGCACCTAATGAACTAAGCGCATTAGGACAAACAATGCATCATATCGACACGTTAGCTACCGATATCCAAGCCTTATGCTTCCATAATGAAAGTAATCGTATAGGTCATAAGGACTATACCTATACACCGCAATATATTAAGTAACTGTTTTACAAGTACTTACGTACTCTATTATAAATCTATACAACTAAAGTATCGCAAAACAGGCAAACTCAAATCATAACCACCCGTAGAACGGGTGGTTTGCTCTGACCCTATAAGGGTCTTTCTCAGTGGTGGCCCTCTAAAGAGGGCATTGAATGATCTGACAACCACTCTATTACCACTGGCTGCCCCTACTCGGGGCTTTTATTTTGCCTATTTTACTGGCTCACCCGTAAACGGGTCGGTGTATTCTTTAAAGTTTAATGTATCTTGCGCTATATCCTCTTGTAGTTGATTGCGAATATACTCTTTTATCGCTCCTTCATATCGTCCTACCGTATCCACATAATATCCTCTACACCAGAAATGTCTATTTCCATACTTATATTTTAAATTTGCGTGTTTATCGAATATCATGAGGCTACTTTTGCTTTTTAAATATCCCATAAAACTTGATACACTTAAATGTGGTGGTATCGTTACTAGCATATGAATATGATCCGGACAGCATTCTGCTTCTATTATCTCTACATTTTTTCTCTTACATAAATCTCGTAAGATTTTACCTACATCAGCTTTATCCGACCATAAATTATTTGTCTTCTATACTTTGGAGCAAAACAATATGATATTTACATCTCCATTTACTATGTGATAAGCTTTTTACGTCATTCATTGACATTGAACCTCCTATGTTGAAATGTTGTGGTTGCCAGACCAACTTCATTCTATCACTAGGAGGTTCTTTCCTTTTCTCTAAGAATTTTTTACCGACCCCCAGTTTAACTGGGGGTTTAGTCATGCCTATTCGGCGTACAAAAAGGGGTTACAATACAGGTTATTCCTGTATTGTAACCCCTTCTTCACCATCCAGATCAGCGACGGCAACGTACACTTTCAAGATGAGATGTAGGAATATTTTTACCTACATAATCTGCTCGAATAGGTAGTTCACGATGACCACGATCGACGAGCACCGCTAATTGAATAGATTTAGGTCTACCTGCTGTCATCAATGCATTTAAGGCAGCACGAATGGTCCGACCTGTATATAGCACATCATCCACAAGAATAATCGTCTTTTCCGTCGTATCAATCGTACAAGGCTCCCCTTCTTTAGGTCGGGCATCACGATCATCACGATAAATAGCAACATTCAAAGACTCACAATCAATATGAATGCCTTCAATGCGCTCGATTTCGGCTTGTAAACGTTTTGCCAAGATAACCCCACGTCGTTCAATGCCGACAATAAGTGCATCAGATAAACCTTTATTGCGTTCCAAAATTTCATGACTTATACGACGAACAGCACGCATAATAGCGTCTTGGTCCATCAGTAAGCGTTTCTTTTCCATATATACGCCCTTACAGCATAGCTATCTCTATGCCCCTATATCCAAATAAGTAGTAAACTAAGTACAAAATGTATCCCATCAGATTATTTTCGTTTATCTTCACGATACGTCTTAGCGAATTCCAAGCACGCCTCAAAATCAGCTGGTACTGGTGCCTCAAAATGCATGTCTTCGCCCGTAATTGGATGTTTTACATCTAAAGAGCGAGAATGTAACGCTTGCCCTTCAATAGGGAAGTCCATACGGCGATAGCCGTAGAATGGATCATTAACAACAGGATGCCCAATATGAGCAAAATGAACGCGAATTTGATGTGTTCTACCTGTTTCTAAATTACACTCTACCAAGGTTTGATGACCATAACGCTCCAGTACCTTGAAATGAGTAACTGCATCTTTACTATTTTCAAAGACTACCGCCATTTTCATACGATCCTTAGGATGTCGACCAATAGGAGCCTTAATGGTCCCCTTCTCTTCTACGATATTACCTTGTACAAGAGCCCAATATGTACGTTTTGCAGAATGCTCCTTTACTTGCTCCGCCAATCCAATATGAGCAGCATCATTTTTGGCAGCCATCATAACACCAGATGTATCTTTATCTAAACGATGAACGATGCCAGGTCTAATTTCACCATTGATACCAGATAAATCTTTACAATGGAATAATAAGGCGTTTACAAGTGTACCGGAATAGTTACCTACCGCTGGGTGCACCACCATACCACGTGCTTTATTTACGATGATAATATCATGATCTTCGTACAATACATCTAATGGAATATCTTCAGGCTTTACCTCTACAGATTCAGGTTCGGGAATCTCTACCTGAATGACCATGTTAGGAGTGAGACGAAGATTGGCCTTACCTACTTTACCACCAACGATAACGTGACCGCCTTTAATTAATCTTTGAATATAGCTACGAGAACCTTCCATCTGTTCCGTTAAAAACACATCTAGTCTCATGCCTTCTTGTTCAGCACTAACAATATATTCGTTCATCCTTTACCTCTCTATAGCTACGTATTATATATGTCCACAGTTTCAAAAATCTTTCATCACCTTGAAAGTAGCGATTATTCATGGTCTTCTTTCACAGTGAATAAATGATACACCACAAAAGCTACACCTACACAAATACCGATATCTGCAATATTAAAAATAGGCCATACACGGAAATCAAAGAAATCCACAACGCCGTGAATCATATAACGGTCAATGCCATTACCAATGGCGCCAGAAACTAATAAGGCAGATCCGATTTGCAATGTCCAAGGCCCTTTAGACAAGTGTTTCCAATAGTAAGCACATATACCAAGTAAAATAACCGCTACGAGCAAAAAGAACCAACGTTGATTTGCTAACATTCCAAAAGCAGCACCGCGATTAATAATATATGTTAAATGGAATACATTAGGAATAACCGGTAACGATTCACCTAACAAAAAATGGTTCATTACATAATATTTAGATAATTGGTCTAATAAAAGCCAAATAATTAGTACAGTATAAAACAAGATTAACTCCCTTACTATAATATATATCTTAATAGTCCTATTATACTAAGTTACACAATTTTAGGCAAAAGCCCCTCAATGAGGGGCATGTTTTATTTGTGATTACTCAGCGGAAATTACAGATACTGGGCAAACGGATTCGCAAGAACCGCAATCGATGCAAGTATCGTTGATTTCGTATTTAGTTTCGCCTTCAGAAATAGCAGCAACTGGGCAAACAGATGCGCAAGAACCACATTTAATGCAACCATCAGCAATAACTCTCATAATTAGGACCTCCGTCAAAAATATAGATCAGAACTTTTGTTATCATTTAGAAAGGCACTTGCCTCAACTTATGTTCTCATTATCACACAGTTCTAATTGAAAGTCAAATGAAAATGATAAAAAAATGTATATTTTTTTGCATAACAATTGTTCCTTTTTATCATAAAAAGCCTACATTTATCTATATTTTGATATTATTTTTCATTTAATTTATTGAGTATTATACTCAATAAATGAGAATGCACCAATTATCATTTTAATTAAAATACTTAGTACTATACTAGGAATTTAATTATCAATATTCATTATCATAAAAATTATTTTTTATTATAGTAAATTTATCGCTAATCAATATTTTAATTTAACAGATAAGTTTTACTCTTCTAAAAAAGGCCGAATCATACGATTCGACCTAATTTATATTTATATAGCTTCTTATTATTATTAAATATAGACCTATTATTCACCATAGAAATTAATACTATTTATTTTCTACATATAACACTTAGAAAGATGTTAAGAATGTTAGCGTACCTAAAACTACACCTACTAGGTTAGGTACAATTAAGATAAAATCACGTTTAGGTGATTTTGTCCAACCATATAATACCCAGATCAAACAAGATACTGCTGCAAATAATGGCTGCCATGGTTGACTAGGATTACCTTGAAGATTAGCAATAATTTGTGGGATATAAGCTAAAAATACAAATACACCAATAAATGCACCAATAGAACCAACTAACATATTAAATCTTTCTTTTGTCATATATGACCTCCTTATTCAATAGTATATAATTACATATCATACAATATACTATATCATATCTTTTTAATGCAGTCAATTGCATAAAATTAATTGTATAAATAAGTTTAATTCATATTACTTTTGATGTCCCTAATATGTAATCTATATTTAAATCATACAAGCTAAAAGCACACAGCAAAAAACGAGGCCGAATCTTACGATTCGACCTCGTGTGTGCTCTTATAGTAGAGTAATCTATTCCCCTATTATTTACCAGGGAAGAATGGCCATACCATTGGGATAATAATTAAGCTTACTACGAAGCAAACTAAGATCAATGGAACGCCAGCTTTTACATAGTCTGTAAATTTGTATTGACCAGGACCAAGTACTAATGTATTTGGAGGTGTACCTACAGGTGTACCGAATGCACAAGATGCAGCAACGCCGATAGCCATCAATACTGCATGAGGGTCAGCGCCCATACCTTGAGCAATGGAGATACCAATAGGAGCCAACAATGCACAAGATGCTGTGTTAGACATAAATTGAGTCATAACACAAGACAAGGTGAATAATACTGCTGTTGCAAAGTAAGGGCTAGGGTCAGAACCCATAACGCCGATTACTGCATTTGCAATCATTTTACCTGCACCAGATTGGTCAAGTGCAGTTGCCACTGGCATCATACCAGCAAACAAGAAGATTGTTACCCAGTCAATGGATGTGTAAGCTTGTTTTTCGTTCAAGCAACCAGTTAATACGCAAAGCATTGCGCCAATAACTGCAACCATGCTCAATGGTAAGTTAATGCCATAACCTTTTAGGAAATCGCCTAAAATCATAGCGATGATTACGCCTAAAAGAATAAGACCGGAGAATAATTGTTTCTTAGGATCGTTAGAAATATCTTCAGCAGCTACTTCTTGTTCTACATCGCCAGCATCTTGAATTTCATGTTTAGGTAATAAATGTTTACCAATAAGCATCATGAATACAATAGTAGCGATAGTCAAAGGAATACCGATCCAAGCAAATTCGAAGAAACCAAATGGTTGTTCACCAAATTTAGTTAATGTACCACTTACAATGATATTAGGTGGTGTACCAACCATTGTAATGATACCGCCAATACCAGCAGCAAATGCTAAAGGCATCAATTGGCGAGAAGCAGGAATCTTAGCAACAGCACAGATACCAACAACTACTGGAAGTAAAGCAGCTGTTGTACCAGTATTGGACAAGAATGCAGACATAGTTGCTGTAACAACCATGATCGCAAGCATTAAGCCATTTTCGCTAGTACCTGCATGAGATACAACTGTTTCCCCAATTTTTTGAGCTAAACCAGTGTAGAACAATGCAGCACCAACAACGAACATGCCAGCGAACAACACAACTGTACTATCAGATAAACCAGAGAATACAACCTTAGGAGTAATAATACCCATAAGACCTAGAGTAATTGCACCGCCTAGAGAAGTAATAGCTAAAGGAATAATTTCCGTAACGAATAAAACAGCCATGACTGCAAGGACGATTAAGGTTTGTTCTGCAGTACCCATACATCATCATCTCCCTTCAGAGAAATGCACTGATTGTAGTTAGATGAGATATAAAATATAGCCTACAATACAGATAGCAGAAGCCATCAAAAAAGTTATACCATAACCCTCTTTAGTTTTAGGATAGCCAAAAAATAACGCTTCCCCTAAGAAATCCTCGGCGATTAAACCAAGTATATTTAGTTCTACGTTGAAACCATTTGGCCTTTCCTTCATTACCGATAATCAGTGCAGTAACTAAAAAAAACAATAAATGCCCATACGAAACAAATCAGTATTTTTAATTCAATTGATAACAAGATGACCACCTCTACTATTTTCAAAGCACTAGAAGGTTATTGTGTGAATTCTTGTACCACCTAATGACCGATCTGAAAAGCATTTATTGCAAATATACCCTATTTATGCATGAATACATAAATTTTAAGGGTTTTTATATTCACCAATAGGTGTACCTAATTAGGCACACCTTGGTGAATAATTATTAAATTACTAGTGGTTAGACAACATAGCAAGCATTGTACCTGCTGCTACTGCTGTACCAATAACGCCAGCTACGTTTGGACCCATAGCATGCATGAGCAAGAAGTTTGCTGGGTTAGCTTTCGCACCTACAACTTGGGATACACGAGCTGCCATAGGAACCGCGGATACACCAGCAGAACCAATAAGTGGATTTGTTTTACCACCATCTACTACGCTCATGATTTTACCGAACAATACGCCACCAGCAGTACCGCCGATAAATGCAACCAAGCCTAAACAAATGATTAGGATAGTTTGTACGCTTAAGAAGTGTTCCGCATCCATTGTTAAACCAGTACCAGTTGCTAAGAAGATAGTAACAGTATTGATCAACGCATTTTGAGATGTATCGGACAAACGATCAGTTACGCCAGATTCACGGAACAAGTTACCTAACATCAACATACCTAAAAGGGATGTAATGGAAGGAAGCAATAAGGAAATGAAGATCGTTGCAACGATTGGGAACACGATTTTTCTCAAAACGTGTAACTTCGCGCAACTGCTCCATAACAATTTCGCGCTCTTTTTGAGTCGTAAATAATTTCATTACAGGTGGTTGAATCAACGGTACTAAGGACATATAGGAATATGCAGCAACCGCGATAGCACCTAATAAATGAGGAGCTAGCTTAGTAGCCTAAATAGATGTAGGACCATCAGCACCACCGATGATACCGATAGCAGCAGCTTCTTGAGCTGTAAAGCCCATAGCCATTGCACCGCCTAAAGCAACGAATACACCGATTTGAGCAGCAGCCCCTAAAAGCAATGTTTTAGGATTCGCAATGAGTGGACCAAAGTCAGTCATTGCACCTACACCAAGGAAAATTAGAGGTGGAAAGATTTCTTGAGAGATACCAGCACTAATAAGTGCCATAACGCCTTCTTCAAAACCGTTACGAGGGATATTAGCAAGTACACAACCAAAGGCAATCGGTCCCAACAATAATGGTTCAAACTCTAGCAAATGCAAATACAATAGGATCAAACCTACAAGAATCATGATAGCATTGCCTGCGGAAAAGCGAGGAAACCGCTATCATTTATAACGGATTGTATCGCAACAGCAAAAGCCTCCATATGAGTTCCCCTTTCACAAATATAAAATTGTTATATGACGCGGCACGGCCGCGCCATACAAAACTTGGTATTAGCCAAGTACAACCATGTCATCGCCAGTGGATACAGTTTGGTTAGCAGATACGCGAACTTCGGAAACTACAGCATCATGAGGAGCTGCGATTTCATTTTGCATTTTCATAGCTTCAAGGATCAACAAAGTTTCGCCTTTTTTAACTGCTTGACCAGCGGATACTGCTACAGATAAGATTTTACCAGGCATTGGAGCTTTTACAGTTTCAGCACCTGCTGGAACTGGAGCTGCTGCTGCAGCTGGAGCTGGTGCTGGTGCAGGAGCTGCTTTAGGAGCTGGAGCTGCTGCTGGAGCTGGAGCTGCTGCAGGAGCTGCGCCTTTTACTTCATTAACTTCTACATCATATGCTGTACCATTTACTGTAACGTTGAATTTTTTCATCTTAAATTCCTCCAAAATGTGTATGTCTACACTAAACTTATAAATATTTTTTACACATATAAATTGGATAATCTTAGTGATTATCTAATTAGGCAATAATCTTATCGATTACCGCGCAAGCGACCTTCCATTTTCCAATTGTAGCTTACGATTGGGCGGATATGTGCGCGATTTGATCAGCGGAATAACCCATTGCCGCTAATGCACCAACGATTACTGCTACTACATCTTGAGATGGAGCTTTACCGTTAGTTGTTGTAGCATTGCTCATTAAAATGCCTCCTAAAAATTTTTAACCTCTACCGCTTAAGCGACCTTCCAAGCGCCATTTAGCACTGGTTGCTGTAGGTCGGATAGATGCAATTTGTTCAGATGAGTACCCCATCGCCACAATGGCACCTACGATAGCTGCTACTACTTCATCCTCATTTTGAGCGGATGCACTTGGTGCAGCAGGAGCTGCTGCTGGAGCTGCAACAGTTGTTTCAGTTTTAGGTACTTCTTTTTTTTTCTTAGTTGGATCAACTAAATGTACGATTTCCATAAGAACGCCGAGAAGAATCAACACAACAAACACAACTGTCATATTAATCGCCATAATGAGTAGCGGATTGGTAGTAACTGCTTGTCCTTCCATAATCATTCCCCTTTCTAAAAAAGTAGTAAAGAAAGGTATCTCCCAAATTCGATGATATATTTACCGAATCGAATTATAATGGAATATTACCATGTTTCTTTGGAGCACGGTTTTCACGTTTGCTTGCAAGCATTGCCAAAGCGTTAATAACTGCTGGACGAGTTTGTTTTGGTTCAATAACTACGTCTACGAAGCCACGTTCAGCTGCTTTATATGGAGTTGCGAACTCTTCCACGTATTTAGCTGTTTTAGCGTCTTTGTCTTCATCTTTTTTGAAGATGATATTAGCTGCGCCAGCAGGACCCATTACAGCGATTTCGGATGTAGGCCAAGCATAAACTTGATCAGCACCCAAATCCTGGGAACACATAGCGAGGTAAGAACCGCCGTATGCTTTACGAGTGATAACAGTAATTTTTGGTACTGTTGCTTCAGAGTAAGCATACAACATTTTAGCACCATGACGAATGATACCGCCCCATTCTTGATTTGTGCCAGGCAAGAAACCAGGAACGTCAACGAAGTTAACGATTGGAATATTGAAAGCATCACAGAAACGGATGAAACGGGAAGATTTGTCAGATGCATTGATGTCCAAGCAACCAGCCATTACTTTTGGTTGGTTAGCAATGATACCAACGGATTGACCATCAAAACGAGCGAAGCAAGTGATGATATTTGTAGCATAGAATGGTTGTACTTCATAATATTCGCCATTATCTACAGTAGCTGCGATAACATCTTTCATGTCGTAAGGCATGTTACTGTTATCAGGCAACAAGCTGTTCAAGCCTTCGTCTTCGCGAGTTGGATCATCACCAGTGTCTACTAATGGAGCATCTTCCATGTTGTTAGAAGGTAAGAAACCTAACAAGTAACGGATTTGAGCGATACAATCATCTTCGTTTTCAGCAGCAAAGTGAGCTACACCGGACACGGAGTTGTGAGCCATTGCACCACCAAGATCTTCAGCGGTTACTTCTTCACCAGTTACAGATTTGATTACTGCAGGACCAGTGATGAACATTTGAGATGTGTTTTTAACCATGTAGATGAAGTCAGTCAATGCTGGAGAATATACAGCACCGCCTGCGCATGGACCCATGATTACGGAAATTTGTGGAATAACGCCAGATGCATTTGTATTTTCGAAGAAAATCTTACCGTAACCTGCAAGGGCATCTACTGCTTCTTGAATACGAGCACCACCGGAGTCGTTGATACCAACGATAGGCGCACCCATTTTCATTGCTAAACGTTGTACTTTAACGATTTTAGCCGCATGCATTTCACCAAGAGAACCACCTTCTACAGTGAAATCTTGTGCGAATGCGTACACTAAACGACCGTCGATAGTACCATAACCAGTTACTACACCTTCGCCTGGTAATTCTTTCTTTGTCTTGACCGAAGTTAACACAACGATGTTTAACAAATTGATCAAGTTCAACGAAAGAATTATCATCGAACAATTTAGCCAAACGTTCGCGAGCAGTCATTTTGCCTTGAGCATGTTGTTTCTCAACGCGTTTTTCACCACCAGCAGCTTTAACTTTAGCTAGTTTTCTCGTGCAATAACTCGATTTTTTCCTGCACTGTTGCCATTATAGCACCTCCAAATAAAAATTGTTACAGTATCATTTTATTTCATTAATAATTAAAGTTCAAGCATGATACATATTTAACATATAACTTGAAATTATATGTATATGTATCTCTATAACTCATACATAATGATGTGAATTGGACACTGTATTATTTCATACGTTGACATAATTCAAGCAATACGCCGCCAGTTGCTTTTGGATGTAAGAAAGCAATTGCGGAGCCGCCTGCACCATAACGAGGTTTTTCGTCAATCATACGAACGCCTTTAGCCATCAAATCAGCAATAGCATTTTCAATATTATCAACGCGCAATGCTACGTGTTGGATACCATCACGACCGCCATTTTTCTCGATGAATTTACCGATAGGGCCATCTGGAGTTGTAGTTTCTAAGAATTCTAATTCAGCATCGCCGCATGGGAAGAATGATACTTTTACCTTTTTGTTCTTCTACGACTTCATCTTCAGGAAGATGTTCCATACCCAATGCATTTTTATAGAATTCTTTAGTTGCTGCTAAATCATTAACACCAATACCGATGTGATCCACTTGTAATACTTTAAAAGCCATTTCGATTATCTCCTTTTATAAGGCTAAATCTCTAGTGCTATGTAGTCGCCGTCTACTTTAGCACGCTTGTCATTACGCCATTAACAACTGTATATGGATCGCTTTCGCGTTCATTAACAGCTGCCACTTGGCTATTAAATTCGTCGCTTGTAACAATTTTATCAGCTACATAACGACCAATTTGTTCATTAATCATTGCGATGATTTCATCACGAGTACGTTCTGCCCGACGAGATTCCAATTCACCAGAATCTTCAAGATACTCAAAATGTTCATCTAAGGCTTCGATAAGTTCATCTACGCCTTGGTCTTTACTAGCAATAGTGCGCTTAATTGGTGGGCGCCATTTCACTTCACGAGAATCAAGGTCAAGCATCATTTCAATTTCTACATTCAAACGATCGCAACCATCTCGGTCAGCTTTATTGATAGCAAATACATCGCCGATTTCAAGAATACCCGCTTTGATAGCTTGGATATCGTCACCGAGACCAGGAACAAGTACAACTAATGTAGTATCTGCATTTTTTACAATATCTACTTCAGATTGACCTACGCCTACTGTTTCAATGATAACTAAATCCATACCAAAGGCATCCATAAGTTTTTTGCAGTCTTTTAAACCACCAAGACTACCACGCGTCCCCATGCTTCGAATGAAAACATTTTCGTTTAATGTTAAGTCATTCATTCGAATACGGTCCCCCAAGATAGCACCACCAGAAAATGGGCTAGTTGGGTCGATGGCAACGATGCCGATTTTTTTACCTTGATCTAAATAATGTTTTACAACTTTATCTGTCAATGTACTTTTACCAGCACCAGGGGCCCCAGTAATGCCGAGAATACGTGCATTCCCTGTTTTAGGGTAAATAGCCTTCATAATATCGATGGCATTTTCATACTCATTTTCTACAGCGGTGATGGACCGTGCTAAGGCTAGTCTTGAGCCTTCAAAAGAGGCCTTTAACTAAATCCATTCGCCTCACCACCTATCTTTGAATATGGGAATAGAGGGATTCATCTATTCTAAATGAGTCCCTCTCACCCATGCATTAATTATTTAACGTTTTCGTTGATGAAGTTAACGATATCGCCAGTTGGTGTACCAGGTGTGAATACAGCAGCTATGCCAGCTTTCTTTCAAACCAGGGATATCAGCATCAGGAATAACGCCACCGCCGATTACTAATACATCGCCCATACCTTTTTCTTTCAAAAGTTCAACAATTTTAGGGAACAATGTGTTGTGAGCGCCGGAAAGAAGGGATAATGCAACTACATTAACGTCTTCAGAAAGAGCTGCTTCAACGATTTGTTCTGGAGTTTGACGAAGACCTGTGTAGATTACTTCGAAACCAGCATCGCGAAGAGCGCGTGCTACTACTTTTGCACCACGGTCATGACCATCAAGACCTGGTTTTTCTACGATTACTCTAATACGTTTTTCTGCCATGATTAATTACCTCCGAAATTAGCCGATATTATAATGTGGAATGAGCTTGGTATTCACCGAATACTTCGCGCAATACATTACAAATTTCACCCAAAGTAGCATATGTTTTAACTGCTGCAAGAATTAATGGCATCAAGTTAACGTTTTCGTCAGCTGCGCCAGCTTTCAAATCAGCTAATGCTGTGTCAACTGCTGCTTGATCGCGGTTAGCGCGAACTGCTTGAGTTTTCTTAGATTGGTTAACACCTACGGAAGCGTCTACGCGAAGCAAGTCTTTTGGAGCTTCTTCTTCAACTTGGAATTTGTTTACGCCAACGATTGTGCGCAAGCCAGATTCAACTTCCATTTGCCATTTGTAAGCGGATTCTTGGATTTCTTTTTGGATGTAGCCTTTTTCGATTGCTACTACAGCGCCGCCCATTTCATCAATTTTCTTGATGTAAGACATAGCTTCGTCATAGATAGCGTTAGTCATAGCTTCTACATAGTAGGAACCGCCCAATGGGTCAACTACGTCTGCTAAACCAGATTCGTAAGCCACGATTTGTTGAGTACGAAGAGCTACTTGTACAGATGCTTCTGTAGGAAGAGCCAAAGCTTCGTCACGAGAGTTTGTATGTAAGGATTGAGTACCGCCCATTACAGCAGCTGCAGTTTGAAGAGCAACACGAACGATGTTGTTGTCAACTTGTTGTGCAGTCAACATGGAACCAGCTGTTTGAGTATGTACACGAAGCATCATGGATTTTGGTTTTTTAGCACCAAAACGTTCTTTCATGATAGTTGCCCATAAGCGACGGGATGCGCGGAATTTAGCAACTTCTTCAAGTACGTTATTATGAGCATTCCAGAAGAAGGAAAGACGACCAGCGAAGGAGTCAACGTCAAGACCAGCTTTCAAAGCTGCTTCTACGTACGCGATACCATCTGCAATTGTGAATGCGATTTCTTGCGCTGCTGTGGAACCTGCTTCACGGATATGGTAACCGGAAATAGAAATTGTATTCCATTTTGGAACGTATTGAGAGCAATATTCAAAGATATTAGTAATCAAACGCATAGAAGGTTTTGGAGGGAAAATGTAAGTACCGCGAGCTGCATACTCTTTCAAAATATCATTTTGAATTGTACCCATCAATTCTGTGGAAGGTACACCTTGTTTTTCAGCTACTGCGATATACATTGCCAACAAAACAGACGCTGGAGCGTTGATTGTCATGGATGTGGATACTTTGCCAAGGTCGATGCCGTCGAACAAGATTTCCATATCTTTCAAGGAGTCGATCGCAACACCTACTTTACCAACTTCGCCTTCAGCCACAACATCATCAGAGTCATAACCGATTTGTGTAGGCAAGTCGAATGCACAGGAAAGACCAGTTGCACCGGATTCGATAAGGTAACGGTAACGTTTGTTGGATTCTTCAGCAGTCGCGAAACCAGCGTACATACGCATAGTCCAGAAACGGCCACGGTACATAGTAGGTTGTACACCACGAGTATAAGGGAATTCGCCAGGCATCCCCAAATCGCGTTCATAATCGAAGCCTTCAATATCAACTGGTGTATACACACGGTTGTATTTCAAGTTTTGACGTTCTGGAGTTTTTGCACTTCTTTCGTCACAAAGTTTGTTATACTCAGCAATTTGGGCTTTTAAGTTTTCGTAAGCCATGTTTTCATCATCCTCCTAAAAAAACAGGTTTATTTTTTCATGCTTCCAGTTTCTGTGAAGCGTTTATGCCAAGAAAGAGCTTCATCGAGCAACATTGGTGTATGGGCATTCTTAGTTGCTTCTAATGCTTTTTCTAGGTATTCAGTTAACATTGGTTTGTAGTCTGGGTGAGCACATTTTTCAATGATCAAACGAGCTCTTTCCACTGGGCTTAAACCACGGCAGTCAGCAACACCTTGTTCTGTACAGAAAATCATAGTGTCATGTTCTGGGTGATCCACATGAGATACATATGGAACGATGGAACTGATGTCGCCGTTTTTGCAACGGAGTTAGTACAGAAGATTGTGAGGTATGCGCTACGAGCGAAGTCGCCGGAGCCGCCAACACCGTTCATCATTTTGCTACCCATAATATGAGTAGAGTTTACGTTGCCAAAAATATCAAATTCAATTGCAGTATTCATGGCAATGACGCCAATACGGCGAGCAATACCAGGGTTGTTGGAAATTTCTTGCGGACGAAGAATGATTTTTTTACGATATTCATCAATATTTGCATAGAAACGTTTCAACCCTTCTGGGGAAGGACTCAACGCAGTACCGGAACATACTGTTACTTTGTCTGCATCGATAAGGTCAAACATACCATCTTGAATAACTTCTGTATAGATGGATAAATCTGTGAACGGACCTTTAGCAAGACCACTGATTACAGCATTTGCTACAGAACCTACACCAGATTGCAATGGAAGCAAGTTTTCAGGCAAGCGACCTTCTGCAATTTCTTCTTGGAAGAAATTAATAAGGTGTTGGCTCATTGCTTTCGCATCATCATCGATAGGTGCTAGCGGTCTAGTTGTATCAGGTACGTCACAAGGAACGATAGCTACAATTTTTTCAGGGTCGCAAGGAATTGCATCAGTACCAATGCGATCACCAGGTGTTTCCAATGGAATTGGTTTACGGTATGGTGGATCGAGAGGTTCGTAGATATCATGCATACCAACCAAAGAAAGTGGTTGAGATACGTTTACTTCTACGATAACTTTTTTTGCTTGGCTCACAAATGTTGGGGAGTTACCAACAGATGTTGTAGGAACAATAGAACCATCTTCATTGATTTGAGCAGCTTCGATAATCGCTACATCTAAATCGCCAAAGAAGCCATATCGAACGTTTTGTGCCATCAAGCTTAAATGCATGTCGATATAATTTATTTTACCGCCATTTAAAGCTTTACGAGTGTCATTGTTAGTTTGATATGGGAAACGACGATGGATACCGTTAACGCGAGTTAACGCACCGTCAGCTTCATCACCTACAGAAGCACCTGTCCACAAATCGATTTTGAATGGTTCTTTTTCCATTCTTTCTGCCAATGCCAATGGCACAGCTTTTACATAACCGGATGGAGTAAAGCCGGAAATACCAACTTTATCGTTAGGGTTAATCAAAAGAGCTGCTTCAGAAGCAGTGACAATTTTACCTTGGAGGGCCGCACTTTTTACGCGGTCTTTGATGTCTATCACCATTACCATCTCCTTTAAGAGTAACATTGTATAAACGACAGTTTGATCTCTTGGTCGTTCCTTAAACCGACTTCATCGTAGTCCAGAACCAATGTATTGTCAACTTATATGACTAAAATGTATTTTTTTGTACACTTCACCAGTGCATTATGACTAAAACGCATAGATTTTCATATTTTCACATAAGTTTTATTCACATCGTTATAACTCACAGGAATTATCGATTTAGTAGTATATATTGATGTTTTTCGGTTAAATCGAACTATCTCTATACAATATATAGAACCTTTTCAATATAAAAACAACATCTTATACACAAGAAATGAACCACACACCTCCCTATAAAAATACAATGATATGCAAAAAACCGGCTTTCAAATGCTAACAATAATGTTCAATTATGTCTAACATTAGAAAACCGGTTAATAATACTTATACTTTACCCTACCATGGTATGTATTAATTATACCATATTATGAAATTATATAGCTACCATAAAATATGCTAATTATACATAATATACCTATTTTATATGGTCACTCGCTGAAAGTTGTACTTTCACAAAGGCTCCAACCCAGCCTAGTAATTGCCAAAATACAATGGTCACTTGATGGCTATAGAGCTCAAAGTCAGATAAGCCACTAACGAGAACAGCCACCGCTAAGGCACCTACACCTATTTGTGCCGCTTGTCGGAATAGATCTCCTTTTAATCGTATAGATGTAATTACATGACCTACGATAACTGCGAGGAATGATAACAAACCTGGAATACCTATTTCGGCTAAAATGTTCAAATATAAATTGTGCGCATGATACATTAACACATTAGGGCCTTGAATGTAATAGTTATACTCTGGATAAACTAAGTAGAATGTATTCCAGCCAATACCAAAGATAGGATTTTCTCGTATGATATACATAGTACTATCCCACAATGCCCAGCGAAGATCCGCTGACGTATCGTGACCTTGGAATATAGACCAAAGTCGTGACGCAATTTCACCTTCATAGAAGTACAAAATGACCGGTACTGCTAACAAGGATAGGAATAGGCGCCGTTCTACAAAGATAGCCCAATAGAGAATCATAGCGGCAAAGCTAATCCAAATACCACGAGAATAGGTTAAAAGCATCGTTAAGAATAAAACGATACCTATGATGAGCATCGTCACCACGTCACGGGTGCGATTTTCTTTCATATAAACGAGAATATAACTAATGCATACGCTTAACACCATCAATAAATAAGCCCCTAACAAGTTAGGATTTTGTAATGTTGATGCCATGCGGCGCATCAATTTTGGAAATTGTGCAGCATCTACCCATTCTTTTATATGTATATTAGGAATAAATAGATACTGATAGGCTCCAATAACACAAACAAGAACGGCAGTACCTAAAAAAGCACGTAGAAAATAGTTCCATTGTTTAGGTGTTTGAATATAGGTACGCACTAAATAGTACATCCCCCCACCTGCTACAATTTGGTAGAACCAACTCTGAATAGACCAGTCCCAGTTTGGTGACATGAGCGATGATAAACCAGTCCAGACAACAAAGATCATCACGGACCAAGATAGATATCCGGTAGGTAAGCTCAAAGATTTACTAGATATTAAATCATATAGTGCAAGTCCTATAGCCAACCAAAGGAGTACATCCCCTACCATCGGTTGCAACGGCATAGCCACTACAACACCGTAAATTAGCCGTTCAATATAAAAGGTCAGTCGCTTCTGATTAGGAATAAGTGAGAGTTCCATAATCTCACCTTAGTGACTCATCTCATGGTTAAACCACTGACGAGCATCCCCTAGAATATATAACGAACCGCATACGGCAATAATATCGCCAGTCTTAGTATGCTTATAGGCCAATGCCAAAGCCTCCTCAACAGAGTCAGCAGTTTGAGCCGTCGCCTTTGGTACAGTGCGTCGAATGACCTCAACCAAAGCTTCAGGTACTTCCGTTCTATCTGTTGGAGCCGGTACAACTAAAACTGTATCCCCTGCTTTAACAACCTCACGAATGATAGCCTCTTGGTTCTTATCTTTAAGAATGGCCATAACAATTGTTTTTGGAGTATCTTTAAACAATTCAGCATAAGTCATACCGAAAGATTCAGCCCCTGCCGCATTATGGGCACCATCAAAGATAAAGGTGCGATCTAGGCCGCGTTTAACTTCGAAACGACCAGCCCATGTAGTGCGAGCAAAACCTTCGCGCATTGTTTCTTCACTAATACTCTTATCGTCTTGCATCAATAGGCGCACAGCCATTAACGCACAAGCGAGGTTTACAGATTGGTGAATACCTGCCATCGTCGTAAAGAGCATAGCAGGCGCTGCATCATTAGTACTGACCGTAATCATTTGACCGCCCGTTACAGCACTTCGACTATCGATGCCAAAATCTTTATTGAAAGCATACAGTTTAGCATTCTTTTCTTTGGCTACGTCCTCAATAATACTGAGAGGCGTACCTTGTGCAGCTGTTACGACAGGTACTTTAGATTTAATAATACCCGCCTTATGACGTGCAATCTCCTCAACAGTATCACCACAGTACGCTTGATGATCCATAGATACATTAGTAATAACAGAAACTTTAGGAGTAACGATATTAGTAGAGTCTAGCAATCCACCTAAACCAACTTCTACTACTGCATAATCTACGCCTTGTTCTTTAAAGAACAAGAATGCGGCCGCCGTCAACATTTCAAATTGCGTCGGTGCCTCTACTCCATTACTGATGATAGTATCTACTGCTGCTTTTACACGATTGATTAATTCACCGAAGGCTTCCTCTGTAATATTTCCATCATTGATTTGAATTCGCTCCGTATAGGATTGAAGGTGAGGCGATGTAAATCGCCCCACCCGTAGTCCACTTGTAAACAGTGCGTAGGAAATATATGAGGTAACCGAGCCCTTACCATTCGTGCCTGTTACATGAACAATCTTATAGTCCTCTTGAGGATTCCCAAGGGCTTCCATAAGCGCTGTAATTCGTTCAAGGCCAGGCTTAATACCGAATGAAGATGCCTGTTCTAAATAGGCTAAGGCCTCTTGATATGTCATATAAACCTCCTATTATAAGGTTTCAAGGAACGCTTCACGCTCCAATAACGCTTGTTGTTTTTGTTTATATTCTTCTAACTTTTCTTTTTCTTTTGCTACTACAGCTTCAGGCGCTTTTGCAAGGAAGCCTTGGTTAGACAATTTACCTTCCAAACGGGAAATTTCTTTTTCCATTTGAATTTTTTCCTTTGCAATACGCTCTTTTTCTTTCTCGCCGTCAATTAAGTCTTTAAGCAAGAGATATACTTCCATACCATTTACAACTGTTACGGTCGCATTTTCTGGTTTAGCATCGTTAGCACCGAGGATCGTTACCTTCTCAGCCCATGCTAATGTTACGAAGTAATCGCTGTGGTCTGCTACAGTTTGAGCTAATGCTGCATCTGTAGGCGCCACAATAACCTCTGCTTTTTTACCTAACGGCACGTTCATTTCAGCACGCATGTTACGAATGCCTTTAATAGCATCCATCATCACTTCCATTTGACGAGCTGCGCCGTCAAGATTGTCGAAGCTCAATGCTTCTGGCCATTTAGTAACTACGATGCTATCCCCTTCATGAGGCAAGTGTTGCCAAATATGTTCTGTTACGAACGGCATGAACGGATGTAACAATTCAAGCATTTGACGCAAGATAGTTACGAGCAAGTATTGAACTGTACGACGATCGCGTTCATTGCTTTCACTATACAAACGAGGTTTCGCCAACTCAATATACCAGTCACAGTACGTATTCCAAATGAAGTCATATACGGAGCTTGCCGCTTCACCTAATTCAAATTTATCGAGGTTAGATGTTACGCTTTGTACTGTTTCATTATATTTTTGAATAATCCATTGATCAGCTAATGTTAAATCATCTGCAGTTGGAACGAAGCTTTCATCATAATTTGTAAGATTCATCAATACAAATTTGGATGCATTCCAAATCTTGTTAGCAAAGTTACGATTTGCTTCAACGCGTTCCATATAGAAGCGCATATCATTACCAGGTGTATTGCCTGTTACAAGAGTGAAACGCAATGCATCGGCACCAAATTGGTCAATAACATCGAGTGGATTAATACCATTGCCTAAGGATTTACTCATCTTACGACCTTGGCTATCGCGAACAAGACCGTGGATGAATACGTGTTTGAACGGAATTTCATCTTCGAATTCAAGAGCCATGAAGATCATACGCGCTACCCAGAAGAAGATGATATCGTAACCAGTTACGAGAACACTTGTTGGGTACCATTGTTTAAGCTCTGGAGTTTGGTTAGGCCAGCCCATCGTAGCAAATGGCCACAAGCCAGAGCTAAACCATGTATCAAGAACATCCGGATCTTGTGTTACGTGACCGTGACAATGAGGACATTCCGTAATGTCTTCACGGCTTACAATAGTTTCACCGCAGTCATCACAGTACCATGCAGGAATGCGATGGCCCCACCATAATTGACGAGAAATCGTCCAGTCGCGAATGTTTTCGAGCCAGTTTACATAAGTTTTAGTAAAGCGTTCAGGAACAAATTCTACTTCATGTTCTTTAACAACTTTAAGAGCTGGCTCTGCCAACGGTTTCATATCTACGAACCATTGTTTAGATACCATTGGTTCGATAATTGTATTACAACGGGAGCAATGACCTACCGCATGGTCATGGTCATCGATTTTTTCAAGCAAGCCTAACTCTTGAAGTTCAGCTACTACTTGTTTACGCGCTTGTTCACGAGGCAAGCCATTGAACTTACCAGCCCCTTCATTCATTGTAGCATCATTGTTCATAACAACGATAGACTCTAAATCATGGCGTTGGCCCATTTCAAAGTCGTTAGGGTCATGAGCAGGCGTAATTTTTACACAACCTGTACCGAAGCTTGCATCTACATAGTCATCGGCAATTACAGGAATTTCACGGTTAACAAATGGCAATACCAAAGTTTTACCGATAAGGTCTTTATAACGATCATCTTCAGGATTTACCGCTACTGCCACATCACCAAACATTGTTTCTGGACGTGTCGTTGCTACCACTACGAAACGATTATCTTCACCTTTTACAGGATATTTAATATGCCATAAATGGCCGTGTTCATCTTCATGTTCAACTTCTACATCAGATAAAGCCGTCGCACAACGAGGGCACCAGTTGATGATGCGCTCACCGCGATAGATCAAGCCTTTTTCGTAAAGTTTTACGAATACTTCACGCACTGCATGATAGTAACCATCATCCAATGTAAAGCGTTCGCGAGTCCAGTCACAAGATGCACCAAGGCTACGGATTTGTTTTACGATAGTATCACCGTATTCTTTTTTCCATTCCCATACGCGTTCTACGAATTTCTCACGACCTAAATCATAGCGAGATTTGCCTTCTTCTTTAGCGAGCATTTCTTCTACTTTGATTTGAGTAGCAATACCAGCGTGGTCAGTACCAGGCATCCACAACACATTATAGCCTTGCATACGTTTGAAACGAATGAGGATATCTTGCAATGTATTATCAAGGGCATGACCCATGTGCAACATACCTGTTACGTTAGGAGGTGGTAATACGATACTGAATGGTTCTTTATTAGTGTCTACTTCTTCGTGAAAGTATCCTTGGTTTTCCCAATAAGAATACCATTTCCCTTCTATTTCACCGGGGTTATAAGTGGTTAAATTTTCGTAGGTTTTCATCGTTCCTCCTAAAATACTCCTTAGCGCTTCATAATCTTAGCCAATACAAATAGGCTTGTTTCATATAGCAATATCATAGGTAATGCAATCATTGTTTGAGAGAACATATCCGGTGTTGGTGAAATGACAGCACCTATGATAAAGGATATAAGAATAAATATCTTTCGTTTCGTTTTTAAAAAACGTGATGTTATTAAGTTGAAATATCCCAAGATGATTAAAATCAACGGCAATTCAAAGATAAATCCAAAAGGTAGTACAAAGGACAATACAAAATCCATATACTGACCAATGGAAAACATCGGTTGTAATTCGTCAGTAGCAAAGCCCATGAAGAACTTCACGGCCGCCGGCAATACAAGAAAATAAGAAAATACAATGCCAATTCCAAATAAACCAATAGCTACCGGTAAAATCCAGTTGGACAACTGTTTTTCTCGCACCGTAAGGGCGGGCTTAACAAAGAGCCAAATCTGATGCAGTATAATAGGCGCTGCTATAATGAGCCCCCCTACTATAGATACTTTCATATATGTAAAGAAAGCTTCAGTAGGTTTCATATAATAGAGCTTACCCGCAGGCTTGAGGAGTATTTCTAATAATACGTCTACATAATAGTAAGAAATACAGGTCCCCACAATAATGGCCACCGCCATCAGAATAAGCCGTTTTCTCAATTCAGATAGATGGCCTACAAGGGATAGCTCCCGAGCTTCATCCATCATTTTCTGTTCCATTTCAGTATAAAGAGGTTCATTCTCTGGTTCCTCAGGAACTTGTAAATTTGCCACCTTATACCGTTCTTGCTCTGCTTTTTGCTCTGCTTCACGCCGTTTTTGACGAACTACACTATCAAAAGAAGGTTTTTTTGTATGGGATATTCGAAATCAGGTTTTGGTTCGAACGGCTCCATATTATACCTTTCTATCGGCTAGATTTTCTACAGCCATCACAAGGAATTCCTTCCCTGGGAAATCACGTATAGCTTCAAGAGCAGCCAAAGCATCTTTGCAATATTTATCAGCTACTGCTAATGTATTGTCAATACCGCCTTGAGCGATAACGTAATCGATAATATCTTGCTCATTACCGCCATTATTCAAGGCTTTAATATCTGCAAGCAATCTATCTTTATTGTCATCATTTACGATACTTAATAAAGGATAGGTCAATAAACCTTCACGTAGGTCATTCCCTACAGGTTTACCTGTAGTTTCAGTCGTTTCACGATAGTCCATGATATCATCTGTAATTTGGAATGCCATACCTAAAGCGTGACCGTATTTTTTCAACTCAACAATTTCAGACTCACTCCAGCCCCCTAAGAGACCACCAAGCTCCATGCAACCTTCCATGAAGTCCGCTGTTTTCTTTTGAGTCTTAGTCATATAACGCTCAATCCCTTGATCGATACGATATACGTCTTCCATCTGCATGAACTCGCCTTCAACGAGACATGAAATGATATGAGAGAAAATTTGTAAATACTTCATATCGGGCATTTCAGATACGATTTGAAATGCTTTGGCAAACAAGTAATCCCCACTAAGAATGGCGACTTTATTGCCTTTGTGCATATGAATTGTATCTTCACCGCGACGAATCTCAGCTTGATCTAATACATCATCGTGAATCAGTGTTGCTAAATGAAGCATTTCTACGGCTTCTGCAATTCTAATGCGCTGACGTTCTACAGATGTGCCTGCATTGGCAATCAGTAGACATAATTGAGCGCGTAAACGCTTGCCACCAGCCGCTGATAATGGTCGAATCAGTGCATTAAAGTCTTCTGCACCGGTATTAAAAGATGATGCAAGAGATTCTTCAACGCCCTCTAAATCTAGAGCAATGCGTTCCATAATCTCTAACTCATTGGTTTGACTCATGCTTCATCTCCTACTAGAACTGTATTGATGCGTTGTTGTAAAAGCTCACGACCTGTATGTTTTAAAGAGCTATATAAAATAGGCGGTGTATCCGTTGGATACATTTCCTTAATTTTAGCCAAGTTCGCAGACTTTTCTTTAGCCGTTAGCTTGTCAGCTTTAGTAACTACAATTTGTAGTGGCACACCAGCCTCAACAAGCCAGTCGTAGGCCACCTTATCAATAGGCATCTCTGGATGACGACCATCGATAAGCAAGCACAACAACATCAATCGTTCAGAATGTAAAATATAATCGGCAATAAAGGAAGACCACAAATTGCGGTTTCCTTTATTTGTCTTTGCAAAACCATACCCAGGAAGGTCTACGAGGAACCAATTGTATCTGCGTTCCTCTGTTTCAGAAATATCCTCTTTTGACTCAATGTCAAAATAGTTTATCGTCTTAGTCTTACCTGGTTGACCACTAACGAGTGCTAATCCACGATAATTACACAACGAGTTAATCAACGAAGATTTGCCCACATTAGAGCGTCCTAGGAAAGCGATTTCCACAGTATCCCCTTCAGGATATTGATCCGCCTTCACACAGGAGGTATTATATTTTGCTGCTATAATACGAGGCCCCTTCGGTTCTTTTCGTGTATATTGTGGTTTTGGCCCCATTTGTTTAGTGGATTTTTTTCTTTTCTTTTGCATTACACAAGTGCCTTTGCTAATACTTCATCCATTGTCTTAACTGGCGTAATAATGAGTCCTTCTTTTACAATGTCAGGTAATTCTGCAATATCCTTTTCATTGCCTTTTGGAATCAATACCTCTTTAATACCATTAGACAAGGCTGCTAATAATTTCTCTTTTAAACCGCCTATTGGCAATACGCGGCCACGCAATGTAATTTCACCAGTCATGGCAATATCAGAACGAACCTTGCGGTTTGTCAAAATAGATACCATAGCCAATGTCATTGTAATACCTGCTGAAGGACCATCTTTAGGCGTTGCCCCTTCTGGCAAGTGAACGTGAATATCGAGTTTCTTATAGAAATCTTCTTCGATTTTTAAGGCTTTTGCATTGTGGCGAATATAGCTCATTGCAGCTTGACCAGACTCTTGCATAACCTTACCTAAGCTACCCGTTAAAGCCAATTTACCGGTACCATTCATAGTTGTAGCTTCACATGGTAATACAACGCCACCTACAGATGTCCAAGCTAAGCCATTTACATAGCCAACTTGCGGTTTCTTTTCTCGCGCTCTTGGTCAACAAAGATTGGTGCACCCAAGAATTCGGGAAGATTTTTTGTCGTTACTTTTGGTGCATCGCCACCTTCTTCAACTACTTTGAAAGCGATTTTACGGCAAATCTTAGCAATTGTTTTTTCTAAGGTACGAACACCCGCTTCGCGAGTATATTCAGAAATTACTTTTCTCAACACAGCATCAGATAATTTAACCTTGTAGTCTTCAAGGCCATTTTTCTTAATTTGCTTAGGAGTTAAGTACGTTTAGCGATTTCTAGTTTCTCTTCTTCCATATAACTAGATAATTCAATGATTTCCATACGGTCTAACAATGGACCAGGAATATTGGATGCTACATTAGCTGTAGTAATCCAGAAGACTTCGGAGAAGTCGAACGGTACTTCGATAAAGTGATCGCTAAATGTACTATTTTGTTCAGGATCCAATACCTCTAACAATGCAGAGGATGGATCACCTTTATAATCAGATGCGAGTTTATCAATTTCATCCAATAAGAATACAGGATTCTTAGTACCTACATTCTTAAGACCTTGGATCATGCGACCAGGCAAGGCGCCAATATACGTACGACGATGACCGCGGATTTCAGCTTCATCGCGAACACCACCCAAGGATGCACGGATAAACTTACGGTTCATCGATTTAGCTATAGATGTGGCCAAGGATGTTTTACCAACCCCTGGTGGGCCCACTAAGCAGAGAATGGAACCACTATTTTTACCAGTTAACTTACGAACAGCTAAGAATTCAAGGATGCGTTTTTTTACCTTTTCAAGGCCATAATGGTCAGCCTCAAGCATTGCATGAGCTTCCTTGATGTCTAAGCGGTCTTCAGTTAATTCATTCCACGGTAACGCCAATACCCAATCTAGGTAATTGCGCAAAATTGTTGCTTCTGGCATCAATTGAGGCATGCGGCTATAACGAGAAATTTCTTTATCAATACGCGTATGTACATCTTCACTTAAGTTGAGGGCTTTCAATTTGACGCGTAATTCTTCTGCTTCTTCCTCTGGATCACCTTTGTCACCCAACTCATCGTGGATAACGCGAATTTTTTCGCGCAAGAAATATTCTTTTTGCGCTTTTTCCATGGATTGACGCACTTGATTATTAATGGAATTTTCCAAATCAGAGATTTGTAGCTCCATATTTAAGATGCCTACAATCATATTTAGACGACGAGCTACGGATAATTCCTCTAGTAACTCTTGGCGTTTTAAATTATTGATTGGCAACAAGAATGCAACTTGATCAGCTAATTCACAAGGGTCACGCAATTCCATAACGCGCGTTACACCTTCATCTGTAACTGATTTAGCTTCTTCTGCCCATTCGCCAAATTTAGCTTGAACCAAACGACGATAAGCTTCTAGCTCTACATCGTCTTCGAACTCGGAGGCTACGCGCTCATAGTCCCCTACATAGTACGGATCCATACTTGTAATATTCATTACGCGAATACGTGTAATGCCCTCTACAAGAACACGTACAATACCACCTGGTAAGCGTAACATTTGCTTGATTTTTACTAATGTACCCATTTGGGCTAAATCATGAACGGTCGGTGCATCAACAGCATCATCCTTTTGGGTCACAACTGCTAAAATGCGATCCTCGTTCATCGCGGCCTCTACCGCTTTAATGGATTTGTCTCGACCGATATCGAGGTGAATCACGATATTTGGGTATACAACCATGCCTCTAAGGGGTACGGTAGGGATCCCAATTTCGAGTAAATTCATACTTCCTCCAGGTATTTATATTATGAAAAGAAACTCATTCCTACACAGAAATGAGTTTCTTCGAATTTCGATTTCAACTGGATGTCTTGGTCTGCCTCATTTTTGAGTATAGGTTCACCTGTGCTCAACACGGATTCACGATTCACGATGCACTTAGTTACTTCCGGCATGGAAGGAACTTCAAACATAACGCGTTTCATCACCTTTTCAATGATAGCACGCAAACCACGAGCACCTGTTTTTCGCTGTAATGCTTCATCAGCGATTTCTTCTAATGCATCTTCAGTGAAAGTTAACTCTACACCATCAAGGGATAGAATTTTTTCATATTGTTTTGTTAATGCATTTTTAGGCTTTGTCAAAATTTGGATTAATGCATCTCTGTCCAATTGGTCTAATGTTACCATCACAGGTAAACGACCAATGAACTCAGGAATCAAACCAAACTTCAATAAATCTTCAGGTACAACATCTTTCAAGATAGCCGATATATTACGTTCTTCTTTACGTTGTACGTCTGCACCAAAACCAAGGGTTTTCTTGGCGGTACGCTTAGTAATAACCCGGTCCATACCATCAAATGCACCACCACAAATAAAGAGAATATTTGTCGTGTCAATTTGAAGCATTTCTTGATTTGGATGCTTTCTACCACCTTGAGGTGGAACAGAAGCAACGGTACCTTCTAAGATTTTAAGCAATGCTTGTTGTACACCTTCACCAGACACGTCACGTGTGATGGAAGGATTCTCAGACTTACGAGCAATCTTATCAATTTCATCGATATAGATAATGCCGCGCTCAGCCCGAGCTATATCATAATCTGCAGCTTGGATAATTTTGAGTAAGATATTTTCTACGTCTTCCCCTACATAACCAGCCTCAGTTAAGCTTGTAGCATCTGCAATAGCAAATGGCACTTCTAGCATTTTCGCTAAGGTTTGAGCCAATAGTGTTTTACCACTACCAGTAGGACCAATGAACAATACATTAGCCTTTTGTAATTCTACATCATCTACTACATTATCTGTTTGTAAGCGTTTGTAGTGATTATATACAGCCACAGCTAAAGAGATTTTAGCATCATCTTGACCAATAACATATTCGTCAAGATGAGCCTTAATTATCTCTCGGCGTTGGCAATTCTTTTAAGTTGAAGTCATCCGTTTCAACAGCACCCAACTCATCAGCGATGATACGTTCACATACTTCAACGCATTCATCACAAATATACACGTTAGGACCCGCCACTAATTTGCGGACTTCTTCGCTTGTGCGTCCACAAAAACTGCAGCGCATAGTGTCTTTATCTTTTGCCAAGGGGCGCCTCCATTACTTGCTTTCTACAGGTTCTCTAGTGAGCACCTCATCGATTAAGCCGTATTCAACGGCATCCTGAGCACTCATGAAGTTATCGCGATCTGTATCGCGAGCTACTACTTCAATATCTTGTCCACTGCGAGAAGCTAAGATACCATTTAATTCTTCACGCATGCGAAGAATCTCACGGGCATGGATTTCAATTTCAGATGCTTGCCCTTGTACACCACCTAATGGTTGGTGAATCATAATGCGTGCATGAGGCAACGCATAACGTTTGCCCTTGGCACCTGCTGTTAAAAGCACAGCCACCCATGCTTGCTGCAGAGCCTACACAAATAGTAGACACATCTGGTTTGATATATTGCATCGTATCATAAATAGCCATACCGGCAGTTACAACACCGCCGGGGCTATTAATGTACAAATGGATATCCTTGTCAGGATCCTCTGCTTCTAGGAATAGCATTTGCGCAATAACCGCATTAGCCACATTATCATCGATAGGACCACCGAGGAAGATAATGCGATCCTTTAATAAGCGAGAGTAATATATCATAGGAACGCTCGCCGCGTTCACTTTGTTCAACTACGATTGGTACATACATATATTCACCTTTTCATGTACCTAGTTGAGCAAACTATTATTCAGCTGCTTCAGCGCCTTTTGCATTATCAATAATGAATCGAGCTGCTTTTTTGCGAGCTACAGAGCCTGCCAACATAGCTACACGACCTTCTTTTGCAATAATATCCCAAACTTCTTTAGGATCTGCCCCAAAGTTTTGAGCCATAATGAAGATTTCACGGTTCATGTCGTCAGGAGTTACTTCGATACCTTCAGCAGTTGCGATAGCATCTAATACTAAATCAGCACGTACGTTTTCAGCTGCGGAATCTTTGTATTCAGAACGTAAATCTTCGATAGTTTTATTGGAGAATTTTAAGTAGTCATCAAGTTTCAAGCCACGACCTTCCATGTTCATAGCCAATTCTTGAATCATTTGTTCTACACGATCTTCAATCATTACTTCTGGAATTTCTACAGTTGCATTTTTAACAGCTGTTTGAATCAAGTCAGCATTGTAAGTATCGATTGCGCGACGGGAAGCTTCTTCTTCCATTTTAGCGCGAAGATCTTTTTTCAATTCTTCAATAGTTTCGTAAGAGCTTGCTTCTTTTGCGAACTCGTCGTTCAATTCAGGCAATTCTTTACGTTTAATGTCATGGATGTGAGTTTTGAATTCTGCTTCTTTACCAGCAAGTTCTGCTACGAAGTAGTCTTCAGGGAATGTTACTTTTACAGTTACATCATCGCCAGCTTTAGCGCCGATCAATTGATCTTCGAAGCCAGGAATGAAGCTACCGGAACCGATTTGCAATGGGTAGGATTTACCTTCACCACCATCGAATGGTTTACCGTCAACGGAACCAGCGAAGTCGATCACTGCAAAGTCGTCTTTTTGAATTGTAGCGCCTTCTTCAGCAACAACCATTTTTCGCTTGTTGTTCACGAATGTTGTTCAATTGTTCTTCGATTTGTTCATCAGTTACTGTAGCATCTTGTTTTTCAGCTTCTAAGCCTTTGTAATCGCCAAGTTTAACTTCAGGGCGTTTAGTTACAGTAGCTTTAAAGATTAAATCTTTACCTTCTTCGAATTGTTCGCGTTCGATTTCTGGTTCAGATACAGGAACGATATCGTTTTCACGAAGAGCAGCAGTGTAGTTTTGGCTAGCCAATACTTCGAATGCTTCTTCCATGATAGCTTCTTTGCCGAAGTTCATTTCCAAAATACGGCGAGGTGCATGGCCTTTACGGAAGCCAGGGATGTTTACTTGACCTGCAATGCGTTTTACAGCTTGCTTAATGCCTTTATCTACTTCTGCTGCAGGTACTTCAATAGTTAACGTTACTACGTGTTGATCAACAGGATTTACAGTTGCTTTCATTTAAAATATGTCCTCCTCGAAGGGCAATACGCCCAAATTTCTGTAGTATATTATGCACTCCTAATAATAACATAAATGCAAAGTCAATGCAATTCTTCTCAATTTACACTAAAAGACCACCCCAAAACGGGTGGTCTTTATACGTTTTACATAATTATGCTAATTAGTTATCTTTAGCGATTAATTTGATGATGTCTCGACGAGATAAGATGCCAACTAAATGGTACTCTTTATCTACAACAGGAACATTTTTCAAATGTTGGTCTAACATAACAGATACAATTTCTTCTACCTCTTTATCTGGTGTAGTCGTAATTACTTCATCAGTCATTAACTCATGAACATGAGATGCCAACAATTTTTTGAATTGTGCATTATATTCGCCAATGCCATTGTAATAAATACTAGCGCCTAAAACATTTACGTAATGAGGTACATGTGGGCGCACTTTTTTGTAAAGTAAATCACCTTCAGAAATAATACCTAATAATTTATTGTTGTCATCCACTACGGATACAGCAGTTAAATTGTACTTAACTAATAAATCAGCTACATCAGAAATTGGTGCATCTTTACCAACAGTAACAGGGTATTTATTCATTACTTCTTGAATTTTCATAGTGAATTCCTCCTCACCAAATATATATGGCCTTATTATACTATTCGACATAGCATAATAAAACTCCTTTTTTTTGTGAACTGCTTATATAAATAATTTATAAGTCTATTACCAATGATATGGTTCGTTACGATTAATCTTAGAGGCTCTATAAATTTGTTCTACTAGTAATAAGCGTACCATTTGATGGGTAAAGGTCATAGGGCTAAAGGATAATTTATAATTTACAGATCTACGTAGTTCATCGCTTACACCAAAAGCTCCGCCAATGATAAAAGCCATATCGCTAACGCCATCAACCTCTAGCTTTGCTACAGTCTTAGCTAAATCTTCCGAAGACATCGTTTTACCGTACACATCAAGTAACACTGTATAAGCATTCTTAGGAACTGCTTTTAATAAACGCTCACCTTCTTCTGCAACGACTTGTTTACGATCTGCATCACTTGGTTTATCTCCAATTTTACTTTCATTTAGTTCTGTAATGGTAATACCACCATAAGGCCGCATGCGCTTTACGAATTCCGCAACACCATCCCGCAGATAAGCATCTTTTAGCTTGCCAATACAAACTACATAAAATCTCATATTCTACCTCTTTACGGATTGCATAGACACAATTTCATTAGGCTGACCATGTTGCAATTTCATTTCCGGTCCAATGCGTACGCCACCATCTACGAGCATTTTTCCAATCGTTTGAGTAACAAGGACGGCGTTATTATTATTCTCAGAGCGGTGAGCTAAAATAACTTGCATAAAGTCAGGCCTCTTCATCATAAGCAAGGCTTGAGCTGCCATTTCATTACTTAAATGGCCTTCATCACTGGCCACCCGTTGTTTTAAAAATGGTTGATACGGTCCAAAACGCAACATATGAGGATCATAATTAGCCTCTAGCACTAACAACGTACTATCATCGATTCTATGTAATATATCATCAGAAATGATACCCGTATCGGTCACGACTGTAGCCTTGTCTTTTCCAGAAAATACATTTATTCCGATTGGATCTGCCGCATCATGACTCACTGCAAAAGGTTCTACAATGAGATTCCCCAATGTTAAACTACCTTTAGTCAGTTCAATTAATTGATTCTTTGGTACGACGAGCTTGTCTTGTATTTCACGCCACGTCCCCTGTTTCGTGTACACAGGAATATCAAATCGTTTCAACAGTTGTTGCAGTCCTGCAATATGATCACTATGCTCATGACTGATAAATATGCCCTCTACCTGTGCCATATCGATATGCAATTCTTTTAATCCATTTACGATGCGCCGACAGCTAATGCCTACATCGTGCAATATGACGGAGTTTCCTTTTTTTATTACTGTACAATTGCCCTTGCTACCACTAGCAATGACATGGACCTCCAACGGTGAGGATTCACTCATCAAAACACTCCATATACTAAATCATAATTTTTTACATATTTTTGTGAAAGTCAGTGACTTAGTTATTCGATATAACTATTGTATTAAGTTAAATAACCGTAAACTATCATGACTTGCTTTCAGATAAGTCAGTCAAACGCTCTACAAAGTAAGCCATATTAGACTCGATATCCGGACCTCTACGGAACATATCGCCCCCAACGAGGAACATTGTATCATTACCGTATAACTTAACTAGTTCATTAAGACGAGCATCTGTTACACCACCACCTGGAGCTGGGCAAGCCGCTTTCATCAATGCCATAGGTTGTTTAATATAATTCGAAATTCTCTTGCATTGCTCCTCTGTGAAAGTAAAACGTCCACCATAAGAAACAAAGATTGGCATATCAGCCCCAAAAGATACGAGGCAACAAGCCTAATTGTAGATAATCAGCTATACCAGATGTGCCAGGACTTACAAATCCACCTGAATAAGCGGGATGATGTATAATGGGCAATCGTAATTTTTCATCACTAGCTAGTTTATGTAGCCAACCAAACCCAACGAGCCCTGAGGCCACCATAAGAGCCGTTGCGCCAGCTTCCTTAGCAAAATAAGCACGTTCTATTACGTCTGTACCATCGCCAGACACATTAGCTGCATATAAGGTATGTTTGCCGTGTTTATCATTCATTTCCTGCACCATAGTAGCACATCGTTTTACTCGATCTTTATATTGAGAAAAAGACTGATTAGAGATGCCGTGGTCATCCTTAATCACATCTGCCCCACCGCGTGTATAAGCACCACACATACGAGCTAACTCTTCATTAGGTGTTCCCATAGGTTTTACAACCGCTTGAATCATAGGTCGTGTCGGTGTATGTACTAATTCACGAATACCTTGCAAACCAAACTGAGGCCCTGTAAACACATCATAAAGAGTTTGACATAATTCTACATCTACTACCCAAATATGAGGTTGTAAGGACGAGTTTCCAAAGACAACATTTAAAAATTGTGTCGCTTCTAAAGCTGTAGTATCTACAAGATATGAAATACGAGCTATATAGTAACGAGATATATCGATTACAGTATTTAGCATAATGCCAACATTGGCATATGCAGAACCTTGCTCCATAGGCTCAAGAGATTCTAATCGACCAGTGATGTTTTCTTTAATATACGAATCAGTAACAAACTCATAAGGGAATTCTATGGTTTGTTCTACTTGAACAGCCCAAGCAATGGCTTTTGCTTCTTCATATGAACTTGCTTCTATTCGATACGTAACTATAAATCGCTCGTCTTTCATAATGCTTCTCCTTTGCAATAATATTATTTAATTATATACCAAAGTAGTATACGATTCCATACACAAAAGGGCTCACTATAAAACTAGAGTGAGCCCTTTAAAATCGAAAACATGTATATAGATGTTTTACCTATACAAACAAGGTTTCTATTGTGAAAGACAATACATGTAATCGTATGAGAATAAACTCGTCTAACTATATCTTATTGGTAGAAATGTTTAGGATAACCTTTGAATCGTGTGAAGTGGCGATATTTACGAGTTGCACGATTAGGTTCGTTAACAGTTTTGTAACCAAAGCCGTTGAATACAACGTTTAGAAGAACGGCAATGATACTACCAGCTGTGATACCAGATTTCAAAAGAATTTGAGCCCAATCTGGGAAATGTGCATAGTTAGGCGCAGCTAGAGGAATCATGGATACACCAATACTGATCGCTACTAACATCAAGTTGTAGTTACCATCAAAGCTAACTTTACCAAGGGAACGGATACCGCTGGCAATAATCATACCAAACATTGCAATACCTGCACCGCCTAAAACGGCATTTGGAATACAAGCTACGATAGCAGCTAATTTAGGGAAAAGACCTAATAAAATAAGAATAACACCAGATGCTGCTACAACGAAGCGGCTCTTAACGCGTGTTACAGCGATAAGACCAACGTTTTGAGCGAACGCTGTGTAAGGGAAGCTGTTAAGAATACCACCGATAAGAGTAGATAAGCCATCAGCACGAAGTACTGCAGCCAACTCTTTTTGACCGATAGGTTTATCAACGATTTCGCCTACTGCGATACTGTCACCAGTTGTTTCAACCATAACTACGAGCATTACAATGATCATAGAAATGATAGAAGCAAAGTCAAAGGTTGGAAGACCAAAGTAGAACGGTGTTACAATGGATACCCATTGAGAACGACCTACTTCGGAGAAGTCAGTAATACCACAAAGCATAGCAAGGGCTGTACCAAGGATAAGACCTACTAAGATTGCTAGATTACCAATAAATCCTTTACCAAATCGATAGGTTATAATAACAATAACAAATGTAGCTACACCAAGAGCAATGTTAAGCGGATCACCAAAGTGTGGACTGCCTGCACCGCCGCCCATCCATTTAACTGCTACTGGCATCAAGTTGATACCAATAATAGTAATGATAGTGCCTGTTACTACAGGTGGGAATAGACGAATCAATCGACTAAAGAATGGAGCCACAAGGAATGTAAAGATACCGGCTACGATAATCGCACCGTAGATAGTTGTAATATCATGCTGCTGACCAATCATAATCATTGGACCTACAGAAGCAAATGTTACACCTTGAATAAGAGGAATACGACCACCGATAGGACCAAAGCCTAATGTTTGAATCAATGTAGCAACACCACATGTGAACAAGTCGGCCGTAATCAAACGAATTAAGTCTTCAATAGGTAAGTTCATCGCTTGTGCGATGATGATTGGTACCGCTACTGCACCTGCGTACATAGCTAGTACGTGCTGTAAGCCATAAGCAAACAATTGCGTCATTGGCAGCATACCATCTACATGGTCGACGCCAGATATAGCTTTACTCATAAGAATCACCTCATATCTTACGTTTTAGTTACTAGTAAATAATATAGTCATACTATCGTACATGATAGAGTTTAGAGAAATCTCATCGACTTCACGTGGGAACCTTGATGGCTAGGGGCCTTAGGCCCCTACCCATTAAGCAAATATTCTATTTTTTATAACCTGTATGTTGAATCGGCAAAGATCTACGTGGTTCTCCGTCAATACGACGATACGCATTTGCAATAGCTGGTGCAATTGGAATACTGGAAATTTCACCAATACCTTTAGCGCCGTATGCATATTGTTCTGGTGTCCCCTTTCAATCAAACTACATGAATTGGTGGACATTGTGTCGCTCTAAGAAGACCTAGAGTGCCGTATTTAGCTGTTACATAGCCATCTTTATAAGGGAAGTCTTCTGTTACAGCAAAGCCCATACCCATGATAGCGCCGCCTTCAGCTTGACCAGCACAGGATTGTGGGTTAACTACACGACCTACGTCGTATGCTACATGTAAATCAGCAATTTTATTATCTTCACCAATTGTTGCTACACAAGCACCGTAACCATAGGCAACGTGATTTTTTGGATGTGGTTTATCAGAGTTGAATGGATCTGTTTCACCAAGGAACTCTTCATAAATTTCTACACCATTCAGTTCTTCTAATGTCTTAGTTTCTAACATTTCTTTCAAGCGAAGACTTGCTTTGCGAGTTGCTTCACCAGTGAATACTGTTTGACGAGATGCAGTAGTTGTACCAGAGTCTGGTGTACGTACTGTATCAGGGCGTTCTACAAATACTTTGTCAGCTGTCAAACCAGTTGTTTCACAAAGAACTTGAGTAGCCATAGTAGCCATACCTTGACCGATACAAGCTGCGCCAGTACGGATGCGAACTTTACCGTCACGTACTTCTAAGATAACGCGGCCAGTATCAGGTAAACCTACACCGATACCACTGTTTTTCAAACATACTGCAAGACCTGTACGGTCAGATGCGTAGTATGCATCTTTTACTGCTTCCAAACATTCTGCTAATGCAGTTTCTTCGGAGCAAATTTGGCCATTTGGTAAGGAGTCACCAGGGCGAACAACGTTTTTATAACGGAACTCCCAAGGATCCATACCTACCAATGCAGCTAATTCATCAATATTTTGTTCTTGACCAAAGATAGTTTGTGTTACGCCGAACCCGCGGAATGCACCACCAGGAACAGTATTTGTGTAAACACAAACCCCATCAAAGGCAAAGTTATCAAATTTGTAAGGACCACAAGAATGTGTACCTGCACGTTGAAGTACTGGGCCACCTAAGGATGCATAGGCACCACAGTTAGATACGATGTTTACCTTACTTGCTACCAAGTTGCCTTCTGCGTCACAAGCAGTAGTAATATCCATTTCCATCGCATGGCGTTTAGGGTGAATATTAAGACTTTCTTGACGGGAGAAGAGAACCTTAGTTGGTTTACCTGTAAGCCAAGCTACAAGAGATGCATGATGCTGTACACTCATGTCCTCTTTACCACCAAAGCCGCCACCTACGCGCATACTATGAACTTTACGGATTCCTCAGGAATGCCAAGCATACGAGATACTTCATGGCGATCATCGTAAACGTTTTGGCTACCGGAATGTAAATGAATTACATCGCCTTCACGATATGCCACAGCACATTCAGGCTCCATGAACGCATGGTCTGTTTGAGGTGTGGAATAGTGATTTGTAACTACAAATGCAGCCTCTGTAATAGCCTTATCTACATCGCCACGAGATAATGTTTGACGAGACAATACATTTCCATTTGATGTAACTGAGGTGCATCTGGTTTCAATGCTTCTAATGGATCTACTACAGGCTCTAACTCAGTATAATCAACTTCAACGAGAGCAAGAACTTCATCTAAGTATTTTTTCTCAGTTGTTGCTACGAGTGCAATTGCATCGCCTACATAACGAGTGATATCGCCTTCTGCAATGAGCACATCCCAGTCTGCCACTAAGTGACCAGTCTTATTGAATGGAACATCTTTTGCAGTTAAAGCTGTTACACATTTAGGATGTGCAAGTGCTTTAGAAACATCAACGCGATCAACTCTAGCGCGAGGATATTTAGAGCGCAATGCTTTAGCGTAAATCATGCCATCCATATGTATATCGTCAGCATATTTTCCAGTACCAAGTGCTTTTTCCTCTGCATCAACGCGGTGTAAACGAGCACCTACATTACCATTTGTATCCTTTTCAGGAACTGGTAAGTTCTCACGGAACATTTTTGCTGCCAGCATAATGCCTTCTTCAATTTTTCACATATCCTGTACAACGACAGATATTACCTAAAATAGCTTTTTTTTAACATCGTCATGTGTAGGGTCATTATTTTCATCAATCAAAACTTTTGCACTAATAATCATACCTGGGATACAGAAACCACACTGCACTGCTCCGCATTCACCAAAAGCATAGGTGTATATTTTTCCCGTTCAGATAGGCCCTCAATTGTTACGACTGATTTACCATCCAATTGGGATAATTTACTTACACAAGCCTTAGCTTTTTTTCCGTCTATAATTACTGTACACGTACCACAAGCACCAGCACTACAACCTTCTTTAGTGCCCGTCAATTTCAAATCAGCTCGCAAGAAATCAATTAAACGTTGATCCTCTTGAACCTCATGTTGGGTGCCATTCACTTGAAAGCGGTACATATATAGCCCTCCTCTCATTAAGGAATACATTCACCAAGATATGATTCTAATAAGGATCCATCTTGTACCACATGGTGACCTCTAAGGATTACATCTCGAACCTTACCGGTTACGGATATCCCCTCATAAGGTATATAGTCAGCCTTTGTATGGGCGGACTCTTTTGGAAAGAACGTGCTCAATGCGCTTATCAACAATTGTAATATCCCCATCGCTACCTACAGATAATGTCCCCTTCTTAGGATACATACCATATAGTTTCGCTGGGTTTTCACTAACTAGTTTCATAAAATCTACGGCACTCATATTGCATTGGTTTACCAATACATCATAAGCTATGATGCCCCGTTCCTCTGCGCCTGGAATACCTCCAGGAATACGGGTAAAGTCATGACGACTTTTTAGTTTTTGATCCTCAAAATTGAAGCTACAGTGATCGGAGCCAATAGTTTGGAATATTCCATTTACTAGTGCTTCCTTTAATGTCATTTGATCTACTTTGGTTCTAAGAGGTGGACTCATCACATATTTAGCGCCTTCATAATTAGGCAAGCTATATCGTGATTCATCAAGTACCAAATATTGTGGACATGTTTCACAAGTCACGGTATGACCTAATGCGCGTTCTCGAAGGATTTCTTCTACCCCTTCTTTAGAACTTACATGCACAATATGGACTGGATACTCTAGAGAAGCGCCGATTGTACTAAATCGTTTAATTGATTCGGATTCAATCATAGCTGGTCTCGTAAGAGGATGATTACTTATATCTAGTTCACCGCGCTTACGCTTACCAGCTACGAGTGCATCGATGAGATCACCAGTTTCACAGTGAGCTCCTACAAGTGCGCCTGTTGGTTTTATAGCTTCAATAGCATCATAAATCTCACGGTCCGTTAAACGGAAGCCATAAGCTAAATATACCTTAAAGGATGATACACCAGCTTCAACTACTTTTGGGATTTCACTGGCCACAGTATCATTCATTTCTACAAGTTCCATATGGAATTTGTAGTCACAGGAGCAATGCCCTGCAGCACGCTCCTTGTGAACTTCTAAGCCTTTACAAAGGGATCCTTCCTCAGGAGAAGCAAAATTAATGATTGATGTTGTTCCACCAAGAATAGCGGCTTTTGTACCACTATCAAAATCATCCGCAGTAGACGCTAAGGCATTTGTCATCTGAAAGTGTGTGTGTGGATCTATGAATCCAGGGAACACATAGCAACCTTTTGCATTAATTACTTTAGCTCCTTCTGGAACAGGAACGTGTTCATCGATGGCGACAATTTTGTCGCCATCGATAAGTAAATCTCCGGTAAGGATTCGATCAGTTAAGACCAAGTCCCCTTGTTGTATGATAATCATGATACATAGTACACATGCTCTTTACAGAAGGCATGTACGACTCCTTTCAATTCTTCAGGTAATGCATCGATGTCACATACGGCTTCTTCCCCTTTGAAGCGGTAGCCACAGCTAGTGCCTGTGATGTAGAAACCATCATTTGTACTATCTGCTAAAGCTTCGGCATTGTGGAAGAATGTAATGCGATCCTTGTATGGTTGACAAGGTTCTACGCAATGACATGCACAGTTACCACACTCATTACAGCTTTGATCTACATGGACGATCAATTTAGCATCATTTACAGTAACGACTTCATTACATCTGTTAGGACATACGCGAACGCAAGCACCACACACTACGCGGCAGTGGTAGTCAGAGCTACGTGTACCAGGGAAGGATGGCATTGCTTCACGTTTTTTCTTCATTGCATCGCTCTTCTTGAAGATTTTATTTTCACTAATGTCTTTAGCAAGTTTAGCGATTAGATCTTTATGTACTTTCAAAGCAGCGTTGTAATCAGTAGATTCTACTTCATCGGCTAAACCTTTAAATGTATTGTAGCCTTCACCTTGAAGAAGAATTGTACATACTGTTACAGGCCAGATACCACAATCAAAGATAGCTTTGATATTTTGTTTTACAGCACCACCACTGTAAGACATTGGTAAACGTTCGCCGAATTGAGCACTTAAGAGCTCAGCTACACCAATTGTTATAGGTAACAAGGATTTACCAGACATGTACATTTGCTCACCTGGCAATTCATTATTGTGAATTTGTACAGGGAATGTATTTGTCAATTTAACGCCAAAGATCTTATTGTGTTTTTCACCAAGAGCGATAAGACGTTCTAACATTGGAACAGCTTTATCGAATTGAAGATCAACTTCGAATTGATGATCTTCAAAGTCAATATATTCAAAACCAGCATTATCTAATAACTCTCGAATACGTTTTGGACCTAATAATGTAGGGTTGCATTTCAAGTATAGATGAAGACCTTTTTCACTGATTAGGTAAGAACAAATGGATTCAATTTCTTCAGCCGGGCAACCGTGCATTGTAGACAATGTGATTGCTTGGCAAAGTTCATCGCTAATAGAGTTGATGAAATCAGCATCGATATGTTCAAATTCATCTACATGATCAAGACACCATTGTTTGCATTTATCCCACATAGGAGATTGAGATGCGCTACGCATTGTGTTGATGAATTTATCAACCATTGGGCTCTTAATACCAGCTAAATTGTAACCAACACTCATGATAAACAAGAAACCATCTGGATCGCCTAAGCCTAATTCTTTAGAGATCAATTTCAATGCAAACCATGCTTTGATGTATTCATCAGCAGCTTCATCACAGCTATATTCAGAAGACCATTCTACGTTGTATGTTTCGTCTACAGAGTAGATACAAGGTCTAGGAATACCTAATTCTTCACCGTACATAATTTGTACAGTTTTTCAATTCGATGCAACGAGCACCAGCTACATAAGAAGCCACAATATTTTGTGCCAACTGTGTATTAGGGCCAGCTGCAGGACCTACAGGGTTTTCAATGGATTTACCAAAAATAGATAATCGTTGATCATGATTCGTACGATGAATTTTATTTACATTGTAAATACGATTGTACATCTTGTACTCAGTCATAATGTGGTTCATCAAATTTCCGAAACTTACCGGATACATAATGTCACTCATAATGTCACACTCCTTTAAAGCGCTTGCGTTATGGGTTTAGTCGTTTCCATAAACCTTTAGATGTTGCTAAAACTTCATTCATTACTTCAGCTTTGTCGATGCCTTGTAACTTACGATCGATCATACGTGGTACACCATCACTAATAGTTGTCACCACATACATACCATTAGCACCGAATAATAAGTGACCATTGATGTTATTTTCATCAAGTGGCGTTGGTGCTGCGTAATCAAGAACGATTACGTCAGCTGCGGCACCTTTTTTAAGGATGCCAACTGTAGTATCGAAGAATTCATTCGCCATTTTACGGTTGTTTTCAAATAGCATATGAGGAACTTCAACCCAGCCTACATATGGTTTATGTTGCTCATGTTTTACAAGGCAATTTGCTACTTTGTAAGATTCGAGCATGTCATTTGTGTAACCATCTGTACCTAGACCAACTGTGATACCTGCACCTAATAGTTTTAAGATATCTGTTGTGCCTACTGCATTACCCATGTTACTTTCTGGATTATGTACAACCTTAGCTTGAGATTCTTTCAATAATTCCACATCTTGATCAGTTACATGTACGCAGTGACCTGCAATGCTCTTAGGACCTAAAATTCCTGCCTCAACAAGTCTTCTCACAGGTGTCATGCCATATTTTTCTTTACTATCTGCCACATCTTCTGGCCCTTCAGCAACATGAACGTGATAACCTAACTTGTCTTCATTTTGTGCTTTCACATAGTCTAATGTGTCAGAACTTAACGTGAAGATGCATGCAAGCCCATCATAGCAGCGAGTCTAGATGGATCTTGCTTTTCGCTTCTTTACCAAAACGCACATTTTCTGCAACAGCTGCTTTCATTTGGTCAACACCATTACGATCGGATACTTCATAGCATAGGCATGAGCGAACACCAAATTGTTTAGCCACATCTGCAATGATAGATAAGCTGTTAGGAACTTCACCATAACTTGCATGGTGGTCAAAAATAGTAGTTACACCATTTTCAATACATCCTAAGTATGTAAGCAATGCACTAGCCTTCACATCTGGAGCTGTTAATTTATTATCTAAATAGAACCATAAGCCTTCTAAAATTTCACCAAAATTAGTTGGTGCTGGTCCAGGCAATGATAAACCTCGTGCAAGAGCGGAATAAATATGGTGATGTGCATTGATAAAACCTGGCATAATCAAGCCGTTATGAGCGTCAATAAGTTCTGCATTTGTGTAAGTTTTACATATCTCATCATATGTTCCGATATCAATAATTTGAGTTCCATCAATAGCAACGGCACCATCATAAATGATAGGTCTATCAGTATCGCGAGTAATTACAGTACCTTTTCCTAATATAATCATACGGGCACCTCCCCAACGAGTCGTTGGATGTATACTTATAAATCTATATATTATTATAATACGATACGCGTGCCTGTTTTTCCTGCTATACCATCCTTAGATTTTTCTAATAATGTAATAATGGAAACACGGCCTTTTTTAGATTCTGCAAAGGCAATAGCTGCTTCTACCTTAGGTTTCATAGAACCTTCTGCAAATTCGCCTGCTGCTGCGTATTTTTTCGCATCTGCCACGGTTATTTCATCTAGCCATTTTTCATTTTCTTTACCAAAATTAATAGCTACTTTTTCAACAGCTGTTAAAATAACGAGAACATCTGCATCAATTTCTTGTGCTAACAAGCTACTAGTCCAGTCTTTATCAATAACGGCTGCTGCACCATGAAGTTCATTACCTTCTCTAGTTACAGGGATACCGCCACCGCCACAAGCAACGATTAATTGTTTCCCAACTAAGCCTTTAATCGCTTCGATTTCGATAATTTCTTTAGGAGCTGGGGATGCTACTACACGGCGATAACCGCGGCCAGAATCTTCTTTTACAACGTAATCGTAATTTTTTTCTGCGTATTCAGCTTCTTCTTTAGTCATAAAGTGACCGATTGGTTTTGTTGGATTTTGGAATCCAGGGTCATTTTTGTCAACTAATACTTGCGTAACCATTGTCATAGTTGGTAGATGTTCAATACCACGATTCAACAACTCTTCGTGAAGGGCATTTTGTAAGTCATACCCGATATATGCTTGGCTCATGGCCACACATACAGACAATGGTGTATTAGGTTGACCTTTTACTTCTCGTGTCAATGCAGCCATCGCATTGTTGATCATACCGATTTGAGGACCATTGCCATGCGTTACTACCACATCACAATTGGCTTCTACTAAATCAATAATTGTTTTAGCTGTACTTTTTACGGCAATTTTTTGTTCCGGAAGGGAATTACCTAATGCATTCCCACCTAATGCTACTACAACTCTTTTTTTCATGTTATGCCTCATAACAAACTATTTAGAATAAAAAGGGGCCATCATCACGGATGGCCCCTAAAGTTTACTTTACGGTTGAACTCGGTCAGTTCCCTTCCGCTCTAATTCTTTTAAGGTTTCTACAGGATTCTTAAATTTGCTTAAGAAGATCATAGCTGCAATAACATATGGTTTGTAGCTTGCTTCTTTATAAAGAGGTACGCGATAGCGATCGAATACTGTTGCATCTACTTCGCCTTCTTCACAACTTACACCTGTAATATCTGCTGGTAAGCAATGTAAGTAAAGAGCTTTACCGTCTTTAGTGAGACTCATCATCTCTTCAGTACATGCCCAATCTTTATGTTTACCATTTTCTTCAAGAAGAACTTTTTCTAATGCTTTAATGCCTTCATGGTCGTTTTCGCCATATAGTTTCGTACGTTTTTCCATCGCACCAAATGGAGCCCAGCTCTTAGGATATACGATGTCTGCATCTTTGAAAGCGTCCTTCATATCGTTAGTTCTACGGAAGGAACCGCCGCTTTCTTCAGCTTGTTTCTTAGCGATTTCTTCAACTTCTGGCATTACTTCGTAGCCTTCTGGATGTGCTAATACAACTTCCATACCTAAACGAGTGAATAAACCAATAGCACCTTGAGGTACGGATAAAGGTTTACCATAAGATGGAGAGTAAGCCCAAGTCATAGCAATTTTTTTGCCTTTAAGGTTTTCTACACCACCAAATTCTTTGATGATATGAGCCGCATCAGCCATAATTTGTGTTGGATGATCGATATCGCATTGTAAGTTTACAAGTGTAGGACGTTGTTCTAATACGCCATCTTCGTGACCTTCTTTTACTGCATCAGATACTTGATGCATGTAAGCATTACCTTTACCGATGTACATATCATCACGGATACCGATAACATCAGCCATGAAGGAAATCATATTCGCTGTTTCACGAACTGTTTCACCGTGAGCAATTTGGGATTTACCTTCATCCAAATCTTGAACTTCAAGACCTAATAAGTTACACGCAGAAGCGAAGGAGAAACGAGTTCTTGTAGAGTTATCACGGAATAAGGAAATACCAAGGCCACTGTCGAATACTTTAGTGGAAATATTGCGTTCTCTAAGAGCTCGTAACGCATCTGCTACTGCCCAAACACCTTTTAATTCATCTTCAGATTTTTCCCATGTAAGGAAGAAATCTTCGCCGTACATTTTGCTAACGTCTAAGCCTTTTAAAGTTTCAATACTTTTATTGAAGTCTGTCATCTGTAAGTCCTCTCTTTCAATTCCCTAAAGGGCTACTTAGGATCTAACTTTATACGATACCTCATCATATGGTGAGGTACCGTATTAAATTTGTAGTTATGAACTATGTTCTAATGATGTCCGTTTTAAAGAGATCTAATCCAATGTATATGATATTAGTCTTTACAGTATACGGATGGCAATAATGCATATACAGCTGCACATGTTACAAGGTCTTGTTTCCATGTAATTTCGTTAGGAGCATGTGCTTGTGCTTCTGCGCCAGGACCAAAGCCGATGCAAGGGATGCCATTACGGCCCATGATGGATACGCCATTTGTAGAGAATGTCCATTTATCAGTCAATGGGCGAGCTTTACGCATTTCAACTGTATCTTCAGCGCCGATACGTTCGTTACCATACAAGCTAGTGTATGCTTCTTCCAAAGCTTCTGTTACTTTGTGATCTTTAGGAATTACCCAAGTTGGGAAGTAGCATTCGATTGGATATGTTAAACCAGTCCAGGATGGACGAGCATATTCATACATGGATACTTTCGCACCATATTCTTTAACATGTGGTAAAGCTTCGATTTCAGCCAAGCAGGATTGCCATGTTTCGCCAGCTGTCATACGACGGTCCAAGGAAACGGAGCAAGAGTCAGCTACTGCACAACGGCTCGGAGAAGTGTAGAAGATTTGGGAAGTAGTTACAGTACCGCGACCTAAGAAGCGAGCTTCTTCGTAGTGGTCAGGATTGAATTTAGGGTCAAGCATTTTTAACAAGACCTTTAATTTTTGTGCTTTCATCAGCAGAGTTAGCATTCAATTCACGGATATCTTGAAGGATGTCAGCCATCTTGTAGATTGCGTTGTCACCACGTTCAGGAGCGGAGCCATGGCAAGATACACCTTGTACATCTACGCGGATTTCCATACGGCCACGTTGACCACGGTAGATACCACCGTCAGTAGGTTCAGTGGATACTACGAATTCAGGACGAATATTACGTTCTTTAATCATGTATTCCCAGCAAAGGCCATCGCAGTCTTCTTCTTGTACTGTACCTACAACAAGTACGCGATATTTATCACTTAAAAGACCTAAGTCTTTCATGATTTTAGCGCCGTATACAGCGGATACGATACCACCTAATTGGTCGGATACACCACGACCACCGATTTTAGTTTCATCTTCGAAACCTTCATAAGGATCGAAGTTCCAGTTATCGCGATTACCAATACCTACTGTATCGATATGAGCGTCGAAGGCAATAAGTGTTTTACCAGTACCCATGTAACCAAGAATGTTACCCATTGGATCTACTTCAACTTCGTCGAAGCCAAGATCTTTCATTTCTTTTTCAATGCGTTGAACGTGTTCTTTTTCTTCTGCACTTTCACCAGGGAATGCTACGATTTCACGTAAGAACTTGGTCATCGCTGGTCCATAAGTTGCTGCTGCTTGTTTAATTGCTTGTAAATCCATAATTAATGCCTCCTAACGATCTTCACCATACCACATAATGTTTTTATATCTTTCAGGGTCTGTATCACCTTCAGTGGAGAAGCAGAGCACCTTTGAAGACGCATCTAATTCTAATTCCTTGCGTAAGTCTTCATATTCTGGCATTGTCATAATTGCCGTTACAAGACCTAGTGGAACTGCACCAGATTCACCGGTCGTGATTGGTGTATCACCTTTAATCGGTGCCCCACCAACGCGCATTCCAAGTCTTGCTACCCAATCAGGAGCAGATACGAATACATCCGCATGGTTTCTTAAAATATCCCAAGAAACTGTATTTGGTTCACCACAAGCAAGACCAGCCATAATGGTATCTAAATCACCCTCAACGATACGAGGATTACCATCATCAGCTACAGCCCCTTTATATAAGCAAGCTGCTGCTTGAGCTTCTACAACTACTAATTTAGGTTTCTTAGCTGCATTGCTGTATAAATTAGTAAAATAGCCTACTACAGCACCTGCTAGGGAACCTACACCAGCTTGTACCACTACATGAGTTGGTACCTTACAGTTTTCAGATTCTAACTGATTTGCCGTTTCCATAGCCATTGTGCCATAGCCTTGCATGATCCAGTTTGGAATTTCTTCGTAACCTTCCCAAGCGGTGTCTTGAACTACAACACCATTTGGAACTTCTTTAGATTTTTTAGTTGCTAACCGTACACATTCATCGTAGTTAAATTCTTCGATCGTTACGGTAGCACCTTCATTTTCAATTTGTTTTCTACGATATTCTGTAGAGCCTTTAGGCATGAACACTACTGCTTTTTGACCTAATTTATTAGCTGCCCAGGCTACGCCACGTCCGTGATTACCATCAGTAGCTGTAAAGAATGTAGCTTGTCCGAATTCTTCTTTTAATTGTGGGGAAGTTAACACATCGTATGGTACATCTTCAACATTTTTACCAGTTTGTTGTGCTACATATTTTGCCATTGCATAGGAGCCGCCTAATACCTTAAACGCATTTAAGCCAAAGCGGTAAGATTCATCTTTTACAAAGAGAGAATTAACTCCGATATAATCTGCTAATTTTTCTAGCGATACTAGTGGAGTTACACTATATTGTGGAAAACTTTCATGAAACGCTTTAGCTTTCTTAATTTCTCTAACATCCATAACGGACAAAAACTTGTCACTAGATGGTGCCATCGTATTACGTTTCCACTGAATTCGGTCCATATTTGCCTCCTAGGATTCTTCCTTTACAGTATTTAAATCACTATAAAGAGTAAACTTAGAAATATTGAAATACTCCGCAATCTTTTCTGAAGATTTAGAGATAAGAAAAGCCCCTTTTTCATTTAAGTAGCTAATAGCTTTTAGTCGCTCTACTTTATTCATGAGTGGGCCAGGTTTGCCAACTAACCGTTCTGCTTCTAGTAGTAAATCATCTAATAGTTCCGATACACTTGTAGTAATTTTTTCAACAGTGCCAGTCTCAGCTTGACCTATCCCTATAAGACTTTCAAGTGATCGATGCATCATAACAAACTCTGTGATATCCTGATTGATTCCTAATAGATATTCAATATTGCCATTATCATCACGGATATACATGGTAGAGGATTTTAATATCCGTCCATCCTTAGTTTTTGTTAGATACCCAAATCTACCTTCACTACCATCATCATAGTTGAGTACATCTAAAACCACATGTGATGGACCATCACCAACATGACGATTCGTTATCGTACCATTTTCTATATATACAAGTGATGTATCGAGATCTCTTTGTAAGTCATGTATTAGTACTTCACAAGATGGTCCGAATTGTATGGCCAATCCATGGGCTATTACTTTTAGCCGTTCCAATGTACTCATTGAGATAACCTCCCTCTCATCGGTATCGGTTAACTTTATGGTCTAAATAACTTCAGTCCGCTTACATAGTTAGTATTATGAGAACAATTCTAACTATTTTTGTATCAACCTAATTTTTTGTTAGGTTCCTTACTTAAATTATAGGTCTATGTATACAAAAATGCAATGTTATTATGCATTAAAGTTATTTATAAACATTCAAGCATATACATCCATTGTTATAAACATATACATTCCCTGTGATTTCCATCACATAAATCATCTGTTATAAAATTTTTTAATGACCTTTGTGCTATCACATCTATATAATTAAATCTATTCAAACTCTATAAAAATCAATGTATATCTATATTTTTATATGTATTAATTCAATCTGCTATGTCATTATGCATATATATATTTTTTATAAATATTCCTACTATTCATAACTATCAAAAAGTTACGTCTATATACATAGTAAGTGTATACAATCTCCTTATTGCATACAAAAAAGGCTGTAATAACGACATATCGTTATTACAGCCTTTATATACTGTTATCTGTTAGGATTTATGTTAATGGTTAAGAGTAAACTATGCGTTTGCTAATGTTTTACCCAATTCTTCACATTGAGCTTTACCATCATCATCAGGTTCACCCAAGATTGCCACGCCATCAGCTACTAATTCGCCACCAGCGTCTTTAATGCGAGTGCCCCAGTCTTCTAACCAAGTGCCACCCCAACCATAGGAGCCAAAGATTGCTACTTTTTTACCACCCAATTTAGCTTCTAATTCTGTGTAGAATGGTTCAAATTCGCCTTCTTCTAATTGTTCTGCACCCATATCAGCACAGCCAAGAGCTAGTTTTTCATAAGCTGCTGCGTCATCTACGGATACTTCAGAAACAGATTTCACCTCAACTTCTTGACCTACAGCTTTGATACCTTCAGCTACTGCTTGAGCCATTTGTTCTGTATTGCCTGTACCGGACCAATAAATTACACCAATCATCTTGTACCTCCTAGGCCGTTCTTGCGACCAATGAACTAAATGTTTTTCCCAACATCAATTGAGTTTGACAAAATTCTCGACATGCTTTGTAACATAAGAAAGAGCGCGTTTTGCATCTACCACATCATGGTATACTTTCCACTCTCCACACATACGATATCCACTACCACGACGAGAAATAAAATATTTCACATCATTTAACGGATAACCTAGAAATACGCCGATTTCATGTGGAAAATCAACACTCGCCTCCATACGATATCTAAGATGCTCAAGCATCTCCATAATACTCATGCGATCATGATAACCGTAGGCTTTCAAAAATGTCATTACTGCAGGTTGCCGTACATAGTCTCGTAATTGTTTCTCACGGAATACCAATAATAGTCTACGCGCTTTACAGCGACATAATTCAAAGAAGAACAATCCTTTTTCATTGAACTCTTTATTATATTCTGTCAATACAAATTGGATTTGTTCATTCATGTCCCGTGGAATAGAAACCAAGTTCGAAAGCTTAACACCTCGAATTGCCGGTGCACAATGATATCCAATGATATGGTCAATTGAATTCATCATAATAGTACCTGCCTGTTGCACATCGTTAGAACTTTCTCTAATGAGAATAATTCCTATATGCCAATAGTACTCTTGATGAGAAAAATTGTCAAGAATAATTGATATATATTTTCAATAATTATTTATTTTTTTTAACTGTTAGCAAAGTCTTAACTTTAGGGAATATTGCAGCATCATTAGCTTCATCAATAGCTATAAAGCGTGCATTCGGACCAGTATATTTATCATCCAAAAAGGCTAATATGTAAAACTTCATTATAAGAATTATTATTAGCTACGCTTTTATATTTTAATATTCCTTCATATACATTACCTTGTTTAGCTAATGGCGTTACAACTGTGAAAGTACCAAGGATTGGACTATCCCCCTTATTAATAGCAGAGGCAAGTGCACCTAGTGAAGATGGATCTGCATTGACATGCTTAGTTTCACTCATGCGACCAGATAATTGCTTTCCTAATACTACATCACCATATACAGCATAGTTCATTTCATTTTCGTTTTTAATATTCAATGTAGATACATTAGCAGAGGTAGCACCCGCTTCTATAAGCACAGATTTAATATCTTTTTTTGCCTCGCCTGCAAAAAGTGCTTTAGGATTATTTTGATACATTGTAACACCTTCAGGTAATTTAACACCTTGATATGTTACAGTTTGACTTTTATTCAAAACGGACTTAATGTTTGCTGCAGAACCTATTGCTGGAACAGATACTAATACAGCAGCTGCAGTAGCAAGTAATACTAATTTTTTCATATGTCTCCTCTAGTGAAATGTTAATGTCACAAACTCTCAACATTTATAGTAACAACACAGTAGTAAAGAACCGCCCTTAATGGAGCGGTTCTTTATCATTATCTTAGCAACGTATATGACTGACTAAATTATTTCTTTTGTGCCTTAGCCCAGCTATCGCGTAACCCAACAATACGGTTCATTACGATATGATTTGGTGTGCTATCTTTATCAGTTACAAAGTAACCTTGGCGCAAGAATTGGAAATGGTCTCCTGGTACAGTATTAGCAAGACATGCTTCCCCTTTACTACGGAATACTTGTAAAGAGTCATGGTTGAAATCGCCCAAGAAGTCTTTACCATCGGAATCTTCTTTAAGTAAATAATCATATAAGCGAGATTCAATATCTACTGCAGTAGATGCTTCAACCCAATGCAATGTACCTTTTACCTTACGAGTGCAACCGCTGCCGCTCTTAGTTTCTGGATCATACGTACAGTGTATTTCTGTAATATTGCCATTTTCATCTTTAATAACATCAGTACATGTAATGAAGTATGCACCTTTTAAGCGTACTTCTTTACCTGGTGCCAAGCGGAAGAATTTCTTAACTGGCTCTTCCATAAAGTCATTGCGTTCAATGTAGATTTCACGACCGAATACAACTTCACGGTTACCCAACTCTTCATTTTCTGGATTATTTTCAACTGTGCAAAGTTCAGTTTGACCTTCTGGATAGTTCGTAATAACAACTTTCACAGGATCAATAACTACCATAGGGCGTGTAGCTTTGAGTTTCAAATCTTCACGGATACAGAACTCAAGCAAAGCAATATCAACAACGCTATCAGCTTTAGCGACGCCAATGCGATCGCAGAAATCACGAATTGCTTCTGGCGTGTAACCACGACGACGCAAGCCAGAAATAGTAGGCATACGAGGATCATCCCAGCCAGCTACGAGACCAGCTTCCACAAGTGCACGTAATTTACGTTTGGACATAACCATTTTAGTTACATTTAAACGAGCAAATTCAATTTGTTGCGGAATTTCAGTATCATCCCAATCCTCAAGTACCCAATCATACAATGGACGATGAACTTCAAACTCTAAAGTACAGATAGAGTGTGTAACACGTTCGATAGCATCTTCAATAGGATGAGCAAAGTCATACATAGGGTAAATCTTCCACTCATTGCCTGTGTTATGATGTTCTGTATTTACAATACGATAAATAACAGGGTCGCGCATAACGATATTAGGATGGAGCCATGTCGATTTTTGCACGCAATACCTTTTCACCATCAGTGTATTTACCATCTTTCATTTCTTCGAAGAGTTTCAAGTTTTCTTCTACACTACGATCGCGGTATGGGCTATTAACACCAGGTGTAGAGAAATCGCCACGGGTTTGTTTAATTTCATCAGCCGTTTGATCATCTACATACGCTTTGCCAAGAGCGATTAATTTCTTAGCATATTCGTACATTTGACCAAAATAGTCAGATGCATAACGTGGTTCATCAGCCCAATCAAAGCCGAGCCATTTTACATCTTCCATGATGGAGTTTACGTATTCAACATCTTCTTTTGCAGGATTCGTATCATCAAAACGAAGATTTGTTAAGCCATTGTACTGTTTGCCAATACCAAAGTTAAGACAAATAGATTTAGCATGACCAATATGTAAGTAACCATTTGGTTCTGGCGGGAAGCGAGTTAACACACGACCACCGTATTTGCCAGTTTCGTTATCTTTGTTGATGATAGCTTCGATAAAGTTAACAGACACAACTTCTTCAGGAGCTACAGTTTTTTCAATATCTTTATGTTCCAACGTTCTAACCTCCATAGGATAAATATTCTTTTATTTTACCATATTTTGCATAATACCGCATATCTTTTGAGGTCTTGTGATATTAGTCGAAATCAGCTAAGTCTATACCAGCTTTTTTAAGCTCTTCTAAGGCAGACTCTACATCCATTTCTGGTTTCTTATAGTTAACTTCTTCATTAACACAGGTCTTTAATGGTTTCTTATGAACGCCAGCAATAATATTGTCAGCCGTCAAAATAGACATATCATAACGCGTACGATCAGTATAAGAACCAATATGTGGTACGATAAGACAGTTCTCAACATCCAATAATGGATGATCTGCTGGCAATGGCTCTGGATCAGTTACGTCAAGTGCTGCGTAATCGATTTCACCTGTTTTTAGGGCATTAATCAAAGCATCTGTATCAACGATAGGTCCACGGCCAACATTAACAAACAATGCAGTATTCTTCATTTTTTTGAAGAATGCTTCATCACACATGTGATATGTTTCATCTGTTAGTGGAGCCATCACACAAACTACATCACTAGTAGCTAACAAGTCATCTAATTCCATATACGTAGTTTTATGAATCTTGTCATCAATACGCTGATTACGATTATGGTATACCACAGTCATACCGAATGCACGGGCACGACGAGAAATAGATACACCAATAGCCCCCATCCCAATAATACCAAGGGTACGGCGACTCAAATCAAAACCTTTAATATTAGATGGTCTTTGAGCCCAACGTCCTTCTTTTACGAAATTAGCATTTTCCAGAATACGACGACTAGCAGTGGCAATCAATGTAAAAGCAAGCTCTGCTACGGTTTCATTAAGAACACCTGGCGTATTGCCATAAGGAATACCTGCTGCCGTTAATTCATCAATTTTTACATTATCATAACCCACAGCTGCTTGAGCAATAACCTTTAAATTAGGTGCATTTTTTACAAGATCACCGTCTACATCTAAAGGGCGAACACACCACAAACCATCCGCATCAACGAGCCATTCCTTTAAGGTCTCACGAGGCATTACAGTCTTTTCAGTCCATTGGCGCACATCTACGTGCTCTTTTAAATAAGCAATTGCATCTTTACGGACTAAACCGTTTACAACAACTAGAGGTTTTTTTTCCATATGTATAAGTCCTCCAAAAGCGTCTTATAATACACGCACAAGAATTTCGCGTTAAAGTTAATATTATATATTTCTACTATATACTTATATTTTATACTAGAAAGCTGGCGTAATACAACAAAAAGGAGTAAGGCCTAGGCCTTACTCCCTTTTATGTAGCTTTAAATTTGAATTATTTCAAATCTGCTGTACAGTTAGGACATTTAACTGCATCAATGTGAATTTCTGTTTTACAGAATGGACATTCTTTAGTTGTAGGTGCTTCAGCAGCTTCTTCTTCTTTCGCGTTTTTCATCATTTTAGCTAATGCGCGAACCATCAAGAATACAACGAACGCCAAGATTAAGAATTGAATCAAATCAGTAATAAATGTACCGTATGGCAATACAGAACCAACTGCACGAGCTGTATTAATATCAGCACCAGACATAAATGCATCTTTAGATGCAGCATTTAATGGCAAGTACAAGTTACTGAAATCAATACCGCCTGTGAACAAGCTGATAATAGGCATGAACAAGTTGCTTACAACGGAGTTAACCAACGCTGTGAAAGCAGCCCCAATAATCATACCAATAGCGAGGTCCATCATGTTACCTTTGAATGCAAAAGCTTTAAAATCGTTCAAAAATTCTTTCATTTCTCACTACTCCTAGATACACTTAATTGAGAATGCGTTAATAACTGTACTAATCATAAAAGAAAGATGAAGAGATGTCAATATTTTTCGATGTAGTCTTTCGAATTTATTTAATATAGTTTTTCATAGGTCAATCTAAAATTGTAATAAATCAGTATTTATGCGTACTTTTCGCACCATGTTAAAAGGTGCCAATCACGAATGTGATTAGCACCTCTACTGTCATACAACGTCTATTATTGTATAGATTCGACAATTATTTAATTTTATCCTCTATAACTTTTCCTTCTTGTAAAGGTCCACTTTGTTCTTTAAGGCGAGCCAACATAACAGAAGATACGAACATCGCCACACCAGCGCCTATAGTTTCAATAGATAAGCTTTCACCAAAGAACAGGAATCCATAGAAGGAACTAATGAATACGCCAACATATTGTAGAAATTGAGCCACTACAGCGTTAGTTGTAACAAAGGCACCAGTCAAGAAGAACTGAGCCACTACACTTATACCACCAATCGCCAAGATGATAAGCCAATCTGTGCCTTGAGGCATAACGAGTTTGTCAGTTGTAACAAGCCCTGCAATCATACCTGTAATCATAAAATACGCCATAATTTCGAAATTACTATGTTTACCTCGCTTAGATATAAGGCGAATCGTTGTATACGCAGCCGCAGATAAAGCAGCCCCTAAAATAGCTACTAAGGCAAACCAAGTAAAGCCAGTAAAGCTAAATGGATTTACCATAACCATTACAGCTACAAAGATCAAAAGAAGCCATTTCCCAGCCCCTTTAGGTACCCGTTCTTTAAGAAATAAGGCACTAAATATCAATACAAATATACCTGATGTTTGAAATAAAATCGTTGCATCAGATAACTTTAAATGCACTAAGGCAATAAAGTTACAAACCATGCCAAAGCCGCCGTATAAACCGCGCATTAGTAGATGTCCTCTATCTTCTTTAGAGAATCGGATGCCTTGGACATACATAACGATAAGAACCGCTACAGTACCAAATAAGCCACGGAAAAAGGCAATTTCCCCAGAAGGAATATTAGAACCTAGCATCTTTACGAATAAATTCATCGTACTCAACAAAAGAGCCGATAACAATGCGTACATAAGGCCTTTTTTAGCCATACTACCTCCCTATACACTTCTACTATAATGTTACTACATAGTTACTGTCCTGTATTATCTATATAAGCAATCCGATATACAGGAGATACAGAGTTCACAAAGCCAAAATATATGCCGCCCTTCTAACGAAAGGCGGCATCGTATTATTTAGAGAACGTATCTACAAAATCAAGAATTTCTTGTTTCATATCCTCTTTATCGATTGCTTTTGTAAAACGCAATGGTTTAGATTTCAAAGCTTCCAATTGTTTAGGGAATGCTACGCCCGTTACAGTAGAAATATTATCTAAGCTTTCATACGGTGTGTCACCCACTTTGATATCTAAAGCCTCGCAAATGGCTGTTGGGAATTTAAATGGATGTGCAGTAGACGCAATAATTGTATGGCGCGCACCATCTTCAGGATGTTTTTCCAATTCCTTCATGTATGCACCCATAGCTACCGCCGTATGAGGGTCCATTACATAACCATAGGAGTTGTACACTTGTTCAATGATGGCTTTTGTTTCTTCATCATCAACGTAGGCACCTGCGAAATTAGCTTTAACACGACTGAACTCTTCTTCGTTGACAGTCAATTTACCGGTTGCTTTAAGATCTTTCATCCAACCAGCGGTACGTTCACTATCTTCACCAGAGATATAGTACAAGAAACGTTCAAAGTTGGAGGATTCAAGAATATCCATAGATGGAGAAATCGTTGTATAGAATGGGCGGTTCATATCGTATGTACCAGTTTCAAAGAACTCAGTGAGCACATTGTTTTGGTTGGATGCACAAATCAATTTACCAATAGGAATACCCATTTTTTTAGCATAGTAAGCAGCTAAGATATTACCAAAGTTACCTGTTGGCACTACTACGTTGAAAGCTTCGTCTTCGTGAATAGCACCTTGTGCTACGAGCTCAGCATAGGCATTTACATAGTACACCACTTGAGGTGCTAAGCGGCCGATATTAATGGAGTTCGCACTAGAGAACATCACACCTTTTGCAGCAACCTCTTCTGCTATAGCCTTATCAACGAATAAGCGTTTCAAGAATTGTTGAGCATCATCAAAGTTACCATGAATAGCTGTTACATTAACGTTCTCCCCTTCTTGCTTTTGCATTTGTTCTGCTTGCATAGGGCTTACACCATCTGTTGGGTAGAATACTTGGAATATGCGTACCAGGTACATCTTTAAAGCCCTCAAGTGCTGCTTTACCAGTATCACCAGATGTAGCCGTTAAGATAAGAACCTCTTTTTTCTCACCTTCTGCTTCTTTTGCTGCCACCAATAGATATGGGAATAAGGACAACGCCATATCTTTGAAAGCTTGTGTGCGGCCGTGGAATAATTCCAATACAGAAACCTTTTCTAATAAGGAATGTAATGGTGCAATATCACGAGTACTGAAATTAGCATCAGAGTATGCAGAATTGATCATTTCATTTAAATGAGCTTCAGAGAAGCATGGGAACAACTTAGATAATACAATTGCTGCTACCTCTTGATAGTTTTTATCTTTCACATCATTGTAAGTTAAGCAGTTTGTAGGGAATAAAGATGGTACATATAGACCACCATCCTCTGCTAAGCCGTGCAACAATGCATATGTTTCATTTACCGCAACGGTACCGCGGGTGCTAGTATAATTCATGGAATACCTCATTTATAACTACAATGGATTTTACGAGTTTAATAGATTTATTATAGCATAAAAGCGCCCCTAAAAGGAGCGCTTCTATAGAATTTATATGGTATTTTCACTCAAATTATATGCTGCTAACAAAACTGAGCATCACAAACCATATAAATCATGCATAAACTAGCTATGCGGATTATAATTCGCCTTCTGCAATAGCATCCAATGTATCAAGGGATGGAATGAAGAAGAGCATACCTGTAATAGGTTTGGAATAATCAAGCAATTTATCGTTTTGCGTAAACATATTAGTAAGCATTGTTTTAGTTACATCCCAGTAACGAGCATAACCGATAAAGTATGTACCGCGTACACCTTGTCCAGGTTGAGCAAACGGTACATTCATGCGCACGATTTTATGTTCTTTATCATCGCGATTATCTTGAGCCACTACATTATGAGCTGCTGGATCTTTTTCATCATCTTCTAACTCAATATCGCTGAATTTACGACGGCCAATGAACTTTTCTTGCATTTCTGTAGGAAGCGCACGCCACGCATCAAGATCGTGTTCATATTTTTGAGCAAATGCATAAGAACCATTAGTGAATTCAGGATCTTCATCACCAATAACGCCCCACTCTACAGCTTCTTGACCAACAGGGTTTTCAGTCCCATCTACGAAATCAATGATGGCACGACCTTGTTCATAATGGAAGCCATGAGTTTCATCTACTACAGATGTAATAGGACGTAAGAACTCCATAATTTGATCCACTACAGTATATGTAACGGACTCATCATTGGAACGTACATGTAAGAATAAATCAGCTGCTACCGCTGGTACGTCTTGTTTATCACCTTTAATACCTTGGAAGTCTTCTAACTCTTTTGGTACAGGTGCATTAGGGAATAAATAATCCCATGCTTTCCGGCTGAAACCAAAAGCAATGCCCAAACCTTCACCATTTGCACGAATGCTAACAGAGCGTTTAATAGCTTGAATGCGGTCCGCCATATCTTGAATCACTTCGAGTTCAGCGTCACGATTCTTTACGATTTAATAATAATGTTGTAAAGTTTACACTTTGTCCAGCATCTTTATACACATCTTGTGTTCTAGAAACATCTACTGCCATAAGAACCTCCTAATGATAAAAACTATTATTATTAATAATAAGCTTTTAATCATTTATTGTCTACAAAATACGTCATATTAAGTAAATGAAACATATCCGTCCATAAAGTAGTTACAAATTATACAAATACTTAAAATATAGAAGAAAAACCCGCACAGTAGTGCGGGTTTATTTTGGTGGACCACCAGGGGTTCGAACCCTGGACACCCTGATTAAGAGTTAATTTTCACACTATAGATAAATCAAGTAAACATAGTATTTAACTGCATTCTATAGTATCACATTTAACTATATTTCTATATATTTTTTAATAAATTGATGTCAAAATGATGTCAAACACAAAAAGCCCCAGGTAGTATTTACCTGGGGCTTGCCTTACGTCCGCCCTCGCAAGGCTAGGGAGATAATTGGATCACCTCTTTACCGATGAATCACTACTCCGATTACTGCTCCCGCTCCCACCATCTGAGATAGGTTGCGCTGCATCCGTAGTCGTTTGATTGTTCTCTTGTCGTTGTCGATTTGCCCCTTCAATTCTGTTAATGAGCTCTGCATTTCTGACAAGGTAACTTCTTGCTTCATGGATAGCATTTTGGCTTTCATCAATTCTGTTTCCAAGGTCGATATTGTATTGTGTGCTTCGTTCAATTCTTCCCTTTGCTTCATGACCAAGCTCTGCGCTTCGGTCAATGGAACGCTGGATGCTTCGATTAAGTTCAAGGCTTTCTCGTTGTTGTCTTTCAATTCGTTCCACTGTGTTAAGGGAATCGTGATTGTTGCTTCCGTTTTGCTCGTGGAAGATGTACCAGCAGCAAAAGACGGAGAGGAGCACAATACCACCGATAACAGCATGGCGGTAACTAAGGCTATTAAGTAAAACTTTGATTTTGTCATACATTATACCCCTCCTGCGTAGTCAGTAATCCCCCTAGCGATGGCACGAACGATAGTATCTAAATCGTTAGACAGCATAGCGTGATCTTCTTCATTATCGATAAAGGCCATTTCAACTAATACTGCAGTTGCATCCGTGCCATTTAGTACCCAAAGGTCGTCGCGTTTCTTAACGCCCCGGTCAACTGTATTAATGCTGCGGATGATTTGGCTTTGAATGTCGTTTGCTAATCGTTGGCCATTAAAGGACTTATACAGTGTTTCGGTTCCTCGAGCTTCCGTGTTAAACGCATTACAATGGAGGGACACGAAAATATCTGCGCCCCAAGAATCAGATTCAGAACATACAAGCCCTAAATCATCATCTTGTAAAGTGCGCACATCGCATCCCGCTGTTTCCAAGTAACACGCCAACATTTTGCCCGCATCACGTGCCACGTCGCATTCACGTGTTCCGTATACCGGGTTAACTGCCCCGCTATCCAAGTTAATATCATGCCCCGGATTAATAAATACTTTCATCGTTTATCCTCCTCTTCCAATCTATCGGGAATACCATTATTATTTCTGTCTACCCAAAGTCCTAAGAAGCCTACAATGGCTGTTAAGACACTAGGTATGAATATGTGGTCAATAATATTGATGCCTACATTAATCAGCTTATTCGCTTCGTCTGACACGTACCCACTAATAAAGGACATAACATATTGAGTGACCACTAATAAAATAGGCACTAGCATAATAAATACTAGCGCCCTTGTTGCGAATATACCTGTTGGGTGGATGTTGGCCACCCTCACAGATTTATAAGATTGTTTAATTGAATTAATGAGCTTTTGAGGTATGTTCATGAAGTTCATCCTTAATATCCTCAACGCGCACTTCTAATGCTTCAACTTTTGCTGACAACAACACTTGCTTGCTCTCAGCTTTTATTCGCTCTGCACGTGATAGCTTAATTTCATCTTTCAAATCTTTTAGCGTATCAGTTAATACACCCCATTTTTCTTGAAAAATAAGATTATCTTGCATCCGTTGTGAGTCTAATTGTTGCAGCAACGGAATAATCAACAATCTATATCCTGCACCTGCAACAACACCCACTATTGTGAGTGTTGTTAAGATGTCGTTCAACTCAAACTGCCAAGTCCACATCTATTACACCTTTCTCCAATAACCAATAATATCAATAATATACCGCATGTTCGCCGGTACACCCCAGCCCTTAATTATACGACTATTTCGTTCAACATAAATGCTATTGTTATTTACATCGACGCTTCGTTCTATTAGCCTTACTGCAACTGGTGCATTCGGTGGAAGTGATGCGACCATATTTCCAGTACCGGAATGGGTTTTTAATTTAAAATCAAAATGCAAGTACCCCCAACCTGTTAATGGGTCGAACGCTAAATAACCTCTATCAGCACCAGGGTTACTAGCTATAGCATTGTCCCATACAACTTCATATATTTCGATTGGTTTTGAGGTTACTTGTCCACCACCGCTTCCAGGGTCTCCTTTAGGCCCTCTTAATGCTTGTAATTGTTCTGCCGTAAAATCAGAATACTTGAACGGCTCGCCTTTATCACCCTTTGGCCCTTTAAGTGAGTTAAGTTGGTCTTGCGTGAAATCAGAAAATCTAAAAGGTTCCCCTTTAGGCCCTGGCGGGCCTTGTGTACTTGATGTATACTGATTAATTTCCGTTTTCTTAACATAATCACTTAATTCAGATTTTTGAGCGAAGGACTGCCCCTCTAATTTATTAACGTAACGGCTAGAAGCATCACCAGGAGTTAACGCATATTGAGCAATCTCGTTTTTCTTAATGAAAGTACCTAAATCGTTCTTATAGGCGAATGTTTGAGTAGCCCAACCCTTTTGAGCGTAATTATTTGTCGCATCTGTTTTAGATAAATAATCGTTTAGCTCTGTTTTTAATGCATATTTAGGGTCGCCTAGCATAGTAAGGTAATTTCTTATATCTACTTTTTTTAGATACAGATTGTCGGCTTCTTGTTTAGTTGCATACGGCGATAAATCTACATTAGCACCAGTGCCAGGTGGTCCTGGGGGCCCTTGTTCACCTCTAGGACCTTTTAAATTCTCTAATTGCTCATGTGTGAACATATCATAAGTAAAAGGCTTTCCGTCTTTACCTGGTTCACCTTTAGGACCTGGGTCGCCATTAAGGCCATCTTTACCAGGAGCACCAGGCGGTCCAGGAGGACCTTGCAGCCCTCGCTCACCGTCATTACCATTTCGACCAGGTTCGCCCGGAGGTCCTGGAGGCCCTTGCTCTCCTGGGTCACCCTTTGGTCCTTGTAGTTTAACGATTTGAGTATTATCTTTAACTTTGATCGTTTCGTTATCTTCGTGAATGTGTAGTTCGTCCATCATTTCCCCCTATTGCTAACGCCTTCTACTATAGTAATTTGTCCTTTAACTAGACATTTGATAGGGTGGTCGCCATTCCAAATAAATAAGTCCCATTGGTATTTACCAACTGCTAGGGAGTTTGTATCCAACGAAAGAGTGATTTTAGATGCTTCATCGTTTTCTAGCTCGTCGGTAGACACGTCAATATCGAACTTAGCTTTATATTCTTCGTCCGGCGAATATTTACGAACACAGGCGAACAAACTTTCACTTGCAACAACATTGTTATAACCAATGCTAAGAGAAATCACTTCCCCTTTGATTGCATTAAAGTTGTGTAGGACTGGTAGTTTCATCTTCGTGTACCTCGTCCATTAAATCATTATGGACACAGCCCTCTGTTGGGCATGTTCCGTCTTCGTTAAGCACTTCCCAGCAGTACTCACAAAATTCCATAACAGGTACTTTACTTTCTCCGATATATTTAGGCATATTATTGTACCTCCTTAATACGTGTTACCATTTCGGTATTTAATTTGATATATTGTGCACTAATGGCCCCAGTAGGTTTTCCCATTAATAACAATCTGCGCTGAGCCTCTTCTAAGGATTTGAAGCGCGGCTCGTATTCAGATTTAATCGCGTTAATTTTATCTTCCTTTGTAGGAACATACGGAGCAGGTTCGACAAACTTGCCGTCTACATAGAATTTACCTTTCATAAATTCATCAAGCATGCTATCACCATCTGCAGAGTAAATATAATCCACTGCGTCTGGCCATTCTTGTTTTGCAGTTGCTAACAACTGTTCTTGCGTTACTGTATTATCAACATAGGACGTAATTCGTTCGCCCATTTCGTTTAACACAAATACATATTGATTCATAGTCGTATCCTTTCGGAGGTGAAATTATGCGCCGTTACGCCGTTATATTAAAACGTAGACAACGCAATACCATTACATTAAGGCAACTATTTAACGAGTGGTTGCCTATTCACTCGCAGTCCATTTCTAGGAGTGCTGTTAATTCGTATCATATTGCTTTTAAACACATATCCAACATAGCGGATATGCCTATCACGGATATTCATTTTCAGCACCTTCAAAATGTGATTAATTCCATGCACGTAAAAGGACTTTCCTACTCATCTTGTAAGAAAGTCCGTACAGTACTTAATCAATTATTCAATTACGCAATCATCAAAGATTACCCTATCACTAATTACGCCCAGCACTTAAATCTAGGTCCTAATACTCCAACGATTAAGAGGAGAGTATTCACTCGCCAACAAATCAACAAATTATGGGCAATAGATACATCTTATTCCCGTATGATTTTAATATTGCTCTACACCGGGCTCCGCATAGGTGAGCTACTTAATTTACGCGGGCAAGATATCAATAGACGATCATCATACCTTATCGTAAGACGTGCTAAAACAAAAGCGGGCGAGGGTCGTATCATCCCTATACATCACCGCATCATGCCTATAATAGAGCAGCTACATACTAGCGATTACATATTCACTATCAGCTACACATCATTCCGTAAACATTTCCAGGGTGTTATGAAACAGCTTAACTGTAAGCATACTATCCACGATACCAGGCACACATTCGCCAGTTTACTTGATGCGGTTGCGCCACCTAACACGTTACGCTCCTTACTAGGCCACAAACAAGGTGATATCACTACCAGGGTGTATACACACAAAACCATTCATGAACTGCGTAAAACCATAGAATTATTAAAATAACTCCCCAGTGGGGAGTTGGTGGTCAAGATAATGTCGTAAAAACGGAAGTAACATTCCCTATTAGATTCACAAGATTATTCATAGCAAATGCGATTGATGCATATTGGAGTGGGTCAGATACACCAAGATATTTTGCAAACTCGGTAAGCGAAAGCAATAATACAAAAGCTGTATTTGTGGCGAGTGATAGATATGCTGCATCCTATTATTGGTTCGCACTAGGGATTATTTAATTACCTACTGCGATATATCTGCCCCATGCCGTCGTTTTATTACCTGAGTCTAGCGCAGCTTGAGAGAATATTTTAAAGCTGGATCTAGTGTATTCTCTAAAAGAGTGAACTTGGTTATCTCTGTTGTTACCATTCACGTCATTACCAACTACTACGTAACACGAGTTATCAAAGGAAACGGGGAATGAGAATGTATTTCCTATCGGCACATTATTAAAAGCTCCCCACTGGATAGTGAAACCATTAGCAAATTTAACAAACCCAGCATTAGCATCAAGTTTAGATGCCACGATAGCACCTTGCCCTAATAAGTTTTTAATTGTGACTAGTGTACTAGCCGGGGAGTCTTTCCAGTTAGCACTACCGAGGATTGCTTTAATTTGGTCTGTGATAGGAGCGTGCGCACTGGTGTCACGGCTATGGGCCTCTAATGCACCTCTAGTCAGATACGCCGCATCAATCTTCTTAACGGTTACATTTGTGGAATTGCCAATTACAACATCTAAGGAGAACACTTTAGAATTGATTGGTGTCTCTCTAGACGGAATATAGGATGCATAGTTGCCGCCATTACTATATGCAATTAGTTTAGCAGCGGAATCAGATTCGCCCTCGAGATTAGCGTATACGCCCAATTCCCTAGCGAAGAATCCACTAGTTACCGTACTATTACCTACTGCAAATTCAATTCTGAATTGGCCATCCCCTACGAATTCACCGTTAGAGGTAAAAGGGCACTCCAATTTTGGAGCTAGTACGGAAGTCATAGTATCGATATTTTGGTTATCAAGCTGACCGTCACCAGTAACTAGCTTAATGTATTGCAACTTCTTACCGGTTGCTTGCGATCTTGCGATTAACTCACGGCCATAATTGGTTAATCGTGTATTTGGATAAATAGAAGCCATGTGTTCTCCTTATACTTTAATTGTTTCTAATACGTCGAAGCTCATGCCTATATTGATGTCAGAGCCTACTTTGAAATCAAACTTATCTAATGCCGCTCCGACATGGAAGGATTCATATACATCAGAGATAGCGCCGATGTATATTTCGCCGTTAAAGTTTGTGGTACTTTTAGTTTTGATGATTAAGTTCTTAGGAATTAAAGGCTCTACGTAATCAATGATATTGTTGAGCTGTGTCTCAAAGCCATCTACTACATCTAACCAGTACTCATACCTATCGGAGTTAACAGAGTGCGTTACTACATGATTACCAAACTTAAAGTTAAGCATTTCTTGTACTTTAGGCATCGTAAAAGGACGCTGTCCGATTAATACCGATAGTATTTCACTTCTGCGTCCTTCTGTGTCTGTCAAATCCGGAGGATTGATGCCTAATATTTGTTCCCATGCTTCAAGTCCGTAATCTGCTGCGGTATAGATGTATTCTTCCTTAAAGATATCTAGCATGATATCCCATAGCAGTTGCAGTTCTGCTGATTCAACTCGATACACTTCTTGGATATCGCGAGAATCTCGAGTTAACGGAACGGCGAATTGTGAGATATCAATATCTCTCTTAAAAATGCCGAAGTCTGTAATCATACCGCCACCAAAGTAATCGTCCCTAATACAGGGATTTGATTATCCTTCAATTCGAGTTTTGAAACAGAAGCACCGTTTATAGTAATCCTGCCAACATCAAGAACATTAGGTAGCTCAACCATTAAAGCCGTTACCAAGCTAGTCCGAAGAATAACATGTTCCTTCTCGTCTTGATTACACCATTCTTTAGCACGGATAAGTAATCGCTGCTTGATAGCGTTCTCCGCTACAGTTTGAATTTCGTTAATGTTGTGCCCGCTCATCATAGTGACCTCAATTCGGTAGTTGATCGTTACCGGGTCAGCCTTTTCGATTGTTACAGTATGACCAATAGGAGCGAGCCCATAGCCTTTGCCTTTCGGTGCAGGGTCTATAACGTTCTCTACTTCCTTAATCAGTTCATCTGCCGCAGGCTTGTAGTCACTATTTAAAACGACTAACTTAACGGTGCCACCTCCATTCCAACAGCGGTATACTTTAACACCACCAACGCCTGGGATAGCTAATACCTTTTCCTTGTAATCCGCACCATTACCACCATAGGCTTTTGATTTCAAAGCATCAAAGTACCGTTTACGGAATACTTCTGTATCTTCTTCATCTTCACCAGGCGTGATATTCTTCAATATTTTAGCGGAGGTAAGGCCATTAATACCTTGTATTGGTGTAATATCACCTGTAGTCGCATTAGGAGTGCGTCCGTACTGTTCGCATTTGAGCTTGTACTTATGTTCAGTGTCGTCGATTACCTCTGTTACAACAAAGTTATATTCGTTGTAATTAAACCTGGAGCCAATCGGTACTTCCATATTGAACTGAGCTTCAAATTCGCCTTGCGTTGCAGGTTCCGGGTAAATATTAAACTCCGCAGCACGAAGTATTAGGAATTCCCGGTCTGCGGTCGTTGCAAACGCTTGTTTCAGAATCACATCGGCTAGGATATATAGTTCTGCAAACTCAACGCTTGCCGGAGCTGTAGCATCGTATATAACACTACCTTCGCGCCGATCGAATTCATCTTTAACTCTATCGAGCATTCGCTTTTCAATTCGATTGGCCGTCATATGCTCATACAATACCTTTCACCCCTTTCTTGATTTTTTGTAGCGTACCATAGATGGTATCTACATCAAACTCAACCATGACGTCACCACCTTCGTGGCTAAAATCAAAGTTGTATACTTTAGTTATTCTATCGTCATTCAGTAAAGCCTCTTCTATGCGTCGCTGTAACTCAGCGTACACATACGGAATTGGCTGACCGAATAAGTCCTGTAGTTCGATGCCATAATTCCAACTGTAAATAATATATTGGTACCGCTCCGTATTGATGATTTTATAAATTGCTTGCTCCATAGCTCGCAACTTATCCGCATATCCTCTAATTTGGCTATCCGTTCTAAAATCAACGTCATACGTATGCGAAGGTTCAATATAATTCACTGTATCAGGAATAAGGGCATCGTTACTTTGTTTTGGTAATAGTAAATTATCTGCCATTACTTAGTCGTGCACCCCCTGTTCGGGTTATACCAACGGTCTAAGGCTATGTAACGCTGTCCGCCGGTTTCTTTCAGCATAATGACCTTATCGCCCATTACTAATTGGTTATGAACGAGATACTTCTTACGACCTACGTAGTCATGGTTATGGCTAGCAAATTCAGCCATACCGACTCCACCTGCGCGGTTTTCTGTAACATGATCAACGCTCATCTCCATAGTCCATTCACAGGTGTTTTTGGTAAGAATAATATTCTCTTCAGGCACGGTTAGTTTAGGGTCAATCTTAATAGCGAGCGGTGATACACTGACAACTTCGCCGACGATTACTTCCATAGGTTCGCCGTTTGATATAACGGTGCTCGCTATTTCTTTGATCGTGTTAACGATTTTCATGTACTCGCTATCCATTATTTAGCCCCCATTCGAATAATCTTAGTTGGCGCTTCATCATTATGCCATGCATAATTTGCGTTACCGTATTTCATAGCATAGCCACGCTTAGAAGAGTTGCCAAAGCACCCGCCGGCACCATCGGCAATAACAACGTGCTCATCATCACCATAAATCAACAAGTCGCCTTTATTAGCGTAGCCGTTGAATTGTTCCGTTGTATACCCTTTAGCCTCGAGATTTTGACGAAGTGTATCAACCCTTGCCGTGCCTTTGTTGTACTCATCTTTCAAATCAGAATTGTACCAAGACCCAGTAGCGCATACTGTGTCAGCACAGCCTTGGCTACCATATTGAGATACCCGGCCGTCGTTAGAACTGAATGCTGTATCAACTTGACCTGCCGTACCGCCTGCCCCAGTAGTGACTGCAGTACCTTTGGTTTTCTTAGCAGCTTCAATCTTCTTAACCGCTTCCGCATCTTCGTCTTTTGCAACTTCATAAGCTGCGTCATTATCAACGTATCGTAAATCTAAATCCATTCCGTGAAATCCTGTTTTAAACGTATGAGTAACAGATGTTACCATCATGTAATTATTAACAATCATATCGCCAAAGTTTCGATTGATGTACACCAAGGATCCACCACGCACACGCACATCGCCAATGACATTTTTTAATTTAATCTCACGGCTTTTCTTGTTTTTGTGAGCCATGATTGCCTTGGCTTGCGCTACTGCGTTGACGTCCTTCTCTTTAGGAATGAGCAAATACTGTAATCTGCCCCATTTCTCGATGTTCTTATCGTCCTTAGCTATGAATGTATTCTCCAACTTACTTGACGCCCCGTTTGGAACTGTACGGACGATTTTTACATAGTTGTATGTTTCCTTGTCAATGGAAGTCGTGTATTGTACATCTTCCATGCACTCATCATCAATGTAAATATCTGTTTTCATAGTCTCAAACGATGCTAGCCGCAGCTCGCCCGCATCATCGTACAAATGATAGAACGCATGATTAGGCGTGTATATGGCCGTTTTATCGAGTAGTTGGCATATCATTTCTTGCAATGACTTATCTTTGAATATGGTTTGCGGTTTCTCCGGAGTTTTCCATACGGTGTCGTCCATATAACCACATTTCAATCCAAAGTCCTCTGCCACCATTTTGATGAACTCGGTCGCAGTCATAGCTCCGATGACATAACAGTCTTTATTCTTGAGATAGCGTATCTGATCATAGCAAGTTACTGATATAGAGTTCTTGCCGTCACGCTGTTTCTCAAAGACATACCCAAAGAACACCGCTCCTCCATTTAAGGTGAACTTGACAGTATCGCCTTCTTCAAAATTGAGGTTAGGGTCTTTAGGTACTTTGAATGTCATCTTACTTGGAACGCAGTCAACTGCCCTCGTAATTTGTACGCCGTCTTCAGGTTCTATGAGCCATAAATCACCAGTGCTTTTGTTTCTGATGGTTAGCTCATAGTGTAGTTGCGTAGGCATGGGTAACGGAATGATAGTGCCATTGATTTGAGATTTTTCGACTGTTTTCTTTTCATCTATAGCCATTCGTTATTACCCTCTCGTTTAAGCTGGACGACTTGGCCAACTCCCAAGATAGCAGGCACAGCGATTTTGTTAAGTGCAGCAATTTGGAATAGGTTATCCGTATTGCCTAGCTGCTTCTTAACGATTTGTTGTAAAGTCTGCCCTTTGGAGACTTTGGCAGTTGATGCGGCCACCTTACCATCCGTAGGTCTGTCCGACCTAACGCTACCTTTTGCAGTACCGTCCTTATCGGTCTTCACTTCAATTCGTTTAGCACCCCAAGGCTTCCACTGTTTCAATGTAACGCTAGCATACGAGTCAAAGCCGTTATCTGCGTCTTCTTCTATGACGTAGTTTTCAAGCGTACATTTCATGTTAGTCATAGCTAGCATCTGTCCGCCTGGTTTCATTCGAACTACGATAAATTGGAAGATCGTCTTTGTAGTTTTGAGTTTTTCGAGTTCATCGATATAGTACTTAGCCTTCTTAGACTTAAAGAGCAAGGACTCGTTAAATGGATAATCAGAGTTAGGCAACAAGAATTTAAAAGCAATGTCAGTAAGCCCTGCAGGTTTAATAACGTTAACTTCGCCTTTCCCCAATAGTTCCATTGTTTCGTTCTTGCCATTGATAGTAGTGACTAATTCTTTAGGGGGAATCGGTATCTGCATCGTCCCCATATAGAAGTAATACATTTAGATTCCCTCCCTTTGAATTGCAAATGCATCTTTCAAGCCTTTCGAGATTTGACTTGTAAAGCCATCTAGGTCAGTGCCGTTATTGATTTCCACATCGTTATTCATTTGGATGTGAATTACATTGGCATCTTGCCATTTCTTCAAGGACTTATCGATAGCACTTTCACGAAGTGCCTTGATTTCCTCATTTGTCATGTCGATAGACTTGGCAATCTTGCCTGTGTTCTTGGCAGTCTTACCTGTATTTTTCTTAGTCTTATCGGCCGCATCATGATCAGCACCTGGAGTAATTTTGCTAGCGTCGAACTCTTGAGGAGTTTTAACACCAGGCATGCTAGGCATCAAATCACCAAGGCTAAGGTTAGCCCCAATGTTATAGCCTTCGCCGAAAGCTCCTGTAACGCTAGAATAATCCATCTTGCCCATGACAGTAGTTTCACCGCCGGCAATCTCAAATCGTTCTATTACGCCAGTAGACCCGCCTACCTTATCGATATTTACGCCTGGGATTTTATTAATCGCATCGATAATATCGTTAATTCTAGCTTTCACGAATTGCCAAATACCATTCCATATATCGATAAACAAGTTAGCGACTGCATGTAATGGGTCTTTAAATACGTTGGCCAAGAAATTAACAAATGCTGCGATGATGTTCCATCCCAAAGCAAACACATTGAAAATAGCAGAACCGAACGCCCAAAAAGCACCAACTACGATTCCTAGCACGCTAATATTCGCATCACAGAAATAGTTAATAGCTTCTACAGCTAAGTAGATTACGACTATAACTGCAACAATCAAACCGATTACCCATGTTAACGGGCACGCGTATAATGCGGCGTTCAATCCTTCTTGAGCTACAATCATTGCTAACAGAGCAGCAGTTTCCGCCCAATCTGCTACGGCCTTAATCGCCATAGCACCTGCAGCGAGAATCGTTCTTCCGGCTGCTATACCGGCTTGGATTGCATAAAACGCCATTACACCCCCCAGTATTATCATTGCTGTATACATGATAGACGAGTGCTGTCTAACAAAGTTAGATAATGTATTAAAGGCCCATACTGCAGTATTAATCGTTTCACCGATAACACCTACCAGCCAATAGAATACTGGTGCTACCGTTTGGATAGCTCCTGTTACGTTGTCCACTAACTCACGGATACCCTCGCTATTAGCAAGGTCAGATATTCGTTGGAACACAGGCTCAAACGCCCGAATAGCTTTATTCTTAATCGACTGCATATGATCGCCCCAAGTTTTAGGAAGCGATTCAAACTGCTTTTCAATCTCAGGCAAGTTATTCATAATAGCGTTTTTAATTACTTCAGCGGTAATCTTGCCTTCCGATGCTAGCTTTTTAAGTTCTCCACGGGATACGCCCATAGATTTAGCAATGATGTTTTCAATCATAGGCGCGTTTTCAGCAATAGACCTGAATTCGTCACCTTGTAATTGCCCACTGGCCAAACCTTGCGTTAACTGAAGCATGGCGTTCTTTTGTGCTTCTTTCGAAGCACCGCCAATAGCGAATACCTTTTGGATACCTTCCATGAATTCTACGGCTTTTCTTGGGTCCGGGAACGCATCATGCGCGGATTGAGATACCTGTATTACGGCGTCCGCCATTTCCAAATATCCACCCCTTGCACGCTGTGCGGATTCAAATATCTGCTTGTTCAGATAAATGGCATTTTCCTGGCTTCCGGCTACCAATTTAAGGCGAGCTTGCACCTGCGCCCATTCTGTAGCAGTATCTTGAATCGATTCGATGGCGCCTTTTATAGCACCGATGCCATTCATCACAGCACTAGCCAACAGGTTACCAGCGAAGCTATTCATGATACCGCCCATGCTAGCTTTTAGCGCTTCACTAGCATTTGATACACCGTTCATCTTATTATGTAGCGTGTTCATGGATTGATAGGCTTTAGTTGTTGCGTTTGCGGCTGCGTTCATAGCATTAGGAATATTAGTAGAGAGGCTTATATAGTTAGAAAGTGTAGCCATTCATTACCCCCTTTTTGCCTTATTCATTTCATCTTGCTCGTCTTTGGCATGTTGCTGAATAAAGGCAATTACTACAGCCTTTTCATTCATGTCCATATCCGCAAAAACAGAAGGTCGCATATGGTATTTAACAAATGCCAAATATGCGAACATCGTTTCTGTTTCATTGGATTCTAGGAGTTTTTTACTTCTTTTACCTTATCTTCCATGCCTACATCATAGCCTTGGGCTTCTGTTACCGCTGCCAAAAGGTCAGCGTATTCACCCGGTGTGAGCATTGCTTTTACAAGCTCAACCGGTTCAGTAACGCCCCAGCTGTCTTGAAGTTCCGCATCATAAAGATTAGGATAAGTGATTGCCTTAGATAGCACATCTTCGTTGTATGCAGTCGCATCGAAGCGTTCTTCAGATTGACGAGTGATGCGGTCTGTAATACGTTTAGTGTATTTCTTGCGCATCTTTTCTGTTTCCTCAGTAGCTAATGTTTTAATCTTCCATGCTACTGGCTCACCATTCACTTTGATACGTTTAGATGCTACGTATTCAGTCTCATTGACTACATCAACGTTTTGTTTAAGGAATGCGCTTAAATTTTCAGCCATTGTAAAAACCTCCTAAAAAAGGGAGCAAGCACTAGGCTTGCATCCCGTCTAATTCATTAAAGTGTTGAACGTATTTAACACCTTCATAAGTAAAGTTGTGTTCTTGTTCGATGTATTTGCCTTCAGCGTCGAACTCTGCTGCTGTTAATTCATCAAGGTTCACACCTTTTAGAATCACAGAACGGCGACCAGCTTTAGAAGTTGGATCGTTATTAACTACTTGCATGTCAAAGTATGTATCCACACCCGTTTTCAAGTATTTTTCAACCATCTTATCGAATAAAGCTGTGTTGTGGTAAATTGTTAAGCTACCGCTGTATTCTACGGAGGTAGACTTATTGCCTGCACCGATACGGCCCAAGATTGCCACTTTTTCTTTATTCTTTTTAATTTTTGCGCTAAGTTTCTTAGCTTGAAACAGTAAGTATCGGTTACCGTTCTCTACGATATAGCAAGACGCTAATTTAGAAGAAACAACGTCAGCTGCATCCATCGTTTTCAATGCATCTAAAATTTCATTTTCCATACGTTATCCTCCTAGGCTACTACAACAGTCATGTACAATTTTTCCATAGCCACAGTTGGCTGTAATTGTACGTTAACCAATACATCTTCCTTGTTATCACCTTGCGTAGGTACTGGGATATCCTTATCATCGAAGTTTTGGATAGCACGTACTTTTTGGTATTGCTCAGCAAGGTATACCAAATCTCCCCATAAGGACTCACGACCAGCTTGGTCATTAGGGGATTTATCAAGATGAGTTTTATTAAACAATCTAGCGCCGTCAACTGCCCAGTTATCCAATACACGAATGACTTGGTTAAGAGAGAAGTCGCGGTTTTTAACTTTACTGAATTCAGTAAATGTGTTGATGTCTTTCAATACACGAACGTCGCCTTGGATATTACCACCAACGGAGTCAGTAACATTGTGGAACATAAACATGCCATCTTTGATAGCTTGTTCAAGTTCGAACTGTTTGTACTTAACGTTTACAGTATATTCACCATCATAAATCATGTTGCCTACTGTAGCATTGATATTACAAGATGCTTCTTGACCTAATGTCCAGTACACCAAAGAGCCTCTTTCGGCACCTTCATCGGTTACGTCATTAAGGATGGAGATAACACCTTCATAGTTGACCCCAGTCTTACCATGAATCACTAATTGGAATTTAGCGCCACTTTGTTCACGGCAACGTTTAGTAAATGCAATAAGCAAGTTCTTAATTGTGTCGTCCGCACCTGCGTAGCCCAACGTATTGAAGTAATAAGGTTCAAGCATATCAATACCGTCTTGGTAGTTCTTAACGGTGATTGTGGAGCCGTTAGTACCACCGGATAGTGCAGTATAAGCTGTAGTAGTTAATGCGCCAGTTTTAGTGAATACGATGTAATCGTTATCTTGCAGTTCTGTCGCATTCTTCAAGTTCTTTTGAATATCTACTGCTTTACGAACATCGCCAGTAGTAAGGTAAGTAGTTACGATGAATTTACCTGTGTTATCTGGATCAGCTTGAACAGATACACCCAAATCGTTACCACGAATACCTTTATATTTTGCTTTACCGATTGTGCTTGTAGCTTGCGCACCGTCAGAGTTTAAGCGGTAGAAGTAACCAGTTTTCAAGCCACGGAATAAGTCACGTAAGCCCTTCATTTTGTCATGGCCGTAGTCATAACCAAAGTATTTTTGGCAATCCTTTTGGAATGTGTCGTTATCTACACGGAACACTTCGCCACTTGGGCCCCAATCAAAGGAGAGCATCATCGCACCAAAGCCACGGTCAGATACTTCTGCATATGCTCGGTCTTTGGATACGAAGTTAATATAAGTACCTGGCAATACTTTATTGTGGAATAAGAATGTGCCACCACCTAATGCCATATTTCACTAACCTTTCACAGGCGTGTTTAATGCCTGATTTAAAATCTTATCAATGTCGCTTTCCGTATACATTTCATCTTCGTTAAGAAGGCAAGTGAGTAAATCACGATACCGTCTGTATTTGTCAGATGCAATGATAGCGTAAGCATCAAATTGTTGTTCAGTCGTTACCTCGACTGTTTGTTTTTCATCTGCCATCTTTTACCCTTTCTGTTAATTCCATGTGCTTCATACGTTCGATAGGCTTGGCCACTTTCCGTAGTATGTTTTCATACGTCACGAAGAAGTGTAGCACACCGTCTGAAATCTTATATTTCATGCCAGTGCCCATAATTGTACGTTCCCCAACTTGTACAAATTCGAGTAATAGATACAGCACGCTAGGAATATCAATGAGTTTTCGCGTATCAGTAACCACATCAAGATTATTGGCGTAATACATGATGTCTAAATCCAAAGAAGTATTGTAAAGATCACCGACATGCCTTCCCATACTAGGTTCAATCACCTTGATATATGCGCAAGGGAATGTCATACTGTTTTCTTTGAATTCTAGGTATATAGGCACGTTAAGTGCCGTATGTACGGCTTTAGATACAGCTGTTAATACATCAGAATCCACCATGCTTTTCAATCCATTTCTTTAATGTAATTTCCATAATACGTTTAGCGTTTTTACTGAGTGCCTTTTCAGCTTTCTCGTGCATGTATGCACCATCTACCCAAGGCTTTTTCAGTCTACCGCCTTGCATAACTCCGCCTTTAGATTGGCCTATCCACGGAAGAAATCTCCCAACTTCTTGCCGATGGCCATCATTAAGGAACGAGGCGTAAGAGGACGTGTTAAACACCTCAACCCGGCCGGTTTTTTCGTTCAGTTGATATCTACCAACACTCCACGATTGGCGGGTATGCTCGCTATCAAAGTACTTTGTTTGTACTTTGCCGTTTTGCATGAATTTAACCGATCGTTTTCCGACCGGTGTGTTCAATTTAGCTTCACGCACATACACACTAGCCATTTCCTTCACAACTTGCTTGTTGAAATTCTGAAGACTGCCCGACTGACTCAGTTTGACCAGGCTTCGATTAAATTCAGCAAAATCTTCCATGTCGAATTCAACACCCATATCAATGCACCTCTAAATTTTCGAGTTGCACCTCTTGATGGGTGTCATATCGTGCAGAAATCGATGCACTACGAAAAAGTTGCTTCGTATTTCGCCCTATAAGCTCGATTCGAGCTCCATTAGGTATGATTACCTCCGGAGCGGTGAAAAGTACCGTGGTGATACTAAATTTCGCAATCTCAGCGTTTTGACCTGTAGAGAGAGTTTTATAGCTAATTCTACAAGCAAAAGGACCCTCTCTACTGGCAGTTTTACTCATAATTCCAGTATCGGGGTCCATTGCATCCACTTCGGAGATAACATAACACGTACAATCGTATAATCGTTCTAACTGCTTTCTAGCAGCATCTACCATCTTAGCCGTCGGAAGCATGCTAGGTCACCCCTTCCATATCCACTCAAAGCGGTGGCCAATTCTTGGAGACGGGATGCCTTGTCCGTTCCTTTAAATTGAACTTCGGTATCGCCCATTTTAATGGAACTCGCCATTTCTCCGTCAGCTTCAATCAATTTGTTTTTGTTTGTGGTGATATAGCTGCCAATTACACGATATACGAGAACGTGCTGTAATTCGCTAGGTAATTCCTTCTGATTGATATCATTGAGGATATGTTGTGTTTCCGCATCAATCATATACTCAATGATATTTATATCAGAAATTGCATCATACCCGAGCCACGATTCAAGAATTTGTAAAACTGTCTCTTTCGTGGTCATATCATTCACCTACTATTTTTTGAATGTAGCTTTTACAACTTTGGATTGGTTAGTCAATGCAACAGTGTAGTGTTCGTTAGCAACGATTTTGTCCAAACCTTTTTCAGGAACACGATCAGCTTCAATCATAACGTCACGTTTGATGTAAATTGTTACAGCTGGTAATACAGGTGTACCATCTTCCACTTCTGCAGTTACACCAACGATGAAGTTATCAACAGTTGCACCTGTGTCATTGATGCGGCGAGATGTTACAACACGACAGCCTGCAATCATACCAATTTCACCTGTCATCATAACGTCATTGCCGTATTTTGTTTTATCAATGAAGTTAGCGTCTTTACGAAGTGCAGTAATTTGAGAAGGTGCTACGAACAAATATTTTTCAACGTAGTCTTCTTCGTTCAATTTATCTACTGCGTTAACGATGCCTTCGTAGGAAATAACTTTAGTATCAGTTACAGCAAGAGTAGCACCGCCAAGGGCTGTTACTACGTCTTGGTCGATTTTAGATGCCAAGGACAAACGTAATTGATGAGTAGCTTCCCCTACTGGGTCGCCATAGCCGGATAATTTAGCTTCGTCTGTGATATCAACGCGTTTCATTGCTTTTTTAACCTTAGCTTTAGCTACGGAAGTAGACATTTGAGTTGCGGTTACTTCTACGCCTTCTGCGATGTCTTCCGCATCACCAATGTAGCCCCATGCTGGGATAGTGATTTCGTTACCAGGTACGCCTGTCAATGTGTTATCGATTTTAGCGATTGGAGTAAATTTAATAGCTTTTGGCAAGCCTGCGGATACCATATCCGCCATTACTTGAGGGTTAACTACATTAGCAACTTGCGTAACACCTGCTGCGAATGTTTGTAAATTAAAAGAGAATTGTTTATTCATTAGCGTTTCCTCCTGTTAATGAATGGTAAAGTTCAACATCGTTTGCGAATAACTCCGCCCGTTGAGAGTACGTCATTTTAGCGAAGTCTTCTTTAGTTACTGCGCCGCTTGGTGCTTTACCGCCAGGGTTACCAGGCGCTACACCTTTAGGGGCGGACGCTTCCCCAAATAAATAAGGATTAGCTTTGGCAACTTCAGCAAGTTGTTCATCTAATCCTTTGATTTTGCCGTCCTTCACCTTTGCATCGGTTAAATCCAAGAGTGCACGGACTGCAACGTTGTTTTTAGCTTTTGCGTTGGACAATGCTACGTTCACAATATTGTCGATTTCAAGTTGTGCTATTTTACCCTCGTATTCAGCTTTACGAGTTTCTGCATCAGCTTTCATCGTTTCAATTTGTTTCGCAAGCTCCGCATTATCTGCATTAGATTTTTTGAGGTTATCAATCTCGCTGTTAAGAGTCGTGAGTTCCCCTTTTACGGATTTGAGTTCCTCATTCTTAGCATTGAATTGATCCTTAGACACATAATTCTTGCCATAGTCTTCAACGACCTTAGCAGTCTGTTCCTCAGTTAATCCTAGTGCTAACAATTCTTCCTTAGTCATAATGACCTCCTTAAAAAATACCCATTTCGCTTTATTTTCGTGAGCCACACCTCACGGCTACGGTCTTGTTAGTTTTCGCCCAACAATACTAAAATGGCAATAAAAAAGCAGCGTTTCCGCTGCTAATTGATATATTCTTTTTCCCACTCCTCGTAGGTAATCTCCCCGTCAAAATCAGTACTTTTATTGTTCTGATTTCTCCCTGTTCTAGTGCCTTCGAGTCCTGGGATATATGGAATTGTAGTAGACCGGCAATAGCAATGGAATGGTGGAACGGTTACGCCTGGTTTAGCATCTACGACTCTGACACGTTTACGATCCATGTGTCTGCAGATGGAGGAAGTATGGCTATCGAGTGTAGCCAGTATCTCTAACTCCTCGACATCTAGGTCTTTCATGCTATCAAGAAACCCTTGTTCGTGAACCCGTGCTGTCTCTGTTTCGATTAATCGCTTAGCGTTACTGTATGATGTCTTCATCCGCTTATGCAGATTGTCTGCCATCGTGTCCGCCCCTTGCCCGATAATAAGGGCTTGCGTGAAATCATTCTGTAAATTAGCGACTAACTTACTTGTATCACCCCAAATCCGACTACTGAAGTCCTTGCCATCACTCGCCCATTGACTGTGAACCACGCTATCAACACGCTTACTATCAATCGTATTAATAGGTGAATATCCTCCGCGTTGCGTCTGCACTGTATAGGCGGACTTATACGCGGAGGACTGATACACATCTTTCAGTAAATCGTTAAGCGAAATACTCTGCTTTTGAGCCAGTATTTCGAGTTCGTGAACCACATTGATATACAGCATTTGTTCACGGCTTAACCGCTCACGAATGGATGCGTTCGATAGCATTTGTTGGTGTTCTTCGGATACGCCGAGTTTCTTAGCTTCTGCCTTAAACTCAGCCAAATCCATTTTAAAGGCTTTCATTTCATAGGCGTTCAGTAGTTTCCTTGCTTCGGCTAGTTGAAGTCCGTTTTCTGTGGCGAACCGACGATACCAATCATTGATAGCCTTTTCAATCCTGCGTAACGCCCTGGCATAATTAGCTTTGATTTCGTCATCGGTTAAACTTGCTTTTTGAAATGATTCATCTAGTAACCGCTCATACCGTTTCTCCCAGTAATCATTCGCCATCTGCCTCACCGCCGTTCGGTACAACAAAATCTGCTGTTACTTCGGACTGTTCCTTTTTTACTTTTGCAAGTTCTTCCGCAGCATCTGTTGTCCACGGATGATTTGCAATAATGGTTTCATTGGATATGATACCAACGGAATTTTTACAGTTGTTAATCGTATCGCCTTCATTGATAGGTAGGTCACGATTAAATATGAAGTCCACTTCTTCAACTGTATCTTGATTAGTTAAGCCGCGATACGTGTTAACGAACCACATCAAATCGTGCAAGCTAGATTTAAACTCTAGCTCCATTTCATTGGCATCTAAATCAATATCAGAGTACATGGACATGATGTTCATCTGATTCGGATTGTTAGCCATACGATCGTCCTTAGCGTCAAAGCCCCGGCCGTTCTCGATAATAGCTTTACGCAAAATGTTAATCAGTAATTGGTAATTGTCGCTATTCACCTCTATTTTTAAGGCTTTCACATCACCATTGACACCATCTACTGTGCGAACCTTAATCGCGCCATACGATGCAAGATTTTGACGGAACTCAGCGAGATTTTCGCCGTCATAGTTCTGTAGTATCAAAATTGTGCTGCGGATATCTTCTTCCATATTGTCCTGGAAGTTAGATAGTAATCGGTTGAGTGCATCTTGTAAGGATTTAACCTTATCGATAAGCGGTTGCTCGAATTCATTTGCACGGAACATAATAAGAGGAATACGTTCCCAGTTATACGGTGTATCGGCAATCGCAAAATTGGCAGTATTTTCTTTATCCGGATCAGGAAGTAAACGTTCCGTATCCCATACATAATACTGAATACCATTCGGTGTATAGTATTCGACTTTGTGAATAGTCTTAGTTTCTAATCCTGTGTAGTACTCAATATCGTACAAGTAAAGGAACGCATCTAGTTGTGTGTGCTCCTCATCTGCCCAAAATGGTAAAACCTGATGCGGTTTCATCATCTTAAACTTTAGCGTGCCATCGATACCTATGTAAGGGTGAATATACGCCTTGCCCGCCATCGTTGCAAACTTGCCTACAGACTTCAATAATCGTTGGAACTGAATACCGAACATCTTATCGAGCTCGTCGTCATCTGCGTTAATATCTAATGGCTTAGACAATAAGTAGTTAACCTTTTGGTCTACTAAATCATCAAATCGGTTATCCACAATCTGATTATTAGGAACGCCCTGTAACGCTATTCGCGTATTACCTTCACCAATAACGTATCGTTGCTTATTCAAAATGTCATGTTTACCATCATAGTAATCGATAGCAGTACACATCGTTTTCCGCTGTTCGCTACCTAGAAAATTACGCAACTGTGCTTGTAGGAACTCTCGTTCCGACATAGTCGCTGAACCTTTTATGATGCGGTCCCATAGCTGAGATAATATCAATCAAACGACCACCTTTCTACATTAATATCTTCCAAACCATACCGCATAGCATCCATAGCATGGTTGTTTTCGTCTTCAGGTTTCCCTGTGTATTTCTCAAAGCGATCCTTCGCCCATTGGTACGTGGATAATTCACGCAGCACATTGACGCATCTTGGATGAACGATTAATTCGTAGTCCTGTATCCGCTGAATACCGTTTAATATGCTGTCTTTACCCTTGCGTGCCCTGGTTATACCTTTTAGCCCCGCTTGGTACAATTCCTCAATGGATTTAGGCTCGGCACTATCGGCTCGAATCTTCTCTTTTGCGTAGCCCATATCAATGATGCGGGATGCTAATTGTTGATTCGTAAGCCCTGTTTCGTACAGCTCATCGAATATGTAGATTTTCTTATTCGCCATATCAACTAGCATGCACACTAGCGCTGTAGGGTCTACTGTATAACCAAAATCAAGGCCAAACGCGGACTTGATACCGGTTTGACCTCTAATTGCATCAACACTAAATTCTTGTTCTTTCCAGTTTTCGTAAACCAGTCCTTCAACAACGCCCCAGTTACCTAAGCCGGCTACTTGGTACCGCTTAGGGTTCTTCTTCATCTCTTCGAATAACACTAAGTCAGAATCACTCAGGAACTCGTTACACAGGTAATTCGTAGTCATGGCCAATACGTTTTCACTGGGTTCGTCAAAAAAGCGTTTCTTTAACCAGTGCCTATCTGACCACGGGTTAAACGTAAGCACTACCTGGTGATACATACCGTCGGGTAACTGGCCTCGAATAGATTCGTCCAGCCTGTTGAATGCGTCCTCGCTCATAATCTCGTAGGCTTCTTCAATCCACAGCCTACACAAAGCGCCGACTTCAACAGTAATGGACGTTACCTTTAAAGGATCATCGAGACCACGAAATAGAATCTTCTGACCTGTTGGGATATACGTTATCTCAAGTGGAGATACGGAACATTTGAAGTACCGCTCCACTTTCAACTGGCGCATAGCCCATTTAAGCTGCGCGAAACAACTGTCACGCAAAGTCCGTTCTGTCTTACGAACGACTAGCCAGTTTATACAAGGGTTCTCCATTATCTCCATAATGACTTTTAGAGACTGCGTAGAGGACTTCTTACTAGCACGACTGCCCTTTACTACTTTATAACGGCCTTTGAACCGCCAAAAAGCACCGTATCCCTTGCCTACGATATCCGGCAAGTACACTCTATTAGTCTGCAATATCGTCACCACCTACGATGAGTACAGGCTTAATATCGATAGTTGTGTCACCGCTGAGTATTCTATGACGTTTGGCCATAAGTTCTAAGGCTTTAAGTCTCGACTTCTCGTCAGGCGGTTTATCGATGATGCGGGCTTCGGAATATCCGTCTCCCGTACCTTCGATAACGACGTGTTTTTCATTTGAGAGCCCTAGGGCAATCCTTGTTAACTCATACTCGACCTGCTGAGCCGTCATGATGTTTTCGTTGAAGTAGGCGTCGCGGAGCTCGGCAACCCGTTTTTTAACCTTGTCATTCCTTAACAGTCTTGAGGATTGCGACTCAGCAGATTTCTCAGAGTAACCAGTTCGAATAGCAGCCTGTTTCGCATTCATATCCTTGATGTACTCATGACAAAATTTTTCGTGTCGTTTGTTTTGTAATGCAGCCACTATCTCACCTCCTGGCTATCTTAATACATCACGGCTGTTTCTCTTAAATCGGCCGTGCGAACGAGTGCATAATCCACAATTACTTTTGTGTGCGTGGTCGTGTGTGATATAGGTTTGACACAGGCCGTCGTATTCAATTAGTTTTGCAGTGCAAACACCGTTCTTATTATTCAGGCATTTACGTTTAATGCATTTGACTTCTGTGCTCATACCTTCTCACCTTAATACTTTGTACGCTCAAATCCGATGACTAGTTGGTTGTTGTTAGGCTATATAGTTATCGGAGGACTACTAGTTCTAGTCATCAGATGTCAGCGTACAACGATACAGGGCAAGCTCATAATGTATAAGCTTTGAAATGTATGTGGACATATTCGGCTCGCCCTGGTTTCATTGTGCGGTAAATTTCATTTTTACATATTCCCTCTCCTTAGCTTACGCGATCGCCTACACCATAAATACGGGCCCCTGTATTTATAATGCTACATACAACAAAAAGCACGGTCGTCATCACCGTGCTTTTTGCCGAGTTGTGTATAAGAGAGGATTTGTGTTAGATGACTAATGACACCTTTCACAACTACATTATACTATGTCAAGTCGGTTCATTTAAGTCCAAAATACTCCAAAACACTCCAAAGTACTCCACTATGAAAGTAGCTCCCCTAATTCGTTCAATGCTTTATTTTTTAAATTGAAGTAACTACTTTTTTCGTAATATATCATCGCTTGTACTTTCTTAGGGAATGCCCCGTTAATGTACTCTTGCGCTAATATAATACGCCCTGGTATACATTCTATTTGTTCAATTAAAGCCCTTGCTTCTTCCCTTTTTGCAATGAGCTTTGCTATCTCCCGTTTTTTGGCATCCACTGTATCTACAAGTCTCGCTACATCACCTTCAAGTCCTACTGGAGTACCGCCCCCTGATACTCTGTCTTTGGAATAATCAATCGCCGATAATGTGATGATATCATACTGCAGTTTGCGAATATCTTGCCGTAGCGATTGAATACGTATCGCTATCATCTTTATATCTTGCAGATACGCCGATGCCTTTTCCTTATAGTCACTCATGCTGCATTACCTCATTGATGTATCGGTCTAAGTACCACCGCGCTTTTTTTAGGTCTTCGAGTTTGTCTCCCTTATACCCTGCTCTTGCGATGTACTTGATAACATTACCTAGATGATACGGAAGTTGTTGATCCTCGATAAAATCGATAACTTCAATCTTACCGCGTGTGTAGTGTGTAGGATGATTGATGACGTCTTCCTTCTTAGGCAATTCGACAGTCTTAACTTCCTGCCCCTCGATAGTTTGCACTACCTCTTCAGCGATAGACTGCGCATCTTTCTTCTTAGGTACCTTCGAATACTTAGGTAGACACTCCGGACAATATTTAGGCCAACGACCTTGCGCCTTTTCCTTTGTATGAATAAAGGCTGTGCCACATCCCTCACAGGTTAACTCTTTACTAACGCCTGCACCAGGAGGTGTCATAACTTTTTCGCACTCAGGACAATAGTCCTCGTGAGTTCTTACTGTAAATGTGTCTCCGCATCGTCTACATTTCTTTTGCATAGTTCTACTCCTTATACAATTCTTTACGATATTTGATAGCTTCCAAGAGGGCATCTTGCCCCGCTTCTTTACGTTCTAAAGCTTTCATAACTTGCTCATCCATCGTGCCTTTGGTGACTAGGTGGTGGATAATCACAGGCTGTGTTTGTCCTTGCCTGTGTAACCTTGCGTTCGCTTGTTGGTACTGTTCTAGGCTCCAGGTTAATCCATACCATACGATGATATTGCCACCTGCTTGGAGGTTTAAGCCGTACCCTGCTGATGCGGGATGGGCAAGTAACATTTGGATTTTGCCTTTGTTCCATTCCGCTACATCATCATCGGTCTTAAGCTCAACGGCTTTCGGGAATGCTTCTTTAATCGATTGAAGGTCATGCTTGAAGTTGTAAAATACTAACATCGGTTTTCCTTCGTTTGTTTCTACCAATTCTTTCAAGCGTTCAATCTTCTCGTTATGGACGACTACGATTTCACCTTCATCGTTATAAATGGATCCATTCGCTAGTTGTAACAATTTACCGGCGAGTGCTGCTGCATTCAATGCACTTACGTCGTCATCATCTACGATGCTTAGCACGTGCTCACGTTCCATCTGTTTATAGAGTGCCCATTCTTTAGGGTTCATCTCTACTGTGATAACGTTTTCGATACGTTCAGGTAGTGTAAGGTAATCCTTCGCTTTTAAGCTCATGCAGATATCCTGCATCTTGCTGAATATCGCCTTGTCACCGCCTGGTAGTAATCGGTAACTGTACACGACATGTCCATTTGTTTTATCCGGTGTAAAGTAGCGAGTTCGATATTCAGTAATCGTCTTACCCAGTCGTTCACCGCCATCTAGTAGATACATTTGCGCCCAAATATCGAGTAACGTATTCGGTGCTGGTGTACCTGTTAGTATCACAATCCGTTTAAACAATGGACGGAGTTTTCGTATCGCCTTAAACCGTTTAGCCTGTGGGTTCTTGAACGAAGAACTCTCATCGATGACCAACATATCAAAGGGGAACGATTTTTTCTTATGATAGTACTCATATAACCATTGCACGTTTTCACGATTTATCACATAAACGTCAGATTCACTCTCTAAGGCGTGTATACGTTCCTTCTCGGAACCTAACACCTTAGCCACCGTTAAACGCCGTGTAGCACTCCATTTTTGCGTTTCTTGGGCCCAGGTAGATTCTGCTACCTTCTTAGGTGCGATGAGTAATACTTTTTTAATATCAAAGTAATCATACATAAGCCGGTCAATCGCAATGAGTGTAGATATGGTTTTACCTAAGCCCATATCCAATAACAATCCGTAATGGGTATTGTCAATAATTCGTTGTATTGCAATGCTTTGATACTCGTGTGGATGAAAGTCCATGTATCGCCCTTTCCATATCTTCAACAAATAACTTGGCATCAGACATCCCGGTTACCACAAACACCAAAGCGCCTTGCTTTCGTAATCGTGAAATCTGTACTCGTTGGTTAGCCATTAGCTTTCCGTTTGTATCCTTTAGCTCGACGAATATAACACCGCCTCCAGGAAGTACAATAATCCGATCCGGCACACCATCATTTCCAGGTGACACGAATTTCATATATATACACCCCATTTTTTTGAGTTGATTTCCTAACCATCGCTCGATGTCTTTTTCCACGTTCTCACCTCATTCTCATTTAACAATTGGACACACCCTCGGACACGCCTATGAACCCGCACCAATACTGGATTTATGGGGGGGGTGTGTCCGAAGTGCCCAATTTTTTTCCAACATATATATATACGCGTATACGGGTTTTTTACGCTTATATATATACACTCAATTATTCATATATTTATTTTTTTATTTTTATATAAATAATTGGACACACTAGATACACTTTACTATTTAGATTAGCAGTTATCTGCTTTTTGCCCGTGTCCGATTAGTGTGTCCAAGCGTGTTTAGTGTGTCCAATTATTGCACTATATCAAAAATCGTCGATGTATAGGCTTGAATATTTATTTTTACGAACATTCATACCTGTTAAATAATTGGACACACCTCAAATAATTGGACACACCTACTTACCATGATTTCGTTCATACATTGATAGGAGGTCTGTACCTTCCTTTATAAACGCTCTTTGAGGGCCGTAAAGCCTACCAAAACGTGCCTTACCTGTTCCTTTTGTATATGGGTTCCAGCCCGGCGTTGATTGTAAGATATCTATAATCTCTCTAGCCTTTGCGTTCTGCAGGTTCTTCCTGTCCCCGCCAAGCACTTCACACCATATCTCAAGGGCACATACTCGCTCCCGCTGCACTGAACCACAATGATCGTCATCGCCATAATTAGCGACATAATCTCGTCTATCGTAGATATCCATTGTCTCCCAATCTTCAGGAAGTAGCATTTCGAGGTACTCTTCAATAAGACCTACGAGTTCACCGCCTTCTGTGTGAGATAATTGGATTCTAAGGGCTTCTTCTTCAAGTGCTCCTTCGAGTACTAATGGCTCACCCTCAGACCAATACACGAATGCTTCTGCCCATAATTGGTCAATTTCATCCTTTGACAAGTCCCAGGAGTTCTTTGTCTTCCGGTCTTTATCGCCAGTAATTGGCCAGAATCGGCGGTTACCGGTGCGGTCTTTAAGGAACATAAGATTATTAGTAGAACCAGCGAATACACATTGGCGAGGGTACTCTTCGGTGCGTCTACCATACGGAGAACGGAACCGGTCAGAGGTACGGCTGATAAAGGCCTTAACGATTTCATTATCGTTCTTATAGGTAGGGGCAAGTTCGGCAAGTTCGACTATCCAAGAGCCTTGAATTTGTTCCAGGGCATCTTTGGTTTTGATATCAACTAAGGAGTTGTTAAACCATTTACGGCCTAAGCGTTCTAAGATTAAGGATTTACCAAGACCTTGAGAACCATATAACACAATCGCCGTATCAAACTTAACGCCTGGATCCATAACACGAGCTACCGCACCACACATCCATTTACGGGTAACCGCTCTGATGTATTCGGTATCCTCGGCACCAATATAATCGATGAAAAGAGTATCAAGTCTACATTCGCCATCCCAAGTTAGCCCCTTTAGATACTCACGCACAGGATGGAATTTATTATCTTGCGTTACCTCCTGGAGGGCGTCATCGATAATGCCCTTACCCTTGATAAGGTATTTTGTAGCAAAGTAATTCCGCAAGCATGCATCGTCGGTATCTGTCCAGTAAGGGGTTTCGTCCTTACCACGCCAAGGCAAATCGTCAATCACGACTAGCCGGTGTGCGAATTCATCGAGACGGATTTTACCTTTTAAAGAAGGGTCTTGCTTAAGAACCACGAGGCAGTTGTACACATCAGATTCAGGAGTACCATTTTTATCACGCTTTAGCTTCGATAAAAAGTCCTCGTCATCGTCTGTGATATCCTCGAACTCCATATCCGCCATACGTTCTTTGTCGAGCAGGATTGGTGCTGCGCCGTCTTCGTTGACAAAGTCTATCATGTCTTTGTAGCTTGGTAATTTGGTGACGGAGGTCTCATCTGCTGGGTCCTTGTCTCCGAATAAGTGGATCCGGACAAGGTCAAACGCATTGACGAGCTTACCGCTGATAGGGTCAGTCGCATGGTTGGAGTAAGCAAAGGTGTCGTTATCGTAAATAACTAAACCACCTACCGAGCTACCGGCTACATAGGTGTATCGGTCTTCAACTGCAGTAGGTTCATATACTTCAGGGAGAAACTTATGTATCGCTTCCGTGATACTGTAGCTCCGACAAAAAGCACCGATAAGGCCCTTTTTCTCTAATGGGTTACCTTGCTTCTTAGCCGCATCAAGGCGAATTTGTGATTCCTTTTCCGATGTTGGCCAAAGGCTCGTGTCACGCCAGTCTCTGTAGGTACTCAAATAGGTATCTACTGAAACAAGTGAGCCTTCGCTATGTTGATATACATACTCGACATCCTTAGGATGGCTCGGCCAATACATAAGCCGTTCAGCCTGGTGCGTGGATGGGTCGAAGAATTCAATACCGATGTTATCCGCAATTCGTCTCGAGACTGCCTGGTACTCATCCGGAGTCATCGGTCTATCGACTGGGATAATCACGCGATATCGTGGATTGTCAGCTGTGTGGCTATGCGTACTATAAAGTACGTACTCCATACCACCTAATTCCATATCTAGGTCTACGATGAAATCTTCGCCAGGGTTATCCGCATCAAGAGTAATCAAGTACCGCTCTTTAACAGAGCCTCTACCCCGTCTACCATTTTTAGGAATATAGCCACCTACAAAACCGCCGACGTCTTTCTTTTGGCCTTGATCAGCTTTAGACATCTTGGCGTATTCAGCAGCCGTTTCATTTGTTACAGTAGGCTCTGCCAATTTGTTGGCCAAAGCACTCCAAGTCATTTTCTGAGACTTCCAGCTACGGGCGGAGCGACTTCTGCCCGTAGCTATGATGATATTAGTATCCATATTACATCGCTCCTCCCTTCGCAAACTGGATATCTCGTACATACGCCGGAACGCATAAGCCGTGAGATGATACCCACTGCGTTACAGCTCCGTTGATATCGTGGTCTTCATAGACACCACGATTGTTTTTAAGTTTAGCCTGGTGTATCTCTACAAAGTCGTCCGCATCACTTTTCGGGTTAACTTCGATACACGCTACCGGCTCGTTACATTTATAGACACCTACGATAGCACACGTTTCGGCTTTCACTTTCTTGATATAAGAGCTAACGCAGTTATTTAGCTGTATACCCATATCAATGATGCCGTGAGTAGAACCGATAGCCATGAAGCGGTAACCGTTAACCATATCAGCTAAAGCGCGATGTGCTTTACGTTGTTGCACTATTTCATCTTCCACTTTGTCGAACTTTTGCATTCTCGAGATTGTGTCATGTAGGTTACGCACCTGGATGCGACTAGCCCAAACTTCTTTACGGCGACTTCTCGATAACTCAAAATACATACTAGCTGTATCTCTGATGTCGTGATAGGACGTCGCATTTCTAATGAATAAGAACGCCTGGCGTTCGCCGTATTGATGGCTAAGAATGTTAACAAATTTACGAATGACAGATAAATCACGGTCATCACGCCACAATGGCCAAGACTGAATATAACTTGTATTATCAGCATTATCTTTAACGACATCGACCATAGCTTTTTGATAGTCCTTGTTCTTAAATAACGTAGCCATAACTTTGATGATCTTCGCATAGAAGAACGGTCTATCGTGTAATAACCGTCGAACCCATCGGGTATCAGGTAAGTTATGAGCCTTGATTAAGGCCTTTACAAATGACTCACCTTTTGTCGTTAACTCTAATACGTTACCCATACCAAGTGTCTCGTTAGGGAATTTCCGATTATAGAAGTCATCATAGTCTCGTTTAAGGCTATCATTAATAGCCGGTGCATCCGGAGCTTGTAATTTCCATACTAAGTTATGGAGTAGGTTATCAAAGGCTCCATAATTGTTAGACACCTGTACGCCTTGTCTGATGGATTTGACTTTATAACCGACTACCTTTGAAAGCTTATTGAAGAACACTTCTTTTAGCACCTTAGCGAAACATTTTAACTCATCCCGGTAGTTATGTAGTCTGCAGTCAGGAGTGGCTACGAACCAAACTAACGATGAAAGGGAATTACTAAAGCCCGACGGAGATACTGTCGCTTCTTCAACGACGTCGCTGCGTGAGCGCTTCTTGAGTATGGTAAATGTTTTTCTTTGCTTGAAATCAAACCGTACTACATCAATGACATGAGATTTATAGCCTTTGTAAATCATCCCATTATCTCCGTCGGCGTATACCGTGTCGTACTCAAATTGCACATCCAGTTTATCGCCCCTATCTATAATTGATAAGTCTAGGGATAAAGGAACGGTGGCGCTATATCCAACTTCTGCAGTAAATCCTTTAGCGTTGATCCGCTCACCGCATTTTGGACAATAGAACTCATCTGATTCCCTGCAAGGTACTATCCCGAACCCATTAGATTCCATTGGCCAAAGATTAGCGAAGGAGTGTTCGCAAGGTACATGGTAATAACTTGCAGGGTTAAAAGGTGATACTTGATTGCGCCGTACCAGGTCGTACAGCCTTTGTACTTGTAGATTGAATAAGACCTTCATAAGGCGCTATCCTTTCTTATAACAAATCGTCTAAATCATCTTCTTCAGGAGTTTCCTCAACTACTGGAGCTTCTACTACAGGTTCTTCTTTCTTCTTAGTAGTACGTTTGCGTTTTGGCTTTTCTTCTACTGCTGGAGTAGCTTCCGCTGGAGTTTTTGCAGGTTCTTCCACCTTAGGCACTTCTGCTTTCTTACCGTTTAATATCTTAAGCGCGAGGTCGCAAGCAGCAATACATCCTTCGCAGTACGCCATAGCTGTATCTTTACGTTCACTAGCTGGTGCATCTTTTACGAGTTCGTATAAACCATCAATAGCTTCGCGTTGTTGTTGAATTTGTTGTTTTGAGAGTTTCATAAGAATTGTCCTCCTAATCCTTCATGTAGTAAGGGTTCTCAAACCCTGCTGCGTTTAATATGAGCCCTTCATTCCAGGGTTCAGGTTCACACATAATATCTATAACTTCTTCTAAACTGCCTTCGCCTATTGGCGCTTCGATAACCACTTCGTCGTGGATGTGGGCTACAATTTTGTAACCGGCTTTGGCCAGTCTGAGCATTGCGGCTGCTAAGCAATCTCTTGCCACTGCCTGTACAATGTTTTCGACGAGCTTTCCGCCATAGGTTTCAACTCTGCCCCATGTATTCTTAACCTGATCCATTCCGTCATACTCAATCGATTCACTACCGAACCGGTTAAGCCCCAGTCTTGGTCTTGCATAGGCAAGTCTACGACCGGACGGTAATTCGATGAACAGGAAGCCTTTCGATTTAAAAAATTTAATATTGCCTTGTCTAATTCGTACGGGTTCTCCTGTTCTCACTACTTGCTTTGCTGCGCTGTCTGCATCTTTCCAAAATTTCGTAATTCGTGGACTTGCTTGTCGCCAAGCTTCGATGATACCAGGTAACTCCTTCTCAGGAATTTCACCTTTAGAATCCATCGCTTTCATGGCTCCTACACCGCCACCATAACCGAGCGCTAATTCTGCTACCTTACCTTTTTGGCGAAGATGCCCATTGACGCCATGCTTCTCGACCGGTACGTGGAACATGCTAGATGCTGATGCACAGTAGATGTCACCACCTTGAGCGAATACATCTTGGCGCCACTGCTCGTGAGCTAGCCAGGCGATAACACGGGCTTCAATAGCACTAAAGTCAGCTACAATAAATCGGTGCCCATCCTCTGCTACAAGCGCAGTACGGATAAGTTGCTTAATCACATCACCAGGGTTTCCGTAGAGTAGGTCTAGCATTTCTACATCTCTACTTTTAAGAACTTCCCGAGCGGTGTCTAAATCTTCTAGGTAGTTACGAGGTAGGTTCTGCAGTTGTACTACACGACCTGCCCATCGTCCGCTACGCATAGCTCCGTAAAACTGAAGCATGCCATGGATACGACCATCAGAACACACAGCGTTTTTCATGGCCAAGTATTTTTTTATGGAGGAATTACCGAGCACCTGTCTATTTTGTAGTACCTTGCGAACATCGGAGGGGATATCCTGTGCCAAGAGGTTTGATACATCGTCTTTTCGCATTGTGTCTAGATCATATCCTAGTCTTGCAGTTAACCACTCTTTAAGTTGCATCGTACTATTTGGATTCTCTAATCCTGTTAATATCTTGGATGACTCGGTAGCTTCTTCCACGATTTCGTCATTGCATGCAAGTGCTGCATCGACGAGTTCCATATCTACTTTCACGCCTCGCCAGTTGATATCTTGGTCAAGTAACCAGTACTCGTGCTCGATAGCAGGTGGTTTTAGCGAAAGTAAGCGTTTACGAATTGCCTTCTCTACTACTACGTCTTGGCGGTTATATTCGATATATTCCGCCCATTTCTCAGGCGCATCCTCAGGCATATTACGTGTCTTAGGATTTGTCTTAGTAGGCTTACGTGGTACAGAGAAGAATTGTATTAAGCGTTTACCTCTTGCGTCTTTGGCTTCACCTAATCGTAAAGCCTTAGACACATTATCGAGGCTTGCAGGTAAACTACAGTATAACGCTAGTACAGATGTACATTCCCAGTTCGTGTAATCCGCATCAGGGAAGTACTTTTTAAGACAAAGCATTTCGAATGCTGCGTTGAACGCTGTCTTTGTAATTTCCTTGTTATACAAAGCGTCCACCACCCTTTCGGGTAGTGGATCCTTTGTCATATCAATTACTTCGACCGGTTCATCATCGAAGCTGTAGGCAAAGAGCAGTATTTCAAATGTTGTATCATCAACGTATCGCTGGGCCCCATATTTAATAGGGCAGTCAGAATACGTTTCCACATCAATACTGAGCTCCATATATGCCTCCTTAGATTAAATCGTCATCGTCTAGGTCGCCTAAATCGTCGTCACCAAAGTCGCTAGCAGATACATGAACACCACCGAGGCGGTCACCTTCTTTAACTTTACGAACACCGTTTAGGCCAAAGCCTACACCTTTTTTACCGTTGAAGTTATAAGCGAATACAGAAAGCGCGACCTGCGCGTATACACCAGAGTAGATTTCTTCTTCGATGTCGAATTGGTCCATCTTGATTTTGTCACGAGTGAATACGATAGGTTGTTTATCGCTGTTCGCATTAATGAAGAATTTACCAGCGTATGTTTCAGGTTGGTCAGCTACTGCTTCATCTGTATCACCATCGCGTAAGTTCAATTTAAGGTAAGCTGCTTTACCTTCCACCTTAGCTACTGCTTTCGGATCCGCTTTAAGTTCTTCAATCGCACGTTCAAATGCTTTGATTGTCTTCTTATCTGTTTTATCGATGATGATTTGGGAACTATATTTTGCTTTGCCGTCGTCGTTTTTACGAGGTTGAGCGATGTTTGCATAGGAAAGTCTTACGATACCAGTTGTTAATTTAGCCATTGTTACGGTCTCCTTCTTTAAATGAATTATTTGTTAGCTTCTACTTCAGTCATTAATTTGTTTACTAGTGCTTCGAGTTTAGAAATACGGCTTTGTGCATCTTTTGCTTCAGCGATGTAATCAGAACCTTTACCAGTTTTGAATGCTAAGTTTACGGTGTATTGGTTCTCACCGCCTAATGTAGCACCAAAGCCTAGCATGATACGTTCATTAGGTCTAGCGAATACGCCGAGCGCTACTGCATTACTGTTACGGTAGTGGCCGTAACTTACAGAATAGCTGACCTTATCATTTCTGTTAAAGTCTAATGGATGCAATCCGGCAAGTGCTGCGGAGCTTGCACCTAACTTATTAACGCGTTGGCCAAGATTGTTGACCTTGTTGCTAATGTCATTAGCTAAGCCAATAGAACGATGTTCCAAATCAGTAATGCGCCCTTCGTGATTATCTGCCACATGTTCAAGGGCTCTGATATCTGCTGTATTAGCAGTCACCTTTTGGCCAAGTGTATTGATAGCAGATGCATTGCCATTGATGCGGTTAGTATTGCTGGCGATTGCGGTAGTATTACCTGCGATAGCTTGTTCATGATCATTCACCACATCGCCTAACATGTTCAAACCGATTGCCACGTCTTTAATGTTTTGTTTGTTTTTAGCAATTTGTTTAGCATTGGTTTCGATTTCGTCAATCGCAGCAAACAGCTGGGAGCCGTTCACAGCGTCTAATGAATCAGAGGAGATTTGGCCAGCGCTAACATTCGTAAGTTGGCGGTTATATTGAGTTACTCCGCCTGCACCAGCACGGGCTTTAGAACCAAAACTTACTACGCTAGCAGGTTGCTCCCCTGCAAATACGTGTTTCGTGCCATTAATGGTAATGCCTTCAACGCCTACCGCATCATCGGTAACGGAATTCGTACCGATGGCAACTGCATTCGGTTTGTCGGCAATCGTATTATTACCGAATGCCACAGCATCCATTGCTACGGCTTTGGAGTGTGTACCAAATACTAGGGCGCCTTGACCACTAGATTCGGAGTTAGAGCCAAACACTAATTGTTCCTTTTGGGAACCAATTTTGTTGTTATAGCCGACTACGGCGGACTGGCCACCTGCTACTGTGCCATTGTTAGCACCGATTGCTACCGAGTTCTCCCCGGTAACGTTATTAGTACGGCCTAGAGCCACACTAGATTCACCGGATACGAAGGCACCGTTGCCGATAGCAACACTATCATAACTAGAGACACGAGCTTGATTACCGATGGCTACTGTGTACTCTACCAAACTTTCGGCATGAGAACCGAAAGCGAAGGAGTTACGACCTGCCGCAGTAGCATTATTGCCACCTGCAAACCCATTTTCACCAGTTACAGTATTGTTAGTACCGAACGCTAACGCATTATTAGCGTTGATGTTATTTTGGAACCCCCATACTGCGGAGCTTGTAGAAGTTGCGGAGATAGTATTATCTGTACCGCCTACTGTGTTATTACTAGTTGCACCAGCTACGTTTACTGCTAATGCGGAAATTGCTAATGCTGTTGTTAAAGTTTTATTCATCTCTTATACCTCATCTTCAAATTCATTCATCATTGTTTCAACTGTATTGATTGCTGGGCGTTTATCGCTTTCCGGTACAAGCGTAGGCTTGCCCTCCGGTTTTTCGATATATGCTTCTAAGTATTCGGCAACGCCCTTTTTACCGAGTACCTTTTGTAAGTTTGTGATACCTTCGAGTTCACGTGGCTTAAAGATGTCTTCTTCCTTGTAGCCATTATCGAGTAATGTTTTAGCTGCAGCATCCGGATCCGTTATGGTACGTCTCGATGTACCCTCGACTAATTTATATCCAGGCCATTGCTTTTCACCTGATAAAGCTTTTTCGTAAGCGAAATCGTAAACACCTTTAATCCACTTTGTGATTAAATCCTTCATTGCTAAGATGTCGGACACCTCATGGTCAGTAAGTAATTGATTGAGCTTACCGCCGTTCTTATAGAATGTATCAAGGCAAGTATCTGCTAATGCTCGGCATGTGTGCCGTGCTTTACAGAAGTTACAGTAATCGCAAGGCGTACATTCGCCGATACCGTCCCAGGCACGTTGTGCGATTGGTTTGATATCTTCGCCCCAATCAAGAAGTTCTTCAAGTGACATTTCATCGGTAGACACACTATCAAGTCTTGGTTGAACGATCGTCATACGAACTGTTTTAACGTCATATAGGAACTCGTTCACGTCGTAGGCACCTAATGCGTAGAGTCGCATTTGTGTGTTTTCAACGGCGCTAACTGGGACGCCTTTACCATACTTTAGGTCGATTACTTCCAGGATGCCGTCCGCTACAATTACCATATCGCCAGTGCCGAAGCCTTCAGGTACCCACCTGGAGAAATCGAGCCGTGCTTCAATCATGGCTTCCGCATCAGAGGAACGAGCACGAGCTTCGTTTACCTTTTCTTCGCAAATGTCGACATATCGATTAACCGCTTCTATCATTTCCGCGGAGTAGTCGTCTAGCTTAGGTGCTTTTTTACCCTCTAGCTTATGCCGTAGGATTGCTTCTGCCAGGTCATGCGCTACAGTACCTTCCGCAGCATACGGAGATTGTTCATCAGGGAACATCGCTTCTAGTCTTGCTGAAGGAGTACATACTAGCCACCTGGCACTGCTTGAAGCACCTAGTAAGGCGTGTTTCTTAGCCACGGCTATTCACCCATTCCATAATTTGAATACGTTGTTCATCGGTAGCAGACGTTACTTTTTCAGCGCCGATGCTATCTAAGAAGGCTTTGAATTCGCCTTTAGCTTTCGTTTTATCAGTAGCTTTTGCCATTACGTCTTTTACTGCTTCACGAGTTGCTTCAAGGCTAGGAATCTCTACTTTAGGTTCTTCAGCTTTTGCTGGTTCTTCCGTAGGAGCAGGTGCTTCTTCTTTAACAGGTTCAGGAGCTTCTGCTTTTGGGGCTTCCTTCTTAGCAGGTTTTTCGTCTTTAACAGGAGTACCTACGATAGATTGATATAGGTCTTTCACTTCTTGTTCTAATTCAACTGCTTTATCTACTGTGATTTTTAACTCGATCATTGTTCTATTCCCTTTCGGCTTAATGATGTGATATACTTTAAATGGATATTTTTCTATGCGCCCTTTAGCATTGCCGTGCTTTGGGGTGCTTTTTTTTTGTGCCCAGGTGTTCGCACTCATCAGGAATGCAGTAATCTTTATTAGGGCACGTTGTACAATCTCGCAATGTCCTCACCTCCTTTCACTAGGCACGTTTGGATAAACGTGTTATTCTATTTACACACGGGTGAATGTCTTTACAGTTATCGCACACAATTCGAGGCTTGCCGGTCAGGTACGACCAATTTGTGTAAGGACCTTTAATCCTTTTATTACAGAAGGAGCATCGTTTATCGTTCATACTCTTTTAGCTCCTCAATCCAGTATCCAGTGAGTAACCAAAGAGTGATACCTAGTAACCCCTGGCACATACCAGTCCATAAATCAATGCGGTCTATTTCGATAGAACCGACAGTTCCTACTACTAATATGGCTGCAATAATGCGAAGCACATAAACTACTTTCATCATGTCTACTCTCCTATTCGTGCCTGGCATCGTTTAGCAAGCCAAGCATTAAACGAATCAACGTGGATAAGGCGTTTACCACCACGTTTACCAATTTTCATGGACGGGAAGTCAAAATCTTGCGCCCATTCTCGGATAACGGCTTGCGGTACGCTAGCAAGTTCTGCAGCTTCCGCTACTGTGATGCACATCTTATTCATGGCGACCTCCTAGAATGCTAGAAGCACCAGGGATAACATCACGAATAAACTTATACCTGCGGACAAGCCCAAGGCTAAAATCCATAAGCAACAACTAGCTAGTTCTAATAATTGTTTTTTATTCATAGCTACCTCCTATCTAACTTAGGGTTGTAGTAATCGGTTTCCCAAAAGTCGTGACTTTCGGTATCGTCGACACACAACGCATAGCAGATACCAACAACTGTCGACATTTGCACTGACTTTCCTTTGATAGCTCGGTTCAATGTATCCATCGAAATTTCAGCTTGTTTGATCAGCGCCGTCTTAGTCATGCCTAACTCGTTCATGCGTTCCGTAATGGATTCGCCGAACATTCTGATTACGAATTCTTTCATAACCTATCCTCCGTAACGGTTTAACCGTAATCAACTATAAAAAAATAATGTCGTCATACGTTACACCAAATACTTCTTGTATCTTTTTTATGTGAGGAACATCAGGGTAAGAGCGTTTACGCTCCCAATTTCCCCAGGTATCAACAGACACTCCAATCGCTTTAGATGCCGTAAGTTGAGACCAGTTTTTTGAAGCCCTTAACATCTTTAATGTATACTTCATAAGCTACCTCCTTTCTCGATACTCACATCTTGTTTACAGTCATCATTCTACTACGGTTTATCCGTAATGTCCATAAACTAAACTTAAACTATCGTAAAATTTCCGTAAAATATTGATTTTATTACGAAAATGTCGTAATATATAGGTATATTAATTAATATATTCCATATTTGAGAGGTTATTATGAGTGATTTAGGGAACAAGGCTATTATGGCCGAGAATATTCAACGACTAATGGATAGCCGCGGAATTGATCGCAATAAAATATGCGCTGATTTAGGGCTAAAGTATACTACGTTTACCGATTGGGTAAAGGGAAATACATATCCTAGAATCGATAAAATTGAGTTATTGGCAAACTATTTTGGCGTTCCTAAATCTGAACTAGTAGAGAAATACACAGACGGCTATTACACCGACCGTGAAGCAGCCGAATTTGCTGAATACCTACGCACACGTCCAGGGGCTCGTATGCTCTTCTCTGCCGCTAAAGATATAAGTAAGGAGGATTTAGAAAAAGCTGTTGAATATATTGAGCTTTTAAAATTAAAAAACAAATAATACACAAGGGAGAGTGTTATATTGGTTGTAAATTTGATTTATTGCGACTTACCACATGCCAACGCTGTATCAGAGGAATGTGAAGATATAGATACTCATAATATCTATATAAATAAAAACCTCCCTCAGGATCGTATGAGGGAAGAAATTAAGCACGAATTAATGCATATTATTAATGACGACTTCTATTTAGACCATCACGTTAATTTAGTAGAGCAAATGGTCCGTCGAACATGTATCGATGATGCCGAATTAGAGGCTATAGAATTCTACCATCATTATGTATCAGTATTATAAGGGATTATATAAAAGGGAGATGTTAACATGAAAAAGACTTTATTAATTACTGCTATGCTTGCCTTAGTTACAGTTACAGGATTCGCTAGAACCGAAGTATCTCACGATGAGTTTAAGGCTTTAGACGGCCCTAAGGTACTAGTACATTACGATGACGGGAGTACCGAATTACTAGATGAGCAGGAATATCTTGAACGTACTATCAACATGACAAAAGAAGAAATGGACGACTTACATAAAGTCGACGAAGGCACTAAAAACGCACTGGCAAAATGGCAAGCTGACCATGAGATACACCAGGCTCCATCTGAAGAAGTGCAACAGCCTAAAAAGAAAAAGCACTGGTATGACAATGTACTAGATTCTGTATTTTAGATAAAAAAAATAAGCCCTCACCGCAGTGAGGGCTACTAAAAACTACATACCTTAGAGGTATTTCATTTTTACTCCAATACTATTATATCACATAAATCCTCTAAGGCTTATTTCTTATACTCAAATTTAAGCCTAGGAGGTTATTTTTATGGCTAAAAAACGAGTCGATGGGCGCTACCAAGTATCGAAGATGATAAACGGTAAGCGTAAATACTTTTACGGCACTACCAAGAAAGCCGCTATTGCTGAACGTGATGCTTACGTTGAATCACTAGCACAATGCGCTAACTACGATAACACGATTACAATCGAGCGATGGTGTGAGTATTGGATCCGAATTAAGACGGATACGGTTTCACAGAATACCTTATCCTCTTACCAATATATTATTAAAACCTATATTGTGCCTTTCATAGGCTCAATACGATTAGTTGAGCTATCTGCATTAAATGTAAGAGCTTTAATGGATAGCATGAGCCACTTATCAGCCAGGACTATCAGCTACACACTAACCGTTCTTAGGGCAATCCTTAAACAGGCGGTCATGGATGAGATAATTTCTAAAAACGTAGCTACGCTAGTTAAGAAGCCAAAACAAGAGCGTAAGCGAGAGATGGTAACACTATCCAAGGAAGAAGTAGAAACCTTCCTTGAGCAAATCGATGATGGCGAATGGCACGCCCTATTTAAGTTAGCATTTACTACAGGTTTACGCCGTAGTGAGATACTCGGCTTAACCTGGGATGATGTCAACTTAAAACAAAAAACGCTAACTGTCAATCAAACAGTTTTACGTATCGATGAAGTTACGACTATCTCAAAAACAACTAAAAACAGCTCGTCAAGGCGTTCTATCTCACTCGACGATAAAACTATCGCAGAGCTCCTAAAACTTCGCACACACGTCGATAAACGAAGACTAAAAGCAACGAACTGGAGAAATAACAATCTCGTGTTCCCTGGTAAGTTTGGAAATCCTCGTGATCCGGCTAAAGTTTCTCTAAAGTGTAAAAAGTTTGCTACTGCAATCGGTAGGCCTGACTTTACGATGCACGATACTCGCCATACCCATGCCACCTTATTATTAGAAGCAGGCGTAAACTTTAAAGTCGTACAAATGAGACTTGGCCACTCCTCGTACCAACAAACGATGGATACCTACTCCCACGTTACCCCAATTATGGAAGCTGACGTGGTAGAAAAGATTTCAAACATATTCTAATTGATGTCAAAATGATGTCAAAGGACACCCTGATAAAAATGATGTCAAAAGAAAAACCCGCACAGTAGTGCGGGTTTATTTTGGTGGACCACCAGGGGTTCGAACCCTGGACACCCTGATTAAGAGTCAGGTGCTCTGCCAGCTGAGCTAGTGGTCCATGACACGACTAATTATATGCCTATTTTATAGGAATGTAAAGAATATTTATTACATTCCTATAAAACATATACATCAATATCGTCCTAGCCAATCCTTCATCGTATTACAAGCCTCCGTAGGGAGAATATCACTAGTCCCTACGCAGTCAGCACCACTATATAGTTGAAGAACACTATGCGTACGACTTACCTCTTTAATAATAATGTTTGTCACATCAGCCTTTGGCACATTAAATTGCAATCCATAACGTCCCTTGTAGGTAATGACAGCAGATTTTGTATCGTATTCGATATGGACTTGAAGCATCTTGCCACCAGGCCAGCATTCTTCAATATGTTCCTTTGATCTTGGTTTTAGAAAATCAAAAAATCCCATATTATCCTCCAATGCGCCACATAGGACGTTCTGGTTGTTCCATACCTACGCCATCATGACGTTCTTGCTTTCGCTGCAATGCACGTTCAATATGCAAAGCTAAATCTTCCTCGGTCGCACCATTGCGCACAAGAGATACAAGATCAGCCTCATCATCACGCAACAAGCATAAGCGCATTTGCCCATCTGATGTAAGACGAACGCGATTACATGTATCGCAGTAGCTATGAGACATAGAAAAGATAAAGCCTATAGCCTTTCCACTTGGTAACGCTAAGTACGTAGCAGGACCAAAGCCATAAACGGAATGCACTTCTGTAAGCGGACCTCCACTAACACGTTCTAATTGAGCCTTCCATTCATCAAAGGTCGGACCATGGAACGCATCGCCTTGGAATGGCATATATTCAATAAAACGCCATACAACAGGCCACTTTTCTACATACTGTAATAAAGATTTAACTTCATCATCAGACCAATGGCGAGATAATACGGTATTAATCTTTACTGATTTAAAATTCTCGCTAATAGCACTGCGAATACCATCTAATACGGAATCTAGCTGCCCCTCTTTGCCTACACAAGTGGCAAAAGCGTCACTTTCAAGAGAATCTAGACTGATATTCACTCGGTTCAAACCAAGTTTTTTCAATCGTTGTGCTCGAGATGCAAGCAAGCTACCATTAGTAGTCATAGATATATCTTCAAACCAACCAGTATCCTTGATACGAGTTAAAAGCTCTTCAATATGAGGATATAGTAATGGCTCGCCACCAGTTAAACGTACCGCTTTCACGCCGATACGATGAAAGGCACCTAAAATAGTCATCCATTCATCAACTGATAATAATTGGGTTTGACTTTGAGGTGTAATTTCAGCAGGTCGACAATAGGGACAACAAAAATTACACGCATCTGTCAATGACAGACGTACATATTCAATTGTACGGCCCCATGCGTCTTTCATAACACACCTCGTTTATCCGACTAAGTTATTTGATAATAGATACTTCATCACCTACGTGAATCGTACCATTTTTAAGGACTTTGCCAAAGATGCCTTGTGTAGGCATGATACAAGATCCTACTTGTTTCATGATTTCACAGCCATGATGACATTCCTTACCAATTTGAGTAATTTCAAGAATTACATCCTTACCAATTTGTAATTGTGTGCCTACAGCCAATTCGTAAAGCACCATACCTTCAACAGTGATATTTTCTGCAAAATCACCAGGTTTTACATCCGCACCTTGGGCACGCATATGATCGATGCTTGCAATACCAAGCAAGCTGATTTGACGATGCCAATTGCCTGCGTGCGCATCACCTTCCATACCATGATCTACGATAAGATTAGCGGATTCAATATTATGTTTCTTTTGCCCTTTTCTCTCACTAATGGAGATAGCAATAATTTTTCCGTCTGCCATGTAACCCTTCCCTTCTTATGGGAACATACCATATATATACATATATACATAACTTTATTTCAATATGTAATTGCAGTCATTTTTATAATTTTCATGTTACTGAAAGCATCACAAAATTTTTCTACAATTATCTATTTATTATAGCATAGTATTCACACAAATTTCCTGTGAATTTAATCACTAAAAAAGAACTCTGCTCCAAGGAACAGAGTTCTTTTTTAGTAATTTTTATCGGCGACCCATTTCTTTAATTTCGTCACCACGATTAACACCATTAAGTAGTAAATTAAGCAAAATTGCCATAATACTACCGAAAGTAATACCAGATTTTAAAATAATTTGTGCCCACGCAGGGAAATTAGCATAAAAGTTTGGCGCTGCAATTGGAATCATAGCTACACCAATACTGATAGCTACGAGCATTAAATTATGGTTGCCTTCAAAGCTAACCTTTCCTAAGGAACGAATACCACTAGCAACGATCATGCCGAACATGGCAATACCAGCACCGCCCAACACGGCATTCGGAATGCTAGCTACGATAGCCGCTAATTTAGGGAATAATCCCAATAAAATTAAGATTACACCAGATGCAGCTACAACAAAGCGACTCTTAACACCTGTTACGGCAATAAGACCAACATTTTGAGCGAATGCTGTGTAAGGAAAGCTATTAAGAATACCACCAATAATTGTAGATACCCCATCAGCACGAATAATAGAAGCAAGTTCTTTACGACCAATTGGCTTATCTACGATTTCACCAATAGCGATACTATCACCAGTTGTTTCTACCATAACTACGAGCATTACGATAATCATGGAAAGTACAGACGCCCAATCAAAGGTTGGTAACCCGAAATAGAAAGGCTCAATAAACGCAATCCAGTGGGAACGACCAACTTCATCAAAGTTTGTAACGCCCATGGCAAACGCAATCACTGTACCTGCAATCAAACCAATTAGTACAGAAAGATTACTAAAGAGTCCTTTGGCAAATTTATAAACAAATATGACAATTAAAAAGGTAAGGAACCCTAGTCCAATATTAGTAAAACTACCAAATTGAGGATTACCTATACCGCCGCCCATCCAATTAATAGCAACTGGCATCAAGTTAATACCGATAATGGTAATAATTGTACCTGTAACTACAGGTGGGAATAAGCGAATAAGACGACTAAAGAATGGAGCTATCAAGAAGGTAAATAAACCGGCTATGATAATAGCACCATAAATAGCAGTCATACCATGCTGAGCGCCAATCATGGCCATAGGTCCAACAGAAGCAAAGGTAACACCTTGGATCATAGGAATACGTCCACCAATTTTTACCAAAACCTAATGTTTGGATTAATGTGGCGATACCGCAGGTAAATAAGTCCGCTGTAATTAATCGAATCAAATCTTCCATAGGTAAATTCATGGCCTGTGCCACAATAATAGGTACAGCAACGGCACCTGCATACATGGCCAGTACGTGTTGTAAACCAAAGGCAAAGAGCTGTGGTATTGGCAACATACTATCGACCGTATTCATTTGTTTTTGATCTGTCATAATGTCTCCTACATCAAACCTCGAAATAACACCCATCTATTTTACACTATCGTTCGGATTTTAACAATAGAAAAAAGAGAACTCATTATTTTTAAAAGAAATAATAAGTTCTCTTTCGATATTTTTCCGAACATTAGATTTTTAAAAACCTTAATCGTTCGAAATTATCCACGGTATTATTGATTAGTATATACAGTCGTATATCTTGTTATTTTAATCTGCTATTTTAATCTGCTGTTTTAAACTGCTATTTTGAGCTGGCTATACATATAACGCTATAATTGCAGCTTCTTTATCATCTAAACCTGTTTCAATAGCATTCATTTTTGTGGTTATATCAACTACAAATGCTTCGTCTTTAATACCTGATAAATTAATACGTACGTTTAGGAATGCTGCCTTTACTGCAGCTCGTGCATTGATTGCAGCAATAATACCATCAGTAATAAGATTTTGATTACCTTTTTTAGATGCTAGCTCTGCTAAATCAAAGATTTGATAGGCTAACTCGCCGATTTCAAAGGGAACCATTACAGCATCTTTATAAGCTTGTTGAATAGCGGCAGTACGTTTAGCCTTTTCTTCATCTGTATTCTTTGGCAAACCTAAGGCATTCATAAAGATATTAAATACATCTGCATCAGCTTGAGATAATTCGAGCATGCGATTACGAATAGATTCCGCTTTAGCTTGAAGATCTTTCATGTCAGATTGAACATCTTCATATCCCTTTTTACCAAAGGTTAAATTCGCCACCATTTCAGCTAATGCTGCCCCCGTTGCAGCCGTTAAGGCCGCAATGGCGCCACCACCTGGAGTTGGTTCTTTAGATGCAGTAGCTGCTACAAAATCTACAACACGTTGTTCTACTAAATTCATAACAAGACCTCATGTAAAAGCGATAACAAGCTATCCTTGTTATCGCTTTGTCATTTCTATAAAAATATACAGGTAACACACTATATAAACTAGTGAAAGCAGACACTACCTATGGGTAGTTAAGAAAATGTGTACTACAAGGAATTTATATTAGAATAAACCTTTAATCGTACCATCTGCTTCGATATCCATATTAAGAGCGGCAGGACGTTTAGGAAGGCCAGGCATAACCATTACATCACCGGTACGGCATACGATAAAGCCTGCTCCATTAGCAACGCGAATATCGGATACGGTAATAGTAAATCCTTTCGGTGCCCCTAATAAAGCTGGATTATCAGATAAGGAGTATTGTGTTTTTGCCATACATACAGGTAAACGATCAAGACCCCAATCAGCTAATTGTTTAATTTGCTTTTTAGCTTTATCTGTAAAGATAACGCCATCGCCACCATAAATGGTTTTAACGATTTTATTTACCTTTTCTTCTAAGCTATCTTCTAAATCATATACGAATTTAGGTGTTGGTTTAGAATCTTCAAGCAATTCTACGACCTTTTTCGCCATATCAATGCCGCCTTCGCCGCCTTTTTCCCAACATTCATTGAGCTCTACAGGTACACCAAAGTCATCACAGAGACGAGTCAATTTAGCAATCTCTGCATCGGTATCGGTAGCAAATTTATTAATTGCTACCAATACAGGCACATTAAAGTAACGCATATTTTCGATGGCTTTTTGCAAATTGCTGAAACCTTTTGTAACAGCTTCAACATTTTCAGTGCTAAGTTCTTGTTTAGGCACACCACCATGCATTTTAAGAGCACGCAATGTAGCTACGATTACAATAGTATCAGGGAAAATATTACCGTAACGACATTTGATATCAAGGAACTTTTCAGCCCCTAAGTCAGCACCGAAACCAGCTTCAGTAACTACGATATCGCCTAATTTAAGACCAAGCTTTGTAGCTACGATGGAGTTACAACCATGAGCGATGTTAGCAAATGGACCACCGTGAACAATAGCTGGTGTATGTTCTAATGTTTGTACTAAATTCGGCTTTATGGCATCTTTCATAAGAAGGGCCATCGCACCTTGGCAACCTAGCTGATGAACATAAACAGGCTCACCTGCTAAATTACAGCCGATAACGATACGACCAAAGCGTTCTTTCAAATCTTCTAAATCTTTAGCTAAGCAAAGAATAGCCATGATTTCAGAAGCAACAGTAATCATGAAGTGATCTTCTCGCTCGTGGGAAACCACACACTTTACCGCCAAGTGCTACGGTAACATTACGAAGGGCACGGTCATTCATATCTAAAACACGAGTCCAAGATAATTGGCGCAAATCGATTTGCAATTCATTGCCTTGATGGATGTGATTGTCAATCATAGCGGACAATAAATTATTAGCTGCTGTAATAGCGTGCATATCACCTGTAAAATGAAGGTTAATATCATCCATTGGTACAACTTGAGCGTAACCGCCCCCTGCTGCACCACCCTTAATGCCAAATACAGGACCTAAGGATGGCTCACGCAATGTAGCAATAGCATTTTTTACCGATTTTTTGTAAACCTTGTACGAGACCAATGCTCGTTGTAGACTTCCCTTCACCTGCTGGCGTCGGTGTAATAGCCGTAACTAATACCAATTTACCATCTGTCTTATCTTCTAAGCGACGAATAGCATCAAAAGAAATCTTCGCTTTATAATGACCATATTGTTCAATATCATCAGGGGTTAATCCGCATTTATCTGCAATGACCTGAATTTTTTCCATTTTATTCTGTTGGGCAATCTCAATATCGCTTAACATAAAGCCTCCTTGGCACCATGGCCATCTATCAACTATATAACAACTATTAACATATTATCTAATATTTACTATTTAATATTAATTGTCTACTGTAGATGTATATTTGTACAACTACAGTAATCTATTATATATGAAAGTATTACGTATGTCTAATATTAATCCTTAACAAATTTAGTAATATATCTAATAGATCTAAGATGCCTAAGACGTATAGAAAATCTAATACGTCAAATACGTATAATACGTATAATACATCTAAAACATCTAATAGCTAAATTATATTATCTAATACGTTTATCACTACCTATTGCACATATGAGAAAGAGCCCTAATTTAACATACATTAGGGCTCTTTCTAAAAAACCTATATTATCTCATTAAAATGGGAATAAAATTGGTAACAATATAAGCGCTACTATACTAGATACAACGATGAGTGGCAAACCAGCTTTCACATAATCCATGAAGCTATAACCAGCAATGTTGTATACCATAGTATTCGCAGGCATACCAATTGGGGTAGCATACGCTAAGGAGCTAGCGATTACAATAGCTGCAAGCACTGCTTTTGGATCGAATCCCAATTGAGATGCTAAGCTAAGACCGATTGGTACCAATAATGCACAGGTAGCAGTATTAGACATAAAGTTCGTCATGAATACACCAAGCACAAAGATTACTACTAGAACAACAATTGGAGATGGACTAGCACCAAGGCTGCTTACAATAAGATCTGCAATTACAGAGCCAGTGCCTGTTTTAACCATTGCGTCCCCAAGGGCCATAGAGCCAGCGAAGAGCATGATTGTTTTCATATCTATAGATCTAACAGCTGCACTTTCACTAATAACATTAGTAGCAACTAATACTAGAGCACCTATCCAGGCACTCACATAAAGTTTTACACCTAATTGTTTTTCAAAGATCATAGCAACAACTGTCAAAATCAATACAATTGCAGCAGTCCATTTTTTCCAAGACGGTACATGGCTATAATCGTCATTGCCTTCAAAGGCACCATCTGGTTGATGACTTGGAGCATCTGGTAAGAAACGTTTACCGATTGTAGCATAAAAAATGGTACCTACGATAAGAATCGGCAAGCCTACTAAACCATAATCAAAGAATCCAAAGGAACCTAAGCCAGCTTGTTGTAAACCTGCTTGAGCAATCATATTACCAGGAGCGCCGATAAGGTGAGATATTACCACCCATAGCTGCAGCAAACACAAGAGGCATCAACAATTTAGTTTGTTTAAAACCACTTTTTTTACAAATACCGATAATTACAGGAATCAGTACAGCCGCTGTACCAGTATTAGATAAGAAACCAGATAAAATACCTGTAATCATCATTACTGCAACGAGCAAAGATGTTTCAGTTTTAGCAAACTTATGAACTACATTACCTACCCCCACTGCTACGCCAGTTGCAAAGAAGAAAGCTTCACCAATAACAAACATGCCCATAAATAGTAAAACGTTTGGATCTACAAAACCGGCGAATGCTTCTTTAGCGGATAATACCCCACTTAGATGTAAGCCGACAGCTACAACCATAGCGGTAATAGACAATGGGATTTTCTCCCATGCAAACATGACGATGGCAAATACCAAGAAGCCAAGAGTTATCATTACACTCGTATCCATAAATACCTCCCAACACGTGTAATATACCTAAAAAAGGGTACAAAAAAGGAGGATTGTACAAAATCCGTATAATCCTCCTATTAAATTGAAGATCACAATTCGATTATTTAATGAAGCTTACGTGTTTATAAATCTCTTCTAACACTTCATCTTTCTTCGCATTGTATTCTACTTTTTTATTTTCAAAATAGTTATTCCCTTCCGCATCGATGGATACGATGAGCGGACCAAATTCTTTAACCTTAAAAGTCCACAAAGTCTCACACATACCTAATTCACGCCAATTAGCAGATTCTACTTTTTCGACTTCTGTAGCAGCAAGAACTGCATTCCTGCAGGGAATACACAGTGTAGTGCGCCAAAGTCTTTGCATGCACGTGCTGTTTCAGGACCCATTCCACCTTTACCTACAATGAGACGTACACCAGTCTTTTTAACAAAGTCATATTCAAATTTTTCCATACGCATAGATGTAGTAGGACCTACAGATACTACTTCAAATTCATTATCGCTTATTGTACGAATAATTGGTCCTGCATGAAGTATAGCCCCATCTTTAACATCAACCGGTAACGTTTTACCTTCTTCTACCACACGACGATGCCCCATATCACGACTAGTTGTAATATGCCCAGTCAAATAAATCACATCGCCTGGCTTAATGCCTGCTAAATCAGATTTTTGAATTGGTGTAGTTAATATTTTCTTAGCCATTATAATGTCACTCCTTTATGAGATTTAACTGTGCAATTACCATCCTTATCAAATACGAGATCGCCGCGACGATGATTCCAACAACCTACACTAACAGCACAAGAAATAACAGATGGATGACGTGTACCATGTTCAATGTTAACACCTAATACAGTTTTATCCCCACCCATACCTTGAGGTCCAATACCAATCTTATTAATTCCATCTTCTAACAATTGTTCCATATAAGCCGCTTTTTCATTAGGTGCTTTTGAAGATACAGGGCGCATTAATGCCTTTTTTAGATAATCCAGCAGCGGTATCAATAGTTGTAGCAATCCCTACACCTACCAATAGTGGAGGACACGCATTCAAGCCATAGCTTGTCATCAAATCAAGAACAAACTTAGCAACACCTTCATAACCTTCGCCTGGCATCAATGTTTTACCGGACCCTGGCAAGGAGCACCCGCCACCAGCCATGTAAGGGAAGATTTCTACATCATCGCGATCAGGAATGATATCCCAGTGAATATAAGGTGCAGTGAGGCCAATATTTTTACCAGTATTAAACTCATCAAAAGTTTCTACACAGTTCAATCGTAATGGAGCTTCTTGTGTAGCCTTATAGGTTGCTTCTCTTAGGATATCTTCTAATTCTCCTAGTAATGGATAATTAGATCCAACCTTTACCCAGAATTGTAATACACCAGTATCTTGACAAGAAGGACGATTAAGCTGAGCTGCTAAATCCATATTATGTTGCATTGTTTCATAAATAGATTTAGCCATAGGATTTTTTTCATCCTGTGCCAATTCATGAATTTTTTCTTGTACATCATCAGGCAATACCTTTGCCATATAAGAAATGAAATTAGCTATCTTATTTGTCATTTCTTGTACTTTGTTGTTCCTTCGTACTCATCGCAAACCTCCAAAAAGACTTCATTATTTAAGACGTGATTATTTCTGTTTCGGAACCTTAGCTCCTTTCGATGATTCTATTCTACTCTTTTTTCAGTATATAACTATCCAATTTACAAGTTCATTTTTTCTGGTAAAAGCGTAAAGAAACGGTAATGAATCACCTATATGGTTATATTTCAACGCATACAAAATATACAATTTTACCTATATACAAGCACAAAAAGAGCACTACTTATCTAAAGTAGTGATCTTTCACGATCTAATAACCAATTACTTTAGAATATACAAAATTACCTATACCTAATGATTGTATATATGCCTAAAATCAGTTACAAAATTATGACAATATTGTTTGCTTACTAGCGTATTTAATCTTTACTACTATAACTTCAACTTACTAACAATAGCTTCAAGCTGTGCTTTCACATCCTCTAACATTTGATTGGCTTCATCTAATTCAACCTTTTGTCTAGCTTCAGATTGATAAGGTAAACAAGATTGTAATAGCTCAATAATATCCTCCTCTTGTGTAGAGATGATTTCCTTCCAATCATGTAACTTTGTCTTACGTCCCATCTCTTTTGCTTGCTTTCTATATTCAGATGGAGTTGTATGGAACCGCTTCTTAAATGCCACATTGAAGGCCTTAATATCTGCAAATCCACAACTGCTAGCAATATGTGCGACCCCATCATTAGAATTAACAAGACGGACTGTAGCCTCTCGCAATCTCAAGCGCAATACATACTCAAGAAAAGAAACACCTAACTGACGTTTAAAAAATTGAGATGTATAGTTCACATTATAACCGCCTATTTTAGCAATATCTTCTAACTCTATCTTCTGCTTATAGTTTTCATCAATATAGGCAATCATTTTATCAAAGGTAGCTACAGTCATATCAGCAGGCTTTGTATGTACAGGGATAGTCTTAACCGCATCAATTTCACGATATATAGCACTAGTCAAAGCCAAATAATTATGTTCCAGCCATAATTGATAATCAGGACTTTTACCGTCCACCATTAACAACATCATTTGTGCTGCATTATGCCGTAATGACGTAAAGAAAGGATTATTCCGATTACTTGCATCTGAGCGCAATACAAATTGGTACATTCCAAAGTTAGGATCAAAGTATTGGAAAAACTCCTTACTTACATGAATAACAAGAGCTGTTGTATCCTCCTCTAAAGCCAACGTAGCATGTCCTACTTGAGGAGACATAATGATGCTATCAAGAGGTTCCATTGTAAAAACCTCACTGTTACAACTCATGTCTATTCGACCCTTTAACAAAATTAAAATTTCTACCCCTCTATGCCAGTTGTAGTGATATGTACTAACCTTATATATATCACTATTGAAATCTATATGATTGTGTTTATAGGTATAGTGAAAGTAATCCATAGTTGCAAAACTCTCCCTGAAAAATCAAAAATGCATCCCTTATTAATCAAAGGGATGCATTTATTATGATATATATATAAAACAACGGTCAACCGTAATATTATATTTATATATCATCAAAATCATAGATTTAATATTTCTACATTTTAATTACATAACTGCTGTAATTGCTGCTGCCAAACCAAAGAAGATACCTGGTGCATTGGCTAATGCTACTGGAATATCTCTATGTTCTTTGAATAAACCATACGCTACCCATAATGTACAGTTGATTGCAGCTACAAGTGGTTGGATCCAATCGCCAGTACCTGGATGAGCTAGGTTATGCATGATTTGTGGAAAATAAGATACATACATAGCTACAGCAGTAACAGTTGCAACTTTACCTACGTTTTCCATAAATTTTACTTGATTCATATATCCTCCAAAATTATAACTTACTAATTTTTTTACTCCTGATGAAGTATATTCTACTCAGTTTGGAGAATATAACTATCCAAATTAAAAGGTAGTTTTTCTAGTAAAACTTACATAAAACGATGATTTTCTTTTGATTTATTATATTTTTATTTCCCGACAATCTATAAATCCGCCCCCATAAAAGATATCAAAAAAGCACTACTTATCAATAGTAGTGCTTTTTAGGTAAGTATTTGATGATTTTTTATATAGAAAATCACCCAATTCTAACATTTATATATGTATCAAAAAATATTTGCTAATATTTTGCTAACAATACCTAGGTTATGAAGATATACATTCTATCGAACTATATGGAATTAATTATAAGTTCTTTACAACATCAGCTAATTTTTCTTTCAAATGTTCTAACTTCTTACTCATGAATTCTAACTCATCCTTCGCTCGTGAGTCATCTTCATAGGACAAGAATGAGTGAAGTAGATTTAGAACATCTTGATTTTCTACAGAAATAATTTCCTTCCAATCTTGCAATGTCGTTTTACGCCCAATATTCTTTACTTGTTTGCGATACTCTGTTGGTGTTATACGGAAATGCTTTTTAAAAGCCACATTAAAAGCTTTAACATCGGCAAAGCCACAATCACTCGCAATTCGTGCCACAGCCTCATCGGTGTTAATTAAACGAAGGGTAGCCTCTCTCAGTCTCAAACGCAAAACATATTCAACAAAGGAAATCCCCATTTGCTTTTTAAAGAACTGAGATGTATAAGCAACATTATAGCCCCCCATTTTTGCAATATCCTCTAACTCTATTTTCTGCTCATAATGCTCATCAATATAGGCAATCATTTTATCGAACGTTGCTGGTTTCATATCGCCAGGTCTAGCATTTTCATGAACCTTTTTAATGGGATCAAATTCTCTAAATACATCCCCAGCCAATGCTAAATAATGATGCTCTATCCACATTCGATGTACCGGGCTTTCACCTTTAGTCATCAATAACATCGTCATAGCTGCATGATGCCGTAAGGTTGTAAAAGAATTGATTATGACGAGTACTATCATCTGAACGTAAAATAAATTGATACGTCCCAAAATCAGAATCATACTGTTGGTAAAATTCGTTTCCTACATGAATGGCAAAGGCAATGACATCCTCTTCCAAAGCTAATGTGGCATGTCCCACTTGAGGAGAGATAATGACCACATCAAGTGGTTCCATCGTAAATGTCTCACCATTACAACTCATTTCCATTTGGCCTTTTAATAAAATAAGAATTTCCGTCTCACTATGCCAGTTGTAATGATATGTGCCAACTCTATATATGTTACTGCTAAACTCTATGTAATTATGTTTATATGAATAGTCGAAATAATCCATAGATATCAAATCACTCCATATGCCAAAATGCATCCCTTATAAATTCAAGGGATGCATTTATTATGATATATTTATTTAACTACGGTCAACAGCATCTTGAAGTTTTCTCGAGCATCTAAACTATGCGGCACTTCAGATGGCATAATCAAGGTTTCACCAGCTTTCACAGTATGTTCCACATCACCGACGACGATGTGTGCCTCACCATCAAGGATTTGTACAATCGCGTCACCTACAGTTACATGAGTAGAGATTTCTTCGCCCTTTGGTAACGCAAACAAGGTAATACTGAGGCGTTCATTTTGGGCTATCGTAATACTAATCACTTGTCCCTCTTTATACTCTAAACGCTCGCCTAGATGTAAAATTTCATTAACTGGGATATTTTTTGTGAAAGTCTTACTCATAGAAATCACTCCTTATATAACTATTTGATAGTAGAAATAATTAAAAAGTAGATTGAAATAAATTTTGTCAAAACTCAATTGATATAACTAAAAGGACTATCCTTTTGTTGACTTTATTATAAATTAATTGAGATTTAATTTCAGTTCCTACAGCAACAGAATTGAAGTAATTTTATATACTTATATAAACAAATAGACGAGGCCTCCACAGAGACCTCGTCTTGTTATTTATATCTATTAATCTTACAAATATTTAATATGCTTAATTTTTAAATGCTACATATATAAAACTTTTAAGTCCATATATTTTAAACCGCAGGTAGTAATCCTAATAGATACACATCAAAGGTATCGCCCAGATGTACTTCATGTACCCCACGAGGAATACATGCGAGGGCGTTTACAGTATACAAACCTAGCATACTACTACTGTTAAAGTGACGATTCGCCACAAAACGTGGTGCCCCACCGCCAAAGATTACTTTGCCTTGTACATACCGATCAAAAGCATTACGCTTAAAGATTTCTGAATCCATTACGCAGGCTACTACTGGTGTGGTCCAGTTTGCCAAACCTTTATAGCGCTTCAAGGTTGGTGCTACGATTAGATGCCATCCATTGAATGCAGCCCCTGGATTACCAGATAGACCAAAGATGATTTGACCTTTCGGCGTCACTGCACCATAGGATGCAGCACCTGGACGCATTTGAATGCGCGCATAAATGGATTTAGCTCCTAAGTTTTTCATAAATAAGAGGCATTGTATCAAATAGCCCTACGGATACACCGCCAGAGCTAATGATAATATCGGCATCTTCACTGAGCTGTAACACATGATTAATTTCAGACTCTAATTCCTCTGGAGCATCACTGACATGATAGTGCGTAATCTTATGAAAGCCTAAATCCTCCAAGAGTCCACAAATCATAGCTCTATTAGAGTTATAAATTTTACCAGCTGTTAAGCTTTCACCAGGTTCAATCACCTCATGGCCAGAGGTAAGGACTAACACGCGAGGCATTGCATTGACAGCAATCTCAGTCAACCCCAGACCAGTCAAAACAGTTTGTACCGTAGAGGTTACCTCTGTTCCACGAGGAATCACAATAGTGCCAGCACTACATTCCTCACCTTGAGGGATGATATGATCGCCACATTTGTATTTACCTTGAATTGTGATTGTTGTACCCGGTTCTCCGGAGCCAACTACCTGTTCTTGCATGATAACAGTATCACATGTATCCGGTATAGGTGCGCCCGTCATAATACGTACTGCATGACCTAGTGCAACAGGTTGTTCCCATACAACGCCGGCGCCTATAACACCGTCAACAATATACTCATTACAATCCGAGGAAAAGGCAATGGCATACCCATCCATCGCTGATTTCGAAAAGGCCGGTACATCTGTGGGCGCAACGATATCCTCTGCCAACACATATCCCTTAGCAGACTTAACATCAATCATTTCTACTTTATAAACTTGCGTATCTAAGGCCTTCTCCCATAATTGAAGGGCCTCCTCAACAGTAACGACGGCCATTTAAACACCTCATCATTTCCTGTATGTGACGTACTAATCCAGGTACGTCTTGGTCTAACTTGCTAATTTCGATTATAGCTACTCGATCGATAGAATCTGAGATAAGCTCTTCTGTATGTCCTTCTTGCGTAACCTCTATAATAGGGGCAATGCCTTGGGACCTTGTTTCTAGTATAACTATATCCACAGGCATAAACTGTGATATTTCATACAGATTTGATTGTTCTTTAGTGCGTATACGAATCGCTGTTTCATTAGGGCCTGCAATAGCCACCGCATCAGCGCCAGCTTTATAAGAAAGGTCTGTATCGGTCCCTTCATGGTCCATTTGAAAGCCGTGTTTATCACTCTTTACAACACCTACAGAAAACCCAGCTCGTTGTAACTCAGCTACAAGACGGGTTACTACCGTAGTCTTACCTGTTTTACGTTTTGATGCTACTACACTTATAACTGGAACTCGACGAAACTCATTTTCTGCTAATGCACGAGCCCATTGATAATCATCATAATGATTTACATTACTTAACTCCCAATCATAATCACTGGCATCAATAGATTCAACATGACCAATCGTATCAAGGGCATGCTGCAACGATACGTCTCTACCGGCCAGAATAGATGGAAGTAATGATACAATATGAGGTCTATAAATTCCCGCCATAGGTTCTAGCTTACCTCTAGAACCAGTAGGAACTATGACATTCCAATTGTTATGATTCACTTGATATAACCAATCATAATATAAATCCATAGGCATAAATGGCATATCTACAGCCATCACCGCATAGGCAGGACTCATTCCAACAGCTAGAGCACTATAAAGTCCCCCTAGAGGACCACGTCGCTCAATAGAATCCCGAACAATAGAAACTTTTTTCTTCTCATCGTTCGATAACGTATCAATGATATGAGTCTGAATACCATGTCCTAACTGATCATCATCACCAATGGAGATGATAATATCATCCACATCCGCTTCTAATCCCTTACGAAGTGCATGAGATATGAGGCTTTCACCATTAACCCAAGGTAATAATGCCTTAGGTTGCCCCATTCGAGAACTCAAACCACCAGCCAAAATAATTAAACCTAATTTATCCACGACGTCCTAAACCTCGTTTAACACCTTGGTAGATGAATAGTAAAACAACAATATTTAAAATCCCATCTGGCACCATATAAGAGGCATTATAAATCATGGAGTAAATCCATGGATTTTGACCTTGAGGTGCATAGCTAGCGAACACAACGGCACCGCTCACAACAGTGGCGATCCAGCGCAATGCAATACCAACAATAGAACCTGTAATGAGTCCAAGAAATAGAATCTTTGAAGTACCCACATACACCTATGGCACCATAAGCAACTAGATAATCCAATATAATACTTAAATAGTGTACAGATGATTTAAAGCCTAAAATAAAATGTAAAATACCATATACGACGCCAGCAAAAAATCCCCGTGCACCACCCCAACGATAGGCATAAATCATGAGCGGCACCAAAGCTGCAGCCTTAATAGAGCCTCCTTGAGGCATATGAAAAATCGTAATAAAGGATAATACTTGAGCAATTGCAATCGCCACACCTGCTTCTGCAAGCATGCGAGTTTTGGACTGATCCATGTCAATCAACCTCCTTTTACCATATATATTAATGTATATAACTTGCATAATCTACTTGTATTGTACTACAGTTCGTTTCTGAGTCCAAACAAAATATTCGGAACGTATTGAAAATTTTACGCGACTCTTGTATAATGGTACAGGTTCAATTTGTAATACTCGAAGGAGATATAGAAAATATGATTAATACAACGAACATCTTTGATTATGAAGACGTGCAATTAATTCCTAATAAATGTATCGTAACTAGCCGTAGCGAATGTGATACACATGTTAAATTAGGTAATCGCACATTCCGCTTGCCAGTAGTTCCTGCAAATATGCAAACTATTATCGACGAAGAATTGGCAGAAAAATTAGCTCGTGAAGGTTATTTCTATATCATGCATCGTTTCCAACCAGAACGTCGTATGGACTTTGTAAAGCGCATGCACGACCTTAATTTATATTCTTCTATTTCCATTGGTGTAAAACCAGAGGAATTTGCTTTAGTTGATGAATTCAAAAAAGCAAACTTAACACCTGAATACATTACAATCGATATTGCACATGGTCACTCCAACGCAGTAATCGATATGATTCAATACATCAAAAAGAACTTGCCTGGAACTTTCGTTATCGCTGGTAACGTAGGTACACCAGAAGCAGTTCGTGAACTTGAAAATGCTGGTGCAGATGCAACTAAAGTTGGTATCGGTCCTGGTAAAGTTTGTATCACTAAATTAAAAACTGGCTTTGGTACTGGTGGTTGGCAATTGGCTGCTGTTCGCTGGTGCGCAAAAGCAGCTACTAAACCTATCATCGCTGATGGCGGTATTCGCGATCATGGCGACATTGCTAAATCCATTCGCTTTGGCGCTACTATGGTTATGATTGGTTCCCTATTCGCTGGTCATGAAGAATCTCCAGGGGAAGAAAAAATCGTTGACGGCAAAGCAGTAAAAGAATACTTTGGTTCTGCTTCTGAGTTCCAAAAAGGTGAACGCAAAAATGTGGAAGGTAAAAAAATCTTCATCGATTCCAAAGGTTCTATCTTTGATACATTAGTTGAAATGGAACAAGATTTACAATCTGCTATTTCTTACGCTGGTGGTACTACTCTACAAGCAATTCGCAAAGTAGACTATGTACTTGTTAAAAACTCCATCTTCAACGGTGACCGTTAATACAATATTACATGTAAAAGCCACAGGATAAATCCTGTGGCTTTTTTGTATGTAATCAATGTGTCTACAACATATTCGTAATAACATTGCCATATTTCATAAAATTAGCCCCAAAGACATACCGTCTTTGGGGCTATTATTTAAGCTTCAGCTTCTTTTGATTTTGTCCATTAACATATAAGCGTATTTACCAGTACCTGCACTTACTACAAGTAATGCAGTCAATACGATAAATGCTACTGTAAGACTTGTGCCATGAGCAATAAAACCAATCAATGCTGGCCCCATCAAAATCCCCATATAGCCAAGCATGGTAGATGTTGCCACAGCTTGTGTCATAGGAATTACATTTTGTTCCCCCATGGCAGAGAACAAGTTTGGTACTACCATAGCTAAGGAAATACCAAGTAATAAATACGTATACATAGAGCCATAACCTGGTAAGAATACGATAAGCCCCATTGCAATAGCGCCTAATAAATACCCACCAACAACAACTTGTTTAGAGGTTAAATGTTTACCAATTGTATTTCCTAGCAAACGACCTATACACATAGTACCATTAAAGAGCATAACGCCCATAACGGCCTCTTCAATAACGATACCTTTATCTTCGAACAGATATAATGCACTCCAATCCCCTACGGCACCTTCAACCAAGTAGGATACAAATGACAATAGGCCAAAGATAATAGCAATGGGATGGAACGATAATGGGCTTTTAGCTTTTTTAACAACCTTTGCATTTGGATCACTACCAAAGGTCAACATAAATTGGCTAATCACAACCATGGCAATAAACAATACGATGAGAAGTCCCCAAATACTTTCATTAACAGGTAAGGATAATATTTTTAAGAGCACTAGCAAAACACCAGCACCGGCAAAACCGCCTAAACTCCATCCACCGTGATAGGCCACCCATTAAGTGTTTCTTACTCACCTTTTCTGTCAAGATAGCTTGTAAATTGGCAGACGCACCACTTAAGCCGACGCCAATACCAAAGAAGAATAAAGCAGCTGTGGTCGTAGCAATTGTAGAACACATGGTAACAACCGCAAGAGATAACATCCCAATAAAGCTAGCTAGTAAAACGACTTTCTTGCATCCAAAGTTCTCTACTAGCTTACCAGCTATGGCCATGGACAAACAAGAGCCTACACCGAGCACTAAAATCATAGAGCCCAGTACATCTTCACCGATACTAAGCTTTGCTTTTAAATATGGCACAAAGCCAGCCCATAAAGCTGTATACATACCCTGGGATAAAGAATCCCCCAAAGGCACCACGAATATTTGCTGTTGAAATAGAAACTTGATTGCTCATTACATCCTTTCTGGCTTCTAGAACCGTCCGGCGAAGAAAGAAAGCGCTAAAACTTGCATCCTTGCAGGAAACCATTTTAATTACATATGATTTATTATTGGAATATAATAACCCTCTTTACAGAAAATGTAAAGAGGGTTATTTAGTAAAATTCAATAACAACTTTATTCGTTAATAGAATTTAATTCAACGCTATTTATAGATGGTTTAAATACAGTCATATACAAAGTATAGATATTAATAAACGGAATAAACATTGCTACTAACCAATACCCGCTAAGACCTGTATCATGTAATCTTCTAACAGTACAACTGATATTAGCTAACATATACCATAACCAAAAAATCCAATAGATAACTAAACTAGTCACAATAGCTGTATCTATATTAAAAATATTTTCATAGAAGTAAAACAAAATAGGGTTGAGAGCATTTGTTAAAATCTGAAACATAACCACACCCCAATATAATTCTTGTCGTTTTGCTCTAGTTCGATAATCAAACAACTTGTTAATAAACATAGTCCTAAAGGAATCTATGGAATGAGATAAACCAATTCTATCCCAATAATCTTCTCGCTTTTTATCACCACTAGAACTATATAACGGTTCATAGCTGATATTGTATTCTCCACTCTTCTGCTTTCCATTTGGCAAACCATAACGATTAGATTCTTTATTAGAAGGCACAAATATTAGCAATAAGAGTACTATATACTCATAGAAAAGATAAATGTAAAAGTCTACAGTCACTCTAAGATCTATATCAGTAAGGTTTTGATTATATCCCCAAAAGCCTAGTAGTAGTATATTAAAAATTAAAATAATATACTGTAAACACCGTCCAAGAGCACTACCACTATAATCATTTAAGCGTCGTTTACCTAATTCTGATAATGTAAAAGCACCTAGAAGATTGATGACAATTGTCATGATAAAAAATATCGGCTCATCAATATAATAATCAGAGGTGAGAACAATTCGTCCAAAATAATTAGAAAAAGTATCATTTGGAGTTAACTTTAAAGAGTCTACAATACCTAAAAGATTTATTAAATTGCCAATATAGACTTCTAAGAGAAGAAACAATACCCCTATAAGGTATGGAAATCTTGTTAGCCTTTGGTTAAGAAAAAGATTCTTAACATTAGACTTTAATAATAGCCATTCATCAAAAAAATTAAAGTTTATCATTAAAGCTCCATATTTCATATATCTAAACAAACTATTAACAATAGTACTAACGAGTACCATACCATATAAACAATTTCTAGTATATATCTCCGTTTAATAAAACACATATATCCCCACACAACTTGTAAGTAATGCTACAAGAACAGGTACAGCAGTTCGTTTAAGTAAGTCTACTGACTTAATATGTGCGCCACGCCTGCTACGCCGACCATTACGGGACTGATTGGGCTAAGGAATAAGCCTAGGCTTGCACCGTTTTGCATACCAAGCATAGTAGTAATCGGATCAAGGCCTAGATGAGCTACGATATTAGGTACTAGTGGAACCAAAGTAAATAATGGCGCTACATTGCTACCTGTCACCATGCTAAGGCCTAACATACCGCCCCCTAGCACAGAGGTAAGCCCTATGGAGTTAAGAGATAATGTTTGAAGTGCCCCAAGCAAGGATTCAATAATACCTAAACTCACTAGTCCTTGTGCAAAGATTTGTCCCCCTATAATAAGTGTCACTGCATAAGAAAACTGGTTCCCCATACCTTCAAAGAAAATAGTTGTACTCTTAAGTACTGTCCTCAGATTTCGATGACGAATTAGTTCAGCAAATAAAGCTATACCAAAGGCAAGCATCATAGCAAGGGTAACGTTCATTTTCACCCCAGGAAAACCATATTGACTAAAGCCTAAAATAAAACACAATGGTAATAATGGGAATATCATATACGGCTTAGGCCCTATTGGCGCCTCTGGAATACTTTCACAAGCATCTATAACCTTAGGTTCCTCCACTCGGTCACGATATTTCTGCCAGAAAAAGTGTGCTATAGCAGTCACAATGGCGACTAAGAAATAAAGACGCAACTGATAGCCTACAAAATAGTTTGGCACGGGCATATTCAAGGTCTTTGCAATGAGTAAGGTAGATACTGCACCAGGCCCCACATCCATAAGATGTCCCGTAGCAATAACCGCTGCCGCCCCCACTGGGCTCACCCCAAGGCGAAGCAATACGGGATACATAGTAACCATCATAAGGAGTGCAAGGCTCAACGGATTAGGTACACAAATGGATAATCCCATATTGAGTAGAAACATTAGAGCCAGTACAATATATGGGCGATTTAGACGATATAAAGGACGTATAAATGTATGTGCCAATCTCGTTCCTGCCCCAATATGCTCCATATATTTTGCATAACCAGCACAGGTCATAATCATGAGACCTAAATTTACTATATTCTCGGACGTAGTAATTCGCACAATATCCATGGCATCAAATACCAAGACACCTGTAGATTGAGACTCAACGAGTATAGCATCAATCCAATTTGCTTCATAAGCAATAAACATCATGAGAATCCCCATACCAATTAAAACTGGCTGTGGTTGATAGCGCTTCATTAACAATATACCTGTAATAGCAATAATGGTGATACATATAACTATATTCATAAATAAGCACCTCTCAACTAGAGAATATATATTAGCCCCATATAAGATGTATACTACACTTGTATTAAACCCATATTATACCTATATTATACCTATATCATGCACAAAAGATAAATAAAAATACAATGAAAAAGCACCATTACCCTTAAGATAACAGTGCTTTTAAGATGAAATATTTAATTGATTTTATTATTAAACATACAAATATCTAATCTATTAGGCAGATTAGTACATAGGTTATTTCTTATATAATTAAATAGTTTTTATTTATGTTCTTTCAACCATGCAATAGCATATTCAGCATATACCGCTGATGCGGCAGATAATACGGTATCATCCATATTAAATCTATTATTATGATGATCGTAGGTAGCCTCTAATTCAGGGTTTTGAATCCCAATAAAAGGCAAAGCACCCTGGTTTATCTTGTAAATACCATGCAAAATCTTCCCCTGGCATTACTTTACGCATTTTAGAAAGCTTGTCTTTACCTAATGTGTCAATAACGACACGTTCCGCCAATTTGCTAGCTTCAGGATCATTAATAGTAGGCGGTACTTTTTTTACATATTCTAATGTAGCAGTCGCTCCATAAGCTTCAGCCGTATGTTCTACTACGCGACGTATAGATTCTACATAATACTCTTCTTGGTCAGGATCAAAGAATCGAATAGTTCCCCCCATTTTAGCTTCACCGGGGATAACATTCCATTCAGATCCAGAGTGAATATTACCAATAGTGAGTACAAGAGAATCTAAGGCACTCACATTACGAGATACTACGGTTTGCAAGTTCATAACGATAGCACTAGCTACTACAATGGCATCAATCGCTTGATGTGGCTGTGCACCATGGCCTTGTTTGCCTTTTACATTAATAGTAATCTGACTACTTGCAGCCATACGAGGACCTTCTTCTACAGATATAAGTCCTGCTGGTAAATCAATCCATACATGACCGCCAAAGATAGCATCGATCTTATCGTACCAATCACCAAATTTGATGAAATCTGGTGCACCCGCTCCTGTCTCCTCAGCAGGTTGAAAGGCTAAATATACGTCACCTTCGATACGATCTTTCATAGACATTAACATCTTGGCAGCGCCTAATAAAATAGCCATATGACCATCGTGACCACAAGCGTGCATTTTGCCTTCAGTTTCTGATTTATAGTCTACTGTATTATGTTCGTGAACAGGCAATGCATCAATATCAGCGCGCAAAGCAATGGCTTTACCAGTTTTATCACCGATACCAACAATTAAGCCGATGCCACGCTCTGTATCTACATGAACCTCTACGCCCATAGATTCTAATTCTTTAGCTAGTGTCTTAGTTGTTTCAAACTCTTCATTGCTCAGCTCTGGATGTTTATGAAAATATCTACGCCACTCTTGAACGTAGTCTTTATATTGTTCTATTAAATCGCGACTATGCATGGTATCGCCTCCTTATAAAATCCCATAATCAAGGGGAATAACAGGGTAAAAGTAAAAGAAAACGACAGGCAGGCATCGCCATGTCGTTTTCTTTATGTCTTATCGGTTGCGTAATACTGCTTGTACCGCCAAGGATACAACAGCTGTTGCAACTGCCACAGCAGCCGTAATTTTTGCTGTTGTGAAAAGTTCTTCTTTTGTAGGTTTTGCTTTTGTAGCAATATCTAATGTTTTTGCTACAGCAGGAACCAACACTTCGTTACGTAAGGATTCTGTATTCATATTTACTCCTCCAATATAGACTGTTTCTTCTAGGGTAACACGAATGAGAACTAAAGTCTATATATTCATCGATTTATCTCAATAATTATACGGTTACGCAACTATTTTAAATAATATTTATGAAAGTTATCCTTAAAATTATTTTGCCGCTAACTCTTCAATAGCTTCAGCTACAATAGCAATCGCTTTTTCCAATTGGTCTTGAGGAATATTAAGAGCTGGTAAAAGACGTACTTTATTTTTTCGCAGACAAGCATACAACGCCCTTTTCAAGACATTTCGGAATGACTGCTTTTGGATCTACTGTAGTTTCAATACCAAGCATAAGGCCCATACCGCTCACACCTAGAATACCAGGTTTGCCTGCTAAGGTAGCTTTTACATAGTCCCCTTTTGCTTTTACAGAATCTAAGAATTCTGGTGTTAAACGATTAATGATAGTATTGCCTGCTGCCGCACAGATTGGATTGCCACCAAAGGTTGTAGCATGTGCACCAGCATTTAACACATATTGCATCTTTTCATTGAATAATGTAGCCCCCATCGGAAGACCACCTGCTAAACCTTTTGCAGTAGATACTACATCTGGCTCAATGCCAAATTGTTGGTATGCGTATAGACTACCAGTACGGCCATTACCAGTTTGTACTTCATCGATTAACACGAGTTGATCGTGTTCATGAGCATATTTTGTAACGGCTTGTACAAACTCTTTATCCAATGGCATAACGCCACCTTCACCTTGAATAGGTTCCATCATGAGGGCACAAACTGCTGGATTATCAAGCACTTTTAAAGCCGCATCAATATCATTAGCAGGTGTATGAATAAAACCTTCTGTAAATGGGAAGAAATGTTGATGGAATACATCTTGGCCTGTAGCAGACAAGGTAGTAATAGTACGACCATGGAAGCTATTAATCAAGGTGACGATGACATGACGACCTTCACCGTATTTGTCATGGCTATATTTACGAGCTGCTTTGATAGCACATTCATTAGACTCTGCACCAGAGTTAGAGAAGAATACCTTCTTCATACCTGTCTTAGCGCATAGTTGTTTTGCCAATTCAATTTGTGGTAAAGAATAGTATAAATTAGAGATATGGTTCAATGCATGAGATTGTTTTGTTACCGCCGCTGTCCATTCATCGTCATCGACACCAAAGGCTGTTACGCCAATACCAGATCCAAGATCGATGTATTCTTTACCATTTACGTCCCATAAAAGAGAGCCTTTCCCCTTTTCAAAACATACGTTAAACCGGCCATACGTATTGGCTATATATTCTTTATCTTGTTGTTCAAAATCGATTATATTACTCATTACATCCTCCGAACGTACGGTCGCGCCGTCGTCTATCTATGTGAAAGGTAACGATAGCAATAAATATTTACCATCGCTATACCTACTAAATTACTTTACAAACATAGTGCCAAGACCTTCATCAGTCAATAGCTCAATAAGAATAGCATGTGGAATCTCACCATTGATGATAAACACCTTTTGAGCTCCTGATTTGATGGCCTCTAAGCAGCAATCCACTTTTGGGATCATACCGCCAGCGATACTCCCCTCTGCTTTTAATTGATCCGCCTCTGCCATAGTAATTTTAGAGATTAAAGAACTAGAATCATGTACATCACGTAACACACCATCAATATTGGTCATGGCCACCATTGTTTCTGCCTTTAAAGCACCGGCAATTTTTGCAGCTACTGTATCAGCATTAATATTATATGTCTTGCCATCAGCCCCCATACCAATGGAGGAAATGACAGGAATATAGCCTCTACTGATAACATCGTCGATAATACTTGTATCAATCGTATCTATAGAGCCTACATACCCAAGCTCATCATTTTGCTTATGAACTTGAATCATATTGCCATCAACGCCACAAAGGCCAACAGCCTTACCACCAAGGTCTGTTAAATCTGCTACAAGGCCTTTATTAACCTTGCCGGCTAATACCATTTGTACTACATCCATTGTCGCTTCATCTGTGACACGCAAGCCATTTGCAAAACGGGATTCAATTTTCATGGCATCTAGTGTGCTATTGATAGCTGGTCCGCCACCATGAACGAGTACAACTTTTACCCCTACTAATTGAAGTAGCATTAAATCCTTCATAACAGATTTTCTTTAATTCTTCATCAATCATAGCATTGCCGCCATATTTAACGACAACGTATTGATCTGTATATTGTTTAATATATGGAACGGCCGCAGTTAAGATATGCGCCCGCATTGCATTTGTTACGTCCTTCATAGTTCCCTCTCTAACCTAGTGCTAGACCTGTATCCTCAGGCAAACCTAAAGCAATGTTCATACATTGAACAGCAGCACCAGAGGCACCTTTGCCTAAATTATCGAAAATAGCATGAACCATAATGCGTTCATCGTTGCCAGTCACATAGATTTTCATGCTATCTGTGTTGCTCAATTGATTAGCATTTAACATGCCTGTATTACTGTTCTCAGTAAATGGTACGACAGTAATAATCGGGCTACCTTTATAAAAGTTTTCTAATGCCTGTTGCACTGTCTCAATGCTTATTGGCTTTTGACATAAACGACTGTGAATACCTACCGTTACTTCCATGCCAGAATAATAATCATCAACGATAGGAATAAAAATAGGTGCTTCACTAAGACCACACACATGCTGTACTTCAGGCAAGTGCTTATGTTGTTGACTAAGACCATATTGACGCGGTGCATAGAGGAAATAATCCTTCGGTTCACTTTCATATTGGCCAATCATCTTTTTACCACCACCGCTATAGCCTGTTAAGGATGTGATAGTGAAAGGATACTCTGTTGGTACAAGACCAGCTTTTACAAGAGGTGCAATACACGCAATCATTCCACTCGCATGACAACCAGGGTTAGCAATATGTTTTTTCAGTAGCGATGGCTGTTTTATAATCCGCACCGAGCTCTGGGAAACCATAGGACCAATCAGCAGCCGTTCTAAATGCAGTCGATGTATCAATTACCTTACATGGTAATTCACCGATAGCAGCCATGATTTCTTTAGATGCCACATCAGGCAAGCAGAGAAATACAATATCTGCCTCTTTAGCTACCTCTTTAATAGCCTCTACATTTTTACGATCCTCATCAGCTGTAGCTAATAGCTCTATATCTTTTCTATCGGATAACCGTTCATGAATTCTTAAACCTGTTGTGCCTTCATGACCGACAATAAATACTTTATAGGGTGTCATAGTAAACCTCAATTCTCACCTATTGGTGACTCACACCTATTTATATAACTCTCAGTTATTACTTTCATCGATTATAAATAGGAAACAAACTATACGATTCATCACCTTCTAGGGAGATGAAATTATTTCAAAGGATAGTCACTAAATGTAGCAACCATAACAGCCTTGATAGTATGGAGACGATTTTCTGCTTCTTGGAAGGCTAAGGAGTTTGGACCTTCAAAGACATCTTCCGTTACCTCAATACCATTCATGCCGAACCGTTCAAAGATATCTTTACCAACTTGAGTTTCCGTATTGTGGAATGCTGGCAAGCAGTGACAGAATTTTAGTATTTGGATTGCCGGTTAATGCCATCATTTCAGCGTTAACTTGGAATGGTTTAAACGTATTGATACGTTCTTCCCACATATCGTATGTATCACCCATAGTTACCCATACACCTGTATAGATTACATCTAAGCCGTTAACACCTTCCGCTACGTTATCTGTACATGTAATGGTAGCACCTGTTTCTTTTCGCAACTTTCAAACATTCTTCATAGAATGGCCCTGCAGGCCAATATTGTTTAGGCCCGATAAGTCTGAAGTCCATACCCATTTTAGCGGCGCCACTCATTAAGGCATTACACATATTAGATTGACCATGACCTACATAAGCATAGGAGATTTCATTCAATGGTTTGTCGATATTTTCTTGAAGCGTCAAAAAATTCGCTAATGTTTGTGTTGGGTGGTCCATATCGGTAAGGCCATTCCAAACAGGTACGCCAGAATAATCAGCGAGTGTATCTACATCGGCTTGATCAAAGCCTCTAAACTCGATGGCATCATACATAGATCCTAGAACACGAGCTGTATCTTTTAAGGATTCTTTTTTATTCATTTGGGAACCTGTAGGACCAAGATATGTTGTATGAGCCCCTTGGTCCGCAGCACCTACTTCAAAGGCACAACGTGTCCGTGTAGAGTCTTTTTCAAAAATTAATGCAAAGTTTTTACCTACTAATGTTTTGATTTCTTTCCCTGCTTTTTTATCGGCCTTTAATTTTGCAGCCAAGTCCAAGAAGTATTTAATTTCTTCTGGTGTGTATTGAAGCATTGTTTTAAATGATGTATATTGTAAACTCTTCATGATAACCTCTTATTTCAAACTACTTATTTAACTACTTTTCTTGTAAAAATTCGGCGGCAATGGCAGACATCATTGTTATACCAGTTTCCAGGATGTTTTCATCAATGGTGAAAGCCTCATTATGCAAGGCCGGATTACCTTCAAATCCAGTACCTAACCAAAGGAAAGCACCTTTTATTTTATGAAGATACGCGGAGAAGTCCTCTGCAGCCATAGACGGGAAATTCAGGATGTACTACAGCTTCTTTCCCAAGATATTTCTCTACAATAGATGTGGCATAATCGATGGCATCCGGATCGTTGATAGTAGCACCATGACCACGTTTATAATCTAAGGTACTCTCTGTTTTTAATAACATATCGAGAGCTTGTAAACTTTCACCAAGACGTCGTTCTATATAATCCCGTTTTGCTGGTTCATAAGTACGACATGTACCTTCTAGATATACATCGCCACAGCCTACATTGTATCTGTCGCCCCCCTTGATAACACCGATGGTACATACTAGATTTTCCATTGGATTCGTTTCACGAGCCACAATAGATTCTACGTTTACAATCCAGTTTGCGGCTGCTACGATGGCATCTACCCCATTATGAGGCTCCGCTCCATGAGTTGATTTCCCTTTAATATGCACGAAGAAGTGATCCGATGCAGCCATCAAATTACCTTTTTTTAAACCTACCGTACCAACCGGTAATTGTGGCCATACATGAAGGCCATATATTTCATCTACATCATCAAGAATGCCGCTATCTACAATACCTTGTGCACCTGGGAATAATGCTTCCTCTTCGGAAGGCTGGAATACGAGCTTTACGGTACCATGCAATTGGTCTTTAATAGACTGTAAAATGGCTGCTGCCACCAAGCAAAATTGCAATGTGGCTATCATGACCACAAGCATGCATAACGCCGTCATTTTCTGATGCAAATGGCAATCCAGTAGTTTCATGTATAGGTAAGGCATCTATATCAGCACGTAATGCAATAACTGGTCCAGGTTGAGCTCCTTCGATTTTACCGATAACGGCATAATCAGAAACATCATTTACAAAGGGAATGCCTAATTCACCAAGAACCTTTTGAATAAATAAGGACGTATTTTTTTCTTCACCAGATAATTCTGGATGACTATGAATATGTCTACGCCATTCTACAACTTGTTCTTTATATTGTGCGGCATATTTCTTGATCAAATCTTGTAATGTATTCATTACTCTATCTCCTTTATACACTATATGTATATTTTATACATTATTAGCGTATTTTTATAACTTATGTACGTATTATAATACTATCACTCGTTTTATTCAAGTTTTATACAAATTTCCTGTATTTTTATTTGTTATGCTATGAATTAATTTTTATCATAGTCCTTAAAACTGTAATTTACATGAACTTAATTTAGCATATAAAATATCTAATAAATATATAATTATCATTTATATGTTTACCTATTTAAACTATAAATGAGAGAAAACTATTTGTATAAACACACAAAAAAGACACCTTTCCAAGGAAGGTGTCTTTTGCTTATATATTCTTATAATCTTGTGCTTCTATTTCTCTATAACCGACTCATCTAGCTGTGTACCGTCTGATAAGAAAGCTTTTACTATTAATTTATTCGGTGTAACAGTCATCGCCATATAGTTATTCTTATCTCGATCTGGTGCCACATATACATCTAAAGGATGTTCTTTCCACTTAGGACGACGAGTATCTCCGGCAATACCAGTCAGAATATATAATGGTCCCGAAGCATCTCTATCAAAGTTACGTACATGCCATCTATTACGATAAGAATGTAAATGAGCTGACAACACTAAATCTACATTAAACTCATCAAAGATAGGCATAAACAATACGCCCTCTTCATTGAATCCTACATCACGACTTGCGCCAGGGCGGTCAAATGGCATATTGGAATGGATCCCGATGCATGAGAACTACGGTCCACTTTTTAGTATTTGCTGCCAAATCTTGGCGTAGCCACTGAACCTGTACATCATAAAGATCTGGATGATGTGTATCATGATTATCCTCATGATTGCTTTCATAAAGTTGCGTATCTAATACAACATAATGAACATCACCGAAGTCATAGGAATAATAACAACGATTAAAAAGTTTCATTCCCATTAGGCGGTACTGCAAAGTAATTCAAATACGCATAAGGCTCGCGCATTTTCCAATCTAATGTATACATCTCGTGATTACCTAAGGTCGTTGCTAACGGCACATTAGCACTCAACGGTCTAATGGAATTTAACCAAGTACGCCATTGATAGTCTTGTTCCCCATTATCTACAAGGTCCCCCATACTAATATACAGGGCTGTCCTTGGATTGCGATGTGCAGAGTCCTTAACAATCTCTTCCCATTGAGAATAATCCCCCGACTGAGAGTCTGGATAGATGAGCACATCATAGACACTAGCGCCAGCCGTTTCCAGGGAGTACCAATCACTACGGCGATCACTACCATACCCAACACGATACTCATACTTTGTTTTAGGTGTTAACCCTGTCAATGTGGCCTCATGGATATAGGTAGTACTGCCATCATCAGTAAAAACTTTATCTGTAGCATTTATGGTTTGTATAGTATCGGTCCCATCTTGGCGATATTCTATGATGGCATCAGATTCACTGTTATCAGACTGCCACATAATAGTACGACTCGTGCTGTTATCTTGAGCTACAATTTGTCGAATGTAACGGCCTTCCGAATTAAGGAGCGGCTTTATCTCTTGACCACTCACAACAGCTGCTGTTCGAGCTATACGACTCTGTATAGCATCTTTATATACATAGCCAACTATGACTAATACAACCAATGCTGCAATAGCTATAATTGTTTTTAATAATTTACTTTTATTCATATAGTTCCTTTATGTAAATATGTATTAAGTACTAATATGAACACATTATAAAACTTACACTGAGCTTTAAGTCAAATAAGATTTTGCTATACTTCTTCAATATCTACTTTTCTATATCTAGCAGAAACAACAACCCAACATATTTAATTGCGGTATATTCCATTCATTAGGTAAATAGATATCACAGGTAAGCTCATCGCCTATAGAATTATTAGCTATAAATTGATAGCGCCCTAATTCTTCATTACTGTATACTCTTTCAATCTGATTTAAAGTAGTGGCACCCCAAAATCGGCTAAATTCTGACCAAATAATTTCCGTATCAACTTGAGATAATTCAACCTGTAGTCTATATGTTATGCCAACTTTGCAGCGTTTTTTTAAGCCCTTTTCATCAGCACTACAAACCTTAGTAGAACCTTTATCAAAAGACCATTCTAAACCATCTAATGATTGAACTTGGGTGGAGATGAGATTTTTAAAATTTGAAAAGTCTACGAGAAAATGTTTACACGCTACCTCAAATGTATCTAATCTATCTATATTGCTCAATTCACAATACCTCTTTTAAAGTATTTACCTACTATTTTTCGTAATATTGCTTCATTTGTGTATAGCCATTAACGATGACTTCAATTTCACCTGTTCTAGGATGGAAGATAAGACCGTGAATAGGTACGTCTTTCGGAATCAAAGGATTCATACGCAATTCGTCTACAGTGTCTTCTACATTTTCAGCAGGGTGTGTAAATCCATCTGCCCAGCGTTCCATTTCTTTACGGACCATATGAATCGCTTCTGGTGCAATACCACGAGCCAACATTTTTTCTGTTAGATCTTTTGCCGTAGTTTTTGCCATACCACATTCGTGATGACCAATGATAAAGATTTCGTTAACGCCTAGCTCATAAATACAAACAAGTAAGCTACGTACAACGCCATCAAAGGGACCTGTAATACAGTTCCCTGCAGTCTTTACGATTTTCGCTTCACCGCGGCCAATATCCATGGAATCTTCTAAGAAGTTAACAAGACGTGTATCCATGCATGTAACGATTGCCATTTCACGACTAGGCATCTTACTACATTTAGTATCTGTTTCTACATAACCTGTATTTTGATCTTCTACATATTCTCTATTATGGGCTAAAATATCATCTAATAAACTCATAGTACCTCCTATATAAAAAGACCTTGGCATACAACCAAGGTCTCTATATCAATAATGGTCGATATAAATATTATATCATATTCAGTTGTACCCATTCTAAATCACTACCAGTTTTAGATCATTATCCTCTAGAAATAGATTTAGAATAAGTAAGTTAAGACTTATCTATCAGGTGTAGATAGTGCTTCGATAGCAACGCTACCACCACGTACAACTTCAATGCGGTTGACAAACATATCTTTAAATAGTGCAATCATGTCGTTATTTTTAGATACTGTTTTTACACATTGTACGAGAACAGATTTGCGGTTATAATCAACTACCAACAAGTCAAAGGTTTGAGCAATGCGGAAGATTTCTTGTTTATCTGCTTCTTTGCAACTGTTCACCTTAATAAACAATAGTTCTTTTTTTGTAATCGGCATATCCGTAAAGTCGATAACCTTAATTACCTCTACACTGCGATTAAGCTGTTTAATAATTTGTTCGTACGTCAAATCATCGCATGTGAGCTCAATGGTCATACGAGACATGGTAGGATCTTCCGTTTCCCCTACAGTCAATGTATCAAGGTTATAATTTTTACCTGCGAAGAGGCCAGAAATTTTAGCCAATACGCCGATTTGGTTTTCTACATACGCTGAAATACAGCGTTTTTCCATATGTAATTCCATAGCCCCTCCTATTTTTTATCCTTTAATAACATATCGCTTAAAGATTTGCCAGCTGGTACCATTGGCAATACATTGAGCTCTGTTGGAATGATAAACTCAAGTAAGGTAGGACCATCTTTGAAAGTATCTGCCAATTGGAACCCCTTTTCGATATCCTCTAGCTTCGTGATACGCATAGCTTTAGCACCATAAGCTTCTGCCAATTGTACAAAGTTTGGAACGTATTCAAACTCATCATTATCGATCATATCACGCGTTACAATAGAGCTTTCATCCATCAACAAATTAGTACAAGCATATCGTTTATCGTAGAACAATTGTTGCCATTGGCGTACATTACCAAGGAAGCCATTATTCAAAATGATGAGAGTTACAGGTAAACGGTAATGCATAGCTGTGGCAAATTCTTGGATATTCATTTGTACACCACCATCACCACAGATAGCAAATACTCGTTTATCAGGGTTGCCAATTTGAGCCCCTAACGCAGCTGGGAACCCATAGCCCATCGTGCCAAGGCCGCCACCAGATGTCAACATTTGGTGTTGTCCTTTAATTTCGAGGAACTGTGTGGTCCATAATTGATTTTGTCCTACATCGGTAGCAACAATAGGTCGTGCATAGTGGGTATTAATATAATCAATAACAATTTGAGGTGTTAAGCCCTCTTCACCAGCTTGTGTAACAGGGCGCTCAGCCTTAAGTTGTTGTAATTGCGCAGGCCATTCACCAAGATCATGAGGTTCAATATATTCCAATAATTTTTCAATAGCTAATTTAGCATCTGCTACAATTGGAATATCTACCTTAATATTTTTAGAAATAGATGCTGCATCCACATCAATATGGATAATCTTACAATTTTGTGCAAAGGTACTTAACTTGCCTGTAATACGGTCGTTAAAGCGTGTACCAATAGAAATCATTACATCACAATCAGTGAGTGCCACATTCGGTGCATAGCCACCATGAATGCCAATATTGCCGAGATATAAAGGATGTCGACTATCGATAGCACCTTTCCCCATCAATGTAGTTACAACAGGAATGCCTGTTTTTTCTACTAGCTTCATCATGAGGTCGTTAGCACCACTAATGCTAACACCACCACCTAATAAGAATAGTGGTCGTTTAGCCTTGCTGATAATAGAGCATGCTTTTTTTACTTGTCCTACGTGAACTGTTGTATTAGGTTTATAGCCACGAATATTAACTTCTGATGGATACTCATCAGAGCCCATAGCCTTTTGAATATTTTTCGGAACATCCACCACTACAGGACCAGGACGACCAGTACGGGCAATATAAAATGCTTCTTTCAAAATACGCCCTAGCTCTTTACGATCACGAACGGTAACAGCATATTTACAGATATTGCGTACAATACCAACCGTATCCACCTCTTGGAATGCGTCATTACCCATGAGGCCTAAGTCTACTTGACCTGTAATACAAACAAGGGGAACACTATCAGCGTATGCTGTAGCAATACCTGTCACAAGGTTTGTCGCACCTGGTCCAGAGGTTACCATGCACACCCCTACTTTACCTGTACTGCGAGCATAACCATCTGCTGCATGAGCCAATGCTTGCTCATGACGTGGCAAAATTACTTTTACCTTATCTTGTTTATATAATTCATCCATGATATCAATGGTTGCTGCCCCAGGATAGTTGAATAGTATATCTACCTGCTCCTCTTGAAGGGCCTTCACCACATATGCTGCGCCTGAAATCATAGGTGCCTCCTTAACTATGTAAAAAATGCATATCGCATTCTCAATATTCTCATTCGATATATCCAAAAAATTGAATATCTTATATAGATGTGTTATACTCAGTAGTGTACCACATGTTGTGGTACATGAGTATGTAATAAATCTCAAATTATAGAAATATATATTAATTTTGTCTGGAAAGGACTGTAAAACCATGAAAGAAATCTTAGGTTTCCACTTAAACGGTTGCCCTTATTGTGCAAATGCATTCCGTGCTATCGATGAACTTGTTGCAGAAAACCCTGCATATGCAGACATTCACATCAACTGGGTTGAAGATCAAGACGCTCATGAGCTCTTCAAAACTCACCCTTATGAGTACTATCCAAACTTATGGTTCGACCTCGACAAACAATATGAGGCTCAACCTGGTGAAAGCTATGACCAAACAAAAGCATTAATCAAAGCTGTATTGGACAAAGCAATCGCGTAAGATTATTACATGAAAATGTGATAAAACCATTAAAAAGAGGCTAGCATGGCTAGCCTCTTTTTTTGTCTTTCCATTCAAGATACATATGTCTAATGACTTGGATCGGCGATACCAGTAACATCCTTGGTCCACCATAACGCATAATTTCACGGATTTTTTCACGATAATTAGGTGCATAGCAATGGGTTTTACATACACTACAGAATGTTTTACTTTCCATATGAGGACATGCATCAATGCGATGCTCCGCATATTCCCAAACCTGCTCGCAAGCCTCACATAGCTGCCCCTTAGGAGTATGGTGCTTATTATGACAATAGATGCCAATAATTTGGTACATAGTTTTTAGTTCTAACTTACGTTTTTCATCAACTGTCATACTACCCTCCTATTTCACAGACCATGATACCCATGCCACTTTATCAACCGTTTTATTATGGATTTCTCCATTAATGGCTAATGGTTCAATGAGATTTCTAATTTCTACTTTCATATCTTCTATATCGCCCCATGTATTATTATGAAGTCGCATAGCAAAGTAATTAACCGCTTTATCAAGGCTCATAACCTCTGTTTCAGGAACTGTTTTATAAGTCACTTTTACATTATGTCCTATTTCATGGATAACATCTAAACATGCTTTCATCTTACCATCCCAAGGAAATGAATCGCGACCAAAGAAATGTTCAGATAACATATCTACCGTTTCATCACTGCGTTCACTAAAAGCAATCCACAAGCATTTGTCCTTACTTGATTCATGCATGGCGCGAATGTTTTCTACATCAAACATGATAGGGCAAAAAATACTATATGTTAAATCAAAGGTTTTATCCCATTTTAGTTCACGCCGAGTCTCATCAGACCACGGTGCAATATACAAGCTAAGATCTAAACCTTCTGACTCTGCTAATTGTTTAGCACCACGAATCATACCATCAGATAAATCTATACCTGTTGCCTTATGGCCTTCACGAGCCAATCCTAATGCATAGTCACATACACCACAGCCAATATCAAGGGTACAACCGTCTTTAGGGGGCAAAAGATTTTCATCCTTCAAGAAGGATAAAAACTCTGTAACCTGAGCCTTACGATCGTCCCGATTGTGCATTTCTACAAAGTAATTAGATCGATTATTCCACGCATCTTGCTCATCACGCCAAGTTTTGTCGACGGTGAGTTCTTGTATTCTATTTGTCATTCTATCTCCTCTGTATCACTACATCAAAACTATGCATTGATACAATTTAGTACTTTATTAATCTTAATTAGATAATCTATATATTATTCATCACGTCCTATATGCCTAGTGTTCCAGCTAGGATGTTCAGATTTTCACAAGGACATTTTTATTGTACATCATTCTCAAAATAAAATGTGTTACTCAAATCACATTTACACGTTATCTTGATATTATTAAATATATATTTTTACATAAATGCTATATTAGACGGTATTTTCAAAAAACAAAAAAACTCCACTCAACGAGTGGAGTCTTTTATCTCTCATTTTACAAATAGATTTATATACTATCTACTCATATACATCAATTGAATATATGATTACTTCTCTTCTTGTTTCTCTACTGAAGCAGACGCCTCTTCAATTTTAGGAGCTTCTGTTTCAGTTTTCTCTTCAGTCTTTACACTCTCATTATTAGAAGAAGATTCACGCTCTTGTTTAAGACGTGCTTCTCTCTTCGCTTGTGCTTCTTGCTCGCGTTTTTCAAAGGATTCTCTAATTTTATCTGTTGTATCCTTCAACTTGTCTGTGCCCTTTATAGCAAGATCTTTAATTGCTTCTGGATCAGCACCACTAAATTCAGCTAAAGCCTCTTCATTATTTGGATCAAAGAATGGAGCCTGTTTAAATCCCAATAAGGATGCTACAAATACCATTGGAATTTGAGCAATCTCACTATTATACTCTTTTACTTGGAAGTTATAAGTCTCACGTTTATTAGAAATGAACGTTTCATTTTCACTAATCGCTTCTAAGAATTTACTATATTGAGTATTGGCTTTTAACTCTGGAAATTGATTAGCTAAAGCTGTAATATTTTGAACTGCTTTTGCTGTTTCACGAGCCATATCTACAAAGTTATCAGACACTTTTAATTGAATTAATTTTTCATAATCATCATACTCATTTACAAGACCTGTAAACTGATTAACAATAGCTACTTTTTTCTCGTAAGCAACGATAATATTGGCACGTGCCTCTTTAATCTCTACAGTCAATTTTTGTAGTAAATTGTATTGCTTAACAAAAAAGAAAATCAAGAATATAATTATAAAAAATATAAGCGTAGAAAACATAGAACTCTCTCCATTTCGATTACAAATAACCATGCAATTTTGAGAATATTATACATATGTAAGATATAACCAATATGAAATTTCATTCATGAAGTGATATAAAATGATTTCATACATTACTTATATTTATTATAATAGAGATAAGGAGGACTTAATTGTATGGGAAAATATATAATAATCCTTATATCTCTATTGATTGCTATCGCTGTAGTTTTTGCTACTTATAACTTATCTATAATTAGATCTATGCCTCCTGGAGAGCGTTATAAACTTCTTTACTTTAAGGATGATCAAGTCGCTATAGGCATTGGCTTAGTAAGAAGAACATTTAAATTAAGCGATATTCGTGAGGTACGTTTTTCTAAAGGAAAACAATTCCGTAGTATGGGCAGTTGGGCCGGCAGAATGCAAATTTGTAAACTAAATGGTAAAACAAGCCATTGGATAGAATTTGACGGTACTGTCTATTACAAAAAGATGGTATATATAACTAATGAAGAAATCATTGATAAATCAATAGACTTACTGATGAATGAATTCCAATCAAGAGGTATTCGTTGTACTAAATATAGATGCTAACATATAATTTTCTAAACTATACCTCAACCTAAAGAATAAAGACACATAAAAAGGCTTCTCGAAATTTCGAGAAGCCTTTTATTTGGTGCGCCTAGCAGGATTCGAACCTGCGCACCCGGTTCCGGAGACCGGCGCTCTATCCCCTGAGCTATAGGCGCATGAATACCTAAAAATTATACCATATTACGTTATGGTTCGATAGTATAAAGTATAAAGCAAGATAGTCTGTATATAGAAAAGACCTTACTATTAAATCAATTCAAGTTTGGAATAACTATAGTTAAAACTCAATCACTATTGATACATCATCTAATAGTAAGGTCTTTATATTTATATTTTTTCCTTTAATCAATGCTAATAGAGCATCACAACTACGACTTACATCATCATAGGTTTCGTTAAAATTTCCCGTATACCAAGGATCCTTTACATCTCAGCTTTCACTAACAAAGGACATGGCCTTGAACACCTTGGCGTCTAAGTCTTCACCAATGATTCGTTTTAAATTTCGCCTGTTGTTTTCATCCATGATTACGAGGTAATCAAAGTTATGATAGTCATCAACAGTCACTTGACGAGCCTTACGACGAGTATAAGGAATACCCATTTCATCTAGTTTCTTCTTAGTCCCATAATGGGTGTCGTTCCCTATCTCCTCACGAGATGTGGCGGCAGACTCAACATAAATAGAATCGCTAAGTCCAGCTTTCGCAACGATATGCTTCATATAAAACTCAGCCATAGTTGAACGACAAATATTACCATGACAAATGAATAAAATTTTAACCATCATAATTCCTCTAGTAACTCAACCATCGATAAGTTATTAACGTACAAAGTTCGTAGATACTTTTTTCTCTTTATCTGTATCTGGATATGGTACACCTTGCTCCTTAGCTACAGCAAAGCTACGCATCATCCAAACCATATTTCTAGCCAAGTTACGCATGGTTTGCATACCTTCTTCATCTTGCTTAGCATCGTCTGCTACTAGACCATGGCTAATATTCCAATATGTAGAGCCTGCAATTGGCATTTGAGAAATACCAAAGTATTTATTAAGTACATCAAAGGAAGCCGTTGTACCACCGCGACGAGCTACGGCGATAGATGCACCTGGTTTAAAGGCAAATGGATTGGGTTTTACACTTTCTGCACTAAAGAATACGCGATCTAAAAAGGATAAAATACGTCCACTCGGATGCGCATAGTATACAGGTGTTGCAAAGATAAAGCCATCTGCATCCTTCGCTTTTTCTACGAAGGCATTTACATCATCATCCTTGAATACACATTCACCATGTTCAAAACAATAACCGCATTGAATACAATCTCGAATAGGTTTATTGCCTAGCTGAATGACCTCTGTATCTACATTTGCCTCAGTAAAGACCTTTTGTACTTCTTTGTATAGCTTGCATAGTTGTGCCGTTCATATGACTACTACCATTTACGATTAAAACTTTCATATAATATCCTCCTAACTCTTACTTAAGAAGTTGCATATTAACTAGCCTTTATATACTATCACAGAAATACAAAATTGTTAAAGTCTGTCCATCACAGCAAGCCAGTTAATATTGTCTATTTGCCGCTATAGAATAATTCACATAAACACTTTTACAAAAAACTCTGTAGCAGCTCGATTTAAAGCTACTACAGAGTTTTCATATATTTAATTAGAAGTTATGTCTAACGCCAGCATCGATACGCCATGTATAATCTATGGTAGCACCAAAGTTTTTAGTGAATGTACCATATAGATATGTACTAGGGCGAACGCTCCAAGAACCGCCGATTTCCGCATCAAGCCAAGTATCCTTCAAGTCAACTGTGGTTTGAACTGTTGGGTTACCTGGTGCAGAATATGTAGTATTTACCTTACCAGAGAATTCATGAGCTAGTGCTAGTTTTGCAAAGATATTGGATTTTTCTGTTTCTTTACCAATACCAATGCCAAGTCTACCTACCGCAGAGTTGACAGCATCGGAGTTTCACATGCATGGATCCGCCGCCTGCAATAGCCGCATCATAGGATACACCATTTAAACGACCTAATATGAATTCTACACTAGGGTCGATATAGAAACCATTTTGTTTTTTAATGCGTTTGCCATATTCAGCACTCAAAGATGTACCAAATGTATGGTAGTTACCATTCAAACGTTGGCCACTAATTGAGTTAAGGCTATAGTCATTGGATAATCTATTACCACGAGCGATGATATCTATATACCGACCATCCTTATGTTGTTTTGTACCATATAAGGCTATACCGCCAAGTTTACCGTCGCCACTGCCGTTGACATAAGAGTTACTAGATGTACTGTAATCTAGGGCACCGCCGAAAATCCAGCCATTGGAGGCTTTATGATCATATCCGATTTGTACGCCATTGTACGTCATATGTGCATCAGCACCATCTGTAATCTTAGATTTACCACCTATATATTTGGCCCATACTCCTTTATCTGTATTAGCTAGACGAAGATCACCTAAACGACGTTGTAAATCATTCGTATTATTTTTCCAGGCCATAACTGTTGAAGTAAGGGCAGATTTTGTGCCACCTACGAGCGATGATTCACTAGCACGAACAACTTTTGTTGTATCGTCTACAATAAGATGACCTTGAGAATCAAAATGATCTGCCCCTAGGTCTGCAACAGCACCAGGTGTAGTAACGCCTTCATTAATTTGAACTGTTGTGCTAAGTTTCTTATCATTGCCTGTGTATTGTAATTTCTCAGCTAATGCTTGAATATCCTTTTTGTAGCTTGCATCGTCGATGATATTACCGGAATGGTCGCCTTTCATTGTAATATGGCTATTATCCGCCGCATGTTCAACGACGATTTGCCCTTTTCCAGCTTCGCTTGCTGGTACGCCAGATTTATAAATAGCATTCACATAACCGCTATAGTTCTGAATTGTTATAGGCCGCGCATCGATAGGGTGAATATTACCTGCTGCAGTTGGGTTAACACCACCTACAAGATTGCGAACCTTACTGCCCTTGTATAGGTACGCTGCATTATCCTCCTGATGGACGTTCTTTTTTAGGTGTAGGACGCTCCATACCAATCCACTCATTATTCCAAGTGGCACCATTTTGTAAGTAAATATCTGCACCAGAATTATGAGGGTTTTTATTGCTTTCAGCATATTCATTTAATACAGCACCGATGAGGCTAGAGTTTGGTGTTGTAAAAGCTAAACCTACATTCGTCGGTTCTTCATTATGGTTTGGATCGCGGCCATAATCCTTGTTGATAAGGCCCACATTACCAACAGCAACTAAGTCATGAGTGCCTGGATGTTTGCCATCAGCGCCTGCATTAACATATACATCCCCTTCTTCTGCTACTACAGAATAGGTATCAGATGTTTCTACAGGATGAGTGATAATCTTACCGCCTCCATCAACAAGGATATGACCTCGTTGATTGACTTGTAAACCAGAGCCGATAGCATCGATATCCACATTACCTTTAACGTGAATATTGGTATCCCCAAAATCTCGGTCCGGATTATCCTTGCTAAGACGTGGCACCTTCCCACCGTAACCAGCATAAACAGCACTCATATAATAATGACCTAATTCTCGCTTCGATGCTGGTGCATCATTCTTTAATCGTACAATAAGGTCTTTATCTACAGTTAGTTGTGAACCAAAGCCATTATAGATGCCTGTAACGTTCTTACTTTTACCAGCCTCTGTTAAACTTTTACCATGTATATTAACTGTTAATGTATCCTCTATGTGTTTAACCTCAGGTTGCGTTTGTACTGGTGAGCCCATTGTTAACCCCAGCAACTCCTCTGCTTTATCGCTAGTTACAGTAATTTCTGTAGCTATCGCAGAATAAGATATACCTGTTAATACTAGTGCAGTCATCACGGCTGATACATGACGTCTAATCTTCATAATTCTCTCCTTCTTATATCATGCTTATAATACTCTCACTAAATCACATAAAATTTATAACACCTAAAAAGCACAAAAAGACCCCCTTAGTCCAACTAAGGAGGTCTTCTATTAACTCACACACTCGGTAAGTACTAAAATTACTAATTATTATTCTTCAGGAGAAATAAGGAAGGACAATGCACTAAAGTATTTATTTTGTTCCCCTTTAGTTTGTGTAGGGAATGCAACTTCAACACCTACTACATTTAAGCCATCTGCTGTAACAGCTACAGTAGCTTTACCATTTTCATCTGCTTTAGCTTCACCAGTTAAATCATTTACTAAATCTTTGATAAGAGGTGCATTCGCATATGGTTTACCATCTTTAAACACTTGGATTTCATAGGTATCACCTTTTCTTAATGTCAATGGATTAACAGAAGGTACAATTTGAATAAATGCATTCTTATCTACAAATGGTTTTGCTTGTGCATTCCAGTAATGAACATCATATTTGATAGCATGTGTACTCTTAACCGCACCAGGAACTTCGGTAATTGGTTTATGAATTGTTTTACCATCTTTAGTCTTAGTCCAGTAGCCATAATCGAAATTAGTTACAGTTACACCAAGATCTGCTGGTGGAACAATAGCTATATTTTTTTCATGCTTCACAACTTGTACTGGAATTTGTTTGCCTTGTACATCATATGCAGTAATATTTTTTACCATATCTGCACTATAAGCATTATCTACAGGACCCTCACCTAATACAAGTACTTTTTCATCTGTACGGTTAGCGAAGAACACACCATGTGCATCAACAGAAGAGCATACACTACCTGCAGCTAAACCTACAGCAAATAAAGATGCTAAGAATTTTCTTATTCATAAGAACCTCCATAATCAATAACTAATTTCAACAAACTTGCTATTATTATACATCGTCATGGATATTCCGTATATACCGATACCCCGTATCAGCAAGACTTTATGCAAACTCCATATATACAAGGTTCTATATAGCAATTAATCATAAATGATAAAATTATCACCTATTTTTCATATGAATATAATAAATAGGAATATCCTCTTTGTTATATGTAATAACAAAAACGACGCCCCCATAGGAGCGTCGTTTTATATCACTAAGGATATTATTTTTTGTTTTTAGCAGCTTTCGCACGTGCGTTACGATCAAGGATTGTTTTACGCATACGAATACTTTCAGGTGTTACTTCAACAAGTTCGTCATCGTTAATCCACTCAAGAGCTTGTTCCAAGGAGAAGATACGAGGTGGAGTCAAGCGAACTGCTTCATCAGAGGAGCTAGAACGCATGTTAGTAACGTGTTTTTTCTTACATGGGTTAACATCCATATCAAGTTCACGAGTGTTTTCACCAATAACTTGGCCTGCGTACACGTCTTGGTTAGGACCAACGAACAATGTACCACGATCTTGAACAGAGTTCAAACCATATGGAGTAGTTTCGCCATTTTCAAATGCTACCAAGGCACCGCGTGTACGGGAAGGAATTTCGCCTTTGTATGGTGCATAACCATGGAATACATGGTTCATAATACCATTACCTTTTGTAGCTGTTAAGAATTGTGCACGGAAACCGATCAAACCACGTGCAGGAATTACGAATTCCATGCGAAGGTAACCAGCTAACTCAACCATGTTAGTCAATTCAGCTTTACGTTGACCAAGATTTTCCATTACAGTACCCATGAATTCTTGAGGTACGTCGATAGTCAATGCTTCTAATGGTTCGCACAATTTGTCGTTAATAGTTTTGAAAATTACGCGAGGTTTACCTACTTGTAATTCATAGCCTTCACGACGCATAGTTTCAATTAATACAGCCAAATGCAATTCGCCACGGCCAGATACTTTGAAAGCATCTGCAGAATCAGTTTCTTCTACCTTCATAGAAACGTTAGTTTCTACTTCGCGGAACAAACGATCACGTAAGTGACGGGATGTAACGAATTCACCTTCGCGGCCTGCGAATGGAGAGTTGTTTACGGAGAATACCATGGACAATGTTGGTTCGTCGATGGAAATGGATGGCAATGCTTCAGGATTTTCAGCATCTGCTACTGTTTCGCCGATATTGATATCGTCGATACCAGCGAACGCAATGATATCACCCATTTCAGCTTCGTCAGTTTCAACACGGTTCAAGCCATTGTATGTATATACACGACCGATTTTCGCTTTACGAGTGCTTTCACCAGTCATGATAGCTACTTGTTGGTTAGGTTTCATTTTACCGCGAACGATACGGCCTACTGCGATTTTACCGATGAAGTTATCGTAATCAAGTGTAGTAACCATGAATTGAAGAGGACCTTCCAAATCACCTTGTGGTGCAGGAATTTCTTCGATCAATGTTTCAAACAATGGTTCCATATTTACAGCTTCGTCATCCCAGTTAGTTTTAGCCACACCAGCACGAGCAGATGCGTATACTACAGGGAAATCTAGTTGGTCATCATCAGCTTCAAGTTCCATGAACAATTCAAGTACTTCATCTTCAACCTCTTTAACGCGTTGGTCAGGACGGTCAATTTTGTTGATAACAACGATTGGTTTCAACTTTTGTTCTAAAGCTTTACGCAAAACGTATTTAGTTTGAGGCATTGGACCTTCGTAAGCATCTACGAGAAGCAATACGCCGTCAACCATGTTAAGTACACGTTCTACTTCGCCGCCGAAGTCAGCATGACCTGGAGTATCAACGATGTTGATTTTAATGCCATCATGCATAACAGCAGTGTTTTTAGACAAAATAGTAATACCGCGTTCACGTTCCAAGTCGTTGGAGTCCATTACGCGTTCTGCTACTTTTTCATTTTCACGGAACACATGGCTTTGTTTTAATAACGCGTCCACCAAAGTAGTTTTACCATGGTCAACGTGGGCGATAATCGCTACATTACGAAGATTTTCGCGAATCATAAGATCCTCCCTTTAATACTTTAGTATATTCTATATCATATAACACTTGTAAAAGTCGCTATATAGGTATATTCCCAAAATTGGCAACACTTAATTATAACGTAGTCTATAGAAAAAAGTCAAAGAAGTACAGGATTTCTAATCATGGCAATTTCTACATTTGATTATACTTTTGACTCATCTTATAGGCCCATCATTGTTTTTGCCACCTATTTTTGTATTCTATAGCCCGCTTAGCAGATTTACGCAACAATGGAATTTGTTCATTCGTTAAATGAAAACAGAATTTAGGAATCATTTGTTCTATAATCTCTTCATCAGAGGCTTTCAAAATAAATTCTGGCTGTAGTATAGGTTCCAATTCATCAAGTCCAGGATAGTCTTTCCCGATGCTCCAATCATGATTCTTATTAAATGGGCACGAGTCTTGGCAATTATCACAACCTATAATCCACTCTTCCAACATATCCTCTGTCACACCTTCTGGCAAATTACCATCACCAAAGGTATTGATAAAAGATACACAGGTTAATGGGTTCATTGTAAACGGTGCAGATAAAGATTTTGTCTTACAACCTTGCTGACATAAGTTACAAGAATCTGGGCACGGAGGAATATCCGTATCATGAATATATTCACAAGACTTATCTATTAAATAGGCTACTAATTCATAATTAGAACCTTTAGGACCATAAAAGAAATTATTTTTTCTATAAATTCCAAGGCCCGCGGCTACAGAAGCGGGACGCAGAGGGACAACACCAGCTGGCTTTGCGGTTTCACCACCAATATATTGAATATTTTGACTCTGTAACCATGTTTCAAAAGATTGTCTCCGTTTAAATTCAACACCATCAGGGATATTACTTAAAGATAATAGTAATCCTTTTGCATATCGATTCTGTAGCGAAGCAGGAAACTTATAATTTCCAAAATACTCGGTACAAACTACTATGGATTGTGCCCAATGATAATTATCTTTTAATGCTAGAAAAGCTTTACTATGAGCATATACATCTTCACTTTCAGGTACATCTTCTAAACGCTTCGTCAACCGATCTTTATAAAAATCAAGTGCATCAAGAGGCACTATACCACAACTATCATAGCCACATGCTAGCGCTTTATCATGAATCTCTCGTGCCAATAAAGTATTCATATCATCGCCTCCTAAACATAGATTAACTATATAGTTATCATACTCTTTTACAGATTATAAAAAAAGATTTCTTATGGGTCCATCCTCCCGAAAAAGTAATGATACATAAGAAATCTTGTATTAATATTTAGTTTGTATTAATCTTCACCAATCATACGTACTTCTGGCTCCAGATGTACACCATGTTGATCATATACGCGTTTTTGTACTTCTTTAATAAGATCAAGTACATCTTTAGCTTTAGCATTGCCAGTGTTGATAACAAAACCAGCATGCTTATGAGATACTTGCGCGTCACCAACAGATAACCCTTTAAGACCTGTTTGTTCAATCAAAGTACCTGCAAAATACCCTGGTGGGCGCTTAAAGGTTGAACCCGCACTAGCATACTCTAAAGGTTGTTTAGATTCACGCTTTTCTGTGAGCTCATCCATGCGAGCCTTAATAGCATCCTTATCACCAGGTTGTAACGTCATAATAACCTCCCCAATAACCTCATGATTATCGTGGAATACACTATGACGATATCCAAAATCTAGATGAGATGCATCATACTCCTTGATATTACCTTGGAAGTCTACAGCTAGTACTGAAGTGACCACATGGCTCATTTCCCCGTCATAAGCACCTGCATTCATAAATACAGCACCACCAAGTGTACCTGGAATACCAATGGCAAATTCAAGACCAGATAGTCCATTTTCCCAAGCAAATTCAGAAGCATCTTTTAACATATAACCAGAACCAATGCATAATACATTATCATTGCAGTCCATAATTTGTGTCATATGTCGAACCGATACGACAGCACCGCGAATGCCACCATCTTTAACCAAAATGTTGGAGCCGCAACCAATAATAGTTACAGGCACTTGTAATTCGTGAATCTTGCGTAGCGTAAAGCTCAACTCATCCATCGTTGTAGGTTCAATAAATAAATCAGCAGGACCACCAATTTTAAATGTCGTATGATGACAAAGCAGTTCCTGTTCTCGTACACGTGTACTAGGTAATTTCTCTAATAAGGCTTCTTTTAAGTCCTTAATGTTTTGGTTGTTGTTGTTCGCCATGATCTAACACTTTCATCCCCTCAGTGATTGGTTCGCTAATGATTTTATAGATATCATTAGAGATTTGGCTCCAACGCATTTGTGCTTGTAAATAAGCAGCCGCTGCAGCATTTTCTTGAATTTGAGGCATCATTTCCTCTTGTTTCTTTTGTAATTCTTCAGCCTCTGGTGCACCAGACAACTTTGCGTATTCCCATTGCATTTGTTGAGCCATAAACGTGCGTACCAACGCCGCTGCTACTGCATCAGCTTTCAAAGCTCTCTTGAGCTGCCATTAACTCTTTGTACTCTTCGGATTCACGCATAGCGTGAGCTAAATCATGAGCTTTATCGTAGTTCATAATATCCTCCTCTAACAACACCTGTCAAAATACTACCTCTCATGTAGATTGGGTAGGATTTCTAACACATATTTATTGTATATATCTCAATGGTGAAAGTATTTTATTTAGGTTGAATCCAGTTACCTTCGGCTTTAAGATCTGGATAATCAAGTTGGCGCATAGCTTCATACGCAATAATAGCTACTGCATTAGATAGGTTTAAAGAACGCGCCTCATCTATCATCGGTATGCGAATACACGTTTCTTCATTACCTGCCAGTAAACTTTCAGGCAACCCTCTTGATTCAGGGCCGAATACGAGCATATCTCCGATTTCATACTTTACCTCGGAGTGGGTATGCTTTGCCTTTTGTAGTAGCGTAGAAATATCTTCGATCAGGATATTTCTCATACAACTCTTGAATATTTTCATGTACCTGTACATCTACCAAATGCCAATAATCGAGACCAGCTCGTTTCACGTGCTTATCGTCGATAGAAAAACCAAGTGGTTTGATAAGATGTAGGGTCATGTGATTAGCTGCGCATAAACGCGCTATATTTCCTGTATTGCCAGGAATTTCTGGCTCATAAAGTACTATTTCCATTTTCGTTCCCCTATTCTTTATATCTATATTATTCTACAAAGGAACGCACAAAATGTCCACTTTTCCCGCCTTCTTTTTCTACGAGGTATGTAGGGCCCATAATCATGCCTTTATCAATGGCCTTACACATATCGTATACGGTGAGCAATCCCACTTGTACAGCTGTAAGGGCCTCCATTTCAACGCCCGTTTTTCCAGTAGTCTTAACGATGGCACGTACCTTGACGGCCTTGTTATGATTTTCATCAGTGCAAGCAGGGCTTTCACCATCTACTAAAGAGCAGTGAACCTCAACCTTTGTGAGTGCTAATGGATGACAAAGAGGAATGAGATTGCTCGTTTGCTTAGCCTCCCATAATAGCAGCTAGTTGCGCAACACTAAGGACATCGCCCTTTTTTATAGTACCTGCAGCAATGCGCTCATAAATTGCATCATTGATTGCTATGAATCCTTCTGCGATGGCTGTGCGGGATGTGATATCCTTATCGGATACGTCCACCATCCAAGCATTACCATCTTGATCAAAATGTGTTAAATCCATACTATATCCTTACTAATTCTGCATAAATTATCATCAATAGTTTTATTTTCATTTATTATATTATACAATAGAATTAAGATTTATATGTATAAGGAAGGAAGTGTTCCTATGAAAACAAAACTAACTTATTTCGGTCATGCTTGCTTTATGCTCACTCGCGGTGATGTGTCCATGATTTTCGACCCATTCTTAACAGGTAATACATGGGATGTTGCAAAAAAAGAAGATATCAAGTGTCAATATATCTTTGTCAGCCATGGTCACGATGACCATTATGGCGATACAGATTTCATTGCTAAAGCAAATGATGCCCTCGTCATCTCTACAGCTGAGGTAGCTGGTAAAGCAGCCGCTGCAGGATGTCGTACACACGCTATGCATTTAGGCGGTAAATTTGACTTTGAATTCGGTTCTGTTCGTATCGTTCCAGCCTTCCATGGCGCAGGTGTGCCTGGCGGTCATGCAGCAGGTTGTATCGTAGATTTCTACGGAGATATTGTATACTTCGCAGGTGATACAGCACTCTTTAGCGATATGAAATTGTTGAATCGCTTTGGCGATATTGACTACGCTTTACTTCCTATCGGTGATAACTTCACGATGGGCGTTGAAGATGCAGCTCTTGCCGCTTCTTATGTAAAAGCTCGTATCTCCATTCCAATTCATTATAAAACATGGCCTGTTATCGACCGTGAGCCAGGTGTATTCACAAGCTTAGTAGAAGGCAAATACAATCAAACAGCGCTTATTATCGATCCAGGTTCCTCGATCGAGCTCAATAACTAAAATAAAAAATAACACCTACGTAGAAATGACGCAATTCTAAGGAATTGCGTCATTTTTATATGCTTTTATAAACGCTTCTCTAGGTTAAACCAAAATATATCACTGCTCACCTTTATAAAGCAGCTTATACCTCTTGGTTAGCCATAGAAAAGCCACTACGACTAGACATACGTACAAATTCATCTATATCTTGTGTTTCATCTACACCCACATAACCTAGTTCACGAACCATGCCATACGGATTATGAAGAGATAGTTGAGGATTTTCTCCTGTAAGAACCCATAAAACCTTATACCCTTTCGGAGCCTCTCGTAATCGTTCCTCGCCTTTGCCATCTGTGAAGTAAACCAATAAATCCACACGGTTTTGATTGGCTAAAGAAAATACTGGCGAGAAAGCTGTTGCACCGCGCACATCAAGGCGAGGCTTTACATCTTTTACTGATTCCATCGTATACGTACGGCGCACCTCATTATCACATTCTACAACGGTAATGCGATGGTTATAGGCATGTACAATTTGCAGTACTTGTTCTAAGGCGTTCGTAAACTCTGCATCGGTAATACTACCACTCATATCGAGAGCAACCCATACATTAGCCTTATGTTGACGCAAGGTACCAGACAACTCCAAGCGCTCAGGTTGACGACGATTGCGACGCATCGTCGTTTTTTTGTACCCACTCGCTACCTTGCCCATGAGCTTTTTAAGGTAGAAATACCAAGGCAGAGCACGACGTGTCTTTTGGAACGTATCAATGAGACTTTTAACATACCCTTCCATATCACCTTTTGAGGCTTCATTGATATAGCGCTCCGTAATTTGGTCCATCGTATCCGTATCAATGGAGTCAGATTCATCCCAAATATCATGGCTAGTTTGAGGGTCAAACTCCATAGCTACTGCCGTATCAGAATTATCTACTGGTACAAAGAGCTCAGGCTTTTCCTTCATCGCCTTATCAATGGCCTTGGCGTAATACTCAATGGTACGGAATCGTTTGAGCATCAATCCAAAACGTTCATTTACATTTGCCACTGTTACTGCATCGCGGTCTACATGTTCTAAGTAGTCATTTACAACCATATCCATCGCCATATGTACGGCCGTTTTATTAAAGCTTTGACTCAATGTTTTTACGCGCATCAAATGTGCAGAAATAATATGAAGAATTTCACGCTTAATGCCATCCTTCATAACATCTGGCGGCTGGCGTAGTAAGATAAAAGGATTTACATATAATACATAGCCACCTTGTTTTAAGTTAATACCGAAGGCACTGGTCATATCAAAACGAATACGATGAGCCATTTGCAAATAGAAGTAACCAAAGAATTGGTCCTCTTCAAGGAGTAAACTATTTACATCATGCAAAATATTCCATAATCGTTGCTCAAAGGCAGGTGTCATAACGGCTTGTTGCATTACTGCAAAATCGGTGCCTTCAATTTGTATCTCATCTAAGGCACGTCCTATGGTCCCTATATGACTATCTGACATATTGTGATTCATCATATCTGCCGCTATGCGTTCTGGTTCCATGCTATGATGTTGTGCTTCATAACTATCTACATAGGCTTCGTAGGCAGCATAGATTTGTGTGTACAAGGCCTCTGCTTCACGATGAATACGTTCCCGTTTTGCATGCCAACGATCGAGAGCCTCGATGGCCTTCTCATCATAGGAACCTGTTTTCTCCCACCCGTCTATATGAGTGAGTAAATCAGAGGCGTCGCGAATATCATCTTTATCTAAATTTCGTTGCATTATTCCACCTCCTTTTTCGTTTAACATCAGATTTTATGTATATCATGTTTTATATATTGGTTATTGTATCCCCAATCATTCGCTAAATTTCTTTGTCCATATAGACAGCTTCATTTAATTAACTATGGAGCAGAACTATTTTTGTGCTTCAAAGAAGGTATCGATGAACAAGTCATCTTCAATCGCATAGGCGTATACCCGTTCATAAGTGTTTCGTAAATCTTTCATAACTGCTACGCGTAGATCACCAGGATACAATGTAAGGAATTCAATGAAGTGATGAACTTCTTCGGCATTGCTATTGCGGTTTAAACGATGCAACATATTTTTAGCCGCTACATATAAGCGTGTTGGGCTTTCACTTTTAACCTGTTCAGCCATAGACATAATGGCTCCTGGCTTTTGAACCGCCCGCCAATACATCATCAAAGGTAATAAGTGGTTCTTGGTCTGACTCGATAAAGTTTACAAACGCCTCAGCAATGAGTTTACCTACGTTACCGCGGATAACATTCATAAATACATCGCGACTATATGAAGAGTCTTCTTGAGTTTTTATAAATCGTATACAGCCCAGAAACGCGTTCAAAGGAACGTGGTGTCGCATCAATATCGTCTTCATGGCGTTGATTTAAATACTCTGGATAGGAAGAAATGAATTCGATAACTTTTTCCTCAATACCAGCACTTATAGCCCAGTCAATCCATTGCATATAATCAGCATTCATATAAAGCCATACAAAACGGTTTTGTTGTGCCGGGTCCATGTCGATAGTTTGGTAGTCAAAGGAATCCTCAGGATTCATAGCGGCAATAATACGCACTTGATCACTCAAGGAGAAGCCATTGATTTCACGATTTAAGATGAGATTCATTAACTCTTGTTGTACTGCATGTTCAGCACGGTTAATTTCATCAATAAACAGTAATACTTGACGACCTTTATCCACGGCTTGCGCCACATGCTCCAATGTATGATGCACTGCATATACTGTAGTCTTTACTGAATGTGTGTTACCACGACCATCTGTATGTGTGACAGATTCTACAGTTGGTAAACCACCAATTTCACCTTCTTTTAAAAGATTTCCATCAATGGTTACTAATTCCCAGTCGTGCACAGTAGCTACGCGTGCCGCAAGAGAGGTTTTACCAATACCCGTTTCACCAACAAGCAAAGGCACTTGATTGGCAGCAAGCACTAATTCTACACTTGCCATTGTATCTATAAAGTTCATTCTGTCTCCATTCTAATATTTCAAATATTCACTGACTGCAATTTTCTTAACAGCCCTAGTTCCATAAGCGTCTATAAGTGACAATAAGTCGATATGCCATTTAGATTGGCGACCACCGATAGCTTGGTTGTTAATCAATTCACGAATATAGTCTTCATCAGCTGTATCACTAGAGATGGCGCTAATGATGATCGATTTAATTTCGTCCACAGTGACCCCTAAATTATTTGGTATATACCCTAGTGTGGCAGCACTTACACCAAATAGGTGCAATGCCAATTCTTTAGTAAGCTTTGTAATTTGCCGCATCGCTTGAGAATCTTGTTTAACTGCTGCTTCTAATACGGCTACGCTAGGCTCATCAATATAACGTAATGCCAAATAATTCTCTTTAACCGCTTGCAATTGTACCGCTTCACTAGGCTCCTTAATATATTGCAAAGCATCGTAGTTAGACTTTACAGCTTCTAACTGCAGTGCTTCAGATGGATTTGCAATATAGCGAATAGCCCACCCAGATTGATTGAGTGCACATTGAACAACTGCATCAGATGGGGTATCGATATATTCTAGAACAGCCCAATCTTTTTCCACCAAGGCCTGTAATAGTTCTTCTGTGGGATGTTCCACGAATTGTATAGCTCGTGGTGATTGTGAAAGCGCCGTTTCAATAACCTTTTCGGTAGGTTCTTTAATGTATTGCAATAACATGCCATTTTGAGCTACGCAGGTAAGTTGCATTGCTTCTGTAGGGTTTGGAATATTCCGAATTCCATGGGGGTTATTGGTCAGCGCCGTTATGTATTGTTCTTCTGTCATACTAACCTTCATTTCTATTTAAAAAGGCCATACGAATACGTATGGCCTATACTGAATTCTATTTTTATTGTATCACATTTTTTCGATATAATTATATCTCTTTCGTATACTTACTACACCGTTAATGCATCTAAATCAGAATTATTCCCAATTACTAATAATTTATCATCTTCACCGAGAATGGTAATTGGGTTTGGTGGAACTTCTAAATCTTCACCACGTCTTATGCCTACTGCATTAAGATTATATTTCTCACGCAAATTAGAATCCTTTAAATTAGACCCTACCAAGAATGTTGGCACCTTAATTTCTATGAGACTAATATTTTTAGATAGTTGTAAATAATCCATCACATGGTCTCTAGTTAAAAACTGTACGAGGCGTAATGCCATATCGTATTCAGGGTAAATCACTTGATCTACACCTATTTTATGAAGCATTTTGCCTTGTATATTATTTTCAGCCTTGGCCACAATTTTAGGTGCATTTAATTCTTTAAGAAGCATAGCTGTCATTAAATTAGCTTGAAGATTTCCACCTATAGCCACAATAACCATATCAAACTGGCTTAGGGCCAATTCTTTGATTGCCTCTTCATCAGTTGTATCTGCAACTATAGCATGTGTTATAAATGGCGAAATTTTCTGTACAACTTCTGGATCAATATCTACACCTAATACCTCATGCTCCATGGAAGCTAACATCTTGGCAACAGTGCCTCCAAATTGACCAAGACCTATTACTGCTATCGTTTTATGTTTCATATATGACCCCTTTTATATTCAATCTAATCTATTTTTATAACAATACACGCTCTTCTGCATAGCTAATTGGTTTAGTCGGTGCCGTTCTTAGCGCCCAAGTACCAATAACAGTCATAACCCCTACACGACCTGTAAACATGACAAGCATTAACACCCATTTACTACTTTCAGATAAATTAGGTGTAATACCCGTTGTAAGACCTACGGTCCCAAAGGCAGAAGTTACCTCAAAAAGCAGTCGAATAAAGTCATATGGCTCATCCCAAGCCAAATAACAAGTAGCAAATAAAACAAAGAAGGATAGATAAAAAGATTATCCCATTTGCCTTAAGTACAGTAATCAACGAGATACGACGTTCAAAAACCTCTGTATCAGAACGGTTATTAAATAATGTACGCGATGCTAGAAAAGCGACGGCAATAGTACTAATCTTAACACCGCCCCCTGTAGAGTTAGGACCTGCCCCAATAAACATAAAAATGATGGTAATAAACAGTGTAATTGGATGTAAATCATTATAATCTACAGTTGCAATCCCCGCTGTACGAGGTGTAATCGATTGAAACAAAGATGCCATGATCTTGTTCCATATAGGTAAAGGACCAAACGTTTTGGGATTCGCCCACTCAACCCCCAAGAAAATAATAGTCCCTAAAAGGATGAGCGCCGTTGTACCAACTAACATTATTTTTGTATGTAGTTTTAAATCTACAAATCGTCGTAGCTTGCGATGCGACCAAATATCAAAAGTCGGGAGATACCCAAAACCACCTATTACAATAAGGGCCATTGTATTCATATTAAATAATACATCGCCCACCATGGCATAAGGTAGATTATTATCAAAGAATATAAACCCTGCATTACAAAAGCTGGAAATAGATTGCATAATCCCCGTATATAAAGCAGCATCACCAATATAGGGATATAGCTGAATGGTATAGATAATACCCCCAATTATTTCGACACAAAAGGTATAAATGGTTAGCTTCTTCGTAATGTGTAGAAGCCCTTTCATACCATCTTGCCCTACATCTTCTGACAAAAGCACGCGATTTTTTAGACCTACCCGTCGCCCTAATACTAGAGCAATAATAGTGGTAAAAGAAACAATCCCTAAACCACCTAATTGGATAAGGATTACCATGACGATTTTGCCAAACAAGGACCAATGATGATAGGTATCTACTGTTGACAATCCAGTTACAGAAACACAAGATACTGCGGTAAAAGCTGCATCTACAAGCGTTGTACTAAGGCCTTGAGCATGTGATATGGGCAACATGAGTAATATCGTCCCTATAGTCATGGTAGCAAAAAAGCTAAGGGCTAATAGGCGATAAGGATTTTGTTGCATATATTGCTGAACTTGATTTTTTGAAGTATTTTGCCACATAACTGTAGTCCTATCCTATTAGTTCCTGCACTGACTGTAATGTTGGTAGTGGACTGCGCCCACCTATGCCTTGTGTATTTAAAGAAGCTACTGCAGATGCAAAAATAGAGGCCTTCTCTAAATCGGAATGCGCACAAGCTTTTAGCAACTCTACAGCATGCATAGATGCACAGTCATGCTTAGTCGTCGAAGTTGTGTCTTGCCCCTTCATATGATTAATTGTATATACTAAATTAGCTAAGAAAAGCACCATGAAAGCTATCCCCAGCCCCCGGTTGTATCTACTACGGTAGATTGAGTAAATGGTTTACATCGATAAAATGTTCCATCAGGCCAAACAAAATAACTACCATTTGCACCATCTGTAACACCTGCAATACATGCACCTCGTTCATGAATGATACGACAAGCATCTTCTAGATTAGTTGTGCCCGTATATTTTTCAGCATAGTCACGAGCTACGATAACGATATGACTGGCTTCAGTAATAGGCTTCATGTCTTCATCGTAACGCTGAGCACCACCATCTAAAGAAATGATAGTGCCTACCTCTTTTGGCAACCTCAATAGCAGAGCGCATGAGTTGGCGATGTCGACCATTGATATGCAGAATATAGGCAGATCCTATCATCTGCTTATGGGTATCTAAAAACTCAGGCTCAGTTGCAGTAGACCGTTCAAAAAATACAGCACGCTCACCAGTACTCTGTTTTACGAGGATCGTTGCCACACCGCTCTTAGCACCGCTTTCAACTTGAATTGCCTCTGTATTAACATTGTATTTTTCAAAGTCATCTAATATATGACGACCTACCATGTCATTACCAATGCTATCAATCATAGCGGTACGGGCACCATATTTTCCTGCCACCGCTAGTGCTGTAGCCACTGGGCCACCACCATCTGTAGTAGACGATACGACTTGTTGTACCTCACGGCCTGTAGGATAATGATCGACGACGATAAATCGATCTAATGTACTGGCACCTATGCCAACAATATCTATATGTTTTTGAGGAAATGTACTCATACTAATCTCCTAACTCCGAAACCATAACGATTCATGCAACAATATTACTTCTTATAGTTACAGAATACCTTTCACCTTATAAAAAGTAAACCCCAGACTATCGTCTGGGGCTACTTTGTACTACAAAATGTACTGTATGTCACGTAGTTTGTCTTATTTAGTATATGTTGTGTGAGAAAGGTTGTTAGATATAAGGTGTAATATAACAGGTTAAGACATCATACGTTCCATCATATATTCAATTTCATCAGCACTCAAATTGTACATAGCTTGTACCATTCGTTCTGCTGACTCACCAGAAGCACCACTTTTTGCGATTTCTGCTTTTGCCTTAGCTATAAGTGCTTCCTTGCGTTGCGCTTCGGAGTCCTCATCAGTTGGTACCGAAATATTAGCTTTACCTTGGCCAATGCCACGTACCTCTTGGTTAGGATTATCTTTAGACGTTGTTTTAGTATCTTGAGCAGCCACAGCCTCCATAGCGAAGGAGTTTTTACCAGTCATGATATACTCTACAGCTTCTAATGTACTTTGTGTAAGGTTTACAGTCCAGAATTCACCGGCTGCAGTCAACTTATAAAGCAAACCATTGTAAGCTACGAGACCACGTTTTTCCCATAATTTATAAAGCCAGTTTAATTCTTCTAGTCTTGGATCTAGTGTTACCAAACTAATAATATTGAGGAAACCTTGTTCAAGCTGGCTTACCACCTGATTTACGATAGGTTGTAAATCGCTTTGCTTCATAAGTGCCATGAATGGTTTTTCACCGCGGCTAACCATATCTTCGTATGGTTTTAACGCACGATGTAACATCATGCCATAGCCATCGACATTACCACCAGCACCACTTCCGAATGGGAACATCGGAACACCAGCTTTAGCTAAGATATTATACAAGCTACGTTCACGGTTGTTCGCACTCCAGTGAGCCGCGCTCAATCGACGATAGGAGCGCTCGTCTAAGTATTTGCGACCAAACTCGAACATATCCCCTTGCATAGCCGTTGTAGCTGCTGCGGGCACCTTGCCTTTTGCAATATCTTTATTGAGATCACTACCATCAAATACATTTAATTGGTAAAGGTCCGCACCGTCTACACCAGAGCTTACTAGATCAGCCAAATCTTGTTCCCAAACCTCCATAGTTTGTCCTGGTAGGCCGTAAATCAAATCGATAACAACGGAACATTGTCCATAGGCTTTTAAAGCTGCTAACCGCTCTAATACGGTTTCTTTTGTATCTAAACGTCCCACCATTTGGCGTACCTCTGTGTTGAAAGATTGTACCCCAATGGACATACGGTTAACGCCATTTGCCATCCATACGTCAAGATTTTCAGGAATCAAATCGTGAATACGACCTTCCAAAGTCAATTCATAATCATTAGCTAGTGGCAAATACGCTTTGATAGCTTTCAACAATCTTTCAGAGTTTGCTGGAGACAACGATGTTGGCGTGCCACCACCGATAAACAAGGCATGGATTAAACCATCTTTTAATCTAGGACGTTCACTAGCGAGCTTTAATTCACTAATAAGACCATCAATGTATTGATCTTCCACACTTTGACTTGTACCATTTTGGAAGAAGCCACAGTATGTGCATTTTGTCTTACAAAATGGAATGTGAATATAGGCGCATTGCATTTCACCCTTTTTTAGGTGCGCCATTCATTAAATTATCCCAAACGGCTTGTGTTTCCTTTGGAGAAACTAAAATACCATTGAGACCTGCATGAACAACCCGTTTATGAGGGAATGCACCACTCATCGGATTATCGCATTCTAAGCCTAGTTGTAAATTCCGTTGTTTCTCCGGAATGGATTCAAAGAAACTTGCTAAACTCATACTCCAATCCCCTTTCAATTTAGGCTTGCAACTTTGCAAGTACAGATTTTGTAAATTCTTTTGCATTTGCAAAGTCTTGTTCATCAGGATGTGTTTCAGCCGCCTTGTGCAACGCATCGCGTTCAGGGCTTTGACCATGAGCAGATCCAGGTGGGAACATTTTATACATCATTTCGATGACTTTTAGGATCAATTTTACCTTGGCATACGAATCCATCTACAAGGGACTCTTTATTTTGTAGTAATTCAGATGCTTTTATCAATACTTTCACGAGCATGATCAGAATCTGCATACATACCTAATGTGGCAAAGAATACGATGTTAGGATTCTTCAAAGTTTCAATTAACTTAGCAGCCTCTTTATTTGCTGTACCACGGTCTACCCAGAAACCTACGAAAACAGTGTCATAATCAGCTAAATTCTGAGGCGCTTCTTTTACAGGAACGTAAGGTGTACCTTCAGGCATTACAGAAGCCATTGCTTCCGCTACGCCTTTTTAGTATTTCCCGTGAGGGAAGAATATAAAATAATGGATTTCATAATTAGCTCCTTTAATTCTTGGATGAGTATATTACTAAAATAGGTTTATTACATAGATACTTTTATTCTTCCTCATCATCAGAGGATTCGTGACCTCTAAACTCAACTGGTACCTTGATATCGATATCTTCGCCTGTTGGATTTTTATATGGTGTTGCGGCCACTACGGCAGACATTGCCGCATCATTGAATATTTCATTTGTAGACGATCTAATACTTTGTCCAATAAGATTACCATTTGTATCAAGTGTTACTTGTACAGTCACATCGCCTTGTAATTTTCTTTTTAAAGCCATTGAAGGCATTTGTGCATTGTCTTGCACTCTTGCACGGAATCCCTTCCGTATCAAAGGCAGCTTTCACTGTACCATGACCATCACCTTTACCATTGCCATTACCGTTGCCATTCCCCTGACCTTGGCCATCACCATCGCCAGTGCCATCGCCTGTACCATTACCACCGCCAGAGCCGCCACCATGTCCGGGGCCGGAACCCCCTGCGGAATTATCGCCAGAGGTATTACCTTTATATTCGCCACCTTTTTTGGCTACATCTACTGCATCAGGTATATCTGTTGCTGGAGATGGATCAACATTTGCTACAACAGCCTTTGTTCTTGCCGCTACTTCATCAGCCGATAATGGTTTAGGGAATAGGTCTGACCTATTACCGCCACCACCGCCGGCATGACCACTGCCGCCATCATCGAGCACACTTTGCGTGAGGTCGATTTCATAGGTTTCCATTTCTTGAATCGCTGGAACCACTACAAAAAAGATAACTGCAATAAATAGAGCAACTAGATGAACTACGGCGGATATAATGGCTGCTTTTTTCCATGATATGCCTAGTCCCATAGTTATCCTTTCTGTTCAGCTGCAATAGCCAAGCGTTTAACACCAGATTGTTTTAGCATGTCCATAATCGCGACTACTTGACCATGAGCTGCACGTTTATCGGCTTGTAAGATAACACTAGCGTTAGGATTTTCTTGAACCCGTTGTTTAATCATAGCTTCTGCTTGATCAATACTCATTGGATTGTTATCAATTGTAATATGCCCTTCCGCATCAAGTGTAAATACAACTGGCAACTGAGCCGGTGCAGATGCACTAGTAGCTTGTGGTAATTGTACAGATAATGCTTTTTGAGCTACTGTTTGTAAGCTATTCATCATGAAGAATACCAACAAGAAGAAGATGATATCAATCATTGGAATGATCATGAATTCCGGCTTAGTTTTCATACGAAAGCTTTGCAAATTCATAATTATTTCCACCCTTCTCGTTTAGCGCTAACAATGCTAACACACATATTTTCAATTTGGTTAATGATAGAATCCAAACGATGACTAAATACTGTGTATACAATGAAGGCCATGATGGCTACGCACAAACCAGAGGCTGTGGCAATAAGGGCCTCACCAACGCCACCAGTAATAGCAGATGCGCCCGCACCGGAGTCGAGGATACTGAAAGAACCAATCATACCTGTAACTGTACCAAGTAAGCCTAATAGTGGAGAGATTGTAACAGTAGCGCTTAGGTAATCCATATATTTACGGAAACCAACTGCATCAACACCCATTTGATCAGCGAAGGCCGTTTTCATTGCTTCCTCGCTAGAAGCATTATTTAAACCTGCTTCTGCAATACGGCTCGCAATAGATGGGTTTTCTTTGATTACTTTATCAATTTCGTCCCACTTTTGTAATTTTGCTAGTTCATTGACTGCATGTGTAACAACAAAGGTTTTACCCGCATATTTGCGATAGTAGAAAGCCCGTTCTACAGCAATAGCGATAACCATGAAAGACAAGAGTAATAATGGATACATTACATACCCGCCACTATGAAACAAGTGAATGACATAATTTAAATTTTCCATTTTAGTAACCTTTCTGCCTATTTACAGACTGAACATTAGAACCTGTAGGTCCCTTGAATTCTTGTATAATCGCCTAACTTAAAGCTTTCACTACCATATAACGTATCTCGTTTATTAGTGCCCTTCGCATCAAATGTATAGAATGCCTCAAGGAGTAAATCCTTGCGAGGTACATAGCCCGCACCAAATGTGAAGCTACGAATACCATCGAGATAACGATCTGGTACAGCACCAGTACCATTACCGCCAAAGAATGAACCATGTTCAAAGTATTTATAGTCGATAAATGCATTCCAAGATTTAGGAACATCAAGATCAGCACGACCAATGTCTAAGCGGGCCATCCAGAAGTGAGGTGTACCACCCATTTGATGACCTTTAAGAGCAAAGTCCGCAGTGCCCCGTTCATGTTGATATACCGTATTACCATTTAAGTAACGCCCTAGGTTAGAACGGTTTTGACCATAATCAACAGTAACAGATGCATTAGCACCTAATTGATATTTAGCGCCGATACCAAATACATGGGCTACATTGGAGAAGCTATGTTCGTCATTACCGTTGCCATTTGCATTTAGGTATGTATGCGTTTTACCGCCAAAGGAGCGTAAATACCACGCTTGTAACCCAAGACGAGAGCCTATTTGTTTCTTGTATTGAACAAAGGCAGCTTTATCAATAGCTGGTACAGTATCTTTTTCAAGAACTACCCCTTCTGTTTGAATCAAGTTACCAATGATCTTACCTATTGCTTCACGAGGTAATTTGTTTTCAGACTCTGCATCATGTACAACCTTTTCAAGATTATACATATAGTTGAACAATGCATTTGGCATGCCCCAACCATAGTAAGAACTACCTTCACCCCAATCATTAGAGGCCATTGTAAAGTTCTTTTTGTAAATTGCATCTTTAGCATCAAAATCGTTAAATACATAGCTACCACTATCGTATTTATACGTTTTAGCACCTAAGTAACCAGTGAATTCATAATCACTAGATGGTTGTCCATAGTAATCATAGGATTGTTTGTAAGTACCATCTGGCTGTTTAACCCAAACCACATCAAGCTCACTATTGTTATAGTTGCTCCAGTTATCTGTAGCATTATATTTAGCAATTTCTGCTACGGATTGATTGATTTCGTCACTATGTTTTTCAACATAGGCTTTAGGATTTACTAAAGCATCTTTATTATCAGTAGATACGATAAGACCTTTAGCCTTTTCTTTTAAGTATTCAGGGTATAAAGAAGAGTTCACATTATACATAATGTCCCCTGTCTTATAGAGTTTTTCCCTGTATTCTTATTAGTGATTTCATACATTGCATAACCACCAGATGGTATATCGAGGGAGAATTTCTTCTCAGCCATATCTGTAGGGTATGCCTTAGCAAGAATATCTTGTAAGCGGCTCATTACTTGAGCTTGTTTTTGTTGTGTTTCCACAAGCTTTGCATTAGCCTTTTCAATTTCTTGATCCCGATTCGGATTGCTCCAACTTAGATTCAATGTAGCTTTATAAGCTTCATATTCAGCTTGCAATCCTTTTAGCTGTTGATAGAAGTAGATGCTATCTGTCTTACCTTTATAAGTAGAATCATAAATACCATTAGGGCTATCTGGTGCCGCTGTATCTTCACTAGATTTTTTCTCACCATCAGAACCGGTTTTAGTAGCACTTTCAATATCGTATGGGAACTCATCGCGATTAATACCGATTAACTCAGCCGCTGTTGGCGGTCTGTAGATAACTTCATGTACTGCGTGAGTATAGGCAGAATCAGTAATACCTGTACTATGTTTGAAAGTACCAACACCGATACGAACTTGAGAGTCATGGCCATTCCAAACGGCACGAACACCGTCATAAGATTGACCGAACCAATAGCCACTCGCCCCATAGGCTCTGTTAAGCGGCCTACAGATACGTCCCATTTTTTTACACGTCTTGTGAGATCTACGGTATCGATTCGTTGATGGTTAAAGCCTTTAGAATCAGATTGAGTCCAGCTTGTATCTACACCACTCATGCCAGTCGCACTACCGATAACTTTGAGGTTTGTAAACTCATTAAGACGTGCATCAAAGCCAAGGCGCAAGCGTTGTTCAAAGCTATGACGATTGGCATCGTACATATTTGCTTTTGCAGAGCCAATAGCGGAGTTAGCTCTAAATGGAGATTGCGGTCTATTAGAACCATCATGTGCCATCCAGCGCGCTCTGTAGTCGCCCACTAATGTAACACCACGTTCTTTTGTAGTGTCGAAATCAGAACGAATAAAATCAGTTAAACGAACTACATCTGCTACGTTTTGTACGCTAGATTCACCGTTTACTACTTCGCCATTAGCGCCATTAGGTGTATTGGCCCCTACTGCATTAACAGTTGTGCCATCCTTGGATTTACCGATTGCTGTAGTTTTGCTGCTGTCTCCACCACCAAATTTAAGGTTAACCCCCACACGATATACCCGTTCTTGTGTAGCGCGGTCATCATCGCGATGGTTAAAGATATTGTTGATACCAAAGTACATCATGGCATTTTTATTGAATCGTTTTTGAACCATTACATTCCAAATGCCAAATGTTTTCTTTTCATAAGTTTGCTTATTATAAACGCCTGCATCACCAGACAAGATATCTGGCCAATAATTACCGCCATTGTTAAGGGTATTGCTATCAAGCATATTGATATAGTAATCACCCCAAATGGATCCATTCCAACCGGATTTAGGATTGTCGTAAGTAATACCGATGTCAACTTTGTGCATTGGTTTATCAAGCAATTGGCGAGGCATACTTGGATCGCTCTTGTTGATGGCATGTAAGTATGTATAACCTAACTTACCAGACCAATATTTGCCGAATTTTTGTTGTACTTCCGCTTGAACACCTGTGATTTCTGCTTTACCAATATTTTTAAAGCTGTAAATCATATCTGGGCCCGTTGGTACTTCGCATCGCCTTTGAGGTATGGTGCAAAGTCCATGAAGTCCCCTGTGAAGTACACAGACATATAGTTTTTGATGCGGTTGTGGAATACGCCTATGCGCGCGTAAGTATTTTTATTTTCACCTTCCAAGCTCATATCAAAGTTGACTGATTTTTCAGGTTTTAAATTAGGATTACCCGCCCAGTACCAGCCGAGTTTTGCTACCCCAATCCCTACAGGGTTGGAAGCGTACATTTCCCAGTTATACCACAATTCACCCATACCAGGCTCTGTATAACCAGTACCAACATTGGCTTTAAATCTACGGTGTGTATTACCCATTACGTTATAGGTCATCCCCAAGGACGCAGACAAATTGGAACCAAATAGACTACTATTATCAAAACGAAGAATTGGAGATAAGGTTAAATTCTTATTCACCTGCCAAGTATCAGAAATATAAGCATTTAACTTGCGAATCGTACCGCTACCAGTTGTTAAGCGTTGATCACGGCTACGATATTCTTCTAAGAAGGCTTTACCATTGAGCTTAGGTGCTTTTTTACGCATTTCCGGATCATTGGATTCACCATACTTAAAGTAATCCCCTACGATATTGGCACGTGTAGCAGATAATACGGGATTTTCTGCTTTTAAACGATCTTCCAAAACTTTATAACGAGCTTTAAACTCATCCGTTACAGGTTGATTATTAGGGGATGTACTAGACCAATCACTTAGTCGGCTTTCAGATAAACCATAATTTATATAGTCATCGTATGTAATGCCTGGTTTTTGAGCATCTGTTTCGGCGCCATAGTATTCATAATCCATATCCCATTGTGGCATACCGCCACCGGAATTGATGAACTTGTAGTCGTGGATGTGAGAATATACCTTAATACTGTTATCACCTTTACGTCTTACAAGACGGTCAAGTTTATCCACTAGCAAGCTCTTATCATAGTCCCATGGATCAATGTACATAGTGCTTGTATTAGGGGAGCTCTTTAAACGGCTACCAGAACCTTCTTCGCGAGCATAGCTCACGCCGTAACTAAGCAGATGATTTTTATTGAGCTGTGTGTTTGCATTAGCTCGAATGTCTAATTGACGGTGATCGATATTATCGATATAGCGTAACTCATTGGAGCCTTCATAAGCTGAACGACCAGTATAACTAATGAGGGCTACGTCATTTTCTTTGATGCGGGAGTAGTTAGTTTCAACTGTCCAGTCGCTTTTACCAGCTCGAGAGGACCATTGTAAGTTTGCTGTATTACGGTCCGCAGTACGTTTGAAATGTTGTTGTGGCTCTAAGTCGGAGTCAGAGTGTTTAACATCGCGTACAAGATCTTCTGTATAACGGTTGAGACGCATTTCAAATTTATTTTTATCATTAGCATTATAAGTTGCTACAAGACCAATATCTGCCGCATCACCATAGTAACGAAGTACATTTGGTTTGAAGTTATGCTTAGCATAATCAAAAGCCATACCGGAGTCACGACGTTTAACGGATGCTAAAACAGGCATAAGATCACGTTTACTACCAGATAAACCGACCTTTAATTTCCCCATTTGACCAGAGTCGGCACGAATGAAAAAGTTTTGGTATGGGAACGCATCGCCATCGCTCTTACGACGCATACCTTCTGCATTTAATTGCAAAGATGGTTTCTTTTGCGCCTTTTTAGTGATGATATTAACTACACCACCTACAGCATCAGAGCCGTATTTAGCACTGGCAGCACCTTGGATAACCTCTATACGTTCAACGTTTTCTGTACCTAGCCGTTGGACTTCGTCTGCTGCACCAGAGTACTTATCAAAATCGCCGAGTACCGGTTGGCCATCTACAAGAATCAATGTGTGACGCGCTTCGGCACCACGGATGGATACACCAACACGGCCCATAGCATCAACGGTTCTAGATACACCTGTTTGAGTAAATATTATATCTTCGACGGACTTCGCCTGTTTCTTTTCAATATCTTTCTTGGTAATGATTTGCACTTGCTGTGAGTTCAATTTTGCTTCTTCTTCTGCCCATGTACCTTTGACATGAACAACATCCGTAGTAACAGTCGCATTCCCCGCCCACACTACAAGCGGTGCACTAAGCCACAAGGCAACTGCACTGGACAGAATAATGCTACGTTTTACATGTCCCCACCGATTCATTGTGCCCTCCTAAATTTTAATGAAATATATTATGTTGTATCTCATACACCCATATAAAAAAAGATACACTTCAGCAACACATAATGACATTGAATATCATTTATATTTTAATGTTAGCAAAGTGTATCTTGCATATCTACTCCGAAAAGACCAAAAATATACATTTCGGACAATATTAAGTTTTTATAACCTACTAGTTCTAGACCTTAAACACATATATTTTAAATATTACTAATACTATAATGTATGGCTTAGTATAGCTTAACTTAAGGTATTTATACTTTACGATAAGCACTAGGCGTTACACCTGTGGCCTCTTTGAATGCACTAGTAAATTTACTACCATTCTCGTAGCCTACGGCATTAGCAATTTCTAAAACAGATTGATCTGAATCCCGAAGCAAGTGCTTAGCGGCATTAATACGACATTCCTTTAAATAGTGATGGATTGTCGTGCCATATACCCCTTTAAAACAACGCTTTAATGTTGATGTAGGAATATCAAATCGGTCAGACAAGGAATCTATGGTTATCCGTTTCATAAACTGTGTAGATATATATTCATTAACAGCTTTTACAATATCTACTTGTTGTTTACGATAGGAGCTTCTCTTTTCATGATTAGTTGTAGAAATAATAGATAATAATAAGAAAATTTCAATAACTTTTAATTTAAAATAGTGCCCCTTTAATTTGATCAGGCACTTTATATAAGCTAGAAAAAATCTGGCGAACAGATTCCGTCTCTTCCATCATCATACCAAAGTCAGAATGCTCACAGAATCGATTTGCTAATTGAGTCAAATCGATGCGCGCTTCAGTCACAAGTGCATCTAATACGGGTTGAGCTTTTTCAACATCTACGAGTAATACAATCCCTTTAAAAAGCTTTGTAGGGAAGTAGTTCTCATGTTGATAATCAGCATGAGTATGCCAACCTATGGACATATCTCCTGGCCCCATATATAAATAATCACCAGATGTAAACTTGCACTCAATGCGCCCCTCTTCACAATGATTTATGGCAAATGTCTTAGTATGTGATTTAGCATAAAATTGAATTGTTTCTTGCTTCACATCAAGGAACATCAAATCGATACCGTCAAACACTGTATGTCTCGACATAGAATTTCCTGCATGTGAAACTGCATGATTATGTGGATTCATACGATCACCATATACACAAATATTATAAAAATTACTAAATACACAATTATTATAGTATACTTATTGATATCCATTGTCAAATTAATAAATAGTAATAATTCATTTTTTCTTTAATAATATAAGTTTTCCTATTTGTAATCCATATAAGATATTTTCAGTAATATATAAGACTTTGTTCATTAGGCTCTATGCATTACACCGCCTACCTATATATTATTGATTTTACAACAATAAAAAAAGCCTTGCAAGTTAAACCAATGCAGTCTAACTTACAAGGCTATATTTAGAATTATCAGAGATAATTCTTTATTTTTTTGTTTTTACAATAAAGACTAATGCTATTACATGACCAATCCATACGAGACCCATCACGATAAGAGCAACTGGCATATTTTGACTAAAATAGGCACCAATTGCCATTATTGTAGTAACAGAAGCGAGAATGGACAACTTTGTCCGCAACGTCAACGCTTTATCGCGTTCATAAGCACCAACAGTCTTTTGATATAAACTAGACTCCAAAAACATCTTATGAAATCGTTCAGATCCTCGAGCTAAACAAAATAATGTAAGCATATAAAAGAGGAACTGTTGGCAATAGTGGTATTACAATTCCAGCTGTACCAAGAACAAAACTGATTCCACCGATGGTCAAGAATACATATCTAACTACAACATTACTATGTTGCTCAGTTGTTTTCATTACTCCTCTTCTACGTAGTTAATAACTTTACCTTTTGTTTTAATAAAGTTTGGAATAATAAGTACAAGAGCTGCAATGGCTACGATACCATATAGATGCCAGCCATACCGATCCATTCGAATGCATGACCTAATACAAGACCCATTACTGCAAAGTCTGCATCACCAAATGTTGTATTTTGGAAACCTAATTGACCAAGAACTGGCAATGCCAATGCTGGTAAGAAGGTAATAGCCAAACCATTAAGGAATGCACCTACTGCTGCACCACGACGACCGCCTGTAGCATTACCATAAATGCCTGCTGTTGCACCACAGAAGAAATGAGGTACAAGACCAGGAATGATCAATACACCACCTACAGCACCAAGGATAAGCATGCCGATAATACCGCCAATAAAGGAGCTAATGAATCCCAATACTACAGCCGTTGGAGCATATGTAAAGAATACTGCACAGTCTACTGCTGGAATTGCATTAGGGATAATTTTTGTAGCAATACCTTGGAAAGCAGGAATCAAGTCACCTAAGATCATACGTACACCAGAGTATACGATTGTTACACCTACGGCAAAGTTCATAGCACTCATAACCGCATATAAGTAAGGACTCATATCACCAGATAAGGTAGCTACAAACTCAGAACCTGCTGCAAAGGCAGCAATCAAGTAGAATACAATCATAGTTAATGCTGTAGATAACGTGGAGTCACGTAAGAAGCCCCATTTTTCTGGAATTTCAATGTCCTCTGTACTATCATCTGCTTTACCTACATATTTAGCAACCCAAGCAGATAAATAGTAACCTAAGCTACCAAAGTGACCGATAGCAATTTCATCACCGTCTGTAACTTTGGATGTATAACTTTGACCGATTGCTGGAGAGAAATTGCAGACCAAGCGCCCATCAAGAAACCACCTACAAGGATGAGTTCCATACCAGATAAACCTGCTGTACCAAGTACGGCAGACATAAGACATGCCATAAACAAGCTATGATGACCTGTTAAGAACACATATTTGAACTTGGTGAAACGAGCAATACATAAGTTCATCAATAAGCCTACAACGAGAATAGACATCGTTTCAACACCAAGTACCTTTTGCGCTACAGCTACGATAGCTTCGTTGTTTGGTACAACGCCAGTAATGTGGAAGCCATGCTCAATCATCTTACCTAGTGGATCAAGGTTATTAACGATAACACCTGCACCGGCTGCGAGCATCAAGTAGCCAAGAATAGGTTTTAATGTACCGGTCATTACCTTATGAAACGGACGTTTCAAGGCAATTAAACCTATACATGACATAATACCAATCAAAAGTGCTGGTTGAGACAGCACATCGCGTAAGAACTCTAATACCATTTCCATGGCACTACCTCCTATATATAGTTGTTACATTTTATTGAGCTGCTTGTTTCAATGCATCAAGAATATCTTCAGTGATTTTCTTTTTATTGATATAGCTGCGAACAATAGCGACATTCTTATCTTCAAATTGTTCCGCTAACTCTTTTACAGTTACAATAAGGTCTGCTTTACGGCCTTGTGCGGCATTAAAATCAATAGATTCAACTTGTGCATCAATACCATTTTCAGCACAAATCTCTTCAATTTTCATTTTTAGCATCAAGCTAGAACCAATGCCATTACCGCATACAGTTAATACAGAAATCATACTTGCCTCCTCCTAAACGTATTCTTGATCTTCTAAACGCTCTGCCAAGAATTCTTGTACATCTTCAATACTTTCAAAATCAGCTGCTGCATCTAAAAACTCGTCATCTTCAAATAACGTAGCAATATCAGTCAACAATTGAATATGTTCATCCTTGTTAGGAGCACATAAGAATAATGCAACAGAAACCGGATCGTTATCAGGGCTACCAAAGTTTAATGGTTTTTCTAAGGTTACTAAAGCAGTACCTACACGTTTTGCCCCGTTTTCCGGGCGAGCATGTGGCATAGCAAGACCTGGTGCCAATACAATATATGGCCCCATTTCACGTACAACCTCTACCATAGCCTCTGTATAAGATGGGTCAGTAAAACCTGCATCAACCATAAGTTGACCACCGTGACGAATTACCTCTTCCCACGTTTCTGCAGGATAATGAAAAGATACATTATCCTCAGATAGTAAATCTTGTAACAAGCTAACACCTCCTAAATTTACTCACGTATATACTTGTATTATATCTATTCTTACAGTTTTTTCATATAACAAAATAGGAATACGGTAATAAAAACAAATAAAATTAACATTTTTTCTATTATTTTATTAATAAATTACCTCAAATTAACGAATGAATATTTATCCTCATTTCTAAATTTTTATTAACACCAAAATCCTATTTTAAATTTCACTTCAAGCGCAATTTTAACAAGACTCTCTATAGAATTATACTTATTATAATCAATACCTATACACGTATGTATATTGTATATATATATTGAAAGTTCTCTATACTTAGATAAGGTTATATTACCTATACAATAAAATAAGGAGATTTTATGCAAACTTCTATAAAAGCATTAATACTATGTGTAATATTATGTATTTCATTGGTAACGGCCTTACAATTTGGCTCCACATTTATTTCTTTAGATCAAATCATTCCTCCACTTATGGCTATGATGGACCCAAATGCCACCACAACCATGACAAACACAATTATTACGGATATTCGTTTGCCTAGGCTCATCTACTCAGTACTAACAGGTATAGGCCTATCCCTTGTAGGTTTATTAATGCAAACGGTAACTAGAAATGCTCTAGCAGATCCCTATGTATTAGGTGTTTCATCGGGTGCTAGTACAGGTGCCGTATTTGCTATCATCATGGGCGGTATTCCACTACTAGGGGCCTATAATACGCCTGTTTTTGCAGCCCTAGGTGCAGCTCTCTCTATTATCTTGGTATTGCTCTGTGTTGGTAAAAGCAACAGCCCTGTGAAGCTCATCCTCATCGGTATGGGCATGACGGGGATATTCTCGGCTTTAACTATGATGATTATCTACGGAGCCAAGCACGAGGCACAAGTTCGTAGTGCTATGTTCTGGCTCCTAGGTAGCTTCGCAGGCATTCAATGGGGTGATTTACCATTAACGGCTATTATTGTAACCTTGTTTATACTATACATCTATATGTTTAATCAAGATCTTGATGTGCTACTACTAGGTAATCATGAAGCAGCACAAATGGGCTTATCAGTTAAACAGTTACAGCTAAGCATCGTTATTATATCCTCTATTGTCATTGCCACATTAGTATCAAAAGTGGGTGTAGTCGGTTTTATAGGACTCATAATTCCACACCTAGCTAGAATTGTGGGTGGCCCTAAGCATAGAAACACATTACTTTTTAGTGCTCTAATCGGTAGTATCGTCATGATATGGTCAGATGTATTATCAAGAGCCCTATATAGTCCGGAAGAAATCCCAATCGGTGTTCTTACATCCTTACTAGGGGCTCCACTCTTCATTTGGATTATTATGAATCGTTACAAACACAATGGTTAGTATATATTATATCTATAGGAGATACTATGTATCAAATTAATCAGCTGTCCTTCTCCTACGAGAAGAAAGGAAGTGTTAAAGAATATTTCTGTAACATTTCCGGCTAATAAAATAACAGCCATAATTGGACCGAATGGATGTGGTAAGTCTACATTACTGAGCCATCTTTACCGACTACTACCATCAAAAGATAAAATCACATTGAATCAAAAGCCATTAGAGTCTTATAAAGGTCGTGAATTTGCTCAATTAGTAGCAGTGTTAACACAGTCTAGGGACTCTATGATCGATGATTTCCTCGTAAAAGACATCGTCCTCATGGGCCGTTATCCATATAAGCAACACTTCGGCACCTATAGCGCAGAAGATGTAAAAATCGCAGAGCACTATATGAACGAAGTAGGCATTACACATTTAGCTGACGAACAAATTCATCACCTCTCAGGTGGCGAGAAGCAACGCGTTTTTATTGCGAAAGCATTAACGCAAAAACCTCAAATACTTCTTTTAGATGAACCTACGAACCATCTAGATATGAAGTATAAGGTAGCACTTATGAAACAATTGCGAGCATTCAAAGGTACAACCATCGTAGTTCTACACGATTTAAACCTAGCTGCTCAATATTGTGATCATATCGTGATTATGAATCAAGGAACAATCCTAAAAGAAGGTTCCCCAACTGAGGTACTAACACCTGAAATCCTTGAACCTATATTTGAAGTTCCGTTCAAAACCTCTTGGGATGAAGGGCGCTATCACTTATATTATTAATTAAAAGAAAGGACTTACTATGTTTCAAAAATTAAGAAAATCAAAAAAATTGGTATTAGTTGCTATGGCATGTGCCACATTTGCTATCGCTGGTTGTGGTTCTGATACAACTAAAAACACAGCTGACAATGGCAATGCAGTAACATGGAGTGAAACATTTGACGGTACAAAAACTGACTTTGCTGTAAAATCTTCCCCTACTCATGCTGTATCCATGTCTCAAGCAACGACAGAAATGATGCTTCAATTAGGTCTTGAAGACAAGATGTCTGGTACAGCTTTTAAAGAAGAGGAAATCTATCCACCTCTACAAGCCGCTTATGACAAGGTAAAAGTATTATCCGATAAATGGCCGTCCTACGAAGTATTCATGTCCGTAAAACCTGACTTTGCTACAGGCTGGCCAGACTCTTTCAGCAAACGAGCCATCCCTGCTGATAAAATGATTGCACAAAAGGTTAACATCTGGCTTCCTGAATCTATGCTATCTACAAAGGCCGACTTGGAAACTAACTTTAATGACATGATTAAATTAGGTGAAATCTTCGGTGTTAAACCTAAGGCTGAAGAATGGGTTGCAGGGCAACGTAAAACATTAGCCGCTATCCAAGATAAGCTAAAAGACTTACCTCGTAAACGTGTATTCATTTATGACTCCTGAAGATGGCCAACCATTCACAGCCTTCGAAGGCTACACTACTAACATCTTGAAACTCATCGGTGCTGACAACGTAATGAGCGGCTTAGGTGTAGATAAAACATGGGCCAAAGGATCTTGGGAAACTGTAATTGCTCAAAATCCTGATTATATTATTATCGCTGACTACGGTACTTCTATTCGTAACGACGACGATTTCCAACAAAAAATCGAAAAAATAAAATCTAACCCTCAACTTCAAGACATTACAGCTGTTAAAGAAGGTCATTTCATTCGCGTAAAACTCTCTGAAATCACACCTGGTGTTCGTACTGTAGATGCCCTAAAACGTCTAGCTGAAGAGATTCACGGTGTAAAAATCGACTAATAAACTAATAATTCAGGAATTTGCTACGTAATATAAGGATTCCTAAAATTATAGCAATATAACAAACGAAAAAGGTCCCAATTCAAATGAATTGGGACCTTTTTCGTACTGCTTGTATTGCACACAGCATATTGTAGAGAGTAGAGATGTGTTGTAGTTGAAAGATTTTAAAATGGATTATTGTAAAATAGATGTAAAGTTTATTAAGTTGTATATGCTGTGACAATGCCTTTTTTATCTATTTCGATTATATTGTTGCCTATATCGTTTATCATTATTTGCCTTAATAGCCATAATTAATGGTTTGAGTGAAAGAAACTCTTCATCACTGAGTCGAATGGTTCTACCAATACGTTTAATCGGATTACGTGGGCGCCCGGCACCGCGTCTAGTTCCACCCCATGCCATATACATACCTCACTTTTCACTTGAAAAACTCCTTCTATCGATAGTATAACTGCTCATACATAAGTATGCAATATCTATTCATTATAAACAATCTCATAATAGTCTTTAAACGTGTAATAAACTGCATTTATTAATAAAATGCATAATCAAGAAAAGCACATATTTATAAGCATTTTCCTATTCTCAACTTGAATTGTAACATCAACGTTGCCAAATATAGATAAATCGCTTTTATAGAATATAGTATTTAAAATCTAATGTATACCTATATTCTTTGATTACATACTAGATACAACTAGTCAAATTGAAGTGTTAAAATCTCATCAACAAATTGGATAACTTAATCAATTTAATACTTTAACTACAGAAAAAAAGACTGCTTTCGCAGTCTTTTTATTTCTATATATGATTGTATTAACCAAATAGTAAGTGACCTACTTCATACGCAATAGCTGCTACAATACCAGATAGTGGAATTGTTACAAACCACGCCAATACCATAGATCTTGCTACGCCCCAGTTAACAGCTTTCAAACGTTTAGAGGAACCAACGCCTAGCAAGGAACCACTTACAACGTGTGTAGTACTTACAGGTAAATGTAAGAATGTAGCTGTAAAAATAGTGATGGCAGAGTTTAAGTCAGCAGCGAAACCATTGATAGTTTCCAATTTGAAAATCTTAGTCCCCATAGTAGAGATGATTTTCCAACCGCCTACTGCTGTACCCATGGCCATAGCCGTAGCACAACAAAGTTTAACCCATACTGGTACCTCTAATGTATCGATAAAGCCACCGCTAAGTAATGTTAAGGTAATAATCCCCATCGCCTTTTGCGCATCATTAGAACCATGAGAAAAGGCCATCATGATGGCAGATACAATTTGCATGGATCTAAATCTATCATTCAATACGATTGGAGAAAATCTACCAAAAATAAGCAACAATACTTTCATCACAATATAGCCACCAATCATGGCTACAATTGGAGATAAAATAAGGGATAAGAAAATCTTTATAATCCCTGCCTCATTTAAAGCATCGAACCCTACGGACCAACCTACAGCACCGATGATACCACCGATAAGAGCATGAGATGAGGAACTAGGAATCCCCCAATACCATGTAAGCAAGTTCCATGTTATGGCACCAATAAGAGCTGCTGAGATAATCGCACTATTAATGAGAGACGCAGACATTACGATGTCACCACCGATTGTCTTTGCAACGCCTGTACTAACCATGGCCCCCAAGAAATTGAGTGCCGCAGTCATCATAATTGCCTTTTTAGGCTCAATAGCACGAGTCGAAACAGATGTAGCAATGGCGTTCGCCGTATCGTGGAAGCCATTGATATAGTCGAAGGCTAACGCTAAAAATACTACTAGCCATACTAAATAATGAGCATCAAGCATATTTCAATACTACCCGGCGGAATGTACCAACCAAATCTTCGCAACCATCGATTACATCCTCCATGGCACTAAGGATTTCCTTCCATTTGATAATTTCAATAGGATCTGTACACTCAGTAAATAGTTTAGCCATTTCTTCGTGGTAAATATTATCCGCTTCAGACTCAAGTTTCAATACTTGGTGTACACGGCCTTCTACCTTCACATGGTCCTTTTTAAGGCTACCCATATAACCAATAGATTTATTAATATGCTTAACGCATTTTACAACGATTTCACTCATACGGATAGCACCATCACTTGGCTTACCAACGTGGTACATAACCATTTTATCCATGATTTCTTTAATATTATCCAATGTAGTATCCAATTGGTCGATTAGAAGCTGAATATCTTCGCGATCCATTGGAGTGATGAATGTTTTACGCAAACGTTCTACAGTTTCGGTTACTAATTCATCGGCTGCTTTTTCCTTTGTATCAATTTCAAGAAAAGCCTCTTCTTTAGAGATTTCGCCTTTAAACACACGTTCCATCATCTCTGCGCTTTCATATGTAAGAGCAGCATGATTTTCTAAAATACTGAAAAATTTTTCTTCTTTTCCTTTTAATTTAAAAGCCATGAAGATCCTCCTGAAACAGTATTGATTGCTTCTATAAATATAATTTAATTATAGCACACTAACAATAATTCCTAAACAATTTACCATGCTCTATATTTTAACCCCTATGCGTATATGGCATATATAGTATCTCATTCTGTGAAAACAACTATAATAGTATTTACGTATCATAGGTGTACTTTCTAAATATTCTAGATCACAATAACTCGTAAGGTGAATAGTTCTATGATTCTTCATAACATCCCCATACAAATCTAAAGACAATAAAAAAGCAGATAGCTGATAAATTATCAACTATCTGCTTTTTAACTTAAGCCACATACGAGCTTTTATAGTATATAGCAACTAATTACAACAGTTAACTGTTAATTGTTACAAATACGGTTAATTATTACTGTTACTATTTTTTACCTATTAGTTATTAGCTTCCGCTGCTGCTTTAGCCGCTTCTGCTGCCTTTTTCAAATTAGGCACAGATGTTGGACATGTAGCAGGCGTACAAGCACCATTAGGGCCCAAGTCTTCTGCACGGCTCACAAATGTAGTATGTAACATGTGATGAGCTTTATGGCTCATAGGTTTGCCATCGAAGAACTCAGCATATAATTTTTGAATATCTGGATTATCACAAGCTGCTTTCACTTGTACCTCTGCATCGCGAGTATACAAGGACGCAATACGAGCTTCACGAGCTTTATCAGCCATCGGTAATTTAACGCGTGGTTGACCACCACCACCGATACAGCCACCACGGCAAGCCATTACTTCAATGAAGTCATAATGGATGTTTTCTGCACGCATGCGTTCGATAAACTTACGCAAGTTACCTGTACCATGAACAGCCGCTACATGTAATGTTTTATCACCAATCACTACGTCTGCTTCACGAGCACCATCCATACCGCGAATTGCTTCAAATGGGATCAATGTTTGAGGTGCATCTTCACCAGTTGCAAATTTGTAAGCCGCACGCATAGCCGCTTCCATAACACCACCAGTATTACCGAAGATAATACCACCACCAGATGCTTCACCCATCAATGGATCAAATGCAGAATCTTCTAATTCATCAAAGTTGATTTCTTCTGCACGTAACCATTTTGCAAGTTCACGTGTAGTAATACAGTAGTCTGTATCGCGCATTTCTGGTACATCCCAGTATTCAGCAGAGGAGTTCATTTCATCGCGACGAATTTCGAATTTCTTAGCTGTACAAGGTGTTACTGCAACAGCAACGATTTGTTTTGCATCAAGGCCCATTTTTTCAGCAAAATATGTTTTTTGTGTAGGCGCTTGCATTGCAATTGGACTCTTAGCTGTAGACAAGTTTGGCAAGAATTCTGGATAGAATGTTTCAGCAAACTTAACCCAAGCAGGACAGCAAGATGTGAATTGAGGCAATACCGCATCACTATTGATAACGCGTTCCAACAATTCAGATGCTTCCTCCATGATAGTCATGTCAGCACCAAAGTTTGTATCTAAAATATAGTCGCCACCCAATTTACGAAGAGCAGCTACCATTTTACCTTCTACGAATGTACCCGCATCAAGACCGAACTCTTCACCTAAGCCAACACGTACAGCAGGTGCAGTTTGGAAAACGACGATTCTATTAGGGTCAGCAATAGCTGCTTTTACTTCATCAATTTCAGCGCGTTCATTGATGGAATCGAATGGACAAATAGATGCACATTGACCGCAATGAATACAAATTGGATGATCCCCATTAGTTGTTAAGTCATAATAATCAAATACGCCCATGTCTACAGCACAAGCTTTACGACATAAGGAGCAGTTTTTACATTTGGACAAATCTTGAACTAATGCAATATTACCGTCTTCAATAGGTACACGACGGTCTAAAAATTGGTACTTACTCATGAGTTCCTCCTACTTAGGTAACGTTGTTATCGTTAATTGATGAAATTATACTATACATTGTGATTTTTATCAATAAATTTACATGTAATTCCTTTGCATAACAGATATTAAAAAATCACATGATACAAGGAATTATAGGCGTTCTTCTAATTCCATCCACCGTTCTGTGAGCGCATCTATTTGGGATTGAGTCTCTTCTCGCTCAGCCATCAAGGATTGCATCTTTTCATAATCAGTAGCAACTTGACTAATCATGACATCGAGCCCCTTTACTAAATGCTCTAATTTAGGTAACTCATCCATAATGTTAGCATACTCTGCTTCTTCCGCTTTATTGAGTCCCTTCTTCGGTGTTTCTTTAAAAGTATCTTCCCCAAATGTAGCCATATTACTATCACTACCATCTACCGAAGTACTTAATGATGAATCATCAGATCCAGTACTAGTTTCAGATTTGTTAGTTTTATCAGTTTTAGAAGCAATAGATGTATCAGTATTAGCCATGTAGAATGGGCGCTTTCCACCACTACTTTCATCTAAAGAATCCTTGTAATCGGAATAGGAGCCGTGAACAATTTCAATTTGACCATCACCACTAAAAACAAAGAGTTTGTCCACAACACGGTCTAAGAAGTAACGATCATGGCACACTGTGATAATGACCCCACTAAAGGAATCAAGGAAGTCCTCTAGCACCTCTAATGTAGGAATATCAAGATCATTGGTCGGTTCATCTAGTAATAAAACATTAGGAGCGCTCATAAGCAATTTCAATAGATATAAGCGACGTCGTTCACCGCCTGAAAGCTTACGAATCGGCACACCATGTAGCTCTGGTGTGAAAAGGAATCGTTCAAGAATCTGACCAGCACTCAACGTAGAACCATCGCCCAGAACCATATAGGAATGATCTTCGCGAATATAATCAAGAACACGCATATCTTCATCAAACTCTGGTAGTTCTTGTTTGAAATGGGCAATGCGAACGGTCTCGCCCTTACCAATAGTACCGTTTGTAGGTTCATAGGTTCCATCAAGAATATTCATAAAGGTAGACTTGCCAACACCATTAGGGCCTACAATACCAATACGATCATGACGTACTACATGGTAGGTAAAATCCTTAATCATAGGGCGCTCACCAAAGTAGAACTCTAAATGTTCAATATCAAAAATGGTTTTCCCTAAACGCGTTTTTAAAGCAATGGGATCCATTTGATCGGGACGTCTAGTTTTCTCCATATTCTTAAGTTTTTCATAGCGGTCTAAACGAGCCTTTTGTTTCGTCGTTCTCGCCAAAGCCCCACGACGTACCCATTCGATTTCTCGTTTCAAGAACTGACGGCGTTTTTCTTCCGTAGCGGCCTTGCGAGCCTCTCGATCAGCCTTCAAGGCAATAAATTCTTCGTAATTACCGTCATATTGATACATACGACGATTAGAAAGCTCTAAAATTCCATTACATACAGAGTCCAGGAAATATCTATCATGAGTACTGATCAATAGGCCTCCTTGGCGAGCACTTAAGTAGGACTCAAGCCAGTCGATGCTATCTTCATCTAAATGGTTTGTCGGTTCGTCTAACAATAATAGGTCACAAGGATATAATAATGCCTGTCCTAACGCGAGACGACGCTTTTGACCACCAGATAACATAGCCACTTTTTGATCCATCTCAGGAAAGCCTAATTTAGTTAAAATAATACGAGCCTCTTGCTCTACCTGCCATCCATCTTGTTGATCCATTTGTTCTAACGCATTCATATAGTTACGCGATATTTTACTATCCTCGCTACCAGACTCTTGCATTTCACGATATTCACGACTAATGCGTTCAAAAGATTGCACCATCCGCAAACGAGGATGGTCTCCATCAAGAACAGCTTCTAGCAAAGTTGATTCTGGATCAAACTCTGGGGTTTGAGCCAAATAATGAATACTCGCCTTACCATTCCGCTCAATGCTACCCTTATCAGGCTCCATTCGGGCTGCCAAAATTTTTAGGAATGTAGACTTACCCGTCCCATTAATCCCTACAAGACCTAACCGTTTGTCTGTGGTGAAAGTAATATTCACATCTTTAAACAGCAGTCGTGTGCCATATGATTTTTCTATATTTTGTAAACTAATAACGTTCATCGTATGCTCCTATTATGTCATTCTGTTATTTATTATACTACACATTACCATTGACAGTAACAGGCACCGTCAGTAGAATAAACGTAACGTATATATTCATGAGGAGGTCCACATGGCAGCAGATAGCGTTTTAGACTTTTATGAAACTATCAACTTTGAACTTATCGATATTGATGGGTATGACACATTATTTACAGAACTTTTGGAAGATGGCACCTATGCAACTGTGTCCGATGATGACGGTCATTTGCCAGAAGATTTAGAGACACCAATCGTATTCAATGTGTACGACGATAACGACTCCTTCCAATGGAGTGTGACCCTAGATGATTCCTACCAACTAAAAGACTTGTTGGACAGTGCTGAAAGCACAGATACATTCTTAGAAACACTTCAAAAAATTCGACAAGAACATATTGAACAATACCAATAAAGCAAAAATATAAGCTAAAAGCGATGACTAAGAGCTCACTCGCTACTATATAATTAGCTATAATATCTATATGAAAATCGATATATTGCGCTAATATATAGTACTAGAGATTAGTTAACTTTAGACTCTTCCCGCTTTTCCCGTTCTAACTAAAAGGTGCTGAAAGTCACTTCAAGACAAGCATATTGAACAATAGCATTTCATATAAAGCTACTAATATCTATATATTACAAATCTAGAAATACGCGCATTACCAATAGCTAATTATATTCGTACTAGCCACTACAAGAGATTAGTTAATAGACTCTTCCGCCTTTACTAGTTCAACAGAACAGGTTCGCCCGTATCAGTAGCATCTAGAATTTCAATTAAGCTATTTACGATATTCGCTGCACCATCAACATGCCATTCACGAGCGCGCTCAGACATCTGTTGAAGTCGTGGTGAATTGATAAGAAGGGCTGTCACAACATCTTCTAAGTTATGAATATCACGAGCCCAACGAGCACAACCTCGTTGTTCTAATAGCTCTGCATTAGCCTCTTCTTGCCCTGGAATAGCATTAAAGAACACCATAGGTAAACCAATTGTAACAGCCTCCATACAGGTTAATGCACCAGGCTTTGTTACTAGCAAGGAAGAGGATTTCATAAGCTCCGAAATATTCGTAGTATATCCATACACAATAGTCTTAGTACGCATAGATTCACTAAGGGTAACTAAGGATTCATAAAGAGATGTATTTTGACCGGCTACAACAGTAATTTCATCAATGCCATTAACTTCATCTAAGTGTTTTAATGCCGTTTCTAGAGAACCCAATCCAAGGCCCCCACCCATAACGAGCACTTTTATAGGTTCCTCTAAGCTATATTCTTCAATAGCATCACGGAAGAAGGCACGACGCACTGGAATCCCTGATACATGGATACGTGAGGCATCGATACCAGACGATACCATTTCATCTACCATCGATTCAGTAGCTACATAGTATGTATCAATTTGTGGATATAGCCAAAATTGATGACTACTAAAGTCCGTCATGATAGCCACTAATGGTACATCGATATGACCTTGACGTTTTAAGATAGACGCTGCACCACATGGGAATGGATGAGTAAATACCATCACATCTGGTTCTTCTTGTTGCACCAACTTAAGCATGCGGCTTTTCAATAGGTATGACAATGCAGTTTGTAAAATCGTACCTCGTTTTTCCCCTTTTGATACGCGATAAATCATATCATATAGCATAGGAAATACGTCAATCATCTTAATATATGTGCCCTTGATCAAATGCTCTACAGACATGGTTTCTGTATCAAGAAAGTCTACATGCGTTATGGACGCTTGTGGCTCTTTCTCTTTCCAATATTCTTCTATGGCTCTGGCGGCCTGCATATGTCCTGTCCCAATAGAAGCGGACACGATGAGAACCTTCCGTGATCTTTCGTTATTCATAGTACACCCTTTCTCTGTGCATTATACCATAAATAGACGAAAAAAAGAGACCTCGAAAGGTCTCTTTCCAATCCATTAAAGATTATTTTTTGCGTTTTTTAGCTTTTGCAGCATTAACTTGTTCTTTCAAACCTTTACCAGCTTTGAATGCAGGGGATTTGGAAGCTGCGATTGTGATAGTTTTACCGTTTTGTGGGTTACGGCCTTCACGAGCTGCGCGTTCACGAACTTCGAATGTACCGAAGCCGATAACTTGTACTTTACCGCCAGCAGCTAATTCTTCAGCAACTGTGTCAAATACAGCTTTTACCGCTTTTTCAGCGTCTTTTTTAGTTAATTCAGTTTTTTGTGCAACACTTGCGATTAATTCTGTTTTGTTCATGACAGAACCTCCTTAAAAATACTATACCTAAGAAGTATGCAAACCTCTAGGCTACTTTTCCTGCACTTTAGCCTCCTCCCAAAAAGCATCCAGCTCAGCTAATGAAAAGTCTTCCCATGAGCGATCGCTTTGGTTAACACAAGCTTCTACATGTAAAAAACGCTGTCGGAACTTTGTGTTTGTGCGATTTAGTGCATTTTCACCGCTTATTTTATACCATCTTAATAGATTAATCAAGGAAAAAAGCACATCTCCCGCTTCTTTTTCCATATTTTCTCTATCTTTTTGGGCAATAGCCTCCTTAAATTCATCCATTTCTTCCGAAACTTTCGCCCAAACCGGATCGAGCTCATCCCAGTCAAAACCTAGCTTCGCAGCCTTTTCTTGCAACTTATAAGCCGCCACTAAAGCAGGTAAACTTTTAGATACACCATCTAATACAGATTTTTGTATATTTTTCTTTTCTTGTGCCTTTAATTCGTCCCAACTGTATGATTTTTCATTATTTTCAGGGTCAAAAACATGGGGATGACGACGAATCATCTTCTGAGTCACATCATTAATTACATCTTCTAATGTAAACTGACCAGCTTCTTCAGCCAATTGACTGTGAAAGACAACTTGTAATAATACATCACCTAGTTCTTCACGAAGATTAGCCATATCTTTATTATCGATAGCATCTACTACTTCATAAGTTTCTTCAATGAAATATCGACGCAATGATTCATGCGTTTGTTTTTGATCCCAGGGGCAACCATTAGGAGCTCGCAAGGCTTTTACTACATCAACCAATGGTTGTACCGATACAGGCTTATCAGTATTGTTCTTCATATAGTTTAGCCTCCTCCTTATCTCGGCGAGCTTGTAAGCGCTTGCCTATAACAGGGAAATGATACATATCAGCTTTTACAACGGCCTTTGTTAACCATAAGGATAAACCATATACAAATACAGCCACAATAATAGCCGCTGCCACTGCACCACCATTGCCGAATAACTCTACAGTAGTCACATATACCACTTGTGTAGCACCGCCCATAGCCATGGCAGACACTACAATTTTTAATAGCTCTAATTTATTAAGTACAGATCCTACATATTTTTTAACAAATATATAGTTTATGAATGCCGCAATGGCAAAATTCAAATTCGTTGCCCATGCAGCACCATTAATGCCTAGCTCAATAGTACCTGTCAATTCATAGTCTAAGAAGGTCTTAGCCAACAAACCAATAAAAATGGCTATCATAGGAATAACAGTTCTGCCTAACCCTTGCAAGATGCCTGCTGTAATCTGTTGCCAACCTAAGAATATAATGCTCAAGCTAATAACAGCAATAACAGGACCTGCATGAGGTGTTGCATATATCAGTTTAGATATAGGTGTCGCCAACACACAGAGGCCGATACAGGCTGGAATAGTAAATATATTTGCAATTTTAATGGCTGTTCCAGCGCGCTGCACAATACGATGCACATCACCTTGGGCATGCGCTTCCGATACAGCTGGTACAAGGCTAGCTGCTAAAGATGTAGTCAAAATAATGGGCAACCCAATCAACGATGTAGCCATCCCTGTAAGATAACCAAATTGTGTGGTCGCTTCATTGAGATAAAACCCAATATCCATCAAACGTTTTGGCACGATGAATGTATCGATAAGGGATACCATAGGTAGCATAATATTGGCCATCGAAACAGGTATGGCCAAACTAAATAGTCGTTTGACTACAGAACTATTACTTTCACCAACAGCATTCGGATTCTGCTGTGCCAACATTTGCGCCCGTACACGACGTTGACGATAGTAAAAGTAAATTAATACGAGTAATCCCGCTAATACGCCAGGGAATGTAGCAAAGGTTGCACCACCAGCCGCTAAGTGTAACCCTCTATCAATGAAGTAATAGGCTAAGCCCACCATAGAGGATACGCGGAAGATTTGTTCAAAGACTTGGCTAGTCCCAGTAGGAACCATGTATTGGAAGCCTTGGAAGTAACCTCTAAAACAACTTAAAATCGTAACGATAAAGATTGCTGGAGATAATAGCTGAATGGCGAGCAATGCACGAGGATCTGTAATAATATGAGAATCTATGAGCCACTGTGCACTGCCATATAAAGCAACACTAAATACAAGGCCTAACAGTGTTAACACCTTTAAAGATACGGAAAACACTTGTTGTACGCCACGCATATCATCATTAGCTAGCTTTTCCGCAATCATAATAGATATGGCCACAGGAATACCTGCAGCGGAAATACTAACGATAATTTGATAAATCGGATAGGCCATCATATATAGGCCAATCCCTTCACCACCGAGTACACGGGCAATAAGGACTTTACTGAAAGCGCCAATAACCTTAACAATAATCCCAGCCAAGGTTAAAATCATAGCGCCCTTTAAAAATCGATTCATAGGCCCTCCTTAGACGATGATTTCTGGCTCAAAGCCTTCATCACCGCTTCCGTAATGGTCAAAATAGAACCTTTCATGCCTTTAAGGCTCACATATAATGTGGCTGGCTTGGTGTCTGCAAATTTCATCTTCTTCCATAAATCTTCTCGCACAGCCCCCATATCCCAATCGGCCATTTTGGAATCGTCATGCCAATGAATGGTAAGCTGTTGATCTCTACGGACAATACTTTTAATGCCAAGTAAACGTGCTTGCTCTTTAATTTGGGCAATGCGCAATAATCGGTCTACTGGATCTGTTGGAGTACCGAATCGATCGATGAGTTCATCGGTCATATCATCAAGCTGTTCTTTGGATTTAATATGTAACAACCGTTGATATACGGAGATCTTACGAGCGCTATCCTTGATATACGCATCGTCGATAAAGGCATCTACCTCTAAGTCGATAGCTGGATCAATGGATACTTCCCGTTCAACTTCTTTATTTTGAGCCTTCGCAATGGCTTCTTCTAACATACTTACGTACATACCAAAGCCGACGGATGCGATATTACCATGTTGCTGCGAGCCTAATAAATTGCCAGCGCCGCGAATTTCTAAGTCGCGCATCGCCAATTTAAAGCCAGCACCGAGCTCTGTGAACTCTTCAATAGCTTTTAAGCGCTTTTCTGCCGCTTCAGAGAGCATTTTATCAGGACGATACATAAAGTATGCATAAGCCCGTCTACGAGAACGCCCTACACGGCCACGCATTTGATATAGCTGAGATAAACCTAATCGGTCCGCATCATAAATGATGATGGTATTGGCATTAGGAATATCTAAGCCGGTTTCAATGATACTTGTAGACAATAATACATCATAATGGCCTTCATAGAAATCCGTCATAATTTCTTCAATTTGACGGCCCGTCATCTGACCATGAGCAATAGCATAGCGTAAACCAGGTAATGCTGCTTCTAATAACTCACCCATATGATTAATTGATGCAACGCGGTTATATACGAAGTAAACTTGTCCGCCCCGTGCCAATTCTCGCTTGATGGCATCAGCAACGATGTTCATATCATATTCCACCACATAGGTCTGAACCGGCAATCGTTCCTCTGGTGGCGTGTTGATAACAGACATCTCCCGAACACCTACAAGAGACATATGTAAGGTCCGAGGAATTGGGGTTGCACTCAAGGTGAGCACGTCAATATTACTAGCCCACTCTTTCCATTTTTCCTTTTGTGCTACCCCGAAGCGTTGTTCTTCATCAACAACAAGCATGCCTAAGTCTTTAAAAACTACCTTTTTTATTAAGTAGTGAATGGGTTCCGATGAGAACATCGATAGAGCCATCCTCTACACCTTTTAGAACTTGTTTCTTCTCAGATGTACTGCGGAAACGATTGAGCACATCGACTTTGACTCCAAATGGAGCAAAACGATTCCAGAAGGTTTGGAAATGTTGCTGTGCAAGAACTGTAGTCGGTACGAGCACCGCAACCTGTTTGCCACTCATAACGGCCTTAAAGATGGCACGCATAGCCACTTCGGTTTTACCAAAGCCTACATCACCTGCCAGCAATCGATCCATAGGAACAGGTTTTTCCATGGATGCCTTGATTTCTGCTGTAGCCTGTAATTGGTCTTCCGTTTCTTCATAAGGGAAGGCATCTTCAAACTCTTGCTGCCATGGTTGATCTGGCAAAAATGCAAATCCTTCTGTAATTTCTCGTTGTGCATAGATCTCAACGAGCTTATCTGCCAAATCATCGATGGATTTTTTTTGGCCTTTGTAACAACCTTAGCCCAGTCACGACGGCCACCCATTTTATGGATGCGCGGCACATCACCTTCATTACCAATGTATTTTTGTAACTGATCTAGATTGTTTGCTGGTAGGAATAACTTATCCGTTCCGGCATAGGCGATTTCAATATAGTCCCGATGAATGCCTTCTGTTTCTATCGTTTTAAGGCCAATATACTTACCAATACCATGCATGCTATGAACTACATAGTCACCTGGTGTTAAATCTGTAAAGTAATTGATTTCTTGGCCCTTTTTAGGCTTGTTGCGAAGCTTACGTTTTTGTTGTCCGTAAATATTGCCTTCTACAACAACTACGAGATGGCTATTAGGTAATTCAAAACCATCGGTCAATAAACCTTGCAAAATAACAACCGTATTAGGCATTGCAATCCATTTCTCACTATGAACAAAGGCAATCCCTTCACCTTCAAGAGCTCGTTCAATACCTTCTCGTCGTTGTTGGTTATTTAATACCAATACAACTTGATGATTGAGGCGATGCCATTGCTTAATTTCATCTGTTAGGAGTGGAATTTGACGCTCAAAGCTCGTCATCGTTTTACCTTGAATACCGATTGGATTAAATCCAGGTAAACCGATAGAGCGTTGTTGCATAAATGTGAAAGCTACTTGATTTGTAGCCTCTACAGTACGTTGTAATTCACTCCAGTCGCAATGATTTTTACGATGTGTAGGATCTTCCTTGAGGAATTTTTTTAATGCTTCCTGGATACGACCGGGCTCATCATAAATGAGAGTCCCTTCTTTCACAAAGGATAATAAGGTGCAATCTGCATCACTTTTACCAAGGAAGAACGGTGTCACCGTATACGAATCAATTTGTTCAATAGAACGTTGGTTCTCAACAGAGAAGAAACGCAATGTATCGATTTCATCGCCAAAGAACTCAATTCGTATTGGATGTTCACTATTAACAGGATAAATATCTAGAATATCCCCACGCACGGCAAAATGACCACGTTGTTCCACCTGGTCTACACGTTCATATCCAATTGTAACAAGCTGTTCAAGAGCTGTATCGCGTTCAATCGTATCATTCAAAGAAAAATGTAACGACTGGCCTTTTAAATATTGTGGAGATACTACATATTGTGTAACCTCTTCTGCATTCGCTATAACTACGGCAGGTTCTTGCCATGCTAGCAATGCTAACGCACGCATTTGTGCACCTTGATCTTCAAGGCTACGAGCAGTCGTTGTAAACTCCACATTGTCAGTTATAGGAAATGATAGGACTGGGATATTAGGCCAGAAAAAGGCTAAATCTCGTTCCCACATCTCTTTATGGTCCTTATCATGGACTACGATAACTACGGGCTTTGTAATGCCTGTAGCAAAAGCTTGGTTTAAGAGGAAACTCTTTTGAGATCCACTTAGACCATATATGACTGACTTTCCTTTCCGCTGAAATGCGTTTAGCCCATCCACAAAGGATGGGTTCTGTGAAAGCAGCTTAGTTAATGTATTATCCATACTGCACCATATAGTATTCATGATTGTTTAAATAAATAGTTCTAACTCATTTATTATAACATTTTTAGGCAAAAAAAATAGCACCTCAAAAGGTGCAATAAAGTTGGTGCGGGAGAAGGGACTTGAACCCCCACGCCGTAAGGCGCCAGATCCTAAGTCTGGTGCGTCTGCCAATTCCGCCACTCCCGCGTCTCAACTGAAATAATAATATCATGTATATAATTCATCGTCAATCATTTTTTTAGATTTAACTTAAATTTCATGTTGCCTCTAAAAGTATCTACTATATAACTAATTAAATATCTGCTATATAACTAATTCTATTTTTCTTATTTTAACCTTACATATTGGTTATTATATAAATTGTAAAATGAAAAAGAGACTGACCCAGAATCCGAACTACTAGAATCCTGGGTCAGCCTCTTTTTTAGGATGATGATGAATAAATGCATGCCCTACATTTACCATAAAATATATTAACAGTCATAACGTATGTCATGCTGGTAATACCAAGAAGGTATTATTCACCATGACCATGCCATCGACATTTAGGTCTTTCGAATACAATCTAACTCATAAATGTTGAAGATTGTATAGAACTAAAAAATCCTTTTTACGGGTACGTAAAAAGGAGCTATTAACTTCTCCTCCCTATCTCTCGTAGGTCAAATGGTGAATGTTGAATAGGCAGTTCTCCTGACTCGGCGTCATCGCTTATCTAGCCTTCCCAGTTTCCCAGTGACTTAGTTTAGACTCGCTCGACCATACAGTGGCGGGACCGTGCTGGCATTTAACCAGCTTCTCTATTATGCTTTTCAGCACCTATTCCCAAATATGATGTTTTCTATGAGTTAATATTAACACCGCTATCGTATTAAGTCAATTTATTTTTGTAATTTTATTTACAATTTTACTGTCCATTAATTTATACATATATAAACATGAGTTATACACTATTTGGATATCTTCACTGCTTTTACTTTTTCATCTCTTATTCATCTATTGCCATATATGATATTTTTAATTACAATATAAAGGTATCTAAAAATAGGAGGAATCTATGTATATCGGAGATTTCATTAAAGAATATCGGGAAGCCAATGGTGTATCCATTGAAGACTTTGCCACAAAAGCAGGCTTAACAGTTACAGAAATTGAAGCCTTAGAAAATAACATACAAGAAGATGGTACTGTAATACCAGTTGCGATGCGACAAATCAAAGGTATCGCCGCAGCTATGAGTGTACCAATGCCTGTAGTTATGGCTCAGATTCCTTCCGATCAAGAATTAGTTGTCCATGTAGTAGCTGAGTCTGATCAGCCCCATGCAAAGTAATAAGGAGAATAAATGAAGCGTAGTATATTAATTGCAGCAGCTTTCACAATCTTAAGCATCCTGCCCTCTCAAGCAGTCAATATTGCTGACTTAGAGAATGCAAGAGGTTATGCCTACTTATATCGTATGAATGGTCAAAACTATTACGCAGAACAACGCGTTAAAGTTATCGCTGGTGAAGGTAATAAATTTGAAATTATCGGTCGCACCTATAGTCATCAAGGGGCTCAATATTATATGACAGAGTACATAAACCATTATTACTTTGATCAAGATGCCGATACAATTCAATGGGTCCAAGAACAACGTAATATTATCGATGCCCGTACAGGTAGAGTATTACGTGAGGAAAAACGACCTAAAGCGAAATTGATTACGTTAAAACCAGATACTTATGGTTATATGCAAGCTATCTATTGGAGAGATCTTGCCGTAGCTGCAGGTCAGCTAAAATAATCTAAGCATTATCTAATTGGCAATTTTCAAAAGCTCGCCATATTAAGTGTACATATAATAAAGGACTCTACTGATTAGAATGTAGAGTCCTTTTGGGTTATACTATTACTATAAGTAGATAAAATAAAAAAGCACCACAGTACTGTGATGCTTTAATTTGGTGACCCAGAAGGGATTCGAACCCCTGGCCTTTTGATTCGTAGTCAAACGCTCTATCCAGCTGAGCTACTGAG